>Ga0207422_1000007_pt1 | contig 1395656 bp, 1214 predicted proteins | sample MarCyaLeptolynsp_FD_187757 | JGI IMG/M metagenome (GOLD analysis project Ga0207422, IMG submission 187757) | Marine cyanobacterial communities from Panama - species 1 Leptolyngbya sp. (SPAdes) | ecosystem: Environmental > Aquatic > Marine > Unclassified | place: Panama: Panama City... | reverse complement strand
CGGGCAACTATACGGTAACCCTTACAGTTGAGACGGACAATGGTTGTAGCGATGTATTCCAGGGAACGGTCAGGGTGAACCCATTGCCGGTGGCAAGCTTCACGGCGACAGAGGTATGTTTGACCGAACAGACGGACTTCACCGATGCCAGTACGATAGATTTGAGCGGTTATGTAGCCGCAGGAGGCGAGACGCATGATATCGTATCACGTACCTGGGACTTCGGTGACGGCAGTCCGGTATTGGCCGGCAACCAGACGGCACCGGGTTATACCTATGCCAATCCAGGCAACTATACGGTAACCCTTACAGTTGAGACGGACAATGGTTGTGTAGATACTGAATCAATAAATGTAACTGTTAGACCTTTACCAGAAGCAGATTTTAGTTTTGAAAGTAATTGTGCGAATGAATCGGTTATATTCACTGATTTATCTACAATCCAACTTGATAAAGACGGAAATGTAATTCCTGGGAATAATATAACGAGTTGGTCATGGAATTTTGGTGATGGAAATTCATCAAATGAACAAAATCCTTCGCATCAATTTGCAGCTGCGGGAGATTACAATGTTGTACTAGAAGTTACTACAAATGCGGGTTGTACAGACCTAATAGAAAATACAGTGAGAGTTTATCCGGCACCAGTTGCAAACTTTGAAATTATTCCTGCTTGTATTAATACTAACCTAACTATTAATGAATTATCATCATCGATTGATCCATTTAGTGCTGAAAATCAATTGACTACATGGATATGGGATTTTGGAAATGGTGATTCATCTATGGTTCAAGTACCAGAATATGCTTATAACGTTGCAGGTACTTACCCAGTTTCATTGACAGTAATTACAGAAAACGGCTGTACAAATACTTATGAACAACAAGTAGTAATTTATCCGGAACCGATGGCTTCCTTTATAAAAGAAGATATTTGTATTGGTGAAGTAGCCACATTTATGGATAATTCTGTTGATGAAGGTAGGGCAATGGTTGCATGGTCATGGGATGTAAATAATGATGGTAACCCAGATTATTCTACCCCTGAAATCAACCATCAATTTATAGTATCTGGTACATTCCCAGTGCATCTAACTGTAACAAGTATAACAGGTTGTACTAGTACATTTACAGATAGTATTACTGTATATGCCTTACCTAACGCATCTGCTGGGCCAGATGTATGGATATGTGAAGGTGAACAGACTACACTTACCGCAAGTGGTGGAATTGCCTTTCAATGGAATGGTGGTGAAACATCTCAAAGTATTACCGTAGCTCCATTGGTAGATACTTCTTATGAAGTAATGGTAACTGATGAAAGAGGTTGCTCAGCACCTGCTACTGTAACTGTACATGTAATTCCTACACCGCCAGCAGAAGAAACAATAGAAGCGTGTGAAGGTGAAATTGTTGTCTTGGATGCTAATGTACCTGGATATGATGCTACATATCTTTGGTCTAATGGTGATAGGGTACAAAGAATTGCAGTAACAGAAGGTGGTGAATACACTGCAGAAGCAGTTGTTAACTTTAGAGGCAAAGAATGTATTTTCAATAAAACTTTTACTGTTATTTTCAATCCAAAACCTGCTCCTGCTTTTGCTGCTGGAAGTGACAGTGTTTATTGTTTTGACGATGGACCATTGTTATTAGATGCCGGAGAAGGTGAAACGTATATTTGGGAACAATTGGGTAGTACAAGTCGAACTGTCGAAATTCCTGAAGAAGGAATCTATAAAGTTAATGTTACCAATGAATTTGGATGTTCAACAGAAAGTAGTATTAAAGTTTTAGATAAATGTCCTCCGCAGGTTTATTTCCCAACAGCATTTACACCTAATGGCGATGGATTAAACGATACATTTTTTGTTGAAGGAAAACACATTATCAATTATCGACTAGAAATCTACAATAGGTGGGGAGAGGTAATATTTAGGACATTCGACACAAAAGAAGGTTGGGATGGTATTTATTTACAGGAAGAATTGCCTTCTGGGCCTTTCCCTTATGTAGCCTCTTATGGCAGTGAATTAGAGCCTAATCGAACTTTTACAGTAAAAGGATCAGTAACGCTTATCAGATAAAGAGATACCGTTTATGTAAAATTTTGACAGTTTATCAAATTATGATAACTTAATAGAAGATTTCACTTATAAAAAATTAAAAAACTTATAAAAATGAAACTTGTAAAATCTAGTAGTGATAAATGGGTAACTGGAGTATGTGGTGGTTTAGGAAATTACTTGGGTATTGACCCAACAGTAGTAAGGGCAATATTCGGTGTAAGTGTATTTTTGAGCTTTGGTACTACCTTAGTGATATATTTCATATTATCTTTTATAATTCCTAGCGATTATTATTAAGCTATCAATTTATAGAATAGCGGGTTGTATTCCCGCTGTTCATTTTTTGTATACCTGCTGGTTTTCATAGCATTAAATCCTATCTTTGCACCTCAAAAATGCCAGAGTCTCAATGGCATTCTTAAAAAGCTATTAAATTAAGAAAACCAAAATAATATGTCTTTACAGTGTGGAATAGTAGGTTTACCTAATGTTGGCAAATCTACCTTGTTCAATGCTTTATCTAGTGCAAAAGCAGAAGCAGCTAATTATCCTTTCTGTACCATAGAACCTAATGTTGGTGTAGTAACTGTTCCAGATAAGAGATTGAATGTTTTAGAGTCTTTGGTGAATCCTCAGAAAGTGATTCCAACCACGATAGAATTTGTGGATATTGCTGGATTAGTAGAAGGAGCAAGTAAAGGAGAAGGTCTTGGCAATCAGTTTTTAGGAAATATCAGACAAGTAGATGCCATTATCCATGTGGTAAGATGCTTTCAAGATGATAATGTGGTACATGTGGCAGGTAAGGTTGATCCAGTGGTAGACAAGGAAATAATTGACACTGAATTGCAATTAAAGGACTTAGAAACTGTAGAAAAACGGATTCAGAAAAATGCTAAAGTGGCAAAGACAGGAGATAAAGAGGCCAAGAAAAGCATTGAAACCCTAGAGAAATTTAAGCAACATTTAGAAGAAGGAAAAAATGTTAGAAGCATTGAAGCCACAGAAGAGGAGTGGGAATTTGTAAATGACCTATTTTTACTCACAGCAAAACCAGTAATTTATTTGGCGAATGTTGAAGAAGATTCAGTAACTGCGGGTAATGAATATGTAGAACAGTTGAAGGAAAATGTAAAAAATGAAAATGCACAAGTTTTAATGATTTGCGCTGCTCTAGAATCGCAAATTGCTTCTTTTGATGATGAGGAAGAAAAAGTAATGTTTTTAGAAGAATACGGCTTAAATGAATCAGGATTGGATCGCTTGATCAGGGCCTCTTACGAGTTATTGAATCTCATAACCTATTTTACAGCGGGAGAAAAAGAGGTAAAAGCTTGGACAATTCATAAAGGTTGGAAAGCTCCTCAAGCAGCAGGTGTAATTCACAGCGATTTTGAAAGAGGTTTCATTAGGGCTGAAGTGATAGGTTTTGATAATTATGAAACTTATAAATCGGAGGCTGCAGCTAGAGAGGCTGGAAAATTAGCCGTTGAGGGAAAAGAGTATACTGTAAAAGATGGCGATGTCATGCATTTTAGGTTCAATGTTTAAAGAACAGGGGCTTTTCTATACCCTCTTACTAAAATGCAAAGTAGCATTTCGATAAATAATCCAGAAATAAAGCAATTAATTAAAAATACCCCGAGCATAGTATAAGGAATACTTTCGGGGTTTTCTTTAAATAATGACCCAAAAAAGATATTAAGGGGCAATAAGTTATTTACAAAGAGCATGGCTGTAATTCCACAACCTACCACATGAAAAACAACTAACCAGTACTGTACTTTTTTTCTTATTAGTTTTTCTGAAACCAAAAAGTATTTCATTCTAAAGCCAATCAAATTGAAAAGGGCTACAACAATTGAGAAAGGAAGAATAAAAATGTAAAAAATTAATTGCATGAATTGATTTAGAGGATGCTTTCAACCAACTTTATTTACGATATTACCTATCAAAAATTATACATCAAATAGATACAAATAAATTGAATCATACAAAGTTTACATTAATCGCAAAAACATTTTTTGGACTAGAAGAAGTACTTGCTGAAGAACTCAATCAATTGGGAGCTTCAAATGTACAAATACTTAAAAGGGCAGTAAGTTTTGAGGCTGATCAAGCATTGATGTATAAGGCATGTCTTTACTTAAGAACTGCTTTAAGAATCCTAAAACCAATTGCCACATTTCGAGCTAGAGACGAAAATGAATTATATAAGGAGATAAGAAAAATAAATTGGTCGAATTACCTAGATAAAGAAGGTACTTTGGCAGTAGATAGCACCGTAGGCTCACAGGTTTTCAGGCATTCAAAATATGTAGCACTTAAAACCAAAGATGCAATTGTTGATCAATTTAGAGAGAAATATGATGTAAGACCATCTGTACATGTAGCCAATCCAGATTTGCGCATTAACTTAAGAATTTCTGGCACGGAATGTACACTTTCTTTAGATGCCTCTGGCGATGCTATGTTTAAGAGAGGTTACAGGATAAAATCAGTTAAAGCACCCATGAATGAAGTGTTGGCAGCTGGATTAATAAAACTAAGTGGTTGGAAACCAGACCAAGTTTTGGTCGATCCCATGTGCGGTTCAGGTACTATTTTAATAGAAGCGGCTTTGATTGCTAAAAATATGCCTCCCTTAACTTTCAGGAATGTATTCGGTTTTATGCAATGGCCCGATTTTGATCAAAAATTATGGGCAGAAATAAAATCTAAATCTAAAGAGGGGATAAAGGAAACAGAAGTAATATTAAGGGGATCAGATATCGCTTTACAAAATGTACAAGCGGCAAGAGAAAACATAAGTGCAGCAGGATTAGAAGACGATATCATTGTTTCTCGAAAACCTTTTTCTGATACAAAGTCACTTACAAATTCAGGTGTTGTTATCACCAACCCTCCCTATGGAGAAAGGATTGAAGTTGATAAATTGAATGCTTTATATAGTAATTTCGCCGACCATCTGAAACAAAGCTTTCAAGGCTACGACGCCTGGATTATTAGTTCAGCATTAGATTCACTGAAACAAATTAGATTGCGTGCATCTCGGAAAATTACCCTTTTCAATGGATCTTTAGAGTGTAAATTCATGAAATTTGAAATGTATAAAGGAAGTAAAAAACACGCCAACACTTAATTTGTTTGCCTTTTAATTACCTCATACAACAGGATGCATTTATACTTTTACTGTTTATTTTTGGCTACATTTTTTTGATATCTAGCTGAAATGAACGAACAATTTATAAAAAGAACTTTCTTATATATTTTATTCTTATCGCTCTATTCCTGTAACAATTCAAAAGAATTTAAACAATTCGATTTGATACAAGGAAACGAACTTGGTATTGACTTTATCAATACTATTACAGAAAGTGATTCATTAAATCCTGTATTGTATACTTATATCTATAACGGAGCTGGAGTAGGTGTAGCTGATATCAATAATGATGGTTTACAAGACATTTATTTCGCTGGTAATCAAGTTTCTGGAAAACTATATCTAAACAAAGGCAATTTTCAATTTGAAGATATAACAGAAACGGCGGGCTTAATCACTGATAGGTGGTGCACTGGAGTCGCAATGGTCGACATCAATACTGATCGTTTTACGGATATATACATCTGTGTGGCTGATAGAAATTATACCGAAAAAGGAAGAAACCTACTTTATATCAATAATGGTGATAATACATTTACAGAAAGTGCTAAGCTTTATGGTTTAGATGATCCTATGTATAGTACTCAAGCCGCTTTTTTAGATTATGATCTTGATGGGGATTTAGATTTATACTTATTGAATAATGGTATCGAAGAAATTTCACCGAATAATACCCGTCCAATTAAAGCTAATGGCCAAGGTATTAGTACTGATAGACTTTACAGAAATAATGCAGTTGAATGTAGAGGTGGGGAAACTGATACGCTCAATTGTTCAAAACCTTTTGTCAATATCTCAACTGAAGCAGGTATTACCATTGAAGGCTATGGTTTGGGTATAGCTGTGGCAGATATTAATAAAGATGGCTATCCTGATATTTATTGCGCCAATGATTTTATAACCAACGACTTGTTATGGATCAATAATGGTGATGGTACTTTTAGCGATCAAATAAAAAACTACACTGGACATACCACTTATAATGGGATGGGAATAGACATAGCCGATTTTAATAACGATATGCTGCCCGATATAGTAGAAATGGATATGCTTCCAGAAGATAACCTGCATACCAAATCTATGCTCATGCCCATGAATTTTGATAATTACGAATTAAAATTGAGAATGGGTTATCATCCTCAATTTGTGAGAAATACCTTGCAATTAAATTTAGGAAATGGCAGATTCGGTGAAATTGCTAGAATGTCAGGAGTACATCGTACCGATTGGAGTTGGGCACCTTTATTAGTTGATATGGACAATGATGGAAAAAGAGATCTTTTTATTTCTAATGGTTATGGCAGGGATATTACAGACCTAGATTTTGTGGTCTATGGTATGCAAAATACAAATTCATTCAGTAATAAAAGAATTACTGATGAAGAAGAATATGAGAAAATGAAAAAACTGCCTGGCATTTATCTCTCTAATTATTTTTATAAAAATAAAGGAAATCTTGTTTTTGAAGATAAAACGGCAGATTGGGATATAAAGACACCAAGTTATTCCAACGGTTCAGCCTTTGCCGATTTAGACAATGATGGGGATCTAGATTTTATAGTCAATAACATCAATGCACATCCATTTCTTTATAAAAACAGACAAGATGAAAAATTACCTAAAGAAGAGAAATCTTATTTAAGACTAAAGTTGGAAGGTCCCCCACTAAACCCAGCTGGTTGGGGTGCCAAAATTCAATTGAAATCTGCAAACCATACTCTCTATCATGAGCACTTTGTGATGAGGGGTTATAAATCTACTGTTGAAAATACCATTCATTTTGGTCTTGATTCTGACAGTACTGATATTTCAATTTCAATTACTTGGCCTGATGGTAAAGAAGAACAAATTGATAAAATAGCAGCAAATCAAGTTCTTGAAGTTAGTTATGATAATGCTAATGATAAGCGTGAAGAACAATTAAAGACTTTTGTAGAAATGCCATTACTTGCAAATATGCCAAAAGGACTAGCTCCAACTTTTAAACATGAAGAGAATGATTTCATAGATTTTAAAGAACAGCCTTTACTGCACCAAATGCATTCACGAACTGGTCCAGGAATAGCAGTAGCAGATGTAAATGGAGATGGACTTTCTGATTTTTTTATAGGAGGAGCTGTTGGGCAAGCAAGTAAACTTTTTATACAAAAAGATGGCTTCCAATTCGAAAGTAGCCATTTTGATGAGCCCTCAAAAAAATTGGAAGATACAGGATGCTTGTTTTTTGATGCAGATAATGATGGTGATCAAGATTTATATGTTGCCAGTGGGGGTGCTTTATTTTTTGCCGATGGTGAGTTTAGAGATTTTTATCAAGATAGGCTTTATATAAATGATGGTCTAGGAAATTTCAAACAAGATAGTACTGCTTTGCCTGAAGTTACAGGAAGTGCATCTAGTGTACATGCTGCAGACTTTGATCAAGATGGAGACTTAGATTTATTTGTTGGCGGCAGGTTTTCCCCAAAGAAATATCCAGAACCAGGAAAGAGCTATTTACTTGAAAATCAAGGTGGAAAGTTTGTAGACATCACCATAAAAATGGATGGTTTAAGAGATATTGGTATGGTGTCTTCTGCATTATGGACCGATATTGATTCAGATGGCTGGATAGATTTAATCATGGTTGGGGAGTGGATGCCTTTTACTGTTTTTCAAAACAATAATGGAGTTTTGAAAAATATTACCAATGCTACCAATATTGCGAATTTTACAGGTTGGTGGAATAGTATTATCGGTGGTGATTTTGATGCTGATGGTGATATAGATTATATAGCAGGAAATCTTGGGCTTAATTCTATATTAAAAGCTAGTGAAACTGAACCTATGGAATTATATGCCAAAGACTTTGATCGATCTGGTAATATTGATCCAGTCTTATTTAGTTATATTCAAGGGCAAAGCTATCCTGTGGCGATGAGAGATGCTTTAATTGATCAAATTAATGCCATGAAAGGGCGCTTTAAACTATATAAAACTTATGGTGAAGCGACAATTAACACTGTTTTTACTGAAGGTGAATTGACAGATGCAGTAAAACTTCGCACAAACACCCTGGCGCATAGTTATTTCCAAAATGAAGGCGGAGGGAAATTTAAAGTAGTTCAATTACCTAACATTGTACAAATTGCCCCAATTTTTGGAATGCATGTTTCTGATTTCAATGATGATGGTAACTTAGATATCTTTACTGCTGGTAATAACACCAATGTAGAAACCTTATATGGCTATTATGATGCTTCTCCTGGAATATTACTTTTAGGCGATGGCACTGGAAAATTTCAGGCATCACCAACAGCGGAAAATAAAGTTAATCTTAAGGGTAATATACGTAGCATGGTAGATATTAGAGATTCGGAAAAAAAGCATTATTTATTAGCCGGAAATAACAATGATTTGCTTGCAACTATTATCCAAAACAACCAGCCTGCAAGTAGTATTACTTTGAAAAGTGAAGATGCAAATGCCCAATTATTTTTTGAAGATGACCAAAAAATCAGAAAAGTAGAATTTTATTATGGAGAGGGATATTTTTCTCAAAATGAAAGAATCCTTAAAATCCCTACTGGTGTTAATAAAGTTATTATCAAAAGTTTTACAGGAAAAAGTAGAGAGGTGAAATTAGATTAAAATATAAAAGCCTGATTTTCATCAGGCTTCTTGTTTCAGTTGACTTCTATTCAGTTAATATCTATCTTCTATTCAGACTTTGCGTAATGTTAGTGATTTTAATCTCTATTAGTGTACTACAAATATAAAGTTTGGAGAGAAACTTACAAGTATTTTTTTCATCTTTATTCCCAAATAATGGTTTGTTGGAGAATTTTAGAGTTAATACTAGTTAAAAAGATGTTTTTTTGATTAAAAACTTACATGCAATCAAAAGTCATTATATCATATAAAAATTTAATTTGTTTGATTTTCAGATAATGCATGAGTTCGAGCAGATAACTTAAAAAAGTTTTTTACCTAAAAATGATTATAAAAAATTGCTTAATAACTTTTTTGAAAGTACTTTTATTAATCCAGCTATTTATTTTTATAACAATACTATTAAGCTTTGCAATTGCTAATATTAATGTGAAGCATCCGGATGATACTATTGGGGTGTTTAATTTGATTTGTATTACATTATTGATTTTATATGCTTGTTTAGCATTTTCTACTTGGAAAAATCTCAAAAACATTGGTTAAATAAGCATAAATTCATATTGATTATCAATGCTATAATTACATATTCATCGATTTTTGGATTTACATTTTTGGCTAATCAATTTTTTTTTTAAAGTATAAAATGAAGAATATTTCTAAATAAATGACATGATGTATATTAATGATAAATAGTAATTTTATTAATTTCTACGTTTATTAATTCACAATGCAAAATGAAGAATAACTAGCTTTTACTCATTCAAAGAACAAGTTATTCAACTAACTTTATACTAACACTAACTTCTAATTAACAAGTATGGAATCTGATCAGCAGTTTTGTTTTTACAAAATCAACACTTACCACTCCGTTCAAATTTTCACCGAACCTTCTTATTACCAACTTTTGTTCGATGCACTTACATTTCTGAAAAAGAAATATAAGTTTGAACTGTTCGCATATGTACTTATGCCAAACCAATTGGATCTGATAACTAGTGGAAATTTATCAGAGAACAGTTCAATCTTTACCGATACCTTAAAAACTATTACGCGAAATGAAATAACAAAGCTGTTAGAAATAGCTAATAAAACGAAGTTACTCGAACAACTAGAAATTGCTAAAAGGAAAAAAAAATACAGAATATGGGAAGTAAATCCCGATATCGAGGATTTTTCAGGTTTAGAAAAGCTAGCTAATCGGATTGATAAATTACATAACAAACCAGTACTTGCAGATTTAAAACAAGCACCAGAGGCTTATCCATATTCGAGTGCTAAGTTTTATATGGAAAATATACCTACAGAAATTAAAATATCAGACTATAGGGTTTTACAGCAGTTATAAGTTTTGTTGCAACTGGGCATACTCTTTCGCAAAATAAGTTAATATTATTTTTGCCCCAGCACGTTTAATAGATAAGAGTGATTCTAACATGGTTTGTTGAGCGTCTAGCCAGCCTTTTTCTCCAGCAGCTTTTACCATGGCATATTCTCCACTTACATTATAAGCAGCAATGGGTAAATCAAAATTATCTTGTAATAAGTGAATGATATCTAGATAGGCCAACGCAGGTTTAACCATTAAAAAATCAGCACCTTCAATAAAATCTAGTTCTGCTTCTATTAAGGCTTCACGCTTATTAGCAGGATTCATTTGGTAAGTTTTTTTATCGCCAGCTTTTGGTGCAGAATCGAGTGCATCTCTAAATGGCCCATAAAAGGCACTGGCATATTTAGCTGTATAAGACATAATACTCACATCTTTAAAGCCATTATTATCTAGTAACTCCCGAATATATTGCACTCTGCCATCCATCATGTCAGAAGGTCCTAAAATATCAACTCCTGCTTGTGCCTGTACCAAAGACATTTTGCCTAAGATTTCAAGGGTTTCATCATTTAAGATTTCGCCGTTATTGTAAATGCCATCATGACCATCTGAACTGTAGGGATCCATGGCTACGTCTGTCATTAAGCAAACTTCAGGAAAAGTCGTTTTTACTTTTTGTAATGTACTGATATACAGACTATCCTCTTTATAACTTTCAGTAGCATAACTGTCTTTCTTACTGTCTGAAAGGCTAGGAAAAATGGCAAATGTATTGAGACCTAATGCCAAGCAAGACTCAATTTCCGCTAATAATAAATCTGAGCTATAACGATATATGCCAGGCATAGAAACGACCTCCTCTTTTTTATTTTCACCTTCTATTAAAAATAATGGGAAAATAAGATCATTGGTAAGTACAGTAGTTTCTTCTACTAAAGCCCTTATTGCAGCAGTTTTTCTGTTTCTTCTTGGTCTTCTTAAAAGCATGTTAGTTAATCTAGTTTTTGATAGAGTTAGTGAATGGATAACAAGTGGAAATGAAGATTTCCACTTGTTAATATTTGTCTAATTAATATTTAGGTATGCTCGGGTCTATTTCATCTGCATAAGCTAAGATGCCTCCCTTTAAGTTATACAGATTATCGAAACCAAAAGCTTGCTCTAATTGCAAAATTGCATTGGCACTTCTTGCACCACTTCTGCAATGTACTATCACTTTTTTATCTTTGGCAATATCATCTTCATAGTCCATGATATTACCTAATGGCATGAGTTCCCCATTTAAATTGGCAAAATTGTACTCATTCTCTTCACGGACATCTATGAGTTGAAAATCCTCTTTATTGTCCATCATCTCTTTCAATTCTTTTACCGTAATTTCTTTCATTTTTTTATTTTTTAGATGGTTATTTGGGTTGACTGGGTAAATTTGTCAGAATCTAAAATAGATAGTTTCTTACAATTGAAAACATCATTTTCTATTAAATGTAAATTTATCATTTACAAGACAAACTTAAGTATCTAATACCATGAAAATTGACATAGCAAGACAAAATAACGCTTATCACATGCTTGCCTCTAACGATGAAAGTAATACTGTATCTATAGATGGCTCACCAGAAATAGGTGGAGAAGGAAAGGGGATGCGGCCTATGCAGCTAATTCTTTCAGGTATAGGCAGTTGCAGTGCAATTGATGTAATTAGTATTTTGAAAAAGCAAAAACAAGATTTACAGGATATAAAAATTGAAGTAACAGGCGATAGGGAAGAAGGAAAAGTTCCTTCCGTATTTACTAAAATACATCTTCACTTTCGCGTTTTTGGTGATTTAGATGAAGCAAAAGTAGCCAGAGCTATTAAGCTTTCTATGGATCAATATTGCTCTGTTTCCAAAATGCTCGAAAAGTCAGTAGATATTACCTATGACTATGAGATTTCTGCATCATAGATTTAAATATAAAAAGCTAAATCCATGAAAGCACTAATTGGTTATTTTGTCAAAGAATTAAAGAGTTTTAGACATGCTTTTCGTGGTCTTGGTTTTTTGGCAAGTGATCATAATTATTACTTTCATTTTCCTGTAGGCATTTTTATCTTATTGCTCGGTTGGTGGTTCGGAGTAAGTAAAGAAGAATGGCTTTGGTTAATACTGGGTGTTGGATTGGTCTGGATAAGTGAAGCGCTCAATACAGCCATTGAAAAGACCATAGATTTGGTGCACCCCCAACAACATCCTTTGGCCGGAAAAGTAAAAGATATAGCGGCAGCGGCTGTTTTATTGTCTGTTTTTGTTTCAGGGACAATAGGTGTAATTATATTTTATCCTTATTTCATGGAATTTTTTGGACTATGAAAGATTTGACTGATGGCTTAATAGGATTAGCTATAGGAGATGCACTCGGTGTTCCAGTAGAATTTCTTAGTCAAGAAGAATTGGATAAAAAACCAGTAAAAGCTATGCTAAGCTTTGGTACACATAACCAACCAGCTGGTACATAGTCAGACGATAGTTCATTGGCATTCTGTTTAGCTGAAAGTCTTACTAAAGGGTATGATCTTAAAGATATTGCCATGAATTTGGTTAGATGGCAATCTGAAAACTTTTGGACAGCAAGGGGCTATGTTTTTGATATTGGCATAACTACTAATAATGCTCTCAATGAGCTTAGAAAAGAATTAACACATCCTAAGTTAACCCTAGAAAACAGAAAATATGCAGGAACTGAGAAGGATAATGGCAACGGCTCATTAATGAGGATTTATCCTCTATTGCCTGAGTTTATTAAAACGAATAATGAAAATCGCTTTGAGAAAGTTTGGAACGTTTCTGCATTAACGCATAAACATATTCGGGCAGCTATTGCCTGTTACATCTATTTAGTTTTTTGCGAATTAATATTTGAAGGAAAAGATTTAAATCAAGCGTACTCGGAAACTAGAATTTTGGTAACAACATTTTTTAAAGAAAATAATATAGCGGAATATGAAGTACAGAAATTTGATAGGATCATAAAAAATGATATTCGCTCTTTAAAAAGAAATGATATTTTATCTGGTGGATATGTTATTGAGACAATTGAAGCAGCCTTTTGGTGTTTGCTAACTACTGAAAGTTTTGAGAATTCGGTACTACTTGCTGTTAATTTAGGTCATGATACAGACACCACTGGCGCAGTAACTGGAGCTGTCGCTGGCCTGTATTATGGCTTAAAAAATATTCCTGAGTTTTGGGTGGTGCAATTGGCAAAAATGGAGGAAATATTTGATTTAGGTAAAAGATTAACCGAAGCCTATTCGAATTTGGGTTAGATAAACTCCTCCTTAAAAAGCATATACCAATACAAATCCTTCAAATTCTATTTGGCCCAATTGAGCAATATGACTTTCGTTATTGTCTAAAACATTCCCACGATATTTATTTTCTGCAATCAGTTCTACTTTTAATTGTTTAGAAAAGTCTAAACCTAGTTTATCATACAATTTATAAAGTGCCTCTTTTGCACACCAATAGAAAGTAGCGTCTTTTTCAGTGTGAATATTTTTGTATTCTTCATCTGAAGTGACTCTTGGAATAACTTTTAAAATTCTAGGGCTAATGGCTTCGATATCTACTCCAGTACTGCTTTTGGTACTCAGTGTAGCTGATGCAAATTGTTTAGAATGGGAAATACTGATATAACCTTCTATGTTTTTTAAAAAAGGCTTTCCATTTTCATTTTTATAAATGCCATAAAATTGATGAAATACTTGTTGAGATAAGTGTTTCACAAGTAAGCGTCCACACAAGCTTTGCTTTCTTTGTATTTCAGATTTTAAAGATAAATAATTGTCGGGTAAAAGTGCTTCACCCGACAATTGTATCAATTCATTTTCTTGCTCATTAATTTCCCAAACACCTAACCATAAATCATCCTCTATCTGTTGTACAAATTTTATGGGCATACGCTAATTACAATCAGAATTTTTCTTCTAATTCTTCCATTTTTGTATAAGCTTCTGTCATATCAGCATCAAGTTCGAAGGCTTGTTTGTAATAATCGTATGCTTGCCTGTAATAAGCTTTTTTCTTTTTACCATTCAAAAAGCCACTGGTTTTTTCGGCTAAAGCTTCTGTAGATTCCGCCAATGTGAAAAATTTCTCAGCCCTAACTTTAATGGTTTCATCTTGTGAGGTATCTAAATCTTCTGAAAGTTTAGAAATAGCATCTTGTTGCTGAGTAACCTGATTTTGCAATTCAGAAAGTTCATCATTTTGCAAATCAACAGTTCTTACTAAAGCTACTTTTTCTTCTTCATACGTGGCAATTTTTTCTTGTAACTGTGTAATGGTTTCGTCTTTTTCCGCCACCATTTTCTTATAACTTGCTACTATATTTCTGTAAACCTTATTATCATTTTCAGACTGAAGTAAAGCTTCTTCTAATTGTTTTAATTCATTATTTGTCCTGTCCATATAATCTTGCAACTGAGCAAGCCTTCCCACATAATCGTCGTATTTAATGCCACTTTCTAAGTTAAGCATAATACCTTCTTCTTGCACTTCAATAGAATCGAGTAATACGCCGATAGAATCCATTTTTTGATCCATTTTACCGAGTAGTTCTTCTTCTTCCGCTTTTGCTTTACTAAGTGCTGCTAATTCTGCTTTTACCTGCTCATGTTCTTTCTTGGGCACACAAGCAGCCAAAATAATAATGAACAATAGGTTTGTCGAAAATTTAGTGTATTTCATAATGGGTGATATTTATAAACCGAAATAAAAAATTCTTAAAAATAGTTAGTGTTTAGCGAATGCAAATAGCTCGGTTTTATACAAAAGTATAATTCTTTTATCTTGAAAAATTATCTTAAAAATAATTTTTAGTAATAAAGGCTTTTAGTTTCCTTAGTAGAAAATACTAAATATCCTTATAAATTTAATGTCTTATTAATATAAGCAATCGACTAAATAAAAAAAATTGGAAGATAAAACCTACCCATTATCAAAAAAAATAGGCCTTTTGGCAGGACCAATCGTTTTTTTACTCCTAATTTTTTTCCCTCTTTCTAATGAATTAAATCCTGAAGCGAATAGAGTAATAGCTGTTGCTGGTTTAATGTTATTTTGGTGGATTACCGAAGCTATACCCATAGCAGCTACTGCACTAGTGCCCATGATTTTTTTTCCGCTGGTTGGCGTATTTGATATGAATACGGCTGCTGCTCCATATAGTTCGCCTATCGTGTATCTTTTTATGGGGGGCTTTGTAATAGCATTAGCTATGGAAAAGTGGAATTTACACAGGCGAATTGCCTTGGGCATTATAAAGCTTACTGGTACAAATGCCAATGGCATTATTTGGGGATTTATGCTGGCTACTGCCTTGCTTAGTATGTGGATCAGCAACACGGCTACAGCAGTAATGATGCTTCCTATTGCAGGATCGGTAATTGGGATTTTGATCGATAACAAAGACAAGAAACTAAGCAAAGGGCAAAAAAACTTTGCATTAACTATTATGATAGGAATTGCCTATGCGGCAAATATAGGAGGAATAGCTACTTTGGTGGGTACGCCACCAAATGTTGTTTTTAGAGGTTTCATGGAATCAACTTATAATATTGAAATACCATTTGCTACTTGGATGCTTATCGGATTCCCCTATGCGACTGTATTTCTGATAGTTTCTTTTTTTGTGTTGGTAAAGCTCATGTATCCAAATAAATTAGGAAGATTCGAAGGTTCATCAGAGTTGATAGCTGAAGAATATAAAAAATTGGGGGCAATGAGTAAGCAAGAAAAGCAAACAGCTGTATTATTTTTTTTAACCGCCTTTTTTTGGGTTTTTAGAACACAATTAGATCCGCTAATACCCTTTGTAAAATTGAGTGATCCAACCATTGCCATGTTTTTTGCTTTGGTGGTATTTTTTGTACCCTATAATTTTAAACGAGGAGATTTCCTTTTAAAGTGGCAAGATACAAGCAAATTACCTTGGGGAATTTTATTGCTTTTTGGCGGAGGATTAAGCTTGGCTGGGGGGATGCAAAATACGGGAATCATAGATTTTATTGGGAAGACTATAGCAGAAAATAACGAACTGGGTACTTTGGTTGTAGTATCTATTTTAATTGCTGTAATGCTTTTTATGACAGAAGTAATGAGCAATGTTGCCTTGGTCACTGTACTTTTACCCGTAGTAGGGGGCATTGCCCAAGGACTAGGTGTTGAACCATTATTGGCGGCCATACCAGTTACTATTGCATCTAGTTGTGCTTTTATGTTACCTATGGCCACACCACCAAATGCCATAGTTTTTGCCAGTGGCCATATTGAAGTTTCTCAAATGGTTAGGGCGGGGTTTATTCTCAACATTTTAGCTATCCTGCTATTGATACTTATGTTTCAAACAATCATTCCATGGGTGTTTTAATACGCAACTCCTCCAAAGGATTTAAAGCCCTTGGAAGGATTGTAATTCTTTAGAATCAACAAGAAAAAGTAAGATTGATATGCATTTTTTCAAACTAAATTATAATTTACGAATCCTATCGGTAAGTAAAATAATCAAGATTTAACTCATCAAGACTAAGAATGCACAAAAAACCGTCAAAAGAACATCAAAAAATCAAACACGATAAGAAGCATATTAAAGAAGTATATAGAAAGGTTTTACCTAAACTTCAATTAGAATTAGTTAAACTACAAAGATGGATTGTGCAGAAAGATTTGAGGGTTATTGTAATTTTTGAAGGAAGGGATGCGGCAGGAAAGGGAAGTACTATCAAAAGAATTACTGACTTGCTTAATCCAAGGGTTTGTAAAGTAGTAGCACTTGGAAAACCTACTGAAAAAGAGAAAACCCAATGGTATTTTCAAAGATATGTGCCTCATTTGCCAGCAGCAGGTGAAATGGTTTTATTTGACAGAAGTTGGTACAACAGGGCAGGAGTAGAGAAAGTAATGGGATTTTGTACAGATGATGAATACCATGAGTTTTTAAGGTCTTGCCCAGAATTTGAACGCTTGTTGACAAGGTCGGGAATAATCTTAATTAAGTACTGGTTTTCTGTAAGTTATGAAGAACAAGAAGCGCGTTTTCTCGAACGTTTGAATAACCCATTAAAACGTTGGAAATTTAGCCCGATGGATATAAAATCTAGAGAAAGATGGAATGATTACTCTCGCGCTAAAGATGAAATGTTCGCCTATACAGATACCAAACAAAATCCATGGTATGTAGTCAATTCAGATATTAAGAAAAAGGCAAGATTGAATTGCATTAGTCACTTACTGAGTATGATCAGCTATGGTGAAATTCCATTTGAACATATAGAGTTGCCAGACAGGGATGATTCAAAAAAATATGAAAGACCGCCTATATCTGATCAAAATTATATTCCAGAAATATATTGAGTTATATCTAATACTTCACATCTAGTAAATTAAAATGAAACTTATCAAATTCTTATTGGTATTCATTATCAATATAGCATTAGTAATTGCATTAAATACCAGTTTTAATAACATTCCTGCATTAGGTTATTTTTTGAGTCCTGCCACCGGCTTTTGGCAAAATGCAGAAAAAGTGGGGGAAATTCTGCCGCTTACTTTGGATAATGAAATTTTAAAATCAACTGTTGAAGTAAAATATGACTCATTTCTAATTCCCCATATTTATGCAAAAAATGACCATGACTTATATTTTGCCCAAGGCTATGTAACGGCTAAACACCGCTTATGGCAAATGGAATTTCAAACACATTTTGCAGCGGGACGAATCAGTGAAATTGTAGGTGAAAGGGCATTGCCATTAGATAGAGAAGCACGAAGAAAAGGATTAGGGATAGCCGCAGAAAGGGCAGTAGAATTGATGAAACAAAATCCTGAAGTATTTGAGATGGTAAATGCTTATGCCGATGGTGTAAATGCATATATTAACTCACTAAATGCTTCAGCGTATCCTTTAGAATACAAATTATTGGATTATGCCCCAGAAGCATGGACCCCAATTAAAAGTGCTTATCTTTTAAAATATATGGCTAATGATCTAAGTTACCACAATGCCGATTTTGAATATACCAATGCCATAAAATTATTCGGTAGAAAAACCTTTGACTTATTATATCCCGATGTACATCCTGAACAAGAACCTATTGTCCAGAAAGTAAATGATTGGAATTTTGAAAAAGACACAGTAGAATCTCCCGAAACATTGCCTTTTGTTAATGAGGCTTTATCAGAAATTACTAAAGTACATGAGCCTGATATAAACAATGGGAGTAACAACTGGGCAGTTGCTGGGAATAAGACTAAAAGTGGTGCACCTATTCTGTGTGGCGATCCCCATTTAGGACTAAATCTTCCTTCTATTTGGTTTGCTATTCAGCTGAGTGCTCCAGGCATCAATGTGAAAGGAGTAAGTTTACCAGGTTCTCCCAATGTTATTATAGGTTTTAATGAAAACATTGCTTGGAGTGTAACAAATGCTTTACGTGATGTAGTTGACTGGTACAAAATTGCCTATACAGATGAAAGTAGAGAGGCGTATTTATTAGATAATGAAAGTAAACCCACCGAGTTTAGAGTGGAGGAAATAAAGCTAAAAGGGAAAGAACCTTATTACGATACTGTTGCTATAACTCATTGGGGACCAGTAATGTATGATGATAGTTACCCCACCAAATCTGGTGATGGCGCTTATGCCTTACGTTGGATAGCCCATGACCCATCTTTAGAAGTTAAAACTTTTTACTTACTGAATAGGGCTAAAAATTATGAAGATTATCGAGAAGCATTAAAATACTATCAATGCCCTGCTCAGAACTTTGTGTTTGCTGCAGCCGATGGAGATATTGCGATGGTTATTCAAGGAAAATTTGCAAATAAATGGAAGGAGCAAGGGAAATTTGTAATGGATGGGACAACTGAGAAATCTGGTTGGAAAGACTACATTCCAATGGAACATAATGTTTTTCATCTAAATCCAGAAAAGAATTTCATTAGTTCTGCCAATCAGCATCCTGTGGATGCCACTTATCCCTATTATGCCTATGCACACTCTTTTGAATATTATAGAAATAGACGAATCAACAGATTATTAGATAGTTTAGACAACATGACTATCGAAACCATGCGAATAGTGCAGAACGATAATTATAATTTAACCGCTGCCGAAAATTTACCATATTGGTTAGCTAAAGTAAAAGAACAAATAACAGGTTCTGAAGAGCAAAGGATATTTGGTTTATTAAGTAATTGGAATTTTGTGAACAGTGTAAATGCTGAAGAAGCTTCTTATTATGAAGCTTGGCAAGATGCTTTAAAATACGCTATTTGGGATGAAATTCGGAATGGACAATCAATGGATTACCCTTCAACTTTTACCAGTTTCAAATTACTTAAAACAAATCCAGAACACGATTTTATAGACGATAAAGGAACCGATGTAAAAGAAGATGCGGCACTACTTATATACCAAGCTTTTAAAAAGGGTATTGAAGTAGTTAATGAAAATGTAGAGGAAAGAGGACTTAAAAATGTTGATTGGGCAAACTATAAAAATACGACTATTACCCATTTAGCAAGACTTCCTGCTTTTAGTGAAAGTGGTGTAGCAATTGGTGGTAATCACAATATAATCAATGCAACTAGTGAGAGACATGGTGCATCATGGAGGATTATTGTAGAACTTGTCGAAGGCAAACCTATTGCAAGAGGAATTTATCCAGGTGGGCAATCAGGTAATCCAGGTAGTCCTTTTTATAAAAATATGATACCAAGTTGGGCCAAAGGAGAATACATTGATTTTAGTTTGAGGAATGAAGCTGATTTTTGAGTGAATACATGTTTTTTTGACTTTGTATAACACTTAGGAATGACTTTCTACAAACTAAAAGCTAAATTTTTGTTACTATTCCACTCTAAAAACAGGATACTTTCTATAAGCACTTTCATTGTACTCAGATTTTGAGTAGATGAAACTAAGTTGAGCATAATTACTTTTAGCGAATGCCTCATCTTTGTTTTTCATGGCTTCAAATTCTGCTTTTAGTGTTGGGTCATTAGCTAATAATTCTGCTGCTTTTTCCACAAATACATAAGAAGAAAACCCTTCTTTTCTTTGTAAAATGGAGTCAAAGAAATTCCAGTTAAAAAACGAGTCTGGCGCTTCTGGCTCTAAGGTATTAATAATGTATCGGTTTCGTTCTTGGTTGGTTTTTATAAGATAATCTCCTTCTCTAAAAGCTACTTTTGCTAATGATTTTTGTACCTCTGTATTGTAATGTAAATAATGTCCCTCATAAGGTTCTTTGCGAGTATCATACCCTTTTATAGTATAACAAGCAACCTCTAAAACGGTATCTTTTTCAAACTGTACCATTTCTACTTGATTGTGTTCTAAGCGGTCAATCACTTTACTCCACGCCTGAGGTATAACATAAGCATCAGGTTTGGTGATGATTTTCTCAGGTTCGTATATATTATAAAATGGGATTTCCTTCTCAAAAGGCTTATTTCTGTTGTAAGTCAAGAGTTCTTGTCCAGTTACTGAACTTACCTTCATTTCTCCTTCGTAGCCCAAAAACTGAATGGGTGTAAATTTTTCTTTGTTCAACTTCCATGAAAGTACAAAATCACTTTTGGTTTTGGTCGCTTCAATTTCTTTTACTCGTGCTGTTTTAATTTCTTGTTCTTGCTCTTTAATAATCTCCAACATAGATTCTATGTAGGAATACGTAGCGGTTACTCTTTGTTCAAAGGTTTTTAACATATGTGTTTCTGTCATAAAACCAATGGAATGGAATAAAGTAGTATAGCCTGTAGAGTATCGGGGACCATCCATAAATTGTACAATCCCAGAGTCCGGTACAGTTCCCCAAACATTTACATAAGGAGTCATGATGCTGTGTTTTGTTGCCATTTTTTTATTCAAATCTGGAATTATTTCAAAGCGAAGAAAATCACCCAGATGTGGGCCAAGTTTATTCTCTTGGGTCATTAAATTGGTGAGTATATGCTGATAGTCCGCTCCGTTGCTAACGTGTGTATCTAAAAAAACATCTGGTTGCCATGTCTGGTAAATTTCAGTAAAAGCCCAAGCGTTTTTGGTGTCTGCTTTTATAAAATCTCTATTTAAATCATAGTTCTGGGCATTCCCACGAAACCCGTATTCTACAGGACCATTTTGATTGACCCTAGTAGTTGAGTTTCTATTGAGTACGCCGCCAATATTGTAGAATGGGATAATTGCCAAAACCGTATTTCCTAATGACTCCTCAAAATTTCCTTTTTCTAAAATATCTCTAACCAACATTTGGCAAGCTTCTACACCATCTGGCTCACCAGGATGTATGGCATTATTAATTAGAAAAATTGGGATATTTTTATTTTTCAATGAAACAGGATCAAAATCTTGACTAGGAGAAAGCACCGCTAAATGCAATGGGAAACCACTATCAGTTTCGCCATATTCCAATAATTGAAGTTGAGGATAATAATCAGAGAGTTGCTTCCAAAAGGTAATTCCCTCTTGGTAAGTAGCGGTTTCTAATTTGTTGGATTTTTCATAAATGGTTAGAAAGTCAGGCTTTTCTACATTACTAGTTTTACAGCCAAAAAATAAGGGTAATAGTAGAATCGTAAATATTTTTTTCATTATAGACTTATACTTAAATGTTAATAGCGAGGCTAAAGCTAGTATAAAATCTATAAAGTGTGGGGAGATATAATTAGTCTTTTATTGGGTACATTTTGTAAATCTAGATGTTACACAATTCAACATATTATAAATTGTATGCTAAGTTTCAAATAACTAAATTAACCAATAATTAAGATTCCTATTTTTTAAGCTTTTTCATTCATTTTTTAATCTTATCTCATGGTAGAAGGTATTAGCTTTATTACTGACAGGCTTGGTAACAAAAAACAAATCGTAGTTGATTTAGAAATGCACAACAAATTGTTGAAAAAGTTATTCAAGAAGCTCGATTTAAATATGGATATTTACGATGAACCTTCCCCTAGAAATTTAATTGTAAATGAAGGAGGCGGATTAGAGGCAGTTAAACTTTCAGCAAAACATGTAGAAGAAGTAAAAGCAAAACAGCAAGCTGATATTGAATTAGAAGAGAAAAATGAAATTGAATCTTCTCATTTTAAACAACCTGATAGTGTGCTTACGGCGATGTCATTACATCAGCAAGAAAAATCATTGAAGATTCAGGCCATTATAGAGAAAGCCCAATCGCTTATGGGTACTCCTTACCTTTTTGGAGGTACCACACCCTCTGGGCTCGATTGTTCAGGTTTGACCTTAAAAGCATTTGAAGCTGCTGATATAGATTTGCCAAGAATATCTACACAGCAATCCTTAGTAGGAGAAAAAATTAATCAAAAGCAATTAAAGCTTGGTGATTTGGTGTTTTTTGGTACGGGAACTCCTAATAAAGTAAATCATGTAGGAATTGTAGCGAACACCGATAATCCTCAGGATATAAAATTTATACACGCTTCTTCTAGTAAAGGAGTTATTTTATCTTCGCTAAGTAGAGGGTATTGGTCTGGTGTTTACATTAAAGCAAAGCGAGTAGTGTAGCACTGAGTGAATTTTCTAATACCTTTTTCATAGATTAATTTTTTTACAACTAGCCTTACAGTATTTTTACAAATCATGTGTGCGTAAATCCTGTATGAAAGAAATAGAACATAATAAAGATTTTTTCTGGTCAATTAACGAAGCGTATGTTCACGATTATAAATTCTTTTATCGCTACTTTAATAAACTTCCAAATGTTTGCGAGATAAGAGGGCTAAAACTCCAAAAAGCAATTAAAGTCTTTGAAGATATCTATGCGGATAATGTTAAGGAAAAATATTTCAAAAAATATTTTAATTATAAATCTAAAAAGACGGAATACGAAGAAGTATTTTTTATTCTAAAAAACAACCTTGTAGTTGCTTTTAATGATCATCACATTTGTAGGGTAATGAACAAAGAGCATGATACAAGTGAGTTTGAAAAAATAGCTTTCCATCTTAAAAAGTGTCGCCTTAAAAGGGGGAAGAAACCGCATCAGATGAATTTAATTACCATGCATCATGGTAACCTAGATTTAAGTGTAATAGATATTAACAAAACGAGGCTAGACATTCCCACACATTACAATGATGATTTCGAGCCCATTCATGAATTAATTGTTGACAGATTAAACAATAAAAACGATAAAGGCATAGTATTGCTGCATGGTTTACCTGGTACTGGAAAAACAACCTACTTAAGGCATTTAATGGGCATTATTAAAAAGAGAATGACCTTTGTGCCACCGAATGTTGCAGCAAACATGGCAAACCCAGAGTTTATCAATATTTTAGTTGATAATCCCAATTCTGTGCTCATTATTGAAGATGCAGAAAATATTATTGTAAATAGGGCAAATGCTTCGCATTCAGCAGTTTCTACCCTGCTCAATGTTGCAGATGGACTATTATCTGATTGTTTGAACATACAGATTATTTGTACTTTTAATGTACCAATTACCTCAGTAGACGATGCACTTCTTAGAAAAGGAAGGCTAATTGCCAAGTATGAATTTGGTAAATTGGCTATTACAAAAGCGCAGGCACTTTCTGAAAAATTAGGTTATGATGTAACCATCAATGAAGAAATGACCTTGAGCGATATTTATAATCAATCCCACCCAGACTTTAATAAAAAGCAAGACAAACGAATTGGTTTCTAATCGCCTAACCCAGATTAATATCGATTATATTCCAGTTTAGTTGATTCTTATCCTTTATATCTTAGAAAAATTGTATTTTTTGTTAAAATTGTAATAGCATTGCTGCGATTAAATGCGCATTAAATAATTAGTAATTGATTTTTTATTTCTAAATAAGAAAAATGAAAAAAGTAGCAAATATTCTTTTTACAGCTTCACTATGTATGATATTTTTTGCTTGTTCAGAGCAAAAGCCAGCTGAAACTGCTACAGCTGAAGAAACTCAAGAACAGAGCACCGAAGTAGCTTGGGAAAGTCTTGGTAAAGATGCATGGAGAAATTTTAAAGCAGATACTATTTCACCACTTTGGGTTGCCGGTGACACCTTCGATTTACACCTTACTGAAAAAGGTGGAGGAGATATAATTACTAAAAATAAATATGAGAATTTTGAACTAGAAATTGATTGGTTAATATCAGAAGGTGGCAATAGTGGAGTATTTTTTAGGGTAATTGAAGCAGATACTTTAGGGGCAGTTTATCACTCAGGTCCAGAAATGCAAGTGCTTGATAATGAAAGGCATCCCGATGCTAAAATTGTAATGCATCGTGCTGGTGATAATTATGACATGCAATCTGTAAGTGAAGAAACGGTAAACCCTGCTGGTCAGTGGAATACGGCTAAACTTATAGTAAACAATGGACAAGTAGCGCATTGGTTAAATGGTAAAAAAGTGGTAGAATATCAGATTGGTAGCCCTGAATGGCAAGAGCAATACAACAATAGTAAATTTACCAAATGGCCTAATTATGGAATTAATGAGGTTGGTCATATCGCCCTACAAGATCATGGTGATAAAGTTTGGTTTAGAAATATGAGGATTAGGAAGTTATAAACTAAAGGAATCAAATTTACCTAATCTTAACCACCAGTAGATTTAAATTCTTGTAAAATTTATTCTGCGTCAAATAAAGTGCTACATGGATTTAAAATAGATTGTAAACAGTGGATAATAAAAATAAATCTCAATTTGAACAGCATCCTCATTTTCCTAGTGGAGAATGGGAGGGTTTCTATTTACAATATGGTACCCAACATAAAATGACCTGCATGCTAGACTTTAAAGATGGAAAAGTAACTGGCAGTGGTTCTGATATTATTGGTGCTTTTAGTTGGAAAGGGAATTATGATGTAAAAGAAGGGAATTGCCAAATAGTAAAACATTATTTGGGACAGCATGATGTTTACTACTCAGGTTACGTTGATGAAAATGGTTTTTGGGGACATTGGAAGCATTTTGGCATTGGTGAAGGTTTCCATATTTGGCCAAAAAAATCTAACCAATCAAATGCAAAAGAAGAAAAACAGGAAATTAAAGAAAAAGTTACTGTTAAGGTTACAAGGTCTAATCCTTATAGGAATTATTAAATAAGTTTTTAAAAAACTAAAAAATCCTGCTATTCTAGAATTATTAATATAGCTACTTTAGTAAAGAAAAAAATGGGATTCGGTTTTCTCCCGAATCCCATTTACATGAATTTTTTCACTTGATATTCTTTCAAATCTTATCTGAGGAAAAGTAATTCTCTGTATTTAGGTAATGGCCATTCTTCACTGTCTACGTACAACTCTAGTTTATCTACTGCATACCTAATTCTATGAAAATATTTTTCTTTGATATCATCGCAATAAGCTAGTGCTTTTTCTTCTACGTTTTCTATTTTATTAATTCTCTTTCGTTCTTCTATCATTTCATAAACACCTACTTTTACCTCTTCTAAATGTTGGGAAATTTCTTTGATAGAAGTTATGACAGCAGCGTGCTCTATTCCCAATTCTTTAAGCCCTTTAGCATTGGTTATCAGCTTGTTTTGGTAAGCTACAGCGGTGGGAATGATATGATTCAAAGCCAAGTCACCCATGATCCTAGACTCAATTTGTATTTTGAGAATATAGTTTTCTAAGAGTATCTCGTGCCTCGCTTCTAATTCTCTTTCAGAGCATACTTTATATTTACTAAATAATACTTTAGATTTTTTCTCTAAATATGCTTTTAAAGCCCTTGGTGTATCTTTTACATTGGGTAAATTTCTCGCGGCAGCTTCTTTGATCCAATCTTCTGAATACCCATCACCTTCAAATCTTACTGGTTTAGAAGTTTTTATATACTCCCTCAAGATTTTAATAATGGCCAACCTTCTTTCCATACCTGCTTCAATTTCCTTTTCTACAGCACTGGCAAATTTATTGAGTTGATCGGCTACGGCTAGGTTAAGAACAGTCATGGGGGCAGCTACATTGGCATCGGAGCCAACTGCCCTAAACTCAAATTTATTTCCTGTAAAAGCAAACGGAGAAGTTCTGTTACGGTCGGTATTGTCTTGAATGATTGAGGGAATTTTATCAATGCCCAATTTTACATACATATTGTCTCCTTTTTTTACTTTAATGTTGCCATTGTGCTCCAATTCATCCAATACGGCGGTAAGTTGTTTTCCGATAAAAACTGAGAAAATGGCTGGTGGTGCTTCTTGAGCACCTAGTCTATTATCATTTCCTGCTGAAGACACACTTGCTCTTAGCAAAGCTGCATGTTCATGAACTGCTTTGATGGTACAAACAAAAAATGATAAAAACTGAAGATTATCTCGTGCGCTGCTGCTTGGTTTAAAGAGGTTAAGTCCATCACTTGTAAATAATGACCAATTATTGTGCTTTCCGCTACCATTTAACCCTAAAAAAGGTTTTTCATGAAACAGCACTTTTAAATTATGCTTGAGAGAAACCCTTTCCATTACATCCATCATTAATTGATTATGATCGGTGGCAATATTGATTTCTTCAAAAGAAGGGGCAACCTCAAACTGACTGGGAGCAACTTCATTATGTCTCGTACTTACAGGTATTCCTAACTTTAAGCATTCAATTTCAAAATCCTGCATAAAATCATAAATGCGCGGCGGGATAGACCCAAAATAATGATCATCGAGTTGTTGTCCTCTGGCAGGATTGTGCCCAAAAACAGTTCTTCCGCCCATTACTAAATCGGGTCTTGCTGTATAGAGTGCTCTATCTAATACAAAATATTCTTGTTCACAACCCAAATATGCATGAACAGCATTTACGTTTCTATCAAAAAAGCGGCAAACCTTTGTGGCTGCTTTATTTACTGCTTCATTGGCTTTTAGAAGTGGGGCTTTATAATCTAAAGCTTCTCCTGTGTAAGAGACAAATACGGTGGGTATACACAAGGTATTATTAAGCACAAACATGGGTGAACTTGGGTCCCAAGCAGTATAACCTCTAGCTTCAAAGGTACTTCTTATTCCTCCACTCGGAAAAGATGATGCATCTGGTTCTTGTTGTACCAAGGCACTACCTTGAAATTGTTCTAGGTCTGAATCTACATCATAAAATGCATCGTGTTTTTCTGCGGTAGAGCCAGTGAGTGGTTGGAACCAATGGGTATAATGTGTTGCTCCCTTTTCAAGTGCCCAAATTTTTACTACTGAAGCTATAGCATCTGCTGTTTCGTAATCTATAGGTTTCCCTTTTTGTATAGCATAATTAATTTTTTCATAAATATCTGGTGACAAGGTGTATTTCATTTGTCTTATCCCAAAAGCGTTTACACCATAATAATCAGAAACCTTAGCAGAAGGTGGGGTAACTTTTGCCCTTTTGCGGTTTTGTACAAGCTCTAATGCTTTAAATCGGAGTATAGCCATAGCTATCTGGATTAGTTTATCAATTTCATATTGGAAAGTTTACAGGTAAATTAAACCTGTGTTGCTGGTGGGTATTAAGATTAAATTGAAATGTTATATAATTTGTCAATTATACTTATTCAATGTTTATTATATAACAAAAAGTGGGAATTATTTGATTGGAAATATTTGAAAATAGATAGAAAAAAAGCTACCTGAAATATCAGGCAGCTTTCAGCTATAATCGTTTTATTATTTATGCAAATTTTACAGTTTTTATAATCCTTGCAGCTACTTTGTAAGGATCAGCAGCAGAGTTAGGACGACGGTCTTCTAACCAGCCTTTCCATCCATTTTCTACTGTTGCAATAGGAATTCTTATTGAAGCACCTCTATCAGAAATTCCATAAGAAAACTGATCAATAGATTGAGTTTCATGCAATCCTGTTAACCTCAAGTGGTTATCAGCACCATATACTTCAATGTGCTCTTTTACTACTGGCTCAAAAGCTTGACAAATTTTGTCATATGATTCTTTATTACCAGCCTCTCTTAGGACAGAATTAGAGAAGTTGGCATGCATACCTGAACCATTCCAGTCAGTTTCTCCTAGTGGTTTACAGTGCCAATTGATAGCCACACCATATTTCTCAGCAGTTCTTTCCAATAAATATCTAGCCACCCAAATTTGGTCTCCAGCTTGTTCTGCACCTTTGGCAAATATTTGAAATTCCCACTGACCAGCAGCAACTTCACCATTAATACCTTCTACATTCAAACCAGCATCAAGACAAATATCTAAATGCTCTTCTACTATTTCTCTACCATAGGCATTTTTTGCGCCTACACTACAGTAGTAAGGACCTTGTGGTGCAGGATATCCATTTTCTGGAAAACCTAATGGTAAATTCGTTTCAGGATTCCATAAAAAATACTCTTGTTCGAAACCAAACCAAAAGTCTTCGTCTTCGTCATCGATAGTTGCCCTACCGTTAGATTCATGGGGTGTACCATCGGCGTTTAATACTTCAGTCATTACTAACCAACCTTCTTTTCTAGCAGGATCAGGATATACTGCTACTGGTTTCAGTAAACAGTCTGAAGATCCACCTTCTGCTTGTTCAGTAGAACTTCCATCAAAAGACCACATAGGAAGGTCTTCTAATTTTCCACTAAAATCACTTACTATTTTTGTTTTACTTCTTAAACTCTGAGTTGGTTTGTAACCGTCTAGCCAAATGTACTCTAATTTTGATTTCGCCATTCTTATAGATTTTGTTGTATTTGAAAAAGTTGCTTTAAAAAACTAGGTCAAAATTAAGAAAAAGTACTTAAAATAGGATTTTTAGGTGAAAGAATATGGTAATATTTTCATTTATTCTAAAAATCAGTATCTGAGAGGATAATTTTTGAAGTTTATTTAATTTTTTATGCAAAAAATTTAAATAATTGAATGATAATAGATATTTACTAATGAATTATTAATTAAGTCTTTAATAATTTATTTTTTTTTCTTTAAAAAGTATAAATTATTAGAAAAGTGATAAATTAACAAATCAGCTATTCATACCTTTAAAAAGTAAATTTAGCGTAGATTAGGCCAGAAAAACTAGAAGTTATAGCGGGCGCTAATGCGGAAATTTCTACCAGGAGCACTAATTCCTGAACTATAAGGTCTGTAGTGTAAATCAGTTATATTTTCTAATGAAGCTTGCAAATATAAGCTGTTCAAAAAGCGATACGAGGCTTGTAAATTAATGGTAAACCAAGCGAGTGAACCATCTTCGGTATATAATTGAGGTTTATTTTGTTCTGAAGGAGCAAGGTCTTCAAATTTAATTCTTCCATTAAAATCACTGAATAAAACCGATTGAAAACGGTTCTTCTTAAATTTCAATGATAATTGCCCAAACATTGGTGATACATGTCTTAATGGCTCATTATTTTCAGTATCCTCTCCAGCTATGTAGTTAAAGCTTCCCAACAAGGTTAAAAAGTCATTGATTTGATAATCAATTGTAGAACTAAACCCCCAGATATATGCTTTACCTGTATTTGTTAGGGCTTGCACTTGACTTAAAGTACCATCATACATCAATGAATCACTTCCATTAAAAAGGAATGGCCTTCTTACCAATGCATCCCTAAGGAAACTATAAAAAACAGTACCTTGTACTTTTAATTTTTGAGCGAAGATTTGAGAAATGCCTGCTTCTATATTATAAGTATTTTCTGGTCTAAGATCTGGGTTGGGAACCACTACTATGCCAGGTTCAGAGTCAAATACTTTTCCTAAGTCGTCTATATTCGGGGCTCTAAATCCAGAAGATACATTAAAATTGATTTGGGTATTTTGAGAAGGTCTATGTGTAAGCCCTAAACTACCATTAACAGATCCTGTTGCTAAGTTTGCTTCACTAAATGGAAACGGGAAGAAAGTTGTATCACTAAAAGTGGCATTTATCCAAGTATGGTTGAACCTGATGCCTGCTGTAATAGTGGTTTGATCATCCATAAAGTATTTAGCACTACTATAGATTGCAGATGAACTTAGGTTACTTCCACCATTTGGATACCTTGTGGATGCTTTTTCAACAGCACCTGTCTCAAAATTAGTCGAGAAGGCAGAAGAGTTAACATGATTGCTAAGCATCTCCAAACCATAGTAGAAATCGACTTTTTCATGTAGTTTTTTCTCAGCCTCTAAATTCCATGAAAATACATCAACTTCTTCTTTTCTTTGGCTAAGATTTGGGTTGCCAAAACGCCGATCGTTGCGTCCTTCAGTTACTGACTGATAAGCCAAGGTATTTTTTAATCGATCAAATAGCACATTCTTTTTAGTGAATGTGGCATTAAGAGCGTGTAGTTGCCAAGTTTGAGGAGAATAATACCATTCTGCATTTCTTAACTGATTATCCCTCCTTTCAATTAACCTATCGTATCGGGGTACATCAGATGTGGTCGAATAATGAAAACTATAAGTCAGCGTCAGTTCTTCAGCTGCTTTATAAGCTACCTTATTCATTAAGTTTAATTGCTTATAACCTGAAAATTTCTGAAGGTTTACATTTGGATTACTAACAACTTCATCTAAACCATTGCTATTATTAATATATTCCAGTCTTTTACCAAACTCAGGAAATTTATTAGGACGATTATTTCCACTGCGTAAATCGTCAAAATCGCTATAAGTAAAACTACTTAGTAAAGCCCATTTTTTGCTCGAAAGATTAACATCTGCATGCCCCGTCATTTCATTGTTAGCAGTAGCATATCTTGTCATTATACTTCCTTCTACTCGCAAGCCTTCTTTAGCGTTAAAGGTAGGTTTTTTAGTATGAAAATCCATTACTCCTCCAAGAGCATCACTACCATATAAAACAGAACCTGGCCCAAAAACTACCTCAGCACTTTCAAGGGCGTTGGCATCTAAAGCAATTACATTTTGCAAATTTCCTCCTCTGTATATGGCATTGTTCATTCTTACGCCATCAACCATTATTAAAACAGAGTTTGCTGCAAATCCCCTGATTATAGGACTTCCACCTCCTTGTTGGCTTTTCTGCACAAACACTTGCCCTGTTTGCTGAAGCATATCTGCCGTAGTTTGAGGATTATTGAAAGAAATATCTTGTGGTTCTATGCTTACTATTTGATTAGGGATATGCTTTTTTTCCTGTTCCCATTTGCTAGCTGAAAGTACAATTTCATTTAAACTAAGGACATTTTCTTTTAATGAAAGCGTACCTCCATTGGCTTTAATAATAGCTAAAGCAATTATTTGAGGTTCAAAACCAACATGTTGGAAAACCAAATGAGTATTTTCTTGAAATTGACTGATGTCTATTCTGCCTCTTTTATCCGAAACTACTATTTGTTGTGGATTGGCTTCATCCCTAACCAATACTCCTTCGATGGGTTCTTTACTTGTGGCATCAGTAATTGTAATAGTTGACAAAGTAGGCGACTGGCTGTACAGTTGCAAACTTAACAGCCAAAATATAGCAAGTAAAAATGGAAGGTATTTAATCTTCATGCTTCGCGTACTCGATGGTACAGTATCTAGTTTCAGTAGATTTTCTGAACAAATTTAACATAAAATATACAACTGTATTTATTGTTTCTCTCAAATAGTGTTAAAATAAGTCAGTCTGCATTTTTAACAGCCTGAAATGCTCAATCACCTTGCTGATCGATATTTTCTCCTTCAAACAGCGTTTCTAGTACTTGAGCATTATATCCAGATTCATTTAAATACCTACTGAAAATATGCGAGTAACCGTGGGTTACATAAATATTTTGAGCTTCTGTTGCTTTTATAGCTGTTAAAAGCCCTATCCAGTCGGCATGATCCGACATGATAAATCCTTTATCGACTGCCCTTCTTCTTTTTTGTCCTCTTACAGCCATCCATCCAGAGGCAATAGCTGTATTATAAGGTTGAAATTTTCTCATCCACGGACTTCCCATTGCTGAGGGAGGGGCAACAATCATTTGATGTTGGAAAGCCTGCTTGGGTGTTTCTTTTGTAATAGGATGCACTTTTATATCGAAATCATATTGTTCCTTGCAAGCTTCTATGATATTCCAAACTGCGCCATGTACATAAACTTTTCCTAAATTAGGATCTAAGCCATTGATCAATCTTTGGGCTTTTCCTAGAGCATAGGCAAACAATACTGAAGTTTTACCAGCTTCTTGATTTCGCTGCCACCAGTTGTTTAAATCAGCAAAAATAGTTGATTGATCCTCCCATTGGTAAACAGGTAAACCAAAAGTAGATTCAGTAATGAAATGAGTACATTTAACTGGTTCAAAAGGAGTGCTAATGCCATCATTTTCTAGTTTATAGTCGCCTGAAACTACCCAAGATTCTGAACCATTACTCACTTTTATTTGTGCGGAGCCTAAAATATGTCCAGCAGGATGGAAACTTACTTTCACACCATTAATCGTCAATACTTTGTTATAATCGATCCCTTGAACATGAATATCCTTCCCCAATCGTAGGCGAAGTACAGGTAAACTATCTTGATGTGCCAAGTATTTAGAAGAACCCCAACGGGCGTGATCAGCATGGGCATGGGTAATCAATGCTTTATCGACAGGTTTCCAAGGATCGATAAAAAAGTCTCCTTTTGCACAGTAAATGCCTCGATCTGTTACTTCTAAAAGGGGCATGCGAATTTGTTTTATATATTAAAGTAGAAGATGAAGTGGATTGTTGAAGTATTTTTAATTTCTCATCTAAAAACTAATTCATCACTTATTTCAGAACAACTATTATTAACTATTACAATTATTACTGGTTTAATTTTTTTTCCAGTTAATGATTCTGTCATAATTCCGAATTTAATTGCGCAATTATCCTTATTTTCAGTTACATAATATTCGTACAACCAGTATTCATCGTTTTCAAAACTATTTGATTCTGTGCCAAGTTGAAAAGATGGATTTAAAGTTGCTATGCCTGATTCTTTTATATGATTTATACTCAGACTATATTTTATATCAGTATAGTTTATTCTTTCTATTTCTAATTTTCCTGTAATATCCTTTTCAATTGGGTTAAATGAATAGGGTTGATTTTTAGTAATTGGTGTTGGAATTATTAAGGTATCTAATTGATTTGGCAGGATTATAAAACTATCTACTAAATTCATATTTATTTTTGAATAATAGGATATCCACTTATCATTATACTGTCCATTTGCTTCCAAGCATTGGATTAAAAAAATTATAAGAAACAAGAAAATCCTAATCATAAATGTAAAATAATAGACTGAAATACAATTACTAAGTCACTTTACTAAATTAAAACTTAAGCCTAGAATAGCGTGATATAAAACCTTATATTTGAACTTTACACCTTTGCAATTTTTTTAACTAGAAAACTAAAATATTAAGCTTGAAAAAAGATTTTTCACTATTTGTAGCAGGTAGGCTCAGAAAATCCAACGGTAATAACTTTTCATCACTTATTGCAAAAATTGCGGTAGGTAGTATAGCTATCGGTATTGCCGTTATGCTTTTGGCTTTTGCCATATTTGCTGGCTTCAAACATAACATTCAAGAAAAAATATTTAGCCTTGCTTCCCATATTCAAGCAAAAAAATGGGTAGATAGCTATTCTTATGAAGAAATTCCTGTCGATACTAGTCTGGATTTATACCAAAATGCAAGTCAAATTGAAGGGGTGAGTCATATACAAGTGTACAGCCGCAAAGCCTGTATCTTAAAAACGGAAGAAGAAGTTACAGGGGCAGTAATGAAAGGGATAGGCAAAGACTTCGATGCTGCGCGCTTTAAAAATAACATGATTGATGGCGACTTTATCAATCTAGACAAGAAAAACTATTCTACAGAAATTGTGATTAGCAACAGAATTGCTAAGCGATTACAATTGGCTGTAAATGATAAAATTACCATTTACTTTGTGCAAGACCCTCCCAGAGTGAGAAGGGCAACGGTAACGGGAATTTATGAAACAGGAATAGAAGATTTTGATGAAATTGTCGTGATAGGAGATATCCGGATGATACAGCGGTTAAATAAATGGGATAGTACTCAAGTAGGTGGTTTCGAAATCTTTATCGATGATTTTAATAAAATTGACGAAACATTCGAAAACGTTTGGGATGCCATGGATCCTGAGTTAGGCATTAGCAAAGTGAATGAGTTGTATATGCAGTTCTTCGACTGGTTTATTATGCTCAATAGAAATGTGATAGTAGTGTTGATTGTTATTCTTTTTGTTGCTGGCTTTAATGTTATTTCGGTCACTTTGATCATGATTACAGAACGCACCAATATGATTGGCACATTAAAAGCACTTGGGAGTAGCAATGCACAAATAAGAAAAATATTTGTTTATAATGGAGTTAGATTAATTGCCATAGGTCTACTTCTCGGAAATATCGCAGCATTGGGATTTGGTTATTTACAGAACAAATTTAAGTTGATTCCTTTAGATCCATCAAACTATTATATGGATGCTGTACCAGTCATGTTTAATCCCACAGTTATCTTACTTACTAATTTAGGGTTTATCATTCTAATACTACTTATTTTAATAATTCCTACCTATATTATAGCTAGGTTTCAACCTATAAAGGCTATTCGTTTTAGCTGATGAAATACTTTTTTGAGAACATAATAGCACAACATTAATTAATTTAATTGTTCGTTTACGCACATTTTGTACGATGCCGCACATTGTTTGTCCGTGTAAAATGGGTGTATGTAGCTGTAAATCAATAAAGTGTGTTACGTGGTATTTTCATTGTAAAATGATTATTAAATTTGCCAAAATTGATACAATAAAAGAATAATAAAGGGCGAATCGGATGTTGTTGCAACTGATCAACGTAGAGAAGACTTATTCTAATTTCGGTATAGATACCGTAGCACTCAATGATATCAACTTGAATATCAATCAAGGAGATTTTGTGAGTATTATGGGGCCTTCCGGATGTGGGAAATCCTCTTTGCTCAATATTATGGGTTTGCTAGATAAACCTACCAAAGGTGATGTGCTCTTCTTAGGTGAAGTTGCATCACAGGCAAACTCAAGTAGGCGGGCTTTTTTAAGAAGAAATCATATTGGTTTTGTTTTCCAGAGCTTTAATTTAATTGAGGAATTGACCATATACGAAAATATTGAACTGCCATTAATGTACCTAAAAGTGGGAGCCGCCGAACGTAAAAAGAGAGTAGGGGAATTGATGGAACGCTTACATATAGCGCATAAGAGTAACTATTTTCCGCAACAAATTTCAGGAGGGCAACAACAAAGGGCCGCAGTTGCCAGGGCATTAATTACTAAGCCTAATCTTATTTTAGCAGATGAACCAACAGGGAATTTGGATTCTGCTCGTGGACAAGAAGTAATGGAAATGTTAGTAGAGCTCAATGAAGAAGGCACAAGTGTAGTAATGGTTACTCATTCTTCAACCGCTGCTGAATACAGCCAGCGCATCATTCATTTATTTGATGGGCAATTGGTTACTGAAAACCTTAAAAAAGTGACCAATTAAATGTATTCAATAAAACATTGCTAAAAAATTATTTGACCATAGCGATCCGAAATTTGTACAGGTTTAAACTGTACTCCTTCATAAATATATTTGGATTGGCTGTTGGTATCGCCTTTTTTACCCTTCTATTGCTATTGATCCGTCATGAAGTTAGCTATGATACACATCATGAAAATGCCAATCGTCTTTTTAGGATAACCAAGTTTGTAGAAAGAAACGGAGTTGCAGAAAAGTCGGCAAGTGTACCTTTCCCATTCGGGCCCTCTGCCATGGAATATTTTCCTGAGTATGTAGAGCAAAGTGTTCGAATCTTTAACTTTCAAGTGCCTTCACATGCCATCAGTTACGATACGTTAAGCTACAATGAACCACTTTTTTATTTTGTTGATGAATCATTCTTAGAAGTTTTCGATTATCCCTTAGCCTTGGGCGATCCTTCAATTGCATTAAATAAACCCTATTCAGTACTGCTAAGTAAAAAAGCAGCAGATAAATATTTTGGAGATGAGAATCCGATAGGGAAAAAACTGATTTATGATGAAGACTATAAACTTACTGTCACAGGGGTTTTTAGTGAAAAAGATTATGCATCTCATTTCGAATTCGATTTTATAGTATCTTTTTCCACATTAGATCGGATGGAACTCGATACGGAAACATTGATCACTAATTGGAAATGGGACCCATGCTGGACTTATATACTGCTTCAAGATGATAAATCACCTGAAGATTTAGAGTTTTTATTGAATAAGTTAGCCAGCAAAAACTCTCCAGAAAGTTATGGGGAAAATATTGATATTTTCCTTCAGCCTATCACTGAAATCCACCTTTATTCAGACTTGGATTTTGAATTGGCAGCCAACTCAGATGTAAAATATGTTTACATTTTTGCAGTTATCGCTATTTTGATTTTAATAGTGGCCACCATCAATTTTACAAATTTATCTTCAGCAAAATCATCTTATAGGGCGCGAGAAGTAGGGATAAGAAAAGCCATTGGTGCAGACAAATATGATTTAGTAAAGCAATTTTTAGTTGAGTTTATATTTATAAGCCTAATTGCAATTTTATTAGCCTTTATCATTGTAGAAATCTTATTGCCTACCATTTCAAAGATTGCTGGTTCCGAACTAGGATTTAATAAGCTAGATACACAAATACTTTTTTACAGTGTGGTTACATCAGGGCTTTTTATTGGCACACTTGCTAGTTTATACCCAGCTTATTATTTATCAAGATATCAACCTTCTCAAGTTCTTGGAGGCTCTATTATGTTAGGTCTCAAGAGCAAGCGATTTCGAGGGATTTTGGTAATCATTCAATTCACAATTACTATTTTCTTATTGATTACCACCTATGTAACTGGTGGACAGTTTAGTTTCTTTAAAAATGCTAACCTTGGCTTTTCTCACCAAGGCGTAGTTATGTTACCTGTTTCTAATTCACAGGCACGATATAACTTCGATAGTATTAAAAATGAATTGATAGAATCACCATTTATAAAATCTGTTACAGGTGTAGAAGAGGTACCCGGGATAGGTTACAGAATCCACGATTATTTACCTGGAATAGAATTTACAGGAGATAGAAAAAATTGGATTTTTGTCCCTGCAATTATGGTAAGACAAGATTTCATTGAAACATTTGGGATGGAAATTATTGCTGGAAGAGACCTTAACCCTGCACTAAACGATGAATATGGTGGCTTATTGATCAATGAGGAAATGGCACGTTTTCTTGGTTATGAGCATCCTGAACAAGCCATAGGAAAACAGTTGCAATCTAGAGGAGGAAATGAAAATATAGTAGGTGTAGTTAGTAATTTTCACTTTGAATCTTTACACCATGAAGTAAGGCCATTTGTAATTGATATGCCTAGTAAAAAGTTTCAAGCTTATTTTTCGAAATATATTGCCATTAAAATAGACGAAAATTATAAGTATAAAGCATTAAGTGAAATTAAAAAGGTTTGGGGTAATTTTATGCCCAATAGAAATTTCGACTATTTTTTCCTTACTGATAAACTCCAAAAACTATACTTTAAGGAACGTAAACTGGTTGAAGTTACCATCTATTTTTCTATAGTTTCAATTTTATTGGCCTGTTTAGGGTTATTCGGATTATCTTCTTTTATTGTAGATATGCGCCGAAGGGAGATAGCCATACGAAAAGCTATTGGTACAACAAACTGGTCTGTGGTCTGGCTGCTACTTAAAGAATTTTTATTATTGGTAGGTATAGCCATCCTTATTGCTTGGCCCATTTCCTATTTTATAATGGAAAATTGGCTCCGTTCTTTTCCTTACAGAATGCAAATGGACTTTTATGTCTATTTAGATACCGCTTTATTGGCATTATTACTTACCTTGTTTACAGTAAGTTACCATACCTTAAAAGCATCTTTTAAAGAACCGACTGAAAGTTTACAAGCTTGAGAAATAAGGTTTTAAGCTCTGTTCATCTCTATTCATCGCGGTTGATTTATAGCAAGAATATTAAAATTGTATTTTTGGAAGAAAGCAAAAAATGCAATGAATCAACCACATAAATACTACTACCTTACTTTATTTTTACTCTTTTTCTCGTGTGCTCAAAGTGAAGACAATACTCCTAAGAATCAGGCAATTGTACAAGCTATCTCCCCTGATGAAAGTATACCACAGTATTGGAGCTATAATGGAAAGACGACAGTGCTTCTTGGAGGATCAGATGAAGACAATGCATTTCAAATGCCAGAAGTTGAAAAGCATCTTGATTTATTGAAAGATGTAGGTGGTAATTATATACGTTGTACAATGTCTAGTAGGGATAGCGGAAATGTTTGGGCATTTGCTCAAAATGAGTCAGGAATCTATGATTTAAGGCAATGGAACGAAACCTATTGGCAACGCTTCGATAACTTTTTAAAAGCCTGCCACGATAGAGAAATAATTGTACAAATTGAGTTATGGGCTACTTTTGATTTTTATAGGGACAACTGGGAAGTAAATCCATTTAATCCGAAAAATAATAGGAATTATAGCAAGGAGAGAAGTAAGCTACCCGAAGAGGTAAAAACCCACCCAACTTGGACACAAAACAACTTCTTTAGAACCGTGCCTTTACAAGAAAGTAATCTTTTAGTATTAGGATATCAACAACGATTTATTGATAAACTATTAAGCTATTCATGGCAATATGATAATGTGTTGTATTGTATGGATAATGAAACTTCGGTTACAGCTGCTTGGGGAAAATTTTGGTCTTTGTATATTAAAAAAGTTGCCAATGAGCAAGGCAAAAGAATTTTTACAACCGAAATGTGGGATCCGCACGACCTAGCTCACGTTGCTCATAGAGAGACTATAGACCATCCAGAAATTTATGACTTTGCGGATATTTCTCAAAACAACCACAACTCAGGTGATACCCATTGGGAAAATGGATTAAAACAATTAAAAAAAATTGCTAACTCTGGAAAAGTGCGCCCAGCTAATAATGTAAAGATTTATGGTAACGATGGTGGTAGACATCAAACTACACAAAATTCCATTGAATCTTTTTGCCGTAATGTATTGATGGGTTGTGCCAGTGCACGTTTTCACAGACCTACTTCTGGGCAGGGGTTAAACGAGACGGCTAGAGCAGTTATTAAAGTAATGAGGCAAGTGAGTAATCTAGATGGTTTTTTTCAGGGTAAAGCTGCCAATGAATTACTCTTGAATCGTGAAGTAAATGAAGCCTTTTGTAGAAAAATTTCTAATAATCAATATGTGGTTTACTTTCCAAATGGTGGTGAAGTTGATTTAAATGTAACGCAAAGTGGTAATTATAAAGCCACGTGGATCAATGTTTTAAGTGGTGAGGAAAAAGTTTTGGAATTGACTGATTCAGCACAAAACCTTTCTTTGGTTTGTCCTAGTGAAGAAAATTGGGTGGTTGTCTTGAGTAAAGTATAAATGATAACCCCAATCTAATTAATTCTTAGATCGACTAATTACCAATCACCAACCTATTTCCCCCTTTCTTCTAAAAAGCATTTTAATACACTTTTTAAATGATACATTTGCAGCAGAATAGAAGTTAACAACAATCAGCTTGCAACTGCTACAACCCATATATCTTTTTCTGCTAAGTGGTTTATTATTACCATTAGCTATTCACCTTTGGAATAAAAAGCAAGGGAAATTAATAGAAATGGGTACGCTACGCTTTCTAAAGGAATTACCCAAAGAACAAATAAATAGCATTCAGCTTACTCAAAAACGTTTGTTGTTACTTAGGTGCATCATACTTATTTTACCGATTCTATTTTTAGCAGGCCTTACATTTCAAAGCTTTGAACAGAAAAACTACGAAGCTTGGGTCTTGCTTAGCCCTGAGCTGGCCGATGACAAAAGAATAACAACACAATTGGCTAATTACAATCAAGATAGTTTTCAGATATTTCTCAGTGATAAGTTATTGACTCCATTCAATCTTGAATCAGAAAATTCATTTTCCCAAATATCACAACCTGATTATGCGGCGCTATTGGAACGAATCAATGATTATCCAAATAAGCCAGATAGTCTAGTAATTTTTACTACGGCAAAAATTCAACATTTCTCACAAGTACCCTATTCTAACATTCCTGTAAACTGGGTGCTTGTACCAGGCGATGAGAAAGAAATAGTAGCCTACTCAGCTGCTTTAAATCTTGGTAATGATTCAATAAAACTTTTACAATCAGTAAGCAATAGTGGTTACACTACAAATAGTTGGCAAAAAAAATCTGTCAATGGTAATTCCGTTGGAGAGTGGCAAATAAATGGAGATTCTTTGAGACTGCCATCGAGGTATTCTCTTCCTTTGCAAAAAACAGATTTCTCTGTGGTTTTACTCAATGAAGATACTATTAGCCAAGGAGTTATAATCATGAAAGCAGCACTTCGTACCTTAAATAAATATTTGGGAACTCACATAAAAGTAAAGACTTTGACCTATGAAGATGAGTTACCTAAAGATGATGATCATTACTTTTTAATTGATACTAATAATAAAGTTGAAGAGCTTGAAAATGTTAAAAGCTGCTTAGTTATAACTGGGAATTCATTGATGCAAAAAGGCTTTTCAGTACAAGAAAAAGGAATTCTCCCTCTAATATATTTAGATACAGAAGCTGAGAGACAAGATGCTAAATTGGTTACTTATTTAGCCAGCTTACTTTTTCCAATTAAAAAACATTTAACTTCATTCGATAATAGAATATTAGCTGACAAGCAGCTAAAGGAATTTAAAAAATCAAGAAAAAGTGATACAAAGCAGCTAGTTTACCGTGAAAAGCAAAGTAATTTAGCAAGTCAGTTTGGCTATTATTTACTTGGTCTCTGTATCATATTAATAGGGTGGGAACGATGGTTATCATTAACTAAATAATGAAAGCAACAGGAAAAAACATATTTGAGCAACTCTCTAATAAATGGCAAAGAAATATAATTTTTGAAGCCATCATACTTTCTGCTTGCCTTATTATTCCTTCAATTGTAATCGCTTGGTACTTTTTTAATGAGCACTTTTTTTGGATTACTTCAATTTCAGTTCTGATTGGGTCAGTAATTCTTTCTTTATATTTCTTTCTTAAAAAGCCTACTACTAAAGATGTATTGACATACCTTGATCAAGCATTTCCCCAACTAGAATTTTCTTCATTTTTATTGCTGAAAGATCAAACCAAGCTCAATATTATAGAAAGCCTTCAACTAGAGAAAGTAAGTAAAAAGTATGCTTCAATTGCTACTGAAATCGATATGCCATTACAGATAAAATCTAAATTGTATCTATTGGCGGTTATAGTTTTAGCATCTTTTGGTATTAGTTTCTTTAGTAATGGTTTACAATCTAATATTCAACCCAATTTGGTAAATGAGTCAATTTTACCAGACACGTTGATAAAAAAAGTTGCCAATAAATCATTAGAAGTACCTGTAATTAGTAAAGTAAATGTAAAAATAGACCCGCCCAATTACACTAATTTAAAAACCCGAAACACCAATAATCTAGATTTACTTGTTCCAACTCAAAGTAAGCTTACCTGGTCTTTTGAGTTCTCTGAAGTAATTAAAGAAGCAAAATTGCAATTCACAGATGGCCAACTATTTCAAGGCATTCAAAATGGTAAGAATATTAAGTTTAATTGGGAGGCTACAAGTAATAATATTTACCAAATAATTTATTCCGATAAAAATGAGCAATCTTATAAAAGTAATTATTATAAGATTGAAGTAATTGAAGACCGCAAGCCTCAAATCTCTATTAATGAATTACCTCAATATCAAACATTTGATGAAGGTGCAGAAGCTTCTTTTGATGTGAAGGCAACTATTTCTGATGATTATGGAATTACTGAGGCTTCTATTGTAGCGACTATTTCGAAAGGTAGTGGAGAGTCGGTAAAATTTCGTGAAGAGAGAATTGAATTAACTGATCAGTTTAAAAGAGGTTCTAAGACCATTTCTTTAATCAAAAACCTCAATTTGTACCAAATGGAGGCTGATGCAGGCGATGAGTTATATTTTTATTTAGAAGTGGCTGATAATCGGTATCCTAACCCTCAAAAACAAAGAACGGAAACCTACTTTGCTCTCTTAAAAGATAGTACACAAGAAGTTGTTGCAGTTGAAAGCGGGCTTGGTGTTGATTTTATGCCTGAATATTTCAGAAGCCAAAGACAATTAATCATTGATACTGAAAAATTGATTGCGCAAAGAGGAAAGATTCCCACTAAAGAATTCAATGATACTTCTAACAATATTGGATATGACCAAAAAGTATTGCGTTTGCGATATGGAGAATTCTTAGGTGAAGAATTTGAAAGCAATATAGGTGGGAGCGAGTCTGTAAATATTGATGACCACCATGACCATCATCACAATCATGATCATAGTAGCCATTCACACCAACAAAAAGTGAATGCGTTGGTAGAAGAACATGCCCATTTACACGATACACAAAGTGAAATGGAAAGAGTAATCTTGGAAAGTAAATTACAAGGTCATAACCATGATCATGGACATAATCATAACCACAGCCATGAAAATTCAGGGCCAAATGAAGATGAGATGATTACCTTAAATAATGGGGCAATGGTAGATGCTGAGATGGTGCATGCACATGATTCTGAAGAATCGGCTACATTTTATTTCGATGCTACTAAGGTTAAATTAAAAGCAGCACTTTCGCTCATGTGGGAATCAGAATTGCATTTGCGGATGAATAATCCTGAGAAAGCCTTGCCTATAGAGTACGAGATATTGAAGCTATTGAAAGAGGTACAACAAAAGTCTAGGATTTATGTAGAACGAATCGGTTTTGACACCCCACCAATTAAGGAATCTAAACGATTACAAGGAGAGCTAGATGAAATTGAAATGCCAGCATATGCCAATAAGAACGAAGATACAGCTTATTTGCCTTATGTAAGAGAGGCAATTGCACTACTTGAAAAAGTTCGACTTGATAAAGTTCGACTTGAAGAAGTACAATTAGAAAACAGAACAGTAGTGGAATGGGAACAAACGGTATTTCAAAAAGCAGGGAATGAAGTGGCTGCTTTAGCATTAGAAGCTCCCAATAAATACTTAGGACTTTTGAAAAAAATGGAGACCTTACAATCTTCTAACAGTGTATCAGCAGATTTCATTTATAAACTTCAGAAGCAACTATTGGCAATTCTTCCAGAATCATTTCACCAAAAATTTGAGACTACTAAAAATAAAAGCCCATTGGAAAAACTCTTTTTAGATGAAATTAATAGTTTGCCTTAATTTATTATGAGCATGGAGATGATTTTTGAAGTTGGTAATGAAGTAATCTGGGGTATTTTAGGAGGTGGATTTATTTTTTTGTTTCTGTTAATTTGGATCGAATTTAAAAAATCTAAACCGTGGTTTTTAGTGAGGTGTTTAGTGATATTTTTTTTGGTCGTTTCAATTTGCATGCTTGTATTAAAGCCATCATTCCCAATAACAATTGAAAACGCTGTCGCACTACTAATAACAGAAGGAAGTAACTCTGCTATTATAGATTCTTTAGAAGAAAAATTAGATCCAGCTTTAATTGTTGATTTACGTGTACAAAACCAACAAGAAGAGGTTATTGAACAACTTCAATCTTATAATCAATGGTTGATTACTGGGGCTAAAGTTCCTTTACAATTTTTACCATTCTTAGAAAAGAAGCAAGTACGCTATTATCCTAATGGATTTATATCAGGTTGGCAAAATCTTGTTTATCCAAAGAATGTGCAGGAAAACACAGTTTGGGAGTTCAATGGACAGTATTATTCTGATAGTGTTTTTAAAACCAAACTGTCCATATCTGTAGCAGGCAATACCTTAGATTCTGTAGAAATTATTGGCAAGGGGTTTAAAGAGATAAATTTTAAGACCGATTTAAGTATACCTGCAGGGAAATATTTATTTGATTTAAAGGTAGAAAGTAGAAGTGTAACTAATATAGAAAAATTGCCAATAATCGTAACTGATAGAAAACCTGCCAAGTACCTTATCCTTTCAGGCTTCCCAAGTTTCGAATGGAAATACCTCAAAGATTATCTTACCGATGAAGGGGACGAAGTTTTTTATCGAACTAAAATATCTCAAGATAAATATACTACCGAAGTTATTAATAATGCCACTTCTCCAAATATTAACTTGAATCGTGATTTTCTATCTCAATTTGATATTTGTTTTTTTGACCAAAGTGGCTGGCACGATCTTACTCGCTTACAAAAAGGGTTATTTAAAAAATTATGTAAAGAAGAAGGACTAGGGTTAATGCTATTAACTTTTGGAGAAAAGCCGCTAGATATAGCCTTTCTAAATACATCTGACTGGAATTCTTCGCCCAGTAATCCTTTTACGATTATAAGTGAAGATGGAATTGGCCGAACGGTTTTGCCGGAAGTTTCAGTAAAATTCACTAAGCCGAACCAGCTGAGAAGTATGTTAGAAAATGATAAGAAAGAGTCATTGATAGTATATAATCAATTAGGTTTCGGCAGGCAGATGCTGTCTGTAGTTCCGCCATTATATCCTTTTATCTTGAAGGGTGAAGCAGCTAAATTTGAAAATATTTACAAGAGGCTAATCAATCAGATGAATAAGCCAAATTTTAAAGAGAAGTCCTGGGATATAAATAGGCTAAGTAATCTACAAGTCGGCGAAAAAGCAGAGATGACATTAAATACTATTGGAAGTTCTGCCATAGAAAATCTTACAGCACATGTGATTAATGAGAATAACGAAAAAATACTTTTAGCCCCAGCCCAAGATGCATTGATTACCGAAAATTATAATTACACTTATTTCCCAGTAAATGCTGGTTGGCAACAAGTTGCCTTGGTAAAAGATGCTGACATTAACGATTGGTTTTATATACAACCCGATACTGCTTTAACAGCTTTTAATAGAGCTAAGGAGATTGCTAATAATTTAGCCAAATGGGAAAATGGGAATGAATCAGCTGATACTTTTACTTCTTCAGAAATTAAAAAGTGGCAGAAAATACCTCAAAGGTATTTTTTTAGTATTTTGCTTTTAAGCCTTTCATTTTTGTGGCTTATGGATAAAATCTATTCCTAATATTAATATGAAAATTTCACCTACTTTCTACAAAATACTATTTGGTCTTTCATTCCTAAGTTTTCTAATTTTCCTTGGTGCATATTTTTCGGATGTAGGGAGCTATGCTGGAATTCCACTCATCTTCTCGTTTATTGCATTAGCCATTGCCTTTACTGGGTATAAAGCTCTCTCAGGCTTTTCTTTTACAGTTTGGATTTTCGCTGCAGTGAGTGCTGCCATGTTCTATCCAAATCTTTTTTTACAGTATGGCGATTTCAAATTGACGGTTCTGATTGTGCCCTTATTGCAAATTATAATGTTTGGGATGGGTACTGCCATGAGCTTACAAGATTTTGTAGGGGTAATCAAAATGCCCAAAGGCGTATTGATTGGTATTGTTTGTCAATTTACCATTATGCCATTTGTAGGGATGTCGGTAGCCTGGATGTTTGGCTTCCCACCAGAAATTGCAGCAGGTATTATTTTAGTTGGTTCTTCTCCTTCGGGTCTAGCTTCTAATGTGATGGCATTTATAGCCAAAGCGAATATCGCCCTTTCGGTAACATTGACTGCTTGTGCCACGCTATTGGCCCCAATTATGACACCTTTTTTAATGCAAACGCTGGCTGGAGAATATGTACCCATAGATTTTTTAGGAATGATGTGGAGTATTTTTAGGATGGTAATTTTACCCATTGTAGCAGGTTTATTATTTCATTTTGCTGCCCACCAAGCAGATCAAAGAAGTATTAGAAAAGTTTTGGCCATTATTGCGGCTACTTTTATTGGAGTTTACCTATTAAATAAATTATTTGCATATGCATGGTTAGGAGAATTAATGGTTTTCAATTTAGTTATTTTTGGTGTAACCCTTTTAGCTTGGTACTTACAAAAGTTTGCTGCTAAATTGGAAAATATCATGCCTTTGGTATCTATGTTGGGCATTGCTGTCATTATCACCATTATTACTGCTTCTGGTAGAGACAATCTATTAACCATTGGTTTGACATTAATTTTAGCTTGTTTTATCCATAACATGACGGGTTATTTCTTAGGTTATTCATTCTGTAAATTGTTAAAAATGGATGAAGCTTCTTGCAGAACCATTGCTTTAGAAGTAGGCTTACAAAACGGAGGATTGGCTTCTGCTTTGGCTCAGACCATGGGTAAAGTAGCTACAGTCGGACTTGCTCCAGCGGTATTTGGTCCATTAATGAACATTACAGGATCTTCTTTGGCTACTTGGTGGAGAGGTAAACCTACAACATCGGATACCATAGAAGGGGTTCAAAACCCTGCCTAGGGATTAATCACAACGTAAATCTTTTACGTTGTAAAGTCCTATATTAGCTGTAAGCATCAATTAAATCAGCCTACAACTTTAATATGGAGACCATTAATGTACAATTGATTATCATATTTTTTTTGCTACTCATTATTCTGCTATTACTTTTTAAAATGGGGAGCCAGAATAAAGTACATGTAGAAAGAGAAGCCGAAAAATTATTCGAAAAGTGGAAAAAAAAGCAAGTACCTTCTATCAGAGAAGATGCTATTAAAGGAAGTCAAGCAGTTACGCTTGGTAAATCTTTGGAACATTTGATACCCTATTTTCCTGATTTTCCCTACAACCCCAAAGATGTGCGTTTTTTAGGCTCACCAATAGATTTGATTGTATTTGATGGCTTGAGTGAAGGGGATTTACGCGAAGTAGTTTTCATAGAAATAAAGACAGGTAAATCTAGCAGGTTACCCATGCGAGAAAAACAATTAAAACATTGTATACAAGATAGGCAAGTAAGCTGGGATTTGTTGCATTATAAGAAAATGGGATGAACGAGTGTATTGGATGAGAATAAATGAATTTTGATCAATAAAAACACAGATGATGAAAGAAGAAATCATGGCTTTTAATAACAGCCAATCTAGCAAAGAAAAAGAGATTTGCGATGTACTTGCCTCAAACTTAGATGAGTTATTTCCCAAAGCTGAAAATAAGATTTGGCACCGACATCCTGTATGGTTTTTAGAAGGAAACCCAATTGTGGGTTATAGTAAATTGAAAGCCGGGATTCGTCTGATGTTTTGGAGTGGGGCAAGTTTTAATGAAGAAAAACTCAAGCCAGGCACTGGTAAATTTAAGGACGCTTCCATTCTATACAAATCAGTAGTACATATTGATTTGAAAGATTTAAGCCGCTGGGCTATTAAATCTAAAGAGATCCAATGGGACTATAAAAATATTTATAAACGAAAAGGTGAATTAGTACGACTAAAATGAAAATACCGTGGAAAATCTAATTACTGTTAAAACTACTATTGCTGCCAATATCGCTAAAGTTTGGGAATACTGGACGTTGCCAGATCACATTGTGAATTGGAACTTTGCTACAGAAGAATGGCATTGCCCTAAGGCGGAAAACAACTTAGTAGCAAATGGCAAATTTTCTTGGAGAATGGAAGCCAAAGACGGAAGTATGGGATTCGATTATAGTGGTACTTATGAAAAAATCGAACCTAATAAACGCATAGTATTAAGATTAGATGATAACAGAAAAGTGGTGATTTCTTTTTCAACAGACAATAATGTAACTACTGTAGAAGAAAATTTTGAACCTGATAATTTAGATATTGAAATGCAAAAACAAGGTTGGCAAGCGATATTGGATAACTTTAAAAAGTATGTAGAGGAAAACTAAATTATTTATAGCTTACTTAGAAATTATTCCTTTGTCAAAAACCTTAGCACATTTATAATAAGAGTTTTAACAGAAGTATTTTTATTTGATCCTCATATCTTTTCCTTAAGTTAAAATTTATGTATCATAAAAAAACCTGTTGGAGGGTGTATGATATTTTTAAAAGGAGGTAGTAGTGGTGGCATATCAACAAAGTCGTCATAGTGTATAACTTTTTCCGTATTTACATCTAACCACTTATCATATGGGGTATCCTTTAAATTTGCAATTGGAATGTTAGGATTTATTTGATTTCCACTTATGGTATTAAAATTTTGCCTAAAATAAATACCTTGCTGTCTATAATAAGTTGTCAAATAAGATTGCCTATTTGTTTTTTCAAAGGGATTGCTAAACAACTGATCCACGTTAAGAAACATAGCATATAAAGAATTATCTACCGCAGAATAATTGGAAATTAAAGTAAGTTGAAGCCTCGTGTATTTCTTATTTTGAGCATTGGTTTTTTTTTGACGATTGAGTGCTTTCTGAAAGGCGTTTTTTTGATCTAATTCAGAGATGTATTCAGTTTGCTGGGCAAGCAATACATTGCTAAAAAGCAGGGATGATAAAAAGAAAATCGTGATTGTTACATACTTACTTTTCATAATAAATATATTTTATTTCATACAATGCTTGATAGATAAATGGTAGCCTATTAAGTTTCATATATCACCTAATATAGTTACATCATAGTTGCTAATTTTGTTCATTGAGTACAGCTAATTTTTAATATCGAATTACCAAAGAGCTTTTCTTTAATAATGCAAAATCATAACTCTTTGTCCGATGATAAAACAATCAATTAAAATAAACTTTTGGACACCCTTGTAGTAATTTTATATTACACTGTTAACCAATGTTTTAAACTACTAATAGCATAGTTTTATATAGGTCAAAAAGTACTATGAATGAGCAAACAGATTTTTTATTAATTGGAATTGACTTTATATATTTTAAATTTATTGAGGGAGTGATTTATCCAAAATTCTTTGATACTAATAAAAAGATAATGAAGGGATCAATACTAATTTTAACTTTAGGATTATCTATTTCAATTGGTTTTAGCCAAGTAGATACAATTAGAATCAATGGTCACGACTTTCTATTTAAGCTAATATCAATAAATGACACTGATGGTTTAGAAAAAAACGCTTTGCATCTTTATAGAGTAGACAAAAAGGGAAATGAAAAATTCTTGCTATCACATACATTGGATTACGCTGTTGGTGACTGTAATAGCATGTCTGTAGAAATGGGTGATTTTAAAATATTGGATTCAACTTTAACTTTTTATACTTTTTGGTGTAGGCAAGGAGATGCTCCTGTAAGCCCTTGGGGAGCAAGAATCCAAAAATACAAAGTGACTGAAAATGGAATAGTAAAGAAGGCTTCTAGTAGATTGTATATAGAGTCTAGCAAAGAAGGATGGCATGAGAATGAAGGGATCAAGTATTTATATAAAGGTGCGAAAAATGAAAAAGAGCAAGAGGCTTTGATGAAGTATATCAAGGATACAGAAGAAGAATACAATGCTAAATTTGTTTTTGGTAAAGAATCAGACCAACTATTGATCGAAGTAAAAAAGCATTTTTAAGACCGTATAAATAAGTTAATTAAAGAATGGAATGCAATTGATAATTCATTTGGCTTTAAAATATAAACAATGCCCAAATCATGAATTTTGTGCTACAATCTAAATAGAAGATGAAAAGAATATTTCAATTATTATTGACTTTTTGCTGTTTGATAATTTTTTCAAACGTAAATGCGCAATATAGCGGCAATCAAGTTTACCAAAATAAAGCTTCAAATTATAATCGTACTCCAGTTGAAACAAGATCTATTTATTCAACAGACAGTACCTTGGTAATTACTTCGAAAGTACTATTAAACAAATCTCCTGAATACTATACCATTACTGTAGGGGTAAATACTATTGCCAATACGGTGGCGGAGGCAAACAAGACAATCAATGAAAAAATTGATAAGGCAATCAATAAAATACAAAAGATTGGAATAATTCATACTAACATTTTTGTTGATTTTGTCTCGGAAACCAAAATGTATGACCATACAATAACCAATAATGAAATCAATGAAGTTTTTGATGGTTTTAGCATTCGAAAAAATATCATAGTAAAAACTGCACTGCTAGAGAATATAGAAAAGATCATTGCTGCTTGTGCTGAAGAAGAGATTTATGACATTATAAAAGTAGATTATGTGAGTAAAGATTTAGAAAGTATCAATGAAGAAATATTTGCAGAAGCACTGAAAGTTATTCAAAATAAAAAGGAAAAATTTGTTGCGCATAGTTCTATTAACTTGACTGATAAATACAGAATTGCATCAGAGAGTTTTCAAGTGTATTATCCAAAGAACCTTTATAAACAGTATGATGAAGCATTTGAAACTTCATTGGTAAATAAATACTATAACAGTAGTTACATAAAAAAAGAAGCCAGAAAAGAGCGCACATTTTATTACGACGGTATTGAAACAGAAGTGGGGGTTGACAAAATTATAGATGATATATCTCCCAAGATTGGCATTCAATACATTATAGAACTCTCTGTGGTTTACAATCTAAATAAGTAGTTCTATATGATTTTACTTGAACTTTGATTATACACACATTTAGCAGGTGTTTGTGTCGAAACCAACATAGGCGGAGACAACTCTTTTGGAAAGGTGTTGTAATTATTAAGTTAAATAATAATGCATAAAAATAAATTATTCAATTTAAAATTTTATATGATTAAAAATTATAGTTCGAAAAAATCAGAGGAAAAACTTTCCTTTAAAGTATTTCTATGATGTGTAGTTAAAATGGATTTTGTAAGTGTTTAAATAATTTATATGCCCTCTCAATTTAACTTATGGATGTACATTTGGTCATTTTTAACCATGTTTCAAGTTTTAATATATTATTTAGTTCTTTATACGCTTGACATGCCAGAGTCTTTTTCTGTTTTTTTTAAAATAGCAATTATAACTTTGATTATCAATGTTTTATTACTTGTATTGGCAGTTAATACTCATAAAGTTGAACTATTTTATCTTCTTGTTTTGAGTTTTGTCTTAACTATATTAATTCTAGGAATAAATCTTTACGCTTATCTTTTTATGACAGATAAAATATTCATAGTGCAAACCATATATTTACTTTTATTGATAGTGTATAATATTTTGTTATTAGCGTCAATAATTAGAAAAAATCTAAAAAAAACTTAAGGTAATTTAATAGACTTTAAAAGTATCAACTCTTTCTCAAATTTATCAAGACTAAAATTTTATTTAATACAATTGGTTTAGCACCTCCAAATCTACCTCCATTTGATGAATCCAAATATCCACTTCTACTTATTGAAATCAAAATAGAAGAAGCACTGGAAAAAATGAGGAAGTCAAAGAAGCAGAAAATAAAGAATCGCAATAATTCATTTTGAAAATTTCATATTACTTAGAATATTGACCTAACCTCACATTCTCTCAGGTACTTCTACACCTAATAATGCCATGGCTTTGGCAATGGTTTTAGCAACAACATTTGAAAGGATTACTCGGAAGGCTAACTTCTCTGCATCGGGCTCACTGAAGATAGGCAACTCTGCATAGAATTTACTGTACAATTTAGCAAGTTCGTAAGCATAGTTGGCTATAAGGGCAGGAGAGTAGGTTTCTGCTGCTTCATAAACTTTGCTAGGATATTGGCCCAACAAGAAAACTAACTCTTCTTCTGTTTTGGCAATTGCGTCTACTGAAGATAATTGGGTGCTTTTGTAGTTGATCCCGTCTTTATCTGCTTTGCGTAAAATAGCACAAATTTTAGCATGAGTATATTGGATATAAACCCCTGTATTTCCCTGAAAATCAATCGACTCTTCGGGGTTAAACAACATGCGTTTTTTAGGATCCACTTTCAATAAGTAATACTTTAAAGCGCCCATTGCCAACTGATGATACAGTTTTTCAGCTTCTTCTGTGGTAAAGCCATCAATTTTGCCTAATTCTTCCGTACGGGTTTTAGCTGTAGCTTCCATTTCATCAATTAAATCATCAGCATCTACAACCGTTCCTTCCCGTGATTTCATTTTGCCACTGGGCAAATCGACCATGCCATAAGATAAATGGAATATACCATCGGCATAAGGGCGACCCATGTGTTGCATGATCAGTTTCAGTACTTTAAAATGATAATCTTGTTCATTCCCCACTACATATACCGATTTTTGCATGGGGAAATCACTAAACTTCAACTCAGCTGTTCCAATGTCTTGGGTCATATATACTGAAGTTCCATCTGCACGAAGTACCAGTTTTTCATCAAGGCCATCATTACTCAGATCAATCCAAACTGAACCATCTGGTTTTTTGAAAAATACCCCTTTTTCTAATCCTTCATCAATAATATCTTTCCCCAACAAATAAGTTTGAGATTCTTTATAAATCTTATCAAAATCGACACCTAAGCGATTATAAGTGATATCGAAACCTTCGTATACCCAATTGTTCAATTTTTCCCATAGGGCAACTGTTGTTGCATCTCCTTCTTCCCACTTTTGCAACAATACTTTGGCTTCATTCATTAAACTCGAAGATAAATCAGCCAATTTTTCAAATTCTTTTCCAGTTAGAGAAGGTTGCTTTACTTGAATCTCCGCTTTAATCTGTTCCAGTTCTGCCTTGTATTCTTTGTCAAACTTCACATAATAATCACCAACCAATTTGTCACCTTTTCGCTCTTTTGTTGGCGCATCTCCATTTCCAAACTTTTGATAAGCCAACATAGACTTACAGATGTGAATACCGCGATCATTTACCAAATTGGTTTTCATTACCTTGTAACCTGCCGCTTTCATAATATTGGCTACAGAAAAACCAAGGAAAATATTGCGCAAATGTCCTAAGTGTAGAGGCTTATTGGTATTTGGAGAAGAGTATTCTACCATTACTTTTTTACCATTAGCATCGAAAATACCAAAAGCGGTATCACTATGCATCTGTAATAAAAAATCTACCCAATAGCGTTGTGAAATAGAAAGGTTGAGAAATCCTTTAACCACGTTGAAGGCACTTACAATAGGCTCTTTTTTTACCAATAACTCACCAATGGCTTCTCCAATAGCTTCAGGTTTTTGTTTGGCAATTTTTGTGAATGGAAAAGTCACAAAAGTGTAATTCCCCTCAAAATCTTTTCTGGTAGGTTGTAAACTAATTTTATTTGTTGCTACTTTTTCTCCATAAAGTTCTTCCAGTACTTCTGCTATTGCTTTACCAATCTTTTCCTCTAAATTCATTGCCTTTTTTAGGTTTTATAACTGAAGTGCAAAACTAAACAATCATGTAAATTTAAAAAGTATTTAAAGCGTCATTTACATGCTTAAATATGCTAAAAAATGATGCTTTGTAAGAAAATTTTGTATGGATAAGGCATATTTTTTTGAATGTAACTATAGGATTTATTGTTTTTAATTGTAGTATTGAAGACACATAAAATAACCAATAACAACAAAATTATTAATCATTATGCTAACCATAGACACATCAGCTATTGATAGAGCTATAACTAGTTTAATTGCTCAAAAGGTTAAAACAGCAGCAACCAAAGATGCTGACAGCCAAGTTGCTGAAAACCACAAACTAAAGAATTTAGAACAAGAATTCACCGCTAATTATGGAGAACAAATCCGTAGTATTTTAGAAGAAGTATACGACGATTTATGTCCAGACGATGAAGTTCAAGCTCCGCTTAATTATTTGGCTAAAGAGTATAAAGTAGTAAGTCAGAATAACAAAGGCGATATGTACGATGTTTCTCACCATGAAGGCGTACCTGTTGAGGTAGATGAATACGGTCAAGCAGCTACTAAAATGGTAATCCTTCCCAATCCTCTTAGAATAATTTTGAATATTGATGCACACACCAAAGAAGAAGTGTGGTCGGTGAATCTTTAAAATATTGAAAGTTAAGATTTAAGGCTTACAGTTTTGTAAGCCTTTATTTTTATATTATTTTAGTATTTTACTGAAAAATGAAATAATATTTTTCATTTTAAGTAATCTATAGGGATTTACTTTTTTGCTATGCAGGAATTTCCTGAAGATAACAAGCCAGATAAAAACGAGAATACTGATAAACAATTCAACGTAGAAGATGAATTGACAGAAAACGATTCACTCTATGATAATAGCCTAGGCTATGATGAAGAAGAATTAGAAGAAGATGGCATAGAGAATATATTTGATTATTTTGAAGATAAAGCAGAAGCAAATACTGAGGAAGCAAATTTAAATAATACGGAAGAGACAGAAGAACAAGGTGAAAAGTTAAATCCCAAGAAAGAAATTGTACAAAAAGAGATGGATGAGTTTAGGGATGAACTTGTACAATACCGCGATTCCCATTTTTATAAAGACGGATCTTACCGCCAAATTGAAGATGATGATGATTATGCCAGTTTACTTGAAGAAGGTGATTTAAGTAAACATGAGGAAATTATTGAGCGCTTTTATCCCAGTGCAGAAGAAATTTTTAAGAAAAGACCTCCCGTAGTAAGAGATCCGGAAAACGATCCTATAAAATTCAAACTTGCCAAAGCTAGTGTTTACATCAGAGAATTTAAAGAAGACCCAGAGGTCGTAAAAGCCCAGATCCAACAAATGAAAATGGGTAGGACACAGAATAGTGAACTTACTCAAAAAATTGGATCAAATATCAAAGAACTTCAATCTGAAATACCGGTCATACAAAAAGACTTAGAACGGTATATTGGGGAAAATTTATTGAATAAAGTGGCATTATTGATCATACTGGCTGCAGTAGGGGTTCTTTATCAATATGCCATTACTAAAGGATATATCACCCAGACATTGCGTGTTGTAGTAGGTACTGCATTAGGAGTGGGTTTCATAACACTGGCACACTTAATTCTTTCTACTGTACAAAGGACGCGGACATTATTTATGGGTATTGGAGCGGCTACGCTTTTGTACACCATCAGTTTGTCATTTAGAAACTATGGGGTAATAGATCAAAAACAAGCATTTATAGGCAATGTCTTGGTTAGCTTTGTTCTTTTGTATTATACCATAAAATACAGTAGAAAGGATATGGCTACATTGGCCTATTTAGTCTTTTTTTCTACACCATTGTTAGTTAGTACTGGAGATAAAAACCCTCTTTTCTTTTTCAGTTATGTACTAATTGTAGATATTATTTTTCTATTTCTATCTTATAAGAAAGGGTGGCATGTTATTATGACATTGGCATACCTTATCACCTTTATTGCATTCCAGATTTTTATTATCACCTTCGATTTCCAACAACAAGTAGATTATGTAATTATACTAGGTTTCTCTGCCATATTTTATGCGGTATTTTTCATGTATATAGTGGCATTCAATCTACAACCTTCCGTTACCTATCGCGATATCGATTATTTTTTACTCATGTTTTGTACCTGTTTGTTTTTATACAATGGTATTAAAGCATTAAATGGAATGGGCGCAAGTGCTTACAGACCTGGTTTCATTGCAGGTTTGGGATTCTTTCAATTGTATTATGCGCTCATGATTTATGGCAATAAAAAACTGGGTGATGGAGTACACAGACAGTTGTTGGTTTTCTTCATTGGCATGATCTCATTTGCCATTTGGATGGAATTCAGTGCCTTGTATGTGAATATCTGGTGGGCAATAGAAGGAGTATTACTGGCTTGGTTAGGTATTAGAATGAAAAATGTTTTACTGAGAAATGGATCAGCTTTCATAACTTCCCTTTCTCTTTTAACCATGTTGTATAACTGGTCACAAACCTATTTTGCATCGCAGACTTTGCCATTGGTATTTAATAGTGGATTTGCCTCTGGAATAATTACAGTATTATCACTTAGTGCGCTGGTAACCTTGTTTTATGCAGATAAAGACGATTATGATATTATTGCCATTACCAAAGTTTATTATGCCAAATCATTAGGCACTTTCCTCCTTTTAATAAGCTTTTCAATGGGGATTTTTGAGTTGCTTTGGCATGCGCCTAATTTGGTAGGTGGTAGCGCTTATCGTACCATCCTCATTGATGCTTATACAATGCTTTTCGCCTTATTAATTCGTTTCATTATTTATGAATTAGACATAAGACGACTCAAAGAATCAGTGGGTTGGTTTATGGGATTAAGCGTAATTTTTTATATCATTTTTGGACATAGGGCAGCACTGGAGTTAAGAAGTGGTTACTTAGATGGTTCTTTGCCATTTTACCCTTTCGGAACCCATTACCTCAATGTTTTAATATCAGTTTATTTAAATTATATCTTGATCAGAGATATAGTAAGCTCTGAATCTTATGCTTCTGGAAAATACTCCTTTGCCATGTGGTTTTTATGCATTGTAGTAATTTTTCATATGAGCTACGAACTCGAACATACTATTGTATTAATTAGAACCGCACTTTCTATTATTCCAAACATAGAGGAGTTCTTATATCAGGTTCGTTTAACTGGTTTTTCGGTGCTTTGGTCTTTATTGTCTTTCCTATTTATGTATATAGGTTTGCGATACAAGCTCAAAGAGCTCCGTATGATATCTCTTGTATTATTGGCTTTTACTATTCTCAAATTCTTTGCATTCGACTTCAGAAAATTAGAACCATTCGGTCAAATTGTAGCTTTGGTGGTAATAGGTGTATTTTTGTTAGCTGTATCACAATTGTATAGTAAATTAAGAAAGATACTAGCATTAGAAGGGCCTTTATTCGATAAGGACCATAATTATTCTCAAGATGAAACGGCAGCAATAATCAAAGCACATCAAAAAATGAGGCAAGCTCAAGAAGGGCAGTCTGAAGAATGAGATTTTCTCTATATTTGCCAAGCTGATACAACATAAACTCACACATAATATCACTATTTTTTTGTCTTTTATCCTAGTATGTACTCATTCAGTAAAAACAAATTCTTTCAATTATTTTTATGCTTTTTTTTGTTCGGAGCTAGTGGATTAATGCTACATGCACAGCCAATGGCCGATGAAAACTATGATTATAAGAGTGAAGATTTTTTATTCCCGATTAAACCAGGAAAACAAAATTTTTTATCGGGAAGTATGGGCGAATTACGCCCTGGACATTTCCATGCTGGAATTGATATTAAGACTGAAGGAGTAGAAGGTTTGCCAGTGTATGCAACTTCAGATGGCTATATTTATAGAGTAAGGGTATCTCCTACAGGCTATGGCAAAGCATTGTATCTTCAACATGATAATGGAACTAAGTCTTTGTATGGACACTTAAAGAACTTTGTTCCTAAAATTGATAGATATGCACTTGATAAGCACTATGAATTACAAAAGAGTGCTATTGATGTTTATCCTCAAAAAAATCAATTTAGGTTTAAGAAAGGGGAAATTATAGCTTATTCAGGGAATTCAGGCAGCTCAGGTGGTCCACATTTACATTTCGAGATCAGACAACCCAACGATGCCGTTTTAAATCCTTTGAAATTTAACCTTACAGAAATTCGCGATAACATAGCTCCCGTTGCTACCCGAATTGCTTTAGTTACTAGGGGTGAGAACAGTAGAATAAATGGTACTTTGGGGCGATTAGAATTACCATTATATCGTAGCGGTAGGGTTTACAGAAACAATACAAAATTAAAAGTTCACGGTACTATCGGAGTTGAATTTCAAGGAGTAGACAGGGCAAATATGACCAGCAATACTTATGGGATCTGTAAAGTAGTGATGGAAGTAAATGGACAAGAAATTTACCAGCATGAGATTGATGTAATTCCTTTTGAAACAACTAGAATGATTAATCTTTTTACAAATTATAAAGTTTGGGAAGAAAAAAATAGACGCTTTCAACGATGTTATAAAGTAGATGGAAACAAATTACCTTTTTATGAAGCAAGTCCCTCTAACGGTTTCTTTGTTGTACCTGATTCGGGAATATATCAATTGAGTATTCATTTATATGATGCTTATCAAAATCATTCAATAATTGCCTTACAATTAGAGGGTGCACCTGTAAATGTTTTGCCCAGTTATCCAGTTGCAAGTATGGATCAGCAAGAAATTCTTGAAAATGTTTATTCATTTTCTGCAAAAGCACCTACTAGCGAATTCTTTATAAAAGATGATAAATTCGAAAAAGAGGCAGATTACCAATTAAATGGCTTTTATCACTTTTCTTGGGATTTAAGATTAGGACTTCCAGATTCAATTATAAATAATAATGAAGTATTGAATACAGATTTAATTCATACTTTTTTACCATTTTCTAATACAACCTATTTCCATAATGGCATGACTATTAATGTTCCAGCAGGAGCAATAAGCGATACTTTGTATCTTACCTTAAATAAAAAAGATGACATCTATTATCTAGGAGATGAAAATATACCATTGTTTAAACGAGTCAGTTTTACCATTCAACCTGATAGTGCTTTTCAAAACCAATCCTATAAAGTTTATAGACTGAATAGTAGAAATAAACCAAGTTTTGTGGGTGGAGTATGGAATGGAAATAAAATCTCTTTTTCGACCAGAAGCTTAGGTAGGTTCATTTTATTAAAAGATGAAATAAAACCAAGTATTAGAGTATTGCGAAATGACTCAAAGAAGCTGGTATGTCGTATAGACGATTCTTTATCTGGTATAAAAGACTTTAAAGCAAGTATTAATGGGAATTGGTTATTGATGCTGTATGATTACAGAAGAAAACTAATTTGGTCCGAAAAAAGAAATGCATCTGTACCTTTAAAAGGTGACCTAAGGCTCGAAGTTACAGATGAAGCAGGAAATCAAAGAATTTATAGGGCAAGGCTTTAAAGTGATTGCAATTCTTTAAGATGTGATGCTATATCTGGATATATTACTTCCATAATTAAGCAAACTCTTTCTACTTTTAATCCTGTAGTTTCATTCACTTGATTATTTAGTGCATCATCCTCAATTTCTTCTAAAAGGTCAGTTAATTCCGTGTGGAATAAATAATTAGTACAAGATTTAGTTTTATGTGAAATTTCCCTCAATTCTTTGACATCATTGTTCTTATAAGCATTGGCTATAAGTTCAGGATAACTATTCAGTCCTTTTTCTATAGAAATCAGAATATCTATCAAGGTACTTTTCTTCCCATCAGAAATTTCCCATAAACCATTAAAATCTACTGGACTTACTGTTTCTTGCATGATTCTATTAATTTAACTGGCAGATATGGTAAAGTATTAAAAAATGAAAAGCTTTATTTAAATATCACTAAATAAAGATAAATATAATATCATTAAAACTGGTTTGCCATAAACTTATCAACCAAGTCTAAAATTATATTAGAATTATATATATAAATAGATGGCTATTAATGCCTTTCTTTCTTACTATTCCAGGCTAGAAAAACATTAAAAATAGCGCCTATCATTAAATATATCCACCAGCTATTACTTCTTTCAAAAATAAAATAGTAAATACCAAGACCTGCAAGTAATATGGCTGCTATCAAATAAATAGGTTGTTGATTCATAGCGTATTAACTAAAAAAATTAGTTTAAGTATTTCTAAAAAAATAGTTGCAAACTATATACTAAAGACTTAATAAATTTGATTAGAATTAGAAAAAATAATTCATTTTAAAATATATTTTATTGATTGCTTTGCATAAGATTATAATGCCGATTTGCCATACTTTGTTATTGTTATAGTATCGTTTTTTACTAGTAAAAGTTTCTTTTAGGTAATTACTAAGAATTAAGATGTAGTGAAAATTTCATAAAATAAGTTTTAGGCTGTTTCATCTGTTTAATAAGTTAAAGTGAAATAAAACAGCACAAAAAAGCCAGGATTATTTTCCTGGCATGTATTTAATCAATCCCAAATAATGGTATCTTCCATTTCATACCATGATGCTGCTTTTTCTAAATAGCGTTTATCAATGAGATTTCGTTTTATTTTTAAGGTCGGTGTAAGAATGCCATTTTCAACACTCCATTCATCTTTTACTATTACTAGTTTCTTTATGCGTTCGTAATTAACTGTTTCTGCATTTATTAATGTGAGCATAGAAGCTAAACTGTGTTCTATAGCCTCACGTGAAGCATTTTTTGCTATTTCAGATAAAACAATTAAGCCCACAGGTTGCGGTAAACCGCTTCCCATTACACATATTTGTTCAATAAAAGAATCGGCTGCAAACTTCCATTCCATAGGCCCTGGCACCACATATTCTCCTTTTGCTGTTTTGAACATGTCTTTTACCCTTCCGGTAATCATCAAGTTTCCTTCTTCATCTATTTCACCCATATCACCAGTATGCAGGTAGCCATCTCTAATTACATCAGCAGTCATTTGTGGTTCACGGTAATATTCTTTCATTACCCATGCCGACTTCATTAATATTTCGCTGCTACTTTCATCAATTTTTATATCTACCCCTGGATAGGGCTCACCGACAGTACCTGGTTTGTGCTTTTCCTTTTTCATAAGTGTACAAGCACCAGCATTTTCGGTCATTCCATAAAGTTCTTGTAATTTAAGCCCTAATTTATCATACCAAGCATGCAAAGATTTAGGGGTAGGGGCAGCTGCAGTAAAAACCATTACTGCTTCAGACAAGCCTAGGCCTTTTTTAATTTTCTTTTTTACTAAACCCGAAATAATAGGGATTTTTAATAAAAAATCTAGTTTCTTTTGTGGCATTTTTTCAAGTACCCCTAATTGAAATTTAGTCCAAATCCGAGGTACAGCAAAAAATAGGGTAGGTTGTGTATCTTGCAGGTTTTTAACGAAGGTATCTATGTTTTCTACAAAAGATATACTCCCACCGGAATAAAAACTACAGGTTTCTACAATGCCTCTTTCTGCTACGTGGCACAAAGGCAAAAAGGAAAAGTATTTTTTACCAATTTGATCTAAAGGTACCATTTGCTGTACCGATTCCATTGAAGAAGCTACTCTGCTATGTGTATGCACTACACCTTTTGGCCTGCCTGTTGTTCCAGAGGTATAAATAATAGTATTTATTGCATTTATATCAGGTAATGGCTCACCTTCAATTGGCTCTTTTCCTTCAATTGTTTGTTCCCAAGTGTCAAATTCAGTAGCAGGACTATCCGGTAAAGTTACACATTTTACATCACCAGGAATTCCTTCTTTCATCTCATCCCAATTTTCTACTTTACCTATAAAAAGAAGTTTCGTTCCGCTGTGTTCTAAAACATGTTCTAGTTGAGAAGCTACTAAGTTTGGATAGAAAGGCACAGAAATATTTTTACTCATCATAATGGCTAAATCTGCCATGATCCAATGAGCGCAATTTTTAGAGATTATGCCAATTTTAGTGCCTTCATCGTAGCCAAATTCTTTGAATGCAGTCGCCATTTTTCTAGCTTGTAAACCACATTCTTTCCAAGAATAGGATTTCCAATTATCGCCATAAGGTTGTCTTAAGTAAGTTTTATCTGGTGTTGTTTTTTCCCAATGATAAAATTTACTCAGAACCGGTTTTAGATTTTTTGCTTGTGATGTGTCTACTTTTATATCAGTCTTGGTATCTTCCATGAGTGTTTAGATAAGTGAATTTATGCTAAATCTAACAATAGCAGCTTTGAATGGAAAATTTTGGATGTAGAAACTGCGCATGTATGTTGTTTCAATTTCAGCTTTTTGAAACATTTTGTACTGTGACTCTATAATTCTTTGTTAATTGAGTTCTTCTTTTAGAGAAAGATGGAGAGGCTAAATTTTAATTATGGGTATGAAAGTCTTAGTAAAGATAAGCAACCTTTGAGAGGCGGGTATTTTCTATAATTAAAATTTATTTGAAAAAAAAGAAAGGAAAAAGGCTGTCTTTTTTGACAGCCTTCCTTAATTTTTAAGTGTATCTTTTCCGAAAGATTTAGAGAACTTGAGTATTTTCTCTATGCTTTTCTTAGAAGGAGATGTATTTTTAGAGACATCGTCTAGCTGTTTTTTCATATACAAGAAATCAAAAAACTGCTCTTCTAATTCTGGGTCTGCAGCAAGAGCTGCTTCAATTTCTTTTTTCTGTTGTAAATCTACTTCATTGTATAAATATTTCAACAGGTCATCTTGATTGATTCTTTTTTTCATAGTTTTTATCTATTTGATTCATTTGCTTCCGCAAATTGATCAAAGCATATCTCATTCTACCAAGAGCTGTATTGATACTTACACCTGTATGCTCAGCAATTTCTTGAAAGCTAAGCTGCATGTAATGACGCATCATTAAAACTTCCCTTTGCGTATCGGGTAAGTTTTGAATAAGCTCTCTCAATCTTGCGTGTTCCTCTTTTTGTATTTGATTGCTTTCATAAGAGTTCTCAGCAAAATCAAGGGTATTAAATACATTACTTCCATCTTCCATCATAATCATCGGGTATCTTTTCTGCTTTCTGAAGTAATCTATAGCCATGTTATGGGCTATTCTAGATATCCAGGGCAGAAATTTACCCTCTTCATTATACCTACCCGAATGTATTGTTTTAATAGCTTTGATAAAAGTTTCCTGTAAAAGGTCTTCTGCAATTTCGGAATCTTTGACGATTAATAAAATAGTAGTGAAAATTTTATTCTTATGTCTACTTGTTAGTTCCTCAAATGCTTTTTCATTCCCTTTTTTGTATTTAGTGATGAGCTCGCTATCACTTATTTCGTATTTTTTCATTTTGTAATTACATTTAGTTAACGGCATACATTTTTGTGTATTGCTAAAGTAGGTATAAATTTTACCAAAAAGTTTTAAGTAGTTACGTAAACCTTACAATGTAATATTTGGCAATAATTAAGGAATGTAGAAAGAGTGATAAAATTTAAATAAAGTATATTATTCTTTTATTATTAATATATTTAATATATAAAATTTTATTTATCTATAAAATAGAAATAATATTCTAAATACCTTTTATGGTTTATTTTCCGATGCCTTAAATTTTAATACACTAGTGTGTAAAAAAAGGGTCTAAAAAAAAGAAAAAATGACATATTTAATTATTTCTGTTTTATGTAATATTGATAACGATAGGTACAATTGACAGGGATATTGACAGTATTTTTTGTACTAGAAACGTAAAATTTATGTATCGGGAAGAGGGCTAATTTTAATGCTTTTCTTTCAAAAAAGCGCCAAAACAAATTAAATTTAATTCAAACAAAGGTTGCTGTAATAAGATTATATTTGTAGTAAAATTAATTTTTTGATATAAATTTTAAAATAGAAGAAAATGGCTTTCGAGTTACCAAAATTACCTTATGCATACGACGCACTAGAACCCAACTTTGATGCAAGAACAATGGAAATCCATCATTCAAAACACCATGCTGGATATGTAGCAAAATTGAACGCTGCGATTGAAGGAACAGACCATGCTTCTGCTTCTTTAGAAGATTTAATGGGCAATGCTGGCAGTAACAATGCTGTAAGAAATAATGGAGGTGGTCATTACAACCACTCTTTGTTTTGGTCAGTACTTTCAGGTAGTGGTGGTGGAGCACCTACTGGAGACTTGGCATCTGCTATAGATTCCACTTTTGGATCATTCGATAAATTTAAAGAATCATTTAGTGCTGCAGCAGCTACAAGATTTGGCTCAGGTTGGGCTTGGTTAGTTGTTGATAATGGTTCATTAAAAGTTACTTCAACACCAAACCAAGATAATCCGCTTATGGATGTGGCTGAAGTTAAAGGTACACCTATACTTGGATTGGATGTTTGGGAACATGCTTATTATCTCAAGTATCAAAACAAAAGACCTGATTATATCGCTGCTTTCTGGAATGTAGTTGATTGGAGTGCAGTATCTGAAAGATTTGCAGCAGCTAAGTAAGTAATAAGATTTAAATACGTTGTAAAGAAAGATCTTTTAGTTTAAAGGTCTTTCTTTTTTTTATGTGTTTGTTTTAATTTTGAACGGTATTAATTTTTTGATTACAACAATATTATGAAAAAGAAAATCAGTAATATTTTATTGTCAATTATATTTTTGGTTGGTTTATCTTCTTGTATGGGAGACCACAACAAATCAGTGTTAGAAAGTCCTAACCAAGATAGCAAACGTATTTATGGAGTAAAAGGAGGAGAACCTTTGCAATTGAACAATACCTATCCAGAAGATGAAACAGGAGAAGTTGCAGATAGAATATTTAATATCAGAGATAAATTCTTTCCAAAATAAAAACCTGCTTCAAGCAGGTTTTTTTTATATAAGATGTTGAGCGTCCTCTAATTCATTTTTACTATTTGTTCTTACAGCAAAATTAAATCCTGCTTGTATACCGTAGGCGCCATATTCTCCAGCTTTGTTTAGTGCTAGAAATCCTACCTGTAGGTTTTCCCTATTAGGGTAAAGTTTCAATATTCTTTCTACCATAATTTTACAGGCTTGTTGCGGAGAATTGCCATTTCTCATCAATTCTACAACCATAGCCGTACCTGCCGTTCTAATTACAGCTTCACCAACACCTGTAGCTGTTGCAGCACCAATTTCATTATCTACAAACAAACCAGCCCCAATTAATGGAGAATCACCAACCCTGCCATGCATTTTGAATGCCATGCCACTGGTAGTACATGCTCCTGATAAATTTCCAGCTTCATCTAAGGCTAAAATACCTATAGTGTCATGGTTTTCTACATTGACAACTGGTTTATATTCTGAATTTTCTAACCATTCTTTCCATCTTTTTTCAGCTTTAGGTGTCAATAGATTTTCTTTCTTGAAACCGGATTCTAAAGCAAACTGGAGCGCTCCTTTTCCAACTAACATTACATGAGGTGTATCTTCCATCACTTTTCTAGCTACTTGCACAGGGTTTTTAATGTGTTCTAGAAATGCAACTGAACCACAATTACCATTCTCATCCATTACACAAGAGTCGAGTGTAACCTTGCCTTCTCGATCAGGTAACCCTCCATAACCTACACTACTTTCTTCAGGATCAGATTCTGGTACCATGGCACCAACTTCCACTGCATCTAAAGCACGTCCCCCTTTTTCTAAAACTTTCCAAGCTTCTGCATTGGCCCCCATTCCAAAATTCCAGGTGGAAACTACGATAGGTTTAACTGTCTCCACTTTTTGTTCTTGTTGCGCATTGGCACAACTTAAAGTGGAAAATGCTGCACTGCCAATCACAGCTTTTTTTATAAATTTTCTTCTATTCTCCATGATATATTTGATTTATGCTTGATATGCCATTTTTGTTTTAATTGCTTCTGCAGCAGCTTTATCTACCCACTTTTCACATAAATATAATCCTAAGTCTAATGATGAAGCTACAGCACCAGCCGTAATGACTTTGCCATCTTCTACAATTCGTTCTTTTTTAACTTGCTTGCAGTAAGGGGCGAGTGTATCATATTCGTTAAAGTTTGTGGTAGCTATTTTATCTTTTAAAAAACCTGCAGCGCCTAGTAATAGACTCCCAGTACAGATTGAAATTTTGAGTGCTTCGGCATTAATAGGTTTGATCCAATTCATGAAATCTTCATTATACCGTAATTGTCTTGTACCAAATCCTCCAGGAAAAATAACCGCATCATAAGTTGATAAGTCATTGAATATTTTATCAGGAATGACTTTTAAACCAAAATTATCAGTTACAACTGAGGCATTGGCACAAATATGCCATTCTAAGTCAGGGATATACTTCATTGATTTTAACCTGCTAATGGGATCATATATACCCACGAAATCAAGCCAGGTAATGCCATCAAAAACTATGTATGCTATTTTTTTTACCAAGATTATTTTGATTTAAAATTAGTTAATCGATTTATCGCGTCCCGCTTTATAACCTACCAGACCATAGTAAGTCAAATAAACGTAACAGATTACAGGAATAAAGAATGATGCTTGTAATCCTAATGAATCAGCAAATGCTCCTTGAATTGGTGGAATCAAAGCACCACCTAATATGGCCATTACCAAAAGCGATGAACCTTGACTTTTATATTTCCCTAAACCTTCAATAGCCAAGGTAAAGATATTAGACCACATTATAGAATTAAAAAGTCCAATGCCAATCACAGCCCAAAAAGCTGTTTCTCCTCCTGTTGAAAGTGTTACAATCAAAAGGCAAATATTAATAAAGGCAAAAATGGCCAATGTTCTACTAGGTATTGAGCGTCCTCCTAAGAATGCCAAAAGATTTAACGCTATCATCAATAAAAAAGGACTAACTTCTGCGAAGGATAGTGTTTCACCAGATTGGCTATATTTTATGTAAGCGCCTGTATAAATCACTCCAAAAGCAACGATTGCAACGGCAACCATTAAACCTAGTTTTTTGGCATCCATCGCAGATTTAGACAATGAAATTGCACCTAAAAATCTACCTATCATGGCACCGCCCCAATAAAAAGAAAGAAACACATCTGCTTTATTAGGTTCTAATCCCATAATATCTTCTAGCTCAAAGAAATTGATCAAAGTACTTCCAATCGTAACTTCACCACCTACATAGCAGAAAATGGCCAACATTCCTAAAACCAAATGAGGGTATTTCAATGCCCCAGCTCCTTTTTCAATGGCTTCATCAGAAGTAAAATTCGGTAAGGTTGTCATTTTTATCACCACTGCCGTTAAAAAGAAGATAGATGAAAATATGAGATACGGTATTTTAACAGAATCTGCTGTTACTTCGCCATCTACAGAGAAATATTGAAATACTAAGTAACCCCCAATTAGCGGGGCGATTGTCGTTCCAAAAGCATTAAAACCTTGAGAGAGATTTAATCTACTTGAAGCAGTTTCTTCGCTTCCCAAAATAGATACATAAGGATTAGCGGCAATTTGCAAGAGTGTAAAACCAATGCCTAAGAAGAAAAGAGCTCCTAAAAAAAAGCCATATACCTTAAATTCTGCTGCAGGGTAAAATAAAGCACAAGAAATCCCAGAAACTAACAAGCCCGCTATTATACCATTTTTATAACCTATTTTAGAAATGGGATCACCCGATGAGGCAGAAATTAAAAAGTAGATTAATGAACCTATAAAATAGGCTAGAAAAAAGGCAAATTGTACCAACATTGCCTGAAAAAAATTCAATTGGAAGACAGCCTTCAGATAAGGTATAAGGATATCGTTCATACAGGTTAAGAAGCCCCAAAGGAAGAATAACAAGGTTAATACGGCTAGTGCTTTGCCATAATTACCAGTAGAATTACTATCGTTTGAAATCGTTTTTGATGAAGAAACAGCACCACCAGCCATAAGCTATTAAATGTAAAAAGTTTATAAATCAGTTAAGTGAAAGGTAAGTTAGCAGTAACTAACTGCATTTGTTGCAATAGGTAAACTATTTTAAGTTTGCCGTGGAATTATTAATTGACTTCTGTTGTATTACTGTCGTCTAATTCCAAAAACTAACTAGTAGATAGAAATTACCCGCTACCTTATCCATTGAAACAATACTATAAAAAGTAATTCCAATTTATTAATTTTTTTAGTTGTGTTTGTACCTAAAGAAGAATTAATCAAACAATTTGATAAAATAGTATCTACTATTCAATCAGATATTCAAGAATACAAAAGGTCTAATAACAAACTTTTTTCTACTTCATCTTTTCAGACCAATAGTGTTCCTTTACTGCATATTATTAGTTTAGTAGCGCCAGAAACACCAGTATACTTTTTAAATACAGGTTATCACTTCCCAGAAACTTTAAAGTTTAGAGATGTGCTGGCAAAGCATTTAAATCTTAATATTCAAAGCATTGGTTCAGCAATTCCAAAGAATCAACAAAAGGATGCAGATGGTAGATTGCTTTTCACCTCTAATCCCGATAGGTGTTGTCATATCAATAAAATAGCTCCCTTAGATCCAATTCTAGCTTCATACGATGTTTGGATAAATGGTGTTAGAGGAGCGCAAAGTAGTGTAAGGGCAAGTTTTAGAAAGGAAGAACAAGCACCTATGGGTGTATTGAGATATCACCCAATGCTTGACTGGACAACCAAAATGGTCCACGATTATATCCGTATTTTTGGTTTGCCAAGACATCCTTTAGAAGGAAAAGGGTATTTGAGTGTAGGATGTCAACCTTGTACGCATAAAATTGACCCAAATGCTTTGCTAGATAACAGAAATGGAAGATGGGCAGGGATGAACAAAACTGAATGTGGGCTCCATACCCAGTTAGTGAATAAATAATTTTATGCTGTAAGCCTCAGCAATTATAAATACTTAAAGATATTTGATGAGAATTTTGATTACTGGTGGTGCTGGCTATATCGGTACAGAGCTAGCATATCAACTGGCATTGTTAGATTCTATTGAAAGTATTGTAGTTTATGATAATCTTTCAAGAAAAAACTACAACCTATTTTTAATGGAACAGCATTTACCAGCAGGAAAAATAAGGTTTGAGTCTGCCGATATTTTAGATTCTTACAAGTTGAATAAAGCAGTTGCCAACGCAGATGTCATATTCCATCTTGCTGCCAAAGTAACAACACCTTTTGCCAATGAAGATCCTCATGTTTTTGAACAAGTAAACCATTGGGGTACTGCTGAATTAAGTTATGCCATTGAAAATAACCCTATTTCAAAAGTTTTTTATCTGAGTTCTATGTCAGTCTACGGTGCTAGCGAAGAACCAGTGACTGTAGAAACAGAACCGATGCCCAATACTTATTATGGTATTTCGAAACTCAATGGGGAAAAGATGTTGGAAAGGTTATATGAAAAAACCAACATGCTAATATTGCGCAGTGGTAATGTGTATGGGTATAGCCGAAGTATGCGTTTCGATGCGGTTATCAATAAATTTATGTTTGGTGCCCATTTTCAGAATTTTATTCAGATTGAAGGCAATGGAGCTCAAAAGAGACCTTTTATTCATATCGATTATATTGTAAAAGCATTGGTTCAATTACTTGAAGTAGATATTCCTTCAGGAACATACAATTTATTTGATAGAAATTTAAGTGTTATGGAAGTAGTGCAAGTAATGCGAAACTTATATCCGGCCTTAGAGTCATTACATACACTGAAAGATTTATCATTGAGAAGCTTGACCGCAGCGCCTGACGAAGTAATAGATAAGAACTTATATATTCCTTCCCAAGATTTAGCCACTCAACTGGGGGATTTCAGACAAAAATTTTCATTTTTGCCCTAATTTGCAATTCTGGAAATTTTTTAAACTATGAAGGGAATTATTTTAGCTGGTGGTTCAGGCACTAGATTACACCCATTAACTTTTTCGGTGAGTAAACAATTGATGCCTGTTTACGACAAACCCATGATTTATTATCCTCTTTCGACCTTAATGAAAGCGGCAATTAGAGAAATTCTTATAATATCTACCCCGAAAGATATGCCGCTATTTAGGCATTTATTAGGAGATGGCAGTCAATTAGGTTGCTCTTTCAGTTATGCGGTTCAGCCAGAACCAAATGGTTTGGCCCAAGCATTTGTGATTGGCGAAGAATTTATCGCCAATGATAAAGTTGCCTTAATTTTAGGTGATAATATATTCTATGGAACAGGTTTACAAGATACTTTACAACAAAATAATGATCCTGATGGGGGAGTAGTTTTTGCTTACCATGTTTCTGACCCCCAACGCTATGGTGTAGTTGCTTTTGATAAAAACAATAAGGCAATTAGCATAGAAGAAAAACCGGCAAAACCCAAATCTAATTTTGCAGTACCTGGGCTTTATTTTTATGATAATGAAGTGGTTGATATTGCTAAATCGATCAAACCTTCAGCGCGTGGAGAGTATGAAATTACCGATGTAAACAGTGCCTATCTGAATGCAGGTAAATTAAAAGTAGGTATTATGGATAAAGGTACAGCTTGGTTAGATACAGGCACTTTTAATTCATTAATGCAAGCAGCACAATTTGTTCAAGTGATTGAGGAAAGGCAAGGATTGAAAATTGGTTGCCCTGAAGAAGTAGCATTTTTAATGAATTACATCGATGCGAATCAATTAGAGAAATTGGCAAAACCCTTAATAAAAAGTGGTTATGGAGCTTATCTAATGGGTTTGTTGGAAGAGGAATAGTTACTAATCTGCGATTTTTTTGAAATTTTCTTTAAATTGAGAAGAAGGCAAAAAAGTAATTTTGCCTGTTCCTTCGCTTACATCATATATTTTCTATGGAAATTAATAGTAAAAAACTTGAGCGCACATCAAAAATTGTAAATTTCTCCATCGCCTCAATACTCTGTATTTTACTCATTGCACTGAGTAACAATATTATTCAAGATATTGACGATTGGTCAGATAGACCGCAGAGGAATGATTATGAAACTGCCTCCATTGTTGATAGCCTCAATGCTCAAATTGATGTGCTGGATAAGCAAATTAGTGAGATTCAGCAGCAAAGTGACCGTATTAATAAAACTATTGATATAGCCAGAAAAAATTATGAAAACGAAAAACAATCCTATGAAAATTGGTTAGCTGCAAGACAAACCATTGGTTCTCCCAAAGAAGATGAAGAAGTATTGGCTAGGGCAGCAAAATTAGATGAATATTATAAAGTTGAACAAGATTGGCGTAGTGAATTGTCTGATAACCAAAACCAGGTCGAAACTCTTTTAACACAACAAAATACCTTACAAAATCAACTCTATGATGAAAGAGAGTTAACCAATGAAAGATATGATGAAGCATTAAGAAGTTACGATTTGAAAGTATTTCTTAAAAGATTACTTTTTGCCTTACCTATATTATTAATAGGAATTTATTTCTTATTAAAGTTTAGAAAACACAAGTATTGGCCGCTTTTTCTCGGTTTTATCTTATTTTCTGGTTATGTGTTTTTCTTCGGACTAGTGCCTTATTTGCCAAGTTATGGCGGTTACATTAGATACACTGTAGGAATAGCTTTAGCCATTGTTTTAGGTATTTATGCCATTAATCGTATTCGATCCTACTTAGAAAAGAAGAAAGCAGAGCTTAAAGAATCTTCTTCTAAAAGAGCAAGAAGGATAAAAACAGAAACAGCTGAAAAAGCATTAAACAATCATTTCTGCCCTTCTTGTGGCAAAGATTTCATGATGAAAAGATGGGATTTTCCGAAGGGTAGTTTAAAGAAAGGAGAGGAGAATATGTATAAACTGGCAAGTAATTATTGTAGACATTGTGGTTTAGAACTTTTTGTAGACTGTAAAAACTGTGGCACTAAGAACTTTGCGCATTTACCATTTTGTTCTAATTGTGGGTACGAAATAATGAAGGAAACGAAAGAAGAAGTTATTGAAAAATAAAAAAGGGAAGTAAAAACTTCCCTAATGCACTCCGTAGGGGAATCGAACCCCTGCTACCAGGATGAAAACCTGGCGTCCTAACCCCTAGACGAACGGAGCAATGTCTTCGATAATTAAAAAAATATAGCACTCCGTAGGGGAATCGAACCCCTGCTACCAGGATGAAAACCTGGCGTCCTAACCCCTAGACGAACGGAGCGTTCTAATTTGGTGGTGCAAATCTATAAATGCCAAAGTATATTCCAAAGAAAAAATTCAAAAAATCAACTTTTAAGGTAATCTGTCATCAGTTTAGCTGCAGTATCGGCAACACTTGGTGTCTTTAATTTTGCATGGAGTGCACTGTATTCTTCTTTTATCGCATCACTATTAAGCAAAATACTATTTAAAGCTGCTGTGAGACTTTCTTGATTAAAATCTTTTTGAATCAATTCTTTTACTACTTCTTTTTCTGCCAATAAATTCACTAAAGAAATGTATTTAACTTTTATCAGCCTTTTAGCTATACTATAAGTGATAAGGCTGGTCTCATAAACAACTACTTGGGGCACTCTAAACATAGCAGTTTCTAAGGTAGCAGTTCCAGAAGTAACAATAGCCGCTTTTGAGTGTGCAAGCAAGTTATAAGTTTCATCATAGATAACCTTAATATTTAAAGCTTTAGCAGGTTCATATAATGATTGGGGCAGTTGACTTACCCCTGCTACCACCCAATGGAATTCAGAAAATTGCTTAGGTAATTTTAAGGTTTTACTTAAAATATTTTTTACTTCTTGTTTTCTACTTCCTGGTAAAATGGCAATTATTGGTTTGCCTTCTATTTCATACTGCTTTAAGAAATCATTGTCGGGTTTGAAATTATCTACAGCATCTAAAACTGGGTTGCCTACATAATCAACAGCATGGTAGTCGAACTTTGCATAAAAAGCTTTTTCAAAATACATGATAGCAAACATTCGATCTACATAGCGCTTAATTTTTAATGCCCTTTTTTGACCCCATGCCCATAATTTAGGGGAAATGTAATAGTAAACCTTAAACTTATATTCTTTGGCAAATTTTGCCATCCTAAGGTTAAAACCTGCATAATCTACTAAAATAACAACATCAGGTTTCCAAGTTGAAAGGTCATTTTTGCAAGCTTTAAATAGCTTTCTAATGGTTAGTAAATTTGTAAAAACTTCCCAAAAACCCATGAAAGCTGTATGCTTGTAATGTTTGATTAACTCCATACCCGCAGCTTCCATTTCATCACCTCCCCAGCCTTTAAAAATAGCTTCAGAATCATTTTTTTTAATACTTTTAATCAGATTAGAAGCATGTAAATCACCTGACTTTTCTCCTGCGATAAGGAAGTATTTCATCTGTTAAAAATTTTTTGATTTCTTAATATTCAAAAAATTTGAATACATTCAGGAACTCACATAAATTTTAATCATTTCCCCTCTGTGAATTTGATATGATGAAAATTCATGTTCGTTTCATAAGTTTAAAATAGGGTAGGGCTTACTATTCTCCATAGTAGCGCACAAAGTTTTTATTGGTTTCAAATAATTCAAGGCTATGCAAGATAGCTCTGTCTGAAACTTTTGCTAGTTCATACTCTAAAATTTTCCAAAATTCTACAACAAGGTTTTCACAACTGGTCATTTTACCCACCATAAAATCTACATCTAAATTGAGGTTTTTATGATCTACTTTTTTTATGATGTGTTCTTTAATGATTCCACCCAACACTTTTAAATCTATTACAAAACCTGTTTCCGGGTCTGGTTCGCCTTTTACAGTAACGATAAGCTCAAAATTATGCCCATGCCAATTTTCATTGGCACATGGACCAAAAACTGCTTCATTCTTTTCTTTCGACCAAGCTGGGTTAAAAAGTTTATGTGCCGCGTTGAAATGTTCTTTCCGACAAATATGTACTACCATAAATCTATCTCATCTGTGAAGTTGCAAAATTACAGTCTGGAATACGAGAATTGCAAGTAGCAGAGTGGTAGAGTAGGATGATAATCGGTTATAGATTCTGAAACTCAATTTTTCTCTTTACTCTATTGATATAATAGGGGTATCGATTGTTCAGAGTATCATAAGAAAGTCCATTTTCATAAGCGCTTAATGCATTATCTAAAGAACCTAATAAATACTCATTTAAATAACCAAGTTCGTAATAACCATTTTCAATGGCGGGGTTTTGTTGTAGTGCTTGTTCAAAAAGTCTATGAGCTTCTCTAAAATCACCTTGTTTCATCCTGTATCTGGCTAGTTTAATACCGGGTTTCCAATGCGATTGTTGCGTAAAAGATTTTTCAAACCATACCATGGCAGAATCAACTTTTCTATTGTTTTCCAATATCTCACCTAAGTAATAAGAGAATGCTGCATCAGGTTCAGCTACTTTCAAATAAGCTTGTGCTAGTTTTTCAGCCCTATCATAAAGTGAAAATTGATTGAGTAATCCTAAATAAGCATTGTATGTATTTTTCTTTTCTGGGGCGATTACTAAAGCTTTATCTAAGTATCGGAAAGAGGCAGCCGTGTCACTTTGTTCGGCATATATTTTACCACAGAGAAATGTAGCATCGTAATTTTTAGGATCGACTATCAATACTTTTTGAAGATACCTTAATGCATCTACTTCATTTTTTTGTTCATAATGTAGTTCACCTAACAGTAAATTTAATGCGGAAGAATTTTCTCTGTTTTCTAAAGCATAAAGTGCTGCTTTCATGGCCTCTTCAATGTTTCCCTCTCTAAATTCTGCACTGGCTTTTATTACATAATATGCTGGATTGTTTCTATCTAAATCAATAGCTCTATTGATATCGCGCAGGGCAGCAGGATTTCTGTTTATTTCAAGATATAAACTTGCTCTTTCATACCTTAATTCAGCCAAATCTTCCTCATTGATCAATTCAGTAAGAAAATCGATCCTTCTTTCAGGATCAAGGTTTTGTGAATTAGGTAAGGGCAATAGTCTATCTTGATAATTGGCATTATCTCCACAAGCTACAGTAATCACAATAAGTGTATAGAAAAAATACCTGAAAGTTTTAGAACCTGTACGGCGCATATTAAAAAATCTCTATCAAGTTAATTACTAAAAATAGATATCTATAAAAGAGACATAAAGTTATTTGCCTTCTTTTTCTGCTTTTAATTTTTGTAATTCGAACATTTCGTCTCTTAGCCTAGCTGCTTCCATAAAATCCAACTCTTTGGCAGCTTTTTCCATTTTCTTCTGAGTTTGCTTTATAAGTTTTTCAAGCTCTTCTGAACCCATATAAGCAACTACAGGATCGGCTGCCACGTTTTGTGTTTCCTCTTCTATGTAATAATTTTTTACAGTCTTTTTTGAGTCTGCTACCTTGGTTTGACCAAGTATTGCTTCTTTATTTTTGCTAACGCTAACTGGTGTAATATTATGTGCTTCGTTAAAAGCAATTTGCTTTTCTCGTCTTCTGTTAGTTTCATCCATGGCTTTTTTCATGGAATCTGTAATTTTATCTGCATACATAATTACTTTTCCCCTTACATTTCTAGCTGCCCTTCCAATGGTTTGAATCAGCGAACGCTCATTTCTCAAAAAACCTTCTTTATCAGCATCCATAATAGCTACCAGGCCTACTTCTGGTAAATCAAGTCCTTCTCTCAGTAAGTTGACACCTACCAAAACGTCAAATACACCCAGGCGCAATTCTCTTAAAATTTCTACACGATCTAATGTTTTTACTTCGGAATGGATGTACCTAGCTTTTACCCGTATTTTATCCAAGTATTTTGATAGTTCTTCAGCCATTCTTTTGGTGAGGGTAGTCACTAATATTCTATCTCCAGCCTTTATTGTTTCATCAATTTCTTCAAGTAAATCATCAATTTGGTTTACACTGGGTCGTACATCTATTTGGGGATCCAATAAACCTGTGGGCCTAATTATCTGCTCAACCACTATTCCTTCAGATTTTCTCAATTCATATTCAGCAGGAGTAGCACTCACATAAATTACTTGATTCATTTTATCTTCAAACTCGTTAAATGTAAGTGGCCTGTTATCTAAGGCAGAGGGCAACCTAAATCCAAAATCTACCAAAGATACTTTTCTTGCCCGATCACCACCCCACATAGCTCTAACTTGAGGTACAGTAACGTGACTTTCATCAATCACCATCAAAAAATCATCTGGAAAATAATCTAGTAGGCAGAAAGGTCTTTGGCCTGGTTTACGTCTATCAAAATAACGTGAATAGTTCTCTACACCTGAACAATAGCCCAATTCCCTGATCATTTCTAGATCAAATTCAGTGCGCTCCTTCAAGCGTTTTGCTTCTAGATATCTTTTTTCTTTTTCGAATAAGGCAACTTGTGTTAACATATCGTCTTGAATTTCTCTAATGGCTTGGTGTAACACATCTTTGCCAGTTACAAAAAGATTAGCAGGGAAAATTGTTATAGCACTTTCAGAAGAAATTTTCTTACCTGAATCAGGTTCAATGCGGTGGATATCTTCAATTTCGTCTCCCCAAAAATATAACCTATAGGCGAAGTCAGCATAAGCAGGAAAAATATCTACTGTATCTCCTTTAACCCTAAAACTACCTCTTGTAAAAAGTGCTTCGGTTCTGTTGTATAAAATATCTACTAAGGCAAATAGTAATTGATTTCTGGTTACATTATCGCCTTTTTTAATCCTTATAATATTTTTACCAAATTCATCTGGATTTCCAATACCATAAATGCAAGAGACAGATGCCACCACAATTACATCTCTTCTACCAGAAAGTAAAGCAGAGGTAGTAGCCAATCTTAACTTTTCTATTTCATCGTTGATAGAAAGGTCTTTTTCTATATAGGTATCTGAATTTGAAATATAAGCTTCAGGTTGGTAGTAATCATAGTATGAAATAAAATACTCTACTGCATTGTCTGGAAAGAATTGTTTGAATTCACCATATAGTTGGGCTGCCAGCGTTTTGTTATGGCTCAGTACCAAGGTTGGTTTTTGAGTTTCAGCAATTACATTAGCTATGGTGAAGGTTTTTCCCGAACCTGTAGCTCCCAATAATACTTGAGCATGTTCATCATTTGAGATACCTTCGGATAAGTCTTTGATAGCATTGGGCTGATCACCCATTGGTTCGAATTGAGATATTATTTTGAAATCCATTTGCCTTGGTTTTAGAACTTACAAAGGTACAGATTTCTACTCAGTAGGGTATAGATTTTTTTAATAAATAGAAGAGAAGCAGTGAAGTATTATCTAAGCATCTTACCTTAGAAAAAAGCTTCGATAAATGAAATATGAAAATTGATTGTAGGTAAATGGATTATGCTGCAAATACCATGTAAGAATCTAAATAGGCTTCTAATAATTCACTTTCTCCAAAAACGGTAGCTTTCCCAAAATTATTAATAATCTGAAGTATTTGCTTACTCGCAATGGGGTCTTCAGGTAAAATTTGAGCACTATTTTTTAAACCTAAATTTATGAGTAATTGTAATGCCTTATGATGACACTCTATTTGATTATTACTGCTAAAAGGTTTTAAGGAATTGAAATCGGCGTGGCAATCAAATTGGTTATCAAAAAATGCAGTTGCACTTTTTAAATCTTTTAAATAGTTGAAAAAAATATTTTCTTGATTCCAGTAACCAGTAAGTCTTACGTATAGGCGTTGTTTATTTTCATCAATCCAGAGCTGATAACACTCAGATTGAGATATTAATGTTCTCATAAAGCATATTAATAATTTATGTGCTAATTTTTAAACAAACCAAAATAACAAATATTATGTTTTGCAAAATCTTAATTTTTAACAAAAAAATAATTAATAATACTTAGAACACTTGCTAATTATTCTTTTAGTGCAGTAAGTATAATTTGATAGAGGTTATTAAGAAAATAAGGTATCTACTGCTAAAGGCAGCATTTTTAATTCTCTATTTCAAAGGGGGTTTTTAGAATAAAGGTCTATTTTTTCATTAAGATCATTCAACAGCTTTTTATGTATTTCAAGTAAATCATTTACCATCGAATTGATGGTCTCTTTTGGAAGGATTTTAGATTTCACTTCTAATGCTTTAAGAATAGGTATGGCTGTTTTTACATCAAAATTTTGAAATCCATTGAGTAATTTGTGTGCTTTTTCAGAAATGATTTTCAAGTCATTAATTTCATTGGCTTCAACCAACTCCTTCATGTCTTTTTTGCTACTAATAATAAAACTATCTATAATTTGATGCAAAGATTCTTGATCATTACCAGTAAACTTTTTTAGCTTTTCAAATGAGTAAAATTCATTTTTATCATTTATAACTACTTCTTTTTCAGTAGATAAGCTTTGTTCTTTAAAACTATAAGATTCAGGCAGATGCTCACTGATCTTAATAAGAAAATCTTTTTCTCGAAATGGTTTTAACAAATAATCTGTAATTCCTTTTTTAGTAAAGATTGTCAAATCTTCTTTCATTACATTAGCTGTAAAAGCGACTATAGGTATTGGTTTATTACCCCCCTTTAAGTTTCGAGTAAACTCAGCTAGTTCTAAACCACTAATGCCGGGCATTTGGATATCTGTAATTAATAAATCGAATGGTTCTGTTTTCAAAAATTTCATGGCCTCTTTTCCAGAAGCGGCATATTTTACTTTTAATTGTGTTTGGTTTAATATGGTCTTGCAAAGCATGAGGTTGAAGTGGTCATCGTCAACTACCAAGACTTTGCCTTTGCTGAATTGCATTTTGGGCATTTCGCTTTTATCTAGATGAGCGGCAATATCTTTATTTTCTGCTTTCGCAAACCTTAGTTCCAAAATAAAAGAAGCTCCTTTTCCAGGTTCGCTTTCTACTGCTATCTTACCCTTCATCAAACTAACCAATTTTTGCACTATTGAAAGTCCTAATCCTGTACCTCCATACTTTCTTGTAGTGCCATAATCGGCTTGAGAGAAATTTTTAAATATTGTTTGAAGTTTATTCTTAGCTATGCCTATGCCTGTATCGTTTACCCTGATACAAACTTTAATATTTTTACCCATTTTATCCAGTATTTCTCCTTCAACTTCAACAAATCCTTCATCTGTGAATTTAATGGCATTATTTACCAAATTGATTAGAATTTGTTGGAGCCTAAACGGGTCTCCTAGAATTACTTGGTCAAAATCTTTGTCTAAATTAATGTCTAATTGAATTCCCTTTTCTTCCGCTTTTACTTGTAAAGTATTACATACATTTATAATTGTTTCATCAAGTCTAAAGGGGATTGTTTCGATCTTAAGTTTGCCTGCATCAATTTTAGAAAAATCTAGAATATCATTCACTGTAGAAAGTAAATGTTCTGAAGAGTGCTTTACGGCATGAAGAAAAGAACTTTGCCGATCATTTATTGGAGTCTTACCTAATTGCTCCGAAAAACCAATAATAGCATTGAGAGGTGTACGAATTTCATGACTCATATTCGCCAGAAATTCTTGCTTTACTTTTGACAATTGCTCAGCTTTTAATTTAGCATTTACTAATTGTTTTCTGTAAAAATTACTTTTTGTGATATCGCTAAAAATGAGATATATAAAAACAGATATAATGAAAAATGCAAAAAAAGTAATGGCGTACAAGGTGTTATTGGCTTCTTGAATTATTGCTCTTGTTTGCGATTGCTTATTTTCGATGTTGACTAATTCATCTTTTTCTAAATTTCCAATAATTGATCGTATTCTCTCAGTTATCTCGGTATTATTCTGAAGTAATTCTAACTCGCGATCAGTCATAGAAGCGAGGTTAGAACTTTGTGAAAATTGTACATTTGAAAGAATTGATTCTAATTCATCCATTTCAACTACATTCTCTGGCGAAAACTGAAACCGTGTATATTCTTTGTAATAGTTTTCAATGGCATTTTTATACTCGCGGAATAGTATGGGAATTGAAAGATCTTTATCGGGAATATTAGGTTTAATACTATTATTGCTTTCTTTTAAAGCACTTTTTATTTCTTCTCCTATGTTTTCAGCAGCTTTATCCATTACTGCTTCATAGGTATCAAATTGTTCTGCTCGCTTCTTTTGTCTAATGTAAGCATTGAAACTTCCTTTTTTTGCTTTTAGCAGTTTCGTTACTTCATCTAATTGTTGACCTTGTAAAGTATCATTTTCAACAAGGGTTCTTAAAGTATCAAGTGTGTTATTTAAGGGTTTAATGCTGGTCTCATATCGTTTAATTAAGTTTTTATTTTTGTTGAGGACCAGTTTTCTTATCTCATTCTCAGAAGAAGTTATTTCTCCTAATAACTGCGTAAAAAGTCTGAGTTTCGAGTTTGGTCTAGATAATTCAATTAAAGCATTATCTAGTATTTCAAAATTTTTATAAGTAATGTAACCAGCCGATACCAAAACAGCTACAACTATACTAAAGCTGAGCACTATCTTGGTTTTTAAATATGAAAACTGTGGTACTTTACTCATAATACTTCAAACTGTCTATAAAAATAATAAACCTTTAATTAGAATTTGCAAGTTTATGGCTTTTTACGAAAGGCGCTCTGCTGATATTGATAGGCACAATTTAAATACTTAGTTTCATTTGCCTCAAGTTTTAAGTTCCAAATAAACTGTTGCTTATCAAAATTGAAGTGATTATTAGCATCTTTAAAAAACTGAGTGCTTCTTGTATTTTTTAATGGCTGTTTTGGACTTAAGGTCACCTTTAGCTCAATATTTTTATTTTTATTATTCTTGATAATTACTTTTTCATTTTGCTTAAAGACTTTCAGTATAATTTTGTTTTTAATGCTATCATAAACAGTCTCTTTTCTGATAACAATGTCTTGGTCTGTTCCTAAATTTAAAGTAATTGTATCTTTTAGAATTTCTGGAATGAATGCAATTGATTTTTTAAGTTGGTCATTTATAAACACTTGCATATTGCCAGGAAACCATTCGTGTTGAGTAGCATCATTTATTTGTATGATGGTATTTGGTGAATTAGCCGTATCTACATTTGCTTCAAGACTGTAGGTAAATGTAGGATAACTTTCTCCAAGGGTAACTAGTTTTTCTTTATTAGAAGAGCGTATACTAATATTTTGGGGAGCAACTTTAAAAGTTTTTGGTTGATCTTCTACTGTTTCTTTAGTTAGTTCGCTGCTCACACTTAGTGGGATATTTACCCAATGTTGCCCACTTTCTTGTTGAATGGCTGCCATATAGGAAACCATTAATTTTTCTTCGAATTTATTGAAAGAAGTACGATAAAGTGGTGTCCAATTTACATTGGTAACCTGATAAGAAATTTCGAAGCTAATCTTACCAGCTTTTTCAGACGAAATATCAATTGAAGCATTATGCGCCCATGATTTGGATAAATCGTTGCTTGTTTGATTAATTGCTGTAATTTGATTTTCGATAAAATTAATTTTTTCTCGAATGACCTTGATGCTATTTTCTAACCGACGCTTATTTGTTTTAATTTCAAGCATTCTTTTATTAAAATATTCATCCAACTCCCGAATTGAACTTACTGATACTGCATCTTTTGATAATACCCTATTTTTATTTAAAATATCCTCCGAATCATTAAAAATCTCTAAACTGTCTTTTATACTTATTAATGAAGTATGTAATGTGGCTTTTTTCTGATTGAGGTAGTTATAAAGAGAATCATCTTGATTAGAAATGATTTGAAAAGAAGAATCTGCATTAATTCTGATTGAAGAAATAGTAATAGCTGGGTCAGGATTTATTGTTAAACTTTCTTTAATTAATGTTTGAGGAAGATTTTTTATAAGTACACGATTGGTTCCTTTTTTAAGATTAGCCATAAAAACTGCATCTATTTGTGCTTTTCCAAAACCTACTACTACATTATTTAATTCTAAGGTAGTAGTATCTTCAAAAATCTGAAAAGCTGGCAAGGATTCTTGATGTTGCTTATCATAGGCTGTTAGTAAATAAGTGAAATTAGCGTTGGAAGCAGTAGTATCATGAAAATTTTTAGCATGACAAGGTAAGAATTCCAATAAGTAATCTCCACTTAAATAATTCATTGTTTGAACAGTATCAGGAAATCTATACAATAAGTAACCTTTAGCTGTATCACCATTACTTGTAAAAGGATTTTCAGACCAAGTAAGCCACCAACCTTTTTCAGTTTGTACTTTAGACAATTTTAACGGAGCAGAAGGAAGTATTGCTTGTTGCTTTTTTACAGGCCTTAGAGCAGGTTTCTTATAATGTTTTTGCTTTAGAGTTAGCGAAAAGTTTTTTTCATTTTGCAATAATGAACTTGCACTGAAAAATGCGCTTCCTAATATTGTATCATTTTGCCTATTCCTAGCAATTTGTCTGTTAATTTCATTACCGTCTTTCCAAGATTTTAACTTGCTTTCTTCCATCTTGTATGCAGCGTGGCCAATGTATAATTGTACCCCTTTGCAGTTCTGTTGCCACCAGTCTATTAAAGTTTGGTAATCGGCAAGCTTGTGGTCAACATTCCAATACAATTGTGGAATAATGTAGTCGATCCACTTTTGTTGAATCCATAAACGGCTATCGGCATATAAGTCATCATAGGAAGACAGCCCATTGGTTTTAGAACCATCTGGGTCACTTTTAATATTTCGCCATATACCAGGTGGGCTAACTCCAAACTTAATTTTGCTATTAGTTTTCTTGATTAAGTTTGATACTTGTTCGATAAATACATTGATATTTTCACGCCTCCATGCGGCTATTGATAATCTCTGTGGATTATATTTTTGAAAAGTTTTGCTATCATCTATAGATTTCCCGGCTACAGGATATGGATAAAAATAATCATCAAAATGGATGGCATCTACTGGATAGCGGGTTATGATATCTTCAATTACTTCACACACATAATTTCTCACAGCAGGAATTCCAGGGTTAAGCATTTGCATTCCATTATAATAGATATGCCATTCTGGTTTTTTAGAAGCTATATGTTCCTCACTTATTTTCATGTATTTAGATTGTACCGATCTAAAAGGATTGATCCATGCATGAAATTCTAAATCATGCTCATGACAGGTTTCAATCATAAAAGAGAGAGGATCATAATAGGGTGCTGGTGCTTCGCCTTGTTTTCCACTGAGCCAGTGTGACCAAGGTTCTATATTACTGTGATAAAGTGCATCGGCAGAAGGTCGAATTTGTACAATTAAGGCATTCAAGCCTAGATTTTTGCTGTAGTTCACTAATTCAATAAACTCTTTTTGCTGTTGTTGCGAGGTTAATCCAGCTGCACTTGGCCAATCAATATTGTTTACTGTAGCCACCCAAACGCCCCTAAACTCTCTTTTAGGAAAAGAATCTATTGCATTATATATAGAAGCGTAACTACAAATTACACTTAAAAGGGTTACAATTAAAGTGAAAGTAGAATAGAAAAGTAACCGTAGGGGGAAACATTTTAATTCCATGATTTTTTAGGAAATGAAACAAATTAGTTAAAAAAATTATTTGTATATCAAAAATGGAAATTACAATGTAGCCGCTCCTTTATAACTCAACAAAGTATGCGAAAATCATTTACAAAAAATAATTTATTCTAATAAATCAAAGAAAATAAGAACTTTGAATGGTTTTTGTTAACATATATTTACAGTTATATAATACATATAGATACTTTTTAATTACTATTTAACATTATCCTACATATCTTCTTTTCAATACCACTTGACTATCAAAATAAAACTAATACCATTTTATAATTATAAGTGATGCAACGACTTGTAGTAAACAATAATTTGAGAATGATATGTTTTGTCACGTTTTGTCTGTTAGCATTTTCAATTAGCAGTGTAAAACTTCAAGCACAAAACATTAATTCCCTTTTGAAGAAAGGGCAAAGAGAATACAGTGATAATAATACTGAAGCTGGTCTACAATATTTTGAAGAAGTACTTTCTATAGACCGTAAAAACTATACTGCGGCATATTTTGCTGGTGTTAGTTATTTGCGATTGGCATTTCCTAAGAAAGCCTTAGATAAATTTAGTGTTATCCGTCCTGAACGTTTCAAGTTGACTAGAGATTTATATTATTGGTTGGCTTATGCAAATTTCAAAAACCATGAATTTGAAACGGCTTTAGAACATATAAATACGCACAGGGAAAAGTTCAAATTTGCCATGCGTGAGGAATTTGATGAACTCGAAGCAAGTATCATTTCTGCTCAAAAATTTTATGCCGAAAAAAAGCCATTTAAAATTGAAAATCTTGGCGATAACATCAATTCTGAGAATCCTGAGTATTCTGCAGTATTAACAGCTGATCATCGGACCATTCACTTTACAACCAGGCGTAAAGAGAATAAAGGAGGTGAGAAGTCAGGAGAATATATGGAAGATATTTTAACTTCTTCGCTTAACGAAAATGATCAATGGTCGAAAGCCAGCAGACTTAAAGGATTGACAACTGTTGGGCATGATGCAACTGTTCAGCTTTTTGGTGATGATAAGAAAATGATTATTTACCAAAAGAAAGATTTATTTGTAACTGAACTTGAAGACGATAGATGGTCTAGTCCGAGAGGAATAGGAAAAAATATAAACCTGAGTAAAAGTAGAGAATCACATGGTTTTATTTCTAAAGATGGTAAAACGTTGATTTTCAGTACTGATAATAGGAATAAAGATGGTAATTTAGATCTATATATATCTAAAATACAATCAGACGGCGAATGGGGAAAACCTAGACCAATTAATGAGCTTAATACCGATTTAGATGAAGATTCTCCTTTCCTTGCAGAAGATGGCACTCTATATTTCTCTTCAAAAGGACATAATAGTATGGGAGGTTTTGATATTTATAAAAGTGAATACAACCCTACAAGTAGAAAGTACAGCTCTCCTGTAAACATGGGTTACCCCTTAAATTCTGTAAGTGACGATATATTTTTCAATGTTAAAAATGGTGTAGCTTATTTTACATCGAGCAGGGCAGGCGGATTAGGAAGAGAAGATATCTATAGAGCCTTCTTATTTGAAAATGTTAATTTGTCTTTAGATATCATTAGTGCAACAAGTAATGAACCTATATCTGGTGCTGTTGTGTACATCAACACAGGAGGTGAAAAGTTAGCTTTAGAATCAGATGCATCAGGAAAAATCAATACAATAGTACCTGCCTTCCAAGATTTTGACATTCAAGTGGTTAAAGACGGAGAAACCCTTATTTCAAAAAGACTTTCACCTTTAACTACCTTGAAGGATCCTGAAAATTTCAATACTACTTTAGAAGTGAATCTTCAAAAAGAGGAAAATTTCGTTCCTGAAACAGTTCAAAATAATGTGATTGCTGAAAATAACATTATTAATAACAATAATAGTCAAGATAGTGATAGAGGATATAAAGTAACGCCAGCTACAAATAATCAGAGTAGCAATGAAAATAACTCTAAGAAAGTCGTGGCCAATATCAAATCGATTGAAAAGAAGTTTAGCAATGTTTCTGGCAAATTCATTTTGAAAAGAATTTATTTTGAACATAACCAAGCTACATTGCAATCTGAGTCTTTTGACGAGTTAGACGCAGTACTTGCTTATTTAAAACAAAATACTTCAATTAGGGCCGAGATAAGCGGACATACTGATAATGTAGGTTCAAGAGAATATAATGAATACTTGTCATCAAGAAGAGCAGAAGCCGTTGTGAAATATTTAGTTGATAATGGCATTGATGCTTCTAGACTCGTAGCCCGTGGATATGGAGAAACCCAACCTATTGTTAGTAATGACGACGAAAAAGAAGGACGGGAAATAAATAGAAGAATCGAATTAAAAGTCTTGAAATCAGGTGATGGTTTCAGTAAAAATAATTAAAGAATCATCATAAAATCACTTTAGAAATTATGAATACCATCAGCATGGCTGTGCAGCCCAAAACTGCACTGCCTGTTGAATGATACCTATAGCCTTCAGTTATATTCATACCCGAAAGTTGAGTGACCACCCAAAAGAAGCTATCATTCGCATGAGAAACTACAACTGAGCCAGCACCAATTGCCAAAACGGTTAATGCTAATCCGAAAGAGGCATCTAACCCTAAAGCTGGCAATAATGGAGCAACCAAAGAGGCTGTAGTTATGATTGCAACAGTAGATGATCCTTGAGCACTTTTTAATGCTGCCGCAATAATAAATGGCAACCAAATTCCCCAATTATCAAATACCAAATTCCCAGAGATTATTTCTGTAAGAGGAGATTGCTGAAGTATTTTACCAAATGCTCCTCCAGCCCCTGTAATTAATAATATAATGGCGGCCTCTAGTAATGCATCTCCCAACCATCCTTTTGTAGACCACATTTCGATTTTAAATTTTTTGGGCAGGTTTAAAGCAAATAAAAACCCGATAGAAAGTGCAATAAAAGGTTCACCAATAAATAATGTTATTTCCTTAAATAGAGAATCGCCGAAAGGTGCACTGGGTAATTGTGCAATAGATTTTAATACAATTAAAATAATAGGTATAAAAATTGGTAAAACTGCCCATCCAAGCCCTTTGTTTTCAGAAGTTTCCTCAACTGTTATTTCATCTTTAGATTCTTTTTCATTTGAACTTGCAAGTTTTTTATTTTTTGCAAACCTTTCTGCAAACTGCCATGCACATAAAGCACCAAATAAGCTCACTGGTAAACCTAACAAAATGATGAGACCAATATCAGCATTCAATATTCCCGCTGCTGCTACTGGACCAGGTGTTGGGGGCATCATGGCATGAGATGCCATTAGTCCTGAACTTAAGGCAATTGTTGGAGCGATTATTGAAATTCCTGCTTTATTTGCCAATGTTTTCTTTAGAGAAGAGAGAATGATAAAACCAGAATCGGCAAAAACGGGAATAGACACTAAGAAACCTGCAAAACTCATGGTTAATGAGACCATTTTTTGCCCTGTTAATTTTAACAATTTCTCAGCAATCAAAAACGCTCCTCCGGTTTTCTCTAAAAATTTACCTATCATACTTCCCAGCAAAATAATCAATCCTATTTGCCCAAGTGTATCGCCAAAACCTTTATTGATAATTTTTACTACTTCTATAGGAGCTATTCCAGCAGATATTCCATATAAAAGACTAGCAATCAATAAGGCTAAAAAAGGATGAATTTTAAATCGGGTAGTAGCCAATACAATGAAAGTGATACTACCAATTAAAATTAGGAAAAGGTACAAGGTAAAAAGTAATTAAAGTGAGCTTTAAAAAAATGGAAAATAGAAGAATTATATGAAAAAAGAAATTTTGAAACTTCTTTTCTTCCCCTTCAAATGATTATTAGAAAATATAAGGATTTAAAAAATTAATCTACTTTTTCTGTTCTCACTTAAAAAACTAATTACTTATATTGTAAATAAATGAAATGATGTAAAGTCGAACTGATAATCATTTATATCAATTTGTTGATGTGATAAATAGATATTGAACAAAGTATGGAACTTGGAAGAGTGACGATCAAAGATTTAGCAAAAGCATTGAATGTTTCTACCTCAACAGTATCTAGGGCACTCAGAGATCATCATGAAATAAAAGAAGAAACAAAACAAAAAGTATTGGCGCTAGCAAGAGAGTTAGACTATCAGCCAAATGCAGTATCTCTAAGCTTGCTAAAAAGAAAAACCAATACCATTGGTGTTATTGTACCCAGGCTAGGATACCACTTTTTTTCTGCGGCATTAGAAGGAATAGAAGCTGCTACTTTAAAGGCTGGTTACACCGTTATGGTTTGCCAAACCAATGAGTCTTATAAAAGGGAAGTGCAAAATATTAGAAATATGGCAGCGGGTAGGGTAGATGGTATTTTGGTATCTGTATCTGGTGAAACCAATGATTACGCACATTTTAGACAAGTAAAGAAAAAGGGTATTCCTCTTGTATTTTTTGATAGGGAATGTGAGACCTTAGACAGCCCTTCAGTAGTTGCAAATAATTATGATGCCGCCTGTAAAGCTGTTAATCATTTGATTGAAAGAGGATGTAAAAAAATTGCTTATTTAGGAGGTCCTGAACATCTTACATTAAGCCAAGTTCGATTGGCAGGTTACAAAGATACACTTGAAAAATACGGACTTGCATTTCGTGAAGAATTGGTAAAATATTCTGATGTAAGTAGGGATGATGCCAAGAGAATTACAAAAGAGTTGATCCTCATGAGTGACAGACCTGATGCAATTTTTGCTATGAGTGATCGATTGGCTACCTCTGCTATGTCTGTTATTAATCAATACAAATTGAACATTCCAGAAGAAATAGCCTTGGTAGGTTTTAATAATGAACCCATGACCGATATTGTCTCTCCAAGTTTATCTACAGTGGCACAACCTGAATTTGAAATTGGTAAAAAAGCGGCAGAACTGCTTTTGGAAGCAATCAATAATGAAGAAGAAGAAATACCAGCGAAAAAAATCATTTTAGAGACCGAACTTATCGTCAGACAGTCTTCAAAGAGGAAAATTTTTTAAATGAAAAGACCCCATACAAGAGAAATAACTATACTATTCTTTGCTTTATACTTTTTGCTATTTGCTTGTACAGAGCAAGAATCTGAAAATGAGGTAAAATGGCAGAATAAGTTTTCAGATGAGGTAATTCGACAAATTTATAATCTTAAAGATGCTCGGAATACTAGTGGATTACTTCCTTATTTATCACACAATAATGCGAAATACCGTAAAGAAGCCGCATTAGCATTTGGTTCAGTACAAGATTCCTTAGCAATAAATTTACTTTCACAACTTATAAGCGATTCTGTAAAAGATGTTAGGATAGCAGCAGCCTTTGCAATTGGGCAAACAAGGAATAAGCTTGCTTTAAATGAATTAGAAAAAAGTATACGTAATGAATCTAATGATGAAGTAAAAGAAGCTTTACTAAAAGCTTATGGTAAATGCGTAGTACTACCTACTGATTTAGCAGTATTATATGATTTTTTAAAAGAACAATCATGCTGTAAAGAAGGAGCTATTTGGGGGCTTTATTATGCAGGAATTAAAAATGTTTTTCCTGAAACTGAAGAAGAAAAGAAGCTTATATACTTATTATCTGAGGAAAAGGACAATGGTATAAAGCTCGCTATTGCTTCATATTTTTCAAGATTTTCAAATCGAGTATTCGAAGACTTTCAAACTCCACTACTTATTGCTGCAAAACAAAACAAGGAAATTTATGTAAAGAATGGCTTAATAAAATCTTTGATAAATGTTCAAGGTGAAGAATTAATTCAATTTTATGAATCCATACTCAAAGATTCATTATCGGATTATAGATGGAAGATCAGCGCACTTCATGCAGCGAGTAAGCATCCTTATCAATCTGTGAAAGAACTCTATTGGAATGCACTAGACGATAAACAAGAAGCGGTTGTTATTAGAGCTTCAGAGTATTTAAAAGAAAATGTACCAAAATCAGATTTAAGAAGGCTGATAAATGCTTCAAAATCACAAAGTAATATCAGGGCTAAATCAGATTTGTTAGCTAGATGCAAAATGTTGGATTCTTTAAAAGAAGTTGATGATTATATTTTTGAAGTATTCAACCAAATAAATGATCAATATGATGTAGCTAATATGGTTAAAAGCGAAGCTTCAGGAAGGTTCGCCTTAGATTTCTTGCAAAACTTAATCAATCAAGATACAACAGCAATTATCCGTACAACTGCTTTTGATAGTTACTTAAAGTTACTGGAAAATACTGCTTATGTAAGCATGTTACAACAAGATGAGACATTGAGAAATAATTACATTGCCTCATTTAAAGCCAGCATGCTATCGGGAGATATTGCAATTAATTATCTTGGAGCAAATGCACTAAGAAATGAGAAAATTCCTTTAAAAAGTTGGATATCAGATTATAGTTTCCTTCAAGATTGTCTTCAAAAACTATCATTACCAATAGATGTTGAAGCCTGGTTGGCCATTCAAAATACATTAAAAAGTATCTCTGATACTGCATATCATATTCCACCAATTCCTATGGGGGAAAATCCTATCAATTGGTCATCAATAGAAGAAGTTTCATCAAATAAAAAGCTAAATTTTAAAACTAATAAAGGCACATTCACCATTGAATTATTTACTGAAGAAGCTCCTGGAACAGTGGCCACATTTATGCAACTTGTAAGAAATGGTTTCTATGAAGGCAAAAATATCCACAGACATGTGCCTGACTTTGTAGTTCAAGGAGGTTGCCCAAGAGGAGATGGTTTTGGAGGCTTACCAGAAACAATTCGCTCAGAATTTGGACTTCGAGAATATAATCAGGAAGGACTTTTAGGTATTGCATCTGCAGGAAAAGATACAGAGAGCTGCCAATTTTTTATCACACATTCTCCAACGCCTCATCTTAATGGGAGATATACCATTTTTGCTCAGGTAACCGATGGAATGGAAGTTATACATCAGTTGGCCATGGGGGATACTATAGATTCAATAAGCGATTTTAATAAATAATGAATTGGAAGATAAAAGACTTCAATATCGAACTTATCTAAAATTCCTGAACAATATAGAAAAGCTTATAGAAACTAATGAGCTTTATAAGACATATTTACCTCTTTTAGAAGATGACATTCAAAAATTAAAAAAAAAGATTTTTAAGGATAAATCTGTCATTAGTGTAAGCGGGTACTCAGAGGTGATTATTTCAATAATATTGAAAGTAATTACTAATAAAATTAGAAAGGACAAACCTTCTTCAATTCCAATTTATATCAATACTAATTGGTTCAATAGTAAACATCCATCTAAATTTCCTTTAACAACACTCATCCATAATATTTATGGACTTGATTTGTCTGTACTAATTGAAGAGCAAAAAGAAATTATTCTTATTGTTGATGGTTCTGGATTTCTTTCAAAAAAATGGATTTACTTATTTTTAAAAGAATTGGCTTATTTAAAAGAGCATGGTTCTATAAAACTGATTTTTAGTAATTTAGAAACCAACTTAAGGGGTTATCAAACCATTGCGTTTAAACGATATTTTGTTGATTTCATCCCAAATCCTATAACTTTTTTAAAGAATAATAACTCAGGAAAATTATCAATTTCTCTTTCTGAATTAGATGAAATAGAAGATAAATTGATTCCAATCACTTATCTTAAAAATTCCCTTGGAAAAGAATTACAGATAAGAAATGAGGTGAATATCACATTTATTATTAACCATCTTTTACCTTATCTAGCTTATGTATGCTTTATTGAGGATACAATATCATTTACTTTAAAAGAATTAAGAAAAAATATAGCGCATGCAGCTACTTATTTTTATAATATTCATTATGCTACAGCATTTCCAGAACTCAAGCATGAATTGTCTGCCATAGAGCCTCGGGTAATTTTTGAAGATCCAGAAAATATCTCAAAACTCATAAATCGATTGATTGCTAACCAGCATTTTTTCTCTAAAGAAATGCTGCTCGAAGAAAATTTAGAAGAATCAGTTTTCTGTTTCAATGATACATTTTTTAGAGACTTTTTTTATTGTAAACATATTTATAATGCAATAAAAGTGAGCTTGTTAGCCAGCGAAGATTTACCCAAAATCTTTAAGGAAAGAATCTTTGCTAAAAAAGAAATTCTATTGCTAGGTACTTTTCTTAATGAACATGAAATGCAACCAATTTTAAAGCAAGGTAGGGGTTGGGTTTTGCCTGATAATGCTGAACAAACAAGCTTATTTCAGCTGCTTAATTATTGTCGAGATGTTTTTAATAGAAAATATTTAGGTTGGATCAATTGGAATATTATCAATATTATTATTCAAAGTAGAAAAGAGCTATCAGGGCTAAACTTAAATAACCTAGATTTTTATGGTATTGATTTACACGGGGTATTATGTAATAGAAAAAACGGATCTAATTATTTAGCGACAAACTTTGAGTACAGTAAGTTGTATAAACACAATTTTACAGAAAGAATCAATTTTATTCCTGCAAAAATTAGTATCCATAACGGACTATATTATTTGTATGAAAATAGAAAGCAGCACATTGCATTACTCAATACTTATTCGGGTCATTCAATTCATTCGTGGCAAGCAAATCTTTTAAAAGATCATTTTGTAATACCATTTTCTACAGATAAGCTGCTTATCAAATTTAAAAGCGGAAGGCTTGCTTGTTTTAATTTAGCTGATAAAATCTGGGAATTTGAAATAAATACACCCTTAAAAGGCATTGTAAATTTTGAATTTGGAGCTAGTCAAGATGAATTATACCTCGTTGATCGATTGGGTAAATTCGCTATTATCAATTTGCTTCAACAAACGATAAAAACTTTTAGTAGTAAAAAATACCTAAAACTCAGTTGCATATTTAAAAATGAAGTAAATAATGATTTGTTCATTGGATTTAAAGATGGGCAAATTGAATGTTTGAGTTTGGGTGAAACCACTTCCTTTTTAGGGCACACTTCCAAAATTGTAGCTATTGCTGTAATTCAGACCTCTACAGTAATATCTGCAGATGAAGATGGACAAATAATGTATTGGAATTATGCTACCAAACAATGTATTAAAAAACTATCGCCCATAAATGAAGGGGTTTCAGGCTTGTTTTTTAAACAAGGAGAAACGCATTTAAAAATCCTTACACGCACTGGTAGGCTATTACTTTTTAATGCAAATAAGTATGTATGTTATGCCACATTCGATTTGAAAAAGGATATTAAATATCCAATAAAAGCAAGTGCTTATGATTCAAAAAGAGATATGCTTTTCATGGCTAATAAATTAGGTGTGTTTAGTTTTTACCTGCCTACTCAACAAATTAAATTAATTTCTCAATTCGAAACCCAAACAACGCTTGTTGATTTACAATGCCATAAAGAGGAGTCATCATTTATTTTGGGTTATTCTGATAACTCAGTAAAAGAATGGATATATAACGATGAATTTTTAAGCTGTATTCAAGCTTTTAAACCAGAAGAAAATTTTACTAATAAGCCAATTATAGGTGCTAGTTATCAGCCTAAAACTAATCTTTTAATGGTAATCGGAAGTAAAAGTAGGATTAACTTTTATAAAAGTGGATTTATTGTTGAAAAAATCAATTTAAAACTTCCTAATGATAGTATTTTAAAAACTTATACTAATGATGAATTTATTCTCAGTGTTCTAGATAGAAAAGGAAAACTGTATCAGTTAGAACAAGATACATTTAATCAAATAAGGGAATATACTATTACTAAAAATATAAAAAAGGCAGTATTTCACCCATTTGAAGAAAAACTACTTTTAGAGCTAAATAATAATTTAGTAATTGAATGGGATTTACTCACGAATACATCTTGGCATACTTATACTGGGGTTCATTCAAAAATTATTTCTATTTCTTATGATCAAAGTGGAGAAAAAGTGCTTATTGTTACAAATAATGGTAAGCTTTTCACTTTTGATAGAGAAAATGAAAATATAATAGAAATAAGTAAATATCCTCAAAGCAAAGAAATTGGCTTATTGACCAATGTATCTCTAGATAATACCCCAAAAGAACTTGCTCATAATTTAGCAAAGAACTTTAAATTACGTGAAGGATTAAATAAGAATAACAAAGAATCGAAAGATAAATACAACTTTATTGCTTACGAGTTACAAAGTAAATTAAATAAATTAGTCACAATTGATCAGGAGAATAAAATTAGTATTTGGGATACAAAAGTGAATCGTTTACTGGCACAGACAATCGATGTATCTGGAATATTAATTTGTGGTTGTAATATGCAACATTTAAATCCTACTAGTGATATGGTTACCCAAGAAAACCTTCTTTTTTTAGAAGCACAAGGAGCAATAATTTCTCCTTTCGATTCTATTAATGAAAATGAAAAAGGATTGAATCTTATTCCACAAGAAATACACAATGAAACAGAGTAGAAATTGGACTCTTTGTGAAATTACTTGATAAATCGAGATTTAAAACAGTTTACTATTGAAAACCAAGAGATTAGAAACTAAAATTTAGAAAAAAAGTAAAGGCCTGTAATAAAATCTTTTTCTAACTTCTAACCTCCAGCCTCTAATTTCTCTTGAACCTTTAAACTATGACCGACAAACTTAACTTTCTACAATATCAAGTGCTTCGCACCGAATGCTTCGCACCGAATGCTTCGCACCGAATGCTTCGCACCGAATGCTTCGCACCGAATGCTTCGCACCGAATGCTTCGCATCGAATAAAATCATGTAGAACCAGAAATTGATTTTTAAAAAGGATACCCAATACCTAGATTCAGTGTATATTGACCGGGCTCACCTATGGGTTGCCTAAAACTTAAGTTATTACCAATATATCTTTCACCTTCAGGTCTGGCTGGATCATACATTTTTACTCCAAGGTCGAATCTAATTAGAAGGAAATCGAAGTTTAACCTCACCCCACCACCAATACCAATTGCCAATTCCTTCCAAAAATCACTTTCAAATCCAGAACCTGGCCTAGTAGGATCTTCTCTTAACATCCAAATATTACTGGCATCGGCAAACAAAGCACCATCCACAAAACTGAAAAGATTTCTTCTTAATTCTATACTACTTTCAAAGATGATTTCTCCTGGCTGTTCGAAAGAGTAGTCAAATTGACCATTTGATAAAGTATCTGGAGTAAAACTACCTGGACCAATCCTACGGGCTGGCCAAGCCCTATTACTATTACTACCTCCCGAGAAAAAGTATTTTTCATAAGGCAATGATTTTGATCCTTCACCATATGGTTTGGCTACACCAAATGATACTCTTGTAGCAAACTGGGCTTTTTTACCTACAGGAAAACCGTTTCTTATATCTATTAATCCTTTAATGAATCTAAAATACCTTAGACCAAACATTTTTTCTTCTGTGGCAATGTTTGTCCTATTCCATAAATTAAAAAAAGTACCACCAGTTTCAAGAAACACCCTAAAGAAACTAGTTTTTCTAGATTGAATATTGAAAGCATTATTTGAACGCGTAAAGCTAGCATTGATACTCGAAACCAAGGACCTGTCAAAACTGTTTATAAGCGTACTACCTTGATTAAACAATTGTTCTAATCGTTGTGAAAATAATGAATCTAATCGGGTGGTATTGATTACACTGAGGTCAACTAGATTAAGATTGAATACATCGTTTTTCCGGTTCTGCCATCTATAGTTTAAAGCACTTTGGATATTGAATCTCGTATATTCTGGTCTTTCCACAAAACTAAAACCACCGAGTAGTTGTGTTGAAGGTGTAAGCATAGATAGTTTATTTTTTTGCTTACTTCTAATCGGAAAAAGAATTCTTGGAAAAGAAAGACTCAGGTTAATACCATATTCTTGTCCTCTAAAATTCTGTTGTTCGGTGGCACCTGCTTGCGCTTCAATCGCACCCCTTAATCGAGCTTCAAAGATTTCAAGTCCTCCTAATAAGTTTCTTTTTTTAAACGAAAAACTAGCAAAGGGCCCTGGAATGGCTGATTGACTAACATTCAATCCTCCCTCAATGGTATACTGGTACCTTGGATATGGACTAGTAAAAATATTAGCCCTGTTCACTCCGCCCGTTGTATCATATAATACATTTACAAATTTGAAAATATCTAATCTTCCTAGGGCAATTTGTGTATCTTCCGTATTTTGAATACTGTAGAGGCTGTCTGGCCTTATTTTAACCTTATTGTTTAGTACTTTTTTTGAGAAACGTTTTTCTTTTTCAATAAAATGTATTCCTCTATATTTTGTATCACTTGTACTAGAAATATTATTCACATCTACATCTGAATAAAAAAATACTTCATCTATTCTAAGGATTTCATGGGCATCTTTGCCATCTGGATTTCTAATAATCTCAGTAACTTGTACTTTATTATCTGCAATGGTATCATTGATTACATAATAAATGTAAGATTGTTCAAAACTGAAGTAGCCATTGTTTTGAATTAATCTAGTAAGTCTTTTACGCTCATTTTCTATTTTTTCCTGATCAATCATACTTCCCGTTTGTATCAGGGCATTTTTTCTGTCTTTCTCCACAATTTCCCTAATACTTGAGTCCGGTATTGCATAAAGAATACTATCAATTATATAAGGCATTCCCTCATTAATGATGTAATTGACTGTAACCAATTTATCAGTTGTAGTATCTGCATCAACTTGTACTGTGGCATCAAGAAAACCTTTATAATGTAAATACTTTGTCATTTGATCGGCAGTATACACAGCAGCTAATGAATCGAATAAAACAGGAGGGGAGCCTACTGTACTCATTAAAAAATTCCCCTTCTCCATTCTTTCTTGAACTTTAAAGAGGCGCTTATTCATTTTTTGTCGTAAACGTCTAATCTTATTAATTACTCTTGTGGTATCTTTGTCGAGTTTAATAGAACCTTTTTCATACGCATCACTTTCGGCTAGGGTAATTATTCTCTGTTGTTGCTCAACAATTTTTACATCGTATTTATCTTGTATGGCAATGAGTTTAATTGAGTCTGAAACTAATGTTTTTTCATACTTTTTTTTACCTGCATAGAATGCATATAAATATGGCATTATAGGCAAATAAAGTATTTTCCTGTTAGGTTTTTGACGGAAAAATACTTCTAAGGCTTCGTCTTCTACAGCCTTGTTCTTTTTAATATTTTGACTATAAAGTAAATACTCATTTTCTGCCAGTTGTTTTGTAGGGATACAACTTGAGAAGTAACAAGATATGGCAAAAAAGCATAATATAGTTGTACTTACTCTCAAATAAATGGCAAAAAATAATTTGCGGTTTATTTATAAATTATGGTATGCCTAATATACCATATCTATATTTTTTGATATATCAATTATAAATTCGGTACCTACACCAACTTCACTCTTTACATTTATTTTTCCCTTGTGTTTTTCTATTATTCCATAACTAATAGATAGTCCGAGACCAGTACCTTCACCAATTTCTTTGGTAGTATAAAAAGGTTCAAAAATTTTATTCATTAAATGTTCCGGAATGCCAATTCCATTGTCTTTAATACTTATACGAATATCATTTTCTAAGTTAAAAGTAGAAATGGTAATTTTTCCATTTTTTTCTATGGCTTGTCTCGAGTTATTTAACAAGTTTAGAAATACTTGATTTAGTTGCCCAGGAAAACAATTAACATCGGGGAGGTAGGGATCATATTTTTTCTCTATTTCAATGTATTCTTTGAATTGTCCACTTAAAATTACCAGTGTAGAATCAATACATTCATTTATATTGGCAAGTTTTAAATTATCTTCATCTAATCTAGAGAAGTTTCTTAATCCTCTTACAATAGCAGCCGTTCTATCTGCCCCCACAATAATATCGTTTACGATATCATCAATGTCTTGCTTTAACTCATTGTATTCTTGTTCTTCTTTTAAGGCCTCAATTTTCTTTACGGTTTCTCTTAGCTGTTTTTCCTGTTGTTCCTCAGTTAGGCTCTCATAATTTGAAATAATGGTCATAAATTCATCTAACAATGATCTTAATGTATTTGCTCCTGCATAAACAAAATTTATAGGATTATTAATCTCATGAGCTACACCAGCAGTTAATTGACCTAATGATGCCATTTTTTCTGATTGAACAATTTGCATTTGAGCATGCCTTAGTTCTTTATTTGCTTTTGCTAACTGTTCTTTGCTTTGTTTTTCCCTATCAAATGAAGTTTTTAATTCGTCTCTAGTGGTTACCAAGTTTTCATTAATTGCTTGTAACTCTTCTGAATTCTGCCTTATTTCTTCATCTATTTGCTTTAATTCATTGTAAGCTTCCTCTAACTGCTCTTTCTTTCTAGTTAATTCCGTATTAGATAATTGTACTTTATCTAGTAATTCTTGATTTTCTTTTTCAAAATGATCATTAGTTCTTTGATAGAAGTAGAATGCCATAATTACAGCAAATACTGAAACCAAGTATACAAGGTTTATCTGATTATATCCATTAAGTTCTACATTTAATACCTGTTGATAACCTATGCCAAAATATTGATGCCAAAAATCGAAAAATAATAAACAGACTATGTTACTACTTGTACCAAAAATCATTTGGAAACTATGTTTAAAATCTAATAGTACAAGTGGTAGTAAAATAGTGAGAAAGATTAAAGTTCTCGGTACAAAGTAATCTATATATTCAATTTCCTCAACGTGCCTGTATTTATTAACAATTGTATATACCAGAATAATAATAGGGGGGAAAAAGCTTAGCGATAATCTGGTAAAATTTGTCTGACCCAAATAGTTAAATAAAGGAATAGAAGCCATTGCTAATGCAATGACTGCCAGCATTACTTGCGTCTGGTACCCTTTTATATTAAAACTTGATAGAACAAATAAACTACCAGAGACTAAGACCAGAGACAATAAACTTAATTTGTTACAAAGCAGTGTTTTCTTTTGTAAGGAGTAGGGCATATTGGTATCTACTCCTAGATAAGTAATCTTGTACCATAAAGACTTAATCCGTTCCATAATTCATAATTATCGAGCTGGTTCGAAAGCCAAGTCCAAGTTCCTAATGTATGTAGCCACATTTTCCATTAACCACATAGGTGTAGATGTAGCCCCAGAAATACCAACTTTATCTTCGGGTTTAAACCACGCAGGGTTTACTTCTTTTTCACTTTCTACAAAATAAGAACGGGGGTTATTCCTGTAACAAACATTGAATAATGATTTACCATTTGAGCTTTTTCTACCACTAACGAAAATAATTACATCATTTTCTTGTGAGAATTTATTCATTTGTGGTTCTCTATTTGAGACTTGTCTACATATGCTATCATTAGCATCAAAAAGGACAGCATCTGTTGATTTATCTTTATTCACTTCTTCTTGCCTCCTTTCTATTTCGGCTTTAATTTCATAAAAACCTTTAGTACTTTTTGTAGTCTGGCTAAATAATGTTATTGGTTTTGAATAATCAAGTTGATCTAAATCTTCTTTGCTAGTTATAATAATGGCTGAGTTATTCGTCTGGCCGTTCAAACCTATTACCTCTGCGTGCCCTTTTTTGCCATAAATAACTATTTGTCCATTTATATTATTGACTTTGTCGAATGCGTGTTTCACTCTGTTTTGTAACTTGAGAACAACAGGACATGAAGCATCGATTAATTCTATATTGTTTTCAATTGCCATTTTATAGGTTTCTGGAGGCTCTCCATGTGCCCTAATTAACACTTTGCAATCCCTTAGATTTTTCAACTCTTCTCTATCTATTATTTTCAACCCTTTCTTGTTCAACCTTTCCACTTCCATGCTATTATGAACAATATCTCCAAGACAATATAGCTGGCCAGATTCTTCCATTTCTTGCTCTGCCATCTGAATGGCATATTCTACCCCAAAACAATAGCCTGACTTTTCATCAATTATTACTTTCATAGTTTAGCTATCTATATTAAATTTTCTAAATGTATCTTAAAATGTTATGATAATTTTTACAATGCTGAAATAGCTTTTTCAGCTAGAGTTATTATTTTATTTACTTGCTCCTCAATTGTAAGTGAGGAAGTATCAATAATTATTGCATTTTCCGCAATACGAAGCGGACTTACTCTTCTCGTTGAATCTTTATGGTCCCTTTCTCTTAAGTTTTTGATGATTTCCTCTTCACTAGCTATAATTCCCTTGGCCTTCAATTCTTGTAATCTTCTTGCAGTCCTAGCTTCAATACTAGCTGTCATAAAAATTTTTAAATCTGCATCAGGAAAAACAACCGTGCCTATATCTCTTCCATCCATTACAATTCCCTTCTTACTCCCTATTTTTTTTTGTTTTGCAACTAAAAAAGTTCTTACTTCTTTAATAGAACTAACAGCGCTTACACTTTCATTAACACGCATAGTTCTTAATTCGTGCAAGACTGGCTTATTGTTTAAATACAACTCATTGCTTCCATCTATTTCATTTAACCTGAATTCAATTTCTATATCATTAAGTGCTTCTATAACATGGTCTACATTTTCTAAATTTACATGATTATCTAAGAAATTTAAGGTTACAGCCCTATACATTGCTCCACTGTCAATAAAAATATAATTGAGCTTTTTTGCAAGGAGTTTAGCCGTAGTACTCTTTCCACAAGCTGCATGACCATCAATGGCGATAATGATTTTTTTCATTTCAGGATTTTACTCAAAGATATAGATAAAGCCTTGAAGTAGAAATTTTAAGCTTTTTTAATTGTGCTAAGATATATTAACGATTCCAGTGCAGCTAAAAGGTTACTTCTTACGTGTAAGTTTATGAATAGAAAAAGTAAAATTTTAAAATTATGCAAACATCATTACTATTATCGACTTTTACACAAATCAACCTATTTAACAGAATAAGTGATTACTTTGTATCGAATGAGATACAAGCATTGTGTATAGGGTTTGGCGGAGCCACCCTAGTTTATTTTTTGATTTTACTTAGCTATATTATTAAAAAAAGGTATGAGAACTATGCAGAAGCATTTTTCTTGAGCCTTTCGCTCGGAGGAGCTTTGTTTATGGTCTCTTTAAAAATATTTCCTTTATTGGTGAATGTTGGTGGACCTTACATAGCTGCAATGGTACTATTTATAACTTACATTGCCTGTGTACCAATTATGTTTAGAATAGTAAAAAAATGGAATAATAATCGTGTGTATGTTTTTGAAGACTAAAAAAATATTTTCAAAATGAACACGTGTATGTTGATAATTATTTAACTGGAGCTATATATTAATTAAAAGCCAAGCCTTCATTGTATTGAGGCTTGGCTTTCATCATTTATGCTACAATGGTCAACAATGTTGATTTAATAATGACCGAAATCTTTTACTAAATAATTTTGCACATAATCTTTTACACCTTCTTCAAGTTCAGTGAATTTTTTATCAAAACCGATGGAAAACAATTTTTCCATATTTGCTTCAGTAAAATATTGATATTTATGCCTTATATCTTCAGGAGTATCAATAAAACTAATGTTTTCAATTACACCCATGGCATTGAAAGTACTCTTTGTTAAGTCTAAAAAAGTTCTAGCTTTTCCTGTTCCTAGGTTGTAAATACCAGAATCTTTGCGATGGTGCATTAGAAAAATGAGCACTTCTAATAAATCTTTTACATAGATAAAATCTCTTTTTTGTTCACCATCTTTAAAATCGGGATTATGAGATCTAAATAATTTCATGCCACCTGTGGCTTTTATCTGTTTGTAAGCATGGAATATTACCGAAGCCATTCTCCCTTTATGATATTCATTGGGACCATAAACATTAAAGAATTTTAATCCTGCCCAAAAGAATGGTTTTTCATCTTGATTTAAAGCCCAAATATCGAATTCATTTTTCGAGTCTCCGTAAGGATTCAAAGGTTTGAGTTCAGGAATACGCGTTTCATCATCTTCGTAACCTAACTCCCCTAAGCCATAGGTAGCAGCAGAAGAGGCATATACTAGCGGAATTTGGTAACTACAGCAAGCCTTCCATATTTTTTTTGAATAGGAAACATTTAAAGAATCAAAAATACTTTTATCAAATTCAGTAGTATCTGTTCTTGCACCAATATGAAAAATGAATTCTACTTCTTCATGATTTTTATCAAGCCATTCGAAGAAGACGCTTCTTTCAATTTGATGCTTAATTTTTTTACCAGAAAGGTTAGCCAGTTTTTCTTTTTTGTTAAAATCATCTACTGCTACGAGATAATTAAAATTGTCTTGGTTTAGTCTACTTAATAGACAACTTCCTATAAAACCTGCTGCCCCTGTAACTACTATCATGCTTTATTTATTTTTACTGTGTTGACTTTACAAATATGTTCATTGTACAAAGATTGTGTTACCCTCTGCTAAAACAAAAAAACAGGATCAAAAATCCTGTTTTTTTATAAACATTATAGTGTATTGTATGTGTTGCTTGTCTTTAGAACTTTTTTAAGCTTTAGCAGTTTTTTTTGATGTTTTATGTATCGGGCCACCATTTAAGATATGAGCAGATACTTTTTCAGAAAATTTATTGAAATTCTGTCTAAATGCTTCAGCTAATTTTTTTGCTTGCATGTCATAAGCAACCTTGTCTTTCCATAATTTTCTTGGATTCAAAATATTGGCTGGGATATTTGGGCAGCTAATTGGCATTTTTAATCCAAAGATTGGATGCTCTATATATTTTACCTCTTCTAATTGACCATTTAAGGCTGCATTGATCATAGAACGAGTATATTTTAAGCTGATACGATTTCCTGTACCATATGCACCTCCAATCCATCCTGTATTTACAAGCCAAACATTTACATTTTGTTCTTCCATTTTATCACCTAACATTTCTGCATACCTGGCAGGGTGCAAAGGCATAAAAGGCGCACCAAAACAAGCAGAAAAAGCGGTTTGAGGTTCTGTTACACCTTCTTCTGTTCCGGCTACTTTTGCAGTATACCCAGATATAAAGTGATACATGGCTTGCTCTTTTGTTAACTTAGAGATGGGAGGTAATACGCCATAAGCATCGCAGGTCAAGAAAAATATATTATTTGGTTTTTTTCCAATTGAAGGGCTTGCTGCTTGATTTATAAAATCAATAGGATAGGAAACTCTTGTATTTTCAGTGACTTCACTATTAGTATAATCAACTTCTGTGGTTCCTTGAACAAAACGAGTATTTTCGAGTAAAGCACCAAACTTAATAGCGTTCCAAATTTGAGGCTCTTTTTCGAGGGATAGGTCTATTACTTTCGCATAACAACCTCCTTCAAAATTAAATACACCTTCGTTTGTCCATCCATGCTCATCATCTCCAATTAAACTTCTCTCTGGATCAGCAGATAGTGTAGTTTTTCCAGTGCCAGATAAGCCAAAAAAGATTGCTGTATCACCTACCTTTCCTCTGTTGGCACTGCAATGCATAGACAATACATTTTCATTTTCTGGTAAAATAAAATTCAATACACTAAAAATACCTTTCTTAATTTCACCAGTATATGCGCTACCACCTATAAGAATGGTTTTATCTGAAAAATTGATAATTGAAAAGTTTTCCGCAGCGGTGCCATCTTTACCAGGATTAGCCTTGAATTCTGGGGCACAAATTACTGTAAATTCAGGTTTGAAGTTTAATAATTCTTCGTTGGTAGGCCTAATAAACATGTTGTAACAAAATAAGTTCTGCCAAGGGTTGGTATTGATCACTCTTACATTTAATGCATATCTAGGATCTGCGCCAGTCATGGCATCCCTCACATACAATTCTCTTCCAGAAAGGAATGAAAGCATTTTATTTTTAAGCCTGTAATAGTCTTCTTGCTCAAAAGGTTGATTGATATTACCCCACCACACCGATTGCTCAGTTATCTCATCTTTCACAATATATCTATCTTTTGGTGATCTGCCAGTAAATTTTCCTGTGTCTACCATTAAAGCTCCTGTACTACTAAGTACTCCTTGTTTTTTATGTATGGTATCGCTTATTAATTTGGCAGGCGATAAGTTGTAAAAAACAGAAGGAAATTCTATACCTAGCACATGTAACTCATTGGCGATACGATTGACTTTAGACTGACCCATAACTTTAGATGATTTCGTTGCAAAAATTATTTTGTTACTTATTTACAATACAATAATAGTGGAATTATATTAAATAGCGAAATTTCGCTATTAATATTATTACGCTGATTAGTATATATTCACAAAACCCTCTCTTTTTGCTTTATAATTGCCTTTTTTTATCATCAATGAGATAGTCTTCTTGGCTAAATTTCTAAATTTGCTGCATTAAAATCATCTATGTTCTTAAAATAATGAGCAAAAAGCAGGAAATACATGTAAATTCTGAGATAGGTCGCTTAAGAAGGCTTTTAGTCCACAGCCCCGATGCTGGTTTAGGCAAGGTTATACCTAGTAAAGCACAAGATTGGCTTTTTGAAGATATTATTCATCTTGAAACTATGCGTTCTAAGGAATATGACTTCTACATAAAACTGTTATTATACTTCTTAGATCCAGATAAAGTAAAAGGAAAACTTAAAAGTATTGATGACCCAAAAAATAAAAGGGACTTTTATAAACCAGGTAAGAAAGGATATTTTCATTCAGATAAGGTGATGGATCCACAGTCACTTTTAGCGGATATATTAGAGAACCAGGATGTCAAAAGCAGATTAATTGCTGCTATTTCTGCTTATGAAGATGTGTCGTTCAGAACACAAGAAACGCTACATGAATTATCTCCGAGAGATTTGGCAAGTACGTTGATCTCAGGAATTTTGCCTGATGAAACCATGATTTTCCCACCTGTTCCGAATTTTATTTTCACTAGAGATATTGCTGTTGTAGTCAATAAACATATATTATTAACCAAACCAGCTACTAGAGCTAGGTCAAGAGAGCGTATTCTCACCGCTTATACCATGTTTAATCATCCTATCTTTGAAGCTTATAAACATAACATTCTTGAGATTACCAATACAGAAGATCATTTTTTGTATGATGAAGATGAGCAACAATCTAAAGCGGTTAGTTTAGAAGGTGGTGATGTGATGACCGTTGCTCCCAATCACCTGTTAATTGGTTTAAGTGAGAGAACTACTTTACATGCAGTAAGCCGGGTAATACAAGGATTATTCTCTAAAAATGTAGTAGATAAGGTATCGGTTATTAAAATTCCGAACAAACGAGCTTTCATGCATATCGATACCACGTTTACTCAGGTAAAGAAAAATCTTTGGGTAATTCATGCTCCGTTTTCTAAAAAACACATATACTATGCTACTCGCGATTTAATACCAGCCTTGGGTGAGCCTAAGGAACTATTTACAGTTGATATTACGCAATTTCATAAAGACCACATTGATCAGCCTGTAAAATTCGAATTTTTAGAAGATTTGTTGGATAACATTAGTCGTCAAGATTTAAAAAGTGAAAAAGAAACTGAATTTATTTATTCAGGAGATGGTGTTTTTCCCTTCGGACAGAGAGAACAATGGACAGATTCGTGTAATGTGTTGGCGCTAAAAGAAGGTGTGGTGATTGCCTATGATCGAAATGATAGAACAGCAGATGGTTTTAAGAGAAAAGGGTTTGATGTAATTCATGCAGAAGATTTGATTAATAAATTAGATAAGGGAGAAGTAAAACCAGATGAATTAGAAAATACTTTGATTTTACTGCCTTCGGCAGAGTTATCTAGGGCTAGGGGAGGTTCACATTGTTTAAGTATGCCGCTATTGAGAGACAGTATCTTTTAAATATTCTTTCTAGTTTGCTACAATTAGTAGCAATGTTTTTATTTTAAACATAATTGAATATTTTTATAGCGTTAATAGTGGTTTTAGAAAGCCAAATGCTTGAACTTTTTAAATTATGCGCGAAGATTATTTACGTGGAGATGCTGAAAACTTTTCTGATGATGACAAGGATTTAGAAAAATCACTACGTCCTTTATCATTTGGAGACTTTACAGGTCAAGAAAAAATTGTTGAAAATCTACGCATTTTTGTTCAAGCAGCTACTAAAAGGGAAGAATCACTAGATCACGTTTTGTTGCATGGACCTCCAGGTCTAGGCAAAACAACACTTTCGCATATCATTGCCAATGAATTAGGAGCAAGTATTAAAATAACTTCTGGTCCAGTTTTAGAAAAACCAGGTGACCTTGCAGGCTTATTGACAAACCTAGATGAAAATGATGTATTATTCATAGATGAAATTCATCGTTTAAATCCTGTTATTGAAGAGTACTTGTATTCTGCTATGGAAGATTACCGAATTGATATTGTACTTGATTCGGGACCCAATGCGCGTACTATTCAAATTACTTTAAATCCTTTTACACTCATTGGTGCCACAACCAGATCTGGTTTGTTAACTTCTCCATTACGAGCTAGGTTCGGAATCAATGCTCGCTTGGAATATTACGATGCAAAACTTCTTTCTACCATTGTAAAAAGATCAGCATCTATTTTGGGTTCGCCCATTCAAAATACAGCAGCCTTTGAAATAGCGCGTAGGAGTAGGGGCACACCACGTATCGCCAATAATTTATTGAGACGTACAAGAGATTTTGCCCAAATAAAAGGCGATGGAACAATTACACTTGATATTGCTAAATATGCGCTAGAAGCTTTGAATGTAGACCACAATGGTTTAGATGAAATGGATAACCGTATCCTCAAAACCATTATAGAAAAATTTAAAGGAGGTCCTGTAGGTATTTCTACCATTGCTACTGCTTGTGGCGAAGAAGCAGAAACCATCGAAGAAGTGTATGAACCATTTCTGATCAAGGAGGGCTACATCAAGCGAACATCGCGTGGGAGGGAGGCAACTGTTTTAGCTTATCAACATCTTAATATTATCCCCCCAAACCAAATGCGATCTTTGTTTGAATAGATCCATGTAAATCACATTATATTATTATCATCGGACTTCTATAGCTCCTATATCACATAATCCTGTTCTTGTAACACCTCTTTGGTCAATATCAAGGCAAGCATCAGGGTGATCAACACCTGGGACAAATCCCGTTCCTTTATCAATGAGTGGGCTGTTTGATAAAGGTAAATGGTACCAAGTTCCATTAAGGGTTGTAAGACTGCCTAATTTAGCATCTAAAGGAGGATAATTCATAGCGAATTGATCAGCCCAAGTGCTACTTCCATTAAGCGAAATACCTGTTGGCAATAAATCTATAAAGTTACCCCCAAAAGTATGGTAATTAACACCTTCTAGATTGCTTTCAACTACAGCTGTATTGGTAAAGATAAGGCTATCGCCTTCATTATAAATTCCTGTTCCACTACTAGGATCTTCAGAATAATTCTCCATTATTGTACAACTTCTTAAGCGCATCTTTCCGCTATTATATAGACCAATCCCACTTCTTCGTGCCCTTCTTGTAGTTGTATTTTGACTTATAGTAGAGTTTATTACACTTACAAATCCATTTAAAGTATTCATAATACCAGCACCACTACTGGTAGCACTTGTAGCAGTACCAGAAGCATTTTTTACAATGGCTGAGTTTTCTATAAATAATTTATCCATATTAAAAATACCACCACCAGAACGGTTTAGGCAAGAGTTATCTTCAATTACGCAGTTTTTTAAATTCAGTGTCCCTTTTATATTAGCAATGCCTCCTCCATGTACTAAAGCAGTATTTTCTTTTACAATTACATTTTCAAGAGTAACGCTTAAGCTATTTCCGCTCATCAGTAATCCTCCTCCCGAAGGTTGTGAAGCAGCTTTACCACCAATATCAGCATAACCACCAGTTAAGGTCAGATTTTTTAGATTAATTAAAGAAATCTCTTCTTCTGTATAAATGTAAATAAGAGGTGAATTGTAACGGCTACCTCTTGCCTTGATAATAGTATTATCACTACTTTCACCTTCTATATTAACAACAAGCCCCCCTTTAATAATAAGCATACTATCAATTTCATAAGTGTTTATACCTGAACCACCATATAATCTGATTGTATAAGATACTTTTCTATTACTATTCACTTGCTGAATTGCTGCTCTTAAAGAACAATTGCCATTGGCATCTGCACATAGATTGTCAGTAAGGTCTGTATCAGAGGTATCATCAGTAGTATTTACTATAAACTCTGGGTTGTTTGCTGGATCACTTATTGAATCAAGAATTTCTTCGCAACTACTTAAAAACAACGTCGTGAAAAATGAGAAGATTAAAGGAAAAAAAACGCGAAATTTTAAGCTTGAAGATTTCATCGTTGGGCATTTTAATTAATAATGATATATAATTAATGCTTTTGATTATGCTGTGGTAAACAGCAACTCGATAATCATGGATTAATTCATAAATCATTTGTATTTACTGATGTACGTAAAAAACAGTTTAAAAAGCCCATTTCATGATAAAAATTTTCAGCATCTATATGAATATACTGCTGAACTAGTTCAAATACTTCTTAAAATTATTACTCCAAACCAGATGGGCTCTTTATTTAGATAAAATTCAATTCTAAAGTTCTACTGATAAAAATCAATTATAAAATTAAACTTTTGCAGTTTACTTAGTCCTTCTTTATCTGTACCTTTAGCCCATTATTTTTAACAAGTAATTAATCTTTTCAAACAAAATATTTTCTATGAAAACCATTGATGATTTCAACTTTAAAGGAAGAAAAGTTTTAATCAGGGTTGATTTTAATGTACCCCTAAATAGCAATTTCGAAGTAACCGACCATACAAGGATAAAAGCAGCTGTTCCTACTATTAAAAAGATACTTGGCGATGGGGGAGCGGTAATCATGATGTCGCACCTTGGTAGGCCTAAAACAGGACCAGAAGAAAAATTTTCAATGAAACACATAGTAAGTGATTTATCAGAAGCGCTTGGTGTTGCAGTAAAATTTGGTGGCGATTGTATTGGTGAAGAAGCATATAGTATCTCTACAAATTTAGGTGAGGGAGAAGCGCTATTGCTTGATAACCTTCGCTTTTATAAAGAAGAAACCAAAGGTGATGAAGCTTTTGCCGAAAAATTATCGAAACACGGCGATTTTTACGTAAATGATGCATTCGGAACTGCACATCGTGCTCATGCATCCACTTCAATAATTGCTCAGTTTTTTGAAGATAAAGCCACTGGTTACGTAATGCAAGCAGAGTTAGCCAATGCAGAAAAAGTAATGGGTAACCCTGTAAGGCCATTTACAGCGATTATGGGAGGTGCTAAGATATCTGATAAAATCCTGATTATTGAAAAATTACTCGATAAGGTTGATAACTTAATTATTGGTGGTGGAATGTCATATACTTTTACAAAGGCACAAGGAGGAGACATTGGTAACTCTTTGCTGGAAGCAGATAAAATGGATTTAGCTTTAGAATTGATTGAGAAAGCGAAAGCCAAAGGTGTGAATTTAATTTTACCTGTAGATACAGTAATTGCCCAAGAATTTAATAATGATTCACCAAGTAAAGTAGTAAGTAAGGACCAGATTGAAGATGGTTGGATGGGTTTAGACATTGGTCCAGATTCAGTGAAATTGTTTGCTGAAACCATTTCTAACTCCAAAACTGTATTGTGGAATGGACCCATGGGTGTTTTTGAATTTCCGAACTTTGCAATAGGTACAGATCAAGTGGCCGAAGCAGTGGTTAGTGCAACAGAAAATGGAGGATTTTCATTAATAGGTGGGGGAGATTCTGCTTCTGCGATAAACAATTTAGGTTATGGAGATAAAGTGTCATATGTTTCTACTGGCGGTGGAGCCTTGTTAGAATATATGGAAGGTAAAACATTGCCTGGTGTAGCTGCTTTAGAAGGGTAATAAAATTTTAGACACATTTAAAAAGGGTTTACAGAAGATGTAAGCCCTTTTTTCGTTCATCACATGATTGTAATTAGCTTGTGATGCGTCCACATTTTTTATCTCTCTTTTATTTTATAATACTGATATATAATAGCTTAAGTCTTAATGCTCAAGATAATATTTATAACAGAGCAATTATAAAAATGCTTAATGGCAATCTTCTTGAAGCAGATTTGGTACTAGATTCCGCATTACAATATGAAGATTATCAATCCTCTGCTAATGCTTGGTTTAGAAAAGGGGAATTAACTTTTAAGATGCTTCAAAGAAGTAAAAGTTCTGTTGAAAAATTAAGCTACGTTTCTAAGGCAATCCATAGTTTTGAAAGAGTTAAGTTTTTAGATTCCCTAGGATCAATTCATTATCAACAAGCAAACGATTATTTATCTAAAGTTTGGGAAACTTGTATTAAAGAAGCATTGGAGCATTACGATAGGGGAGAATTTAAAATCACGATTCAATTCTGTAATAATGCTAAAGAGATTTATCCAGAAGATTTAAATGCCTATTTATATGCTGGTAAGGCCGCTGATGAATTGAATGACCTAAAATTATTGAAAGAAAACTACTATCGACTTATTCATGCAGGGTATTACAGAGCACAAATATTTGATAGGTTAATAGAAATTGAGAAACAATCTGAAAATGATACTAATACTTTATGGTTATTGAATTTGGCAGCCAAAAATATCCAAGATAAAGAAGGAGGATATTTGAAAGAGAAAATAACATTCTTACAAAATAAAAATGCTTGGTTAGAAGCTGAAAAGGCAATCCTTGATAGTGATATTCATTTACAGCAATCTATAGAATTTAAATTATTATTGGCTAAAAATTATCTAAGTACAAAAAAGTTCAAAGAAACAAAGAAGATAATCTATTCTATTGAGCCTCAAACAGAAAAAGAAAAGCTTTTAACGGCTGAAATTTACCACGATTTAGCACTCAATATGTATATCGATAGGGGAGACAAAGATGGTAATAAAGCCCTTAAAAAGCATGAAAAACAATTATTAGAACAAGCTCGGTGGTTATTTGAAAGTATTACTTTTACAAGGGAAAATTGTGAAAAATTGACTGAAAGACTTGTAAATATTGAAGGTTTAATAAAAAAAAGTAATCAGTAATTTAAGAGCTCTATTAAAATTCACTTCGTAATGTTGAAGTTAAAATATTCTCACCCAAGGGTTGGGGCACACAGTCCATCAGTGAACAGTGTGGATTTGGGCGCACAATATATTCATAAGAATTCCTCTCGCATAGATATTCAGGAAAAATTATCTCAAGAAGTGATTACTGGGCAATAGTATTATTATGTTAAAAGGGAAGGAATGATTGGAACCTAGGTTTAATCTAAAAGTTGTATGAGAATATATTGGATTCATCTACTTAACATAACATATATTATGAGCTTTTAATGGATAGCAAACATAGAAAAAACTTTATTGGGAATTATAAGTATCATTTTTTATCAATACTTTTAGGAAGTATTTCAAAATAAAATGAAAAAATTACACAAATGTAAATTCTACAAATCATGTAATGCTGTAATTTCACATAATTCCCTGTGTATTTGATATAAAAAACTACATAGCCGTTTAAAGGACCAGTATCATTGTCAAAAAACAAATTTTACAATGAAACTGAAGCTATCATTATTTTTACTTATTTTAATATTTTCTTCAACAGTTTTTTCTCAAGCACTTAGCCGCAGAGCTAGTTTTAAAGCAAGCATTTCATGGCCAGACGGAATCAATCCCGGTTCAAAAATAAAAGAAATTGAAGCCGATTCTCCTTTGTTAAAATCAGGCATTCAACAAGGAGATATCATTTTACAAATTAACGGAGAATTAGTTTGCTCACCTGATAAATGGTCAGATCAGCTTTTTGCTTTAAGAGGAAACAAACCAACTCATCTACTGATAAAAAGAAATGAAAAAATTTGGAATGTAGATGTAGAATTAATTCCAATTGAAAAAGAATCTCATGATAATATAGACACCCATTATACCCATTTGATAAGTGATTTTGGTATAAAACAGCGAGTAATCATCACAAAACCACAAAATGTGAAAGGAAAATTACCAGGTTTATTACTTCTACAAGGGTTAAGCTGCTCGAGCATAGAAAAATACACCAATAGAAGTTCTAATTGGAGTCGGGTAATTAACGATATAGTTGAAAAAACAGGAATGGTTGTACTAAGAGTAGAAAAACCAGGTGTTGGTGATAGTGAAGGAAATTGCAGCGAAACCGATTTTACTACAGAATTAGATGGATATAGAAAAGCAGCTTCTATGCTGAAATCTCTATCATATGTAGACTCGAGTAATGTTATAATCTATGGTGCCAGTATGGGTAGTGCTCTTGCCCCTATTATTGCCAATGAATTTAATTACAAAGCTATTATTTCTGACGGTGTGTTTTTTAAGACTTGGTTCGAGCATATGCTTGAAATTGAACGCAGAATTAGACAAATGAGTGGTGATGATGAAAGCACAATAGCAAAAAAAATGAATGAGGTTTACATCCCATTATATTATGGTATGTTAATAGAGAAAAAAAGTTTTGAAGAATTGATAAAAGAAAATCCATTATTTTCTGAATATAACTACCATAGCCCTAATCATATGTACGGGAGACCGGTCAGCTATTATCAGCAATTACAAGACTTTGATTTAGCAAGAGCATGGGAAGAAATAAAAATACCTGTGAAAATTATGCGCGGCACAAAAGATTGGATTATGTCGGATTTTGACAATGATATGATTATTGAAATTTTAGAAAGAAACGACCACAAAAACCATGAATTATATAGGTATGAAGGCTTAGATCATTGGAATACAGTACATAAATCTGCAATAGATTCATTTGAAGGAAAAGCTGGCGAATGGCAAGACGACATTAGCGGTATTATTATCCGTTGGGCAAAAGAATTGGTCGATATTCCTAATTAAATATACAATTCAATTATCTGGGTTTTATTTACTAAAGGCTCTATGGTTTTTAAAAAATTATATAGCCTTTTATTTTTTGCTGTAGTCAAATATTTTATTAATGTAATACTTTTGTTTTTACTGATTAATTGATTGATTTTTAGTAAGTTAAAACATTGATTGGCTACTGCCTCAGATGAATCAATAATTTTAATTTTTGGGCCACATAGTAATTTTAATCTTTTTATCATGAACGGATAATGGGTACAACCCAAAACCAAATAATCGATATTATTATAACTTAAGTCTTCTAGATACTTTTTTAGAAGTGATTTTAATTCATCAGAATCAGTCTTACCAGCTTCTATTAATTCAACCAAACCATTTCCAGCTACAGCATTAATAGTGACAGTATCTTGATATTTCGCGGCTGTTTGCAGATAATGGTTTCCTTTTAATGTATTTTGTGTAGCCAAGACACCAATTTGCTTTTTACTCGAAGCTAGGGCAGCTGGTTTTACGGCAGGTTCTAGTCCAACAAATAACACATTTTTATATGTTTTTCTGAGAAAATCAATAGCAACAGCGGTAGCTGTATTACATGCTATCACAATTAATTTACAACCTCTTTTTAGAAGCTCCTCAACACATTTATGGGTAAGTTGTAGAATCTCTTTTTCAGAACGATTGCCATAGGGACAATTCCTTTGGTCGGCAAGATAAATTAAAGATTCCAATGGTAATTTTCTATTGATGGCATCTAATACCGTGAGTCCTCCTATTCCAGAGTCAAAAATTCCTATGGGATTATTAGACATTCTTTATCAATGATTTGGTTTTAGTGTTCTTAAAATAGTATATGGTGTTTAATTTGCAGCAATTAAAAAAATCTAATGAATATTTCTCTTACTACCCCTGCCCTATTATTTCCTGCAATATCTCTGTTATTGCTTGCTTATACCAATCGATTTTTAGCAATAGCCACACTTATTAGAGGATTGCATGCGCAATATAAAAAAGAACAAAATAGTCTAATATTTGGTCAAATTAAAAACCTTAAACTTAGATTGAATCTTATAAAAAATATGCAAACTCTGGGAATTTCAAGTCTTTTTTTGTGTGTACTTTGTATGTTTTTAATCTATGCTAAATTTATGTTTTTTGGCAAGATGATATTTGGTATCAGTTTAATAATGCTCATGGTTTCTTTGGCACTTTCTATTTGGGAAATACTAATTTCGGTAAAAGCACTGAACATACAATTAAGTGATCTTTCTGAGAAATAAGACAACATTAATGATTGATGTCATTTTTTCTATGAGTATTTATCATTGAAAAGTGAGGTTTATCATCTTAATTTTACTAAAAACATAAAAGTTATGACAAAGATATTATGCCCCGTTGATTTAAAGGATGCCTCATTAAATGCATTAAATTATGCGGGTAATTTTTGCCGACAAACTGCTGGTTCTCTTACAATTTACCATGCTATTACTGAATCTGTATTGGCAGAACGTGAAGATTTACTACCAGATGAGGTTTATACACAGAAAGTAAGTGCTGAGGAGATGCTAGAAAATCTTTGTAGAGAGACTAGACAAAATTTCCATATTGCTTGTAATTACATCCTGCAAAATGTTAACCTCGAAGAAGGTATAGCAGATATTACTAAAAAAAGAGAATATGATTTAGTGATTATGGGAACAAAGGGCGCAGATAAGCTCAGTAAATATGTTTTTGGAAGTAACTCTTTGCATGTGATAGATAAATTGGACTGCCCTATTCTGGTAGTTCCCTCTGAACATTATGAAACTGAAGTACAAAATATAGTCTATGCTACCAATTATGAAAAAGGTGATGATGAAAGTATCACAGAACTATTAGGAATAGCCAATGAATTAGGAGCTAAATTGACCATTTTGCATGTAAGTCATAGTGGAAACCCTGCTAAATTAGATGTGTTTAAATCGTACCAAGATTATGTATTTGAGGAGTTTTACTACGACTTAAATGTAAAGTTAGAACAAGTCGTTTATGACGATGTAGAACAAGGTATATTAGATTATATGTCTAAAAATAAGGGAGATATTCTAGCAGTTCTTACCAAGCATAGAGGATTGCTTGGTCAAGTAACCCATGAAAGCCTTACAAGAAAATTGGCATTACTTGCTGAATATCCATTACTGGTATTTCACAAATAATAGTAAAATAGATGTAATAAAAAAGCCTAAATATTCAATAATTTAGGCTTTCTTGCTTTTAGATTGTATTTCTTTTTCTGAAGGCTTATTTTCTTTTTTTGTATTTAAAGCAATTTTAATGCTGAAACTGTGTAATCCTTTTCCTTTTACTACTGTAAAATCGTTATTTAAGCTTGCCATATTAATTAGTTGTCTAGTAGAATTTTTGATGTAATATTTCTACTAATATACGACAAAACCTCAATGATTGTTCACGTTGTTAAGTTTTAATAGTAAATAAATCTAAGAATCTTTTAAGCTTTCTCTTGAGCACCATAAATGCCAATGTGCAAGCAGAACTAATGCAATTATGAATTGCAGGATTTCAAAATAGTCTAATCAGTTGCCGACATCTATTCCATGATTATAAGAATTTGTTAAAATCTAAGTCTCTATTTACCCGATAACTCCTTCTTTAGATGTGTTGGATTAGAAAAGAATAAAACAAAAAAATACAAGAACCAAGCAGCAATCATTCCTGCAATGACATAAAGTGTCCAGCCTAACATAAAATTACCTTCAGAATTTTGGTTATAGATGATTCCAAAGAATGAGCATAGAAATAGGTTTAAAATAAATGCCAACCCCCTTGTCCATGATTTCACTAAGAAAAACATTTCTTTAATAGTGTTTACATTGGTAAGCCACTTCTTTTTATTAGGAATAATAATGCCTTCTTTTGGCACAAATTGAATAGCTTTTCCAGCTATGTTTAAAATAACATTTAACCCTAGAAAAACACCCAGTGCCAAGTAAAAGTAATTATCTCTTGAGGTTGAAAAGCCGTTTTGAGATATATCGCCTACTTTAACATTAATGGGCATATTTGCATAAGTCAATAGAATTACTGCAAAGCAAGCGAAGAAACTGAGTATCCAGAGTGATTTTATTATTTTCATCTTCAAAGATTTAAAAGCTGCTCCCTATTTAGAAGCAGCTTTAGTTTTTTAAGCCAATACCTGATTGGTATGGTCTTTTGTTTTTACTTTTTTGATAATCTCTTCAAGATTACCAGCTTCATCAATTATGAAAGTTGTGCGTATGGTACCCATATACGTTTTGCCATACATTGATTTTTCTCCCCAAGTACCATACAAATTGTGTACAGTGTGGTCAGTATCTGCAATTAAAGGAAATGGAAGCTCATGTTTGGCTATAAATTTTTGGTGGCTTTTTTCAGAATCTTGGCTTACACCAATTACTTGATATCCTTTTTCCTGCAATAATTCATAATTATCCCTCAAGTTACAAGCTTGAGCGGTGCAACCTGGTGTATTGTCTTTTGGATAAAAATACAACACCACTTTCTTCCCTACAAAATCACTTAACTTAATAGTATTTCCGTTTTGATCTTTAGCTTCAAAATCAGGAGCTTTTTTACCTACTTCTAATTCCATAGTTAAATTTATTTATGTGTAACAGTTAAAATGATTCAACTGCATATTAAGCCTTTGGTTGTAACACTTTAAAAATTTATTGAATGTTACCGCCGGCAACGATGATTCCTACTTGTACAACCCCAATAAAAAATCCTAAAACGGCTCCTGCTAACTCGATAAATTTCAATTCTTTTTTAATAACCGACATCATTAAATTTTCCAACTTCTCGTTAGAAAAATTAATTACCCTATCGTGTACCAACTTCTCAACATCTATTTCCTCTACTTTTCCAGCTACTTGCAGCATGAGCTGTGGGGCCAAATCGTCAAGCATTACTGAAAGTCTATCTTTCAATTGCTCTATCACTTTATCGTTCAGAAACATTGCAAACATCTTATTGCTTTCTTTAAACTTAGTTTTAAGATAATCGTCTACTTGTACCATTATGGCAGTTTTAAGCTTGCTTCTGTTATCTTCATTATCGATTCTTTCCTTCAGTACTTTAGGGGACAATAAATCGTTTGCCACAATTCTTCCTAAACGTTCAGCTAGTACTGGTTTTCTTTTTGGAAATATGCCGTGTAATTTAACTAAACCAAAATCTCTCTCTTCTCTGGGGTAAAACAACATCTTTATGGCCACGTAATTGGTAAACCATCCTATAGCTGCAGAAATAAAAGGTATTGCGTATAATATCATGTTTTATGTCCTGTTTTTAACTGGTCTGCAATATTAAAGTATTTATAAAAAAAATCCATTGTTAATTCTGTGAAGGGCAAAAAGGAGCATTTTCAATTAATTGATATATACCGCTTTTATAAGTTTTAATTGTTGGGCATAGTTTTATCTTTGCATTGAAAATAATTCACTTCAACTTTTTAATAATGAGTAAACTAGATATAAAACCAGGAGTAGCCACAGGTGATGAAGTACAAAAGATTTTTGCTTTTGCAAAGGATAATGAATTCGCTTTACCTGCAGTTAACGTAATAGGAACCAATACAGTAAATGCCGTTTTAGAAACAGCTAGAGATTTGAATTCGCCGGTAATGGTTCAATTTTCAAATGGTGGTGCTCAGTTTTTTGCTGGTAAAGGTCTTTCTAATGAAAACCAGCAAGCTGCCATAGCAGGAGCCGTATCTGGGGCACAACATGTTCATATGATGGCAGAGAAATATGGAGCGGTAGTTATTTTGCATACTGATCATTGTGCCAAAAAATTACTCCCTTGGATGGACGGTATGCTCGATGCTGGAGAAGCATTTTATAAAGTGCATGGAAAGTCATTATTTAGCTCGCACATGATCGACCTTTCTGAAGAACCTATTGAGGAAAATATAGAAATTTGTAAGGGATATCTGGAACGTATGAGTAAAATGGATATGACTTTAGAAATTGAATTAGGGGTTACTGGTGGTGAAGAAGATGGCGTAGATAATACAGATGTAGATAGCTCTAAATTATATACCCAACCCGAAGAAGTTGCTTATGCTTATGAAGAGTTGAAAAAAGTGAGTCATAGATTTACAATCGCCGCAGCTTTTGGCAACGTTCATGGTGTGTATAAACCAGGAAACGTGAAATTAACACCAAAAATTCTTAAAAACTCACAGGAGTATATTAAAGAAAAATACGGTACTGGAGATAAAGAAATAGATTTTGTTTTCCATGGTGGATCAGGTTCTACTGTTGAAGAAATAAGAGAAGGTATTTCTTATGGCGTAATAAAAATGAATATTGATACCGATCAGCAATGGGCTTTTTGGGATGGTGTGAAAGATTATTATAATGACAAAGAAGGATACTTACAAGCACAGATTGGTAATCCTGAAGGAGATGACGTACCTAATAAGAAGTTTTATGATCCACGTGTGTGGTTAAGAAAAGCAGAATTATCATTTAATGATCGATTAAAGAAAGCTTTTGAAGACTTGAACAACATCGATACACTGTAATTGTGAAATTATATCTTAATTTAGGCTGTTCCATTAGGTGCAGCCTTTTTTATTTTAAAATGAAAAGAACCCTTCTTTTAAGCACCCTACTTTTTTTACAGCTTGAACTTTATGCCCAAGAAAAAATGGCATACTATGATAATGGAAATCTAAAAACCAAAGGTAAAATTGTTGATGGATTACAGGAAGGATCATGGATTACCTACTATCCAAATGGTAACTTAAATGCAAATGAACATTATCTAAAAGGAGAATTAGATAGCCTTTGTATGTACTACAATTTTGATGGAAAGTTACAATTGGTTGAAAAATGGAAAAACGGTCTTTTAAATGGCATTTCTTCTGAGTTCTATGGGAATGGACTTATTCGTAAAACAGGAAAATATTCCTCAGGATTACATGAAGGAGAATGGCTCTTTTATTATGAAAATGGAAAAGTAAAACAGATAGGTAATTACAAGAATGGGTTACCACATGGTAATTGGAAAATATTTTACGAAGATGGTACTGTTTATCAGGTTGGTAGCTATAAAAACAATAAAGAAGATGGTTATTGGCAATTTTTTAAGCCTGATGGAGCATTAGAATTTGAAGGTAAATTTGAAAATGGAAATCGAGTAGATGTCTGGTATAAATACAATAAAAAAGGCAAAAAAAAGGTCATGAAGTACTAATAAATACTTCATGACCTTTTCTCAAAATAGATATAAACCCTTAGTTGAAGCTTGCAAAGCGGCTTCTAATGGCTGTTGTACTTCTAATTCTGTCCTCTTCAGCTGTTACTTCAAAATTCTTTACAGCAGACTCAAATTTTTGAGCATATACTGAAATACTTTTTGAAGCAATATTACGGAAATTAATTTTTGTCTTTTTCATTACGATTCTTAGTTGTAAGAGAAATTAATTTGATTTCACTATGACTAAGACAAATTGATTCAAGACTATGACAAAAAAAATTTAACTTTTTTTTACTTATACCCGAATTTATTCAATTTCTTTTCCTTTTTGCGCCAGTCATCTTCTACCCTTACATGAGTTTGAAGAAATACTTTTTTATTAAAAAATGCTTCCATATCCTTCCTAGCTTCAGTACCAACCTTTTTAAGTGCTTTCCCATCTTTGCCTATAATAATACCTTTCTGACTTTTTCTTTCCACATAAATTTCTGCATTAATTTTAATGATGGCTTCTTGTTCTTTAAAACTGATAATTGAAACTTCAGTGGCATATGGTATTTCTTGTTCGTAATTTGTGAAGATTTTTTCTCTAATGATTTCCGAAGCAAAGAAACGTTCCGTTTTATCTGATAGAGATTCCTTATCGAAATAAGGTGGGTGTTCTGGCATTACATCTAAAATGATATCGAAAATTGTATCAATATTAAATTGATGTAAAGCCGAAACAGGAATAACATCTTTTACCTGCACTTTTTCTTTCCAGTATTTTATTAAATCTAGTACTTCATCCTGTTTTACTAAATCAATCTTATTCAAAACCATTAATATTGGGATATTCAGTCTTTCAAGCTTTTTTAGCAGCTCTTCGTTAAACCTTTTATCTTGAATATCTTGCACAAAAAGAATTAAATCTGCGTCTTCAAAAGCAGACTCAACAAATTTCATCATCGCTTTGTGCAACTCATACTTTGGCTCAATAATACCAGGGGTATCAGAATACACAATTTGATAATCTTCTCCACTCAGCATTCCCATAATTCTGTGCCTAGTAGTCTGCGCCTTAGGAGTAATGATAGAAAGCTTTTCTCCTGTTAACGCATTCATTAATGTTGATTTGCCTGCGTTGGGTTTTCCAATAATGTTTACAAAACCTGCTTTGTGATTTTTCATATCGCAAATTTGATATTTTTTTCATGAAATAGCTTGAGTTAATATAAAAATCTTCTATATTTGCATTCACAAAATTGCGGGGTGGAGCAGTTGGTAGCTCGTCGGGCTCATAACCCGAAGGTCGCAGGTTCGAGTCCTGCCTCCGCTACAAAGCTTCCCGAAGAATCGGGAAGCATTTTTTTGACCTAAACTTAAAATTTTTGACCGATGTTTTTTTTCCCATCCTTTTGCTAAATCCCTCTTGTTGAGCCATTGCTCAAAGTCTAGTTTTATTTCGGTCTTTTAAATTTTATTTATTATGAGGATTTCCCTCTCCAAAGTCAGGGTATTATTTACTGACTTCCTAATTGCCGTACAAGGTAAAGAAAAAAACTTTACAGATGGCAGTATTAAAAGAGCTATTTTCATGCTCTCTGTTCCCATGATTTTAGAAATGGTCATGGAATCTCTATTTGCCGTGGTCGACGTTTTCTTTGTGTCTAAAGTAAGCGTTGATGCAGTAGCTGTGGTTGGCTTAACTGAATCCATTTTGACATTGCTTTATGCTGTGGCAATGGGATTAAGTATGGGGGCAACTGCCATGATTGCTAGAAGAATAGGTGAAAGAAATCCTGAAGGAGCAGCCAATGCAGCAGGACAAATATTAACCCTTACTTTTTTTGTATCTGTGCTAATCGGTATTGCAGGTTTGCTTTATGCAGAAGAAATTCTCATGTTAATGGGTGCATCAGCAGAACTAGCGAATTCAGGTAAAATATATACCCAATGGATGATTGGTGGAAACATAACTATTATGTTGTTGTTCATCATCAATGCTATTTTTAGGGGTGCAGGCGATGCTTCATTGGCTATGCGTGTTTTATGGATTTCTAATGGAATCAATATAGTTCTTGATCCTTGTCTAATTATGGGTTGGGGATTTTTCCCGGAATTAGGCTTAGAAGGTGCGGCAATTGCCACCAATATTGGAAGAGGAATTGGCGTGTTGTTTCAAGTTTATGCCCTATTTAGCAGTCGTTCGATTATTAATCTGAAATTATCTGATTTTACATTACAGCGTGATGTAGTTGCAATACTTCTTAAGCTTTCTTCTAGCGCTACTTTACAATTTATGATTGGTTCGGCTAGCTGGGTATTTATGTTGCGTATTATTTCAGAATTTGGGAGTAATGCAGTGGCTGGTTATACAATAGCTTTTAGGATCATCATATTTACCATTTTGCCTTCTTGGGGTGTTGCCAATGCTGCTGCTACCTTGGTAGGTCAAAATTTGGGGGCAAACAAACCTGACCAAGCCGAAAAAGCTGTTTGGTTGGCATCGTTTTATAATATGCTTTTTCTAGCTGTTATATCGCTTATATTTTTTATACGCGCAGAAGATTTTGTGAATATTTTCACAAGTGTACCCGAAGTGGTAAAAGAAGCCACACTTAGCTTAAAAATCATTTGCTGTGGTTATATTTTCTTTGCTTATGGTATGGTCATCAGCCAATCGTTTAATGGTGCGGGAGATACTTATACGCCTACGCTGATCAATTTCATTTGTTATTGGCTCATACAAATTCCATTGGCATGGTTTGCTGCAGTAAATTTTGGTTTTGGCGCTTCTGGTGTCTATTTTTCAATTGCTTTCTCTCTCTCTATACTGGCTATCATCAGTATTATACTTTTCAAGAGGGGCAAATGGAAAAAGGTACAAGTATAATCCAACACCATCTATGAGTTCAATAAATGAAAATCCACTCTATGTATTTGCTTTGTTAAACTTGAGCATATTTTGCATGGAGTGGATTTCACATATTTCTTTTTTTAAATACTTTGGCACTGCCTTACTGGTAATCATAGCTGGTGCTTTTTTGGCCAATCTTGGTATCATCCCTACCGCCTCCAATAGTATTCCTTTATACGATGGTATTTTTACTTATTTAGCTCCTTTATCCATATTTTATCTATTGTTGGGAGTGAATTTAAATAGTCTAAAAAAAGCAGGTTTGCCCATGCTTACCATGTTTTTTTTAGGTGCAGCAGGAACAGCTATTGGTGCTTTTGTAGGAATTAATATATTAGATGGCACTGCCATTTTTGGTGATAACAATAAAGCCATTGCTGGTATGTTTACTGGTACTTACATTGGAGGTAGTGTTAATTTTAATGCTTTAGCCATACATTATAACATGATGGAAAAAGGAAATATCTATGCTGGTGCAGTAGCAGTAGATAACATCATTACCACACTTTGGATGGTGTTCTGTATTGCAGCTCCAAAAATTTTGAATGTTTTTCGCAAAAATGCTATTCAGAAGGATGAGATTGTTGAAAAGGAAATTGATATAAATTTAGATCATGTTGAATCTGATGCAGAAAATATTTCACCCAAAAGCATAGGTATGTTACTGTTTTTAGGAGCAGCAACCATATTTTTATCAGATTTAGTAGCTGAGTCTTTATCAAATTTAAACTTAGAGATTCCTACCATTTTAATAGTTACCACCATAGCTTTAATATTGGCCCAATTTAAATCAGTATCACAATTGCGAGGAAGCAAGCTACTAGGTTTATACAGCGTTTATCTTTTTTTAATTGTAATCGGTGCATATTGTGAAATTGCTGCAATGTCTTCCATTGGCGTATTGGCAATTAATTTGTTGTTTTTTGCTGTCATCTTAGTAGTAGTTCATGCACTATTTGTTTTTGGAATAGGCATGTTATTGAAGTATGACAACGATTTATTAGCCATAGCTTCGCAAGCTAATGTAGGTGGTTCATCAACAGCACTGGCATTGGCTAGAAGTTTAAACAGGAAAGATCTTCTGCTACCGGGTATCTTAGTCGGGTCTTTAGGGAATGGTGTGGGAACTTATATTGCCTTTATAGTGGCGGGATTAGTTTGATTGTGGCAGATATTTCTCAGGGATAGGATTTTCTTTGGTTTCAGTGGCCCAGTACACATTTACAATCCACCAGCGGAAACCATCATGGAAAAGTTGTAAACTCTTAACTCCCCTACTTAATGGAGCTTCATCTTCTTCGCTATACCTACTTTCATAAGTGCTAGTAACATGGGTGAGATGAGAAAAAGATACTTCTTCTCTAAAAATTTCCTTTTCGAAAAAACCATTTTCTTCAAACCAAATATCAGATGAGACAATATAGTCTTCTACCGATAAAGCATGTATTCTAAATTGACCATCTGCATTTGATCTACCACTTGGTATAAGTCTTGCATCTGGTAAAAAAAGGGAGCGAAAGCGGTCCCAATCTCTTGCTTGTCCCTTATCATCAGAGATAACAGAATAGAAAGTAGATATAATATTATCTATTGTTTCTACATCTTTCTGATTGTTATTTTCAATGGAAACAGTTTGTGCCTTAGCAATCCAGTTTATCAAAAATAAAAAGCAAAGAAACAACGTAAAGAAGAAATATCGTTTCATGGCTAAATAGTAAAGGTTTAAAAATTAAAACTGGTAATTACTGCATCATAGGCGAAAATAGGAATAAGCTTCTTTTTATTCTTTAATACTGTTTTTAGTAAACTTGTATAGTCAAAATTAACATTTATTAAATTTAAATAGTATTTTTCTAAGAAAAAATTTGGATTAAACAAAAAAAACTACCGAATGGTAGTTTTAAATTTCGTTTTAGACATCCATTAAAGACTCACGCCTTCGCATTTTTCCTGCTGGAATCCCAAACATCATTTTAAATCTTCTACAGAAATACGCTGTATCTTTATAACCTACATCAGTACCAATGGTGCGGATACTTTTCTTTGAAGTTCTTAAAAGAGAGACAGCCCTTTCCATTCTTTGGTACTCTATGTAATCTTGTGGATTTATACCAGTGAGCATTTTGAAATACTGACCCACATAATCTTCAGATACATTGGCTACATTGGCCAAAACCTTGTTAGAAAGATCACCCGCTAAGTTTTCTTTAATGTAATTGAAAATATCTATAAGTCTTGGATCTTTAAAGTAATTGCTATTGGTCGCTAATTTTTCTACAAATAAGTTTTGGCTTAAAATGTATCTGAATATTTCAATTACCAATTCATCTGTGTAGAGATTAATTAGTCTCGTTTTACCAGGGTTATCATGTAAAGACTCATTGTTAATTTTTGACATTAAAGTACTTAAGGCTGAAGTACCTTTAATTACAAATGGAGGAATATCTAAAGAATTAAAGAAATTGACAGAATCAAAAGCTTTTACATCGAAGGATACAGTAAGTAAAGTCGCAACAGGTTCTTCTAATTTTTGGGTAGCTTGTAAAGATCGTGCTTTTAGAAATTGATCTCGTTTATTAAAAAACTCTTCATTGCCTAAAACTGCTCCTTCTTGAACACCCAATTTAAAATCTACTCCCCTACTACCTGGTAAAAATAGAATATCTCCAACGGTCAATTCATCAAGCTCTTCTCCATAAAATGCTTTGCCATTTCTTAAAAGAATTAATGAATTTTGAAATTCATAGAAATTTGAAATTTTAACAGATTTGATAACATCTACATAACTTGTTCTATTAAAGCGAGTATTTAACGATTCTATAATTTTATTGTAATCTTCCATGATTTCAGCGTGATTGAGGGGCAGGAATTTTTATATCAAAAGTTGAAAAAATTTAAGTTAAACCTTAATAATCTGTTTAAAGCTATGTAATTTCTAAAAAAAATACAAAAAAGCAAAAAAAATCTATATATCACTTTATTTATTAGTGATAATGCGTTAATGAGTGTTAAGTAAAATATAATTATTTCTAGATGGGACTAATCTTATTTTGTATCCTTAAAGCTCATCATCAAATTCAAATAAAAAATTTTGATAAGCATTTTTAAGTTCTTTTAAAGCTTTATTCTCTTGATTTTTTTCACATACTTTCAAGCCTTTTTCATAAATATTTTTGGCTTTATTAATTTCACCTAGTTCAGCAAATAAAGCAGCAGCATGGTAATAAGTTGCCGTATAATCAGGAAAATCGGTTAATAAGCGTTCGTAATATTCAGCTGCTTTTTCAGGTAATTCATTTGCATATTCTGTGGCAATGGCGTAAATGGTGAATGGATCATTAGGATCTGTTTCAAGAAATTCCATTAAATGTTTAAGCCTTTCCTTATTCATGCTATTTATTTTTAAATATTAATTCCTTTTCATTTCATCATGAAAGTATTAGTAAACAAAAATCCCTGACATTTTTGCCAGGGATAAATGAGTTGAAAATATAAATACTTATTCTTTACTCTCACTATCATCGCTCTTACCTTCGGCTAAGCGGGCTTTTAGTGCTGCTAAGGCATCTGAGCCTCCTGAAGATGAACCAGAACCAAGTAATACTTGATCTATTTCTTCATCTACACTTTTGTTCATATCAGCCATATCGCCATAAGATTCCGCTAGTGCTTCTTGTTGGTCTACTTTTTCTTTCATTCTTTCGAGCATACCCACTGTGCTTGAAGAATCTATGTTGGCCAACTGCTTGTTGAGTTTCTGAGAAGCCGCACTTACTTTAGCCCTAGCTTTTAAAGTTTTTAATTCATTATCCCATTGAGAAATTTGGCTCTTCAATCTTTGAACATTTTGTTCCATTTTGCTAACATTCGCTTCTTGGGTAGCAAGTGCTTTTTGGTTTACTCCTGCTCTTTCCATAGCTTGCTCTTTTTTATTCAAAGCTTCGGTAGCCAGTCTTTCTGCATCAGAAACATCTAGCTGACCGCTTTCTGCTTTCTTTAATAAAAGTACAGCTTTACCTTCGTAATCTTTCGCTACATTTTTAGCACTTTCTAATTCCTTTCTTGTGCGAATAGCTACTGCTTTTACTTCTGCAAGAGATTTTAAACTTGCATCAAGGTCTTTTTTTAAGTCTCTTATTCCCTGCTCAGTCATTTTTACAGGGTCTTCTAATTTATCTATGGCAGAATTAGCCTCCGCTGAAGCGATTCCGAAAATTCTTTTAAATAATGACATATTTATTCTTTAAAATTTTAGTTTTTGTTTTGATTTAAGCTTTGGCAAACGCCAGTAATTCTTCGTAATATTCAGATATTAACAAACTGAGTGAGTTAATTGAACCTTCTAATTCATTTAAATCTAGGTTCTCTAACTGAAGCGTGTCTCTAAATAATACTTTCGTGCCATTTTCATCTATAGCAAAAGCTCCGTGAATCACTTCTCTATTCTTTTGGAGAAGACTTTTCAATACTGCGGGATCATCACTTTTGATTTCAAATAAGAATTGTTCGATAATCAAAATAGGATCTTCACAGTCAATCACCATATTTAAAATTCCTTCATCTTCTTTATTTACCACAACAAGTTGTTCTTCGAGGTCCTCCATTACTATATCGAATTCCAACTCTAGAAGATAACCCTTTACTTTTTCGAAATAATCCATAATATAAAAAATTGTTCAATGATTTTATATAATCAAAAAATATTTAAACAGTGCTTAATTTAAAAGTTTGTCGAAGTAAATGCGAATTTATTTCAGAGTTTCTTCAAAAAGTTTAAAAATTCTCTTGTATTCATCCTTCCAGCTAGATGCTTCCCTAAAGCCATGCCCTTCCATAGGAAAAACTGCCAATTCCCAATTCTCTTTTTTAAGTTCTATCAGTCTTTGAGAAAGCCTGACTATATCTTGAAATTGTACATTTAAATCTATCATTCCGTGTAGCATTAATAGTTTATCTTGAAGGTTTTCGGCAAAATAAATGGGTGAACTTTTTAAATAAGCCAAACTATCTTCAATTGGTGTATTGAGGATATTTGAAGTATAAGGGTGGTTATAATGCGCCCAATCTGTAACTGATCTTAAAGCCGCTCCAGATTGAAAAGTACCTGGATTTTTGAAAAGTGCCATTAAGGTGATAAAACCGCCATAAGAACCACCATATATTCCGATATGATTTTCATCTACTCCATGTTGTGCTACTAGGTATTTTGCACCGTCAATTTGATCTGAAAGGTCTTTACCTCCCATGTGACGGTAAATGCCGGTACGCCAATCTCTTCCATATCCTGCACTCCCTCTGTAATCTATGTCTAAAACCACATACCCATTGTCGACCAACATATTGTGGAACATATATTCCCGGTAATAGCTGCTCCACCATTTATGGGCATTCTGTAAATAACCTGCCCCATGCACGAAAATTACAGCAGGTTGATTAGTTGAAACATTAGTTGGTTTATACAAACGTGCATGTACATTGGCACCATCTTCGGCTTTGAAAGTAATTACTTCAGGAATTCGCCAATTATAAGTCTTAAATTGATCAGATTGAGAATCTGTTAATTGCTTCATAGAACTGCCTGCTTCTAAAGGCATGGTGTAGAGTTCCCATGGTTTATTAGAAGCAGAATACAGCAGGGCCAATTGTTTGCCATCAGGAGAGACTTTTACGCTATATTTGCCAGGCAAATTGGTAATTTTTTTATAGTTTTTACCATTCGCTTTCAATGTATAAAAATGGTGTTCTCCAGGATGTTCTTTATTGCTAATTAGATAAAACGAGTTACCGTCTGCAGCCATTGAAGCATCAATAATTTCAAAATCACCTTTTGTAAGTGCTTCTTTTTTTCCTGTATTCACATCTAATTTATAAAGATGTGAATAACCAGTCTCTTCAGATTGAAACCAAATATTTTCATTATCAGAAAACCAGCCTAGATTACCAGCAGAGAAATTCCAACTTGAAACACCAGGTCCACCTACCCAGGCTTCGTCATGTTGTCTATCTAAAACTTTAAAAGAAGCAGCTGACAAATCTAATTGCGCGATCCATCTGTCTTTATTGTCAGAAGAACGAATAACTACTACGGCTTTTCCATCTTCAGCGTAAATGGGTCCATGAAAAACCACATTTCTTGGTGTTTCATACAATGCATTATAGTCATCCTCTTGATCTGTATATTCCTTTAAAAAAACTGGCTTGTCATAGATCCCTTCTATTGTTTTGGTAGGTACTTCTAATACAGTATCCTTTTCAATATTGTAAACATAAAACTTCTCACTACTTTGCGATGCCCCTACTTTTTCTCTAGCAGTTAAACTATTTGCATAACCTTCGTCATTTACAAATTCCATAGACGCTGTACGTTGAACCTTTGTCTTTTTAGAAATAGTAAAAGTGATAATTTTCATATCGGGGCTTATATTGATGTTTCTAAACCTACCTGTTCCACTGTAAATTTCTTTCGGTCTGTCTGATTGAATGGCTTCTCTATATTTCTCTCTACTTTCTTTGTCACTTTTGTTTTCACGCAATACTTCAAATAATTTCAATTGATCATCTCTAAGCCAAGAATTACGTTCGTTTAATTGGACTTCTTTCTTTTCATTCCCATTTATAAAATCAGACAATTGCCTTGTTTCACCACTTTCTATATGCCATGAAAAGATATTATTTCCTTTCTTATACAAAATCAAGTTCTCGTCAGTCGAAAATATAGGACCGTATTCCCTATTATTTGTGTATGTAATTCGAGTAGATTGATTGCTTGAAATATCTAATAAATAGATATCACCTTCTTTCTCAAAAACCTTTTTGGAATGATTACCATTAAAATTTCCAGTACCTTCAGTCAACTTACTTATTTCAGAAAGTGCTACCTTGGTTACATCTCCAGTTGTTGGATTAGCAGCATGCCATTCGCTGTAAGCTTTTCCTTCAGGATTCCACTCGAAATAAATAGTACTACCATCTTCACTCCAGTAAAAATCTTCAGGCCAATAGCCAGTATAATCTTGGCCTTCCATAATTGCATCTAAAGTAAGTGTTGGCGTTTCTGCTTGTTGAGCAATTATTTCTGTCTTAGTAGTAGAAATCGTAATTATTATTAAAAAAATAACTTGAAGTAATCGTTTTGCCATGAGTCTCAGATATTGATTAAAACTTATTCATTAAGTGAGTGCACTTATTATCAAATCTCTAAAAAGTATATAATAAGAATAGATATAATTATGAAAAATAGAATAATTAAATAAGTAGCATGATTTCAAATTTGATAGAAAAACAACTGACATACTGTATTGATTGTTGGTATAGTCCTATATTATTTAAAAAAAATACCAATAATTCCATTAACTTTGCCAAGATTTAAAATATGATTCAGTAATTTTTAAATACACTTCATATGAAAATTGGGATTCTTAAAGAAAGAGAAGACAATCGTGTAGCCTTTGTACCTGAACTTGTAGGCAAACTTAGTAATGAGCAAGTCAGTTTTTTTGTAGAGAAAGATGCTGGAAAAAAGGCATTTTTCGATGATATGAGTTATGCAGAAAATAGTGCAAAAGTAGCTAGTAGAAATGAAGTAATTAATGAATCAGAAATAGTAATAAGTATTTTCCCCCCATCACCCGATGAGCTTTCTAGTTTTAGTGGCAAAACGCTTATATCATCATTCCAACCATTTAACAATTCATATCCACTATCTGAATTAACAGCTAACAATATTGATGCTTTTAGCTTAGATATGATTCCACGGACTACTTTGGCGCAAGCCATGGACGTGCTTTCTTCCATGGCATCTGTTTCAGGTTATAGAGCAGTTTTGAAAGCAGCTGAATTGTTGCCACGCTATTTCCCTATGTTAACCACTGCTGCAGGAAGTATACCACCTGCGAAAGTACTTATCTTAGGGGCAGGTGTAGCAGGGTTACAAGCCATTGCTTCTGCGAAAAGATTAGGAGCAAAAGTTGAAGCATTTGATACAAGGCTGGCTGCAAAAGAAGAAGTAATGAGTTTAGGGGCCAAGTTTGTAGAGGTTGAAGGTGCTAAAGATGATAAAGCTGCTGGTGGATATGCCGTAGAACAAACAGAGGAATATAAAACCAAACAAAAAGCTTTGATCAAAGAGCATATCATCAAATCTGATGTGGTGATAACAACAGCTCAATTAAGAGGCAAGCCAGCACCGAAATTAATTACTAAAGAAATGGTGGAACTGATGAAACCAGGATCAGTAATTATTGATTTGGCATCTTCAACTGGGGGTAATTGCGAGTTGACAGAAGATAGAAAAATGATCTTGCATGGTGATATTAAAATCTATGGTAACTCTGAATTATCGGCAGATATGCCCATGCATGCTAGTCAACTTTACAGTAAAAATATAGCAAACTTCTTAGGTGTTTTGATAAAAGAAAATACATTTTCTCCTGATTTTAATAATGAAATTGTAAGTGGAGCATGTATTACCTATGGTGGTAAAACACTATATGGAAAACCTGAAGAAGTAGAAGCATTGACAACTACTGCTTAATAATTTAATGACCCGATAAATTTCTGATAAAACTATTCAATTATGATCATAGCATTTCTACAAGAAAATTTGATGCTCATTTATTTGCTTACTTTTGCAGTTTTTCTTGGTATGGAAATTATCTCAAAAGTACCTACCGTGTTACACACGCCTTTAATGTCTGGAGCAAATGCGGTAAGTGGTGTAGTAATTATTGGTGGGATTATTTTAATTAGACAGGCTGCCCCAAATGATTATCTTGTTCTAGTTCTGGGCTTTTTTGGAATTGCTTTAGCCATGATCAATGTTATGGGAGGATTTGCCGTGACTGATCGTATGCTCGACATGTTCAAGAAAAAGAAAAAATAGCTTAATAAATATCATTAAAATCAAAATAAGAGATAACAATGAATGAGTGGCAAACTTTAACTGATCTAGGATATTTAGTAAGTATCGTACTCTTTATAATTGGATTAAAAAAATTAAGCCATCCTGAAACTGCAAAAAATGGAAATTTGATTGCAGCAACGGGTATGGGAATGGCTATTTTAATATCCTTATTTACTCCCATTGAAGGAGCATCTAACAACTACTTATGGATTGCCGGGGGGATATTAACAGGTGGAATTATAGGGTATGTAGCAGCGCATAGAGTCTTAATGACCAAAATGCCAGAAATGGTATCATTGTTTAATGGTTTGGGTGGTGCCTGTTCTATGTTAATTGCATTTGTAGAATTATATAATCTCTCAACTAGCGATTCTTTGGCAAATGGACAGGGAGCCATTACGCTATTTGCTTTATTCATCGGAGCTATATCATTTACAGGAAGCTTGGTAGCTTGGGGTAAGTTAGATGGTTTTTTAAGAGATTCTTTAGTTTTACCAGCTCCTCAAATTATTAATCTTGTTTTATTGTTGGCAATTATTGCTTTCAACATTTATGTGGTTACCCTACCAGGAATCTCATTTACCTACATTCTAATTCTGTTAGCTTTATCTCTTATTTATGGTGTTACCTTCGTTACGCCCATTGGTGGTGGCGATATGCCAGTAGTAATTTCATTACTGAATTCATTTACAGGTTTAGGAGCAGCTGGTGCTGGACTAATTTATGGAAATATGGTAATGGTAACTGGCGGTATTTTGGTAGGTGCCTCTGGAACAATCCTTACTGTTTTAATGTGCCAGGCCATGAATCGTTCACTTTTAAATGTTGTTATTGGTGGTTTTGGTAGTTCTGGTGCTGCTGGTGGTACTTCGAGAGAAGAGATTGTGAAAGAAGCCACAGCCAATGATCTAGCAATTCAATTAAAATATGCCTCAAGGGTGATGATTGTGCCTGGCTATGGCATGGCGGTAGCACAAGCACAACACAGTGTACATGAATTAGAAAAATACTTAGACAATGAAGGTGTTGAAGTAAAGTATGCTATTCATCCTGTTGCTGGCAGAATGCCAGGACACATGAATGTGCTGCTAGCTGAAGCGGATGTTGATTATCCAAAACTGATGGAGTTAGACGACGCTAACAAAGAAATGGAAAGCACTGATATGGTACTAGTAATCGGTGCTAACGATGTAGTGAATCCAGCTGCTAAAGAAGATCCTGCCTCTCCTATTTTCGGTATGCCTATCTTAGATGTGGAAAGAGCTAAATCTGTTACTGTGCTAAAAAGGAGTATGAATGCGGGCTATGCAGGTATTCAAAATCAATTATTTTTTGGAGATCGAACCAAAATGCTTTTTGGAGATGCTAAATCCTCTATCAATAAGCTAATTGAAGAAGTAGGCTCAGTTTAAAAGAGATTACTTACACAGCTTCTGGTTTTTCTATATTATTCCATTGTAAGCTGCGCAAAAGCATAGCTCTATGTACAGTATTGGCATAAATATCTTCTAGATAATTAAACTTGGGTAGTCGTATTGTTTTTATAGCATGTCGCGTATGGTCAACATCATCTTTTATAGCTAAAATACCGATAAATTCTGGGAGGATGCTTAAAGCTTTTTCCTCCAATTTAGTTTTATGGGGCATAGCTACAAACGCATAATTGCAATAATGGTGTAAAACTACATTTTTTTTAATCCTCAAAAGCGTATCTTCATTTAGCGTTAAGAGAACGGCAGAAATTTCTGGTATTTGCTTTCTGTTTTTTTGAGAAAGCGATACAGACATACAATCTACTTTAAGTGCTTTTTTGTTTTTTGGAGCTCTTAATATTAATTGTTGAAAAACCTTAAATCTGTAAAGTGGAATTTTTCCATAAGTATTTTCCATCCAATACTGCGACCGTAGTGCATTTAACATATTTGCTTTGAGAATATCTTCAGGTGTAAGTTCAAAACGGTCAATCTTTTGAAGATCTTTATTGAGTTGTTTGAGTGAGTGTTGGCTAATCGCTGTATTTACTTCTTGATCTCTATGTGTAAAAGGTAAATAAATTTGATCTTTTTCAGGGTAGTGTAAAGTTGTATTTCGTTTTTTCCTTCCCCGCTCGGTTTTTCCTTTTTTTAAAGGTTTGTATGTTTCCCAAAGTCTATTTAATTCATTTCGAACTTTTTTACCAGCTAGTAATCTTTCTTTTAGGTTATCCATTATTTTCTCAGGAACGATACTCCTTACTTTTCTGTAAATTTCCAATTGTTCTGGTGTAGCAATTATATGTTGCGCTTGCAGTTCATTTAAATCAGTAATTCCACTTAATTCCATAAAGAGTGTAGCAGCACTCTTAATTCTCCATAATGTAGAAGTATTGATACGATTATTGTATGCTAATTTTCTTATATAACCTGTAAAAGAAGTATCTCTTACTTCGAACAATTTATCTCGTTCAATAATGAGTAATAATTTGGCTGTCCTCACCCAATTTTTTCGATCATGCCTTATTAAATCAGACAATTCTAATTCAATATCTTCTAGTAATTCTATTCTTTTATCGGTATTCATGTTATTAACATTTTAGTCGCAAGTTGCAACTAAATTAAGCAATAAAAAGGTAAATGTCAATATAATTAGCAATTAATTGCTAATTATATTGACATTTATTTATAATTGATTACATTTGTACTATTACTTTACCAAATACTAAAAAAATGGAATTTTTAATACAAAATAATACCAATCATACTACAAGTTATACTACTTCTCATGCCTATAAGGTAAGTATGAAGACCGTGTCTACTAAAGATTATTTATTGACAGTGCTAATATTATTAGCAATTATGTCTACTTTTAATAATCCCGCTTCAAGGCAACAAACCATGCATATCCAAACATATTTGGCGCTAGCAAATAATGGAGAAGTACATTATAATCCTTCTCAAAAATCAGCGTCACTTTCTTTCACAGAAGTGGAAAAAAATACAGATTTTACTAAAGGTGACTTTTTGGCTTATAGACAATTAACTGTGTCTAAATCTTTGATTCAAGCGGCTGTCTCCTCACCCTGCTTTTTAGATTTAAAAACTTCAGAAACCCTGCACCAGGATTTGTCAAATCAATTTATTGTACATCTTCAAACCTTAAATCAAATTTCTGACACACAATTAGAGTTTTTATCGAACTCAGAAAACGATCTCTTAAGTTTAGCGCTAAAAATGCAGCAAAAATATCAAGTACCTGCTTCGGTAATTTTAGCACAAGCTATTACGCAATCGGAATGGGGAAAATTTGTCTTTAGAAATAATGTATTTCATACAATTGAAGGAAATGATTTGATAAGTTATTCCGATATGGAAAGTGCATTTAATGATTTCGCCAAAAGTTTAAGCGACAATCCATCATATGCAGCTTTATTTACTGCTGGAAAAGATTATAAAAAGTGGACAGCACTTTTGGGCAGCATAGAATGCAGCGATTCTATTTTTTCTCCTGAAAAAGATTGCTATAATAATATGGAAGCAATTATAGATATGTATCATTTAGATTTACTTGATTATTGATCAAGCTGCGACTAGATGGCCTATGCCAAAAGTGATTACAAATAATAAACTACTCAATGCCATTTGTTTGAGGTAAGGATCTAACTCTGCTGGTTCTTGTTTATAAAAGACGGCACGTCCATTAATTATTAATAAGGGCAATACCAGTAGAAATGATAATTGGAAGAAACTAGTGAATTCAAGGAAAACATATAAAATGGAACATCCCAGTGCAGCAATTAACAAGATTAGGTGGTAAATACGCGCCCATTTGCCACCAATTCGTACTGGAATTGATTTTTTACCTGCATCTTTATCAGATTTTATATCTCGAATATTATTGATGTTTAATACTGCAGTCGCTAAAAAACCACAAGTACTAGCAGGTAATAAAATAACCCATTGAAATTCTTTTGTATACATATAATATGTTCCTGCAACACCTAGCCAACCGAAAAATATCAAAACCGAAATATCGCCTAAACCAGCATAGCCATATGGATTACTTCCTGCAGTGTACGTTATTGCCGCACCAATGGCCAATATTCCAAAAAGAAGAAATATCATGAAATATCCCATTTGCTCCACTCCTAGTGATACATATAGTAAAGCTAATCCTGTAATGAATGATAATATTGTAAAAAGTAACATAGCCCTTTTCATAGACGATGGTGAGATTTTTCCTGATTGTACACTTCTTGAAGGCCCCTTTCTCTGGTCAGTATCTGCACCATTTTTAAAATCGCCATAGTCATTGGCTAGATTTGAGAGTATTTGTAGAAAAACAGTAGTAGTAACACATAAAAAAAATATTAACCAATCGAATTTTTTTGCATCGGCTGCAAGAAAACTCCCCATGGCTATACTTGCAATGGCTAAGGGTAAAGTTCTTAGCCTAAAAGCTTCAATCCAATTTGCTATATGTATATTCATCAATTAATTTGTTATACATTTACTAATCATTCATTTTAAATGATGTTTTTCTTTTTGTACTGTATTAAAATGAAAGTGTAAAAATAATGTATCAGATTTTTTAATTATTTTATGAGGCTAAAAATTATTGTTTACCAACAAAGTTGAAAATACGCACTTAAATGTTCTTTAAAATGAAAAAAAAGAAATTAACGGTATTATCAGGAGCGGGAATAAGTGCAGAAAGCGGTATAGCTACATTTAGAGATAGCAATGGTTTATGGGAAGGATATGATGTAAATGAAGTAGCTACTTACGATGCTTGGTTAAAGAATAAATCCCTTGTATTGGATTTTTATAATGAGCGCAGAAAAAATGCTGTACGTGCTATTCCAAATAAGGGACATGAGGTCTTAGCAGATTTAGAAAAACACTTTGATGTAACTATCATTACTCAGAATGTTGATAATCTTCATGAAAGAGCAGGATCAACAAAAGTATTACATCTGCATGGTGAACTGGCTAAGGCAAGAAGCACAGTTAATGAAAATCTTATTTATGAAATTGAAGGCTGGGAATTAAAACTGGGAGATAAATGTGAACTAGGCTCACAACTGAGACCACATATTGTATGGTTTGGTGAGATGGTACCCATGATGGAAGTAGCTGTTGGGGAAATTTCTGATACAGATATTTTCCTTGTTGTAGGCACTTCTCTACTGGTTTATCCTGCAGCAAGCTTAATAGATTACGTTGCAGATGAAATCCCCAAATATATAGTAGATCCTAAAATACCTCATGTGAATCGCGTATCTAACCTCTACACGGTAGAAGATGTCGCAAGTCGAGGCTTAGAAAAAGTAGCTTCTGAATTAATTAAAGATTTCCTGTAAAGCAATTTTGTTATCGAATGTGAATTACTAAAGTAGAAATGAATTAATTATAGATACTGTTAGTTTATACTCCAAACTAAATCACAATATCCATGAAAATTACATCATTACTAATTTTAGTATTATTCATTAATTTCTCCAATCTATCTGCCCAAACATTAAATACCTTTTTCACCGATGCCGATTCATTTATGAAAAAGTGGGTAAAAAATGGATATATAAACTATGGTGATCTGAAAGAACAATTTAATGAAATTGAAGCTCTTCAAAAACAGATTAATAATATAAACCTCAGCAATGCTTCAGATTTAGAGAAGAAAGCTTTTTATATAAATGCTTATAACCTATTGGTAATTTACCAAGTAACAAAGTATTACCCTTTAAAATCGCCACTAGATAAAAGTGGTTTCTTCGATAAATTTAATCATAAAGTTGCAGGAGAAACGGTTACATTAAATAGGATAGAGAAAAAATATCTTATTTTAAAATACCGCGACCCTAGGATTCATTTTGCAGTTGCTTGTGCTGCAGTGAGTTGCCCTCCATTATCTAGTTTTGCTTTTGTTCCCCATAAAATAGAGCAGCAATTAAACGAGCGTACCCGCAAGGCAATGGAACATGAGTTTGTAGTTAAAATTAATAAAGCAGAAAAGAAGCTTCAAGTTTCTAAAATATTTGATTGGTATGCTGTTGATTTTGGAAAGTCACAAACTAGTGTAATAGATTTCATCAATAAAAACAGCACTAAGAAAATTCCTACAGATTATTCTGTAAGTTATCAAGAATACGATTGGTCCCTGAATAAAATAACAGATTAAGTTTTATCCTGTACACTTTCAAAATTTGTAGGATTGTTGAGGCTTTTTGTAACACCAAATCTTTTATAAGATTCTAAATCATAAGCCTCAGCAGCCTCTTCTGGCGTTTTAAACATTCCTAGATAAATCCTTTCCCCTTTATCGTAAATTACTGCCCTAAATTTTTTACCATCTTTAGACACCCCCCTATAACCTGTAGAAGAGTTTTGCTCCCTTCTTAAAGATGCCATAGTAGTAAATTCTAAATTATTGATTTTACAGTCTAATTTATTCCCATTAATCATTCTAACAAACAACTTTTTCTCAGTGTCTGGTTTAGAAATAAATTGACCTGCAAGTAATTTATGAAGATAAAGTGTATTGATTCTTCCAAAACGGGTAAACTGATTTACAGCATAACCAGCAGAGTGTAATCTCCAACCTTTATCAAGATTGTTTTTTTTTAAATATGCGAATCCCTTCCTACATAGTTTTACCTTCTTCTCAGAATTAATTAAGTCGATATGCATACATAGTGGTTATAATAGACTTTATAGTCTACTTTAATCTAAAAACGGCTTAAATGATAATTAATAGTGAATGGTTTTACCAAGAAATTAGCTGAAATGGTCAGATAAATTTAACTAGAAATGGGAACATTTGTAAGTAGCTGCTCACTAATTCATTGAAAGTTAATATAAATTCATCAATAATTAATGTTGCAACTGTGTTGCATGTATATTTTTAAATAAATGAGCATAAAAAAAGGCTTGGTTTTGTAAAACCAAGCCTTTGTCATTTTATCAATAAGGTTTATACCATCTCAACAGGTATAACTTTAGTGTCTTTTGGAGTAGACATAATTACCATAGAATTGTATTCACTTACTTCGGTAATTGTACTAATTTTTTCACTTAATACATTTTCATAAGATAACATATCTTTCGCGACCACCCTCAGTAAAAAATTATAGGAACCAGTCACACTATGACATTCTATTACCTCGTCTACTTTGTTAATCTTACTTAAAAATGATTCTACACTTTTTTTATCAAATCTATTTACTTTCACCTGTACAAAAGAATTTATATCAAAGCCTAGAAGTTGCCCATTCAATTTAGCATGGTAACTTTCAATAATACCTGTATTTTCTAGCTTTTTAACTCTTTCGAGCGTTGGTGCGGGTGAAAGGTCTATGTCTTTAGATAATTGTGCATTAGTAATCTTAGCATGCTTCTGAAGTATAGTAAGGATTTTACGGTCAGTTTGATCTAATTTAATAGACGCACTCATTTTGGATATTTTTATATGTAAATCAATCGATTATTAGCTGTTTCTCATAATTGATAGTATAAAAAACAATAGTTTGCAATATATAAAAAACAAAAGTATTTCAAAATAAAAGCTACTTGTTTGTAAAATTAAACAAAAATTATTTTTGATTAATCCCAATAAGCAAACTAATAAGTATAAAAAATTATATTTTAAAGATATATTATAATGTAAAGTCTATTAAAAAAATATATGCTAATACAAAATTAATTTAATTTGAAATGTAGTCTGAAATTTCTTTTAAAGAAATCTTATTTTCATAATAAGCTCTACCAATAATTGCCCCATAAGCACCTATTTCGTCTAATTTTTTAATATCATCAATACTACTTATTCCCCCACTAGCCAATAACTTTATACTTGGAAATTTTGCAATAATATCTTTATAAATAGGAAAAGCAGGACCTTCTAATAATCCATCTTTGGCCACATCAGAGCATTTTACATATTGGATACTACGATTATAATAGAAATCGATATGTTCAAATAAATCAGTTTCAGTTTTAGTTTGCCAACCTCTTATCTGAATTTTTCCATTAAGTGCATCTGCACTTAATGTTATTTTTTGCCTACCGTAAGAAATAATCCATGAGGAAAACAAACTTTTATTTTTAATGGCTAAACTCCCAACAGTTACCGAGTCGGCTCCAAATTCAAAAACTTTACCTATATCTCCATCTGTGTTTACACCACCTCCAAAATCTACCTTAAGGTCTGTATATCCACAAATTAAACCGAGTGCATCATAATTGACTACCCTGCCTTTCTTGGTACCATCTAAATCTATTACGTGCACTTTTTTTATTCCATGGTCTTCAAACTTTTTGGCTATATCTATAGGACTTTTACTATACTCGGTCTGATTCTTATAATTACCTTGTGCAAGTCTTACAACTTTACCACCTATAATTGAAATGGAAGGAATAATCTCTATCATTTGCTTTAACTTTATGAATTCAAATATACAGGAATGGATAAATAATTTTATACGTATATCCAATTTTACGATAAAAATAAATGTAGCTTGGTAATACAACAGTAATTAGAGATGGCCTTAAAAAAATGTATTTTTCTTGATAGAGATGGGGTTTTAAATGTTGAACGAGGTGAATATACTTTTAGACTTGACGACTTTAAACTTGAATATAAGATACCTGAGACAATAAATAAGATATACGCAGCAGGTTTTATATTGGTGATTATTACCAATCAAGCTGGCATTGCTAAAGGTTTATATACAAAAGAGGATGTGTTTGCCTGTCATAATAAATTACAACGAGAATGTAGTAATCAAATTCATGGGTTGTATTATTCCCCTTATCATCCCGATTTTACAGAATCTCTTTCAAGAAAGCCTGGTACACTCATGTTTGAAAGAGCCATTCATAAATTTTCTATAGATATTACTCAATCTTATATGGTTGGCGATAAAGTAAGAGATCTAATTCCAGCAAAAAAGTTAGGAATAAAAACGGTCTTAGTAAATAATAACATTAAACCAGAGATAGCTGACCATTTATTTGAGAACCTTTATAATTTCAGCTTATACTTACTAAATAATTGATTGTCTTTCTTCTAATAGAACAAAGATTAACTTTCATCATCTCCTTTTGATTGTTTTTCTTCGAAAGCTTGGATTTCTTTTGGTTTGGCTTTTCTAACTTTTAGCACATTAGTTAAACCCTTGCCAATCACTTTTACTTTTTCTCCTTTATCGATGAATTCGCCTGAAGTCGTAGCTTCATACTGCTCATCATCTATTATAATCTTTCCAGATGGTTTCAAAACGGTATAGACCTCTCCTATTTTATTGGTAAAAGCTGAACCTTCAGTTAACATACTCTTCTGAAATGTTCCGGTTAATAACTCCTGAACTCCTGCTTTTCCTTTAATTAGTTTATGATCGCCAAAAAGAATTCTCCTTAAACCAAAGAAAGCAATCATTACGATAATCAGAACTGAAAAAAGAACTACTTCCATATATAATTTTTTCTACCCTAAGATAGAAAAATCTTTGAGCTTAGAACTAATCTTTAAAAAAAAAAGCACTTATTAAGTGCTTTAAATCTTTTCATATTTTTGATTAAGGTCAATTCATTTTAAATCAGAATATTGAAACTATTTAGGTAATTTAATTCTCTTTTTAACTGTTTATACTTCCAAAGCAAGTAAAGTTATATCGTCTCTTTGTTCTTCTTTTCCTTGATGTTCTGATAATGTGTTCTTCAGTTTTTTGGCTTTCTCACGCATATCGAACTTATCAATATCACGAATTAAGTTTTCAAAACTTCTTTTGCCATAGCGTTTTCTGAGGTAATCATTTTGATCTAAATAGCCATCGGTTGTTAAATAAATGGTTTCCCCTTTTTCTAACAAAATGGTGTGTGTTTCAAAATGCTTACCGTTTAAATTACCTCCAATAGAATGTCTATTTCCCTTATAGATTGCCAAACCTTTTTTACTTTGATGGTATAAATCTGATTTTGCACCAGCGAATTCAAGCTTTACAACTTTAGAGTTATCTAAATGGAAAATACAAATACTCAGATCCATGCCCTCCATTCCTTTACTTTTATCTTGTTTTAAATTTTCATAAATGCTTTTATTAAGCATTGCAAGTATTTTACTGGGGTCGTTCAATTTTTGCTCATTAATTGCCTTACTTAGCAAAGCGCCACCGATAAGAGACATCATAGCACCAGGTACTCCATGCCCAGTACAGTCTACCACCGCTAAAAATAGTTTGTTGCCCACCTTTTCACTCCAGTAAAAATCTCCAGAAACAATATCTTTAGGATGATAAAGAATAAATTTATCTTTAAAAAACGCATCAAAAACTTCATGGTCTGGTAATATTGCTTGTTGTGTTAAGCTAGCTGATTGTATACTTTTCTTGATTTGATTTCTTTGAATACTCACCTCTCTATTGATCAATTCTAATTGATCTCTCTGCGCTTGTAATTCTTCTGATTGTTGAAGTAACTCTTCATTTTGTACTTGTAACTCATTGGTCTTCTTCTGGACTTCTCTTTCTAATCTTTCATTTTGAGTATTGATCAATCTATTTTGCGCTTCTTGACTCTTTTTTAGTTCATTCCTCATGCTATCAACTTTGTAGGCGGTACCAAAAGACAATAGAAGTGCTTGTATAATAGCCCCAAGATTTAATGGAAGATTTACAATAGAAAAATCTTCAAATAAAGTCATGTTATATTGATTCATAACAATAACTATAACAAGACCTGCGATATAAAAAATATCTGCAAAAAGGAAAAAGAAGGCCGGCTTAAATCCTTTTAAAGATGTTCTTATTGAAATGAACAACAAACTAAAAATAAGTAGTAAAATAATAATACTAGACAGATTATCAAGACCCTTATAAATTTCGAGAATAGAAAGTGAATTAATGGTAATAAATAGGACAATCAGTACTGTTAGGTATTTATTATATCTAGGAAAAAAATCTTTTAACTTGAGGTAATATTGCGCAAATAAAATTAAAAATAGCCATGTAGTTAAAATTCCAACATGTAAAAATTTAATGTTGTATTGGGGATTTTCAACAAATAATAATTCTAATGAAAATCCTGAATCACCAAACGTAAATAGTGTTTGACCAAAAAGATAAAGAGACAAGAGTATATAAGAACTTTCTCTTGTGAATAAAAATATAATAAGATTATAAAAGCCTAGCGAAAAAGAAATACCAATTACTATTGCATAAAATATCATGGATAGTCTTCCAGATTTTTCTATAAACTCTGAATCAGATATATTAATTAAATCTAGAAGTTGATACGTTTTTGCATAAGTATAACCTGCTTCAGTTTTTGAATTCAGATGAATATAAAATATATTTTTTTGTTTTGGCTTAAGTTTCAAAGGAATATTTAGCATTCTACCAAATTGTATCTCCCTTTCATTGTATGGCATCAAGCGTCCACTTTTTGACATTTTCCAATCTCCATCAAATTGATTATATAAATTCAATTCGTCCCAACCATCGGTTGTAAGTACAAAATTTGAGTTGTCGGTATTATTTTCAATATCTACTTTAATCCAATAACTCCTTTCCTGCATTTCTAAGATATTTGGCAACTCTTTCATTTGTTTAAAAGAGTTATCCATAGCTAATACATCAGTAAATGTAAGATTTTGAGTGCTATCGGGTAATACAAACATATGGTTCACCAAACTTTGATTTTTAAGTTTAGTGTCGATACTGAATATAGGGATTTGTAGAAGCGAAAGTAAAATTATGGAAAAAAGCATGACGATAGTAAATATTAAAATCTTCCAGCTTTACTTGAATACTTCAGGATTTTGCTATTAAGTTGAAAAATATGCTACCTGAACATGTTCTTACTGTGAGATTTTATGATAATAAGGCGGTTTTATAACCGATTAGTAAAGTAATTATTTGATAATAAGATGGAATTGAGGGTTTCCAAACTAATTTAAAGTAACACTTGAACTTATATTGTTTAAATGCTACTCGGAAATGATGGCATTTCAAATGAATTGTTGGTGATATGATATCTAAATCCCGTAAGAAGAAAACTTATTAGGATGACTAATCGAGATTATCGTAATAGAATTTTAGTTTTTCAATCTTAAGTGATTCGGCACGAAGCGCATCTACTGCATCATTCATATTAGCTTCTACAATATCTGCCAATGCAGCGCTTACAAATAAATTATTTTTTAAGTGTTGTAATGCTTTTGGACTATCAGTTTCAAGCTTTTCATTGAGTTTTTCAACAAAACCATTGAGATGTTCTATCCTTTCGTCCCAGTTTTTATTAACTAGAGGATGTGGCTTTTTATGTATGTAGGTAATCTTGCTTTGCTCTTCAGTTTTTAAACTAAAAGATGAGTATTCAGATTGATGAAGTACTTCTATAGTATGTTCTTTTGTGCTCTTCTTGGCTTTTATTTTATAAGTTAATCTATGCTGGGAGTCATATAAACCAATGGCTGTTATTTCATCATACCTGAGTTTATCATAATCATTATGTCTTATAAATTTACCATCGTAAAGCTGGGATATATTATGGATTTCGTAATATATTTTATCAAATAAAATTGGTTCGTTTATCTTGGTTTCATGGGCAATTTTTGTTTCTTTTTTTACTTCTTCTTCAAACTCTTTTATCTCTTTCTTTAAAGAAGACAAGCTAAATGCCATGGTATATCCATGCTTCCGAATCGTCTCACCAATAAGTTTTTGTAATTGATCTATCTGATCTGGTTCTGACCATAAACAGTGCAATAAGAGAAAACAATCCATGAGATCTACTTCTTCTCTCCCATTTAAAAAAGCCGAAGTTCTTAACAATCGAACTATCTTTTTCCAACGCCTGTCATAGATTTCATAAGGCTTTCCAGCATTTTTTTGATTCTGCTCTTCTAACTTAAATTTTATAAGTTGCAGAGTATTTACCACTTCATCACTTAATACGATTTTATCAATGGCGGTATCCCAATCAGTCAATTCTTGTTGATTGACCTTTAATGCTGCTTCAATGGTATCCGCGTAAACATCTTCGGTATTGGTAATCATGTTAATGAAATTACCCCTTTGCCTAATTTCAGTAATGAGATACCTTATTAGAAAACGATCCCAAAGTGCTTCTAAGCCCTCTCCTTTAGAGGGTAGTTCATTTGAAGCAGAAATGATTGCTTTAATAGATACTGTTTCTTCTTGTTCTCCATTTCTATACACTTTCTCATTCAAAATGGTAAGTAAAGCATTTTGAATGGATGGTCCAGCTTTCCAAATTTCATCTAAGAAAACCACGTTTGCACCTGGCATGTATTTCGAGGTCAGTCTTTCATACTTATCCTCATCTTTTAGTTTCTTGATAGATACAGGCCCAAATATCTCATCTGGTGTAGAGAATCGACTCATTAAATACTCAAAAGATTTTCCATCTTTAAAAGCATATTTCAATCTTCTTGCGATTAAGCTTTTACCTACGCCAGGAGGGCCTAATAAGAAAATGCTTTCTCCTGCAATGGCAGTTAAAAATGATAGTTTAATCACCTCCTCCTTTTCAAAAATTCCCTTGCAAAGTCCTTCGAGCAATGCCGAAGTACGCATTCTTATATCCATAGCTACATATCTATATTCTGATAAGATAATAGTTGGAGTTACTTTTTTGTTTTCTTTAAATTCAATGACTTTTCAAAAAATGCAATTTTTGAAGAATTAACCCTACTGATTATGAATATTTGATGAACAATTTATTACTAGCTTGCCTTTCAATTTTTTCCATAGTAATTATAAATTTTAATTGTAATACAAGGCTCATTTTTACTTAAATTCAACTTAAGGAATTCTATACTTATAAATATTTTAAATCATGGAGACACCAAGGCAAATAGCAGAGGAGATAATTGATCATATAAATAAGCATGGTGAAGAACAATATGGTGAAAATATTACACAAAAAGAACATGCCTTGCAATCTGCCCTATTGGCAAAAAAAGATGGCAATGAAGATGAGGTAGTAATAGCCGCATTATTACACGATATAGGTCATTTAATTGTAGATGATGAAAACGGGCAGATGGAAGAAAATTTGGGAATGAAAAACCACGAATTAATTGGTGCAAAATATTTAAAAAGAAAAGGTTTTAGCGATTTAGTTTGTTCCTTGATTGAAGGGCATGTTGCTGCTAAAAGATACCTCACTTTTAAAAACCCCGAATATTACCATCAACTCTCCGATGCCAGTAAAAAAACATTGGTTCACCAAGGCGGAGTAATGACACCAGATGAAGCATATCATTTTGAAACTCAGGCTACTTTTAAATTAAATCTTAAAATGCGAGAGTGGGATGATCAAGGTAAAGTAGAAAATATTGAATTACCTGAAATGGAATCTTTTATCCCATTAATAGAAAAGCATTTAATAAAGCAAGCAAATTAATTATTGTAAAAAGCTGGACACTGGATACGATTTTTACTACTCATTTTAAAGGGTTCAAAGATTATTGATAGTTCATGAGAGCCGCCAGATTGCCCAGCTAATCTGGAAGTATTTAAATCATAACTATATCCTACCCAAATTTTATTTAATTGTAACCCTACTAATGCACTGATGGCATCTCTACTCATATTGTCTTCTGCATCTTGTGTTACAGGAATTCCTCTATACCATAATCCTACTACCAATGGTTCATAAAAGAAATTTACCCCAAAGTCTAGTTGATCAAAAACAGCTTGTTGTTGGTATAAAAATGAAGGGGATAAAAACATACGAGGAAAGCCATAGGGGTTAATAGGGATTTTAGCTCCTCCTTGTACAGCTATCCGCATAGGAATGGTCATGTTCCCAACTTCGGTTTGTCTTCTGGGTTCGTTCAGATGAAAAAATGAAACACCTCCCCAAAAGATTTTATTATAGGCCAATAAGCCTGTTCCAATATCTACAAAGCCAGCATTGAAATCAGATAAATTTTCACCAGAAGTGGCTGTATTATTATCAATTTGATCACCAAATACCAAATTAGAATAGGCCGCATTTCTTTGTATAAATCCTGCTTGTAATCCCATTCTTAGTCGCCACTCTTTACTCAGTTTTAATTGGTATGCATAAGAAAAAGCTACATGATTAGATTGAAGTCCTATTCCACCTGAACGGTCATTCATCAAATATACACCTACCCCACTATTAATTTTTTTTAAGTTGTAATCGAAAGAAGCAATGTTGGTGGATAAACCCTGAGGAAATGATGCCCACTGTCTACGGTATGAAGTTGCCAACCGATAATCATTTACAAGACCTGTAAAAGCAGGGTTTAAATATAATGGTGAAGCATAATACTGAGTAAATAGCACATCTTGCGTATTTCCCTTATAAAAGCTAAATAGAAAAATAAAACAGAAGAATAGTCTTTTAAAAAATCTTTTCACAAAAAAAATTGCTTTACTTATAAAACTCAGTGAATTAAAAAATCTTCTTCAAGTATGTAATTCTATTACTAACGCAAATATGTCTAAATACCGTTCAAATACTGAAAATGTTGTGAGATTATTTCTATAAACCATTTTTTACAAAAATCACAAACAGTCTGCGCAACCAATCCCACTACATTTTTAAATTAGAATTCTCGCGCAAATTTACGGTCTTATTAAAAGTTTTGAGCAAAAAGTTATCCTTTCTCGTACTTATACCGTATGCTAAATTGGATTTTCCCTTTTTTACGAAATATTAAAGTGCTGTTTTTGAACTGAAACTAATACTTCTGAAATGTTTGTCAAATTATTTTCTACAATTAACAAGGTCTACTTATATTTTTTTTGTACGATTTTTCTCACTTCTTGTGCTACTATTTTTAGTGGAACTACCCAAAATGTTAGGCTTAGGTCTTCACCTGGAAATGCCAAAGTGTTTGTTAATGGAGAAGATTCTGGGAATTACACGACAGCCAAGATAAAAATCAAAAGGGCTGTTGCTCGTTCTGCACATAACGATATTAACGAGCAAGTGTATCTTTTTCAAAAAGAAGGATACGAAGATCTAATTATTAAAGATAAAAGAACGGTTAATGGACTTGCACTTGCGTTAGATATTATTATTTGGCCAGCGCTTATAGTTGATTTTTTAAATGGTTCTATCTATAAATACCGTAAAAGAATTGATGTACAGCTCACCAAAAAAGTTGAGAAATACGACGAGCCAATTCAAGATATTGTTAAGCAAAATGAGAACACAAATATTTCAATCGAAGAAGAACCCAAAGTTATTTCCTATAACAATGAAGAATCTATAGATGTAAACATTCCAGAATCAGATAGAGTAAATAGTGATGCTATAGCTATTTTAATTGGTAATGAAATTTATTCTAGTCCAGATATCAACAATGTGACCTACGCTTCTGAGGATGTTGAAACCATGAAAAAATATTTAATTAAGACTTTTGGTTTCAGAGAGGGAAATGTCATTACTATTAATAATGCTACGCTTGCAGATTTTAACCGGACTTTTGGCAATAAACAAAACTTTCGTGCTCGTCTATATAATTTAGTTAAACCCGAAAAATCGGATGTATTTGTATATTATACAGGACATGGCGCCCCTTCATTGGTAAATAAAGAAGGATATCTAGTACCTGTCGAATGTCAAGATATTTCTTTGTTACAGTTTGAAGGATATTCACTTAATACTCTATTCGATAATATATCTAATATACCTTATAAATCTTTGACAGTAGTATTAGACGCCTGCTTTAGCGGTAACACGCATAACGGTGCACTTATTAAGAATGCCTCTCCTGTTTATATTGCCCCAAGATTGAAATTACTCAATAAAGAGAATACAGTATTGTTTTCTTCAAGTATGGGCGATCAGATCTCTTCTTGGTATCCAGAAAAAGAACATTCATTATTTACCTATTATTTCTTAAAAGGAATTAAAGATAAAATGAATGGAAGCAAGGAGTTTGAGGATTTTAGGAATAGCAATAAAAGTAATATTTCTATAGTAGAACTGAATCAATATTTGCAAGAAGAAGTGCCCTATCAAGCTCGGTTTCTTTTTAACAGAGTACAAAACCCTGAGGTTTTGGGCGATAAAAGCGGAAATTTAATTAAATGATAAGTGATTAAATTGATGATGCAAGAACATAATTCGCTCTTCTATAAAAAATTGTTCCTTATTCATATTTCTTTAAGCTAGTTCGTTTTACATATAACCTTTTACCTATTAGATTTGCCACTGGTTTCTTTCTGGGAATCAGTGGTTTTTTGTAAGATTCTATTAGCAATTTTAGTGTATGAGGTTACTCTTCAAAATTCATTTTCACACGCAGTGGGGGCAAAAATTAAAAATATGTGGTTCATTACCAGAACTTGGTAACTGGGAACAGGAAGAAGCACTGAATTTAAACTACATTACTGACGGTCATTGGGAGCTTGTTTTAGACGTTAACCTAAAAAATGCTTCAAGCTTATCTTACAAATATCTTCTTTATTTTGAAGAAAGTGGTTGGGTAGAATGGGAATTTGGTGAAAATAGAATCATCACTATTCCATCTAAAAAATATGATATCATTGAAATTCAAGATACTTGGCGATCAGTTAGAGACTTAGAAAATGTATTTGCTACAAATGCATTTACAAAAGCCATTTTTAGTCTAGATCCTATTGAAGAAAAATTTACCAAGCCCAAGTTTAAAAAAGGAAAAGGATTACAAGAATTTAAAATCAGGACTTCTAGAATTAATAATGGCTATGGGGTTTGTTTGTTAGGAGGCGTAAAAGAACTTGGTAATTGGGAAGAAAAGAATGCGATAAAAATGAAGTTTAATCCCGCTACTGGCGAATGGCAAACTTCATTACATTTAGATACGGTTTTTCCTGTAAGATATAAATATGGTATCTATGATATAAAAACTGATAAAATAGTTGAATTGGAAGCTGGTGAAGACAGGTTTATATCCATGTTTTCGAGGATCGATGAAACAGTTTTTACAACAAAAGCTGATGATAACTTTAAATATAATTCACAATGGAAAGGCAGTGGTGTAGCAATGCCTGTTTTTTCTCTAAGAAGCGAAAAAAGCTTAGGTGTAGGTGAATTTACAGATATAAAACTACTAGTAGATTGGGCAGCGAAAACAGGTCTGAAAATAGTACAAATCCTTCCTGTTAATGATACGGTTGCCACACACACATGGACTGACTCCTACCCATATGCGGCAATATCGGTATTTGCCTTGCATCCTATATTTATGAATCTTGATGAACTAGGCCCAATTAAGGCAGCAGTGACCAAAGATATCTTAATGGAGCAACGTACATTACTCAATAAAAAGAATTATGTGGACTACGAGCAAGTAATGAGAACCAAAAGCAGGTATTTCAAGCTAGCTTATGATGAAAATAAAGAAGTGTTTCATAATGATGAGGAATTCTTAGCATTTTTTAAAGACAATGAACAATGGCTGGTGCCTTATGCAGCATTTTGCTATTTAAGAGATTTATACGGTACTCCAGATTTTACCCAGTGGGAGCAATATAGCAGCATGGATGAAAAAAGTCTTGGCAAACTAACTTCACCAAAAGCAGCCCAATATAATGATATTGCTATTCATTATTACATTCAGTTTAATCTACACAAGCAATTAAAGTCAGCTGCAGATTATGCCAGAAGTAAAGGCATTGTACTAAAAGGAGATATTCCTATTGGAATTTATCGCAATAGTGTAGATGCTTGGATGTACCCAGAATTATTTCACATGGAATGCCAGGCAGGTGCTCCGCCAGACGGTTTTGCCATTGAAGGACAGAACTGGGGGTTCCCTACTTATAACTGGCAAAAAATGGCTGAAAATGGTTTTAAGTGGTGGCAATCCCGCTTAACCCAAATGGCTAAATACTTTGATGCCTATCGCATAGATCATATACTTGGTTTCTTTAGAATTTGGGAAATTCCATGGTCTTCAGTAGAAGGTATTTTAGGTCACTTCAATCCTGCATTACCACTTAGTAGTGAAGAGCTAAATCAAAAAGGACTACATTTCGATTTTGATAGGTTAAGTAAGCCGTACATTAGAGAACACATGCTTCATGATATTTTCAATGAAGAAGCCGATCATGTTAAATGGGAGTTTTTAGAAGAATATGCACCGAATTGTTATCAATTCAAACCGCAATTTGATACGCAAAGAAAAGTTGAAATTTACCTTACTCCTGATAATGATACCTCAATAGAAGAAAAAAGCAGGCTTTTAAAGCTAAAAAAAGGTTTGTTCAAACTGCATGGAGAAGTAGTATTGCTAGAAGCACCATTTTCTAATGGAAATGCTTTTAATATGAGAAATGCAATGCATTTTACTTATTCTTTTAAAGAGCTCGATTGGCATACCCAAAAAGTACTAGACGATATTTATATAGATTACTTCTATAGAAGACATGAGTATTTTTGGAGGGAGCAAGCCATGATAAAATTACCAGCTGTAAAGGCCGCTACCAATATGCTAGTTTGCGCTGAAGATCTTGGAATGGTACCAGACTGTGTTCCGGGAGTAATGGATGAGCTGGGTATGCTTAGTCTAGCAATACAACGAATGCCAAATAATAGTAAATTGGAATTTGGACACCCTAGTGATAATCCGTATTTATCAGTTTGTAGCACATCAACTCACGATATGCCTACACTTAGAGGTTGGTGGGAAGAAGATAAAAATCGTTCTCAAAAGTTTTACCATCAACTTTTAGGCAAAGATGGTGAAGCTCCATACTACTGTGAGCCGTGGTTAGCAGCAGAAATCATTAACCAACATCTTTATGGATCTAGCATGTGGGCGATTTTTCCATTACAGGATTTAATGGCCATAGATGGCGAATTAAGAAGACAAAATCCAGAAGAAGAACAAATTAATGTGCCTGCAAATCCAATGCATTTTTGGAAATATCGCATGCATATAAATCTTGAAGAATTATTAAAGCAAGATAATTTCAATAATTTACTTCAAGGAATGGTAAGCAACGCTGGTAGAATGTTACCTTACTAAATGTTTACAAAAATTTAATATGAAATCCTGTGGCATAAACTGCTACGGGATTTTTTTTGAACCTTATTTACTTGTATACAAATATGGGTAAATTACAAAAAGGCAAATATTTTCAGCTAGTTATTAAAAAATGTCCTTTTTATTTAAATACTTCATTTTTAATGACTTAAAAAATTAATCAAAAACAAGCTTCAAAAAAGAAAAATTAAAATGAATTTATTTCTTAGAATTCACACAATTATTAACCAGTTTTTGTATTAAAATCTCAAAGGATTTAGTTGTGATTAAGACACTTTTCACACAAAATTAAAATAGTTCAATTTTTATTTGTAATAGTACAATTTGAGGCAAATATTAAATTACTTTTTACTTCTTTTTTAATTGATTATTTTGTATTTTAGACTGAATCCCTACTATTATTGCCAACTACCCCATTTTTTTATTCTAACCCTAAACTTATGGATAGACTTTTTTTAAGTTCTACATAACTCTATACCAGATAATTTTACCAATATGGAAGCCACAAATCAACTAAATGTTATCAACGATTCGCACAATATTTTTAATTCAGAATGGCTAGAAACCAATGGCCTTGGTACATGGGCAGCTGGCTCAGTAAGTGGCATGAACCGAAGTAGATACCATAGTTTATTGATAGCCAATAATCGAAAAGGTGAACCAATATCGATACTATCTAAATTAGAAGAAACCATCAATATTGATGGGGAAAACATAAATTTATCTGTTAATCAATATCCTGGAGCGTTATATCCAGAGGGACATAAAAAACTTGTTTCATTTAAAAGAAAACTCTTTCCTGAATTTATTTATCAAGCAAAAGGCGTTACTTTAAAAAAGATAATAGCCAGCATACATGGCAGCAACACCCTTCTTGTAATTTATGAATTATTAGATGGTGCAGAACATGTCTCCATGGAATTATTACCCATGATTTCTAGTCGTTCCACTGAACAGCTCACATATGAGAATGAGGTTATTACGCGAGAGGCTAAATTTAATAATGGCAACTTTTTTCATAATGCCTATCCAAATAATCCTTCACTTTATATTCACGCTAAGGGCGCATCTTATAAAACTGACCCTGTATGGTTCAAAAATATTGAGTATGAAGTTGAGCGGTTAAATGGAGAGTTTTATCGCGAAGATCTTTTCTCACCTGGAAAACTGACTGTAGAGCTACACAAAAATGAAGTATTTGGAGTAATTATCTCTAATCAAGATCAGTCTCATGAAAATCCAATTGAAATGCTTAAAAACGAAGCCAATAGAAGGTCTTCAATAATAAGCGAAGGAAAAACTGATGTAGAACGAAAAGTAAGACTAGCTGCAGATCAATTTTTGGTTAAACCATCGACAAATAATTTTTCTATTAAAGGCGGGTATTTTAGCTTAGGTTATTTAACAAGAGATACACTGATTAGTTTACCTGGACTTTTACTTTCAACTCAAAAATATCAGGAAGCCAAAAATATATTACAGCAGTTGGGCAAAAACTTTAAAAAAGGACTTTTGCCAGAGAAACTTTTTACCAAGAAAAAAGAATATGTAGCTGCAGATATTCCATTATGGTATTTTAATAGTGCATATCAGTATTTTAAGTTTACTGAAGATACCGAGTTTATTTTTAACGAAGTGATGCCCATCATGAAAGATGTAATTGCTTGGTATCTAAAAGGAAGTAATAATAATATCTGTGTAGATAATGATGGTTTAGTTATAGCAGGAACAACTGATCGGCCAGCCACATGGATGAATGCTTGCTGTGAAGGTTGGGCAATTACTCCAAGAGCTGGTAAAGCTGTTGAAATAAATGCTCTTTGGTATAACGCCCTTAAAATTTATGCTTACTTTCTTGATCTTAAAGGGCAAAATACAGAGGTTAATGCCATTAATGATCTTTCAGATGGTATTAAAAAACGTTTCAACACTTTATTCTGGAATAAAAACGGTAAGTTTTTATACGATTTAATAGATGAAACCCACTTTAAGAACGATCGAGTTAGACCCAATCAATTATTTGCTTTAAGCCTTTCCTTTCCTATTGTTAGTGGTAAAAAAGCACAACATATACTTAATAAAGTAGAAGAAAAATTATTGACGAATTTCGGTATTAGAACTTTAAGTACAGATGCCATGGAATTCAAAGCAAGTTATGAAGGGAATGCAAGACAGCGTAAATTAGCTTTGCATGAAGGAACAGTATGGAATTGGCTAATAGGCCCTTACATTGATGCGTTGATTAATTTACGAGGCAAAGCAGGTGAAGTTCAAGCGCTTATGCTGTTCAACAACTTAAAAACACATTTAGATCATTCATGTATTGGTAATATATCTGCCCTATTCAATGCAAGTGGAGATCATTCTCCTGCAGGTTATCATGCTTATGCTTTAAGTGTGGCTGAATTATTACGAGTAGGTATTCAACATAGCTTGTTTAACCTAAATCCTGAAGATTTAATTACGGAAAAAGTTATTCCCCACTTAGTAGAAGACGACAAATTATACACAGAAGACGAAACTGAATTGAGTAATGAAAAGGAGGAACTTCCTGAAAATGAATACCATGAAGAAGATGTAAGTCAATTTAATAACCCATTTTCTGTAATTTCTGCATTTAGAAGTCCAGGAAACAAATTCAGTCGAATATTCTCGTTTTATAATTTTGGCTGAAAGATATCATAAAAAAAGCCCCTTTGGGGCTTTTTTCATATACAAAAGAATATTTAATCCTATCGTCCACTAAATCTTCCCCCTTTTTCATTTTCCATTTTTTCAACTGCATCACCACTATTAAGTGTCTTAGAAACCTGAATATAAGGACCAGTCACTATTTCTTGCCCATCTTCTAAACCACTAATAATCTGGATAAAATCAAAATCGCTAATTCCAGTAACAACATCAACCATTTTTACTGTATCTCCCACATGTACAAAAACTACTTCTTTTAAGTCTTCATTTTCTGTTCTTTCTTCATCTGGTTTTCTGTCCGAATTATTCTTTTTCTTTTCAGGCCTTGTGGTTACTGCAGACAAAGCTACACCTAAAACATCTTGTTTTATCTCAGTAATTATATCAACACTTGCTGTCATACCAGGTCTGAACGGCGAAGTATTTTCAGCAATTGGCGCCTCAATTTTATCTGTTTTCATTAAAGCTTTATATGCGTCGTTATTGATCAAAACTTTTACTTCAAACTCGGTTACTTGATCACCAACTCCAGCGGTAGCAGATTCATTGGCAGAATTGGCTATCGCAGAGACTACTCCTTTAAATTCAACATCGGCATAGGAATAGGCATCTACATCAATAACCGCTGTATCTCCAATGTTAACCCTAATAATATCGTTTTCATTTACATTTACCCTTACTTCCATTTCATTGAGATTAGCAATCCTGAGCATGGCTGTACCCTGCATTTGCTGAGTCCCAACTACCGTTTCTCCTTTCTCAACCAACAACTTTGTAACAATACCTCCCATAGGGGCATAAATCTCAGTAAAACCAAGGTTTTCACGTGCTTCTTTTACAGTAGCTTCTGCACTTTTAACAGTATATAGTGCTGCTTCTACATTTTGTTTGGCGGCTTCAAAATCTGCTTCTGCGCCTTCATAAGTAGCTAAAATGTTATCGAAATCTTGTTGCGAAATGGCTTTTTCTTCGAAGAGTTTTTTATTGCGATCATAATCACGTTTAGAGGCTTCGAATTGCGCCTTTGACTGCGCTAACCTGGCTTTTGATTGGGCATGGTTGGCTTTTTGGGTGTTAAGTGTTGCAATCGTTCTATCTAATGCTGAACGAAGATTGTCAGGATCCAATTTTAGTAACAATTGCCCTTGAATTACTGAATCTCCTTCTTCAATAAATATTTCAGTAATCTCACCAGCGACTTGTGGACTAATTTCTACCTCTTCTACAGGTTCAATTTTTCCAGAGGCACTTACTTTTTCAACAATCGTAACCAATTTTGCATTACCAAACACCACTTTTTTGGCTTTTTTGTTTCCAATCCATCCTTGATTTTTAGCTACAAAGCCACCCCCTAATAATACGACTAGGGCCACTACAGCAATAATAATTAATTTTTTGTTTGAGGTCTTCTGCGACATAGTTTCAAATAGTTTCGGAGTTTTTCAAATCAGTAGCTTTTTGCTTTAAATAATTACATAAATAGTTAAAAACTATGAATTGCAACTCTGATATAGATGTAATTTAAACGACGCTAAATTAAAGTATTTAGTGATAATTTATATCCTTATTGCATGAATGGATTTAATCTATGTTGAAAGGTAGTTTCCACTGAAGTCTTGAAATAAATAACTTCAAATGAGTTATTTTAATCACTAAAATTTTTGTATTAACTTCCATATATTGAAAGTTTCCCCAAAAAAAATCTTAGAAATCAACAAAATAAAGTTTGGCAGAACAAAAGATTTTTGATAAACCATTTCAGAAAGTATAGTAATGAAAATTTCTAATTACTACTAAAGGATATTTTGTTTCGAAATCTACATTGCTTTTTCTGATCGTACTACACCAAACAAAGAATGTATAAAAGTATTATTTAATAACTATTAGTCCCTAATATCCTACTATCAACTTAAGATTTTCAAGGAACTGGCAGGTTCCTTGAAAACACTCCCTCTTCTTTGTCAGTTGCATTTAAAACTGAACAATTACCAACTATGAAATTTGGGAAATTATACGATTTAAGCAATGTTGATTTTTCCTTACCCCCAATAGCGAAAGAAAGTACATCTTTATTCACAGAGAAGGATATTGAAAAAAATAATTGTGAAATATTAATTGGCTGCCCGTCTTGGTCTAGTAAAGATTGGATAGGTAAAATTTATCCCACAGGCACCAAAAGTAGAGACTTCTTAAAGTTCTATTCTAAAAGTTTTGATAGTATAGAATTGAATACTACTTATTATCGAACTCCAACGGCAGAAACATTGCAAAAATGGAAAGACATGGTCTCTCCTACTTTTAAATTCTGCCCAAAAATTTCACAACAAATAAGTCATTATCGAAGGCTTAATAATGTAAGTCTACTTATTGAGGAATTCTGTGTAGCATTCGATTTACTTGAAACTCAACTTGGTCCATTCTTTTTACAGTTACCTCCTAATTTTGGTATTAATGAAATTGATAAACTTAAAAGGTTTATCACGCAATTCCCTAAGGGTTACCAACTTGCCGTTGAATTTAGACATGAAAGCTGGTTTAACAACCATGATCAATTTGAGTCGGTCTGTAGGTTGTTACAAGCAAATAATATGATGACATGTATTAGTGATGTTGCAGGAAGAAGAGATGTGTTACACCAAAGATTAACCTCTAAAGAACTAATGTTGCGCTTTGTAGGCAATCATCTCCATCCTACTGATTATTCAAGAGCAGATGATTGGATAAAAACTATCGCAGCTCTTGCAAGTAAAGGTTTAAAGAAAGTCTATTTTTTTATACATCAACCTGAAGAAACTGAATGTCCTGAGATGGGAGTTTATTTGGTAAATCAATTAAAAAAAGCAGGATTGAATAATGTAAAACCTTTACAATATAAAGTAGGAGGCATACAGTCTACTTTATTTTAATTTGATAGTGGGCTAAACAACCATCAACAAGTAATTGCATTATTCATATAAAGTGTATTTCACATTATTAGCTTTATTGTTTAACTTAACATATAACAGCAGTTTTTATAGACTTCTAACTACCTATTATGTCGAATCCTAAAGCCATAAAAAATCTGGTTTCTTATATTATTGTTTTTCTTATTACTGTCTTTTCAGTAAGTGCTCAAAAGTTGCTGGTTCTAGATAGATACAATAAAAATCGTATCAAATTAAATGAAGGAGATGAAATCTTTTTTAAGCAGATTGATAATCCGACGCGGTACAATGATTATATCGTTTCACTCAGAGACTCGTCACTGGTGTTAAGTACAAGAAATTTAGAAATGGAGCTGAAGGAATTTGATAGCTTTTATTTCCCGAATACTACCGCCAGATTTTTAGGAATGGGCACAGGTTTTATTGGTGGTGGATTTTTATTTGCTGCTGCAGTTGAGCCATTGGTAAGTGAGAATTTTTATGATCAACGTGAATCTGCAATTATTGGGGCATCTTTCATGGCAACTGCTTTGATATTGCAAGCTTTTAAATGGAAGAAATTTAAATTGAATAAAAGAAGCCGTATCAGAATTATTGACACAACCTTTAGAAGGAATCTATAACGTTAAAGTTGTTCCTTTAAATTTACCATTCATTGTTTGTAAGTTATTTGCATGCATGATCAACACTTCTTCTACTCCTTTTTCTAAGGCTTGAAAACAATTATGCATTTTTGGAAGCATACCTGCTGCTATAATACCATTTTGTTTCAATTGTTGATAATTTATCGAGTCAATCTTTTCAATTAAGGAACTTTCTAGATCTGGGTCCATCATAACCCCAAGCTTTTCAAAGCAATAAACCAACGAAACTTCGTACAACTCAGAAGCGGCAATAGCCAATTGCGCAGCTATTGTATCGGCGTTGGTGTTGAGCAATTGACCTTGTTGATCATGTGTTAATGCGCATACCACAGGTACAATATTATTTTCTATTAGTGTTTTTATAGCATCGGTATTCACCTGTTCAATATCACCAACAAAGCCATAATTTATCTTTTTAACAGGTCTTTTAATTGCTGAAATCAAGTTCATATCTGCCCCTGACATACCTAAAGCATTAATGTTATTAGCCTGTAAAGATGCTACTAGGTTTTTGCTCACCCAACCAGCATACATCATGGTTACTACTTTTAGGGCAGCTTTATCAGTAATGCGTCTGCCATCCACTAAATTGGATTTTATTCCCAATTCCTCAGAAAGCTTTGTAGCTAATTTTCCACCGCCATGTACTAAGATTTTATTCCCTTTTAGCTGGGCGAAATCACTTAAAAATTGTTGTAATGCAGATTCATTATCAATAACATTACCCCCTATTTTTACTATTTTAAGAGACTCCATATTTATAAGTTTTGCAGTATTTTCTCAAGAACCGCTTGAGCAGCAAAAGTTCGGTTTCCAGCTTGTTCAATCACTAATGAATTAGACGAATCAATGACAGTATCACTCACCACAACATTTCTTCTTACTGGTAAACAATGCATAAAATAGGCATTATTCGTTAGCTTCATTTTATCACTATTTATCTGCCAATTCTCTTCTACATCTAAAATTCCCCCATATCTTTCGAAAGAAGACCAGTTTTTAGCATAAATGAAATCTGCATCTTTGAATGCTTCCTTTTGGTTATGGACTATCTTAGCTCCTTTTGTAAATTCTTCAGATAATTCATACCCTTTGGGGTGAGTAATAGTTAAATCATACTGGGCGTGTAATACCCATTCAGCAAATGAATTTGAGACAGCTTGTGGTAAAGCACGAGGATGCGGCGCCCATGTAAGTACAATCTTAGGTTTACTAATTTTTCTTTTGGTTTGAATAGTCACTAGATCTGTGAGTGATTGCAAAGGATGTCTGGTAGCAGACTCTAAACTAACTACAGGTATTCCTGCGTGCTTCACAAATTGATTGAGCACATTGTCTGCATAATCTTCATCACGATTTTTTAAACCAGGAAAAGAACGGATACCAATAATATCAAAATAACTACCAATTACTGCGGCTGCTTCTCTCACATGTTCGGCCTTGTTTCCATCCATCACAACACCATCATTAAATTCTAACTGCCAACCATCGCTACTAAAATTCATGACGATGGGTTTGATACCTAAATTTTGAGCAGCAATTTGTGTGCTTAATCTGGTTCTTAGGCTTGGATTTAAAAAGATGATTCCCATATTTTTACCTTCGCCAATTTCTTGATTGGCTTTTGGATTTTCTTTAAAATCTATGGCCCTATTCACCAAATCGCTAATATTTTCTACATCATGAACTGAAGTGAAATTTCTCATTTTTCAATTATTACAAATGCCAAAAACTTATATTTTAATCTTGATCATCAAAGTTGAATTGGTCTAGAATTTAGCCAAAACTTTGATGAACTTTTCTAGAAAGAACTCAACTTCACTTTCCTTAATATTTAAAGGTGGTAGCAAACGAATTACATTCGGGTTACTCGAAGAGCCAGTAAAAACACCTTCTTCTACTAATAATTGGGTTCTCAATGGATTAATGGGATTATCAAACTCAATTCCTAACATCAATCCCCTACCACGAACTTCTTTTACCTTTGGTAAAGTAATTAATGATTGTTTAAGTAAAGCTCCAGTTTTTTTGGCATGCGATATCAAGTCTTCTTCTTGAATTACTTCTGCTACCGCCAATGCTGCAGAACAAGCTAAATGAGTACCACCAAAAGTACTGCCTAACATACCATGCCATGGTTTAATATGTGGTGCGATTGCTAGTGCTCCAATTGGAAAACCATTGCCAATGCCCTTCGCCATGGTGTAAATATCCGCATCGAGACCATAAAAATCGTGTGCAAAATAATGACCACTTCTCCCGCAACCACATTGTACTGAATCAGCTATAAATAGGGCATGATTTTCATCGCATAATTGTCTTATCTTTTGCATGAAAGCCATGGAAGGTTCATAAATTCCGCCAATTCCTAAGATTCCTTCAATAATGACAGCAGTTATTTCTTCATCTTTAAATGCTTTTTCTAATGCTATTTCATCATTTAATGGAAGGATGAGCGCATTTTCTGTGGCATTTACAGGAGCAACTATTTTAGGATTATCAGTAACAGCTACTGCCATAGAAGTTCTTCCATGAAAGCCTTTTTTAAAGGAAATAACTTTCTTTTTTCCATTGTAGAAAGAAGCTAGCTTAATAGCATTTTCATTGGCCTCAGCCCCCGAGTTGCACAAAAACAATTGATAGTCTTTCTTTCCAGATAATTCACCCAATTTTTCGGCTAGTTGGCCTTGCAGTGGATTTTGAACAGCATTGGAATAGAAAATCATCTGCTGCATCTGCCTTTGCAACTTATCAATAAAATGTGGATGACTATGCCCTATGGAAATCACGGCATGTCCGCCATAAAAATCAAGGTATTTATTTCCTTTTTTGTCCCATATCCAACTACCTTCCCCTCTTTGAGGAGCGATGTCATAAATGGGATATACATCAAACATTTTCATAATGATAAATATTATTCGCTAAAATGCTCCTGCTTTAAACTTGAGTCCCATTTTGTCATCTAATCCAAAAGCTATGTTCATATTATGTACTGCTTGGCCAGATGCTCCTTTTAATAAATTATCAATAATTGTAGTAGCCATAATATAATCTCCATGCTTTTCGATATGGACAATTCCCTTATTGGTATTTACTACTTGCTTTAAATCCGGATTTTCATCTGAAATTACCACAAAAGGATTGCGTTTATAGTAGCTTTCATAAATAGATTTAACCTCATCGAAAGGAATGGTACATTTGGTATACATTGAGCAAAGTATACCTCTTGTAAAATTCCCCCTCATTGGTATAAAAATGAGTTCTTGATCAAACTTAGGTTGCAATTGAAGCAAGCTTTGTTTTATCTCTGCCAGATGCTGGTGCTTAAAAGCTTTATAGACTGAAACATTATTGTTTCTCCAGCTAAAATGGGTAGTAGGCATCGGTTTTTGTCCAGCGCCAGTCGAACCTGTTATTCCCTGAATGTGTACAGTATCTTGCAAAAGGCCATAACTTGCCAGGGGCAATAAACCCAATTGTATACAAGTAGCAAAACAACCCGGATTGGCGATCCTTTCTGCAACCTTAATATAATGTCTATTTAACTCTGGCAGCCCATAAATAAAATCGTGCTCTTCAGTTTTAATTCTAAAATCTTGACTTAAATCTATTATTTTCAATTTACCTGGAACAGCCTGCTCACTCAAGAATTTTTCTGATTGACCATGTCCCATACAAAGAAAAAGGACATCTATTCTAACTGATATTTCATCAGTAAAATGAATTTCTGTCTCTCCAAGTAAATCGGTGTGTACTTTACTTATTGGTTCGCCCGCATGGCTTTTACTATGAACGAAAGTAATAACCACTTCAGGGTGGTTCAAAAGGATACGAAGCAATTCACCAGCTGTGTATCCTGCTCCTCCAACAATTCCTACTCTAATCATTATTACTTCCGTTTACTTGATGAAAAATTTTAATTTGATTTCCTAATATTTTTGTAAAGCCCTTTACATCTTCAGCAGACCAACCGAGGTTCATCTCTCCATAGCTGCCAAATTTAGCAGACATTAAATCATAAGGAGATGATATACCTGTTATGTGAAATCTATATGGATGTAATTTTACAAACACATCACCTATTACATTGGCTTGTGTACTTTCAAGAAAAGTTTCAATATTACGCATTACTGGATCCAAAAAAGCAGCTTCATGTAACATCATACCATACCAATTTGCTAACTGCTCTTTCCAATGCTGTTGCCATTTTGTAAGCACATGTTTTTCTAATAAATGATGGGCTTTTATTATAATTAATGGAGCTGCCGCTTCAAAACCCACTCTTCCTTTTATGCCAATAATCGTATCACCAACATGAACATCTCTACCTACGGCATATTTTCCTGCCATTATTTCTAATGCTCTTATTGCTTCTACAGGAGATATCTTTTTATCATCCAAACCTACCAATTCCCCTTTTTCAAAATTCAATTTAATGACTAAGGAATCTTTATCATCAACAGCTAATTGTGTAGGAAATGCATGTTCTGGTAATTCTCCATCAGAAGTCAGCGTTTCTGCACCACCAACACTCGTACCCCATAAACCTTTATTAATGGAATATTTAGCTTTTGACCATTCCTTTTTTACTCCTTTCCCTATTAAATAATCTACTTCAGCTTCTCTAGAAAGCTGCTGGTCTCGAATTGGTGTTATAATTTCCAGTTCTGGTGCAATTACTTGAAAGACTAAATCGAATCTCACCTGATCATTACCTGCTCCAGTGCTACCGTGAGCGATGGCATCGGCTCCAATTGATTTAGCATATTTTACAATTTCCAATGCTTGAAATACTCGTTCAGCACTTACAGAAAGCGGATAGGTATTGTTTTTTAGAATATTGCCATAGATTAAATACCGTACACAGTCCTGATAGTATTTTTCAGTAGTTTCTAAAGTTTTATGACTACTTACGCCAAGTACATTAGCACTACTCGCTATTTCATCTAATTCATTTTTATCAAACCCTCCTGTATTTACAATAGCTGTATGGACTTCGTATCCACAATCTTCTGAGAGATATTTAACGCAGTAAGAGGTGTCTAATCCACCACTAAAGGCTAAAACTACCTTCTTGTTCATTATTTATATTTTATGTGTTGAAAGATTAAAATATTGATAATACCTTTTTAGACTTTTTAATTTTTAATAGCGCCTTCTTTTTAGATTTCCTAGAAAACAAGAAGGCTTTAAATTGAGTCCATCTATCTGTTAAGCTTTTTTTTCCATTGTTAGATTTTTTCAACTCCTTCTCAGGATCATATATCATTCCGGTGCACAGACACAGTGAGCGATTTGTCCTGGTAAGAATATCATAATTTTTACAACTTTGGCAACCCTTCCAAAAAGTTTCATCTGTGGTAAGTTCAGAAAAAGTAACGGGTTTGTAACCTAATTCAGAGTTTATTTTCATAACAGCCAAGCTGGTTGTTATCCCAAATATTTTTGAGTTAGGGTATTTTTCTCTCGATAATTCAAAAACCTTTTTCTTAATTTTTTTCGCCAATCCACTTTTTCTATAATTGGGAAGTACGATTAAACCAGAATTGGCTACGTATTTTTCATGATCCCAAGTCTCTATGTAACAAAACCCTGCTAGCTTATTAGCCTCCAATGCAATTACTGCTTTGCCCTGCCTCATTTTACCTACAATATATTCAGGTGTTCTTTTGGCAATACCAGTGCCCCTTTCATTAGCAGCTAAGGCCATTGCATCTGTAATTTCATTAGCATATATACTATGCTCATCTGTAGCGAAAAATACTTCGACAGTCATTTCACAAAAATTAAAATAAGTAAATGATTATATAATTGGTTTTATAGATAGTGTATAAGGCTAACGCCTAATAGTTAGAGAAAAGAAAGCCTGAAATATAAAAGCGATACCAATTATCATTAGAAACTTGTATAATTTGTAAGATTTATAATCAAACATAAGAAATCTATAATAAAATACACAAATAATTATATTCTAATTAAATATAAGCTTGGCAAATTCATTGTCTTTTTTACTATTTCTAAAATAGCTTTCAAAGCTTTTTTTTAGATAAGTATATAACTTTAGGATAATTATTAGGGAAAAAAAGTATATTTGATGTACCAAATAATCTACTTTTTCAACTTACATTATTATCTGAATTAATATCTGTCTTCTTTATGTAAAACAAACTACTACTTCATTACATCAGATAATATATTATTATAGTCAACTATACCTAAAATACTGGTAAATAATATCTTATATCATTTATAGTTATTAAAAAATATTGTTGGTGCTATTTCACTAGCTTCACAGTAAGGCTATATTTTTTAATCTATTGGTTTTGAATGAATTGTTTTTTTAACTATATATTAATTCTTTCTTCAGCAGGTCTTTTTTCTTTTGCAAACCTTTTTGGAACGTTTGCTCCATCTAATTCTGATAAAGGTTTAAGTACAGAAAGAGCACTTTCGCAATACCATGTAAGCACTTGGACAAGCGACCAAGGCTTACCTACCCAAGGTGTGAATGGTATTATTCAAAGTGATGAAGGTTATATTTGGTTAGCTACCTATGAGGGTTTATTTAAATTTAATGGAATAAACTTTAACAATATTATTCCTGAGGCTAGCAATAGTAAAATAGCTGTAAATTCCTTCAAAGGATTATATAAAGAACCATGTGGTAAAATCTGGATGATTGCCAACGGAGGTGGTTTAATTTCTTATCATAAAAATGCCTGGAATGTTTACTCTACAAATGATGGGCTCACAAGTAATGTGGTTAACTCCTTTTTATTTAATAGTAAAAATAAATTATGGATAGGTACTTCTAAAGGTGCTGTAATAAAGAATGGAGAAAGATTTGAACAGGTAATTATTGATGAAAGCAACAAGCAAATACCAATCAATGATATATTAGAAGATCCCAAAGGAAATTTATGGTTTGCTACATCTAATGGCTTGATTAAAACAGATAGTAGTGGCAAATTTTTAGAAAAACTCACTTTAAACGATGGTTTATACAGCGATAATGTATACTCCATATTGATAGAGCCACTCAATAATGACAAGTTTAATGTTTGGATAGGTACAGATAAAGGAGTACAGTTATTACTTAAATTAACTGGTGATAGCAATGAAAGTATTAAGCAAGATAAATTAAAGTCTTTAGGTTCCGCAGATGCGCTTTCAGATAAAAGCATTTATAAAATTTATAAAGATATTCCAGGTAATATTTGGTTGGGTACCAATAGAGGTCTTTTTAGATATAATGGTCATTTAGAAGAAATTACCGAAAACAGCCGATTGCCAATGCACCAAGTAACGGATATTACCAGCGATGATCAAGGTAATATTTGGGTAAGTACTTATCGCAATGGCTTTTACCATATAGCACAAGGAAAATTCATAACCTATTCAGATGCACAGGGCTTAGCGGGAAAAACTGTATATGGTATAATTGAAGCAAAAGAGGATTCTTCCATTATTATCGCCACTGATAATGGCTTAAGTAGATATAAGAAAGATTGGAATTTTTCCCCTTTCGAAATCAATGGAAAACCTTTTCTTAAAGGAAAAGATGTAAGAGATCTGTATCAAGATAGCAAAGGTAATTATTGGTTTGCCACCACAAGTAAACTGTACAACTATACCAATGAGCAAGAGCTCAATATTTATTCTACGGCAAATGGTCTAATTTCTGACTATGTACGGGTGATATATGAAGATAAAAAAGGGAATTTATGGTTCGGAACAGATGAAGGACTCAACAAGTATAATGATGGTATATTTTCAGAATTCACCATTGAAAATGGGCTGTCAAGCAATAGAATTCATGCTGTTTTTGAAGATAGCAATGGAGCTATTTGGATCAGTACTGATGATGGCTTGAATAAGATAAATGGAAATAATATAGAATCACTCTATGTGGAAGATGGCCTTTCTGGTAACGTTATTTTTAAAATTTTAGAAGATAATGATGGAACAATTTGGGTTGGAACTAGTGGCGGAATATCAAGAATTAAAAACGGTAAAATTGATAGTATCGGTAGAAAAGAAGGCCTTCTTATCAATTCTGTATTTGATATACTAGAAGATAAAGATGGATATTTTTGGATACCAACCAATCAGGGTATTTACAGAATTAACAAAGAAGAATTAAACCAACTAGCAGATGGAAAAACCCTAGAACTAGATGCAGTAATGTATAAAAAGGGTGATGGAATGAAGGTAAATGCTTGTACGGCAAATGCTAGAAGCTTGATTTCCTCTTTTGGAGAATATTGGATTCCTACCCCAGAAGGAGTGACTGTAATCCCCCAACCAGAATCACCAGAGGTTAACCGTAATCCTCCAAGAATAATTATTGAAGCCGTACAAATTAATGGTAAAGACATTCCTATTGAAGAAACCATGGAATTACCATCTGGAGATTATCAGTTGAGTATTAAATATACTGGCTTAGATTATCATTCTCCTGGAAGAGTGAGCTTTTCTTACTCATTGAGTGATTATCTAAAAATGCCGAACAAAAGTGATAAAAGAGAAGCTGTTTTCACAAACATTCCACCGGGTGAATATACTTTTAACGTAATTGCTTTCAATAGTGACAATGTCCCGAGCAACTATTCTTTCCAAATTATTAAGAAGCCTAAGTTTACAGAAACGTTTTGGTTTTATTTGATACTGGCTGTTCTTGTAATTCTTACAGGTAGGCAAATTATCATTTTTACAACTACCAAAGTAAAAAGGGAAAATAAGATACTTGAGAAAAAAGTAGAAGAAAGAACCATATTAATCAATGAGCAAAAAGAATTAGTAGAGAAAAAGAAAAAAGAAGTAGAGGCCAAAAATAAAGCACTAGAAGAAAGTAACGATAAGCTGATTAAACTAAACAAAGAAAAAAACAATTTAATTGGAATTGTAGCGCATGATCTCAAAAGTCCATTAAATCATATTTCAGGTCTTATCAATATCATTAAACTTTCGGGTGACAATCTGAATGAAGAGCAAGATGAATACATTTCTCATATACTCAAATCTGCCAATAAGTTAAATCAAATGATTTCCCAGATTCTTGACATAGAATCTATAGATTCTGGAAAACTTAAAATACAATTAGCAGATATAGAAGTGCACAGTTTGTTAGCTAACATCATTAGCAATTATACTGTTGAGCTGGAGCGCAAAGAAATGGAGCTCCAATTTGAACATAAGGATGAAAAATTTCCTATAAAAGCAGATGAAAAAATAGTTGAACAGATTTTCGACAACCTTATTTCAAATGCGATAAAGTTTACCCCCAACGGTAAAAAAGTCTACATAAGAATTATAGAAACAAAGGCTGAATATATCCGGGTAGAAGTGCAAGACGAAGGACCTGGTATTGCTAGTGCCGATATGCATAAATTATTTGGCAAGTATCAAAAACTTTCAGCTAGGCCTACAGGTGGAGAACATTCTACTGGATTAGGCTTATCCATTGTGAAAAAATATGTAGAAGCATTAGGTGGTAAAGTCTGGTGTGAAAGTGAATCTGGTAATGGAGCCACATTTATAGTTGAACTCAAAAAAGTGAGCAATAAAGAATTCTCTATTAAAGAAGACCATCTATTAGATAATTAGTCTGCATAATGTAGCCTATACATTATTTTTATTCAAAGGCTTGCTTAATTTTGGCTCTGAAATTTAAGCCATACCTCTATGACAAAGTATTGTTTAGTGATTCTTCTGACTTATTTGAGTTCAGGACTTTATGCACAATTATTTACTCCTTCTCAATTAAGAGCATCCATAAATCAATTAAAAACAGAGCAGCAACTTATTAAACAAAATAGTAACCTGTCTAATGAGAAAAAGCTCGAGTTACTCACCGACTATGGACTTTTAAAAGAAGCTTCTACACTATTAAATTCAATCAAGGAAAATTACGAAGGAGAATATGCAAAAGCGAAGTTTTTTAAAACCATCCACCAATATAAAAGAGCACTACAACATGTTGATGTAGCACTAACTTTATCACCTGAAAAAAGAGATGCCTTACTACTAAAAGCAGAATTATTACTAATATTAGATCAACCCTTAGCTGCACAAGAAATAGCAGAAACTAGGCTAGCCAAAGTCAGTTTTGATGATCGTGCTTTGGTAATTAATGCCAAAGCTACTCGTAAAATAACAGGAAGGGATGAAACAGCTGAAAGCTATATTAAAAATGCCCTTGCTATCAATAATAATAATGCAGATGCTTGGTTTCTGAAAGCTGAAATGGAGGCATTAAATAGGGATGCTTTTATGGAAGCATTAAATAAATGCTTGAGTCTAAATCCTTATCATTTGAAAGGAAGAGAGTTGTTAGGTTATATCAATATTGGTTTTTACAACTTAGAAAATATAGATACTACGAGTGCCCTACTCAATTGGGAATTGGCATTATTAAAAAATCCGTTTTATGCACCTGTTCATGTGGCAGCTTTACAAGTTCATTTAAATCGAGAAAAACAAGATGACCTTATTAAAGTAAATAATACTTTAAGTGCTGATTATCAACAACAAAAATTAGTAGATGCTTACAAGTACATCGATGAGATTAAAAGGGTAAGGAAAACTTTATTTGCTAATAATATTAAAACAGATGTGTTAAGTGCTTTTTCTACTATTGAGAAGGGGCAGATTCCCGCAAGCGTCTATCATACCATTTTATTAGAAATTATTTATGCGCACCAAGCAATTGATAATAAGGGTGAAGAAAACATAAATAATATCATAAAAGGTACACAAAAAAATCGAAAATTTTATCATCAGAATAAAGAAATCAGCAGCATTATCAATATTTCATTAGGTGAGTTCTCAACCTTTTGGGAGTTACTATTATTGAATCAAAATGACCCTGAGATACAGTTTTATAGTTTACAGGATAGTGATTTAGCTTTTTATGAATTATTAAAAGCCATTAGTGATAATTCTGCATTGAAAGTCGCTCTAATTGATAAGATTTATGAAAACTGTATGCCAGAAAACTTAAAAAGAAAATACAGGCAGTATGTTGATGAATGTGATATTTCTTTTGTAATAGATTTTGATCTCAATTTCTTAAATTTCGAACCTATCGATGATAATTACCAATTTGCTTTTGACCATTATTGTGACTCACTAAATCTTTATTTCGCCGAACTAGAAAACAGTATCAAAGAAGGTGGTAATAATCTTAATCTATTTAAAGCAGAAGCACTTACAAACCTTTCTGAAAGGCTTATTGACATAGGTAAGTTCGATGAAGCAACTTCATTTTTACAAACAGCTTTAACTTTGCAACCAAGACATATTCCCGCCCTACTTGTTCAAAGTAAATTAAAAGCTGCTCAAAATCAACACGAAGAAGCGCAACTTTGGTGGAGTACTGCTTTTGAAACCGATCCAACGATTCCTGAAATTTATATTACTGAAGCAGCTTTGGTTCAATATAAATTTGAATTAGGAAGGATAACGGCTGAAACTGCTTTTAATGAGTATTCTAAGGCTTATGCTAAAGCCATTAGTTTAGAAAAAGATTCTTACCTTTTTAGTCTTTATAACAGGCAAATACAAGAACAATTTAAATTGTTTGGAAAATATGACGAATCACTGCAATTGGCTGAAGCTTATCTCTCAAAAAAAGTAAGGAATCACAACACTTTTGAAGCATTACTTATTGAAGAGACAAAGGCATTTACAACAGCCCTTAGAGTAGAAATAGGTAATGCCAATAAATTCAAAATGAATGCGCTTAATTTACTTGAAACCAATCCTTATAATACCAACATTCACGATAAACTTTACTCAGCTTATGCTTATAATGATCAAGAGGAATTAATTGTCAATAAGATAGGAAAACTATCATATCTAATGAATAATCTTTATACTTTAAAGCAAACAAATTCTAAAAATAATCCTATTTTCCCAGAAATTACTGAATTTCTAAAACCCCTTGATCAACTTACTTATCTGGCTATAATCGTAGCACTCATCGATAATGGGCACATAGAGGAAGCAAAAGAAAAATTACAAAGTTTTAGCTTTTCGAAATTGCCTGAAGTGTGGAGTAATTACCATTACACCCGGGCTAAATTATTAATGGCTGAAGAAAATTATTTAAATGCAGGCAATGCTCTTGTAGCTAGTTTGGAATCTATGCCAGCTAATTTTAGAAGCTTTAAATTATTAGATGAAGTTCATACAAAAACGAAAGAAAAAACACTTAAGAAGGCTTTTAAAAAGCAAAAGAAGCTTCAAAAGAAACTAAATATTTCTTCTGGAGAAGATTTTCAATAATTAAATTACTTATTTAACTTTTTGGAAATATCTTTTTTTTGCATTTTCTTTCAAGATGAGAAAAATGAGCTGTGCAGCACAAAAAACTACGCCAAAGATCAAAAGAATTTTATCGAGAATACCTGTATTGCCAAGCATCCACTCTTTTAATGTATAATAGGAAAAAATGATAAATGAGATAATGGCAAAACATTTCATCCAAAAATCGTAAACGCGTATATATTTACTTCGGGTAAAAGCAGCCATTGGAATAATTATATTATGATTAATTAAAGGATTTTTTAGAATTGTTAATGGAATTTAATAATATATTGAAAAAAAATCAAATTGTATTTTATCTATTTTCAGTTTTGTTCATTGCAATTTCTGCCCAAATTAGTATAGATATACACATATTTGATACCGAAATTCCTATTACAGGACAAAGCTTGGCCGTTTTAATAGTAGGCTTTTCAACTTCTAAAAATAAAGGATGGATTGCCATACTAATTTATCTAATCATTGGATTTTTAAGTTTGCCTGTATTTGCAGATGGTAGTGCAGGTATAGAAAAATTATTTGGGTATACAGGTGGTTATTTAATCGGTTTTTTAGTAGCAGCAAGATTTATGGTACATATTAGAAAACTAGGGTGGCATAAGCAGACCTACAAAATATTCATGGCAATGTTTCTGGGTACATTAATTATCTTAATATTGGGCTATTTACAACTGAGTTATTTCCTTGGTTTCGAACAAGCATTATTGAAAGGAATATTGCCCTTTTTACCGGGTGCTTTGGTAAAAATTATTTTAGGCATGCTTCCTTTTGTAGCAATGAATTGGTGGGGCAAAAATAGTTAGCTAAATATAAATCAAGCTTTTGATGCTTTTTTAATAAAGCAAAATACGCTTCAAAATGATTCATAATCGTACTACTACAAAATAGATATAAGCCACAAAAAATAATAAGAAGAAAAAAGATTGCCAACGGTCTAATCTTTTCATTTTGCCAGAAAACATACCTACAAACAAAAGACATGTACCAAACAAGAAAAAATTTAAATCAAAATTTAAACCCTTGTTATAAGGTAACTCTTTTACAATAGCTGCCAAGCCAAGTACAAATAAGAAATTGAATATTGTAGAGCCTAAAATATTACCAAATGCTAAACTGGGTTTTCTCTGATAAACAGCCACCGCAGAAGTAGCTAATTCTGGCAAAGAAGTAAACACAGCGACTATAGTAATTCCGAAAAACCTTTGTGTAATTTCAAAATATTGGATAAGCTTTGTGCCTTCTTCAACAATTAAGTTCCCTCCAAAAGCGGTGGCAATCGTGCCACCAGCTATCCAAATAAATGTTTTGAGATTAGAATTTTCTGGAGTTTTATCATCAAAATCTATTCTATTAAATCCACTTTTTCTGAGGTTAAAATAAATCAATATTAAAAAAAGGATAAAACAAAAGAGTAAAAATGCGCCTTCTTTTCTATCAATAATATTAGTTTCTGCATCGAATAGAAATTGATCATTAGTGACTAAAATGATTATGATTGTCACTAAAATCATTAATGGGATTTCTCTGAAAATAACTACGTTTTTAAGACTTATTGGAAATATAATCCCAACCAGACCAAGTATAGCATAAAGATTAAAGATATTAGCTCCAATAATTGTTGAGAAAACTATATCACTATAACCTCTATAGGCGGCAATAACATTAACAATTAATTCAGGTAATGAAGTACCAAAAGCCAAAACAGTCATTCCAATTAATATCTCAGGCAAATGGTATTTGTGCGCTAACTCTACTGCCCCTTTTACTAAATAATTAGCCCCGACTGTTAGTAATAAAAAGCCAAGGAGCAGTAGAAATATGTCGCCAATAATTATCCCCATAGATTGGCTGGATATACTCCAGCTTTTACTAATTCATCTAGTTTTTTTACAGCAATTGCTTTATCATCTCTATAGGTTACACCAAACCATTTTTCAGGTGTATTCAATACTTTCATTCGTGCACCACCAGAATGAATAAGGTTGTTTACTACAGTAGGAATATAAAATTCAGATTTTAGTTCATTACCTCTTTCTTTTAGAAAGTCTTTAAATTGACTTTGGTAATGCGCCATTACAGATGGAGGAAAGCCCATCATATTCATAGAAGCTACTTCATTGCCAGTTAAAGGTAGACGACTTCCTTCTTCTTCAAAACCAATGTCTCCGTTTAATCGATTTATTTTTGTACGTTCAGTAATACTTTGCAAGAAATCTCCCCTATCCGTTACACAAATGCCCCTAGATACACTACCATGTTCCGAAAGTGTATTTTCTAATTTATATCCAACCATGCAATAATCTGTCGTTGCTAAATCCATTTCTTTAAGGTAATCAGCAAGAACCTCAAATGAATGCTGGCCATAAAAATCATCGGCATTTATTACAGCAAAAGGTGTATCAATCTCGTTAGCAGCTACTAATACTGCATGGCCCGTACCCCAAGGTTTTACCCTTTCTGCAGGTACTTCAAAACCATCTGGCAAATTATCTATTTCTTGAAAAACATAACTTATTTCAATTTTATCTTTCAGTTTATCGATAAATAATTCTTTAAATTCTGCCTCTATCCTTTTACTAATAACAAATACTATTTTACCAAAACCGGCACGAATAGCATCATAAATTGAGTAATCAATAATTGCTTCGCCAGAAGGTCCAAAAGTATCCATTTGTTTTAAGCCCTGGTAACGGCTTCCCATACCTGCTGCAAGAATTAATAGCGTAGGTTTCATTAATTAGATTAAATTAGTTGAAAAAATAAAAAATCTTAATTTTTTGCAAGTTTACAGATTTACCTTAAATGATGCCTAAACAGAAGCTATTTTCTATTTACTTTGAACATCTAAAAAAGCTTTATAACTTTTAAATGTTATAAATTAGTACAGGCTGTCACTATTTTTTTATCTAATAATCTTAGTTTTTAAATCGTAAGATATTTACTAAATCTATTATCTACTCGTTAAAAAGTATCTGTTTTAACAATACAATCATTTTTAACCTAACATTTATGAAGACTTTTTTATCTGCTTTTGTTCTAAGCATCTTTTTGTATTCTTCTCTTTTTGCTCAAAAACAAGAAGCACTAGACCAAGCACTTGAGTATATCAAAACAGGTAATACACTTAGAGAAAGCGCCCAATTTGAAAGGGCCGAAGAGTTTTTACTACTAGGACTTAAAGAAGTAAAAGATAACAATAAGTATTGGGAAGCAACTGCCTATGAAAATCTGGGATTATTATATAGAGATCAAGGAAGAACCGATGAAGCTATAATTAATCTGAGAAAGGCTTTAAAGATCTATAAAGATTTAAGAAGTGCTACCAGTGCCAAAGCAATTACAGCTATGCTTGAAGGTATTGAAGAAAAAGAGCAATTATATGCCGGGATTGAAATTGGTGCAAAAGGTGTAAAATTGAGTGTAGTTGGAATTAGACTAGGCATTGAAGGACATTATCTATTTGACATAAAAGAAGATAAATCTATCAATCCGAATATTATTAGCTTAGAAGATGAGGCTATTAAAAAAGCTGTAGATGCTGTAAATGGATATTTAAAGCATATAGAAGAGGATTATAAAATTGATACGAACCATATTTTTGTGGTAGCCAGTAGTGGTGTAATGGTCGAAGCCAAAAAGAAAGGAAAATTAGAAGAGATTGATAAAAAAATAAATACAGGTATAGAAGGATATGCCAAAAAGATACATTTCATTACTCCAGAAGAAGAAGCTTTTTATGCAATTAAAGGCTCAACCCTTCCTCGTTATAGAGCTATCTCTACTACCATAGATATAGGAAGTGGTAATACTAAAGGTGGTTATTTAATTGGTGACAAACTGGACAGGTTAAGTCCACTTACCTTCGATTTTGGAACACGAACATTTTCGCAGACAATAGCAGATAACAAAATAGAATTGTTACAAGGTTATGATAGTGTTGCCAGGTATTTTGCCAAAGAATACATATATAAAGATGTAAAGAAAGAATTAGCGAGCAATAGAGGATTTAGGACCAGAAGAATAGTGCATCTTGCTGGTGGGGCCCCTTGGACAGTAGCTACTTTAATGTACCCGGATAAAATTGAAGATATGTTTGTGAGGATATCCCCTGCCGATATAAGAAAATTTAGGATAGCCGTAATGAAAGAACATGAACTCATTACCGCGCCCAATTTATCTTATATAGAAGATGATGAAATTAGAGAAAAAGCTGAAGGAGAAGTAAAGAAAGTAAATAAATCATTTACACGAGAAGAAATGATTGCCGGATCTATAATTTTAGATGCATTAGTACATCAATTGAATAACGATGTGCCTAAAAAGTTCTTCTTTGCCAGGTTAGGTTATATAGGTTGGATTACTGGATATATCATGGAATCGGTTACCCAAGAATATGCAACATTAGATGAATAATTAGTTTTTAGGAAAAATAGTCATTCTAACAGGTTAAAGTTTTATAAATTCAGGTTTTAAAACTTCAACCTGTTTTTTTATGAGAAGATTATTTTTACTGAACCTCTTAATTTTTAGCTTTTTTGTTAGTGCTGCACAAGAAGACATAGAAAGCCTTAAAAAAGAAATCGAACAATTAAACAATAGAATTACTAACCTCAGGCACAGTTTCAATTCCCTAGAAAAATCTATTGACGATAATTATTGGTATAATCGAGTTGGTGAACTGGCTTTTATAGACAAAGTTATTTTAACTGGTCCTAAGAAACGTGTCGAGAAAAACCCTACTGCACAAGGAGCAGGTAATCCACTAAAAATTCAAGCTTATATTTTTATTCCCAAAGGAATAGATATCAATAAAAAATATCCTTTATTGGTTCTGCCTCATGGTGGAGTACATAGTAATTTCAATACCTATTATGACCATATCATTAAAGAACTTATGGTACAAAGATACATCGTGGTAGCTCCTGAATATCGAGGTAGTACAGGTTATGGCAAAGGATTCTATGAAGCAATTGATTATGGTGGCTTAGAAGTGCAAGATACGAAAGCTACCAGAGATTATATGTTGGAAAATTATGATTTCATAGATAAAAATCGAGTAGGAATTTTTGGTTGGAGTCACGGAGGTTTAATTACCTTGATGAATATTTTTGAATTTCCCGAAAGTTACAAAGTGGCTTATGCTGGCGTACCAGTGAGCGATTTAATTGCTCGCATGGGTTACAAAACACAGAGATACCGCGATTTATACTCCGCAGATTACCACATTGGTAAATCAGCTTATGAAGATGTAAACGAATACCGCCGTCGTTCACCAGCCTGGAACGCCCATAAATTACAAACTCCTTTACTGATACATACCAATACCAATGATGAAGATGTAAATGTATTTGAAGTAGAACATTTAATTAAGTCGCTTAAAGCAGAAGGAAAAAAATTTGAATATGAAATTTATAAGAATATTCCAGGTGGACATGCTTTTGATCGTTTAGACACTAAAAAAGCCAAAGAAATTAGGCTTAAAATTTATAAGTTCCTAAATGGTTACCTTAGTCCAGAAAAAGGATTTCAAAATTTAGAAGAGCTACATAAAGCGAGTTATACAGGATTTTAGTTTTTTGATAATTGATTTTTTTAGTAGATTTTCAATTATTTTAAGCGAATTAACATAGTGTATAATAGCTACTATATATTATCATGCTTTTATAACTTTATATAGTTTACTTTATATAATTTATACAATAGATATTATAACTATACGATTTATTAATTGTACTATTTTTTTAAAATAATTAATACCTCCTAAATGAGATGTTAATTTTTATTTTTATAAATGTACTACCAACGTTCCTAATATAATTACAAGAAAAGTCCAATTGAGCTGTTAAGGATTTACTTAGAAAAACTATTACTTAGGTAAAACCTAACAAAAACTTCAGGCATAAAATGAAAAAAATTCTTTCACTATTTCTCACTTGTTTTATATCCACAGTTTATGGACAAAACAGTGCTGTGATAGATTCATTAGAACATGAATTGAAGCTTAGTAGAGAATTAAAAGAAAGAACTAATTTATATATTGCATTAGCCGATCAATATAAATCCGGTAATAATGAACTAACTCAAGTTTATGCAGATTCTGCCATAATACTTGCTAAAAGTCTTAACTATACCCAAGCCCATGTAGACGCCTTAAGATTAAAAGGTTTCGCTAATCGTATTTCTGGTAATTTGGAAAAAGCAATCTCTCATTATAATGAAATGATTGGGCTTTCTCAGGAAATTGATTATAAAAAAGGGATAGCCCAAGCTAAGTCGGGCAAGGGTATTATTTATTTTATTAAAGGAGATTTTAGGCAATCATTAGAAGAAAATGAAGCTGCCGTTAAAATAGGTAAAGAAATTGATGATCCAGAAGTATTAGTAGAAGCTTATAATAACTTATCAAATACTTGTTATGGTCTAGGTGACCACAAGAAATCATTGTTCTTTAGACAATTGGTAATCCAGCTTTATAAGGAAGCTGAAAACAAAAGAGAATTGGCAGTAGCCTATATGAATTTAGGGGTATTTCATTATTACAGAAAAGATTATGATAAAGCTTTGATCAACTATAAAAAAGCAGCCAGTATTCATGACGAAACCATGGATTCTGAAAAAGCGGTAACGCTGAATAACATTGCATTAGTTTTCGAAAATAAAGACCAACTAGACTCCGCTCTCTTTTATTATAAACAAAGTAAACTCATAGGTGAAAGATTAAATTATAATCGACTTTTAGGTTGGACATACACAGGTCTGGGTGTTGTAAATCAAAAGCAAGGAAAGCTACAAGAAGCCAAAATGCTTTTAGATAAAGCATTGGCAACTAGAGAAACTTTAGGCGACAATTTTGAAATTTCAAAAACCTATATTGCGCTAGGAGATAATTATAAATTAGAAAATAATATTCAACAAGCTATTTTTTATTATCAGAAAGCGGTAAATAAAAGTAAAGCAAATGAAAGTGTTTTCTACTTGGAAGATGCTTTGCAAAAACTTCATGAAATATATAGAGAGAAAGGAGATTTTATAAATGCTTATAAATATCATGAAGAGTACCACTTAATAAAAGATAGCCTACAGAATAAAGAGAATATTGAAAAAATCACTTTGCTAGAGGCAGAATTCAATTTTCAAAAAGAAAGGGATTCACTGAATGCTCAAAATAAAATTAAGGATATTGCTTTAGAAAACTCCCAGATTAAGGCTTCCAATAATAGAAATATCAATATTTTACTTTCAACTTTACTTTTAGTTTCATTATGTTTTATCGTCATTGTTTTTCGGGAGCAAAAAATTAAAGGGAAATTAAATAAACAACTTTCGAAACAAAGTCAAGAGTTGGAGGAGTTAAACAGAAAAAAGAACAAGCTTTTTGCCCTAGTTTCTCATGATTTAAAATCTCCAATGAATCGCCTATTTGGACTTGTTTATCTCCTAAAAAATAATCTACTAGAAGGAAAAGAAAAAGAAGAAATGCTCAATGCCTTAGATAAAAATGCCATTGGGGTTAATACATTGTTAACCAACCTATTATCTTGGGTTTCTTTTGAAGAGGGAAATCTTTCACTGAAAGCTGAAGAGATTAATTTATCTCAAAGAATTCAATCTATTATTGAATGGATAAAGCCGGCGGCTAGCTTAAAAAACATTATAATTTCTAAAGAATTAACAGAGAATTGCCATGTGAAAATGGATGCTAATTCCTTCGATCTAATTTTTAGAAATTTGCTTTCAAATGCTATCAAATTTGTAGACAAAAATGGCAAAGTAAAAATAAGAGGGAAAAAGTTAGACCAACATATTGAGCTAGAAATACAAGATGACGGTGTCGGTATGCCAATGGAAAAAATCAATAAAATTTTTAGCAATTCCAATCATAAAAGTTCACTGGGCACTATGGGAGAAAAAGGTACTGGTCTTGGCCTCAATTTAGTGCGGGAACATGTAAAAATGAATGGTGGCAATATTAGAGTGGAAAGTAAAATAGATGAGGGTACCTCCTTCTTTATAACACTTAAAATTTTTAAACCCATCCCTTCAGAGAAGGATAATGTTTTGTATTAATCTACATTTGAAAATTTCAATTAACTAATACCTTATCACCATTTTTAAATTAAAAAATCGTTGAGATAAACTATTGGGTATAGCAAATTCATTCCCTCCGAAATCGGGTACCCAATTGAATGAAATATTATTTTCTGCTCCAAAAAGGTTGAGCACCTCCAACCCTACCCAAATAGATTCTAATTTACGTTTGTCTTTATTTCTTTTTGGTCTAAATATTTTTGAAAATCCAATATCTGAACGGATATAATCTGAACCACTACTTAGGGCAGCCCTAAATTCAGGTGAATTAGGTGGACCATAAGGGAGTCCCGAACCAAAAATAGCCCTTAAATACACACGGATACTTGGGTCATTGGGCAAATGGTCTTCAAAAAACAAATTAAAAGTAATTCGTTGATCAGAAGGCCTACGTATAAACCCACGACCATCGTTGGGCACATCTTCTCTTGCTTGTAAATAACTAATACTGATCCAAGATTCTGTACCTTTTATAAATTCACCACTTAGCCTAAAATCAGCACCATAGACATAAGCAACAGCATCATTATTGGCATAATAACGCAAGCGAACATTATCAATATCATAAGGCACTACATCCCATAAATTCTTATAATACGCTTCACTGATAAACTTGAATGGCCTACCCCAAAGTCTAATATTCCAATCAATGCCTACAATGGCATGTAAAGATTGTTGTGCTCTTAGGTTACGGTTTACATTTCCTTGAAAGTTACGTAATTCTCTGTAGAATGGAGGTTGGGCGTATAAACCCACTGCAGCTTTAAAAATAATATCTCTATCCCAAACTGGTGAAAAAGCATACTGCAATCTTGGATTAAAAACCAATTGATTATTTACATTCCAATAGCTAATTCTTCCGCCATAAGTAATAGTATGGGATAATCCAATTTGATGACGCGCTTGTAAATAGGCAGCAATTCGTGTTGAACCTAAGTTATTACTACTTACGATAAGTTCATCTAATTGAACAAAATCGGCAGAATCTAAGAAATTGTATTCATATAATTCATCTTCAATTTCCTCACCAGCAATTCTAATCCCTGCTTCTAACTGCGTATGTTCCCACGGTCGAAAAATATTTCTACTTTCAATGGCTGTAGCATTGGCATCTAATAAATTTCTTCCGTACCTAAACTCAGAACCAAATCCCCTTACCAAAACACACTCATTGAAGTTATCAGAAGAGAAATTTGAATTGACGTCACATAATTGGTAACCCCCTTCCACATTGATAAACTCACGTTCTCTGGTTTGCATATAGGAGAAGTATAACTCAGTACTCAATTTTTCATTAAATCGATGAGAAAATTTCAATCCTCCTTGGAAAGTATCATAGCTCAACTCTTCCGACCCTACAAACAAAACACTAAGTCTAAATGCTCTGCCAAATGTACCGAAATTGGTTACTCTAGATTGAGGTAATAATTCATAGCGATTGCGAGCATAAGAAGTAAGTACAGAAAGCTCTGTAGTTCCTTGAGGCTTATTTTTACCCGATAAATCGAAGGTTACGAAGTTTTGCCAATCGGTAAACCTAGGTAAATACTGTCCATCGGTTTCTAATGTATTGAGCAAATATCGAGAAGATTTATGTCTTAGTCCTGTAACAAATCTAATTTTCCCATTCTTTGAAGCTCCTTCTGCTGAAAGACTCCCTCCAAGTAAACTTGCAGTTAAAGAAGCACCAAACTTTTCTGGTTTCTTGTAATTCACATTCAATACAGAAGATAACTTATCCCCATACTTAGGTTGCCACCCCCCAGAAGAAAAGCTAACACTTTCAACCAAATCTGTATTGACAAAGCTTAAACCTTCTTGTTCACCAGCTCTTATTAAGAAAGGGCGATAAATCTGTATACCATTTACGAAAACTATGTTTTCATCAAAATTACCCCCCCTTACAGAATAAGAAGCAGATAATTCATTGTTACCGGAAATCCCTAAACCTCCCCCAGATATTAAAGCTTGGTTGAAATCTCCAAAAGGTGTTGGTATAGCTTGTAAAGTCTTTGGATCAATGGTTAATGTTCCTGCTTCTTCTCTTTCACGTTCTATTTGTTCCGTTATATCTACACCTTCTAGGGTAATGGTATTCACTGAAAGCATTACATTTAATTCCCGACGCTCTCCATTAGCCACATTGATTGTATATTCTTTACTGATATATTCACTGTGGCTAAATATAATTTGAACGGCAATATTGGCCGGAATAGACAATTCATAATTGCCTCTAATATCTGTTGCAATTCCTTTATCAGTATCTTTAATGATTATATTGACATAAGGAATTACATTATTCAGAGAATCTGTAACTGTACCAAAAATGGTAGCATTTTGAGCATACAGATGACCAGTAGATACAAATAGAAAGCTGTAAAAAAAGAGGCTACGTATAAATAATGACATTAATAGATTACAATCTTATTTCGGTATATATAATCATTATTACTTAAGGTTATGTAATATAAACCTTTAGATAAAGAGCTAATATCTACTTTATATTGTTCTGCAAAAGTAGTTATAGCTTCTTGTTTTATTTGTTTTCCCGCCCTATCAAATATCGTTAAGTTAAGGGAGGAAGTATTCATTTGTAATGGCAAACTAATCCAAAAATTTGTATTTGTAGGGTTTGGAAAGACTGATAAAGACTTTATTTCTATTTCACCTTCATTGCCAGTTACTATATTACCATTAACATCAATGCTACGCCAAGCTGTTACATCCAAATCTGTAGGATCAAGCCAATTGGCTAATTGTCTTGTATCTGAATTGCCATTTGAACGCCAATGGTACGAAACTTTACCAAAAAGATCAAAACCATCTAGTCTTTCACAACTGGCTAAACCCCCTGTTAGATTACCTACTACCTGACCAGAATTATTAAATAAAGGAGCACCCGACGAGCCTCCTTCTGTAATTCCAAATCCATTTGCAGTTTGAGTCCATGTAACCCTCCAATGTGTATTTCTTATATTGCTTTCAGAAGAAAATTGACTTGACTCTAAAGGAGTGTTATATGTTGATATTTTTTTAACATCGCCTTGTGGGTGGTGGATGGCCACACCAGCAGGAGCATTTATTTCTATATTTGACCAACCTGCAAAAACTGGATCAAATGAAGCTGGAATAAAATTCTTTAACCTTAGTAACAAAAAGTCCGACCCAGATTCCCCACCCTCGTCATCACTATGGGCAATTATATCAGCACCTACTAATGCATTTACAGGAATAGAATTGGGAGAAGTTACCCCAGTACAAGCGTCCACTTCATAATTAAAAAAAAACACCCACTGATCAAAATTACTCTGACCTATTAGATTGCCTGTAAATTCGTTTAAACCACAGTGTTGTGCAGTTAAAATGTATGGTGTAAAATCTTCATTGGTATTATTCACTAAAACACCTGTGCAAAAACCTACTAAATTGTCATTTCTAACTAAAATTCTCACGACAGACCTACCTGCTCTTTGCCAAAGGTCACCTTCTTCACAACTAATATTTATATTGCAAGAAGCCGCATCACCAAAGTCTTTTCTAATATCTTTAGGAAGAATATCGGCTTGTGTAAGCCCTACTCCTTCAAGTAAAACTTTTGCCTCATTTACTTTATCTAATGGAATGTCTAAATATAATTCAAAATAATCACCATAAATAAAGCTTGTTGCATACTTCGAAACATGAGGAACTTTATCTTTTAATAGATCGATTTGTTGATTTCGATAGGTGCCTTTTAATATAAATGTGCTCCCTTTTGGCAGTTGTAAATCACTGAAATATAAGTTGATACCTTTCACATTTGGGGCAGTATATGCAAGTGAGTATCTTTTGAATTTTCCATCTACAATACTAGTAGCTTCCAATAAAATATCTTCATTTAAAAAGGCTATCTCACCAATTGCGTCAAATAATCCTTGTTTTTTCCTTTCTTTTACTGCTTTTAATTCTGAGGTATTAATCAATTTGACGGGAATGTCTTTTTGCTGTGCCAAAACAACACTAGAAAAAATCAACATTACTAACCAAATACGAAAAAATAAAGCTTTCAAAAAAATCATAAACCGAAATAATCTTTAAAACTACACGTCCATGCTCATTAACAAAATCTAATTACCAAATAATTCAGCGTTTATTACACATTTTGATCGAGAATAAATTTACAAGGTTAAAAAACGCTCAACTTTATTTTTTATCATTGAATATCATGATATAATTAAATCATTTTCATTAAATATCATTCTATATTTGCTTCATGAAAAGATATTTAGTTGCACCTTCACTGCTTGCAGCCGATTTTACCAATCTTCATAAAGAAATAACCATGCTAAATGAGAGTGAAGCAGATTGGCTTCATTTCGATGTAATGGATGGTCGTTTTGTTCCTAATATCTCTTTTGGTTTACCCGTTTGCAAAGCAATTAAAAGCATTTCAAACAAACCGATAGATGTTCATCTAATGATTGTTGAACCTGAAAAGTACCTGAAAGCATTTCGTGAAGCAGGAGCAGATTCCATATCGGTGCATATTGAAGCATGTCCACATCTGCATAGAGTAATTGCTGAAATCAAAGAATTAGGATGCTTGGCTGGTGTGGCTATCAATCCGCATACTGCCATAGATTTACTTGTCCCAATTTTATCAGATATAGATTTTGTAAACATCATGACCGTAAATCCTGGGTTTGGTGGACAAAAGTTTATTCAAAGTTCGCTTTTAAAAATTAGGAAACTAAGGGCTTTAGCCAATGAATTGAACCCTGAGTTAGATATAGAAGTAGATGGTGGTGTTGACTTAAGTAATATAGAAGAAATAAAAGAAGCTGGTGCTAATATTTTTGTGGCAGGAAGTGCTGTATTTAAAGCAGAAAACCCCAAAACAGTTATTCAAAATTTGAAAACTGGTTCATGAAAATAATAATTGTTCTCCTTTTTTCAATTCTAATTTTCACTCAGGCTTACAGCCAATTTCCAGATAGTAGCCATCTGGCATTACAAGTGGTTAAAACCTTAGCCTCTAGTAAAATGGAAGGAAGAGAAAGTGGCACAAAAGGGAATGCTTATGCCCGAGAATACATCATTGACCAACTTACTTTGCTAAATTTTGAAGTTCAAACAGATACGTTCCAATTCAAAATAGATAAACAATCGATTCAAGGAATTAATATTAGTGCAGAAGTAAAAGGCAAAAAGTTTCCTGAAAAACACCTGGTAATTACTGCACATTATGACCACTTGGGCGTGCGAGAGGGAGATATTTACTACGGAGCTGATGACAATGCCTCAGGAGTAGCAGCTGTGATTGTTATCGCCAAGGCAATTAAAGACCTTTCATTATCACATTCAATACATTTAGTACTATTAGATGCGGAAGAAAAAGGATTAAAAGGTGCTCTTCATTTTGTTGAAAAAACATCTATTCCATTAAATAATATTTTGCTTAATATCAATCTAGATATGATAAGTCAGTCAAGTGCTAATGAATTATTTGCTTGTGGAGTTTATCATTATCCTTGGTTAAGAGGAATAGCAGACGAAACCGCTGACGGTTTTACCAATTTTACACTTAAATTCGGTCATGATTTTCCTGGTACTGGTAGTGAAGATTGGACGCAACAGTCGGATCATTTCCCTTTTCATGAACAAGGGATACCATTTATTTACTTTGGAGTAGAAGACCATCCATACTACCATGATCCTGAAGATACTTTTGATAAAATACCTCAAGACTTTTTCATTGAAGTCGTAAATTTTTTAACTGCATTTGTCATTGATGTTGACAGAAAAATTGAGTAAAAATAAATTACCCCTAATTATGAAAAATACAGCTATTGCGATTTTCTTATTAATGCTAGGTTGCGCTGCACCAAAAACAGAAGAAGTAAAAGAAAAAACAAATACTACTGAAGTTACACCACGCCAGATTATAAAGACTGACAAAGCCCCTTTACCTATTGGCCCTTACAACCAAGGCATAGTGGTAGGCAATACATTATACGCGGCGGGTCAAATCGCAATAGATCCTTCTTCTAATGAAATGGTTACAGAAAGTATAGAAGCAGAAGCAAATCAAGTGCTTCAAAATCTAAAACAAGTTATAGAAGCAGCTGATTTTTCGATGGATCAAGTGGTGAAAACTACTATTTACATGACAGATCTAAATAATTTCTCAACAGTAAATGAAATCTATGGTAAATACTTTAAAGAAGGAAACGCACCTGCTAGAGTAACTGTACAAGTAGCCGCATTGCCAAAAAATGCAAGCCTAGAAATCTCAATGATTGCTGTTAAATAAACTTTATTAATCAGACATCAAATTATCGAAAAATCCTTTGGAGGCTACTTTAAATGTAGGATTTAAAGTTAGGTTATCTAGAATTTGCATCATTTCATCTTCCTCCAAGTAGGCATAACGCTTATTGGAAAGTACATAAATATATTGATTTGTAGCAAACTGCACTTCATTAGGAAAGTCCACATATTTCTTAGTATTTGGATGCCTCCTTCTTAATGTAGTTAACCAAGCATGTTTATTTTGTACTGAAATTGAATCCTTCCTGTTTCTTCTTGAAGGAGTGTAGACATTTTTGAAAACTGTAGCTACAGTACCAGCATCGAAATACCTTGAAGCATTGAATTCCCATTCACCTTTGCGTTTATCATAAAATATAAAATTGGTCTTATCATGCTTTTCTATAAATGCTCCCGTTTTACCCGGAACTTCATTCAGCTTACGAAAATGAACATACACTAATTCACCATAGTTATCAGGTGTATTCTGTAATATAGCTAATTTCTCATGCAGCGCTTTATATGATAATAAACCATTTCCAGCACCAATGGTAGAGGCAAATGAATCTATATTTTCTTGCGAACTTTTTTCAGACTGTATCAAATACAAATACCTTCCAGAAATATCATGCAATACCATATATCTGAAAACTTTTCCTTTTCTTGGTTCTATATTTACTGCAAACCCATTTAGTTTTAATTGGCTATTAATTGAACGTGGAATGGTTTCATCAAAATCATACTCCCTAGTATTCACAATGCGTTCAGCATATACTTTGCTCACATCAGCACCAAGTTCATGAGCAGGATTGAGAGCAACCACATCTACAGTATAGCGTAGTCCAATTAACTCATCAACATAAACAATTTCTGCTATAGCTTCAGCAGCATTAATTAATTTTGGTGGATACACCCCTCTTGGCATATCAAACACATTCACTTTCAAGGATGTACGCTTTAAAATATCTACGCTATCACTAGGCTGGACAATTTTTACATTTTCAATGGCATAGTTTTCACTGTAGGGAGCTGCTTTTAGAAGTTTTATCAATGCTTCGCTATAAATTGGAGATGAGATACTATCTGGTAATTGTAAAGGCTCATAAGTATCTTCAAAAGCCATTTCATGGGTACTAACCTGATTAAAGTTTACAATGTCTAAATACATAAAACTAAAAGCATCTTCAAACTCAATCCGTTTAGCAATGGCAGATTCTAAGGTATTAAATGCTCCTGTTAATAGCATGTACCATACACCGGTCTCTTTTTCATTCACTTTCACCTGATAAACTGGAATACCCATTTCTTTGGTTCTTGCCAATGCATTCCAAGCATCGTCTGGACTACGATATTTTTCTATGATAATCGCATAGGGTTTATCCTGATTGAATTTTATGATTTCTTGTTGACAATTGGTTAATAGAACAAGAACAATAAGGAAGCTTGCCCAAAAGAATATTTTCTTATCGAAAAAAATAGGACTGAGCATATTACTTTTCTTAGTTTTTAAAAATTTAGGTTATGTTAGTTATGAGATATTTTTTTCGTGTAATTTGTGTAAAAAATAAGCTAATATTTAAGCTTAAATTTCTTCACATTTTTTTATATCAATAATTAATTTGATTTTCGGCTTTGATTTATTTGATGAAAAAAATATGTTAGAAAACCTAGTATCTTTTTAAAGTTAAATTGATTATTGGATTATTGCAAAAAGCGTTTCACTCCTTTCTTTCCAATAGTATAAATGGAAAATGAACAAAAAACAGATATATTAATTATTGGAGCCGGTATAGCTGGTCTATATACTGCCTATCTTTTAATTAATGAAGGCTACAAAGTCAGCATTTTAGAAGCTTCACCAACTTATGGTGGAAGAATCAAAAGCCTTACAGGTTTTGCCTCAATACCCATTGAACTTGGCGCTGAATACATACACGGCAAAAATTCTATACTGTATGAATTGGTTGATTATTTCAATGAAGAAATTATACCAATAAAAGATAGAAGCTATATCTGGTGGCAAGAGCAACTTTTAACTGAAAAGCAGGCAATTAAAAATAAAGAAATAGCAGCAGCTTTTGATTTTATGGACAATTCATGGCGATACCAAGAAGATGAAATAGAAGTCGATAATTACCTAAAAGAACAAGCATTTTATAAAAATACCAGCCAAATTTTAGAAGTATTTGGCATGGAATACGGTACAACAAATAATTACTTAGGACTTAAAAGCTTGGCTAAAGCGGAAGAAATGTGGACTTCTGGCGATGAGCATTACAAGCTAAAAACACCAATGATCAACATACTAAGGGAATTTATTGATTGTGCCAGTCCATATATTGCTTATAATCAGGCAGTAAATCAAATAGATTATTCACAAGAAGATACTATTAAAATCAGGACTGATAAGGAAAAAATTTATAAGGCAAAATATGTAGTTTGCACTGTGCCGCTCACTATGTTAAAAAATAATAGTATTGAATTTTTACCAGAGTTACCTGCCAGTAAACAAAAGGCGATCGAATCATTGGGGATGGATGCTGGAGCAAAAGTTTTTTTAAAATTCAAAAAACGTTTTTGGAGAAAAAATATGTGGGAATTATTCGGAACGAGCTCTTCTCCACTCTATTACCAACTATTCCCTCAAAATCATGCTGAACATTCTATTCTAGTAGCATATCTTATGGGAGATTTTGCTGAATCTTTTTCAGCTAAAGGTAACCAAGCAGTTACGGATCTCGTATTAGAACTTGATTTGGTTTTTGGCAATCAGGTAGCGTCAAAAAATTTTGAAGACGCTTTTACAATGGATTGGAAAAAAGAGCCTTATATTGGCGGAGCCTATTCTTATGATGCTCCTTTTTCAGACGGAAAAAGGAGAAGTTTAGCCGAATCTATAGATAATAGATTGTTTTTTGGTGGAGAAGCCACCAATTACACAGGACATGCAGCAACGATGCATGGAGCTATGGAAACAGGCGACAGGTGTTTTAAAGAAATTAAAAAGATATTTAAGCCACTTATATAAATTTTAACGTATTAATTAAAGACAGTTTTTACGATTTTTTACACTTATCCTTATACCGATTCTGAAATCTTAATTTAAAAGAAAACGAATGTCTTTATATTTGCAATGAAAATAAGGGCTTGGTTTTAGTGTTACCTTTATTAAACAATTAAATTCAAATCTAATTCTGGCATAATATTAAAGCCTTAAATGGAATTTAAATTTTATCGATTATGAAGAACATTTTAGTATGTTTGGTTTTAATGCTTACTTCTTTTTTTACATATGCTCAAGATTACTTTGTTGCACATGTAAAAGGTGACATAGAAGTAAAAAGTACCAATGCAAAAGTAAAAGTTGGTGACCAACTAAATAAAGATGATGAACTTAGGTTTATAACCCAAGATGCTAAAGCAGTAGTCTTAACCTTGCAAGGCAAACGCATGGTAATAGATGGAAAAGAAACCAAAAAAAGTGCTGAAGGTGAATTTATTAGTTTTGTCTCAGATGTAGTACTACCGCTTAGTACTAATATTCAACTAAGTACAAGAGGTGGAGACCCTAGTAACATTCAGGATTTTAAAACCTTTTTTGGTGACGAGAAATATGTCATTATTGGTGATATATTAACTGTAAAGCCTGATCCAGGACAGTATCCTCTAGATAATGGTTGGTCTTTTATCTATAGGTATGAAACTGGTTCTAGACCAGTAAATAAAATTGTAGCTAACCAAGGCGACCAAATCATTTTGGACAAAAATCAATTGTATAAAACGAAAGGCATTGTCGTTGATCCTGAAAAATCATATCCCGTTAAGCTATTTTACTTTAATAGCAACAACAAGGATGTGAAAGAATTAGTGACGTTTGAGCCTATTTTCGTAGATGAAAACACATTAACAGTAGAGTTACAGTCAGTAGCCAATTTCCTTGAAAACAATAATGTGATGAAAGGGAGGGATTTGATGGACGAACTTTACAAATTCGTAATTGATGTGCATGGTCCTATCAATAAAACTTTGTTTTTTAATTGGCTAGGTACAAAAGAGTTAATTACAAGAGGATAAATTTGAGTAACGGCAATCTTTCGATTGCCGTTTTTTATATTAAGCTTTTCGTGCAATTAAATAATACTAGATAAGTTTTTTTAGAAAGACTTATTTTTTCAACTTTGTATTGATTTAATCCTGATTTTTTTGAAAACATTACTACAGGAAAAACGAAAAACATTCATCAGAATAGGGCTAGCCGTAGCTCACGGTATTTTTTTAATTGTTGCTACCCTATTTTACCTCTCCATTACCTTTACCTTAGACGATGAGATTATCCTTATACAAGCTTCTGCTGCCGTAAAAAATAAGTTATTAGGTCAAAAAGAAAGACCTGATACAGACAGATTGCTTTTAGTAAATGTTAGTTGGGATAAGAAATTGATACCGAGAACAGATAGTTCGGGTTTTGTATTGGGTAATCAGGCAATAACTAACAGGGCTTCCATTGCAAAATTATTACAAGTAATGAATCAAAAGCCTGACAATCATGAGTTTTTATTGGTCGATGTCAACTTTATCGATCCCTCTCCAGAAGATTCATTGTTAGAAGCTGAGTTTGGTAGAGTAAAAAACTGTATAGTTTCTTATCACAAAGACCCGAAAGGAAAGCCCATCTACCCTATTATAAAAGCACCATTGGGTTTATCAGACATGATGGTAGATGATGAAGATAGAGATTTGGTTTTAAAGTATCATCTGATACAAGGTGACTCTTTAAAAACTACGCCTTTATTAATGTATGAACAAATACATAATTCGAAATTTGAAAAAAGTTTTATCTATGATAAGTTAGGAGGAAAAAGCATTTTCAATTCATTTATTCTTGATTACCCGGTAGATAAATTCGATATTTTTAATCGGAACCTTTATAATTATCAGTATATCAATGAAATGGTCAATCTATCGCCAGCTTTTATACATGCAATGACCAAGGATAAAATCGTAATTGTTGGTGATTTCGAAGACCGTGATATACACAATACCATTTATGGTAAAACACCTGGGCCACTCATCTTACTTAATGCTTTCTTAGCTTTGGAACGAGGCGATAACCAAGTCTCATTTGTATTTATATTTTTATTATTATTGGCTTATTCGCTTATCTCTTATAAAGCTATTACAGTAAATGATCCTATTACCGTTTGGGTAAAGAAAAAATTTAAAGATTATAATTTCATTGTTGAATTTACCGCTGACGTTACTTTCTACCTCATTTGTTTTGGCATCGTTTCAATTATCACTTATTATTCTTTTGGCATCCATTTAGCCATTTTATTTTTATCTTTTTACATGCATTTTTTAGAAGTGGGCTTGGTTGCGCTAGATGAGAACAAGAGAGAAAAAGCAGCTAAGAAATTGGCTGAGTTAGAAAATGAAAAAAAAGATGAAGTTTCAAGCTAGACTATTTCTTTGCTTCAGAAAAGTTTGTAAAAATTTTCCCACATCTTCCGTCATAATCACTTTTTGATATATAACTCCTTGTGCCAGTAAATTGTCTTGCAGCTGTTCAGTAAAGGTATTTAATTGAGCAGTATAACTTGCTTTTAATTTTTTAGTATTGGTTTGAATTACACTTCCACTTTCTAAATCTTTGAAGGTATTGGCCTTTGTAAAATCTAAGTTTATTTCTTTTTCCCCAAATAACTGAAAAAGTAGAACTTCTTTGTCCATTGCAGCATATAACTTCAATAAGTCTGTAACTTCAGATTGATATTCATACATATCCGAAAAACAAATAACCATCCCCTTACCTTTCTGAATGGGTAAATCTTTACCAATAGGCCATTTTTCTAATGCTTTAACCTGAAGCAATTCATGCAAAAAATACTTAAAATAAGAAGCTGATCTTTTAGGGGGAAGTTGTATGATTTCTAAACTATTCAATGCTACTAGACTCAATAAATCACCTTGTTGGTTAGCTAAGTAAGCCAAGCAAGCCGTAAGCAATTTGGCATAGTGCAATTTACTTAAACCGTCTTCAGCATAATTCATAGAAGCCGAAGCATCTATCAAAAAAGTGATGGTAGTATTGGTTTCAATTTCAGACTCTTTGATATAATATTTACCAGAGCGTGCCAATAATTTCCAATCTAATTGTCTTAAATCATCACCAGGTTGATAGGCTTTGTATTGACTAAACTCCTGCCCTTGCCCAGCCCTCACATTTCTATTAGCCCCAGCTAAAAAGCCTTCTACGACTTTTCTAGCCAGTAATTCTAAGCCTTCAACTGAGGAAATATTTTTTGCATCTAAGAGGTTTTGCATGTTTGGCTGACATTAATGATCAAGACTTAAAACTACAGAATAGTGACAGTTAGTCGAAATAGATTTATAGAATTTCAACTTCTTCAATCGAAATTTTGAATTTAAATCCCCTTATACAGCTCATGAGCATCCATATAGGAGGGTGTTTCTGTATTCCAACCATACATTTTATTCAGTTGCCTAGCTAAAGCGAAAGCGTTTTCATATTCTCCGTGAACTGTAAATGTTAGCTTAGGATTTGATTTAATATAGGACGTCCATTTTAGCAGTTCTTCTTGGTCCGCATGTGCCGAAAGTCCGTCAATAATTTCAACCTTACATATAACAGGAACGAATTGACCGAATATTTTAATTTTTTCTTCACCTTCAGCAATTCTTCTTCCTCTAGTTCCTTCTGCTTGGTAGCCTACCAATAGCAATGTGTCCTGTTTTCTAGGAAGTCTATTGTATAAATGGTGTAAAATTCTCCCGCCAGTCATCATTCCGCTGGCTGAGATAATAATGGCTTTTTCCTTAATGTAGTTAATAGACATGGAGGCCTCATGTGACCTTACAAGCTGTAAATTATTCCTAAATGCAATAAAACTATCTTCATGCTCTATCTGCTCTTTAGTAAGTTTATGATAAGTATGGTGTTTTAGGTATAATTCAGTTGCGGCAATTGCCATCGGGCTGTCTATAAAAATAGGCGATTCAGGTATCAGGTTTTGATCTAAGGCTTGTTTTAGATAATACATTAAATTTTGCGTTCTACCAACAGCAAAAGCTGGGATAAGTACGCACCCTCCATTATCAAAAGTATCGTTAATTATATTTGCTAATTTATTGATTGGATTGTTCTGCGGGTTCTTCTTATTCCCATAGGTAGATTCAATAAAGAGCACATCTACTTCGCTAGGTGTTTCTGGAGGATAGAGTATCGGTTCTTCATACCTGCCAATATCTCCTGAAAAGACGAGTTTCTTCTTTTGTTCTATTCCTAATACTTCTAATTCTACACTTGTAGCACCAAGAATATGGCCTGCATTGTAAAATTTAGCAGTTACTCTATCAGTAATATAAAGTTCTTGACTTATATCACAAGTACTTAAAAGCGGAAATACTTTTTCAGCGTCATCGGTTGTATAGAGCGGCTCAGGGTTTTCGTGCTTGGAATATCCTTTTTTCTTGGCATAAGCAGCTTCTTCTTCCATGAGTTTGGCAGAATCTAATAATAGTAGTTTCACTAAATCTGCTGTTGCTTCTGTACAAAATATTTTGCCACTAAATCCTTCTTTTACTAACCTAGGTAGATATCCACTATGATCCAGATGAGCATGTGTAAGTACTACTGCTTCGATTTCTTGAGGTGAAATAGGAAAAGGCTCTCTGTTTTTTAAACGAAGGGGTTTTAGCCCTTGAAACAAACCACAATCTACCAACAGCTTTTTTTGATTAAGCTCAATTAAATATTTTGAGCCAGTTACTGTACCTGCTGCCCCTAAAAACCTTACTCTAACATCCATATGTTTATTGATTACACTTTATGTAATAATTCACAATCTCATAGTTTTAAAGAATATAAAGTATGATACCTGTCAATTTAAAGTACATTTGGAACTAAAAACCATAAGATATTGGATTATGGGTTAGGAAATTCAAGAAAACAGGATTTATAAATCCAAGGCAGTACTTATGTTTATAGACTTGATGAATGAATAAATCTTTATTATAACTTTTAAGTATGATTGGCTACCGATTTCATAATCTCTTTGGTAATTTCATCAGCATGTTTTCCAGATGCTTCTGCTTTAAAATTGAGTAGAATTCTATGTCTCATTACAGGTAGGGCTACTTTTTCGATATCTTTTGGAGTAACAGCAAATCGACCATCTAGCAAGGCAGCAGCTTTAGCGGTAAGTAAAATGGCTTGTCCAGCTCTTGGCCCAGCCCCCCATTGTACCCATTCTTTCACCTCTGAAACAGTGCTTGTTTGAGGCCGACTAGCACGAACTATTTTATTTGCTTTTGTTATTAAGCTTTCATTTATGGGTACATCTCGCACTAGCTTTTGGATCATCAATATATCTTCTCCACTAATAACTGGCTCAATAGTAACTTGCTTATTTCCTGTGGTACTTTCTAATATAGTATATTCTTCTTGTTCATCAGGATAACCTAATTGTATATAAAACAAGAAACGATCTAACTGAGCTTCTGGTAAAGGAAAAGTACCTGATTGTTCTACAGGATTTTGCGTCGCTAAAATGAAAAAAGGCTTTTCTAATTGATAGTTTTTGCCACCATAGGTTACGGCATATTCTTGCATTGCTTCTAATAAAGCAGCTTGTGTTTTAGGTGGGGTACGGTTAATTTCATCAGCCAATATTATATTGGCAAAAAGAGGTCCTTTATTGAATTTAAAGACTCGTTTACCTGTATTAGGATCTTCTTCCAATACTTCTGTACCAGTAATATCTGCAGGCATTAAATCTGGAGTAAACTGAATACGTTTAAATGGTAAATGTACAGCTTCAGCCAATGTCCTTATCATGAGGGTTTTTGCTAAACCAGGCACACCTTCTAACAGTGCATGGCCACCTGCCATAAAGCAAATAAGTAATTCATCAATCACTTTTTCTTGCCCCACAATTACTTTTTGTATTTCTGCTTTTAAGGCATGTATTTTATCAATTAGCTGGTTTACTTCTTGTTCAGTCATATTTGATTGCTGTAAATAAGATATAATCGTAAAAATCCATCTTAATCATTTAAAATAAAAATGGGCTTACAGAAATGGTTATTTTAAAGTGATGAGGATTTAATAAAGTATCATTTAGGCATAAACAAATATTCCTCAATTCGTACCATCATAGACTCGCGCAATAATCCCCCTTTTTCTCATGGTTATTTTTATGCCCACCATTTTGTTAGTTCATCATTCCATAGGAATGAAACTATTATAAATAACCTTGATCTTATGTAGGTAAAACCTCGTAGAGGTGATATTTTTATTCTTGCCTACAAGCTGATTTTACACCCCTAACGGGTTTGGTCATTTATGCTTTCTATTAAATGAGCTATAATAATGGGATTCCTACGGAATCTAAATCAAATAAAAGTGATATCTTATTTCGCCAAATTTCCTAAGGTTGAGTATCAATTTAAATAACCTAAATCATTCAGTTGAGATACATCATGAATTTGGGTTATCGCAGAGTTATTCATTACATAATATTTATTGCATATAGAAAGGACTGTTTCATATTGATGATCGGTTAATATGATTCCTTTATGTAAAGATTGACTTTCTATATGGGGTATTATTTTTTCAACTAAAATAGGTGCCAAAAAGGAAAATGGTTCATCTAATAATATGAATTTAGAAGATGAATAAAGAATGGTCATAATTTCCATTAACTTCTTAATTCCTCCCGATAAATGCTTGAACCTGGTTGATTTATACTTATCTATTTCCTCTATCGATAAAATAACATCAAGCTTTTCAGAGAGTTGAAAAATCTTCACCAAATCTTCAAAACAAAAATAATTGGGAACAAAGCCATCTTGGGGCAAGTAACTAATTGCCTGTGGGACTTTAAATAGTACAGGACTATAATTCCTGTTCAACCTAACCGATTGATTTTCTCCTTTAAGCGAACCAAAGATGATTTTTAACAAGCTAGATTTGCCTGAACCATTCCTTCCTAAAAGTGCTACTATATCTTTTGTATGGCATTTTAAGTAAATATTCGACAGTATTTTTCTACCATCGAAAGAAAGATTCACGCTATCAACTTCTAAAGAATTCAAATGAAAGAATAGGCTATATTAAAAATTACTAGCGTTATAATAGTATCAATTAGTATTGAAAATAAAATCAGGCTTTTTTTATCAAGCCCGAGGTTGTAGAAGAAATAAAGATATTTTTTCCTTCTTTGATAATAAAAAAAACCTGTTCCTAAAAAACCGACAAATTTTATCCAAAAAATATAAGCATGATCATACCGACCATATCTCACTAAAAACCATAAACATATAACTGTGAAAATCAAGTTATAAATGGTGTATTCTTTATAGAAATATTTGAAACCAATTAACCAATTTCTAAAATTCATCTTTGATTACATGGTCAAGGCATACAAAATTATATTCATACCAAATCTTGTATTATCCCTTGCCATCCAGCGCTTATTACGATGGTCATAGTCCCATTCGCATCCATAATCTTTGTTGCTGTATAAAACAGTGATTTTTCCATCAATTTCTATGGCTTTCAGATATTCATGCACCAAGTCATCACCCCAACCATTTAGTTCTACCGATGTAGTGGGCGGCCCATCTTCAAACTCAAAAAAACTGTGGTAAATTTGATGGTCATTTGGGATTTTTTTAAGCGCATTTTCTCCAAAAATCTGGATCATTTCAGCTTCGAATGATTTTGCAAAAAGTCCATCAATATCATGGTTGCAATCATCTACAAATACAAATCCACCATTTTCTACATATTGCTTAAAATTAGCCCGTTCTTCCCTATCAAATTCAACTAGTTTATGCCCACTCAGGTAACAAAATGGGGAGGAAAAAAGGGCATCGTCTCCAAGAGGTATTACTTTTTCGTTGGTATCTACGGGTATGGTTGTATACTCTACTAAAGAATTTAATAAGTTGGAAGGCATACGCTGGTCGGTGTTCCAATCGCCAGAGTTGTATTGTAAACGAGTAAAAAAGAATTTATTGGAAGGTTGATTTTTATAATTTTTTTTCTTTTCAGATTCTTGGGTTTCACTAACTTCAAAATCGGAGGAGGATCCTAAGGTCTGAAAGTCATTCAGCTCCTTAGAAAAACGAATATAATTTCGATTTTTATGGTTGATTTTTCCTTCCATGTTAAGGAAACAAATAATACAGATTAAAAGGTTTTTTTTTAACAATTTTTCACCTACAAAACGAAATGAAAGAGCCTGTTAGCAAATAGCCAACAGACTCTCATTTCCATAGCACTTCGTGCTTAGGATTGATAGTTGATAGTTAAATAGCATCAGAAAGACTACTAAAAGTAAAGTCCCTGATCTTCATGACTGGAATTAAATTGCCATCTACCCTGTACTGCTTGCCCAATGTTTCTAGATTATTGAGCATAATAACAGGACTTTCGTTAAAACGGAAATTTTTTAGTGGGTACTTGATCTCACCATCTTCAATATAAAAAGTACCATCTCTGGTTAACCCTGTATAAAGCAATGTTTGAGGATCTACAGTCCTAATATACCAAGTACGGGTAACCAATATACCTTTTTTAGTTTCTTTAATTAAATCTTCAGTTGTTGCTGTACCTCCTGTCATAATGTACCCTCCAGGAAATGGTACCGAATCAACTCCTTGTTTTTGTGCCCAAAATCTCGAGTAAAATAGATTCTTAACCACACCATCTTTCACCATATCCATCTTCTTAATTGCTTGTCCATCACCAGACCAAGTGGCAGAAGGTACATCAGGATGTAAAGGATCAACATAGATATTTACCCTTTCATCAAATAGTTTTTCACCCAATCTATTTTTGCCTTGTTCTCCTTTTTTACTCAAAAAACTACGGCCTTCATCTGCAGCCCTCGCTCCCATGTTAAATACCATATTAGAAATTAAGCCTTCTGAAGCTGCAGGTTCTAAAATGACAGTATACTTACCAGGCTCAATGGCTTTGGGTTCTCTTGAAAGCAAAGATTTTTTGATAGCGGCTTGGGAAGCTTCTGCTGCATCAAATTTAGAAACATCGTTAAAATCTCTCGTTACCCAACCAGAACCTGTACCATCATTACTCCGCATGGTAACCGTAAATTCCATGTTAGATTCTTTGTTATAAGCAAATAATCCTTTAGAATTCATCATGGCAGAAAAACCATAACCATCGTTAAAAAAACCAGCTGCAGTTATATCATTTTCTTTGGCAGGTTTGATACTTGCCGCCGCTACTTCAGCCCGATATTCAGGACTTATTTCTGAGGTTTTTTGAATAAATGTAGCTGATTCCTGATACGTCTGAGGCTCTAAAACGCCCATATATTCTGGATTCTCAGGAGCTAATTTGGCAAGCTCTTCTGCCCTTTTTACTACTTTTTCTAATGAAGCTTCATCAAATTCATTAATGGTAGCAACTCCTACTTTTTTGCCAAATGCAGCTTGAACGACTAATTGAGTATTAGTTTCAATTCCACTAGTAGTTACTGTATTTCTAGCGTAACGGATGTTACCTCCTATATTGCCATTTAAATTAGCCTCACATTCATCGGCAGTTGAATAGCCAATTACCTTTTCCAAAATGCTTTTAGCCTCTTCTTTTGAAAGTATAGCCATGGATATATCTTATTAAATTGATTTATATTTTTCTTTCTGTATTGATCACATTTACATTGTCGAACCTCGAGGTTGATGAGCCATGAGAAACTGAGCTAATTTGTCCAGGTTGGCCTTTTCCATCGAAGAAAGAGCCCCCTAAACGATAATCTGATTCATCGCAAATAGCGCTACAAGAATTCCAAAACTCTTGTGTATTTGATTGATAGGCGACATCTCTGAGTGCTCCTACAATTTCCCCATTTTTGATTTCAAAAAATGCCTGACCGCCAAATTGGAAATTATAGCGTTGCTGGTCAATTGAAAATGACCCATCTCCAATAATATAAATTCCTTTCTCTACATCTTTGATCATGTCAGGAACTGAAAGTGGAGTTTTTCCTGGAGCAAGCGATACATTAGGCATTCTTTGAAATTGAACTGAATTCCAACTGTCTGCATAACAACAGCCATGTGAAGCCTCCTCACCAATAATATGTGCTTGATCTCTAATAGCCTGATAATTTACTAAGATTCCATCTTTTACTAAATCCCATTCTTTGGTAGGTACGCCTTCATCATCATAACCCACCTCACCTAAAGAATGAGTTTGTGTTTTATCGGCAACAAGGTTTACCAATTTACTTCCATACTCAAATGATTTGGTTTCCCATTTGTCTAAAGTAGCGAAACTAGTACCTGCGTAATTCGCTTCATAACCGAGTACTCTATCCAATTCTAGGGGGTGGCCCACAGATTCGTGAATGGTTAACCACAAATGACTTGGATCCAATACCAATGTATATTTTCCAGGGTCGACACTTTTAGCAGTTAAACTGCCTTTGGCTTGTTTCGCTGCATTCACTGCATCTTCCACCAGATCATAAGATTTTTTGTATAAAGTCATCCCAACTGGCGATTGGTATTTTTCCGATGCCAATCCGTCTAGATATTCGAATCCCATTCCCATAGGTGAACTTAAAGCTTGTCTATTGACAAATTTACCAGATTCAGGATCTATACAGGTGATGTTAAAATTTGGCCAAATACGGTGTACATCTTGATCAATGTAACTGCCATCAGTTGAAGCAAAATATTTTTGTTCATTGACCAAAAAGAGAAAATTACTGATATAATTAGCTCCTGCTTCCATTGCTTTTGCATTGGCGTCGAGCAACATCTCTACTTTATCTTTAACGGGAACTTCGAAGGCATTTTTAGTAATTGGCGCTTTCCAAGATACTTCCCCCACTCCTTTTACAGGAACTAGCTTTACTGGTTCTTCTTGATATTTTGCATTGGCTTTAGCAATAGCTGCAGCTTGTTTGGCTGCTTTGGCTATTCCTTCTTTGGTTACATCATTGGTAGCGGCAAAACCCCATGTACCATCCACAATCACCCTGATTCCAGTGCCAAATGATTCGGTATTAACTACATTCTGCACTTTATCTTCCCTGGTTACTACAAATTGATTGAGATACCTGCCAATTCTCACATCAGCATAAGTAGCACCTACCGATTTTGATGCTTCTAAAGCAGTATCTGCCAATTCTTTCTTTAAGATAATATCCATACCAGGCGAATATTGATCTAGTGGTACAGGATTACCCCGCATATGGATAGGTAGAAACATAGCTCCTGCTCCTAAACCTGCCAGTCGGTTAAAATCTCTTCTATTCATATATTTGTCGATTTATTAAGTTGTTAAGCTGTTAAGTCGACTTTATCGACTTCTCAACCCAGCAGCTCTGCTAAATTATATTTTCCTTGCTGTGTTAATCACATTTACCTCATCAAATCTGGTGGTTGCACTTCCATGTGAAACCGCACTTATTTGACTAGGTTGTCCCTTTCCATCGAAAAATGATCCAAACAAACGAAAATCTCTTTCATCGCAAATTTTAGAACATGAATTCCAAAACTCTTGGGTATTAGATTGGTAAGCTACATCATTCAACATACCTACAATTTCTCCATTTTTAATCTCATAGAAAAGCTGCCCACCAAACTGGAAATTATATCGCTGTTGGTCTATTGAATAAGAACCTCTACCTGCAATAAAAATCCCCTTTTCAACATCTTTGATCATTTGTTCCACAGAATAAGGTTCCTTACCTGCCGCTAAAGAAACATTGGGCATTCTCTGGAACTGTACCGAACTCCAACTGTCTGCATAACAACATCCATGAGATGCTTCTTCGTCAATAATATGTGCTTGATCTCTAATTGCTTGATAATTAACTAAAATTCCATCTTTCACCAAATCCCATTGTTTTGTACCCACTCCTTCATCGTCATAGCCTACCGCACCAAGTGAGAAAGGTTGAGTTTTATCTGCAAAAAGGTTTACTTCTTTACTTCCATACTCGAAAGCTTTGGTTTTCCATTTGTCTAAAGTAGCGAAGCTAGTACCAGCATAATTGGCTTCATAACCCAATACACGATCTAACTCTAAAGGATGCCCAACAGATTCATGGATGGTTAAACCCAGATGATTAGGTTCAAGCACTAAACTATATTTACCTGGATCGACCGATTTAGCCGTTAATTTTTCTTTGGCTTGTTTAGCAGCCGCTACTGCATCAGCTACTAAATCATAAGAATATTTATACATTACCAATCCTTCAGGTCCCAACACTTTATCCTCATCTTTTGGTTGAAGGTATTCATATCCCATTCCCAAAGGAGCACTTAATGCTCTTCTTCTTTGAAACCCATCTTTACCAATACAAGTAACCGTAAAGGTTGGCCATATCCTGTGTATATCTTGATTTATGTAACTCCCTTCAGTGGATGCAAAATATTTTTGCTCATTGACTAAAAATAAGTTGGTGTTGATATAACTAGCACCACTTTCTAAAGCTTTAGAGTTAGCTTCAATCAATAAATCTGCTTTCTCTTTTATGGGAATTTCAAAAGCGTTTTGCTCCATTGGTGTTTTCCAACTTTGCTCTCCATGCGATTTTACAGGTACAAGTTTAACCGGCTCTTTTTGAAACTTACCATTAGCCTTGGCAATTAATACTGCTTGTTCTGCTGCTTTTTTTATGCCATCTTCACTTACATCGTTGGTTGAAGCAAAACCCCAGGTACCATCTGCTATTACCCTGATACCCAATCCATAAGATTCTGTATTTACAATATTTTGAACATTTTTTTCTCGGGTAAAAAGATACTGGTTGAGGTATCTTCCGATTCTGATATCGGCATAAGAAGCTCCTCTAGATGTAGCGGCATTCAAGCCAATATCCGCCATTTTTTTGTTTCTAGCTACATCCATTGGATTTAGCATAGATTCTTGAGCGACGGGCCTACTAAATGCTGGTAAAGGAGCCAAAATTGCACCAACACCTGCACCGGTTAGTTTCACAAAATCTCTTCTATTCAAAATCTGTAGTATATGGTTTTATAATCAAATAAATAATGATACCCTATTGTTTAAAAATGAATTTTTATTTCTGATTTATGGGAAAAATTCATTGCGTAAGGTGTAGAAGCTTGTTGTGATATTCTTAAAATTATGCCTAAAACTAAATATTTTCTTTATATTTTCATATTTTTTCTTCTTAAAATTATAGTTATCGAAATGTATGCATTTTAATGTAGGTATTATACCGTTTATCTGCTCAAGAAGCTAACTCATAAAAAAAAACCTAAGAAAAAATTTCCTAGGTTTTCTTTATATCAATCAAGATTAATTATGCTTCAATAGATTCAACTTGTTCGTTCTACCCTTCCATTCATTGTTTCATTATTTCTCCATCTCAATCCTCTTTGTTATGAATAAGTCACTGATTGTGGTAGAACGTTTATCATTAAAGGATTAACTCCAAAGCCTATCCCATGAGCGGTCTTCATCCCATTCAGGGGTAGGAGCAAAAAGTTTCTCACCTTTCAATAGATGTTCTTCGATTACTTCTTCAATAATGTCTATTCCTAAACCAGGTTTGTCTGGCACCTTAATAAATCCTTCATTGGCTATCGGTTTGTCAATACCACCTACCATATCTTCCCACCAATCAACCTCTACAGAATGGTGTTCCAATGCCACGAAGTTTTGAGTAGCTGCAGCACAATGGGCATTAGCCATAAATGAAATAGGTGTACCTGCAAAGTGCATCGCCATCGGGATACCTCTTTCTTCGGCATAATCACCAATTCTCTTTGTTTCTAAAATACCACCCGATGATGCTAAATCTGGATGAACCATATCTACCGCTCTTGCATCAATCAATTTTATAAATTCTTCTTTGAGGTATATATCCTCACCAGTAAGTGTAGGTGTAGTAATTGAAGTAGTGATTTCACGCCATTGATCTGTATAATGCCAAGGGATTAAATCTTCTAACCATGCTAATTGATACTTTTCTAAAGCCTGGCCCAATCTTATACAAGTATTGATAGGAATATGACCGAAATGATCAGCAGCCAAAGGAATTTCGTAACCAACTGTCTCCCTAATTACTCTCACATAATCCACCAATTCTTCTAAGCCTTTATCTGTGATTTGGATGTTGGTAAATGGATGTTGCGTCATGCCATAAGACATCGATTCTGAATTCCACTGGCTTCCATCAATAATTTGATTATTAATTACAGCCCCATCAATATCTTTTACCATTTCAACACCAAAATCCATTTTCAAAAAGGTAAAACCTTTATCCAACCTGCCTTTCATTCGCGAAGCATAAACGCTTTTATCTTGTGACTTAGCAGTATCAGTATAAAGCCTTACATAATCTCTGTATTTACCACCTAGTAATTGATATACTGGAACGCCAAACGCTTTACCTGTTAAATCCCACAATGCCATTTCAACTCCACAAACGCCACCAGCTTGCCTTCCATGTCCACCAAATTGCTTGATCTTTTTAAACAACTTTTCTACATTACAAGGGTTTTCTCCCAATAGTCTGCTTTTTAAGAAAAGTGCATAACGGGCACTACCTCCATCTCTTACTTCACCATAACCTGAGATGCCTTGATTGGTATCTATTCTAATAATCGGCACTCTCATAGGTGCGCCTGTAACCTCTGCAATTCGTAAATCAGTAATTTTTAAATCTGAAGGGTTTGAACTGCGATTTACCTTTTGGGTAGAATATGCCAAGGTATCTTCTACACTAGCAAATGTAAAAGCCCCTAAACTTAAGCCACCCAACAAAGATTTTTGCAAGAAACCTCTTCTATCATTTTTCTTAGCAGTTTCTCTTTCTGCTTTTACACTGGCAGGAACACTCTCCTGCTGCATTAATTTCTCAAGTATTTTTTTCATTTTCGTCTGAATTTTGTTTTAAATGAAATACAATTGCAATTAGCAGATTACTGACTTCTGTTACCAATTTCTCTTTTCTAGAAAAGCATCTAACTCTTCTCTTGTCATAGGAAGCAATTCAGGATGAGCATCTATCCAACCCAAAAAATCTTCTTTAATTTCTTCTGTCCAGCGCGTATCTATTTGACCGGGCGTGTATTTCCCTTCTTTCAATTTTTCAATACCGAAAGCATCTCTTAGGGCTATAAATTCAGCATTGATTACTACCTTCTCTGCTAAATGAGCTGGTATGAATATTACTCCTTCTCTTTTTGCTAATACTACATCGCCAGGAAGTACCAAAGCTCTACCAATTCTAGTTGGAGAATTTAAGCCTCCCAAAATCATTTCCTGAATAAATGAAGGATCCCAGCCTTTCACAAAAGCATTAAAGCCTTCAATTTTTTCCAATCCTCCTAAATCACGCAATGAGCCATAAAAAACTACGCCATTACCAGATTTGGCATAAATAGAATTACCAAGGTTATCGCCAATCAAAGTACCATTTACAATTTTTCCAAAGCCATCTGCCACATACACATCTCCTTGTTGCAACATATCGATTGGCCAAGAATTCGAAGCACCAATTCTGCCATCTGCTTCGCCTTGCTTTTTAATTATTTCTTCTAAATCAATTCTTTTTGGCAAATAAGTGGCCGTAAGCGCTCTCCCACAGATAGTTTCATGGGCATGTATCATTTTCCATTCACCCTCAAATTGGTTGTTATATCCTTCTCCCCGCATTACCCCCCAAGCCTCTTCAATAGATATATTCTTCATTCTTTCAATGATACTATCAGATACTTTTGGTCTGCCATCGGGAAGGCGGTCACCTTCCCAAGCAGCAGTAAGGGCAATTACTTGCTCTTTGTTGGCTATCATTTGAGCATTAATAGCTACATGCGTAAAAGCTACTAATGCTAAAGTGAAATATAGTGTCAGTTTTTTGGTCATGGGTTAAAAGTTTAAAAATCTTGGATTGAAAATAGTTAATACCTCCAAAGTAACTGTCCAGTACTGTGAATGAATAAGGAGATAGCAATTCTCAATAAGGATAAAAAGTATTTGTGTATTCAGAATATCTACATTTTAATTTAATTTTTGGCTTAATACATTTTTCTTAATGCTGATATTACTCCAAAAATCCTATTGAAAGATTTCATTGTAAAATTGCGCTTAAATAAAGATTTAAATCCCAAGAACCAGTTTGAGAATTGATTAGAAATCATTATTTTTCTAATAGCCTAAGGGCTTTAAACGATTTTGTTTAGTAAGTAGAATTTAGTTTGTAATTGAAAAAGTAGAGCCCATGGAAAAGCCTCTTATCATCATTATTGGTGCAGGACCAGGAGTAAGCTTACACGTAGCTAAAAAATTTGGAAATAATCAGTATAAGGTCGCTTTAGTTGCACGCAATACGAAAAAGTTAGAGCAACTTTCAGATGAATTAAAATCTGAAGGGATTTCATGTACTTATTACACTTGCGATGTATCTGAAAAAACTGCCATCGATAGTTGCTTCGAAAAAATCAAACAAGACCATGGAACAGCTGTAGATAGCTTTTTGTACAATGCAGCACTGCTCGATAAACAAATTCCTTCTAGTATAGCATACGACAATCTTATTAAAGATTTTAAAGTCAATATTGCGGGAGCCATTTATTGCTGCCAAAAAGTGCTCCCAAACATGAAAGAAAATATGAAAGGCACCATTTTATTAACAGGTGGTGGACTAGCTCTAAAACCTTATTACGAGTATACTTCTCTTTCTATTGGTAAGGCTGGTATTAGAAGTTTAGCCTTTTGTTTGGCTCAAGAATTAAAAGGAACAGGAATAAAAGTAGGAACTGTAACCATTGCAGGTTTTGTTGAAAAGGGTACCCATTTTTCACCTGAAAAGATTGCTGAAGAATTTTGGAAAATACATACTGGCGAGAATAAAGGCGTAGAATTTATCTATCAATAATATTTTTAATTACAACAGAAGTTCTAATCATTTCATCGTAAAGAAACAGGCATCACATAGCATCTTATTCATTATTGTTTACGCACAATTTGCTGGAACTTCCCTTTGGTTTGCGGGTAATGCTGTGCTTCCTGCCCTTCAAGTTCAATTTAATTTTACGAGTGAAAGTCTAGGGCACATGACTTCCGCAGTACAGATTGGTTTTATAATAGGTACTTTAATTTTTGCCATTTTTTCATTAGCAGATCGATTTGTACCGAATTTGGTATTTTTTCTTTCCGCATTGGCTGGAGCGTGTTTCAATGCTACTATTCTGTTTACAGAAGTTTCCCTAGTTAAATTAATTTTCTTTAGGTTTTTAACAGGTTTCTTTCTTGCAGGTATTTATCCTGTTGGGATGAAAATAGCAGCTGATTGGTATGAAAAAGGATTAGGTAAAGCTTTAGGCTTTTTAGTAGGTGCCTTGGTATTGGGTACAGCCTTTCCCCATTTACTGAATAGTTTGCAACAATTATTTTCTTGGAAAAGTGTGCTAGGTTTCGTTTCCATTTTTGCTCTGAGTGGAGGTGTGTTGATACTATTCATGCCTGTAGGGCCTTTCCGTAAAAAAGCACCCAAGTTTAAGATAAGTGCGGTAACAGATGTATTTAAAGTAAAGCCACTATTACAAAGTGCCTTGGGTTATTTCGGGCATATGTGGGAGTTGTATGCATTTTGGGCATTTATACCTTGGTTTTTATCGTATTACGCTAATCGACAAGAAATTTCCATAAATGTTTCCCTTTGGTCTTTTGTAATTATAGCGATTGGAAGTGTATTTTGTGTGTTTGGCGGTTTGACTTCCTTGAAAAAAGGAAGTTTTTTTGTAGCTAAAAACAGTTTATTACTCTCTGGAATAGCTTGTTTATTGTCACCTTTTTTGTTCTTTCTTCCTTTTCCATTGGTCATAGCTTACTTATTATTTTGGGGAGCCATGGTCATCCCTGACTCACCTCAATTCTCTAGCATGGTTGCCAAAGCTGCACCACCTGAAATTATTGGTACTGCGCTTACGATTGTGAACTGCACTGGTTTTACTATTTCGGTAATTAGTATCCAGTTATTAAGTTGGGTATCTGGCTTCTCTGGATTTGAAATGTATATATTTTTATTGCTCTTGCCTGGACCTATAGCGGGTTTGTTGGGGGTAAAGGATTATGGGGAGTAAATTGTAATTTATTATTTTGAAAGATTACAAAATATCTTGAGGTAGGTTAAAGCTTAGAGATTTTGCTTTTTTTTATACTATTCTTTTCGATTATTATAATCACTTATCCTGACTATTGTATATATATCCTTATACTTCTGAATTATACTATTATTTAAAGGATAAAAGAAAAAATCATCACATCTGCCCTGAAGCTTTAAAAGTCCACTTGTACAAGGATTAAATTTATGTACAATAAATATGTACTTTTTCCCTTTCTTTAATCTTGAAAAAATATCCAAGAAACAATTATAGTCTAAACTAAGATTATACACATAAGAAAAAATGATTTCCTCTAATTCTTCTGTTTCAATCTTTACATGTCTAACACCATAAAAATATTTGATTCCAGAATATCCATGATTATTAAAGTTAATTTTTGGGTCAGCTTCTTTAAATTTACCTACTATCCATTTTTCATCTTCCTGTGTTTGAGAAAAACTTAAATTAGCGGACAAAAGAAAATAAATAATAAATAAAAAATTCATTAATATTATAAAGATTTGATTTTCCTTCATGATTGATTTAATGTTCAATTTTTTTTTGTTTGAAATTTTGAGAAATATTCAAAGAAGATCTTCTAAACCAAGCCTTTCAATTTCTAATAATTCATTTAGTTATAAAGAAAAGCTTTCCAGAAATACTTTTCAATTAGCCCTTTTTCATTAAACAAAAAAAGTATTCGGAATCCTTTACCAAACTTTATATTGTTAGGTAATCTCATTTCAAAATCTGTTAATTCTACAGCTAAAACATTACCAATTGGCTTAGAAAAATATAGAATTAAATTATTTGGTTTAATTGGAAGTAAATCGCCCAATGCTTCGCTACTAAAAGATTCGAATTTATATTTTTCCCTAAAAGCTCCTCTTGTCTTTAGAATTTCTAAGTCAATTGGGAAATCGTTTATAGTAAATATCTCTTCTTTAAAGGGAGTAAAATCGATAAATACTATCTTATCTGAAATATGAAAAGGGATTGTATGGGATTTTTTGGGGATATCTCTTTTAAAGAAATTTCTGATCTCTTCTCTTAAATCATTATTTAATTCTAAGTGAATTATTGAAAGAAGGTATTTATTATCAAACTCTTGTGAAAGAGCCTCAAATGTATTTAGAAATAAAAGAGCTACGATTGCTACTTTCTTCATGTAAATTCTTAAAAGCAATTCATTAAAGTATAATTAGTCCGACTAAATTGAATATAATAAAACTATATGGTAATATTCTCATTATCAATATTTTATTAATTCATAATTTACAATTTACTTACCACATAAATAGCAATAAAACTGGAAATAAGCCCCCCCATTTATAATTAAAATAAAATCATTTCTTCTTCTTTCTTTTTTTAGGAAAAGGCAATTCTGGCAAGCTAACTTTTATAAGTTCATTAAGCCATTTTCGGTCTTCTAATTTATCTTCCATCAGAAAATTAAGTTTAGCTCCAGGATATGGAGGGGCTTCAACTAATTCACTACCAATAAATGTTCTACCAGCATCTGTAGGCTTAATAAAAAGTTTATTATCACAAATTGACCCAAACATTTTACCATCAGCATAAATGGCATATTCACCAAACATTTTCTTGGCAGTAACCTCGCCAACTTGATCTATTTGTTCCAAAACAAAGTCTACATATTCTTGTGTAGAAGCCATTTCATTCAATTTTTAAATTACAAAAAGAAAACCCTTCCTTCTAGTTTTATAGACCACAAAACGAAAGAAGAACAAGAAGGTTGGATAGTCAAAAAAATGGAATACAAAGATTAATAAAAGATTTTAAAGAAGGGCTATTTCATCAATTGCTTTCTAAGAGTATCTAAGGTATTAAAATAATTCGAAGTAATTAATCTCAAATCTTGTTTCAAAAGAGATATTTTGTTTAAATACAATGGATATAATCTTTTAAAACCACCCTCTTCATAAGAGTATACACCATTAAATACTATGATAAATAAAAGTGTGTAAACCAGACAAGCCAAGGTTAACCAAAGTACTAAAGATTCCATAATTGAAAATCTTAAAGGTTAAGAATATTACTTTAATTTAAGTATTCCTGAGGGAAATTTCAAGTAAATAAGTTGATTGATAAAAAAATACATATCTATTGAGAAAAATCAACTTTCATTTTTCTATTGCTCAGTAATTCAAAATATTAAGCAATTTACCAATAAATTAAGCTCAGTAAGATGGTGAAATTTTAACTTTTCAGTTTTAACTTACAATCATCAAGTTGATGTTTATTTTACACTTAAACTATATAAAGGAAGTAAAATCAATAAAGCAGCTTTTATTGATTTTACTTCTCAAATTGTTTCCTTAGCAAAGATGCATAAGAAGGATAAATATCAATCCATAGGTTTTTCCCACTCATAATCTTGTCCAAGGGCATACTTGGAGAACCATTCTAATTCCACATTAATTTTATACAGGCGATGTCTCAATTCTTGCCAGCCATGGGGTTCTCTAGGGGCTACATACAAATGAGTCGGCACACCAAGGCTCCTTAATGCTCTATACAACTCTACCGATTGGGGCAATGGTACTCTTGGGTCGCTTTCACCCACTACTACCAATGTTGGTGTTGTTACCTTACTGATGTCTTTCAGTGGGGAGTTATCCCAATAAACATCTATAGGGGCATCTTTTTGCCAAGGCGAACCTCCAAACCATGGAGTTCTATAAGTTCTTACATCACTTTGGGCATACATACCAATCCAGTTAACTGCCCCTGCACCAGAGGAGGCCGCTTTAAATCGATCAGTAAAAGTGATTATTTTATTTGTCATGTGTCCTCCAGCACTCCAACCCATTTTTACCATCTTATCTGGATCAGCTATTCCTTGGTCTATCAAGTAATCTACTCCTGTCATCACATCTAAATGTGATTGCCTAAAATAACCTCCTACCATGTCTCTCAAAAAATCATCTCCATATCCTGTACTTCCTCGGTAATTGGGTTGAAGTACAACATATCCTTTACCTGTTAGTACGGCATTGTATCGAGTAAAACTCCTTGAAAATCCATATTTATCTGATGAAGCAGGCCCTCCATGCGTTTGCACCACTAATGGATATTTCTGTCCTTCTTGGTAATCACTAGGATAGTAAATTACTCCTTCTACTTTCTCACCATCTTCACCTTTCCAAGTTATAATTTCTTGTTTGGGTAAGTGAAATTGTTCACTCAAGTAATCGTAATGATGGGTAATTTGCTTCATTTCTCCTCCTTCCATCATAAAGATATCACCAGGATTTTCAATAGTGTTTTTAGTAAAGACCAACTTATCTAATGATGCTTGATAGTGCCAAGATCCTACTGCATGGTTCCCTTTGGTTAACTGTTTGGTTTTCTTATTAGAAAGCTGATACTGCCACAGTTGCATTTCTCCACCCATATTTACCCTTAGGTAAATTGATTTTCCATCGGCGGCCCATTCAACACCTGAAATATCGTAATCCCATTTGATCGGCACTTCTATTTTTGAACTATTCGCTAATGAGAATAGGAAAAGTTTAGAGTTGTAGTAAAAGTCAAAATCTTTGTTCGCCCTTGAAGTAAAAATTGCCATTGTTCCATCAGGTGACAATCTTATTCCAGGCTCACCTATATCATTTTTAGTAAGTTGTTTGCCATTTTCTCCATTGCCATCATACACCCATAATTCACTTTCATTGTAAAAATCATAAAGCGGGTTGACGCCCTTGTTAATTAAAATTGTTTGACCATTACTCGTTACATCATAACCCAAAACTGAAAAATCTCCACTAGTGATTTTCGTTTCCTCTCCATTACTTACTTTCACTTTCCACAAATGCCTTTGCTTGTAGTTTTCATCCAATTTATACACATCATCGTTGTATTTTTTTGCCTGTTCTTCATCAGCAGTAAGTGTGTCATTGGCAATAAAGTAGATAAACTGCCCATCAGCAGACCACAACGGACTACTCACTCCTGTTTTATGTGAGGTAATTGCCTTACCTTCTCCACCATCGGCACGCATGAGATAAATTTGGTTTACTTCATCATCATAGCGTTTGGCAGTAAATGAAATCCAATTGCCGTCGGGAGACCATTGAGGATTACTTTCAGGATTTTTGCCATAGGTAATTTGTCTTGCATCGCTACCATCTGCATTAACTCGCCAAATATGCCCCACTTGCTTGTTGGCTTCCCAATCGCTTTCAGCCAAAATGTACAACAGTTCATTTCCATTGGGTGATAGCTGAGGACTAGAAATACCCGGGACATTTAAAAAGTCGATGACTGACATGACTTTTTTAGCTTCTTGGGCAAATACAACTTGGGTAAATAGGAAAATAAGAAGGATTGAGAAAAAGGACTTTTTCATTGTTATAATTTCAGAAATTTAATTGAAGTCTTTGGAATGACTTATACAGTTTTTAAAAACTAAAACTATTGAATTTCTTTTAAGAATTGATTGAATTTGTGGGATTTCAAATTATAAAATCAACAATATACTCTTGAAATTAAATTATTGAATTAAGAGTCAGGTTTTATTATAGTCTTTATGAGTTCGTGATGCCAATCCTGCTGCGCAAAGAAATCATAAGACCAATAAGCAAGGGGAGTAATAATTATAGCAATCCAAGTAGCAGGATGTCTCCATTTATCAAACCGCCAAGCAAAAACTGCGGCACACCCACTTATAGCAATACAAGTGAAAATATTACTTAAGAAGTAATCGATTTCATTAGTACCTTGAATTATCATAAATATCTTCATCATCCCTCTTCCTACTGCAGGTAACATTACATAAAATGTTGAGCATATTAACCACCAAGCATGTTCTTCATAATTCTTGCGATGCTTGATGCCCATTAAAATGGCAATAATAAAACCTGTCAATAAGATATTTTGCATCATGATACCTCCTGTATAATACCGTGCATCTAATGAACCCTCTGCTTCAGCATTAAGTCCATGGCGGATATCATGTTCATAAAGTGTTATCATTCCAAATACAACACCTCCAGCGATGAATAGACCTACCATCCCATAAAAACGATGTTGTTCTAATTTTTTCTTTGCTATAAAATATGGTTGTATGATAAGGAAAGTAAACCACGCAGTTCCTAACCAATAATGAATATGAACACCCCAATTTTTATTTATAAAATCTGGCCAATAATCTGCAAAAATACCCACTTGCATCATTATAAATGGTACAAATAACCATTTGTACAAATCATTCTGAGCAAGATATAACTTTGATTGTGTGTTGTTCATATTAATATTTTTTGCAGGCTCAGTTCACCTTAATCTTTTGTAAAACAGACAATAAAAATGTAGCTTTTGAAAATTAGCAAAATTGTAATTCTTCCAATGTTTAACCAATTGGCAAATTGACTGTCTTTATTATTCATTATACACTTTCCTTCCAATATCTTCAATCAAGCGAAGTAATACGGCCATAAATCAGCATATCTATCTTGGCCAATAGCGGTGAAAAAACTACCAGAAGTACTACTATAAAACTAATGAGTGAAATAGCCAATCCCAGTTTCGTGGCCCGATGAATTTTACCATTTGTCATTGTATCAAAAGAGATAGGTCTCGAAATCCAAAACAACAACACTATAAGTGGAGACATTGGAATAGGCCAGTCAAAATATTGCAAGATACTGTTGTATTATTTGCTTGCTTATCCTATTATTAAATCATCAATCACCTAATCTCCTTATAGTAATTAATCAATCCATTGGTAGAACTATCGTGTGTTTCTACTAGTGTATCGCCATCTAATTCTGGGAGGATTTTTTTGGCGAGTTGTTTACCTAATTCAACCCCCCATTGATCGAAACTGAAAATATTCCAAATTACACCTTGGGTAAATATTTTGTGTTCGTAGAGGGCTATGAGGCTGCCCAATGTTCTTGGAGTTAGTTTTTTAAAGAGGATAGAATTACTTGGTTTATTGCCTTGAAAAACTTTAAAAGGCAGAATTTTTTCAATTTCTTCTGTAGACATTCCCTGTGCTTCCATTTCGGCCCTTACTTCAGTTTCAGATTTCCCTTTCATTAATGCCTCGGTTTGGGCAAAAAAGTTGGCCAATAATTTTGGATGATGATCACCAATAGGGTTATGACTTTGCGCTGGAGCTATAAAATCGCAAGGTATTATTTTAGTACCTTGATGTATCAATTGATAAAATGCATGCTGTCCATTGGTACCAGGTTCACCCCAAATTATCGGACCAGTTTGGTAGTTTACTTCTTTTCCATCCCTATTGGTATATTTACCATTACTTTCCATATTACCTTGTTGGAAATAAGCAGCAAACCTGTGCATGTATTGATCATAAGGTAGAATAGCTTCGGTTTCTGCGCCAAAAAAATTGTTATACCATACGCCCAATAAAGCAAGAATTACCGGAATATTATTTTCAAATTCAGTTTCTTGGAAATGTTTGTCCATGGCATGCGCCCCTTCTAATAATTCTTTAAAATTATCATAGCCAATGGTGCAGGCAATAGAAAGCCCAATGGCTGAACATAGAGAATACCTACCTCCTACCCAATCCCAAAATTCAAACATATTTTGGGCATCGATACCAAATCCGGTTACACCTTCTTTATTAGTTGAAAGTGCCACAAAATGCTTTTTAATATGGGTTTCATCTCTAGCAGCCTCCAAAAACCAGTCCCTCGCTGTATAGGCATTGGTCATGGTTTCTTGCGTAGTAAAAGTCTTAGAGGCAATCATGAACAAAGTATTTTCAGGCTTCACAGTCTTTAATACTTCGGCAATATGCGTAGCATCTACATTGGAAACAAAGTGTACTTTTATGCCTGGTTTCCAATAAGGTTTAAGCGCTTCTGTAACCATTACTGGGCCTAAATCAGAACCTCCAATTCCAATATTTACAATATCGGTAACAGATTCACCTGTAAAACCTTTCCAATTTCCACTACTTACTTGATCTGCAAAAGATTGCATTTGGCTTAATACCCTATTCACATCTGGCATTACATCTTTACCATCTACATAAACAGGATTCCCTGAAAGGTTTCTTAATGCGGTATGTAACACTGCCCTATTTTCTGTTTCATTGATGGCCACCCCAGCAAACATTTTATCGATCCCTTCTTTTAGATGGCAGTCTTCGGCTAGTTGAACCAATAAATCGAATACATTTTCATCAATGATGTTTTTGGAAAAATCAACCAAAATATCCTCAAAACGACGGTGGAAGGTCTCAAATCTATCCTGATCTTTCACAAACATTTCTTGAATGCTTTCAGTGTGCATTACTGAGTATTCTGCAGTAAGTTTTTTCCAAGATACGGTTTCCTTTGGATTAATTTTATGTAGAGTCATAGCTTAAAAAATCAAAAAAATCAGGATTTTATTTAATGTGATTGGCTTTCTAAATAATGATAAGCTAAATTGTAAAAGAATTGCCAAATTCAAAACCTGAATCCTAAATTTATAAACATTAATTTTTTATTTATTAAAATCACAATACCATTTAATTGTGGTATATATCATGAACTATTGATGATTTAATATTTTTTGAGTCTCATAGTAATTTAGACAAACTTCATATTTATTAAAATGCACAATCCAAAGTTTACTATTTTTTTAGCCGCTTTATTAATCATCATATTGCTTCAGACTTGCGCTACTCCAAAGAATGAGGTAGTAGAAGCACCCACCAAAGAATTGATTGTAAGGCATGATAGACCCAATGCACCTATTTTAAAAGGAGTTAGTGTACCCGCAGGATATAATTATTTTTTTACTAGTGGGCAAATTGGGCATGCACTAGATACAGCAGCTGCTTATGGAGACCCTGCAAGGTATGGAGATACTTATACCCAATCGGTAGGAGCGCTCGAAAAGATTGAAAGTATATTAGGAGAAGCAGGACTAAGCATGAAAGATGTGGTCTTTCTTAGGGTTTTTGTTGCTCCGGATCCAAATAATAATAATGAAATAGATTTTGAGGCTTGGTTCAAAGCTTATGGAGAGTTTTTCAATAATGATGAAAATCCAAATAAAGTAGCTAGAACAACACTAGGCGTTGCCTCATTGGTTAGACCAGGTATGTTAGTTGAAGTAGAAGCTGTTGCAGCTTATGCTTCTAATTAAATTAATTTCAAAAATTAAATAGCAAGTAATTATGAAAATTTCCATATACTGGTTCATTGGCATTTTACTTACAATTGTAGCCTGCCAAAGCGATGAAAATAGCGAAAAAGAAGCGCACAATGAGATGATTCAAGCTGCTGGAAAACCAAAAGCAGTTTTTTCATTAGACAACAAAGTGTTAGAAACCCTCGAAATGAATGAGGGAACACGCAAAAAATATGAGCAAAACTTAGTAGTAGCCATGGATAAATACCATGAAAATCCTACTGATCTTGAAAGTATAATTTGGTATGGAAGAAGAAAAGCCTATTTAGGATATTATTGGCAGTCTATTACCATCTTTACAGAAGGTATTAACCTTTATCCAGATTCTTCGGCATTGTATAGGCATCGCGGTCACCGGTACATCACTGTGCGTAAGTTCGATGAAGCTGTTGCCGATCTTCAAACAGCTGCTGAGTTAGCGGAAAATGAAAAGAATTTCATTGAACCCGATGGTTTACCCAACAAAGCTGGTATTCCTTTATCGAATAATAAATTCAATATTTATTATCATTTAGGATTAGCTTTTTACCTAAAAGGAGATTATTACAAAGCCTTAGAGGCTTATAGAAAATGTATGGGCTTTTCTGATAATGACGACCTGCTTACTGCCACTTCAGACTGGTTATACATGACTTATTCTAGGTTGGGCATGATTGCAGAAGCTGATGCACTTTTGGCAAATATTAAACCTGAGATGAATATCATTGAAAATACAGCTTATCACCAACGATTGCTCATGTACAAAGGTTTGGTTTCACCTGAATCACTCATAAATATTGAAGACACTGAAAATGATGACAAAAGATTGCAATTGGTAACTCAGGGTTATGGTGTAGGTAATTGGTACCTCATTCAAGGAGATACCTCTAAAGCAATAAGTATTTTCAAGTCTTTGATTGCCGAAAATTATTGGCCTGCCTTTGGCCACATAGCTGCCGAAGCAGACTTATTGGTTTTAAATTCAGTGGCATATCAATAATTAAACATATAACATGCAAGAAAAACAAGTAAGGTGGGGCGTACTAGGACCCGGGAAAATAGCAAAGAAGTTTACTGAAGCTGCTAGTAGAGTACCTAATGCTGTGGTTAAGGCCGTGGGATCAAGAAGTCTTGAAAGAGCCAATCATTTTGCAAGCACTTATCAAATTCCCCATGTTTACAATAGCTATGAAGCCTTAATGGCAAGTAAAGAAATTGATGCAATTTATATTGCCACGCCACATAGTGCGCACCATAAATATACCTTGGCTTGTATTGCCCAAAACAAGGCTGTACTATGTGAAAAAGCGCTTGCTATAAATAGCAAAGAAGTGAAGGAAATGATAGCTGCAGCAAAAGACCAGCAAGTTTTTTTAATGGAAGCCATGTGGACCAGGTTTCTACCTCATTTTAAAAGAGTACTTGAATTGGTCAAATCGGGTGAATTAGGGAAAATAAAAAGTATTCAAGCCGATTTTGGTTTTAAGGCGCCAGAAGATCCGCAAAATAGGCTTTACAACTTAAAGCTTGGTGGAGGTGCTTTATTGGATGTTGGGCTTTATCCTATATTTTTAGTTACTGCATTGCTAGGAATGCCTGAAGAAATTGTGGCAAAAGCGAGTTTTGCAGCTACAGGTGCAGACACACAAAGCACTATTTATTTTGGTTATCCTGAAGGAGTTCAAGCCAGTGTTACCAATTCTATTATTACAGATACTTCTATTATAGCACAAATAAACCTGGAAAGAGGCAGAATAGAATTATGCAGACCTTGGTACCAACCAACGGATATCAAGATTTATAGCAACCGCTTCGGTTACAAACTTGAAAAATATGCTGTTTTTGGCCAAAATGGTTATGAGTATGAAATTGAAGCAGCTTCCACCGATATTTTAGCTGGAAAACTGCAAAACGATGACATGTCGCACCAAGACAGTATCACATTGATGGCTTGTTTAGATGAAATAAGAAATCAAATTGGCTTAAAATATCCTGAACATGATGATTGATGAACAAGGAAAATGATATTTTTCATTTCAAACAATTTTCAGTAAAACAACACCCTAGCGTATTCAGAATAAATACCGATGGCTGTCTACTTGGTGCAGTTATAAGTAAACAGTCTCAAACACATCAAGCTACAAATAAGGAAACCCACAGAATACTAGATATTGGTACAGGAACAGGCGTAGTTGCCTTGATGCTTGCTCAAAATTGTAAGGGACAAATCGATGCGATTGATATCAATTCCAAAGCAGTAGAATTAGCTTCTTATAACTTTTTAAAAAGTAAGTGGTATGAAAGGCTACATTCTTTTCATGCTGATTTGGCTAATTTTACAGCAAAAGATAAGAACGGATATCATTGTATAGTAAGCAATCCTCCTTTTTTTTCAAATTCACTAAAATCCCCCAATCAATTAAGGAATCAATCAAAACATAATGATATACTGAGTTTGGAAAACCTTTGTGATTGTACCTCCCAATTATTATTAAAAAATGGCTTATTTTATATCATTCTACCACCAAAAGAAGCTACTCATTTTATCAAAATTTCTAAAGACAAAAAGCTATACCTGCAATTAAAAATTCATGTAAAATCAGTAATTCACAAAAGAGTATTTCGGAATATTCTTATTTTTAGTAAAATCAATACTGGAAATTTAGAAGAAAAAACAATAATACTACAGGAAAAGAACGGGGAATATACAAGGGAATACAAAGCTTTAATCAAAGATTTTTTCCTTTACTTTTAATTTAGTAATTCTAATTTGTTTCGGAGCACAGAAAAATGTAAATTAATTCTCGATTTGGCTGATTTTTAATAGAATATACTTCAAACAATCTAATTTTTTACAACATAATCATTATGAAAATAATAATTACAGGCCTGCTCTGCTTTGGAGTATGGACTACAGCTACAACCTACTGGTATTTATGCAAAATCGAAAATATGTGTTTAGACGAACGCAGTAACAAAGATTTAGCAGTAAACATACCGAATGAAAAAGTAGAAGAAGAAAATTCTGAAATAACCAAATCGGAAAACGTACAGGAAAATTCTGAAACAGAAGAGAGTACTCCTCCCGCTTCCACAGTAACCGAAGAAAAAGAGGAAGCTGCAGTTGAAGAGACTAAAGACATATCTAAATTCTATGGCAAAAGTCTCATTTATTATTTCGCCTTTAATACAGATAATATCTCTCAAGACTTAAAACCCGATGTAGATTTTGCTGAACTTGTAGAACACCTTAAAGATAATGAGGCCATTAAAGTTACTATCACTGGTCACACTGATAACATTGGGCAAGAAGATAGCAATTTTAAACTTGGACTTAATAGAGCCCAGAATGTTTCGAAAATGCTACAGCAGAAAGGTGTTAATGTAAGTAGAATTACTACACAAAGTAAAGGGGAAAGCACACCTATAGCCAGTAATGATAGTGACGCTGGCAGGGCAAAAAACAGGCGTATCGAAATTATCCTTCAAAATTAAGTACTCAATTATTAAAACTATATATCATGATCTCAAAAGCAGCATTCTTTATATTAGTACTAACAGTTGCATTCATTATTGGCTTTGTAACCGCATGGTTGTATTTCAGAAGAAAATGGAAATACCCACTCGGTGAACTACAAGGAGAAACACTAAAGCTTAGTTCTAAAGTTAATACTTTAGAGGCAGAAAGAGATGAGCTCAAAGTTAAACTCAAACAAAAGCAAGTAGTAAATTCACAAGCAAATGGCAGTGATGTTACCACTAAAATAATCCCTGAACAAGATTTCTCTAACGAAGCTTTTCTTGCAGAAAAGCAAGAATTAACGGCCAAGCACAATTCATTGATAAAAGAGAATGAAACCATTTTAGTTAAAATGGAAAGCTTGCAAAAGCAGCTTGAAGAATGCCAACAAAGCAAACTACAAAGCTTAATGTTTACCGATGCTAATCCAGCCGAAAAAGATGATTTAAAGCTTATCCATGGTATAGGGCCATTTATTGAAGGAAAACTCAACAAAATTGGCATTTATCATTTTAGACAAATCAGTGCTTTTGACCAAGCTACCATAGATAAAGTTACCAATGCCATAGAGTTTTTCCCTGGGAGGATAGAACGAGATAATTGGATGGGACAAGCGACTCAACTAGAGAAAGATAAATCAAAATCTTAATAGCTTAAAAGGCATATGAAAAGTTGAAAGCAGTCCTTAGGGCTGCTTTTTTAGTACAGTACATCATAGTTTTTACTATATGAAAAATTAGTTTTGAAAGAAAATATCCTTATGAATGAGCTACAAGGACGCATCGTTGAATTAAATGCAAAAAAAGCCTCCTTACATCAGAAAAAGTTTGAGCAGTTAGCTGAAAGTTTAGAAGTTGACGGTTTTGATATTGAGTCAATACTTAAAAAAATAAGCGACTTTCAGGTAGCCATACCAAGCTGGGCCTTGGGGACAGGAGGCACAAGATTTGGGAGATTTCCGGGTGGTGGAGAGCCAGCTAATCTTTATCAAAAAATTGAAGATGTGGGAACATTACATGCTCTCAACAAATCTAGTGGAGCCATTTCTTTGCATATTCCGTGGGATATTCCAGATGATACTGCTGCCATAAAAGAATTAGCCATTAGCAATGATTTAATTTTTGATGCCGTCAATTCAAATACTTTTCAAGATCAAGCTGATCAAAATCATTCTTACAAATTTGGTTCATTATGCCACACCGATCCAGCCATAAGGATGAAAGCTGTGGAACATAATATTGAGGTGATTAAATACGGAAAACAGTTAGATTCCAAAGCGTTAACTGTTTGGTTAGCAGATGGTAGTAGTTTTCCAGGGCAACATAATTTTAGACATGCCTTAAGTAATACTTTAGATTCTCTCAGTAAAATTTACGCAGAGCTGCCCGACGACTGGAAGATGCTCATTGAATACAAACCTTTTGAGCCTAATTTTTACTCTATGGTAATTCCAGATTGGGGTACCTCTCACCTACTCGCTAACAAGTTGGGTAATAAAGCTTACTGTTTGGTTGATCTGGGCCATCATTTACCCAATACCAACATTGAGCAAATTGTAGCAACACTTATGTTAGAAGAGAAATTAGGTGGCTTCCATTTTAACGATTCCAAATTTGCAGATGATGATCTGACTGTTGGCGCCTTAAAACCTTATCAACTTTTCTTGATATTTAATGAATTGGTAGAAGGAATGGAAGATGAAAATTCTAAAAATCCTTATCCTGCATGGATGATTGATGCCAGCCATAATCTAAAAGATCCCCTAGAGGATTTGTTGCAATCGGTTGAAGCCATGAAGATAGCTTATGCCAAAGCTTTATTAATAGATAGAAAGCTTCTTGAAGAAAGTCGATATAGCAATGATGTAGCCTACTGCCAAGAGATTTTACAAAATGCTTTTAGAACGGATGTAAGACCTTTGCTAGCAGAATCTAGAAGAAGGCAAAATGCCGCTATTGATCCACTTAATAGTTATAGAAAATTACAAATTAGAGAAACCTTGATAGATAAAAGAGGGAAAAATACTATTGCCACAGGTTTATAAATTACGAAAATTAAACCCCAACTAACTACCATTTAAACAAGAAAATGAAAGATACAGAAACTAGTAATCATGAGGGAGTCAATGAATATGAACGAGAACGAGTACCCGACAATAAATTAAAAGGTCTAGGAAGTTTTATAGGCATGTATGCAGGAGAGCATGCAGCGGGTACTGAGTTTGTAATTGGTCCTCTTTTTTTAACTGCTGGTGTAAGTGCATTTGATTTAATTATTGGTTTACTTGTAGGTAATTTAATGGCGGTACTATCTTGGCGTTTCTTAACAGCAGAAATTGCGGTCAAGCACAGGTTAACCCTCTATTATCAATTAGAAAAAATTTGTGGTAGAAAATTGGTTACCATCTACAATTTGGCCAATGGTATTCTTTTCTGTTTTTTGGCGGGTTCTATGGTTACCGTATCAGCTACTGCAGTAGGGGTTCCTTTTGATATGGAAATGCCAAAATTGACCGATACTATGCCCAATGGAATAACATGGGTAGTAATTGTGCTTTTGATTGGTACTTTAATTTCAATAATAGCAGCTAGAGGATATAGCACGGTAAGTAAAGCGGCTAATTGGATGTCTCCATTTATTGTTTTAGCTTTTTTAATTTGTGGTATTGTAGCCTTGGGGCAACTCGGAGTAGGTTCATTTAGTGATTTTTGGAATATTTGGGGGGAAGGCTCAGAACCATTCCCAGGACAAATTAAATACACTTTTTGGCATGTTGCTATCTGGTCTTGGTTTGCCAATGCTGCCATGCATGTTGGTATGTCTGATCTTTCTGTTTTTCGTTTTGCTAAATCCGCATCGTCGGGTTGGGCCACAGCAGCAGGTATGTATGTAGGACATTACATGGCTTGGATAGCCGCAGCATTACTATATGCTGTTTACATAAAATCTCCTGAAGCGCAATCGTTACTGAACCAAGGTATAGCTCCCACTGTAGCACCAGGACCTTTGGCATTTAATGCCATTGGCGTTTTTGGTATTATCGCCGTAGTAATTGCTGGTTGGACAACTGCTAATCCTACCATTTACCGTGCAGGCTTGGCTTTTCAAGCCATCATACCAAAAACATCTACTTTTTGGGTTACCCTATTTGCAGGAGGATTAGCAACAATCGCAGGGCTCTTCCCAGCATTTGCCATGAGACTGTTAGACTTTGTAGCACTATATGGATTTATACTTGCTCCTATGGGAGCTATCATCGTGTTCGATCATTACTTTAAAATTACTGAAAAGCTAGGCGATTTTGCTCCTAATAAAATTAATTGGAAAGTATTGCTGGCATGGGGCCTTCCTCCTGTTATTTTTTATTTTATATCGGTCAATTTAGGTGTTTTTCTATCCTTTCTTGTAATCCCGACATGGTTACTTAGTGGAGTACTGTATCTGATAATGTCAAGAAAAAAGTAAAGATTAGCGCATATTTCATTCAAACTCGAGAATTATTGAATAGTAGTTTGAAATTAGGGGTTTGAAAATTTTGCTATTCTTCAAAAAATCCCGATTCTAAAGAAAGTAATAAGCAGTTATTCAACTACGTCTAAAAGCATCGCACATAATGGCTGTAGCAATGCCCACATTTAAAGACTCAGCTTTCCCGAAAGAAGGAATGGTTAATTTCTTTTTTATCAATGGCATCAATTGCTCACTAATACCTACCGATTCGTTTCCCATTACTACAATTGTAGGTAAACTTAGCTCTGTTTTATGTATATTTTCGCCTTCTAGTAAAGCACCAGCAATAGTTATATGAGCAGGTAAATCAGCTAGATATTCAACTAAATTCGTATAATGGACTGCTACCCTTGTGAAGGATCCTTTAGAAGCTGATATAACCTTGGGGTTTTGCCAATCTGCAGTATCTAATGAACAAACAATATGTTGAACACCATACCAATCTGCTACACGCATGATGGTTCCCATATTACCAGGATCTCTCACTGCATCTAGAGCCAATACAAGGTTTTCAACTTCAGGTAAAGATTGACTGCTTTTACTTTTTACTACTGCTAAAGCCATCTCATTGGTTACAAATGTACCAGCACTGGCTAAGTCTTTTGCCTTGGTTTTTATTTGTTGATGCCCTTCAAGTTTATTGAATAAATGCTGGTGTACTTCAAATTTTTCAGTGTAAAATAGCTTATCAATCTCAAAGCTTGATTGCAGCACTTCTAATACATCTTTCTCTCCTTCTACCAAAAACTTCTCTTCACGTTTACGGTATTTCTTTTGGTGTAGCGATTTGATGTATTTTATTTCTTGTTTATTCACCCAGTAACATGAAAAAATTATAGAAAGATATTAGTACTTCAAACTTATAATTAATTATTATGGATTTGAAGAAATAATACTTTGTAAATTTATTTGAAATGCATAGGTAGCATGATTGATAAAAATTAAAGCTGAACTTTAATTTTTATCAATCATGCTACCAATTAATTCTTAATTCATGGCCACTCCTTCTCCTTTTTTATAAGCTACTTTTCCGCCAACAATGGTGTACTCAATTTCAGTGTTTAATATTTCATCCTCTTCAACGGTCATAATATCTTTAGAGAAAACTGTAAAATCGGCTAGCTTGCCTACCTCTATCGATCCTTTAATACCTTCTTCAAAAGCACCATAAGCAGCATCTAAAGTATAAGACTTTAAGGCTTGCTCTCTAGACATTTTCTGGCCTGGTTCATAACCTTCTTTAGGTAAGCCTTTTAATGTTTTTCTTGTAACAGAGGAATAGAAAGAAGCCAAAGCGCTTACAGGTTCGACTGGGGCATCTGTACCATTGATCACCTTCGCCCCACTTTGCAATAATTTTTGCCAAACATAAGCCCCTTCTTCAATGCGTAATTGACCTAAGCGATAAATTGCCCAAGGTCTGTCAGAGCTCATATGAATGGCTTGCATAGCAGGAATAACGCCTAACTCTGCAAATCTAGGTATATCATCCCTATTAATATGTTGCGCATGTTCTATCCTAAAACGTGGGTCTTTGGCTTTCTCAGGATTAGCTTTAAAAGCTTCTTCATAAATATTCAATACCTCTCTATTAGTACGGTCACCAATAGCATGGGTACATACTTGGAAACCATTAGCCAACCCGTCTCTAGACACCTTTTCTACATAAGACATTGGGGTGGTTTCGTGTCCATAATGCCCTGCTCTATCTGTATATTCATCTAGTAACCAAGCACCGCGAGAACCCAATGCACCATCTCCATAAAGCTTAATGGAACGAATGGTTAAGAAATCATTCCCCAAACCAATTGCTGGACCTTTGGCATACCATTTATTCAAAGCAGTTGTATCTCTACTACTAAGCATAATGTAAAGTCTCACGCGCATTTTGTCTTCCTCCACAAACTTCATATAAGTAGCTACTGCCAAACTATCTGAACCTGCATCATGGAAACTTGTCAATCCATTTCTTAAACATTCCTCAAAAGCCAATTCCATAGCCTTAGCGTGTGTTTCCATATCTTGCTTAGGCACATGCTTACTAATAATCCCCATAGCAGTTTCATTAAAAACTCCTGTAGGATTACCCAAGTCATCTCTCATTATTTCTCCACCTTCTACTTCATGGATATCCATTCTTTCAGGGTCTATTGTTTTCACACCTGCAATTTCCATAGCCTTCGCATTCGCAAAAGAGGCATGACCACTGGCATGCCTTAACCAAACAGGGTTATCGGGAGACACTTCACTCAATTGATCATGTGTTTGAAACCCTTTTACCATTTTTTCAGGCAATTTTTCCCACTTACTTTGATGCCAACCTCTACCTAAAATCCATTCTCCTGGTTCAGCTTTTTTAGCTGCCTCTTCTACCATAGCTACAATTTCATCATAGCTTTTGGTATTACTCAAATCTAAATTCATGATTTTATATCCTATTCCTAAAAAGTGGGCATGGGAATCTATTAAACCAGGGGTCATGGTTTTGCCTTCTAAATCAATCACTTCAGTGCCTTCACCTAGATATGCTTTTATCTCCGCATTTGTTCCAATAGCTACTATTTTGCCATCTTTTACACCTACAGCTTCAACTTTAGGTTTGGTTTCATCTACTGTATAAACTGTACCATTAATTAGGATTAAATCATAAAATTCAGGTTTTTCACAGGAGGATAGTAAAAAAATAACAGCTCCTATCAGGCTGAAAAAGGTATTTTTTTGTAAATTCATTTGCTATAGTTTCAATAAAGTTAATATTTCCTTTTTCGTAGTTTAAAAAAAAAAAACCTGAAAGCAAAACATTCAGGTTTTAGCGTTACAATTAAACCAATCAGTGAATAACATCCACCGACAATACAAAATAATACTAGCAGTACGTAAGCTATTTACGTTCTAACATGATAAGGAAAATAGAAATGGAAATAAAGATCAATACAAGGTTTTTATCACTTGAACTAGATGAATCAAGCAATACTTTGGTTTCTATTTGGGAAACTAAGGCTGATATGCGTGAAGAAGATTACAGAAATCTTTTCTTAAAGTACATGGAGGCCGTGCAGCAAACCAAACCCCAGAATATTATTATCGACGCTTTAAATGCGCGTTATCCTATTTCAGTTGAATTACAGCATTGGATAAACTCCATGATTTTCCCTGTCTATGAAAAATTGGCAATAAAAAAAATGGCTATCATTATGAGTGAGGATTTTATAGCGCAATTATCCTTTGAGCAAGTGGCAGAGCAAATTGAATTGCCAGGTTTTGAAATATCATACTTTGTAAACATAAACAAAGCACTGACTTGGATTACAGAATAGTTAAATTCAAGATAAAAATTTTTGTCCTAAGTTTATTCCCAATAGCAAAGCAACCAAGCCTAGAACTATACTTATACTTCCATAGATAATAGAATGTAGGTACTGACCATCTTTTATCAGTCTGAGAAGTTCATTATCAAATGTAGAAAAAGTACTGAAACCACCACAAAAACCTACCATTATCAAAAATCTGAGCTCATCGGAAAAAGAAAGCTTATTAATAGTCCACATAGAAAAAAAGCCTAAAACCAAGCAACTCAGAATATTGGCCATAAAAGTGCCTATGGGAAAATTAATACTGACTTGATTAAATGCAATCGCCAAAAAATAGCGGCAGCAACTTCCTATACCGCCACCGATAAAAACTAGAAATATTTCCCTCATAATACTTTATTATTCACTTTTAAAGTAAGTGGCAAATAAGTTAGTATCAAAAAATAGAATTATATAATGCCATTCTGCTTATTATGTATATTTGAAAATCTATAAAAACTAAAACCTAAAAAAAACACACATGAATATAGCTGTTATTGGAGCAGGCACTATGGGTAATGGAATTGCCCACGTATTTGCACAGTACAACCATCAAGTAAACCTGATTGATGTTTCTGATGAAGCACTGCAAAGAGGTTTACAACAAATTACCAAAAACTTAGATAGGCAACTCAAAAAGGAAAAAATCACTTCCCAGCAGAAAGCCACCACTTTAGCCAATATTACAACTTATACAGCGCTATCAAAAGGTGTATCGGATGTAGATTTAGTAGTAGAAGCGGCTACTGAGAATGAGGCTATCAAATTAAAGATTTTTGAAGAAATAGATGCCCTTGCACCTGAAAATGCCATATTAGCCTCTAATACATCTTCAATTTCTATTACAAAAATTGCTGCTGCTACTAAAAGACCTGAGAAAGTAATTGGGATGCATTTTATGAATCCAGTACCTGTGATGAAATTAGTAGAAGTAATCAATGGCTACTTGACTGATGAAAGTACAACGAAAACCATAATAGACATTACTAAAGGATTGGAGAAAGTACCTGTTGCGGCTAATGATTATCCTGGTTTTGTTGCCAATAGGATTTTGATGCCCATGATCAATGAAGCTATTTATACACTTTACCACGGTGTGGCTGGTGTGGAAGAGATTGATACCATTATGAAATTGGGCATGGCACACCCTATGGGTCCTTTGCAATTGGCAGATTTTATTGGTTTAGATGTTTGCCTTTCTATTATGAAAGTATTGCATAACGGATTGGGTGAAGATAAATACGCCCCTTGTCCCCTATTGCAAAATATGGTAACTGCGGGTAGAAAAGGCATTAAATCAGGTGCTGGTTTTTACGATTGGAGCCATGGAACAAAAGAGTTGGTGGTGGCTAAGCAGTTTAAGTGAATCAGTTCTTTATAGTTCAAGTTATTTGGAAAAAGCAGAAAAAATATTGTTGATTCTCGATTTAGATGAAACATTAATTCATGCAACTGAAACTAAACTTAGTATAGCACCTGACTTTCAGTATAGTGAATATTTTGTATATAAACGCCCCTACTTAATTGAATTTCTAAATGAAGTGAGTAAGTATTATAAACTTGCTGTTTGGTCTTCAGCTGATGATGAATATGTAAACAATATTGTAAAGTTAATTAAGCCAGCTGGATTAGAATTTGAATTTGTTTGGGCTCGTAGTAGATGTACATTAAAACGTGATTACGAACTTGATGATTACGTCAGAATCAAAAGATTAAAAAAAGTAAAGAAACGAGGCTTTCTCTTAGAAAAAGTATTAATTGTGGATGATTCACCCGAAAAGACTAGGGAAAACTTTGGTAATGCTATTTATGTAATACCATTTGAGGGTGATATGGAAGACAATGAGTTGTTTTTACTCTCAAATTTTTTAAAATCAATTAAAGATTCTTCGAATGTAAGAACTATCGAAAAAAGAGGATGGCGTAATATAAGATTATAAATCCTACAAAGCACTTTCCTATCTATGTTTTGTTTCAGTATAATCTTCTTCAAATACCATTTTAAATAATAGCCAAATTTGACCAATAGATTTGTACTTTCATTTCTATATTTGCTGCTATTCTTTTAAGAAATCTCGATTAAAATTTACCAACTTTACAAAATCTATTGTAATATTTTTTATTTGATTTATTTCGCTTCCGATCACTACTTGTCAAGTTAAAAACTGTATGCATGTTTAAGAGAAATTTCCTACTGATCACGCTTCTACTTTTAGGAATAGTGGCAAAAGCTCAACAAGAGAATTTTAATTTAAAAAAGGAAAATTTTCTTGAAGCGTCAGAATTTGTTCCTGCGAAATTATTGGTAAAATTAAAACCTGAATACAGAGATATAATTCTGTTAACACAAACAAGAACATCTATTGTCAACCAAACATTTGAAAAATTAGCGTTGCAAGCTACCCAAATGTATCATGAAAGGTTTATAAGAAAAAGACTGAGTAGTAGAGTTAAAAATTCTACTGGAATAGATGTTTCTTTGTTTTATTTTGTAACATTTAATCCCTCAATTCCTGTTGAAGTCGCCATTGATGAATTGAAATCTTTAGGGGTATTTGAATATGTAGAACCCGATTTAGTTTACACCTCAGCATTTCAACCTTCAGACAGATTACTTGCAGAACAGTATTATTTAGAAAGTGTAAAGGCATTCGAAGCTTGGAATATCACGAAAGGTAGCGAAGATATTATAATCGGTGTTGTAGATTCTGGCTCCGACTTTAACCATCCTGATTTAAAAAATAAGTTTTATACAAATTCCTCGGAGATTCCTGATAATGGCATTGATGATGATCAAAATGGTTATATCGATGATGTAAGAGGCTGGGACTTTGCTGGTGCAGATACATCAAGAGCAACACAAGATAACAATGCTCAAATTGTTGAAAATGGCAAATTGCACGGTACTTGGGTTGCAGGTGTTGCTGCTGCCGAAACTGATAATGATGTAGGAATTGCAGGGATTGGTTTCCATTCTAAATTTCTTTCCACTAAACATTCTTTCGATAATCAGAGACAAAATGATGGTAGGGTATTTAATACACTATCAGGCATTATTTTCTTGACGGAAAGTAATGTGGATGTGATGAACCTCTCATTCGGAAGTTTTTTTAGAAGCGATATTACAGCAGAAGCAATACGAGTAGCTACTGAAGATGAAGACATTGTCGTAGTTGCGTCTGCTGGAAATTCCAATAGTACACGCCCGCGATACCCAGCGAGTTACGCTAACGTAATTAGCGTAGCAGCGCTTGATGAGGATGACATAAGAGCAGACTTTACAAGTAGTGGCAGTACAGTAGATTTGGCTGCCCCAGGTGTAGATATATTGACTACCACCGAATTTCAATTTAATTACGAAACAGTAGATGGAACTTCTTTTTCGGCCCCCATAGTTGCTGGAGCAGCAGCATTATTAAGGGCACATTTCCCTAATTTCTCTGCTAGACAAATCGCCCAGCAGCTTAGAATTTCTGCTAATCCTAGCATCTATGAATTGAATGAGAATCGCATAGGTACACTAGGCAAAGGAAAGCTGGATATTTTTGCTGCGCTCACAAATGAAAAGCCTGGTATTATTTACGAAAACATCTCTATTACAAATACGCGTGGTAATGAAAATATTCAACCGGGAGATACCATCATGATTACAGGTGACTTCACTAACTTACTATTTGCTTCAAGTCCACAACTAGAAGCTAAAATAACTGTAGAGAATCGAAGGTCTTCCATTAATGAAATAGTGAATGTTGTCAATTTAGGAGAAATAGCCGAAGGACAAATAGTAAATAATGAGTCAACACCATTTTTGTTCAAAGTTTCAGAATCAGCAACAAGTGAATTTAAGCTTTTTTTAAGGCTAGATGTCACTGATACAGCTTACAATGATTTCCAAGTTTTTGATATTGACATCAACCCTACTATCATTAATATAGAAAGAAATTTATTAGCTACTTCAATTCCTAATAATGGTCGAGTTGGGTTTAAAGAATTTGATGGGGATAAGGGACTTGGGCTAGTATTCCAAGAGGAAAACTTACTATTTGAAATGGGATTGATGATGGGCACATCTGCAACTGATATTTCTTCATCAGTAAGGGCAGATGAAATAGATGGAAACACAACTGTAGATGACCACTTTAAAACTATATCACCCATTTCATCTACTTCCCCAGGAGAACGCTCTTTGTTTGAGGTTTTCGGTAAATTAGATAACAGCCTTGCAAATACAAAGTCAAAGGTAGCCATCGATTATCGCTCTCTAGTATTTGCAGAAGACCCCAATGATCAATATGTAATTTTGGAATATGAAATAAAAAATACGGACACAACCGATATTAATAACTATTACATAGGCCTATTCGCAGATTGGGACATTGGCAGGCGGGATTCAGCCGCTTGGAGCTCGGAGAATCGATTAGGCTATGTATTCAATCCCGATGCAAGTAACTCAGTTTTTGCAGGTATTCAAGAATTGACGGGCAAGCCAAATTACTTCCCTATCAATAACAATCCTGGTGCGCCAGATAATCCTTTTGGCATATATGATGGATTCACTGATGTAGAAAAATTTAAAAGTTTAAGCAGTAAAGATTCTGTATTGACCCATGTGAACATGCCTGCAAGTGCAGCAAATGACATGAGCCATACAGTAAGTTCTGGACCCTATGATATATCTGTTGGAGAAACGATTAAAGTTGCCTTTGCTATTCATGCAGGAGAAAATTTAGAAGATATTTTAGGCTCAGCCGAAGCAGCGGATAAAATGTATAATAATGTATTTAATCTCACAAAACCTACGCTTAGTTTTACCCCCAATTGTTTTGCTGAAGCAATTGATGTAAGTGCTTCTGGTTCAGGAGAATTTAGATGGTATGCCAAGCAATTTGGAGGAGAGGCTTTTTTTGAAGGTAGTGTATATTCCACAACACCATTGCTTGAAGACACTATTTTTTATGTTTCAAGCTTGGAAGATGGGATTGAGAGCTTGAGAAAGAAAGTTATAGTGAGTCCTTCAGCAAACCCACAAATAACCATTAATGGAAATACGCAGTTTTGCCAAGGGGATACAACTATCCTTACGGCAAGATTAGCAGACGCATACTTGTGGAGTAATGGAGAAACAACTAGAAGCATCGCTGTAACAGCTTCAGGAGAATATAGTTTGACCGTTACAGATAATGCTTTGGGTTGTTCAAATACCTCTGAACCGATAATCATTACAGTAGGCACCCCACCTACAGCAGCTTTTGATGTCTCTATAGGATCCGACAATCTTAGAACGAATACCCAAATACAGTTGACGGATTTGAGTACAAACGCCATAGCTTGGGAATGGGATTTTGGTAATGGAACTACCAGTGTAGCTCAAAATCCAATTGTTGAATTTGACGATATTGGTGAATTTACCATTATGCTTACTGTTACATCAGCAAATGGTTGTACAAGTTCAGTATCGCAAACCTTTCAAGTAACTTCATTAGATGAAAAGTTTCTACTCGAAGGAATCACTGTTTTTCCAAATCCAAGCAAAGGAACTTTTGAGCTTTCTTTAGAAAATAATAAGATTGGTGATGTATTGCTTCAACTTTCTACCGTAAGCGGAAAAATAGTTCGAAGTGCATCACTTTTTAAATCAGGAGCCAAATTACAGCATACTTTCAATATGCGTGAACTACCTACTGGTTTCTATCTATTAAAAGTAATCCAGGAAGATAAGTTTACGGTAAAGCGAGTAATCAAGAATGAATAAAGGCTTCTTTTTCTCAAATTGAAAAACAATGTAACAACATGTATGAAAGGCATTAATTAGGCTTCGCTTTTTATAATTGGAATCATTAAAAAAAGTTGAAATGCATTTAATCACAAAGTAAAGATTTATTGGTTTTAAGTAGTCATACATCTGTCAAAACAAAATCACTATACAATCTGCTCGGGATTTTATCCCGAACAGAAGATATATAAATAACTACATTTCAAGCTTGAAGATGGGTTAAAAGTCTAATTAAGTTAAAAGCTTTGCCTATTTCAAATTTCATAACAGCCAAAATACCATGAACGGCAATAAGCTCTCTTTGAACAGGCTTTTTATTTACATTGAAAGTTTCTAATTGTACAAGTGCATTTTGGTAGCCTAAATCCTCATATTTTTTTAAAATTTGAATCGCATTTTCTTCAGGTGTTTTTTCCCTAGGCTTAGGTTTATAGCCCAACTGCTCAATAATTGATTCTGCCACCAACCAAGTTGACCATGGATTTTGACCTGTTATTAGGTTATTTTCTTGTACTACATTTTCTAAATACATAGCCCCTTCTTTAAAAGTAGCCCCTTGTTCAACCATTTTATCTTGAAGCATAAAAGGAAAAATTTCAGGAGCTTCTGGTATCAAAAACAGCTCTTCAGTATTAGTAAAACTACTAACCAATTTTCCTTCTAATAAAGATCTCCCATCTTTAAGCGTTACATTTACCAATGCTGCTGGACCATGGCATACTGCACCTATCACTTTTCCTTCTTCATAATACTGCGCTACCAAAGCTTGAATCAAAGTATTATCTGGGAGATCATACATCGCTCCTTTTCCACCTACAAAATAGACTGCCTCGTACTCATTTGGATTTACTTTGTCTATTCTGAAAGTTTCTTGAGTCTTTAATTGCGCAACAGGATCATTTGTGAAGGCGAATTCATATTTCCACATATCGTCATCATCAATAACAATTGGCGCATTACCTCCTTTTGGGCTGGCAATCTCTACTTCAAAGCCATTGGCTGTAAACACATAATAGGCCCTAGCCAATTCTGAAAGTTCGTAACCCGTTGGCTTTCCACTTGTTCCCATGGTAGCTTGGCTGGTAACTACTGCTAATATTTTACCTCTATGTTGTACCGAATCTTTTGATAGATATACCAAATCACTGGGCAATGTATTTTCAATATCTTTAGTAAAACTTAAGTCTTCTTTAATAAGTCCTATAAACCAGTAACCAAAAACAACTACTACAGCCACTATAGTAATTAGGCTTGTAAATGAACCTATGATAATTTTTCTTTTAAGCGACATAACTATTTATATTTTTTTGAAGCAAAAAAAGAGTGATGCACTTTCAGAAGCTATCAAAATGACCATTTAGAAAACTGAAATGGTCATTTTATAACTGTTTACGATACATGGCAGGTGTTTTCCCGATTTGGTTTTTAAAGTTGGTATTAAAGCTTGAAATACTATTAAAACCAACTTCATACGCAATGGCAGAAATAGTATGGTTTTTAAAGCTGCTATCTAAAATTAAGTGGGCAGCTTCTTCAATCCGATACTGATTGACAAAGGCATTGAAATTTTTCCCAGTTTGTTGATTAATCGTCATAGATAAGACTTGTGGGGTAACGTTCAGGGTAGCACTCAAGGATTTTAAACTTATCTCCGGGTTTTTGAAGATTTTTTCATCTTGCATGAGTGTTAGTACTTTTCCAAAAAGCTGGTGGGTTTTTTCTTCGGAAACTGAGGTGGTACTGTATTTAACTTTATGGATATCTTGAAGATATCCTTCCTTGATGACGATGAAACTTACAACATAAGCTACGATTGAATATAATATTGGCCCCAAAATATAGGGCACTATTTCATCAATAAGGTTCAAGAAATAAACCACCCAAATGGCAAAGAGAGAGTAAACTAATAACCTTAAAAAGGTAATAGTTTTAGAAGAAATCCCTGCTTTTTTCTGTTTGCTTATAAACCGTAAACTGAAAATTAAGTAAGCCAGAAAATGTACATAATACACCAAAAACAAGAGGATAAAAATCCATTTTGGAATTAAGGCAAATGATTCTTGATTCAACCAAAGCCCAAAGATGATTCCAGCTACTGAAAGTAAAAAATGAATTAGGTGTTTTTGATTTAAGGAAAAAGACCTTAAGCAACAGCTTTGTATAAATAAATAAAACAATGGGCCGATGGCAAGTATACTTCCTAGGCCAGTAAAAATTAGTTTTACTGTAATTTCTTCAGCAAACTCAAGAATTATAGACTTACCTATTCGAAAAGTAAGAATAAGGAGTAATAGGCTTAATAGCCGATTAGATACCTGATTCCCTTTCTTATAGAACCATAAAAATATGGCCAAGAATAAACCATGAACAGTTCCTAAACCACTAATTATCACCAAAAAAATATCGCTCACAGACATAGTTGCCAAAGTATCAAAAAGAATCCAAATGGTAAGGAAAACTCATCGAGAATTGATTGCTATCCCAAAAAATTAAAAAGTAATAATTATGTATATGGCTAATAGATTTGTACATGAAAATATATCCAATAAAACTAATTCCACTAGTATTAAAAGTTGGGCACATGTCATAAGAATTTAATCTTTAAAAACAGTTTTATTGAAAGGGAATCAATTTTCACGCATCTCAGTTGAATGGGGGTTGATACATGTAATTCAATAATTAAGAAATAGATTTTTAAGAAACTACAATGATGAAAAAGTATTTATTAGCTGGCTTCTGTGTGATGATTTTAGCCTGTTCTGTTTCAGCACAAAAAGCAGAAATTTATGCAACAGCCAAAGGAGCGATTAAAGGTTATGACCCTGTTGCTTATTTTACAGAAAGTAAGCCTGTGAAGGGTGAAAAAGAATTTACCTACTCTTGGAAAGGGGCTGAATGGTATTTTGCTTCAACTGAAAACTTGGAAAAATTTAAAGCAAACCCCGAAAAATTTGCCCCTCAATATGGTGGATATTGTGCTTATGGTGTAGCCCAAGGCTATGCCGTAAAAATTGAACCTGAAGCTTGGGAAATAGTAGATGACAAACTGTATTTGAATTATAATCTAAAGATTCAGAAAGACTGGCAAGAGAAGAAACAAGCATACATTTCAACTGCTAATACCAATTGGCCAAATGTGCTTGAAAAGAAGTGATGATTGGTGGAAATGGATTATAAAATCTGGGATAGTAATTTATAATATGAATAAACAGAAAAGAAGTAAATTAACATTTCAGGATTTATCTATTTCCCTTTTCTTTTATGCCAAATTTCCATCTCGATATTGATAATGAGTGCTAAAACTAAGACTAACAATACTATTTCGGTTATTAAAAAAAAACCAAGAATAAATGAATATTGAAATTCTTGTAGAAGAAATTGTGGAATAAAGGGAAACCAAAGCCCAACAATGACAATAAGTACTATTCTTGCCCATCTCCGCCCAGTTCTTAGGTTATAGCTTATTACCCCTAGAATGATAAATGCAGAAATCATTGAGAGGTAATTGTTGTGATTTAATTTGATTTCTGATTGTAAGGATAGTTGAGAATATACCGTTTTGACGATATCGATTATTATAAAAATGAAGATTAATATCGATGCTCTTTTACAGCTTTGAATAATACTCTTCATAACCAACCTTGATTAACAATACATAATGTTACCACTATTGCTTACACATCTAGTTGTGCGTTCGTTATCTTACACCAATTCTTTTTTCAATTTCTTTGTTCAATGGATATAATTTTTCGTCAGGTAATAACCTCTTCGCTTCCTTATATTTTCCAGCTTTTCGTAATAAATTTATTTTTTTCACCAAGGGTGTTAGGTCAACTATTTCACTAATCCAATCATTATTATACTCTTCTATTAAATGTCTACTAATTCCAACCTGAATAGTTCTTTCTTGCAATTTCCCACCTTTTAAAGTCCTTTCAGGATCCCATTGTATATGAACTTTCGCTTCTTTGAATTGCTTTTCCCATTCATAACCGCTTGAATATACTTGCTTGTCAGGGTCTGTTAAAACTCCCATAGATAACACTTTTTCCCAACCTTCTCTCTTTATCTTAATTTTTAAAATATAATCTTGATTAGATTTATTTCCCCAGTTACTCCTTTCCATTAACCAAAGAAAGGATGGTTTAATCCAAGTCATTCGATTAAATGAAAATGGCTTCTCGAACTTATTATTATTGATTGCTGGCAAGGCAATATTTTTATTATACGCTTGATATACTGTCACATTTTCTCTGTCAAATTCAGCTCGTATTTCTTGGTATTTCATCTATTCGTTTTGTTTTAATGACGCACAACAAAGTAATACACTTACCAAAAGCAAAATAGCCAATTGTCGCAGTCACGAAAAATAATTAGGTTAGCTTAAAAACTGCGCTGCTCAGGATTTCTAAATCCTGAATACATTATTATATGTTCTGTGACACGAATTAAAATTATAGGCATTAGTCTTCCGTCGGATTATAAATCCTATGATAGCTTGTTCAGGATAGCATATCCTGAACAGCTGGTTTATAATACAGTGTTAGCGGCTGGATTTTTCTATCGAGATAGTTCCATCAAATCTTTTAAATTGCGTATAAATTGTTGTACCAAGTAGCTTCCAATTAACATCAATATGTACGAGATATTGAAATTGATTATTATCTTCTGTCCTGTTTACAATTATTGAATTTGGTTTCCAAATTATGGCACCCGTATAACCAGTTGTAAAGGTATATGCATTTATCGGAATATTGATTTGACTTTGTATATGCTTTCCATATCTAATTCTTAAGAACTTTTTTGAAATCCAATTTTCTTCTAATTCAACATTAAGTGAAAAAATTGGGTTAAGATTTAAACTGTCTTCAGAGGCAAAATTCCAGGAGTTCATTTTATTTGAATTAAATCCTGAGGAATAACTGTCTTTTGTTGGTTTTCCAAGCAATGAAAGTAATCCAAGCACAAAGAAAACAGCAGCAAATAATCCTATTTTTTGTTTCACTAATTTTGTCGCCTTAAAGCAAATCACTAAGAAGTAAACGATAAGTGCAATATTTATTAATCCCCAAATTAAGTAAATCATAATTGTTCTATAAAAAGGTCTAAATTATCTTTATGTAGGTCTTATTAAATTAAAGGTGGTTTAGGCTTTAATTTAGAAAGTAGTTCTTTTAAATTACTGAAAATCAATGAATTAATTATTTATATTGGTAATTTCATTAATGTGAGGATAATATAGGTTTAATCAAATATCTAAATATTGAAAGTGAGCAGTAATTCTGTCTAAACGAGGTTTTTTAGTTTTATCAACAATAAAATATTGATGGTTTCTCCAAATTCACATTTGAACATTTATTTTCTAGCAGATTAATTATTTTAGGACAATATTAAATTTCTGAAAATCAGATAGTTAATATATAAATATTGTTTAAACTTAAAAATCTTTCAATTTATAATGATTAATAATCAGTAACAAAAAGCTAAAATCACTTCTCACAATATATTAATCAAAAATAAGTATAATACTAATACATTTATAATAAACCTAACAAATTATTGACACAAATACTCAGACTTTTTCCGACAGCTCCATCCAGCGCATAGTTTTTTCGTCTATCACTTCTATGAATTGGCTAATCTGTTCTGACAATTTTTGGAGTTCTTCGTGACCCGATTGCTGCTGGCGAAAGTTATGTCTTGTTTATTTTATATTTTCCTCTAGTAATGAATTCAAGATTTGATCTAATTTATCAGAGTAATCATCCAATTTATTAAAGAAATTACCTAAATGTCCCGAATAATAATAATATATATTTACTTGTTCCTTGTCTAGAAATTCATTGATTTCAGATAATTTTATTTGATATTTTTTTAATTCAGAATCTGTAAGTTTAGAAGGGTCATTGATTAATTTTTGAAGACCTAATTTCATACTATGCCGATTTATTATGCTTGTAAAATCGAAACATATCCAAGAATGGTTGGTTTTATTTTCCTTTCTTGCTTGCATAAAATTCTTATAGACTTCTTCACTATTTTTATTTTCTTTATACCCATAAGAATGCCTAGTTATTAATCCATGAGTTTTCGAACGTGATAAAATTAAGTCGTGTAAAGCAGTACCTGCTCGCAGTTCCTTATCATAGCCTTTTGATCTTAAGGTTTTAATAATATGCAATGCTGGAGGAAAATAATTAGCATATCTAGGCTCAACTGCATCCCAACTTGAAACAAAATCATCCCCAATCTTTGTAATATTCATAAAATGTTAGTGCCGGTTTTTTTGAGACATAACATTTTATGCTATAAAGAGTAACCAGTCTGTCATGTTATTCATTATTTTTTAGCTTTTGTAATTTCTTGTTTTATTTTCCCATATTAAAGTAGCTCGCGGGTATTTCATTTCATGTTTCTTAATTCTCCTTTTATCTATCAATCTCACTTTGTTTTTTGTCCTTTTTTGTGAATGATAATAGCTTTCATTTGCCATAAATGAATTAACAGTTCCGTCTAAAAGTGTACACCCACTTTGGATATTTATTTTTTCGTTGTCATTTACATGACTGTCCAATATATCGGCTATTTTCTGAGATTTACTATCTAATAAACCAAAGAATGCATAACATCTTATAATGCTATTTGGAAATGATGTCAATTCAATCAATGCCTACTCAGAGCTATTTTTTTTAAAAGCTTGAATAGTTTATATTGCTTTGAAGGCTTTGCACCAGCATATATTCTTTCACTTTCTATAATGTTTCCTTCACTTATCTAAAAAGCTAAACTTAATGCTTTATCATTAACTATTTAATGAATCAAATTCAGAAACAATTTGAGCACTGCAAGTAAATGTTTGTACAATAGAAAATACTAAGATTATTATTTGATACTGCATATTCACAGTATAGTAATAATATGTTTTATCATAACTATTGTTCCAACATCTAAATGAGATATAACACCAAGATAAAGAAAGTGCTAGTTTAACAGCTACTAAAGTGTTCATAGGTCACAACAAATTTAAGTTACCAAAAGCTGTCCAACGCTGCTCAGGATTTCTAAATCCTGAATACTTTATTGTAGGGTCTGTGACCCGAATTAAAAATATAGTCATTGGTCTTCCGTCGGATTATAAATCCTATCATAGTTTGATCAGGATAAAATATCCTGAACAGCTGATTCCATCTGCAAGATGGAAACGGGAGATATGCAGTTTCGTGTTGTAACCTACCCAAATGGTTTTTAGCTGGTGTTAGCTTTATTGCTCTTACTATCAGATAGTTTAAATATCAAAGTGAAAAATAGAATTAAAATTAAAGTTTCTTCAACAATATCAATAATACCAGAAGCAATTTGCATATATGCAATTTTAAAGTCTATCTTTTCTAAATTTTTCTCAACATATGAGGTAATATCATTTTCAAATCTATCGTAGGTTAAAAATGTGATTAAGATGTTTAGTGCTGTAATAACCAGTACAATAAAACCTAAATATTTGAAATTTGCTTTACTTATCTCAAATTCTGATTTAATACCCTCCTGCTCGTTAATCTTTATATTTATTACTTTTATAATCAGTATAGCTAATCCAGTTAATAAAATCCCTTCAAAAGCATAACTCAATATTAGATTAAAATATATCGAAATATCAAAGATTTGTATTAAAACAAGAGTGATTTTAGACAATAGCACTTTTAGCTGAATCATGCCCCAATAAAGAAAAGCTCCTGAAATAATATATAATGTAATCAGATAGAATTTGGGTAAATTATTCTCTGAAATTTTCATTTTAGCTTATTTACTCAATAATTTGTTTTTTACATTTAACCTAGAATAGAATTCAATTTTTTAAAGCGTCTTAGTCTATTCCATTTTTTGAATTCATATGATAAAGCAATCTTTTAATATTATGAGCTTGAACAAAGACTCGTCCCCGCATTCAAGTTAACGGAATAGTATACTCATCAAAAGTAAGTATACTACTAATACATTTATAATAAAACTAACAAATTATTGATACAAATACTCAGCTTTTCTCCGACAACTCCATCCAGCGCATGGTTTTTTCGTCTATCACTTCTATTAATTGGCTAATCTGTTCTGACAATTTTTGGAGTTCTTCGTGGTCAGTAATTTCGCCTGAACTGAGTTTTTTTTCTATGTCTGCTTTTTGAGTTTCTAAAGCTTCAATTTCCACTTCTAAAGCTTCAAATTCTTTCTTTTCCTTATAAGTAAGCTTATTTTGGGTATTAGCCTTTTCGGCTACTTTTTCGGCAGCTGCTTTCTCTTGGTCTTTTTTTGCTTTTAAAGCTTTTTGTGCATCCCTTTCTTTCTCTTCTATGTAAGCGCGATAGTCTAAATATCTTCCATTAAAATCAGTTATTTTTCCTTCCCCTTCAAAAATGAACAAGTGGTCAGTGAGCTTATCCATAAAATACCTATCATGCGAAACAATGATCAAACAACCTGGAAAATTTAAAAGGAAATCTTCTAAAACATTCAATGTAAGTAAGTCTAAATCATTGGTAGGTTCATCCAATATCAAGAAGTTAGGATTCTTCATTAATACAGTCAACAAGTAAAGCCTACGCTTTTCGCCACCGCTCAATTTTGCTACAAAGTCATGCTGCTGTTTGGGAGGAAATAGAAACTTTTGCAGCATTTGTGAAGCAGTAATTCGAGAACCATCGGGTTGTTGAATCACCTCGGCAATATCTGAGATAACCTCAATCACTTTTTTGTTATCTGAGAGTTGTATTCCAGATTGGGTGTAATAACCAAATACCAATGTTTCTCCATGTACAATCTTACCTTCATCTGGTTTCTCTTTTCCGGTCAATAAATTGAGGAAAGTACTTTTACCCACTCCATTAGGACCTACAATTCCAATGCGTTCTCTTCGCTTAAATACATATTCAAAATCTGAAATTATATTTAAATCGCCATAAGATTTATAAATATGGTCTATTTCCATTACTTTCTTTCCCAAGCGACTCATGTTCGTCGCCATGTCAACCGATTTCTTTTCGGTATTTACACTGGCTTTTTCTTTTAGCCCTTCAAAAGCATCTACCCTGTATTTGGCTTTCGTTCCCCTAGCCTTGGGCATGCGCCTGATCCAATCTAACTCTTTGCGCATCAAATTTTTAGCCTTGTCGGTTTCTCTTTGCAATTGCTCTTCTCTCTCGGCTTTAGCCTGCAAATAGGACGAATAATTCCCTTTATGCCTGAACATTTGCTGGTTTTCAATCTCAAAAATTTCGTCACAGATCCTATCTAAAAAATAGCGGTCGTGTGTCACTAACAACAAGGTTAAATTCTGTTTGATCAGGTATTGTTCCAACCATTCGATCATGTCTAAATCTAAATGGTTCGTGGGCTCGTCTAGTATTAAAAAATTAGGTTGGGCAATAAGCACCCTACTCAATGCCACCCTCTTTTTCTGCCCACCAGAAAGTGTATTCGCTTTTTGCTTTAAATCGGGCACTTTCAACCTAGAAATTACTTCTTTTATTTTTACTTCATAATCCCATGCCTTAAAGCGTTCCATCTGGTTGGTCGCTTCATTTAATAATTCAAGTTTCGCATCAGAAGGGTCATTCTCGTAGGCTGAAAGCGCTGATTCATAAAGCTTTACTGTTTCCAGCATTGGATTTTCTCCCCTAAAAATGAAATCCTCTATGGTATCATTTTCTCTAAAATCTGGCTCTTGGTCTAATATATCTACCGTAATTTCCTTATTGAAAGCAACTACACCTTCATCTTGTGCTTCCTTCCCAGTTAGGATATTTAAAAGCGTACTTTTACCCGTGCCATTGGCTGCCACCAAGGCTACTTTTTGGCCTTTTTCAATTCCAAAATTCAAGTTTTGAAACAGGACGTTTTCTCCAAAAGATTTAGTGAGATTTTCTACCGAAAGACAATTCATGCGTCAAAATTACACAGGTTTTTTGGGAAGAGAAATTTCGGGTTATATTTATGATGGGTTCTTAAAAAAAATTGAATGAGATATATTTTACTATTCATTTTAGTCATCATTTCAAGAGCGGTTTTAAGCCAAAAAACATTTTCTGGCACTTATTTCACAACCAAGAAAGACATTAGCTTTGAATCTGATATTTTCCACTTTAAAAAAGATGGTTCTTTTAGCTATGTATTTTTCACTTGTACAGGTACAGGGCTAGGTAAAGGGAAATATCAAGCAACTGACGGGTATCTACATCTTAAATTTGAGAATTGTGAAAAGTGCAATGAGTTTAATCAAATCGAATACTTTAATGAAGAAAGTGATAGCTTGGAAATTGATATAAAAATAATATCATGGGAAGATAAAACACCTATTATTGGCGCAAGTGCTTTAATTCCTAATGAACGAATTGGTGCTACTGCTAATTTAGATGGGGAAGTAAAATTCAAAACCATAAAATCTAATAAAACTAGAACTTTCAAGATTGAATTTGTAGGTTTTTATCCTTTCAAATTAGAAATCCCGCCCACTAACTCGTCCATTAAAGGTACTATTCATTTATCCAACATATGGATTTATGATAGTTCTGAAGTGAATAAGTTCAAACTAGAAAAGTGGAAAAACTCAAATTTAGTTTTAGAAAGATACCCTGATATTAATATCAGTTATGATAAAATTAAATTTAGCAAGGCTAAAAAAATCATTAAAAATAGCATAGGTGAGAATGGGTATAATTTCTTTAAAGAAAAAGTAGGAATTTAAGTTTTTGATATGATAAAATCATTTTATCTAATTAATTATGAATAAAATAAAAGTGCTTGTTGCTCCCAATTCATTCAAAGGAAGTATGAATGCTTTACAAGCTGCTGATGCCATAGAACAAGGACTCAATAGTGTAAATGGAAATTTTGAAGTCATTAAAACGCCAATTGCAGACGGTGGAGACCATTTTGCAGACATCATGACTTTTGCTTTAAATGGTCAAATGCAATCTGTAAAATCTGTGAATGCTTTAGGTGAGGAAATAACATCATCTTATGGAACCATACCATCAACCAATACTACCATTATTGAAATGGCAAAAGCTTCTGGATTAGCCTTGCTAGATAGCAATGGTTTACAGCCATTAAAAGCAAGTAGCTTTGGTACTGGCTTACTTATTAAAGATGCTATAAGCAAAGGGTACAAAAACATTATTTTGGGTATTGGAGGTAGTGCCACTACAGATGGAGGCGCAGGAATTGCCGCTGCATTAGGTGTCAAATTTATCAATACTTCTCAAGAAATTTTTGTACCTGCTGGGGGAAGTTTAAGCAAAATCGAGACTATCGAAGTAAATGAGGCAAAAGCATTATTAAAAGATTGTACCATCAAAATAGCTTGCGATGTAGAGAATCCTCTACTTGGAGCTAATGGTGCGGCAGCTGTATTTGCCCCTCAAAAAGGAGCAGATGAAAATCAAGTAAAATTGTTAGAAGAGAATTTAACGCATTATGCCCAAATTATTCAAAATAAGTTCGGCAAAGATATTAGAGACCTAAAACATGGTGGAGCAGCAGGAGGCATTGCAGCAGGGCTAGCTGGATTACTAGATGCTGAGTTGGTAAACGGTACAGACTTAGTAGTAGATGAATTGGGAATTAAAGAAAAATTAGAAACATGTGATATTATCATTACTGCTGAAGGCAAACTAGATAGCCAGACATTAGATGGGAAAGGCCCTTATGGCATTGCTTTATTGGGCAAAGAAAAAGATAAAATGGTAATAGGAATTGGAGGTGGCATTCCTTCAGAAGATACAACTAAGTTTAAAGCCTTTGATGCTATGTTTGCATTGCCCAACGCTCCTATGACTTTGGATTATGCTATGAACAACGGAGAAGATTTGCTCAAGCAATTAGCTATAAATATTGGCTCACTCATTCAAGCTGTTTCTCGTCGGTATTCTCATTGAGTTTGAGTGATTCAAACCATTGGTAGGCATCTTTTTTATATTCAAAAGGGGCAATTTTTACTTTTTTACTGATGTTTTTAAATTGACTAATAAATATCTTGGTTTTTGAGTCAACATATTTTGTTGGTTTTACCATGGCTGCAATCTGTAAGTTAAATCCCAATTTCGCGAAGAGCTGAGGAATAAATACAGTAGCATACCAGCCTTTTGTTCTCAAACTAGTTTTCCCAATATCTGTATGATCAATCAGAATTTTATGGATATTATCTCTTTTAGCGCATTCGAGTAAATGCTCATAAGCAAACTTATAAGCTGAATAATCAACATCTCCTGTAATAGAAATAGCTAAAAAATGATCTTGATGCGATCTTTCTATTTTAATGTTAGGTTCTTCCAATATTGTTTCCATACGATTTATTTTTCAAGTCGACGTTGTTCTTTAAATTACGAAAAAATCATTACAGAGATTTAAAAAAATAAAAGAAAGCCTTATCCAACCCAATTATGAAAGAAAATCTTGAGATTAATAAAAACGAAGATGAGTTTAAACTGCTTTGTTATCAATTAAGTCATAGATTAGAAAAAGTAAAACAAGGTGGTGGAGAAAAGAAAATAGAGAGTCAGCATGCCAAGGGTAAAATGACCGCTCGAGAGCGAATCAATTATTTAAAAGATGATGATGCTTTTGTTTTTGAAGTTGGCGCCTTTGCTGGTGACGGCATGTACAAAGAATATGGAGGTTGCCCTTCAGGGGGCGTTGTGGTTGTTATAACCGAAGTAAGTAAACGAAAATGTATCATTGTTGCCAATGATGCCACAGTAAAAGCAGGAGCCTGGTTTCCTATTACTGCCAAAAAGAATTTACGTGCGCAGGAAATAGCCATCGAAAATAAGTTACCCATTATTTATTTGGTTGATAGTGCGGGTGTTTTCCTTCCCATGCAAGATGAGATATTTCCAGATAAAGAGCATTTCGGCAGAATTTTTAGAAACAATGCAGTAATGTCTTCCAAAGGAATTTTGCAGATTGCTGCCATTATGGGTAGCTGCGTAGCAGGCGGGGCCTACTTGCCCATCATGTCTGATGAATCTTTGATTGTAGAAAAAACAGGATCCGTATTTTTGGCAGGTTCTTATTTGGTTAAATCTGCCATAGGAGAAGATATCGACAATGAAACATTAGGTGGTGCTACTACCCATACCGAGATTTCCGGCGTTGTTGATTATAAATGCAAAGATGACCAAGCTTGTTTAGATCAAATTAAAAGGTTGATGGATAAAGTTGGAGAAGAAGAAAAGGCAGGGTTCAATCGAGAAACCCCTCAAAATCCAAGCTTACCTATCAATGAGATTTTTAAAGTTTTTCCCCTTGATCGTTCCAAACCTTATGACATGATGGAGGTGATTAACCGCTTGGTCGATGCCGACACTTTCGATGCTTATAAAGCAATGTATGGTCAATCATTAATTTGTGGATATGCAAGAATAGATGGCTGGGCAGTAGGCATTGTAGCCAATCAACGGAAAATTGTAAAATCTAAGAAAGGTGAGATGCAAATGGGAGGCGTAATTTATTCTGATTCTGCCGATAAAGCCGCCCGTTTCATTATGAACTGTAACCAGAAAAAAATCCCCTTAGTCTTTTTGCAAGATGTATCAGGTTTTATGGTAGGAAGCAGAGCAGAACATGGAGGGATTATTAAAGATGGCGCTAAAATGGTAAATGCCATGTCAAATTGTGTTGTACCAAAATTTACTATCGTAATTGGTAATTCTTATGGAGCCGGAAATTATGCTATGTGTGGTAAAGCATACGATCCTCGCCTTATAATATCTTGGCCAACAGCGCAAATGGCTGTAATGAGTGGTGCTTCTGCTGCGAAAACTTTATTACAGATTAAGATTTCTGCCCTTAAAGCAAAAGGAGAAACACTCAGTGAGGAGAAAAAAAACGAAATGTTGAATGAGATAAAGGCCAAGTATGATGAGCAATTGTCCCCTTATTATGCAGCTTCAAGATTATGGGTAGACAGTATAATTAATCCTATAGATACAAGGGAAATTATCTCATTAGGCATCGAAGTTGCCAATAATGCTAAAATTGAAAATCCTTTTAACGTAGGAAACATCCAAACATAAAAAAAGTCTCTATTGATTGAATCAATAGAGACTTAAAATAATGTATCTTTTTACTATTAATACTCCCAAAGAAGTGCTTCGTACTCCATTAATTGCATAACAGCATTTTGAGCTTCAATGAGGGAACGTTTACTTTCGCCGTAAACATCCATAATCCGGTTATCTTTAGGATTCTCATATTTTACAAGCATACCATCAGGTAATTTTAATGCAAAAGCATCTGCTATATTCATATGGGCACCAGCATTTTGTGGATTGTACCAAATAGCATTCGGATTATTATTAAATAAGTCGTTTACTAATTCTTTATATGAGAACGAAGCTAGCACCTTATCTATACCAGTTGGTGTTTGCTCTGCGGGTATAATTAATGTGAAAGCCAATATATCGTTTTTCATTCTTGATTCCCGCTTGTCAAATATCAAATCTTTCTTCATTTCAAGAATATAAAGTTGCTTTGGCAAGTATTCCTCAGGCCCTAACTCAAGCTCTTTTTCTTCACCATCATTTGTCCATGGGTCTTCGTTTTCAAATTCGAAAGCATCATCATCATTGCCCCTTAATGGAATTCTGAGGTTTGCAAGGAAATCTTCCATCGGCATCTCCGTATTCAAAGAATCATTCTTATATGGAGTAATTATTCCTTTCTTAACTGCATCTACTAAAAGCCTAGAAATTTCATTATTATTCGCGAATAGAGGTGCATTTATTTTAGTACGCAAGTCTAACCTGAACCAAAGGCTTTTCTTGAACATGATGTCATCTTTACGAACAGGGTTGATTGATTGCGGATTATAAAGTTCACGATCAGCAACATTATTTTTAGCCATTTGACCAAAACTCAAATTAGAGCCCAATAAACTAAATAAAACTATTATTGAAAGCTTATGCATAATTTGTATTGTATTATTTTGAGAATGTAAAAAAATGTAGCTTTTCAGTCATTCAAATATATTTAATAGCAAAAATTGTACCTTATATCTTCTTTATTATTGCTTTTGTCGAAAGCAAAGTCACTTTATACTGTTTAATAACCAATTGTATGCCATGTAATCTGTTTCAGCAGAATTATTTATTTTTTTATGAGTATAACGGTTCAAAAAGTCAATGAGTGTACCTTCCTGTTTAAAGTCGCCCCCAAACCATAAAAAAATTTTTGAAACCTCAATTTTATCCTCATTAATTGCATTCTTAGTAGGATCATTAATGAATTCTCGAGCTTGCTTATCAAGGTCAGCAGCTAAAGTTTCAGGTACATATGCCCTATTCAATAATCTAGGACAAGAAATAGAAGCACAGTTAATGGCAAAATGAATTCTAGGATCTTTAAAATAGTCCCTGAGAATATTGTGTTCAATGTTGTTAAGATCCATTTTTACACCTCCTATTTCAAAAAAAGCCACATCCCAAATAGAATTCACAAAAGGAACCGAAATTGTTGGATTGAGGTCTTTTATACTTTTTAAAGGATAATTTGCCACAATTAATTTAATAGTAAAAGCATTGTATGCATTGATCCAGAATGCCATCTGGGTATCTCTATCCCAGGTTGTTGTATCTGGAGGATTGTTTGATAGTAAATCAAGGTATAAGTTCAATTGCGTTGAATCTTGTAAGAAACCTAAATAATTTACGTTACCAGCTTCATCAACATGTAAATTTAAAAGTGAGTCGAATAAAGCATGAGAAATTGGTTTAGCTTTTTTGTTAAAATCAAGATTTGTACTTTCGCAGCCAATAAAATTAAGGCTTACATAAATACCAATTGCATAAAAAATTAGTACTTTGTAATTGAAAATTATTATTTCAAGCCTTCTATTTAATTTATCTTTTAAATCCATAATATTTCGATATGGCTGCCACACCATCTAATATGATTCCGCTTGGTTCAAAAGCACCAGACTTTGAATTAACAAATACTTTAAGCGATAGCAAAATAAAACTATCTGCACAAACGCCTAAGAAAGCAACTGTAATCATGTTCATTTGTAACCATTGTCCTTATGTTAAACTTTTGTTTGATGAAATTGTAAAGGTTGGAAATGATTATCTTAATAAAGAAGTGAGTTTTTTCGCCATCAGTTCAAATGATGTAGTTAATTATCCGCAGGATTCGCCAGAAAAAATGAAAGTATTGGGCGAAAAAATAAATATGCCTTTTCCTTATTTATATGATGAAACCCAAGAGGTTGCCAAAGCATATGAAGCAGCCTGCACACCTGATTTCTATGTGTTTAATGAAGATATGGAATGTGTTTACAGAGGTCAGTTCGATGAAGCAAGACCTGGCAATGGAAAACCAGTTACTGGTCAAGATTTGAGAAAAGCATTGGATGATATACTGGAAGGCAAGTCAGTATCCTTTACCCAAATACCAAGTATCGGTTGTAATATTAAATGGAAAGCTTGAGAACTAAGGCTGAATAAGTAACCCTAGTTCTCTGATATGAAGCTTTTATGCCATTTTCCTTTTAAGTTCAGGAATACCTTTGGTTTCTAGTGTTATTCCATTTAATGCTGCATGCGCACTAAAGTTTTCAATAATTTCAATAACATCATGATCAATTAAAGTCGATCTTGTACCATCGATGATTACCCTCGTGTTTTTAGGTAATTCTTCTAATAATTTAAGTATACTACCTTTATTCAGGAAGGAAACTTCTTCCGCCAAAGTAATTTTGATTAACTCACCTTCATGATGATCCTCTTTATGATAGAAATAAGGAGTTTTGAAGTTATTTCTTAAGATATAGAAAATGGCTACAACCATTCCAATTGATATTCCTTTCAATAAATCTGTAAAAACAATTCCTAAAATGGTTACAACAAATGGTATGAATTGCATGCTACCCAATTTGTACATTTCCTTAAATAAAGAAACCTTGGCTAACTTATAACCAACCATTAATAATATAGCTGCTAAAGAGGCTAAAGGAATTAAATTTAAAATCTTTGGAATACTGATTACACAAATCAATAATAATATACCATGAAAAATAGTAGATAATTTTGTTTTACCACCTGTATTAATATTGGCCGAACTTCTAACAATTACCTGGGTTACTGGTAAGCCACCAATTAATCCTGAAAAGAAGTTTCCTACACCTTGCGCCTTCAACTCTAAATTAGTAGGAGTTACCCTTTTATAGGGATCCAGCTTATCTGTCGCTTCCACACAGAGCAATGTTTCTATTGAAGCTACTAAGGCAATAGTAATGGCTGTTAAGTATATATTTGAGTTGGTTATTTGAGAGAAATCAGGTAAAGAAAAAAGTCCTAAAAACTCTTGGAAATTTTCGGGTACAGGTATATCTACAAGATGAAAATTATTTACTCCTTCAAAAATTTCATTATCTAGTGCCAAGGATGGCATAAACATCTTGAAGAATTGATTTAATCCTACTCCCACTATTACAACCAATAAAGGCCCAGGAATCATTTTCAGTTTCTTCCCTTTTAATAAAGGAGATTCCCATAAAATTAAAATTGCTAAAGAAACAATTGATACGACAATTGCCCCAGGACTATTATAAATAACGGAATAATAAATCTCAGAAATAGTGTTATGTCCGTCTGTTTGCAAAAAGCCCCAATCGCCTTCTGGATCTCTATCATACCCTAAAGCATGCGGTATTTGCTTTAAAATTAAAATAACACCAATACCAGCCAACATTCCCTTTATAACAGATGAAGGAAAATAATAACCAATAATACCTGCTTTTAGAAATCCTAATAAAATTTGAAGCAAACCAGCGATCATTACAGCAAGTAAAAATGCCTCGAACCCTAAAAATCCAATTGAATCAAAAACGATAACTGCAAGACCTGCAGCGGGTCCGCTAACGCCTAAAGGGGATCCACTTAAAATACCGACTATAATGCCACCCATTATACCTGCTATAATGCCTGAAAATAAAGGGGCACCAGAGGCAAGCGCAATGCCTAAACAAAGTGGTAAAGCTACCAAAAATACAACCAAACCCGCAGGTAGGTCATAATTCATATTTCGGAAAAAACCTTTACCGAAAGGAGATTGAGAATCTGTCATATTGTTAGTTCAGTTTATTTTTTCATTTGCATAAAATTAAGTCTAATTTATGCAAAAACGTATTTTTAGATATTTATTGATAGTATACTTAGCTTATAAAGCATTGAAAAATTTTAAAAAAATATATTTCCTAGTGAAATTTTTTTAATCATTTGCAACACAAAATACTTAGTATATTCCTATTAATATAACACTAAAACCTCATTATATAAAAATTTTGTATAGATAAGTATTAAATCGGAAATAATTTCAAAAAGTATAAGATTGAAAGAAACTTAATACTTTGAGTTTAATTACTCCAAAAAATGCTTCAGCAAAGATTTGGGTAGACATTTTTGAAGTGCCTTTAGTACGATCGGTAAATATGATAGGCACTTCTTTGATCTTAAAATTATATCGCCAAGCCCTAAATTTCATTTCTATCTGGAAAGCATAACCTACAAATCTGATAGAATCTAAATCGATTTTTTCCAATACTGCTTTGGTGTAACACTTAAAACCTGCCGTTGCATCTGAGATAGGCATTCCGGTAATAAACTTCACATAAATACTGGCAAAATAAGACATCATTACCCTGCTCATTGGCCAGTTTACCACATTAACCCCAGTAATATACCGAGAACCAACCGCTAAATCGTAACCTCCATTTACACAAGCATCATATAACTTTACAAGATCTTTTGGATTGTGAGAAAAATCTGCATCCATCTCGAAAATGTAGTCATAATCATGTTCCAATGCATATTTAAATCCTGTAATGTATGCGGTACCTAAACCAGACTTCTCACTTCTTTCTATCATGTAAATAAGGCCCTCAAACTGCTTTTGCATTTCTCTTACCTTATCACCAGTGCCATCGGGAGAGCCATCATCTACAATAAGAATATGAATATCTAAATAAAGACTTAGGATTTCGGAAATAATTCCTTCGATATTCTCAATTTCATTGTAAGTGGGTATAATGACAATCTGTTTGGACAAGGCTTAGTAATTTGATCCGATTTAGAAAAATATATTAATGATGATAACTCTTAAATGTTAACTTAGTTCCCTAAGGTCTACAGATGCTACAGTAGATACACCTTGCTCAACCATCGTAATGCCATAAATAACATCTGTAGTAGACATGGTTCTTTTGTTATGCGTAACAACAATAAATTGCGAGTTGGACGAAAACTTCCTAATGATTTTATTGAATTTATCAATATTGGCATCGTCTAATGGAGCATCAACCTCATCGAATATACAGAAAGGGGCAGGTTTTAATAAATAAATGGCGAAGAGCAAAGCAGTTGCAGTCAATGTTTTTTCCCCTCCAGAAAGTTGGTTGATAGTAAGCGGCTTTTTGCCTTTGGGTCTTGCCAATATTTCAATCTTTGAGTTCAGCGGGTCATCTTCATTTTCTAATATTAAATCACAACTGTCTTCATCCGTAAAAAGTGACCTAAATACAGAAATAAAATTCGTTCTGATCTCAGTAAAAGCTTTAGTGAAGTTATCTTTAGCAACTGTATCAATTTCAGAAATAGTTGTATTTAATGATTCTATGGCGTCTAGTAAATCTTGTCGCTGCTCAGTAATAAAATCATTCCTTTCTTTTATCTCATTATAAGCTTCTATGGCCATGTGATTAATTGGGCCTATTTTTTCCATTTTAGTCTTTATTCCACTTACCGCTTCTTTTAATTCCTCGGTATTTTTTTCTGGGACGACTTCATCATTGTCAATTTCTTTTAATAATGCATTGATATCAACTTCAAACTCTACAGCTACTCTTTCTTTTACTGAAGCAGCATGCATATTTATTTCATTCAATCTATCTTTTACTTCGCCAGTAATATCTTCTAATTGCTCTTTTCTTCTTTGTAAATCCCTAATTACTTTTTCAACTTCAGTAATATTTCCTCTACATGTATAGTAATCTTTTTCTGCTTCGTTTACACCTTCTTCAATGCTGGTTTTTTCATCATACAAATCAATAAGTTGCTGATCATTATCATTCGTATGGTTTTCTAATTGCTTTATCTCATTACTGGTGTGCGATAGCTCTTTTTTATCGTTTTCTATTTTTGCCTTTCCCCTATCAAAAGTATTTTCCTTGTAATTGATTTCTTTTTCAAGACTTTCCAGCTTGTTGATCTGTTGGTGATAAGCAATATTCTTTTGATTAAAATCAGCAGAAAGGCTATTTAAATTTTCTATTTCCTTTTCTAATTGCTCGCGAAGGGTTTCAAGATTATGCTCAAAATTCTCTAGTTCATTTTCAGCATCTTCTAGTTCAGGAAAAGCCGCAGTAATTTTTTCTTTCAACTCAGCCAGTCTTTCTTCTATATTTTCTCTTTTATATTGCTTGTCGAGCAGTAATTCTGAAAATTGTTCTTTTTTTGAAGAAATACCAGCCAGTTCTTGTCTTTCAATATTGATTTGGTCTTGTAAATCTAGGATAGTTTCTTGTTGGGTCTCTCCTTTTAAATAAGCAATGTCTTGTTGCTTCTGGGCAATTACTTTTTCAAGGTTTTTATTTTTTTGTTGTAAATCCTTGATTTTGGCTGTTAATTTCTCAAGGTTTTTTGCCCTCCCTAATTTTTTCCCTTCAAATAGACCTACAGAACCACCTGTTACGCTATACCGTCTTTTTATTATTTTTCCGTTTTGGGTAATAAAAGTAAGTCTATCACTTTTGGGCAAGTCGTCTTGGTTGCTGGTTACCACATAAACATTGTCTAGTAAAAAGCAAACCAGCTCACGGTATTTCTCGTCAAATTCTACAACACTTATTGCTGGTATGGCATCTTCGAACTGTTGGTAGCTGGAAGGAGAAAAACCTTTGAATTTTTCCAAAACCAAGAAATTACCTTTGCCCTTCGCGGAATCACTGAGTAAGTTAACGGCATCTATAGCCAGTTTTTCTTCATCAAGAATATAGAAATTAAGATAAGGTTCTAGGTAGTTTTCTATACAAACTCGGTATTTCTCATCAGCAGCAACAATATCAGAAAGTAAGGGGAAATTCTTTCCCCATTTTGTCTGTTTCTTTAAAAATTTAATTGCTTGTGGATAACCTTCCAAATTATCTACCATAGACTTGGTGAGGTTATGCTCATTCTGTTTAGCATCGAGCTCCCTGCTGCTTTTAGCCAATTCATCTTTTAATTTTAAAAGCGATTTTTCAGCAGCTTCAATTTGCTTATCAAGTTCTTTTTGTTTGAATTGTGTTCGCTCTAACTGTTCTTGTTTTTCTTTTAAATTAGATTGAATGGCAAGCAGTCTTTCATCAAATGCTTCTAAATTAGCTGTCTTTTCACTAGAGTCATTGTGCTCATTCTCCAACTCTTGTTGTAAAGAAGTTTGTTGAACTTGATTAATTTCAATCTCTTTCTTTAAATTATATACCCTGTTTTGTTTTGATTTAAATAGTTGGGAAACTTCTCTTAATTGCGTTTTTAGATTTTCTGTAATTTCTTTTTGTTCTACATAAGTCTTTTTACTTTCTTCAAGCGCATAATTGGCTTCCTTTAGAGTAGCTTGAAATTGTATTTGTTCCTTGATCAATCCATCAATACTGAATTGGGCACGTTCATTACTTTTTTGTTCTTCCGCCAACTGATTTTCTAATGAGGTCGCTTTTTCTGTTAAAAACTTTAGCCTTTCGTTTTTAATCTTTTTCTCACTTTCAAATTGTCTGGTTTTGTTTACGTGCTCATTAAGTGTCTTTTGTCTAGAAGCCAGTAATTGCTCTTTTTTTACCAATTCAAGCTTTTCGTTTTCTAAGGAAGCATCTTGTTCAGATTGCTGTTTTTGCAAAGAAATTTTTTCATCTTGTAACTTATTTAATTCAGATTCGAAATCTTGAGTTTGGTCAATGTGGTCTTTAAGCAATGCTTTAGCCAGTACAATCGACTGTTCTTTATATGATTGTTTGAATTTCAGGTACTTCTCAGCTTGTTTGGCTTGCCTTTCCAACGAACGCATATTTTTCCCGATTTCATGTAATAAATCTTCTACACGTTCTAAATCGGCACTTGTATCGCTTAACTTTTTTAAGGTTTCCTTTTTGCGCTTCTTAAACTTTGAAATTCCCGCTGCCTCTTCAAATAATTGTCGCCGAGATTGATTTTGATCATTTAGGATCTCATCAATCATTTTAAGCTCTATAATGGCATAACTGTCTGAACCGATGCCAGTATCTAGAAAAAGCGATTGAATATCTTTTAATCGACATGTAACCCCATTTAGAAGATATTCGCTATCACCACTGCGGTAATACCTGCGCGAAATCATTACTTCTGAATATTCAGTAGGCAATAAGTTCTTGGTGTTTTTAAAAGACAGACTCACCTCTGCCATTTGTTGAGCCTTTCTATTTTTTGTGCCATTGAAAATGACATTTTCCATTTTATCGGATCGCAATGCTTTACTGCTTTGCTCTCCCAAAACCCATCTTATGGCATCAACTACATTAGATTTACCACTTCCGTTGGGGCCTACAACAGCAGTAACTCCTTCATCGAAGTTGAGTACGACTTTCTCACCAAAACTTTTAAATCCTTTTATCTCTAGGCGTTGTAACAGCATTATCTCTAAAAATGAAAAGTGAATGCAACAATTTAGGGCTGGCATCCACAAAGCAGCCTTATGGAAATGAAAGGCAAAAATAAAATTATTTTGTAGATTTGGATAAACCGAGCAAAAGGATTGTGAATATTTTTATTCGATATAATTATTTGTTTCGAAAGCGTAGTATTTAACTTGCTATTTTCTAAGGATTTACAAACTAAATTGGAAAAGGAAGAATTAACCTAATTGATAAAACATTTTTTATTTTATCAATTTCTTTAAATTACCTTATTGCATGGAAGAAATTATAGAAATAGTTGTCTCTTTAATAGGTCTGATTTTTTATTGGTTACTTACCTCTAGAAAATCTGCCAAAAAGAAGAAGCCAAAAGTTCAACCTCCACAGACCCGAAGAACTAGGCAAAGAGAGCCAGAAGTAACTCCTGAACAAGAAGCAGAGGTTTATGAACCAATTGAACAAGAACCTTTTGAGGAAGTACCTGAAACTGAACCTCAATCTCCGGTTACTTTTGAAGAGCTATTAGAACAATTTACTGGTGGTAGAAGTAGAAAACCGGTTTTTGAAGCACCTACTGAAGATAACGAATCAGATAGGACAGAACGAATCCCTAAAAATTTACCTCAACAGGAAGCATACTTAGATGAGTACAAACCAATAATAAAGGGAGGGGAACAATTAATGCAACCTGGGGAACATACAGGATCTATCTTAAAGAAATCTATAGAAGAATTTGATACACCCAAAATAAGTACTCCTTCGCTACGCTCTGATGGTTATAAACTGAAAAAAAGGAAAGTAAATAAGTTTACGAAATTAATTAGAGATAAAGATAGCTTGAAGAATGCCTTGATTATGAAAGAGGTGTTGGATAGAAAGTATTTTTAAAGACCTCATAGGTTATTTTTCGAAATTTTTTGAAAGTATATCTAACACAAAAACCTATGAGGTCTAATATATATCCTCTATTTCAACTTAGAGAAATCGTAATCGTCTAAAAACTTGGTAGTGAAATTACCTGCTTTAAAGTTTTCGTCTTCCATTAAATCTAAGTGGAAAGGTATGGTAGTTTTAATTCCTTCTATTACAAACTCTCCCAATGCCCTTTTCATTCTTACTATGGCTTCTTCTCTTGTTTGGGCAAACACTATCAATTTAGCAATCATGGAATCATAAAAAGGAGGAATTACATAACCAGCATACACATGACTATCAACCCTCACTCCTGCTCCACCAGGGTAATGTAAATTTGTAATTTTACCTGGGCTGGGTCTAAAGTTATTGGCAGGGTCCTCTGCATTGATCCTACATTCTATAGAGTGACCCACCGGAAAATAATTTTCCCCAGTAATAGGAATACCTGCCGCTACCTTAATTTGCTCTTTAATTAAATCGAAACTAGTTACCATCTCCGTTACAGGATGCTCCACCTGTATTCTGGTATTCATTTCCATAAAGTAGAAATCACCATTTTTATCTACTAAGAACTCAATTGTTCCAGCTCCCTCATAATTTACAGCTTTGGTACCTTTAATTGCTGCCTCGCCCATTCTTTCCCTTAATTCATCTGTCATTACCGGAGAAGGGCTCTCTTCAACTAATTTCTGATGCCTCCTTTGAATAGAACAATCACGCTCTGAAAGATGACATGCATAGCCGTGCTTATCTCCAAAAATCTGTATTTCCACATGCCTAGGTTCTTCTACAAATTTTTCTAGATACATGCCATCATTTCCAAATGCAGCAGCGGCTTCAGCACGTGCACTTTCCCAAGCTTTTTTGAATTCTGCATCGTTATTGACAATACGCATTCCCTTACCACCTCCGCCAGCAGTAGCCTTAAGTATTACAGGATACTTAATTTCATTTGAAAGTTTTATTCCCTGTTCTACAGATTCTAAAAGACCATCTGAACCCGGAATAGTAGGTACACCAGCTTCTTTCATGGTAGCTTTAGCTGTGGCCTTATCGCCCATGGCGTTGATCATATCAGCAGAAGCACCTATAAACTTGATGTTATACTCTTCGCAAATTTGTGAAAATTGGGCATTTTCAGAAAGAAAGCCGTAGCCTGGATGAATGGCGTCTGCATTGGTAATCTCTGCAGCAGCCATAATATTCGGAATATTTAGGTAAGAGCCTGAACTTGCAGGAGGGCCTATACATACTGCTTCATCAGCAAATCTAACATGTAAACTGTCTTTATCTGCTTGTGAATAAACAGCTACAGTCTTTATGCCCATCTCTTTACAGGTTCTAATAACGCGTAACGCAATTTCTCCCCTGTTCGCAATCAATATTTTTTTAAACACGGTTGTAAATACGGTTGAGTGTAGTTTTTAATTCAAATTCATACAGTTATAACCTGAGCGGTTGCGTTAGGAAGGATCAACTAGGAATAATGGCTGATCATACTCAACAGGGCTAGCGTTGTCGACCAGCACTTTTACTATTTTACCACTCACTTCAGATTCTATCTCATTGAAGAGTTTCATGGCTTCAATAATGCACACTACACTTCCACTAGATACACTGTCGCCAACATTCACAAAAGCATCTGATTCGGGACTAGAAGAACGATAGAAAGTGCCAATCATCGGTGATTTTATAGTAACATAATTGTTATTTTCTGGCTTAGGGGCTTCTTCTTTTACCTCTTCTTTTTGAACTGCCGGAGGAGCAATTTGGGGTGTAACTGGTTGTTGTTGGATAACTGGTTGCACTTGTTCAACAGCTTTTAATACTGCTTCACTTTGTTTTTTAACATGCAACTTAATTTCATCAGTTTCAATATTTACCTCATCTAATCCAGAATTGGCAATAAAGTTAATTAGCTCCTTTATCTCCTTTGCTTTCATATTATAATCGCGTATTTAGTTATATGGTATAAATTATTGCTGTGCAAAAAGTTGAAATTAAATTGGGTTTTGCACACATTGATTATTGTTTTACCCTTTCAACATAAGAACGGTTTCGAGTATCTATTTTTAACACGTCTTCTTGGTTAACAAAGAGGGGCACTTGAATTTCTGCACCTGTTTCTAAAGTAGCTGGTTTGGTTGCATTTGTAGCTGTATCGCCACGAACACCTGGTTCTGTGTAAGTAACTTGTAGAATTACAAAGGCTGGCAATTCGCATCCAATTATCTTTTCTTCTTCAGCATGAACCAACACTTCAACTTCCTGTCCATCCTTCATTAAATCGGCATTTTCAATTAAGCTTTCTTCGATACTTAATTGCTCAAAAGTGTTGCTATCCATCATATGGTAGCCTAAATCGTCTTTATAAAGATATTGGAAGTCTCTTCTCTCGATTCTTGCTGTAGTTACTTTATGACCAGAAGTAAAAGTATTATCAATTACTTTTCCCGTTCTAATACTTTTGAGTTTTGTCCTAACAAACGCTGGTCCTTTGCCGGGTTTCACATGTTGAAACTCTACAATGGTAAATATATCATGATTATATTCAATACATAATCCGTTTCTAAAATCTGCTGTAGTTGCCATTAGTTAATGATTTGACAAATTTTATATTAATAATTAAATCTTGAAGTATTGACACTAATTCACTGCCGTATGTTGGAAAAGAGTATCTTAATTTAATAACTCCATTTTACATAAACAGCCCCCCACGTAAATCCACCTCCGAAAGCTGCTAAAATAAGGTTATCTCCTTTCTTTAACTGGCTTTCATAATCCCATAAACACAAAGGAATTGTTGCAGCAGTTGTATTACCGTATCTGTCTATATTCAACATCACTTTTTCGTCTCCAATACCCATTCTCTTTGCCGTAGCATCAATTATTCTCTTATTTGCTTGATGGGGCACTAAGAAGGCAATATCATCTGCTGTGAGGTTATTTTGTTGCATTACTTTATAAGCAGCATCAGCCATATTGGTAACTGCAAATTTAAAGACTGCTTTTCCTTCCTGGTAAACAAAATGTTCTTTACTAGCTACTGTAGCAGCGCTTGCTGGTTTTCTACTACCACCTGCTTTCATATGAAGGTGTTTTTCGCCAATGGCATCTGAACGAAGGTGAAAATCCATTACTCCCGTATCTTCTTCAGTTGCTTCTAACAAAACTGCTCCGGCTCCATCCCCAAAAATAATACAGGTAGCTCGGTCTTCGTAGTCTATGATGCTCGACATCTTATCTACGCCTACCACTACTATTTTTTGATGCATCCCACTTTCTATAAATTGAGCTGCAGTAGCCAAACCGTAAATGAAACCAGAACAAGCTGCATTAATATCATAGCTAAAAGCATTTACAGCACCAACTTCAGTTGCTATAATATTTGCCGTTGCTGGGAATTGCATATCTGGAGTTACCGTGCAGCAAATCAACAGGTCAATTTCTTCTGGTGAGGTTTTAGTTTTTTCAAACAGTTCTTCTACTGCTTTTATACCCATTACTGAACTTCCTTGATTCTCTCCTTTCAGAATTCTACGCTCTTTGATACCTGTCCTTTCAAGAATCCATTCATTAGTGGTATCCACCATTTTCTCAAGCTCCTGATTGGTCAGTATGTATTCAGGCAGGTAACCTCCTACTCCAGTAATTGCTGCTCTTCTTTTGTCCATCAGTTTCGAGATATTTAGAATTAGACCTGCAAAGTATGAAATGAAAAAGTAATTATCAAAGAAATAGTTAGCTCAATTTCTATTGATTAATCTTAAAAATAGTAGAATAAATATAGATTATATCTAATTTTATATAAAAATAATCATAAAAAAAGAGAAGTCTTCACTTCTCTTATTCTTCTTTATCCAATAAAATCTTAGCTTTCTTCCGCTTCAATTTCTTTTTCTAAAACTACTTTTCCTTTGTAGTACATTTTACCTTCAGACCAATAAGCCCTGTGGCGTAAATGTGATTCCCCTGTTACTTCACAAACAGAAATTGCAGCAGGTTTAAGGCCTAAATGTGATCTTCTTTTATTTCTTCTCTGTTTCGATATTTTGCGCTTAGGATGTGCCATTTTGTATCTATTTAATTTTTATTGAATTTTAATGCTTTAAGTTTATCCCATCTAGGGTCTGTTTTTTCTTCTTCCTTTTTCTGCTCAGTTGTATCTACAATTTTTTCGTCTGTAGAAAAAACTAATTTTTCATTTTCTTCACTTTCCTCATCTTGTAAATCAGGATGAATCACTTTAGGAGGAATAGATAAAATGAGCGTATCATATATCAGTTGTGCAAAGTTAATTGCACCATAATTAAATGGTATTATAATTACCTCATCAGACAGTTCAGTATATGTTTCACCAAATTTGTAGTAGACGGTTTCTTCTAAATCTACCTTATGGTCGAAAGTTCTCAAACTTCTATCACAAACCAATTCTACTGTTCCATCTAATGCTGCCGTAGCAGTAATCATCGTTTCGGTTTTCTGTAAAGTTAATAATACTTGCAAAGAGATATCATTTAAAACATCATTTTCAAATGCCTCAAACAATTCCTTTCCCACTTCAAAATCAAATGAGTGGGTTTTATTTTTTAAGCCAGAAATATCAACAGAAAACTTTTTCACTACTAGGCTTTTTTTTCAAAGTGCAAAATTAGTAATAAATCAATTAAATTATTAAAAACTTATTAAAAATATGCCTTAATACGCATTTTGATTATTCTTCAAGTTCTGTTAAACTTCCAAATAAAAAACCACATATTACTTTGGGATAAAAATAAGTAGATTTCTGCGGCAGGGTATATCCACTATAGCAAACTTCTTTTACCTGATCGATAGAAATTTCATTTGTAATCAGAGCCATTGCAGCATTTTCGTTATTAACCGCATTGTAACAAGTCACAAAATTCCTTTCAAAATCAATGTATTTACTTTTGCGTTGTTCCTTCCCTTTAATGCCCAATACTTTTTCGATAAAGAAATAGTGTAAAACTGTTAAATCAAGCTCTTTTATTTTTTGTGGAAAATTCCATGGCATCTCATTTATAAAAGATTCTCTAAGCCGCATCACAAATGCTCTATTCTTTAGTAAGATACCAAAACTCCATTTCTTTCCAAGTATCACCTCATTAATAGCAGTAGCCTCTTCTATTTCTTTAAGCTTAAAATACTTATTAGTTCTTTTTAAAAGTGCTTCAGTATTAAAGTTAGGCAATCCCTTTATTAAGCGGTGAGTTGGTAAAATACGTAAATTATCTGTCTCAGTATTAGTGAGATACATCATGTGAAAGTTGAATAAAGCATTTGGGTCGGCATTGCTTTTTCGCTTCTCTTTTGCATATTGTAAAGAACTTTCATACCTATGATGTCCATCCGCTAAGATTACAAGTTTATCAGCAAGTTTTTTAATGAATCGGTCAACAACTTCTTCTTGGTCAATCAGGGCAAATGCATCTGTTACCCCTTGGTAATCTTCAATTTCGTACAATGGATTTTCCATGGCCTTATCCATGAAGGGTTCCAATTCGAAATCTGGATCAGTGTAAAGCCCGTGGGTTGGACTTACATTTAATTGCGTACTATTTAGAATATCAACCCTATCATTAACGGCGCCAGGCATTGTATTTTCGTGCCGAAGGATTATATTTTCTTTGTAATCGTAAGCGCGAATCATACAAATAAAACCCTTTCTACAATGTTTCACCGGATCATTGGGTAAAAAGAAATATTGATAGTACACATAAATACAATATTTGTCGTCCTGCACTAAATCTTTATCATGTTTCCATTTACTTAAAGTTTGTTTAGCTTGTTGTGCAGGGTTTTCACCTAATGGCACAGATAAATGCATGCTATTCAAATGTTCATTGTATAGCTGTTTTCTTTGTTTTTCAGATATTACATCAAATAATGGTGAAACCAATTTATCTATATAAGAAGCATGTTTTGGGTGATAACGCCATGCTTTAAGAGGCCTTATTTCTGCCATTTTGTTACTATTAAAATGTGATGCTTATTTGGTTTATGATTAACTAAACATACCACTGCCTTAAATTATCTCTAAGATCGGGAAAAAAGTGAAGCACTTTTTTTATAGCATTATCCAGTCTTTCTTCATTATTGCCATTTACCAACGCATGTGGCAATTCATAAATCGAAAGGTGCTTTTTCATTTTTATGTATAATTCTTTTTGCACTTCAATTCCATCCCTCTGATCATCTGGTAACCAGGGTATATCTGTATTACAAAAGAGGAAGAAATCATAGTTTTGCATTTCTACCGCTTTGGCTAATATGGGTGGAACAGCTTCAAAATAATAATCTGCATAAATTAAATTCATATGAAGGCAAGTATCTAGAAACACCACTGGTTTTCCAATTTTTACTATTTCTAATTCACTTTTCAACTGCCCAATTGCAATATTGATCACCTCGTCTTCTTTTACTTCAAAAGCCTTAGGCTCTTCCACATGACGTATCTTACTAGCTAAGTAATATCTTAAAAACTCTGGATTCCAAGTTGTATTAAAAGCTTGGGCAAGTTTTTCTGCCAATGTAGATTTACCAGTAGATTCTGGGCCAAAAAGTACAATTTTTAGAGGAACTTTCTCTGTTGGTGATATTTGAGAAAGCAAGCTATTAAATTCAGCAATCATAAAAATTGCCTAATTTTTTCTGCAGTAGCTGTAAACTCTTCCTTAGTAAATTGTTGCTTTTTATTATTGAAGTTCATGTCATCCATTTTATTTATAGGTATAAGGTGAAGGTGAGCATGTGGCACTTCTAAGCCAATTACTGCTGTACCAATTCTTTTACAAGGAATTGCTTTGGCTATTGCTTTGGCTACTTTTTTACTAACTAAGGTCAAACCTGAGAGCAATTCATCATCTAAATCGAAAATGTAATCGGTTTCTTGTTTCGGAATCAATAGTGTATGTCCTTCTACCAATGGAAATACATCTAGAAAAGCCAAATAATTTTCATCTTCATAAATTTTATAGGATGGAATTTCACCATTCACGATTTTAGTAAATATGGAAGGCATTTGATTTAAGGTTTAAAAGTGAATTTTAAATGATAATACTTGTAACAAAAAAGGCCTGCAAGCAGGCCAATTAATTTATAAAATGACAGCAGATTAACCCCTGCTAATATCAAGAACTTCAAATTTCATAATACCTCTTGGCGCTTTTATTTCTGCTATCTCTCCTACTTTTTTTCCAAGCAAACCTTCACCAAATGGAGATTTTACAGATATTTTTCCTTTCTTTAAATCGGCCTCTTCTTCTGCTACCAAAGTATAGCTCATTTGTGCACCATTGGCTACATTTTTAATTTTCACCGTAGATAATACCGATACTATAGAGGTATCTACTTTAGATTCATCGAGTACCCTACCTTTAGCAACTTGGGTCTCTAACTTTGAAATTTTAAGTTCTAACATACCTTGGGCATCCTTGGCTGCATCATATTCTGCATTTTCACTCAGGTCGCCTTTATCTCTTGCTTCAGCAATTTGCTTAGCTATATCTGATCTACCCTTTGTCTTTAATTGCTGTAATTCTTTTTTTAGTCTATCAAGACCTTCCTGTGTATAATATGTAAAACCTGACATAATATTAGAATTTAAATATTAATGTATGAATTTCTTTCAGTAAACTTCCTAAGTAAAAAAAATGAGCGAAAGTTTAAAAATGGAAGCCAGTTTATATGTACAAAAATAAAAAATAACGGTACAGAGGTTTGCACCGTTATTTTTAACTTCAACACAAATATAATTAACTTTAAATTAATATTGAAATTAAGGTGCTTTTACCCTACTTATTACTATTAGAGATTTTTTATTTTACACTTCAACATTGCTTAACCTTAATTTAACAGGATTTTTTTATTTAATTTTAGGGTTTATATTAAAAAAATAGTTTTTTAATAATGATAGCTAGAATTTTGCGGACATTGGGCTACCGAATATCGGGCTACCGAATATCGGGCTTTCAAACATCGAGCTACCGAATATCAGGATACCGTGCAACAGTATGGTCTCTTGTGCTGCTTTGCATGGCAGGATATTTCATTACCTCTTGCAAGCAACAGCGTGAAATTGAGAGTTATATCCCAGGCAATGCCTCAGCTATCATTACTATCAATACTAGTAACATTGTTACCAAACTACTATTTAATAATTTTGAAGGGATTGACTTACGTTCTTTTGTAAATTTTTCAGCATTATTTTTATTAGATAATGAAGAAGAATCTGACTCACCTATAAAAGCTTTTTTTAGTGAACCTACTGCTTCTGGCCTTAATTTATTAGATAACATATACTTATATGTTAGCGACATTGAGCATTCCAAAAAATACCATAGCGGCATTTTTTGGAAGATGAGTAATTCAAAAAAGTTCGAAGATTTTTTGAATAAAGAAATTGCCGAAAAATATGCACTTGAAATAACCGATAAAGGCAAATATAAGATTGGACACTTTGAAGGATATGATTTTGTATTTGGATGGAACAAACAAGTGTTGGTTGCTATGTTTTCAAACAAACCTGGTTTAGAACACGCGATCAATAAAACAGAAAGTATTTTTGAGATGGATCCTAATGAGTCAATTAGTAGAGATGCTAATTTTCTGAATTTAAAGGATGCTGAAGATGACATAACAATATTTGCCAAACCAGAAAAACTAAAGCCTTTTACTGAAAAAGTTATACCTGATGCTTTTAACGGTGGCATTAACTACTTTAACGCTCACATTAATTTTGATGAGGAAGAGGTAAAAGTCAATATTAAGCAGTATTTACAAGATGATGCGATTGATCTTTATCAAGACTTACTCACCGAAAATCTAAATTCCAATCTTTGCGATGAAATTGATGATAGTGAACTTGTTGCCTTTTTAAACTTTAAGTATGATAAAGGTTTTATGGCAAAATTCATCAAGTTCTATAAAATGCGTTTGGCACTTAAAGCTGTAATTGCTGCTACTGGTGTAAATGAAAAAGAGCTTTACGAACTTACCGAGGGAGATGTTTTTATAGCCTACGCTAGAAACAACCAAAATCATTATTATGAATTACCCCAAAGTGATGACGATAAAAAAGTTAAACTACCATGTTTTGTCGCAGAAGTAAAAACTGGTCCAAAAATGCCTGCCTTCCTCGATAATATGACCAAAAACGGCATTCTCAATAAAGAAGAAGGAATTTATAATATGAAAGAAATTCTTGGTTACGATACCTTTATTAAAATGAATGATGATAGTAAAATGTTAGTAACCAACGATTCAGCATTTATTTCTAAGAAAAAAAGAAGGATTATACCAGAACCTGATAGTGAAATACAAAAGTTAAGTGAAGGTTACCCTGTTTCTGCTTATTTCAATTTCGATAGATTTATGAAAGAAGCATCTGAAATGGAGAAACAGAGATTTTTAAATCAAAATTTCTTTGAAGTGGCCAATCTGTTAAAAACAGCTTCTTTTTACACCAAACCTCTCGAAGACAATGTAATGAAGTCTAGGCTTGAAATTCATTTCAAAGAACGAGATGAAAACAGTTTGAATAGCCTTATTAAATTGTTGACAATTTTAGAGAAAAATAGAATCAATACCTCTTCTTAAACTGCTTCTAATAGTAATAGTCAAATAAGCCCTACAATGGACTTATTTTTATAGGACTTAGGCTATTCTAAAGATAAATATACAATCCTGCTCGGTTTGTGGCTCACAAACTAGATTTATCAATTATTTATTGAGCTAGAGAAATGGATAATTGATGTTTTGGGAGCCTTGTTTTAGTAGAATAATAGCTCAATTCAAAGCTTCTTTGTTTTACTTCATATTTCCTTCCTAAATAAAAATCAAAATTTCTATAACTTGATTTATTTAAAATGATATTGCATTATCCTGAAAGCATAAATGGGACATTTGCCAAAATGATAAACGCATCATGAAAAGAATTAAATCAAGCTCTATTGGTAGTTATTACCTACTAACCATTCTATTAATCTTTACTTTTAACCATGCCATTGAAGCTCAAAATGATATGCTATGGTATAAATACCCAGCCAAGTATTGGAACAGTCAAGCATTACATCTGGGAAATGGTTTTATGGGTGCTTCTTTTTTTGGAGGAGTAGAAGAGGAAAAAATTGCCCTAACAGAAGAATCTATCTGGACTGGTGGCCCCTTTCGGGGTGATTGGGAAGAATTTGGTATCAACCCATTGGCTAAAGTTTATCTCGATACTATTAGAAGCGCTATCGTAAATGGTGAAGTAGAACATGCAGATAGTTTAACGCAGAAGTATTATCTAGGCCAAAATAAACGCTTTGGTTCATTCAGTTCCATAGGAGACTTAAAAATAAAAATGCTGAATCATGGTATGCCACATACCAATTATTTAAGGCAACTAGATTTATCAAATGCAATAGGTCAAGTATCATACGAATTAGATGGTATAAATTATACTCGAGAATATTTCTGCTCCTATCCTAAAAATGTATTGGTCATGAAACTTAAAGCTGATCAATCTAAAAAAGTGGGATTTGCTTTATATATGGATGTGATTCAAAAAGAATATGAAGTAGAAATTACTGAAAATGAATATGTAGTTACTGGTTTTGTAGATGGTGGGGAACATGAATTTCAAGTAAGGATCAACATGATACCTTTTGGTGGAGATTTATTGGGTCAAGGTAACCTCATGGGCTTAACCAAACCTTATTGGGGCATACAAAATGCAGATTCTGTAATTATAGTTATCAATGCATCTACAGATTATAAACAGGAATTCCCTAATTATAAAGGCGAAAATCCTGAAGTAAAAACTAACAACTTTATTCAAAATGCGATTAATGCGGGCTATAATGCTTTAAAGCAAGAACACATAAATGACTATACTAAACTTTATAATAGGGTAAGTTTAAACCTCAACAGTAATCCATCCTTAAATCAGTTTCCTACCAATGAAAGATACACTCGCTTTCAAAATGGCGAATCCGACATAGGACTAAAAGAATTGGCTTTTAATTTAGGCCGATATTTAATTATAAGTTCTAGCAGGCCGGGAAGCTTACCTGCCAATTTACAGGGAAAATGGAATACTTTTTATTTTGCTCCTTGGGCGGGTAATTATCAAGCCAATATTAACATTCAAGAAATTTATTGGTCATGTGGTCCTACCGATTTATTAGAATGCCAAATTCCTTATGTCGATTGGGTAAAGGATTTGGTAAAACCAGGAAGAGAAGTAGCAAAAAGGGTATATAACACAAATGGTTGGATAAGTCATACAACGGGAAATATCTGGGGGCATGCAGCTCCATCTGGTGGATTAGTTTGGGGAACTTATCCTTTAGCATCAGTTTGGCACTGTCAACATTTGTGGGAGCAATTTACTTTTAGTCAAGATATAGACTATTTAAAAAATACGGCTTATCCGATAATTAAAGAGGCTACTATTTTTTGGTTGGAAAATCTTATTGAATATGAGGAAGGTTTGATTGTAGCACCCTCTGTTTCAGCAGAACATGGTTCCATTAAATATTATGAAAATAACCCAGATAAGAAAGTAGCATATAATATCCCAGGTGCTTATCAAGATGCTCAAATGATCAGGGATTTATTTAACATGAGTATTGAAGCTGCCGAAATACTAAAAATTGACAAGTCATTCTTAAAACAAGTTAAAGCAAAAAAGAAAAAGTTACTACCTCATAAAATTGGACAACATAATCAATTACAAGAATGGTATAAAGACATTGATAGCAAAGCTGACCACCATAGACATATAGCACATTTATACGCGGTATGCCCAGATAATGACATCCACCCATTAACCACTCCCACTTTGGCAGAGGCGGCTAAAGTATCACTGAATATGAGAGGAGATGGTAGAAATATGGATTTTGAAATTGCAGCTGGAGGAAATTGGTCTAGGTGTTGGAGAATTTGGTGTTGGGCAAGGCTGATGGATGGAAACAGGGCAAACAAAATATTTGACGAAATGCTAATAGAGCAAGGCTTTGAAAATTTATTGACCCATCAACATGCTGAATATAGCATGGGTAGACCAGATTTATTAAGGGAGACTGAAAATATGTATTTGCACTTCCAGCTAGATGCCTCAGCCTCAACACCAGGGTTTATGGCAGAAATGTTACTACAATCACACTTAGGAGAAATTATTCTTTTACCAGCATTACCAAATGAATGGAAAAGTGGCAATATAGAAGGATTAAAAGCAAGAGGTGGCTATACAATTGATATTGAATGGGAAGAAAATGAATTAATCAATGCAACAATTACCAGTCAAAATAAAAAAGTACCTACTATTAGAATAAAAGACAAAATAGTAAATGCTACAGATGAAAGAATTAAGATAATTAATAAATAAATATTTGCATAGGATACTCAGTCAGAGGTTGACTTTTCGATAACCTCAACATCAATCTGTTCAGGTTCTGAATAATTATTTTCTTTTTTGGAATATGCTTTTGAAAAGAAAAGAATAAAAAAACTGCAAATAGCTATTAAATACAGTATTTTGATTTTATCTGGTTTTTTCATAAGTAATTATCCTATTTAAAAATAGCTACGCAATAATTAGGTCACAGTTTTTAAATAAACCTTTATTAAGAAATAAAGCTAAATTATAAAGTATAGATACACAATTTCTAAATATGTGACAAGATATGTTAATTTTTTATGAAGATACAAATAAAAAAGCCCCTTCTCTATTGAGAAAGGGCTTTAAAATTAACTATATAGTATGTCAGTGTCAGCTGGTTTTTCAGCCGATATAATTGAGAAACTCGTTCCTAGTTTGTTCATTTTTGAATTTACCGCTGTAGTGAGCAGTAACAGTAGAACTAGAAATATCTTCCACTCCACGCATAGAAACACAAAGGTGCTTGGCATCAATTACCACTGCTATATCTTCGGTTTCTAATACTTCTTTTAGCTTTTCTGCAATTTGTACATTTAATCTTTCTTGTACTTGCGGCCTTTTGGCAAAGTATTGCACTACCCTGTTTATTTTAGAAAGACCAATTACTTTACCGCTAGAAATATAAGCTACGTGCGCTTTTCCTATAATAGGTACAAAATGATGCTCACAATTAGAGTAAAAACTAATGTCTTTCTCTACTAACATCTCATTGTATTGATACTTGTTTTCAAAGAGTTTGATATTGGGCATATTTTTAGGATCAAGCCCACTAAAAATCTCTTTAACATACATCTTAGCTACTCTGTGAGGAGTACCACTCAGACTATCGTCTGTAAGGTCCAAACCCATGGTCTCCATAATCTGCCTAAAGTGATATTCGATCTTTTTCACTTTGTCGGCATCGTTCATGTCAAATGCATCTTCGCGTAAGGGTGTATCATAGGAGGAACCAACATGCTCGTCGCCTATTTGCTCGATGAGCTCTAGGTCGTAGCCATTGGCCTCCGTTACGTTTTGATCCGAACCTTTTCCATTACGATGCAGGGTATTCAACGAAATTCCGTTCTGTTTCATAAAGGGTTATGTTTAAATCTAATTGGTTATTTAATTTTGCTCTTATTTTGTTATAAATCACATAAGCAATGTGTTCTGCCGTTGGATTAAGGTTTTTGAATTCCTCTGTATCCAAGTTTAGATTTTTGTGATCAAACTTGCTGGTTACTTCTTCTTTAATAATGTCCTTTAATATTTTCAAATCTATTACATATCCTGTTTCTGGGTCTACTTCGCCAGTAACTTTTACAATTAAATCGTAATTGTGCCCATGATAATTAGGGTTGTTACACAGTCCAAAAACTTCTTTGTTCTTTTCGTCAGACCAATTCGGATTGTGCAATCTATGTGCGGCATTAAAGTGCTCTTTCCTATATACAGATAATCTCATTAATAATTTTTAAAAATTCCTAAAAGTGAGCTGAAAACTAAATTTGATATTTCATTATTTTTCTCACTTTGCTCTACTTATACTAAACATCCACGTTTAAACTTGAATTAACTCAGTGTAGTTCCGTTTACTTCGGGTTACTAACAGAATGATATTTCTTTTTGTTTAACATTTTTGAAAAAAAATTAAACAGTTTATGAGCAACTCTCAAGAATTCGATGTATGCATAGTTGGAAGTGGTATGGCAGGCCTTACAATAGCAAGCCTTTTAGCAAATGAGGGGCTTAAGGTAGGCATTTTAGAGCAAAATTGGATACCTGGTGGTTGCACTAGCTCTTATTGGAGAAAAGGTTTTGTATTTGAAAGTGGTGCTACCACATTGGTAGGTTTAGAAAAAAATATGCCTGTAGGTTTTGTAACTCAAAAAACCGGTATTGAGATTCAAGCCAAAAAGCTAGCCTTACCCATGCAAGTCCATCTAAAAGACGGTAAAAAATTAAACAGATATAGTTCTCTTGACGAATGGATCAAAGAAGCTGAGAAAAAATTTGGCAAAAAAAATCAGCGTAAATTTTGGGAATTCTGTTTCAAAATATCCGATTTTGTTTGGGATACTTCTTTGAAACAGCGCATTTTCCCACCTGAAAAGTTTGCAGATTTAGTAGCTGCTGCCCAAAATGTTTCATTCAAACAATTGCGATATGCCCCCTACTCTTTCATGTCTATGAAAGCATTGCTTAAAAAATATGATTTAATTGAAAATCAAGCTTTTATAGATTTTTGTAATGAGCAATTACTAATAACAGCGCAAAATCATATAGAGGAAGTAAATGTTTTATTTGGTGCTACGGCATTATGCTACACCAATTATCCTAATTATTATGTTGATGGCGGTCTTATCAACTTAGTAAATCCCTTTGTGGAGTATATTGAGGCAAACAAAGGAGCTGTAATACTCAGATGTGGTGTAGAACATATCTCTAAGAAAAATGGATTTTACACTTTGCAAACTAAAAAACATGGTGAGTTTAAGTGTAAATACCTCGTTTCTTCTATACCCATAAATAATACATTGGAAATCAGCGATATACCTATAAAGCCACAATTTCAAAAAGGGTTACTTGAATCGAAACAACTCAATTCTGCTTTCCAAATGGGCATTGGTTTTAAATCTGACAAAAAGTTCGATGCCATTCACCATCAATTACATCTAAAATCACCATTACCTGAAACTGGCTCAGCTAGTATTTTTCTTAGTTTAAGCCATGATGATGATGCAACAAGAGCCGACGAAAAAGGCTTTAAAGTAGCTTCTGTTTCAACGCATGTAAACGATCCTGAAAACAACATCATGCATCATAAAGAAAAAGCAGAGGAAGCTGTAATTAACAAATTAGAAGAAGAAGGATTTCTAAGAAGAGAAGATATAAGTTACATGCACTCTTCAACCCCAAAGGCTTGGTATAAATGGACGAGAAGAGAATACGGTTTTGTAGGCGGTTATCCCCAATATATGAAAGTAAAACCATGGCAGATGTTGGGGGCGAGGCTAGATGGTGATAGGGCTTATATTTGTGGTGACACTACGTATCCTGGCCAAGGTATTCCCGGAGCAGCCTTAAGTGGTATTATTGCGTTTGAAAAGTTTAAGAAAGATCATTTGTAGTTTTTCAAAACAACTGATTTCTCAATATCCTGCGAATTGTAGTAATGGTAAGCTTACTTACACTACCTTCGTATTTTTTATAAATCTCCTCAATGGTCATTTTTCCTTCCAAATCTTCTACGATGAAAGCCCACTTTACCATGTACTCGCTATTGGGTGTCTGGTATTCTAAAATTTTTCTTACGGTTTGAATAGTTGCTTTGCTTACCTCGCCTTTGTGTTGCTCAAAAATCTCTTCAGTACTCATCCCTAATTTAATTTCTTCTGCAACTTTCGCATAATCACTTAAATATTTTGCATTCGCCTCTTGCACTTGCACTTGTGGATTGCGCATAAACTTAAGCTTAGGATACTTTTTAGAAGCTTTATGCAACAAAGTAATTGCGTAACTTCTAATGATATTATCGCAAATAGTCAAGTCTTCTTGCTTTAATTCAAACCACTCTCCTTTTACTCTTTTATGTTGAAATAAAACATGTAAACTCTGTTCCACCTCTTCCATATTTTCGGCTAAGTACTGCCTTATGACTTTAAAATCGGCAGGTAAATGTGTGCGATAAGCAGCTAAACGTTCGTGTAAATCTTGCGTTTTGCCAATTTTATATAATTTGCCAGTCTTAATGATATACACACATTTTCCACGATGAAATTGATGCATTTAATTTATTTGGTTCGTATGGTCAGATTTCAATTATAATAAATGAGTGGTTTTCAACACCTATTACGAAATTATGAATTATTGATGAGGGGAGAAAAAACTTTTAAAAAGCTAGAAACTCTTAATATGTTTTTAGTACTAAATAAATGACCATGGACTTTTAACCTAAATATTTTAAATTGAAAACTGATAAAACTGATTGTTATAATGGGTGAAACCAATACTTTGGATAAAGATTATTTTTCTATTGAATACATTAACCAAATGTATGAACAATTGAAAAACAAAGTTCATTTACCACAATCTCGAAAAGATGTAACTCCAATTATCAATAAAATAACAAATTTACCTGTAAAGGAAATTAATGATGCTACTATACATCAAGTAGATGACTCAGGCATATATATTCATTATTCGGATGAAATAGCTTTGCCTTCAAAGGCATTTTTTAGTCAAGAAAATTTCTTGCCTTTTGAGATTACACTTCCTTCAATAAATCAGTTAGATAATTATTCACTACAATTTTTAAAATGGCTTAAAACAGCAGAAGCTAATAATCATTATTTATTGTTTTTTGAAATAAGTAGCAAAGTTTTTTATATCAAACATTTTCTTCAACTACTAACCTCCTGGTATCATCATCATAAGGTAAAGAAAAAAATACTTCTAATTATTCCAGAAACCACTAACCATTTATATTCATCCGCCTTTTCTCCTTTAATTACAAAAGCTGGTCCTAATGTTACACAAGTGAATTCAATTGCTAAAAAATGGCAAAACTATGGTTTCTCTGAAAAGGCTATATTGATTACTACATGCTTTTTACATGGGTTGAGCTTGCATCAATTTAGGCAAGTTGTTTTGAATTTATTAAAATTAAAAGACAAGTTAGAAGAACAAGATAAAACCGAGCGTAAATTATTGGGAAACCACACCGCAAAATGGGAAAAAAACTATGATCAGATTCTAAGGGAATGCCATTTAACTACTTTAAGATTTGCTGGGCAACCCGCAAAAATTGGTTTTAAAAATCCTAATGATTCAGAAATATATACGCATTACATTGAAGAAGAATATCCAATTTTTCTTCAAGAATTTTTTGAACTATTGATTTTTGCAGTTTTTCCTCAACTCATTAAAGAGTATCAAGAAGTTTTTAATGCTGTAATTGCGATGCACGCCCATTTAGCAGAAAATCATAAGGATTATAGACAAAATATGAGACCTGTTGATCTCATGGTATCTTATATTACGGAAGAAAATAATATTGAAAAAAGACAAGAGCTAGCAGCATCCTTAATTAATGAAATGTTGCTACATGAAGAATTAAAACACCATGCCAGATATACTTATCAATTAATTAGTAAATCTTTACCAGAACAGGCACTTTTACCAGTTACAATTGCTGCAAGCTCTTGCGGTCAAAGTATTGACTTCTGCATTACAACTTGGTGTGAATTATTACAAACAGAAGATAAAACACTGAAAGAAAAAGTATTTAAAGACTTAATCAATAGTGCTTTAAGAAACAAAAGTCAACTTTTTGGCTATATAGAAAAAATCAACATGATTCAATTACAAATAGATCTTAGTGATCAACATCTTCACTCCTATCATATGTCATTGTATCAGGCCTTTTTAATTTATTTTTTATTCGAAAACGCTAAAAAACCTCAAGTCCCCCAACAAGGGGATAACTTACCAGAAGATCTTTTACTCGCCCAATATTTAGCTTTTGATTTGTCAACCAATAATGTACTAGAAATAGTATTACAAGATGTATTAAAAGTTGAATTGCCCGCTGTTACACAACATAATCTAAGCTATGGATTACAAGCTCTTATTTTCGAGGAGTGGTATTATAATTTACATGTTGTATCTGGAAAAGATTTTCAAATGCATTATCCTGAATTAGTAGATATTTATTTGAAGAAAATAAGTGAAATACCCGAGTTAAAGGTAATTTTTAACAAAAAAAATCTTATAAAAAGCTGGCAATATTTAATGCAAGAATTACTAGAATTTGCAGCAACTTTACCTCATAATCAATACCAAGAACTAACTGCATTAAACACTAAAAGAAAAATAATGATAACATTGATTAATAAATTCCGAAATTTATAGTATATTTTTCCTTGATTTTAAAAATATTTATAAAAATAATTTTTATTCTGGATTCCAGATAGACTCGAAACTTTTTTAAGCTATAACATCAATATTCATAATCCATTCTGCATGAGTACAGGTAACCCATTACAAGAAATCATTACTTTAATTGACGATAGTATTCCTGTGCAGGCTGAAACCAGGCCGCATGGAAGGATTATCCAATTTAATCCTGAAAATACTGCATTGGCCAAACTAAGACCAAAAGGATTTGATAAAATACTTGGACAACAGACTGGAGAGGAATATCTGGTAACTAATAAAAAGATTGTTGTTGAAGATAAAGATGGCCCCATTATCAGGATTCCGGAATTTTCGCCGAGGCGATTACTCACACTATCTACCTATTATGAAGTGCAATGTCCTTTGGGAAATGAGTCACAGCTTGTAAATGCTTTGCATTATAGAGGAGGTTATACATCAGGTATGATATTTAACAAGCTCCTCATGGACTGGACCATTGATTTTTCCAGAGATGAAAGGCGTTTTCCCAAGGGTTTTATAGTCAACTTTTTTGAAGCTAAAGCTGAACTTGAAGCCTATCTTGTACAACAAACAAAACATTACACAGGCTTAAAAATCAACATTGAAGTTAATATAATCCACAATAAATTAGAGGAAGAAAGAATAGCTTCGGCCATACCATTTCAGGTAACTGTAAGAGATTATAAAAAACCATTAAAACTTGCATTTGAAGGAGCTACAGAGGTTGTAGAAGGATATAAAATCTTTGCAATTTTACACGATGCTAAAAAAGAAAACCTTAGTCTTAAGCTACAACATGAAATAGAACATATTTTTCATAGATTTTTTACCCTAGAAGATTATTGCCACCACATCAATACACAAGTCAGCACTATTTTAACTGAACATTTAAATGAATTTCTTAAAAAGTATGGCAGGCGTATTCACTTTATCCAATTCGATGCAATTGATGCAGCCAGTATAATTCCTTCCGATCTTCCATTAATACATCATTCCTATCCTGCAAGTCTTACAGATTTAATGGATCCAGTTTACATAGAAACCCATCTTCTATTATCCGTCATAAACTTAGTTCAATACAAAAACTCAGGATATACTGATGAAGATTTACCCATTTGGGCAAAAGGAAGACTCAATAAAATAATTGAGCGGATTTTTGTAGGGATGTCTTATAAAAACACCTTACTCAACCATCATAAAATCCTTCAATTGGTTGAGAGTAAATTTCAAGAAGAAGCACAAACTATTGGGCTATCGGCTATTCAAAGAATAGAAATGAAGGGACTTAGCGCACTTTCGATGATGCGCAAACAATTTAGGATAGTTGCCGAGAATCAAGTATTTCCAACAGCTGATCTTGGTGTAAACATTCACTTCGACTTTATTATTAGAGGTACACTTACCAATTTATCTGAAATTAAGAATTTATTAGATCCCCATATTGACTTAGAAGCCGAAATTAAAGAAGAGGTAATAAGTGCTGTAGAAAGGAAAGTGCATGACCTTACACCAGATCAATTATTTAGGAAAATTGATTATAGAGTAGATCAAGACAGTGAAACAATTCGGGAAATGCTTGAAAATAGCATAATCGAAAAACTTGAGAAGTTTTCTATTTTCGGTTTACAAGTATTGGTACATCCAAGACTTGCTTATATAAATGCAAGGTTAGCTGCATTAGAAAAAGAGACGCATCATTATAAAATGGAAGTTTTTCCTATCAGGCATGAAGGAAATGCTGAACGAATTGTGTATGATGTAGAATATAAAATTACAGGAGTATCCAAAAATGGTTGGGCACAATTTATAGCCTCTTCTAATTATGAAAAACTAAACGAAGCATTTGAAGAAGATTTAGAGGAAGAAGAGTCCTCTATGTTAGGCAACAGTTTTTACGGAATGGGAGCTGGTAGCGGACTAGGCGGGTTAAATTTTTCACCAGAGAGTAAAACAGTAAGTGGAGAAGGAGGAGAAATAGATTTAAAAGAAATGGAAAGGATGCGAATGAGAATGGGACTGGGATTAGGTGGAGAAACCAAAGATATTGTTTCTGATGAATTACCAGAAAAAGAAGAAATAGATTTAGAAGAGACAAAACAAGAACTTAAAAAAATAAAGAAAACTTTAAAAAGAAACTTAAAAGCATATTTCGAAACACTCACACTCAAAAAAATAAGGTATACCAAAGAAAGTGAGATAAAAGAATTGCTAGAAATGGCACAGAAAGAAGTTTTCACTCCTGCAGGAGAAAGGCTAGGGTTAGAATTTGTACTTACAGGATTGAGTAGAAGGCCAACGATTTATGAAGAGGAAAAAGTGAAAATGATTGAAAAGTACAACAAGCAATTAGTGAAAAATATGGAAGCTGAATTAGAAGAATTGCACCAGAAAAAATTAGTGCTACTCAAACTAGATCCCAGTGATGAAAATGAAGAACTCATAGCAGTTGAAAAAAGATTAAAGGCACTTACCGATAATTGGGAGAAATAGCCATGATACCTTATGAAGTTAAAAAATTAGTCCCCACTCCTCGCCCAATTCCTTTTACTACACAGTTGGAAATACTTTTTGGTGGGTTAACCAATCGGGTTGGCTGGCCAATAGTAGGTTTAGGAATGATTTTCTTCTGGGTTTTTTCCCTTGAATCAGATCTGTTGAATATCGGTCGGTTTTCAGGCGAGTTAAAGGAGGCCAGAGGCAGGGTTACCATTGTAAGAGGTACTGATGCTATTGTGAATGGAAAAGAAGTAGAGGAATATACTTATGAATTCTGGACGTCAGATGGACTTTTTCGAGGTAAATCTTTCAGTAGAGATACGCACTACAAGTTAAGAAATGAAGTAATAGTTGAATATGTTGCTGATAAACCAGAGAACAATAGAATAAAAGGACTTAGAACTGCTGAATACGGCATTGCAGTAGGACTATTACCTTTAGTAGTTCCTTTTATTGGTTTTATTATGATTTACTTGGGAATTAGAGGAGGTAAACAAACGATAAAACTCTTAAAATACGGAGAAGTCGGCTATGGCAAATTAATTAAAAAAGCGGCAACGGGCCGAGAAATAAATGATCAGGTGGTATACCAAATGTTCTTTGAATTCGAAGCCTCAGACGGAAAAAAATATTCAGTTGAAACCAATACGCATGAAGCCCATTTATTAGAAGATGAAGAAGTAGAGGTTTTGCTTTATGATGAAAACAATCCTTCAGAAGCCATGATGTTTGATAGCATGCCTGGAGAACCAGAAAGTGACGTAGAAGGTAATATTAAAGCCACAGGTTTCTCTGTGGCCTTTGGTGCTTTACTCGTGCCAATTTTGGCAATTGCTGGCAATGTAATTTATCTAGCTTTCTTGATCTTAGATTTGGTGAGTAAGTGATTCAATCCAAATTTTGAATTTAATTGGGTCTTCTTCAATTTACCCTCTTTTTTTCTTCATTAACACTACTTCTTTTCCTACTTTCTTTTAGCTTTTTATTACCGAAGGAAGCAGAATAAGTCAATCTAAAAGTCCTCTGGCTAAAATCATAAGTTCGGGTAACAAATATATTTTCATTGGGTAAATCAGTTACCCCAACTGCTTTCAATGAATTGAATAAATCATTTATATTGAATGTGATTCTGTCGTTATTGTTCAGTTTTTTCTGTATACCGAAATTCAAAACACCTTGAGGTTCAAACTTCACATTTCCATTCAAACTCGTCCTTTGATAAAAACCAGATAATTCAATTCCGAAATCTTTCGGTAATTTAATACTTTGACTAACATTAAATCTAAAGTAGTTTTGGTTAAAATCTTGTATTCCCAACTTTTCATCTACTGAAATAGCAGATTGATTGATATAAATACCAAATAAACGCATATTCAACCAATCACTTATATCAATCGGGAAAGCAATAGAAGTCGAAAATGTACTTTGTTCACGTAAATTATCTGGTATAATAATTTGGGTATTGGTACTAGGATCAAATCGGTTTTGAAAACGGACGATAGTGCTATCCTCTTGCGTATATTTTAATGAAAAATTGACTGACTTGAATTGATAATCAATCTGGAAAGTATGAGCAATCGCGGGTTGTAATGCTGTATTTCCACCAAATGAAGTATTAGGTGAAAGAAAAATAATAAACGGTGCCATATCAGAGAAAGCAGGTCGGTTAATACGTTTACTATATGACCAATTAAGTTGATTATTTGGATCTATTTTGTAATTAAAAAATAAACTTGGGAAAAATGCCCCAAACTGACGATCTATTACTTTACCCTCATTGCTTGAACTGAGGTCAGTATCTGTAAATTCATAACGTAAACCGCTTTTTAGCCGAAATTTATTCGATATTTGATAATCCATCTCGCTATAAGCTGCTAAAATGTTTTCTTTTAAATTACTCTTTGAAGTGAAGGCTTCTAATGGAATGCTGTTTTCTTCTACCAAAACATCATTTTCAAAATTAGAAAGTACATATTTAGTCCCAATCGAGAACTTTATATTATCAGAGATGGGGGTGGAAAAATCTACTTTTCCTACCGATATATCAAATGGTGTAGTCTTCGTGCTTAATACATCTTGTTCATTTATTATGGCTCCATTTTCATCTTTAAAAGTTTGATTATAAATAGTCGGATTTTCATTATTATAATATAAATAATCAAGGTCTGTAGAAAATGTAGCACCATTTTTAAATTGGTGTACTATATTAATGTTACTTTGAAGATGTTGCCAATCGTTATCTTCCCTGTTTTGAGAAACAATCTTTGTTTTTGATTCCTCTTTTTCCACGATAGTATTCAGCGCATCCATATCCCATTTGTTCATATAACCTGAAAATAACACACCTAATGTTGTATTTTTTCCAATCTGATAGTCCATACCTAAACGGGCATTTTGATTATTACGCGTTGGTTCTCTTTCGCTAGTCAATGAAGATTGAAAACTATTGATAGTCCTATCTAGAGAAGTAAACTGTTCTTGATCGTTCAAGGTGTAAGCGTAGTTACCGAACAGGTTAATCTTCCCTTTACGGAAATTCAAGTTGATACTACCGTTACCCAATACCCCTCTACCAAAACCTCCAGTTATTGCATAATTTCCTTGTAAACCTTCATCTGGATTTGCCTTTAAAACAATATTGATAAAGCCTGCATTTCCTTGTGCATCTAAATTGGCTGGTGGTGTAGTTATCAGTTCTATCTTAAGAATACTATTTGCATCTAAACCATTCAAAAATTGCAATAAGGCATCATTAGGCATATAATTTAGTTTGCCATTGATCATTACGTTTACTCCTTCCTTACCCAACATTCCTATTGATCCAGAAGAGCGGTTTATAATTACTCCTGGCGATTGTTCCAACACTTCTAGAGCAGTAGCCCCAGCAGTAGCTACCCGATTTTCCAAATTAATAATTGTACGGTCTATTTTCTGCTCAAAAATCGGTTTTTTGGCTGTAATCGTTACTTCTTCTAACTCCAATCCTCCTTCAGATAAGGTAATATTTTTGAATTTTTTAGAAGTATTCATTCTATTAAGCGAAAAAGGTTCAGACTGATAATTTTCGAACCCTATCATAGAAACAGTGATGAAATATGTATTTTCCATTTGAATAGAAAGGGAGAAATTACCATCAAAATCAGAGGTTGTGCCACCAACAAAAGAACTGTCGGCCTTAATGTAAGTCACGATATTTGCAAATCCGAGAGGTTCATTATTAGCATCTACAAGTTTACCCGATACTTGATATTGTGCCACTAAAATTTTTGTTGTCAAAATTGAAATCCATAGCAGGGAAATATATTTTTTCATCTATTGCGAAGTTTTTAATTGGTCTCCTACAAAGATGAATGCCCTTTTTTCACCAAAACAGGTCAATTTTCACTTTATATAGTCAATTCATTTTAAAAAGATTTAATTGAAATAGGGAAAATTGGTTCTTAATTTTTAGAATGGAAATGGATAAGTAGGATAGAAAATTGACCTATATTATAATAATAACCTATGATTATGATTAGGATCCCTTTACCTTCATTGATGAATATTTGATTAGAAATATGTTCGTGGTCAAAAGTTCTCCCTAAATTGTTTGGCTGTACGGCCTGTCATTTTTTTAAAAAAACGATTAAAATTGGCCACGTCAGAAAAATTTAACAGATTCGAAATCTCGCTAATTGTTCGACTTGAAAACAACACTTCTCTCTTGGCTTCGATAATAATTCGCTCGTGAATTACCTGTAAAGCTGTTCGCAATAGATACTCTTTGCAAAGTTTGTTCAAATGATTATGGCTTATTTTTAAGGCAGTAGCATATTCATTAACAGTGTGCCATTGGTTGATATACTTATTCAGCAAGCGGCGGAAATGATATACAGTTGTGTGAACATCGAGTTTTTTCAAGTTATTTTGCTCTCGATATAATCTATCAAGCAAACTTATTGAGTAATATAAAAGACTTCTCAAGATGTGCGAACTGTCTCCTTTTAAAAAGTTAAATTCACGTTCAACTTCATTGAAAATCCAAACACATTTTTTGTAGTTTTCATGATTGAGTTGCGTAAAAATGGCAGGGCGATTATAATCAAAGATTGAAAATCGATTCAAAAAGATGTCGTCCCTAAAATAGGTATTTAAAAATTCGCCCTCAAAGAAAAAACTAAATCCTGAAGTCGGACTTACTACTTCCCATTGTCTTACTTGATTTGGGAGTGTAACTACAACTGTCCCTTTTTCATAAGCAACTTTCTCATTATCTAAACTATAGAATCCATTACCTTCAGCAATCACTAAAACTTCATAAAATGTTATAAAGTGTTTTTCATTAGAAAGTACATATCTTTCCAAAGTTTCAATCCTGCCTAAATCGACCAATAACTCTTTACCATATTTATTTTTCAGAAAGTCGAACCGCTGCATAATTTATTTGGAGGGGTATTTTTTTCTGTTTAACCAACTTCAGCTATAGATAGCATGTCCATTTTATACAATCTAAGTTAAAAAAACAAACATGTAAATTACCCCAATATATAACAGCAATAGAATAGGAAATCAATAAGGTTAAACCATCAAAGTCTTGAATCATTTAGTTTGTAATCAATTCAATTACTGATAAAAAATCTTGAAGGTATTCATTTAGCTATAAAATCTTAACTCAAGGCGCCAACCGCTTTATCATCCACTTTCCATTTTCAAATTCATAGGTAATCCTATCGTGTAAACGACTTGCCCTACCTTGCCAAAATTCGATTAAACTAGGCATTAATCCGTAGCCTCCCCAATGTACTGGTCTCGGAACTTCTTTTCCTTTAAATTCCTTCTCAAGCTCTTTTGCTTTTTCTTCAAGTATTGATCTATCAGAGAGTACTTTACTTTGAGGTGAAACGTGAGCTCCGATTCGGCTTCCTCTTGGTCTGCTCTGGAAATATTCATCAGAAGTGGATGGGGCCACTTTACTTATTTCTCCTTCAATCCGTATTTGTCGTTCAAGCTCAGGCCAAAAAAAGTTGAGACATGCATAAGGTACATGGGCCATTTCCTTACCTTTTCTACTTTCGTAATTGGTGTAGAATATAAATTCTTCTTCTTCTATCCCTTTTAAGAGCACAATCCGCGAAGTTGGTTTACCCTGAAGGGTAACCGTAGCTAAGTTCATGGCATTTGGTTCAGGCACATTTGCATGAAGGGCTTCTTCAAACCAAACTTTAAATTGTTTTATTGGATCTTTATCTACTTGATCAATTTCCAAAGCTTTTAAGGTATACTCTTTTCTAATTGCAGCTATATCCATATTTAATACTAAATAAGCGTTTAATCGTTAATAAAAATATTCAATTAAGAATACAAATTACTGTTTAAACTAATTGTACCAATCTTAAAAATATCTTTGAATTAGCGCTAGTAAAAATGAATAAATCGGCTCTTAAAAAGCATGATTATTATCATTAAATCATTTTTTAATTAGAAAATTTATTGAATCATCAGAATAGTTTTTTGCCCTAATACTTAGCGAGCGGTCGATCATTAATATCATATGTTTCTAAAATCATTTTACTTTCTGTCTTTTATCTATTGTATTGGAATGCAAATACTACATGCCCAGCAATACAATATTAGCAGATTTACAAGTAAAAATGGCTTAGCACAAAACCAATGTAGAAGCATTACTACCGATAGTCTTGGATTCCTATGGATAGGTACATTCGAAGGAGGATTAAGCAAATATGATGGGCATCAATTTGATAATTATAATAAAATTAATGAGCTAGGTAGTAATTTCATATTTAAAGTTGTAGCAGAAAAAAATAATAGAATATGGCTCGCTACTGAAAATGGTATCGTTTCAATCTTCGGGAAAAACACTAACTACTTTTTAAGAAATGATTCCATAAAAATTAAAATAGAAGCACTTGCGATTGATCAGAATGATAAAATATGGTTTGGACATCCACAATTGGGCGTCGGATTTATAATTAACGACCAGGTTACTTTCCCCGATATCTCTTTTAAAGGTGATCAAGAAATCATCAGGATTTTTTGTGATTACAACAATGGCATTTGGTTCAGTACGCTTAAAAATGGTTTGTACAGGTATCAAAACGGAAATATCAAAGCCATACCGCTCAAACACGATGCATTAAAAAATGAAAGCGTTCTTTCTTTTAATATTAACCGACAGCAAAATTATTTGATAGGAAGTACCAATGGTCTATTTGAACTTTCTTCAGATTTACAAAATTGTACTGAAGTTTATCCTGAACTCAACAATAGAACCATTACTTCTATTTTTAAAGATAGCAAAGAAAGGACCTGGTTTGCAACCCTAAATGGTTCGTATTTTTTACAAAACAACAAACTGAAATGGCTAAGTACAAATCATGGTTTAACCGAAAATATCTATGATATTACTGAAGATTTTGAGGGAGGTATTTGGTTTTGTTCCAATAAGGGGATCTATCGCTTAAATAATAACTTTTTACATACATATAATTCAAATCATGGCTTAAGTGATGATTTAGTTTGGTCAATAGCAGAAGATAAATTTGGAAAGACCTGGCTAAGTACAGCATCTGGATTAAATGTATTAGATAATCAAAAAATAGTCATTCCTAAAGCTTTACCTAAAAACCTCAAACGTTGGGCATCTCCGCTTTTGGTTGATAAAGACAGCAATCTATTAATTGGGAGTGTTTCATCAGTTTATCGATACGATGGTGATCACTTCAGAGAATTTAAAGTTAATAGCGTTGAGGAAGAAATCTATTTTAATGGTGCTTTTATAAGAAAAAATGGTGATGCCTTATTTGCAGGTTCACAGGGTATAAGTGTTTTACATCAGCAACAATTACACGAATTCATACCTTCCGATTTATTAAACAATAAAAAGATCAATACAATCACAGAAGACAAAAAAGGTAATGTATGGATTGGGACCGAAGGTGGCGGAATTTTTATTGTAGATAATAAAATTACTAAAGAGGATAATTCTTTGGTAATCAAACAACTTAGAACAGAAAAAGGCTCTTTGGTAACTAATATTATTAATGTATTATATACCGATACTGACGGAAATATTTGGATGGGCACATCTGGAAATGGTTTATTTAAATTTCCAAAAGGTAATTTTGAAAACCCACCAGTAAGTTTTGAAGATGCTGATTTGAGTTCAACAAATATTTACTCCATTATTCAAGACGATAGTAAAAACATTTGGGTAGGAACTGATCAAGGCTTAAATAAAATCTGCATTCTCCAAAATGATTTTATAAAAGTGAAGGTTTATGGAGAGCAGGAAGGTTTTTTACCATTAGAAGTTTGTCATAATGCTGTAACAAAAAATGCGAATGGTAGTCTTTGGTTTGGAACTGTTGAAGGCGCTGTGAACATTAATCCCAATGAAGATGCTTACGGATATTCATTGCCACGTGTAAGCATGGATGATATTCAAGTGTTTTTTCAGGAAGTTGATTGGAATGAGTTTGCTGAAGAAGTTGATTCATATACTGGTTTACCATTAAATAGCATGGCGGCAATACCAAATGAAGAGAATCATCTTGTTTTTAATTTTTCGGCAATTGGCTATAACATTCCTTCTAAAATAAGGTATCAATGGAAACTAGATGGATTAGATAGAGAATGGACCCCACCTTCTACCATTAATGAAGCGATTTACCCCAATATTCCTCCTGGAAAATATGATTTAAAAATAAAAGCAATCAACGCGGCAGGGTTGAGTAGCGAAACACCATACTCATTTCAATTCGAAATAACTAAACCCTTTTATCAAACTAAGGCTTTTATACTGTTTGCAATTATTTTATGTTTTGCACTTACCTATTTTAATTACAAAGGAAGGGTAAAAAATCTTAAGAAATACCAGAAAAGATTAGAACTAAAAGTAAGGCAAAGAACAAAAGAAATTGAAGAACAAAATGAAAAAATGCGTGCTCAAAGTAAAAAGTTGAGTACTGCCATGAAAGAAATTTATAAAAAAAACCAAGAGTTAATCAATGCCAACAAAAATCGGATCAGAAGCTTAGCTTATGCTAGTAAAATCCAAAATGCCGTAATGTTTGCCAAAAAAGACTTACATAATGCCCTACCAAGTGCATTCATCTTTTCTCAGCCTAAAGATTTGGTCTGTTCAGACTTTTATTGGACCAAAGAGTATGAGGATTATATTTTTGTAATATTAGTTGACTGTACTAATCATGGAGTACCTGGAGCTTTTTTATCTATGATTGGCTTCGAATATCTAAGTGAAATCATAGATTTAATGGAGGTGCATGACCCTGCCAAAATTCTTACTGAACTAAACTTAAAAATTAGTTCGGCACTTCGTCAATCAAATGAAAATGAATTGGTAGATGGCATGGATGTGGCCATTTGTAGAATTAATAAAAAGACAAATACCGTAACATTTTCTGGTGCAAGAAGGCCATTACATTATGTAGAAAACAATGAATTACATGTAATTAAAGGAAATATTTCTGGAGCAGGCATCAATCTACAAAATCAAGAACCAGAATTTACCAATGTACATATCAACCTTCAGCCAGATACTACTTTATTCTTATTTTCAGACGGCTACCCCAACCAATTCAACAAGCAAGGGCAAAAATTTAAAATATCTAATTTCAAAAAATTATTGTTGGAAATAACCCAAATTGAAACAGAACTTGAAAAAGTGACCAGATTAAGTTTAGAGTTAAATAATTGGATAGAAGGTTACGAACAACTAGATGATGTGCTCGTCATTGGTTTTAATTATTACAACACACAAATACCTTCGGTAAAGCGTAAAAAAAGAAAAGTACAAAAGACCTCAGAATAAATTTAATTAGCTATTTTTTGTATTTAGTAATAGGAAGTCTAAATTCGGCGCTTGGTTTAATACTGTAAATGGTCTGAATTAGAGTACACATGCTTAAAGCAGAAAACATCCAAAAACATTATGGAAATCTACAGGTACTCAAAGGTATCAGTTTAGAGGTAGCCAAAGGAGAAATCATTTCTATCGTAGGGTCTTCAGGAGCTGGAAAAAGTACCTTATTACATATTTTGGGAACGCTCGACATACCAGACACTGGTAAATTATGGATCAATCAAGAGCAAGTTAATACGCTAAACGGCAATCAACTAGCACAATTTCGAAATAAGCATATTGGCTTTGTATTCCAATTTCACAATTTATTACCAGAGTTTACTGCTTTTGAAAATATATGTATGCCTGGAATGATTGCAGGTCAAGAAGAAGCAAAGTTAAAAGAAAGAGCTTCTGAATTAATGGAATTGTTACGTATTGACCATAGAAAGGAACATAAACCTACCGAGATGTCGGGCGGAGAACAACAAAGGGCTTCAGTAGCAAGGGCATTGATTAACAGTCCTGCCATAGTTTTTGCCGATGAACCCAGTGGCAATTTAGATTCCGCCAATGCCGATGATTTGCATGAATTATTCTTCACTCTAAGAAAAGACCTGAACCAAACTTTTGTGATTGTAACGCACAACAAAGCCTTCGCTCAAATGGCTGATAGACTGGTAGAAATTAAAGATGGGATGATTGAAGGTTAGAAATTTACTCTAATACATCACCAGATACAAAGTCAACCTGCAAGGATCATTTTTTCGAAAATATCTCCAACAAAATAGGCCAATATTGCAGCTAGTCCACCTAAAATTAAAGTTTCGATAACTGCTTTGAAAACATTAGTATGTGTTACATAAGCTTTTAACCAGCCAATGAGTGCAAACGCTACACTGGTTAGTATGCATGAAGCCATAAATAAATTTTCTGAAGGATAACCCAAAAAATAGTTGCCCAAATAAACTGATAAAGGAATAAAACCCACAATTCCAAATGAGACAAAAGTCATTATCGCCATAGCCAAAGGTGGTTTGGAATCGGGGATCATACCTAATTCATCCTTCATCATCACATCTACCCAGCGATCTTTGTTAGCTGTTATTACTTCAACTACATCCTCCAATAGCTTTCCTTCAAATCCTTTTTCCTTGTAAATTTCTCTAATCTCTTCTTTTTCAGTTTCAGGAATATTTTCTACTTCCCAATATTCTATCTTTTTGTGTTTAGCGTAATTGTCTTGTTCAGATTTATTGGAAAGATAACTACCTACCGACATAGAAAAACCATCTGCAATTAAGTTTGCCATACCTAAAATAATAGCAATGGAAGCATCAAGATTAGCACCAGCAGCGCCAGCTACTACTGCAAAAGTTGTCACACAGCCATCTATACCTCCATATACAAATTCACCCACGTATTCTTGGTATTTTTGTAATATTGAATTGCTATTATGTAAATCGTTTTCAGTTTTAGTATTCATTTTACCCTTTCTATAAATAGATAACTAAAGGTAAACACTGTAAAAATTATATAAAAATGACAATGATACCTTACTGGACAGTATTAGGTATTAAATGTTTGAAAAGGGAAATAAGTAAGACGTGACGTTTGTAATTAAGTCAAAGTGCCTAAGGAATATCCATATACTTATGTGTCTGCAATGATATTTGCCAATTTGGATGCTGCTTTACGTAGTTTATTATCAAAGGCAGCATTTCTTTCTCCCTATCCCATTCGGGTTGTAATAATAATCGACAATTTTTATTCACTTGACTAGCATACTCCTCTCCCCATTTAAAGTCTGATTTGTTATAGACCACAACTTTCAACTCATGGGCTTTATCAATTATTTCTGGTAAGGGCTTTTTAAATTTTTTTGGAGATAATGTAATCCAATCAATTTTACCGGTAAGTGGGTGGGCACCAGAAGTCTCCAAATGCACTTTGTATCCATTTGAAGCTAATTTTTGGGTAAGTGCTACTAAATTATGCATGAGCGGCTCACCTCCAGTAATCACTACCAATTTTGCAGGTTGTTCTTGTACTTTTTCAAATAATTCCTCAACTGTCATTAAAGGATGTTTTTCTGCATCCCAAGAATCTTTAACATCACACCAAACACACCCTACGTCGCAACCAGCTAAACGAATAAAATAAGCTGCATGCCCAGAAAATGCCCCTTCGCCTTGAATGGTATAAAATGCTTCCATTACAGGCAATTGTTGGGGTTTTTCAACAAAAGTAGACTTTCCCTTTATGGTTGAATCCTTTAGTAACTCCATAAATTTATTATAAACCCTGTCTTCGTTGGGTAGAAATTAATGTATTTTTTAATAGAGACACAATTGTCATGGGACCAACTCCACCTGGTACTGGTGTTATAAAACTGCATTTTTCAGCCACATCTTCAAATAGTACATCTCCTTTTACTGCATATCCTCTTTTTTTCGTAGCATCCGCTACCCTTGTTGTTCCTACATCAATCACAACTGCACCTTCTTTTACCATTTCTTTTGTGATGAATCCTGGTCTACCTAAAGCCACAATTAATATATCTGCTCTTTTGGTTTCTTCAGCTATATCTTTAGTACGACTATGTGTAATGGTTACAGTACAATTGCCAGGCTTAGCTTTCCTTGACATTAAAAGCGCCATAGGAGTACCCACTATATGACTTCTGCCAACAACAACACAGTGTTTTCCAGCTGTTTCTATTTCATAGTGTTCTAGCAATTGTAAAATTCCGTAAGGTGTAGCAGGTAAAAAAGTGGGTAAATCGAGTACCATTTTACCAATGTTCGCAGGATGAAAACCATCAACATCTTTTTCAGGATTAATGGTCTCAGTTACTTTCTTTTCGTCTATATGTGCAGGAAGAGGTAATTGAACTATAAAACCATCTACTTCGGGGTCTTCGTTGAGTTGCTTTACAGTTTTTAGTAATTTTTCTTCAGTGATATTTGAATCATACTTGATGATACTAGACTTAAAACCTGCCAACTCACAAGCCTTCATTTTTCCATTCACATAAGTTTGACTAGCACCATCTTCTCCTACTAAAACAGCTACCAAATAAGGTGGTCTCCCTCCTTTTGCCAATAACTCTTTTACTTCTAAAGCTATATTTTCACGAATATGAGCTGCAGTTTTTTTACCGTCTATCAGTTGCATAACTTTTCCTTTTCTTGAAGTTCAAAGTTATGACAAAGCATTTTAAAAATGATATTTCAGGTTGAAATTTAAAGCTTTTCTTCGTAGAGTACTGCCACACGGCTATAGTAAAATGCTTGATGCATTTGGGTTTCAGAATCTGTTCCTATCAATAACCACATATTTCCATCAGCATCTGAAGTACCAGAAAGCTGACTGCCTGTATTAATACCCCTTATCAATTGGGAAAATACATTTGGTGATGGCATTACCACAGTCCCTAGTAAAGCCATATCATTACCGACATCCACTCCGTTCCCTTTATCAATGTCCAAAACTTCATAACTGTACCCTACATCTATTGAATCGTTGGCAGGTATTAAAAGTGGTTCATTTTCAAAAACACCGGCCTTTAGATGCACCTCTTGATCTCCTTCGTAAGTAGTGCCAATTGGGTCTAGGTTCACAGCTGCAAATTCTGTCTCTACCAAAACATTAAATTCAGTTGAAGGTGTTAATCCAGTTACCTTGAGTTTTATAAATGGAAATATATCAGCAACTGGGTCAATAGCAGATAATCTCAATAAACTATCGCCACCCAAAGCTCCAATAGAACTTACCATTTCGGCTTCTATTTGCAAAGTATCGGCAGCGGATAGCGGATATTCTGAAAAACCAGTTTGCCAATCTCCTTTACCAGATGAAAAATCATAAGTCAATACAAATTCAGGTTTACTGCCGTCAGGTACAATATCATCTGTATCGCTAAGACAAGAATAGATCAGTAAAACCATGCAGACGAAAAAAAGTAGTTTGCCTGCCCCTTTTATTAAATACTTCATTAGTGCATTTTATAGTTAATCAATGAACTGCAAAAAAAACATGCAGTAAACAACCATAAAAATGAAGCAAAGATTAATTTACCTGTTTTTCGAATTCTTGCTTACTTACTAGGTAATTTCTTAACATATTGCGGTTCATTTTAACAATCTCACCGCTTTTCTCCACTACCCCATAAACTGTACTATCATTGGGATAAATCAGTAAACTATTATTTCTGCTTTCATAAAGGTCATTCAAGACCATTACGCAAAAAGGCGAGGTTTCGCTCAAAGAATTTTTAAGATTTGAATCATTTCTAACAAAAGCATCTACTTCAAATTCCTGATATTGCTGAATATAAGTATATAATTTTGCTGAATCTAATCGAGCAACTCCATCAACTTTGTAGAACGATGAATCAAAACTGATAGCAAGGCTATTCTTTGCATCACCAGTATAATTTATTTCTAATTTTTGCAAGGTTCGCCATGTCGTATAAATTACCCGTTTATCCCTCCAAGCTTGTTCGCTTATGTTAAAAAGCTCATAAATATTCACAAAATAACCAGGGATATAAACTATATAAGGGACTTTATTTGGACCAAGCCTAGCATATGTATTTTCTCCACTTCCTGCAATTTCAAAAGACTTTACAATACCATCTTCATTGTAAATAGTCACTTTAAAATCAGATTTTGCCAAAAGGATTTTCACACTATCCACACTGGCTTCGGGTACGGGTCTTTTTATTTGTATCCTTCCTAAAACAGCCAATAATGATTGCATTCGAGAAGGTTGTACTTTATAGTTTTCATTCACTTCCCACTCATCTATCCCTTTTTTTATCAGGGTATTACTTCCTAATTCGATTTTACTAATGCCAGAAGTATCTTCTAAGGTAAACTCTTGTTGAGATACAGAAAGTGTAGTATTCTTATCATTACTTTGGAGGGAGAACAAAACTGCTGCTAAAAGTAGAATGTTCAGTGCTAGTAATAATTTGATTTTCGTAGTCATAATAGACAAAAAAATTAGACTGAATTCAATTTGCTGTCACCAGCAAATGAATAGACACTTAATAATCAATTAAAGTTCGTATTTGCTCAATTTTAGTATACTATAATTCATACTAAAATTTACACACAAAATTATTTCTGTTTTTAATAGTAATCCAAATCTTACCCTATCTTTTCAGAATTATCTACTCCAATTGGTAAATACTAGCCTACATAACGCTAAAATTGCAGTAAATTTCTGCAATTCTACACCAGACTATATCTTTGCACATTAAAAATTAAATTGATAAGTAAAAAGCTGAATAAATCGATTTAAACAGCATACCAATTATGAAATTTAGAGAAGAAATTGATAGAAGGAGAACTTTTGCCATTATTAGCCACCCCGATGCAGGAAAAACAACTTTAACTGAAAAATTATTACTCTTTGGTGGTGCCATTCAAGTAGCAGGTGCTGTTAAATCTAACAAAATAAAAAAAACCGCTACTTCCGATTTCATGGAAATTGAAAAACAAAGAGGTATTTCAGTAGCAACTTCCGTAATGGGTTTTGAATACAAGGGTTTAAAAGTAAATATTCTTGATACACCGGGTCACCAAGATTTTGCAGAAGACACCTTTAGAACACTAACAGCAGTAGACAGTGTAATTGTAGTTATTGATGTAGCAAAAGGTGTTGAGATACAAACAGAAAAGCTTGTGAAGGTATGCAAAATGCGAGATACACCTATCATTGTTTTTGTCAATAAATTGGATAGGGTTGGAAAAGATGCTTTTGACTTGATGGATGAAATTGAGCAAAAATTAGGACTTTCAGTGATGCCATTAAGCTGGCCAATTGGCATGGGCAATGAGTTTCAAGGCGTTTATAATTTATTTGAGAAGAAGTTAATGCTATTTAGGGCTCATGGAAAACAAGCTGAAGAAGAAACAATAGAATTTACAGACTTAAGTAATCCAGACTTAGAAAAACATGTAGGCGAAAGGGCTGCAGAAACATTAAGGGAAGAAGTAGAATTAATTACTGGTATTTACCATCAGTTCGATACAGAAGAATATTTAGAAGGGTTGTTAACTCCCGTTTTCTTTGGTAGTGCCATTAATAATTTTGGCGTGAAAGAACTGTTAGATTGTTTCGTTCAAATTGCTCCCCCTCCTACACCATCAGATACTGAGGAAAGGGAAATAATTCCTTATGAAGATAAATTCGCTGGCTTTGTTTTTAAAATACATGCCAACATTGATCCAAAACACCGAAACAGAATAGCCTTTGTGAAAATCTGTTCTGGTAAATTTGAAAGAAATAAAAATTACCAACATGTGCGTTTAGGTAGGTCATTAAAATTTTCAAATCCAACTTCATTTATGGCTTCTAAAAAGGAAATTGTAGATGAGGCTTTTCCTGGAGATATAATTGGATTGCACGACTCTGGCAACTTCAAAATTGGTGACGCCCTCACTGAGGGAGAATCATTGAAATTTAAAGGTATCCCTAGTTTTTCCCCAGAGCAATTTAAATACATAGAAAATGCGGATCCTATGAAAGCCAAACAACTGAATAAGGGAATTGATCAGTTGATGGATGAAGGTGTAGCACAGCTTTTTTTGAATTTGCGTAATGGCAGGAAAATCATTGGTACAGTTGGCGCCTTACAGTTTGATGTTATTCAACACAGGTTAAAACATGAATACAATGCTTCATGCCGTTGGGAACCTGTAAACCTGCATAAAGCTTGTTGGTTTACAAGTGATAACAAAGAACAATTAGCCAATTTTGATAATTATAGAGTTAGATTAATTGCAGAAGATAAATATAAGAGACGTGTTTTTCTAACAACTTCTGAATACGAATTACGCATGGAACAGCAAAACTTTCCTGATATTAAATTTCATTTCACATCTGAATTTGATTGATAAATTATCTTTTAAATTTGAATAGTAAACAAAACCTGTAACAGTTTTGTATGCATTTTAGATAATTGGAAATAGTAAAAAACAATGAGCAACTCTAATTTTCAGGCAGACTTAAATGAGGCAAGTAAATTTCTGAAAGGAATTATTGAAAAAAATGCAAATGAAAAAGCGATAAACTGGCTAAATAAAAAACTTGACCAGCTTCAAGAAAAATATGAAGAGAAGCAACTTTTTATGCAGTTTAGTATGGCTTCTAGGTTTTTCACTAAAAACACCATCCAATTATCTGATAATGATTTAGCGAAAGCAAATGAGTTACGAGAAGGATTTAGCCCGAAAGGCTGGAATGTTTTACAAACTGCGAGAACACTCATTGTACTTACTATTCCACATTCAAACCCTGAATCACAATTAAAAACACTAAACGCTTTGTATGAATCTGCAGATGTGGAAGAGTTAGTAGCACTTTATGCTGCTTTACCCCTTTTTCCAAATCCCACCATACATATAAAACGGGCTGCAGAAGGTATTAGAACAAATATGACGGTAGTACTTGATGCTGTCATTTTAAACAACCCATTTCCTGCACAATTCTTCGATGAAATTTCATGGAATCAGCTGGTATTGAAATGCATTTTTACAGAAAGGCCTGTTTATCATATCTATAATGCAGATAGTAGAGCAAATGAAAGGTTAGCAAATACATTATCGGATTATGCCCATGAACGTTGGGCAGCTGGCCGAGAAGTAACTCCTGAATTATGGCGATTTACTGGTAAATTTATAAATGGTAAATTATTGAATGATTATGCCCAGTTATTAGAAAGGGGCAATAAATTAGAAAAAAATGCGGCCTTTTTGGCTTGTAAAGAGGCCAACACTACAGAATCGTTACAATTGATCGGAAAAGAAGAATTAGATATTATTGCACAGGATTGGGATGCTTTGGGTCAAGCTTATTATCAAGAAAAAGGCACTTTACCATCAGGGTATCAACAAGCAGGCAGTGGGGTGTCTACTTCAAACTAAAATTACTTTCAATGTTGAAAAAATAAAAAACAGACTATGGAGAATATAAAACACATGAAATTCATCGACTCACACATACACATGACATCTAGAACAACAGATGATTATGAGCGTATGGCAGCGGCAGGTATAGTGGCCATTATAGAACCTTCATTTTGGCTTGGTCAACCTCGTACAGAAGTAGGTACTTTTAAAGATTACTTCAGTAGCCTTATAGGTTGGGAACGCTTTAGAGCTGCACAATTTGGTATTAAACATTATTGTACTATTGGACTTAATTCAAAAGAAGCGAATAACGAAGCTTTAGCAGAACAAGTAATGGAGCTTCTGCCACTTTATGCTTGTAAAGAAGGTGTAGTTGGGATTGGAGAAATAGGCTATGACGACCAAACACCTGCTGAGGATAAATTTTTTAGACAGCAACTTGAACTGGCTAAAGAATTAGAGCTACCTGTTCAAATTCACACTCCCCATAGAGATAAGAAAAAAGGCACTTCTAAAAGTATGGATGTTTGCGAAGAACATGGCTTAGATCCAGCGATGGTTGTCATCGACCACAATAATGAAGAAACAGTAAAAGAAGTTTTGGATAGAGGTTTTTGGGCTGCATTTACAATTTATCCCAATACAAAAATGGGAAATGAACGTATGGCAGCAGTGGTGCAACAATATGGCCCTGAAAGAATTATAGTTGATAGCTCTGCTGATTGGGGAGTAAGTGACCCGCTTTCCGTTCCAAAAACTGCTTCTCTGATGCTAGAAAGAAATATTCCAGAAGAACACGTAAGGCTCACTTGTTATCAAAATGCACTTGATATTTATGGCAAAAGTGGTCAATTCAATGAAAGCGATTGGCTAGAAAAAAATCCTGTAGATCAAAGGACACTTTATAATGATAACTCTGTATTGAGAGGGCAGACACCCAAAGTAGAAGAAGTATCGAACATTGTGAAATAAAAAAAGGGCAGAAGCCCTTTTTATTTTTCTAGAACTGCTAATATGTTTTGCAGCTCATCAGTTTTTTCTATATCACCCTGTTTTTGATAGGCATATATGAGGTTATCCAGAATCCTTTTTACAATAACTACATTAGAGCAAGGCTCATAATATGTTTCTTTTTTCTCCAATTTTAATTGACCTAAATAATTATCTATATCAGCTTTAGAAAAGATCAAGCCTTTATTAAAAGCGTTGATATAAAATTGAAAACGCTCATCTTTATAAGTAAGGATAAACATTTTAGGCAGATTCACTCCAAAAACAGGTAATTTTAATTTGTTGGCTACAAGCATATAAACAATGCAAAGGCTTATAGGATTACCTGTTTTATTGTTAAGTACATCATTAATCATAGAATTTGAAGGGGCGTAAAAATCACCAGTATTGGCTTTAAAATTCAGCTTTCTAAATATAATACTGTTAAGTACTTTTACTTGATCAAATGGATGCATTTCATACCTAAAATCTAGCCATGCCTCATAATAGATTTGTTCTAATTCTTTATAAATAGTTTCAAAGGCAAGTCCTGGGTACTGATAAGAGGCTATTATCCATAATGCTTTTAGTAAATCTTGATCTTCACTCTCAGACCAGGTTTTCAACTTTGAAAGAATATTATCATAGTTTAAGTCTTGTAAAAGCAGTGATAGCCTTTGCTTAACCAGTTTGTTTTCACTGTTATTTAATTCTTTTTGTAGAAAAGGTATTATGGCTTGACCAAATGATGCTAATTTTTCAGTAACGTGACTAAAAACATGATCATCCTCGTCATCTAATAAAGAAATTAATGCTCTTATTTCTTTTTGGTCAATCATTTCAGAAATTATTTGTAAATAATAATGTTAATAATCTTCTATAAATTTATAACTACTCGTTTATTTAAGCAGAGAAATATATTTATAATGAATCAATTCCCACCTAATGGAATACATAATTTCTTATGTAACTAATAAGTTTCAAACTTTATAGGTAGCTCAATTATTTGACTGTAATTTTCACCAGACTCATACATATCTTCATCGTCTTCATCATAAAACCACTTCACTTCAACAGGCTGCTTAGCATTAATTTTTTCTAGAATATGCAACACCTCTAAAATACATTTCGAAGAACTTGTATTAAAATATTCTAATTTAAATTCAATAATAGTTTTCTTATCATTTTCATGTACATATTGTTCTAACCATTGGTAAATCGGTTGATAGAACATGTAGGCATCTTCAGGAATAGAACGACCTTCCATCACAAAGTGCCCGTTAACAGCGTCGAAATGTATATATGGGGTTTTTAAAGTTTTCTCAAGACTTAGGTTCTTCATTGCCATCTAGGTTATGCTTGGTTCGTCCTGTTTGTTAACGGATTTATTTTTTAAATAGCATGAAATTGTAAAAGTCAAGCATTATTTCATTGATATAGCACATTTCAACTAATTGAAATATTGAATACAAATTGATAGATTGTCTTTTCCATTTACATTACCATGAACATAATGTTAAAGGCAGAAAATCAGCTTTTGATAAGCTAAAATACATAAAGATAAATCGATAAAATGAAAAGAGATGTTAATGAATTTCTAAGTTTACAAGAATTAATAGCCATAGATTCACCCTCTGGTTTTACGCAAAAAGCTTGTTCCTATATTTTTAATAAGCTAAAAAGTTATGGTTTATCACCGATATACACTAACAAAGGGGCAGTTAAAGTAGCTTTAGGCGAAAATCCGACACTGGCATTAGCAGCTCATGTAGATACACTTGGTGCTATTGTATCAAATATTAAAAGCGATGGTTTACTTCGATTTTCAACAATAGGAGGTTTGCTTTTAAATAGTGCAGAAGGAGAATATGTACGTATATACACACTTAATGACAAAATTTATAAAGGAACAATTCTGATAGATAATCCTGCTGCACACGTAAACAAAAGTGTTAGTTCAGTAGCCAGAACAATAGATAACTTGCACATTAAGCTAGACGAAGAAGTTTCTATTGCAAATGATGTAACAAAGCTTGGCATTTTGCCTGGTAATTTTGTTTGTCTTTACCCAAATTATGAAGAAACTGAAAGCGGTTTTATCAAATCTCGCTTCCTTGATAATAAAGCAGGATGCTACGTATTATTAGAAATTGCCAAATCTTATGCTGAAAAAGGAATCTCATTACCTGTAGAATTATTTTTCTCTAATTATGAAGAAGTTGGGCATGGAGCTGCTACAGGTTTTGATGCAAACATTAAAGAATTATTAGTAATTGATATGGGTGTAGTAGGTGATAATTGTAATGGTACAGAATTTACCTGTTCTATTTGCGCTAAAGACTCTAGTGGACCTTATGACTTTGAAATGAGAAAGAAACTAACAAATCTTGCTGAGTCAAATAACCTCGATTGTGTTACAGATATTTATCCATTTTATGGCTCTGATGGCTCTGCAGCCTTAAGAGCAGGTAATAACTTTAGAGTCGCACTTATAGGCCCTGGTGTGGCAGCTTCGCATGGAAATGAGCGAACTCATAAACGTTCCATCACTTCTACCATAGAATTATGCAAAGCATATATTGATCAATATGCTAGTAGTTAAGTAAAAGTCCTACTGCCAATAATATTCGTAAAGTATATTTAGACTAAGCTTCAGTCTATTTTTGGAATCATGCTTGCAATACTGATAATAGATGTAATTTTTTTATTTATTTTTAGAAAAATCAGTTTTTTTTAGATTACCAGCAACATTATCGAGATTTATGAAGATAAGATTTTTACTATTAATTTTTATATTGGGAAGTACCTTATGTTTGGCACAAAGAAAGTATAAACATCTTTACCCAGGATATTATGGCAATGGCTCCTCATCGGAACCCACCGGAATAAGAATTGGACTCAAAGCGGGTATTTCTCAAACCGATATTACCAAAGAGCTTTTAGTAAATCCAAATTTAGAGAACAGTTATGAGCCAGTGTATAAACCAACATTTGGTTTTTTGGCCCAATATGGAATTACTCGAAATATCATTGTAGGCACTGGCCTAAACTACAGACCGATGGGAGTCAACTATAAAACAAGCTCTTCTATTGAAAAAACAATTACACAAACCAGAAAAAACTACTTAGAAATTCCCTTATTGCTTAATGTAGCTTGGCGTAAAGGTTCATATAACCCTTACCCTGCTATTTACGGCGGTCTAAATCTAGGTTATCTACTCAATGCAGAACGCGATATTGAAATTCAACCTCTAACTGATAACATTGAAGGTATTAGTATACTAGATGTGGATGTATCAGAAGATTTTAATACTTTGGATTATGGCGTTACAGCTGGTATATCCTATTATATTCCTACCCAGACTTATTTTCAAATAATGATAGATTTAAATGGCTACATGGGCCTCGCCAATATCAATAATTTCCCAGTGGATGCTATAGATCAACCAAATACTGTAAATAAAACTATTTCACTTTCAATTGGATTACTTTGGGGACGATGATTAAATAATAACATTAGATACCTGAACTTGACTAATAGCGTTTCTTCAATAAGGTCATTTTTTTAACTGCTTCTGTTATTTTGAAAAAAATATTTTTTCTAACCAATACATTTTATCCAGAATATGGCGCTGCTACCAATAGGCTATTACATACTGCTTTAGGGCTTCAAGAAGCTGGATACAAAATAGAAGTAATCACAGGTATTCCCCATTATCCTTTTGGTAAGTTTTACAAAGGTTACAAACGCAAATTTTACCAAAAGCAAACCTATAAAGGAATAAATATTCATAGATTTTGGCTTTTTCCCTCTCATAATGACGCTTTACTGCATAGGGTTTTTACCATGTTTAGTTTAGCATTTGCTGTTTTATTGGCAATGCCATTTCTAAAGAAAAAAACACCCTCCTATATATTTTTACAGTATCCACCAGTAGCTATGGTATTTCCAGCCTTAGTCCTTAAAAAATTGACCAAGGCCAAATTAATTGTAAATGTGAGTGATTTATGGCCTGTAGCTATTGAAGAACTGGGCTTTACCTCTCAGAAAAGCTTTTTGTATCTTTTTTTAAAAAAACTTGAACAATTCACTTATAAAAAAGCTGATTTACTCTTGGCCCAATCAAGTGAAATCAAAGCCTATTTAGAAACCAGAAACCAAAATGCCTCAGTATTACTTTACAGAACTGCCGTAGATTGCGAAATTTTCAAACCAAAAGTCAACAATGAAAGCAGGCAAAAAACCATCAAAGTAGTTTATGCTGGAGTTTTGGGCGTAGCCCATGGCATTTACAGACTTTGCAAAATGTTAGAATTTCCTCAGGAAAATCTTGAATTTCATATTTATGGGGATGGGTTTGAAAAACAAAAAATTGAAAGATACCTCAAAAAACATCCTAATAAACCCATCTTTCTTCATTCTATGGTGCCACAAGAAAAGTTAGTAGACCTTATGCAAGGGGCCGATTTAGTATTGATCTCACAAAAAACCAGGATCTATGGAACTGTTCCCTCTAAAATTTATGAGGCTTTGGCTTTAGCAAAACCCATTATATTTCATGGTGCTGGTGAAGGAGCCGAAATTATTAGAAAAGCAGATGCAGGTTTGGTTTCACATCCCAATGATTTTAAACAACTTAATCTGAATTTGGCTTTGCTTGCTAATGCACAGTTTTCTTTTCGGAAAAAAATGGGTGATAGAGGAAGGCTGAGTGCAATAAATGATTTTGATCGTAAAATTTATGTAAATAATTTGATTAAAACGCTGAAACATTTAGAATTGGGAGATGTAAAACCCAATAAAGCTGAAACACATGCTAAAGATATTTACCTCAGATGATACACACCTTACTGTTGAGGAGACAAATGGTACTTGGAAAATAAATAAAGAAGATAGAGATTTTGATATAAAACCCGCAGGAAAAAACAAGTTTCACATCATTACACAAAACCAAAGTATCTCAGCAGAAATATTAGAAATAGACGAGGCAGGTAAAATTTTTACTTTAAAAATAAATGGTAATACAGCTACTTTTCAAGCGAAAACAGAGATGGATCTTTTACTTGAAAAAATGGGGATTAAAACCAAAGGTAGCGGCGAGGTTAAAGAAATAAAAGCCCCCATGCCTGGTCTAGTTTTAGATTTATTTTGCAATGAAGGCGATACCGTTCAAAAAGGTGATAAAGTAATGATACTAGAAGCCATGAAAATGGAAAACGTATTAAAGTCACCTGGTGAGGGGAAAATCAAATCCATTAAAGTGGCCCAAGGCGATAATGTTGAAAAGAACCAATTAATGATTGTATTTGAATAATGTTGGAAGCGTACCTCGAAAAAGGAAAAATTGAAGTAGGATTAGACGAAGCAGGTAGAGGCAGCTTAGCAGGACCTGTAGTGGCTGCAGCAGTGATATTACCAGATAATTTTGATTTACCTGGCTTAAAAGATTCTAAAAAACTATCCCTGAAAAATAGACAACGGCTCGAAGAAGCAATCAAGGAACAGGCCATTGGTTGGGCAATAGGTGAAGCTTCTGCTGAAGAAATTGATCAAATTAATGTATTGCAAGCTACTTTTTTGGCCATGCACAGAGCTCTTGATAAAATCACAGTTTCTGTAGATCAACTGTTGATAGATGGCCTACATTTTAAACCTTACAAAAAAATACCGCATCACTGTATTGTTAAAGGCGATGATAAAATGGCATCCATAGCTGCAGCATCAATTTTAGCAAAGACCAACCGTGATACACAGATGAAAGCTTTAGCAGAAGTTTACCCAGAATATGGTTGGGACCATAATGTAGGTTACCCTACAATAGAACATAGAAGCGCGATTGCACGTTATGGAATAACAGAATGGCACAGGAAATCTTTCAGAATGCTGGCCGATAAATAATATTCCATGATTTCTTCATTCCTTAAAAAAGCACTTACAACCAGAAAGAAAAAGAAACAGAATATAGCTTTAGTACTCTCTAGTGGCGGGGCAAGAGGCTTTGCTCACATCGGAATTATTGAAGAGTTACTAAAAAACAATTTCCATATTACTTCTATTGCAGGCACTTCTATGGGCTCCATTATTGCAGGAGTTTATGCTGCAGGTAAGTTAAAAGAATTTACAGATTGGGCTTGTAGTGTAAATCGTTATGGGCTATTTAAATTGGTAGATTTTACATTTTCTACTAGGGGTTTTATTAAAGGAGACCGGGTGCTGAATGAGATAAAGAAAATAGTAGGCGATATCAATATTGAAGAATTGAATATACCATATGTCGCCGTTGCCACAGATATTCACCACCAGCAAGAAGTTATTTTCAGAGAAGGTTGCCTTTTTGAAGCCATGCGTGCTTCTATGGCCATACCCACTATTTTTACTCCTTCAGAGTTAGATGGTAAAGAATTGATAGATGGAGGGATTTTAAATCCTTTACCTATAGGATTAATTGAACGACAAGAGAATGATTTATTGGTAGTAGTGAATGTAAATGCCAATACAAAACACGAAAATGAAATTGTAGATGCTTCTTTCCCTTCTCAGAAAAATGGAAAAGTGGTAGTTCATAATAAGAAAAAAAGACAATATGGATTCTTTGATTTGCTGACCCGTTCTTTCGACTTAACCCAAGATAAACTGACCGATATGATCATTGAAAAACATCGGCCAGATGTACTCATCAATATTTCTAGAAATGTTTGTAGTACTTTTGATTTTCATAGAGGAACAGAAATAATTCAGGCTGGTAGAGAAGCATTTAAGAAAAGAATCATCTATCATTCTTAATTGTAACCATTTCTTCTATTTAGTAAATCTATTTTATCTAAGTCTAGATAAAGTCTGGGTATGGCGAAAATCCCTGAAAACTAAATTGAAATTAAACTTTAGTTGTTAGTAATTAGAAATTTCACATCTCTAACTTCTAACCTCTAAATTTCTAATATCGAACTCTGAATCTCTATCTACTTTAAAAAGTTGCTATTATTCAATATACGTAAGCCACTTAAAAATTAATTATTGCTTTCGAATCAGATTTATGTTTGTTTTGCACCGTGAAATTTAATATCCCTCATAGAAACCATTACAGGAAAACACTTTTGTTGGCCTATCCTATTATTTTATCTCAGATGGGGCAAATGCTCACCGGTATTATCGATAATATGATGGTCGGAAGAGTAGGCACCACCTCTTTGGCTGCTGCTTCTTTTGCCAATGGTATTTTTTCAAATATCATGATTTTTGGGATGGGTTTCGCATTCGGCTTAACCCCACTCATAGGTAAAGCTATTGGCAAAAGAGATACCGATAAGGTTGCTAACTTGGTGAGAAACAGCCTTTTGGTGAATATGTCTATTGGTTTCATTCTGATGATGCTTTTATTCATGGTTAGCCGCTACATGCACCTCATGGGGCAACCAGAAGATGTAGTAAAAATGGCTATTCCTTACTTTATGGTAATCAGTAGTACCATGTTGCCATTGATGTTATTTTTTACCTTTAAGCAGTTTACAGAAGGTATTTCAGTAACCAAACCAGCTATGGTATTTACATTACTGAGCAACCTCTTAAACATAATACTCAACTATATATTAATCTATGGTAAACTAGGATTTGCTCCTTTGGGATTAATGGGTGCAGGCTGGGCAACACTTATTTCTAGAATTTTTCAAGCAGTTGGATTCTATGCTTATGTATGGTATGCTAAAAAATTTAGGCAATATAATAGCCATAAAAAACATCAATTTATATTAAGAAGAGCTACTATTTCAGAGCTTTTTAAATTGGGCACGCCTATAGCCTTGCAATTAACCATGGAAGTTGCTGCTTTTGGTGTTGGTACCATTATGATGGGCTGGGTAGGCAAAGTAGAATTGGCAGCCCACCAAATAGCCTTGAGTCTTGCCTCACTCACTTTTATGACAGTAAGTGGTATCTCATTAGCTACAACCGTAAGAGTCAGTAATTTATTAGGTGAAGGGAAGTACAAAGACATGCGCTTGGCCGGTATTACTTCTTCTCACATGGTTACTTTATTTATGGTATTGGCTGGAAGCTTATTTTTTATTTTTAATGAATTATTACCACAAGCATTTATTGAAGACACCGAAGTAATTAAAGTAGCGGCTTCTCTTTTGATTTTAGCGGCTATTTTCCAAGTTTCTGATGGTATTCAAGTAACCATGATGGGCGCACTCCGAGGTTTATCTGATGTAAATATTCCGACTTACGTTGCCTTAATTGCCTACTGGTTCATTGCATTGCCCATTGCTTACTTCTTTTCTTTTAAATTAGGATTCGATGAAGCAGGTATATGGATCGGTTTCAGCTGCGGATTAAGTGTAGCCGCTGTTATGCTCGTAATCCGATTCAATATGCTCACCAATAAAATGATCCGCCAGCAAGAGCAGGAAGATAGTGATCAGATTTCTACTGTAGCAGTGTAATTTTTCTTAATCCATAATTTATTCATGAGGCAATAGAAGTGTTTATTCCTCAAAATCTATAGATAGTTGAACACCATATTTCAAAGATTCAGGGTCAAGTAAATTCGAAATTGCTACACCCAATAAACGGACAGGTTTTTCCGGGAACTTTGGAGCATAAAGCAACTCCTCAGCTGTTTGTTTGATCTCATCTAATGATTGAATGTAATAAGGCAAAGTAGTGCTCCGCGTTGTTACCTGAAAATCGAAATATTTGATTTTCAGTGTAAGTGTTTTACCCTTTACCCCATTTCCCTGTATCCTTTCATACACTTTGTCACAAATGCGTATTACTGCTTCTACCATTTCCTTCTCATCGCTTATATCTTCAGAATATGTTCTTTCTGCTCCTAAAGATTTCCTAATCCTATCTGGTTTTACTGGTCTATCGTCAATAGCTCTTACCATTTTATAAAAATGCCTCCCAGCTTTTCCAAAGGAGCGAATCAATTCAAACTCTTCTCTTTTTTTTAGGTCAAGTCCTCGGTATATACCCATTTTCTTCATTTTATCTGCAGTTACTTTTCCAATTCCGAAAAATTTCTCAATTGGCAATTGGTCTAAAAATTCTGCTGCTTTTGTAGGATGGATGAGGTACAAACCATCAGGCTTATCCATATCGGAGGCAATTTTTGCTAAAAACTTATTAAAAGATACTCCTGCTGATGCGGTGAGCTCCGTTTTTTCCTTGATTTTCTTTTTTATCTCCTGAGCTATAATGGTAGCCGAAGGTATACCCTTTTTATTTTCTGTAACATCAAGAAAAGCTTCGTCAAGGGATAGTGGCTCAATCAAATCAGTATATTCTGCAAAGATTTCTCTTATTTGTGTAGATACCTCTTTGTATACATCAAAGCGAGCTTTGGTAAAAATAATGTGTGGGCATTTTCTTAAAGCTATTACAGAAGGCATGGCAGACCTTACCCCATACTCTCTTGCTTCATAACTGGCGGCAGCCACTACTCCCCTTTCCCTAGATCCACCCACTGCCAAAGGCTTGCCTTTATACTCAGGAAAATCTCTTTGCTCTACGGATGCAAAAAAAGCATCCATATCGATATGAATAATTTTTCTATACAAATTAGCTTAAAAAAATATGAAGAAATTGTGAGAGGTAGCCTTAAAGATGTGCTTTTACATAACAAATAAAAATCATTTCAAATTCTATTTCAATACTTATCAAAAAAAATATCCTTTTTTAGCAAAATTCGTCTTTATTCACCCTTAAAATATCTATTTAAAACGATATAACCACATTATTTCCATTTAAAATTCATCCTGAGTATTCTCATATATTGTATTGACAACGGTCATTTCTAGTAGCTTTTATAGGTGCTTACTTGGCACTAAATGGGAATTAAAAATTAAAATTTTTACATATGGAAACCTTGGCAAAAACATTGAAAAAAAGCAGAAAAATTGGACTTTGTTTACTTTTGACCATCGTGGTTTTTGTTATAACAGGTGCAAAAACCAATATTGGTAGCAACGAACCTTTGAATGAACAAGAAAAAATTGGCTTGATCTATTCCTTAGAAGAAACCCGCCTTTCTAAAGATGTAAATACTTTCCTTTATGAGAAATGGGAAGAACCCATTTTTGACTATGTGCTTTCTCAGGAAAATATAAATATGCTCCGCATTCAAAAACTAATTATTAAATATGGTGGAGAAAATCCTTTAGCCTACAGTGTAGAAGGAAAATATACCATTCCTGCTCTTCAAGAAGATTATAACAATTTTATAAAAAAGGGTAACAACAACGAGCAAGCTGCTTTGTATGTTAGTATGACCCTTGCAGAAAGGAATTATTCATTGATGCAGCAGAGAATTGCTGAAGCACATAATCTTGATTTAATTAAGCTTTATGGCAAACGCATGACAAGTATTGGAAAACACGTAAGGGTATTGTTTAAAAGATTGAGCAACTTAGGGCCAGACTATGAACCACAATATATGGACGAGAATGAATTTTTCGACCTAATATTAAAAGATAAGTTAAAAGAAATCTCTATGTAAACCATTAAAATTATTCATGATATAAATTTGGCGGATAAAAAAATCCGCCTTTTTTTTGTGCAATTTTAACTAATTATACACTTAGTAGTTGTATAGCTGATGTAGAACAAATAAAACTTGCTATGAATCCCGAAACAAAAGAAAAAGTAACTCCTGTTGCTAAAAAAACTCGTATTACAGTTGCGTATGGCGATGGTATCGGTCCTGAAATTATGGATGCAACATTGCGTATTTTAAATGAAGCTGGTGCGCAACTAGAAATAGAAGAAATAGAGATAGGCGAAAAGGTTTATCACGATAATGTTACCTCTGGTATTAGGGAGTCTGCATGGGATTCTCTTAGAAATACAAAAGTATTCTTGAAAGCTCCTATAACTACACCACAAGGCGGTGGATTTAAAAGCTTGAATGTAACTATAAGGAAAACCCTTGGTCTTTTTGCCAATGTTCGTCCCTGCAGAATTTACACACCGTTTGTAGAAAGTCATCATCCAAAAATGGATATGGTGATTATTAGGGAAAATGAAGAGGATCTATATGCAGGTATAGAGCACAGACAAACCAACGAAGTGGTACAATGCCTTAAATTGATTTCAAAACCAGGTAGTGAAAAAATCATAAGGTATGCTTTTGAATATGCAAAGTCATTTGGAAGAAAGAAAGTGACTTGCATGAGCAAAGATAATATTATGAAACTCACCGATGGTACATTTCATAAAATCTTTGATGAAATAGCTACAGAGTACCCTGAAATTGCTACTGAGCACAAAATTATAGATATAGGATCTGCACTGATTGCAGACCAACCAGATACTTTCGATGTAGTGGTTACCTCTAATCTTTATGGAGATATAATATCTGATATAGCGGCGCAAGTAGCAGGATCTGTAGGTTTAAGTGGTTCTGCTAATATCGGAGAGCATTGCGCTATGTTTGAAGCTATCCACGGCTCTGCTCCAGATATTACAGGAAAAGGCATAGCCAATCCATCAGGCTTATTAAATGGCGCTATTCAGATGTTGGTGCATATTGGCCAAGGAGATATAGCTGAAAAAGTACATAATGCTTGGTTAAAAACTTTAGAGGATGGCATTCATACTGGTGACATTTACAATGGAAACTTCAGTAGAAAACGAGTAGGTACTAAAGATTTTGCCGATGCGGTCATTGAAAGATTGGGGCAAGAACCTCAACAGCTGAGCAAGGTAAGTTACAAAGACGCAAAAAGCCAAGATTTAAGTCACTTACTCCAGGACAATTACAAAGCAAAAAAAGAATTGGTAGGTGCCGATTTATTTATAGATTGGGATGAAGCTGGAAGGGATCCTAATGTAATCGGTGAAGGACTTAAAGCACTTTCAAATGCAGGTATGAAACTTAAGATGATAACCAACAGAGGAGTTAAAGTTTTTCCTGATGGTAAGCCAGAAACTTTCTGTACAGATCATTGGCGTTGTAGATTTATCTCTGCTGAACCAGCTGAAGTAGCAGGAAGTGTACCTATTACATTTGATCAGCTTCTTGAACTACAAAAGAGTATAAGTTCTAAATTCGATATCATTAAAACTGAAAACTTGTACTTGTTTGATGGAGAAAGAGGTTATTCTCTAGGTCAAGGAGAATAGAAGGTAACTTCGAGCGAAGCGAGAAGTCTCCCCAAATAACCTGAAAGGTAAATAAAGGGAGACTGCTCACTGTGTTCGAAGTGACGTTGGTATTTAGAGACATTCAGGGAAGTTCATCCCCTAATATCCTTATAAATCTAACTGCGCACTCTCCAGTTCATTCAAAAGTATTGGAATATCATCAATCAATTCGCTAACTTCTAAGGAATCTGTGCCATCATAAATTCCTCTAATATGTTTGTTGTGGTCAATTAGTAAGAAATGACCTCCGTGGAAAAAACCACCCGCTGCTGCTTCATCTTCTACAACAGCAATCATATAATTCTTTTTCCCCATATTAAATAAATCTTCCTTTTTTCCGGTTACAAAATGCCAAGTACTAGCGTTTACCCCCAAGTTCTCTGCATATGCTTTTAATACTTGAACAGTATCATGTGCAGGATCTATGGTGTGCGAAAGTATTTTAAACCTTTCTTCATTTTCATACGTTTCGTAAACTCGAAGCATTTGAGCAGCCATTTTTGGGCAAATTGAAGGGCATGTTGAAAAAAAGAAATCGGTCACATATATTTTTTTCTCAAATGTTTGAGGCGTTATAAAATTACTGTCTTGATCAACAAAGGAAAAATCTCCGATTGTATGATAAAGTGTATCAGTAATCGTTTTACCATCATTATCTGTTTTTTCTACAGCTTCTCTTGAACCATAAATTGGCAACTTTTTTATTTCAGTCGTTCTTTTTTCACAAGAGACAGTAAAAAAAAGTAGTATAATTCCAAGTGAAATAAAAATAGAAGGTTTGAAATTATATTTACAGTTTCTAAACATATGGCGTGTTAGCATAAAAAAATTAATAATTATCATTAAAATAGTCTTATGTTTCATAACTTTGAGCGATTCGCTTTTTTATTGGAATAACAAACTAGTTTGAAACATAGTTAATGATTTTTTTAAGTTTCAACTAGAGGTTTACAAACTGTGTTTATGCATGTTATCAAAATTTTACCTCAACTTAACAAGCGATTTTCTTATCTAAATTTTATTTATCTATTCACATATTTATGACAAACACATCTGCAAAAAATCACTCAAATTTAAGGTTTGTGTGTAAAGAGCGTAGTTCTTTCTATAGAACAGTGACCAAAAGAGTGAATGATTATTTCAAGGAAAATAATGTTTCTAAATATGGCAATTTCACCATGTATTTCAAATCATTATTATTCATAGGTGGAACTGCTTTAATTTATGCTTTGATCATAACAGAAGTATTAAATATATGGGCAATGTTAGGGCTAGCCATTTTAATGGGTTGTTTTAAAGCTTTTATCGGTTTTAATGTTTGCCACGATGCCATCCACGGTTCTTATTCTTCAAACAAAGCAGTAAATAAATTCTTTAGTTTGGTATTTAATGTAATAGGTGCCAACGAATATGTTTGGAAGCTTACCCACAATTTAGTGCACCACACTTACACAAATATTCCGGGTCATGATGAAGACATAGATGTTGCTCCTGGATTGGTAAGATTATCACCTACTGAAGAGTGGAAAAAGCACATGAAATACCAGCATTTTTATGCATTTCCTCTATATGGTTTAGCTTCAATATCTTGGGTGTTCAGAAAAGATTACAAGAAGTTCTTTCAGAAACAAATTGGGATGGTTAAAAATGACCACAAGCCAATTGAGTATTTTAATCTTTTCTTTTTTAAAGCAGTTTATTATGCCATTTTCATCGTTATTCCATTAATGGTCATGGAGATGCCAGCATGGCAATATCTCTTAGGATTCGTGATTATGCACTTGGCACAAGGCGTTGTGTTGGGTCTTGTATTTCAATTGGCTCACGTTGTGGAAGGGACTGATTTTCCTGAACCGTCTCCAGAATCTGGAAATATTGAAGAAGATTGGGCCATACATCAAATGCAAACTACAGCTAACTTTGCACGTAAAAATTTAATAGCCAACTTCTTGTGCGGCGGACTCAATTTCCAAATAGAGCACCATTTATTTCCAAATATATGCCATGTGCATTATCTCAAAATTTCTGAAATTGTAAAAGCTACTGCTATTGAATTCAATGTGCCATACCACGAAAATGAAACATTTGTAGGTGCATTAAAATCTCATTACAAAGTATTAAAAGAATTTGGTCATAACCATATTTCAAGAAAATCAATGGCACAAGTAGAAGCAGTTGCCTAGATTTTTGAATGCATAAAATAAGAAAGGAAGATGTTTTGAACGTCTTCCTTTTTTTGATTTTAAAAATATTCTTTTCGAGTTATCCGCCTACTTCTCTAATCATTGATTTACAAATTTTTTTTACTATTAATATGTAGTTTTAGTAGCAAACAAAGTATCAATGATTTACAGAAAGGTATTTAATTCAAACAATCAACATTCATCATTTACCATTACTAAGGAAACTTCGGGAATTTTGAAAAGTCTCTCTTTCTTTTTTCCAAGAAAGCATTTCTTCCTTCTACTGCTTCATCGGTACCATAAGCCAATCGGGTTGCTTCCCCTGCATACACTTGTTGTCCTACGAGGCCATCATCAATTAAGTTAAATCCAAATTTAAGCATCTTAATCGCTGTTGGGCTCTTGGTCATAATTTCTTGTGCCCAATCGTAAGCCACTTGTTCCAATTCTTCGTGAGGCACTACTTTGTTGACCATGCCCATTTCATAAGCTTCTTGAGCAGAATAATTAGCCCCTAAAAAAAAGATTTCCCTAGCCCGTTTTTGCCCTACTTGGCGGGCTAAATAAGCTGAACCAAAACCACCATCGAAACTGGCTACATCGGCATCGGTTTGTTTAAAAATGGCATGTTCTTTACTTGCAATAGTCATATCACAAACTACATGCAGGCTGTGCCCACCACCAACTGCCCAGCCAGGCACCACTGCAATAACCACTTTGTTCATAAAGCGAATTTGGCGTTGCACATCTAAAATATTGAATCGATTGACTCCATTTTCTCCTTTGTAACCTGTATTAGAACGCACACGTTGATCTCCACCAGAACAAAAAGCCCAGCCACCATCTTTGGGTGAAGGTCCTTCTCCTGTTATCAAAACCACACCAATTTCCTGACTTTCGTGGCAAATAATCAAAGCTTCCCACAATTCATCGACCGTTTTGGGTGTAAAGGCATTTCTGCATTCTGGTCTGTTAAATGCGATTCTCGCCACACCATTTAATGATTTGAAAGTGATTTCTTCGTATTCTTTTTCCGTTTTCCACGCTAAGTTTGCCATTACTCGAATTTTATGTTGAAATGATGCAAATATAAGTAATGACTTATTTGTATGGGTTGATGTTTTGAAATTGGTAAGGAAAGAATTTATACTTATTAATTTGTAAAATATAAGCTTTTAGGAAGTCAATTGAGTTACTGACTACTTGCTCTTTTATATTCATTCATCAATTGTGCTAATTCTTCAGCCTTCATTCCAAAATTATCATGCAAGGCTCCCTCAGCCCCAGAAATCATAGATGCTATTTTTCTAGCATTTCTTGCTTTTTGATAACTACTTGAAAAATTAAACATAACCATGGTATTATTTGAAATTTTTCCAACGCCAAAATGACTAATGTCATCCCAGTTATATTTATGCTTTCTAAATAGAGAACTTGTTTCAAAACCTACACCATCTAATTTCAAATAAGATGCTTGTGGCAGCATATTAACTATAAAAATTAATGACCCAAAGCCAAAAAAGCCAGTGACAATCCAGCCCATTCCTTCTCCTTCCAATATCATAAAAATACCAATTACCACAAAAACAGAAGTCAACAACAAAAAAAGCAGTGACTTGACTTTACTAGGGTAAAGCGTTCTCTTCACCAATTGAAATTCGTCCATTATCTATCGTAGTTCGTTTGCTTTATGTATTTCTAAATAGCATTCATTAATTACTAAAATAAATACTAATGGTGCAAAAATTGAATAACCACAATTGAATCTAATTAGTAGATAGAACAACTTCTACTTGATAATTAACTAGCCAAAATCAGGTTGAAACAAATATGGTGGATGCCCCAACCTAAGAGCATAATTTGATAAGGCCTGCTATCTGCTTTGAGTTTCCAATCTAGGGTAAGCAAAAAAAGGATAAACAATTCAATAATTACTGTTTTTAAATTCTCTCGTGCTAAAGCACTCCAAGAAGGTATAAATGAAGGTAAAATCCTCCCTAAAGTAGGTCCTAAAAGTACAAAGGCTGTCCCTATCATATAGCGCATATGTAATTTTGGATACTTTTTATAGAAAATTGCAAAAGAGTAGCATACAACCATTATCGTCAATTCTCCAATAGGAATTGCCGCAAATCTGGCAAATTCAGATTGTAGTAAATTGACAATTAATAGAGCTGATGTAATTGCGAATATTGGAAATATAACATAAGACAATTTTCCTATTTTACTGTGAAGTGATAACTTTCTTTTATTAATCAATATCGGTTGTAATAAAAGCATAGCCACCCATATAATGGCTATAAATGCATGCAGGTGAATCATCAATGAGATATCCTTTGGGAAATTAGGAATAAAGATGAAGTATGATTTATAAAAGGCTACGAAAATGATAGGGATAAGCAAGAATAAACCTGCTCCCAATTTTTTATAATGTTTTTCCATTAAATAATAATTATCAATTAGATATGACTCAATTTCTTTGAAGTGAGTAAACTATCTAAAGAAAGCTTGCCTGCCCCTCCTATTAAAAAGTAGCTTGAAACAGCTAACATTTGTAAGGCTTGAAAAGACTTTTCGTAAGGGTCCCCAAAGTGCGCTACAAAAGATGCTACAATGAATGTAACAATCAAGGGTAACGCAACCCACCGCACTTTATAACCAACTATCAAAAGTAAGCCGCCAATAAACTCAGTGAGTACATATAGCCAAGACATCAAAATTGGAAAAGGGATACCTAGAGAAGAAAGAAAAGAAGCACTTTCCCCAGCGCTTAAACTGATAACTGGTTGCCAAGAATAGTATAATAAATGGAATCCGAAAGCCAGTCTAATTAATAAGGGAGCATAATTTTTTAATGGTTCAAATAATTTGTCTAAGTTGATTTGCATAGCGTATTTGTTAAATGATTAATTCGCTTGCAAAAAAAAGAGGAAGAAATTTGAAAAAAATCGTACTAGTGCAAGAAATCACCCTGCATCCTTTTTCGTCTTAATCTACTTAGATAGGTAGGTGTGATACCCAAATAAGAAGCAATATGCTTTAATGAAACACGCTGTTCTATTTCGGGGTATTTGTTAATAAATTGGATGTATCTTTCAGAAGCAGTAGAAGAAAGGTGTTTAGTTACCCTGTCTTGTGTTGCTAAGAGCCTGTTTTGTAAGAGAATTCTAAAATACCTTTCAAACTTAGGAATTCTTGAATATAGCTCTTCAATTTTATTTTTATGAATTCTTATAACCTTCGTGCGTTCTTGCGCCTGAATGGTAAAATCAGATGGAACTTCTCTCACAAAACTTTTTAAGTTGCCTGTCCACCAACCTTCTATGGCAAACATAGTAGTATGCTCAATAAAAAAATCATCCACGTAAAAAGAGCGTAAGGTTCCTTCAAGTACAAAATATTCATACTTGCAAATTTGCCCCTCTTGCAATAAGATTTCTTTTTTATCAATTAAATAAATCTCGAATAAAGATTCAAAAATCTCTTTCTCTTCTTGGGTTAAGTGAATGAGACGTTCTATGTTTTTAAAGGCTATACTCAGATCCATCTAAAATTGAAAGCTAATTATGATAAAGGACCTTTACTCATTCATTTATACAAAGTATTTAGAAGGTAGGCCTTTAGTTGGCCAAAATTATACTATTTACCAATATACCATTAAATTAGAAAAAGTAGACGATGGACATCTTGAATGCTAAAAAAAAGGGAATACATATTAAGTACTCCCTTTCGTGTATTTTCAAAGACAAAAATTTATACGTCTACATTCGCATATTTGGCATTTTGCTCAATGAATTCTCTTCTTGGGGCCACTTCATCTCCCATGAGCATGGAGAATAAGTGATCAGCGGCGGCAGCTGATTCTATATCTACTCTTTTCAAGCTTCTTACCTCGGGGTTCATGGTTGTATCCCAAAGTTGTTCTGGGTTCATTTCTCCTAAACCTTTGTAACGTTGTATATTTACTGATGTTTCTTTGCCTTCACCTGCCAATTCTTTCACCAAACGTTCCCTTTCTTCATCAGACCAACAATAGCGCACCGTCTTTCCTTTTTTAAGTTGGTACAAAGGAGGTTGAGCAATATATACAAATCCATTTTCAATCAAGGCCTTCATATACCTAAAGAAGAATGTCAAAATCAGGGTACGAATATGGCTACCATCAATATCTGCATCTGTCATGATAATGATTTTATGATAACGCAGCTTTTCCATATTTAAAGCCTTGTCATCTTCTTCAGTACCAAAAGATACACCCAAGGCAGTAATCATATTTTTGATTTCCTCGTTGTCGTAAATCTTATGTTCTTGGGCTTTTTCTACATTCAATATCTTACCCCTTAAAGGTAAAATGGCTTGAAAATTCCTATCTCTGCCTTGTTTTGCAGATCCACCAGCAGAGTCACCTTCCACTAAGTACACTTCGCAAATACCTGGATCACTTTCAGAACAATCTGATAACTTTCCTGGCAATCCACCACCCCCAAGTACATTTTTACGTTGCACCATCTCACGTGCTTTTCTAGCAGCAGCCCTTGCCTGTGCAGCTAAAATAACTTTCTGTACAATCAGTTTTGCTGTTTGTGGATTTTCTTCTAAAAAAGTAGCTAGCGTATCACTTACGGCAGAGTCTACTGCGCCGGCAGCTTCACTATTACCCAACTTTGTTTTTGTTTGTCCCTCAAACTGTGGTTCAGGTACTTTTACAGAAATAATAGCAGTCAGTCCTTCTCTAAAGTCATCTCCAGAGACCTCTACTTTTACCTTCTCGAGCATTTTCGATTTTTCCGCATAATTTTTTAATGTTCGCGTCAATGCCCTTCTGAAACCTGCTATGTGTGTGCCACCCTCATACGTATTGATATTATTCACATAGGAATGCACATTTTCAGAATAGGAATTATTATACAACATAGCCACTTGTACCTGAATCATGGATTTTTCACCTTCCATGTATATAGGCTCACTAAACAAGTTTTGCCTGGTTTCATCCAAATACAAAGCAAATTCCTTTAAACCACCTTCAGAATAAAAGGAGATAAATGTTGAAGAACCATCCTCCTCTTTCGTTCTGTGATCTGTAAAGTTGATACGAATACCTTGATTAAGAAAAGCCAATTCTCTTAATCTATTACTTATAGTTTCGTAGTTATAAATACCTGTAGAGAAAATACTTGTATCAGGCCAAAAATGTACTGTGGTCCCGTGTTTTTCAGTCTTCCCTATTTTTTTTACAGGATATTGAGGAATACCAATTTTATATTCCTGCTGGTACACAGATCCTTCACGCTCTACAGTCACTTTCATGTCTTTCGACAGTGCGTTAACACAGGAAACACCTACACCATGCAAACCACCAGAAACTTTGTAAGTATCTTTATCAAATTTACCTCCAGCATGTAGCACAGTCATTACAACCTCTAAGGCAGATTTTTTCTCTTTAGGGTGCATATCGGTTGGAATCCCTCTACCGTTATCGGTTACTTTTACGGAATTATCTTCCATTACCTCTACACCAATCGTATCGCAATATCCTGCCATCGCTTCATCTATGGAGTTATCTATTACCTCCCAAATGAGATGATGCAGGCCTTTTACTCCAATATCTCCAATATACATTGCAGGTCTTTTTCTCACTGCTTCCAACCCTTCTAAAACCTGAATATTACCTGCTGAATAATTCTGCTTATTTTCTTCCATTTTAAATTTATTAAGACCTGTAAATTTACAATTTATTCATGAAATTGTAAAAGATATTCTCTCTGTTTGGCAAGATTTATATATTAAAATAGTACAAATTTTCAATCTTCAGCATTATTAGCAAATTCCTTGAGTTTTTCCTCTGTTTTAAACAGTTTTTGTTTGCAAAATGCAATGAGTTCATAAGCTCTTTTAACCTTTTCTGAAAGTTCATCCACAGAAACTAAATCTTCCTCTAAAGCTTCTCTTATTTCTTCAAGTTCTTGTAAAGCTTCTTCATAAGAAATGGCTAATTCATTTGTCTTTTTCTTCATTTGTTTTTGATACTTTACTGTAAATTGTAGCACCAGCAACGATACTCTTTAATTCATCTCCAATTTGCACTTTATTCTCATTGTTAACTGGGCGTCCGTTTTTAAGTGTTATACTGAAACCTCTTTTTAATAAACGAGTAGGGTCAAGCTGAACAACCTGTCTCTCAATAGCTTTAAGCTCTTTTTGCTCGATATTCAGCTTGTGTTTTATTTCCCTTAAAAGTATTCTTTGCAACTCTAAAAGCCTGAGTGATCTCCCTTGCAAGTTATTGGTAGAATGGTTTTTTATTTGTTGCTGAACGAGTTCTAAGAATGTATGGCTTTGTTTCATTTTATCTTCGGCCAATAAGTGAATAGCATCAATTTGCCTGCTTAGCTGTTGCCAATAATCTAGCATGCTCGAGATAATAAATTCAGCTACTGCCGTAGGTGTTTTCAAAGCTTGATATGCAACAATATCACTCACCATTTCATCTTTGTGATGACCTATGCCCGTTAACACTGGAATCGACTGCTTTGCAATAAGTTCAGCCAATTCGTATTCATTAAAAACTTCCAAATCAAGTCTTGATCCTCCACCTCTTATCAATACAATTACATCAAAAGCTTTCTCTTCGATTTTTGCAAGCTGTTGTGTAATGTCATTTAAAGCTTTTTGCCCTTGTACATTTGCCTTGAAAAGTTGTGTGTAAAAGTTAAAATTGTAACTGTTCTTTGAAAGTTGTTCCATAAAATCGATATAACCCGCTGCATCTTCTGAGGAAATGACGGCTATACGTTGTGGAACAATCGGAAAATGTAAGCCTTTTTGTTTATCAATTAATTGTGCTGCTGTTAGCTTTTGAAGTGTCTCTCTTTTTTTGAGCTCTAGCGCACCAATAGTAAATTTTTCATCAAGATCTAAAACATGAAATGATAGTCCATGTATTTCATGAAAGGTTACTTTTACTTGAACCAGTATTTCTGTACCTTCTTTCAATATCTCGAAAATCCCGTCACCAATTTTCTCCTGCAGCTTATCAAAAACTACTGCCCAAACCATGGCCCTGCTTCGAGCTACAATCTTCTCCTCTTTCTTTTGAACTAATTCCAAGTAAGCATGCTCTCTCAGTTGAAATTGAGCCACTTCAGCAGTTATCCAAAAGTTTTTATCAATCCCTTCGATCAGTTGTTGTATGCTTTTATTGAGTTGAAGAAGCGTGAAGTATTTCAAAGACTAAAAAATATTTATTTAAGTAAACACATTTTTTCAAATTTAGAAGTCATTAAGAAGGGGGAAACTTCATCCTAAAATTGAAGGCTTTTTCAGTAGGACCATTTTCTTGCAGAAACTCTAATTTGTTTTTTGCTACTTCTAAACTAGGGTATTTACCTTTTTCAATCCACCATAAAACAAAATGAGGTTTTCCAAAATTGCTGAACCATTCTTTTCTTCTTTTTAAAAAGTTGGTATGCAATGATTTATAGGTAAATGCCTCAAGTGCTTCTACACTCTCCCAAACAGAAAGGTTAATAATGATTTGCTGATCATTAAAAGGATTGAAACTGGTAGCATTGTTATTTTCATCTTTCATTCTCCATATAAATCCACTACTCTTCTCTGCCAATGCATTTACCATTGCTATATTATCAACAAATTCCTTCATGATGGGAGCCTCAATGTTATCTCCTAACATTCTTCCAACATTAAATTGAGCAATTTGATAATCCATTTGATAGAATGATTTTATGAAAACAAAATAAAATACTGCGCAAAACCTGCCAAACATCCCAAGAAAGCACCGATTAATATCAAGGTAGTTTCATCTTCTTGAAAAGCCGGTCTTAAGAAGCCTTCAAACTCTTCTGGTGATAATGCAGACATTTTAGTTCTAAGGTTATTTTTTAAGTCTAGTGCTGTCTCTGCATAACCAAAAACTTGTCTGATAGAAATTGGCAATTCTTGTTGAAAGCGGAAAAAAACAATGTTCTTGATAATATTCATCCTTTCTTCACCAGACAACAAGGTAATAATTCCTTTCGAGACCCCAGCAGTGTTATCTACTACTTTTTCTACATGTTCTTTAAGTAAGACAGCCAGTTTTTCTGCGCCTGGTCCTCTTACCATATATTCAAAAAGCCCTTCGGTAGTCAATATTCTTGAAGCCACAATTTCGGAGTATTCTTTAGCCACTTCAAGTTGACGTTTTTGAAACAAGCCTTGAATAACTAAAGGTCCTATTTTATGCGGGTTCTTTGGATCAAATATCAATTTTATAGCCAGCCAATTGGTTAAGTACCCAACAATTAATCCGAAAAGGGGTAGTAACCACCATGGTTTAAAAAAGAAAAAGATGACCATTTGGGTAAAACCAAATAAAAAGCCAAAATAAAAGCCTGACCGCTCTATAAATTTAAACTCTTCCTTTCCACATCGCAGAAAAATCTCGTTCACCAATCTTTTATCTTTCATCAAAATACTGACAGATAGTTTTTTAAGGTCTATAAGTTCATTGATATTCGCCTTAATATCGGCCATCATTTCTCTGACTACAATGGGTAACTCGGTTTCAGCTGCAACGTAAATGGTATCTTTTATAGACTCAGGGGTTCTATCCCAAACATCAGGAATTTGAGATACCATTACTTCATTGGTAATTTTTTTAGAAACTTCCGCCAAGCCGGGTTTCATTTCTTCAGCTACTACATCTGGATCTATTTTATCAAATTGCTCTTCCATCTTAAGCAATTTTTGGGTGAGTAAATCAACAGATTTCTCTGCCATCTTCTTGGTTTTAGATGGGATAATTCCTTGCCAGCCAATCGGTCTAATTCCGATAAATTCAATCGGATAGAATGTCATTTTTAGCGCAAGGTAATTGGTAAACCAGCCTACTAAGCCACTTGTGAGTGGTATAGATAAGTAAAGGAGAGTATCTACGGCAGTCAACTGATCGAACATACACCTGATTTTATGTGCAAGTTTATGTAATTTTTTATTAGTACTGGGTCTTGAAAGTACTTATTCAATTCAGTAGCAAACAATTTATCTAAATAAAAGCTTCATTTGCTAAAAACATGATGAAATATACATTATTCCTTTGCTTTTTTTTAATTTCTTGTTTTGGAGCGAACAAACAAATAAGCAAACCAGAAAACTTAAGTAACATGGATGAAAATTCTTCTTTTTACGATTTTAAAATGACAGCCATAGATGGCACTTTGATCGACTTCGCCACTTTTAAAGGAAAAAAAGTGTTGGTTGTAAATACTGCTTCCAAATGTGGATACACTCCACAGTATGAAGATTTGCAGTGGTTACACGAACAATTTGGCAATAAAGTAACAATTCTAGGTTTTCCCGCTAATAATTTTGGAAGTCAAGAACCAGGTTCTAATGAAGAAATAGCTGGCTTTTGTAAGAAGAATTATGGTGTTACTTTTCAGATGTTTGAAAAAATAGATGTAAAAGGAAAAAATCAACATCCATTGTATCAATGGTTATCTGACCCTTCTAAAAACGGATGGAACGACCAAGCACCTTCATGGAACTTCTGTAAATACCTTATTGATGAAAAAGGTACTATCATGAAATATTTTGGTTCAGGGGTAAATCCTGGTGAAGAAGCCATTACTTCACTCTTATAGGATTGAAATTTTGTGAGAATATTTTTAAATTAGGATAGATTCATCTACTTGTTATTATTTTTCACATAACCAAAACATAATGGATTTAAGTCCTGTGGTGCTTTCCATTCCAATTTATATTTTACTTATAGGTTTTGAACTTATTTATACTTTACTTAAGAAACCTGATTATTATAGATTATCAGACTCAGTAACAAATATTTCTTGTGGAATTGGAGATCAAATTATAGGAGTATTTGCTAAGGTAATTACTTTAGGTTTTTACCAGTATCTATTCGAGAACTTTACCTTCATTAGTTTCGAACCTAGTATAGTTTCATTTATCATTTTATTTGTAGCTGTAGATTTCATTTACTATTGGGTACATAGATGGAGTCATGAAATTAATTTTTTATGGGCTGGACATGTTGTACATCACCAAAGTGAAGAATATAATTTATCGGTAGCATTAAGACAAAGTTGGTTTCATAAATTCTTTACTTTCATCTTTTATTTGCCGCTAGCTTTTTTTGGTTTTGATACCCTTTCTTTTGTTTGGGCAAATGGTTTAAATCTATTATATCAGTTTTGGATACATACAGAAGTAGTTAAAAAACTAGGACCATTCGAATATGTGTTGAATACTCCTTCTCATCACCGTGTACACCATGGAAGAAATCCAGAATACATTGATAAAAACCACGGTGGTGTATTTATAATTTGGGATAGGCTGTTTGGTACTTTTGCCGAAGAAAACAAAACACCCGTTTACGGAATAACAACACCGTTAAATTCTTGGAATCCAGTTTGGGCAAATGTTAGTCATTGGTATGCCATGTATCAAGAAGGCAAACATTTTGAAAAATGGATGGATAAAATAAGACTGTTTGTTAAACCACCCGGATGGCGACCTCAATACGCTGGAGGCACATTACAAGTCCCTTATGTAGAAAAAAACAAGTATAGAAAATTCAAAACGATAGCTCCACGATCAGTCAATTTTTATATTTTTTCTCAATATCTAATCACAATAGCTTTCACCGCATTCTTTCTATTTAATGAATCAACTTTACCATTGCCTCATAAGACAATTGGTGCGCTGCTGATAATTTTAGCAATCATGAATTTTGGCATTTTACTAGAAAGAAAAAGAATAGGTTTTTTCTACGAATGTATTAGGCTAGTAATATCATTCATATTCATTACTTATGTTATACATTTTGAGCAAAAAAATGAGCTAATTTTATTCATCAGTTCCATCGCCGCATTTCTTTCACTTTCTTGGCTCATTACACAAGCGAGGTACTTCAAAAAATAGTTACTCTGTATGTTTCTCTGAAAATATACCTTTTAATAAAAGATGACCAGTGGCTGGATTTGTAGCAAGTGGCACATTATATAAATCACATAAGCGGAGTAACATTTGAACATCGGGCTCGTGGGGGTGCTTGCCTAAAGGATCCCTAAAAAAAATAACTGCATGCACCTTTTTTTCTGCTACTTCTGCTGCTATTTGCGCATCCCCACCCATAGGGCCTGAAAGTTTGGCATCTACTTTTAGCCCAGCTTGCGCAACATGTTTACCTGTGGTACCTGTTGCAATTATTTTAATACCAGTTAGCTCGTTTACGTGATCTTTTAAAAAAGCAACCATTTCTGCTTTTTTACCATCATGTGCTACAATTGCAATTTTAGAAATATTATCTGCGAACATTGTTTCTTTTATTAAAATCAATTCTTCAATTTTACAAATAATTACCTTTACATGCTCATTTTATTGAAACTTTAGAATTATGGGTAATTGTTAAAAAGTTAATTCAAAGAGTTATTTGAAAAAACCAACTTTTAAATTCAAATTTTCATCGATTTAAAGAATGAGTACAATCAGAATAGACTAACTTAACATCAAAAATAAATTTTTATGAAAAGAAGAATTTTTTCAGTTGTATTAGTAATTGCATTTGTATTTAGCTGTCAGACTGTTCCGGTTACAGGTCGCTCTCAATTGGCTTTGATACCGAACTCTGAATTATTGCCAATGAGTTTTCAAAGCTATGATCAGGTGCTTAAAGAAAGCAAACTATCTAATAACAAGGAGCAAGCAGCCATGATAGAAAGAGTTGGTAGAAGAATTCAAGCCGCAGTTGAAAAATACATGACTGATATTGGTGCCGCTTCACAATTAAACGGATTTAACTGGGAATTTAAACTCATAGAAGATGATAATACCATCAATGCATGGTGTATGCCAGGAGGTAAAGTAGCTTTTTATACGGGTATTTTACCCATCTGCAAAGATGAAGCTGGTGTAGCTGTGGTTATGGGCCATGAAATTGCACATGCAATTGCCAATCATGGCGGTGAGAGAATGAGCCAAGGAATGCTACAGCAGTTAGGTATGTCATCTCTTTCTGTTGCATTGGGCCAAAACCCAACAATGACAAACCAATTGCTCCTACAATCAATCGGTATTGGCTCGCAAATCGGAATGTTGAGCTTTTCTAGACAACATGAATCAGAAGCAGATAAAATTGGATTGATATTCTCTTCTATGGCTGGCTATGACCCAAGAGAGGCTCCAGAGTTTTGGAAAAGAATGAAAGCAGCTTCTGGAGGACAAGCACCTCCTGAATTTCTTTCTACGCACCCTTCTAGCGACAGAAGAATTAGCGACTTAAATGCACAGATGCCAGAAGCTATGAAGATTTATAATCAATACAAAAAATAAAAATTAAAAAGCCCATCAGGGCTTTTTATATGGTATTAAGTAGTTGAACAGTAATGAATCATCTTTAGCCTTGCCAGGGTGGTCCTTGCCAGGACTAATTACAAAATGTTCATTATGTGTTTACTACATGAAATCCTAGCAAGAGATTTTATATATTTATTTTTATCTCATTACTTATGGTTGCAATTTTTGCTTGTAATTCTTTTAAAGAAATAATTAAAAAAGATAAAGCGAATCGATATACTGAAGAAATTGCCTCCTAAATCTGATGGAGGAAACTTATCCATATCGATATAATACATTTTTAACATTTGTTTAAAAATACTGAAACGCTATTCAATTTACATCTATCTTTTCAAGCCCTAGCCTTCCATTCGTCAAATATTTAATTCTATAGTATTTTTTTTATCCGCTTTCTATAAGAGTCTATTCATTTTTTAAATTAAAAAAATTATATTTATATATATTTGCGAGCTATTATTAGTAGCATATTTGCTATGCTATTTTCATTAATAGTAATATTTAGTCACTAAAATTTTAAAAGTTATTAAAAGACAAAGAAGAAGTACAAATAATGACATTTTTTTCAGAACCAATAGAAAAATTAGAGCTAGAGAAGTAAGATTGGTTGGTGAAAATGTTGAAACAGGGATTTACAATATTAATGATGCCCTCAAAAAAGCAGAAGAGGAAGGTTTGGATTTGGTTGAAATTTCACCAAAGGCCAACCCACCTGTATGCAAAATAATAGACTATTCTAAGTTCAAATACGAACAAAAGAAAAAACAAAAGGAACTTAAAGCAAAAGCCCATAAAACAGTAGTTAAAGAAATCAGATTTGGTCCTAACACCGACCAGCATGATCTTGATTTTAAAACAAAACATGCCCTTAACTTTCTTAAAGATGGAAATAAGGTAAAAGCCTATGTTCAATTTTACGGGAGATCTATCATTTATAAAGATCGTGGTAAAGAGTTATTAGAGAAATTTGCAGCAGCATTAGAAGAAGTAGCAAAAGTAGAGAGTGCGCCAAAACAAGAAGGCAGAAGAATGATTCTAATGCTAAGTCCCAATAAATAGAAATTAAGTAAATTAAAAAAGCAGTATATCTCGTAGATATGCTGCTTTTTTTATGCTTAATTATGAATAACCGATTAATAATTATAAATTTGCAACCTCAAAATAAGGCTTACTTATAAAACATATTTTTAGTCATGCCAAAAGTAAAGACAAAATCAGGGGCAAAAAAGCGTTTTAAATTAACCGCCTCTGGTAAAATTAAAAGAAAACATGCTTTCAAAAGCCACATCCTTACAAAAAAAGGAACAAAGCAAAAACGTAATCTAACTCGTATGGGTCAAGTTCACGAATCTGATGTTTCTCGTGTGAAAGACATGTTAAAAATCTAATTTATTCAATTCATTTAAACTTAATTTAAGATGCCTAGATCAGTTAATCACGTTGCTTCTAGAGCCCGAAGAAAGAAAATCTTAAAATTAGCGAAAGGATACTGGGGAAGACGTAAAAACGTTTGGACGGTAGCTAAAAACGCTGTTGAGAAAGGTTTATCATATGCTTACAGAGACCGTAAGCAGAAAAAAAGAAACTTCAGGAGCTTATGGATACAGAGAATAAATGCTGCCAGTAGAATGCATGGAATGTCTTACTCTCAATTTATTGGTAAGGTAAAGAAAGCAGATATCAACTTAAACAGGAAAGTATTGGCAGACTTAGCCATGAACCATCCAGATGCCTTTAAAGCAGTAGTAGAAAAAGTTAAATAAGTATTACTTTTACATTCTATAAATGAAAGCCCGAATTAATCGGGCTTTTTTATTTTACTGCAATCATTGAAATTTCAACATTCACATCTTTTGGAAGGCGGCTCACTTCCACAGTTTCCCGTGCAGGAAAATTATCTTTAAAATAAGAACCATAGATCTCATTGACTTTTCCAAAATTTGCCAAGTCACTTAAAAAGATACTAGCCTTTACAACATGCTCAAAGGTATAGCCTGCCTCTGAAAGTATATGCGCTAAGTTTGTCATCACTTGTTTTGTTTCGGCTTCAAGGCTATCCAATATTAAATTACCTGTTGAAGCATCTAAGGGTATTTGACCAGAAACATACAAAGTATTTCCTGCCAATACTGCTTGGCTATATGGTCCAATAGGTTGCCCCGCTTTGGGTGTGTTAATTATCTTCTTCATTGTTGATTATTCAACGGTTACTGATTTAGCTAAATTTCTAGGTTGATCTACATTACAACCACGCATAATAGCAATATGATACGATAAAAGTTGTAATGGAATAGATGAAACCAAAGGCATAATGGCCTCATGTGTAGGAGGAACTTCTATTACGTGATCTACCATTTTCGGAATAAGTGCATCTCCTTTAGTTACAACAGCAATTACTTTTCCATGTCGCGCTTTTACTTCTTGTATGTTAGAAATGATTTTGTCATAAGAACTATCACGCGTAGCAATAACTACCACAGGCATTTCTTTATCTATCAATGCGATTGGTCCATGCTTCATTTCTGCTGCAGGGTAACCTTCAGCATGTATATACGATATTTCTTTTAACTTTAATGCACCTTCCAGCGCCACTGGAAAATTATAACCTCTACCTAAGTAAAGGAAGTTTCTAGCATCTTTGTATAATGCCGAAATCTTTTCTATTTCACCATTTAAGTCAAGTACTTTTTTGATTTTTTCTGGTATACTTTCTAATTGCTTAGATAGCTCAATAAATTGATTTTTGGTTATGGTATTCTTTTGTTTTGCCAACATTAAAGTAAGTATATACAAAACAGTGAGTTGCGCTGTAAAAGCTTTAGTACTTGCTACTCCAATTTCAGGTCCTGCATGGGTATAGGCACCTTCATGGGAAGCCCTGGCAATAGAAGAACCTACTACATTGCAAATCCCTATAATTATTGCACCTTTGTTCTTCGCTAATTCTATTGCTGCAAGGGTGTCAGCCGTTTCACCAGATTGAGAAATAGCAATAAGTACATCCCCTTTATTGATAATTGGATTCCTATACCTAAACTCTGAAGCATATTCTACTTCTACTGGAGTACGTGCTAATTCTTCAATTACATACTCTGCTACCAAACCAGCATGCCAGGAAGTGCCACATGCTACAATAATTATCCTTTTGGCTTTTACCAAATCATCTACATGCCTTCGAATACCACCAAGAAGCGCATGTTCTTGTGAGGAAATAAGTCTTCCGCGCATACAATCGGCCACTGAACGAGGCTGTTCAAATATCTCTTTGAGCATAAAATAATCAAAGCCGCCTTTTTCAATGGCTTCAAGCTCCATATCTAATGTATGTATATAAGGAGATTGATCGATAGCCTCTATATTCTTTATGTTTATGCCAGATACCCTATCAATAATTGCTATTTCTTCATCATTCAAATACACTACATTTTTTGTGTATTCTATTATCGGTGTTGCATCTGAGGCTAAGAAGAACTCTGAATTATTAACTCCAATACCTACCACCAAAGGACTCCCTTTTCGAGCCGCTATTAATTGATCTGGGTTTTCTTTAGAAATAATGACAATTGCATAGGCACCAACTACTTTGGTTAATGCAATCCTTACCGCTTCTTCTAGTACACAGTCATTATTTTTCTGAATATCTTCAATAAAATGAATAAAAACTTCTGAATCTGTTTCACTTAAGAATTGATGTCCTTTCAGCTCTAATTCTTTTTTTATTGATGCATAATTTTCTATAATACCATTATGGATAATCGCCAATTTTTGATCAGATGAGTAATGCGGGTGTGCATTAGAATCATTTGGTTCTCCGTGAGTAGCCCAACGAGTATGACCAATTCCTATATTACCTTTTGGAGCCGAAGTCTCGAAAGTTTTTTCAAGATCTGCAACCTTCCCTTTCTTTTTATAAACATCTAGGTCATTATTTAATAATGCTACCCCAGCAGAGTCATACCCTCTATACTCGAGTCTTTTTAAGCCTTTAATTAAGATATCATAAGCGTCTTGCTCACCGAGATAGGCAACAATTCCACACATAAAAAAATAGATTAAGTTTAAAAAATGATAGCAATTATAACTGCTATTTGCTATATATAATAAGTTTCTTTTACTTATTATTTTTCGAATAAACAAAAAAATCCTCAAAAGAGGATTTTTTATATTAATAATATAAATAATGTCAATCTCTGACTTCATTGGTTGTATAAAACAACCTGAGTTTTAGTGCTTCCTCTGAAATTGTATTATCCCCAAAAATACCTCTTGCTATACTTCCTCTTGCTATAAATGGATTTATCAAAATACCATTATTCGATCTTTGTCCTTTTATAACTTCTTGCATGTATGAAGTTATATCTACAATAGGATAAGTACCAGCACCTAGCCGGTATGAGGCGGATAAAAAAGGTAAATTTAGAGAGGTGATAGGTACATTTTGGGGTACTTCCTCTGTTACTGTTTCGGCCGTTCGCCCTTCTTGAAGTAACACAAAGTTTACATTAAAATCGCCGTTACCATCTAATACAAAAAAACCAAGAGTAGAAGGTGGTAGTCCATGTATATCTTGGCTTGCTAGAATTGGATCGAAAGTTAATTCCGCCTTATTTATGGCAATATTCGGATTTTGTGATGCAAACTCAGCCAACCAAGGAAATTCTAACTTTGTTGTTATACCAGCTCCTGATTGTATATACCACTCGTTGTTAGTTAATTCAGTACTTATTTCTTTCTGTGACTTTAAATCGCTCAAAAAAGGTGTATTTGTGAAATCTGAATTGACCTTAAAAAAGCGGGGACCAACAAAGAAATTTTGAATGCTAGAAACAGTATCTTCGGGCAGAGAGAAGTACAGTCTAAAAATAAAGTCTACGGCTGAATTAGGAGGTTGCACAAAACTTAATGTGTAAGCATCTGCAATCGAATCTACTGGTCTTATATTTATTCCCTGAAATATATTAGTTTCAAAAAGACCCTGATCTAGCATATTTACATCAGTTCGGCTTTCGAAGAGTTTTTCCCCTATCGCATCTGCTTCAAAACTCAAAGTATTTAAAGAATCTTCTGCAGGTATCAAACTCGCTGAGCCTACTACTGTATTTTCAACTCCAATAATACTGTTTTGATAATAAAGGATCGTATCATTGATTATTTCGTTTAACTCAAGAAGTTCAAAATCTTGAGATACATTTTCATCACCTGAGATGAGGGTGTATCTCAAAACTAACCTTGCAGAATCAAAGATTGCATTATTATCTGATGCAATAAAGTCTTCGTCATATTCATTCGGGATAAATAATTTGAAAAATGACTCTGTATTTGTTTGCCCAAACTTCTCATCAGTTTCTGCCCCAGCAAGCATATTACTACTTGTAGCAACAGAATCTATCAACTTTACGGAGGTCTTTATAGTAAAAGTGTCTGAAAAAAAAGTATTCAATAAAACACCTTCATCTTGAAAAGAAGAACCTATGGAGTCTACTTCATTGCAGGAGGTAAAGTATAAAAGGATTACTGAAAGTAGTAATCCTTTAAAAATATTAATCAAGTTTTTAATCAAAATGCCAGAACTATTCTGCAAGTTCATTATAAATCTCATAATACGAATCTATATAATTGCCATTATTGGCTTCAATAATGTTAATTTTCTTACTTTCTTCAAATTCTGTTAGTAAACCGTTGATTGAGCTTTCAACTTCTTTGCTTGCTTTAGTTACCCTGTCTGAATACTCAGCACCAATTTTAATAAATCCATTAAAATCAGCCGTTTCTAAGCTTTTCAACATGGTATCTTCAATATCCATCATTTTTACTTTAGCAAGTAAGTCATTGCTAAATTTATGTTGGAAACTAGTATTGAAAACTGTAAAGATGGTTTTAGCATCTTTAAACATTGGATCATTTTTATAGGTCGTTTTCAGATACATTGGTATCAAGCTAGTCATCCAATCATTACAATGTACAATGTCCGGTGCCCAGCCAAGTTTTTTTACAGTTTCAATTACACCTTTACAAAAGAAGATTGCACGTTCATCATTATCATTATAGAATTTTTCTTGTTTGTCTTTAAAAACAGACTTACGATGGAAATAATCTTCATTATCAATAAAATAAACTTGTAGTTTGGCACTTGGGATTGAAGCAACTTTAATAGTCAGTGGTTTCTCTTCTTCTCCCACATTAATATTAATTCCCGACAACCTTACTACCTCATGAAGTCTATTTTTTCGTTCGTTGATTATTCCAAATCTCGGTACCAGAATCCTGATTTCCATACCCCGCTCTTGCATAGATTGAGGCAACTTTCGTACATAGTCTGCAACTTCAGAACTTTTTAAAAAAGGATTGATCTCGCTAGAGACATAGAGGATTTTAAGATTTCCCATATTTTTGGACTTTTACAGTTATTTTAGTACAAAAATACGAAAAAATATAGGTATTTCCATATAAATGTATCACAAAAGCAAATTTCCCCATACTTTGATCAAGCGATTTCCTTAGATAAAACAATGCAAAAGTTGTAAAAAAAGATGCCTATACAATTAAAATATTTCTTCATTTCCAATAATTTTTTTATGAATATAAACACCTCTTGTTATTGAATCAGTGCCATAAAAAGGATCTGAAATATCATTAATATATTGAAAAGAAATTTCTAAAGATTCTATCAAACCAACGTTTTCTGCAAAACGTTCCCACTTTATATTTTTATCTACTAAACTTGAGTCTTCTTGGTGTATTACCCTGAAGGACCTTTCATAATCTTCAAAAGGAAGTAAAAAACCTTGTAAGGTATAATTTTGGAATTCTAAACTGTTTAAGGCATTGCCATTCCAATTTGAATCGCGATCAAGAGGTAAAACCAATTTGATAAAAGGGATGTTATTTTCGGTTTTAATAATCCTGTTAAAATCTTGTTTTATACTCCAAACTGAATCTAATTGCCAATCACCTAATGTATCTAATCGTGTATATCTAAATAGTTGCTGTGTAATGCCCTCGCCTGAAAAATCAGGAATCGTATCCCCTACTTCTTCCCTTAAATAATAAATGAGTGTGTCGGTTGGGTCAAATTCCCTGTAGATTATTTGTTCAACCCTGTAATCAACTTTATGCCCTTTTTGCAAGGGTAAAAAATCACTTCCAAATAAACCAACGGGTGGTTCAATTACTGCTTCAGTACAAGCAAAAAAAGTGAAAAGCAATAAAACAATAGAGATAAAAAAATACTTGTTTTTCATGCCTTTAAAAACGATAGATGTATCGTCTTATTGGCAAAGTCTTAAATCAAAAACCGATGTAACACTTTCAGTATTAAAGAATCGATTACCGCCAATGGTCTTTTAGAAAATGTGCCTTTAGCTCTATTGGCAAGAATGGCATTTACAGAAAGCATTTCGTGTTTTAACATTTTACCGAAAGCGTAGTAAGCAGCAGTTTCCATCTCAAAATTACTCAATTTAAAAGCGCCAAATCGAAATGTTCTTAATTGGTGTAATAGATCAACATTTTTTACTGGTGCCCTTAAAACCCGTCCTTGTGGTGAATAGAAACCAGGACTAGTAATTGTATTCCCTTCGATCATGTCATAGCCAATTTGTTTTAACAATTCTTCTGAGCAAGAAGTGAAATAAGGGGTAATATGTAGGTTAGCATGCCTTTTAAGCTCCTTGCAAATATTTTTTTCTTCTTTGTTTTGCGGAAGTTTATAGAATGTCATGAGGTTATCAAGACCAATAGCATTGATTGAAACCAAGTGGGAATTAAGGCGAGTTCTCGCTTGCATGGCACCAGAAGTTCCTATTCTAACGATACGTAGTTTTCTCCTTCTACTTTTACGCTTTCGGTTATTAAAATTTATACTGGCTAAAGCATCGAGTTCAGTCATTAAAATTTCTACATTATCGGTACCGATACCACTGGAAATTACAGTTACCCGCTTTCCATTAAAACTACCTGTATGGGTAATAAACTCCCTTTGGTTCATTTCAAAATCTACTGTGTCAAAATATCGACTTACTTGATGAACCCTACCAGGATCACCCACTACAATAATGTTATCTGAAATATCTTGAGGGCGTAAATGCAAATGATATATACTGCCGTCTTTGTTGATAATTAGTTCTGAAGCTGGATAATCTACAGAAAGGCTTTTTATTTTTTTTGCATTATGAGATTGCATGGAGTCTTTTATGAAAATGCGTTAGAAACAAACAATTGTAAGTTAGCATTTTCACCAAAAAAGAAGTAGCTCTTACAAATTATTTATAAGAGCCAAATAACCATAATAATATAAGTGCAATGATGATGGCGACATAGGCCAATCTTTTCTTATCGCGATACCACAATTCACTTAAACCGTGTTGGGAATGAAAGCGATGATATTCACTTACAAATTTCTTGTAATTTTTATAGCGCCTTATCCTTTCTACTGGGGGATCTTTACGGTCAATTTCTACTTTAATTCTTGTCATGATCTAACCTCCTTTTAAATTATAAAGGTGTTTTTTCATTTTTTCTATGATCCTGTATGTTTTTATTTTTGCATTAACATCTGTAAGCCCTAACATATACGCCATTTCTTTAAAAGATCTCCCTTCGAAAAATCGTAGTTCTAACAACACTACTTCATCTGCAGAAAGTGCCTCTAAAAGCTTAACCAAGATGTTTTTTCTTAGTTCACTTTCGTTGAAATCTAATTCAATTTCCTCAATTAAAACTTCTAAATGTTCGTGTTTTAAACTTACTAAACGCTCTTTGTTTTTTTCTTTCCTAAAATAAAGATTTACCTCGTTCAATGCTATTTTAAATAACCAAGCCGAAAAAGGCAAGCCTTGAAAACGATATTTCGATAAGTTATTCAAGCATTTAAAAAATACATTAGAACATATATCGGCAGTTATTTCTTCATCGCCTACCCTTCGGTTTATATAGATGAAAACGCTTTCAAAATAGCGGTTATATATTTTAGCAAAATTTCGAGTATCACGCTGTGCACTTCTTATAATTTCTTGCTCAGCCATGATCTCTGCCCTTGTCTGGTGATAAGTACTAGCAGCCCAAAAAGCATTACAGAGATTATTCTCGTTACTTTTTGTAATGAATTGATAATTAAAAAGATAGTTGTTTTCTAAACGTATTGAAAGTGCCCTTGTAAAATTGTTGATGGTCTGATACATACCTTGAACGGAAGGCATTTTAAAACTTCCGGTGGTGGTATTGAAATTTATAACTCCATACATAGTTTTAAAGGATTATTTGGTTTTTAATTATTGTTTTACAGGATATTGAAAAATTTGTAAGCCCACTTTTACATCTACAATATCATCTAAGTAATTTTTTCTTTTTACCTCATTTACTTGAATCATCAATCTATCCCCTTTTCTCGCTTTCTCTCTAATTTCATTAAGGTTAATGGTTTCTCCATCTTCTCTTAATGTCAATATAGCTGTATTGCCCCTAACCAACATTACTTCCCAAGCGGTTACCCTGTATCGCGCATCTCTCGGATTGGTTTCTTTAAAATCTTGATCAGGTATTGCCATCGCCTTTAGACGAGAAGGTACTCTTCCTCCATTTATTTGATCGATTTCCTTGTTTTTATTAAATATTTTAATCTCAGGTTTAGGTATTCGCTTAACTCTAAAATCTTGTTGACCAATGGTTGTTCCCTTATTTTTTACTGTAAGTGATACTTTTCCAGCTTTAGGCACAATTGTAATTTTACCTTTGTTATTCTCTTTTTTCAATGTACCACCAGTAATAGTAAAGTCTGGTGCAAAATGTACGCCTAGTTCTGGTGCAGCTACTTGTAATGTATTGCCAGCATCGAAATAAAGAGTCTGAATAGCCGCCGAAATAAATTGCAGGGTAGGCTTTTGGACTATGTATTCTTCACTGATATCGAAAGTTTGAATACCTTGAGGGGTTTGTATTGAAATTTGTCCATTCCACTGTCTGGTAGCTTTTCCTTCACTGTCAAAATTATTGGCACTTGCAGTAAACTCCAATAAACCCTTACCATCTTCTCCCACTTTAATTTCACCAACATTGGCTTGCATTTCGGGCTTGGCCGCTGAAGAACTTGCTACCAACATAACTTTGGCTTTATAAGGAGTTCCAGCTGGGATAATCCTTGACTCAGGACTTACAAAAGCTTCTACCTGATCAAAAGGAATGTCTTCTGCCCCTACTTTTTGGGCTAGCTTTTCCAATACTTTGGCCTCAGCCCTTAACATATCATTTTGGAATTGGCTCAGTACAGCCAAGGCGGCAATCATTGGGGTTTCTTCAAAATTGATATGGGCAAAGTCTTTCTTATTTTGGTCTTCATTTTTTTGGAATTGCGCAATTTCCCAAGCATTAAGTGCGATAGGTGGTATTTTTACTGCAGTATCCACCTTATTAATGTAAGCCACATAGTCTTTCAATATTTTTTCTAATTGATAAGCTGCCCCATCTTGTTTAGATTCTGAACCAAGCATAAATGCCATAACTTCATTTTCTTCTTCAATATTGGCATATTGCTGGTCTTTATCAATTCCTCCTGAAAGTTCTATAATTTTCTCTCTGGTACTTGCCAAAACATCAAGTACATCATTACCTTTTTCAATTACTTCTTGAGACTTTTTATAATGTAAAAGGTCACTATCTCTATTCCCTCTCTCTTCTACTGAAAGCCTAATTTGTCTCACAGTTCTAAGGTTGTCATTTCGGGTTGAAGTTGCCGTTTTTTGCAAGCCTTCATCTATCAATACAAATTTATCTAGTACTGTATTGGTTACTTGCAATGCCAGCATGGCGGTGAGGACAATGTACATCATCCCAATCATTTTTTGCCTGTTTGTTTCTTTCTTTCCTGCCATAGTTGTTGAATTATGTTACAGTGTGATTTTGTCTTCATAATTCAGTGGTAGAAAAAAGGTACAGATTTGAGGAAATATTTTTCTATAAAAAATGAAAAAACTCCATTAAGATGAATCTATTCAATAGATAAGTAACTGATTTTTAATACCTTACTTATAAAAATACTAAATGTATCTCACTACTATACAATTTTCACCCATGGGTTGTAGCACACAGTCTGCGGCGCACAGCCCATCATCGAATTAGTGTGGATTGTGTGCCTCAATACACGGTTATCTTGTGTTTTGTATAGTAGAATATAAATGTATTAATATCAAGAATTAAAAAGACAGATTTAAAAAAGAAAAAAATTGAAACCTAGTGATGAATGAGAATCTATTAAATGCGCCTAAAATGCTATTATTTAGCTAAAAATTGTTCAACATCACTTGTCCACGCTTCTTTATATTTAGTTAAATAGTTTTCGTGGGCAGCCTCTTTATAAATTTTCAGTATTTTATTCCCTTTTAAGTTTTCATATATCTCATCAATTTCTTCTCTACTCACTTTCATATCTTTCTGGCCGTAAAGTAGCAGTGTTGGGCATTTAATATGTTTGGCATAAGTGGTAGGATTGAATTTAAATGCCCAAAAACCATTATGAATACCTCCCCAAAAAACTAAAAGTGCTGCCATTGGAAAAGTTGGAACATTCATCAATCTAAATCTTGCACTTACAGTTTTATACATAGAACCAAATGGACATTCAATAATGATCCCTTTGGGTTCTAAATCATGATCATGTATCGATTTCATTACTGCAACCGCTCCCATAGAAGTCCCAAATAAGTAAATGTCCTTTTCACCTTTTTCCACTAAATAATCGTAGCATGTTTTAACCTGTTCCGCTTCCAAAAAACCAATGGTTGTTTGAGAACCCTCTGAACCACCAGAGCCCATAAAATCTACGAGAAGCGTATTGTAGCCAAGTTGGTAAAAGATTTCGGCCTTATCTAACATAGAAGACTTATTGCCACTAAAGCCATGAAACAAAATAATTGTACCTAATGCGTTTTCTGTTTTTATCTCCCAACATTCTATTTCTTTATTACTTTGCAAGCTGATTGTTCTATATTCAGTAAAAGGAATTTGTTTGTTTATGGGTCTTGGGTTACTCACTCCAAAAATTAATGTTTTAATCTTTTCTGTAGCACTAAGCGCTTTTGGATTTTTTGTTTTTGCTATGGCTTGAGTTGCAAAGTGAGTGAATTTATATGAATGAAATATGGCAACCATATTCATTAAAACAAAGAGGATTACAAAAGCTCCAACACAGTACTTTTGCCATTTTTTAAGTTTTCTCAAGGGTCTTATCTATCAGGTGATACTTAAAAATAAAACCATTATACACTTTATATATCTTTTTCTAATTTTTTCTAAAATGTAGTATTTGAAACTGCTAAACTTTAAGTTAAATTTTACTTGGTGAAAAGCATCTCAAATGTTTTTTGTCTTAATGAAAATCAATTCACCCAAAGCATGATTTTTTCTTGAATTTGTTTAAAATCTGATTTGTGAGGTATATGCTTTGCATCTTTTAGAACATGAATTTCTTTTAGATTGCTAAAAGCTGATTTAGCCTTTTTTATAGTTTTATCGGCAGGGAAAAATATATCATTTTCAGCTACAATCATGTACACAGGATTGTTGAAATGTTGCACATTAGATGGATTTAGTAATGTTGGCCTTCTAAAATCCAAGTGTAAGCCTAAAAGTATAGCCTTTTGAAAATCGAACATGTATTCATCATCTTTCGGAACAAAAGGCGCTATAAAGTTTCTTAGTGCTGCATCTTTTTTAGTAAGCTGAAATTGTATTAATGGAAGTGTCAATTTTGTGAAGGATGGCCAGAAAGCTCCGTTTGCCATACCACTTGGTACAATGAAAATACATTTTTCAATTTTAGCTGGCTTATACTGCACAAGCTTCTGAAGAATGAATGCCCCGTATGAAATTCCTATAAAATTGGCTTGTTCAATGCCTAATCCCTCTAACACTTCGCTAGCCCAGGTTGCAAATGATTCATCTTTGATATTTAAAACTGTCTCCTCACTTTTTGTGGCTTGCCCAATTGTATCAATGGCAAATAGCAAGTATTTTTTTCTTAACTCTTTTACTGTTTCGAGTGTTAGCGGTGCACCAGCATGAATGCCATGGAAAAGCACGATTTTTTTACCTTGCTCATTACCAGTTTTAATTAATCGTGTTCTTCCGAAGGAAGTTTGGATGTCTAATTCTTTGAATGGAAAACCAAGACTATTTAATTTTTTATCATAAAGATTATGGATGATTTGTTTTGACTCAGCCGATTTATAAATACTTTTCATCTAATAATTTATTGGATAGGAATTGAATTTTTAATAAAATTAGTCCAAATGGACTAATTATGCAAAAATGAAAACAAAGGGCTTAGTAAAAACAAAAAGCTTGGAATTATTTAATAGGTATGGTGTGAAAAATATTACCTTAAGAGCGGTAGCTGAAAAACTCAATAAAAGCTATGGAAACATTACTTATTACTATTCAACCAAAGAGCAACTCATTTATGATCTGTTTGAGGATATGAACAAAGAATTGTTAGCCTTACAACTTGTTCCACCTCAAACTAATCTGTTAGCATATTTTCTTAGCTTACCTAACGATAGCTACGATATTACTTTAAAATATCTGTTCTTTAGCATAGATTATGTTGAGCTCCAACGCAATTACCCTGAGTTTTTTAAGCAAGTAGAAGTATTGAATGAAGCAAGGAAAAATACTTGGTTGTTGCTACTCAAAAAGTTAAGAGAAGATGGGTATTTACATGATTATCTTTCACAGAAAGAATTGGAATACATCATGATTTTGAGTGTAAGTGTACGCACATTCTATTTCCAATCAAACAGTCAAAAAAAATATAATAAGAAAGAATATATCAGGGTGGTAAATCAATTATTAAAACCTTACCTCAGTGCAAAAGGGTTGAAAGTATTTGAAGAATAGTCAGAAGGTATTTATCATAAAAGGTTGTATATGATTTTATTCGGTGTGAAACACTTCATAATTTAGAAAGCCAAGTTTATAGGTAATAGGTTAAGAGAAATTATAGACTAGATTTAGAAAAGTCTTTATTGTAGGTGTAGGCTTTATTTTTTTCTAACGGCTAAATCCTAGTTTCTAATCTCTTGGTTTTCAATAGTAATCTGTTTTAAATCTCGATTTATCAAGTAATTTCATAATGAGCCTCATAAAATAATAAATCGACCATTTTCCAAAGTATAAAATTAAAAAGCTGCTTCAACATTAATAAAAAGGGTGTTTTTTCATTTCTTTAAGAACTTCTTTTGGGCTTAAATAAGTACCTCCTTCATCATTTTCAATTTCTTCTTCAGTATCTCCAAATGCCCTTCTCACAAAATAAGCAAAATCATATATCTGATAGCCGAGCCCATGGGCTATTGCCCGCTTATCGGTATCCCTCTCAAAAGTATTATGGAATTGATTGTCATTTTCATAACTATAGGCAATCAAAGCTAAATCAAAGGCACTTTTATCGAGGTAATACACAGTATGCCCAAGCTCGTGACCTATAATGCCAACTTGTTCATTAAAAGGGGTATTTCTAAGGAGTATAGGCTCAAAAAAAGCTGTAGAGGCATTACTGATCACTACAAGGTATTTTCTTTTAATCCAAGGAAACAAAACTGTTATAGGATCAGGACGAGATGCCAATGGCAAAAAAGTGGGTTTTATGACAAAATCTATAGGAACTTCTTTCAATTCTGGATAATGGGAAAGTGCCAATAAGCATTGTAATTCAAATCCTTTGGCCAACTGCTTATTATTCCCAAATTCTTTTAACAAGGAATTAAAAAGCATTGAATCTTTTTCCGCCGAATACACCTTTTGCACTTTTACAGCCTCTTGAGAAGTTGGGTAGTTGAGGTCTTTCTGGTAATCATTATCTAGGAAAATAAAGAGGAACAAAAGAAGTATTACAACAGAAATACTTGTGAAAACCCATTTAATGAAGCTTAAAAATTTTTTCAATTCAGTGAAATTTATCCTGTGTAAAAGTTAAAAATCAATTGAATGAATTCCTAAATTCTTAGAAAGGATACCCACACTTTTTAGCTATTATCTTTATAAAATTGAGCTTTTAGAATTACTTACAATTAAATTTTCCAATTAAAAATAACTACTGAAAATATACACAACTGATTTGCCATACCAAAGACACTAGCATAAGCGTTAAATTATACTATTATTAAAACTTCATAATACTACTTTTTTTGTCTATTTTTTTGCTATGTCTATAATCAATATTGGTAAAGATGATAACTACCCAGAATTCTTAAATCGGAAAATTGAACTTTGCAATCAAGTTGCTTTGATTTTAATGTTTTTTGTTGCTTTACCTTTTGTAGGTATTAGTTACATCTATTTTAAACCACTTATCATTATTCCAGTAATAGGTGTAGGCGTGTGTATCTCTGCTATAATTCTGAATAATTATAAGTGGCATATTTTAGCAAGGATTATCATTTCCTTTCTTCCTATAACCTTGGCTAATACTTATGGTGGATACTTGGCAGATGCTGGACAACCAATATTACCAGGTTTTGCCATGATTTCATTAAGTTTTTCATTTGTCATTTTCTTGGTAATAGATATAAAAGAAAAAATATTGTTGGTAGCTACCAGTATTTGTATGCTACTTTTTATAATGTCTATGGATTGGTTCAACAACCAATTTGAAATAACACTGGTTAAAGAGGTAATAGTAACAGGATACTTAGCAAAAGTAACCATATTAGTAGGTACGATTACTGGCGCTAGTTGCATTTTATTAGTAATCATTCAAAATAAAAAAGCAGAAGAAAAGGCTGCCCTTCTTCTTATTGAAGCTGACCAGAACAATCAAAAAATGCTTGAAAAAGAAGAAGAGTTAAAGGAAAATATAAAAGTGTTGGAAAATGCTAAAAAAGAAGAAGAAAACAGGCAGTGGATCAACGATGGGTTAAATGAGGCCGTTTCACTGATTCGTGACACAGAAGACACAGAATTTTTGTATAATGAGCTTATTTCATTTATTGTAAAACGTATTGAAGCCATACAGGGTGGTTTATTTTTTATTAATGAAAACAATCCGGAAGATCGATACCTAGAGCTTGTAGCTGCCTATGCTTATGATCGTAAAAAATATATAGAAAAAAGGATAGAAATCGGAGAAGGTTTTATAGGTCAAGTATTTTTAGAAAAAGAATACTTACAGTTAAAAGAAGTTCCTAATGATTATATCAATATCACATCAGGTTTAGGAGAAGCAAATCCAAACCATATACTAATTATTCCTGTAATGGTAAACGATGTAGTTCATGGCGTTTTAGAACTTGCTTCATTTAACGAGTTAGCACCATTCAAGATAGCATTTCTGAAATCACTTGTAGAAAATATAGCATCTGCTTTTTACAATAATCAGGTAAATGCAAAAACTAAAAGGCTACTAGAAAGTACCCAACAACAAGCCGAAGCTTTAAGGGCACAAGAAGAAGAAATGAGGCAAAACCAAGAAGAGCTCAATGCGGTGCAAGAGCAATTAAACTTCCAAAAGAAAGAACTAGAGCGTGAAATAGTGGAATTAAAAAGTAGATTAAAGGAATTTGAAGACAGTTAATCAATCATCTTTTGCTAAAACTCGAAGTCTGAGCTTTTCTTTACTGCTCTTTTCATTTTTAATTCAAGTGACTACCACTAAGAGTCACTGTACCCTTAAGTGGTCGAAGGGAGACCATCCAAGGGAGACCCATACGACCAGCTTATTCCTTTTTTGATAAAACCTGCTTGAAGACTTCCATCTCTTGCATACATTATACACTTATCCAAAGCTTTACCTGATCAAATTTACATTGCCGTATCGGACAATTGGCTCGCCGGGATCTAGCTCACTTTCAAATTTAACTACATAAGGATATAAGCCCGCAGGTGCAGGATTACCATTAAAATTACCCATCCATGGTCTTTCTTTATCGGTTGTTTGGAAAACCATTTCACCCCATCGGTTATAAATGGTAAGTTCATAATTCAAGAAATTGGCACCTTTTACCTCAAAACCATCATTCAAACCATCACCATTTGGTGTAAATGCATTGGGTAAAAATACAAGTGGCTCGCACAATTCCCTTACAAACAATGAGTCTGATAATTCGCATCCTAATTCATTGGTCGCACTCACAAAATAAGCTCCTTCTTCAGTAATAGAAATATCATTAGCAACCACAGGATTTTCCAAAACATCGGAACTCCAAACAACATTTACAAAATTACTTGGCAAAGCTATATCTAATGGCCCTTCAATAAAACAGGCAGTAATTGCATCTTCAATTGGTAAAGGACTGGTATTGAATCTAACTACTACCGTATGAGTAAAAACACATTCTCGACCTGCTACATCAAAATTGGTTGCTATGGCTTCTAAAGTATAAGTTCCTGGTTCCGTAATTTCTATCACAGGATCTAAAGAACCCGTACTCCAAGCATACACAGCAGGTATACCGCCTGGAATGGTAGCATCTATTGTAAAAGTGTTTCCCTCACAAATTAATGTATCTGCTGGTATGTATGGCAAGTCAACCACATTTACCAATACAAAATCTTCACCTGTACAACCAGTCTCGTCAGTGGCAATCACTGTATAAAGTGTCGTTTCAGTTGGTGACACTATAACCGATTCGCCCGAACCTGCATTGTTATCCCATTCTACCCCTACAATGGTGTTTAATGAAGATATACTTGCCGTTAATTCTACCGAATCTCCACCACAAATAAATACATCGGGGATAGCTTCGACCACTGGAGCATCCCGTACATTTACTTGTTTGGTAATAGTGGCAGTACAACCAGAAATATTAGTAATGGTTAAAGTAGCATCATAAGTTCCTACTGCAGGATAGGCAAATGAAGAAGATGTACCTTGTGCATCTATAGTCCCATCACTATCAAAATCCCATTCATAGAGAATAATGGCACTCCCAAAAGTAGCCGATTGATCTAGAAACTGAGCTTCTTCCCCAAAACACACATTCTCTACCATAAAATCAGCTTCGGGAATGGTTAAAATTTTGGTGGTATCATCTATGCAGCCTAAATCACTGGTTACCCGATAAGTAATAGGATATTGACCAGGATCACTTGGATTGAATGTAAAAGAATTTAAATCAAATACAGGTCTAAATGGATCATTATTTATGCTTATTTCTCTTTGAATAATAAAAGTACTTACCTCTGATGAATCTATAGAAGATAAATCCGTAAAGGTTATGCCATCTATTGAACAATTAACTGGGGCAAAATCTGCAATAGGATTGGGTACTATGTCGAAAGTTCTCACCTGTGTATCTGTACAAGAATCTGCGCTTACAACTGTGAGAGCCAGTGACTGCTCACCATTGGTATTATAAATTCTTGAAATGGTATTATTTCCTTGTGTAGTTACTGTATCAATAGTTCCATCATTGTCAAAATCCCAGATATATGAAATTATATTTGGGTTGGCTGAACCTTCAAAAGTAGTTGGCGTTCCTAAACAACTAGACAGTACATTAAAAGAAGCATCTGGTCTTGGATTTACTGTTACTGTTTTTGTAATGCTTACTTCGCAAATCTGTACACCAGTACCAGTAGGAATTGGCACATCCACTCTTAATGTCACAATTTTATCACCTGGGGTATCAAAAGTGAAAATAGGGTTTTGCTCATCTGAGTCAGGGTTTCCATCTTCATCAAAATCCCAACTATATACAGGATCAATACCTAAATTAGGATCATAAATTGTACTATCTAAAAATTGAATTTCTTGATCTGCACAAGCATTCCCCAAACCAAAATTAGCTCCGGGAACAATGATAGAGCTTATCAAAGTATCTGTACAACCGTTTGTAGCTGACTCTACCACCAATCCTATTGTGTAAACACCTGCTGTATCGGCAAGAAAATTAAAGGTTATGTTACCTACTTCTTCGTTGTATAAACTATCATTATCAGTATCCCAATACCTATTGGCGATTACATTACCATTTAAGATAGAGTTTTCACTCACTTGTACGTTTGCTGGTGTACCATTCACTAGATTCTGAACTTCTGCACAATTAAGTGTATATTCTATTTGTGCTTCTGGTGAAGGTAGAAAGGTAACTTCATAAGTTACTATTTGATTACACTTAATATCAGGATTTGCCCCATTTTCTGTGTAATTATGAGTAAGGTCACTTACAAAAACTTCTAATTGATAAGTTCTAGTTTGTGGTGTAGATGTCTGGTTCACCTCAGGTGGTGGTATAACAGTAATTGAAGTGCTATCGCCTAACGAAATAGGATTGGCTACATCAGTAATATCCTGCCATATATAATTCATAGTACCCAACCTCAATATATGAGTGGAGTCAAATGAATCTAATAAAAGATCCCCTTCAGATACGCAATAGTCAAAAACGGTATCTCTAACAATGGGGCAAGGTAAAACTTCTACTCTTTGCGTACCTACTAAATCCTGACAACCGCTTATAGAATCTAGCAAAATTAGCCCTGATAAATATACTCCGGGTTCTGTATAAGTAAATTGTGTGTTTTCACCTTCTCCAAATTCACCATTGCCAAAATCCCATGTAATTACGTAATTAGGATTTATCGGCAAGGCAGTAAAATCTACTGTTAAATCGGGATAGCCTAAGGTATCTGACACGATTAAATCACCTTCAGGGCCATCTATCGTAACATAATCTTCAACAAGTAAAGTATCGAAACAACCTAGTGCATCTTGGGTGATCAATGTTACATCATAAGTACCTGGCTCTGTATAAGTGTAAGCAGGATTGGGTGTTCCTGTTAACTGGTTGCCATCACCAAAATTCCATATCCAGTCTACAGGTTGGTTTACTCCAAAACTATCAACAACTACGGCATTCAAAACAAAGCTAGTATCAATAAAATTTACGGTATAAGGTGGACATTCGGGCACTCCTGAATTATCTGAAGTAAAAGCTGCTACCAAACTATCTGTGGTAACTGTAAATGCAATATCTACTGTATCTGAACAGCTATTTAAATCAAAAAGAATTAATGAACCTGTATAATCAATTCCTTGAGAATTACCCTCAAAAAATAAAACAGGCTCTAGCCCTCCTGCCACTTGACCATCGCTAAAAGTCCATTGTGCACTAAAAGGCTGTAATCCTTCCGATAAAGAATCTACATTAATAAAACCAACCATTTCTCCCCCACAATCGGGCTGTTGCACTATGTCATAATCTGGAATAGGTTTGGTTGGTCTCACCTTCACAGAATCTGAAGCTGTACAACCTAAAGAATCTGTTACCGTTAATTTTGCCCAGAAAAATTCCCATTGAGGGTCATTCACCCTTCCATACACATAAGGATCCGGATTAGGTCCATTAGCATCAATGATACCATCACCATCAAAATCCCATTCCCAAGTTAGGATAGGTGCTATCGAACTACTTAGGTCTCTAAATGTAACTTCCCTATCTCGACAAGTACCAGCATCACAGACTTCAAAATTGATTTCAGGCCCATAAACCTTTACAAAATCAGGTAATACGGTATCAAATTTACAACCGTCTTCAGTGGTAATGATCAAACTCACTGAATAGAAGCCCGGTTCATCATAATTTACAGTTGGACTTACTCCTGTTTGAACCTGTCCGTTACCAAAATCCCAATAATAATTGGTAATGTTTGCCCCATTAACAGTCACTGCACTGGCATCAAATTGAAATTGTGCGGGAAAGCAAATGCCTGTACTTAAAGTAGTTAAGTTAATTCCAGAAAAATCAGGCATGCCAAAAGTTGGCTGAGTTCCCGTTTGGGTAACACTATGGGTACAACCTTCTCCATTTCTCGCATCATCATTCTCTACCATCTGTGTAATAGACCAAGTAGCACCAGGTGGAACAAATACTACTGGATTTCTTATGTTATTTATCACTGTTGTGTTTCCATCAACAGTTATCTCCCATTCGAACCTATCAGCGCCTAAAGAAGCATCGGCAATGAAAAGAGAATCAGGCATACACGGGTCGGTATAGGTATCAAAATCTGCTCTGGGCAATTCTATTCTTAATGCATTTTCAATGATCAATGTATCGACACATCCATTATTAAAAGCATATAAAGCCACATTAATCGGATTTGGATCTGAGTTATCATAGGTAAAACTGCCATCAAAAGAAGTATCCATGATGGTATCCATACCCAAATAATCCCAACCCCATGTAGTTTCATAAGGGTTGTTGATAGAATCAACCACAGAGTTATTGGTAAAGTCTACAGTTGTACCATTACAGATTAAGGTAGCTGAAGGGGTAAAATCCATGGAAATAGGCGGAACACCCACACTCAAAAAGTTATTTCTTGTAAAAGAACTGTTACATCCTTCGGCAGTTTCTACATCCAATGTTATGTTATAAACACCTGTATCTTGAAGTGAAATCAAAGGGTCGATACCCGTATATACCGGATTTACTACATCGCCTGTTCTTGCATTGGTAATTGTCCATGTATAATTTGTAATATCTACAGCTGCTGAAGTACTATCTACCAAAGTAGTAGTGAAATCAGGGGCACAGCCGCCCAATTCAAAAGCGCCAAAATAAGCAACTGTTGGTGTTGCATTGATGTATTCTTCTCTTACAATTTCTGAGGTACAGCCACCCACACCTGTTACCCTCAACGTTACAGTATAAGATTCAAATGCAGTATAATTATGTGATGGGTTTTGATCAGTAGAAGTATTTCCATCCCCAAAATCCCATTCCCAACCAGTAGCTCCTGTAGAGTTATCTGTAAAATTGACTGTAAAATTATCTACACAAAAACCCGTATTATCAGCGGTAAAATCAGCAACAGGTGATTCAGGCACTTCCACCGCATCATCCAAAAAAAATGAACCCTCACAACCTGTAACTGGATCAGTTATAGTAAGCGTTATATCATAAATACCTGGTGCATTGTAAGTATGAAAAGGAGCTAATAAAGAGTCTGCCGTTCCAGTAATAGTAGTACCATCGCCAAAATCCCAGGTAACTTCTTGGTCTGGTAAAATGATATTTGAAATATTCTCAAAAGTGGTGAAAAGTGGAGCACAACCAAATGCATCCCCAGTTAATGAAATTTCAGGAGTAAGTTCAGCAATTTGCACATAATTGGGTTCATTAATGCTGATACTACAACCGTCGTCTAAATTTGTCACAGTTAAATTTATGGCGTAATTTCCAGCAGCTGTATAAGTATGACTAGGTCTTTGCAAATTTGAAGTTGGTGATCCATCTCCAAAATCCCACAAATACTCATAATTACCCGTATCATGCGTAGCTTCAAACTGAATGGTATTGGGCAAATTACAGGTTTGAAGTTCACCAATGGCATTAAAAGCTAAATTAAAACCTTCTGAAACAGTTATATCTTGATTTAATGCAGTAATATCAGTACACCCTTCCTCATCTCTTACAGTTAGCGTAACATTATAAATCCCTGGTGCATTATAAGTATGCGTAAGGGTTTCCTCATCAGATACTGTTCCATCTCCCAAAACCCAAAAATAGGTTAAGTCCCCTCCTTCAGGGTCTGTGGAAGCACTTCCGTCAAATGTTACTTGCAGTGGTGCTAAAGCACAAGTACCAGTTGTAAGACCCATTGTATTGATTTCGGCTATTGGTGGTGCCTTTACAGTTACTTCAACAGGTGTAACCACTATCGGATTGCCATTTGTATAGGATCCACTTACTGAGATATTATAAGTAGTAGCTATACCATTATTCAACTCATAAAATGCACCGGGATTTAGGATTTCGTCTGCAAAATTTCCATTTCCTAAATCCCATCTTAGCCCATCTGTATCCACAACAAGATTGGGATCACCAGTATCTATAGAAAAATTTGCCCTTAAAAAACCGCAGCCATCTGGAAATTCATTGACTACTATATTTTGTGCCCAAACAACGCTACCCGTTGTCAAATGACAAATAATCAGAAATAAAAAAAATCGATATTTTCTAAAAATGAAATTCATCAAAAAGAGGAATGTTATTTGCAACTGTTTACATGTAATATTTGTCTCAAAAAATGAACCGAAAGTAGCATTAAAGAGTTTTAATCTACCTTCGGATGACTAACAAACTTAACGTAATTATAGTTGAGCATTCTGTTATAAAATAATAATTATCCTATAAATTTATGCCGAAAAGGCACTTTGAAAAGTACAATTAGGAATAAAGCAGGTTATATGTTTAAATCGTGTAAGTTTAATTTTATTACATTTTTTTTAATTGTTTTTGGCTTTAAGCTACATGCGCAGAATATTGTAACATACGCTGGGGAATCAAGAGCAGAAAGATTTTATTCTGTGTTAGAACTTTCAGATGGTACATACGTGGTAAGTGGGGCTACAAAAGATTTAAATTGGGTTAATGGAAATCCTAACTTTGTTCAAATAGGAGCGCAAAACATAAATAACAATGGCGTAGATGCTAGAGATGTAAATGTGCCCTTCATCCTTCACATCAGTAATGATCTTCAACAGATACTAAATGTAGTTTCTTTACCTGCCGGAGCTGCTATCAACATTAAACATATAAAAATAGATACTCCACCCGGGGCTGGAACTGGAAATATGTATGTGTCTGGCACAACTGCTGGTGGATATTTCTTAGGTAGGTTGAATAATAATTTTGTAAATGGCGTACCAAATGGCTTTGTTTGGACATGGAATATTGACGCAACAGGCGATCACAGAGAAAGACAACCCTGGGATGTTGGTGGAGATGGGAAAGTGGTATATGCTTCTGGTACACCAGATGCTTTTGATTTTGCCGCTGTTTATCGTTTAAGACAAGATGGTGCAGCTAGAGATGTTGTTGAAAATTGGCGGTATCATGTTGGCACCGATGTTAGGGACGGAACACCTGCAGAAGGTATGTGGACGCCTGCTTTCTCTAACAATCAAGTAATTACGCAATATAGTGGTGTAGTCTTTAAAGCGGATACGCGTTGCTCATTGCGTTCTTGGACTCCCCAAGAATACAATGACTTAATTCCAGATGGCAATGGAGGCACCAAACAAGGTCAATGGCCTATGGATGTATTTTATTCCAGTGCTTGTGATATTGATAGGCCTCAAGCCACCATGAGTATGGGGGGATACACCAATTACATTTTAGGTGATAACGATACGCATAGAATTGGGGCTATTGCTGTTGATAAAACCAATAACCATATCTACATCGGTGCCAGTATCAATTCTGTAACCAGCGCAGGGCAGCCAGATTTTGAACCTTTTGTAATAGCTTATACCAATAATGGCACAAAAAAATGGTGGAGTAGACTTTATACTGAAACTATAGACCAATCACCTCCTGATCAATTTGTAGATGGCCTTACAATTGATTATGCCTTAGGGGCATTGGTAGTGGTGGCCAGACAAGCTGGAAATAATGTAGAAGCGTTCTGGTCGGGAAATGATGTTCAAAACAATGTATTACACCCTCCTGGAACGCCAACATTTCATTCTGCTTTTACAGGTACAAATGGAAATATAGATGTTTCTTGGTTGGGTAAATTAAGAACAAGTAATGGTGACCTTTTGTATAGTGTTTATATAGCAGGTTATAACGGCGGTGGCGCCCTTGGTGCTCCATATGTAGACCCTGAATTAGATGGCTGGCCTGATCATAATGCAGGGAATGCCGACCTTAATACTGCTACTGTAGATATAAATGTTTATGCTGATGCTGGAGGAAATGTTTATACATTAACAACAGCTCGAGCTTTTGTAACTACTGCAAATGCTTATCAAAAACACCAACTACCAGCGAATGGCCCCTCTGCTTGGGCAGCGAACGTAAGGGTGTATACACCAGATTTAAGAGACCTTGTTTATAGCTCTGCACTTACTGGGGTAAATCCAGCCGCAGGAACTGGTGGTGGAAATACCTCATTACATGGTGTGTTTCCTGTTCAAAATGGGGTAATTATTACAGGTAGACATTTTGCAGGTGGGAATGGGCAAGCCATAGGTACTACTATCCCGACGGCCAATATTCCTCCTTGGGGAGTAAATGCACCTAACGGAGAAAGTGCTATTTTAGCCAGGCTTACTTATTCAAACATAGAAGCCATTTTTAATATGGATCCTCCCCTTGGCAATTGCGTTGGTCAAACCACAGTAGTAACAGACTCTAGTTATACCATAGGGGGAGAAATTAATTCTTGGCAATGGAACTTTGGAGATGGGGCGAATCCGAATTCCGCAAATACACAAGGGCCTCATAATGTGACCTGGTCAACCTCCGGAGAAAAAACTGTAAGCTTGATTGTGGGAAATACACTTGGCGATACAGATACCTCAGAAGTAACTTATCAAGTATTTCCAGCTCCCTCGGCAGGTATTACCTCTAACCCACCTAATGGCAGTTTAGACCCAGCACCAATCACTGTAGCATTAAGTCCAACTGAAGATGTAGAAGATGGATTTCAATATTTATGGGAAATAGATGACCCAGTAGATGGGACGGTTATTTACAATACGGCTGAACCCAATCATCAATTTCCAACCTCAGGCGATTATGTAGTAAGATTAACGGTTACCAACGGCACATGTGTTGTCACAGATTCAGTTACACTAAATGTAACAGGAGGACCAGGTCCAATAGATCCTGAATTTATTATTGATCAAGAAGGGGTTTGTTTAGGGCAGCCAGTAGTATTTGAACAGGTGAGTGATACTAATGTAGTAAGTTGGGAATGGGCATTTGGAGAGGGTGCTTCTCCATCTTTTGCAAACTCAGAAGGGCCACATGAAGTTACCTACTCAACACCCGGTATGAAAACCGCAAGACTTACCGTAAGCAATGGCGTAATAGAAGAAACTTTTTTGCTAGAATTTGAAGTATCACTCGCTCCGACCGGTTTTTTCACTACTACCGGAGATGTAAATAATATACCTGCATCCATCCAGTTTAATGCAGCTGATGGGGCCGGAAACACATTCGATTGGAATTTTGGAAACCCCTTCGATTCTACTGGAAATACTTCTTCAGCGCAAAATCCAAGTTATGTGTATGAAAATGGAGGAAATTACATGGTTTCTTTGACAGTAACCAATAGGGATGGCTGTACTGCTTCATTTTTTGATTCTCTAACTATTGAAGGAGGCATTGATACACTTTTTGCTGATTTCACTATCATACCTTCTACGCAAACCTGTGTGAACAATACAATAACCATAACCGATATGTCGAGAGGGTATGAAAGTAATGAAAGAATATGGTTTTTTGATGACCCAGATGTAGTAATAGAAGGAGACACTTCTGATTTAGGTTCACCATGGTCTAGTATAGGTCCTGTAAACGTTTATTGGACTACTCCAGGAACCAAAAGAGTAACCTTGCAAGTGGTCGGTAACAGTCCTGAGGAGACTAAATATGCTTCTCAGACGTTCGAAGTCTATCCGTATCCAAATGCTAATTTTGAGGTTGAAACAGATACATGTACTTCACTAGAAGCTACATTCACTGCTAACCAATCTAATGGAAATTATTATGAGTGGGATTTTGGAGATGGGAGTCCTACTGTTAATGCTTCAGTAATTGGGCATACCTATGCCTCTCCAGGACAATATACTGTGACGTTAACGGTTGTTAATAATGGTTGTAGGTCAGTGGCTACTCGGATTGTTAACATAGGTGATTGTGATGTACCTTTTTACACAGCAGGCGTTATTTCTCAGTCTGCTAGAGCGGATTGTGCCTCTCAAAGGTACTTCTTTGAAGATGCTTCACAGGGGACATTCACCAGTTGGGAGTGGGATTTTGGCGCAGGAGCTACGCCAGCAACTGCAAGTGGACCAGGGCCACATGAGGTTTTGATTGACCCTAGTGTTCCAAGACCTGTTACGGTTACATTAACTGTAACAGATGAGTCAGGAGAAACACAGGTAATAACCACTGAAATAAATCAATAAAACTAACTGAATACAGATAGATGTATATAAAGCTTTCAAGCAGCTTAAATAACAGATTTAGAAAACCAGTTTACAATTTATTTGTAATCCTGATATTAATGTATTCGGTTTCTTCTGGTGTAAAAGCGCAAGATCCTCAGTTCACACAGTTTTATGCAGCCCCTTTATACCTTAATCCTGCATTTACAGGATCTACAGGTGAAGGCAGAATTATTGCAAATTATCGTAACCAATGGCCAGGTATTAATGCCAACTTTGTTACCTATGCCGCTTCCTATGATCAATACTTTCCTACGATTAAAAGTGGGATTGGGATAATGCTAAAAAGAGATGAACAAGGTGGTGGAGCAAGTTCTCCTTTTATATCGAATGATGTAAATCTTTTTTATTCTTATTTAATACCCATTAATGAAATGTTTTCTGTGTCGGCAGGTTTACAATTGGGTTATGGAATGAGAGACCTTAATTTTGGTAATTTTATTTTCGGCGACCAAATAGATGAAAATGGCCCTCTTGGTACACCAACTTCTGAAACATTTAATCGGGATCAAATAGGGTATTTTGACGTATCAACTGGCGCTGTACTATTCTCCAACAATTTATGGGTTGGATTTGCTGCACACCATCTTAATGAACCCAATCTTTCTTTCTTAGGTGATAGGGATCCTTTACCTAGGAAATACAATATTCACGCTGGTTATAAAATACCACTTAAACAAGTTAGAAGAGGGCGTGGGAGGAACAGAAAAATTGTAGATCAAAGTATTACCCCAGTTATCCATTATAAGTCTCAAGGAAGAGCAGACCAATTAAGTGTAGGTGCTTATATGAATTACGATCCTATGGTAATTGGTTTTTGGTATAGAGGCATACCTATTAAACAATTCGAAAATGCTGGTATAAACCAAGATGCAGTAGCTGCATTGGTAGGTTTTAATCTTAATAATTTAAGTATAGGCTATAGTTATGATTATACAATTTCTGGGCTCGGCAATGGCAATACCTTCGGAGCCCACGAAATTTCATTGACCTATCATATAAAATACAAAGAAAAAGGCCGCAAGAAAGGATTTGGTTATCCGCAAGTAGTTTGCCCTAACCCATGGAAAAAATATCAAAAGCTAAAATACGAGCATAACAAGCCTTTCAACAAATAGTAAGCAATTACTACTATTGTATCTTATCAAAATTTAATTTACTAGTTGAAATGCTATTTTTCTTTTTAATAAAAGATCAATTAAACGAAATTTCTTTTTCTTCTTATCACTAAAATAGGATTATTAGTATTCAGTGATAATAGTTTTTCAGTTACGCTTCCCATCAAGAAAGCATCCCAGGCAGAATGCCCTTTAGCACCCATAATTACCAAGTTCACTTCCTCTTTTATCAAATAATCATTAATATACTTTGCTGTTCTTCCAGAAGTATTTTCAATGAATACAGGTGTAACATCGCTTACTTTCAACCCTTCTTTAGCTAAATAATCATTAAAGGATTTTTCTTTATACTTCAATACATTTTCTACGAGTTCATGATAGTTCACACTTATTTCATAATTAAATAAAGGAACATCAAAAACATGTAGGGCTGTTAAATCAAAACAACCAATTTCTTTCTTTAGACTTAAAGCAGCCTTTAATGCATAGTCGGCATTTCCTGAAAAATCGAATGGTACTGCTATTTTTTTAAAGGGTAGTTTCACATTTTCTGAAATAAATAGCACAGAACAACTGGCTTCTCTGGCTAATTTGTTTCCTGTAATGCCACTGCCATCAGATAATTTTTTATTACCTACCAGAATGAGGTCTATTTTCTTAATCTTCGACCAATGTAATAATTCATTCAATGGTCTTCCCTCAGCAATTTTTACTTTCATGGTATGTCCGTTCCATGAGGCAAAATGCTTTTTAATTTCTTTAAGCAAGCTCTCTTTTAGTAATTCATCCTTAGGTGCGGCAGTTGCAGTACTTTTTCCCGAGTAATCGAAGTTGAGGTAATCTGGCATTTCCAGGTTCCTATCGACATGTACAAAATAAATCTTTTCAGGCTTAGCTATACCAGATAAGTAGTTAGCAAATTTAAGTATCTCCCTATCAAAATAGGTATGGTCTAATGCGACCATAATTCTTTTAAAAGTTTCCATGGTCTAGTGGTTAAGATGAATAAAAAGGGGTGGTGTTACTATAAAACTATCTGATGAAATTAGATTATCCTATGAGAAAAATCAGGTTATTCCCAAATAACAAAGAATTGTAAACTATTTTATATAAACTAATTAAAACTTTAAAAGGGCATATCCATTTAGTTGATATTCAGTTAATATGGTAAGTGCAGATACGGAAACACCTATCGATTCATTGATATCTTTTATATCATATCCCCTTGCAATTAATGATTGCCCGCAAACATAAAGCTTTACACCAGCTTTGGTCAAAGCACTTATTAATTCATTGTTGGGATTATCTACTTGAAATAATTTTTTATAGGCCTTATTATTCAATAAGCTCGAGGTAGTTTTAGAATGAATTACTGCAACAACATCCATATTTTCTTTGGGTACTCCTGCAACCACATGTAAGTTTAGCATTCTTGCAATGTTGTGTAAAGCGGGATTTAAGCTTGAATTATCTTCACTGCCCATGGTTACATCAATCACAATTTTGTACTTTATGGAAGGATCTGGAGCCTCATCCGGATTTTCGATTTTGAAAATACCGCCTTGGCCGGGTACAGCAGGAGAAAGTCTTTTTTGAGCAAAACTAAGCGTTGAAGTTATGATGAAAATAGATAACAGTAATACTTGTTTCATTTTTATTTTTTAAATCCTAGTTGTATTGAAAGTTTGTTTCTTTCAGATTGAAAATTTTTTTTCCAGACAGGGGAACCGTTTATTTCCCAAGTTTTGATAGGAATTAGATCTAAATCTGCCAATTGCTTCAATAAGCTTGTTTCCTCTTTTGGGTTTCTATGAAATAAAAAAGGATTTCTAAATTGCTGCTCCACTCCCAGTTGATGGTATTTAGCATCATTTTGCTCAATCAATAATTCAAGTTCTTTCCCTCGTAGATACATTCTTTGTAAAAAATCATAACTAAAGGGTTGAATTGACTTTCTGTTTTTAATGTCTTTTTTAACCCATTTTGCCCAGTCAAAACCGTAAATAAAGTCATGCAAGTACCTGAATTTTATGGTTGAATGTCTGCCAAAAAGTGCCAATAACTTTAGCATCATCTCCGTATACTTTTCTAAATACACTAATTGGTTAACTGCTTCGCTTATCTCTTCGAAAGCATTAAAAAACAAATAATCAGTATCCCAAAAGATATTTTGTGGGAAATGATATAATTGAACTTTATTTATTTCAAAGAAGCTTTGACAAAAATGCGTTACTAAAGCATCATTTGTACCTTTAGAAAGTAGCTGAATACCTAAATCATAAAAACTTGTGGCTGTATCTTTTCCAGGGGCTAGGGAATGCCGCACAATTTCCTGTTTTTGAAACAAAAAATCTATGTCTTTGCAAATTTCTATCGCCTTATTTTTTTCGTAATTCATCTAAATCTCCTACTCATTTGCTTTATTTTTTTGAAGATAATATAAATAAGTTAATGGTCAATTTTAAATGATTAATGATGAATTTCTTAATCATAATATCGATTTATTTATTCAATAGATAATATATAACTTAGTCTAATTATTCCATATTTTTTGTTTACTTGAAAGAGTTGATAAAGAAATAGAAGGGATTTTATCCCAAAAATTGAAATATTAATAAACACTGATAAATAACATACAGGCAAAAATGGTAGCACTCCACCAGATAGCTTGATGCAGATAGAATTTATAAACCTTCTGCATCTTAAAAGCATTACTCACCGCCAATTTAGACACCCCTCGCATTTTCATATAGAAATAAACTATTACCAATTGAACTAGACCGATAATACTGGTAGCAAAAGGCGATAACTGAAATTTAGCCATTACCAATGCTAAAATGACTGAAAAAATCACCAATATTTCTATGAAAATTCGGGCACTTCTATTGCCGAATAAAGTAACAAAAGTATTTTTACCTCCTTCCTTATCGCTTTGTTCGTCGCTTAAACCACTGGCAATGGCGCTTGATAAAGCCAAAAAACCAAAGGGTAATAAAATTCCATAAAGGTTTTTTTGTAGAAATGTACCTGATTGTAAAAAACACATAAACAAAGGAAGCAGTATGCCAACGCCAAGCATTTCTAGCAACTCTCCTCCCCCTCTGTAGTTTAGTTTTAAAGGTGGTAAAGTGTAAGCTATAAAAGTAAGGCAACAAATAAGGGCAAATAAAAAAGCTTGCTTAGCATCAACTATAAAAACCCCTGCCATAACCACCCCTGCGAAACCTATGATGCCAGCAATTATTCCACCTACAAGTAATTGCTTGGCCCCTAAAATTTCATCTGGTATTGTTTTAGGGGAACAACCCTCGGGAAACATTTCCCTCTTTATCTTATCTACTCTCTGGTCTCCCCAATCATTCATGAAAACTATGAAAACTACACCTGCTACTACCGCTATAAAACTGAATAACAATACAGCATAATTGATGGTATCTGCCTGATATACTCCCATTGCATGCCCTAGAAAAAATGGCACTAATATTTTAGGCCAACTAGCTGGTTTGGCTGCATACACCCATCTTTGCCATGTATACTTGAAAGTCATCTATTTAGAGGTTTGAATTTAGTTATTAGAAACTAGAAGTATAAATCTCTAATAGTGAGATACTTGTAAGTATTAAAAGAAGTATATCTAACTTTATCATCAAACTTTGTTTCTATTAAATTATCTCCATTCTGTTCTGTAAAACTAAATAGCAGTTTTAACTTTGGTGTTCAAAAACAAGAAATAGTAAAAGTGGTTAGTAAGTAATACTAAAAATATCAACTAAAACACAATTATGGATTTAAATAATTTTACTGCAAAAGTAAAAGAAATTGTAGCGGCAAAGGCTAGTTTGGGCAATACCCTCAAATTCGTTTTTGAAGAAGGCGTAATTTTTATTGATGGTACTGTAGAACCAGGTATTGTTAATAATAATGACGATGCAGCGGCATGCGAAATACATGTTGACATGGAAGATGCCCGTGCTTTTTTGGCGGGAGAACTAAACCCTTTAGAAGCCATGATGGAAGGAAAATTAAAGATTGAGGGCGACATGAATGTAGCGATGAAAGTGGTAGAGATTATGACAACCTAAGAAGCCTTTGATTGAAAGCCATCCTTTGCTATTGAGTGAAGGGTGGCTTTTTTCATTATTAATCTAGTTCAAGTTTTGTGGGCTGCTTGAGTGTTGGCTGACTTGGACTTTTTTTATTATCTATTCTGTCTTCTCTCTTTATTCTTATCCCCTTTTACTTCTATCCGTATCTAAGTCCGAGACTTCTAATTTTTCCTTTCTTACATTTTTTAAGTCTAAGTCCTTGTTGTAAAGAGTTAAACCAGCGAGTGAAAAAGCCCAACTGAATATGACTGGGCTTCAATATTAATCGCATTATAAATATCACAATGCAATTGCTTTTGCTCATTACATACTCATTACAAATGAGTACGATGGGATTATTCTTTGGAGTCCTTATAACATATTTCCAATAGTTTACTAAATGATGGGGCTATTTTTAAATAACCAAAATCATAGTTATTATAAAATATATTACCATAATATAAATCTCCTGTATCAATAAAAATTAAGTCATTATAACTCTCAGCAATAGGAATTAAGTTTTGCTTAAAATAATCTTCTAACTTAGAATTAGCATTATTTGTTACTGGCAGAGGCGAGTCTTGAGAATATGTATACATTCTTAGGTTTTCTAATGTTTCTTGTAAAGAGTTAATACTTAAAAAAGAATCAATTTCAATTTCATTAGGTGATTCTTCAATACCATATTTCTTATCTATAAGATATAAATCAATATATGGGTTTATAGGTATACCTCCATCTGTTTCTATTAAAAAAGATTTATAATCGGGTGGTAAAGTAAGATTATTAGTAGTCTCAAAGTCATTAATGTCTGTACTGCCTATATCCTGATTTGAAACTTTTAGAAAGTTGATAAAACTCATTATTATTTACTTTATAGGTGGAGATGGGAACTTCTACTCTACTCCTCTCTCTCATTTTTTTTCCCGAGTCTACGCTATCGCTAAGACTTTAACCAGTGGGGGAGTGAAGAAGATACCTACTCCTTTTTTTTAAGGCTATCTGGTAAATAGAAAAAGACAGATGTGACCATAACAGTATTTATTTTATTTTCCCTGTAACTGGCTTTCCATGCCTCTTGCATCAACCTTTTTGTTTCATCATCGAATTCTTTCCCTAAGCTCTTTAAAATATTTACCTTAACACTTGAATCTGCAAGAAACTTTATATTGAACATAACTGCCCCTTCTATTCCATCGTCTATTCTTCCAACTGGGTATCTAGTGTTATTGTAAATATACCTCCTCAGATCATTTGAGAAGAATAAATCTTCCTTTGCCTTCTTTTTGCTTTCTTCAGTTATTGGGTCTGATCCAACGATATCTATTAACTCTTCAAAACTCAATTCACGATTGGAAGTATCCTTTTCCCCTATTTTTATTTTATCAATATTACGTTTTTCCTTATACTGTCCACAACCAAGTTGACATACTATAAAAAACATTAAAAGTATGCCGATATATCTTTTCATAGCCACTATTCTTTGATTCTATTTATATTCCACTCCTCAACTGGTTTAGGTGAAGGAGAGCTATTATTAGGTCTTGGGATGGAAAGATTAGAGTTGGCTTTCCTTAGACTTAAGCCTAATCCCCGCTACTGTTAAGACTTAAACTTTATTGGGCACTCCTTTCTCTCATTTTTCAGTCCAAGGCTTCTCTATCACCAAGACTTGAAACAGTATTTTTCTCTTTTAATCTCTCTAACTCCTTAAGTGCTATTTTAAAACAATTTTCACCATACTTCTTTTTAATTGCTTCCTCCATATATTCATAATAACATCCCCTTCCCGCTGTATATAAACAGCTACCAAAATATGTTTTAATCTTGTATTTCTTTCTCAAAATTTTAGCATATTCTTCAGGAAAAGTCAGCCCTCCTAACACCATTCCTAAATTATCATTTTGCTCATGTATTACCGCCAGTTTATATGCTTCATCGCATGAAGCGCTCACATTAAGATTTGGATGGTTAATTTTCCAATAATAATCATTTAACTTATTGGCACTTATAGTTGAAATCATAAAAGTAGGAACTATTAATAATGATAGAGTCAGCGATATCTTTACTTTTTTAGTCCAGAACTTCTTTGTTCTCATTTTTTTATTTTGATAAAAATGAGCTATTAGCAATAACCAAATAAAGATGGATAATACTAACCCGATATTGAGAGAACGCGAAAGGAAAAAGAATATATCAAACTCACTATTGATTAGAAAAATCAACATTGAGACTATAAAAAAGCTAATAGCTAAAATACCTAGAGAATAGGCTATCTTAATCTTCATTGTTTTATTCAAATCAACATATTATTCGCGGCAAAAAATAGGAGTTGTGCCCAAAATACATAGATGGCAAATCTGTTGAATTTGCTAAAAGGTAAGTAACAAAATAAGCCACAGGGAACAAGGGCAATAATAAACCAAGCTATATAATTTTGTAAAGGCACATCAACTGCTGCCCAAGTCCAAAAGTCATATTTAATGGCTACTGGTTCAATCAATAAATCGAGTAAAACCATGAGCAAAGCAGCAGCAATTGTACGCTTTAGTTTATTTTGAAAGGGTAATATGCTGCAACATACATAAGACAATAAAAACCAATTTACTCCAATCACCAATGGTACATCCCACAATTTCCAACCCAGGGTTGCTCCATAACTGTATTCGCCAAAAATCAATCCTGTGGCTACACCAGCTACTTCTGCAAAAAAACCTGTTAGCATAGCCAATACAGCAAATAAGAAAAATGCCGGCTGCCAATCTTCATGAAAGAAAAGTAACATGACAGAAGTCAACATTAAATTAAGTGGCGTTAAAGAAATAAAGCTTTTAAATGGTGTGAGTGCTTGTAATTGTTCATTCATAAAATCCCAATGCATTCCCAAAAAGCCAAAAAAATGCAATGCTATCAGAAAATAGAGTAAAGGTTTAAATAATTTATTTCTTGCCTCTTGCAAGCTGCTTTTATTCGATAACCTTGTTTGTGTTTGGGTACTCATTGGCAATTAGTATGATGAATCATTTTTGAAAAAAGCACAAATAAACCATTTTTGTTCAGCATTCTGAAAACTGAATTTATAAAAATGCCCCAAAAGCCACTGGTTAGTGTAATTTGTGTTTGTTATAATCAAGGTAATTATGTGTCTGAATGCCTCCAATCTGTATTAAATCAAGATTACTCTCCCATTGAATTGATCATAACTGATGATGCCAGTACAGATAATAGTCTTGAAAAAATCAATGAGTTTTTAATAGAAAATCCTTCAACAGTATTTATTCAAAATAAAGATAATATAGGACATTGTGCTACTTTTAATAAAGGCTTAAAAATTGCAAAAGGCAAATACATCATCGATTTAGCGGCAGATGATCTCTTACTGCCCAACAGAATTAGTCAGCAAGTAGCAGCCTTTGAAAAATTAGACGAGACCTATGCGGTAGTTTTTACCGATGCATATATTATCAATGAAAAAGGAGAAACATTAAACACATTTTATAAAAGGGATGAGCGTGGTAAATTAACTCAAAAAGTACCTTCTGGCTTTGTATACAAAGAGCTTATCAGGAAGATGGTCATCAGTTCTCCGACTATGATGATGCGTAAAAGTGTTTTGGATGAGCTGGGTGGTTACGATGAAACCTTGAGTTATGAAGATTATGATTTTTGGGTAAGATCAAGTCGAAAATATAAATACCATTATCTGGATGCATTATTAACTAAGAAAAGAAAAGTTTCAGGCTCACAAGGCATTCAATTCTATAGAAAAGCACAAAACCAACATTTAGCAAGTACGCTTAAGGTTTGTAAAAAAGCACAAAAACTCAATCAAAATAAAGTGGAAGATTTGGCTTTAGCTGTTTCGGTTGGTTATCATTTGCAGTTGGCATTTTTAACAGCAAACTTAGATTTGTGCAAGCAATTTTTTGAATTACTAATTACATTGAAGAAACCTTCTTTTAAATACCAGTTGATGAATACCCTAGCCAATTTAGGCATCAATGTTTATCCGCTTTATACAATTTATCTTAAATGGTTTAGGAAAATCAGTCTTAAATAGATTCCTTATGATTTTACTTAACGTGAGTCGCTCGTTGCGAGCCACTTGATTAATATTGTAGTACGACTTATACTTTATATTACCTTTAGCTTGCTTTTATTATTAGTCGTACTACCAATTTTCAAAAATTTCTTTTTTAAATACTCCACACTAAATGCTTAGTACTGAATAAATTCATTTTGAACGATTAAATAGCCGTCATCAACATGCGAGCAATTACAAAATAAACTGCTAAGCCCATTAAATCATTGGCTGTAGTAATAAAAGGACCTGAAGCCAATGCAGGATTTATACCCAGTTTATCTAGCATTAATGGGGTTACAGTTCCCATAAATGAAGCCAAGAGAACCACACAGAACAATGCTATTGAAACTGTAAAAGCCAAGCTTAATCCTTTAAAAAAGAAGATAAAGCAAAACACCACCGAAGAAATGGCCAAACCATTAATTAACGCTACTAAAAATACTTTGAATAACCTTGAACCTGCAGAACTACCCAATAATCCAGTGGCAGGGTTTGCCAATGCTTGCACCACTAATGTAGAAGATTGAATACCAACATTTCCCCCTGTAGCAGTAATTAATGGAATAAAGAAAGCCATGGCAGGTACTAATTCTAAATCGCCTTCGAAAAAGCCCATGAGTTGGGCGCCTAGTAATCCACCCATCATTCCGATCAATAACCAAGGAAGTCTCGCCCTAGATAGCATCCAAACAGTATCATCTTCTTCCACGTTCTCTGTAAGTCCAGACATCATCTGTTGCTGTACCTCAGCTTGTTCGGTAATTACATCTACGATATCATCTATGGTAATTCGCCCTAATAATTTTCCTTGCATGTTCACTACAGGTACTGCTTCCAAATCATACTTCTGCATAATTTCAGCCACTTCCTCTTTTTCATAGTAAGTCTGTACTACATGCACTTGGGGCACCGCTATATCTTTAATGCGGGTATCATCATTCGAGAGAATGATCTTCTTTAAAGAGACCCGTCCTTGTAGCATTCCAAAATCATCTACTACATATACAGTAAGTATTTTTTCAACATTTTTGGTCTGTCTCCTAATCTCTTCAATACACTGTTTAATATTCCAATTAATGTTGGCTTTTATTAATTCTTTTGCCATCAAACCTCCCGCACAATCTTCATCATACTTAAGAAGGTCCGTGATATGGGCAACTTTTTCCTTGTTTTTCAAAGAGGTAATTACCTCTTCTTTCATCTTTACAGGTAATAGATTTAAAATATCAGCTGCATCATCGGAATCAGTATAATCCATATAACCTGCTAATTCAACAGGTTCAAAGTCTTTTAAGAAATCTCTTTGGGTATCTTCTTCAAGCTCACTAATTACATCGGCACTAATTTCCTTATCAAGTAAGCTTAAAATATAGCGGCATTCATCTGCACTCATGCGATCGAGAATAATAGAAATATCTGCCGCATGCACATCTTTTAAAACCTCTCTAATGATTTTTGTGTCCCTCTGTTCTACAGCAACTTCTAGGGTCTTTACAAAATCCACTGTAGGTTCAATAGACATAGGCTTTAATTTGCAGTTGAAAGTTTATTGATCTGCAAAGTTAAAAATACATTCTAATACCGCCACTATTCATAGAAAGTTTGATTTTATTAAATTGAGATATGTTTTTCTTTTTGTGTTGGGCATGAATGGTATGGAGTACTATATCGAAGGTAAATAAAAAAGCACCTTGCAAAAGTAAACTATTGCCAAAACCTTCTAGTCTATCACGGTTATCTATTTTGTGTTGAGCACGTTCTTTCAGTAATTGACCAGTCGCCATATAGGCAATATCTAACCCTGCATTAAATAGCAAAGCTTTTTCAGTTTTATGTTGCCTACTCAATAAATCATAAAGGCTCAAATTTTCCATATCTTCTTTTTTACTTGCCCAATATCCCCCTCCTGCAATAGCTAGGTTTACTACATTCCAGTAAATATTCATCTGCTTAAAATACTTGTCGCTGCCACTAGAATTTGACGATAAAGTTGCATTGGTAATTATATTACCTGCTGCCCAAGAGCCCAAAACTACCATCCCTGTTTTAGATATTTTTTGCTGTTTATTAGCAAAATCACTTACAAAATCTTGTGCAGTAAGCACATTGAAAACAACAAGCAGACAAGTGGTAAGAAATATAATTATTTTGATTTTACGCCTAAAATAAATTCTAGAAAAGACATACATATAGAATAGACTAGACTGAAGAAAAATGCCGACCAAAAACCAGCAACAACAAAACCACCTACAAGACTACCCGCAAAGTAGATGATGATGGCATTGATGACCAATAAAAATAAACCCAAAGTAACTATGGTAATGGGCAATGTAAAAAATATAAGAATCGGTTTAATAAAGGCATTGAGCAAACTCATCACTACAGCAACAATTACTGCCGTACCAAAATTTTTAACCGAAATTCCATAATCTTCCATTAAAAAAGCAGCAAGCATGATTGCTAGTGCCGATATGATAAACCTAAAAAGTATTTTCAATGTATTGAATTTTTAAAAGCACAGGATTAAATATAAATAATGAGGTTGTCTAAAATAAAACCTTTCGTCTGCAAATGATAGATTTCGCCCTAATCTTCTCCAATTTCACCTTAAATAATCGCCATTATTCTCGTCAAAATTGGATTGCCTTGAACAAAATCGCTGAATTTTCGACTTGAAATACTTACTTTAGACAACCTCAATAGTAAAACTACTAAAGCTTGCACATATTTATTAAAATTATATCATAATTACTGATTTGCTATAAACTTTTTGAAAATGGAAAATAATAGAAGAAATGCCATCAGAAAAATTGCAGGTAGTACAGCCATGCTAACTGCAGCAGGTTCAATTTTTAATCGACTAAATGCTTCTGATAAAATCCTTTCACCAGAAGTTAAAGGAAATGTAAATCACTCGGTTTGTAAATGGTGCTATAACAGTATTCCATTAGAAGATTTATGTAAAGCTGCTGAAAAGCTTGGTTTAAGTTCCATAGAGCTTTTAGGACCAAAAGACTGGCCTATGCTACAAAAATATGGCCTTACCTGTGCTATGGGTAATGGTGCTGAAATTAGCCTTACCAAAGGTTGGAACCATACCGAATACCACGAACAATTAATTAAGAATTATACTGAAGCAATTCCATTGGCAGCCAAAGCAGGCATTAAAAATATTATATGTTTTTCTGGAAATAGAAATGGCATAGACGATGAAACAGGTATGATCAATTCTGCCAAAGGTTTGAGGAAAATCATGTCCCTAGCAGAACAAAATGGGGTAACCATTGTCATGGAGTTACTTAATAGTAAGGTAAACCACAAAGACTATCAATGTGACCATACTGCTTGGGGTGCAGCGCTTTGCGAAATGGTAGGTTCAGAAAATTTTAAATTATTGTACGATATTTATCACATGCAAATTATGGAAGGTGATGTAATTGCCACCATCAAAAAATTTCAACAATATATAGGGCATTACCATACTGGTGGGGTTCCTGGTAGAAATGAAATTGATGAAAGCCAAGAATTATACTATCCTGCCATTATGAAAGCCATTACTGAAACTGGTTTTAAAGGTTTTGTCGCACAAGAATTTATTCCCAAAAGAGATGATAAATTAGCCTCATTAAAGCAAGGAATAGAGATTTGTGATGTGTGATTGAATTCAATTGAAGTATAAAAAAAGAGGCAAATGCCTCTTTTTTTGTTGGTAATAACAACTATGAAATCGGTTCGTATATGCTTATTTTTCTTTTCTATTTACATATTATGAATTAAAATTTTTTCCTCATTATCCTTTTCTTTAAACTGATATTTAATAGCAGCTTGTGCGGCAGCAATACGTGCTATTGGTACCCTATAAGGCGAACAAGAAACATAATCTAAGCTTGCTTTGTGACAAAAATGTATGGAAACTGGATCTCCGCCATGTTCACCACATATACCCATATGTAATGCCCTATTTGTAAGTTTACCTAGCCTAACTGCTGTTTTAAGTAATCTTCCAACACCTAGTTGATCCAAGGTAGCAAAAGGATCTTTATCAATAATGCCCATTTGTTTATATTCAGGTAAAAACTTTGCCGCATCATCCCTAGAAAAACCAAATGCCATTTGGGTAAGGTCGTTAGTGCCAAATGAGAAAAAGTCTGCCAAAGGCGCAAACTCATCTGCAGTTACACAAGCTCTAGGTGTTTCTATCATGGTGCCAAATTTAATTGGTAAGCTTACATCATTTGCGCTCATTAAATAATTAGCAATTTCTTTAGCTTGTTTTATCGTAAAATCTAACTCCATTTTAGTGCTCACCAGCGGAATCATGATTTCTGGTTTTGCCTCAATATTTAGTCGTTTTTTAACTTCTATTGCAGCAGAGACAATAGCCCTTACCTGCATCTCATAAATCTCAGGAAAAGTAATGCCAAGACGGCAACCTCTATGTCCTAACATCGGGTTACTCTCTTTCAATAGAGATACTTTTTCATTTAAATGCTGTAAATTGATTTTTAATCTGTCTGCTAATTTTTTAAGATCTTCTTGACTATTTGGCAAGAATTCGTGTAGTGGTGGATCTAACAGACGAATATTCACAGGCCTATCTTTCATTACTTCAAAAATTCCCTCAAAGTCTTTTACTTGATACTGAAATAATTTTGATAAAGCTGTTTCTCTTTCGGAAGTATTTCCAGATAGGATCATCTCTCTTACATGATCGATACGCTCTTGATCAAAGAACATATGTTCTGTCCTACATAATCCTATACCTGCTGCCCCAAATACTAAAGCTTGTTTTGCATCTCTTGGCGTATCTGCATTGGCCCTAACTTTTAATTTGCTGTACCTTTCGGCCCATGCCATTAATGTTTTAAACTTACCAGTAACTTCTACTTTTCGTGTAGCTATTTTACCTAGATATATTTCTCCAGTATTACCATTCAATGAAATATAGTCTCCTTCTTTGAGCACCAGTTCCCCTGCTTTCAAAGTTTTGGCATTTTCATCAACATTTATATCGCCACATCCAGCAACACAACATTTGCCCATTCCCCTAGCAACTACGGCGGCATGTGAAGTCATACCTCCCCTTGCTGTGAGAATACCTAAAGCATCTGCCATCCCTTTTATATCTTCTGGTGAAGTCTCTGTTCTCACCAATAATGTATTTTCACCGTTTTTTACAGCTTCAACTACATCATCAGCATGGAAATAAATTTTACCTGTAGCAGCTCCTGGACTTGCAGGCAGACCTTTACCTAAAACTTTGGCTTCTTTTATGGCTTCTTCATCATAAGTAGGATGCAATAATTTTTCGATTTGATATGGGTCAATCCTTTCTAAAGCAGTTTCAATATCTATGAGGTTCTCATCTACCATATCTACAGCAGTATTTACAGCAGCAGTAGCTGTTCTCTTTCCTGTTCTAGTTTGAAGAATGTATAACTTACCTCTTTCCACTGTAAATTCTATATCTTGCATATCCCTGTAATGATTTTCAAGATATTTAGCAATATCTATAAATTGTCTATGGGTTTCTGGCATTATGGTCTTCAACTCATCTAAATCTTTTGGCGTACGGATACCAGCCACTACATCTTCTCCTTGCGCATTTACTAAGAATTCGCCAAAGACTTTGTTTTCTCCATTCGATGGGTTTCTTGAAAAGGCGACACCAGTTGCGGAAGTATCACCCATATTACCAAAGACCATGGTTTGAATGTTTACACCCGTACCCATATCATGTGGAAGGTCGTGTAATTCTCTATAAACTCTTGCTCTGTGGTTATCGAAAGACTTAAATACTGCTTCTACACTTTGTAATAATTGCTCTTTTGGTTCCTGCGGGAATGCTTTACCTGAAAACTTAAGTATAATTCCTTTAAAATCTTTAATTATATTTTTAAGGTGTGCCGCTGTAAGGGCTGTATCATCGGTCACTCCAGCATCTTTTTTCATTTTGTCAAATACCTTATCGAAATGATGTTTTGGAATAGACAGCACCACATCGCCAAACATTTGAATAAATCGTCTGTAACTATCATAAGCTAGTCGTGGATTATTGGTGAGTTTCGCCATTCCTTCTACAGAAACATCATTAAGACCTAAGTTTAGCACAGTATCCATCATACCAGGCATAGAGACCCTTGCACCTGAACGGACAGATACAAGCAAAGGATCTTTCAGGTCTCCGAACTTTTTATTCATCTCATTTTCGAGCAACTCAACATTTTCAAAAATCTGTTTCTTGAGTTCCTGAGAAATAACTTTGCCACTAGCAAGGTATTCGTTACAGGCCACTGTACTAACCGAAAAACCAGGAGGCACTGGTAGTCCAATTCTTTTCATCTCGGCAAGATTGGCACCTTTGCTACCCAATAAATCTCTCATGTCTTTGTTTCCCTCATTAAAGGAATACACTAGTTGCTTAGGTTTCATATCTTTTGTTGTTTATTGATTTAAAATAATTTCTAATATTTCATTGGCCGTTTCTTCTATTGCCTTATTGCTTACATCTATCACAGCACAACCCAGCTTTCTCATAATTTTATTGGCGTATTCAAGCTCATCTAAAATGGCTGTCATGCTTACGTAATGATCGTTTTGCCGATAACCCATGAGCCTAGTCCTTTCAATTCGAATTTTGTTGAGTAAATCTGGTTGGATAACAAGACCTATTATTTTTCCAGCATTTATTTTAAATAATGCTTCTGGCACTGGTGTATACTGCACTAGTGGTATATTAATTACCCTATAATTCAGGTAGGCTAAATACATACTTAATGGTGTTTTGGAAGTTCTGGATACACCTATGAGCACTAAATCTGCCTTCATAATGCCTTCTGGGGCTTTGCCGTCATCATGCCGAATGGTAAATTCTATTGCATCTATTTTATTGAAATATTGATGATCTAATTTTCTCGATATACCTGGTTTATAAAGTGGCGGTGCCCCCAATTTTCTACCAAATGCTTGTAGTGCCTGATCCATAATATCCAAATACTCTAAATCATGTGCCTCACATTCAGAGATTATGCTATTTCTTATTTGTTCAAGTACAGTGGTAAATACAACAATTACAGGGGCTGGCTCTGCTACAGCTTTTTGTATAATCGGTGTTAATTGATATTCTTTGGTGATATTTGGGAATGTATGCATTCGATAATGCTTGCCGGTAAATTGCCTTGCAGCAGCCCTTGCAACAGATTCTGCTGTTATTCCGAATGCGTCGGAAATGACATATATAAAATAATCAAATGGCATAGCGTAACTTTAATTTGTAAGTTTGAAGGAAAACTGATGTGAACTATCAGACATACATTTTTCTGCGCCTCATGCCAATAAGTAGTTTATTGGCTATAATTTTAGGCCATCAATTTTTGTAAAATGCATAGGTTTATGCTGCAGATAAATTAAATGTTTATCCATTTAAAAAATATGATACTTGTCATTGATATCGGTAATACTAATATAGTTTTTGGCATATTTTCCCAAAATGTACTTATTACCGAATTTAGGATTGAAACAACGCTATATAAAAATCCAGCAGCATGTGGTGTTGCTTTAAAAAATCATTTTTTGGAAAATAACATTGCAATCAGCGATATCCAAAAACAAATACTAAGCAGCGTTGTCCCAGATGCCACACAAGCAATAGAAGACATTTGCCTACATTTATTTGGTAGAAAGACACTACGTGCAGGAAAGGAAAACTTCCATTTGCTACCCTTAAAAATTAATAATCCAAATCAAATTGGTACCGATCTAGTAGCCAATGCCCTTTATGCATGGGAAACATTTCAACAAGATGCTATTGTAGTTGATTTCGGTACGGCCCTTACCTTTACGGCAATAGATGACACTGCCTATATAAAGGGTGTCAATATAGCACCGGGTATTAGAACAGCCATGAAAGCATTGTCTGGCAACACAGCCCAATTACCAGAAATTCCCTTAGAACTCCCCGCCAATGTAATTGGGACTGATACGGTGTCGGCTATGCAAGCGGGAATCATGATTGGTTATACAGGTTTAATAAAACATATGCTTAGTACCATGAAGTCGGCTATGAATGCTTCATGTAAAGTGGCAGCCACTGGAGGGCTATCTTCAGTAATGCATAACCTACACCATGAGTTTGATGCTATTGATAGCCATTTAACCCTAAAAGGAATTCTCTTTATGATCAAATATCTGGAAAAGTAGTATCAATAGATTTTATCCAAAACAAACTACAGCTTTTTTGAATTAAATATCTAACACATACCAATTATTTACAGCTGCTTTTTAATAATTAATATTTTCTTTCGTACCACAGCCACATTTTTCAATTACCAATAATAATATGGGAAAGTCATTTTCTGACCTGAAATTAAATAAGCAGCTATTACAAGCAGTAGGAGTTCTGGGCTATATACAACCTACTCCAATTCAATTAAAAGCTATTCCTCGTATTTTAGCTGGTCAGGATGTTTTAGGTATTGCGCAAACAGGTACAGGAAAAACAGCAGCTTTTCTACTGCCCATACTCATGAAAATTAAATATGCTCAAGGTGAACATCCAAGGGCAATTATTCTCGCACCTACCAGAGAATTGGTGATTCAAATTGGGAAAGAGTTAGAAAAATTGGCAAACTTTACAGACATAAGACATATAACCGTTTTCGGGGGCATTGGGCCTTCCAAACAAATAGAAGCGATAGCCAATGGAATAGATATAATTGTTGGTACCCCAGGCAGGATCCTTGACATATACTTTAGAGAAGCCTTGTATTTGAGAAGTCTTGAAATAATGGTGTTGGATGAGGCAGATAGAATGATGGACATGGGCTTTATGCCTCAAATAAGAAAATTTTTAGAAATTCTTCCACGCAAAAGACAAAATTTACTTTTCTCGGCAACTATGCCTGAAAAAGTAGTGAGGCTATCAGAAGAGTTTTTAGAGTTTCCTGAAAGAATTGAAGTTACTCCGCAAGCAACTCCAGCAGTTACCGTAAAACAATTGGTTTACCACGTTCCTAACTTTAAAACAAAAATTAATTTGCTCGAATCTTTCTTAAAAGAGGAAGATCAATACGAAAGAAATATCATTTTTACCCGAACTAAAAAGAATGCTGAAAATGTGTATAAGTTCCTACATCGAAAAGGTTTAGGGGAGACACGGGTCATTCATGCGAACAAAGGGCAAAATACAAGAATCAACGCTATAGATGATTTTAAAACAGGTAATATCCGCTCTTTGGTTTCGACCGATGTTGCCGCAAGAGGGATTGATGTTTCTATGGTAAGCCATGTAATTAACTTTGATATCCCCGTACTTTACGAAGATTATGTACATAGAATAGGAAGAACTGGAAGAGCTGAAAATACTGGTGTTGCTATTTCATTTTGTAATCCTGCTGAAAAATATCATCTTGAAAAAATTCAAAAAATTATAAAGATGCGGATTAATACCAAGCCTATTCCTGGCGAGGTACAAATAGAAGAAACCCCATTTGAAGAAAAACAGGAATTCAATCGCGAAATAGATAAACAAAAGAAAAAGGAAAATCCTGATTATAAAGGGGCATTCCATGAAAAAAAAGAGCGAAATCAGAAAAAAAATATCAACTACCGCCCTATTGCCAGTAAGAAAAAAGTGAACAAGAGAAAACGCAAAAAGCGGTAAATCAAACGGATGATACTATAAACGGGGTAAAATACCGAAAATGCAACGATACAAGATTTTAGTAGAAAGATTAAAGTAATTAAAAAACAACAAACGACAACGTCACAAACTACAAACATTCATTAAAGACCGATAAAGAACGACCTTGATTTCAAATTTAAAAATCGGTAATTAATCCCTTTCAAAGTATATGTTATTTGCTTTCCAATAAATATTGCCTGAAATCTCCACTTGGAATTAATTCTAAATTGGAAATAGAATGGTTTTGAACATAAGCCCAAGCTTGCTCTGTACCATTTTCTGTAAAAACTGGAATTATCTTTCTAAGGTATTCTCCCTTTTCTGGATATGTTAAATCTACTCCTTCATATTCATCTAATAAACTGATCAAGGCTTCTAAATCAATAGCTTTATCCAAGTACAGCAATTCCCCATAAATTTTTGAATGAGTATTGGGAATGTATGCTGCTTTCGGATAAGGAAACGCCCAATTGGTAACGATATATAATTTTCCAGTAACAAAAGCTGGAATAACTTTATGTACTTGCTGGTGTAACACTGCAGCAAAATCATTATTAAAACCAGACATTAAAGTCCCATAAACAAATAATTTCTCAAACATAGATTTGAGTTCTTTATACTACATTAGGTTAAGATTTGAACATTTGTTATTGGAATAGTTTGTTCGTTAAGTCGTTGAGGTGTGAAGTTGAACTTCAACGTTCCAACTCAACAACGTTCCAAACTATAAATTCCCATTAACAGAAATCATGCATTTAGATTTTAAAAATCGAAAATTTATCCCTTTCAAAGTATAACCTAAATTTCTAAATACAAAAAAAAGGTAATACAAGCGTATTTTGCTTCAAAAAATGAGAGATAAAATCTTGAGAAAGCGGAAATGTTCAATGGTTTTAATCCTACAAAAACTATAATTGGATAGACGCTAAAAATTCTTGTTGCATGGCATTTTTACTAAAAGGAAGGATGCCTAAAAAGTAGGTATCTTTTTCTGATGAATGGCACAGTAATTCCAATTCACCATTATTATTTTCAGCTATATCTTTTAAAGTTACTTGCGGGGGCAGTACTATATCAAATATAGTATTCCCTTTTGCATTTATAGCTTGTAAATTCTCTTCCCCAGCTAAAACTATAAACTCACCGCTCGCATGGAAAAAGGCTTTATGGATACTAGAAGGAGATTTTTCATAGCGAATTACATTTCCTTCAATATCCCATAAAGTATAATCACCAGACTTCCCTAAACTAAGTAAAAAACTATTACTGCCAGAGAAATCAGCATGTGTTATTACCGAAGTAGGTCCTTTTAACTTATTGTATTGCTTTCCACTCTTCTCCCAAATAATCATTTGACTATCCACACCTGCACTTATAATGTATTGAGCATTACTACTTAAAGCAAGAAATGAGATAGCACCCAAGTGTTTATTATTTCTAAATATCTCGTTCCCATCATCAGTAATGGCTATTATATTTCCTTCCGAATCTGCTAGATAGTTAATGTCATTTTGGATGTCTATTACAATGCATTTAACGGTATGTTTTGTCCACTTTTCTTTCTTTAATAATTCTCCCTTACTATTTATATGAAATATGTTTCCTTTGGCATCACCTATCAGCAATTTCTTTTTGTCTGGGTTAAATGCATAGGCAGTTACACTATCCTCTATAGCATAATTCCATAGCTTTTCTCCATTCACTTTCTTTAAACCATTAATAGATTTAGTTTCAACAGAAAATAGCATATTAACGCCCCTAAACACTTTTAAAGGCTTTTCTTGAAGCGTAAAAGTTATATTAAAAGAGACTGGGATACTATCGGGCAATTCAATGAGTGAATTTCCTCCAAAATAATTATTGGCTGTAACTACCAATGATGCTTCTGATTTAAAAATCTTGCTGTAACTTTTAGCAGATTGGGTAGCAAAAACTGGTTGTGGTTTAACTTGATTTGAAAGCAGGTAAATTCCATTTTCTTCATTAAGTAAGAAGACCGTTCCCTTTTTTCCTTCGACTAAGTCTGAAACCGAATAAGGCAGATCTAGCAGTTGCCATTGTTTATTAATCCTTTGGTAGACCTTATTTTCATTACCGAGCAAATAAGTTTCTTGTGATGTAAAAACAATTTTATTAGCCTTAACCGGTAATTCTTCCTCAGTAAATGTCCAATCATTATCTGCATTATACGTCTTAAAAGATTGTGCATGTAAAACGCCTAATGTGTTTTCTTCGACATTGTATAATTTTTCTATACTTTGATTTGTCTTTAATTCTTTACTAATATTTAAATCAAAATCTGTTATTAATATGGAATTGTTTCCAAGTAAAAAAGCAATCTTTCTTTGGCTAGAAAGAAAAACAAAATCCCGACATAATTGATTTATATCGGGATTTAAAACTTTTAGTAGCTTTCCATCTTGCTGCCATTTGGAAATTCTACCTTTACTTCCAACTGCTATAATATTATTGTCATCAGGAATAAATTCAGCTTTGAATATTTCATGGTCATCCACTTCAAACTTTCTTATTAACTGCCCTTCCCTACTCACCATATCAAACCGCGATATCCCATAACTTAAGAGCCTTAGATTTTTTTTAGTTGTTGAAACATGTTCAATTTGGTTATCTGTATTATTAATTATTCGAACATGCCTGTCTTTTCCATAATAAGTCTTAAAGTAGTCCAGTGGTTTTGCACCCTTATCTTTAAGGGCTTGCCATTTTAAGTTAAATGCAGATTGTTTGGCATCAAAAGTAGAAACTTTTAAAACTTCGGGTATATCATTAGATTCATTAACTTGATCTCCACTATTTTTTATAAACAGCAAGAAAAGAGAGCCAATGAGTACAATCAGAACACCAATTATCAATGCCCCTAACTTAATGTTTCTTTGTAAGCTATGTACTGCGAGGCTTTTTTCAATGTAAAGTTTTTGGAAAGAAGAGACTTTGGGAATCATTTTTTCCATCTCAGCTTTTGTTAACCAATCTGCTACTGCAGAAATCTCTTCACCATCTTGAATTAAAAACCTATAATTTTTTTTATGTTTAATCCAGTCTAATGCTTTTATTATATATTGGGTATGTTGCTGCACATAATCCTTCTCTAATAAAATCTTTTCTTCAATATTTTTTATAAAGTCTTGATTGAACATCCAATCGGAAGGGACATGAACCACATTGCTTTTATCAACTTCTGGGGGCAAATTATAAAGGCGCATTTCAGGAGTTACCAACGTAATGATCCGCTTATTCAGACTTCTAGCATAAGATAGTGCCTTTTTACAAGCCTCTTGTTGACTACTATTTGGGGAGTAAATAAAAATAAAGTTATTACTACGCTTTATTTCATTCTCATTAAACTTGTACTCATAAACTTTGGGAGAGATATAGTTTCCTGCAATTATTTCAAAACCAGTTTCTCTTAAAACTTGCAGAATAGGTAATCCTATCCCTTTAAAGCCATTGCCACAATGCATGTAAGCATCAGCAAAAGGATAGTGTTTTTGCCTTGAAACGGATATATAATTTTTCTTTAGGTCAAGGTCTCTAAGTTCTTTTTGAGATTCAACAGATTGCTCTAGCCAGTGGATAGCATCGAAAAGCTCATTGCTTTCTAAAAGTAGTGCATCATCTTTTTCGTTTTCTAACCAGTGTAAAGCCCGGCTATAAATACTATCAGATACTTCCTTAAAACTCTTTAGAAAAGTAATTTTTTTAAACAACCAGTCACTCAATAAGTCTTCTGGTAAAAAACCTGCTTCAATATGGAAGAAACTTTCTGTTGAGAAATTAAACTCGCCACTATCTAATCGCAATACAATAATATTGGTTTTTGCATCTTTAGTAGCAATAATTTCTTCGAGTAATGCAGCGTCACTATTACGGTAGGCAAATATTAAAATACTGGGTGTATTATCTTGTTCAGCCTGAATTATATTTTTGGCAGCTTCAGGGTTCAAATGAATATTTACTTGAACAGAAAAAGATTCAAGTAAATCGGCTAGCTTTTCTAATCTGTTTTTGTCAGATATTTCACTAGAGAATATGTTTACTGGTTTGTTAGCAACTAATACCGACATAAAAAGTATGTTGAAAAATACTCTTAATGAACGTTAATACAGCCCTTTTAGTAAGCTGTACCCAAGAAATTTTAATAAAAAACCCTCATAATTATTATAGAACTTTTCAATCCTACCCTAATAGTATTAAATGTTATTTGAACCATTCATAATTATATTTTTTACATTTATGGAAAATATATGTCGAGACAAATCGATTATTTTTACATTTATAGAAAATATAAGCTACAATAACTATGAAAGGTACTCACTTAGGTGAATTCGAAGAAATAGTACTACTAACAGTTGGTATTCTTTACGATGAAGCATATGGACTTTCCATCAAAAGAGAAGTTGAAAACAAAGCCAATAGAAAAGTAAACCTGAGCGCTATTCACGCCGCGCTATATAGGTTAGAAGAAAAAGGGTTTGTAAATGCTAGAATGGGCGAAGCTACAGGTAAAAGAGGAGGCAAAAGGAAAAAGCTGTTTACGCTAACCAAACATGGAGTACGTGCATTAAATGAAGCCAGAGAAGTAAGAGAAACTTTATGGGCTTCTATTCCAAAAATTGCATTAAAAGGCATTAGTGGCTAGATAAAGGTCATTTGTTGAAAGATATTTTAGGGTGAAGTATGATGAATAACTATGATGAGATAAACCCTCCAAAACTTGCGCAAAAACTACTTAGGTGGTTTTGTTCTGAAACATTTATTGAAGCAGTAGAAGGCGATTTAGAAGAAGAATTCTATGATAATGTAACTGAAATAGGATTAAGAAGGGCGCGCTTCATTTACATCAAAACAGTCATATTGTCTTTTAGACTTTATCAAATAAAAAAACCTAGTTCTCAAATTTTTATTCAATTTGCTATGCTCCTTAATTATTTTAAAATCGGTTATAGAAACTTACTGAAGCATAAAACTTATACTATTATCAATATAGTAGGCTTATCATTTGGTATTTGCTGCTTTTTGCTGATCAGTTTATATATAAAAGATGAATTAAGTTTTGACCATTTACATACAAATTCCGATAGAATTGTAAGGGTAATTGACAATGTAAAAGATCAAACTGGTGAAAAATTTTATGCGAGTGCCGGTTATCAAGTTTCTGAACAGGCAAAGTCTCAAATAGCAGGCGTAGAAGATGCCGTGAAATTATTAGGGATAGGTCGTACACTCATCACAAACCCAGACAACGAGTACAAGCTTTATATAGATATGATCTATTCTGATCAAGCTTTCTTTAGCATTTTCGATTTCCCATTAATTGCAGGTGACATCAATACTTGTTTAAAAGACCCCAACTCTTTAATCATTTCAGAAAAAATAGCTCTTCAATTATTTGGAAGCACAGATGTATTAGGTAAAGCAATAGTATCTGGAAGAATGAAAGATCATTTAGTAGTAAGTGGTGTCTTCAAAACATTTCCATTAAATTCTCATATTCAATTAGATGCATTATTCTCAGAAGTTTCATTACTCGAATCTGAAAGGTACAGAAATGCAGTGAGTAATGACTGGGATTCGCACGATTTTGCTGCTTATCTATTATTGAATAAAGAAGCAAATAAAGGCGATATAGAAGCACAAATTAATGAATTAGCCAGTGCCAATAGTCCTGATTTAAAGGATAAAAGAAAAATCGTTTTACAAGCCTTGGAAGATATCCATTTTGAATCTGCCCACATAGAAAACGACTATAATTTCAATAAAAATGATATTACGTATGTTTATGTACTTGGCTTGGCAGGAATGATCATTTTAATGATTGCTTGCTTCAATTACATGAATCTTTCTACAGCTCGATCTGTAGCTAGGGGAAAGGAAATAGGCATAAGAAAAGTAGCTGGTGCCCATAAAATCAGTATTGTTCTCCAATTTTTATGTGAATCTTTTTTAATCACCTTTGCATGCTTAGCTATCGCACTAATTACTGTATGGATAGTATTACCCTACTTCAATCAGTTTACCAATAAAAATTTAGCTTTACACTTATTCAATAATTTATATACCCTCCCATCGCTACTAGGACTTGTATTTTTCATTAGTATCATTTCAGGGTTATACCCAGCTTTTATACTTTCTAAACTTGAGATAACCAATACTTTAAAAGCGTCTGGTAAGAACCTACAGAAGGGCATGAATTTGAGGAGGATATTGGTGGTTTTTCAGTTTATCGTTTCAATTACACTTACCATTGCCACAATTGTAGCCTACGCTCAAATGCAATTTATTAACCAAAAAGATTTAGGTTTTAAAAAGGATATGATGCTAGTGGCCGATATCAATAGTGGTACATTAAGGGCAAACTTCCAAACACTTAAAAATGAATTGTTGAATATGTCTGGTGTAAGCAATGTATCTGTAAGTTCTCGAGTACCAGGCGAATGGAAACTCATACCTAAAACATTGGCAAAAAACCAAGGTGAGAATGATGAACAAGGCAGTGAATGTTTCTTCATTAGCGCCGATCAAGACTTCTTAGAAACTTTTGAAATAAAATTAACAGATGGTAAAAATTTTGGTAAAAGTGCCATTACTGATTCATTAGCTATATTAATAAATGAAACCGCCGCTAATTTCCTTGGCATAGAAAAAGCCGAAGGACAGAAAATAGAATTGGTGTACGCCAATTACAATGGGAATATACAAAGGTTAGAAAAACCAATGCTTGTAGAAGTATTGGGCATCGTTGAAGACTTCCATTTTAGATCTTTACACGAAAAGATTAGCCCTATAATTATCGGGTACAGAAATAATCCAATCCATAGTATCGATTATTTTACGTTAAAAATAGCTGGACAAAATACGAATGATATACTCGATAGCTACGAAGATGCATTACATAAAATTGATCCAAACCATATTTTCGAATATCATTTTTTAGATGATCAGTTAGCCCTTTTTTACCAGAATGACCAAAGAAGGACATATATATTTTCTGGCTCGGCAATGGTAGCAATCCTCATAGCTGCATTAGGGCTCATTGTACTTATTTCATTTTCAACCAAGCAAAAACAAAAAGAAATTGGCATAAGGAAAATTCATGGGGCAAATATTTTTAAAATCATGTACTTGCTTACAAGAGAGTTTTTAGTTCTTATCTTCCTGTCATTTCTTTTAGCTACGCCAATAGCTTGGTTATTAATGAATGAATGGCTCAGCATTTTTGCCTACAAAATCACATTATCGCCTTTCTATTTTTTGATGACAGCCTGCTTCATTTTAATACTAACAACTGCTTCTATAGGAATTCAAACAATTAAGGCAGCCTCGGAAAATCCGATTAATATTATTAGAAATGAGTAAGTGATTTTAAAATTAGTTTACTGTATATAATAGGGGGAATATGGTTTTCCCTTATTTTTTGGAAAATAATATTTGAATAATAATCGACTTATTGCTTATACTTTCGCATCAGTTTATTTGAGAAAATAAATTCTTGTAAGATGGGAGAATCTGCATGGGTAACATCTTCATTGGTACCTTCCCAAACTTTTTCGCCTTTGTGCATAAAAAGGATGTATTCTCCAATTTCCATCATCGAGTTCATATCATGAGAGACTATTACCGTTGTCAGATTATACTCTTTGGTAATTTCTTGTATAAGATTATCTATCACAATGGCCGTATTGGGATCTAAACCAGAATTGGGTTCATCACAAAAGAGATATTGGGAATTCATTACAATGGCCCTGGCGATACCTACTCTTTTTTTCATACCTCCACTGATCTCAGAAGGCATTTTACTCGCACTTTTATCTAACCCTACCCTCTTTAAGCAAAAATTTACCCTTTCTTCTTTTTCTGACTTTCCCATTTTAGAAAGCATATCTAAAGGAAACATCACGTTTTGCTCTACCGTCATAGAATCGAACAATGCACTTCCTTGAAATAACATACCAATTTCTCGTCTTATCGCTTTTTGTCCTTCTCTACTAGCTTGGTAAAAATCGCGGCCATTATAAAATACGTGGCCTTCATCTGGAGCAATCAAACCTACAATTGTTTTAAGCAATACACTTTTACCCGTTCCACTAGCACCGATAATCATATTGGTTTTGCCTTGTTCAAAAACAGCAGAGATTCCGTGTAAAACTTTTTTATCCTTAAAGGCTTTTTGGATGTTATTGATTTCAATCATTAAAGTCGTAAAAGAGTAACTAGTTAAGTAGATAAATTTTTGGGAAAGTTTTTTTCACTTTTAAACAAGAAATTGTGCCAAGAAAAAATCGGCAGCTAATACAGCAATACAGCTATTTGTAACCGCTTTAGTACTAGAGGCACCTACTTCTAAGGCACCACCATTGGTATAATAGCCCTTGTAAGCCGAAATCGAAGTAATTAAAAAACTAAATACAAATGCTTTTAATAAGGCAAATGATACACTAAAATCCATAAAATCTGCCCTAATTCCATAAATATATTCATCGGGTGTAATTACTCCGCCTAACACACCAGCAACATAACCCCCAAGAATTGCCAAAAATCCTGCAATGGTAACCAATACGGGATACATAAACATACCCGCTAATATTTTGGGTAACACAAGATAAGAAGCAGAATTAATCCCCATTACTTCTAGGGCATCTACTTGTTCTGTAATTTTCATGGTTCCAAGCCCACCTGCAATATTAGAACCTACCTTACCAGCAAAAACAATGGCTGTAAAAGTTGGTGCTACCTCTAGTAAGGTCATATCCCTAACAACCTGACTGATTACATAACGCGGAATAATCGGACTAACCAAATTGAATGCTGTTTGCAAACACATAACAGCGCCAATAAAAACCGAAACAAGAATTACAATTGTTAGTGAATTGATGCCAATTAAAATGCATTCATCAAAGAATAATTTTAGATAAACCCTGAAAGGCTCTCGGTTGGTAACCAGCTTTCCAAGAAATATCATATACTTTCCTAAACTTTTCATTCAGATTATGTGAGCGAAAAAAATTTTTATAATTTGGCTTTAGAAAAAATACACTCAGCAAATTTATGGCAGAATGCGCCATGCAAATATAAAGAAAGCATTGTATAATGCTTGGCAGAATGTACAATTAGGAAGTAAACCACAAATGAATTTCAACCGAAATTAAAGAATATGGTAGTAATAACTGGAGGAACCAAAGGTATTGGCAAAGCACTTATTCAGAAATTTTCTTCCGAAAGCCATCATATCGCAACTTGTTCAAGAAACGCTCAAGCACTTGTAGCACTTAAGAAAGAGATTGAAGAGAAATATGGCAATAAAGTTTATGTGCAATCTGCAGACCTTTCAGTTACCGAAGACCTCCAAACATTTGTTTCTTTCACAAAAAGAATTGGTGAACCTATAGATGTTTTAATTAACAATACTGGCATTTTTATTCCCGGATCAATCCATACCGAAGAAGAAGGAAGTTTAAGAAAAATGATTGATACGAACTTATATAGTGCGTATGATCTTACAAGGGCATTTATAGGTGAGATGATTGAAAGAAAAGCAGGTTACATCTTTAATATTTGTTCTATCGCTAGTATTACGGCTTATGCAAATGGTGGTTCTTACGCTATCTCAAAACATGCGATGTACGGTTTTTCTAAATGTTTAAGAGAAGAAATGAAGGAATACGGTGTAAAAGTAACTGCTGTTCTTCCTGGAGCAACTTATACTGCAAGTTGGGAAGGGGCTGGATTACCAGAAGAAAGATTTTCCAAAGCCTCTGACATTGCTGAAATGATTTATGCCACTTATAAACTTTCTCCTAATTCAGATGTGGAAGAGATTTTAATAAGACCACAACTCGGTGATATTTAACTTAATCCGTTAATCTTGCTACCACAATTCCATTTTGTATTTTATTAGCATTTACCATCTCAGCTATGGTTTTAGCTGATATTTCTACTTTCATACCCGTGGTAGAGGCATGAAGTAAATGAGCTTTATTATTTATTTTAATTGCAAAACCAACGTGAACTACATCTAGCCCATTAATAGAGGTCGACAATGCAATTAAATCACCATCTCTTATACCATTATCGACATCTGCAATTTTGGTTTGCGGCAAAAAATAGATTTCTTGGGGTGATATCTGTTGCTCAATATTTTCTATTTGTTTCTGGTTTTCTTTAGATGCCACTAGTTGAGGATAACTTTTAGCATGTGTACTCATAAAGTTGAGTTGCTTGTTCATAGGCACACCGCCCAACTCTTTGCTAATTATATGCAATAACCCTTTCTTTTCATTATCTTGAAGCCACTCACTAAAATAATGCAGGCGAGAAGCATAACCTTCTACTGCTCCATCTCTATACCTGAATTTTTCTAACGCTTCAAGAAATGCATTAAAAGTAGAATCTTCTTGTTGAATGGTATAATTAAGTGCAACAACATATTCTAAAAAAGTAGTGCAATCAACCTTATTTAGTGCTACTACTAAATTTTCTGCAGATGTATCAACATCTAAAGTTTTTGCAACATATTCGGTATCCATAAAGCTTTTGGCAATAGCAATTACCCGCTCCGAAACAGAAAGTTGTACAATTTCTTTTTTATGAAAGGTATGCTGTTTTTCTAGAAATAGTTCTTTTGAAATTTTATCGCAAACAATTTTTTGAGCAAAAGTAGGGAAAGTTAAAAGCGTGATAATCCACAATAATAATTGTTTAACTATCACTTTCTTGTTAAGAATGGAAATACGCATAGTTCTTTACTTTTTCAACATGATTACCCGTTTCTTTCATTTTACGGATTAATCGATCCATGTTCAATAATAATGAATCTAGTTTTAAAAGTACATCTTGCGAAGCAGGTTTATGTAGTGTTTTTTGTTGAAAGTCGTTTGGTAGTTTTTGTTCCAGTTGTTCCATAGAATGTAGTTTTGCCATCAGAAATTACCTATTTAACAGTTAATACATGTTAACTCATTAGGTAAACCATTTTGAAGGAAAATTGATTAAAAAAATTTCACAGACTTAGGAATAAAATTGAAAAAATGACAAAAAATAAGTGTTTTTCAAACAAATGATTATAAATAATTAATAATTTTTTCAGGAAATCGAAAAGATTTTATCTCAAATAGATTAAATATAAGTACCTGAAAATCAATAAAATAAAATTTAGACTGTTTTATATATTCAAATGCTAATAAATCTTATTAATACAACATTAGGTTTGTATAATTCGGTATAATTGATTGGAGTGTATGCATTCATATACAGAAATCAAGATTAACAACCACATAAAATAGTAAATATGAAAACCCTTTTCTTAGTAGATAAAGACCAGTCTAACATTCAGTTATTACACAAAACGTTTGGAGAAGAATACCAAATAGAAGGCTTTACATCTGGTAAAGCATGCATGAATCAAATTTCAAAACTAGAAAAAAACAATAATGATTTACCAGATGTAATCATCATCGACTATTCATTACCAGATATGAATGGGTTGAAGCTTCAAAAGAAATTACAAAAAATATTAGAAGATACTAAACTGATATTGTTAATCCCAAGAGAAAAAGATGAAGTACTTCTTAAAATTATAAGAAAAGGGTTTATGAATTATCTAATGAAGGATTATAACTACCTTTCACTTTTAAGAGGAATATTAGAAAGAAGAAATACTACTTACCACTTGTAGGTCAAAAAATAAATAATTTTAAAACTTAGTTGTAACAAGAAAAGCTGCTCAAACGAGCAGCTTTTCTTGTTATATAGCAAATAATCTTAAGCTTGTTTTTTTGTAGCAGTTAAATCTATGCTAACTTCAAATTCGTCATCAATAGTCTTATCTGCCCATTTTTCAAAACCTGAATGGAACATCATATCCCATTTAGTTCTGTCAATCATAGCTGCACCAGTAGTTTTGATAGCACCGCCATCAGTTGAAACACTTACTGGAATAGATACCTCATTTGTAATGTTTTTAATAGTAAGGTTACCAGTAATTACGTGAGTTGCACCTTCTTCAGAAGACTCACTCACAGAAGTAATTTCAAAAGTTGAAACAGGACTGAGTTCAACATTAAAAAAATCAGGTGACTTTAAATGTCCCTCTAATTTTGCTTGAGTTTCAGGATCGTCTTTTAAATCTAGAGAAGTAATTGTACTTAAATCGACGTTGAAACTTCCACCAGATATAACACCATTACTTACCATAACAGTACCTTCAGAAACATCTATTGTTCCATTGTGACTTCCTGTAACTTTTTTACCTACCCAAGCAAGTTTACTTGAGGTTGGATCTATGGTGTACGCTCCATCTTCAAGTGAAGCAGCAGCAGTTTCTACAGTAGCAGTTTCAGTTTCAGTGGTATCTACATTTTCTTGTTTGGCACCACTACAAGCTATTACAAAAGCACTAATTGCAATTAGAAATAGGTTTTTACTCATTTTAAACATGATTCTTTACAAATTTAATTAATTTATGTCTTAACATAACTTAAGCCTTAATTGTTAAAGCTTATTTTAATTAATGCAAATTTATAACAATAAATCCCTATTATACTAATTTATATGTTGCAACTTATATAATTATTTCTTCTATTTTGAAAAGAATTAAGAAGTAGCTTTAAATACATTACCACTGCCTGAAATTTTTGTATTAACCTCATCGGGATTACCTGTATATTTTATTGTTCCTGAACCAGAAACACTAGCTTTTAAACTGTTTTCAACATGTAAATTACAGTTACCTGATCCACTTATGCTTACTTGGGCATTTTGTGCCTTTAAATTAGACGCATTTAAAAAACCTGAACCAGATGCATCGAATGAAATTATATCAGTCTTTCCACCGAGATGTATTTTAGCAGAACCTGATACATCGATATCTAAGTTTTTAGTTTCTATGTTTAAGACTACTTCACTTGCACCAGATCCTTTAATGTTAAGTGAATTTACTTTCATCATATTTTCTGATGTGGCCTTAATTGCTCCAGAAAACCCCATATAAGAAATGCTAGGTGCCGAAATATAAATTTTACTTCTTTTTCTACCACTTATACATTTACCTGTACCTATCTCTAGCGATTGTCCTGAATTTTCGACTTCTATCAAAGAAATTAAATTTTCATAGGTTTCAATTTTACAAGAGTAAGTATCCTCTTGTTTTAATATTACTTCAAAGTCACCACTCACTTTTAAATCTGAAAAAGAAGATATTTCCTTTTCAGAAAGGATGATTTCCCCTTTGCCTTCTTCGCATACAAACCTTGAGCAATTGGTAAAAAGAAGGATACATATAACTGAGACGATGATAAAATTTAAGTTTTTCATGAAATGAATGATTAGTTATTTTTCATTTTAGACACAATTGATTGATGGCTGGTTACAATATTTCTAGACTTACCTCAGAGCAGCTAAGGTTCAAACACAATAATATATAGTGAGTATTATAAAAAATAGAAGAAAATACTTCTAAACAGAAAAAATATTTTTTAGGGTTTTATGAATGATTTACAACTGCTTTCTACTTTTTTTCTGTTTTTTCAATCAACTTAGGTCAAAAAACAACCCTATTATCTTATAATTACTGTAATTAATATATAAACAAGTATAAAAAATAAGTAAAAATAATTTTCAAAACAGAATATGATTCTGCTTTTTATCACATTATTTTTATAATATTTCTTTTATTTAAAAAATACTTATCTTATTTTTGGTGAAGTAAATATGAAAAATACCTTTACAACCTTAACCTTAACTTTAATCAATAATACACTTACTATCACAACTACTTGATAAGTAGCTTAAATCTAAAGCTGCTAAATGTGCTAGCTCAGTATCTATTAACATGAAATTAACTGAGTATAAATAATAAGAAAAAGCCTAGCAAGTTGCTAGGCTTTCTTCATTAAAAAGTATTATGTCTTTTATTGCTTGTTACCAAATAAAGACGCCACAAAAGCTTGGTTATCAAAAAGCTGTAAATCATCTACTTTTTCACCCACACCTATATATTTTACAGGAATTTTAAATTCATCTGATATTCCAATTACAACGCCGCCTTTAGCAGTTCCATCTAACTTAGTTATTGCCAAAGCAGACACTTCTGTAGCTTTTGTAAACTCTTTAGCTTGGTTTGCTGCATTTTGTCCAGTACTGCCATCTAAAACCAATAAAACTTCATGAGGTGCTTCTGGTATAACCTTTTGAATTACTCTTTTAATTTTACTTAATTCATTCATAAGATTTACCTTAGTATGTAATCTACCAGCTGTGTCTATAATGATAATATCTGCATTAGCTTCTACCCCTTTTTTAACAGTATCATAAGCCACAGATGCAGGATCAGTATTCATCCCATGGGAAACGACTTCTACACCTACTCTTTCACCCCATAATTTTAATTGATCTACTGCTGCTGCCCTAAATGTATCTGCGGCACCTAAAATAACATTTTTACCACTGTTTTTAAATTGAGCAGATAGTTTACCAATCGTTGTAGTCTTTCCTACTCCATTTACACCTACTACTAGCATTACATAGGGCTTAATATCTTCAGGAATTACTATTTCTTCTACTTGCGTGGATTTATTTTCCGCCATTAACCCTGCTATTTCCTCATAGAGGATTTTATTAAGCCCTTGAGTATTGAGATATTTATCTTTTTTTACCCTCGCCTCCAAACGGTCTATTATTTTCAGCGTAGTGGAAACCCCTACATCCGCAGAAATAAGAATATCTTCTAATTCGTCTAGCACATCTTCATCTACTGTTGATTTTCCAACTACTGCTTTACTAATTTTATTGAATAAATTGTCTTTGGTTTTTTCTAAACCTTTGTCTAACGACTCTTTTTCTTTTTTACCAAAAAACTTATCGAAAATACCCATGCTTATTTATTGATTCTTTTAAGTATTTACTTTTAAAATTTCATACAACAAAACAGCTCTAAAATAAAAAAACCCTACCATATAAGCAGGGTTCTTCTTTAAAACCTTGATATAACTAAATTAATTAGTTTTTGAGCATTTGTTTCGCTAACTCTTCAGGTACAATTTCTTGCTTAAAAGTATATGCCCCTGTTTTTGGGTTCCTTACGGCCTTTACAATTTTTGCAAATTTTTGACCGCCTTCTTTTTTAAGTGTTGCAACTACTTTCTTAGCCATAATTATTTAATTTCTCGGTGAACAGTATATTTTTTCAAAATAGGATTATACTTTTTTAACTCCAATCTTTCAGTAGTATTTTTCCTATTCTTTGTGGTAATGTATCTTGAAGTACCTTTCATTCCTGTAGCTTTATGCTCAGTGCACTCAAGTATTACCTGTACTCTATTTCCTTTTTTAGCCATGACGCAAATATTTTTTTAGGTATAACTTTTATCAAACTAATACATTTCCATTGGCACGGGCCTTCTTCAACACTGCCGTAATGCCATTTTTATTGATAGTCCTTAAAGCAGTAGAAGAAACCTTTAGTTTTATCCAACGGTCTTCTTCAGGAATGTAAAATCTTTTAGTGTGAAGGTTTGGGTAAAACTTTCTTTTAGTTTTGTTATTTGCATGAGATACGTTATTTCCCACCCTTGGTCTCTTACCGGTTATATCACAAACTCTTGACATTTCTTTTGGTTTTTAAATTTTTGAAGTGCAAATATCAGAATTTTTTACATATTAAGAAAAAACTTTTTTAATTAAGTACCATGAATTGCCAGAATATTCTGCTTTAGAGATAAAACAACTCCCCTTCTACTGCCAATTTGGTATTTGGAAATATATTTTGGGCTTCTTGTAATAACTCTTCTAACTCTCTATATCTTACAGAAAAATGACCAATAATTAATTGACCAACCGCTGCGTTAAGTGCAATTTGTGCTGCTTGCGCTGCTGTACTATGTCTTGTTTTTATTGCTCTGTGTAAATCATCATTATTGAAAGTGGCTTCATGGTAAAGTAATTCAGCCCCATGAATGTAACCAATGATATCTTCATTGTAGGCAGTATCTGAACAAAATGCATAACTCTTTGGCTTAGCAGGAGGCAATGTGAAGTCTGAATGATAATATGTAGTGCCATTCCAGGTAACTGTTTTTCCTTCTTTTAATGCACGCCTCAATTCGAAAGGAAAATTCTCTGGAATTTTGTCTGCCATTAATTTTGCCTTATTAGATTTCTCTTGAAATAGAAAACCAGTACATGCAATTCTATGATCTAAAGGAAAAGAACTAACAGAAAAATCATCTGTATCTATAAGTTTCTCGAAGTTTGAGGCTTGAGTATCGATAAAGTTGATTTTAAAGGAATATATCGCACCTGAGGCTTTATTGATTGATACCAACACATCTCTTAAAGCAGCAGGACCATAAATATAAATAGGCTCTTTTCTTCCTAAAAGATTGAAAGATGACAATAATCCTGGAAGACCAAAATAATGATCACCATGTAGGTGACTAATAAATATGTATTTTATTTTGGATACTTTTACATTAAATTGCTTTAATTGGTATTGGGTTCCTTCACCACAATCTATCAAGCAATAATGTCCTTTAATTTGTAATATTTGGGAGGTCATGAAACGCCCCCAGGCTGGTGTGGCTGAGCTTGAGCCAAGTATTTTTACGTAGGATTTCAAATATAACAGCAATAAAAAACGGTAAAGGAAATTCCTTTACCGCATATAATTTTTTCTTAGATTTTCAATTATCCCCTTCGCCAAGATCTTTCTCAATTTCATTTAAGAAAATGGCGTCTACTGCCTCTTCATTGGTTTGGAATATATTAAGTACATTTTCTAATTTAGATATGCGAATCAATTTTAGCACATGTTCGTTCACACCAGTTAAAATTAACACGCCACCGATATCTTTCGACATTCTATGGGCCACTAAAACAGCACTTAAACCCGAAGAATCTACATATTTTACAGAAGACAAATTTAAAATTAGGTTTTCAGTACCTGATTGATAAAGTGTGATTACTTCTGACTTAAGCTGTGGTGCTTTGAGTGTATCTAATTTTTCTTCTTCAAGCGTTAACTTGGTGTATTTTTCAGCTTTTTCTACTGCGTATTTCATATAGTTTAACAGTTTATTTTCTATTGGTTTTAACCAGATGGGTTAAAGTAATCAGTTAAATACTATTTTCTCTATAATTAATGTTCCTCAAATATATCATTTTGCTTCGAAATATTGTTTAATTGCCCCTTCAATTGAGGTTAATGATGCCGAATGTTCCCTTTTCACAAAGGCTTTTCCTGTAATTTGTTGATACAATTCCGCATATCTATTACTAACATGTTGTACAAATTCTTCACTCATTGTAGGAACAACTTCACCTTCCTTTCCCTGAAAACCATTATTTATTAACCATTCTCTTACGAATTCTTTGGAAAGTTGTTTTTGCCTTTCTCCCTGTGCCTGTCTCTCTACATAACCTTCAGAATAGAAGTATCTTGATGAATCAGGAGTATGTATTTCGTCTATTAAGTAAATCTCTCCTTCATAATCACCAAATTCATATTTGGTATCTACCAATATCAGTCCTGATTTTGCCGCTAATGCTGTACCACGTTCAAAAAGGGATAAAGTATACTTTTCAAGCAGCTTATATTTATCTTCTGGCACTAATCCTCTCTCAATAATTTCTTCTCTTGAAATATCTTCGTCATGGCCTTCTTCTGCTTTCGTAGCAGGAGTTATTATTGGTGAAGGGAATTTATCATTTTCTTTCATGCCTTCCGGTAAAGGCACTCCGCATAGTAACCTTTTTCCTGCTTTATATTCTCGCCATGCATGGCCTACTAGATATCCTCTCACTACCATTTCAATAGGATATGGCACACATTTTTTACCAATAATTACATTCGGATGCGGAACTGCTTCTACCCAGTTCGGCACAATGTCTTTAGTAGTTTCTAAAAACATGGCTGCAATACTATTGAGTACTTGACCTTTATAAGGTATAGGCTCAGGCAGAATTACATCAAAGGCTGATATTCTATCACTGGTTACCATGGCCAATTTATTTCCAAAAGAATATACATCCCTTACTTTACCTGCATAATAGCCAGTGCTGTTTTCAAAAGAGAAGTTTGTTTTATTTACTGTTTCACTCATTGTATCTCATTAATAATTACCTACCGATAGCATAACTAAAGTGCAGGCAAATATAGGTTCAATTCCTACATTTTTAGCTTTTTGAGCCAAAGAAGTATTTTCAGTTCCCGGGTTAAAGATGAGTCTTTTAGGTTTAGTTTTTAAAATATAATCTTCCCATTCTTCATGTCTTGAAGGCCCAACATATAAAGTAATGGTATCTACATTTTTTATCAATTGCTTATCATTTATAATCTCTCTATCAAATACTTTCCCTTTCTTAATGCCAACAGGTACGAAATCGATGCCTTCTTCTGTAAATCTTCTAGCTGCTTCATAAGCATAGCGAGATGGATTGGTAGTTGCTCCTAAAATTATTGTCTTTTTCATAGTGATTGTAGTTGTCTGATTTGTTCTTCTTTTAACACAAAAGAAAATGAAATCGTTAGTTTATCCTTCATTAAAACCTGCAGATGGCTGAATTAGATCCCATAAGTTGCCATATAAATCTGCAAAAACAGCTACGGTGCCATAAGGTTCTGTTTTAGGTTCACGTATAATAGTTACATTATTAGAAAGAAGATTTTGATATTCTTTTTCAAAGTTTTCTGTATACAGAAAAAGAAATACCCTTCCCCCACTTTGATTGCCAACAGCAGCCTTTTCTTCCTCTTTTTGTGCTTTTGCTAAAAGTAGGTTGGTCCCTCCCTTGTTATTTGGTGATACCAGCACCCATCTTTTTTCATCATCGAGCTTGGTGTCTTCTATGAGCTTGAAATTTAACACTTGGATATAAAATTCTATGGCTTCATCATAATCTGATACAAGCAAAGCCATATGCGCTATCTTTCTTTTCATCAAACCTAAAATAAGTACAACAATAAAGTTAAGCCATATTTAACCAAAGCGTCTTAAAAATCAATAAGCTTTCAAGAATATTTTTGGTAGAGTTATGAAACGGAAAGAATAGTAATTTCTAAATTAATGAGGAATAAAATTGATTTGCTAACTTTAGAAAAATAAAAAACCTGCCTGTAACCCAAGCAGGTATTAGCGATAGTAAGATAATTTTCTACAACGGCTTTTAAGCGCATTTTACTTAGATATCTAACAAACGCATATTTATATATTATCATATTATACAGGCTAATTTCTTTTTAATACTTCAAATTCAGCGATTTTAACACGCAGGTTTTAGGAAAGGTACTATGCTAAAAAATATATTTTCTTATCGCATCAATCATGATAATTTTATCCAATGCCATTCTCTTTGCGAAGCGCTATTTCTTCTTCCAGTTGCTTGTACCAAGCCTCGCCATATTTCCTGATCAAAGCCTCTTTTAAAAAGCGATACACGGGCACTCCTAAAGCCGTTCCTAAACCACAAGCGGGACTACATATCTGCCATCTATCATAGTTTAAGGCATCATATTGATCGTATTTAGTTATCCTGATAGGATATAAATGACACGAAATTGGTTTCCTGAATTCAGATTTCCCATCTAAATATGCTTGTTCTATGCTGCATTTTAATATTCCCTTTTCATCGTAAACAGCATAAGCGCATTCTCTGTGGTCGATAGTAGGGGTGGAATAATCTCCTTCTTCATCTAAAATGTAAATACCTTGTTTCTCTATTTCTTCAATGCCTTTTTGGGTCATATAAGGTTTTACATCCTCAAATACTGCTTCTAGTTTTGGCTTTTCATCCTCTTCTAAAGGAGCACCGAGATCACCTTCAACACAACAAGCCCCTTTACATTTTTCTATGTCACAAACAAAAAACTGTTCTGCAATATCATCGCTCAATATTACGTCGCCAATTACTATCATAAATGCTAAGAAATTTTTATCGCAATGATAATTATTATAAAATTCATCTCACTAAACTTATTAGATTTTAGCATTAGATAAACTATTAAAGGTTACTAGATAATAAATCTAAAAAGGTTTTGAGCTAAGATGACAAAATAGGCAGTCTTTTACTCCCTTATAAACCTATTGGTAAAAATCCTTTAATGGCGTATCTTTCCTATCAAATCATTTATGAATCTAACCGTGATACATGCATAAATCAAATCTACTGTTTAGCGCAATTTTTTTTATAACTATCTTCATTCATCAATTTGCAAATGCTCAAGAAGCTTTTGAAAACAATCAACCCATTTTTAATCCACTATTTTCTTGGCAAGCCAACCCCTATCGTACCGCTTCTGGTGCTCCTGGCAAAGATTATTGGCAAAATAGAGCTGATTATGAAATTCACGTGACGCTAGACGAAAAAGAAAAAAGCATATCTGGAAATTTACAAATCACTTACACCAATAATAGTCCTGAAGCACTCCATTTTGTATGGTTGCAACTAGATCAAAACAAATTCACTCCAGATTCTCGAGGCACTATTACAACAACCAACGGTGGTAGATGGGTTGGTGATACTGGTGGTGGTTATCAAATCGATTCGGTTAAGGCAGTAATAGGGAATGGAAATCAATTAGCACAAACAATCATTTCCGATACGCGAATGCAATTGCGATTTAATGATCCAATAGAGTCAGATGGAGGCAAAGCTGAGATATCGCTAAACTTTACTTATAAAATACCTGAATATGGTGCAGACAGAATGGGGAGGATTGAAAGTAAGAAAGGATGGATTTATGAAATGGCGCAATGGTATCCGAGGATGGCTGTTTTTGACGATATAAAAGGTTGGAATGTAGAACCTTATATGGGTGCTGGTGAATTCTACTTAGAATATGGAGACTTCAATTATTATATCACCGTCCCTTATGACCATATAGTTGTTGGTTCAGGTAAATTAATGAATAAAGAAGAAGTGCTTACCAAAGAGCAACTTAAAAGGTATGAGAAAGCTACAACAAGTGATAAAACAATATTCTTAGTGTCACCCAACGAAGTGGGAAATACTAAAAAGACACGTCCTATTCAGGAAGGAATGCTCACGTGGCACTTTCAAATAGAAAATAGTCGCGATGTGGCTTGGGCAAGTTCTAAAGGATTTATATGGGATGCCGCAAAAATTAATTTACCTAGTGGTAAGACCAGCCTCGCCATGTCAGTTTATCCCGATGAGAGCAAAGGATATAACGCTTGGGGCAGATCAACTGAATATACCAAAGCTAGTATTGAACTCAATTCTTCAATGTGGTACGAATATCCCTACCCTGTTGCGGTAAATGTTGCTGGTATTGTAGGGGGCATGGAGTATCCTGGAGTATCATTTTGTAATTGGAGAAGTAAAAATGCAAGCCTCTGGGGAGTAACTGACCATGAGTTTGGGCATAATTGGTTTCCAATGATTGTAGGTTCCAACGAGAGACTTTACCCCTGGATGGACGAAGGTTTCAATACTTTCATTAATCATTATACCTCGGTAAAATTCAATAATGGAGAATACGGATCCAGTCTCAACAGGGTAAGAAGTTTACAATTTTATTTGACCAACCCCGGAAGGGAAAGCATAAATACCTATCCCGATATTACTCAAACCTATAATTTGGGTTTTACAGCTTATTATAAGCCCGCAGTGGGGCTATGGTTACTAAGGGAAGTAATTTTAGGGTCTGAAAGATTTGATTATGCTTTTAAAACGTATATTCAGCGTTGGGCCTATAAACATCCAACTCCAATAGATTTTTTTCATACAATGGAAAATGTTGCCGGTGAAGAACTCGATTGGTTTTGGAGAGGATGGTTTTATTCTAATTGGAACCTAGACCAAGCCATAGAAAAAGTAGAGTATGTAGAAGATGACCCTAAAAAAGGGGCAATTATAACCATTAGTAATCAGAAGAAATTAGTAATGCCCTCGGAATTAGAAATAAAAGAAAGCAATGGAAAAACAAAACGCGTAAAACTACCAGTAGAAATTTGGCAACGGGGTGATATATGGTCTTTCCAATATACCAGCACTAGTAAAATTATTTCTGTTGAACTAGATCCGGATGAAGTTTTGCCCGATGTAAATGATAAAAACAACTTGTGGAAAGTTAAAGATGAAAAAGAGATAGATAATGAATAATCATACCTATACTCAATATAAATAAAAGTACATGAAACTATTATCGATTTTTGTAGGAAGACCTCAGAAAGTTACTTTTAAAGGTAACGAGGTTGAAACTGGTATCTTCAAAGAAAAAATTGAAGGCTCAGTAAAGGTTAAAACTTTGAATATTGAAGGAGATGAACAAGCCGATTTACGCGTACATGGAGGAGTGAACAAAGCTGTTTATGCATATCCTTTTCAGCATTATAAATTTTGGGAAAATGAGCGACCTGATTTAAGTTTTGAAGCTGGTAAATTTGGAGAAAACCTTTCTATTGAGGGTCTTGATGAAAAAACAGTTTTTGTAGGAAATGAGTATAAGATCGGTAGCGTAATTTTTAAAGTAACCGCTCCTCGAATGCCTTGTCATAAACTTGGTATAAAAATGGAAGATCCTAGATTTGTAAAAGATTTCATGCAGGCAAGATTATCTGGTTTTTATTTTAGTGTAAAACAAGAAGGAATCATTGAAGCAGGAAATTCTATTGAGCTTTTAAAAGAAGGAGAAAACGAGTTAACAATTGACGAAACCTTTCTTGCCTACCACAGCGAAAGAAACAATAAACAACTCTTACATAAGACTATTAGCACACCAGATTTACCGGAAGATTGGATAGAATTTTTCAAAAAACGTTATGATGCTTTAGCCTAAGTAGATTTGTAGTATAAAAACAAAACCCCTCTTGAAAGCTTCAAGAGGGGTTTCTTTATACTATTTATTTATTCAATATCTACTACCTTACCCATAAAAAGAATATTACCCATCTCTCTTTCATAAATGTAAAAAGCAAAAGGCCTATCACAAATGTAAGAGGGCGGCAAAGAAGTGGCTTCAATACCTATTGATGTTACTGCAGCAGCCTCGGTTCCAGATTCATCAACTTTCATAAAAGTCTTGTGCTTTACTTTACTTACATTTAAAGGCTCATCTGCAATTTTGCTCAAATTCGCTTTTTGATGTTCAAAGGCATCAGTAATTCCCAAGGTCTTTAGAATTCCATTCAATTCATACTCATCTTTTATTTCGAATTTAGGCAAGCCAACAGTTACTTCGAATTCACTACCAAGTGCCAATGAGCCATTCCAAGCCAAATTACTATCATCTCCCAATATTTCATCTAAAGATTTATCATAATGGGGTAGTAAAATACGTAAAGCATAACGTTCTTCCTTACCATAAGCTAATTCAAAAATTGAGAAATCCTCTCCTCCTGTACCTCTTACTTTTAAATCATTTTGTAGCATCATATCTACTTGTTTTTCAACTCCATTCGAGTTGGTAAATACCTGCTTAGATGTTTTAGATGCATCGAACTGATACGTCCAGTCACCTTTGAAATATAAAGCATTGATCAAAAACATCACTTCTCTTGGACTGATAGAATCTATGATTTTTTCAATTAAACCATTGGTATTATCTTTCACCCAATTATTGATCAGATCTTTGGTATTGCTATCCGAAAAATCACCAGCATTTACATCTGCATTAAAACCATCTTCCAAACTTTGTAAGAAAGGATCTTTCACTTGAAAACCATGATCATACCATACAGAATTAGCAATGGACATGGTAACATTTTGATCCAAGTTAGGAAGTGCACTGATCAGGTTAGAATAGCCCGCATTGATTTCTTCCATATTGGTACCTTCTAAACCAAGTGTAGAAATAATTTGGTCTGCTGTATTCGCTTCGGCTCCATTTAATAACATTCCTAGTGCAATGTTTATACTTAGTGGCGAAATAAGTATGTTTTTGTCATTTGGTTCAGTAGAAATAACTTCATCAAACAAACGGAAAGAAAAGTCATTTGATTTTGCAATAAATTCAGTGTCTACTTTGCGTAGATCGGCAATGGCTTTTTCAGTATCTTTATCAATTATATCATCCTCAGGTTGGCAAGATACCATTAAAAAAAAACTCAATAAAAGTGTTTGAATAATCCCTATATATTTCATAATCTAATTTTCTGTTTCTTATTTACATTAATTTGACTGGACATCCGACAACGATACGGGAATAAACAGACAATTGCTGCAACTAGAAATGTAAATGAATATTAGAGTATCAATGAGATTTTAAGAGAAAACAATTACTTGGAAGTATCGATCAATAACACCTTTCAGAGTCAATGACAAAATAGCGGGTATCGTCTAAGTAGGTTTCATTCTGGTCTGAAACAGATAAATCGTATTCAACCACTTTCCCACTTTTGAAATTTAAGGTGAGATAAGCATTGTTTCCTACTGAGCCAATTGAATAATTACCCTCGGTATCATCAGTAGCATTGGTATATCCGAAACCACTTAATGAACCAGGTTCACCGCTAATTCCGCCTGCAGAAAAACTACTATTTGAATTGGAATAATAGGCAAAAGTACCATTATTACATAAGTCTATAGTAATTGTACTTGAAACTCCTGAATAGCCTCCGGTGTAATCTGAACTGGAATTGGTATACATATATTTCAATTGCATACCGACAATTTTCTTCTTCCATGCGATCGTATTGGCTGATTCTCTTGCCTGAAAAAACTTAACAGAATTGGCTAACTTACTTGCCTCTACTTTGTGGGCTTCTGAGAATTTATTAGTCTCCGTCAAAATTACAATACTCATTCCTTTACCTAATCCGTTGATCAAGCCAATTGCAAAACTTTTTACATTTGATCCATTAAAAAAGCCTTTGTACATGCCTTCAACTCTATTACTAGCAGTTATTGTAAAGTTTCCATCGGCAGATAAACTGGCAGCCTCTGTATAGATGCCTTGTTCCGCTAATGATTTCAAACTATTTGCATCAGGACTATTATTTTCAAAAATTACCATGATACCTGGTACAGAATTATGACCTAGAATCACATATTCACCATCTATTTGACCGGTCCATCCATTTGGAATATCGAAACTTAAACCAAGCTCTTCGAACTCAACATGCTGAGGTAGGACCTGGGCTTTTAATAAAGAAATATTTAGAAAAACTAAAACAACAAATAAGGCATTTTTCATCACAAAAATTAATAATGATTTAGAAAAGATAGGTGGTTGTGGTAAGTGTAGGTAAATGTAAAAGAGACTTTCTCAATTTAATAAAAAAAAATCACTTCAACTTAAATCATATCTCAAAAAATGCAATAGCTTGAAATTAAGCTAGATTATTTATAATGCTTTATACCATAGTCAATTAAAAAGTAAACAAAAAAGCTGCAATAATCTGGCAATAGATTTTGCAGCTTTTAAAATGAATTTATTAGCTAATCTCTAGGCCTCTTTTGCCAATAGATTTTGAACGAGTTCAGTAAATTCATCTACGAATTGTGTATAATATATACCGGTGCCTGGTCCTGAAAAACCAGTATGGATATAAGCTACATCACCGTTTTTGTCTATGACCAATGCTGTTGGAAAAGAAATGATATGATTAAGCATGGGAAGTGTTTTTGCTGCCTCCTTCTTATTGAAAGTTCCTGCAATTAATAAATCATAGGGAATCCCAAAGCGCTCTTTCATTTTAAGTACCTTTTGTTTTGAATAATCAAAATCAGCTTTTCTCTCATAGGCAAGGCCAACAATCTCTAATCCTTCATTATGATATTTACTGTACAGGCTATTTAAAAACTTGGTCTCATCCATACAATTTGGGCACCATGAACCCATCAACTGTACAACTACTACTTTATCTTGGAATTTAGCATCTGTTAAAGAAACTAAGTTGCTATCTAAATCTGGAAAAGTAAAAGCCAGTTTATCATAGCCTTCTTTTAAATAAGTAAGCTCACCTGCATCCGGCAATTTAGCGTTTTTGTCCTTTACAGCAATCCATGGTTGGTACCAATGGTTTCCGGAATAAAATTGTCCGTCCACAAGTTTCTTTTCCGAATCGATTTTAGCAGTAAATAAGAAAGCATGGCTTCCGTCGAAACAAGATAATTTTAGCATATCGCCATCGACAACACCTGCTAAATACCGATAGTCACCAGTTGGTGTTAAAAATGTACCAGTTACATTTAATCCTTTTTGTTCAAATACACCAACTGCTTTGTCTGGCTCTCCTTCATCATTTAGAAAACCTACATCCCAAGTGCCAGTAACATTCGCTTTAGGTTCTGGTTTATCCATGATGAATCTACGTTCATCATCCTTGTGAAAGGTAATCGGTATAATGTAAGCGTTTTCATACCAGTACCGCGCATGTGTACCAATGAGTTTATCTCCTTCGATCTTTAATCTTAAATCTGTATCAAAAGATAATAGCGTAATAATGAGAGAATCATCTTTGAAGGTATATTCATCTATCAGTAATTCTTCTTCTCCATTTATTAAATGAAATTGTAAATTCCCATTACTGGCATGGCTACTCCTAAATATGAAAGGAATTTCGGTAGAATCGTTGGGTTGTAAAACAGCCCGCCATGTAGCATCTGCTAAGTCAGAAACAGTTTTATTTTCTTCTTCTCTTTTTATTCCAGTACATGCTGCAAAAACAAGCATGTAAAGAAAGAACAATCTGTAATTAAACATTCGATTAGTTTTATGGGTAAGCAATATGGTAAAACAAAGCTAGAACAATGTCTTTATAGATAAAAATCCAACCTTCTAAAGATTTATAGTAAGAAGCAATTATTTTTGGTTAACCAACAACTAAATAAGCAATGTATAAAGGATTTTTAAAGACAAACGCTGATCATAGATTGGTTTCAATATTTTTGATGGTACTAGTTTTGTGTGTCATTGAGCCAAGCTTTTCACAAGTGAAAATAAACAGCAGTGGACAATTCCTAAATGGTTATATAGTAACTCTAGAAAATGATACCATTGAAGGTGTATTAGAAATATTAGACGAAGTTAAATATTGCCGCGAAGTACGTTTCAAAAAAAGAAATGTTGATAAAGCAATAACTACATATTTACCAAAAGATATTTTAGCTTATAAAATTAAAGATGATGTATATGAAAGTTATAAAGATGTTCACTGCATCTTAAAATCTTGTAATAATAATCAACTGCGTGAAGTTTTTATCAAGTTAATTGAAGAAGACGTTCTAAAAGTATTTATGTATGCAGCCAATATTAATTCCTCTTATCTGTATACTATCGATTATATTCCCTTAGTACAGAAAAAAGATTTTAAACCAATGCCATTTAAAACCAAAAGGCATATTAAAAAAGTGGTTAGTACTTATTTTACAGATTATCCTGAGCTCTCAGAAAAACTAAGAGAATACACTTACAAATATGACGACTTTGAAAAAGTAATAGCAGATTACACCAATTGGTATAAGGCCAATCAATAAGTTTTTTTGTAATTACAGATACGTTGGAAATTTCTGAGGATCGGTTTCATGCATTACTTCATAAACCGTATCAACAACATCTTCAATATTAGGTTTTGAAAAATAATCTCCATCACTACCATAAGCAGGCCTGTGTTCCTTTGCAGGCAAACAAATAGGTTTAGAGTCTAGCCATTGGTAAGCATCTTGCTCTTCTAACACTTTTTGCATCATATAAGCAGTTGCACCACCAGGCACATCTTCATCAGTAAAAATTACCCTGTTTGTCTTTTTAATAGATTCAACAATGCTGTGATTTCTATCAAATGGAATCAATGTTTGTACGTCTATGATTTCTACATCTATTCCAAGTTCATTTAGTTGTGTGGCGGCATCCATTACAATTCTGCACATCGATCCATAAGTTACAATAGTAATATCATTGCCCTCTCTTATTACTTCTGGCATTCCAAGTGGGACAGTAAATGTACCTATGTTATGCGGTAAGCGTTCTTTCAGTCTATAGCCATTCAAACATTCAATAATAATGGCAGGGTCGTCCGATTTTAACATGGTATTATAAAATCCTGCAGCTTGAGTCATATTTCTAGGGACCAATAAATAAATTCCTCGACAACTTCCTAAAATAGTGCTCATAGGTGATCCAGAATGCCAAATTCCTTCCAACCTATGTCCCCTTGTCCTTATAATCAGAGGAGCCGTTTGCCCACCTTTAGTCCTATATTGCAAGCATGCCAAATCATCACTCATTGTTTGCAAAGCATAGTAAATATAATCGAGGTATTGAATCTCGATTATAGGTCTTAAACCTCTTAGCGCCGCACCTATGCCTTGACCCAAGATTGTGGTTTCCCTAATTCCCGTATCTGTAACCCTTAACTCACCATATTTACTTTGTAAGCCAGCAAAACCTTGGTTCACATCACCTATTTTGCCTACATCTTCTCCAATGGCAAATACCCTAGGATCTCTTTTCAGCATCTCATCAAAACAAGCTTGAACAATTTCTCTCCCGTCTACAATTTCATTAGTATTTTCGTCGTATTCAGGCAATACTTCTTTTATATTCAAAGCTGAAAATGGGGATTCACTGTATAGATGTGAATTATACCTAGAAGCATTTTCTTCGGTTTCTTCAATTAACCATTGGTTTAAAGGCTCCCTCACAGAAGGATTTTCAAAACGCAAAGCTCTCAACGCAGTCTTAATTGCTTTTACAGCATCTGATCGGGTTGGATTAAGAGTTTTCTCCAATAGCTTTTTTATATCCTTAATTTTATTGTTTGCAGTAAGCTTTTGAGATAAATCATTAAGTAATTGCAATGCTTTATCATAGCTTTTAGCAGTATCGTCTACAATCGCTTTCCAAGCTTGGGTACGTGCTGTTTTAACTGCTTTCAATCCGTCATCTTCTATTTTTTTTATTTCACTTGCTGTGGTCACTCCAGCATCCAGCATCCATTCTTTCATTTTCAACAAGCAATCATGTTCATTTTCCCACTCTAATCTTTCTTTAGATTTATATCGTTCGTGAGATCCTGAAGTTGAATGTCCTTGCGGTTGGGTAATTTCAATTACATGAACTAGTACTGGCACATGTTCAGTACGGCAGATATGGGTAGCTTCTTTGTAAACCTTGCACAAAGTCGGGTAATCCCAACCTTTCACTCTGTATATTTCAAATCCATCTTTACTGCCTGGTTCTCTTTGTAATCCGGAAAGTATTTCAGAAATATTTCCTTTGGTAATTTGAAATTCATTAGGTACGGAAATGCCGTAATCATCATCCCAAACAGAAGTCAACATAGGTATTTTGAGTACACCCGCAGCATTAATTGACTCGAAGAAAATACCTTCGGCACATGAGGCATTACCTATCGTACCAAAAGCAATTTCATTCCCTTCATTAGAAAATTGTTTTAAATGGTTAAGCGAACTATTTTGTCGATAAAGTTTCGAAGCATAACCTAAACCTACCAAACGTGGCATTTGTGCTGCAGTAGGAGAAATATCTGCAGTGGTATTTTTTGTCTCGCTTAAATTATTCCAAGAACCATCTGGGTTGATTAATCTACTAGCATAATGTGAGTTCATACACCTACCAGCTGTGAATGGATCAGCTTCTAAATCGGTATGCGCATAAAGTTGAGCGAAAAATTGTTGTTCATTGGCTTCACCAATGGCAAACATGAAAGTTTGATCTCTATAATATCCCGATCTAAAATCCCCAGGTTTGAAATATTTTGCCATAGCTAACTGTGGCACTTCTTTTCCATCACCAAAAATGCCAAATTTAGCTTTACCCATGAAAACCTCTTTTCTACCAAAAAGGCTTGCTTGCCTACTTCTGTATGCTATTTCATAATCCTTTAATATCTCTTCTTGGGTGAGTTCCATCTCCACAGAAATTTCTGGAATAAGCACTTTGTTTTCATCCATCTTGATCAAATTTGCATTCTAAATAAAAAGGAGAACAACCAATAGCCTGAAGACTTGATTACTTAGTATTAAAAAATTATCCATCCCTCCTTCAAGTCAAGTGCAAATTTAAGGAAAAAGAGGTTTTTAAAGAAATCTCAATCAATAATCCCTTAAAAGCTGTAAAAATTAGAATGTTTGTAATTTTTAGGGCAATCTTTAATAAACTTATAAGGTAACATATATTTCTACAGATGAAGTAGCTTTACGGTCTTCGTCCCTTTTGAAGTAATGAATCTTAAGAAATAGATTCCCGTTGGATAAGCTGACAAATCAACACTATAAAACCAAACATTTTCGGTAGTAGCAATTAGCGTATCTAAAAGAATTCTTCCATTTGTATCTACAATTACCAATTGTGCTTCTTGCTCTTCGTCTAATACAGCATTAACAAATACGGTAGACTCTACAGGATTTGGATAAACCAAAAGAGAATTTTCTAAGGGTTCATCTACAAAATCTGTAACGCCATCATATACAGCTGTATTTGAAAATGAAGAGTTACCTCCATTATTAAAAGCACTTACTCTATAATAAAAAACAGAAAAAGGTGCAGGTGAAATCGTTAAATCAGACCAATCAGCAGTATTTTCAGATACTGAACCCACTTCTTCAAACCCTGATAACCCATCAGTAGATCGAAAAATAGTAAACCCTAATTCATTATCAGAATTATCATCCCATTGTAATTCAAAATTGCCTGTGTCATTATTTAAATTAACAGATAAGTTATTAGGAGAATTAGGAGGAATAGGTAAAGTAGTTGCTTCAACAGTTTCTGAAAAAGGAGAATTACCTGCTGCGTTTACCGCTCTTATTCTAAATTGATATGAAGTTTCTGGTTCGAGTCCATTCACCCAAACAATATTGGTGTTGGCTGATATTTCATCTCCTTCCCACTTTTCGAAAGTTGTACTGGTACTAAGCGCAAAAAATATCTCGAAACTCGTGGCTATATCAGAAGTATTTTGCCAATTGAGCAATACAGAATCCTGATTGGTTTCCAATACCTGTAGCATTTCAGGAGCTGTTGGAGGTAAAATATTTGGTGTAGCCTGTGGATTAGCATAATCTGTTTCACCACTTTGGTTCACAGCTTTTACCCTGTAAAAATATATCCCATCCCCTGGTAAGTCATCAAAATCTGTTGAATTTGCAGGTTTAAAACCAATATCTTGATAATCGCCAAAAGGGTCGGTTGCTCTTTCAATAATAAATGCCGATTCGTTGGTACTATTATCTGTCCAAGTAATTTTATAGCCTTCAATAGAATTTCCTGTTATTATTAGGTCTGAAGGAGCAAAATGCGGCGGAATTACTTCTGAAAGTAATAAGTCTTTTCTATTTGGTGAGTTTTCTAAAGTAGAGCTCATCCTACTAGCCTGTTCCATAGTAAAAAGATTCATACAAGCATCGGCCGTATAATCCATAAAGTTTTGAAACATATCTGGCAAATCATCCTCATCTTCTACGCAGCTATTTGGACTGTCTGGATCAGGAAAAGTACAAGGGCTGAACACGTCATCTCGGTCGGTTATTGTAGTAGGTGTATCTTCACAAAAATCATCGTCATTACAACCACCTACAATCCCCCATGGATGCAATAAGCCAAAGAAGTGACCAACTTCGTGGGTAGTGGTCCTCCCTCTATCATATCTATTATCGGTTATTTTTTGAAAAGTGCCAAAACCGGCGAAGTTTGACCCAAAAACTACATTATTAATAACCACGCCATCTTGGCTATCACTACCAGGTTCAAATGGAACACCTATATTTTCAGAAGCTTTTGGCCATGAAGCATAACCTAATAAAGAATTTCCCAGATTAGCCACCCAAATATTCATATAAAGTTTAGGGTCCCATGAGGTAATCGGTTTCAAATCACTGTCTAACTGACTGTCGTTCCAAACCTCTTTTTCCCCATCAAAACGATGGATTCCAGGTTCATCTAAAATACTACCATCTGGCCCAAGCAGTGCTAATCTAAATTCAATTTGCGCATCTGCTGCTACTCCTTTGAATACCTCGGGGGTATTATCACGGTCACCATTAAATCTCCTAAAATCTTGATTGAGCACTTCAATTTGGGACCTAACTTGTGCTGCAGGTATGTTACTACCTTCTCCAATAGGTTCACCGTTGTGTATCACATGAACAACCACCGGCACCACATATACCTCTTGTTGACTATCTTTAGTATCTTTTCGAATCAGTTTATTTAAATTTCCTTGCATCCATTTTTCAAAACCCATATAGTTTTGCATTCGCTCATTTTCTGGAATTTCATGGAAGATTTTTTCCATAGTGGCACATCTATTGATTTCTTGTGCACTAAGTTGAAGTTGCTTTAATGTTACTAATAAGAAAATTATAAATACCTTATATCTTCGCCAGCTGATCATGTATTGTAGTTTAAAAAAGATATCTGCCCTAAAGTTAAGTTATAGCAGCTTAACAAAAATTTATAAACAATAATTTTGTTATAAACTTAAAAATAGGTTTACATGTTGTTACCTTTGTTATAGAAATTAAAACCTACTCTGAAAAAAATTATGAAACATTTATTTTCAATATCACTTCTTTTTGTACTAAGTATTAGTCTTTCATTTGCTCAAGGAGCATTTTCTTTTGAAGAGACAGAATACAATTTTGGAGATATAAAAGAAGGTGATTTAGCAGAACATATTTTTACCTTCAAAAATACTGGTAATGCTCCCATAGTTATTGATCAAGTTAGGGCTTCATGTGGTTGTACTACACCTGAGTGGTCTAGAGAGCCTATTATGCCTGGTGAAACTTCAAGTATAAAAGCAGTATTCAATAGCAAGGGAAGACCTGGAAATGTCTACAAAACCATTACCATTACCTCAAATGCTAAAGAAACAACCACTACTTTAAAACTTAGAGGGCAGGTAATTAAGTCAGGAGACAGTAAGTAAATGTATCAACCTGTACTCCCCAAAGTGCAGGTTTTTTATAATCTCTTTATTTATTTTCAAAGCTTATCCTAACTAGGATAGGTCTTTTTTTTTGTGAACCCATTCTAAAAAAAACAACCCATTTTTTTTACTTAATCTCTATACTAGTTTATCAATTTAAATTAACTAGATTAGGCAACTTTATTAAAACAATCGATAATGCCGGGAAGAAAAAAACAGCCTAAAATTTTTGTTTTAGATACATCCGTTATTCTCTACGACCATGCATCTGTAAATAATTTTGAGGAAAATGATATTGCCATACCCATATCTGTCTTAGAAGAACTTGATAATTTTAAAAAAGGAAACGATACGCTCAACTTTAATGCGAGAGAGTTTATTAGATTTCTTGATGCCATTTCAGATAAAGAGACACTTCATGAGTGGATACCAATAAAAAAAGACAATGGGAAGGGCAATCTCAAGGTAATCATGGATGAAAATAGCACACCTGATGCCCGAGAAATTTTTGGTGCCAATAAAGCAGATCATAGAATTTTAAATGTAGCCCTTAAGCTAAAGAATGAATTTCCAAAACGAAGTGTGATTCTTGTAAGTAAAGACATTAACCTTCGTATCAAAGCAAAATCACTGAGCATTACAGCAGCTGATTATGAGACAGGTAAAGTTACGCATGTAGATGAACTCTACGCCGGCATGCAATTGCTAGAAAATGTAGAGAATGAACTCATCGATAAGATTTACCAAGAAGGGAGTTGTACTCCTGAAGATTTAGGTATTGAAAATACTGTTGTCTCCAATCAATATTTTATTATAAAGAATAACAGTGCTTCTGCTTTGGCTTATTATAACCCAGAAAACCAATTAATTGAAAGGGTACACAAAACGGATGCTTACCATATTAAACCAAAAAATGCGGAACAAGTCTTTGCTTTACACGCATTACTTGACAATAATATAAAATTAGTTACTCTTCAAGGAGTAGCAGGAACAGGCAAAACATTATTAGCACTAGCTGGTGCTATTGAAAGGAGGAAATCATACCAACAAATTTACCTAGCTAGACCAATTGTTCCACTTAGTAACAAAGATATTGGCTTTTTACCTGGCGATATCAAATCGAAGTTAAATCCATACATGGAACCTTTGTATGATAATTTAAAATTTATAAAAGGCCAGTTTAAAGAAGCTGATAAAGAATTTAAGCGGATTACCGAAATGCTTGATAATGAAAAATTGGTCATTACCCCCTTGGCCTACATCAGAGGGCGAAGCCTTTCAAATGTATTTTTCATAGTTGATGAAGCTCAGAATTTAACGCCTCATGAAATAAAAACAATTATTACCAGAGCAGGAGAAAATACCAAAATTATTTTTACTGGAGATATTTACCAAATCGATACACCTTATCTAGATACGCAAAGTAATGGTTTATCATATTTGATAGATAGATTACATAACCACCCATTAGTTGCCCATGTAAAGTTACAAAAGGGGGAGAGATCTGAATTGGCGAATCTGGCAAACGATTTACTTTAAATGTTAAGTATTGAACCTCTTTCTGTTTTTTGATCAAGACTAAAAGAAAGAGGTTTAACTTATTCTTCTATCTAGCATTACACCTTCCTAAAATTTTTCCGTTCCCATCTATTGCATCTGAATCATTCTCTCCAAAATAACAGCACATCATAGGAATGTTTCCATTACTCCACACACCATCTGTCATCTTGTTATACTTAAATGGTACTACTTCACTACCATCTTCCATACTTAATGCACCATAAACTCCATCTTGTTCAGCCCTTATTAATCCCGTTTTCATTAATGTAAGTGATTCGTAGTTTACGGCTATAATCATTTCACCTGTAGCATTGATCCATCCTTCTTTTTGAGCAGCTATTACAACCAAGGAACCATCTTTCTGAAACCTAATATCTTCATACTCGATTGGTATTTCTATATCATTAATTAAATCTTGATATCCTTTTAGGCCATCTTTCTCAAGCACAACCTGACCTTTACCCTTTAGAAATACCTTATCGTAATACGTATCTGAAGTAACCTTTCCAGCGATATCAGTGAAATAATAATGTTCATCTTTTTTTACCAATAAACTATTGGAGGTTAATTGTTGAACAGATTCATATCCTGTTTCTATAAACGTCTTTTCTGTATTTGCTTCAAGCGTAAACAATGCCATACTTGCAGGCCTATATTCAGCATCAATATCTAAAGCTTTTCTTAATGATAAGATACCTGCATTTTTATTCTCTGCCTCACTTATCCAATAAATACCTTGTTTATAGTGAAGTAAAGGTGAAGTAGGAAAAATCTCCAAAGCTTTGGCCATTATAGAATCTCTAGGATTTTTAAGCTTAAGTCTATGGTAAAAATCAGCAAACTTTACATATCCATCCAAGTTATTTGGATTAATGTTGATAGCCGTTTTAAAATTGTTTTCAACAGCCAATTCATCGCTAATCGTATAGAAAATATATTCAGCTAAAGCAATTCGGCCTTGCGGAAAGCTTTGTGTTTCTTTTAAATGCGTTTCCAGAATATTCATACCTGATCTCATGTCATTTTTTATAAGATGATAATTTGCTTTGGCCTCATAAATATCTGTATCGTAGGGTGCAAGAAGGGCGGCATTGTCTAAATATTGCTTGGCCAATGGGAGGCATTCGTCTCTTTGAGGTAATCCCTCTAATGTATTTTCAGGGTAGTTTTCATAAAGTGTTAGGTAAAAACTTCCTAAACGCTGATTAACTTCTGGCAAATAATCTGATAGTTCTCTTGCTTTCTCTAAAAGTTTTAAAGATTGTATTAGAAGCGTTTCATCCCCAGCATAGTTTAAAAACTCTTCAGTTTTTAATGTAGCTAACTCTAGATAAGGTTTATAATATGTATTTGCCTTTTCTATGGCCAATTCAAGAAGCGAGGCTGCTTTCTGAAATTGTCCACGTTCTTTTGCAATTAATGCTGCTTGTGTTCTTAACGCAGGGTTATCAGGGTCCACAAGCAAAGCATCTTCAATACTTTTTTCACTGGCTACCATATCTCCTTTGGCAAAATGCCATTGAGACATATTGTAAAATCCTTTAGAAAGCGAAGGATACAAAGAGATTATTTTTTCAAATTCGACCCTCGCTTCTGCAAATTTACCTTCTTTCATGAAGGTTTTACCAAGGTTACTTTTTGGTTCAAACCATCTTGGCGTGGTTGCAATGGCTACTCCAAGCTTTTCTTTTGCCTTTTGTAATTGATTCTTTTTATCATAAACTAAACTCAGTGCATTGTGAGGAAAGGAAGCGTTTGGTTCAAGTTCAACTACTTTTTCAAAGTATCCGATAGCTTCATCATATCTGTTTACTGCATGCTTTAATAAAATTTCATAGCCTTGTAAGAAAAGCTTTTTGCTTTCAGTATGCTGTTTATTAGCATATTCTTCATCCATTATATTTAAGGCATAATCCAGTTGCGAAATAGCAAGTGCTACTTCACTTGTAGATGGCACCACTTCTTCCCCTAGTGCAAATGGCTTTATAATTTGTTGTGCTTCCAATTGTAATGCAGCCACTAACTGACCAGTGATATCTTCTTTAATTGGTGCAATATCGCTTTGTCTTAATAGCAGCTCGTAGATAGCTGAAGCATACCTACTGGGTTGCTCAAACTCAAATTTTCCAATACTGCTTTTTAATGAATAATGAATAGAAGCATGATCTGTAAATGCTAATCCAGAAAGTTCATTAGTATTGAAATTTAATAAATGAGGTGCATTTTCAGTAACTAAATCAATCAGTACCAATTTGTTCTCAGAAGCAATTGCAAACCATTCAGATTGAGGATTAAATGCAGCAATGTCTTTATTTATAGAGGATATTTGATGTTTCTGTAATTGTTGAAGAGATTTTGTATCCCAAATAATTATTTCATTATTTGAAGAGAAACTAATTAATTGTTTTTGGTTGGGTGAAATCTTCAAATCGGTAATGCTTGCAGTATGTCCTGTTAGTTTACCTATTTCTTCACCATTTAAATTATAAGCATAAATTGTATTGTTATTGCTCGTTACAAATAATCGATCTAGTCCTTCTGCTGTACCTAGCGCATTGATTACTTTTTTTCCAGCTTTAAAACCAGCAGTCTTATTCCATGAATTAGTATCCCAAATTTCAATTTTATTCTTTTCTGGATTATAAATAAGTCTTTCTCCAATTCTCTTAAACCTTAAGTTATTTTGTGTACTACTACTTATAGGTAAGGTAGAAAGTACATCCACCCAATTTCTAGTTGAAATTATTTTTATTTCTTCTTGTGTGCTTGCTATTAGCATTCCATTCTTCTCGTCTACCTCATAAGTGTTGGCTAGTACAGGTAAACGGGATTTGGTTTGCTCTTCCATGTTTTTGGCATCCCATTTTGTAAAAATCCTATTGGCTTCTACCGCATAAATACTATTGGCCTCATTATCTACTTGAAAGCTAATAATATCAGATAAACCCGTTATTAATAGCTCATTATTCAGTCTTTTAATTTTTTCATTTTCCTGTACATCTTTTGGACTTAACAGTTTTTTATTTTCAATAGCATTGTTGAAATCTACTAACAACGACTTGGTATAATCACTTAATTCATCATACAGTGGATTGCCAAGGCCTCTTCCGCCATTAGAATTGAGTGTATTACTACTTGCTACAACATTGTTTGTTGCTTGTTCATTAAAGGGTACAACATCAAAAAGTACAGCTTCTTTATCACCTTCAAATTCAGGGTCTTGGGCTAATCCTTTTTTGCTTTTTACATCGTCATAAACTCGATTGCTAACAAATTTTTCGAGTTCTCTTAGATTAATCTTCTTATCTATATCAATGTTATCTGCCTCGCCTTTTAATCCTTCCAACAAATAATATGTAAAAACTCCATTGCCATTTCCCCAGTAAACATCTTCGAAAGAAACCTGCGATGGTGCGCAAGAAACCATTTTTATGGTATTCTCCCACTCCTTCACCAACCCAGTCGAGAAAGCTTTGGCATATTCATTATCAGTGATCAATTTTCCTGAATGGCAAGCATCAGAAATTAAAATCACTTTTCCTTTTTTTCTATTGGTAAAAGCAATGGCATTTTTTTCTAAATCATTAAGCGCGTAGGCATCGTCCCAACTGTATTCGTTACCAAGGTTCACATCATGAAGTAAAAGAAATCCTGACTCTATAGATTGCTGTACATCACCATGCCCAGCAAAAAAGAAAATGAAGGTATCTCCTTGGTTTGCATTGCGCATCTGTTGTCTTATAGCATTATCAACATTCGAAAGAACTGCTTCTTGATCTAGCAATAAAATTATATTTTCGGGCTTTACATTAGGTTGTTGTACCAAGTATTCATAAAATTCTTTGGCATCGTCATCAGCAAAGTTTAGTTGTTTTCCATCTGGTAGGTTGCCATAAGCAGAGACACCAACAATAACTGCATGTATATTACCAGAAGTGGCAGTATTATTATTGAGTAGCGATGATCCCCTACCCTCTTGTGCTTGTGTTGCGTAATTAAATAATAAAGTGATAATTATGAGCAGAACTGTTCTCATACTCTTATATAAATTGAGCTTGTTCATCATTTTTAAATGAATCTGTTATATTTTATGCAATAAAAGTTTAATAGAAAGGTATGCTAGTGATAGGTCTGGATTAAAACACAATCTAGCATATTTTAATTAAAACAAAAAGTAATTGATATTATGCCCTATCTAATACTAAGATAGCATGCCATGAAGATGTCCTTTTTTTGGTTATAAGATAATTTGTTGTTACACAAGCAATGCTTCTTAAGAAATATCAAATGTCAAAAAGTAACTTTTAAAAAGAATTAGAAAACCCTTGTGCCGTAGATGTACTTATCTTTCCAATAATAAGGATCATATACTGAAGCGATACTTACTCCTTTTTTACTGGAAGCGTGAATAAATTTACCATCACCTAAGTAAATGCCTGAGTGCGTAATTAGATTATTTGTTTTATAGGTATTGATAAAAAATACTAAATCGCCTCTCTTCAAATCTTTTGTATGAGCGATTACTTTACCATATCTACCTTGTTCGTGAGAAGAATGAGGCAAAAACCCTCCACTTTTTTCAAAACTTAATTTTATTAGACCCGAACAATCAATCCCTTTTTTACTTAATCCTCCCATCTTATGCTTGGTGCCTATCATTTTTTCCGCAGCTTTTATTACTACTTCTGGATTGTTGTTATTGAGTTTTAATTCTCTTTCTATTCCACCTTGCCTAAAAGTCTCAAGTCTTTGCTTTAATTCTTTATTGGTTACATAAGATAAAACAACATCGAACTGAGACTTGGCTTTCAATCCATCTTTACCACTTTTTTTTGTACTTGCTATTTTTTTTGAACAGGAAAATGCAGAAATACAAAAAATTAAGAGTACTAAAATTTTTCTAGTATGATTAAAAAATTGAATATTCATGATAAAAAAGTAGGGATAAATTGTTACAAATTTGATTATACATTTAGCCAACGAACAAATCTATCTAGAATTTATTCACCAAATAATTTCTTTAAAATAGAGTAACGTACCGATGTAAGTTTTTTACGATTTTGAGAAAAAAAGTTAAATTTCAAATACGAGGAAAAATATGAAATACTATATTTTGCGGAGAAATTAAATTTATATTTTAATGTTTTTTGTTTTTTCGTAATATAATTTTATTAATACTCTTTTATTAGTAAAATAACTTTTATCTCTAATTTCAAAATTTGCAATAAAACATCCTATATTTCAATATCATATAGTACATTAACCTTTCATAGTCAAGTAGTTAGCAATTTGACAGTAAGAAAGTAAGCGCTTATATTAGCATTGTCATTTGGTTGATCATTACTGATAAACAAGATTTATCGATAAGGTCATAAGATTTTAAAGTTTATAGTTTCAGTTAAATTTATCTTCTATTCGGACTGCTTCCATTTTATTAATGGAAGTAGTTTTTTTTTATACCTACCCCATTAGACATTTAAGGCAAGTAAATTTCATCATTTTTTCATCAAAGTAATCATAACCTTAATGGAGTCACCCTGACAAAGGTCATCTATTTTACTTGATACAACTCATTCTTAACAAGTTTAATTCGCATGTATTTTTGTTTAGTTCTTTAATCTAAATCAAAGCATGCAAGATCAACTCATCAAAAAATACAATGTGCCCGGACCTCGGTACACGAGCTATCCTACAGTTCCCTATTGGGACGACAGTACTTTTTCTACGGTAAATTGGCAAAAAGGGGTTATTGATTCTTTTAATATCAGTAATGACAAAGAAGGAATCAGTCTCTATATCCATTTACCCTTTTGTGAAAGCATGTGTACATTTTGTGGTTGTAACAAGAGGATCACTAAAAATCATCTTGTAGAGCAGACATATATAGCAGCTTTATTAAAAGAATGGCAATTATACACTGAGCTTTTACCTGCAAAGCCAAAAATCAAAGAATTACATCTGGGTGGTGGTACTCCTACTTTTTTTTCACCAGAAAATTTGACCTATCTAATTTCTTCATTATTAAAGAAAAGTAATCAGGAAACAGGAGCCATTAACTTTAGTTTTGAAGGGCATCCTAATAATACCACCAAAGAACATTTACAAGCATTATTTCAACTTGGGTTTAGACGAGTAAGCTTTGGTATACAAGATTTTGATCCAGTGGTTCAAAATCTAATTAATAGAGTTCAAACTTATGAGAGCGTAAAAAGAGTTACGGAAGAAGCAAGAGCCGTTGGTTTTACTTCGGTAAATTATGATATTATTTATGGTTTGCCCAGTCAGCAATTATCTAGCATCGTAGATACAATTGAAAAGGTAAGTAAATTGATGCCAGATCGTATTGCTTTTTATAGCTATGCCCATGTACCTTGGATAAAAGGAAATGGTCAAAGAAAATTTACTGAAAAGGACTTACCTACTGGTCCTGAGAAGCAACTCTTATATGAAACAGGCAAACAATTATTAAGCGATTTAGGCTATTTAGAAATTGGTATGGATCACTTTGCTTTGGTTCATGATAGTTTGTGGAAATCTCTTCAAAATAAAAGTATCCATAGAAATTTTATGGGATATACAGAATCTAAAACCCGATTAATGATAGGCTTAGGCGTTTCATCAATCAGTGATTCTTGGACAGCTTTTGCCCAAAATGAAAAAAAGCTTGAAGCATATTACAAGGCTTTGAAGGAAGAAAGATTACCTCTATTTAGAGGACATGTTTTAAACGATGAAGATCTTGTAATCAGAAAACACATATTAGAGCTTATGTGTCTATCTGAAACTTCATTTAGAGATGATAAACTTAATTACTTCACTACAAATGATATTAAAGCAAGACTAGATGATTTCTTATCTGATAATTTAATAGCTATTGATGGTCAGGATATTTCAATTACAGATCAAGGGAAACCCTTTCTAAGGAATATCTGTATGGCGTTCGACTTAAAACTATGGCGAAACAAACCTGAAACCCAGCTCTTCTCAATGACTATATAAATGATGAAGCAATAAAGAATACCTCAAAGTTTATCTTGAAAATACGATACTATCTATAGAAAATTGATAATCAAGGCTTAATCAAGGTAAAGTACGATTTTGCCTGCATTCAGATTAGCATCCATCCTCTTATGGGCTTCTACCACATTATGCCAACTCATTTTGGAATCTATAATAGGTTTTAACTCCCCAGTTGCAAACTTTGATAAAAAAGCTGTAGTAAATCCTGCTATTAGTTCTGCTTTATAATCAGCACTCCGTGCTCGAAGTGTAGAACCCATAATCTGAATCCTTTTCATCAAGATCTTTCCAATATTGATATTATTAGCCAATGCCCCTCCCATTAAAGCTAATAATACCAATTTACCATCTGGAGCCAATGCATCTAAATTTTTATTAAGGTATGAAGCACCCATAAAATCTATGATTACATTCACTCCTTTGTTATTGGTCAACTTTTGAATTTCTTCATCAAAAGTCTGGGTCTTGTAATCAATGGCATGCTTTGCTCCAAGTGCGTAACACAATTCATGCTTTGGTGCAGAAGCTGTCACGTATACTTCTGCTCCAATTAATTTTGCCAACTGAATGGCAGCAGTCCCTACCCCGCTAGCTCCAGCATGTATCAAGACTTTATCATCGGCTTTTAAATTTGCCAAGGTAAATAATGCTTGATAAGCTGTTAAAAATACTTCAGGTATAGCTACCGCTTCATTAATAGATAAATTTCCAACAATAGGCATGGCATGTCTTGCATCTACTTTAACCAAAGAAGCATATCCTCCTCCTCCTAGTAAACAGCAAACTTTATCTCCAATTTTCCATTTATTTACCCCCTTCCCAATCTTAATTACAGTGCCTGCTGCCTCAAGGCCAATAATTTCACTTTCTCCTGGCGGAGGTGGATATTTCCCTTCTCTTTGAAGTGTATCTGCTCTATTTAATGCAGTCGCCGCTACTTGAATCAGTATTTCATGGTCTGAAATTTCAGGAGAATCAGTTTCCCCTAGATATAAAACTTCAGGTCCACCTGAATGATGCATTAATACTGCCTGCATAATATTTACTCCGTTACCCGTAATAAGTTAATAAGCCCTTTATAACTCGTGTTGGTGTATTTTATAAAATAGTAATAAGTACCTTCGGGATGGTTATTACCACTCCATCTAAAGTCTCTTTTTTCATCAAAGAATACTACATCTCCCCAACGATTAGTTACTTCTATAAACTCAAAACTATCGGTACATAGATCTGCTGGGAGCAAAAGAACTTCAAAGAAATCATTAACTCCATTGCCATCTGGCGAAAAAGCATTTGGAAACTGCTCTATTGCTTCTCTTTTGGTATCTATCAAATCTATTTTGAGCTCTATAGTATCTGCAGCAGCTATTCCACAACTTTGAATATTTTCTACGATTATTTGTACTTTATATTCGTTTCCTGTTGAATCGTTAAAAGAAGCACAGGAAGTTGGCCAAGTGAGCGTAGAACTTACTGGAGATAAGCCTGCCGTGTTTCGAAAATCCATTCCAATTGCTCCTGCATCAAAACCAACCGCATTTACAAACATGTTCAATAAATCACGGTCTTCATCTGACCCATTTATATCGAGTATTAAATCATCTCCAGCGGTTACAGTTGCTTCAAAATAATTTCCTGCTTCATTAAATTCCGCACCTTCTATAGCAATATTGGGTGCATCTCGAACCGTAGGTTCATACAATACGACAAGAAAAAGGGTAAGGCTGTCTTGAAGAAGTTGGCTACAAGGCTTATAATCTTTTGTTACAAACTTGAATTCAAAAGTGGCTGAAGTTGCCCCATTTTCAACTTCTGGAATTTGACTACAAGTAGGTTTCCAGAAAAACCTTGAACTTACTAATCCAAATCCGGCAACATTTCCAAAGAAAATATTCAAGTCTGCAAAGCTTTGCTCAATTGCCTCACCTTCTAATCTAATACTATCTCCATCAAGATCAAATGCTTGTAGGTTTAAAGTATATTCTTCACCAACTCTAATTGTATCATAAAATACTTTTGATTCTCCTACTTGCGAAAATTTATCGGTACTTAGTTCAGGAGAAGTATTTGGAGGTGGATCATTGATTAATTTCAATTGAACGCAAATGGTATCTGTGTCTTTTATTCCACAAACACCTATATCGCCCACCACAAATTTCAAATCAAAAATTCTTTCGTCTGTGTTGGGAAAAAGATTTTCGCAGACGGCCCCCCATGTAAATGTAGAAGTTACTTCTGCTAAAGCAGAATCTGCTGTAAACTCCATTCCCTCTGCTTTTAAATCAAATCCTTCACCAATAGCATATAATTTTACAGGGTCTCCATCTGGATCTGTTCCTGTAACTGTAAAAGTTATTTCCTCATCTGTTTTTAGTTCGGCGTAATAACAGTCCGAATCTTCTTGTAGCACTAAATCTTCGCTAAAAATATCAGGTGGATTATTTGGCTCATCTACCCTTATAAATACACTCATTGTATCTTTCAAAGGCAAACTACATGTATTATCTTCAACCAATACCAAAACCTCATACGTCTCATTAACAATCATGGGGCACTCATCTAAGCAAAAATCATAAACAAGTGTATCATTGCCCGACATGATTCTATTCCTTTCACCAACAATTGTAAAATCATTTTCTTGAATGCCTATGGGAATTATGCGCGTTTGTATTGTATTGGAACTATCTGGGTCAGTTACAAATAATTTGAGGCAATTATCTATTCTACCAGGTTGATAAATCAAAGTATCTGTTACTTGTACACGTAAGCCATCTTTATCTTCAGCAAATACGGTGGGGGCATTGGCAGCGGGGCAATCTAATACTAACATTTGAAAATCCCTGATTACCTCGCCAATTTTCTCCCCGTCTCTATATTCTTCGCACTTCACAGAAAATACAAACAAACCCGTTTCTGCAGCAGTAACTTCTAGAAAACCCGTTTTTGCATCAATTTGTAAAGGTGGTTTTCCGGGAATCATCGATGCTACATTATATCCTGATAAAAATTGAATGGGATCATAAGGCGCCGATTGTGGAAAATCTGGCACAGGCTGATTTCTAGAACTATGTCCATTTAAAGGTGTTGCTAATGTGTATGCCAAAGAATCACCATCCAAATCTGTTCCTCCGAAATTAAATTGAAAAGGTTGATTCACACATGCATAATCGCTAAGTGGAGGAAAAAGTTGGGGACTTGAATTAATGAAGGGTTTTGTATCTTTTACTACCGCTGGAAATTCAAGATAGAATGCTTGCCCTGCCCCACCTGGATCAAATATATTTTGGATAGATCCATTTCGACAACATCTTTCATAAACTATATAATAACCTTCAGGGTCATTATAAGAGGTTTCTCTTAGTCTCACTGTAGAGCGATAATATAATCGATCTGTACTTAAAGATCCAACAGCACAATCAGGAGAAGTATAAGGTACCCTAGAATTAGAGACCCGTGGTAAAGTAAATTGATTGACCAATTCATCATCTGATTTCCGAAAAATAAATACCGTAGCGTTTGGGTCTCTCGCTCCTGGTAAACCAGAAATGTTATCGAAATATAAAATGAGGCCGAGTTGGTATCTATCTCCCTGTATGTGTTGCAGTTCAAGTTCTCCCCCTACAATATGAGTACCGTAAGCAATGGAGCTGAAAAGGGTAATTGAGATCGCAAAAAGCAATCTAGTTAATCTTGGTAGTAATTTATTCATATAGTTTCAGTAGTTTAATTAACGTGAAGACCTAGGCTTTAGAGGTTAACTAGCTGTATTGAACCTTCAAATTAGAAGAAAAAAACTTGCCTTAAAAATTTGTAAGGAAATATTAGGTACTAAAAATTTGTACTTTGCTGCAAATCTTTTTTTTACAATGCTAAAACGATACAAAAAGTTACTTTACTGACCATTCAATTTATAAGTTTTGCATTTTGTTATATTATTAAGTCACTAAGATTTATAGTAAAGTTTGCTAGTTTTATCGCATCGTTAATTTTTTACACTGCTTCATCTAGCATCAATAGCTATGTAAATAGAAAACAATGCAAGAAAAACTTCCGTACAAAACTACACTCATTAATATTGTAGCATTTGCCTTATTTATATCTTTTACTGCTTACCTTTACATTAATAACAGAAATGATTGGGAGGAAAAGAGTAAAAAGAACACTTTATTGGCAGACAGCTTAACCTCGGTTACAACTGTTTTAGAAAGTAAAGTAGTGCTATACGAAAAAGATGAGGCTATGCGCATAGAAGCTATTAAAAATATGCGTTTTGATCCTTTTGATAGTGATAATTTTAGGATTTATGGGTTGTTTAGAGATGTTGAAATGAAATATAATGATATGCAAATATCACTTAGATTTAATGTAAACAATGCCAATGCAGTAAAAAGTAGTAATGTATTGGGGGAAAAATGGTTCATCGTTCCTGTAAAAGGCATCCATTTCTGGCGAGAAAATGAATCCTTGACTGATATTGCTTCTCTTTACTATCTAGAAAAGAAAGATTCCTTACTAATTAGCAATTTTAATTTAGATGCTGGTCCTGGTAAACATGTTTTCATTCCATTTGATAAAAATTAATTTAACAGTGAAGTTCTTATGAAATTGGATATAAGCATGTACATTTATAATTATGTTTTATCATTGCACTAAATTTTAACTTAGTTAAAGAAAAAACTAAATAAACTTTATGGTCATCATCAATGGCTTAGAAGAGACAAAGAGTTTCGAAGGTAAAGAAATTGGGGTATCCGATTGGCATACCGTTACGCAAGAACAGATTGATAAATTTGCCGCTTCTACGGGTGATTACCAATGGATCCATACTGACCCAGAAAGGTGTGCCAAAGAATCTCCATTTAAAACTACTATTGCCCACGGCTACCTTACCCTTTCTATGGCGCCCTATTTTATGGATAAGATATTTAAAGTTGAAAATGTGAGTATGGGCATAAATTATGGGCTAAATAAAGTAAGATTTACTTCTCATGTTCCCGTAAATAGTAAGTTAAGAATGCGGGTTAGTCTTACAGAACTTCACAAGAAAGAATTAACAGCTAGAATGACCCTAAAATTAACTTTTGAGATTGAAGGTCAAGAAAAACCAGTGTGTATAGCTGAGTCTTTAGCACTATTGAAAGCTTAATTATTTTTATAACCAGGCCCTTTAACAAATTTACCAGGAGTTTTTCTTGTATGCTCCCCATCATTAATAACCATTTCTCCATTTACTAATACAAAATTTACCCCCTCTGCATATTGGTGCGGATCCGTAAAAGTAGCTTTATCAATAATTTTGTCTGGGTCAAATATTACAATATCTGCAAAATAACCAGCTTTCAGTTCACCCCTACTTTTAATCTTAAGCTTTTTTGCTGCTAATCCTGTAAGTTTATGTATCGCTTCTGCCATAGGAATTACTTTTTCTTCTCTTACATATTTACCGAGCAAACGTGCAAAATTTCCATAAGTCCTCGGATGGGTCATTGTCTTAATTATCTCCCCTTCAGCAGCTACAGAACGCGCATCTGAACAAAAGGTCATGTATGGAAGTCTAAGTTGTTTTTTCACATTTTCTTCAGACATTAAAAAATAAGCAGTACTTATATCTCCATTATTCGCTAAAATTAATTCAACAATGGTTTCAGCAGGGGAAATTCCTCTATCACTCGCCACTTCAGCAATATTTTTACCATTCAAATAACTTAGTGAATCCTGATCAAAGCCTAATAATAAAATATTGGCGGGATCATCAGCCAACTGAAGGAAATTTTCCCATTCATTCGTTGTTTGATTCATTTCTTTTATAATGTCAGCCTTTGTGGATGGATCTCTCAATCGCTGTAGAAATGCTTCTTTTCCTCCATCTTGTGCCCAAGGAGGCAAGCAGGCATCTAATCCTGTAGAAGCACCCGTATAATTATACATATTTGTTGTAATATCTAGTCCTTCTTTTTGGGCCTGCTCTATCATAGCTATTACATTTTCTAATTTATGCCAATTGCGTTCTCCTGCTGCTTTCAAATGATATATCTCGGCATCAACATTTGCTTCTTTGGCAATGGTAATTAGCTCTGTTACAGCTTCTTCTAGTTTATCTCCTTCGCTCCTCAAATGGGAAATATACATTCCATTATACTTGCTCGCTGCCTCACATAACTTGATCAATTCTTCTGTAGTCGCAAAAAAGGCAGGTGGATAGATGAGGGAACTGCCAATGCCCAATGCACCTTCTTCCATACTTTCACGAACAAGTTGCTGCATGGTTTGCATTTCTTTATTCGTTGGTGGTCTGTCATCTTCTCCTACTTGATGTATTCTAATGGTGGTAGCGCCTATAAATGAAGCAATATTGGTTGCAACCCCTTTTTTCTCAAGGTACTTCATGTTCTGACCAAAAGAAATCCTTTTTGTATCTGTCTTATCAGGATTGTAGGGACCAGGAGAAGTTCCTTCACCAAATACCTCAAGTGTTACACCCTGCTTTATATCGCTCATCGACCTTCCGTCTTGCTCTAAAGTGTAAGATGCCCAACTCAAATTATTAATAAATCCGGGACTTACAATTTTATCCGTAGCGTCTATAGTGAGCTTTGTATCTTTCACATCTAGTTTACCGATTGATTTTATTTTATCTTTTTTAATACCGATATCTTGAAAGATAGCAGCACTCCCTGTTCCATCATATACTTCTCCATTAGTAATGATAATATCATAGGGCTTACAACTCACTAAAAGCCAAAAACTACAAACCAGAAAAGATAATTTGTTTTGCATATAAATATGTTTCAATAAAATCAATTTAACCGGGCACCAATACCAGGATTCTCACTCATCAATATTTTACCATTTTCTAAAATTACTCCACTAGCAGGATCATTACTTAAAAGCATGGCGCCATCCATATCTACATAATCTAGCAAAGGTGTTAATTGTGAAATAGCAGATATACCCACACTAGACTCAGTCATACAGCCTATCATTACTTTCATACCAAGTGTCTTTGCTTTGGCAATCATTCTTTTGGCTGGAGTAATTCCCCCACACTTCATTAATTTAATATTCACCCCATGATATAAACCATGACACTTTTCCACGTCCTTTTCAGTAATACAGCTTTCATCGGCAATTATTGGTAAATGGCTATGTTTAAAAACTTCTAACTGTGCTTCTTTGCTAGCATTTGCAGGTAATGGCTGCTCTAGAAATTCAACATTTAAGTTTTTAAATTCTTTCGAAAATGAAATGCACTGACTGGCATCCCAATCCCCATTTGCATCTACACGAAACAAAGCATTTGTTGCTTTTCTGAGTGATTTTACTATCTCTAAATCATTGCTTGTACCCAGCTTAATTTTATAAATTGGCCATGGGGTTTCTTCCATTTTCTCTTTCATCACATCTATCTCATCTATGCCAATGGTAAAATTGCTGATGGGTAGTTTGTTCAAGTCCAAACCCCATATTTTATATAAGGGTTGCGCCTTTATTTTTCCATACAAATCGTGAGCAGCCATATCAAGCGCACATAAAGCAAATGAATTATTTTCGAGCTTTGGGGCTACTTCTTGCCAAAGTTTTTCTGGAGTTGAAAAAGAATATGTTCTTAAAAAATCATTTAACCTCTCTAAGTCTTGACCTATAATATCTGCTGTTGTACCGTAATAAGGATTTGCCGTAGCTTCACCTAAACCAGTAAAACCATTATGATGTAAAGAGACAATTATACTATCTACTTTATTTCTACTGCCCCTAGAAATTGTAAATGCATGTTTTAATTGAAGGGTGTGCTTTAAAATCTTTATCTCCATAAATACTTTCCGATTGTAAAGCGAAATAATGCTAATAATTTCTTTATTCAAAATATTCTATAACTTAGAAGCGATAAGTCTAACAAAAGCTTCATAACCATTCATGAAATATTCTATCGCATTTTTTTCTTTCTTTTGTTTGATAAACTATGCTTTAACAGCGCAAATAGAGATTATAGATAAGCCTATTATTTGGAATGAAAAAAGACAACAGCTTTCTTTAGAATATTTGGCAATAAGGCATGGAATTGAAGCAAATGAGCCATCAATTGATCCAAAAATTATTGTTGTTCACCATACAGTAATACCCACTTTAGAAGGAACAATGCGCGCTTTTATGGACCCAGAATTACCTGGCTTTAGAACGTCTATTAAAGGAGCAAGTAGCTTAAATGTCTCGTCACAGTTTGTAATTGACCAAGATGGTACTATTTATCGTTTATTGCCCGAAACCGCTTTTGCAAGACATGTCATCGGTTTAAACTATTGTTCTATAGGTATTGAAAATGTTGGAGGTACAAAAGAAGTCCCACTCACGAAGCAGCAACTCTTAGCCAATGTTAAACTCATTAAGTATTTGGCAGAAAAATATGATATTGAATACTTAATTGGTCATTATGAGTATACGAATTTTACAGATTCTCCACTTTGGAAAGAAGCCGATCTAAACTATAGAACAAAGAAAAACGATCCTAGTGAATCATTCATGAAAAAAATAAGGAAAAAAGTAAAAAAGACTGGATTGAAAGCAGCACCTAACAATTAATTTTTTTTAATAAGGGTTTGTTTTTATCAAACAAGCGCATAGTTTTGCAACACCAATTTTTAAAGGAGCAGTAGTTCAGTTGGTTAGAATACCTGCCTGTCACGCAGGGGGTCGCGGGTTCGAGTCCCGTCTGTTCCGCTAAGTTTTCATGGTTTTAAAGTTTTTGATTAGGAGCAGTAGTTCAGTTGGTTAGAATACCTGCCTGTCACGCAGGGGGTCGCGGGTTCGAGTCCCGTCTGTTCCGCCAAAATTCCCATAGGTTTTGCCTTTGGGAATTTTTTTTTACCAATAATATTTAGTGTAAATAATTATCTTTAATTGGTTGTACACAAAAGTTTTCATACCTTCCTTTAGAATACACTAAAAAATTTTCTACAGTGCAAATTCCTTCCTATTCATTTGGTTTTGGTGACCGATTCTCTCTCCATGGAAATGCTTTTATTTCCGCTATTCAAGAAATGGAAATAGAGGATAAAAATATTTTTCCAGTTTGGAATAAATCACACACAGAATTTCACCGTACTGGTGATTCTCCCCAACAAATGAAAGACACCATTGAGCATTTTTGTGTTTCTGCTAATTGGCAAGGAAAATTTGCCCAAGATGCCGATCATGTTACCCTTGAAAATATAGATGAATATGTAAACACCTGCGATTACTTCACCATAGATGTGTCTGGTTTTATCAGAAAACTAGCTCATTACGATGAAATGGATACATTTATAAAAAGTAATCAAAAATATATAGGTAGGCTTGAAGTACCTGGAATGAAAGACAGTTTTCAAGTATTTGAAAATGTGATTACTTCTTATGCAGGCATGTACTTATTAGCTGCAAAAAAAGCAGGCGAGCTATATCAATATATTTTAGAAAAAAGAAAGGGCAAACCTTTTATAACCGAAATATCAATGGATGAGGTCAACTATTCTCATAGTCCATTAGAGCTATTCTTTATTTTAAATGCTTTGGCATTTTATAAAGTTGATTTTCAATTGATTTCCCCTAAATTCATTGGCAGATTTAATAAAAACATCGAATATGTAGGAAAAGTAGAGCAGTTTGAAGCCGAATTGGATATGTACATGCTAATCATGAAATTTGCTATTCAAGAGTTTGGTTTAAATAAGTCTTTAAAATTGAGCCTACATACGGGAAGTGATAAATTCTCTATTTTCCCTATTATTAAAAAAATGCTAAAAAAGCATAATTCAGGCATTCATATCAAAACTTCAGGTATTGGCTGGTTAACTTCATTAAGTGTCATTGGAAAAAAAGGGAAAACTGAACTAGATTTGATTAAAAGTTTCTATCAAGACGCTTATCATAATTTCTCAGATATTATTACCCATTTCGATAAAGTTACCGACATTAATAAGAATAACTTACCTGAAATTGACCAAGTAATGCATTGGAATGGAGAAGACTTTGAAGAAGCATTAACTATTTCGGCTAGTAATAAAAAATACAATCCTACTTTTCGACAGTTTATGTCTTGTGCTTACGGTGTTGTTGATAAGAATTCAGAAGTGTATAAAAAAGTAGTCAATGAAAATATTGAAGAAATTAACGAGCAAATTAAAACAGAGTTAGTGGCTTCCTATCTCAAGCCTTTATTTAGTTAACTCAAGAAATTCTAAATCCAATCACAAGTACATCATCAATCTGAATTTGCTTTTTACTATTATTGAACATCCATTGTTCCAACTCTGAGTTTAGTAAACTCTGCTGTTCTTCAAAAGGTAGTAAGTGAATCTTTTGTAGCAATTCAACCAAACGCTTTTTAGTATATTTTTTCCCCCTTTCATCAGGGCCGCCAAATTGGTCTTGATAACCATCAGAAAATATGTAGAAATATCCAGGCTCATCGAGTTCTATGGTATGGTTTGTAAAATTCGTATCTTCTTGTCTACGCTTTTTACCTCCAACAGAAATCCTATCTCCTTTAATTTCAAATACCTCATCGCCCTTAAAATATATAAGTGGATTTCTAGCACCTGCAAATTCTACAGAAGGATTAGCATTAAATAACTCCAACTTTTTAGGGTGATTATCTACCACACATAAGGCAATATCTAGTGTGTCGCCATTTTCTGAAAACTCACTTTTAAAGGTAGTTTTAAACTTTTTATCAAGTTCATCTAAAATTCCTGACGCAGTAGTAATACCTTTAATATATACTGTTTCGTACAATAAACGCTCTCCAATGAGCGACATAAATGCGCCAGGAACGCCATGTCCCATACAATCAACAGCAGCAATTATTGTCTTATAATCTTTTTGAAAATACCAATAAAAATCACCGCTTACTACATCTTTTGGCCTAAAGTATATAAATGCATCTTCTATAACCTTATTTAAATCACTGATTTGCGGCAATAGAGAATCTTGAATTCTCTGAGCATAATTAATACTGGCCTCTACTTGTTTATTTTTGTATTCTAAATCTGTAAAGACTTGTGTAAGCTGTTGATTGGCCTCTTCTGCTTTGCTACGCAGCTCATGTTCATTTTTTAAGGCAGTCTCAACTTTTTTCTTGGTATTTACTAAAGTGAGGTTCGCTTCTAACAAAGCTTCAGAGCTATTCATTGCTTCATCTTGTGCAATAGCTAACTCTTCATTTAGTTTACTCAATTCTTCCCTTTCTTCAGCGAGCTTATCAAATAGAGTTGAAATTTGTTTTACAACTGGTTTAAATACTAAAAAACCAATGCCGATTAATACCACAAGATTGATGGACATTAAAATCAATATGGCATTTTTCAAAAACAGCTGGTTATGACTTGCCTCAAGCTCATATTGATGCGTGACTTGACTCATTAACTCTTGAAAATAAACTTCATTCTCTAATAGAATAGCAATCTTTCTTTTCAATGAAATAGCCCTTTCCGTTTCTGTGTAGCTTTCAGTGTGGATTACATCCTCTCCGGCACGCCTGATTTTTTGGAAATAGGGTTCAATAGATTTAATCATCCCTTCAATCTCCACACTATTATTTCCTGGTAACTTTAAATGGTCATCCCCTTTCTTTAGCCCTTCATATAAGCGCCAAAAATTTCTTAAGTTATTTCCAAGTGCTTCATAAGCATGTACTTGCTTTTTCGAGTTATTTTCCTTCTCAATTATTAAAGCAAGTTTTACAATTTTTTGACTCAACATTCCTTGCTGACCTGCAATATTGATAATCCTAGCATCATGCTCTCTTATATCTAAAGCAAAATGGAAAGCATAATAACTCAACACTGCTTGTAAGCCTATTATGAATAAGGCTATCAGATAAGTGAAGGTGAGCTTCTTCTTTGGATTATGTGTTTCTCTCGAAATCATAAAAGGCCAAGGGAATACCTTGTCAAAAAAAATTTTAAAACAATGTATGCATAACGGGCATACCCTAATTTTATTAAGCAAACTTGGTGATAATTATTCAATACAATGTTCTATCGCACAAAATGCCTCTTGAACACGATTAAAAAAAGAACAGATTGACTTCAGGTAAATCAATGATAAGGACTTGGTTCTGATAGCAAATATTGATTGAAAAATTAAACATTTGTTAAGATAAAAGCCCTTTTTCCTACTTTTTCAAAGCATATATGAAAAATACATGATTTTATTATTGTAGTTCATGTTTATAGCGAAATAAAAAAAGGGTAAAGCAGTTTATCAGGAAAGTATTTTTTTATTCTACTAACTCATCTTATAAAACCTACAAGCTTCTCAATTTTTTCAAATATCATTTAAACTGGTTTTTTGTAATTAAATATTGATTTTTTTCTTATGTTCTCTTTCAAATCAAGCCAAATGGGATTAAAGCACAGCTTTCGTTCTTATCTATATGTTCTAATCTTCCTTTTTTCAATTTCGGCAGTTTATGCTCAAAATGTAAATACCTTGCTAAAGAAAGGTAAACAAGCTTATGAGGATGGCAATTATAAAAATGCTGCTGAATATTTAGAAGCAGTAATACAAGAGCAGCCCGATAATACAGAGGCCAAACTTTTTGCTAGTAGAAGCTATCTTAAAACATTTGAAAACAATTCAGCGAAAGCACTTAAATATTTAACTTCTTTATTAGAAAATGAAGAAGCTACTAATGACCCTGCCTTCTTTATGTTATTGGCTGATGCCTATTTCAAGCAAAAAAAGTTCGATAACGCCAACAGTGCTTTAGATAAAGTAAATGCTGAAAGTAATAATATAGAGGATTTAACTTATCTAAGAACGATAATAAACAACGCCTCTGAAAATTATGCAGCACCAAGAAAGGGCGTTGTTATCAAAAACCTAGGAGAGAAAATTAATTCAGCTGGTTTAGACTACAGCGCGGTGATGGAAGAGGACCACAGAAAAATATTTTTTACCTCTCGTCAAGCTGAACAAGTAACAGAAAAAGCAGATGACGGCTACAACTATGAGCTAATTTACATGGCTCAAATGAATGATGATGATGAGTGGCAAACGCCAATTATGATGGATACTGAAGTAAGTAGCAAAAGACACGATGCCACTGTTCAGCTTATAAAAAATGAAAACAAAATCATCTTTTACAGTGCAGGAGATCTTTTTATTTCGCAGTACGACAATGGTGAATGGGATGAAGGAAGAAAAATAAAAGAAATTGCAACAGTTGGAAATGAGACGCACTGTTTTGTAGCAGACAAAGGAAATGTTATATATTTTTCTTCAGATTATGGCACTGAAAATGAAGACCTTGATCTTTTTTATATCAGAAAAAATGAAGAGGGAAAATGGACTAGTCCTGAGCCAATAGTTGAGTTAAATACACCGTATGATGATGACTCTCCTTATATAGATGAAGAAGGTAATTTTTACTTTAGCTCTAAAGGACACAACTCTATGGGGGGATACGACATATTCAAAACCAAATTTGATAAAAGCAACAAAACATGGAGAAAGCCTGAAAACTTGAAACACCCTATCAATAGTGTTGCAGATGATACCTACTTTAACTTAAAAGGTAAATATGCTTATTTATCATCTTCCAGAGATGGTGGTTTCGGTTCACTAGATATTTATGGCGTATATATGTTTGATCAAGTAATGTTGCAAGGTAAAGTTTTAGACGAAGCAAAACAGCCAATTTCTGAAGCTAAAATTACCATGAAACATGAAGGCCATACTTTCGATACTTATACAGATATTAATGGAAGATATAAAATGTATGTACCTTTTGATGAGCATCTAGATGTAGAAATTTCAAAAGATGATAATAACTTGATGAACTCTACATTGCATGTGAATCTTTCTCTTAGAAATGAAAATAAAAATCAATATGATTTTCAGCTAGGTGGTTCTCCTAGTATTGCCAATGATAAAGACGGTAATAACTCAATGAATTACTTCGCTGTAAATGATTTAAATAATCCATTACTTAGAAATTCTTTTGATGATGCTCCTATCGTTAATTCTGTGGCAGTTGTTAAAAAACCTGTTGTAAAGAAGGTAGAAGTTGTTAAAAAGGAAGAAAAACCAGTGGTTAGGTTTAATTCAGTAAACATTTATTTTGATTTAAATGAAGTCGATATTACTGATACTTACCATACTGAGTTAGCAGAAGTAGCTAACTTTTTAAAGAGTAATCCGAATATAAAATTGGAAATAGCTGGTCACTCAGATGCGATCGGTTCTGTAGATTATAACTACCTTCTTTCAGCAAGAAGAGCGAAAAAGGTTTCTGAATATCTTGTTAGTACCGGAGTAGACAAAAACCAGTTAATTGTGGTAAGTTATGGACAAGGAATGCCTGAAATAAAAGATGATGCTAATAATCCTAAAAACAGAAGGGTGGTTATTAGACAGAAGTAATAAATTGTAGTAGAAGCCTTGGGGAAACTCAAGGCTTTTTTTCTTAAACAAAAGTTAAGTTGTTAATGAATGTATAGCAAAGTTTGAAGACAGTATACCTTTTATGATTATAAAGTATTAATTTTGCAGACTTTTAATTTTGACACCTAATAGAAGTCAATTTGAGTAAAATGAAATCAGATATTACATTTTGACATTTAGGCAATAAATTATAAAAATCTATTAAAAAAAAACCAGTTATATAAGTAAACACAACCTGACTATGAGATTCTTCAGATCAGACTATGTAATCAGAAAGGGGTTAGACAAGCTAGTAGCAGCTACTATGCTTTTTCTAATGATTATAGCATTATCTACCCAATTTGTTTAAGGCACCTTAATAAAGGGAAAATTATTTATACAGGGAAAGCTAATTATTGGCTTTCCTTTTTTATTTTAATGGATAAGCAAAATAAAAAAAAGCAGGTAATACTGCGGCCCATGTAGGTAAATCGTGTTTACCGTCTTTTACTTCTACATATTTTATATCTTGATCTAATTGATAACCTTTAAACCTCAATAACTGAATCACATCAAGTGTATCTTCAATAGCATCGATTATACCACTTTTATTTCTATCACTTGTTTCATCTTTTGTGCCCACTTCAAACCAAAATTTAATATTGGGTTTAGCCCTATCGTTAGCTATTAGGTTTTGCAATATTCTGTGATTTGGGAAATAACCATTATCTAAAGCCTTATTACGCCACCAAAAAGAACCTGAAAAAACCCCCACCGTTCCGAAAAAATCATTATTATGCCAAGCAATATCAAAAGCAGAAAGCCCTCCTAAAGACATTCCAATAATACTATATTGATTTGTATCATTACTGATGCTTATATATGACTGTAAAAATGGAATTAGCTCAGAACAAATAAATTGGGAATAAGCAGCAGCCTTCCCTCCTCTTTTAGCATAATCTACTATGCTTGACACACCATATTCTTTATCTCTTTCAGAAGCATGAATGGCGGCAACTACAAATGGTTTTGTTAAATTTTGTATTTGTAATCTATACATGCATTCTTTCAACATCAAAGACTTGGCATCCTGTCCGTCGTTCATTATTACTAAAGGGTAATCTTTACCTATTGCATAATTGAAAGGCAAAAAAATATCTACTTGCTTATAATAGTTCAATGATTCTGAAAAGAATACATAACTATAGTTTGCATAATCACTTTTAGTAACCTTATGTATCAATTGAATCCTTTTTACATCTAAAATAGCCATCTTTAAATACCTCTGGCTTTTTTTAAATATAGTTACTCCATTTTATTTTTATATGCTTTATCTACAGTGGTTCATAATTAATAAATTGAACCCTAATGCTTCCAGAGATATCAAATCTACCGTTCACAACATCTTTTAACCTCAAATGACTTATTTTGTGAAGCACATCTAAAAAATTCTTACCTTAAGCAGCATAAATTTTACTAAGTAATACAAATTATCAATTTTAATTATGAAGAAGATGAAACTACTAGTGTCAATTTTTGTAAGTATGTTTATGCTTACTCATTATGCCAATAGCCAAGGTATTTCTTTACCACCTAGTGGAGGAAACCAAAAATCTGAAGTAAGCCAATGGATGGGTCCAGTAAAGGTTAGCATCAATTATAGTAGCCCAGATGTAACTGCTCCTAATGGTGATAGCAGAGAAGGTAAAATTTGGGGAAGCCTTGTTCCTTATGGCTTAAATAATCTAGGTTTTGGCACTTCCAAAGCAGCTCCTTGGAGAGCAGGTGCCAATGAAAACACTACTTTTAGCGTTTCGCATGATGTAACAATTGGCGGAAAAACACTCGCAGCTGGAACTTACGGGCTTCATATGATTGTAAATGAAGGAGATGAGTGGACGGTAATATTTTCTAATAATACCAGTTCTTGGGGCAGCTACTTTTACGATGAAGCAGAAGATGCACTTAGAATACCAGCAAAAGTAGAAGAAGCACAGTATACAGAATACCTTACTTATGGTTTTGATAACCGTAAATTAGGTTCTAGTACTGCCTTTTTACAATGGGAAAATAAAAAAGCATCTTTTTCAATTGAAGTTGGTGATATAAATGAACACTATCTAAGTAGTATCCGTGATGAGTTGAGGGGTTCACCCGGATTTAATTTTATGAACTGGGTACAAGCAGCTAATTTTTGCGTACAAAATGATATGAATTTGGAAGAAGCCCTTACTTGGGCAGATAATGCCATTGCTACTCCATTTATTGGCAGAGAGAACTTTATTACACTTCAAACAAAAGCCATGGTGTTAGATAAAATGGGCAAAACGGATGAAGCTAGTACAGTAATGGAAACTGCTATTAATCATCGAACAGCTTCAGTTACAGATATTCATGGCTATGGCAGAACATTGATTTCTCAAGGAAAAACATCCAAAGCATTGGAGGTATTTTTATTGAATAAGAAGAAGCATCCTGAAGAAAATTTCACAACCAATGTAGGTTTAGCAAGGGGGTATCAAGCAGTAGGTGATACCAAAAAAGCAATTAAACATTGGGAGGTTGCCATTGAAAATATTCCTGAAAATCAGAAACCTAATTTACCTTATTATGAAAGTGAGGTTAAAAAACTGAAAGAAGGAGATAACGCAGGAAAATAAAATCTAAAAAAGACCTTTGTAGCTTTACAAAGGTCTTTTTGTTAAAGAGACAATCTATTTATCTCTGACATTAACTGCTCTAAGTCAACGGGTACAACTCCTAAATATTCACATACCAAACCACCCCCTAAATTTGAAATAGCCGCTACTTTTTCTAAAGGCAATCCTTTGGCAATGCAAAGTGCGGCGATTGAAATTACAGTATCTCCAGCGCCAGAAACATCTGCGATTTCCCTTCTATGTGCTTTTAGATGATGGCTATCTTTAAAATCACTAATTAATACACCATTCTCAGACAGCGTAACCATAGCTGAGTTAACAGGCATGGCTTTGTTTAAAGTTTGGAGACTTTTCTCTACAGCTTTAATATCATCGTTATCAAACTCTAACTTTAGCCCTTCTTTCAATTCTTTCAAATTAGGTTTAAAGAGGGTAGCCCCAGTATAACTCAAAAAATTTCTTTTCTTAGGATCAACTACAGTGGGCACTCCACTTTTGTTAGCCAAATCTACAATTTCCCTTATTAATTCTGCAGATAGAACTCCTTTATCATAATCTTCGAAAATTACTACATCACATTTTTCAATTTCCTTAGAAACAAAGGCCAATAATTTTTGCTGTTTCTCAGCATCTATCACGGAATTATTTTCAGTATCAATCCGCATCATTTGCTGTGATCCAGCCAAAATTCGGTGTTTTACAGTGGTCAATCTATCTGGTATCGAGATAATACCTTCGGAATTCATTTTCCGCTTTGCCAATAAATAGAGCAAATTCCGACTTTCATCATCATTGCCTGCCACTGCACATAATATTGGTTCTGCCCCCAATGCTTTTATATTGAGGGCTACATTACCTGCTCCTCCAAGTCTAATTTCTCTCCTTTCAACATTTACAATAGGAACTGGTGCTTCGGGAGAAATGCGGCTTACATTTCCCCAAACGTATGAGTCAATCATTACATCACCAATGATCAATACCCTAGAACCAGAAAAGTCTTTTTGTAACTTGCTTGTGTTTATCATTGCTTGTTAGAAAAGAAATCTATTTATCGGGTTAATTATTTACTTTAATAAAGAAAGTGCTTTATCAATACGAGTAATAGCTTCTATTAAATCTTCATCGGAAGCTGCAAAAGACATTCTTATGCAATTTGGCTCGCCAAAAGCAGCTCCATCTACTATAGAAACATGGGCTTTATTAAGAATATACATAGAGAAGTCATAACTGTTTTCTATGGCTGTTTCTCCATCAGATTTTCCGAAATAATGACTTACATCCGGAAAAATATAAAATGCACCTGCTGGCATGTTGGTTTTTATACCTGGTATTTTTGATAACTTGGTTTTTACTAAATCTCTTCTGCGCAGGTATGCAGCTGCCATTTCTTTGGTTGCTGATAAATCCCCTGTGAGGGCAGCTACTCCTGCCTTTTGAGAAATAGTACTTGTACCAGATGTGATTTGGCCTTGAATTTTATTACAAGCTTTAGCTACCCATTCAGGTGCTGCTATGTATCCTAATCGCCAACCAGTCATGGCAAATCCTTTTGAAAATCCATTAACTACCACGGTTCTTTCTTGCATACCAGGTAACTGTGCTATGCTACTATGAGACCCTTCAAAATTTATATACTCATAAATTTCATCAGAAATTACCAAAATATTTGTTCTTTCTTTCAGCACACCAGCAATTTCGGTAAGTTCTTGTACAGTAAAAACTGAACCTGTTGGATTACAAGGAGAAGAAAAAAGCACTGCTTTTGTTTTTGATGTTATGGCATCTTTTAATGCACTAGCAGTTACTTTAAAATCATCTTCAATGGCTCCTTTTAGTACTACTGGTACACCTTCAGCCATTTTTACTTGCTCTATATATGTAACCCAATAAGGAGTAAAAATAATTACCTCATCTCCTTTATTGATAGTACTTAATAATACATTTGCAATAGATTGTTTGGCACCAGTAGAAACCACTATTTGGCTCGGTGAATATTCCAGTTGATTATCTCGCTTTAATTTATGGCAAATCGCTTCTTTTAAATCTGGAAAACCTGCAACTGGCGGATAGAAAGTAAAATTATCATCTATTGCTTTCTTGGCGGCTTCTTTAATATGAGCAGGTGTTGTAAAATCTGGTTCGCCTAAGTTCAATTTTATTACGTGATGTCCTTTCGCTTGTAATTCCCTTGCTTTTACCGCCATAGCCAAAGTTGCTGACTCTGATAAAGCTTTTAATCTTTCCGAAATCATGAGTTATTCATTTACAATTCTATGCATTATTAATCTACACTAAAAAGCTATATTATTTTATAATTACTTCTTTTTTAGCGGTTGCAAATTTAAAGGAAAGTATGTGACATAGAAATCACTGTGAGTTTTATATTGTAGGTTAGCACAAATAAGTAGATATTGAAAGGATTAAAACACCCATAACAATAAATAAAAATTCTACTTTTTTTCTTGAGTAAGCGGTAATGTAATGATAAAGGTAGTTCCCTCCCCTTTTTTAGACTTTACTTCAATATCTCCTTTATGCTGTTCTTTAATAATTCCATATGAAATTGAAAGCCCAAGTCCAGTTCCCTCGCCTACATCTTTTGTAGTAAAAAAAGGATCAAAAATTCGGCTTAAGTTCTTTTTATCTATGCCTTTACCATCGTCACGAATTTTAATTTCTACTTTATCTGTATCTAGTATACCTGTCTCTATATAGATATTCCCTTTCTCCTTTATAGCCTGAATAGCATTATTGATAATATTCATAAATACTTGATTGATTTGACCAGGCAAGCAATCAATTTTAGGAATGTTCCCAAAATTTGTGTGCAAGGTAATCCTATCACGCATTTTATTTTTTAGAAGCGTAACTGTAGAAATGATTCCTTGGTTAATATCGGCTAATTTAAAATCGTTTTCGTCCAAACGCGAGAAATTTCTTAAGCCCAACACAATCTCTTTCGTCCGCTTTGCCCCTTCTTCAATGCCCATGAGTAAATCATCTACTTCATCAATCAATACGTCAAGTTCTAATTGTTTAGACAATAAATTTATGTCGGAAATAAGTGTATCTTTATCATGTCCATTTTGAAAATGTTTTACTTTCTCCAACAAAGTTTTAATGTCGTTAATATCTCTTTTTAATGGACTTATATTTCCAGATATAAAGTTGATAGGGTTATTTATTTCGTGGGCAATTCCCGCAGTTAACTGACCCAAAGAAGCCATTTTTTCAGATTCAATTAATTTAGTTTGGGCTGTTTTTAGTCGTTGATGTGTATGTTCAAGTTCTTTATATGAGTTTTCTATAGCATCTCTTTGTTTTGAAAGTTTGCTATTCTGTTTCTCTATTTCTTTGTTTTTATTCTCTAATTCTTCATGACTATGTATAATCTCTTGGTTAGCTCTTTTAAGACTTTCAGACTGCATGAGTACTTCTTCTGTTTTTTGTTCTAACTCTGCGTTCTTAAGTTTTACTTCGTCTTTTTGTTTTGCTAATGCCTTATTTTGCCTTCTCGCTGTCAATAACCACAATACAGACATCACCAACCCTATAAAAACAAAAGCAAGAATAGTTCTCCCTATTCTACTATTTTGTTCATTTAATTCAATCTCTTTTTCTTGAAGTTTAATTTCATCTTCCTTTTCCCTTAGTTCTGCTTGTTGAAGTTTAGTCTCATTTTCAAACCTGATTTTTTCTTGATTTCTTACATTTTCCCTTTCTCTAATTTCTAATTCTTTTCTCTTCTGTTCTTCTTCAAGCTTAGCAATTTGTAATCTTTGGTATTCTGTCTCTATATTTCTTATTCTTTTTTCATTTTCTAACAGTTCTTCATTTCTAGCATAATCGGCAATAGATTTTTCTGCTTCTAACAATCTAATATTTTGGGTGAGTTGTTCATTTATGATATCTTGTTTTTGCTCTTGTGCAATTTTATCACGTAACTCTTGATCCTTTTGGTCAAGTTCTTCATTTAATTTGCGTAAACGTTCAGATTCCTGTTCTTGAACGCGAGACAATGAATCTCTCACAGCCAAATGCTTTCTATAATATTGAAGAGCTTCCTCATAATCTCCGAACTGCTGCATAATATCAGATTTGATACTGTAAGCATCCGCTAATAACATACCTGAGGCGGCAGATTCTGCAATGGAAATAGCACTTTCTGTATGATGGTTTGCATTATGGTAATCCTTGTTTTGAAGGTAAACTTTAGCTATAAGGTTATGTATTGTAGCTGCTCCTAGCCAGTCTTCTTGTCCTTCTTTTACCTCTAATGCCATTAATAAATATTCAATTGCTTGAACAGTATTTCCCAAGTTCTGATGGGTGATACCAATATTTAATAACGTATTTAGATTTTTAAAATCTTCTCCATATATCAGGTTATCTATCTCATATGAATTTTCAAATGCCTCTAGCGCCTCTTCATAATTTTTTAACCTAGAATAATTATAACCTATATTATTTAATGTTGTAGCCATTCCAGTAGAGTCTGAAATAGCCGTATAGATACTTTGCAATTCATAATTGAGCAGCAATGCATTTTCGTAATTTTCATTTAAATTTTCAATATTGATTAACTTGCCTAAAATATTGATTTGCCCTAATAAGTTCTCTCTGAATTTATGTAATCTCAAAATTGATGAGAAATTTTCTATTGCCTCACTATAGTTTTTTGTTTCTACATATATATTTCCTGCTTTTTCAAGTACTTCGACTTGCTTTTTACTCATAGATAGGTTTTTGAATACTTCATATGCCTGCATATAGTATTCAGCAGCGGTAGGCAATGCATTTTGCATTGTGTATAATTCAGCAACTTCAAGCAGGTTTTCACTGATTTTCAACATGTCTGGATCTGCCAGACTTTCAAACAGTGTATTTGCTTCTAGAAAGTTTCTTACTGATAAATCATACTCTTTATTATACTTATTAATTTTTGCTCTTTGTTGTAGAACCCAAGCCTTACCCAAATCGAATCCCTTGGTATTAGCAACTTGCCAAATTTGGTCAGATACCCTTAAAGCAGTAGCGTAGTCCCCGACTTCTATCATACTATCTACCTTGGTAAGTTGCAGCGTAATATTAGCTGTATCGATAGGATTTTGTTGGGCACATAGGTTTCCAGATAAAAGTATTATAAGATTAAAAACAATTACTTGCAGTAGAGTTCTTAGTGCGATATGAAGTCTAAAATGAATTTTCATTTCATTTTCATAGGTATTTTGTTGCTCAATTAACCTTTAATCCTATACAAAAATACATCAAATGCATTAATCTAATATAAAGCGTAAACCCAATTGTACGTTTCTAGCCAATTGTGGGTTATACAACATGTCTACATCCAAGCCAGTCGCTCCTATACCACCATAATCAGCATTGAAAACATTTTTCACTCTACAATAAGCAGAAAAATTTTCACTTATTTGATAATTAGTCATCAAATCCAAAGTGTAATATCCATCATTTTTAAATAATGGGTTATTAAATGATTCTAGGTCAGGTGTAAATCTCCTAAACCAACCAGACATAATAACATTTTCTGCGTTTATATACAATCTTTCGAATAAAGTAGCATGTAGGTTTATTTGCCCAATTAACTCGGGCATCATTCTAAAATCATTGATATTACCTTCATTTCCTGGTAATCTCTCTCTCCCTTCGGTAAGAGTACAATGGACATCTATGCCTAAATTAATCGGACTGATTAAATTTCTTGCTTTTAAAGATAATTGTAAACCGAAAAGTGTCGCTTTTGCTTCATTACTATTTACATTCCTCCTTGTCTCTAAATCAAATCTTGTTACATTAGGATACTCCAAAGTGTCAATTGTAATAAGCGTTCCTTTGATTAAATCATTTATTCGGTTATGAAAAAAAGATAAGTTTACCGATACTTGATTTGAAAAATCATGCTTTATACCTCCTTCAAAAGATTGGAAGACTTCAGGCTCCAAGTCGGTGTTAGGTGTAATAGCATAGGTAACAGTACTATCACCAAAATCTGATACAATTGCTAGAGAATTATAAATAACTGAAGAAGCTGGCGCTTTAAAAGCAGTACCAAAAGAAGCCTCTACGCTGGTATTTTCATTAAATCTATACAAAGCAGCTATCCTAGGATTTATAGTACCTCCATATAAAGAGTTTTGGTCAGCCCTAAAACCTGCAATAATATTAAGCTTACTATAAGTGGCGTAAACTTGTCCGAAAGCAGCGACATTATAAAAATTAACTGGATTAAAACCAAACGTACCAAGCAGTGGACTCCCTTCCGGTATGATCCTTTGAAAGGGTCTATAATCCATTAGATCAAATGGGTCATCTAGCTCATTAGTTCTTGGTAAATTACTTGAATACTGAAAAGAAGCACCTGAAACAATTTCAACATTCTCATTAATATTGATACTAAAAAGTTGTTCTCCAAATAAATCATCTGATGCGGCAAATACATAGGACACCTCTCCCTCTTTGTAGATTGGATAGAAAGCAGTATTATTATCTTGCCTGTACCTTAAATAAGATAAATTAGTAACGGAAGAAATCTTATTATTTATTTTTTTATTGTAACTGAGGCTATAACGTGTAATTCTCTCTCCGACAAATATTTGTGGAAACCTGAAAGAAAATAAGTAAGTACTTCTTCCCAAGGAGGAATAATCTCTGCGATGCATACTGTTTACAGATAATCGCAACCCTTTATATTCTAAATCTGCCCCCCAACTATCTGATGATTGAGGAATATCATTCACATAGTTTTCATAATTCAATAAATTATCGACAAAGAAATCATTTTTTAGATTGAATCTTTGTTGTTCTGAAATACCTAACTCATCAAGTCTATTATCTAAATAAGTTTCTGTAAAATCTCTGGGGTTTTCTGGAAAAATATTATTTCCTTGAAAAGTAATTTCTATTTCTTCATTATTAATCTCTAAGTAGCTGTAGGGACTAAATACATCTTGATGGTTTTCATATATATTAAGATGATCACGATTAAAGCGGCTTCCATAAATTGAATAGTTCAATATTTTACTATCCTTGCCCGCTTTACCCCCCAACATAAAGTTCACGTATTGATATCCATCGTCACCCATTTCAATATCGGCGTGTGCAAAAACTCCCTTTTCCGCTTTTTTAGTGATAATATTAATTACTCCTGCTGTTGCATCTGCCCCATATAGTGCTGAAGCAGGACCATAAATTACTTCAATTCGTTCAGCCTGCCTTACTGGTAACTGGGCTCCTAATGGTATCCCACCCAAAGTAGATGGTTGTACAGGTATTCCATTGATCAATATTTTTGTATATGAATTACCAATGAGTCCTCTAAACAGAAATAATTCTCCATCTTCTGAAGAACCAGGTTGAGACACTTTAATGCCTGGTAAACTCTTCAGTACATCAACTAAAGATATATAGCCATTTTTTATTATTTCTTCTCTAGTGATTACGATTATAGTAAATGGAAGATCTTCTAAAATTTTATTTGAACGGCTAGCTGAAAATACTTCAGATTTATTGTTAACCTCAAGCGCCCTTATATCTTCAAATGATAAAACATCTCTTTGTAAATCATACTCTACTGGTTGGGAATAAACCATCCACCGATTCAGCATTAAAAAGCATAAAATGCAAAAAGAGTATGCTCCTCTTTTTTTGTACAAAAAATGAAAAATCATAAAGAAATCCTACATGCTATTTAATTACTTAATTCTTATTATAAGGGTAATTATTACGAATTTATTATACCAAAAATACTTATAATTTTACTAATAAGTTCATTAAAACTTAGTTGCCAATTTATATCAAGCTATATCAACTTAATGCAAGTATTAAACTTCTTATTACTTAATAACTCTTAACAAACGGTTTAATATAGGTATTCTAGTACTTTTACTTACAGTATATTACATCAATACTAATTACATTTGTACAAGTTAGAACAAAAAAATAATCAGTATGAAAAATAGGTTGATTCTTATCTTTATTCTAAATGTATTTTTAGTATTTATTACTAATGCGCAACAAAGAAATACCTTGATTGAAGGAAATGAAAGCGCAATAGAGAGAAACATGAATCTCTTTGGCGAGCTTGGCCTTAAAATGATGTCTGTAAGAGGAGATGCTGCACCTGCTTTAGACGCCAAAATTGGCCTTGGTTTTACTGAAAAAATTTCAGTTGGTCTTGGATTCCAGACAAGTCTTTCTGACTTACAGCCAGATGATGAAACGAATCCCAATGTATTATACAATATATATTATGGTTCTGTATTCTTTGAATATAACTGGAATCCTAATAGTATTTTTTCAATTTCTACACCATTACATGTTGGAGCAGGAATTAACAAGCTTGTTAATGAGTCTGGAGGAGATATACGTGGTCAAGAAAGTGATAAAATTCTTGCTATTACCCCTGCAGTAAAAGGAAATCTCAACATAAGTCCTAAAGTATCTGCCAATGTGAGTGTCGGTTATAGAGTGATGGGACTTATTTCTGAAACAAGAGAATTATCCAATGGAGATTTTAGCGGTATTGAAGGAGGCATTGGATTAAGATTTAATATTCTTTAAAATAAATATATACCGTTTATAGGTATAAGTTTTCGGGTAAGTTACAATACTGTAACTTACCCGATTATTATTTATAAAATACCCATCTAGAAAGTTCTTTAAAGCTTACTTTTTTACCATACATTAAGATACCAACCCTGTAGATTTTGGCAGCCAACCATGTGGCAGTTATGAATCCTAGTACCAATAAAAACATAGACAAAAGTAAATGCCAACTTGCCCCAATAAATGGAAGGCGAATCATCATGATTACAGGAGAGGTTAGCGGAATAAATGATAACCACATCGCGATGCTCCCATTAGGTTCTGAAACTACAATACCAGAAACAGCAATAGATACAATGAGTGGAACAGTAACTGGAAGCATAAACTGCTGGGTATCCGTTTCACTATCAACAGCAGCGCCAATGGCACCAAAAAGTGCTGCATACATCAAGTATCCAAATAGAAAATAAAAAACAAAAGCTCCTATTATTAACGGAAAGTTGATTGTACTTATAGCATTTAGTACTTCATTTTGCGGAATTTTTTCTAACTCATCAGTTGATAAATTACTGTTTTGTAGCATACTACTGCTTGCAGAGTTGGCATCCACGCTGTTATAATCTACCCCTAAAATTAATGAAGCAATTGAAATGACTACTATAGCTAAAAGTACCCATATCATTAATTGTGTAAAGCCAACGGCGGCAATACCTATTATCTTGCCCATCATTAATTGAAAAGGCTTAACTGAGGAAATAATTACTTCTACAATTCTAGTTGTTTTCTCTTCTATGACACCACGCATTACCTGTGCCCCATACAGAAAAGTAAAAAAGTACACCAATAGTCCACCTACCATACCTATAATGGTAGAAGCGATGGCATTCATGTTCTTTTCTCCATCGTCACTTATATTCAATAAATCTATTGAGATATCAGCGTTTACTTGTTTAATAAGTTGCTGGTCTACCCCAATTTTTTCAAGTCTTAATCTTTCTATTTCTTTCTGAATAGTTGAAGTAATAATAGATTTCATTACTGCAGAAACTCCTTCACCTTGCCTTGAGTAAAGCCTTATACCTGAAGGATCTTCAATATTAACTTGGGGAATACAAAGCAAAGCAGAAATCGAATCATTTAGAAGGAAATTTATTTTAGCATCATCACAATTCCTTTCTGCAATATTTATAAAATAAAGACTTTCAGTATCTCTAAATTTTGATTGAAACAAACCGCTTTCATCTTTTACAGCTACTAATTTATCTTCACTACCTGCTTGTGTAAGCCAAATGGGTACTATATATATAGTCGCTATGAGAATAGGACCTAATAAAGACATAATAATAAATGACTTTTTCCTTACTCTCGTGAGATACTCTCTAGCAATTATTAAAAATATCTTCTGTTGCATATAAGATTGTAACTATAAATTTTAATTCAGAATTAAGGAAAAATATGGATCAATGCTTACTTTTTTCATTACTCACTAAATCAATAAAAATCTCGTCCATTGAAGGAATGTGTTCTTTTACTTCGTGCAATGAATAATGAGGAATAAGTAGAGAAATAAGTTCATTAAGATCTGCTACATTGGCCTTTAGTAATGTTTGTACAAGCTTTCCCCTTTGCACCGACTTCACCAAATCTAATGATGTTCCATTTACAACATGCGCGGGTTCTATTTCCTTATTAGACAAAACGGAATAAGTATTGGTACTAAACGAGGCTTTTATAGTATCTTTTTCCCCTTCTAAAACTTTCGAAGAACGATTGATCAAGGCTATATAATCACATAGTTCTTCCACTGATTCCATTCTATGCGTCGAAAAAATAATAGTACACCCATTTTCTTTTAATCTCAATATTTCCCCTTTAATAATATTTGCGTTTACTGGATCAAAACCACTAAAAGGCTCATCTAAGATTATCAGTTCTGGTTCGTGTAAAACAGTAGCAATAAATTGGACTTTTTGTTGCATCCCTTTAGAAAGCTCTTCTACTTGCTTGTGCATCCAAGACTTTATATCAAATTTCTCAACCCAATACTTCAACCGAGTATTTACCTCATTTTTGCTAAGTCCTTTGAGCCTAGATAAATACATGAGTTGTTCACCAACTTTCATCTTTCTATATAAACCCCTTTCTTCGGGTAAATATCCCATTAGCTTGGTATGCTTTTCACTTAAGGGTTCCCCATTAAAATATACTTTTCCTGTATCGGCAGCTGTAATTCTTGTAATAATCCTGATCAAAGAAGTTTTACCAGCACCATTGGGCCCAAGCAGTCCATATATACTACCTTTCGGTACTGTTAAGCTTACATTGTTTAAGGCTAAAAATTTGTCGTATCTTTTACTTACCTCAATAACTTTTACAAGTTCTTCCAACGATATTACTTTATGCTAAAAAAAAATTGTATGTTAAGCGCTATAACATGTGGTTTCAACAACTTCTATACAAAAAAACTATCGAACGATTTTAATAACTACCACGTTAGACAAATAAAGGCATAAATTATGAAAAAAGATAAAAAGAAACAGCAACCCAAAGTTCACAACGACCTTGATGGTTTTGATATAAAAGTAAATACCTCAGGTGAAATCGAATCAACCTATTCTATTGATGAACTCAATAAATTCCTGAATCGCAACGTGGAAGACAAAAAATTGAAAGATAGGGAAGATTTAGATGAATTAAAGAAATAAATAAAGCCCTTTAAAAAGGGCTTTTTTCTTATGTATTCATTCCTCCATTAATTTCAATCACTTGCCCCGTAATATACTGAGACATATCTGAGCCCAAAAATACCGTTAAATCAGCCACTTCATCAGCACTACCCGCCCTTTTTAATGGAATTGCCGTCGTCCATTCTTCCACTACTTTAGGGTCTAATTTTTCAGTCATTTCCGTAGCTATAAAACCAGGGGCTATTACATTGGCCCTAATGTTTCGTGAGCCTAATTCTAAGGCTACAGATTTGGTTAAGCCAATTATACCAGCTTTTGAGGCTGCATAGTTGATTTGCCCGGCATTTCCTCTTACACCTACTACAGAACTCATGTTAATAATAGATCCCGCTTTTTGCTTCATGAGTGTACGGCAAGCAGCTTTGGTCAAGTTAAAAACAGATTTTAGATTTACTTTAATCACGTCGTCATATTGTTCTTCTGACATACGCATGAGTAATCCGTCTTTTGTAATACCCGCATTATTTACCAATACATCTAATCTGCCAAAGGCTGCTGTAAAATCCTTTATCAATTGTTCTGAAGCAGCAAAATCTGAAGCATCTGACCTAAAACCTTTTGCTTGTATGCCATATTCTTGTAACTCTTTCTCCAATGCCTCTCCTTTTTCTACACTCGAGAGATAAGTAAAACCGACGTTCGCACCATGTTCAGCAAACTTTTTAGCAATTGATTTTCCTATTCCCTTAGACGCCCCAGTTATCAGCGCCGATTTACCTTCTAATAATTTCATATTTTTTTGTTTGATTTGCTTTTATGCATTTCAGGCAAATTTCTAAATTTTTTATGAGAGAAAGAACATCTATACATTAATTGACAAGTATTCTATCAAAATGTATCAATAACTAGTTTAGTAAACTTGACGTAATTAGTTATCACTTTTTTTTGCCAAGATTCCGTAGGAATCCCACTATGATAGATAAATTAACATAAAGTATGAATGACCAACCCTTTAGGGGTGTAAGATCAATCTAAATGTATGATTAAAATTTCACCTCTACGAGGTTTTACCTCCATAATATTAAGGATATTTATAACAGTTTCATTCCTATGGAATGATGAGCTTTCTAATTAGCTTAACATAAAAATAATCATGTAATAAAGGGGGTAATACTAGGCAAGTTTATGATGTTTCGAATTGAGAAATATTTGTTTATACCAAAATGATACTTTATTTGATCCTAATCACTTAACAATAATTGTAGAATGAAAACTCATCAAGCAATTATTGTTTTTTTTCTAATTTTGAAAGGAATGCCTCGTAGCATCAGACTTATTTTTCTCTTTATTTTACTCATTATTTTTTGTGACCGAAAAATTACTGATAGCCAAAAAGTTTTTGAAATATCAATTCATTGCAAAAAATGCGCAGGGTATCCACTCACCTTTTGTTCTGAAATTATTCAATGAAGTGATTGCGGCTAAAAAATACTATTATGCTTTCGATGAAATTGAGGATTTGCGTAAAAAGCTATTTCAAAATCATGAAAAAATTCAAGTAACAGATTTAGGTGCTGGATCTAAAGTGAACAATGCCAGTAAAAGAAAAATCTCTAGCATTGCTAAGATTGCATTGAATGATAAAAAAGCTGGGCAGATGTTATTTAGATTGGTAGAATTCATTCAACCTAAAAATATAATTGAACTAGGTACTTCATTGGGTATCAATACACTTTATTTAGCAACACCTCTCAAGAATAATCAGATTTTTACATTCGAAGGCTGCCCAAATACTTTAGCAATTGCAAAAAATCATTTCAAGCATTTTAAAGCAAATAATATTGAAACCATTGAAGGTGATATTAATCACACCCTTTCTGAAACTTTACAAAAAATCGACAAGGTAGATATGGTGATTTTTGATGCCAACCATCAAAAAAGTGCTACTATTAAATATTTTGAACAATGCTTGGCTAAAGCCCATGAAAACAGTGTTTTTATTTTTGATGATATTTACTGGTCTGCTGGTATGATGGCAGCTTGGGAGCAAATAAAAGCACATCAGAAAGTGACAATGAGTATTGATCTATTTGATTTGGGTATTGTTTTTTTCAGTAAGAACCAAACTAAACAACACTTTATCCTTAAATTCTAAGATAATGAGGTTATCTAAAATAAAATCTTTCGTCTGCAAATGATAGCTTTCACCCTAATCTTCTTCATTTTCGACTTGAAAACATTACTTTAGACAACCTCAATTAACTGAAAATGAACAGGTTAAATCTTAAACTTCTATCTTTTCTACTATTGCTTATGTCCACTGCTTGTAATCAAGAACCAGAAAGTACCTCCTCATTTCCAGATGAATATATTTTAGATGAATCTCCTAAAACATCTAAAATGGTGGTTTATCAAATGATGACCCGACTTTTTGGAAATACAAATTCTACCAATAAAGTATACGGAACTATCGAAGAAAATGGAGTAGGGAAATTTAATGATATCAATGAGAAGGCTCTATCGGAAATCAAGAAATTAGGAATTACACATGTATGGTACACTGGAGTAATTGAACATGCTGTGATTAGGGATTATAGCAAATACGGCATCCGAATAGACGATGCAGATGTAGTAAAAGGAAGAGCAGGTTCGCCATATGCTATCAAAGATTATTATGATGTAAATCCTGATCTTGCTGTAGATGTTGAAAATCGTATGCAAGAATTTGAACTACTGATTGATAGAACACACCAACAAGGTTTAAAAGTAATAATAGATTTTGTTCCTAACCATGTAGCGCGTGCCTATTTTTCAGATGTAAAGCCAGAAGGTGTAGAGGATTTAGGTGAAAATGATGATACTTCAAAATCTTTTGACCCTTCTAATAATTTCTATTATATTCCTGATCAAGCTTTCCAAGTTCCTGCTGATTATAATCCACTTGGTAAACATACACATTCTACTAAAGATGGAAAATTTAATGAAATGCCAGCCAAGGCTACAGGAAATGATCAGTTTACAGCTACACCCACTATCAATGATTGGTTTGAAACAGTAAAATTGAATTATGGTGTAGATTATGTTAATGATAGGGTAAAAGTATTTGATCCCATCCCAGATACTTGGCTTAAAATGACAGCAATTCTGAGGTATTGGGCAAAAAAAGGAGTAGATGGTTTCCGATGCGATATGGCTGAGATGGTACCTGTAGAGTTTTGGAATTTTGCCATTCCTACAATTCAAAAAGAGTTTCCAGAAATTGTATTTATAGCAGAAATCTACAATCCAGATGCCTATTCAAGCTATATTGAAGAAGGGAAATTTAATTTTTTATACGATAAAGTTCAACTATACGATACGCTCAAACACATAATGCAAGGAAAGGGAAGCACAGCTAATCTTCCTGCTATATGGCAAGATTTAAAAGGAAAAAACAAAAACATGTTGCGCTTCTTAGAAAACCATGATGAGCAGCGTATAGCCAGTCCAGATTTTGCTAGTTTAGCTGAAAAAGGAATTCCTGCCATGGTAGTAAGTGCAGCATGGTATAGTGGTCCAGTAATGATTTATTTTGGCCAAGAAGTAGGCGAACCTGGTGCTGGTGAAGAAGGCTTCGGAGGAGAAGATGGCAGAACAACTATTTTTGATTACTGGGGTGTACCTCAACATCAAAAATGGATGAATAATGGTAAGTTTGACGGAGGTGATTTAACTGAGGATCAAAAATCATTGAGGCAATTCTATAGTGAGTTGCTAAATCTATCTGCTGTAAGTGAAGCCATTGCAAAAGGAAAATTAATTGATTTACAGCCTTATATTAAAGAAAATAATTCAACTTCTTCTAAAACATACGCTTTTATAAGAAGCCATGAAAATAAGCATTTATTAGTATTGACAAACTTTGATGCTGATAATCCGATAGATATTGAATTAACCTTCCCTGCTTCCTTAAAACAGGAACTTAATAATAATAAATTTTCTTTGAGCAAAGCATTAGGACAAACATTACTTATAGATAATACACAAATTGAAACTGGTAAAAAAATCAATATTTCACTTCCACCTCTTGCTGGTAATATATATCAATTAAAAAAGATAGAATAGAAGTAAAGATGAAACCTGATTTATATAGAATTTTTCATAATATATTTATTATTTGCGCCTTTATTTCATGCAATCAATCTCAGAAAGAAACTCCTGTGAAACAGATTACTCCTAAAAATGAATCGTATTGGTCTGGGGGAGTTACTTATGAAGTTTTTGTTCAATCTTTTTATGATTCGAATGGAGACGGCATTGGAGATATAAAAGGTCTAATTGCCAAGTTAGAATATATAGCAAATCTAGGTGTAGAGGCAATTTGGTTAATGCCTGTGCATCCATCCCCTACTTACCATAAGTATGATGTAAAAGACTACTTTGATATACATCCCGATTATGGTACGCTAGAAGACTTTAGATTATTTGTAGATGAAGCACATAAAAGAGGTTTAAAGGTAATATTGGATCTTGTGCTCAACCACACTTCCAATGAACACCATTGGTTTAAAGAGTCTGCCAAAAGCAAGGAAAATCCATTCAGAGATTTTTATATCTGGGCAGATATGGATTCTATCAAAGCAATTGGAGAAACTAAAGAGGCCACTGGAGATTCCGATAATCTTTATCTATGGAATGAAGCAAAAGGAAATGAAGAAAAATATTTTGGATTCTTTTGGAAAACCATGCCCGATTTAAACTATGATGAACCAAAAGTAAGAGAGGAAGTATATAAAATCGGTAAATATTGGCTAACGGAAATTGGAGTTGATGGTTTTAGGCTTGACGCTGCTAGACACATTTATCCTGAAGAAAGAATTAACGATAGTGTAGCTTGGTGGAAAGCTTTTAAAGCAGAGATGGAAAAAGTAAAACCAGATGTTTTTTTAGTAGGTGAAGTTTGGGGAGAAGCCAAAGATGTAGCTCCTTTTTTAGCTGGTTTACACGCTATTTTTAATTTTGACCAGTGTTTCGCCCTCCAAAATATGTTGAAAAGAGAAGATGCCACTGAATTTTTAGATACTCTGTTTCACACTTATATCTATTATAAGAAAGCCAATAGGCATTATGTTGATGCAATATTCACTACCAATCATGATCAAAATAGGATTTTATCTGAGCTAGAAGGCAATCAAATTAAAGGAAAATTGGCTGCAAGCATTATGCTCACACTACCTGGAGCTCCTTTTATTTATTATGGCGAGGAATTGGGAATGCTAGGCAAAAAACCCGATGAGCATATTAGAGAACCTTTCTTATGGGAACAAAATACTAAAAATAGGCAAACAAGTTGGATAGAAGCCAAATATAATACTCCTAATAAAGTTCCACCATTGAGTTTACAAATCCTTGATAAGGCTTCTATGTACCATCATTACAAAAATCTCATTTCGATTCGTAATAGTAACTTGGCGTTAAAAAATGGTAAAATCGAAGCTGTAAAAAATAGTAATAAGTCGCTGCTTGCTTATAAAAGAGTGAGTGATACACAACAGTTCCTTGTCTTACACAATGTAGGACAAAAATCTATTTCTTTTAACTTAAATGAAAAAGTAAAGACAGTGTTTTCATCAAATAAAACAGTGACTTTTAAAGGAAAAATACTGCCTTATAGTACCTTTATATTAGAAATACTTAATGATTAAAGATTTAATAGCGCCTCTATAAAGCCCATATTTTTCTTTTTATCTTTTACTATAAATACAGGAATCTGTTTATTGTATTCCAACAATTTTTCGGCGGTACTTCCTAAAAGCATAGAAGCCATTCCTGTTCTTCCTTTAGAACCTATCACTACTACATCATACCTTTCGCTAACCGCATGTTTATAAATTTCTTCCCCTGCATCACTTTGTTCACAAAGCACGTAATCACAATCTAAGTCTACCTCGCTATCTACTTCTGTTTTATAAACTTCGAAACGTTTTTTTGCATTATCGCGCATAATGTCAGCAAACTCTTCGAACGATTTACCCGTACTTGAATATCCATGAGGAACATGGTAAGCATGCAAACAATTTATTTCTGTTGCTTCACTCATCCCACTCAAAAGGGCAGCAAATTCTGTAGCTAATTTTGCATGATTAGAAAAATCTGTCGGTACTAAAATCTTACTAACTACAGTTGGTAATACTTCGGGTATAAAAGCGATTGTACATGGAAGTAATTTTGCTAATTTATGTGCCATTATCCCTTCTCCTTTCAAACCAGTTTTTCTACCTAGAAGTACTAATTCAACATCTTTCTCCTTAACTACATCAATTATCTTTTTCTCCACATTGCCCTCATCTATAATAAATTCGCAGCTTTTTTTCATTTCTTCAGAAAAAAATCTATCCCTTTTTCTTGCAAGCTCTTCCTTTATAGACTCAGATAATGGCTTTATCAAACCTGGGTATTCCTTCATGATTTCTTCAGGTAGGTCTATTTCTTTACCTACATGCATCAAGTAAATTTTTTCAGGTTTTAGGTATTCGGCTATCTTAGAGGTATATTCTAAAAGTATATTATCCATAGCTGAGAGGTCAAGCCCAACCAAAAAGTCATTCATCTTATACATATCTGCACCAATTGATTTAATAGTTCTTCTAATATATGTTTATTTGTTATTTATCACAATCAAGTGAATATTCTATTCTTAGTGATTTCTGAAAAGAAGGATGATAAACTAAAGAATATACATAAAAAAAGCTCAGTAGCATATAAATCACTACTGAGCTTTTTTCAACTAACTTTAATTCTTTCGAGAGGATTATCCTAACTTAAAGTTGATAGGCAATACAATTCTTTGTTTTACTGCACGTCCTCTTTGCTTACCTGGCTTCCACTTTGGAGATTTCTGTAGAATCCTAACTGCTTCCTCATCACAACCAGCACCAATTCCTCTTATAGATTTCACATCTGTGATACTTCCATCTTTATCCACTACAAATTGTACATAAACTTTTCCTTCAACACCCATCCTTTTGGCTTGGTTAGGGTATTTGATATTTTTCTTCACAAACTTGTAGAAAGCAGCGTAACCACCAGTTGGTTCTGCACCTTCTTCCACAATTTCGAAAATCTCATCTACTTTTTCCTCAACTACTGGCTCTTCCTCAATAATTATTTCTTCGATTACAGTCTCTTCGTCAGCTTCCATATCCAAATCGATTTCAATCTCTTCTTCAATTTCCTCTTCATCTGGAACTTCAACGATTTGAGGTGTTTCTATTTTTGGAGGAGGAGGAGGTAATTGTTCTGTTGGAGGGATTTCCATCATTTCTTCAACATCTGCATCAAGAGACCCTAAATCAATCAGAGATTGCTCTTCAAAATCAGGATATTCGAATGCAGCTAGAACAATTGCCAAACTTAATGCTAAACCGATATTAGCAAAAAGTCCACTGTATTTATTTAAATCTACTGAATAAAATTTCTTGGTTAAAAAGTCTGAAGACCTACCTTCAGAAATTAATTCTGTAGAACGTTTTTCAATTAAATTTTTAAATAAAAAGATAAGTCCGACAATTAGAACAAGAAAAAATGCTCCAACTCCAAACATACCTATAGAATCAAGAAGCCTTAACATACCCATAGTTGAATGTTTTTTTATTTTATTAATTCCCTAAATTACAACTATATATAAACAAAATGAAAAAAAAGAGAGAATAATTCTGCTAAAATGAATTATCACCCTAAAAACTTACATACCTGTTTAAAATTCATGTATGGCTCCAATCAAATTTATCTATTTCCGTTGCTGCCTTTGTAAGTAAATCAATAGTAGATTTAATATCCTCAGGATGAACAGTTTCGGTAGTTTGATGTACATATCTCAAAGGAATAGAAATAGCACCTGCAATTGCTCCGTTTTTACCCATTCTTTGTATTCCTGCCGTATCTGTACCCCCTGCAGTTAGTATTTCAGACTGCCATCTTACATGGTACTTTTTTGCTGTTTCTTTAAGAAATTTTACCATTCTATAATCACAAATTGTACTAGCATCATAAACTTTAACGGCTGTCCCTTTCCCTAACTCGGTTACTTTTTCATGTCCTGGTACACCAGGTGTATCATTGGCTATAGTTACATCAATAGCAATTCCATAGTCAGGGTTTATTTGATGGCTTGCAACGCCTGCCCCCCTTAAGCCTACTTCTTCTTGAACTGTAAAAACGGCATACAAATCATAGGGTAACTCTGTCAATTGTCTCAATACTTCGATTAGAATGTAAACAGAAACCCTATTGTCAAAAGATTTCCCATTCAGTAAGTTACCCATCTCTATCATTCCTTGATGTCTAGTTATGGTATCACCAATAGAAACTAATTCTTCTACTTCTTTTTTTGAAAGTCCTAGGTCTATGTAGAAATCATTTATTTTGGGTGGTTTATTCCTTTCTTCTGGCGACATAATGTGTATGGGCTTACTGCCCATAACACCTGGCAAATCTTCTTTTCCATGAACCAAAACCCTCATAGAAGTAAGTGTTTTAGGATCAAAGCCGCCTAATGGATGAAATTTTAAAAACCCGGCTTCATCTATATGGGTTACCATGAAAGATATCTCATCTAAATGGGCAGCATACATTAATTTTTTATTATCAGGATTATTGCTCCCTTTTTTTATACAAATAAGGTTGCCAATGTGGTCTGTGTAGTACTCATCTACTAATTCCTTGATCTGATTTTTTACAAGGTTTCTAATACGAGATTCGTAACCAGGAGCTCCTGGCGTTTTAAGAATTTCTTCCAGTAAAGCTGTGTTTATAATTTCACTCATATTTCTAATTAAATAACAATCGGAAAGCCTTTGCTTCCGTTTTAATTTTAACTTATTATTTTTCTAAAGTAACCAAAATATTCTCTGAAACTTGGGCAGAAATCAATTGATTTGCTTTAATTGAATGCTCGATTTTTATTTCAAGAGACCCATCGTAAGCGATTCTTTCGAGAACTAATAATATACTTCCAATCGATATACCTACTTTGTCAAGGTATTGTAAAAGTGCTTCGTTACTATCACTTACTGAAACAACCTTTACTTTTTCGCCAATTTCTGCTTCGGAAAGCGGTTTTGCTGGCAACACGGCAATATTGCCATCTTTATCTGGTATGGGATCACCATGTGGATCAAACTGCGGATGATTCAAAAAAACATCAAGCTTTTCAATCATGCGTCTTGATTTGATGTGCTCTAATTGTTCAGCAATCTCATGTACTTCATCCCAGTTGAATTTCAACTTTTCTACTAAAAAAACTTCCCACAAGCGATGTTTACGTACAATCCAAAGTGCAACAGATTTTCCTTTTTCGGTTAAAGTGACTCCTTTATATTTGATATAATGCACTAATTCTTTTAGAGCAAGTTTCTTGAGCATATCACTGACAGAGGCAGGCTTGGTTTGTAATTCTTCGGCAATGGCATTTGTGCTTACAACCTCTTTTCCATTCTCAGAAAGATGGTAAATAACTTTAAGATGGTTTTCTTCAGCACTACTAAAATCCATTGGTTAAGTTTTTTGAGGCAAGATTGAAGCAATCACCTACTTTATAGAATTTTATAGTATTATTAAACAAATTTAGTTTTTGATTTCATAATTCTGATACGAATTTCATTAATTTCTTTTCTTCGGTTTCCCATAGCACTTCTTTTCCAGGATTTTTTTTGTAAAAATGGCTTTCGTTAAGCTGTTGATAAATTTTTTCTGGATTAAAATTTTTAAAGTCTATGAAAATACCTGCTTGGTAGGGTACGCATATTTCTTCCCATAATGCATTATTTTGTATAAGCATAGGGATTTTTAAAGCAAGTGCTTCATATAACTTGGTAGGGATACAATTAGCGGTACTCAGATTTGGCTGGTATGGTAATAAAGCAAAATCTGCTCGACTAAATAAATCTATGATTTGTTGATGGGGCACTAAGGGATTACCCTCTTTTAATTCTATATAAGGTTTTGAATCTAAAAATTGATGAAGTTCCTCCTTAAGAGATTTATTAACCACATGTCCTACTATGACAAGTCTTACTTCATTGTCTATTTTATGTAATTTTTCAACGAAATGTAAAGCTTCCCAGATACCGTATTCTACAGAAATAGTCCCTGTAAAAACGAAACATTTCTTTTTATTTTTAAGATTAATACCTATTTCATTGAAGCTGCCAGCAAATTTATTCTCTAGTATACAATAGTTTTTTTTATGAAAACTTAACTCTTTATCATAAGTCTTTTCAGCCAAGATATACCCATCAATAATGCTTGTAGACAATCTTTCAAGATAACTCAATGTCTTGGCTAAAATAGCTTTTTTAATCCCTTTATAATTTTGCTGATACTTAATATTGAAATAATAGTTCTCACGAACATCATAAACAGTTTTCGCTTTTGAAAACAGTGTATAAACAAATAATACAGGCAGTAATTCTGGGCTATGCACAATTACTATATCTGGTCGGTTTTTAAAAAGATAGAATAAACATTGTAGCCAAGCAATTATTCTTTTAAAAGGAGAGGCATCGCCCTTTAAGATATCTTTATAAGTAATGTTAGTTCGGGAGGGATGATGGCTAGCCCTGGCTAAGATTTCAACTAAATAATTTTTGGAAAGGGAAACGGCAAACTTTTCATAAATCCTTGTATCATCACAGGGCTTTAAAACCGATGCCAATAAAACTTTCTTCAATGAAGGTTAAAAAGTTAGAGATTATTTGCTCGCCAAATGAACAATTGCTTTAAGAAATGGCTTCGAAGGTACCGACCACATTACTTGCAAGTCTTCAATAGGTGTTGTTTCTTCATTTAAAAACTTGAAAATACGTTGAATCTTATTATTTCGAAACATATCAGAAAAGATATTTGCGATACTCCCACCTTCTTTCTTTATAATATCAAGTAACAAAGCATCATACAATTTAAAGCGCTTTTCGGCTGAATTTAAATTGATAGGCATATTCTTTTCAAGTTGATTGGCAATGATAGAAGCATCTTTCCACATGTTAGTAAAGGCATAACCCGTTGAAGGTTTACACATGCCTCCTTGAGTTCCGATTTTAAAAATTCCTTTTTCCATCTCGCGTTTAAAAGGAAAATCGGTCATGGGTATTACCCCTTTTTCTTCTTCAAGTATTTTATAAGTATCTAGTTTAAGTATATCAGAGATATATTTTTGTAATGCTTCATCATAAGCATTTTGCGCTAGCATTTCAGGAGAAAAAACAGTAAACTCGACCAATGCTTTGGTACTAGTGATTGGTAAAATATACACAAACCTGACTTGGTCATTTTGAGGAAGCCTGAAATCAAACATTCTTACAGTTTCTACATCGAACGCATCTTCGGGAGTTTCAATTACATAACCCTTAAAATGCTGTAGGATAAGATTATAATTTTCGTCAATTGCTGAATAGTCTCCCTGTTTTAGCCTACTATCGAATAATTTACGTCCTTGCCAAGTTTTTCCTGCAGCTACGATTTCTATTATTCCTTCTCTACTTGAAGGCTCACTAGCTTCAGCTTGCAAAAAGGTAATATTTTCATTTTTATCTAGCTCATCCCAAATAAAATCATAGAATGGGGCACTTTGCAACATTTTATATTTATAAGGAGCTAATTGATAGCTGTTTGAAAAGGATTCACTTAAAAACTCAAGCCTATCCCAAGACTGTGTTAATAAATGGTCGAAAGGAGTTTTTTGCTTGGACCAAAAACACCAAGTTCTGTCATTTCCAGATTTCCTAACTGGATCTATCAATAAAATTTGAAGGTGCCTTAGCTTTTCCTTCGAAGAAATTTCAAAAGCTAACAATAGCCCAGCAGCTCCTGCACCTGAAATGATTATATCATATATTTTTTTATTATTCACCATTATCTTAGCCTATCGGCAGAACGCACCATTTTTTCATCTTTTCTAATAAACCTATTTGCAATAGAATTACAAAACATAGCTAATGGGATCAAGAAAAAACCCAAGCGCCACTGACCTTGTGTGGCAGGCATAAAAGCATTCTCAGCATCATACAATATATATGTCGTAATGATCAATACCGCCGCCATTACTAAGGTATTCGCTAAATTCAGCTTTATTTGTCTCATACGATCTTTGAAACTAAATAAAGACCCAATCGCTAGGGCTGAAGCTACAAATGCTAACAATGCAATGTAAAATGTATTTTTTGATTTCACTACTTCACCATTTTTCTGATAAGTTAATTCAAGTGCTGTAAGTAAGGCATACTCTGTAGAATTACTTGGTATTTCTCCTTGTGGAACGGTTTCTATCCATACTGGTAAAAAAATTACAAGGAACATGGCTAATGCCGTAATGAAAAGAAAAATACTTTGAACCCGCTGTATCATGTTTTCTGTATTGTGTATAAAAAATCAATGTTATTTAAAGGCTTTCAAAACACAATATGAATGATAACCAATTATAGAAGCTTATGTTCTGAAAGCGGTGCAAAACTATAGCAAAGCTTTAAAATAAAAAATAGTAAGATTTAGAATACAGCAAACAGGAAAAATCAAATCCCTTTGGTTATATCATCTAAAAAATCATGAAAGTCACTAGTATCGTAATTAGCAATTCCAATATGTTTGTATACTAAATTACCTTCTGGTGAAACAACAAAAGTAGCAGGTATAGCACTTGCTTTAAAAGTAGATGGCAAGGGGCTTGCCATTTGATAAACGGGAAATGAATAGCCTTTTCTTTTTATAAATGCTTTTATTTTATCTATTTCATCATCGGTAGAGACTAATAAAAATGCGATATTATCTTGCTTGTTTTCTTCCCAAAGTGCTTCGATGGAAGGCATTTCTGCTACGCAAGGCGCACACCAGGTAGCCCAAAAGTTCATAAAAATAGTCTTTCCTTCTAGAGAAGATAGATTTATAAACTCTCCATCTAATGTTTTTACTTTAAAATTTAAATCTGCTGGAGTTTGTTCTACCGGAGAGGTAACTTTTGCATTATGGAGCCCCGTTAACATAATACCCCTTTGCAAAAAACCAGCTATTTCAGTTTGCCAACCCGTTAAATAAATAACCGCTAGTACAGAGAGGAAAATACCAATTTCAATCAGTTCTCTTCTAATTTTCTTTCCCATAAGTTGTAGTTTCTTTTGCTCTATTAAGGATTTTCTACCGAAGTAAGTTCACCACCACCAATATTATCGAAAGTGTGGTCGAGCATATAGAAGAAGATATCTTTATCCCTTAAATTATATAAATCATTATTGCCATTAAAGCCAAAGATTAGCCAGTGGCTACTTTCATCCTGCATCACTTGAGTAGTATAAGAAGAACCTTTTGTTGCTAGCTTCTTTTCTTTCATAATAACTCCTTCAGTATTAATTTCAAAAACAGAAATACTACTTATAAAATGAGATTCACCTGGAGCTTGATCTATACAATTTGTGAATAAAAAGATATTGTCTTGTTTTAATTCAAGTAGTGAAGAGAAAGATTTTATGGGTAATGTCTTTCTCCATTTAACCTTGCCATTACTTTCTAAACTAAGTATTTCACTTTCTTGGTAGGGAACTTCTAAATAGTCATTTTCTGCAAAAAGAATATATTCACCCGTTACTTGATTAAAACGAACGGCATCTATCCGTTGCATTACTGGTAATGGAAGTATTTTATTTTTATTCCCATTTTTATCGAATAAGACTAGCAATCCACTTTGCGTATTATTTGCATTCTTTTCTGAAAAAGTGCCAGGATAATAAACACCTCCCCAGCCGTTTTCTGTGTTAAATAGTGCAGAACAATGGAAATAATCATAGTTACCTGCAAAACTCAAAGCATTTTCAGGAAAGATACCTTTGGTTAGCCATTTAATTTTTTTATTCTCTACTAACGCAACAAAGGGTTGTCTTTGGCTGCTATTTATAGTACCTCCTATTAATAATTTATTTTCGCTAATTCTCAATACATGCGTGGTAATGGCTTGACCTTCTTTTAAAAATCCAGCTTTTTGTTCATACAGCGGTATAAGGATGTTTCCATAGTTTGTAAAACCTGGATCAAACCTGCCAGCCAAAAAATCGCTAACTAATGATTCTTTTAAATTCGTGCTTATTTTATTTTCCTCTATCTGAAGAAAATCAGATTCTGATGCTTCAAAAACTTTTAAACTGCTCTCATTTAACTTTAACTTCTCATAAAACAAGGCATCTTTAGACATTGAAACACTTTCCATATTAAGTCTATAGTGCAGAATGTCTAGACTCAATTTACATTGTTGTAAAATGCCATAGAGTTTTATCAGTTCTACATCACTGTTTGCTTTCTTATTTTGAAGTTGAAAAAGAAATAATTGCTTTTGTTCCAAATAATTAAGGTAAGGAATCACAGCTGATTCAGAATCAATAAATTTTATCTTATTGAAGACTTCATTAGAGATTTTAATAGGAGATTTAACAAATCTTTTCTGCTGTAATTGCAACAATTGTACATTGAGTGAATCATAGAATTGGGAAAAAGATACCCAAAAATCACCCAATTTTTCAATCCTGCCTTGTTGTAATTGCTCAATCCATTCTTCAACTATCGTATATTCACCAGAGTTCATAAACTCATCGACATTTTGTGCTTTTGCCGAATAAGTCGAAAATGGTATCCCATATATCGGAAAAGAAACAGAGACATTAAATTTTGTGACGGTTTGATTATGTTCTTGCTTAGCTATTTCAAACTTTTCTAAAGCTTGTAACAAGGGACTTATTTCTACGGTAAATTTCTGCTCCGCAAGCACTATTATGTCATCTTTCAATGGATACTTCTCACGAAGTGTGTTGAGCTCTTGTAATATGTTTTGATATGCTGCTGTTACAAGTTCGAAAGAATTTGATAATGTATTATACTTTTCTATCTCACTTTTAATTTCAAATATTTTTGCATCAAAAAGGTCAAAAAGATCTTGCTTTAATTGTACATCGCTTTCATAAATACCATAGGAATTGACCATTGGTAAATAAAAATCGATTTCTTTAGAAAAATCCTTTTTTTCTATCGCTGCTTGGCATTTATCTAAAAAGATAATGGCTGAATCGTAATAAGCTACAGTTTGCGAATAGGGTGTAAGAGATTTTCTAGTTTGTGCATACTCAATAAAAGCTTGATGGATCAAGTATTGGGCAACACTAAAATGCTTATGCTTACTGTCAACTTTTTTTAAGTTATTTAAGTAAGGCAGGGCAGGATTTTTTTCTTCCCAAACTTTCTTGAAAATTGTCTCAACACTTGTGTTTCGCTGGCTATATGTTGTTCCTGCTAAAAAGCATATATATGTTACAGTAACTATAAAAAATTTCACAGTGGTAGTTTCAATAACGAATATCTGAACTAAAGCCGATTATGTTAGCCGAAAACATAATTCGGAAGTTGCTATTAATTGATTGGATTGGATAAGAGAAGCTTAAATGCATCGTTAGTTTATTATTTATTACTGCCAATTAAGGCTGCCATTTACAACTTCTAATCACAAAACTAACATATATGTTCCACTACATCAATAAGTTAACTAAATTTTCGTGTTTGTATGCCACTTTTTTGGTATTTACAGTATCAACATTTACTACAAATCATATTTTTGCCCAAACGGTGCATACTGTTAGTATCAATCCAAAAATACCTGCACAGTACGAAGATTTTCAAGAAGCTTTAGACGCTGCACAAGCCGGTGATATGATTTATGTGCATCCAGCAAAAGATAATTATGATGGTGAAGATTCAGTAATTATCAATAAAGCAGTTACCATAATTGGAGGAGGATTTTATAATGATAAAAACACTTATGCAGGAGAAATCACTAAATTCAATCGCATAAGAGTTTTACCTAATGCTGGTAAAATAAAAATTGCAAACCTTGCTGCCAGTAGAATAATAATAGAAGGAAGTAATAGTAATACATTTAATGATGTAGACCTTGAATTTATCTATGCAGATAGAATTGATTTTTTAGCAGATAATGGTTCCTTTTTAAGCAGTGAGTTACACATTATCAATTCTATTTTACCGCTAGTCTTTTTTGAAAATTGGGAGCAAATTGGTGAAACAGCTCGAATAAATATTGAAAATAATATACTAGGGCAAATAGCCAATGGTGGAGGAGTAAATTTATTGATCAGAAACAATATTTTTAATCCAAGTATCTTCGGTAAACTAGCCTTGGCAAATGTTTACAATGCAACCATTGCCAATAATATTTTTTATGGTGATGATTCTGAAAATTCCATTGGAATTAGCACAACTGATTTCTGCATATACGAAAGAAATTTAAGTTTTGAGACCAATGACAATTTTGTTGGTGGAACTGATAATGTGATTGGTGCCAATAATTTTAATAATAGAAACCCTTCCTTTACTGCAGTACTCAGTAATTGGAATACACTTGAAAGAATAGTACAATCTAACTTCAATTTAGTAAACGGTTCACCAGCCATTGGCAGTGGAACTGAGGGTACAGACATAGGTATTTCTGGTGGAGCATTTCCATTTAATCCTCAAATCCGTTATGGCTTCCCTCATGTGAAATCAATTAATGTAAACAACCCTGTTTTAGGTGTTAGCGATACACTTAGGTTTACGATAGAAGGGGTCTTTCCTTCTCAAAACTAATACAAATCTCATTCAAAAGTTCTTATATGCATTGCAGCAAATTCCCATATTTACTTTGCTTGTTTCTATTGTATTTCGCCAATGCTTATTCACAAACTATAATTGAGGCAGAATACTTTATAGATCAAGATCCTGGTGTAGGCAATGGTATCCCGATATCTATACCGGTAGCAGACGATACAATTACCATAGATGGGGAGATTAACACTGAAAACTTAACTGTAGGAGAACACATTTTAATCATCAGATTTAAAGCATCAGATGGTATTTGGAGTTTGGGCAATTATACACGTTTTTACATTGAAGAAAATCAAGATATAGCACAGAGTGAAAAGATTGTAAAAGCAGCATATTTTATCGATACAGATCCTGGGGTGGGTAATGATAATGAATTAGACATAACCGTTGACAGTACCACTGTATCTGAAAGTTTTGAGTTAGATATTTCAGGATTAGAAGCTGGAAATCATAAATTAATGCTAAGAACTCAAGCTGAGAATGGCTTTTGGAGTTTAAGTAACTACAGCTCATTTTTTATAGAAGAAGCGTATAGCGCAAATTTTTCATCCTCCAAAATAAAAAAATTAGAATATTTCATTGATGGTCCAGATCCTGGTTTCCATTTAGCCGATTCCTTACCGATAGTACCAGATTTTTTAGTTCAAGCATCAGATACCCTCCTCTTGAGTCAAGATACTACAGACCTTGGGAGACATGCGGTTTTGGCAAGAGTGCTTACAGAAGATGACGAATGGAGTTTAACAGGTATTGGAGAATATGATTACTGTTCGCCAGAAGGTGTGCTGGGTGGTTTTGGGTTTTCAATTAATAACAACACACTAACTTTTACAGATTCAAGCAAATATGCTGTTGAATATATTTGGGATATGAATAATGGAGACAGTTTATTTGTACCCTCCCCTATTTATACTTATCCGCAAGGTGGAACTTATAATATTTGCCAAACAGTATATAGCTTTTGCGACACAACTATAACATGTAAAACAGTTTTTATCCCAACGCCAAGGGTAAAAGATAGCATTCCTGATCAAGTGATTCCTGAAGATAGTAGCCCTATTATACTCGTGAATGACTTGAATGATGTTTTCGAAGATTTAGATGGAGATGTATTAACTTTTTCAGTTAGTTCGAATAGTGAAGATGTAAATGCTACGATTGACCAAAACACACTTACAATAGAAAGTATCAATGATTTTTTCGGTAAGGCGACAATGATAGTTGCAGCTCAAGGTGGGGGTATCTTTGCCTACGATACAGTGTTTATTGAGGTGTTTCCTGTAAATGATGTACCAATAGCAAGTAATGATTTTAATGATGTTTTATGGGATGAAGACTCAGGACCAAGAACTATTAGCACAAGATTAAGTAACATCATTTCAGATGTTGAAGATAGAAGATTAGAGTTTTCTGTTTCATCTGATACGAGTGGATTACAACCAGAATTTTTCAATGATACACTTATTGTTAATTTAGCTCCGAACTTCGATGGTAATGGAACAATATTTATAAATGCTACTGATGATAGCCTAGCTATCAGTACATTTTCATTCGAAGTGGAATTATTACCTTTAGATGACCCACCTATTGTTGTACAAGATTTTGAAAATATTACTGCTTTTGAAGATAGCAATCCAATACTTGTAACCCCTAACTTATCTTCCTTCTTTTTAGAAGCAGACAATCAAGAAATCTCTATTGAAGTAGAAACAGAAAGTTCAATTATTACTCCTTTAGTGGCTAACGATTCACTATGGGTAGTATTTACACCCAATTCAGAAGGAGAAGCCATTATAAATGTAATTGCAAGTGATGGAAATTTAGCTACTACAAGTACAATTCTGGTAAATGTGCTTCCAGAAAACGACGCGCCTACTTTCTCGATAGCTTCAGCTTTTGAAGTTTGTCCTGAAACAATTTTAAATATTAACTTGAACGATATTGTAAGCGATAGTGATGGTTTTTTTAGTGATATCAGGTTTGATTTAACTCTCGGTGAAATTTCTCAGTCAAGTTTGTTCGCATCTGATTTAACCTTCAGCATTACGCCAGATAATTACATCCAATTTGAAAGTAATACAACTGAAGCCAGTGAAGTAACCTTAATGCTCAATGCAACTGATCTACAAAATGCTTCAAATGATACATTGCTAACAATTGATATATTAGGAGCATCAATTACACAAATTGGCGATACACTTTTTGCAAGTAAAGGAACAGGATTTCAATGGTTTAAAGGAGGAAATGAAATCATTGGAGAAACCGAAAGTAAATATGTGCCCACTAAACGAGATTTTTACCAAGTTGCTGTTTCAAATGGAGATTGTCAAGTCTTATCAGCCCCTTTTCAAGTTACGTCTGCTGACAAATTGCTTTTAACAAACAAGATAGAATTGTTCCCCAATCCTGTGAATAATGTATTACAATTCAGTATAAATGGAGATTTCTTTGGTGAAGTCCATTATCAAATAGTCGATGCACAAGGCAGGTCTTTAACGAAGAAAAGTATTCTAAAAAATGGATTCAATATTACTCAAAGTATTGATACTGAAAATTATAGCAGTGGAATTTATCTGTTAATTATTGAAATGCAAGGTGAACAAGTAGTTAAAAAAATATTTAAAAATTGATATATCATATCTATTGGCATGATTTTTCCTAACATAATATCGTCAGAAAGTCTGACGATTTCAGAAACACCCTTAACCCATATGTCTTTGACGTATGGGTTTTGTATTTAGTACACATCCCTTCCCCAAAATATAAGAGTTGGCATTCCGTTTTTTCCTCAGAGGTTTTGCCTTTACTTTTTTTACTATCGATATCAAGTTTTTAAAATAGAATAAAGCAAAAAAATGCTTCATCAAAGCACTTTTATTCAAATCATAAACCACTAATACACTTTTCAAACCTAAGAATCTGATAATGAAATACCTACTAGTTTTTTGCCTACTATTACAACTATCATACGCATATGCTCAAGTACCTAAACTTACCGCTCAAATAGGGCATGAAGGCAGAGCCACTTTTGTTACTATAAACCCAGCTCACACAACCATTGCTACTACTGCCTCAGATGGGGTCATTAAACTTTGGGATATTGCCTCTGGTAGGCTTTTGAGAACTTTAAGAGGGCATCAATCTAAAGTAAATGCCCTTAGATTTAGTAATGATGGTAAATTGTTGGCAAGTGGCGGTTACGATCAAACAGTAAAAGTATGGGAAGTAAGTACTGGTATGAACTTACAAACACTCACTGGCCATGAGAGTCCAGTACAAGCAGTAGCATTTAGTCCCGATGATTTGATTGTTGCAAGTGGCTCTGGAGATTTTACAAAAGATAGCTCTGATACAAGTATAAGGATTTGGGAAGTACTTTCAGGTAAGGAAACCCAAAGGTTTGAAGGACATCTAAAAAGTACGAGTACTTTAGCTTTCAACTCTAATGGAAGATACCTTGTAAGCGGAGGATGGGACAATCGAGTAATATTGTGGTCGGTAAGTGGCAATAAATTACTAAGGGCTTATGAGGGACATACTGAAAAAGTAAATACAGTGAAATTCAATCCTGATGGGATGTCATTTGCTAGTTGCAGTCAAGATAATACAATTAGAACATGGGATATAGTTAGTGGAGAGCAACTTCATATTTTACCAGACAATTTAGGAAATGCCAACTCTTTCAGTTACAGTGTAGACGGTAAATACATTATTAGTGGTGGTAAAAATAGACAAGTTTTTTTATGGAGAAGTATGAATGGCAAACAGCTAAAAACTTTTAAAACTCCTTTGAGCTGGATTACTTCTGTGGCTTATAATCCCGAAGGGAATATCATTGCCAGCGGAAATCGATTAGAGCAAACTGTGGTGCTGAATGTAGAAAATGGAGAAGAACTTTGTAGTTTGAAAGGCTATTCCGATAAAATTACATCTATTGCTTTTCATCCCAATGGCAAGCAATTAGCAATAGTCAATAATAGAAAGGAAATTCTTTTATGGGATATGCCCACAGGTAAAATATCAAATAAACTTACAGGACACCAAGGACAAGTTAGAGATATAAAATTTAGCCCAACTGGTAATGAATTATTAAGTGTAAGTGCCAACAAAGAAGCCTTTCTATGGAATCTTGAAAAAGATGGCAATCCTATTTCTTACCAAGCACATAAAAAGGGGCTTTTTGCCTCAGCATTTCATCCTAGTGGAAAATTATTCGCTACAGGCAGTGCCGATGGGACTGTAATTATGTGGGATAAAGAACGTCGTGTTCCTTTAGATACTTTGTTCGGAAATACAAGGGCTTACTACGAACCTGTCTGGGGTATAAAGTTTAGCCCTAATGGAAAGTTTCTCTTAGCTGCTGGGCACAATGGTTTATTAAAAATGTGGGATATTACTTCTGGGCAACAAATTGGTACTGCTAAAGCACATAAAGGTGGAGCAAGGGCCGTAGAAATGAGTCAAGATGGAAAATTTATATATACAGCTGGCCATGATAAGACTATAAAGAAATGGTCATCAAACGGCCAGGTTCAAATGGAATTTAATGGACACCAAAATGAAGTTCTTTGTCTAAATTTAAATGCTACAGGAGATATCATCGCCTCAGCAGGAAGGGATCAGCAAATAATTCTTTGGGATGCTAATAACGGGAAAAAACTCTATACCTTAAAAGGGCACAGCGCAGATGTGAATCAATTGGCCTTTTCACCAGATGGCAAGTATTTAGTAAGTGCTGGAGACGATTCACAAATAATTCTCTGGGATTTAAAAAAACACAGGGAGTTAGTTTCACTCATTATTATGGAAAATGAAGAAGATTATGTAATTGCTTCTAAAAGAGGGTATTTCGAAGGGTCTATCGAAGGAATAAAAAATGCATTACACTATGTAAGAGGCAATGAAGTATTTCCCCTTGAATCATATTTCGAAAAGTTTTATACCCCTGAGCTATGGCCAAGAATCATGGATGGTGAGGATCCAAATAACATGGAGTTCAACATTTTTGAATTTGTCAATATTCCAGATGATGTAGAATTTACCGATCCTACCGCAATCAATAAAAAAATTCGGTTTAACACCCAAACCAGAAGCTATGTGAGTAGTACTGAAAAAATAAATATCTCATTAGAGACTATTGATAATGGAGGTGGTGTAGATGAAATAAGAGTGTATCAAAATGGCAAACTTATTCATACCACTGGAGAGGGATACAAAAATAGGCCAGAAGACGGTGAAAAAATAAAACTTGTAGTAGAAACTACTTTAATAGAGGGTGAGAATCGTTTTAGCACAATGGCATTTAATAATGAGCGTACGGAGTCTATGCATGATATTATGAATATTACTTATGATAGTCCTTATAAGCCCCAAGCAGATTTGTATGTAATCTGTGTAGGTATTAATGACTATCTAAATCCTAATTATCAATTAAATGTAGCGAGAAAAGATGCTCAAGATTTTGTAAACAACTTAGCCAAAGGAAGTAAAAAAATATTCAGAGATATATTACCAATTGAAGTATACGATACAGCTGCATCGGCAAGCAATATTAGGTTAAAACTAGATTCGGTTGCACAAAACGCAAGACCTAACGATGTATTTGTTTTCTATTATGCAGGACATGGAGCTTTAGCCGACGCGAATGAAAAAAGACAATCTGAATACTTTCTAATTCCTTATGATGTAACACAAGTATACGGCGCTGAAGAGCAATTACAGCAAAAAGCAATCTCTTCTTCTGAATTAATGGAATTCTCTAGAAAGATTAAAGCCCAGAAACAATTGATTGTATTAGATGCATGTCAGTCTGGTGGTGCCATCAATTCTTTTGTAAGTAGAGGGCCTAAAGAACAAAAAGCCATGATGCAATTGGCAAGAAGTGCAGGTGTTGTGTTATTAGCTGCTAGTGGGCAAGAAGAGTTTGCTTCAGAATATGAAGAACTAGGACATGGCGTTTTCACTTATTCTATTTTAGAAGGAATGAAAGGTTTAGCAGACGGGGGATTAAAAGATAAAAAAATAACTGTAAATGAGTTAAAAGGTTATCTCGAAGACAGGGTTCCCCAATTGAGCGAAAAATTCAGGGGTAAACCCCAATATCCCACAGGGTATAGTCGTGGACAAGATTTTCCTATAGTTATCATCGAATAAAAAAAGAAGCCTGTTAGAGTTCTAACAGGCTTCTTTTTTATATAAAAGATAGTATGCGATTACTCTTCTACTACTTTTATTTTTATTTCTTTCTTCACTTCTTTATGTAAATCTAGCGTAGCAGTATAATCGCCAAGCATTTTAATGTCTGAAGTAAAAGAAATTTTCCTTCTATCTATATCGAATCCTTTATCTTTAAGAGCGTCGGCAATTTGGATTGCGGTAACAGCTCCAAAGATTTTACCACTCTCACCTGCTTTCGCACCTATAGTCAATTCTAATTCTCCAATAGAAGCAGCCATTTCCTCAGCTACTGTTTTAACTTTTTCAGCTTTATGAGCAGCTTGCCTTAAGTTTTCCTCAAGTACTTTTTTATTTGCAGCTGTTGCTAAAACTGCTAACCCCTTAGGGATTAAATAATTTCTTCCGTAACCAGGCTTTACAGACACAACATCATCTTTATAACCCAGTCCTTTTATATCGTCTTTTAGTATTAATTCCATGATATACTACATTTAAATTAATTCAGGAATAATTCCATGAAATGTTATAAAGATTATTTAAATCCATCTGTTACGTATGGAAGTAAAGCCAGTTGCCTTGCTCTTTTTATTGCACTAGCCACTTTTTTCTGATACTTTAAGCTCGTACCGGTAATTCTTCTTGGAAGTATTTTTCCTTGTTCATTCAAGAATTTAGAAAGAAAGTCAGGATCTTTGTAATCAATGTATTTGATTCTGTGCTTCTTGAATCTACAATACTTCTTTTTTATTTCTCCTCTATTAACTGATTCGTTTACTAATGTCATGATTTAGCCTCCTCTTTTTGGGTTTCAGATTTCTTTTTAAATGCGCCACTTCTGCGCTTTTCATTAAATTCCACACCGTATTTATCTAAAGATACAGTGAGAAATCTCAAAACTTTTTCATCCCTTCTGAATTCAACTTCTAAAGGAGCAATTACAGTTGGGTCGGCTTTGAATTCGAAAAGTTGGTAAACACCAGTAGTTTTGTTATCTATAGGATAAGCTAACTTGCGGAGTCCCCAATTTTCTTCATGATAAATGTCGGCTTTATGGTCTTTAAGCCAAGTTTTAAATCTACCGACAGTTTCCTCTATCTCTGATTGAGATAAAACGGGAGTAGTTATGAAAACTGTCTCATAATGCTTCAAACTCATTTTTTAAGGTTTGATGATTGAACAAAAATTTAAGGCTGCAAATATAGTTGTTTTCTGCTTAAAAACATTCAAAGCATAAAATATTTATAAGGAACAATAATGAAGCAATTGTAAAAAAAGAAAAAGTTGCCTTTAGCAAAAGCAACTCTTAATAAATATTCTATAAAAGGTTGGTAAATAGTAACTTATTCTACTTTAAAACCCATTACTGTAATGTCATCTATCTGTTGTTCATCACCTTTCCAAATGGTGTACTCAGTAACAATTTCATTTTTTTGTTCAGACATAGACTTTTTGTGGTTTGCCAAAAATATCTGTTCCATTCTTCTTAGTGAAAACTTTTTACCTAATCCACCAAATTGGTCTTGGTAACCATCACTAAAAATATAAAAGCTAATTGGTTCATCTACCTCAATCGTGTGTTCTGTGTAACAAAAATCATCTGCATCTTTTAAAGTAGTGAGCTCACCAATAGATTTTTTATCACCTTTGATTCTTGTTAATTCACCATTTTTAATGTAGACCATGGGCTGTCTAGCTCCTGCAAAACTAATTTTCTTTTCATTTATATACTCTTGGTAGTATTCAGGTATGTTGTCTATCACACAAATAGCAGCATCCATGCCCTCTCTTCTTTGCTCATCTGAATGGGAAAGCATATTGCTAATATTTTTATCTAACTCAGAAAGAATTTCAGCTGGACTTAAAATACCTCTAACATGTACAATTTCATTTAATAACCTGATCCCCACAGCACTCATAATTGCACCAGGTACTCCATGCCCAGTACAATCTACAGCAGCTAATATAATCTTATAGTTTTTTTCGCACATCCAATAGAAATCTCCACTAACTATATCTTTGGGTTGCCAAAAAATAAAAGAATCTTGTAAATTACTTACCACAGAAGGTGTATCAGGCATCATGGCCTCTTGTATTTTCTTAGCGTAGGTAATGCTTTCTGTTATTTTCTTTAGCGTCTTGGTATAGGCTATTTCTAACTTCTCACTTTTCTCCCTTAGGTTTTTCTCTGTATTGTACAGTTCGGTAGTAGCTTCGAAGTTTTTAATATAGTTTAACTCCCAGGCATTTGCTACTTCCTTTAGTTTTCTATTTGCCTCTTTTAACTTATCACTCTGTTGCTGAATAATTTTATTTTCGAGTATAGATTCATTATTCAAATCAAGTATTTCGTTGATCGTATGAATCGCAGTTTCATGATGTCCAAGAAAAACATCATTAAAATCCTTAATTTGATCAACTATAGAAGACACATCATCTTTGTCAGAAGATATTTTTTTATTCATTCTTCTGATCTCATTAATGATCTTACTACTTTCTACTCTCCTTTCTTTTAACTGGGTACGCAATATGTCAATCTTTCTATCTTTCGACTTTATTTCGTTTTCCAGCTGCTTTATATATTCTTCCCTATTTATTGAAGCCTTTTCCATAAATATTTAATGCCACTAAAGTATTTATATTGTTGTTTATAAGGCTTTAAAACAGGTTTTTAAATATTTTCAATCGAATTTTTAAGAAAAAATAATAAGTAACCAAATCTAGATTAGAGAATGAAAATATTTTATCAAAATACTAGTATAAGGGATATAAATTAAATTCTAATTTTCATAAATATTACCAATAAGTTAAAAAGATGTTAAAGTGAAAAAATAAAATGCTTTCTAAGCAACCTTTCGTTATTTTAATACATCCTTATAACAAACTAGCATTAAGAACGAACATTAATCTCTGTGTTTAACCTTTAAGGCAATGTTATGAAACCTCATATTTTACTTTCATCTGTTACATTAGTTTGTATTTTTCATGTGCAGACAGCACTTGGTCAAGACGCTATTTCTGCTATTGCCCGCACATGGAAAATTGATAAATCTAGTATTAGTGGTATTATGATGAATATGCCTGAAGAAGAACAAAGCGATTATTTGGACCTAAACACTGATAATACTTTTGTGAGAGTAGATGAGGGCAAATGTTTTGTAGGAAAATGGAGTTTGGATAAAAAAACAAATAAGATTCAGCTTGTTTATGAGCATAACAAACAAGAAGAATTTTTCTCAATAAAGAAAATTGATAAAAATCAACTTGTTTTAAAGCTTGAAGAAGATTGGAAGAATGAAATGGTTATGTACCTATCTGCAGTAAAATACCCATGCAGTATATAAAAAAATCCCTTCAAAATTGAAGGGATTTTTCTCATAAAATTTATACAAATAATTATCATGAAATATTTTCTATAAAAACTTTAAACCCATAAATAATACAAAGTGCTGAAGATGCTATTGTAAAAAATAATCTGATATTTTTAATAGAATACATCTTTTTCGATAATGGAATAGTTAAAAATCCCGCCGCTAACAACATTCCTACAATAGAGCCAATTCCAAATATCAATAAATATAGTATACTTAAAGTGCTACTTTCAATTTCACTCATCACTAAAAGTACCATGGCACCACTTCCTGCTAATCCGTGTATTAACCCAACATTGTAAGCAAGTTTATGCCCTTTATTACCATCAACCATAACTAAGCTCTCATTTTCTTGCCAATAATTATATAGTCTAGAAAGACCCAATACAATAAGCATTATACCTACAGCAGCTTCAAAATAAGAGAAATACCCTTGCAGAAAAGTTGCCTTTCCAATAATAATGACCATGCCAATTACTACAATGGTAGAAGTATGTCCTAAGCCCCAGAATATACCATCTTTAATCGCCAAAATAATATTGTTCCTTTTAGATACTATACTACTTACTGCTAAGATATGATCTGCTTCAAAGGCATGACCAAAACCGACTACAGCAGCAAAAAGTATAGGTATTAAATTCTCCATACGTGAAATATATTTCTATTTTAATAATAAGTTTGTTGAAAGAAACAATTTAATAATCGCGCTCCTTTCTAATAATAATCCTATGATTACCAGTATCGGCAATGTATAATTCTCCTTGATAGCTGCACAAAGAAAACGGCCAATACAATGATTCATCGGCAGCTTGAATACTATTCATATTTTCACTGCCTGAAGTATAGTTTTCTTGGCCAATAAGTTTAGTAGCAGTTTCATTATTATGATCTGGTAGCGCGTTCCAACCTACTATCCTGCTATTACCAGTATCTGCCACCCAAATACCTTCTTCTCCAAAAGCCGTATCATAACACCAATTTAAAGTATGTGCTTGAGGAAAAAAACTATGCTGATTTTGCCCATTGCCTTCAAAATTCTTTTGACCTAAAATTATATGTGCATTTTCATTGAAAGCTGCTTGCCAATTTTTCCAAAGCAATACTCTGTAATAAGAAGTATCTGTAATTGCCAATTCACCACTTTTACTCACTTTTACCGAATAAGGCCAAATTGCGTTTTGTGGATTATAGTCTCGTTGTTCAAAACTCTTTTGCCCGATTACTTCTTCCGCTTTAGTAAAGTTTTCAGTAGGAATTGAATCAAAATATAAAACACGCCTATTGCCAGTATCTGCAATCCATAAAGATTTTCCATCAGAAAATACACCATAAGGCCAATAAAGAGAATTTGCCTTTGGAGTAGAATTTACTCCCTTTGTGTTGGGTTGAGTATTAGCAAAATCTTTTTGACCTAACACAACATCTGCGGGTTGGCCATGCATTTTAGGAAAAGAATGCCAAATTAGTACCCTGTGGTTCCATGCATCGGCAACGATTAATTTTTCATCATTAGACCATACACCTGACGGATAATGCAAAGTATCTGCAGCCGCCTGTTTGCCATCGTTTCTGCCTGTTCCAGTTTCGTCGGCATGCCCTAATACTATATCTGGCGATTGATGAGTTGAAGAAGGTAAGCCGTTTGGCGAGACTTTCCAAATAAAGATACGGTTTTGCCCTGTATCTGATACTATTAAGTGTTTACCTGTAAAAAATACGCCTCTTGGTGCTAAAAAAGGATTTTCTTTACTGCCATAAAACAACTTAATGCTTTTATTGAGTGCTACTGTTGTGTTCAATTACTTAAGGTTTAAATGAAAAATTAACAGATTCGAGGCAATTGTTCTCCAGGTAACATGTGAATCACACGCCTACCGCCAATAGCACTCTGCAAAATTACTTGTTTCTTATGTGCTTCAGTTACTTCACCAATGCAAGTAGCATTAATTCCATTTTCATCTTGGTTAAGTACTGAAAGCAATTCTTCGTGGATTTCTTGTGAAACTATGGACACAAAAATACCTTCATTCGCAACATAAAGGGGATCAAGGCCAAGCATTTCACAAGCACCTTCTACTTGTTCATCAATGGGCAATTGTTTTTGGTAAATATCCATACCAAGATTGGCTTGCTGCGCTATTTCAGTAAGTACTGTGCCAAGACCACCACGCGTTGGATCACGTAATAAGTGTACATTTTCTCCAAACTGCTCGATCAATTTTAAAACTGTATGGTTAAGACAAGCAGTATCACTTTCTATATCTGTTTCAAACTCTAAACCTTCCCTAACAGACATAATTGCAATACCGTGTGTTGCAATATTTCCACTGACAATTATCTTATCTCCGGCTTTAATATTATCAATATGGATATTGGCATTTTGGTGTACCATTCCTACCCCTGTAGTATTGATAAATATTTTATCGCCTTTCCCTTTTTCTACAACTTTGGTATCACCTGTTATTACTTTTACCCCTGCTTTTTCACTGGCAAACCTCACAGACAATAAAATATCCCAAAGTTCTTCCATTTTGAGTCCCTCTTCTAATATAAGCCCTAGTGAAATGTATTTTGGAACAGCACCACACATGGCCAAATCATTCACTGTTCCATTCACCGCCAATTCGCCAATATTACCACCAGGAAAAAAGACTGGAGAGATGACAAAGCTATCGGTAGTCATTGCTGTTTTACCCGTTAAGTCAAATACAGCTCCATCGTGTTTTTCATTTAACAATTCATTTTCTAATAAATTAAAAACTCCTGAGTCTAGTAATTTACTAGTAAGCATACCTCCACTGCCATGGCCCAAGGTTATTATATCGAAATCTAGTTGGGGCATGGGGCAACTAGCTTTCATAATGGCTATTTTATTTTTATAGGTTTCCGTTGACATAATTATCTTCTTTTAAAATCCTAATTCCTTTTTAGATAGAATTGGCAACTCCAGCATAGTGATAATATGCTGCACAAGCCCCTTCCGATGAAACCATTGGTGCACCTAATGGATTCTGTGGCGTACAAGCTTTTCCAAATTGCGAACACTCAAAAGGTTTTTTCAATCCCTTTAATACTTGCCCTGCGATACATTCTGCGCACTCAGGTGCTTTTTTGATATTAACAGAAAACTTAATAGTAGCATCAAAGTCTGCGAATGCTTCTTTTACTTTATAACCACTTACAGGAATTTTCCCAATGCCTCTCCATTCCCTATCAGACACATCAAAAACTTGATGGATCATATTTTGAGCAGCTGGATTTCCCTTAGGTTTTACTACTCTTGCATATTGGTTTTCGAGTTTTGCTTCTCCAGCCTCTAATTGTTTTACGGTCATTAAAATACCTTGCAGTAAATCAACAGGTTCGAAACCGGTAACCACAACAGGTATTTGATATTTATCTACAATGGGGTAATATTCATCGAGGCCCATGATTGTACAAACATGTCCAGCAGCTAGAAAACCTTGAATAATATTTTCTTCATCATTAATTACCGCTTCCATAGCAGGAGGAACTAATACATGAGATGCAAGAATAGAATAATTATCTAATTTTTCTCTAAAAGCATGAATAACAGAAAGAGCGTTGGCAGGCGCCGTAGTTTCAAAACCAACAGCAAAAAATACTACCTGCTTATCAGGATTATCCTTAGCAATATTTACCGCCTCTAGTGGAGAGTATAAAATGCGAATGTCTGCCCCTTCTGCCTTGGCTTGCAATAAGCTTTTTTTAGAACCCGGTACCCTGATCATATCACCAAAAGTGCAAACTATTACCCCTTTCTCTTCTGCCAAATAAACTGCTTTATCTATCAAATTGAGAGGCGTAACACAAACCGGACAGCCAGGACCATGCACCATACGTACTTTGTCTGGCAATAAACTAATGATTCCATTTTTAACAAGACTATGGGTTTGCCCTCCACATACTTCCATAATTGTCCAGTCTTTGGTAACTACTTTATGGATTTCATTAATATATTTCTCAACGGCTTCTGGATCGCGGAATTCAGATAAGTACTTCATGATTTACTAGTTTAGTTTTGGTCAATTAAGTGAATCAGGTAATATTTTTCAAAAACCTTTAGGTTAAAAATTAAGTCAAATTTCAGGTTCTAACTCATCAAGCTCCCCTGCTTCTTTTAAGTATTCGAATACTTTCTTCGCCTCTTTTTCATCAACCCTACTCAAAGCCACCCCCACGTGAACCAATACATATTCACCTACTTCGGCATCTGGAAGCATTTCTAAACTGGCTTCTTTTACAATGCCTCCAAAAGAGACTTTGGCAATTTTTACTGTATTGTTATATCTCAATTCAATTGATTTGATTTTTCCTGGTATCGCTAAACACATGTCTGTTCAAGTTTAGAATTAGTTAAAAATCTTTTTTTTAGTTCATTTTCTATGACATAGGACACTAGTTGACCATATGCAATATTTTCGTCGTTAGGAGATAATTGGTGATGAAAATAAAGCTCAAAATTGTCTGAGAAAATGTCTTTAATCATACTCACCAATAGTGTATTTTGAAAAACACCTCCACTAAAAGCAATTTTTTTATAAGCACCTTGTAAAGCAACTTCCTCGATGATTTTTGCAAGTGTATAATGGAAACAGGCGGCAAGGTAACCAATACTTTCTCCTTCTATTAATTTAGTCAAAATAGACTGTAAAATGAAATCCGTTTGCATCGGCATTTCGGGTAGATGCAAAGATTCAAGAGCAATTGAAGGATTTGCCGCTAAATATTTTTTCGCTTCTGCTTCAAGTAACATAGCAGCTTCCCCTTCAAAAGTATTTTTTTGTATGATTCCCAAAATTGAAGCCACTGCATCGAATAAGCGGCCAGCACTAGAAGTATGAATTTTAGCAGGTTGTTTTACTAACTTTTGATAGAATTTCCATTCTGTAGCAGTAAAGTTTTCTTCTAGCTTTTCAATACTTCCTTTACTGAAGGCTAAAGCTGCAAGTCTTGGTTCTTTGGCCATTTTATCGCCTAATAGATAAGGCAAATAAGCAAAGTGTGATTTTCGATTAAACTGATAAGATTGATAGTCAAAAAACTCTCCACCCCAAATCTGTCCGTCATCTCCCAACCCAGTTCCGTCTAAGATTACACCTAATACTTTATCCTTAGCATGAAGTAAGTCGTTTTCGGCAAGTACTGCAGCAAAATGTGCCTGATGATGTTGTACTTGATAAATTGGCACTTGCCATTTGTTTGCTAAGGTTGCGCCATACTCAGTTGCAAAATATCCTTCATGCTTATCGGTAAGTACTACATCGGTTTGAGTAAGCGAAAATAAATTTAGGAAATGTTGCAAAGTGTGTTGATAAGCTTCTCTAGCATCGAAGCTATCTAAGCTTCCTAAATATTGGCTAATATAAGTTTGTTTGTTAGTTTGTAGTGCAAAAGCACTTTTCATATTGGCTCCTGTAGCCAATAAATTTTTATTACCTGGCAATTCTTTTTGCTGAAAAAAAGCAGGGGCTAAACCTCTAGACCGTCTAATAATATGTGATTGATGCAATTGGTCGAACCTTACCACAGAATCATCTTGAGGAACAACAATATCGCGGTTATTCAATAAAATTAAATCGGCAATTTCAGATAGTTTTTCTATGGCAACATTATTCTTAAATATTACGGGCGAACCACTAATATTTGCACTAGTTGCTATTAAAGGTTTTTTAAATTGCTTTAAAATTAAAGCGAACAAAGGACTATAAGGGAGCATAACTCCAGTCTCATTTAAATCAGGAGCAACATTCTTACTTATTTTATTTACTTGCTTTGCTTTATTTTCTAGTAAAACAATAGGGGCTTTCTCAGAAGTAAGTAGTGTTGCAGCTTCAGGGTGCACTTTTACATCTTGAGCAATTGCATCTAAAGAAGGATACATCAAAGCAAAAGGTTTATGAGGCCTTTGCTTTCTTTCCCTTAATAATTGAACACATGCATCATTAGAAGCATCACAAAACAACAAAAAACCACCAATGCCTTTTACTGCCACTATTTTTCCATGAAGCAGTGCTCGTACCGTTTCATCAAGTAAAGAATCTCTATTTTTTAAATAAGTCCCACTTTCAGTATTGTACAATGAAAGTGTTATACCACAGGTTTTACATGAATTTGTCTGTGAATAGTAGCGTCTATCATAAACATCGTTATATTCTGCATCACATGTAGGGCAAGCTTTAAAAGCTGCCATTGTAGTCAATTCTCGATCGTATGGCAGCTTTTGAGTGATGGAAAAACGAGGCCCGCAATTGGTACAAGTAATGAATGGATAAGCATGCCGTCTATCATTACTATCATTTAATTCTTGTAAACAATCTTTACATAAAGCAAAATCAGGAGTTAATAAGAGTTTTCCATTAGTATGACCTTCACTGTGTACAATGTTGAATGAAGTAAATTTTATTGACTCTTTTTCCTCATACTTTAAACTGGTAACTACAGCTCTTTCTGGATAACCTTTTTCTAATGCTTCTATAAAGTTTTGCAGACCTTCGTCTGAAGTATTTACATAAATATGTACCCCATCCAACGTATTCATCACTTTACCAGTTAGCTGTTTTGCAATGGCTAACTGGTAAACAAAAGGCCTGAAACCCACGCCTTGCACTTGTCCTTCAATATGGATGTGGTACGTATGCAAAAAAGAAGAATGGTTGATAGATTATGTTAGTATTTATGGAATTAGCTTGTTACTTTTTCTGCTAATAGGTTTGCTTGCTTGAGTTTTACCCTCTCCATAAGGTAATTGCACCACTCATCCATTCCCTGACCTTCAATACTTGAAACTTTGATAACATCCAATTTATGATTTACTTCTTTGGCATCTTTTATTACAGCGTCTACAGAAAAAGGTAGATAAGGTAATAAATCACATTTAGAAACCAACATTAAGTCGCTGGTTAAAAACATTTTTGGATATTTACGTGGTTTGTCGTCACCTTCTGTAGTTGCTATCAATGTTACCCTAATGTCTTCTCCTAGATCGAAAGAAGAAGGGCATACCAAATTACCCACATTTTCTATGATCAATAAATCAATATTTTCTAAGTCCAAAGAATCCAAAGATTGATAAATCATTTGTGCTTCTAGGTGACAGATACCACCTGTAACTATCTGCATAGCTTCTACACCATGTTTTCTGATTCTATCTGCATCTCTTTCAGTTTCTAAATCTCCTACTAATACAGCTATATTTAACTTGTCTTTCAGCATTTCTACTGTATTTTCTAGCAAAGTAGTTTTTCCACTTCCTGCAGAAGAGGTAATGTTAACTAGAAAAACATTTTTACTTTTCATTTCCTTTTTAATGATTTCTGCTACAAAATCATTGGCTTTCAACAGATTTATTGAAACGTCGTGACATTGTGTTGTGCCTCTGGGAGTTTGTGGTACGTTTTTCATTTTATCTTCTTTTTACTTTTTTCAAATGGTTAAAAATATTACTAGAATACAACTTGGTGTATTAACATTTCATTTCCCTGCACTACATTAGAAGAAGGAGCGCCACAGGAATCACATATATATTTATGCATTTTCACTTCAAAATTTTTATCGCAAGTGTTACAATGTGCTTTTACCTCTAAAAATTCTATTGCAAGGTCTATATCTTCTTGTTTAGTGCCTTCGGTAACAGCTTTAAAAGCATTGTGCAATAAGACTGGTTCGACACATGCCAGTGCACCAATCTTTAATTTTATTTCTTTAATTGAATCATATTCTTCAGATGGTAATTCTGCTTTCAATGACCTTAAAATATGCTGGCTTATTGATATCTCATGCATTTTCTAAGCTAGTTTTAAGTTGAATTATTTCTTTTAAATGTCTCTTTGCCTCTTCAATCAACCCTTTATCTTGGCTAATTTCCATTACTTCTTGCGCCATACTTTCCATCTCATCTATTAGTCCTGCACTTAGTTGATTTTCTTGAGGTAACAACCAAAGTGCTTCAAGATAATTTAATAAAGTAAGGCTTCTTTCTAATGGATAATGTGTTCTAGTTCTAATAGTTAGTGCTTCTTGGTAATGCTGTATTGCCTTTTTGTAATTGTCATTCAATAAAGATTCTGGGTATTTTAAATAGGCGTTGCCCATATCTTGCTGAATCGCTGCATACTGATATGGGAAGGAAGTTTTAGTAAAGTAATTCAACGCTTCATTAAAAGAAGTTACTGAAAGCGCAGCTACCATTGCCCTTTTTTCAGGAGAAGTAGGCATTTCGGCATAAATCATCCCAAGTTTATGATGAATATTTGCGAAATTTTCTGGTGAATTTTCTCTATCAAAAAATTGAAGTGCATCTCTAAAGCAAGCTGCAGATTTTGGAAACATGGGTGAATTACCCTTATGTGCCCAAGCTAATAATAATTCTCCTTTTCTATAATGCACGTTGGCTTCTAAAGGCTTAAAATCTTTAGCTTTAAAATAATTCAATGCTTTTTGCAAGCAACCTAGGGCTTCCATGTAGTTATTTTCCAATTCAGCCACTTCTCCAGCCAATTGCAATACCATAGCTTCTTGGTAATCGTCGAACAAATCCCTACTTAATGACAATAAACTTGAGATCAGGGGCTTGAGCTCAGACAGGTGTTTATTCGGTTCATTACCCAATAAAGCATCGGCATATTGATACTTGAATAATAAAGTAATTCTAGGTGATAAACCAAGAGTTAGAACTTGTTTTATAAGAACAATGGCTTCTTTTAAATAACCTGCATCTAACAAAAATGACGAATACAGATACTTTGTGAAAATAGACCTATTTGGATTCTTACTCAGTGAAATTGCTTTATTATACAGCAGCATAACTTGCGTATGAGATTGCCCCTGTAACAATCCATAATGCGCCAATAAAGCACTATTATGACATTGAAAAAAATGTGTATTTTCTTGAAAATCTGGAGTAATAGGGAGTTGATGCTTTAAAGCAACAAAAGCTAATACTGTTTGTTGTAATAGCTCATTTTCCCCGGCACATTCTAAAGCTTGCTTTTCATCACCAATGAAAAGATACAATAAAGCCAATAAATTTTGCTTCGAGTACTCTATTGGAAAAGGGAATAATACTGGAGGGATTTGTAAATTCCAATCAGGCTCTACCGTAATTTCATCGTTTAAAAGATAGACTTTTAAAGTAGAAGAAGTTTCTTTGTCGGTATTTAGTAGTTTCTGATTAATTAAATAAACATCTTCTTCAAGATGCGCGTCCTTTAGTATTTGATTTACTAATGTATGGTTGTCAGTTATAACATATATTGAAATCATGTATATTCACTTTTAGCGTACCACGAGGGTCTTTTCTGGCTCCGCGTTGGTACAACTCAGCACACAATCGTGCCCGAGGTTCAGAATGAAAACTATTTATCTTCTTTCTGATTAACTTAAAGCTATTGTGAATGGAAGCAAAAACTAAATAAACTGACCATCTGCCATTCTCTGCATGTAAATTATAGATTACTTCAGTATCGAGCAGCCAATCGTCTTCAACAAAAAACCGCAAGTCTTCATATTTACCTTGCGTATTTTTACCAATCTCATTAGGATTTACTCCTTCAGGAAACTTTGAGTCATCAGTTTTCATAGCCAATAATTTAGTAGTGCTAAAAGTTACATAGTGGTTATAACTTATTAAACTACTATGCTACACTAAAATTGTTTGGCTATTTTGGCTACATTACATCATAAATTTGATTTTTATTGCGCCAATTTTGTCTAAGTAATCATATTCTACATAAGCCTGATTTTCATTTAAATTACTTTCATAAAAAAAATCATATAACGCTACCGTTTTGTCACCTTTCAGATTTTTTGTTTTCAGCATTAACTGAGAGGCATCTTTATGCACTTGGTAAAATAGAGTAGACGATTGTGGAGCTATCAATAAATTACCACTTTCTTTGACCCATTTTACAAATACAAATTGTGCATCTTTAAAATATTGTCCTACTAATTGATGATCAAGAATTAGGTGTTTATTTTTAAATGTAATTAAACTCATAATTCTTGAATTAGCTTTTCAATTAGTCTATCAGCAGTAGCTTTAACCTTATCGCTTAATCCTTCAGCAAGTTTTATGTTATTTATACCAATAAGATAAACATCTACATCTTTGGGGAAATTTTCTCTTAAGATTTTTTTTGCGTAAGATAAAGCTTGATCCCATTTTAAGCTATGTAAAAACACTAACGGATCTTCTTCAAGAGGAGCTTGTAATTCTTCTGCAGGTACTTTATAAAGTGAACCTACTTCTTCAGGTTCAGCCTTTACACCATCTACAATTAAAATTTTTTGAGTGCCTCTAAGTTTAAAAAGCACTTCAAAGGCAGATGTACCCATATCGAATAGCTGAATGTGCTCTTTGTTACCTAACTGTTTCTTTAACTGTTCAATTACATAAACTCCTACTCCATCATCACTTCTTACAGGATTCCCGAAACCAAGCACTGAGGTAGCCATTTTATTAACATGTATGGTTGCTTGTTCTTTCATAGTATGCCGGTTTAAAAGCCCTGATAAATGAAGATTTACATTCATCAGGGCATATGAAGTTTATTGTTAGTTATATTTTAAAGCGAGCTAATTCTTTGCCTGTTTTGCGATCATGTGCATGCACAGTACATACTAAGCAAGAATCGAAAGAGCGAGCTACCATACCTACTTCTACTGGATCTAGTTCGTCTTCTATTTCAGTACCTAGAAGTGCACTTTCGATAGGGCCTGGATTACCCTCGGTATCATTAGGTCCTACATTCCATGTTGTCGGTGCAATTACTTGATAGTTCTTGATTACGCCACCTTCTACTTCTATCCAGTGTGCCAAAGCACCTCTAGCAGCTTCTGTAGCGCCAAATCCTTTACCATCTATTTCTTTTGGTTTGATGTAGAAATCGCCATCTAGGTCAATTTCTGATAACCAATCATTACATAATTGCCAGTATTTAACAGCCTCGTGGGTCCTTGCTAATACCCTTACCAAAACATTTACTCCTTTTTCTTTTACAATATTATAGAAAAGAGGATCTTGTATTTGGTGATCTTGGTTATTAGGATTGCCATACATAATAGTACGTGCCAATGGTCCTACTTCTGCTGCCATACCATCATACCTAGGCGATTTTGCCCAACTATATTTTCCTTTAAAGTCTGTATGTTCCAACGTAGAAGAAGGAAGCGGATCTGGTATTGGCTCATCCCAAGGATGTTTAACACCCTGCTCTTTATACCATGAATGCTCTACGTGTTCTTTAATGTTTAAATGGTCAAAAGTATGATAATCATTACCATCGAAGAAACCACTTGGGCAAATCAATGCATCGTTCCTACCTTCTACTGTTGGTTTATTGTATTTATCTTTATGAAGGTATGTTCCATAGGCCAAGAATTTACCAACTCCTTCTCCAAAATTATCTAAGCCAAATTCAAGTCCTGCACGGATCATCAGACCTAGGTCACTATCACGATGAGAATCGCTTTCTTCCAGCCATTCCATCAAATCATCCCAAGTTTGGATTTGCATATACCTTTCAATCGAACAACCTAACCAGGTAGGCTCTAACCAGTTACGGCGATATTCGTTTAGAATGGCATGTGCACGCGTAATATCTGAAAGTGTAGGAGCACACATTACACCACCTGGTACCATGTAACTAGAGTGTGGCCATTGCCCACCGAATAAAGCATAAACTTCAACAGGTTTTACACTTATAGCTATCCCTTGCTCAAAAGAAGTACCTACATAAGCAGCAAATCTTTTAGTAACTTCACTGTATAATTTTTTGCCTGCAAATTTCTTATTACACAAATCTGTAGCAAAAATGGCATAAAACCATCTCGGTATACTTTGTATAGTTTCAGTACACTGACCAATTGCACGTAGAAGAAGTGCGTTAGGTGGCAGCGTAGTTTGCCAAGCAGTATCTAAAGCAGAAGAAGCGCAATACAAGTGAGATCCACCGCAAATACCACATATTCTTGGTGTTACGATAAGTCCAGATTGAGGATCTTTACCTTGCATGATCCTTTCGAATCCGCGGAACATAGAAGACATAGTGTAAGCTCTGGTTACCCTACCACCTTCTATTTCTACTTTTACGTCAAGATCTCCTTCTACCCGACCTACTGGCGATATATTTAGTTCTTTAACAGTTGACATATTCTGTAATAGTTAGTTAGTTTTATTGAAAGTGAATTATTTAGATGTCTCAGTAAGGGTTTTATTAACTGGTAATATTTTTTCCCATCCAGCCCTTACATAATATTTCAAATGTGACTCACCAGTTGGAACATCTTTAGGAAATACTCCTAAATATTTCATCGTTTTCAACACACTACCTTTTTTGAGGTCATTGTGAGGGAATCCTGGCTCAGTACAACCCAAGCATGGATGATTCGCACGAGTTTTACTATTGGTTCTGTTCCAAAGAATGTTGTTACATGAAGAACGGGTCATAGGTCCTCTACATCCAACTTCATAAAACAAACAGCCACCTCTTTTACCGAAGCCGCCGTCAATTTTTTGAGCAAAGTTGTTCACATTAGGGCAACCCGTTTGTGTAAATGTTGTAAAGAAAGTTTTAGGTCTGTGGTAGTTATCCAATAAAATGTCTTTCGCTCTTCCTGTAGAAATTGCTACAAGAACTTGTGAAATCCAATCTGGGTGTGCAGGGCAACCAGGTAAGTTAATTACAGGCAATCCTGCTTTAGAAACAAAACCTTCACCTAAGAAGCCACCTTTGTTCTTTTTAAGAAATTGAAGGCCTGTTGATTCAGAAGGATTAGGCTCTACTGCTGGAATTCCACCAAAAGCAGCGCAATCACCTACTGCAACAACGAATTGAGCTACATCGGATAATTCTTTTACCCACTCTATCATAGGTCTATCAGCGAAGTAGTTCATAGTTCCTGTTCCGTGAGGTCCTTGGATGATAGAACCTTCGAATACAAGGATATCTAATTGTACCTTTCCAGAAATGCAATCCTTTAATAGGTTAGATACCTGCTCGCCAATTTCTAGACCGATAGATGGGTGCCAAAGGATATTGATGCCAAAATCGGTAACGAGGTCTACCACAGTTGGTTCTTCAGCATTGAGGAACGACATGGTATTGCCGCTACAGGCACCACCCTGCAGCCATAAGACATTAGCCATACAAAAAAATTTAGAAGTTCAAAAATACGGGCTAGTGTTACTGTATTTCTAGGTTTTACTCAGGCGGGAAAATAGTTGTTTGTTGTTCATATTTACCAGCTTGTTTGTTAGTTATACAGATATTCTGTTTGTTAAAACAGATAATCATGCGCGCAAAGATGTTAGTTTAAGATAGCTTTCATATTGATAGTAATTGACATTTAAGCTATAAAAGATTTTATAACTTGACAAAAAATTAGGTCAAAATTTCGATATATTTCTACTTTGTTTAACCTTATTTTTGTATCTCTCAAACAAAACTCCTAATAATTCCCAAATTGGATAAAAGTAAGTTTAAAAAGGATGATAAGAGGTTAAAGCAATTATAAAGGAGATTCTATCAGTTTTTAGCCAATAAGGAAGACAAGGAAGCAACGAGAGTTTTAATATCCTTTTCACTATTGTAAAAATGTGCGCTAATTCGAAGTCCTTTAGTTCTAAAAGAAGTAATGATTTTTTCTTTTTCTAATGCTACCTGTATTTGATGAGGTATATTGAGTGATAAAATGCCCGACCTTTGTTGCTCTGAAAAATGAAATACTGGAGTTTCCTCAATAATTGCTTCTAACTGCCCTATCAAAAAATCCATTAGATGCTTGATCCTTTGAGAAATTGGTTGTATGCCCAAAACGGCAATTGAAGTCAATGCACTATGTAAGGCGCTCATAGCGGGGTAATTGGTATGCCCTGTTTCAAATGCAGCTTTTTTATTAGTTAAATCAGATGCCGCTTCATTTATAATCGCTTGCCCTCTAGCATTATTTCCCGCCATAAATGGGTGGCAACCATTAAAAAGTTCAGGAGAAATATAACATATTCCTAATCCGTAACCTGCAGTCGTCCATTTGTAAACACTCGTCAAAAATACATCGATACCTTGGGCTTGTACATCTATTGGAAATGCACCAAAAGATTGTGTAGCGTCAACTAAAAAATAGGCACCATATTTCTTACATAATTCAGCGACTTTTTTTAAGTCTATGCGAAAACCTGAACTAAACTGAACGTGGCTGATGGCTAATATATCTGGTTCTACTTTTTTTAGATGGTCTTCAATAATCTGGGTAGAAATAATATCATTTTCTACTGATTGAAAATAATGGCAATCATAACCATTCACTTGCCATGGCAATACTACTGAAGGATAATCCTCTTCAAACAATAATACTTTTTTAAATTTATGTTGCCACATACTGGCAACTTGATTCATCCCTGCCGTATAATTTGGAATAAAAAGCAATTCATTAGCTGGTACATTAATAAGGCTTGCTGCTTTTTTTCGTGTATCTTCTACAAGTTCAACCCAATTGGAGTAAGCATTGCCTCCTTTTTGTAAATAATGCTCGAAATGTTGTTGCTGTGCATTGGCTGTTTGGGTTGAAATGAGTCCACAAGAAGCAGTATTTAAGTACACCTGATTACATGCAGCGGGATAATCTTCCCTGATTTTATCCCAGTTCATCTTTCAAAAATTTACCAGTATAACTTTTTTTATGTGTCGCTATTTTTTCAGGAGACCCTTCACAAACAATAGTCCCTCCTTTTTCACCTCCTTCTAGCCCTATGTCAATAATATGGTCTGCTACTTTAATTACATCCATATTATGTTCAATGATCAACACAGTATTCCCTTTATCCACCAATTTATTGAGCACATTCATTAAGTGTTTAATATCTTGGAAATGCAAGCCAGTGGTAGGTTCATCTAAAATGTAAAAAGTTTTACCAGTATCTTTCTTAGATAATTCCGTAGCCAATTTAACTCTTTGCGCCTCGCCACCTGAAAGTGTCGTAGCATGTTGTCCTAAGGTTATATAGCCTAAACCAACATCATTTAAGGCTTTTACTCGCCTGTAAATTTTTGGTTGGTTTTCAAAGAATTCCAAGGCTTGTTCCACGGTCATATCCAACACATCAGATATGGATTTTCCTTTAAAGCGTACTTCTAAAGTTTCGCGGTTATATCTCTTACCTTTACAAGTCTCACAATTTATATATACATCTGGTAAGAAATCCATTTCTACTAATACCTTACCTCCACCTTGACAAGTCTCACATCTTCCTCCTTTTACATTAAAAGAGAAGCGGCCTGGTTTATAGCCCCGAATTTTAGCCTCTGGTAAACTGGCAAAAATAGATCGGATATCTGTAAACATACCGGTATATGTAGCTGGGTTCGATCTGGGTGTCCTGCCAATAGGAGATTGATCCACTTCAATTACTTTATCGATGTGCTCTATTCCTTTGATACTCTCATAGGTTAAAGGATCACGCTTAGATTTGTAAAAATGTGAAGAAAGAATTGGATGTAGCGTGTCATGGATCAAAGTAGATTTCCCACTTCCAGAAACCCCGGTTACACAAATCATTTTACCTAAAGGAAAATTAACATCAATCGTTTTGAGGTTATGACCCGCAACGCCCTTTAAAGTTAATTTCTTCCCACTTCCTTTTCGCCTTTTAGCAGGAACCTCTATTTTGAGTTGGTTATTCAAGTATTGCGCGGTAGTCCCTCCCTGTGCTATAAATTGTTTGGGATGGCCAGCTGCTATAATTTTCCCTCCATGAGAACCAGCTCCGGGGCCAATATCAATCACATGATCAGCGGCCAGCATCATATCTTTGTCATGCTCCACTACAATGACTGTGTTTCCTAAGTCCCTTAATTCTTTTAATGCTTGAATAAGCTTTACATTATCTCGTTGGTGTAATCCAATGCTAGGTTCATCTAAAATGTACAATACTCCCACCAGTTGAGTACCTATTTGTGTCGCCAACCTGATCCTTTGTGCTTCACCTCCAGACAGGGTTTTTAAAGGACGATTGAGCGTCAAATAGTCTAAGCCAACACCTAATAAGAATCCGATTCTTTTCCTAATTTCTTTCAACAACTCAGCGGCAATTTGATTTTGCCTTTCACTCAAACGACTTTCTAAGTTTTCGAACCAATTGGCCATTTCATTAATGTCCATTTGGGCTAACTCAGCTATGTTTTTGCCATCTATTTTAAAATACCTCGCTTCTTTTTTTATGCGTTGTCCGTTACAAGAAGGACAAGTTTTAACAACCGTAAAATCCTCCACCCATTTTTGCGTGTTCTCTGTTCCAGATTCTTGTTGTTTTTCCAAAAAGTTGATGATTCCTTCAAATTTCGTATTCCAATAAGTACCAGGATATTTCACAGATTTCACAGGCACATCTTCTTTACTACCATACAAGATTACTTGCATTACCTCATCTGGTATTTTATGGATAGGAGTGGAAATACTTAGTTTGTGCTTTTTAAGAATTGCTTCTAGTTTCTTAAAAATCCAAATATCACGATATTCGCCTAAGGGTAAAATAGCACCTCGACTAATGCTTATTGAATCATCTGGTATAATCGATTCTTTGGTAATTTCTGTAATTTTACCCAATCCACGGCAGTCTGGACACCAACCATAGGGAGAGTTAAAAGAGAAAAGGTTTGGGGCAGGTTCATCATAAGATAAACCTGTGGTTGGGCACATTAAAAATTTTGAAAAGTGCTTTACTTCATTGTCAATCTCTGGCATTTGCGCCATAATAATGCCTTTCCCATGCTGCATGGCAGTTTTTACAGATTGCCTGATACGTTGCAAATCAGAACTATCTACCACCAAGCGATCTATCACAATTTCAATATCATGGATTTTGTACCTGTCTACTTGCATTTTAGGGACTAAATCCTGTATCTCACCATCAATCCTTACTTTGGCAAAGCCCATTTTTCTGATTTGCACAAATAGTTCTCGGTAATGTCCTTTCCTCCCCTTCACTACTGGTGCCAATAATATCATTTTCTTGCCATCGTACAAACGGACTAAAGTTTCAATGATCTGATCTTCGGTCTGTTTGATCATCTTTTCCCCTGTATTGTAGGAAAAGGCTTCCCCTGCCCTTGCAAACAATACCCGCATAAAATCATAGATTTCGGTAACCGTACCCACAGTAGAGCGTGGATTTCGAGAAGTGGTTTTTTGTTCGATGGAAATAACAGGGCTTAAGCCATTTATCTTGTCAACATCGGGGCGTTCCATGTTCCCAATAAAAGAGCGTGCATAAGCTGAAAAGCTCTCCATGTACCGCCTTTGCCCTTCAGCATAAATGGTGTCGAAAGCCAAAGAAGATTTACCACTGCCGCTAATACCAGTAATTACTACTAATTTGTTTCGCGGAATTTCTAAATCAATATTTTTGAGGTTGTGCTCTCTGGCTCCAAAAATAGTGATGAATTCGTCGGTACTGGCTTCAGTATAGCTATGGTCTATAGAATCTTTAATTTGATGCACTTTGCAGGATTTATCTTCTTTCTCTCGTAAAAACTTGTGGAGGCGCAAAGTTATAAAAAAGTGACCTAAGTAACGCAGTTGAGTGAGATATTTGAATTAAGGAGAAATAGAATTTCTATTATTGAATTTTTAAAGTCTTGTATAATCCGCCAAGCTTAATTATGATTAATTTATTAATGTTAAATTTTGAATTGATTTACAGTACTATGCCTTTTATATAAGGACATGTTATTTTATTCCTAACTAATCGATAACATTTTGAACAACCTTCTAGAAAGTATTTTTTTAGTTTCATCAATTATTGGAATACTGATTGGGCTAGCATTGCTCTCTCAGATTTTTACAAAAAGAAAAGCCAATTTCTTCATAGGAATGGTAGTGCTAGTTATTGCATTTGAATTACTTTTCTCATGGGGAGGTCAATCTGGTTACAATAATACCAAAGATGCTTTTCCTATAGCCCTACTACTCAATTACTTGATCATTCCTCCTTCAATTTGGATTTTTATCAGATACAGCACTGACGACAATTTTCAATTTCAACCCATACACTTTCTTCTATTCATTCCCGCAGTAATCCAATCAGTTGTTGAAATTACATCGCTAAAAATGGAGGCTAAATTAAGAGATAACATTTTATGGATTTGGCTTTCAGAATATCTGCCCTTGATAGCCTTAATATCTTTAGTTACTTACTTTTGGATAATTTATTTCAAACACTTTCAACACCAAACTGCTAGAACTGAGAAAAAAGTATTGGCAACACAAATGAGGCTTCTTTTACTTATGGTAAGCCTCACTTTCATGGGTGTTTTTTGGTTAACTTTTACTTTTATTGGTTGGAAACATTTCGAATTAATAGAATACACTATTATACTTCTATTTTTTGGTTTCGCCTTCATCAATTTTCTAGATAATCAACACTTTCCTATTCTATCACTCGAAGATAAAAACAAGGAGTTTTCTCAATATGATGATTTACGCCAATTAAAAAAGCTTGAAAATACATTGAATGAAAAAAAGCTATTCTTAAAACCTAATCTACCCTTAAAAGAATTATCAGCAGAGCTTAACCTACCTCCACGTTATGTCTCTTTTTTGATCAATCATTACCACAAAAAAAACTATAAGGAATTTATCAACACATTTAGAATAGAAACTTTCCTGAGCAAAGCAAAATCAGAAGAAAAAGATTACAAGACTTTATTAGGCTTAGCAATGGAGTCTGGTTTCAGTTCAAAATCAACCTTCAATTTAGTGTTTAAAAAGCATTTAGGGCAATCGCCGTCTGAATACCTCAACAAGGCTACTGTACTTACAAATAGTGCTAAAAACGGGTTTTAGTACGTCCAAAAACATGTTTTTAGTCGATTGGAATATTGGCACTTCATTTCTTTGAAATAAAAAATTAATATGAAAGCTATTTTATTCCTTTTGTCAACAACATTATGCTTCATAGCGAAAGCACAGGAAAATGAAATCGATTTACACTTTAACAAAAATGTAGAGTTACTCGGTTACATAGTAGAACTTGGAGATCCTTCTGACAATGACCCTAACCATCCCATTTCAATTGAAATTAACAAATGGCCAGAAGACAAAAATAATCCTATTCTTTTTAAAATATTTGAAATTGCTGCAAATATGGAATATGGCATGTTGATTCATTTGCTTTATTCTTTACCAGAATTTCCGTTAAAGGAAAATTACAAATTACCAACAGAGGTACTAAAAGAGCACGGATATGAATCGGAAGTAGAAATCGATAAAATTAAGACCCTAATTGAAAAGGTTAACTTATTCTATTCGCAAACAAAATTTGATGATTTATGGACAAACTTGTCGCCTTATCGAGAAGAAACCTTGAAGTTGCTCAACGAAAGAAAACCGACTGAATCTCTTATAACTGAGATAGAATCATTTTATGAAAAGTCTTATGAGCATTATGAAATAGTTCCAAGCTTAACCATATGGTCAGGGCCAGGTTGGGGTATTAAAAATGATGAAACTAAGACTGCAATTTTTGTATTAGGCCCACTGAATAAGAACTATGATTTTAGTGATGAGCGTTTTCAGAATCTTTCCATTCATGAATTTGGACACTCTTTTGTAAATGATGTAGTATTATTAAATAAGGATTTAATAAATGAGACTGAAAAGTTATTTACCCCTACTATTAAGGATTCTATGAGTCCTCAGGGCTATAATAATTGGCAAACTTGTGTGATCGAACATTTCGTGAGAGCAGGAGAAATCATTATCCCAGAATTAATGGGAGATGCGTCACAAAGTAAAAGCTTAATGAAATACCATACTGAAGACAAACAATTCGTTTATCTGCCATACATTGTTGAGCAACTGACACATTATAGAGTGGATAAAAAATTCACTTACAAAAAATCTGTAAGAAAGACTATAGAAGATATGAAGGAAAAGTTTAAGTGATTTAATTTTAAAATTAAACCCTACTTGCCCATAAATAAAAGAAGCAAGTCCAAGCGCTCTAAATACAATTCCAAATTGTCTATTTTAATAGAAAAATTTATTCATACATGAGCATATGTCATTATATTGAGATTTGTCTTTATGAATCAGTTTTATATCAAACACCCATGAAAAAAGTAATTAAAAAATGGTTAATTAGGTTGTTCTTATTTGGACTTGTTTCTTTTTTAACTGTTGTTCTGGCGGTCTTTAACCCAAGTTTTCTATATGCCAACAAAACTGAAATTGGCAACTACACAGTTTACCATCACAATGATTTAAGTCCAGCTTTTGAAGGAAGATTGGCCACCATTAACTCATTAATTGAAAAAAGCGAGTTGTATGATGCATCTTTTAAAATGAAAATTTGCCTTAATGATGGTTCTTACTATCCTGAAATGATGGAAAAGCTGAGAGGTGCAGCCTTTGGATGGGGATTTTACAATATCACTACTTTTCGAGGGAATCTCAATTTCGAAGAAAACACAGTTGAGCGCGGGAAATACAAATGGAATTTGGAACAACTCATCGTCCATGAAATAACCCATTGTCTTCAATTTAATGCGCTTGGTTTTTTCAATGCCAACCCTTTTGGAAATCATCCTAATTGGAAATGGGAAGGCTATCCAGAATATGTTTCCAGAAAAAATAAAAATCAACTTTCTCTTGTGAAAAATATTCAACGGATAGAATTGGCTAGAAAAGAGAAGCCAGAAGCATGGGGTGTTTTTTTCGAAGATGGAACTGTTTCAACCAGATTCTATTATGATGCTTGGCTACTTATTCAGTATTGCTTAGATATCAAAGGAATGACCTACCTCGAACTTTTAAACTCGCCATTTACAAGAACATCAATAGAAGAAGAGATGTATGCTTGGTATAATGAAAAGGAAATTTGACGAAATAAGGTATCACTTTTATTTGATTCAGATTCTGAAGGAATACCATTATGAAAGTTAATTTAAGTAGTAAGCTTTAATGGCTAACCCCTTTAGGGGTATAAAATCTGCTTGTATGAATGAATATAAATATCACCTCTACAAGGTATTACCTACATAAGATTAAGGTTATTTATAACAGTTTCATTCCTATGGAATAACCTTGCAAAATGGTGGGCATAAAAATAATCATGCGAACAAGGGGAACTGCCGCACAAGTCTATGATGGTAGGAATATTTGTATATGCCTAAATGATTCTTTATTTAATCCTAATGCCTTAAAATAAACCTTTTACTATTATCTTAAAATTAAAATTCACTAAAAATCATTCTTCCACATCATGGATTCAACTGGCTTTACGGTGCGGTTGTTGTATTTGGCGCTGCGTTTAATGTTGTAATAATTTTGGATATCGCCATCTACTTTAAAATAAATGAGTTGCCCAATGGGCATATTGTTATATACTTTAACAGGCTGGGTTACAGATATCTCTAACGTCCATGTATTGCAAAAGCCTACATCGCCCTTACCCGCAGTGGCATGTATATCTATGCCCAATCTTCCAACACTAGATTTACCTTCTAAAAAAGGTACATGTGCCATGGTTTCAGTATACTCTTTTGTAACTCCCAAATACAATTTATTGGGTTCTAAAACAAAACCATCTTCAGGGATTTCAAAAACATCTATTTCATTATGTTTTTTGGCATCTAATACATCGTCTTTATAGGTGGCGAGGTATTTTCCTAAATGCACATCATAAGAATTGGTTCCTAAACATTTGCGGTCAAAAGGTTCAATTAAAATATTATTTCTCTTTATTTCTTCAAGTATTTGTTTGTCGGACAGGATCATAATATGAAGCTTACTATCTTTAGTGTTTTTGAATTGTGCTACTAATTTGTAGCTGGTAAAAGTTTAATATCTTTTACTTAATTGATTAAATAAAAAAGGTAAATGGTTATGAACTAAATTAAATCAATTTGTTCCTCTGTGATTTCGAGATTGTGGAAAACCTTTTGCACATCATCATCATCTTCAAGCAAATCTATGGCTTTCATAACCTTTTGAAAGGCGTCGTTATCCAATGTTACAGTAGTAGTGGGAATACGCTGTAATTCAGCATTTTCTGGTTCAATATTGAGTGTATCTAATTTATTTTGCAGGTTACCAAATTCTTCCATAGCACAAGTTACAGTTACCCTCTCCTCTTCTATTTCCATCTCTTCAGCACCGCCATCTATCAGCTCCAATTCCAACTCTTCCATATCTACATTTTCTGGGCTGGCAAAATTGAAAACACCTTTGCGATCAAACATAAATTCAACAGAACCATTTTTACCCAAACTTCCCCCATTTTTTGTAAAAATAGCCCTAACATTCGAAACAGTCCTGTTGATGTTATCTGTAGAACACTCTACAAAAACTGCTACTCCATGAGCTGCATAGCCTTCATAGGTCAACTCTTCATAATTGGCAGCATCACTACCTTGTCCTTTATTAATCGCTCTTTCAATGGTATCTTTTGGCATATTTTGCCCTTTGGCATTTTGGATTGCCAATCTTAACCTGGGGTTAGTAGCTGGGTCAGGTCCGCTTTCTTTCGAAGCAACTGTAATCTCCTTAATGAGTTTAGTAAATATTTTACCCCTTTTTGCATCTTGCGCCCCCTTACGATGTTTTATGTTTGCCCATTTACTATGTCCTGCCATGCTGTTATTTATTTTTCGGCTTAAAAAATAAGGTCAATTATAATTTGCGAAATTAATTGAATTTAGAATTTATCCCACAAAATTGAGAAGCTTGTTTTGGAAAATATTTAATAGGAAATTTTCTAAAGACCCCAACATAGATTTAAATGCATATTTATGTGCTTTTCCATAAAACTTTTTTAAATAAATGATATATGTTTTTTTACTAGCTAAGTACGATTATTTCTACAATTAATCGAATTAAATCAGAGATAAAAAAATGAATGCTTTTTGATAATCTAGGTTAATAATATGGCTATATAAAAACGTCTATACTTTAGCTACCTAATAATCCTTGGGACAAAAAAAAGCCCTGTAAACCAATAGCTTACAAGACTTTATATACTTACAAATGTATCTTTAATACTTCTAGAGCATCAATTTATTCATTTAACTTTCTAGAAAACTGTATTGATTGATTTTATTAAAATAGCCAAACTTTTTAGATTATCCACAAAGTAAATTCCAGGTTTTCATTTAAAGCTTCGAAATCCTCAAAACTGCGGTTTTTTCTCCCTTTTTAACATGGATATTGTACAATCCCGATGGTTGGCCTGTTAAATCAATAATTAAATCTTTTGTTGACTCAGGTTTTACAAGACTTTTTATAAGCTTTCCTTGCGAATCAAAAACCATGATATTTCCTTTTCTATCGTTGAAGTCTTCAATAGTAAGTATACCATTAGTGGGATTAGGATAGATAATCAACTGATCCCTAAAATCTGCATTGGTTATTTTAATACTATCTTCAGCAATTCTAAGATTCGACTGTTCAACATTTATAGTATCAATTTGACTTTGCTCAGAAATAATTAATTGAGCATTGGCCTCCCCTTTAAAGTTGCTTTCATTAACTGTTACATGTAAATCATACTCACCAACTGCTATTGGTAATGGGGTATTCATATTCAAATAAGTAATATTATATCTAAGACTATCTGGATTTGTAGAAATTGAAACAAGTTTTGGGTAGCCATCATATTCTTGTTCTAGATCAGTAATGTTGATTGATGCAGTTGCCTTATCAATGACCAATGTATCTACAATTTCACCAGAGTACTCAGGGTCTGCTGATATTACTTTTACTAAATAACTTCCAGCATTAACAGGCAAACTATCAATGTCATTATAGGTAACTTTATAAGAAATATTTTCTGGTTCACTTGTTACTGTTACTTTTTTAGAAGTGGCATCATAGGTTTGTATTAAATCAGATAAAAAGAAACTCACATAGCTATCGTAAACATTTGTGATTTCAATCACAAAAACCTTTTCTAAAACACCGCCCCTTCCATCATTTACTTCAATCCTAATATTTTGTATGGTATCTTCTTCATAATCAAATACTTTATTACTGAAAAGGCTATCATTAGAAATAATGAAATTTGCGTTGTCTAAACTATCTTCACCAGTTACTAATTGGAATTGATGTAAATCTTCTGAATCTATATCTATAGCGCTTAACACTCCAAGAAATCTATTTTCCTCGTTATTTTCTTCAACTGTTTGATTAGACAGCACAATATCAGTTGGCCTATTATTCCCAACAGCTTCAACAAGAATATAATCTATAGCTCCCCAAGTTAAATTAGATGTAATGGAAAAATCATGATTTCCTTCCGTTAAACTGAGTTCGCCAACTTCCATTGTACCCCAATGTGCCCCACCAAAAGACTCATACAATGGAGAAACGCTATTCTCATTACCAATTAGTTCGATAGGATCATCGTTCAATGAAAATATATAACCATCTGGCCAGTATCGGGTAGTATTACTGTTAAAGCCAGACCTCACCCTTACTTTTATTTTATAATCACCAGTTCTAGTTATCTGAAAATTTATATTGATTTTATCTCCTTCATCAAACAGTGTAACAGCCTTGCCTTCGCCCTCATCCGTAATACTACTGCCAAATATGGTAATATCACTTTTCATTCCTTTTTCTTCTATTATCTGAAAATGCTCTTCAGCTTCAAACTTGACAGTAACATTATTTGTCTCAATCGCTACTTTATAACTTTCCAAATAATCTCTGTAAACTATTAGCCCCTCCAATATACGATTAAACTGACCTTCAGTAAAATATTCTGTACATCTATCGAGTGCGTAAGACATTATATTTTTGGGATCAGGTAAAAAGGTTTCTCCGTTTGCATCAGTTAAATTTCCTGTATAATTACAATTAGCATCTATCTTTCCTAAAAGATTAGGATCTGCTGGTGTATCACAAATCATATCCCCTGAAAAAGCACAATTCGAACCATCCACTAATTCATTGGTCAGTAAAGAGTTGGAGAGTCCATGAGTATGAAATAATCCAAAGTAATGACCTAACTCATGTGCTAATGTAGACTTATTAAACAATGTACTAGCATGAGATAAGAAGATAATATCTGGGCCTGGAGGCAAGTAAGTATAAGCAGCAAATGGCGTAGTAGATGCATTGATTGTTTCAACAAAGTAAATATTGATCACATTAGGTACTGCAAGTGATCTCAATCTAAATTCATCACTAGCTATTTCGTAGGTATACAAATCACTATCGTTTATGAAATTGATAGAATCATAAACATAATATTGAAGGTTCGCTTCTTTAAAAAAGGAATTAGCTTGTTCAATTTCATCTAAAACATCTTCCGCTTTAAGTGCACTAAAATTATTATCATCTTGCACAATATGAATTTTTAAAGGAAGGAATGTAATGCTATCATTTTCTATTCTAGCAGAAAGATTACTAGAAAGTAATTGTAAAGTCGATGCATGATAGTCTGTTGTTTTAGTACCACACAAAGTCTGTGCTTTGGAATTTGATGACAAGCAATGAAAAAAAACAGTAAAAATAAAAAGCAGAGAAAACTTAGGATAAGAATGTAAAAAGCCCATGTTAATTAAAAATGTGTTGATGAGATTCAATGTAATTGACCATTAAAAAATCTATGAAAGTCTTCCATAGAAATAATTCAAAAAATGCCATTAAAGCATAGATTGGACGATTTTAAAAACGAACTAGTATTGTGTTTGGTACAAAATTGAATCTGCTTTCCATTAATAAATAGGGTAGAATGGTATAGGTTCAACCAGATAATACAATAAGAAATTAGAAGATTACTATTGACGAGTTAATCTTAGGGAAATTAAAAATGAATAAATCGTCTATCGCCAATTCACTTTCATTACCTGTTTGTTTTTTTTGAATTTTGGCGGGATTACTTTTAATAATAACTGTTGAAATTGCTGTAATAAAAGTTTTCTAGTAAAACTTTGATGGCACACGATGCTTACTTCTCTAGCGGGAACAGGTTCCTTAAATCTTTTAATAAACTTATTGTCTACACCCATTTGTACCGCTAACTCTGGAATTAACGTATAGCCATAATTATTTTTTACTAAATTTTTTAGTGTCTCAATTGAGCCACTCTCAAATGAAAATTGCTCTTTCTCGAATGGTTTTTCAGTGCTGTTACAAATATTCAAAACTTGATTTCTAAAACAATGCCCATGATTAAGCAGCCATAAATCATCGGGTTTAATATCATTAGCTTCCAACTCTTTTTTCTTCGACAGAGAACTTTCCTCACTCGCATAAACTAAAAAAGGCTCATAAAATATTACTAGTTCCTGAATACTGTTGTCCTCAACAGGTGTAACCAATAAACCTAAATCTAGTGTATCATTTTTTAAACCAGTCAGAATAGCTTCAGACTGTAACTCTTTTACAATTAGTTGTATTTGTGGAAATTCTTTTTGAAAGTCCTTTAAAAATAATGGTAATAAATAAGGCGCCAAAGTAGGTATTATCCCTAACCTTAACACACCAGATAATAATTCTTTCTCTTCAGTCACTAGTTCTTTAAGAGCAGAAACATCACGAAGAATTTCCCGCGCTTTTTCTATGAATGCTATTCCCATGATCGTGGGTTTAAGCGGTTGTGCTGTTCTATCAAATAAAATAATATCTAATTCTTCCTCTAACTTTTTTACTTGTAAAGTAAGCGTAGGCTGTGCCACAAAACAACTATCTGCAGCCTTAACAAAGTGTCTATGTGCATCTAATGCCACTACGTATTGAAGTTGCTGGAGAGTCATTTATATTTTAAATATTATCATTTAAATTATTTATTTGACAAATATAATTAAAATTAACAAATTGCATAAGAATCATAAACACTACCTACTGTTGGGGTGTTTTAATATTATTTGTGGAACTCATCAACATAATTTTTTTTAACACATGGAAGAACTGAAAAACGGTAACGGAGAAGTTAAATGTCCTTTCTTGGAAGGTACACTGACTGTAACAGCAGGTCATGGTACAACTAACCTGGATTGGTGGCCTAATCAATTGAAACTTAACATTTTGCGTCAGCATGGGGCAGTAACCAACCCTATGGACAAAGATTTTAATTATGCTGAAGAATTCAAGAAACTAGATTACGAGGGACTTAAGAAAGACTTAAACGACCTTATGACAGACTCAAAGGATTGGTGGCCTGCAGATTACGGTCATTATGGTCCTTTCTTCATTCGTATGACCTGGCATGCTGCAGGTACTTATAGAATGACTGATGGAAGAGGTGGCGGAGGTACTGGTGCACAAAGATTTGCTCCTTTAAATAGCTGGCCAGATAATACTAACCTAGATAAAGCACGTCTTTTACTCTGGCCAATAAAACAAAAATACGGCAATAAAATTTCTTGGGCAGATCTATTGATATTAGCAGGAAATGTTGCTTTAGAATCTATGGGATTTAAGACTTTTGGTTTTGCTGGTGGTCGTCCTGACATTTGGGAGTCTGAACAAGATATTTACTGGGGTTCTGAAACTGAGATGCTCGGAGTAAATCGTTACACTGGAAAAAGAGAATTAGAAAATCCATTAGCTGCTTCACACATGGGCTTGATTTATGTAAATCCAGAAGGTCCTGATGGGGTACCTGATCCTGTTGCAGCAGCACATGACATTCGTGAGACTTTTGGTCGTATGGCTATGAACGATGAAGAAACTGTAGCACTTATTGCAGGTGGTCACACTTTTGGTAAAACACATGGGGCTGCTAACGATGGTGATAACCTTGAAGCAGAACCGGCTGGCGCACCATTAGAAATGCTTGGATTAGGTTGGAAAAATAACTTTGGAAGCGGTAAAGGAAATGATACCATAACTAGTGGTTTAGAAGGAGCTTGGACTACAACACCAGCTAAATGGAGTCATGATTACTTCAAGCATCTATTCGAATATGAGTGGGAATTAACTAAAAGCCCAGGAGGCGCACACCAATGGAAACCAAAAGGTGGTGCTGGAGAAGGTACTATTCCAGATGCACATGATTCATCTAAAAGCCATGCACCTTTCATGTTAACTACCGATCTATCGCTAAGAATGGATCCTGCTTATGAAAAAATTTCAAGAAGGTTCTATGAAAATCCTGATGAGTTTGCTGATGCATTCGCAAGAGCTTGGTTTAAATTATTGCATAGAGATATGGGACCAAAATCTCGTTACTTAGGTCCTGAAGTACCAGCAGAAGAATTAATTTGGCAAGATCCAATCCCTGTAGTATCACATGACATTATAGATGATAATGATATTGCCGATTTAAAAGGAAAAATATTAGCTTCAGGTCTTTCAGTATCTGAGTTAGTTTCTACAGCATGGGCTTCTGCTTCTACTTACAGAGATTCAGACAAAAGAGGTGGTGCCAATGGCGCTAGGGTAAGATTAGCTCCACAAAAAAATTGGGAAGTAAATAACCCAGCTCAATTAGCTAAAGTTTTAGCCCAATTAGAAGGAATTCAAAGTGACTTCAATGGCGCTCAATCTGGTAAAGAAGTCTCTATTGCCGATTTAATAGTATTAGGTGGATGTGCAGCTATAGAAAAAGCAGCTAAAGATGCTGGTCAAGATGTAACTGTACCATTTACTCCTGGTCGCTCTGATGCAACTTTAGCGCAAACAGATGTTGAATCTTTTAATGTACTCGAGCCAGAAGCAGACGGATTCAGAAATTATAAGAATAACAAGCATGCTGCAAACGCAGAAGACATGTTAATTGATAAAGCACAATTAATGTCATTGACTATTCCAGAAATGACTGTATTAGTAGGTGGTATGCGTGCGCTCAAAGCAACTTGGGATGCTTCAAATCATGGTGTGTTTACTGATCGTCCGGGTACATTAACCAATGATTTCTTTGTAAATCTTTTAGATTATAATACAGAATGGTCGCCAATAGATGATGCTGGAACAGCTTTCCAAGGAAAAGACAGAGCGAGTGGTGCATCTAAGTGGGTAGGCACTAGGGCTGATTTGATCTTTGGCTCGCAAGCTGAGTTGAGGGCATTGGCAGAAGTTTATGCTCAAAATGACAACAAAGAAAAGTTTGTAAACGATTTTGTTGCAGCTTGGAACAAGGTGATGAACCTCGACCGCTTTGATTTAGCATAAACTTTAATATGCTTTCAGAATTGATAATATTTACCTCTCTAACTTTTGTTGGGGAGGTACTTTTTTAGCTAAAGACTAGAAAAACAATAGCATCTATTTGAAACACTAAGTTGCTTCAATTAGATTATTAAATAGAAACTATTGATTTATAAAGCTTATATCGGCATTAGCATAATTTATTTATGAAAAAAACAGGTGTTTTATTGGTGAATTTGGGTACACCAGATTCTTACAACAGAAAAGACGTAGCAAAATACTTAGGAGAGTTTTTAATGGATGGCAGGGTAATAGATGTTCCTGCTATTCTTAGGTTTATACTTGTTAGATTAATTATTGTACCATTCCGTTCAATTAAAGTAGCCAAAGAATATAAAAAGCTATGGCTAGAAGAAGGTTCTCCCCTTTTGGTTTATGGTAAAGGTTTAAGAGAAAAAGTACAAGCAAAATTTGGCGAAGATGTTCCTGTTATTTTAGCCATGCGTTACCAAAATCCTTCCATAGAATCTGGACTAGACGAGCTCAGAAGGCAAGGTGTAAATCGAATTATTATATTTCCATTATTTCCACAATATGCTTCGGCTACAGTAGGCTCTGTAGCGGAAAAAGTAATGAAAATCGTAGCTAATTGGAATGTTATTCCAGATATTCAATTTATTAATAGTTATCAGGAAGATGATCGGTACATCCAAAATTTTGCCGATAAGATTAAAGCTGATATTGAAAAACATAAACCAGATCACTTACTTTTCAGCTATCATGGTATTCCGGAAAGGCATTTGAGAAACATGAATAAAGGCAATGTGCCTTATTGTGATAATCCTACTTGCCCTTGCTCAGAAGGTCTCCCTGAAAACAACTTTTGCTATCGTTCGGCTTGTTTTCAAACCACAAATCTAATTGTAGAAAAACTAGGCATACCTATTACAAAATATAGCACTTCATTTCAAAGTCGCTTAGGTAGTGATCCTTGGATTAAACCCTATACAGATGAAACTCTTGAAGAATTAGGAAAAAAAGGTGTGAAAAATCTTTTGGTCACTTCTCCTTCATTTGTAGCCGATTGTCTTGAAACAACATTAGAAATTGGAGAAGAGTATAAAGAATTGTTTGAAGAACACGGTGGAGAGCAATTCAACTTTACTGAAAGTTTGAATGATGACGATGCTTGGGCCCAAACCGTTTATGACATGATTTCTGAAATGATACCAGAAAATAAAATAGCCGATAAATCGAAAAATAAAGAAAATGAAAGAACAGCAGTATAATCCTATGTCGAATGAAATGTCTGTAATTTTAGAGGCTTGTAGAACAGGTAATTTAAAAGCCATACAAGAAGTATTGTACCATCATCCTGATGCTTTGAACAAACAAGATAATAAAGGATTTACTCCATTAATGTTGGCAGCTTATAATGGGCAAGCAGGTATAGTTGAATACCTTATTGAAAAGGGTGCAAAAGTAGATTTAGCTGACTTTTCTGGAAATACACCACTTATGGGTATTTGTTTTAAAGGAAATACAGAAATAGCCAACAAATTAATTGAAGCAGGAGCCGATATTAATAAACAAAATGCACAAGGCGGAACAGCACTTACTTATGCAGCTACTTTTGGGCAAGTAGACATCGCTAAATTACTTATTGAAAAAGGAGCAAGTACATCCATTAAAGATCATCAAGGTCTTACCCCTGTTGATTTTGCAAAAATGAAAGGACAAACAGAAATATTACAACTCTTCGGCCAAAATTAAACCTAGTAAATGAATATAAACAGACTTTTACAAAGTCTTGATAAGTACGCACAAATTGGTGGTCTCGAAAATGGTGGAGTACATAGACTTACCTTAACAGATGAAGACAAAAGAGCACGCGATTTATTAAAAGAAGAAATGCTTGAAGTCGGTCTTGAAGTAAAAGTAGATGCAATAGGAAACATGTTCGGCATCAGAGCAGGATTAAATAATGAACTTCCTGCTGTGATGATCGGCTCTCATTTAGATAGTGTAGGAAACGGAGGCAGATATGATGGTAGCTTGGGTGTATTGGCTTCCCTAGAAGTAATCAAGACTTTGAATGAACAAAATATTACTACCGAAAGACCCATCATTATTGCCAATTTCACCAATGAAGAAGGGGTAAGATTTACACCAGACATGATGGGAAGCTTGGTTTATAGCAAACAATTTCCACTTGAAAAAGCCCTAAACGCAAGACCAATAAGTGGTGAAGCCACCACTTTAGAAAATGAACTAGAAAAAATTGGCTATAAAGGTCAAACTCCAATAGGTGGTTTAAAAACAGCTTATTTTATAGAATTACATATTGAACAAGGCCCAGTTTTAGAACAAGAACAACTCGATATTGGCGTGGTAACGGGGGTCCAAGGTATTTCATGGACAGAATACATTTTTAAGGGAGCTTCCAACCACGCGGGTACAACACCCATGCATTTACGCAAAGATGCAGGAATGGCAGCAGGAGAATTCATTTATAACATCAAACAAATATTAAAAAAAGCAGGAGAAGAACAAAGGGGTACTGTTGGTATTATAGAGACCAAACCTAATCTCATTAATGTGATTCCCTCACAAATTAGAATTACATGCGATTTACGCAACCATAATGACGTAATCTTACAACAAACCGAAGATGAAGTAGAAAAGTCAGCGGAAGTTATAGCACATGCAGCAAATCTAGAGTTAGAAATCAACAAATTAGTAAGGTTTAAACCTGTTATTTTTGATGATTTAGTTGTGGATACTATTTATCAAGCTGCAAATGATTTAGGCTATTCAAGTAAAAAAATGATAAGTGGTGCTGGGCATGATGCACAAATGATGGCCGCTGTCGCACCTTCTGCTATGATTTTTATACAGAGTAAAGATGGAATAAGTCATGATCCTGCTGAGTATTCTAGCAATGAGGCCATCGAAAAAGGAGCGAAAGTTTTATATGAAACTTGTTTACGCTTGGCTAATCTTTAAATCTGGTATTTTTTGTAATGGAAGCGTAAAGATGAATGTACTTCCTTTTTCATACTCACTTTTAACTTTTATTTCGCCATTGTTTTTCTCTACAAACTCTTTGCATAAAATGAGTCCAAGCCCTGTGCCCGTCTCGCTTGAAGTACCTTTTTTAGATACTTGTTTTTTAAAATCGAATAAATTGGTGCACTCTTCCGGAGTCATACCCACCCCGTAATCTTTGATACTGATTTCTACAAAATCATCTTTTTTATATAAACTAATTTCTATTTCATTCTTTGGATGGGTAAACTTTATGGCATTTGCTAGAAGATTCCTCAATATAAATTCAACCATATTTTCATCAGCAATTACAAATAAATCTCCAACCTGATGATTTATGTTATCAATTTTGATTTTAATTCCTTTTTGATCGGCTTGTTCTTTATAAAGATTAGCTACTCGCTCTACAATATTGCAAATAACAAATGTGGTCTTTTTTACTTTAATAGTATCATCTTGAAATCTTGCCCATTTCAATAAGTTGTCTAAAAATGAAGTAACTACATCAACCCTATTTTTGAGGTTTTCAAAAAACATATTTAATTCCTTCGTACTCATTTCTTCGGCACTATGTGTTATTATATCTAACAAGCCATTTAAAGAAGTAAGAGGACTTCGTACATCATGTGATATTATAGCGAATAACTTATCCTTTGTTTCATTTATCTTTTCTAGATTTTGTTTTGATTCGGCTAATTCTTCATTTAAAGATTTGAGATGACTATTCTGATTGTGTATAATTTCATTGTGACTTCTAAGTATTCGTGAAGTCTTTTTACTTTTCCTGTAAAAGAAGAATACCAGAAATACCAGTAACAGTGCAGTACCAAACATCAATATCAAATAGAACATTTGTATTTCTGTGTCTGCTAATTCTTGCTCAGTTTGATTTTTTTCATCTTCAACCTCATTGAGCAACTTTTGGAATAATTCATGATCGAATTTTGCTTGAAGCTGTAAGATCTGACTTTTATTTTCTTGAAGGTTTAAGGAATCTGCAAGCAAGGTGTATTTTTCAAAATAGAATCTTAAATCTTCATCATTGGTATTTATTTTTAATTGAAGCTGTGATAATGCTTGATAAGTATCCAGCAAAAGTGTATTACTCTCTATTTGTTTTCCCAATCTTTCTGTTTCCTTCCAATAGTAAAGAGCACTATCATACTTTTGCTGATTAAAGTTTATTTCAGCTATATCATACATCGTTTCGGCATACAAAGGCAAACTATTAATTTCATGAAAAATAGCTTTTGCCTTACTTAGAAATGACAATGATTGCTGATAATTCCCTATTGCACTATTCACCAAACCTAAGCCTTTATAAGAAATGCCTATTTCTTTTAAGCTCCCTGTTTTTCCGATAATTTTTTCAGCTCTTTGGTGAAATTCTAATGATTTATCATAGTCTCCTAACAGATAATAAATATTGGCAATATTATTCATTGAAATACCTAACCCCTTAATATTCTTACCTTGTTCACAATTCTCAAAAGATGATAAGTAGTATTCTAAGGCTTTATGCAAATTATTTTGCTGTTTGAAAAAATCACCTAGTGCATTGTACGATTTAGCAATTTCATTTTTATCATTAAGAGTAATCCGAAGGTTTAGTACTCTATATCTATATTGGAGTGCTTCTGCATATAGTCCTTGTTTTGCATAGATATAACTAGTAAGGTTTAATAAACTGGCGAGCTCTTTCTTATCCTGTTTTTCAATTACTATCTCGACCTCAGGTCCAATAATACTTAAAGCACTATCATATGACCCAGTAAAATAGTAATAAACTGCTTTCTTACTTTTCGATTTAGCTTCAAAATAATTTAAATCAAATTCTTTGCTTAAAGATAAACTATACTCAAAGGCGTCTCTCGCTTTTGAGTATTGACTTTTATCCATATAATATTCACCTAAATTAAGAATAGCCTCTATTCTACCCTGGTCATAACCTACTTTTTCAGCAATCTCCTCTGCTTTCTTTGCATAATAGTATAAACTATCAATATTTAAATTTTTAAAAGAAATTGCTTTCTCATTCAGTTTATTAATAATTTCTTGTTCTTGGGAATATTCCTGAGAGTAGGATAAAAAGGGGGAAATACTCAGTATAATGCAATAAAGAAAAGCATAAGTACTGACTATTTTATGATAAAAGCGTTTTTTTACAACTTGTTTAAAGTAGTTGTATAGCATATAGATTATGATAGTTGTTTATGAGTATAAAGACATTTTAACCTCTTCAAAATTGTATTGGATTTTAATGAGTTATTAATCTCACAATACTTAACCCCTATAAATACCTAATACTTAGAAAACAATATTATATTACTACTCTTTTCTTAACACTTCTAAAGGAGAACGGTTTATTATTTGTTGTAAATTAAGACTACCAACGGTTACTGTCAACAAGACTATACCTGATAGAATTATAGCCATGTCGAAAAGTTTTGGCACAAAAATCAAATCCAAAAAATAAATTGTCAAAGCCCAACTGGCAAGTAAGGATAAAAGGATACCACATAAACCGGCAAAAAAACCCAAATAGGCATATTCTAATAAGGCAATACCTATCAATTGACTTTTAACTGCCCCAATGGTTCTTAAAAGAACATTTTCCTTCATTTTAACATATTTTGTATTTACAATAGAACCTGCCAATACCATGAGGCCAGTAACTATACAAAACATTGCCATAAACTTTAAAGCAAAAGCCACTTTCCCCATTACTTCATCTAAGGTGCGAATCATTAATGATAAATCTACACTAGAAATATTTGGGGTATCTTTTGCCAAGTCTTGCTTAAAACGAACATTACTATCTGCCGAGGGTGCATGAAGTAAATAAGCAAAAAAATGTGGCGTTTTTTCTAAAACACCTACAGGAAATAAAAAGGAGAAATTAGTATGTAGTTGTTGCCATGCTACTTTTCTAATACTACCCACAAAAGTTGGCACAGCAAGACCTTGCGCATTGAATATAACTTCATCGCCCAATTCTAATTGAAGCTGTTCTGCAGTAATGGAAGTAACCGATATATATATACTGTCTTCTCCAGACCTTATGCTATCTTGTAAAAATCCAGCAATAATTTCCTCTGAATCTGTAAGTTCACTTCTATAGGTTGCCAAATGTTCCATGTATAAAATCCAATCGGGAATATCAGCTGTTTTTTTATCCGACTTTATATCATTAATTGTTTTACCATTTATCTTATGAAGCCTTAATAGAACAATAGGAACTTCCTTATTTTTCATGATGCCATGATAAGTAAGCATTTGCTCTATGGTGTCTTTTTGGTCTGGTTGTACATCATACAAAACCATATTCGATTTGGTCTCATCTGATATTTTATTCACCTGTTCTAAAATTCCATTTTGGATAATACTTATTATTGAAATTAAAAAAGCTCCTAGACCAATTACAAGCATTAAAATTACAGTTTGGTTATTTGGCCTAAAGAGATTGGCAAGGCTTTGCCGAAATACATAACTCGCGTTTGAAGGAAATAGCTTCCTCATTAACCAGATCATTAAATAGGCGGCTATTGCAAATAAGAAAAGACTCGCTAGAAAACCTAGGTAAAAAAATGACCCAATTATAAAATTTTCTGCTTGAAACAAAGCAAAAATCCAACAAGCAATTATTATGATTATTGCCATCCTTAGCATGGCTTTAGCACTCCCTTTTCCAAGGCCAACTTCACTTCTTAGTACAGCTAACGGTGGAACGTACTTGATCTTTATCAATGGTAGCCTAGCAAAAAGCAAGGATATTACAAAACCAATCAGGATTCCTTCTATGATGGCAGGCCATGAAACTTCAAAGGCTAAAGCAATGGGTAAAAAATCTTGCATGACCAATGGAATAAGCAATTGCAAATAATGCCCAAGTAATACACCTAATAAACTGCCAATAAATCCAAGTAATGCAATTTGTAACAGAAATACATTAAAAGCTACTTTACCCGTAGCTCCCAAGCAGCGCAAAATAGCCACAGTATTTGCTTTTTCTTTACTATAAATATGCACTGAGCTTGCTACTCCTGCAGAACCCAACATAAGGGCTATGAAGCCCAAAAGGTTAAAAAAGCGATTCAAATTCTCAAAACCACTTCCTAAACTTTCTTTCCTGTAAGCAACAGTTTCATAACCTAAACCATGTTTGTTTATAAGTACCCTTAGTTTTGATAAAAGGCTTTCAGCATTCTCAGCTTCAGTATTTTTAAAATACCGTCTATAATTGATCCTACTACCTTTGCTCAATAAATCTGTAGCAGCAAGACTATCTAGCGGAATGTAAACAGAGGGTGCAAATGTACCTGCTATTTTTACATTACCTGGTATCTTGGTAACTATTCCTGCAATTCTCAGCTTTAAGGAACCTACTTGTAAAGTATCGCCAGTAGATACCTCATATTCAAGTGCCATGTTGTCGTCTAATAATGCATCCCCTACTGTTCTGAAGCTATCCAAAGCTGAAGTAGGCAAGGTTTCCATTTCTCCATAAAATGGATAAAGTCCTTTTACTGCAACTATTTGTGCCATTCTGCTTTCGCCATTGTGCGGAAAGCTTACCATAGAAGAAAAACGTGCATCTGTGGCTTGTTGCTGAGGTAAAGAGTCGAGGTAATCGAAATCTTGATGCAAGAAAGACTTATCATGATAAAGCACTAAGTCGGCACCTAAAAGTGCCTTTGCTTGCGTATCAACATCTTTTCTTAGATTATAATTAAATGAATGAATAGCAACTAATGCTGCAATGCCAATTACAATGGAGGAAACAAACCAAACTAAGCGTGGAAGGTTATGTCTTGCATCATTCCATGCCATCTTCCAAATCCATTTCTCTGTAAACAGCCTGAATTTCTTTCTGTTTACTCGAACTATTCTATCCATACATCTGATGTAAGACCAATAAAACTATCAGGGTAACAATAAAAAAGTGACTAATAGTTTGGTAACTTAATATGATTGGGTAATAAAAAAATTTTTAATTTCTATATATCAAATATTACAAAAAAATCTAATTCAATGAACAGTTTCATGCTTAAAATTATAAAAAAAGGTAGCCATAACAGCTACCTATTAAATAATGCATACTTGTTTTAGTGTAGTGAAAATATTATTGGTACACTTTCAACAATTTAAATGATGATGAAGTAAAAAATGAAAGTTCAAAATTAGCTAAGAGCTATCTTCATTTATTATAAGAAATCATCTTCTAGATAAGCCTCTGCGCGCTCTTTATCTTCTAGCTTCCTTACTTTACTATGGTAAAATAGCATACTGCTCCCCCCAAATAAAAACACCATTGAAAAGTAAGCTATTTCTTCTGTAATATTAGTAAATCTAAAAAGCATCTCTCCTACTAATAATCCTACCCCTATGCCAATCGCTATGGTTCCGTTTTTCAACAATCTGTATCCTTTTCGCTTTTTTGGAATGAGCATATCGGCATCCATACCGCTTTCTATTAGCGCCATTCTTTCGCGATGCCGCGTCATGACGACCATATAAACTACTCCGAATATAGTTCCGAAAGTAGACACAATAGCTACTATTGGGATGAATTCTTCCATTTTACTGAATTTATTATTTACTAAATTGATTTCAACTACTTTGACAAGGTTAAATCGGTTTTGGTTACATAAATCAGGAAAAAAATTTAAGCATTCCCTTTTAGGGGTATATATTTGTATGACAGGGTGTTAACTAACAGTTCGATAATTACAATTTTTCGATTTATGCCAAACAGTAAACTAGCTTTTTTCAGATACTTATTAATAGATCAAATGCTGCGTGATAAAAGAAAAAAATATCCCAGCAAACAAGAATTACTAGACGCATGCGAAGAAAAGTTTGGTGTACGGTCTGCATCAACCATTGAGAAAGATATAAATGCAATGCGACTAGAATTTGATGCTCCCATTGCTTATAACAAAAGGTGGAAAGGTTATTATTACTCCGATGCTTCATTTAAACTACTTTCTGTAAATCTTTCTGATGAAAATTTAGTAGCACTCGGTTTTGTTGAAAGTTTTTTAGAAGACTTTAAGACCATGCCTATTTTTTCAGAGTTTTCAGACGCAGTAGATAAAGTGCTTGACGGTCTAGAAATTACTAGGAACTTTGGAAAAAATCTAAAACCGGTAAGCAGTTTTATCTATTTAGATAAGTCCCCCTATTTTAAAGGTAGCGATATGCTAAGTAGTCTAATTCAGGCAATTGCTGATCAAAAAATTGTATTGATACATTATAAAAAATTCAATGCTGATACCGACAAAGGCTATACGGTACATCCTTACATTATTAAAGAATTTCAACACTTTTGGTATTTAACAGGCTATGTAGAAGAATATAACGAAGTAAGAACTTTTGGTATTGACAGAATAAATGCTGTGACTTTACTTGAAGAACCTTATAAAGCTTCAGAAACGGTCGGTTTTGATGCAGCTGCTTACTTTGATCATTGTCTTGGTGTTACTACACTAGATGGAAAACCAGAAGAAGTGATACTTTCATTTTCTTCACAAAGAGGAAACTATTTAAAGTCTAAGCCGCTTCATGCTTCTCAACAAGTTATTCTAGATGATGAAAAAGAATTTAGGATTTCGCTAAAACTAATTGTAAACTATGAATTAAAGAACTTGATACTAAGTTATGGTCCTGATGTAAAAGTAATTGAGCCAACTACCTTAAAAGACCAAGTGGTGCATGCCATGCAACTTGCTATAAATAATTATTGAACATTAATATGTCTAGAGAAAAGTTAGTAGCACAATTAAATGAGTACAGTCCTTTTAATGCAGTGGAAGGAAAAATGTTGAGTAAAATGATTGCTTTTGTAAGCCATCATGAAAATTGTTTTTTACGATCAAACCTGAAAGGTCAAGTTACTGGTTCTGCTTGGATCCTAGATTATAACCACCAACATGTATTGCTTATACACCACAGCAAACTAGATAAATGGTTACAACCAGGCGGTCATACAGATGGCAATACTAATGTATTTGAAGTAGCCTTGAAAGAAGCAAAAGAAGAAACTGGCTTACAATCTTTAATTAGCTTCGGTGAAGAAATTTTTGATATTGATGTACATGATATTCCTGAGTATAAAGATGTACCTGCACACCTGCATTACGATATTCGCTTTATTTTTGAAGCTGATTTAAATGAAAAGCCTACAATAAATCATGAATCAAAGGATTGGAAATGGATTCCGCTTCATGAAGTAGAAAATCTGAATAATGAAGAATCGATTCTTAGAATGGTTACAAAAACCTATGAAATTGGTTAATGTACCTTGAAAATCACTACTATTATATAATGAATTACCTAGCACACTTTATACTTTCTTATCCTTCGCCATCGCTTGTAACAGGTAATTTTATAGCAGATTATATAAAAGGAAAAAAATACCTTGACTATCCAGAAAATATACAAAAGGGAATTATCATGCATCGAAAAATTGACTCTTTTACCGATGTACATCCTATTGTAAAACAAAGTACAGCAAGAATCAGGGAAGAACAGGGGAAGTTTTCACCCGTGGTAATAGACATGTTTTATGATCACTTTTTGGCAAGTCAGTGGGAAAACTTCCACACTCAAGAAAACCTTGAAACCTTTTCTCAGAAAGTATATTCCATATTGGATGGTACTTTTGAGCAATTTCCTGTAAAAGTAAAGGCATTCTACCCTTATATGAAAAATGGAAATTGGCTTTTAAGATACGCTACAGTTCAAGGAGTTTGTAGTAGTTTAAAAGGGCTTTATAAAAGAACAGGCGGAATATCTAATATGGATAAAGCTGAAGAAGTTCTACTCGCCAATTATCAAGCATTAAAAGAGGATTTTAATACATTTTTCCCCTTAGTTCAGAAACATATAGAATCTTTTCACCAATAAAAAATCCCTTTTTGTAATATTCAAAAAGGGATTCTTTAAAATGTTTTAATTTAGGTTAGAAATCGTGACCAAGGGTTAAATAAAACATAGGATCTTGTCTGCTATTATCTTCCAAACCCCATGCCACATCAAACTTGGTATAATAGCCTAATAACATGGTTCTTATTCCAGCACCATAACCTACTAAGAATGGATTTTTAAAGTTTTTAACCCGGGCTACAAAGCCAGTTCCAGAAACATCATTCCTTGCATCGATAGTCTCTGTATTCAGTGCATTTTCCCTATTGAAAGGACTCACGCCTGTCCAAGCAGATCCTACATCGGTAAAGCCTACTAATTGTAAGTTTCTGAAAAAGTTAGAAGTGATGGTACCTTTGTAGAAATATTTTAGCAATGGAAAACGCAATTCAGCATTTAACAAGACAAAATTATTACCAGATAATTTATTGAATTTGAAACCCCGCATATTCGTTACAAAATTGATGAATAAACGGTCGCTGTTATTCTGTACAACTTCTCCAATATTATTTTCTGTGCTGTTAAAAAGCCAATTATCCATACCACCCAATAAATATTCTTTTTTTGCCTCGCCTGTAAATTGTCCGTAAGATAATCTAGTTGCAAAAATGAGTGAACGGTGGATCTTTTGATAATTTCTTAAATCGACAAAGAACTGACCAAAACTTCTGTTTTGGCCGTTTTCTCCCAATCCGGTAAAGTTTTCATATTTGATTTTAAAGCGAGTTCCCTCCATCATATTAACTCCCGTAATAATGCTATTATCGTAAATAAACTCAGCATTAAAACCTACATAATTTGTAACTTCATCGGGAACATTTAACCGTGTTAAATCGGTATCTGTAAATCTAGTAGTAGCAAAGAAAGGCTCAAAACTTACCCTACTGGTAATGTTAAATGGATAAGAAATAGACCCTTGAAAAAGATTCATATTATATTTTTCTGTAGAAGTCTCCGCAGGAATTTCAAGATTTCTCCGTTCAAACCTCGCCCTATAATCCAATCTTGTTTTTAAGAATTCATATTCAGCAAATAAATTACTATTGTTCAAATTCGTAACATAGAATATACCTGCGTTTATTTTATGATTTTCCAACACATCTGTCATGGCTACTTCAAAAAGTAAACCCCAACCCCTTTGTGGATCTATTCTAACAGATGTTACAAAATTATCAGCAGCAAACTGTTTCTCATAGGGTCGAGATCTGGTAATCTCCACTTTTTCCTCTGCCTGTTTTTGTTGTTCTTCTATTTTTGTGCGGTACTTGTCTAAGAAACTTTTTCGTTTCCCTTTAGAGAAGGTATCGAATTGGTAATCATCCGTGTCTACTTCATTGCCAACAGAATCTACAGCCGCTTCATTTTCAATAATCGGATTTTCATCAATTGTTTGTTCTACATTCTCAAGAATTTCTTCTTTTCCATCAATAATATTTTCAGTATTTTGATTTAAAGAATCGGGCATTTCTAAAAGTGTTGTATCGATAACTTGTAAGTTATTAATGCTGTCCTCAATCGCTTTAGCTCTTTCTTGAATTCGCTTCAACATCTCTTCTTCTTCCTTTGCTTTTCTTTCTTTCTCTTCTTTCAGTTTTCTTGCCCGCTCTTCTTCAAGACGTCTCCTTTTAATTTCTTGTAAATTTCGAATATCAATGATTTGCTGCCTTCTTGTTTTCCCGGTAAAAGTAGAGGCATCCTTATCAAAGTCTTTAACATGAATAAGTTGTTCGTTCGATTTGTATAGCATTACCGCAAATAAATCCTCTCTTCGTATATCGTAATGATTTACACTTGTCTGGTAATTGGTAAGTTGAATAGATACACTATCTTCAATATCGTACTTATACAATTGTGAAATACCTCTTTGATCACTTAGATACAATACTTCACGATTGTTTAATGCTTTAGGCATTACATCTTTACTCAGAGTATTAGTAAGCCTAGTGAATTTATTGGGAGTTTTGGGGTCGTAAAGAAATATATTAAAGTTATTGGTTATTTCTTCTTCTTTTACACTCTTAATTACCTGAATTGTATCGTCTGGTCTATTTGATGAAAATAGTACTCTCCTATCCCTACCGGGCATATAAGTAGCATCTACATAATCAAATGGATCATTGGTAATTTGAGTAAGTTTTCTATCTCTATAATTATAAGTATATAAATTGTTTTTACCCCGCCATTCAGCACTTAGTATCATATAATTTCCATCTGGCGAAATATCAAGCGACTTTATATTACTGAAACTTCTAAAATGTCTTTTCTCTCTTCTTTTGTTTCCATTCTTCTTCAATTCATAAGAGTGAAAGTAAACCTTGCCATCGCTTGCCCCGAATACTCCTAGTTCATTTCTATCTCTCCATGAAATAAGTGGCATTTCTTCATCCACCTTCTGATTGATCAACCTATAACCACCTTTAAGAATGGTCATTTCTTTTCCTTTCTTCTCTAAATTGCGAATAATGACCTTATATTTTCCACCAATATTTTCTGTATAAGCTAAATACCTCCCATCAGGGCTGATTCTAACCTGATGATAAATTTTCTCTTTTTTGTTCTTTACTATTACTTGGTCATCGGTAGGTCTTATGTGACCATCTTTAATGCTGTTAAATTGTTTATTGTAGTAATTTTTCCAGCCTTTAACAAAGGTCTTAAAGTTTATTCCCAATGTTTGCTGTATACTTTGTTCTTCATTTCTTACAATTCTTGTAAGGTTAAGCACATTAGCAATATTAGATCTTCCATATTCTTCGGCTATGTAATTCCAAATTGATTTTCCAATAAGTCGAGCATCCTCCCCTTCTAAATTGGTAATTTTTTTCATTTTCTTCTTACTTAGCGCATCACGTAAGTAATCGTCCATTTCTACACTCCAACCTTCGGCAATATAACTTGCTGCTCCACCCATGAACCATTCTGGTAAGTTAAGTAAATAAGAATTCTGGAATATTTCCTTAAGGTTGCCACCATACATCATTTCAAAAATCAATATATCTGCAACACCTTGCGCCAATTCGTTTTTAAAGGCTGCTTTGCTTCCTGTAAATGCCAACTCTATTTCTGATCTTACAAAATTGGTTTGGCCTCCTACATCAAATCCTTGGTTATACACACCAATATTACTTTGTTGCAGGTCTATAATTGAATTGTAAATGAGAATTTTGGTCTTATTATAGGGAGAAAAACCAACCATATCTGTAATACGGTCAAAATCTTTTTCAGCGTATTCTGCTGAAAGCTTAGCTATATCGTAACCACCATCGTAAAAGTAAATATCAAAATTTGTCGTAGAAATATAATTCCACTCCATTTTTTTATACTGCACCCTATTTTTACCGAATTGGTTTTCTCTAAATTGAGCAAAGCTTTGTTGCATACTAGAAAGGAGCATCAATATGCCAACAATTAAAAAGCTTTTGTTTTTGCTAATCATAAATTGATTTTGGTAAACTTTGATATGGTTGAAAAATCTATTAGCTGTAAAATAAAAAGTCCTGATCATGATATGGAAAAATATACGCACAAAAAAATACTCAATCAGTCGTAACTAATATACATATTATCTCCACCATATTCAGCCTTTGTCTACAGGACAATCTAATTTCAAATGTAATATTTATTGAATAAACACAGTTGTTTAACACATTCATGAATTTTAAAGTTTGGCTAGTACTTCATTTTTAATCGCATATTTGCGAATTACCCGGTTGATATCTACCAATCCCATTAGCGTTTCCCCATTTAGTAATACCTGTGAAAAATGTTTCGCAAAATAGGGAGCTAATGAAATACCCTTCGCACCCAACCCGTTGAAAATCGCTATATTTTTATATAAAGGATGTAATCCGATAAAAGGTCTTCTATCATATGTAGCTGGTCTAATTCCTGTTAATTGTTCCAATACTTTATATTTTACTGGACTTAGCATCTCTAGTTTTTCTAATAATTTAACACGGGCGTTTTCTGTTATATTTTCACTTAAATCATGGTTATCATAAGTGGCACCTACTTTACAGGTTCCGTCTTTTTGGGGTAAAATCCAACAGCCCCTATTAATAATATGTTTGAATTCAGTATGTTCAAATTTAACCTTCAATAACTCCCCTTTCACTGGTTTGAAAGCCAACCATTTAAAAAAAGGGTTGTTGAATGCACTCTCTACACCATCACAAAAAATAAGTTTGGCAGCTTCTATATGCCTCCATTGTATACTATTTTCCAAAAGCTTTACTGATTCATAATCAAACTCTTGCTCAATAAGTAAATCATTCTTTAAGAGATGCTTCCTGTATGTCTCCAACATTTCTGGAATGGCAACATATCCTGATTTAGTAATACACATTCCACCAAAAGGTGCATGAATGGCATCACTATATAAATCATTTTTAAAACCATTTATATAGGACTCATATGCTGGATCTGCCGCCTGAACCATCCAATTGTTTTGTTTTTCTTGAGAATCAAAAGGCACATAAACATCCTTAGGGTGAAAAAACTTCGTAGCTAAAAATTCCTCAAACTCAGGATAAAATGTGTGCAATGCAGGAAACAAAGTATCTCCATACCATGTTTTCACTAGTTTTCTTCCAGTAATGGGATTAAAAATACCTGCTGCTACTTTAGAAGAACCTTTGCGTTTATTATTCTCTATTACTTGTACTCTACAACCTGCCTTTCTCAATTCATAAGACAATACAGTACCTGCTATTCCTTGCCCTACAATTAAATAGTCAATCTTCATTTCAATTTGTTTTTTGCAGCCGAATCCGGGAAATTTGAAAACTTTCAGCAAAATAATTAATCTGAGCTATGGTCACAATCAAATTTTTTACAAATGGTGGATTCGGTGAAAATACTTATATACTTTCAGATGAAACAAAATCCTGCATCATTATAGACCCAGGATGCTACAGTAAAGTTGAACAAGAAGCACTAAAAAGTTACATTAGTGATGAGCAACTAAAAGTAGAGAAAATTGTAAATACCCATTGTCATATAGATCATGTGTTAGGTAATTATTTTGCAAAAAAATCTTTTGATGCTCCCATTTACATTCCTGAAAATGAAGAAGAAGTTTTGAGAGCAGTACCTACTTATGCACCCATGTGGGGATTTCCAGAATACCAAGAAGAAAAACCCGATCATTTAATTAAAAGGGATGAAAAAATACTAAACTTTGGAAATACTTCACTTCAAATCTTGTATGTGCCGGGGCATTCGCCTGGCCATTTGGCTTTCTATCACAAAGAGCAAGCATTTTGTATTAATGGCGATGTTTTGTTTAGAATGAGTATAGGTCGTACAGATTTACCAGGAGGAAATCACCAGCAATTGTTAGATAGCATCAGTCAGGTAATGTACAAATTACCCGATGATACAAAAATATATTGCGGGCATGGAGAAGCTACGACTATAGGTTTCGAAAAAAAGAATAATCCTTTTGTGAGAGTTGAAGGATAATGTTGCAGAAATTGAACCTTAACACTTAGATGCTCAAACAGAATATACCCAACTTTATAACTTTAGGTAACTTGCTTTGTGGCATGTTTGCAATTAATGCTATTTATTCAAATAATCTGATAGCTGCTTCATGGTTAATTGCTCTTGCCGCCTTGTTCGATTTTGCAGATGGATTTGTAGCCAGAATGCTCAAAGTAAGTTCACCTATGGGAAAAGAATTAGATTCATTGGCAGATATGGTAACTTTTGGATTGGTACCAGCACTACTTATGCTTAAACTCTTCCCAGATCAAACATCAATTTATAGGTTTGGGATGCTGATAATTGCGCTCGCTGCTGCTTGGAGATTGGCTAAATTCAATATAGATACACGGCAGTCAGACTCATTTTTAGGCTTGCCCTCTCCTGCAAATGCCTTATTCATTGGGGCTATACCACTTATTTTTGTACAACAACCCATATTGCAAAGTTGGTTAAATCCCACCGTTTGTTTCTTTATTGCTGTTTTCCTTGCTGTAATGATGGTTGTAGAACTTCCTCTTTTTGCCTTAAAATTTAAACAGTTTGGTTTTTCTGAAAATAAAGTACGCTATATCTTCATAATGGTAGCTATTATTTTATTGGCCTCATTAAAATTCATAGCCTTACCATTAATTGTCTTGTTCTATATTTTACTTTCTCTCATTATTCATTTAACTGCTAAAAGTTCATGAATCTGCAGCAGGCTGCGGCAAAAATGAATCAATTAGGAGAAAAGGGCATTCCTTTCTTTTTCATGATAGATTTTTTGGGTAAAAATGTAATGATTCAATTATTACATGAAAAATCTAAAAATGCTATTCTATTTCATGTTAATAAGTATAGCAATATGCACATTCATGATTTAAATCATGAGAAAAAACCAGTTATGGATTTGTATCCTATGCCTTTCAAAAAATACCATACTGCTTTTAAATATGTTCAATCAAACTTACAACAGGGAAATTCTTTTTTAGTAAACCTTACCTTTCCCACACCTATTAAGGTAAATTTTACCCTCGAAGAAATTTTTTATGCCAGTAATGCAAAATATCGAATTTACTATCCAAATAAATTTGTATGTTTTTCACCCGAAACATTTGTAAGGATTGAATATGGAAAGATTTATTCTAATCCAATGAAAGGTACTATTTCTGCCAATATTCCCGATGCTACAACAAAGATTTTGACAGATCAAAAAGAATTAGCTGAACATACTACCATTGTAGATTTGATCAGGAATGATTTAAGTATAGTAGCCACCAATGTTCGAGTTGAAAAATTTAGATATGTTGAAAAATTAACGACCAATCGAGGGCCAATTTTACAGGTAAGTTCTAGCATCAGTGGTACTTTACCAAATAATTACACTAAGAAAATTGGCTCCATTATTTCTAAGTTATTACCTGCAGGTTCAATTTCAGGAGCTCCTAAACCAAAAACACTGGAAATAATTCAAAATGCCGAAGGATATAATCGCGGATTTTATACTGGGATATGTGGCTTTTTTGATGGTCAAAACTTAGATAGTGGCGTAATGATCAGGTTCATAGAAAACACCAAAAATGGAATGATATTTAAAAGTGGAGGTGGTATCACAGCTTTCAGCGAAGCACAAAAGGAGTATGATGAATTAATCGCTAAAGTCTATTTACCTTTTGCTTAAAAAATGACTTTATGTTATCTATTACATAATTTTGAGCATTACGGTCTAATCCTGGAAATAAGGGAAGACTCAACGTTTCAGCAGCAATTTTTTCACTAACTGGATAATCCCCTTCTTTATAACCTAAAAAATAATATGCCTTTTGTAAATGGGGTGGTTGTGGATAATGGATGGCTGTTTGTATTCCTTTTTCCTTTAAATATTGTTGTAACTCATTTCTAAAAACAGTTCTAACTGCATAAATATGCCAAACTGCTTCAGCTTTTTCTGAAATTACAGGTAACGTTAAGCCTGAAACGTCGCTCAAAGATTTAGCATAATAATTTGCCAATTTCCGTCTCTCTTCATTCCAATCGTTTAAAAAAGGCAATTTTTCGATGAGAAATGCAGCTTGAATTTCATCCATTCGTGCATTTAAACCCACTTCTTCAAATGCATATTTTTGTGAAGATCCATAATTACGCAGCCGCCTTAAACGTTCAGCAATTTTTTCATCATTGGTACTGATTGCTCCTGCATCACCCAATGCTCCCAAGGTTTTTGAAGGATAAAAACTACAGGCATTTACATGCCCAAATGTACCTGTCCTTTTCCCATTATAGGTTGCTCCAACTGCTTGTGCATTGTCTTCTATAATCCATAAATTATGGTCTTTTGCAAATGATTTTATTGCATCCATTTGGCAAGGATTCCCATATAAATGCACTGGCATTATTGCTTTGGTTTTACTGGTTAATGCTTTTTTACATAATGCTACATTTAAATTACCAGTATCTATTTCTACATCTACAGGAACAGGTTTGGCTCCAGTGTTGATCACTGCTAAAAAACTTGCGGCAAAAGTATGGGCTGGCACTAATACTTCGTCCCCTTTCCCAATATAAAGCGCCATGAGTGCCAATTGCAAAGCTTCTAATCCGTTAGCTACGCCTATTACATATTTACACCCTAAATATTCTGCAAAAGCATTTTCAAATTGCCTTAACTTTTCACCCAATACAAACCAATTACTTTTAAGTGTGGCTGTAAAAGCTGTTCCCAAAGCCTGTGACGTTTGTTCGTGCACTTTTTGTAAACTATAAAATGGAACTTTTATATCTGCCAAAAGAAACTAGCTTAAATATTTAAATCCTTCAATTTGAAATGGAAATCAATATTAATTTTTCCCTCCAATTTGTTCTCCAGTATTTCTTTTTTGATCTAAGAAAGAAGCAAGACGGTCTGCCACATTTTTCCTGATGTTGCTATAAAACAAATTGTAATCGAAAATGTGGTAATCTCCAGAAAGTGGAATTTTGTATTTAGGTGCTTTAGGTTTGCTAATTCTTAAAACCCCATTAATAAGTTGTGCATCAGTTAAAGCCTTATCTATATGCTCAAATTTTTCGGGTTTTCTTACAAAACGGGTCGCGCCTATATTCAAATCTTTGGGGGCATAAGTGCTGTCAACTAGCCAATTAAGGGGATTTACCACTACAAAATCTTCATTTTTATTCTTTATAAACTCATCTCCATAATTCCCTAGAGAAGTAATGTCATTTTTCACATAGTAAGGGTATTTTTTACCTTTTTTCTTATAGGAATTCCAAGAAACCAAACAACCCGTATCTGTAGCTTTTCTTGCAGGTTTCACATCTTTAAATTCTTTCATTTTTATATGCGGAACTGTGGCGGCATTACCGATTAAGTATGCAGCTACTAATTGGTCGAAGAGTGGTTTTCCGTCAAAAAAATCTTCCAATAAGCGCAAACCATGGTAACTACCTTGGCTATGCCCTGCAATAATGATTGGTCTTCCATTATTTTCATATTCTAAATAATATTCAAAAGCAGCTTTTACATCTTCATAGGCTTGATTAAAAGTGGAAGTACGTTTCTTATTTTTTGCCTTCTTTAAGAAAGTTATGAGCGTTACTTGCCGATATCTTGGCGCAAATACACGACAAGAACCATTAAATACAGAGGCCTGATTCAATACCACAAAATCAGTTCTTTTATTAAATCTCTTTGCGTCTATTCGTGCATTACGCATGGTAGATAAGCTTAAAGCAGTAGTTGGATGTATGTAAAAAACATCAGCAACAGCAGTTGATTGGTTATTAGAAAAATTAGATTCTTTGGGTGTAAAATCGGCCCAATCATCTACTTCTGGGTGAGCAGCCCAATATCTTTGATTACTATAATCTGGTGCTAGAGGTATTTTCTGTCCTAACGCATCTTGGGTATACACACTTAAAACAAAGAATATAAAGAAACAAACCTGCCATATATTGCGCTGCATAATTGAGTACTATAGTTGAAAAAATACATTTCTCCTGTTTTGGGAGGTAAGGCAAAATTGATGTAATTTTAGGAACAATCCTATCATATGCTGCCCTAAATAAAGAGATACATGCAAGATCTTACCGTTACATTAGTTCAAACGAAACTTTACTGGGAAAATGTTCAAGCAAACTTAAATGAACTAGAAGAAAAACTTTGGACGGTGCATCAAAAAACTGATTTAATTATATTACCTGAAATGTTTAATACAGGTTTTAGCATGGATGCTCAAAGGTTAGCTGAGCCTATGAACCTTACTACTACCAAGTGGATGAAACAAATGGCTGCACAAAAAAAAGCTGTTATTTGTGGAAGTTTCATTGTAAAAGAAAAGGAGAACTATTTCAATAGATTGCTATGGGTAGAACCCAATGGTACTATTCATCATTATGATAAAAGACACCTTTTTAGAATGGCAGGTGAGCATAAACATTTTGCTGCTGGGAGTAAGAAAATAGTAGTCTCTCTGAAAGGCTGGAATATTTGTCCTTTGGTATGTTATGACCTGCGTTTTCCTGTTTGGAGTAGGAACACAAACAATGGCTATGATTTATTATTGTATGTAGCGAATTGGCCAGCTGCCCGCCAAAGCGCATGGAATACTTTATTACCTGCTCGTGCTGTAGAAAATCTATGTTATACGATTGGTGTAAATCGCTGTGGAGAAGATGGTAAGGGAATTGCCTACCAAGGAGACTCAAGTGTTCATGATTATTTAGGCAACAATTTGCTACATATGGGTAATGAAGAAAGCATATCTACTGTTTCACTTAACAGAGAAAAGCTGATGCGATACAGGCAAAAATTTCCTGCTCACGAAGATGCTGACGGATTTGAGATTATAGGCTAAATTGAAAGAATAATTAAATAGGAGCATTTTTAAATGTTAAGTCTTCATAAACTTCATTCAAGTTTATGTAAGAATCTAATGAAGTAACTTCAAGCCTATTGTTTAGACCTTCCACTCTTTTGATACCCCATAAATCGCCTTGTTTCGAATAAATATCTACCAAAGGGTTATACTGGTCTATTAGTATGTATTCTTTTAATGAGGGAATTTGTCTATAAAAATAAAATTTATCACCACGATCATATGCCTCCGTAGATTTTGACAATACTTCAAAGACAACTGTAGGATTGACTACTGAAGAAACCTCACTTTGTGATTTTTCAAATTCACCACATATTACCATTATATCAGGATATAAAAATTTATTAGAAGCTTCGACGTGTAATTTCGCATCACTATTGAGTGGTTTGCACCCTTTCTTTTTTTCTCTTAATATATTTTTAAATAAAGCAAAAACATTTCCACTGATAATTGAATGCTCAATCGTACCCCCAGACATTGCTACTACAGTACCGTTGTGATATTCATGCCGAATACCTGTAGTCTCCTCTACATTAATGTAATCTCGATAAGATAGATTAGTCAATTTTTGAGCTTCCATACAATAAAGTTACTGTGAATTATATTCAAAAGCCATATTTTAAGAAAAGCATTACTACAAATACCAAAGTTAAAATAAGCACTGTAATACAAATTTTACTGACTAATTGATTGGTTTCTCCTGAATATTTTAAACCTGCCCAAATGAAATATATATAAGCTGCAATTGGATAACAGGCTAAGAATAGAGCTGTAATCTGTTCATTTAGAAAGTATAGCATAACACCACCCAAAAAAATGACAGATGTTCCCAGTTTAATGTGGAAATTCTTAAAAAATGGAACATAGGAATGAATATCAAACCTTGCTTTTTCTTCATTACTCATCGTGTTATACCCAGATAAAATGTATTTTGCATTATTTACCGTAAGGATAAATGCCATTCCTATAAAAAGTAAACCTGTTAAAATAATGAGGTACAGCATGCTTATAAGTATTTAAAGAATATAAAAAAAATACAAGTTGATAGTGAGCCAATGATTGTTTTTTGAACCCTATCCTATATGTAGCGATTTTAAGAATTTACTTACAAAACATGCTTTATTTTTTCCTAATTGATATAGAATTCTAATTCTATTATGATATCTAAAGATTTTTTTCGTACTATAAACCCGAAAAGTATTATTTGATAAAAGCTTTTAAAACCACCTATCTTAAAAAAATTCAAATTTTATTGAAACATTTTGTAATAAGATTATAAAAACTGCAACTAACCGGTTATCTGTTCACTTAAATTTTTGTTTATGACAAAGAACAAATTAAATTTTAGTCCTCAGTTTTTATCAAATGTTTCACCTGCAAAAAAAAGTCCTTGGAAATTTATTGCTATCGGGGCAACAGGTTTGTTATTCGTTTTCTTAGTTTTTTCTACTTTCCAAATTGTGTCGCCAGGGCAAGTAGGGGTTGTAACAAAGTTTGGCGCAGTACAACAGGAAATATTACCAGAAGGTATCCACCTGATTAATCCGATAGGTACAGAAGTAATTGCCATCAATGTTAGGATACAAAAAATTGAAGCAGATGCGACTGCCTCATCTAAAGATTTACAAAATGTAACATCGAAAGTGGCACTTAATTTCTTTTTATCTAAAGAAAAAGCCAATACTATTTTCCAAGAATTAGGAATAGATTACCGCATTACAATCATAGAACCAGCTATACAAGAATCTATAAAATCGGCAACCGCTGCTTATACTGCTGAAGAGTTAATCACAAAGCGCCCTTTAGTGAAGCAAGATGTATTTGAGAGCATAAAGAGTCGATTAGAAAAAAACAACATTATTGTTACAGATTTTTCTATCATCGATTTCAATTTTACAGAAGAATTTGACAAAGCCATTGAGAAGAAACAAATTGCCGAACAATTGGCACTAACCGCAAAAAACGACCTAGACCGAATAAAAACAGAAGCACAGCAGGCCTTGGCAAAAGCAGAAGGCGAGGCTAATGCTAAACTTGCCATTGCTAAAGCGCAGGCAGAATCTCAAAAACTATTAAAAGAATCGGTTAACGATGAGATTTTACAATTAGAAGCAATTGAAAGATGGGATGGAACATTGCCTTTAGTAATGGGTGAAGGTGGAAATAGCAATGCTTTTTTTGATATTGTAGGAGCTATGAAAAATGGGAAATAATGAAGGTCATAACTTTATGAGGTTTCTAAAGCCTCATAAAGTTATTAAGTAAGATGCTTCAACCCTTTAATTTTCTATAAGCAAAAAGTAAAAGTAAGGCACCACCTATGGCAATTAAAAAGCTGCGGATATTAAAACCTGTAACATCCCCAAACCCTAACATAGTGCCGATATAACCTCCCACTACTGCGCCTACAATTCCGATTAGTGTTGTAACAATGAATCCACCAGGATCTTTACCCGGCATGATCCATTTGGCTAAAATTCCCGCAATAAGTCCGAAAATTATCCATGAAAAAATTCCCATAATCTTTATAGTTTATTTTGTATAAATTTATCTGGATTCAATATAATAATTTTTAGTATATCGCGCTGGTCACTTCGCTCGAAGAAGCAAAACGCCCGTTGAATTTGCTTCAATATCCTTTCGATTCATCCGCTGCTTTCTAAATTGACCTTTCACAAACATTTCTGCTTGGTCTTTATAATGTGGGCTCATAACGTTACCAGATTGACCAGTGGGTAAAATACTTACCGAATTTTCGTAATCTCCAAAATCAATGATCCTACGCATCGCTGGTCCCCAAGTAACTTTGTAATTACCACTATTATTCCAGATAAATCCTTGATTATTGATTACCTCAGTTGCACCACTAACAGGAAATGGCCCAACATTAAAAAGTGTTCTTAATGCCTCTACTTTACCCAAAGGATGTGGATGCTCAATACTATGAACTTGTTGCCATTGCCAAGCTTTCATGTCTTCGCCAAGTTGTGCTGAAAGTGAAGTAATGGCTTCTTTGTATGCTTCTGTAAAAATATAGTTTCTACTTTCTTTTATTTTATCTGTGTTGATATTATCCCACCAAGAAGCGGAATCATTGGCTACCAATACTTGGTTGGTTCGGCGAGATAGAAATGTTTTAAGGTAGTTTTCAAAATCTTTATCGCCTATTTCATCTACCATAGCTTGGTAGAATACTAAATAATAAACTTTATGAAATAAAACAGCTGCATTACTATTGATTTGATGGTTCCCATCCCAACTTTTCAATAATTGTAACCCTGCTTTCTCTTGAGGTGAAAGTCTATCGGTAGTATTTTCTATTACCTTAACTATTTCTTGGGCAATTTGTGGATAAACTGGAGAAGCATCATCTAGCATCATTTCTTGTGTTTTTGCTATGTTCCAACTGTCATCCGCTTTTAATAATTGAACAATTCTTTCTGCCCTATCTCCTGGAATGTAATAGCCATAATGATATACATTTTGCATTGAATCGGGTTGGTTATTAGCTGAGTAAACAAAACCAGTTGGTGGATTTTCAGATTTTGGATTGTAGGTAAAATCATAAAAACCTTCTACTTCATCTTTTCCACTTGTTCCATCAAGAATAAATTTCGGATTTACATGTGTAGGTCTTTTGGGTAATTTAGCTGATGCCCACCAAGCTATATTTCCATCAACATCTCCATACATCACATTTAAACCTGGTGCATGTATTAAAGAAGCAGCATCTCTAGCAGCATCAAGACTATTTGCCGTCATTAATCTGTAAGTCGCCTCAAGTCCCTTGGATAAAAATTGGGTATAAACCCACCATGTACTTACAGGTTTTTCAGTGGGTAAATCTTTTAACACCTCATTCACTAATGGACCATGCCTTGTTTCCTTTACTTCAAGCTCAATAGGTTCACTATCCTTTACTTTTATTGTTTCTTGCCTTGTTTTCATTTTTTCCCAATGATCATCTACCCAGACCTCATTGTCATTATCAGGATTGATTTTTTCATAGTACAAGTCAATATCATCATTTTCAAACATAGTGAGCCCAATACCATGATGTTGGTTATGCCCTACCATGGGAAAGGGAACACCAGCCAAAAAATTTCCATAAAAACTGAACTCTGGGGTTTCTATGTGGGCTTCATACCAAACAGAAGGTTGCGCAAAACCTATGTGGGTATCATTTGCCAATAACACTTTTCTACTCGCCGTTTTTTGTGGTGCGATTACCCAGCTGTTACTTCCTAAAAATGGAGCTACGGGCACACCATCTAAAATACGAGTAATCGTTTCGCTAACCGAGGAAACGGTCTCCAAAGGAGCCAAAGAATCAGTAGTTAATAAGCTGTCTTTTTGTTCAATAAATGTCGGGATTTGCATAGAACTATTATCCCAATGCAAGACTAAATCTTTCACATAATCTTCTCCATGCTGAAGGGCTATTTTTTCTAATAAGGGTTCTGTTCGAAATGCTTGTGCGAAGCTAAATGCCATGTAACCAATGCTATTATGTACATCCGTTAGCGAAAAGGATGATGGAGGAATTCCTATTATTTGAAATTCTGCTGGCAATGCTCCATTTTCAATATAAGTATTAATGCCTTCTAAATAAGCTTCTGCCAATGGTAAATAATCGCTTTTTTGATCATAAATCTCTTTTACACTTTCTTTGGAGTGTTGAGCAATGCCGAGCGTACGGAAAAATTTATCTGTCTCAATAAAGTCCTTTCCTAAAATTTCAGAAAGTCTACCAGCTCCCACTCTCCGGAGCATTTCCATTTGAAAAAGACGGTCTTGTGCGTGAACATAACCTAAAGCTGTAAAGGCATCTTTTTTATTACTTGCATAAATGTGTGGAATTCCAAACTCATCGAATTTCACTTGTACATCTTCATTAAGGCTAGATAATCCTATTTCTCCATCGTATTGCGGTTTTTGGTATTGTAACCAGCCAAAGCCTGCCCCCGCCCCTATAATGACAAGAATAATTAGGATAATAAATAGTGTTTTTAGAATTTTCATATTATCGTTTGTGTTGCAATTTCTGATAAGTAAGTTAAGCTAAATATTTTTTGAAATAAATATAGTTTCCTGCTTACTTTGAAAATTACTATAAATTGTAAAAAAGCTTGAGATAATCCATGGTGAAAAATTTCTTAAAAAGTCTCTTTTTATTAGTCTCTATTACAATCACAATAATATCTTGTGGAGGAAATGACTTAAACGGCATTACTTTTTTTTCTGCAGTAGCCGGAGCATTTACTATTAATGCGGATGAAGAAAACCGGATTTTACCAGGAGATTTTATTTGGGTAGAAGCTTTAGCTACAGATGATAATAACCAACTTTTATTAGATACTTTTAACCTTGCCCAAAGCGATGTTGAAAGCATTTTGCCAGAAACCATTGATCTTACTGTAATAGATACAGATGCAAATTGGCGATTTCTAAGAACGGTACAGGTATTTATGTATAATAGTACAGGTGACGATAGTTTGCTGATAGCTAGACTTGATACCATACCCACCAATATAAACGAGGTAATCTCTCTCAATACCAATAATGAATCGATACGTACTTTCCTTTTTCAAGGCGATTTCCAATATAAAACTTTATTAGAAATAAGAGATACCGTAAAAACTGTTTATAATTTTGAATTGGATGGAATCAATAGGGTGTCTGGTGGGATTTAAGTCATTTTATCTATCTATTGAAATGTAAAAAAACCTAATGAATTAGCTTCACTAGGTTAGTATTGATTAAATAATAAAGAATAGATTTTATAGTCTAATTAGCTTCAACAGCACCAATATCACATAAACCACTTCTAGTTTTACCCCTTTGATCTATGTCCATACAAGCATCTGGATGGTCAATACCAGGTACCACTCCAGCAGCTTTATCAATTAATGGACTATTTTCATTAGGAATATGGACCCAAGTATCATTTATATAGGTAAGATCTCCCAAATCAGGGAAAATAAAATCTGTAGAACCATTAGCCGGACGAATATCAGGCCATGATGGATTTCCATTAATAACTATACCTGAAGGTAAAATATCAATAAAATTACCTCCCAAAGAATAAAAGTTAGTTCCCTCAAAGTCTCCATCAAAAAAAGCTGTATTTAGAAATGTAAGACTATCACCTTCGTTAAATACCCCACTTAGAGAGTTATGATGCGAAACTGTACTACTTCTTAAAGATAACTTTCCACTATTGTAGATGCCGACACCTTCAAATCCAGAACCCTGAAAAATATTACTACTGATAGTACTATTTGTTATAGAAACTTTACCAGTAGCTGTATTATGTATACCTGCCCCACTTATATTATACCCTTGTTCTGAGCCAGAAGTGTTTTTTACTATTGCAGTGTTCTCAATACTTAACCAATCTTGATTGTAAATTCCTCCACCAGAACCCCAATCACATTCATTTTCTTCAATTATACATGATTTAATTGTGAGTTTTCCATCAAAATTTGCAATTCCACCTCCATAAAAACTAGTAATATTCTTCTTTAAATTTACATTTGCTAATGTAACACCTAATCGACTACCTTCCATAAAAATACCACCGCCAGAGGGAGGATGATTTATAAATCCAACTGAAAAAGCTGACCCACCAGTAATAGTTAGATCTTTAATGTTAATAACAGCCACATTATTTTCAGTTTGAATATAAATAGTTGAAAAATAAGACTGTTGATCACTTGCTTTTATTATTGTGCTATTCATACCTGTTCCTTCTATATCTATTAGCAATCCATTTTTTATTACTAAAGGACTATCTAGTACATAGGTTTCTGATCCAAGCTGTATTAAATAACTAAATTTAGGATTGGCATTTACTTGTTGTATGGCAGCCCTAAATGAACAATTACCATTGGCATCTTCACATCTGGAATCTGTTAAATTAGCATCTGGAGTATCATCTGGAGTATTCACTATGAACTCAGGATTATTTTCAGGGTCAGATATAGAGTCAAGAATCTCTTCACAACTTATTACAAAAGGTAAAGTGAAGATTATTAATAATATCAGTTTATATTTTAGAACATTCATAAATATTTCAATATAAAGTTTAAACAAATTCAATACTTTATACAGAGCAATTGAAATAGGTAAACAAAACAAATTCAACCATTCTTTGAAATCTAATGATATAAGAAAGCTATTTATGATGCAATGTGCATTTTATGAAAGTCCAATACCTTAACATTGGATTTGATTAATAGGATGTGAGGGCATTTAAATGTTATGCCAATAATTAATTATAGTAGAAAAAATAGATTCGGATTTCACTTAAAAAGAAGGGAAGTTTAAATAAAGTTATTATTAAATAATTAAACAGTTAGTCCAGTAAAAAGTAAATGGAAAGACAAAACTCAAAAGATTTATTCAAAGGGGCATTTTTTGGAATGTTTGATAAAAATGGTGAACCTATCCATGAAGGTGATTCGGTACAGTTTTACCATAAAGGAAAATCGGTTATCTGTAAAGTTATATATGTACCTGATTGGGCCATGTTTTGTCTGCAATGGCCAGATGGTTATAAAAATAAATTTCCCATGAATCCGGAAAATTACGAGGTAGTGAAAGAGCGTAAATAAATATACGCATCTCTAATGTTGTAGATTTCTCAAACTGTATGGCAGAGCAAAACAAGGCTAAACAAAAAATTGGGAATCGTTGAAAAAATTCATGCCATTGCCCCAATCATTACTTCAACAGAAACAAAATACATGGAGGATAAAAATTTAGCTACCAGCATTGTTATCTTACCAATAAATATAAATGACGAGAAAGATATAAAACTGAAATTTAAGCTAAAAAAAGAAGATGGCATTTGGAAAGTTTTAAAACATAAAAAAATATAATCTCTAAAATATTATACTGAATTCATCCTACCCATGATATAAATCATAGTTGAGCTTCTTACACTAACTTTTTATTCCATTGTTTCCACCAATGTTGTAAAGCAAGTACACCCCAAACTTGATTTTGGTCAAAATTCATTGTATTGGCAATAGTATTTTTAAGGGATTCCGTATATGCTGTTCTGAATATTTTTTGTTCAGCGACCATCGATTTATCTAAACAGGTTTCTTCTATCCAGTCTTTCAATTCATTTTTATAACCCCTTGCTAGTGGTACATCAAAACCCTGTTTAGGTCTTTTATACAATGCCTCAGGAAGTAAAGGTCTTACAGTATCTTGTAAAATTCGCTTCTTCATATTCCCTTTAATTTTATAAGATACTGGTTGATTAAAAGCGAATTCTACTACGCGATGATCCAAAAATGGGACTCTCACCTCAAGGCTATTTCGCATCGACATGCTATCAACTTTGTGAAGCATATCATTCGGAAGTAACATCTTCACATCATTCAACAACACTTCATTAATGTCTCCATCTTTTACATCACTAATGAGAGAAGCTTTTCTTCTTTGGTATTCTTCTTGGTCAATTTGTGCTAAAAATTCTGGATGCAACATATTGGTAACCTGCGCTTCTGTGGCCCAAGAAGCTAAGAACCAGTATCTTTCCTCGGCAGTTAATTTTAAGGTAGAAGCCAAACGATGCATACGCCTAAACTGGTTACCCCAATAGGTATTACGAGATTTGGGCAGTTTATCTAAAACTGGCTTTATTTGCCCAAGGGCACTTACTAATACCCCTTTTTGCCTTGCTTTCAATTCGCCCATGTACTTGTGGTAACCAGCAAAAACTTCATCTGCGCCATCACCAGATAGGGCTACTGTCACTTTTTTTCTTGTCTTCTTACTTAATATGTAAAATGGCAAAGCAGAAGAATCGGCAAAAGGCTCTGCATAACCATCTAAAATATCGAAGATATGTTCAAAATAATCATCAGTATGGAGGTTAAATACAGTATGATTGGTTTTATATTTTTTGGCCACCATATTGGCATAGCGTGTTTCATCGAATAACGGTTCATTTTTAAACCCGATAGAAAAAGTATTGAGTTGATCCGTATACTTACTAGCCAATGCGACTACTGTAGAAGAATCTATTCCTCCACTTAAAAATGCACCAAGGGGCACATCAGAAATCATGCGTTCCTTTACAGCTTCCTTCAATAAATCTAGCAATTGAAATTTAGCCTCTTCATAATTATTGAAGGTCTTATTTTCATTGTAAAGGATTTTTGGAGTATACCAGGTGTTAATTGATACTTCCTTATTTTTAATTATCAAGTAATTCCCCGGCATTAATTTCTTTACCTCTTTAAAAATAGTGTGGGGTGCAGGCACATAATTCAGTTGTAAGTATTGAAATACGGAAACAGGATCTGTACTCACTTCTAAATTATACGCCAGTAAGGCTTTCATTTCAGAGGCAAAAACCAGTTTGTCTTCATCATAAGCATACAACAAAGGTTTAATACCAAATCGATCTCTCGCTAAAAAAAGACTGTTTTCCTCTTTATCATAAATAGCAAATGCGAAAAAACCATTGAGCTTATCTAAGCAAGCCGTACCATATTGCATGTATAATTTTAGAAGTACTTCAGTATCAGACATGGACTGGAATGTATGCCCTTTAGCTTCTAACTCCGCTTTTAAAACTTTGTAATTGTAAATTTCCCCATTGAATACAATCGTGTAACGTCCGCTTTCATCACTCATAGGTTGATGCGCTTCGTGGCTTAAATCTATAATAGAGAGACGACGATGACCTAAGCCAGCATAATATTCATTATACAATTTGGCAAAGTCTGGTCCACGGTGTTGTAATTGCTCGTTCGATTTATGGGTGTTAATGGTAAAAAATCTGCCGACTTCATTAAAAGCATAAATACCGGTTATACCGCACATAGCATTGATAGTTTAAAAAATAGTACTGGTTGCAGAACGAATATAAAAATATGATATTTCCTAGAAGGAAAATAAGAACTGCTCTTTTATAGTTCCTTACTAATTAAAGCAACCGCATGGGCAGCTACTCCGTCTCTTGTGCCAACAAATCCTAATTTCTCTGTAGTGGTTGCTTTTATCGAAACATCTTCTTCAGGGATATCCATTACGGCTGCCAAACATTGCTTCATGGCTGGAATGTGCGGATTCACTTTAGGAGCTTGTAAGCAAACGGTTGCATCTATATTCTGCACTTCATATCCAGCTTCCCTTAACATTTTCATCACATCTTTCAATAGAATTTTACTGTCTATTCCTTTATACTTTTTATCCTGATCAGAAAAATGGAAACCTATATCACGCATATTGGCAGCACCAAGTAAGGCGTCACAAATCACATGTATCAAAACATCGGCATCTGAATGCCCTATAGCTCCATGCGTGTGTGGAATTTGAATGCCTCCTAGCCAAAAATCTGCTCCTTCTACCAATCGGTGAACATCATAACCTTGGCCTACCCTTATTTTCATAATAATTGAGTTTTGTACTTATTACGCCAGCAAAATAAGTCATTCTCACTCTATTTTCACAAAGTCAATAAATGTAATAATTTCTTAATTTCACTTTATAAGCTCTTAATACTTAGCGAATTATTCCTAGATTTACAATGTTCTAAGTAACCGAAACTACAACTACTTCAAATATGAGAAATTTATTTATTGCATTATTTTTACTCATTTTATGCACAGGATGCCCTTATGAATCTCAAGTTCCCATCAGTAAAAAAGGGCAAATTTTTGTAGAAAGTCTTGTAGGTAAATGGCAACGCCAAGATGAAAGTCAGAACTATTATCTAGTGGAAAAACTGGATGAAAAGTCTTATAAAATTGCTGAAAATGCATACAATGAAGATATTGAAAGCTTTGAAGTTACCCTTTACAAGGGCTACATTTCAATTGTAGAAGATGAATATTTCTTCAATGTTACTCAATATAAGCCCAATGCAGAAGCTAATGCAGGTAATGACATCATGATTGCGGCAAAACCCTCTTTTTATTTATATAAATTAGAGGTAAAAGACGATCATTTTATCATGCATCCGTTATCTAATTATATCAAAGAAGAATTTGAAAAAAGTGCATCTTTAGAAAAGTTCGTTGAGAAACATATGGATCTGAGCTTTTTTTATGGTGAAGAAGAAAAATTCGTTCGATTAGAAAACGAATAATCAATTCACAATTTTTTTCGTCCCTTTGATTACTATGCATTTGTAAGTACGAATTGCAAGTTTCAGCTATATTTGCAACAATGAAAGTAGGGATATTTTTTGGTGGCCCTTCCCGAGAACGGGAAGTATCTTTTGCTGGAGGCCGAACCGTTTATGACAATCTGAATAAAAGTATTTTTGAGCCAGTTCCCATTTTTGTGGATAGCTTGGGTAATTTCATTCTGCTCGACTGGCAATACATTTATAAAGGAACTATCAGGGATTTTTATCCACCTGTAGCCTTTATACCAGACTCGCCGAACCATTTCCAAGTTTACATAGAATCACTCGGAAAGTTAAGTCAAACCGATATACAAAATATTGCTTCAGAAGTGGGAAAACCCATAGAACCTTCGGCATTCAAAGATTTATTCGATTTTGCTTTTTTATGCCTGCATGGTCCCTATGGAGAAGATGGCAGTTTACAAGGTTTGTTGGAATGGTATAAAATTCCCTATTCTGGTTCGGGTATTTTACCTTCAGCCATAGGAATTAACAAAATTACGCAAACAGCACTTTCCAAAAGCCTTTCCTTTGCTAAACCTGTCAATAAAATTATTAGTAAAGACGCCTGGCTTGCTGTAGATAAAAAATCTTTTTTTGATGAATTATTAGCGTTGACGGACTTGCCTCTTGTCGTTAAAGCTGCCCAACAAGGCTCTTCTATTGGTGTTTCCATCATAAAAGAAAACGACTTCGATGCCTTTATTAAAGCAGTAAATAGGGCATTATTTGTCGAAGAAATTCAATTTGATGCTTGGCAAACATTCAATGAACAAGGTAAAATTGCCTACATTCAAGAAATGATAGACATTAGACAGGGTATAGGTTTGCCTGTCTTTTTCTCCCTAAAGGCTTCACTAGGAGACATCGAACTGGTTTATCACCCTGAGGATTTACTCCAAAAATTGAATGGACACTTTGCTTCATCGAAGGAAACAGTAGTATTACAATCTCGCGATAGTGAAGAAGCCGTACTCTTTGAATCTTTTATCCACGGGCAGGAATTTTCTTGTATCGTAATACAAGATGAAAATGGGGAACCAGTTGCCTTACCTCCAACAGAAATCATTAAGTTCGACGAAGTATTCGATTATCGTTCTAAATACCTACCGGGTATGTCACGTAAGTTGACCCCTGTGAATACTTCCATTGAAAATATCAGGAAAATCCAACACGAATGTTGCGATATGTTCCACAAACTTAAATTTAATGTATATGCCCGTATAGACGGTTTTCTTTCCCCAGAAGGCGAAGTATATTTAAATGATCCTAATACAACTTCAGGCATGATGCCTTCTTCCTTTTTCTTCCATCAGGCGGCAGAAATTGGTTTAGATCCATCACAATTTCTCACTTTTATTATCAGAACCTCAATAGCTGAGAGGGTAAAAACGGGTAAAAATGGGCATGAGCTGAAAGTAATGTTGGCACAGCTTGATGAAAAAATCAACCATCTACAGCAAGCAAAGAAAGATAGAATTAAAGTTGCTGTTATTATGGGTGGCTATTCTTCAGAAAGGCATATTTCTATTGAAAGTGGAAGGAATATTTATGAAAAAATAGCTGCCTCAGAAAAATATGAGGCAATTCCAGTCTTTCTTACAGGTAGTAGCCAACAGCATGAATTGTACCTTACTCCTATCAATATTATGTTGAAAGACAATGCTGACGACATAAAGGATAAAATTGCCAAAGCATTAAAAAATAAAAAGCATGCAATTTTAAAGGAAAACGTAGAGAGAGCAGAAGAAATAACCAGAAAGTATGTGGGCAAAGCATTGCTAGAACCTGAACTTATTGATTACGACAGACTTAAAACTTTATGCGATGCAGTATTTATCGCTTTACATGGTAGACCAGGAGAAGATGGAGAAGTACAAAAAGAACTAGATGCTAGAGGAATTCCTTACAATGGATCAGGTCCAGAAAGTTCTTCGATAACTATAGATAAATATAAGGCCAATGAAATTTTAAAATCTAATGGGATTTTAGTGGCTGATCACCGCTTAGTTTTTCAGGAAGAATGGGAAAAAGATAAAGAAACACTTGTTACGACTTTAGAAAAGCAGTTCAGCTATCCATTAATAGCCAAACCTTCTGACGACGGCTGCAGCTCAGCAGTAAAAAAAATAAAAAACAGGGAGCAATTACAGGCCTACATGGAGTTGATGTTTAGAAATAGTGACCCTATTCTTACTAGCCAGGCAAAAATATTACAACTACAAAAAAATGAAGAGTTTCCTTTTAAAGGATATTTTTTAGTGGAGGAATTAATTGGGCAAAAAGATGCAGATCATTTTTTAGAAATTACAGGAGGTCTTCTTACTCACATGAAAAATGGTGAAACCAATTACGAAGTGTTTGAACCTTCAGAGGCATTAGCCAGTGGAGATATCCTTTCTTTGGAAGAGAAATTCCTAGCAGGTGAAGGACAGAATATAACACCAGCAAGGTTCAGTAAAGTGAAGGAAGAAAATAAAAGGATTTCTGCTTCGGTTAGAGAAACTTTACAAAAAACAGCTTCTATTTTAGGCGTACAAGGTTATGCGCGTATAGATGCTTTTGTACGTATCTATCCCAATAAAATAGAAACCATTATTATTGAAGTAAATTCATTGCCAGGGATGACACCTGCCACTTGTATTTTTCACCAAAGTGCTATTAATCAATACAAACCATACGATTTTATTGATCGAATTTTGGAATATGGTATAGCTAGAGAAAAAGTCCATTTGGCATAATCTTGTAAATGAATTTTTAAAAATATCTTAGAAATTGGTAAAAAAAATAATGACTGATTTTATGGAGTTAAACAATGAACGCTTGCTATTTAGCTAGATTTATCACAGAAATACTAGGTCTTAATTAATGGATAAAGTAAAAGAAATTTTAAAAAAAATAGGTAGCATTTTATGGGTAAATAAGTGGTTTGCTTTTCTAATACATCTTGTATTTGTAGGAGGGTTTATTTCCTTTTTAATATATTATTTTTTCTACGTGTATTTACCAAATACTACCAATCATGGAGAAACCATAACGGTACCCGATTTAAGCGGGAAGACAGTAGAAGAATTACCACAATATTTAGAGGCCATGGAACTCCGCTTTGAAGTAGCCGACTCAGCTTATGATGCTGAAGTACCTCCTTTGGCAGTTTTAGATCAATACCCTGAAAAGGAAAGGCAGGTTAAATTGAACAGGAAAATTTATTTGACTATTAATAAGGTAGCACCTCCTGTTGTAAAATTCCCTAATATCATAGATAGTTCTATAGAAAGTGCAGAACGGATATTGCAAAGTGTAGGATTAAAATTGGGCAAAATAAAATTTGTTCCCGATGAAATTTCCAATACTGTATTGGCAGTAATTATAGAGGAGGAAGAAATAGAACGTGAACAAATTGCAGAAGGTTTAGAAATACCCAAAGGCACTTTAGTTGACCTAGAAGTTGGAAGTGGCTTACGAGAAAATCAACGTACAGTACCAGAAGTAATTGGTATGCCTATTGAAGAAGCAGAAATCTATTTGAATGCGTATGGTCTAGCGGTAGGACACATAGAATATTATGATACTTTAGGCGTGGTAATGGGGACTGTTATTATGCAAAACCCTAAAGCAGAAAAAGGAAAAGTTGTAGCAGTAGGTAGTATGATAGATTTGTGGGTATCTGGTCCGTATCCTGAATCATTAATTGATAATAATAAGCCTTAACGTTACATAACCTGATATTCTACAGAACCTTTTCATATAAGTACCATGTTGCCTATGCATTGAATTGTACTATTTTTTTGATAGCTTTTAATAAAATTAAATATCGAGTGTCAGTACAAAAGATATTTTTTTCAGCCATACTTTTTTTCCTATTTCTTGAACATGCCTCTCTGGCGCAACTCAAGTTTTTCCCGATAGGTCACCAACAAAATACAACATTACAAAGAAAGAAACTCACTGAAGATACAATTTTCACTACTTTACCTTTTTTCGAAGATTTTGCCGATATCGAAAATGTGCCTAATCCATCGAAGTGGCAAATAGATGAGAATACACCTTATGTGAGTAGTGGTTTCGGCATGAATCCACCTTCTATTTTTATGGCTACTTTTGATGGTGCCAAAGCAAATGGAGAAAGATACAATGATACCAATCCCCTTTCTTCAGGAGAAGCAGATGCACTCACTTCCGTTTTTTTTGATTTAAGTACTTACCAAGCTTCCGATTCCCTATTTATTTCATTCTACTGGCAAGCAGAAGGATTAGGAGAAAAGCCGAGTGAAAACGACCAACTAAGATTACAATTCCGGGATAGAAATGGCAATTGGAATACCTTATGGGAACAAAATGGCAATGCAGATACAGTGATTTTCCCTTTTGAAGAAGAACAAATCTTATTAGAAGACACAGCTGCTTTTCATCCTTATTTTGCCTTTCGTTTCCAAAACTCAGGGAGACTTTCTGGTGGGTTTGATACTTGGAATTTAGATTATATTTTCTTTTATGAACAAGGGCAACGGATTGATAGCGACTTGGCAATGAGCGACCAAACCACCTCATTGCTAAAAAATTACTATGCCATGCCCATACAGCAATTTAGGCAAGATGAATTGGCTGATACTGTTTTTTCTTCTGTAAAAAATAACAGTGATGACCTCCATATTTTTGCACCAACTTTAGAAATTAAAGATTTATATACAGGCAATGATTTGGGAAGGTATCGGGTGGAAGCCTTAGGTAATTTTCCATTTCAACCCGGTGATACCACTTTTGTAATTGATGAAAGAGAAAACATGGAGTTAATTGCCTTGAACAATGGTTTCGAACTTCCCACCGTAGATGTAGATTCTTTGGATTTAGAATACACTTTTTACTTTGATTCAATTCCTGCTGAGCGCTTTTTTATAGGTGAAACTGCTCAAGCCAACACATTATCTACTTTCTCTAATGATACCTTACGGAGTAAAGTACAATTAAAAGATTACTATGCCTATGACGACGGCGTTGCAGAATATGTAGTAGGTATTTTTCAGAACTTTGGGCAGGTGGCCTATCGATTTGTACTGAATGAACCAGATTTTATCACAGCTGTTGATATGTACTTCCCGCAAATAGCAGATAATTTAGAAGGCCGTTCGTTCAATTTATTGGTTTGGGATAAACTTGATTTTGAAGATCCCAATAACGATCAAATTGTAAGTAGGCTGGGTGTACCTTTTGTCTATACAGATAGTATCAACGTTTTCAGACGGCTAGAACTTAGAGAACCCGTATTCCTCACCGATACATTTTATGTGGGTTATGAACAATTGACCGATGAACCTTTATTAGTTGGCTGGGATAAAAATACCAATACTGCTGAAAATATATTTTTCAATGTAAATGCTGCTTGGGAACAAAACGAAGAATACAATGGTAGCATGATGATACGCCCTATTTTTGATGCGGAAAATCCCGTAAACAGCTTGGATGAAGACCGCCTATCTTTACAAACCGTACAAGTTTGGCCCAACCCAGCAAAAGGAGAATTACATATAGAAGGCGAGGCAGACAGTTATCAGTTGATAGATGTTACTGGAAAAATAATTCTTCAAGGTACGTTAGAAAGAAACATAGAAAAAACCCTCATTCTCCCTCCTACACTCAAAGGACTTTTCTTATTGGTGCTAAGAAAAAATAATGCAGTTTTTAGTAAGAAAATATTGGTGGAGTAACCATATAGAACCGTTTTTACTTTGTCGGTATAACCAAAGGTGGTCGTAGTGAGACACCAACGATTAGAGGGAAAAAGTATATGATACAAGGATGAAGGAAGGAACAATAAAAAGAAATTAAATCCTAGGTATGACTATGATAATAAAAATTAGGCCAATAGCTTATTTTCAAATTATACTAATTATTATTTTTATATTAATTTTTCAATATTCCACACGGAAACATGCTTATCCAATTCAAAATTATACACTTTTATTCTTAGCTATAATTCACCTTTTATTGCTTATAAGAAGGATTTTTGATAGAAGATATATAACTATTAAGGATGGAAAATTGAAGGTTTATAATGATTTTAGTTTCCCTAAATGTGTATATCTTAAAGATATATCAAAAGTTAGTATAGATTCAGGCCTAATAGGCAAATCAAAAATTAACACTAAGCAAGGTAAAACCCTCTTTTTTAATTCTGATTATTTAAGTGAAAGCAATTTGCAAAAGCTTTTATCTATTATCCCCTCCAATGACTCAAGTCTCTGATTTGGACAAAAAAAGGGAGTAAGAAGTAAATAAAGAAGTCTTAGATCTCAGTCTTTTAGCAAAAAAAAGAAGGTAAAAATAATAAAAGTCCAAGTCTGCCAAGGCGCAACCTGCAAAGTAAAAGCAGCCCTCAAGGCTTGAAACAGATGAGGAAAGTCGATAAATATAAAGTAAATAAAGGTGGAATACTTAATAAAATACGATAATTTATTGGGATATATGCTTATTGCAGCATTGATTGTAGGGATTTTTCACACAATATATTATCCACCTTTGCAAAAAGACTTTAAAAGGTTTATAAAGATGAAATTAAGAAAAAGGGAACTTCAAGTAAATATCCACAAGTATTTGTACACATCAAGAGGAATTCTTACATTAATTATGTTATACAGTTTTCTGTTTTTTGAAAAATATTATGTGTTACTAGTTTTTTACACTCTTATCATTGGATTTAAATATTTTAAAAATAACACACACACTGGCTCGGTAGCTTTAGCAGGATTCTCCTCCCCTTCTTCCACATCTAGCTTTAGCGTAATGTGGATGAAATGATAATAGTATTTACAATACAATTTAACTTGTGGTTCTTCAAACAACATGCCTCAGAGCTTGATAAAATTTCAACATAAAGAGTATTACAAATGCTCAACTCTGGCATCTTCAATAAAATCGAGGATTATTATTAATGTTCCGAATGGTATAATTACTCTACAATTTCATAGTTACAAACTAAAGACTAAAAAAGCGATAACCAATCAAATAATGGATGCGGTCAAATAGAAAACAGTCAAATAATAATATAATCGGAAAGATTATCGAGTTTAGAGGACTACTATTGTTTGGGCTTGTAGTGATTTATTTTCTGTTTATAATTATAAGAGGAGAGATAAAAGATGCACTATTGGATAATAGTTCTAAAAAAGTAGAAGCAGTTATCATAAATAAGAAAAATTTTTACGGAAATAGTCCGGTTTCACAAGATTTCACTTATTCTTATAAGTTTAAAATAGATGGTGAAGTATTTATTTCTGATTCACATGATAAAAAACTCAAAATTGGGGACAAAGTTATTATAGAATATTTACCCTATTATCCAGAGTTTAATAGAATGATGCATAAATATTAGTTACCCCCCATCATCCACATTACGCTAAAGCTAAATGTGGATGTATCTTGATAAGCATTTATAATGCGAATTTACTAGTAGTACCCTCTTAGTATCAAACTACGACTAAGCTGTATAGCATGTGTAACAAAATTCAGAAACCTCTAAATAAAATTATCTAAATCGTTCACTGCCAAGGGTTTGGGGGAAATAAAACCTTCGGCGAATTCTACGCCTACGTGCTGCCCAAATTCACGTGCCCTGGCTTCTAAGAATTTCATAAAACCTGGAGTAGAGATAAAAGTTTGGTCTTTATTCTCTTCGTCTTCTCCTGTAAAAAATTGTGATTTAAAGGCTTTAACTGCTTCTATTTTTTTGTCCCAATGCGCGGTAATGTCCACTACAAAATCTGGTTTCATGTAGTTGCTTTGTAAATAGTGAAACACTCGATTGGGCCGCCATTGTGTTTGTTCCTCACCTTGATACTTGGTAACAATTTTTTTCAGACCACTTAAAAAGCACGCATCGCTGGCTAATTTTGCTGCTCTGCCATGATCAGGGTGTCGGTCTTCTAAAGTGTTAGCCAAAACAATATCTGGTTGATATTTTCTAATCACAGAAATGAGTTTTAACTGATGCGCTTTGTCATTCTGAAAAAAGCCATCGGCAAAAGCCAAATTTTCCCGCACTGAAATCCCCATTATCTTAGCTGCAGCCACTGCCTCTTCTTTTCTTAATTCTTCATTTCCCCTTGTGCCTAACTCACCTCTAGTAAAGTCTATGATCCCAACTTTCTTACCTCTTGCAATGTGCGAAATGATTGTGCCCGAACAGGCAAGTTCCGCATCGTCTGGATGTGCGGCAAAAACAAGAATATCTAATTTCATAAATACATTTAAAATATCAATAAAGGGCTACTTATCGTCTTTTTCAGCGGTAATGTTTAAAATCTCATCAGGTGTTTGAAAATAAGAGTTTACCATTTCTAATTGCCCTTCCGTAAATTTAAGCAAAGGTATAAATGAATTATCATTGCCCTTACTATAATCTATACCTTTAAAAATTTTACCTTTTACTTTACCAGTTTCGTGAATTTTAAAATACAAACCTGAACCAAACTCATGAAGCTGTTTCCCAAAGTAATAAAGTGTTTCGTATCCTGAACAGGCATATAATGAAGGAATCAAATTCATTTTTTTAACATAATCACTTCTAAATTTTCTATAGTAATATCCATCAGTATCGTAGTAACGAGGATACACAAAATGTACTTTCATTTTTTCTAGCTGCTCAAACGAAAACTGGTTAAAATTTAGCCAAGAAGCAGGCGCAAAAATTCTAGAATTAGCCTGTAAATTGAGCAGAGCGCTTATTACATTACTTGCTACTACAGGGTCTTCAGAGCTAACAAAAACATGAGGTATAGAATCTGTTGTAAGTGGTGCCAATGAATCTTGCAAATCTTGAAAGAAAGTTTTTTCAAAACCGAATTGGCGAAACATCGCTACTTCTCCTCCTCTATCTTGAAGATATTCTCCATAATGGAAAGCAGCATCTTCTTCAGATTTTTTGAGGCCATAAATGATATACGCTTGCTTACTATCTAAGGAATCTAGCACATAATCTACTACAGTTTCTGCCTCACTTTTAGGCGTTGCTCTAGTTAAAAAAGCAAAAGGATTTCCATTAATAATTAACTCGTTGTCAGAAACTGGGTTTACCATTACCTTTCTAAAAAGACCCGCATAATCTCCTACCAACGCAATGGTTTTAGGATAGAGCGGCCCTAATATTAAATCCATTTGTGCAAAGGCAGTATCACTTAATATCTTCCGTGTTTCTATGCTATCATTTTTAGTATCGAAGGCAAATACATTAATACTAACTCCCTCTTCTTCTAAATCTTTAGCAGCCATTTTTATTCCCTGATAAAGGTCAAAAACCCTTTGCTGGTTACTCGGAATAGAATCAGAATCAAAATCTTCGTACATGAATGGAAGAAGCACTGCAACATTATACGCTTCTTTATATACTATTTCATCAACATTTAATGAATCAGTCTCTTCAGAAGTACTTCCATAAATTGGAAGCAATTCTTCATACAGCATTTCGTAATCTGGGTAGATATTAACTTTTTGTAATGCATCGTAAAGCCGAACACCTATTAACTCATAATCATATTTGCGGTATAAAAACTCCAAATCATCAACTCCTACATTCACTAAATATTTATCGAGTTGTATAATAATTTTTTCCTCGAATTCTTCGCTCTTGATATTGTTGAAATTTTCAAGTGCACTAGGAAAGTTTCGATTTTCCATATCTATTGTGCCCAGCAAATAATAGACTTCATCTTTATGCTCCCAATTAGGTGCTTTTCTCAATAATTCGAAAAGGGCATTGCGGGAAACACTTTCTTTTTCAGTTTGATACGCCGTTAGCGCATATAAATACAAGGCGTGGTTCCTATACCTATTTCCAAGCTCAATGGCAGAAAGCGATTTAAAAACCTCATAAGCTTGGGTATATTGCTTGTTATTGAGCAGCGATTTACCGTATTCGTATTTCTTAAATAAAGCTTTTTCTGACTGCGCTTGTACAAATAATGTAGCAGTTATAAATGTGAAAAATAGTGCAATTACCTTCATAAATTAAGGATTGTCCTTTTAAAAGAGACCGAAGATTAAATTGTCTTCAGTGATTGGATGAGCTGCGAATGCCATCCTTTTGTTATTTGCTCCTACAAAATTAATAAAGCATTAACTTTAGCTTTCAGTTGCAAATTTACATAAAATTGCAAGGGGTATAAATTTTTCGTGAAATAATTTAAGTTTTCTAATAAGCTAATTTTTTTTAATTGTTTCTTGTAATGCTGTGGTGAAAACCCAATCTACAGAAATATCGTGGCTTTCAACGGGAATCTCTTCTAAAAACTGGAAAGGATAAATAATTCCTATTTTGATTGCCTTAGGGTATTTTTCCATAAATCGATCATAATAACCACCTCCATATCCTAATCTACCTCCATATTGATCAAAAGCCAACCCTGGAACTAATATAGCTGATAAGTCTCCATCCTTCCATTCAACTGTATCAGGAAAATAAGTTTGGTACAACCCTTTTTTAAGACAAGCTTTACCAGTATAAATGTAGTGTTCTAATTTCCCGCCTTTTAAAGTTTTGGGAGCAACTAATTGTTGTTGATGTAATAATAAAGCATCTAAAAGTGGATGGAGGTCCGGTTCATTTTTGAATGGAATAAAAGTATGAATAGTTTTTTTGGGAAGAGAAAGTAAGAATGGCAATAATTTTTCACACATTAGCAATGCATGTTTAGCCCTTTCATCAGCGTTGACCAACTCTCTTAGTTTCAGTAATTTTTCCCTTAAGCTTTGTTTCTTTTCTATCATAAAAAAGCCAGTACAATTACTGGCTTAAATTAATAATAAAATACAAGATCAGATATTCTATTATATTATTTAGTATTTATATGAACTAATCCAACCTTCAGGAGTCCCCACTCTATCAAAGGGTGCTTCGCCCCTTCAACCCTGACATACTTTTTTGTCATTGCCACAAAAATGTATGCAAAAAAAGTCTAGTCAGAAAAATGCTTCTACCCTCAAACCCACCCTAACCTCGCTTTTCTGACAGCCCGCCCAAATTCAGAAAATTATAGAAATTCAATTATTGACATTTGCTTCTTTTAAGATAAGATTATCTCTTATAATGGTTTAATTATCTCGTAAACTCACAGAAGGATTTAATCTAGCTGCTTTAACAGATGTATAAGTGGCTGTAAACCAAGCTACTAATAAGGAAATAGCACCTCCTGCCAAAAAGGTATAAAAATTTAGAGGAATCCGCGTAGGGTACTCTTCTAACCATGTTGACATTAACCACCAAGATAATGGGGCAGAAAAAGCAAAAGCTATGGCTATTAAGATGGTATAGCCTTTTGTCAATAAAACCAATACATCAAAAATAGAAGCGCCTAAAGCTTTTCTTACACCTATTTCCTTTGTTTTAATTTCTGTGAGGTAAGCCACGAGACCATATAAACCCAACATCCCTATAAAAATGGCTATCAGAGAAAACTTATTGAATAAGGTGGACATATTCTCTTCATCTTCATAAAAACCAGCAATTTCCTCATCTAAAAACTCACATTCAAAGCTATAATTTTCGAAATATTGATTATAAATACTTTCAATTTCTTGTTTGGTTTTCTGCATGTTGCTAGAATTCACTTTAATGCCCGCGATCTGATAATTATTTGCTGCAGAAGCGATGAAAACAGGTTGCATTCTGTCTTTCATGGAATGCGTTTGGAAATTAGCCACCACACCTCTTATGAAGCCTGTTCTCCCCCATACTGTCAATTCTTCACCAATGGCTTTTTCTGGATCGTTAACACCAAATAGTCGCATTAAAGCCTCATTAATAATAAAATCTTTGAGGGTATCACTTTCAGAAATATTTTCACCAGCTAAAAATTTTAAGCCATAAGTTTCTGCGTAAGCGTCATCTGCCAACTTCACTTCGCTAATGTAATCATCTGGATTTGAAGGAAATTGAACATTAGTAGCAGAAACCGAGCCTGAACTAGGGGGTCTATATGCCAAAGTTACCTGCTCTACATCTTTCAATTTTGCTACCGCTTGCTTAAAAGATTTCATCCTAACAGGGTTGTTTTCTCTTAACATTACTGTAAGAAGGGCTTCTCTATTAAATCCCATATCAACCGTTTTTAAAAAATTTGTTTGCTGGTAAACTACTATGGTACCTATGATGAAAACTTGTGAAATAACGAACTGAAAAATAACCAATCCTTGTCTCAAACTTTTTCCACCAGTATATCTATTACTTAAGTTGTTTTTGAGACTATCCACAGGTTTAAAGCCTGAAATAAGTCTTGCTGGATACAAACCTGCCAACAGTGTCAAACTCACAAAAAGTAGCAGTAGAAATGAAAAGAGTAATGGAATATCAGCTTTTAAAATTGCCAAAGATGTATCTAACATGGGGTTTAGGTAATACAAAGCCAATTCTCCCAATCCAAATGAAATAATCATCGCCAATATAACCATAAGGGCAGTTTCCCCAAGTAACTGCATAATTAATGCAAACCTGCTACTACCCATCACCTTTCTAATACCCACTTCCCTTGAGCGTTTCACAGCCAATGCAGTAGAAAGATTAATGAAATTAACACAAGAGGTTACCAATAAAAACAAGCCAATAATGGCCATTACCATCATGCTATTAGTGGTAACCGATTTAAAATTGAAATTAGCATAGTATTCACTAAAGTGTAAATTGCTTAGCGGTTGCAAGGAAATTACTTTGTTATTACTATTATGGTCGCCAAAGTATTTTTCTACAAAAGCAGGCAATGCAGCCTCTATCTGTACTTTACTTTCTGTATCATGAAGTAAGATATATAATTGATCATCGCTGGAAATACTTCCCCAACCTTCATGTTCCTCTCTTTCGGCTCGTACAGTGCTGTAGGCAATCAGCATATCAAATGGAAAATCAGTATTATTAGGAAAATCTTCCATCACGCCTTCTACCATAAACTCTTTGTCAAAATCCATGGTAAATGTTTTACCTATAGGATCATCTCCATTAAAATACTTTTTAGCAAACTTCTCAGATATCACTACCTTACCTGGATCTGTCAATACCTTTTCTGGATTTCCTTTGAGTAACTTTCTGTCGAATATTTCAAAAAATGCAGCTTCTGAATAGGCTAATCCTTCCCCTTCCTCAAATTCCTTTTGCTCATCTATGGTCACAATTCCACTCATTTTATAACTGATAAATGCTTGTGCTTTTACATTGGGGAAATCGTTTTTAAAAGCTTCTGGCAAAACAATTGGTAATCCGGTGGTGTAGTCTTTCTCTTGCCCATTACTTTTATCGGTTTGAGTTACCAAGCGATATATATGGTCAAAATTTTTATGGTATCGGTCGTAGCTTGTTAAAAATGATAATAAAAGAAAAATGACCAACACAGCACTAATGCCCAACGAAAGCCCACTGAGGTTTACTAAGGTGTGTATTTTCTGTCTCCTAAAGTTTCTAAAACTTATTAAAATGATATTCTTGAACATGAGTGCTAAATTTTATCTTTTCAAATTGTAGTGTGATTATTCTGACCTTAATGCATCAACTGGATTTTTAGATGCTGCTTTTACAGATTGTAAACCAACAGTTGCTAATGCTATCAGCATCGTGATTAATAAAGTAATCAATAGATATTGGAACTCAATAGGTATTTGATAGGCAAAGTCACTAAGCCATTCATCCATAAAGTAATATCCAAGTGGGCCCGCAATTAATAATGATAGCGGTACCAGTAAGATAAATTCTTTTGAAAAAAGCATAACTACTTGCGTAACAGTAGCACCTAATACTTTTCTAATACCTATTTCTTTGGTCTTGTATATACTCATGAATGCAACCAAGCCATAAAGTCCTAAACAGCTTATAAAAACTGCTAGTCCAGCAAACAGATTAAACATTTTAAACATTTGAGTCTCATCTTGATACATCCGGTAAACCGTGTCTTCTAAAAAATTATAAGTTAATGGAGTATCAGGAAGCACTTCTTTCCAAATTCCTTCAATCTCTGCTATTGTCTTTTGGGTATGTAGAGGATTTACTTTGATATTGAGCGTTTGAAAATCTATGCGACTCATCCCAAACATTACTGGTCTTATCTCTGAATGCAAAGACGATATATGAAAATCTGCGACTACGCCAGTAATTGTTAAAGATCTATTATTGAAAAAAACTTCTTTTCCTACAGCCTCTACAGGCTTTTCTAATCCTAACCATTTTAAAAATGCTTGATTAACCACTAAATGTGTCATAGAATCTGATGCTGGATATAAGTCACCAGCTAAAAAGTCAAATTCATATACTTTAAAGAAATCAGTATCTGCTAAGATGGTAAATGCTGCATAGTTTTTCTTCGTGGTATCTTTCTCAACAACAATATCATACATCGTCCAGCCATTGGTAATTGGTGTTAAATTAGAAAGGCTTATTTCTGATATACCTGTTACATGGGCTAACTTATTTTTTAGGATTTGTGCTTTATCTCTATCTTCTCTATTGAGAGAAATATGCATGACATGCTCTTTATTAAAACCAAGGGATTTCTCTTGTATAAATTCTAGTTGTTGCAGTACGATTATTGAACCAAAAATGAATAACTGGCAAATGGCAAATTGAAATATCACCAATATTCTTCTAATGGTAATTCCCTTAATTTTCTGTGTAACCAGTGTTGTTTTAAAAGCTTTTAAGGGCGAAGTAGCAGTAGTTATCAATGCTGGGTAAAAACCAGCTAAAAAAGTTATAAGCAGTACTATCGATGGTAAAAAAAGATAGATATTGATATCATTTTGAAGTGCTTCTCTAAGCAATTGTTTTTGGGGTACCCAACCTGTTATTTCGCTTACATACATTAAAAAGAACTCGGTCAAGCCAAAAGAGAATAATAATGCCACCGATACCAATAAAAATGTTTCACCTAAAAATTGAGCAATTAAATGTTTTTTACTCCCTCCTAATATCTTTCTAATTCCAATTTCTTTGGTTCGTAAAGAAGCAAAAGCTGTAGAAAGATTTATATAATTGATACAAGCAATTAATGTGATCATAATTGCAATTACAATCAACACCTTCAATACAATTTTGCTTCCAATACTACCTGTCATCGGACTTACCGACTCGGTAAAATGTACCTCATTTAATGGCTGAACAGCTAATTTCCAATCAATAGTAGACGCTTCTATTTTGCTCTTATAGATTTGATTGATCTTTTCTAAAAAATCAGTTTTTAGTTGTGTCTGATTTTCCTCATTAGTATCAAGTAATACTAGGGTTTCGAAACTGCTTCCTACACTTGTCCAATCTGCATATTCCTGTACTTCCTTTTCAAATAGTTTATAGGACACAAAACCAGAAAACTCAAAGTTTGTAGGTCCCTTTGGATCTGCTATTACTCCTGTAACCGTTAATAAGAAATCGCGATTTAAGTATAGTTCTTTGCCTATTACATCGCGTGTACCAAATAGATTTAATGCCGTTTTTTCGGCCAAAACAATAGAATGGATATTTGATAGCGATACTTCAGGATTGCCTTGTAACCATTCCCAATCTAATATATTAAAAAATGATGCATCTACGCCTACTACATCGTTGCCTTTATAAAACTGACTTTTTATGTTCTTTTCTGAATCTAATATTTTATAAGAGCCTCTTCTTTTAAAAACTTGAGCTACTTCTTTAACTTGAGGTACTTCATTTTTAAGAATATCATACATTGGATAAGGAATACCTGTGATATTCGTCATTCTATCACCAAACTTCAATTTTGTATAAATCCTATGGATGTAAGTGTGGTTATGATGATATTTATCAAAATTTGTTTCATAACTCACCACTAAATAAATCACCAATGCACAAGTAATCCCTACTGCTAAACCCAGAATATTGATAGTAGTCAGTAGCTTATTTTTCAGAAGATTTCTGATAGAAGTTTTTAAAATGAAATCGAACATTTGTTGGTATTAGTTATTTATAATTAATCTTTTAGTGCATCTACCGCCTTCATTTTCAATGTTTTAAATGCTTGTAAAGCAATTACTGTCCACGCCAGTAATAAACCTGCCAATAATACCATCGCAAAAATATTTGGTGTTATTTCTGTTTTGTAGGTAAAACCCTGTAGCCAATTTGAAATGAAAAAATAACTCAGTGGCAATGCCAATAAAAACCCAGCAATTACTAACCAAGTAAATTCTTTAGATAAGAGAATGAGAATTTGAAATGGTGAAGCACCCAGTACTTTTCTTATGCCTATTTCCTTTGTTTTTTTAGACGCGATGAAAGCAACTAAACCAAGTAAACCTAATACAGCCAACATAATGGCGATAAAAGTGAAGACGCCAAGAACGGATGCCAATCTTTTTTCAGTTCTAAAAAGGGTGTCAAATTCATCATCAACAAAGAAGTATTGAAATGGAATTTGTGCTCCTTGTGCCTGCCAAGCAAATTCAAGCTTTTCTATAAGGTCAGATAAATCTGTTCCTTCTTTGATCCTTACCGTGAGAAAAACAGATTTAGAGGGATTAAAAATATCTGATTTATAGGGGAATACTGCCAAGGGATCAATTGAATTATCTAAGCCAGATAATTGAGTATCTTCCATTATACCAATAATTTCATATTGGGTAGCTCCAGGATAAGGAAATGAAAGATTAACACCTATGGCTTTTTCTATTTCTCCATTTGCAAAACCAAGTGCTCTGACTGTAGCTTCGTTTACAATTACCTTTGTAAGTGCACCAGATTGTGCTTCAAAATCATTACCTTTCAACAACTTAATGCCTGTCAATTTAAAGAAATCGGCATCTGCCTTTAAGTAATTTAAACTGAAACGCTCGCCTCGTAAATCTGAAGAAAAATAATCTTGGCTGTATATGTGCGGCATCACATAATTACTACTACTTGCTGCTTTAACTCCAGGTAACTGTAATATTGAGTTTTTAAGAGCTTCTTTTTTGCTGATTTGTTCGGCTTCAGTTTCTGCCAACAATCCCAAATTTCTAATCGTTAATAGGTTTTCTTTCTGGTAACCCAAATCTCTATTGCGCATATATGAAACCTGAGACAGTACAAAAGCAGTACAAATTACCATGAAAGCAGATACAGCAAATTGTAATCCTACCAAAACCCTACGGAAAGATTTATCTCCACCTTGTATTTCGGCGACTTTCCCTTTAAGCACTTGAACAGGCTTAAAACGTGTGAGATAAAATGCTGGATAACTCCCCGCAAAAATACCAGTAAGTAAGGCAACTATTGGCAATACAGCCATTAACTGCGCATATTGAAAAATAGGTTTTGAGATAATATTTCCTGCTATAACATTAAAGGTGGGTCTTAAAATTTCGCAAATTCCTAATGCGAGCAAAACAGCTATGGCACTTAAAAGTATTGCTTCTGTAATAAACTGAAAAACCAGTAATTGCTTGGTAGAACCTAATGTTTTTCTAACACCAATTTCTTTAGCCCTACCAGCTGCTCTTGCTGTAGCTAAATTCATGAAATTGATACAAGCTAACAAGAAAATAAATCCTCCTGCTAGCGTAAAAACATAAAGATTTTGCAAATCTCCATTGGGAGCAAATGGATAAGGATTTGTTAAACCTGCTGATCCCAAATGAATGTCATGTAGCGGTTGAATGTACATTTTCCAGGGTTTCCCTTTCTTCTCAAATTCTTCATAACTATAGCCCAACACCCTTTCAATAGACTCACCTGCATACTTTGGAGGAAAAAACTCTAATGCCTTTTCCAACTTAGGAATATCAGCCTCTTCATTCACTAAAAGATAGGTAACGCAACGAGAAAATATCCAACTCCAATCTAATTTTTTGATTACAGGAAAAGTAGACATTGAGAAGAACATATCGAATTGAAAATGTGAATAGATAGGTAAATCAGCAATGATGCCCCCTACTACTACATTTTTACTCATGTTTCCATTATTGATATGCAGAAATTTACCCACGGCATTTTCAATATTTTCTCCAAAATATTTTTCTGCCATACTTTTTGTAAGCAAAACTTCATTTTGCTTTTGCAAGGCAGTTGTTGGACTTCCTGCAATCCAATCGAAATCGAAAATAGTTAGAAAAGAGGTATCGATTGCAGCCAACTTTCTTTCTTCAAATGAGATGATTTGATTATTGGCTTTTTGGTTTGTAATAAAAAAATTTCCTGGTTGGAAGACCCTCGCCGTTTCTAAAATTTCAGGAAATTCTTCTTTTAATAATGGCGCAACAGCTGGCCCAATTGCTGTTAAATTATCACCATTTTCAACCCAAATATTTGTCTGATTAATGCGGTAAATATTTTCTCCTTTAGTATGGTGTTTATCAAATTGCACTTGCACTTGTACGTAAATAGCAATAAATAAACAAGCAGCGATACCGACAGCTAAACCAATGACATTGATCAGGCTATAAAATTTTTGCCTGAGTAAATTTCTAATAGCTACTTTTATAATATTTCTGAACATCTTTTATATTTTTTTTAATATTGTTTCAAACAAGATACCACTATATAAAACACTGATAATCAGAACTTAACGAAAATACATACTCAGATTATGTATCGTTTTCGTTACACTTACTGTTTGATGGTGATACAGCTTTGAATTGTAAAAATCAAAATATATTTCTACCACTAAATGAATCTTTTTCATTGTATTTTTGCTAATCATACAAATTATTTTTGGTTCTATATGAAATTATTCGGTGCGAAGCATTCGGTACGAAGCACTTGGGGTGAAGCAATTGAATCTGAAATTTGATGCTATTTATACATACCTTTAGCCAATGTTAGTGTTGACACTAATATCGGAGGTAGTAGTTTTTTTGAAGGTTGTTATACTTATAAAGTAAAATCATAAAGCACCTAATTTTTTCTAAATCATTCATGCATAAATCAACTCTTTTTGCTGGACTCCTCTTATTTCTCTTACCATTTTTAAGTGGATGTGATAACAATAATGATATTCCAACTGAAAATTATCTTCGATTAAATATTAATGGGAATTTTTGGGAGGCATTTCAAATAAGTACTCAAACAGATGTAACAGCTAGTGATGAGTTAAGAATTAGTATTGCTGCTACATCTGACCTAAACGAAACTGTATTTATCATTGTCCAAGGTTTTGAAGACCAATTAACAGGAAGAACACAAGAAATAAGTAGCCTTGCCAATGGAGATGCGTTGGCTTATCGCTTACCAGGTACTGGCACAGGTACCGAAACTCATTCTTCTTTTACTTGTAATGTGACCAACGGGAGTATATTTGTTGTTGAATACAATAAAGAAGCAAGTTATATAACAGGTAATTTTGTTGGAACTGTTTGTGCTCAGGGAGGTCAAGACCCAATTTCTTTTTCAGAAGGGGAATTTGTAAGAGTTCAATTAGATTAATTCCTGCTGATCAAACTCAATTTTTAGATAATACTACATCCTGCACACACCTACATGTTAATGATACTGGAGGGTTTTGCCTATCTACAGGTTTCCACTCGTAAAATGGCTTCTGTTGTTCCTTTTTCTTCACCATTACTTTTTCACTTTCCGCGTCTGGAACAAATATATGTGGATTTTCACCCTCTGGAAGGTACCAATCTGCCAGCCATTCCCAATCACCTGAAGTTCGCAAATGCACATTAGATGGATAAATTCGCGCTACATCTGAAAAGGCAAACGTCCATTCTGCTTTTGTTGGCAATCTTTTTCCCAACCATTGGCAATAGGCATTGGCTAAATACCAATTAGGCAAATAAGCTATAGCAGTTACATCATCTATCTTCGAAGCATCATAATTAACTGGGGTAATTAAATCTTTAGATTGATCTAAAAACTGTAGATAGTCTTTATTACTAAAAGGTTGTTTATCTATAAAAAAACCTTTGATCCGTTCACCAGTATCTTCAAATTCCATTCCTGCCACAAAAGCCATTTCATGTGGAATTTTAATATTATCTGGTAAAATCCTCAATAAATCTGTATTAGCAGTAGGCTTAATAGGATTGTTCCATAAAACGATTTCCATCGGATTATCTTTCGCATAATCAATTGATGGTTTTTCGGTAAATTGTAAAACAATTGTATGCGCTTCTTCTTGAGCTTGAACTTGATTATTTACAGAACTAGCAGGCTTGTTTACTTTGCTACAAGCAATAGCCAAAAATGATAATAGATAAAAAAATAAATTAAACCTGATCATATAAATGAGAATCCGGTCAATAAAGATTCGCTAAAGAAAATATACATTACTAATTATCAAAACTATTACGACAATTTTCAACAAAAATGATAAAGTTGAGCATTTTCAATTTATAATAATCTAACGTAGTTGTAAGATTTTTCTCTTACTTAGCTTGCAAAATTTTATAGCATCCCTACATTTAAATTCGTAGGTATTACCAACTAATACTATAAAATCCAATATTCTAACCACCTCTTAAAGCCTTTGTTATTTAATTATTGAAGGTTCAACTCAAAATCTCAATACTTTCTTTTACTTTGCAAGCTTTTTAGATTTGCATGAAAAATAATACAAATGCGTAAAGGAAATAAATCGGATGCTGCGACTATAGCCAGTTTTCAAGTGGAAATGGCATGGGAAACAGAAGAAATGAAACTAGATTACAATACAGTTTTAAAAGGAGTCAATAAAATTTTAGATGAACCGAATCGTGGCTATTACTGGTTAGCAGAGGCTGATAGTGAAGTAATCTCTTCGATGCTAGTGCTATATGAATGGAGTGATTGGCGCAATGGAGATGTCTTGTGGATACACTCTTTGTATGTAAAGCCCGCTTTTCGAGGAAAAAAAGTTTTTAGAAAAATGTATGATGCTCTAAAAGCTGTTGTAAATGAAAATGACCGATTTAAAGGAATTAGGCTTTACGTAGAAAAAACAAATCTAAAAGCTCAAAAAGTTTATGACGCCATTGGTATGACAAGGGAACATTACGATCTTTATGAATGGTTAAAATAGCTTAAATAAACAGTTAAAACAGCTTAAAAAAGAACTATTATTTTATAGCCTTACTTAAATTTACAGTTGCTCGAAAAGAATATACATGCAATTAAAATATTTTTTTACCTTATTAGGTTTATTTGCTTTCTTCAATGTAGTGGCTCAGGAGATACCAAATTTTCCTTCTAGAGGACAAAATCAAAACTTTGGAGATCCAGAATTTGGTGGATTTGAGCAAGATACCGCTGCTACTACTAAGAAAGACGAAAAGGGCAGGTTACTACTCGAACCTGTTCCTGAAGAGATATATTCTACCCGTACTTCCGGTTTTGTCTATGAACAAGATTGGCTTCTAAATAGAAAAACAGAACATTACTTCGATACCACTTTACATAATTTACATCGCTATAATTTTGTAGACAAAAATAATTTTATGTACCAAGACTTAGGAAATTTTGGTACAGCCATAAAACCAATCTTTTACCATTTAAATACAGACATTGGTGTAAGGTTTGGAATTAACAGCATTGAGCCCTATTTGCATTCTCCCGATAAAATTCAATATTTAGATACAAAATCACCATTTACAAGCTGGCATTATGTGCAGGGGGCAGCTGGCAGATCTATTATTGATGTACATCATTCGCAAAACATAAAACCTAATTGGAATGCTGGTATAAGAATATATCGTTTAAATGCCCGACTTTTAGTTGGTACGGAGCCTGCCAATCAAAACGACCGACAAGTAACCCATGAAAACTATATATTTAAAACCCGATATGAATCACCCAATGCCCGATATCGTTTGTTATTTCATGCGCAAAGCTTAAGACATTTAATGGCAGAAACTGGGGGACTTCAATTAAGCTCAACAGATAGCTTATTGTTAGATCGACCTTCTAGAGCACTTAGAGATACCGATATATTAGACATTGAGTCTTTAGACGAACTTTTTGGGTTTAATGGTGCCCAATTAAGTAACCGACTGAATGATGTTGAAAGTCTCCAGAGAAATGACCAATTACGCCTTTATCATGAGTATACCTTTTTAGGAAGACAAGGCTTGCAATTATTTCATGTATTTGACTATTCTAGAAGGAAGTATAAATACTTTGACGAAAGTTTTAACAGTGATAGCTCTTATTATAAAACATTTTCTCAAATACCTTTCACCCCTGCTACTACTTATACCCATACTCAGCGGTTAAATCAACTTTCTAATACTATCGGTTTAAAAGGTAGGGCTGATAAGCTTTTCTATTTGTTTTATTTAAAGCAGCAAAACTTCCGATACCATTTTCAAATTGCACCAGAAATACAAATTCCGAGGGAATTGCCAGCCCAACAATTTATTGGTTTTAAAGGCACTTATGATCTATCAGATAAAATTAGATTTAGAATAGATTATGAAGGAATATTAGGTACCGATACTGGAGTAAAAATTTATGGTGAAATGAAAACTCCATATTTTACCCTAGAGCATAGAAGATGGGCAGCTGAACCTACCCTATTGCAACAATATTATTTTGGGCAAATCTTTCAGTGGGACAATACACGGTTAGAAGATCCGGGAGATGAATTTGGGGGAAGAAGATTGAATAGTACTTCACATACCGAATCTAAAATTTCTGCACCTTTACTCAATAAAAAAGTAGTACTAAGACCATTTGCACAATTCGCTACATTCGACGATTACATTTATTTTGACACCTTGGCATTGCCCTCTCAATACGATCAAACTATCACTATTTTACAGGCCGGTTTAGAAATGGAAACGCATTTTAATTGGTTTCACCAGAGGTTTTTAGGTATGTATACCGTAAATGATACTGAAGAGATCATGAGAATGCCCACTTTGTTTGCCAATTACCAAGTGTATTATCAAGGGAATCCTTTCAATTTTCCTATACTGATACAGACCGGATTAGACCTTCATTGGCATGATGCATTTTTTGCTGATTCCTTTATGCCTGTAACCCAGCAATTTTATTTACAAGACTGGCATCAATTAGGCAATTATTTAAGAGGAGATATCTTTCTTAATTTTCAAATGAAAAAAGTGGTGATGTTCCTAAAAATGACCAATGCTTTACAGGGTGTACAAAGGGCTGGAAGCTTCAGTACCCCATTTTACATGACTCAACCCAGAAGTTTTGAATTTGGAGTAACCTGGTTATTGTATGATTAAACTTAACATTTTTTTTTAATCGCTGTTCACAGCTCGTTATTTCATTGATTTGAAACCTAATAAAGTTTTTTATCTAGTTTGAACCAATAAAAGAAAATCCATTCAATTTATGTATCATTGAAAATTGATACTATTTTAACACTTATTGGCTAGAAAATATATGCAGTTTCTCTATCAGCTATCAAAACTCTCTATTTATTGTTTCCTCTTATTACTTTCAAATACGTTACTAGCACAAAAAACCTTTGTTGAAGGGTATTATATTTCTAATGATGGAGATACGATTAAAGGATATATCCAAGAAGATAGAGATCTAGCTTATAGAAATCAATTTATATTTAGTGAATTTGTAGATGGAAGCAGGATAAAGAATATCTTAGTTGATGAAGCCATTAGCTTTAAAATAAGTGATTTTTTATATGAAAGAATCTCCATAGAAGAAAAGGACATTTATGCCAGACAGCTAATTGATGGATATTTAAAGTTGTATAAATCATATTTATCTCTAAATGAAATCGAGTTTTACATTAAATATAAAGAAGAATTTTTTCAACTAGAAGAAGTGGAAAACTCATTCTATCATCCTGAAAAGGGACGGGTGAGACAAGTATCGGCCAAGTATAAAAATATTCTAAACTATGTTTTTAAAGATTGTTCAGAATACAATAAAGAAAAACAGCTAAGGAATATAAAATTAAAAGAGGTCAATCTTATCAAAGCCATTACAGATTATAATTATTGTATCGATCCTGAAATAAACAAAGATACCATTAATAAAAAGAGAGCTATTAAATCAAAACTTTTTTTAATGGCGGGTTTTCAATCTACACCCAAGCAATCTATTGGAATAACAGATATTAATTCAAGTGGTAATTCTGTTCAATATGAGATAGCCGGACAAGGTTTTGGATTCGGTTTCAACGTAGAAATAAATAGCAAAGAAACAAACAGAAGAAATTTCTCCTTTATAACTGGATTGGAGTATAGATCAACGAGCTATGAATTTACTATTTTAGATAGCAATCAAGATCAAGTTGAAAAGAGGAATATAAGCATTGTTCAAATTCCTTTATTAGGTAAAGTAAATTTTTCTGCAAAGTCTCCTGCTTTTTTTGATTTTGGCTTTAATATATATTATAGAAATAATCCTTATGGAAGTGTTTTAGGTACTATAGAGCTTCCGATTACATTAGGTTTAGGTTTAGATATAAAAAGATTTAAAATTGAATCGAGGTTTGAGAGCAGTTGGCCAACATCATCAATCAGTTTTAATAATTCAGTTGAGTATATCAGATTTCTATTATCGTATCGTATCAATAAAAAGCAGTAACTCAATCCACTTCAACTGGCTCTGCTTCCTCTAACATATAAATGAGGTGCATCCCATCTTCTTGGTTCAGTTTTAATTTCCCTCTAAAAGTAACTTTTTCATCAGCGGCATATAATTGAGTTTTTTTCATATACACTTCCATTACAGTCTCTGGACCGGCATTTCCACAAAAAAAGCAACTAGCATAGGGAAAAGCTGATAAAATCAAATAATTACCTTCAGATAAGTCTAATGGAAGGATAAAACCTTGTATTGTAATCTCTTTTCCATTCAATGCGTTTACTTCGTCTGAAAAGATTGGCAATTGTATTTCTGTTCCTATATATTCATTAAATGCGGTTTTCCAACCGATTTTTGTCAAAGTCTTCCAAGTCTCCTTTCCGCTTTGCCCGTAAACGTTACTTGCACAAAAAACAAATAGAAGACAAGCAAGGGATATATGTGCTTTTTTCATTTTTAGTTTTTTGATTGAAAGAACACAAAATTAATACTTTTTACGCATCACATTTTCCTACCTATCATTTTTGTACTACTAATAACAAGCATAATTGAATAATAATTGTCCCATCCATAAGCCCTGTATAGTACAACATAGGTCTTGTTTTTTTAACCATTACAATTAAAAAACAACAAATTAAATGAGAGCCAGCCACAGCATAAAAAATGGGTAATGAGTAGTAGAAAAAAGCAATTGTTAAGGATAAAAGAAGAAATAAAATCGAAAGTATTTTTGTATTGAAAATTCCAAGCTGATTCGCCAAAGTCTTTAGTTGTTGCTTTTTATCAGTTTTTTCATCTCTAATATCAAAAGGCAATGTAAGTGCTAAATAAAATAATCCTCTATGAAAAGATTCGATCCACAAGCTTGTAACATCAATATCAGATCCTATAAAAGGAAGCCAAACGGTAGTAGCAACCCAAACATATACAATCAAGAAGATTTTCAGGTAATTGATATTTCTTAAAGGAGGTAATTGAAGAAAGTAAAATTTGGTACCAAAGCCATAGAGTACAGCAATTATTGTTAAATGGATTAAAAAAAATAATTGCTCAATATTTAAATAAAAAAGAAAAATTGAGATGGGTAGAATGGTAATGCCTAACCAATACCATTTTTTGTAAATAACAAATTCCCAAGCATTTTTAAGACTATTAAATCCAGCCCATTGTAAAAGGTAATCGAGAAAAGCTGACAAAGCAATAATGCTTGCCAGCAAGTAATCAATAGTCTTATCAAAAATAATGTAAGAAGTACATGTAGCGGCAAAACCACAAGCCGAGGTAATAATCAGACTTATTAAGTTGAAAGAATTGATTTTTTTAATAAAGCAGCAAGTATTTAATTATCATTATTTTGCGTAATTATTCGCCTAATTTCTTTCATTCCAATTTCAAGCCCCTTGATAATTTCATTCTTACTTACATATCCTTGCATTTTCTTTTGAATTTGATTTTTCACCATATTGTCTATGAATGGAGTCATACTTTCTCCTACTACTACTCTTACTTGTCTACTACTTGAATTAAATATGATTGACAAATACTCTTTATTGTTAAACCTATACCCTTTTTCATGCAAATAATCCAAATCTACGCTATCTAAATCATCAGAAACTGATTTAATATTCATATGAAATATTGGAAGCCTATTTTTTCTCAAGAGGGTCATTAAAATCAAACCATCATGTTCCCTAAAACCTAAAGTTTTTAGTCCGAAAATAGATTTGATGCGGAAAAAATTATATCTGAATACATTTATGATTTTATTAGATAAAATCTTGAATCTTATCTTCCAAGAAATCATACCATTAAAACTGAAATAGTATCCAAAATATTTAATAAGCAATCCTGATAATATCGGCAAATACACCTGCTGCGGTTACTTCTGCACCAGCTCCTGGTCCTTTTATCATTAAAGGAAGTTCTTTGTATCTATTGGTTGTAAATAAAACGATGTTATCACTTCCTTTGGCAAAATAAAAAGGATGTTGAATATCAAAAGATTTCATTTCTACTCTAGGTATACCATTTTCAAAACTGGCAATTACCCTGAATTTTTTTCCTTCTGCTTCTGCCTTTGACCTGTTCTTTTCAAAGGTATCGTCAAATTCTTCTATTCTTTCAAGAAAAGTCCTTAAATCTTCAGCTTCTAAACATTCGTCGGGTAGAAATTTTTCTACGATTACATCATTCATTTCAAAAGCATGTCCCATCTCTCTAGTCAAAATAAGAATCTTTCTTGCCACATCTTCTCCACTTAAATCTATCTTTGGATTTGGCTCGGTTAAGCCTGCTTTTACCGCATCTTTAATAACACTACTGATACTTTTCTCCTTACTTACATTATTGGTAATATAATTAAGTGTACCAGATAAAATGGCTTCTATTTTAATAATTTCATCACCACTGTTCAGTAAATCATTGAGTGTGCTAATTACAGGGAGTCCCGCTGCCACATTGGTTTCAAATAGAAAATGAGTATTGCGTTTTAGTGTTTTCTCTTTTAGGGTTTTGTAATAATCATAACTACCAGAACAAGCCAATTTATTAGGGGTTACCACAGCAATGCTAGCATCTAATATTTTATCATAGCTTAGGGCCACTTGCTTATTTGCAGTAGCATCTACAAATACACTATTGGGTAAATTCGTGGCAATCATGTTATCGATAAACAAGTCTATATCTGCTGGTTTACCCTTAGTATCGAGACTTACCAAACATTCAGATGGATTCATCCCTTCGATATTGATAAATCTTTTTCTTGAATTCGTAAGTCCTATAACTTTAAAATCGACAGCAATTTGCTCCTTTAGATTTTCACTTTGTTGCGTTATTTGTTGAATGAGTGTTTTGCCAATCATTCCTGTAGCACCCGCTATAAATACATGCAAAGCTTTAGTTTTTGATAGAAAGAAAGCATCATGAAGTAAGCGCAATGCTTTTTCATCATTTTTTTTATCTATTACGATTGAAATATTTAGCTCAGACGCACCTTGCGCTATGGCAAGCACATTTACACCATTACTACCCAATGCACTAAACAAACGGCCAGAAACACCAGGAGATCTTTTCATATTTTTACCTACGACAGCTAAAATCGTCATCTCCTTTTCAACTTGTAACTTGTCTAAGCTCCCAGTTTCAAATGCATCCTTAAAAGCAGTTTTGATAGCACTTTCTGCTTTATCTGCATCTTTTTCGGCAATAGCTACACTTATTGAATGCTCAGAGGAAGCCTGTGAAATAAGTACTACGTTTATAGAATTATCTGCTAGACAGCCAAATAATTTCTTAGAAGTACCTGTAATACCAATCATTCCACTGCCACTTAAGGTAAGCAAAACCATACCACTCATAGACGAGATGCCCCTAATCGGTCTATTATCAGGTTTAGCATGATTACTGATCACAGTGAAAAGCCCATCTGGTTCAAATGTGTTTTTTACATGAATGGGTATATTCCGATTATAAGCAGGTTGAATACTTGGCGGATAAATCACTTTTGCCCCAAAGTAAGACAACTCCATCGCTTCTTCATAAGATATTTCAGGAATAGTAAATGCCTTTTTTACTTTTCTAGGATCAGAAGTCATCATGCCATTTACATCTGTCCATATCTCTAAAATATCTACATCTATGGCAGCAGCAATAATGGCCGCAGTATAGTCAGAACCACCCCTACCAAGCGTAGTAGTCTCATTTTGGGGACTCCTACCAACAAAACCAGGGATAATATGCAACTCTCCTTGCGCGGCTAAAAAGTAATTTTTAATTTTTTCATTGGTTGCTTCAAACTGAACCTGTGCATTTCCAAACTTCCGGTCTGTAACAATTAGCTGTCGGCTATCTGTAAAACGTGCATCAACTTCATTTTCCCTAAATGCTTCTGCTATAATATGTGCTGAAAGACGCTCTCCAAAACTTAAGATAAAGTCTTTCATTTTGGGACTCAATTCTTTTACCAAATAAATACCGTGTAAAATATCATCGAGCTCATTTAGAATGCATTTAGTTTCAGCTACTACACCACTTTGCCTTCTTGCATGAACTAACTGCTGGATAGCTTCAAGATGTCTTTTCTCAATAATGGCATACAACTCTTTGTAAGCTTCAGACCCCTCTGCTGCCATTTCACTTAATTGGATCAACTGATCGGTAATGCCCCCAAACGCCGAAACAACTACTAATGCCTTTTCTTTTGCGAGTACCTTTTTTACTATTTCGATGACACCTTTAATACTCTTTGGCGTTCCAACAGAAGTGCCACCAAACTTTAATACCTTCATATAATTATTACCACAATTTAGAACAGCTTGACTGAACTAATTCTAGATCAAATTTTATCTTTTAATACTTTTTAATCCTTACTATTCCGAATTGCTTCAACAAAAAGTTATTATAAAAAATGCCTTAAGCAATCGGTATTTATTTAGAATTCTCAAAAAAAAATCAATATCAAACTGGTTTAATTTTTTTTGAATCTATTCTCTTTTTTAATAGAATTTATTTCAATTTTCAGTTTGGTAAATATCTTTTATATTTACCCGTTAAAATCGAGATGCAAAAATGCAAAACAACATTTTATTTAGCCCAACTTTTTGCAGAATATTTAAGTGATTATTGTCACTTTTACATTTTTTGTATCTAACTAAGCATATTTTTATAAATCTGGATATTAAATGATCTCATTTAGTGAGTTTGTATTAGATAATGGACTACAAGTAATTGTTCATGAGGATAAGCAAGTACCTGTAGCGGTCTTAGATGTATTGTATAAAGTTGGTTCTAAGAATGAAAATCCGGCTAAAACTGGCTTTGCTCATTTGTTTGAGCATTTAATGTTTGGTGGCTCAGCAAATATTCCTTCATTTGATACACCATTACAAAAAGTCGGAGGAGACAACAATGCATTCACATCTCCAGATATTACCAATTACTATATTACACTTCCTGCAAATAATATTGAAACTGCTTTTTGGTTAGAGTCTGACCGCATGTTGGAGCTATCTTTTAACCCAGAAGTATTAGACTTACAAAAAAAGGTGGTAATTGAAGAGTTTAAACAAAGGTACCTCAATCAACCCTTTGGTGATGCCTGGCTAAAATTAAGACCTTTGGTATATGAAAAACACCCTTATGGTTGGCCAACTATAGGCAAGGAAATTTCGCATATCGAAAATGCAACCATGGAAGATGTCAAAGATTTTTTCTATCGTTTTTACCGACCAGATAATGCAGTGTTGGTAGTGGCTGGAAATGTTTCTGTAGAACAAGTGAAAAAACTTGCAAATAAGTGGTTTGGAAATATTCCTTCTGGTAATAATCAAAAAACAGTCTTACCCAAAGAACCTGCCCAAACAGATGCTAAAAAACTTGAGATACAAGCCGAAGTACCTGTGAGTAATCTTTATAAAATTTACCACATGTGCGAAAAATTAAATCCAGATTACACTGCTACAGATTTATTGAGCGATACTTTAGGTAGAGGAAAGTCTTCTAGATTGTATGAGCAATTTGTAAAGCAGGAAAAGCTTTTTACTAGCTTAAATGCTAGTATATCTGGTTCCAATGATCCAGGTATGTTTGTAATATCTGGAACAGTGGCTAATGGAATAGATATTAAAGAAGCAGATAAGGCGATTAACGGGATGATAGCCGATGTAGCAAAAAATGGTGTATTGGAAAAAGAACTCAATAAAGTAAAAAATCAAGCAGAATCATCATTGGCTTTTGCAGAAATCGATTTACTTTCAAGGGCCATGTCACTAGCAATTGCAACGGCTTTAGGCGATACAAACCTCGCCAATAAAGGAATGGAATTGATAGAAGAAGTAGAATTAAATGCGATCAATAGAATAGCTAAAAACATACTGATTCCTCAAAATAGTACGACTTTATATTACACGCCAAATTAATATCTCTTCTGCCTTAGAATGGCTTCCTTTTTTATCTTTTTGGCAATCTTTGGAAAGTTTGAAATCACTGTATCAAACTTTTCCTTTTTCAATTTGTAAAGGTCACTGTATGTTACAGACTTAATTGTAGCAGTTCTTGGTGTTTTCATAAAAAGGGCAATTTCGCCAAAAAACTGACCATTTTGAATAGTATTGATAATATTGCCTTCTTCATCTAAAACTTCCAGTACCCCACTAACTAAAAAATACATAGCACCTCCTACGTCTCCTTTTTCAAATATTATATCTCCAGGTGTAATTAGTTCAGGTTCAAGAAACATGGCCACTTCTTCTATAAAGTCTTCACCTGCCCCTCTAAAAATATCTATCTTTTCAATTATTTCATTTTTAAGGTGTTTATTCAAATCGAACCTGAGGTTTTCTGGTAATTTTGCTAGAAAGTCTCCTTCATTATACCCCAATCTATTTTGCCAGATATATGTAAAATAATCTCTTATTTTTCTTTGTAATTGAGGAGGCAATCTTCTTGATCGAATCAGAATACGTAATTTCTCAATATTATCGAGATAAGTAACTTTTGCAGGGTCATCTTGCGAAAAAATACCAACAACATTACCAATGACATAGCCATAAATACCAATACCCATCAATTGCACAATCATGGTATAAATAAGCTGATAATTATCATTCATATCGGGTGTTACATCACCAAAACCCACTGTAGTTAAGGTAGTAATGCTCCAATACAAAGCCCTTATATAATTCGAAAAATCATCGATGCTTGTATCGTGCTTTATAAGTTTAAGCCAACCACAACTTACCCAATGAGAAAGATGCACCAACCAAAACAAAGAATAAAGCAAGGTGATTGTAGTAGTATATTGTACTTCAAAATACTTTAACCGCTGCATAAAACCGATTACCTTGGGAATTTTAAGTAAGCGCAATAACATCAAATAAGGATTATTGAAAATGATGTGAAATGGAAGCAAAGAAAGAATATCGAGCAAAAACCATTTCTTAAGGTAAGTCTTAGATATTAAATCACTTCTATATTGATTGGTAACAATCGATATCAGGTTCGCACTTCCAAAAAGGCATATAAAAATATCTATCAGATAGATAACATAAGCCATTTTATTGAGCACTGAGATAGTAGGATGAGAGAGCACCTCGAAATCTAAATCCAACGGAAGAATTATTGCCAAAAAGCTTGTAGTCAATAGTACTATAAGATTCCAACCATTATTGAATAAATAGATTGCCGTATCTGAAGGTGCTAAATTTATGATTTTCATATTGCAATGGCAGCATTTCTAGTACTAAGTACGTATTGCTAATACCTGATTAAAATTTAAGGTATACATAATGGAAAAAAAGACTTTTTCAAAGTATCTAAAAATAAATAGAATTACATTAAAGCCTGTTCTTTACAGTTGGTTCATATCCTTCACAGTTATATTATTTTCATGCGATAATGATGAAGATGCTAATTTCAATATAAATGATGAAAAAGTAAATGTAATTATAGAACAAGCACTATACGATTCTTTTGCTGTAGATAGAAGTTCCAATAATGGTTCTCAAAAAGATTCTGATCCTTACTTTATAAAAAGCGCCAAAATAGAAGGTGTTCGATTAGAAATAGATGTGTCTTACAGTGGTGGTTGCGAAGAACATACTTTTGACCTTTTTTGGCCAGAATTCGCGAATCAAATTTATCCGCCTAAATTAGAAGTTTACCTAAGTCACAATGCAAATGGAGACTTATGTGAAGCGGCAATTAATGAAACACTTAGCATTGACCTTTCCGCTGGTAAACTTAATTACACAAATCAAATTATAGGTCTATTAGAAATTATTGTAGTAAATACGTTTGATGAAACTAATCAAGTGAGTACAGCTGATTAGACAGATATTGAATTCATTTTACAAGGTATTACTTGAAACCAGCTTGCTTTTAAAATTGTGTCGTAAGAGGTCGATTATCCCAGATCAACCTAAATTGAAAAACCACTTTTTAGATAAAAAGTGGCTTTTTTTATTTCAACAAATATATATGCTGGAAGAGATATCGAACAGAATTAAAGTTAATGGCAGCTACTAAGTAAAAGTCAATGGAATATAAAAATTATTGTTGTCCATCACCATCTACTATTTTCACCCACCCTTTCAAATTCATTACTTCGTCGTCTTCATTCAGTCTAATCGTATTTAATTTTACATGATAATAATAGACTCCAGAGCTTAGTTTTTCTCCATTACTATCTGTACCATCCCAGTTAATGAGCACATCATCATTGCTTTTAAACATCTCTTCTCCCCATCTATTGAATATGGTAAACTCAGCTGACCTAACAAACTTAATACAATTGTAAGGCTTAAAGACATCGTTTATTCCGTCTTCGTTTGGAGAAAATGCATTGGGTAACACATAAAAAGGACAGTTATCTACACATACTATGTTGCTAAAAGCACTTTCATTGCCTGTCAAGTCTAAGGCGGTAACTGCATAACAACCAGCTAGTGATGTAATATCTTCATGATCAAAATTTAAACTGAGCACATCTTCAGCAATTAATTCAAATTCACCATCCTCTCTTGGGCTATAGTAAACGTTGTAAGAAGCTATCTCGGGGTCACAAGCAGGATTATCATCATTTACCCATGAAAGAGAATTTGTAAATAATGTATCCGCATCAGTACATTCTACAGTTTGGTCTTCAAGTACCACTTCAAAATCTGAACAAACAGGTTCTCTAATAGAAAGTATAGGCGGACAAGGTGCAAGCGTATCTAAAATTACTGCACAAGCTTCTTGTGATAAGTTTAATAGAGAATCTCTTATCTGCGGATTATCATAAGTACCTACGGTAAGCACCTTATAACAGTATTGAGTCTTCTCTTCCAAAGGAAAACCTTCTTTTGTTCCATCATCCACATATGTAAAACCTCTATCAGAAATATTTACACTATCGATTAAAACAAAATCTTCAGGATCATCGGGGTTTTGTCGGTAAACATAGTGCTTCGGAAAACGGCTAGAGGCATTACTCCATGGAACTTCTGCACTCCAATTCAATTCAACAGACTCCAGAGCGGAACTTGCTTCCAAGAATACTGTAGATGCTGAGCTAGAAGTGTCAGCCAAAACACCATCGGAATAAAATTCAATTTTATAATTATAAGGAAGTCTTTCGGTATCTAAGCCCTGCGTATCTACGAAAAAAGTATCTGTTTCAGCAATATCAGTGGCAAGAACAATGGCGTTTTCCTCTCCATCAAAACCATCGGCCCTGATTAAATTGTATGTCCAAGGTTTAGGATATTCAGCTTCATCAACTCCTATAGGTGTCGTGAATCTTACAAACACTTCACCATCAGTTCTAGAAGTTTCTTGTACACTGGCTTCAACAATATAAGGAGCCAGTTGAGGAATAAAGACACAAGCTTCAATTGATGCATAACTCTCCCCACCTCTCGGATCAGCAAATTGTGCAAAAATACGATAACAATAAGTTACCCCTCTTTCTAAGCCTGCACCGTTGTTATCATCTAAGAAAGTAGTTTGATCAATATCCACTTCTCCTATTTTGTCGTACCCTGTAAAAGCTGGTAAGCCTGTCTCACAGTTATCAGGCACAAAATCGAAGGAACCTCGCCTTCGCCAGACTGTCATTTTTGCTCCTGGCAATGCACATATATAATCGTTCCAATTCAATTCAACAGAATTACTGATTAAATCTGCTTCTGCAATGAGTGTATCTGGGGCTGGTCCTACTACATTAATTCGCCAAGTTTGTAAATCAACCAAACTGAGTTCATTGTTATTGGGGAAATCTTTAACCCTAAAAGTAGCTTGGTAAGGCTCTCTTCTAATATCTTCACATACGGTCTGCCAAGAAAATACGCCTTCTTCTCTTCCATTTGGTGGTTGTAGACCCAGTGTATCAAAATCGGCTTGATTGGCATGTCCACCTCCACTATCAGTATCTGGATCAACAAATAGTCCACCTTCACCAGTAAGTACTATAAAGTTGCTATCTGGATCAAAGCCTACTATCGTATCAATCAGCACACTTCCAGCTACAATACATGTATCTCGTGGTACAATTACAGTAGGTCTATTATTCGCATTATCAATGACTATGATCTGCATATCGCGATTCACAGAACTAATCTTCAAACCGTTGCGCCACTCGTCTACAAAGAAAGCCACGTTATACTCACCAATCTCTGCAGGAGCATCCCAAATGAGGTCTCCATTGATTGAATCAATTGAAAAAATGGCAGGATCATTAACAGTACCTTCTCTAATACCGTTAAAATCTGGATCATCAGGAAAGCGATACTGACTCACTTCTATAGGGTTACCATCATCATCCTCGCCTTGCTTACAAACGGTAAGTCTGTAAGAAAGACTATCACCATCGGGATCATAGGCACCAGGGTTGTGGATAAACCTTTGACTTACTGCTGCCAAATCAACTGGTGGAATCAATAGTACAGGAGAAGAATTAAGGCCAAAAGCTGGATTAATCCTAAATTCAGATTCAATAAAAAATGCCGTATTACCTGAAGCGAACATATTTCGCACACCAGGATTCCTATTTTGCTCGAAATAACTCACTCTATAAGTACCTGGAGTCGGGAAGGTATGTTCTACTTGATAAATGAGTATTTCAGTGGCATCTCCTTGTGTATCTTGAACCCCATCAATAAATCCTAATGATGTTGGTTCAACCAAAACGTCTGTTGCAGATGCATAGCCAAAACTAAATGTACCAGGTTGCGCTGGCACACCACCGTTATCTCTATATAAAAGTACAGTAAAACGATAAGTTAAACTGGTTGGGGAAATTCTTACAGCTGTTAAATCTCCTGCTCGTATATGGGTAGCAAAAGCGTTTTTTGAAAAAGCTAGTATCAGTAACAAGATTGTAGTTAGCTGAAATTTTAGTAGCCAGTTACTGAAAGAATTTTTTTGATGTATTTTTAGCAAGGTTCTCAAATTTAAAAAATTTTGCCTGTTGTATCTCTAAGACAATTCTTGTTTTAAGTAAGTTGGAATAGTAACTAATTTTCAAAAATACTATTCCCTTTTCATTTTACGAATAAAGTCAATGATATTGCTACAACGCCTTATAAAAAAAGAAAAGTGTACTTTTTTGCTATTATGAACAAGTAGCACCACCACTAGGTTCACAAAAATTATTCTTCACTTTGGTAATTATTCCGACAAAAGAAGTATGAAATCCCTCATTAACTCGAAGGCAGGCTCAAAAGCTGTGAGCGGAACTGGGGCTTGATCATAAATATCATGGTAATTTGGCCAGTTTCCCATTAAGTAGAAAAACATGGCTGGAATACCATTTTGAGAAAAAAAATAATGGTCTGAATTAGCTGCCTGCCCTCTCTTTTTTATAGCAGATAAATATTCATTTTTATAATTTATTTTACTTAGTTCATCAAAATACCTACTTTGTTCTTCCGCATTAACTGCCATCATCCCATCTTCACCTGTACCAAACAAATCTAGATTTACTACAAATTTTACTTTTTTAAGTGGCAATACAGGATTAGAATTATAGAAATAGGATCCAATTAATCCAGCTTCTTCTGCACCAAATGCAATAAATAAAATCGAGTAGTTAGGAGGATTATCTTTAAAATAATGTGCTAACTCCAATAACATAGCTACCCCACTGGCATTGTCATTTGCACCCGGAAAATAGACTTTATCACCTAATGAACCCAAATGATCGTAATGGGCACAAACAACTATTATAGAATCTTTTCTTTCTTTGCCTTCAAATAATCCTAATACATTTTGGGTTTCATAATACCTTTGTAGACTAGCATCTAGCTGAAAAATTACCTTCTGTTTATTTTTCATTTTCTTCAAACTAGATTTTTTAACCAAAAACTTAGGAAACAACAATTGATCTCTGCTGATACCACCTGTGAGTTTATCATGAAGCACAATTACAGCAGCAGCAGATAGAAAAGCTTTAATTGCTGATTGTGGAAGCTTGTTAACAGCAAGTTGATACTTGGCATCATACACCAATACATGACGGTTATATTTATTTGCACTAAATTTTTTCAAGGCATTTTCATCTGAGAATATTAAACTATCTAGCCATAACCATTTTGCCTTGCCAAAACCACCACCAGAAGATGCATCAGCAATAAAGTCGACACCAGGTATCAATATTTGCTTCCCTATTTGTAGGGCTGCTTGTTTTGGAAAAGTATTTACAGGAAATTGAAATTTTTGTTGATACCCTTGCATCGTGCTATTAAAAGGAGCCTCAAGACCAATAGTTTTAAATTGGTTAGCAATGTAAGCCGCTGCTATTTTATCCCCATCGTTCACATAACCCCTACCATGCATACCTGGTGCACAGAGCGTGTCAATTGTTTGCTTGACCCTAGACATTTCTTGAGCACCAGCTAAAAAGCTCACAAACAGAAAAAAAATAATAAGGCATCTCATAACAAGTCGAAGATTATATTATCCAATTATTCTATTTCGAGTTTAAGTCCATCATAGGCAAGATGAACATTTGTTGGCAATTCATTTTCTACTTCAGCATGAAAACCGAGTTTATAGCTAATATGTGTAAAATATGCCTTAGATGGTTTTATGATTTCAACAATCTGCAATGCTTCTTCTAAAGTTAAATGAGAAATGTGTTTGTCTTTTTGTAAAGCATTCAGCACTAAAATCTCAGTTCCTTTTATTTTTTCTAATTCCTCTTCCGAAATGTATTTAGCATCGGTTATATAAGTAAAGTTTTTTACACGAAAACCGAAAATAGGTAATTTATAATGAAGTACTTCAATAGGAGTAAAAGTTGTATTACCAATTTTAAAAGGGCTATTATGAATTGTATTTATATCTAGAGAGGCTACTCCAGGATATTTATAAGCAGCAAACATATAAGCAAATTCCATTTTTAATTGCTCAATAACATCTGCTTTGGCATAAACAGGCATATCTTTTTTTTGCCTGAAATAAAATGATCGAATGTCATCTAGTCCTGCAGTATGATCTTTATGCTGGTGGGTAAAAATTACTGCATCTAGCTTTTTTACTTTTTCCCTAAGCATCTGCTGCCTAAAATCAGGCCCTGTATCTATTACAAAAGTATATCCCTCATCTTCTATCATAATAGATGAGCGAAGTCTTTTATCTCTGAAATCTAAAGAAAGGCAAACAGGGTCATCAGAACCAATAACAGGTACACCTTGCGACGTACCAGTACCTAGGAATGTAATTTTCAAATCGCTGGATTTTATTAAAAAATCTAAGGAATAAGCTTAAAGAATTCCCTACTTCAATGTTTACATAACAGTTTGTTGCAACTGCAAATAAAGTTTTTTGCTTTTTTCTGATAAAGCTTCGGGGTCAATTTCAATTTCCTTGATAATGTCGATCAATGAATTCACCTTGCCTTCAATTGGAAAAAACTTGTTTACAATAGCAATTTTAGTGTCTTTCAACAAACAATATCCTGATTTAAAATTACCCTTTTCATAACGTAAAACATAATCGGATTCAGCGAAAATCTCCTCTAGCTTATTCAAGTAATTTTGAGTGTATCTTACTTTTAGTCCCTTTTCCATGTACTTCTACTAAACTTAAAATGCGAAGTAAACCAAAAAAATGTTTTTTTGTCTGATGCCCTACTTTTAAATTTTTTCTTATTAAAAAATACCTTTTACTAAATATAAGTAATTGATATATTGAATTATTTCAATTTAAAACTATTCAATGTGTATGTTTTTTTACAGTCAAAACAAGCTTATCGAAATTTAGTGGTTTGGGTAAATAATCGTCAATGCCTGCATCTTCAAAATCTTTTAATGTATAATTCTGGGCATTACCTGTTATAGCAATAATAGGTGTCGCAGACTTGCTTGGACTTTCCATCGCTCTTATTTTCTTAGCGCAAGACATACCATCTAATATAGGCATATTGATATCCATCAAAATTGCATCAAAATCTTCTTTATCAATCATCTTTAGAACTTGCTGCCCATTCTTCGCTGATTTTATTTCATAATTTTGAAATTGCAATACCTTCTTGGTAATATTTTGAATAACTGAGCTGTCTTCAGCAACTAAAATCTTTTTTACTGACATAGTAGTACATTTTTACATTTTCGAATCCTAATTGATTTTTAGATATCAGGTAGTTAAATAGCTAGCGCCAATATTACTAGGAATTATAAATTACTGATAGTAATTTAATTAAATATTTAAAAGTTTTTTGTAATTCAATTCAAATTCTTTGAAATCGTATATTAAAGATTCGTATTGTTCTTTGAGTTGAGATACATTATTTTCTTTTAAATCTTTCTCTATACTGGCTGCTTTTTCTGCTAACTTTTCTACGCCTAGTGTACTGGCATTTCCTTTGATGGTATGTAGAATGCTCAATACCTCTTTATAATCGGCAAGTTTAACAGCCTTTCCTGCCTCTCGAATAAGTCGCTCTGTATCTTCTTCAAATTCCTGATAAGATTCTACTAATATTTCATCACCTCCATATTTCTTAAGCTCTAGGGCAGTATCTATATTCAAGATTTTTTCACCATTGCCATTGGCATGATATCCATTGTTATTCACAACCTCAACAGTATCGTCATGCCACTTTTTCACTTTATTAATTATAACAGAGGCTTTAATAGGTTTGGCAATGAAATCATCAAGTCCTGCATCGAGAAATTCGTTTTTCTCTTCTTGCATGCTAAAAGCTGTCATAGCAACTATGGGTGGTTGAGGAACTAAACCAAGTGCTTTAATTTTTTGGGAAGCAGTAATTCCATTCATACCAGGCATCTGTATATCCATAAATATGATATCAAAAGTTTCCTTTTTTGCTATTTCAATCGCATCTAGTCCACCAATTGCAATGGCTATATCACAACCTGCTTTCTTTAAAATTTTACCTGCTACCGATAAATTTACCATGTTGTCGTCCACAAGTAATACCCTAGGTGGGGTTTTAAAGTTCTTTCTCTTAATGGATATCTCCTCTTCGACTGGTGTTTCAATTTTATCTGGAGTACTCTTTTTTGCCTTAATTGTAAACCAAAATGTACTTCCTTTATTTAATTCAGACTGTACACCAATATCCCCTCCCATTAAATGACTCAATTGTTTTGAAATGGCAAGTCCTAAACCTGTTCCTCCATAAGATTTAGTATAAGAATTATCTACCTGACTGAACTGCTTAAATAGTAAGTTCAAATTTTTAGGTGAAATACCAATACCGGAATCCTTTACTTCAAAATGTAGTATTTGGTAATTATCATTACTTCTTGCTGTTCCAACTCTAACTTTTATCTCGCCATCATTGGTAAATTTTATCGCATTTGAGGTAAGGTTAGAAAGTATTTGAAGTAGTCTAGTTTCATCTGCAAGAATATAATCATGAACATCTTCGTCTATTTCATAAACTAGTCGTGTATCTTTAACCTGCGCTTGTTGCAAAAACAGGGCGTGTAACTTATCTATCAATTTTCTTATTGAAAGTGTAGTATTTCGCAATTTCATTTTCCCCGCCTCAATTTTTGAAAGATCTAGAATATCGTTGAGGATAGTGAGTAATGTTTCAGAAGATTTTTTTATAGTAGATACATATTCGAATTGCTCATCATTAAGTTTAGTTTCAGTTAGCAAATCGATCATTCCGATAATACCATTCATTGGCGTTCTTATCTCATGACTCATATTCGACAAAAACTGCTTTTTAACCTTTAATGATTTTTCGGCTAGTTCTTTTGCTTCTCTTAATCCCTCTGTGGCATTTTTTAAGGTAGTAATATCCCTTGCAACGCCTTCTACCGCCACTGGAGAACCCGATTTGTTATAAATGAGCCTGAAATTAGAAATAGTACTTTTTAAAGCGCCATTTCTACTTTTTATTTGACTCTCGAAATTAATTACATTACCATGCTTAATAAGTTCTCTTAGCAAGTACTGCAACTTAAAATCGTTCAGTAAATAATGGGTAATGGATTTGCCTAATACTTCAATCTGTTTTTCTCCGATCAATTCGTAAATCGAAGGGCTGATCATTGTTATTATCCCCTCTAGATCAATTCTGAAATATACGTCTTGAAAAGACTCAAAAATATTCCTGAATTTCTCTTCACTCTCAGCAAGACCAATTTCCGTTACTTTTTTCTGGGTTATATCATGGGCAACGCCAGATATTTCAATGATGTGATTTCCCTTATCATAAATAGGATTAAGGTAGATTTCCCTCCAATGTTCCTCTCCATTTTCAATGATGAATTTCATTTCGAACTGTTGAGGATGCCCCTTAAATGCTTTTTTGTATTTACCGTACCATTTCCTTACTAATGCTTTGTCTGCTTCTTGAAAAGATCGATATAATGGCTGCATTAATTTGGGATCGAAATGGAAATATTGCCATAATGCATCTGCAAAATTCTTATTGAATTTGGTTAACCTAAATTGTTTATCAACTGACCACATTAAATGAGAACCACTTTCAAAAATAGATTCTAACCGAGCTGATTGGTCATTGATTTCTTTTTCATGTTGAAAGCGAAGAATGGTATGCGCCAATTGACCAGAAACAAATGTTAGTAACTCAAGGTCTCTTTTTTTAAATTTCCCGCGGGTTTTGAATGACTGAAGTACAATCATACCTACCACTGCATCATTAATAATGAGAGGAACACCTAACCATACTAAAGGAACATGTTTGGCATTTTTAAGCCCTTTTACTTCTATAATTTGCCGTATGCGCTCCTCATAAAAAAACATAGGACGCTCGAAGGTTGAAACAGCATAATCTACAAAACTTGCAGCTGGTACAGGTAATTCTTTATAGGCAGGTGAGTTTACTGTAAAAGGATAAGTAACTGCCTGTGTTTTTCTATTTTTGAGTGCAACAATAAAGCTATCAACGCCAATGGTTTGGTCTAACAGCTGATAAAATTTTTCATATAAAACATTAAGTGGCGTGTCTTTTTCTACCAATCTCGCTATTTGATAGTACAAGTGTTGCGCTTTTTCAGCCCTTAAGCTACTTGTATAATCATAAAGCATGGCCCTAAATAAATAGGGTTTATCAGGTTCCATTTTGCAGCTTAGCGTACCGCGTAAATTTACCTTTTTACCCTTTTTTGTCAAAAAGATTGTTTCAAACCTATCTAACTTACCAAGTAGTTTTGCTTTTTGTAGATTAGAAAGTGTTTCATCGTAAATTTCATCATCTACTAATTGCTCTAATTCTAGGTTTTTTACTTCATCTTCATCATACTCTAATAAATTTCTGAAGGTATTATTGACGAGTACTACTTTTCCTTCTTCATCAAAAATGAAAATTAAATCGTTGGCTCCATCAAATAAATCTTGTAACAATTGATTTGTTTCATGCAGCGTTTTGGTCATTTTTATCTGCTCAGAAATATCTTCGCCTACAATGGTCATAGATGCGATAGCACCTACTTGATCATGCAATACAATGGAATTAAACCGAATAGTTAATTGCTCTCCACTTTTCGTATTGAGCAATCCTTCAAAGGTATCTAGGAAACCTGATATGTCTAAGCGCCCATCTCCTTGTATTGTAGGTCTTAATATTTGAAATAGATTTTTCCCAATTAAATCCTCATTGTCCCATCCAGATACATCTAATAGAAACTGATTACAAAATTTGATACTACCGTGTTGGTCGACAGTAATGGCAAATGTAATAGCATGTTCTAAGGCATTTTGAAGTCGCTCTTCAGAAAAGCGCACCATCTCATTATGGCTGTCTTTTTCTACTTTCTTCTTTCGCTCCGTAATATCTACGGCAGAAGTAACATACCCCTTGTAATTTCCTTTATTATCAAAATACGGGCTCCCTTTTTCGAGCAACCAACAGTAATTACCGTCCTTTCTTTTTATGCGGTATGTCAGTTCAAATGTGTTCCGATTTATAAGCTCATTTTCAAGCTTCTCTAAAACAACTGTAGACTCCTCAGGATGTATTTGTTTACTCCAAAAGTCATCTAAACCATTGGTAGGAATATTGCCTAAAAATTGCTGCCACTGTTCATTGTAATAATTAAAATGGTTTTGTGAATCAGTCATACGCAATAAAGTGGGCGCATGATTGGTCATTGTTTTAAACCTGTTCTCACTAACAGCTAATTTATTAAGAAACAGTGCTTCATTTAATCTACTATTAATTTCAAGTGATAACAATGTTAATTGCAAGGTGAGATTATCTGTAGCATGTTTTAAGAAGAAACAAAACATATATTGTACGCTGCTATCAATATGAATGGGCAAGAGCAATATATGATGTCGTTGAATCCGGCCAATAGTATAAGGAGGAATCAATTTTGATCGACGCATTTTTAATAAATAATGATATTTACTAAAGTCTGTCTCTCTAAGATTTTGCAATAAGTCACTTTCAATATCTATGTAATGCAGTAAATTATTGGGCGGAAGTTGTGGATTTTGAATAATACAGCTTCCTGAAATATGCCTGAGCTTAGAAATAATATTTAACGACCTTGTAAGTAGTTGTTCTGTATTTTTCTCAGGATAGATCTTTCTAATGGTTTCATTAAAAATGGTAAGCTCTTCAAAGCGAGATGCATTTTCTGCAGCTGTTTTCTGCTGTTCGGTTACATCTCTACAATAAGCAACGATAAGTTCTTGATTATAATAATTGGTTTTTTCTAGTTTGGCTTCTAATACAAATTTCCCTGTCTTGTAATAATTGCCTTCGAGTAAAATTGAACCAGTAGAGGTGAGTAATTCTTCAATGGGCATATCATGACTAGTAACCTCTATGTTATATCTTTCAAATATCTCATCAAGTTTTTTTAATTCAATTTTATCTTTTTGAACTGTAAAAAAATCAAGCGCTGTTTGGTTTACATCTATAACTTTTCCGTTTGGTTCTAATAGAAAAATTAGGTTATTGTTTTTTTCAAAAAGGTTTTTATAAAACTGCTTTGAAGCTATAAGCCATTTTTTCTTTTCAATGTGATTGGTCACATCTCTTCCTATACCTGTTATGTAGTGAGGAGCATCTTCAGGTTCAACTAAATTACTTATAAAATCCAGGATATATTCTTTGCCATTCTTATCATGTAGTTTTACATATCCTTGTAAAGATTTAGTATTTAACAATTTTTTAACATAGGAATCGTAAGCCTTATGATTACTCGCTGGCATTAAGTCCTTAATATTGAATTTTTGCTCTTGCTTTTTAGGAATGCCAAATAGCTTACTTACTTTTTCATTTACTTTAAAAATTGTTCCATCTAAGTAGTGTTTACATATAAAATGGTCTGGTACATAGTATTCAGAAACTGGGCTATGCTTATCGTCGCCATAATTGAGGGTATTTTTTTTAGCCAGTTCCTCACGCAACCGTATTACTTCCTCAAGTAGTTCTTCCCTATTTTTATTTTGTAGTTCCAAAATGGTCTAAATCCTTTAAGTGAAGTTTATTTTAGTATTAGAGGGTAACCTTTCAATTATTTTGTGAAAAAGTGTGTTGTGAACAAAAATTTACAAAATACTAAGATTTTTTGCAGTTGAAATTTAATCTAAAAAAACAAAATGTGCATATTTTTGTATTATCAATATCCAGTATTGTTTTAATGTTGGTTTTGCGGTTAATAATTATCTATAAAGAAAGTTTTTTAAGTGGTTGCTAAATGAAGTTTATTTTAGTCTACATATTGATCTTTACCACTGTTGGTCTTTCATCAGGTACTTTCGCGTTTACCCAATTTAATAACTGTGCTGAAATTATTGACTTTGGTAACCACTCAGAAGAAGAAACTAAGGTTGAATCTTTTGTTTCAGTTGTTGTTAGGTGTGTTTATGAAAAACATAGAGAAGTTAAAATCACTCCATTTAATAGAATTACTGTAAAAAACTTTATTTCTAGTATCATAAATACATTTTTCAATCATGCTGATACCCCTTTTTATCTCCTTTACCAATCGTTACTCATTTGATACAATCAATCTTTTTTTGAGTCAATAATATCTATAATTTTTGACTAAAAGGCTATTAGCATATTTACAATTTAGGTGCTAAACAGCTAAATGAGTACAAATAAAAAAAGCTTATTACAAGAATATAATTTTTGCTTCTATGAATTCTAAGCAATTTATTCCCATAGTACAAAGAATAGCGAGTCTGATAAAACATGACTACAAGGAATTCAATCTTAGGGATGAATATTTTACTGATACTACTAAATTAAGCCGACCAGAATTTTTTCTGGACAGCTTGAGTGATATGGCCAGAAAAATAGATTTGGCTGTAATGAAAAACAGTCTTCCTTTTCAACAATTTGTGTTGTTTGCAGAGGAGGTTGGTTTTCCCGTTATCACCTTTTATCACGATAACTCAGATGTAATGCCCGTACTGTTGTATAAAAACAGCAAAAATGGGAATGAGTTTAGTGCATATGTATATCGAGATGGAGAAGAAATTGAAGTTGATGATGCTTCTTATATCTTTCAAAATTTAGAGTTATTGCCCAATGGTGAAGTATTGTATGCAGTACCATTTTCTCAACACGCATTAGTGAGTGAAAACGATAACTTAATGAAAGAGATAAATGGTCCTGTGTCTAGGTTATTTAACCTATTGGGTGCGGAGAAAAAAGATATCTTATACATTTATTTTTATGCTGTTATTGTTTCAATCATTAGCTTATCATTGCCATTAGGTGTACAAGCCATAATTGAAATGATATCTGGCGGGGTTATTTTTAACTCAATTATACTTCTAATTTCATTTGTAATAGTTGCCATTCTTATAGCAGGGGCCTTGCAAGTAATGCAATTTTCTATTGTGGAAGTATTACAACGGCGTATTTTTGTTAAAGCAGCTTTTGAGTTCTCGCATCGAATACCAAAAGTAAGGGCAGAGTCAATTCTCAATAACTACGCTCCTGAGTTAATGAACCGCTTTTTTGATGTGCTCACTTTGCAAAAAGGCTTGCCAAAGTTATTAATGGACCTTACAGGTTCTGCCTTACAAATATTCTTTGGTTTAATTCTTTTAGCATTTTACCATCCATTCTTCGTATTCTTTGGGGTTAGTCTTTTGGTAGCATTAACCATTGTATTCTATATAACAGGGCCTAAAGGCTTAGAATCTAGTCTAATAGAGTCTAAGTATAAATATAAAGTTGCCCACTGGTTAGAAGAAGTAGCCCGAACACTGTACTCTTTCAAATTAGCTGGGCACACAAATTTGCCCATGCAAAAGATGGATAATTATGTAAATAACTACCTCCATTATAGGAAAAAACATTTCCGTGTTCTCATGGCGCAGTTTATCAACATTATTGGTTTTAAGACCATTGTAACTGGTGGACTATTAATTATAGGTAGTTTCTTGGTTATTGATAGACAAATTACACTAGGTCAGTTTGTAGCTACAGAAATTGTAATCATTTTGATTCTTACCGCAGTAGAAAAACTGATTTTAAGTATGAGTACAGTTTATGACATGCTTACTGCTGTAGAAAAGATAGGCTTTGTAACCGATCTTGGCCTTGAAAAGGAAGGAGGAATCATCATCCCTGAAAAAAAAGAACACGGTTTAGATATTAAAATCAGAAACCTGAAATATAAGTATCCAGGAAATTCTGTAAGTGCGCTCAATGGTGTTGATTTTGATATTAAGCCAGGAGAAAGGGTTTGTATTTCAGGATACAACAGCTCTGGTAAAAATACTATTGCTCGTATTTTATCTGGATTGCTAGATTCTTATGAAGGTATGATATCGTTAAATGGAGTTTCTTTACGTGATGTAAACCTTAATAATCTTCGCGATCAAATCGCCAAAAATGTTTCCACCGATGATATTTTCGAAGGGACTATCTTAGAAAATGTAAGTATGGGAAATGCCAATGTATCATATGAAGATGTAACCTGGGCATTAGAAAGTGTAGGTCTATTAGAAAAGTTCTCATCCTTACCTGACGGTTTAATGACCAATCTAGTTCCTGGTGGAAAAGCATTTTCAGGTAGTGTAGCAGCTAAGTTAGTTCTTGCTAGGTGTATCGCAGAAAGACCTAAACTATTGATATTGAACGATATTTTAGTTGAATTAGAAAAAGTAGATAGACTGAAAATCCTTCATTTCTTAATGGATAAGAAAAACCCGTGGACCCTGATCTGTTTATCGAATGATCCAATGACTATGGCGAGTTGCGACAGAATTGCACTAATGAAACAGGGTAAAAAAGTGTTGGAAGGAGCTTATGAAGAACTATTGGTTAATGATCAGTTCAAGGAACTACTCGTGTACAAGTTTAGCAAAAGTGATGTTGCTTAATTTTTAAAGTTTAAATAAAACGCCAAAAGGCTTTATAAAATATTGTTATGCTAAGATTATCACCTAATTCAAAAATAGACGATACTGTATACAAGCAGAAAATGAATACACTCAAAACATTACAAACGCCCAATAGTGTGCGAGGAATTTCTCGTTGGCTACTGGGTATTTGTATCATTGTATTCATTACTTTGTTTTTACCCTGGCAGCAAAATATTAGAACCGATGGGGAATTAACAGCGCTTTCACCTGCAAGTAGACCACAAACCGTTGAAACTGCCATTGCTGGTAGGATCATGGAATGGAGAGTAAGGGAAGGGCAAGTAGTGAACAAAGGAGATACGCTAGTAAGAATTGCAGAGATTAAAGATAAATACTTCGACCCTAACTTATTGGACAGGTTAGGAGAGCAAGTAAACGCAAAAGAACAAACAATTGAAAGTAAAAGAGCAAAAGCTAGTGCATTAACACAACAAATTGCTGCTTTACAAAATGGGCTGGAACTGAAACTTGAGCAAACAGAGAATAAAATTATTCAGAAGCAATTAAAGGTAGTAAGTGATAGTAATGACCTAGTTGCTGTACGAGAAGCAATAAGAGTAGCTGAAAGACAGGTCGGTATGTATCAGAACCTATTTGATAGTGGATTGGTGGCACTTACAAAGCTAGAAACAGCACGTATTAAAGTGCAAAACACAAGGGCAAAAATTGTAAGTGCACAAAATAAGTTAGATGCTGCTAGAAATGACCTCAATATAGAAAAGTTAAATTTAAATACTGCGAGGGCTGAAGCGCTTGATAAAATTTCAAAGGCACAAGCTGATAGAAGTGCAACACTAGCCGAAGTGTTCGAGTCTGAAGGTGATTTAGCAAAAACCAGGAACGAACTTGCCAATATGACCATCAGAAACCAGCAATACATTATTGTTGCACCTCAGGATGGTTATGTAGTAAAGGCCTTGAAGAATGGTATAGGGGAAACAGTAAAAGAACAGGAAGCATTATTAAAGATTATTACAACTTCCCCAGATAAGGCAGTTGCTCTTTATGTAAAAGCTATGGATGTTCCATTATTATCATTAGGCAGGCATGTACGTTTACAGTTCGATGGATGGCCCGCTATCCAATTCTCTGGTTGGCCTAGTGTTTCGGTTGGTACATTTGGTGGCAAAGTATCAGTTATTGATCAAGTTGTTAGCAAAGACGGTAAATATAGAATTTTAATCACTCCTGATGCCCAAGGTGATGATGATAAATGGCCAGAAGAACTTAGACTTGGTTCGGGAGTTTATGGTTGGGTAATGTTAGATGATGTGCCAATTTACTTTGAGTTATGGCGTCAATTGAACGGCTTCCCTCCAACAGTAACTGCTTATAGTTCAGGAGAAGGTTCAGCAGATTATAAAAAGTCAGATTCAAAAAAATAGAATTATGAGAAAGGCTTTGAATAACCTAAGGGAAAAATCAAAGTTTAAAGCATTTGCTTTTTGCTTGCTATTCTTGGGCTTTTTCCTTCAAAACGCTTGGGCTAATCCCTATCCTGCTGATAGTGATTCAATAGCCGTTTTGTCTTTAGATGAATTATATAAACAGATTCTAGAAAATCATCCTATTGCCAGACAAGCTTATTTGCTTTCAGAAAATGCGAAACAGCAATTAAGGTTATCGAGAGGGTTTTTCGACCCCAAAATTAAGTCTGATTATGATACCAAAGAGTTTAAAGCACTTGATTATTACACTTTGTGGAAATCTGAGCTTCAAGTACCTGTTTGGATTGGTGGCATAGACCTAAGGGCAGGTTATGAAGAAAATAGCGGTATTAACTTAGATCCTGAAAACGACACAGATAGTGGCAACGGACTTCCTTTTGTAGGTATTTCGGTACCCATAGGTAGGGGTATGTTTATAGATGAAAGAAGGGCTCAGCTAAAACAAGCCGTTATTTTTGAAGACATGGCTGAGGCTGAAAGGGTTAAAATGCTCAATAAACTAATTTTACAAGTGGCTAAAGATTATTGGTCTTGGTATTTTTACCATAGCCAATACTTAGCACAAGAACGAGGCTTCGATATTGCAAGGTTCTTCTTCAGGTCTGTAAAAATACAAGTAGAGCAAGGAGATTTAGCTCCTATTGATTCTGTAGAGGCCAAAATTGTAATGCAACAGCGAGAAATAGATTTAAAGGATGCTGAAGTACAACGTGAAAATGCTCGATTGGTTTTGTCGAACCATTTATGGGGGCCAGACACACAACCGCTAGAATTGCCTTTAAATATTTCGCCAGCTAACATTCCTTGGGAGTATGACAACCCTCAATCGTTAGAAGAACTGAAAGATTTTGCCTTAGAAAACCATCCAGAACTACTTAAACTAAGGTTTAAAAATGAGCAATTAATGGTCGATAGAAGACTAGCCAGAGAAATGCTTAAGCCAAAGCTAAATCTCAACTATAACTTCCTTAGCAGAAGTGGTACAGATTTCGATTCAAGATTATTTACCGAAGACTATAAGCTTGGGATCAGGTTTGAAATGCCTCTTTTTATGCGAAAAGAAAGGGCTAAAATACAACAAGTAAATATCAAGATTGACCAAAATCAGTTAGAAAGTAGGCAAAAAGAAAGAGAAATCATTAACCATTTAAATACGCGTTTCAATATGCTTCTTACACTAAATGAGCAGTTGAAATTACAAAATGATATGGTTGAAAATTACAGGATCATGGTAAGGGGCGAAAGGCAAAAATTTAGAGCGGGTGAGAGTTCAGTATTTTATATCAATGTTAGGGAAAGCAAACTCATAGAAGCAGAAGTAAAGCTATATAAAATGCGTTATAACTTTGCTAAATCCATAGCCGAAATGAGATGGGCAGCAGGGCAAGGTATTCAATAAAAAATCTCTGCCTCCAAAATGAAACATGAGTTTACCCGAATTTCGGGTTAAACTTTCAAAAAAGTAGAAAGAACCTTTTCTTGTAGGAAATACTTCAAAAATTTTCTACGAAAAGGTTCTTTATTTATGGATATCTAATGAGCTCGGCTCCCGATACCGAAAAAGCTCCAAAAAGCCTATCCTGGAACTGTCAACTTCTTGGCAAGAGTAGTCTCAATTGTATGTATGATTACATGAATCCATTGGTGGATATGTTCAATCAACAGATGGACAAGCCTCTGGTACGCACGTTTTATCTGCTTACCAAATTGCTGTGCTGTTTATCAAAAAGCCGCCATAGTCTCCAGATTACCACCTTAGAGAGTTAATTGTTGCGAGAGTTTCAATGTATGGCAGGCATGAAACGTATCCTCCGGTTATTGGAAAGTCCTAAGTGAGAGACTTCTTTGATCTGGGATTATCTAAGGGATGCCTGTACGGCGCATTTGGAAACTATGCCCCAGGAAAAACAAGACTCATGTTATGGGATGACAGCAGCCAGAAAGCAAGTTGAGGCCAACCAAGCTTTAATTAATGAGCTGGAAGATATGGACAAGCAAGCTACTCATACTCCTGAGTTTATTTCTGAGCTTGAAAAGAGGACAGTAGCCATGCTGAATAGAATGCAGCAAAAAGTGAGTGCCAAGGAAATTATCAGTGATTTATATGAAGATATTGCTGAAAACCCTCCTGCTCCTGAAGTGAAGGAAGTTGTTCAAGAGACGGTAGATCCTATAGAAGAAGCAAAACAAATTAAGAATGAACAGGAGATGGAAAAAACAGTAAAAAAACTGAAGGATCAAGAAGCTTTAGATGATCTAAAGAAAAAATTGGGGATGGGGTAATTTATCAGCTCATGAGATAACCCATGAGCTTTTTTATAATTAAAATAAGCTATTCTTTACTTTGCTCTTCAGATATTAACTTTAAGGAAATTTGACCAAAGTCAGAGTTAGTAATACCTATTATTCCATAAACAGTTTGCCCATTTGGGATTTCCTTATTGTATAAGTTATAATGCTGCATTTCTTTTAAAAACTTAGCGTTTGCTGTACTTGCTACTGCAAAATTGCCTATTGCAATAGATGGCCCTATAATTAAACCTACAGGATAAGATTTTACATCTGAACCATCTCTTATATTTAACTGAAGAATAGATAGCAATAAATATAACAAGTAAGTAGGAGTAGTTTGTTTAATACGTTGTTGGATTGAGGTAGGATCTAGAGGTAAAACTAAATAGTCATTAGCATAAAATTCTACATCCCTACTCAAATTAATATTCTTTCCTGTATTGTTGGTAATCTTTAGTGAAACTAATCTTATATTATGTTTACCTTCTTTTTTTGTATAACGTTTATTTCCTCTTTCTTCCAACATATTATATTTATACTGAACCCTTAAGCCGTCATTTTCTGTGACTGAACGATATGTGACTGAAGGAGGATCAATAGGTTTATAACTTCCAGCGCATCCAATCAAAAAAACAGAAAATACAAACAAGTATTTGGATACTACTTTTCTCATAGTTTAACAATTTGAGTATGTTGAAACCTACATTTTATTATTGATAGGATTGTCTTGTAACTCAAAAATAGTAATTAAGCATTGATTGATTTATAAAAATCACAAAAAATGGTAATTTTTTCTTAAAATATATTTTCATTAAAATGAAGAAAGCCCCACACTAATGGAGCTTTCTTCATTATTCTATAAAAAGTTCTCAAACGCTATATTTTCTCAACGCTTCTTCTTTTTCATCGTCATAGACTCAGCAAGCTTTACTGCTTCATAAGCATTAATAATTCCTCCAGAAACGGATAACTTATCGAATTCAACTAAATCTTCAGCACCTTCCTCTTCTTCTCCTGGTTGACCGGGCTTATTCACCTTCATATCATCAAATTTAGAAGAAGACTTCATAATAATATCTTTCACCTGCACAGCATTTAAATCGGGGAAGTAAGACATCAACAAAGCAGCTACTCCTGAAGTAACTGGTGCTGCCATACTCGTACCATCTTGTTTTTCATATTTGGAATCGGGCATGGTAGAGTAGATATCTACACCTGGAGCAAAAACATCTACTGATTTTTTACCATAATTAGAAAACTCTCCTACAAAATTATCCGCATCGCCCCAAGAAGAAGCACCTATTTCCAACCAGTTTTTTGCAGACTTTCTACGAGAATCTACAGCTTTTGTAGGGAAATTATTTTCTTCATCCAAATCTTCACTATCGTTTCCTGCAGCGTGCACAAGCAACACGCCTTTACTTTCAGCATACAATACCGCTTCATCTACATAAGCTTTTTGGGGAGAATAAGACTTACCAAAGCTCATATTAATAATATCTGCACCATTATCTACCGCATACCTTATGGCATTGGCAACGTCCTTATCATGCTCATCGCCATTAGGTACCGCCCTAATAGCCATGATTTTTACATTATTTGCTACCCCTTTCATACCTAAATCATTATTTCGGTTGGCAGCAATAATTCCTGCTACATGCGTACCGTGATCGGCATCAGGACCAGTCACATCTGGGTTACCATAGAATCGGTTACCAAGGTCGTTATAATCATCACCTACGATATCTCTCGGATCAAAATCTTTATTTAGATAATAGTTTACCTGACTTTCAAAATAGTCTACGCCTTCTTGTAAATACTCTACAGAAAGATCATTCTCAAACGCATAATTCAATACCGATACCGATCTTTTTATACGATCATCTGGTGAATCTACCTTTGTCAAGCTTTCAGTATCAAGGCCATCTTCTTCCATATTTAAATATGCTGCAATTAAACGGATAGACTGTGCGATCATATCTTTTAAGCCCACATAGTTTTTGAGCCCTTCCTGCATTTGACCCATTTCCTCCTCATAATCTTGTTTGAGTTGTTGATAATAGTCGTATTCGGCTTTTTCACTTTTCGAAAGTCCCTCAGCATCTTTGCCTTCAAACTTTGGGGCTAATCTTACTAATTCTCGTGTAAGTTCATAGGTATCATAATGTACATTTTCTCCATCGGCACCTCCTAAAAAATTCCATCCATAAATGTCATCTATATAGCCATTGCCGTCATCGTCTTTGCCATTTCCAGCAATTTCCTTTTCATTCATCCAGATTTTTCCTTGTAAATCTTCATGTTTCACGTCAACTCCACCATCAATTACCGCTACTACCACTGTTCGAGATGTTTTTCCATCTAAAAGTTCTTTGTAGGTTTTTTCCGTGCTTACCCCTTGTACATTATCAGCTTCTCGATCCAGATTAAACCAATTTTCAGGTGCTTCCTTCTTAGTACTGTCACTCTCTGGGAATACAGATGTACCAGCAAAAGCAACTGAAGAAATGTATGTTGTAATTAAAAATAAAATGTGTCGTAATTTCATTCAGGATTTGTTTTAATGAATTGTATATTAAATTTTCTTAAAGTTAAGGGGAAATCTTGTTACAAACAGCCAAATAAATGATAGAATTCCATGATTCGTAGTTAAACGGGGATTTCAAAGGATAGAAATATACTCAGAGGAAGGTATAAATCACTATTGTCCTAATAATTACTAATATTCTTTTTCAAAATCATCTGTTAGCTATATCTCCCGTACATATCTATGAGTACCATGCCACATTCCTATCAAACAATGGTAGCATAGATTTAGCCACATGCTATCTCCATTTTTTTCATCTTAATTTTTTCAATTATGAAAAGTCATAGCACGCTTCTCCTCAAGCATCTTTTCCTACTATTTCCTGTTTTTATTTTACTGCTTTCCAATTGTACAAATGAAGAAGACGAAGTACCACCAAGAGAAGAAGAGGAAAATATCATCCATAATGACGTAATATTAATGGCGGTCAATCCCGAAATTTCAGAAGAGCCCAACAATGGTGAGTTAGAAAATGAAATTGACGATTTATATTTCCCTACAGAGGGATTATCTAATAAGAGAGTATCTGCTTATGGAGTTACAGATTATGTAGATTTTAATGATCCAATGGCACTTACCATAATTCCTAATAATGCAAAGAACACCTTCACTTATTGGCCTTATTATATACAACAGGTAGGCAATGCGTGGGTACATGTAAAAGAAAATAATGGGACAAATTACAGGCCTGCATTTAGAAGCGACTACCAACATTATCATTTAGGTTATGAACACTTTGCGCCTTGTAATCTTGGAGGTAGTATTGGTAATTTCGGCAAACCAAATGGTGGAAATTGTGTGCCATTTAATCCGATTTATGAACACAGAATATTGTCTACGCATTACGGAGACCATTGGATAAAAATTTATGCCTATGATTATGATAGTCCTAGCAGAGTTTTCGATTTGCTAGAAATTGAAGTGGTAAATGGTCCAATAAAATTGTACTTTAAAAAAGCTGGTGGAGGTTGGTACCATTGGAGTAGTTTAGGCGAAGGAAGGTGGAACCTTTCTAATTACTGTACTGGAATAAATCAAGTTTTAATTAGTGGAACAAGCAGTGCTCCTGTTTCTTTTGATGATCTTAAAATTAAAGTCCCTTATTAAATATTGAAGTCCCTCCTAGGTTTTCAAGATTTCCTAGAATTGACTATTAGTGCCTATTTTTCAACCCATGGTAAGATCATGGGTTGATTACTGTTTATTTAATAGTAATTTACAATGTACCTGAAAATTCAATCTTTAACTTTATCTTTTTTGATTAGGGAAATATTTCTTTGTAAAGCTTATTTTTTTTACTTTACATTCACTTATTAAAATTAGTTACATCATTTATTACTATTCATGAAAAACGTACTCTTTGGACTAATTTTTATTTTTTTAACTAATTGCAATACCAATAAAAATGCTAATGTAATTACAGAAGAAACTGCACCACTTTTAAAAGCTTTAATCATTGATGGCCAAAATAACCATGTAATGTGGCCTAAAACGACTGTGATGATGAAGCAATATTTAGAAGAGACAGGTTTGTTTACTGTTGATATAAAACGTACAGCTTTTACATGGAAAGGAGATAGTTTAGTAAAAGCTTATCTTATACAAGGCATGCCTGTTACAGAGGCAAAAGAAGAGCCTTTGCCCGATCCAAATTATGTAATTGACTTTAGCCAATATGATGTGGTTATCTCTAATTTTGGTTGGAAGGCTGCCTCATTGCCAATACAAACCCAAGAGAGTTTAGAACAATTTGTGGCAAATGGTGGCGGATTGTTTGTGATTCATGCAGCAGATAATTCTTGGCCAGAATGGTTGGAATTTAACAAAATGATTGCCCTTGGTGGTTGGGGCGGCAGAACAGAAAAGGATGGCCCTTATGTGTATTTCAATAATGAAAATGAATTAGTAAGAGATACTACTGCTGGAAGGGGTGGTTCGCATGGACCGCAGCATGAATATTTGATTACTATCAGAGATAAAAATCATCCCATTACTCAAGGAATGCCCGATAGATGGTTACACACGCAAGATGAACTATATGATAGATTAAGAGGCCCTGCTGAAAACTTGGAAGTATTGGCCACTGCCTTTTCTAGCTTAGATAAAAAAGGTACTGATCGCCATGAACCTATGATTATGACAATAAATTATGGTAAAGGAAGAGTCTTTCATACCCCAATGGGTCATGCTGACTATTCTTTTGAATGTGTCGGGTTGATCACCCTAATTAAAAGAGGGACAGAATGGGCGGCTACTGGAAAAGTTACTCAAACTGAATTACCCGCAGACTTCCCCACTGCGGAAGCTACTAGTAGCAGGAAATTTACTCTCAAACAATAAAATTTCGCCTATTTCAATTTTTACAAACAACCATTATCTTCTTTTAAGCATAGAATAGGTAGCGCTCGAGCTTATAATCTACCTCTATTTAATTTGATTTATGAAAATCATTCTACTTTTTCTATGCATAATCTTTTGCCCATTTATCGTAAAAGCTCAAAATATAAGTGGCTATATTTATAACGATCAGAACGAACCCATACCCTATGTAAATATTTACATTCAAGAATTACAAACGGGCACAACAACAGATACCAACGGTAAGTATTTTTTGACATTACTGCCAGGTAACTATCGCATGGTAGTTTCTGCAGTTGGTTACGAGAGTATTCAACTCAATATAGAAATGGGCGACGTACCTATTGTAAAAGATATTCAGCTAAAAATATCTGATACTGAGCTAAATGAAATTACCATAAAGGCAGACAAGCGAGACCCAGCTTATGAAATCATTAAAAACGTAATAGAAAATAAGAAAAAGTATTTAGGGAAAATAAACAGCTATAAAACGAATATTTATGTAAAAGCTGTAGAAGAAATCGAGACAATAGAGAAAAAAGAAAAGAAGGAAGTTGTTACCATAGAAGCTGGCCCTGTAGATCCATTTGAGAATGCTAATAACAGCAAATCCGAAAATAACAACATAAATATGGTAGAAATGCAGTTGACGCTTAACTACCTATCAAGCAATAAAATTAAGGAAGAAAGAACAGCTGTGAAGCGTTATGGCAATCAAGATGGGTTGTATATTCCTAAATTAAGCGAAGCAGATTTCAACTTTTATGAAAATCTGGTTTATTTAAATGATGTGGCGCAAAATCCACTTATCTCCCCTGTAAGCCGTACAGCCATTTTATCTTACAAATACAAATTGTTATCTGCCGAAATGGAAGGAGAACAGTTGGTTTATAAAATAAAAGTAGCACCAAGGAAAAAAGGAAATTCTACCGTTAGTGGTTTATTGTTTATCAATGACAGCAGTTGGACCATCAATAGGTTAGATTTGTCTTTTCCCAAAGGAGGATTAAAGTTTTACGATAAATTCAGTATCAACCAAACTTATACGAATATTTCTGATACACTTTGGTTAGCTACCAGGCAGGCTTTTACTTATGAGACCAAAGAAGGAAAAAGGAAAAAGTTCAAAGGAAGTACTGTTTTAAATTATAGTAATTACCAAATTGGTTATGTATTTCCTCCTAAATTTTTTGGTAATGAAGTGGCTGTTACAACTCAAGAAGCATACGATAAAGATTCTACTTTTTGGAAATTAAATCGCCCTGAACCACTCACTGTTAAACAGCAAAAAATGGTGTTTTACAGAGATAGTTTAGAAGCAGCACATAATGACCCTGTTTATTTAGATTCATTGGATAAAGCTTTTAATAAAATTACACTCAGCGAAATGTTATTGCTTGGTGTATCATTTCAAAATACGCAGAAGAAAAGACGGATTTATGTTGGTTCATTGTTAGAACTGGTGAATTTTGAAGTAATTGGTGGTTTTCGGGTGGGACCTTATGTAAACTACTTTAAACGATGGAAAGACGAACGTTTTATCTCCATTAATGGAAGTGGAAGTTTCGGTTTCCGCAATAAAGATGTTATTGGTAACTCGTTTTTAACCTACCGATATAATCCATTTAAATTGGGTGATATTTATTTAAGAGGAGGACGATCCTTTTTTTCCATCAATAGTTTTGATGCTTATTTGAATCAGCTAAGGGCCTCTAACTATATATTGAATGATAATTTTGGAATTACCCATCGAATTGAGCTTTTTAATGGCTTTTACGTTGCTACTGCTTTTGATTACCGCAATAGAAAATCGTTAGAAAACATAGATACTCGCTCAATAATTAATGAAGTAATTGATGAAGTCCCTCCTATTGAATTTGAAAACTATCAAGCATTTATTACCCAAACTTCTATCTCTTACACGCCCAAACAAAGATACATGCGAGAGCCTAAGAGAAAAGTCGTACTGGGTAGTGCATTTCCTACTTTCACTGTTTTCCATAGAAAAGGCTGGGATGGTCCTTTTTCGAGCGATATCAGTTTCGATTTTTTAGGGCTTACCGTAGATCAAGATGTAATACTCGGTACTTTGGGCAGCGCTAAGTATAATTTTGAAGTGGGTAAATTCATTACTTCAGAGGATTTGCGCTTGGTAGATTTGAAACGCTTCAGGCAATCTGATCCTATTTTATACTCTGACCCTTTGCGTTCTTTCCAATTATTGGATACAGCCCTTGCCACCACCGATTTGTTTTATGAAGCCCATTTTATTCATCACTTTAATGGCGCTTTGGTCAATAACTTGCCACTGATCAAGAAAACGCGCATTAGTTTGGTAGCTGGCGCAGGTGCCATGTGGTTAAGGGAAAACAACTTCCGTTATACAGAAATATTTGGTGGTATAGAACGCGTATTTAAGCTTGGTGCCCGTAGACGCTTACGCTTAGGTGTATACGGGGTTTTGGCAGAATCCAATCAAAATTCTATCACTTCCAATTTCAAAATCTCCTTCGATATTATAGATACCTGGAAAAAGGATTGGAGTTATTGAACAATCACTATTTTCTTTTATTTTTATATCATAAATTGATTACATTCAAATAAGGAGAATAATCTCAATTTTTTAGAATTACAAAACTTATTATCCGTTTTTAAACTGCACTCAAAAATAGAATATGGAATTACTTTTTGGATTTTTATTTGATGTGATTGGGATAAAAACCATCCGCAAAGAGAAAAATTTTTCTAAAAAACTAATGATGTTGTTAGCGTTTCCGATAATCGGTTTTCTGTTATTTGTAGTTTTAATATCAATTTGAGGAAACTGATTTATTTAAAGTACAGATGGTTATATACTGCTGGAATATGCTGTCAATTATTAATTCTTTCCTGTAATAACCATCATGAAAACCACGGAGTAGTTGATTATAAATTATTTTTAGCTGCCGAGGAAAGGAGACCTTTAGTAGTTTCTTTTGGGGGTAGCGAGGGTGGAATGGCGTATGCAAATGATGAAACTAAGAATTTAAGAGACAGCATTCTTTCGCATGGTTATCATTTTCTTGCTGTTGGATATTTTGGAACAAATAATACCCCAGAAGAACTAGACAGAATTTCCCTTGATGCCATTTATGATACTATTAAGAATGTCAGCCAACAACCTTTGATTAATCAAAACCAAATAGCTTTATTTGGAGGTTCAAGAGGAGGAGAACTCGTACTTAACCTAGCTTCGAGATGTAAAGATATTACTGCTGTAATAGCCGTAGTACCCCCAAACGTAACCTTACCTTCTAAGTTTGGCTGGCAAGAAACCTCTTCATGGAGTTATAAACAGAAAGAAATTCCTTGGATAACCGCATCTGATGAATCTTTAAAACTGATAAAAAATGGAGATTTTTACAGTGGCTTCAGCAAAATGGTCGAAAAACAAGAACTTACTATTGAATCTGAAATAGAAGTAGAAAAAATCGATGCGTCAATTCTTTTCATTTCAGCATCTGAAGATGAAGTTTGGCCTTCAACTTTAATGTGTAACCGAATGATGAATAGACTTAAAAAAAATAATTTTCAGCATATCTATCAACATTATGAGTTAAAAGGCGGTCACGCTGAATTTACTTCGAATTTTGGTTTGATTATAGAATTTTTGAATGAGCATGTACCTATAAGAAAATAATAAATATTAAAAACAAATAAGTGTAGAAAGCATTTTGGAGGTATTTGAGAATTTTTGACATGATTACCACAAGGATATTTAAAGAATTTTATTAACATCATTGATTTCCTTCGACATTATAGATACCTAGAAAAGGTTTGGAGTTATTAAGCAATCTTTATTTTCATCTTTCTTAAAGTAAGTAATTGATAAATTTGAATAAAGGATTTACCGATTCAATTCAAAGTATAAAAATCAATTTTAAGACTTAACAAGGAAAGTCAACACAAATATGTTTTAACCGAAGCCAGCTATAAAATTCTTATGATTAAATGCTTAATATTTGATTGTGACGGGACACTTGTTGATAGTGAATATCTATGTAATCTAGGATTAGAATTAAAGCTTTTAGAATATGATGTCCAAGTTTCAGCAGATGAATTGATGGCAAAATATAGAGGTGGGCGTTTAGCAACAATACTACATTCTATAGAACATGAATATGCTATAAAATTAAAAAAGGATTTTGAAATTGAATACAGGATCTTGGTTTCAAGCCTTTTCGAAAAAGAATTAAAACCTACTCTTGGGACTTATAGCTTTCTTAACAGTAATAATCTTCCTCGCTGTGTAGCTTCTAGTGGCCCTATTAAGAAAATAAAACAAGCACTTTCAATAACAGGCCTTTTGCATTTCTTTCAGGATAAAATATTTAGTGCTTATGAAATCAATTCTTGGAAACCTGATCCAGATTTATTCTTACACACAGCAAAAGTAATGGGTTATCCACCTTCTGAATGTTTAGTTATTGAAGATAGTTTATTGGGTATTGAAGCAGGAAAAGCAGCAAAAATGAAAACTGTACTATTTGATCCAAGTAATATTCATAAAGATGCCCATAATGTAAGGATTTCAGATATGATAGAACTGACACAAATAATATCAAAACATAATAGGAGCTAAACAATTTGACTTGTCTAAACTACGAAGTTAAAATATTCATCAATCTAATTTGAGTGTAGTATGCAATCATCTTTAAGCTAAAAATTATTGGTAATTAAACCTTTATACATTGAAGAGGTCTAAGGAGAAAATCAAAAATACTTATGAGAAATTTTTGCTATACGCTTATGACCCTTATTCTGTTTAATTGCTCCAAACCAGAAAATGGAATTACAGACCCAATTATAGGATTTAATTCGAGCCAAGTAGTAAATGATTTAAGTTACAATGAAACCTTGGCGCTTATTGGAACAGATAAGCTATTAAGAGGAGTAGAAAAGCCGAATCCTGATGGTAGTCTAGGTAGAAACAAACAAGGATATTTTCATGTTCGGTTTCAAGTAAATATGACTTCGATTTCTGACTATGCAATTGTTTCGGAAAACTTAGAAGCTCTTAAGTTTTTGCTCACTACCATTCAATATTCATTTAACCATCAGTTAGAAGATGGGAGTTTTGAATTAGAGATTCCATCTTCTCTCTTAAATTCTCCTTCTTATAAGCCACCACAAGCTGGAGACTTAGTTAGTGGAACTGCTTTTTTTGCCAGCAGTCTGGGATTATCCCTATTATCTTTACAAAATTCAGATTGGTTTGTTGAAAGTGAGGAAACAAAAGCTATTAGGGCATCTATTCAACAACTTAATCCTTCTTTCGAGAAGACTTTGAATCACCTAATTACAAATAAGGAAATCTTAATGCAAATAGATGCTCATGCACCCAATAGATTGCTTTTTAATGCTCTGGCCTTCTATTCTTTGGGGAAGTATCTCTCGAGAACTGATGCCATAGATTTGGCCAATCAATTTATTGATGCAGCATTAGCCCAAACAGAAAGTGAATCTGGTTATTTTATTGAAGGTGGAGGATGGGATTCAAGTTATAATGGCGTAGCAATTAAACTCGCTATGGAACTTTATCTTTTAGCCGATGAGGCTGAAGTTAAAGTCAAGCTACAAGAACGCTTTGTACCAGCTTCAGCATGGCAAATAAGCAGAATCAACAATAATGGAGAAATTTCAACAACAGGGAACACGAGGGTTTTTAAAGGAGGCGAGGCATTTTTGGGAACAGAAAAGGGAGTTGATTATGTGAAAACCGTAAGAGCTTTAATTTACTTTGGTTTATTAACAGATAAGCAAGAAACATTAGAATTAGCAGATACAGTGCTTGGTTTTTATAGTGGATAAAAAGAATGCATTTACCATCAATTGATACCATTCCTTTCAGCTAAGAATTTAAATTTTAAATCAATGCTGAAATTTCAACATATTAAAGTAGCCCATTAAATCATAAAAGGTTTATGGGTAATACTTTGTAACCGATCATTGAGTCGCGTAGTCTTTTATGGTATAAAGCTACTTCTCATGACATCAATCAAAACTTTCTTTTGGAATGACGCAGAAAATCGACTTAGGGCTTTTTTCAGGGTAATATTATTAGTATTAGTCGCTGGGATTTTTGCCAATATAATCGCTTTAATTGCCAATGATTTCAGTGAAGTTTTGGAAAAATCATTCATGAATTTCTTGATAATGCTTGTCATACTTTTATCTATCTATCTGGTAGGTAAGTATATCGACAAAAGAAATTGGGAAGATTTTGGCATCACATTTTTACCAATAAAGCAATTCATCTATGGCTCTTTATTAGGTTCAATGTTGGTTATTGCAATATTTTCAGTTCAATATTTTCTCGGTTGGTTAAGTCTCGATGAAATAAAATTCAACAAGTTCCCTTCTTATACTTTTCTATGGGTGTTTATTGGTCAGATTTTTAGGTACATCTGCGGTAGTATTTTTGAAGAAGCATTTAGCAGAGGCTACCTGCTCATAAACTTAGCAGAAGGAATTAAAGGGAAAATCAATAGTAATCAATCTGTTATAATAGCATATATCATCACTTCTTCAATTTTTGGACTATTGCATATGGTTAATAATAATGCCTCATGGTTATCTTCCATAAACTTAATTCTTATCGGGCTTTTACTGGGTTGGATGGTCGTGAAAACTGGGAAATTACATTTTGCCATTGGCTTACACGCATTTTGGAACATATTTCAAAATAATGTATTTGGCTTTGCCAATAGTGGAAAAAAATCGATAGTATCTTATTATTCATTTGAAAACACTGGAAATACTTTGTGGACAGGTGGTGAGTTTGGAATTGAAGGAGGACTTATATGCACCATCACTATTCTGGTGGCACTTGTCGCTTTAATGCATGCAGAAATTTTAGGGAAAACTCAATTTAGCCAGAAAGTATTGAGGTAATATAATCAAAAACTTGAAGTTATTGTACATTCTTAATTTTCCATCATTTTTTATTTGATAGAATTACTGGAGAGAATCACTTTAAGGATAACATTCAATTAGTCGAAAAATCTTTTTCGATAAGCAAGTTCACCCAATTGTCTTCACTCACGCCCATCATGGTAAATCTATAATCTCGATTAGGTTCAAGCATTGGCGTAGTAGTAGAGTCGGTGATATTAAAAACCACATTGCTTAAATCATAAAAAGTAAAATCTTTTTCTATGGTGTAGGTGCCCGAAACAAGATTGTTGTCTGCATCTGAAATGACCTGGAAATAAATCACATTTTCATTGATCAATCCATCTGACCATGAAAAGGAAGGCATTGTTCCATTTTCAGTAATTAAAACTAAATCTGGATTTTCTTCTGTAGGCTTGATGTTGGTTTTTTGCCTGATTGGTGTGCAGACATGAATTTTACCAGGAGTTTTATAGGTAACTACGCCCATTCTTTCTCCGGTAAAAGGTGTATTATTGAACTTCCAAAGGTATCCATTAAAAATAGGTTCACTTTTCAGTTCTTTTGCCAAATATTTTGAAAAATCTACTGAGTCAGCAATGTTTTCAGCTTCAAAATACCGAAAATCTGTCGCTCCTTTAATCGGATAAAAAAAGACATCAGTTGGTTCATTGGCAGATTCTAACAATCCATTTTCTTGCCCCCCGGCGCAAGCAACCAAATCTGCTAATTCTAGGCTGCCATTGAGCTTGATATAATCTGCAAGAATCATCTCATTTAATTCAGGTTCTTCATCACAAGAAAACATCAATATTACAACAAATAAAAAAATGAGGTTTTTCATGCTATACCAACAATTAGATTTGCTGCTAGGTTTTATTTGTTCAAATTAAACTTTATTTCAATTGATCTTAAAAGGTATATATTCAGCAATCTTAAAATCTATCTGCTGCTAAAACTTAAAAAAGCCTTGAGCTAAGATAACAAAGTAGAAATCGTATAAGACTCAGAAGAAAACAATACCTTAGTAAAGAATTTTAGCAATTTAATTCTCGGAAACTTGACTACAAGAAACAGAGGTAAACAATCTAGCGATGATAAGTGGTTTGCCCCAAATTGGCATCCAATATTTACAGAAGCTGTAGATGATTTATGTTTTCTGTTAACTAGAGGATACGCAGAAAGTTCCGCCTTACAAGTTGTTGGCAATCGCTATAAGCTCAATAAAAGACAAAGAAATGCAATACTAAGGATCAGTAGTAGTGAAAAAAGTATTGCCACTAGAAATAAATCAAAATGCGATCGAACAGCATTGAAAGATACAGTAGTTGAAATAGACGGCTTTAACTTATTGATATTATTAGAAAGCATACTATCTGGTGCGTTTATCTTTAAAGGAAGAGATGGGCTTTATCGTGATATTTCGAGTGTACATGGTTCATACAGGCGAGTGATGAAAACAGAAGAAGCAATTCTTTTGGTAGGAAATACTTTAAAAGAACTGGAAGTAAGAGCAGTGAAATGGTACTTTGATCAACCTGTTTCGAACAGTGGGAGATTAAAAACTAGATTAATGGAAATAAGTCAAACGCATCACTTCAATTGGGAAGTAACACTTGTTTTTAATCCTGATAAAGTATTGGCCAAAAGCAATGAAATCGTGATATCCTCAGATGGTTGGGTGCTCGATCATGTAAAAAAATGGTTTAACTTGGGAAGCTATCTACTTGAAAAACATTTAAGGGATGCCAATTTAATAGTTGTTTAGATTCATGAAATTATGCCTTAAATCAATTTGTAAAATTACTTGATTAAATAAATTAGCTAGTAAGAAAGAAGAAGATACAAATCAAAAAAAGGTTCTAAAATGATTCAATCAGAAGAGACACAAGAGTTCATAGCTCAATCGATTTTTAGAATGGAAGAAAACCTTCCGAGAATCGAAAAATGTTTTAAAGAACTTAGTGAAGAAGAGATTTGGCAAAAGCCCAATAGTTCTTCGAATAGTGTTGGAAACCTGGTACTGCATCTTTGTGGGAATATCACCCAGTATATTATAGCTTCTTTGGGAGAAAAAACTGATTTAAGAAATAGGGATTTGGAGTTTTCAAAAACCGATGGTTTCAATAAAAAAGAATTATTAGATCAGCTTACCTCTACTATAAATAGTGCTATACAAGTTATTAAGCATTGCAATTCAGCAGATTTACTAAAAATAAGATCTGTCCAAGGCTTCAATTTTTCAGGAATGGGCATCATTATCCATGTAGTAGAACATCTCTCATATCACACTGGTCAAATTGCTTTTTGGACTAAATTATTAAAAGACAAAGACCTAGGTTTTTACAAGGGAATAGACTTAAATCAAAAAAACAAGTAATTAGTTAAATGAATCTGAACCAAGGTTTCTTTTTACTATAACATGAAGCATTTCAAAACGATATCATCTTATTGTGAAGGAATAGGAATCCCTAAACCCAAACACCCTCATTTTGATATTCGAAGTTTTGAAGAAAATATGAAAGTGGTAAAAAACAAGACTCCTCCTTTTAGGCATGAATTCTACGCCATAGCTATAAAAGCCGATGGGGATGGTAAAGCTATAACGGGTCATCATACCGATTTCCCTAAAGGTGCTACCATTTTTTTCAATTCACCATTCCAAATCATCTCTTGGGATATTTTCCCTAATTGGAAGGGCTATTACATCATGTTTTCACAAGATTTTATTGCACAATCGAGATACTTCAAAAATCTATTGCAAGATTTCCCTTTTCTTAAGATTGAAAAAGCAATACCTTTTGAAATTGAACAAGGCGATTTACAAAACATACTAAATATTTACAGCAGTATTCAAAAGGAATATCGGAGTAATGCCGATGACAAGTTTCAATTGATTGAATCGATGGTACTTTTGCTATTGAACTTTGTTAAACGATACTTTTCTAAACAAATAAGTGAGGCTGAAGCAAGTAGCAAAATTAGAGCCGCTGATTTAAAACTTTTGGCAAGATACCAAACACTCATACAAACTAGCTTCTATCCTACTACCAAGTTAGAAACATTTGCAGCCCTGCATTCAACCAGTTATTATGCACAAAAATTAAATGTTCATCCCAACCATCTCAATGCAGTAGTAAAAGCCATCTCAGGCATTACAGCATTGGGCCATATCCACCATCATTTACTTCAGCTTGCTAAATCGTACTTACTTCAAACAGAATTAAGTGTAAAAGAAATTGCTTATACCTTGTATTTTGATAGTCCGAATAACTTTAGCGCTTTTTTCAAACGAAATATGGAAGTAACCCCCTTAGAATATCGCCAAAATAGCAAAGCTATCTTGTAAAGAGGTTTGAATAGTTTTTTAAGGGAGAAGGGAAATTAGCTAGCAACTCACTCCACCAACCTTTCCAAGTCTGCTGCCCTGTCCATTAAATTGATAGCTTGTTGGTATATATCATCTTCGGCATTGTAAATGGGATAAAAACCTTTTTCACGCCAAATTCTACGAGCAATCCATGCTTTTATACCACGCTCAATCTGAGATTTGGATTTAAAATATTGTTCTTCATTGTAGGGTACACCTCCATTTTCAGCAAAAGCGATAAACTCTTGAAGAATAGATTCATTCACATACATCTCTTGCTTAAATTTTTCAAAACCCAACGCTTCTAATTCTTCCCTGTTTTTCGAAACATAATCATAAGCATACTCAACAATTAAATTGTTTGCGTAAATATCAGAAAGGTATTTTGTGAAATAAGTAGTATCAAACGGCACGAAATAATCAGGCATAATTCCACCACCACCATATACAGCTCTACCAGAAGTAGTCTCGTATTTTAAACTCTTGTCGAATTCTATACTATCTGCCGAAAAGAACTCTCCATGTTTATAGCGCTCTGAAATATCAATATCGTAATCTACGTCTTCAGAATAAGGTTTCTGAATAGACCTTCCACTTGGGGTGTAATAGCGAGAAATGGTTAAACGCAACTCTGATTTGTCTTCCAGTTCTATTGGTCTCTGTACCAATCCTTTGCCAAACGAACGCCTACCCACAATCAAAGCCCTATCATTATCTTGTAGCGCTCCGGCCAAAATCTCAGAAGCAGAAGCACTATTCTCATCTATCAATACAACTAAAGGTCCTTCTTCAAACATGCCTTCTTCAGAAGCATTTACTTTCTCATCGTACTGGTTTACTTTGCCATCGGTATAAACAATCAGTTTATCATCATTCAAAAGCTGGTCGGCAATTTTAGTAGCAATATGCATGTATCCACCCCCATTACCCCTCAAATCTATTACTAATTTTTCCATGCCTTCATCTTTCAGTTTAGAAAGACTAGACTCAAACTCGTCATAGGTTTTAGCACCAAATGTATTGATTTTAATATAGCCAGTTGTTTTATCAATCATGTAACTCACTTCTATAGAATATTCAGGAATCTCATCGCGTTTCACCGTAAAAAAAAGCAAATCTTCCTCACTTCGCCTTTTTACGCCCACACTTACTTTTGTACCCTTTTTTCCTCTTAACAAATCGATAACCCGCCTACGAGAGACATTTACTCCTGCAATAGTCTCCTCGCCCACTTTTATTATTTTATCGCCAGCCCTTATACCAACTTGTTCAGACGGTCCACCAGCTACAGTAGATACCACATATACCGTATCTTTAAACACATTAAACTCTATGCCCACCCCTTCGAAATTACCTTGTAAATGAGAATTGGAATATTCAAAGTCTTCGGCCGGTATATAGGTAGTATGAGGATCTAGTTTATTGAGCATTTGCTCTATGGCAAAATCGGTAAGTTCATCAGTATTGACTGTATCTACATAATAGCGTTCTATATAGCTGATGATGTCTTTAAATTTTTTGGCATTTTTAGAAATTCCTCTTGATTTTTTTATTCCAGGTGTACCATTTTGAAATACATTTGCTCCAATAAAAATACCTGCTACAATTGCTAATGAAAGCAACAATGGTAACCTTATTTGATAATTCGAATTATTTATCTTTTTCTCTGACATTTTACTTTTTTCCCTAATGGCTTTCTTGAAATGAATTTGGTGTTTTTTTAGCAATTTATCTTTCTATCACTATTGATGGTTTTCTATACTGAATTAATAGATTTAAATCAGATTAGCTTTTTATCTTTCAATGATTACAAATTTTGTTCTTAAAAAATAACAGCCTTATCATCTAATTTCAACTATGAAGCATTTGATGTGTTTTGCAATTGTCAAGGTTATAAATTGTAGCTGAGAAGTAAGCCGAGTCTAGCTTGTCATTATCTTTAAAAAATACTTTCAGTTATAGTTAAGCTTCTGTAGGTTTTAAGAAAACGAAACCTTGTTCATCTTTTCGTTCCTCATAATCTACTTTCATATCCAATAAATACATCATGTGTCGTTTGTCTATCAAAATGTTAATACCTCCGTGTAGATACTTTTTATCGTTTTCTGTGGGAGTATCGAAACCTAAGGTAAAACCTGCCGCACCACAGCCACCTCCTTGCATACTTATCCGCAAAAAATAACCTTCAGGAATCTTCTTACTATCTATTATTTGTGAGATTTCTTTCTGTGCTCTCTCAGTAATTGTTACTGGTATTTCTTCCATTAATATACCTTTTCAATAAACATACTAAATAAAAAAAATTTTAGCTAAAAATGTTCATAAAAGGGAAAATTGGTTTAAGGAAGACAAAAATCTTTAAGTAATTGAAAGATTAAAAAAATGAGTTTTTTGCTTTGTATAATCCTGTGTTTTTACAGTAAAAATGCATATTTGCAGATGTAAAAAAATCATCCAAAAACCGCATATTTTCTACTTAATTCATAAGCCTTTTAACATACCCGATAAAAATTAATGAAAAAATATCAATCACTTATTGAACAAACATTTGAGTTTCCGACCAAAGAATTCAATATTAAAAACAACAATCTTTTTTTTAATGAAATTAACCTGATAGAACTTATAGAAGCGCACGGAACGCCCCTCAAAATTTCCTACCTTCCTGTAATCTCTGAGAAAATAAAAATTGCCAGAAAAATTTTTAAATCTGCCATTGAAAAATACAATTATCAGGGAACTTACACTTATTGCTATTGCACAAAATCTTCACATTTTAAATTTGTATTAGAAGAAATATTGGCTAATGGCGCACAAATCGAAACTTCATCTACCTACGATATAGAGATTATTAAAAATTTATACAAAAACAGTCTAGTCGATAAAGATTTATTAATCATTTGCAACGGGTTCAAACTAGAACGATATCTGCATTCCATATGTGATTTAATCAATAATGGATTTAGTAATTGTATTCCTATACTTGATAATAAAAGTGAGATTGACTATTACCTCAAAAACATAAAAAACAAATTTAAAGTAGGTATTAGGGTAGCTGCCGATGAAGAACCCAATTTTGATTTTTATACTTCTAGGCTGGGTATAAGGTATCAAGAAATACTGCCCTTGTATCAAGAAAAAATAGCTGGGAATACCAAACTAGAATTAAAGACTATTCACTTCTTCATTAATTCTGGTATTAAAGATTCAGCCTATTACTGGTCAGAACTAAGCAAATTTGTTTACAAGTATTGCGAGCTCAAAAAGCTTTGTCCCACATTAGATTCCATAGATATAGGAGGTGGTTTCCCTATCAAAACATCTTTAGGTTTTGAATACGATTATGCTTACATGGCAGAGCAAATTATTGAAAACATTCAAACGATGTGTAAGCAGAATAATGTTCCTACACCAAATATTATAACTGAGTTTGGGAATTTTACAGTGGGTGAAAGTGGCGCCACTTTATATGAAGTATCAGATACGAAACTTCAAAATGATGTTGAATTGTGGTATATGGTCAACGGTTCTTTTATTACCCATTTGCCAGATACTTGGGCAAAAAATCAGAAGTTTATCGCATTGGCCATTAATAATTGGGGAAATGATTATCGCCATGTTCATCTTGGTGGAATTACTTGCGACAGTGACGATTATTATAATTCAGAAGCAAGTAACCTAAATATTTTTATGCCTTCACCCAACGGTGGGAAACAATACATAGGGTTCTTTCATACTGGTGCATACCAAGAATCTATTGGTGGTTATGGGGGGCTTCAACACTGCTTAATTCCGGGAGCAAAACACATTGTAATAAAAAAAGACGATGAAGGAAAGCTGGAAACAAGTATTTTTAGAGAAGAGCAAAAAGCAGAAGATATGCTCAAGTTATTGGGTTATTGAAATCTTACCTACAAAAAAAGGCATCAAATTGATGCCCTTTTAATTTTATAATTAGTAAGATTTCTTTACCGTACACATTTTTTGTGCAGTTTCTTTGGAATCCTTGGTATAATTTAAAATTCTGTTTATCAACAAGTTACACTCACTATTTTTCTATCATATTTGGCTGTTCATTTTTCCTTGATGAAAAACGAACCAAAAAATCAAGAAAATCCATAAGCTCCCACCCACAACCTACCCGCCGCCCCGCTGGATTTTCGAGCCTGAACTCTTAACGAAAATCACAAATCTTTTACGATATTTTTTTGTGTACGGTAGCAAGAAGTAGGATTATTTCTTAATGTATATTTTCACCAATGCTTTAAATTGTTTCTCACTTTTTACATTTTTTAGATAAGAACTTTTATCGTTTTTAATTTGATCATTGGTAATTTGCCTTGTTTCAAAAGCTTTCTTAAACCAAGTAAGTGCTTCTGAAATATTCATATCTTGAGAATAAGTACAGGCTAATCCATACATTGCCTCCGCATTACTTTCATCTAGCAATAGGGCTTGATTGAAAAAGTTTGAAGCATCTTGGTTCAATTCAAGATCTAGATGTAACATACCAAGCATGGTGTAATAAGACGAATTAGCTATTTCAGAATCAATTTTAGCCGCATCCATTAAATCTCTAATGGCATCATTAAAATCTTCTTGAGCTTTATGACTATTTGCCCTTCTCACATAAGCTTCTGTAAATTCAGCATCTAATACAATGGCATCCGTATAGTAATTCACAGCTCTCTTATGATCACCTTGCAGGCTATATGCATTTCCAATTTCAAAGTTGGCTAATTTTTCTTCGTAACCTAAAGTTACAGCTTCGTCGAAATCTTTAATGGCATTTTTAAAATCTCTAATTGCTGCATGGGTCATTCCTCTTTTAAAATAAGCCTCTGCAAATAATTTGTTTGCTTTTATGGCATCATCGAATAAAGAAAGCGCATCTTTATAACTTTCTGTATGAAACAAGGCAAAAGCAAGTTTATTCATAATCTCTGGATCAGCAGAACTTAATTTATAAGATCTGTTATAAGACAATACTGCATTGTTGTATTCTTCAAGATTCATGTAAGCATCACCCATTCCAACAAGTGCTTCAATTTTTCCTGGAATCAACTCATTTGTTTTTTCAAAATCGAATACCGCTCCTCTAAAGTCGTTAGTAAGCAATTTCATAGTACCTCTTTCGAAATAAGCATCACCATATTTATCATTATATAAAATAGCTTGATTATAGCTTTGAATAGCTTCTTTTCTATTTAATTGTAATCCGTATAGTTTGCCTATTTGGTACCAACCTTCTGAGAAATAAGGATCAATGGTTAGTGCCTTATTGAAATAGAGTTTAGCTTGCTCATAATTTTGAGAGGTAAAAGCAGTTACTCCCTGATTGAAGAATTCATAGGTAATATCTTTGATTTTTTTGATACCCGCTTTTTTAAGCCCTAATTTCCTTGCTCTAAAGAAATCTTCTTGAGCTTTTTCAATGAGGTCCCTTTTAACGTTAAGTATACCTCTTTGAAAGTAAGAATCAGGATAGTCTGGATCCGCTTCAACCGCTTTATTGAAATCATCCATGGCTTTAGAATATTCACTTTTACGCAAGTGTATACTACCGCGATAAGTAAGTAATTCCGCAGACTCTCTATTTTTTATTAATGCAGTAGTTAAATCCGAAATAGCTCCGTCAGTATTATTCAATTTAAGCTTAACAGCAGCCTGTGCAGTATTGTATTTTGTATCTGCCCCTTCTATACCTAAAATTACAGCATAATCTTCAATAGCATTATAGTAATAGCTATCATCATTTTCAGCTTCTGCAAGTTTTACATAATACTCTGCACGAGTAGCTAATGCATCTATATAGTTTATATCAAGCGAAATAGCTTCATTAAAATCTTTTAGGGCTTGTTTATCTTTACCTAAGGCTAATTGGCACTTACCTCTTCCTAAATAGTATTCTGGATTATCTCTTTCTCCTTTAATTACTTTATTGTAATCTTTAATCGCTTCCTTATAATCGCCAGCAATATATTTAGAGTCTAAGTTTGCTTTGGCACGAATGGTATTATCCACCAACCTTATTTTATCATCTAACCAAGCTTCTTTTGGCTTTTGCTTTAAAGCATCTAAAAAGTGCCTTTTTGCTAGATCATATTCCCTTGCCTTTAAAGCATTTTCACCTTTAAAAATGAATTCGTTATAAAGGTCTTCTCTATTGTATTTACCAGAAGAAACAATCCTTTGGATTTCATTTGCTCTTTTAGAAGGATAAACTTGATAAGGGTCAATATCCATGGCTTCGTTATAAGCATCTAATGCAGCTTGATAATCTTCCTTTTCAAAAGCTACATCACCTCTTTTAACAGCATCTTCAAAAGATATTTTTTGTTCTCTTAAAAAATCTTCTAATAACTGTTGTTTTCTTTTCTCAAGCTCACTGTTATCGGCTATAGATTTAACACTAGCTGTTACTTCACTTACACCAGTATCTTCAGGAATTTCTTCAAACTCAAGAGGTTGGTCTGGATTATAAAAAGTAATACCTATGATATATGTTTCCCACTGATTTCCATTTTTCTCTGCCTTTATATCAGCCACCCTTTCTACCTTTTGATATGGAATTTCAACAGTATTATGTTTACTGGTAAATTCCCTTTCAAAATATACTCTTGCTAAGATTATATCTTTCTGATAGATCTTAGAAACTTTAACATTGGAGAAAGCAACTGTGAAATCTGGACTTTTTGTATAAAATAAATCAAAGTCCTTCATGTATTTTTCTATAGAAGCATCCACCACATTCTCATTGTTCACATTATTGGGATTAATGTCATCTTCTAAGGTGATTTCAGCATCTTGGAAAATACGATTGGCATTTTTATCATAACTATTTTGGATAAGCTTCTCCGTTTCAGTAAGTGTAAGTCCATCGTTTGAAATCATATTTAACAAACCCTGAAACTCATTAATGAGTAGTTCGGATTTATAAACTATTTCGGCCTTGTCCTTTATTTCTAACTCTTGATCTTGTGCTTGGATAATGCTAAATGAGAAGATCAATAATACGGATAGAAGTGTTGTAGATTTTAGCATGTTAAATTTATCTATTTTGTAACTATCGATAATAAAATTTGTAGGAGTACAGAATGGTAGTTATGCTGGCTTTACTTGTTATATTAAAACTAAAGATAGTTTTTTTACCAAGCAACAGGAAATGTTGTTGCGTTCATTAACAAGTGTTATACAAAGGTAACGAATATTCAAAACATCTCTGCGTTCACGATGCTTTTCTAGAGAAGTAATTGACGAGCCTTAAAAAATCGAACATGGTAACCCTGAACACATCTCTTTCTAGGTCATTATCTAGCATAGAGATTAATTCATCTTCTTTCTTATAAAACAGCTTATGCTCATCGAGTATACTATTATAAATTTTTGCTGCAAAAGTATAATGCGAGTCCCTATTTCCTTTTATAAAAGTATATTCACCAATTTCATTCGTAATAGTGTCTTGCCAATGGATCGTAAATTGGGTGGAATCGATAAAATATCTATTAGGTTCAAGATAAATAAAAGCTTCGTCGGTTCGCCAATTGAAAATTATATTTAGGTTAAGAATAGGTTTTATTGTATCTGCTACTCGATCTTGCAATCTGTAAATCTCTAGTCCTGCTTCTCTCATTGGTGTTAAATCATAATAATACTGTCGCATATTTTTAAAGAAAAGCTCTGAACTATCTAAAGTACCATACCTTCCTTTTTCAGGATCGACTTTCTTTTTCCTGTCGGGATCACAACCGAAAAGTACCAATAAAGTAAATAAGCAGAAGAGTCTATTTTTCACCTTTATATTTTCTGATAAAAAACCGTTGTTACCCTTTGTTGTTTAGCTAGGGAAAATATTGGGGCTAAGAGTAACTAATCTATTACTTCGATTTTGATACTAAATAAAAACGCCTGAATATATTATAATAAACAGGCGCATTAATTTTACAGCATTTCAGCTACTTTTAAACTTCTTCGGCTTTTACGTAATTTCCTAGGGCTCCTAATCTTTTTAATAAAGGAGGATGTGAATAGTAAAAGAAAACATATGCACTATGAGGTGTTAAATTACTCAAAGTATCAACAGAAAGGTTTTTCAAAGCATCCATTAAGGCTTTTCCTGAAGAAGTAGTGGCTGCATAAGCATCTGCCTCAAATTCATTTTTTCTTGAAAATATATTCATCAACAAACCAGTAATGGTAGAAAGTGGGCTATACAAAATAGAAAAAGCTATTAATCCCATGTGAAGGCTTGGTTGACTAGCTCCTAAAGCCGCTGATAACGAAGGATTGCTTATTACTAAACTCAACACAAACAAAGTGAGCAGCATGGTAAAAGCAGAGATAAACAAACCTTGTAATGTGTGTTTTTTCTTGTAATGTCCCACTTCATGAGCCAAAACTGCTACTAACTCGTCAATACTGTGTTTTTCTATGAGGGTATCATATAATACAATATTTTTAGCGCTTCCTAAGCCACTAAAGTAAGCATTGGCTTTTGTACTCCTTTTAGAACCATCTACTACCATAATGTTCTTTAATGGAAATTTTACTGTAGAAGCGTAATTTTCTATGGCAGCACGTAATTCCCCATCTTCTAGAGGAGTAAGTTTATTAAATAGAGGTACAATTAAATTGGTATAAAACATGGTAATAAATAAGGTAAATACCATAAAAATACCCCAAGCATACAACCAGAAATAATTTGGGAAGGTCTCATAAAAAAGTACAAAAAGGTAAAGCAAACCTCCACCAATAATTCCACCTAAAAGCCAACCTTTAATTTTATCAGTTATAAAAGTTCCAATACTCATTTTATTGAAACCAAATTTTTCTTCTATTACAAAGGTATTGTAGAGACTAAATGGAGTACCGATAATATCTGAACCAATGCCTATGATTGCAAAAAACAGCAGCGTTTGATAGATACTATTATCAGTAAAATCCCTAACATAGTTATCTAGAAGGGCAAAGCCACCTAAGATCATTAAGATGGTAACTACAAAACTGAATACAGAAGAGATAAAACCAATTTTATCTTTTGCAGCAGCGTAATTTTGAGATTTCTTGTATTTTTCTTCATCATAAATTCCAGAAAGGTTGGTTGGTAGTGTATCGGATCTTTCTTGTTGATTCAAATAGTCAAGCACCCTTTCCAAGATAAATTCTGCACTTACAATGGCTAATATGATGTATAATAAGATTTCCATAATCGATTAAAGTAAAATAATTCCACAAAAATAGGAAAACAATTATTGTTGTCTCATTTTTTTCGGGATAACACGCAGTTAGATATTTAATTGATTGTTACTGATAAACGTTCACGTAATTGGGCTATATACCTAATTTCATCAGGAGCTTTTTCGAATGATGTGCCTAAAACCAACATATCGGCCCCAGCCAGATAGGCCTTTTCAGCAGATATTTCTGATCTTATACCTCCTCCTACTATTAGAGGAATATCAATCTCCTGCTTTACAGCTTCAATTACTTTGGGAGAAACGGGATTCTCTGCTCCACTTCCACCATCTAAATAAATACACTGAAGACCCAACATTTGTCCAGCCAATGCAGTACATACCGCAATCTCAGGTTTATGGGCTGGTATAGGTAAGGTATTACTAATGTAATTCGCGGTGGTTGTTTTCCCTCCGTCTATAAGCATATAACCAGTTGGAATTACTTCAATACCCGTTCTCTTTAACATTGGCGCTGCATGCACATGTTGTCCTATCAATAAATCTGGGTTTCTGCCAGAGATAAGACTCAAAAATAAAATGGCATCTGCATCAGGAGAAATATGTAAGGCATTACCAGGAAATAGAATAGTTTTAAACCTTGTGGCAGTCTTTATTAAGTGAATTAAAGCATTGAGTTGATTGCTCAACATTAAACTACCTCCCACCAATATAAGGTCTGGTGCAATGTAATTCAGCCTTTCTATTAAAATTTGTGGAGATTGTAAATCGGTCTTATCAGGATCTAGTAGTAAAGCCAGTGATTTCTTACCCTGTTTTTTACGCTGCATTATAATCGAAAATACACTTGAATCCATCTGCTTCTAAAAAAATATAAACTTTAAAGTTTAAAAAACTAAGTAATACTAAAACCTATTAGAACAAAACAGCTATAGGCACTATTTATAAGGAACCTTCATTTTTCTAGTACATAAATACCGCTTTAAAAATAGGGGATTAAGAAGTTAAAAATCAAAATTTGCAGGGCATTTCACTCAATTTGAATATTAAATTTTAAAAACTTTCAGTATTTCATACATTTTAGCATTTTATTTTAAAATTTGCACCTGATTATAAAAGCTTCCACTTAGGTTATCTTTTTTCAATATTAATTGAATTATGAATAAAGTATTTAACAAGACAAAAATTGTAGCAACAGTAGGTCCAGCTTCTAATACCAAGGAAAAATTACACGAACTGATTGTTTCTGGTGTAAATGTGTTCAGGCTTAACTTTTCGCATGGTACCCACGATCAACATCAAGAAGTAATTAACCACATTAGGGAACTGAATAAAACCTTCAAATACAATGTGAGTATTTTACAAGATTTACAAGGCCCTAAAATTAGGATTGGTACAGTAGAAAACAATGGTGCTGAAATAAATGAAGGAGATGACTTTGTGATTACTGTGGAACAAGAGATTGAAGGAAACAACAAAAGAGTGAGCACTACCTATACTTCTTTGCCAAGAGATGTAAAAGCAGGTGATACCATTCTAATAGATGATGGTAATATTGAATTGAGGGTGAACAAAATTGAAGGACTTGAGGTACACACCAAAGTAGTTTTTGGTGGCATTATCAAATCTAGAAAAGGGATGAACCTTCCTGATACCGATATTTCTGAACCTTCACTTACTAAAAAAGATAGGAAAGATTTAGAATTTGGCCTTAAAAACGATGTAGATTGGGTTGCAATATCTTTTGTAAGAAAACCTGGCGATATACAAGAATTAAAGTCGATCATTAGTGAAGCCGGCAAATCTTCTAAAGTAGTTGCTAAAATAGAAAGACCAGAAGCCATTAAAAATATAGATGGTATTATTGAAGAATCTGATGCATTAATGGTGGCACGTGGTGATTTGGGTGTAGAAATTCAAATGGAAGATGTACCTATGCACCAGAAAATGATAGTTAAAAAATGCAATGCTAAAGCAAGGCCAGTAATTATTGCTACCCAGATGATGGAAAGCATGATTGAAAATCCTAGGCCTACTCGTGCAGAAGCCAATGATGTGGCCAATGCAGTGCTAGATGGTGCTGATGCCGTGATGCTTAGTGCCGAAACTGCATCTGGTAAATACCCTGTGCAGACTATACAAAGTATGACCCGCATCATTAGGGCTGTTGAGTCTTCTGCAGATATTTATAATAAATATTATACACCAGACTTAAATGACCGACACTTTACGAGTGTAATGTTGATAGAGTCGGCTTGTAAAATGGCATCGAGTTCGCAAGCAAAAGCCATTGTTGCTATGACAAACTCTGGTTATACCGCTTTTCAACTTTCTAGTCACAGACCAGAATCTGATATTTTTGCATTCACAGATAATAAATCGTTATTGACTACCCTAAACCTTGTGTGGGGAGTAAGGGCCTATTTTTACAACAAAAGACATTCAACCAATGCCACTTTCAAAGACATGGAAGAAAAGTTGATAAAAGAAGGACATTTACGGAAAGGAAGTGTATTTATCAACACTGCAAGTATGCCATTTGAAGCGCACAAAAAAACAAATGTGGTAAAAATAGGTGTAGTTGAATAAAACATAAGCGCTGATAAAAATTGTTAAAATAAGGCAGATCTGATTGTATCTGCCTTATTTTGTATCAGTTATTTCAAAAACGACTAGCTTTTATGAAAATATTAGACAGGTACATTCTCAAAAAATTCTTTGTTACCTATTTCTTTGTTGTCGCCATTTTAATTTCGGTAATTGTGGTGGTTGATTACACAGAGAAGTCTGATGATTTCATTAAACACGATTTATCCATTGCCTTCATATTTAAGGAATATTACCTCAACTATATTCCTAATATGGCAAATACCCTTAGCCCAATAGCCATTTTTATCACTGTTGTATTCATGACGGCAAGAATGGCTTCCCATACTGAAATTATAGCTATTTTAAGTGCTGGAATAAGTTTTAGGCGTTTTTTAATGCCTTATGTTTTCGGTGCTATCATTTTAGGTATTTTCACTTTTTTTATGGTGGGTTGGATTATACCCAATGCGGCAAAAGTACAAGTAGCTTTCCAGGTAAAATACTTAAAAAACCCATTCTATTATGATGATAGGGATATACATTTTCGAACGGATGACTCTACCTATATCTACATGGAATATTACAACAATAGAAATAAGACAGGGTATAAATTTACTATGGAAAAAATAGCCGACCACAGGCTTTTTACCAAATTGAGATCAGATAAAATTACTTGGGATACAACCACTCAAAAATGGCATTTAGATAAATATTTAGTGCATGAGTTTGTGGGAGAGAAAGAAGAAAAAATGTGGGAAGGTAGTGATATGGATACTGCTTTGACCATCACGCCCAAATACTTTGAAAACAACTATAAACTCGAAGAAACCATGACTTTCGACGAGTTAGAAAATTTTATTGCTGAGCAAAAAGCACGTGGTATTGGCAATATTGAACGCTTCCTAAATACAAAATATGAAAGGTACGCCTATCCTTTTGCTATTCTGATATTGACGATTATGGGCGTAATTATATCTTCAAAGAAATCGAGGCGAGGTACGGGTGCGCAAATTGCCTTCGGTTTTACCATGGCATTTATTTATTTACTTTTTGTGATTATGAGTCGAAGCATTGCTGCTGGTGGCACGGTTTCTCCCATGTTGGCAGCTTGGCTACCTAATATAACCTTTTTCGGCATCACCGTTTTTATGTATTTTACTGTACCCCGATAACATGAAAGATCAGTTAAAACTCCATTTTATAGTTTTTATTTGGGGTTTTACCGCAATTTTAGGGAAAGAAATTAGCCTGCCGGCTGTTGAAGTGGTGTTTTATAGAACTTTGCTGGCAGCAGTAGCGCTCTTAGTTTTCTTAATGATATTAGGTCGGAAGATTATATTTAAGCCTAGGGCAATTATTATGTTCATTGCCACAGGATTGATGGTAGGTGCGCACTGGATTACCTTTTTTGCTTCAGCCCAAATTTCAAAAATAAGCATATGTTTGGCAGGGATGGCCACTACTTCCTTATTCACCGCCTTTTTAGAACCTTTGTTCAATAAGAGTAAAATTAAATGGTATGAAATACTACTGGGGATTTTAGTAATCGCAGGGCTAGGAATCATTTTTCAATTTGAACTAGATTATATCAATGGATTGCTCATGGCATTATTTTCAGCTTTTTTAGCAGCCATTTTCTCTATACTGAATGCGCGATTTACCAAGGTTTATCCGCCACTTGTTATAACATTTTATGAAATGATAGGCGCCTGTTTATTCACAGTTGCCTTTTTTCCAATTTATGTAAAATACTATGCAAGTAATGGAGCTTTAAATCTAGTACTCCAAGGTTTGGATTACATGCATTTAGGGCTACTGTCTATTGTATGTACAGTCTATGCTTTTTATGCTGGTATTGAAATTATGAAGCGGATTTCTGCTTATAATGTGAATTTAACAACCAATTTAGAACCTGTGTATGGAATACTCCTCGCCTTCTTTATTTATGGAAATGAAGAAAAAATGAGTAGTGGCTTTTATGCAGGAACGCTCCTCATTCTCGCTTCTGTACTTCTTTACCCTTATCTTGATAAAAAAGTAAGTAAGTGGGAAAGGCAAAAAGCGGCAAAAAAACAATCTGCTTAATTTATACTGTCAATTGGTTATACTGCATCAGGTTAAGCTTTGAACATTTGTTAGAGGTATGGTTTGTTTGTTAAGTCATTGAGGTGTGAAGTTGAACTTCAAAGTTCCAACTCAAAAACGTTCCAAACTATAAATTCCCATTAACAGAAATCATGCATTTAGATTTTAAAAATCGAAAATTTATCCCTTTCAAAGTATAAAGAAATATTTCTTTACTTTATTATTTGCGTTTAGAGCGAATGGCTTTTACCTTCTTAACACTTTTATCTGCAATAAATTGATGGTATTCTTCAGTTTCACAGCCATAAATAGCCACTTTCCCATCAGCATCACTATGAACACCCCAACCATATTTTTTAGTTAAAGGGGATACCCTAAAACATGGTTGTCCCTTTGAAAAGTAAACTTCTCTTTCACTTGCCAACTCCTCTTCCATCAAATCCTTTTTGATAGCAAAAACTTTAAAGAATATATCATCAGACGAGTATTTGTAGGGATTCTTTTTTAGTAAATCGAATTGATAATTGGCTATGGTTTGCTTATCTCCTCTCATTAAAGGCTCAGTACCATTCTCAACAGGGCAATCTTCTGCTATTTCTATAAATGTATCGTAATAATTTGTTGAATGAAGTTTCATGTGTAATTGGTTAATGGAGAAGCCTAAAACATTCTTCAATCAAGTTCTCCTTTTTCTTTTAAAAATGAAAAGATTTTTTTATCCACCTCAGATATAATGTCCATGTTTTTAGAATTCAACCATCTTATCTCATCAATCTCACTAGTTGGCTCCGCGATTCCTTCATAAGAAGCTTTATAACAAGTCATTTTCACCATAACACCTTCTTTTGCACCATCAGACTGTGCCACAAAAGTCCCCACATATTCTATGGAATCTTGTTGGATATGCACATTTAATTCTTCTTGAATTTCTCTTACTAATGTTTGAGAATCCGTTTCTCCTGTTTCTCTTTTACCTCCAGGTATGTAGTATTTATTTTTTCCTTTAGACCTAGTACTCAAGATCTTACCTTCTTTTGTCTCAATCAAAGCGATTTTATCTATTTCTTTCATCTATGTAATTATTTTAAAATGAAGCTTACCTATAAAGTAGTGTCGTTTAATTTTTTGAAAAATGAAATCGAAAATAATAAAAATTGTAAGGATAATATGGGTACTTGCTGGCATTACGTTTACAGTTTGGGCTTACTTTTCTTTTGAGGCTAAGAATATTGACGATACAGTACTACAAAGTAATACGCTTATAAAAGTAGAAGAAACTGATACATACTTTTCTTTTTCACCTTCTTCCCCTACCCAAAATGTAATCTTTTTTTACCCCGGTGCTTTGGTCGATCCGGTAGCTTATACACCTCTCTGTAGAAAGATTGCAGAAAATGGACACCATGTATTGATCATAAAAATGCCTTGGAGAATGGCTACCAAAGGCTATGAACAAATAAAAGACTTGGAAATATTCAATGACCATCAAAAAGAATTCATTCTTATTGGTCATTCTCAAGGTGGTAAAATGGCAGCCCAATTTGTGTATGAAAATCCAAATACAATTGACAAGTTAATTTTGTTAGGCACAACCCATCCAAGAGATTTCAACCTTTCAAGATCTACCACTCATATTATGAAAATATTTGGTTCCCATGATGGGATTGCTCCAAAAGAAAAAGTAATAAGCAATAAGTCTAAACTACCTGTAAATACCAAGTACGCCGAAATTGACGGTGGTAACCACTCTCAATTTGGTTACTATGGCACTCAGTTTAATGATGACAAGGCAGGTATTACCAGAGAAAAACAACAAGAATTGATTTTAGAATATATTTTGGATTTTATTTACCCTAATTAGCTTTTCAGTATATTCATTAATAAGATTATATTCATTCAGTATTTTAGAAGTAAACAGGTATTACAATCCTCACATCTACAGTCCTATTTCTTACTTTTCCTGGTTTCCATTCATAAGTCGAGGATTTTATTAATTTTAATGCCTCCTTATCATATATATCACTTAATCCTCTTATAATCTCAAATGAAGAAAGTTTACCGTTTTTATCAACAAAAAAACTAATAAATACTTTTTTTGAAGGAAATCCTGTAGCAGATTTTAGCCTATTCCTTCTATTTATATCATTTATGAAAGCTTTAAAGCCTAGTAATGGTTCTGCATTAGTTTCAATTGGACAAATAAATTCATTAGTATAAATCTCCTTTTCATTATTCATCATTATTACCTCTTCCTCTATAGTTAATAATAAGTCTGCTTCATCACTGCAAGACATTAAAAAAAATACAGAAATTAGCACTATGAAAGATTTTCTCATCGATACAAATTATATCAACCTTACAAAACATTTTATGATATAATACAGTAAAAATGAAAAGATACTTGCAATTGATTTTTTATAATCATAAAACTCACAAAGCCTCCCCAACTAACCTCAAAAACTCATTCCAAACTACATATTTACCCTCTGGCGGATTCTTATCATCACCCATTCGAATAATTACCATATCCCATTCTGGAATAATACAACAAACATTGTGGTTGAGCCCACTCATGTACGCGACACCTAAGGGCGCATCAGGCATACGGCTCAATCCATCGGTACTGTTTACCCACCAATTAAAGCCATACGAACCTGAGCCTTTGGCATTGGCTCTATCTCCTTCAAACACTGGTGTACCTGCAGGAACTTGATTTTTAGTGGCCATTTCACACCAATTGCTAGAAAGTATTTGCTGCCCATTCCAATTTCCTTTGTTCAAATAAAGATGTCCAAAGCGGGCCAGTTGTAAAGCATTTACTTTCACATTGGTGCAACCATTATTGATAGGAATTCCATTTACCTCTTGTTCATTAAACCAAGACCAATCCCCCATTTGGATTTTATCCGTCAATTCCCTTTTCAAAAAATCTCGCATGGGTTCATTGATCACTTGCGTCAGTACTTTTCCATAGGTCATTTGCGCCTCATCCCAATATTCGTAGTGTGTACCTGGTGCAAAATGTGGTTCTTCAGGGTCATAAGGTGTAAGTGACCAATCGGCATTTTCATCTCTCCAGCGGCTTCTTCCTTTGGCGCTAAAACCAGAAGTCATGGTGGCAAAATGTTTGAAAGTTACCTCAGGATAAAATTCAAGTAAAGTAGAATCGAATTTCGCTGCCTTATCATCTAAATTCAATTTTCCTTGGTCAATTAAAAGCCCTAATACAGTGCTGGTAAAAACTTTAGAACAAGAATAAATATTATGCGCTTTGTTTACGCTATCTCCTTCATAAATCACCTGTCCATTTTTAACAATCAACACTTCCTCAATACCATCTTCAAAAGATTTTGACTCAAGATATGCCAAGGCTGCATTCAATTTATTTGCATCAATACCGTAACTCTCAGGCCCAGTTTTTTCCCATGCCATATCAGGAAAATGCATGACTGGTTTAGATTCTTGACAGGAAAAAAAGCAAAAAATTGTAAAAGTGATTATGAGGGATTTCATCTTAGTATAGCTTCTTTACTAAATATAATGATAACTAAAGTGGGTGGTTTTCTTCGTACTTTTTTAATTCTTCCTTTGCTTTTCTTCTTCTTTTATTTTCCTTAAAAACTTTAAGTATCGCTGAAACGACACCTATAAAACATATCAAGATTAGAATTGAAAAAACTAAATTCATAAAATATCAATTGAAACTTAGCCATATAATTATTTCCAATTTTGATAAAGGACAAAAAATAAATATATGTATTAGTATTTAAAGCTTAGTGTTTACTGTAACCAGTAAAACATGTAATAAACCAAAGTATTTGCTTTTTTCTCTTTAGCTGTTAGAATCTTTCCAAGCGGCTTTCGTAAAACTCCATACAGTTCAAAGTAATGAGTAGAAAAAACAACTATCGAGTATACACTTTAACCCACCACCTCACCAATCAAAGTTGCGGCGGTACAATCTTTTACCAATACATTTACATATTCGCCTACTTTGTAGTTTTCTTTGGGGAATACAACGACTTTATTAGCAGAGTTTCTGCCTTTTAATTGTTCTTCAGATTTTTTAGAAGTTCCTTCTACAAGTACTTTAAATACTTTGTTCAAATCTCTTTTATTACGCACTAAAGAAATAGCCGATTGCTTTTCAATAATTTCTTTTAACCTATGTTTTTTAGTTGCTAAAGGAATATCATCTTCGAATTTTTTAGCTGCCAATGTACCTGGGCGTTCAGAGTAGTAGAACATATAGCTAAAATCATATTGCACATAATCCATCAGGCTAAGCGTATCTTCATGTTCTTCATCAGTTTCGGTACAAAAACCTGCTATCATATCAGAGGATATACCACAATCTTCACCTAAGATTCTTCTTATGGCATCAACCCTGTTCATATACCACGCTCGTGTATAAGTACGGTTCATGATTTCAAGTACTCTAGTATTCCCACTTTGTGCTGGTAGGTGTATGTACTTACAAATATTTTCATAGGCTGCCATGGTGTGCAGCACTTCATCTGTTATATCTTTTGGGTGAGATGTAGAAAAGCGAACACGTAAATCTGGATGCACTTTGGCAACCATTTCTAGCAAATTGGCAAAATTCACTATATCAACATTCTCGCCTTTTCGCTCAGCTTTTTCAATTTGAGCCTTTCCTTTTAAAGAACTGTCCGATGACCACTTGTAAGAATCTACATTTTGGCCTAAAAGAGTAACTTCTCTGTATCCTTTGTCGAATAAGTCTTTGGCTTCAGCTACTATAGAATGTGGATCCCGACTCCTCTCTCTCCCTCTGGTAAATGGTACTACGCAAAATGAGCACATATTGTCGCAACCACGCATAATAGAAATAAAGGCTGTTACACCATTGGAGTTCAACCGCACTGGGGTGATATCAGCATATGTTTCTTCCCGAGAAAGGAAAACATTCACTCCTTTATTGCCATCATCTACTTCTGCTACTAAACCTGGCAAATCTCTATATGCATCTGGACCAGCAACTATATCGACAATTTTTTCTTCTTCAAGCAATTGACTTTTCAAGCGTTCTGCCATACAACCCAGCACCCCTACCAATAGCGAAGGCTTTTCGTTTTTTACCTTGTTAAATTGAGTCAGTCTTTTTCTTACTGTTTGTTCAGCTTTATCGCGAATAGAGCAAGTATTTAAGAAAATAAGGTCTGCATCTTCAAAACTTGAAGTAGTACCAAATCCTTCTTTCTCCATGATTGAAGCTACAATTTCACTATCAGAGAAATTCATTTGGCAGCCGTAACTTTCAATGTATAGCTTTCGCTGCCCAGCTACTGCATTGTCTTTAGATACATTTACTACTTCACAAACTTCTTTCTCTTTATCAATAATTTGTATGTCTTTGATCAATTCGCTCATAGCCAATCTGTTTTCTTACCTTTCGCAAAAATTTTTGCAAAAATACATAATTACTTTTCAAAAAGAATAGCTGAACAACTTTAGAATCCCTTTTAGGTGCGCATTATTTTTAGCAAAGATTTGATATACTTTTTTTCTGCTTTTTCGTCTACCATCTTGCTACTACTTTTCTCAGAGACTATCTCTGAAAATAAACTGTCGTCGAGGTATTCGATAATTTTTTTTGTGAGCTTCTTTACTTCAAAAGTACTTGTTAAACCCAATTCACCTTTTTGGTTCAATATTTTGTTGGCAGTATGTTTTGCCAAAATTGTTAAAGTACCGGCAGCAAATGCTTCAATGGTTCTTAAAAGCGAAGGTTCGGGAATAAGTAAAATATCAGCCATGTGGATAAATTCTTGTTCATTCACCTGCGTTTTAGACATAATTTCAATGTGATGCTCTATTTGTTTATCAATAGCATGCTGGTAAAGCGCTAATCTTTTGCTAGAATAAATCCCTTTGTCGGGCAGTAGAATCATCCCATTAGCCTCATAACCTTTTTGGCGTAATTTGGCAACACAATTTATTAAGTGGATGGAATCGTCCAATAATCGCTTATCCTCTATTAATCCAATAAGTGTTTCTTCTTCAGGAACTTTCAATGTCATTTTCATTTCATCAATATCCTTTTCCATTTTTAAATGAAGTTGGGGGAATAAATGAAATAATTTTTCTTTGGAAAGTGACGTGAAATTTTCAAAGTAGCCTTTATCTGCATCTAAGGGAGAAATCCACAAGTCTATCCTTTTGAGCATTTTACTATCCCAAACCGAATCTTTAAGCCCTGCCCAAAAGCCTTTTTGAGTTTCATTAAATATTTCTGGTTGCCAAAAAACCAGTTTTGCACTTTCTGGCAAAGCGGCTTTTTTGAGTAATACGGCTGCGGCAATATTTTCTTTATTAAAAACCATTAAAACATCAGGTTTTTCAATTTTCAATGCTTGGTTCAACCGATAGGCAGCTGTAATGGAAAGGTCCTCATCTTCATTTTCTATGGGAAGTATGGATAATTCCGCTTGCAGGGCTTTTTTATAAATAAATTGATTTTCCTGTGTTATAATGATTACCTCGTTACCTGCAGATTCGAGTAATTCCCCTAATCTTAATAAATAATTGGCTGTTAATTCACTTACGGGATAATTACACAAAAGACATAGTTTCATTTTCTCCTCATTCATAAAGTTTCTCCTAGAATTAACATTAAATTTAGCGGTAAATAGCTGAAATTAGAAATTGGAATTTGGTTTCACTAGTTTAGAAATATTCTGATGTCGATTACAATTAATAAAATAAGGATAACTATAATTATTTTCTTTCTTGGTTTTCTATGGGCATGTTCAAAAACAAAAGATAAACCATTAAGTAATACAAAAGAAAAGCATGATAAACTATATTCTCAGTCTATAGATGACGAAAATTCAAATTATGAACACATAATAGTAAGAAATCATCCTTTTTGGTATGCTGATTATGATAGCAAAACAAATACTGATATTATCATAAAAGGATCGTCTCTAGATTCAGCTAGTAAAACTCCTAAAGATTTAATAGCAATTTTGAATGAAGGGGCAAGAACTAAAATCAAATTTGATAAAACTAGTCATGACACAATTTATGTGAAATTGATAAATGATTATTATGTTACTGAGCAATCTGGATCAACTGGTGCTTGGTGGTATATTGCAGGAACGACATTTACCCTAACTGAAATTAACAATATCAATTATGTTAACTATGATTTTGAAGAAGGTTCACATCTTGTACCAGGTGTATATTCAAGAGAAACATTTAATACTTTAAAGGTAGTTAGTAAAACTCATGCAAACTCAAATAAATATTAAATCATCCCTCATAAAATTAATTCCTCGTATAATTTTCAATATGTTCATTTATAGTTACAAACAACTTTAAAATGGAAATAATTGACTTCATAGACCAAATTGACAAACAGTTTTTTCTATTTCTGAATGGATTTCATTCAAACTGGAGCGATGCCATTATGGTATTCCTCACCGAGAAAGAAACATGGATTCCTTTCTATGCAATCGTTATTATCTATTTTTTGTGGAAATACCGCTGGCAGGGATTATTACCCATTGCTGGTATTTTATTGACTATTCTCTTTGCTGATCAATTTTCTTCTGGTTTTTGCAAACCTTTTTTCGAAAGATTAAGGCCTTGCCATCAACCAGAAATACAAGTCATGGTACACACTACTATAAAAGGTTGCGGAGGAAAATATGGCTTTATTTCTTCTCACGCTGCCAATTCATTTGGAATTGCCACGTTTCTCTTCCTTTTTTTTAAAGATAAATGGCGATTTACAGGTTGGATTTTCTTGTGGTCGGCTTTGGTAAGTTATAGCCGAATAGCAGTGGGTGTGCACTATCCGGCCGATATACTTTTTGGTGGTCTTTCAGGTATTTTATTCGGTTATATTTCTTATCTCATTTTTCAAACTATCATTAAAAAATATAGCTTGAAATTCAATAGATTCCGGTAAAGATTCAATTAGCCAAAACCTTTCAAAGTTTAAATCAAATTACTCTTAAGTGAACAAAACCTTGAAGGGGGTAAATACACTACTATACATTATCTTTTACCGTGTACAGCGTGCCATAGTACACACTTTTTATAAGCGTTCAAAAACATATTTTTTTAGTAGGTCTGTGTGCCACAGACCTAGGGGCAGCTACAGAAAATTGCAAGAAACCTCTAATGCCTATAAGAAATTAAGCTTATTAAAGAAATCACTTTTATAGGAAGCACCTATAGGAATAATTTTGTTAGGCATAATAATGTTGCTCATATCTTCGATGGTCTCTATCTGATTGATATTGACAATGAAGGAACGGTGTACCCTTGCAAATTCACCGGCAGGTAAGCGGTTCGTAATCCCTTTCATGGTAGAATGTACAATGTATTTTTTCTTGTCTGTGTGAATGATCACATAGTCTGAAAGGGCTTCTACAAACTTGATATCTTTGAGGCTGATACGTACTATTTTACTATCAGCTTTTACGTAAATATCACCTTTTGCTGTAGTATCTAGAACGTTCTTAGACATATTGCCTGTAACTTTTTCTACTGCTTTTAAAAAGCGAGCATAGGTAACAGGTTTTACCATATAATCTACTACAGCCAGTTCATAAGCTTCTATAGCAAATTCTTTTCGGCCTGTTATCATGACAACCATTGGCTTGTTCTCCAATGATTTAATCAATTCCATTCCAGACATTTCAGGCATATCTATGTCTAGAAAAAGTAAATCTACTGTTTCACTTTTTAGTAGATTATAAGCATCTATGGCATTGTCAAAATCGGCTACAACGGTCAATCCTTTTGTTCTCTCAATAAAACTCTTAACTACTTTTCTCGCTACATCTTCATCGTCTACAACGATACATTTCATACCTTTTAATTTGGTTTAATAAAAAATGTTTTCAGTTAGTTATCCTTTTATTTTCAATATGGTTGTATGTAACCCCAGGAGAATTTAAATCCAAAACCGATCAATGGATTCATTAGTAGATCTTAATCCTTTAGCAATATAATAATAATACAATTACTAGATTAGTAATTTTGATAAGAATGGGATTTTACAAATAAATAATACAATTTTATATTACATTTATCATATTCGATATCGTACTATTCTGCATGTTTCCCATAAAGTTTTTGGATGTATTTACCCAGAATATCAAATTCTAAGTTGATTTGGGTGCCCTTTGTAATTTGTTTAAAATTGGTATGTTCGTAGGTATATGGAATAATGGCAACGCTGAATTTTCCATCTTGAGAATTTACTACAGTAAGACTCACTCCATTGATACAAATAGATCCTTTTTCGACAGTAAAATTTCCAGGACTTGTATCGTATTCAAAAGTAAAAAGCCAGCTCCCATCTTCATCTAATACATGGGTACACACGGCGGTTTGGTCTACATGTCCTTGTACAATATGACCATCGAAACGGCCATTGGCAGGCATGCTACGTTCCAAATTCACCAAACTGCCTACTTGCCAATCGCCTAAATTACTTTTTCTTAAAGTTTCTTGTATAGCGGTCACATTGTGTGTATTTCCTTCAATAGCTGTAACCGTAAGACAAACCCCATTATGTGATAAACTCTGATCAACTTTTAACTCTTGAGAAATTGGCGATTCAATCGTAAAAATCACATTCTCTTTATCTTCAGTAATGGCTTTTACTTCGCCAAGACTTTCTATTATTCCGGTAAACATGTGTTTGTTATTTTAAGGTTACTTAGTTCAACATAGCATTTGCCTTGGCAAGTACTTGATCAATACCATTTACATCTTTGCCACCTGCTGTAGCATAGAATGCCTGACCACCGCCACCACCTTTTATTTCTTTAGCTAATTCCCTCACCATTTTACCAGCATCAAGCCCTTTCTCTTCAACAATATTATTAGAAAACATGACAGCGATTTGCGGTTTTCCATTAATTCTAGCAGCCAGTACTAAGTATAGATTTTCTACTTTATTGCGAAGATCGTATGCCAAGGTCCTTAGTCCATCTGCATTGGGCAAATCCACATCCGAAATAATTACTTGCATGCCTTCTACAGCCTTAGCCTTAGAAGCCAAAGAATCTTTTAATTGATTCAATTCTTTTTGCCTCAAAGTATCTAATTCTTTTTGCATCTGGTTCCGTTCATCTAGTAATGAAGAAACCGCTTTTGGTAAATCTTTTGGGTTTTTTAAAATTTCTTCCAACTCTTTCAAAAGAACCTGTTGCTTATTTACCATGGTTTCCGCTTCATCTGCTGTAATCGCTTCAATTCTCCTTACCCCAGCTGCTGAAGAACTTTCAGATACAATTTTTAATAAACCAATCTTACCAGTAGCAGGCACATGTGTTCCCCCACAAAGCTCTACAGAATAATCTTTATCGAAAGTGATTACCCGTACAAATTCTCCATATTTTTCGCCAAATAAAGCAGTAGCGCCCATAGCTTTTGCTTCGTCTATTGGCACATTTCTTAGCTCATTTAGCGCTATGTTCTCTCTTATTTTTTGGTTTACAATTTTTTCCACTTCAGCAATTTCTTCATCAGTCATTTTAGTAAAATGAGAGAAATCGAACCTGAGCACTTTTTCATTTACCAATGAACCTTTTTGCTGTACATGGTTGCCCAACACTTGGCGCAATGCTGCGTGTAATAAGTGCGTGGCAGAATGATTGTTCTCAGTTAAAGAACGTTTTCTGGAATTTACTACACATTTAAAAATAGCCTCTGGATTACTGGGCAACTTTTTAGTAAAATGTACAATGAGGTCATTTTCCTTTTTAGTATCTATGATAGATACTTTCTCTTCATTGGCTTCAATGTAACCCACATCGCCTACCTGTCCACCACTTTCTGCGTAGAAAGGTGTAGCATCTAAAACTAATTGGTATAGCGTTCCTTTTTTATCTTTCTGTTCCCTATATCTTAAAATTCGAGCATTAGTAACTTCTAAATGTTCATACCCTAAAAATTCAACTGTGTCCCCTTCAGTTACAATTACCCAATCTCCTTTTTCTGATTTACGATCTATTCCAGAAGTGATCCGTTGCTTTTCTAATGCGTTATTAAATCCCTCTTCATCAACTTCGAAACCATTTTCCCTAGCAATTAAGGCAGTCAAATCAAGAGGAAAACCAAAAGTATCATGTAATTTAAAAGCTAGCTCTCCTTCAATTAACTTTTCACCTTTATCGTCTTGAATAATTTTATTAATCATTGACAACCCATTCTCTAAAGTTCTCAAAAAAGCTTTTTCCTCTTCAAAAATTTGTTTGATTATAAAACCCTGTTGTGCTTTTATTTCAGGAAAAATATCAATAAATTGTTCTGTAAGCACGGGCACCATCTCATGCATAAAGGGAGCTTTAAAGCCCAAGAAAGTATAGCCATAGCGAACAGCTCTCCGTAAAATACGCCTAATTACATAACCCGCTTTATTATTGGATGGTGATTGCCCATCAGCAATAGCAAAAGCTACTGCACGAATATGGTCAGCAACCACTCTTATTGCCACATCCACTTTTGAATCCTTTCCATAAACCACATTTGCTTTTTTAACCAAATAATTCATAAGTGGTTGAAAAACATCGGTATCGTAATTCGATTTTTTGTTTTGAATCGCCATGACCAAGCGTTCGAAACCCATACCTGTATCAATGTGGGAAGCTGGAAGTTTTTCTAGCTTTCCACTTACCAATCTATTGAATTGAATAAATACCAAATTCCAAATTTCAATTACTTCTGGATGATCCTGGTTTACTAATTCCTTTCCACTTTTTTCTTTTACTTCTGCCTCATCGCGTAAATCGATATGAATCTCTGAACAGGGGCCACATGGGCCTGTATCTCCCATTTCCCAAAAATTATCTTTTTTTGAAGCATAGATTATTCTTTGCTCATCAATAATTTCTTTCCAAATATTAGCAGCTTCCTCATCAGCTTCAAGCCCATCTTTGCTATCTCCCTCAAAAACAGTTACATACAATCTATCTTTTGGCAACTTATACACTTCTGTCAATAATTCCCATGCCCAAGCAATGGCTTCTTTTTTAAAATAATCACCAAAAGACCAGTTGCCCAACATCTCGAACATAGTATGGTGATAGGTATCAATACCTACTTCTTCCAAATCATTTTGTTTACCAGATACTCGTAGGCATTTTTGTGTATCTGCCACTCTTGGGTTTGGAGACGACTTTGTCCCTAAAAAGTAATCTTTAAATTGATTCATCCCCGCATTGGTAAACATTAAAGTAGGATCATTTTTTACTACTAATGGGGCTGAAGCTACTATTTCGTGTTGTTTGCTTTTGAAAAAATCTAAAAATTTTCGCCTAATCTCTTTTGCCTGCATTTTCACTCTTAGAATAAAAAACTTGAAATTAAATTCAGTTAATGTGCAATTAATTATAAAAATAGTTATATTAAAAGCTCAAAAATACCTTTGCCGCAAACATCATTTTTAACATTTGGGCGTTTTACTGCATAAGCTCTGTATAATTTTTTTACTTTGCGGAACAAATTTAGTACAAAAAAAAACAACTAATGGCAAAGATTAAATACTATTATGACACCGAGACTTGTCGATATGAGCGAATAAAAACTTCCTCTATCGAAAAAGTGGTGAATGCATTAGGATTGCTATTCGTATGTGTGATTTTTGGTATTCTGTTCGCTTATGTTTACAATAACATATTCCCTTCTGCTAATGAGGTAAAACTTGTTAAAGAAAACAGAGAGCTCCTACAATATTATAACCAGATGGAAAAGGATATGGAATCACTCCAAAAAGTGATGACATCCTTACAAACAAGAGATGATGATATTTACAGGGTTATTTTTGAAGCTGAACCTATCCCTATGGAGATCAGGCAAGCAGGAACAGGAGGTAGCCAGAAATTCAAAGACCTACTTGATGACAGGTTAGAAAGAGAACAGTTGATTATCAACTCCCTCAATAAAATTGATGTAATTAAAAGACAATTGTACATACAGTCAAAGTCTTTCGATGAAATTGTGGAGTTGGCGAAATCTAAAGAAAAAATGTTGGCACATATACCTGCTATCCAACCTGTGGCCAACAAAGAGCTAAAACGTTTGGCTTCTGGTTATGGCATGCGTTTCCATCCTATTTTAAAAGTACGAAGAATGCATACTGGTGTCGATTTTTCTGCTCCAAAAGGCACACCTATCTACGCTACAGGTAATGGTAAAGTAATAAAAGTCAAAAAATCTCGCAGGGGTTATGGCAATGAAATTGAAATTGACCACGGCTTTGGTTACGTTACAAAATACGCACACCTTTCAGCATTTGAAGTAAGAAAAGGACAAGTGGTGAAAAGGGGTCAGATAATAGGAAGAGTAGGTAATTCAGGTCTTTCTGTTGCCCCACACTTACACTATGAGGTTGTTTACAAAAACAGAAAACTAAATCCTGTTAATTATTTCTTCAATGATTTAACTGATCAGCAGTACGATGAATTAGTAAAAATATCGTCGCAGGAAAACCAGTCTTTGGGTTGGTAACAGCTTTCATTTTGAAGTTGTTTAAAGTTTTAGGTTATAAGCGAAAATGGATATATTTTGTCTCAAATGAGGCATTTTTTGAAGAGAATAGTACAACTATTTAATGAAAAAAGTAACGAAATGTGAGACATAATAGACCATTTGCAGCATAAAAAAATAACTTTAGACAACTTCTTAAAAAGAATTTTAAGAAACAGCGGCCTTGGTCGCTGTTTTTTTTATTTCAATACTATTGATTCTAGCTATTATTTTTTAGAATTGTTGAGCTGCGTGCTATGCCTATAATTTTTTTATAATGGATATTGAAAAAAGATACTATTCAATTGGTGAAGTTGCTGAAATGTTTGAAGTAGCCACTTCTCTTATTCGCTTTTGGGAAGGACAGTTTAATACGATTAAACCAAAGAAGAATAAGAATGGGGTTAGACAATATACCAAACAAGACATAGAAGCCATTAGAACCATATACCATTTAGTAAAGGAAAAAGGCTTTACACTCAGTGGTGCAAAGGATGCACTCAAAAACCAACCAAAAATAAATGAGAATATGGAGGCAGTGAATTCACTGCGAAAAGTAAGAGAATTTCTCGTTCATCTCAAAACACAAATCAAAGAATAATCAACACTAAATTTACCTCTCCACTATCTAATTTTTACAAAAATTATCTAGCTTTGCAGCCTAATTAACCAGCCTTATGGTCAAGGCGAAATAACACATAAATTTAAAAGAAGCTATTCACCTACAAATTTGTATTAATCATGATAATTGGTGTACCTAAAGAAATTAAAAACAATGAAAACCGGGTGGCTTTAACACCTGCAGGAGTAAAGGAATTAACTAAGCGTGGACATCAAGTTTTTGTCCAACAAACAGCAGGCGAAGGAAGTGGGTTTGAAGATGAAATTTATATAAAAGCAGGAGCTGCTCTTTTACCAACTATAGAAGAGGTTTACGCTAAGGCGGAGATGATCATGAAGGTAAAAGAGCCAATTGAGCCAGAATATGATTTAGTGAAAGAAGGACAAGTGCTTTTTACTTATTTTCACTTTGCTTCTTCTGAACCATTGACCAAAGCCATGGCGAAACAAAAGGGAATTTGTATTGCTTATGAAACCGTAGAAAGTGCAGATAGAACCCTTCCATTGCTCATCCCGATGTCTGAGGTGGCAGGAAGAATGTCAATACAGCAAGGAGCTAAATACCTAGAAAAGCCATTGAAAGGAAGAGGAATTTTATTAGGCGGTGTACCAGGAGTAAAACCTGCTAAGGTACTTGTTTTAGGAGGTGGTATTGTAGGCACTCAAGCCGCTAAAATGGCTGCAGGTTTAGGGGCAGATGTAACCATTATGGATATTAACCTAAAAAGACTGCGCTATCTCGACGATGTAATGCCTGCCAATGTTCATACCATGATGTCGAATGAATACAACATTAGAGAACTGATCAAAACACATCATTTAATTGTTGGATCTGTGTTGATTCCAGGAGCGAAAGCACCAAATCTTATTACTCGTGATATGCTTAAAGATATGCAACCAGGTACCGTATTAGTAGATGTTGCCGTTGATCAAGGTGGTTGTATCGAAACTTGTAAACCTACAACTCACGAAAACCCAACCTATATTATTGATGATATAGTACACTATTGTGTAGCAAATATGCCTGGTGCCGTTCCTTTTACTTCTACCCTGGCTTTAACTAATGCCACCCTGCCTTATGCTATTCAATTAGCCAACAAAGGATGGAAGAAAGCCACTCGAGAAAACAAGGAATTATTATTGGGCTTAAATATGATCAATGGCCATATTGTTTATGAAGCTGTAGCTCAAGCTTTTGCTATGCCTTATAAACCAGTAGAAGAGTTTGTTTAGAAATTGGCACCTTTATTTAGGGGTCTTCTCAGTGGTTAGTGAAGTGTAAAAAACTAGCCACTGGGATTGTTATTATAGAACATTTATCAAAAATAGGTGGAATTAATATCTTCTAACAAGTATTTTATAATAGCTAATAATTAAAGCATAAAGCAATTAAGGTTAAATTTGAGATTGATTTCTGAACTCTTGCGATCATAATCACCTTTTCAATATGAGAATATCCTTATTTATATATTTGGAATAAGCTTTCGGATTTTTCATGTAGCTAATGGATAAATTTTATCCTTATTTTGCTTTAAATTAATTCAAAAAATAATGAGAAAAGGTTTATTCTTCTCAAATACTTATAATTTCATCTTTACATTTTTATAAGTCTTATTTATTTGTTTAACTTGTATTTTAATTCAAAAATAGGCTTAATAATTACATTCTTTTAATACGTTGAATACTTCTCAAGCTATTTCGCAATACCAGCCCATTCTATATTCTATAGCCTTAAAGATGGTAGGATCACTAGCTGATGCTGAAGATATTGTGCAAGATACTTTCCTTAAATGGCTCTCGGTTGATCAAGATAAAATAAAGAATAATAAATCTTACTTAATAAAAGCTGTAACTAATAATTGCTTAAATCACTTAGAAAATTTAAAGAAAAGAAAGAAAGAATATCTAGAAACAGCATCACTTCCTGAGTTCTTCAAGACGCAAAAAGATAATAATATCTTCAAATTCGATATTGAAAATCAAGTAGCAGAAGCATTGGCAATTCTACATGCTAAACTCGAACCTATGGAAAGGACAATTTATATTCTAAGAGAAGCATTTAATTTAGAATATGAAGAATTACAAATTCTACTTGATAAGAAAAAAGACAATTGTAGGCAGTTATTTTGCCGTGCGAAAAAAAATTTAGAGAAGGAAGCTCAAAAATTTTCTATTGATCTGCCACAACACAATACTTTTTTAGAAAGCTTTAAAAAAGCCTGTTCAAAAGGTATTCCTACCGATTTTTTTAATGATGTTAAGCAAGAATTACCCTTCATCAAAAAAGCTTCACAAAAAAAATAATAGTTTTTGTCACAAATGAAAAACTTTATTGTCTATATAAAATAGACAATAAGTCTTGGAAAAAAATAGATTGAAGATATCTTCAACATTAAACATTTAATTACCATACATTTAAAAGAAAACTATTAATTAAAAATCACAATTCATGAAAGAAATATTAATTTTCTTTGTAGCGCACTGGTATCTATCATTATTCTTTCAAACCTTTTTCTTGCATAGATATGCTTCGCATAGGGCTTTTACTATGAATAAATTTACAGAAAGGATATTTTTTGTGCTTACTTGGATATTCCAAGGATCAAATTACCTAAGTGCGTATGGCTATGGAATTATGCATAGAATGCACCATGCTTTTGCAGATACACCAGAAGATCCACACTCTCCAACATACGATGAAAGTATCTTTAAGATGATGTGGAAAACAAAAACTATCTACTCTGACATAGCCAATAAAAGAGTTACAATAGACCCTAGATTTACGAAGGATATTCCTGAGTGGAATTGGTTTGATAAAATGGCGCGTTCTTGGGTATCAAGAATTATGTGGGGAGCACTTTATGTACTCTTTTACTACAACTTTGCCACAGAATGGTGGTTATGGTTACTTTTACCCGTACAGTTTCTACTTTCTCCAATTCATGGAGCAATCATTAACTGGTTTGCACATAAATACGGATACACCAACTTTAAAGTAGGTGATACCTCTAAAAACTTTTTGCCATTCGATTTTCTTATGATGGGTGAAAGCTATCACAATAATCATCATAAACATGGAAATAGAGCAAATTTTGGTGGTTTCCGTTGGCATGAAATAGATCCTACTTATTTAGTAATTAAAGTATTAGATAAGATGGGTATAATTAAAATAAATAAATACAAAGAAGAGAAAGTACCTGTTAAAGCAGTGGCTTAAAATTTCGAAGTAATATAAAAAGAGCCTGATGCAATCATGTATCAGGCTCTTTATCTTGTTGGGAATAAAATTATTTTTTATTCAATTTTGCCCAAGTATCTCTAAGTGAAACCGTACGGTTAAAAACCAAAGCACCATCTTTAGAATCCTTATCAACACAAAAGTAGCCCTTCCTTTCAAATTGAAATCTACTTCCTGGTACTGCATTTTTAACGGAAGGTTCTATTAATGCATTAGGAATAACCACTAAAGAATCTGGATTTAAATGTTCTTTAAAATCAACCTCTTTAGAAGCAGAAGGATTTTCTGAAATAAATAAACGATCATACAATCTCACTTCTGCTCGAATGGCTTCTTTCGCTGGAGCCCAATGCAAAGTACCTTTTACTTTTTTACCTGTATTATCAGAACCACTTTTCGTTTCAGGATCATAAGTACATTTAAGTTCAATTACTTCCCCATTTTCATCTTTTACAACTTCTTCGCATTTTATAATGTAGGCATATTTTAACCTCACTTCCTTACCAAGACTTAACCTAAAAAACTTCCTAGGTGGATCTTCCATAAAATCATCTCTTTCAATAAAAATTTCTCTACTGAAAGGGATTTCTCTAGTACCTGCATCATGGTCTTCAGGGTTTTTTCTACCATGAAGTATTTCAGTTTTTCCCTCAGGATAATTAGTAATCGTAACTTTCAAAGGATTGAGCACTCCCATGATCCGATTGGCAGTTTTATTTAAATCTTCCCTAATACTATGCTCTAATAATGCTACATCTATAATACCATCTCTTTTTGCCACACCGATTTTTTGAGCAAAGTTTCTTATAGCGGCAGAGGTATATCCTCTACGCCTAAAACCAGAAATAGTAGGCATTCTTGGATCATCCCAACCTGTAACATGTCCCTCCTCTACCAATGTCAATAATTTCCTTTTACTAAGAACTGTGTAACTTAAATTGAGTCGGGCAAATTCTATTTGTTGCGGATGGAAAACCCCAAGTTGCTCTAATAGCCAATCATACAATGGACGATGAACTTCAAACTCTAGTGTACAAATTGAATGAGTAACGCCTTCAATAGAATCTGATAAACCATGAGCCCAGTCATACATCGGATAAATATGCCATTTATCACCAGTTCTGTGATGCGTAGCATGCTTAATTCTATACAAAGCAGGATCCCTCAAGTGGATATTAGGAGATGACATATCTATCTTAGCTCGTAATATCTTAGCACCTTCTTGAAACGCCCCATCCTTCATCTTAGTAAATAAATCTAAGTTCTCTTCAACACTTCTATCTCTGTAAGGACTTTCCGTACCTGGCTCAGTAGTAGTACCCCTCATCCTATTTATTTCTTCTGGTGTTGAGTCATCTACATAAGCTTTGCCTTGCTTGATCAACTCTACAGCAAAATCATAAAGTTGTTGAAAGTAATCTGAAGCAAAATACTCTCGGTCATCCCAAGAATAACCAAGCCATTCTACATCAGCTTTAATAGCGTTTACATACTCATCATTCTCCTTTTCAGGATTGGTATCGTCGAAACGTAGGTTACATAGACCACTGTATTTTTCTGCCAAGCCAAAATTTAAACATATAGATTTTGCATGACCAATGTGTAAATAACCATTGGGTTCCGGTGGGAACCTAGTGTGGACCCTCCCTTCATTTTTATTTACCTTTATATCGTGATCAACTATATTTTCAATAAAGTTCACAGACCTCTTTCCTTCTGTATTTTCCATACAATATTTTATAACTTAATTCTAAACAAAGATATAAGCTAGACAGATATTCTACGATTACATCAAAATAAAATTAAAGCAATACAGTAATTTATAGTGCTTTTTACCTTTACAATAAAGGTCATGTAGAATAAACATAAGGATATAATAGTTTAAGGAGCATTTTACTTTATCCTTATCGTAAAGATTTGGACATTTTTTTTATAAATTGGCTACCAAAATAAGAAGACTTTTTTTGACCAGTAAGGTTACAAAATTAACACATCTCAATTAATTAAGTGATGGATGATAAAATGATTGTAGAGAAGATGGGGCTTGGCGATACTAAGATGCTTAAAAACATCTATGCAAAGTATCATCATGAGTTCATCAGTCTGATTATCAGGAAATTTCCTAAATTAAAATATGACGATGCCGAGGATATATTTAATGATGCAATGGTAAGTTTGTATGAGAACATTACTAAAGGGAAATTGAATAAGGATAATCTAACTAGCACATTAAAAACTTATTTTTTTCAAATAGGCATTAATAAAACACTTGCTTTCGTAAAAAAAAGCAGCAGGTTTAATGATATTCAGGTAAACATACAAAAAGAGCAGTCTGAATTATTTGATGATAATCAAGAAGAAGAAATAGAATTTGATAATCGGCTGAAATTAGTTGAAGGTTGTATGGATAAAATGGGAAATCCGTGCAAAACATTGCTCGAGCTATATTACTTCCACAAATGTAGAATGGTAGAAATAGCCGAACGATTAGGCTACAATACGGCTGATGTAGCTAAAAACCAAAAAGCTAAGTGTATGAAAAGACTTAGAAAGATGTTAGTAAATTGAATTTTATGCAATGGAGAAAGAATTAAACGATCTAGAATTAATTGAAAATTTTCTAGATAAAAAACTCAGTGAAAACCAAATAACACAATTTGAAGAAAGATTACAGCAAGACAAAGAATTCGCTTCTATGTTTAATGACTTACAATGGATTATTCCTGGCATTGAGCAAAGTGGTAAAACAACATTAAAAAAACAATTTGCTGATTTTGCTAAGGATTTACCTCCGTTTTCTGCTTCAGAAATTTCTTCAGAATTAGATTTGGAAAAAGATTTTGGTGTAAGCGTTACCCAAAACCATTTGAAAGTTTCTGCCAATAACACACAGACACAAACAAAAGGAGCTTTCTTTAACATGCGTTACGCAATTGCAGCCTCTGTAAGTCTAATTATTGTTGCTGCTTTTATTTTTTTGAATAAAACCAATCCTGAAAAAGCTTACCAATTGGCCTATAATGAAATTGGTTCGGGGCCGTATACTTTTCTTGCGGACAGTGATAATCCTCCTTTAAACAGAAGTGATCTTTCCCAAAAGAGTCTCGATGCAGAAGAACAAGCTTATCAAAACTATCAGGCATTAGAATTTGAAAAAGCCTTAGAGAATTTTGAAATAGCTAAGCCAGAACTTGGGGAACAAAATACTAAAATGTTATTTTATTTGGGTAATACATATTTAGCGCTGGATAAACCACAAGAAGCTATAGCAACTTTTAACGAGCTATTAGCACTTCCCGATAACTTAACAAGAACTTACGTTTCAAAAACAAAATGGTATTTGGGCTTATCTTATTTGAAAGCCAATGAAATGGATAAAGCCGAAGAAATTTTTATTGATCTACAGCAAAACGCTACAGACTCTTATCAAGAAAAAGCAGCACAGGCGCTAGATCAAATAAATTGGGGATTGTTTTAACTAAGTGATTTAGTATCTTTTGTGTATTTACCCATTATATTAAAGGTATGGATTAGGCATTAACTAAAATTATTGATCCTAATCACTACCTCAAAATTGATTGAAACTCACGATTAAATGGGTCACTATGAAAAGCGCTATCTTAATAAATATTTTTCTTCTCATTTTTTTTGCATCTTGCCAAAAAGAAGCGTCTTACTATGAATTTGGAATAGATGGAAGTGGAAATGATCTTCGGCTCGACAAAAATTTAGCAGAACAAGCTTATAGTGATGAAGCTACCATTTACGAAGAAGCTGCAGGAGATATTAATTTAGCCGTACCAGCTAGAAATGTAGCTGCCAATGTTTCAAGTGATTCAACTCAAAGAAAATTAATCAAGACTGCAAATATTAGATTTCAAGTAAAGGCACTTGAAGCAACTATAGAGGAAGTTGAAAAAATCGTTGCCAGCCAAAATGCATTAGTTGTAACTAGTAACTTACAAAACAATAGCTATCAAAAGGCTTATGACCTTACTATTCGAGTACCATTCAACAAGTTTGAAACCCTAGTTGATGAAATAAGCTTAAAAGCAGAAGTACTAGACAATAAAGAAATTAGTGCACAAGACGTAACTGAAGAATTTGTTGATGTTAGTGCTAGGTTAAAAGCAAAAAAGCAAGTTGAAAACAGGTATTTAGAAATTTTAAAACAGGCAAATAATGTAAATGATATACTTGAAGTTGAAAAGAAACTTGGTGAAATCAGAGAAGAAATAGAAGCTACTGAAGGTAGGCTAAGATATCTCCGAAATCAAGTTTCACTAAGTACAATTCATTTATATGTTTACCAAGTAGTAGATAAACAAAACAATCAATTACAGCCTAGTTTTTTTGCAAGAGTAAGCAAAGGTTTTGGTGAAGGCTGGGATATATTTTTAGATTTCGTTGTATCTCTCAGTTATATTTGGCCTTTCCTTATTCTTATCTTCGTTTCAATTTTCTTAGTAAGAAGGTGGGTGATTAGAAGAAAGAAAAAAAGGAAAATAAAGGCTACTCCCCAGGATTCAAATTAGGCAATATGCAATACTTCCTATTTTGTACCAAAGCTTCTTGTACCCCTAAATTGAAAGCTTTTTCCCAATAATTACAGGCTTGAAGAGTGTCCATATTAAAACTTAAAGCTTGTAGTCCCAAATAGTAATAAACTTCGCCTGCCTGAGGTTTTACATTTTGTGCTTGTTCTAAGTAGCTAGATGCATCTTCATAGGCAATTTTCTTTTGTAAGGTGACTCCCTTACCCAAAAGCGCATCAAAATCATTTGGATTTAAGGAAAGTGCTTTATCGTAAAACAAAATGGCCTTATCATATAAATTCAACTTATACAAGTAGGTATCGGCGATGGATAGTATAAGTTCAGTATTATTATTTAAATAAGCATATGCTGCTTCAAGATCATTTACAGCAAGATCGTAATCTTTCAGTTTTAATCTATTCTTACCACGCCAAAAATAATAACTTCCAATGCTATCTTCTACGCCATTACCCGTAATTACAGCATTATCAAAGTAATACAAGCTAGCGTTATAGTCGTTTGCTTCCTTATAAAGTATTTTACCTGTTAAAAAATAGGCTGGAGCTAGCGCATCGTCCTTTTCTAAAGCCAATTCAAGATAATTCAGGGCTGCTATGGCATCTTTTTCTTCCATATAAAGTCTTTCAGCATCTGCATAAATAGATTTCGCTGCAGTCTTTTCCATGTAGTTGAAAAAGAAAAATCCTAATAAAATGAATAAAGCAAAACCTATAAAAATGTATAGATATAAAAAGTTGAGTTTTCTTGGGATTGGTCTTACTTTCTCAGCCTTATAGTATGCTCTTGTATTAGAAGTATTTTGAGTGACAACTGGTGGTTCAAATCCATATGTTAAAAGGTAATCGTAATTGGCCTTCTTTATTGGATCTGAAAGTGTTTGGTAAGCTTCGTTAACTTGTTTGAATTTATCTTCAGCTTCAACGTTGTTTTGATTTTTATCAGGATGGTACCTTACAGCTAGTTTCTTATAAGCAGTTTTTATGGTTGATGAATCCGCTGATTTCGGTATAGATAAAATTTCGTAAAAGTCTGTCAAGTCTAAAAAATTTAAAACCATAAAGTATACCTGCTTACTTTACGGGAAAAATAAAGTAGCAGGTATATTTTTTAAAAATTATCTTCTTTTTGGAATAGGAAAAACTGCCATACTTTCATGTCCTTCCTCATCTACAGCTTGTACTGCAAAGAAATAATTATCTTTTGAGTAGGGCAAAGTAATTTCATTTCCTTCTACATAAAATTTCTTTTCCCATAAAGATTGATAAGTTTCACGCATTAAAACATAATAACCTTTGGGTGTTTTACCTGTTTTAGGTGCTTCCCAAATTATTCTAGTATCGTTACTTAGTCTAGAAACATCAATAAATACTTCTGATGGTACTGCTGGAGCTAATGCCAAGTTAGCTAAACTTGCTAAATTGATACCAGCATTTTTTCGAGCGTATTCATAATCTATAAATTCAGGTAAATCTCCGTACTGTATACCATCTTCTTTTCGCACTGTTTGGTGCTGGCGATAATAATTTTCATTTATTTCACACACACGTACAGCTGTAAAACCTTTTCTCGCAAAAGGTGTATGGTCTCCCCCTCTTAAAAAACGGTCATTTCTATATACTAACTTTACTTCAAGTTGATCAACATACCGTTCACCCACTTCTTTAATATACCTCGCCAACTGCCTAGATTTACTATCATTTTCAGCACTGGTATATCTTCTCATCCGTGCCATTTCTTCAGTTTCAAAAGCAGGAACTCCTTCACTAAAAACCCTTACTTGGGTATTGTCGTTCAAATTTGTTCCACTTGAAGTACTATTACCAATCATGTCATTATTAAGTACTGCTATCAAATTTACACTGTCTGCTAGCATTCTTTCTGCCATGTAGGTGGCTCCAAAAAGTCCTTGCTCCTCGCCAGTAACAGCCATAAAAATAATAGTAGCAGGAAAACTTCTTTTACTCATGATCCTAGCTATTTCTAAGATTACGCCTACACCAGATGCATCATCATTAGCTCCAGGGGCATCAATCTCCTTGTCCATAACATCAGAAGCTCTAGAATCAAGATGTCCGGTAATTAATAATACTTGATTATTCGAAGCATCTGTCCCTTCTAAAATACCTAACACATTAGCAGAGTTTGCATCTTCAGGTATCCTTCTACCATCTGCAGTTATAGTGTAGTAATCCATCACCGCTTTTAACCTTCCATTAGAAGCTTGCGCATAGGATTCAAACTGAGCTTTCACCCATTTTCTAGCAGCACCAATACCTGAAGTTGTACTACTGGTATCGCTTAAAGTATGCCTTGTACCAAATGATGCAAGTTTTAGTACATGCGATTCTATATTTTCTGCACTGATTTCCTGTATCATTTCATTAATAACAGGATCTCTATGGGTGATTTGTTGGGAGTAAAGTTCAACAGTGAAAATCAGTATGAATACAATTCCATTGTATAGCTTTTTCATATTATTATTTCAGTTTAATTTTTTCTTTTAAAAATGATATTTTACATATGGTAAAAGTAATTATTCTGCTGTTTTGTTTGTCTTGAAATATTAAATGAAAATTGCCGATTTAACGATTATATATATATTTGCATAGCAAGGGGGGATTAGCTCAGCTGGCTAGAGCGCTTGCATGGCATGCAAGAGGTCATCGGTTCGACTCCGATATTCTCCACTAAGCCCTATTCAACGAATGGGGCTTTTTTATGGCTAATATCCAGCATTTTGTTCATAAATTTTCAATAGCGGATCTTGAAGTATTGTGGCCGGGATAGGGAATAACATGTGTTTATTTTCTATTGTAAGTTGAGGATGAATGGATTGAATATAAGAAAGTCCCCACCTTCGGTAGTCGAATAATGATTTGGCTTCTAATATCAATTCTTTCTCCCTTTCCAAACGAACACTTTTAATAAAATCATTATCAGAAATGGTATTTTCAATTACCTGTGCATTGCTTCTCTGCTTTACTAAATTCAAACCTGTTAATCTTGTACGATCACCTGGCAAAATGATATTGATTAACTCAGAATGCAAAAGCCATATATCTGCAAGCCTAAAAATATAAAAAGGTGGTACTCCTCCATTAAAGTAGGCCTCATTATATTTTTTAAAGTAAATATCACCAGAATTTTCTAGTCCAAAGATTGATAAGGGTCTATTATCTGTATTTTCAAATGAAGCAATAAAAGTATCTGTTGGTAAAAGGTCATCTTTACTTTCTGCTCCTAACTTAGTTTGGGGTTGTAATTCTAGATTTCTTGTATAAAAAACGGGCTCTATGTCTGTTTCAAAACTTGATTCGAATAATGTATTATATTGTTTCTCCAATATAAACCTGCCACTATTCAATATATCACTGAAATTTCGAAAGGCAGCTTCCCACTCATCGCTAAGTCCTTTTGCCGATTTAAATAATTGAATTTTACCCAGTAGTGCTTTCGCAGCCCAATAGTTTACTGCGTTTCTATTCAATGTAGTTTTTGATAAAAGTAATGCTAACCCTAACTCATCTTTCAAAAAATTCCACATTACCTCGCCACTAACAGTTTCAATATTCGAAAAATCATTGGTATTGGTAATGGGTGAAATGGGAACAGGAATATCTCCAAACATTACTACTATTTCGAAAATATATAATGCCCTAATAAATCTGGCTTCTTTCAAAAATGCCTTGGCAGCCTCATCTCCTCTATAAAAATTATCTAATTCATAAATAGTGCGATTTATATTCGATAGTGCGCCAAAAAAGTCTTCCCAAACTTGCTTGAAAATTAAATCATTAGGTGACCATTGGTAAGTATCTATCTGTACTTGCTCTTGTATAGCCGGATTGGCTTTAACCGCCATAGAAGGTAGATTTTGCAGCAAGGTATATGAGTCTGATGTAAATGTTTGGTGTAAATCTTTATAAATCTGCTCTTTTAACATCACAAAATCATCTTCTCTTCCAAAGCTTCCCGGGTCTATAGTAGCAATTAAATAATGCTTAGGGAGTACATCTTCTTCGTTACAAGTAGAAATAAAAATACTTACTAAAAAAAGTGTTATAGATAGTTTAAAAAATCTCATAAATATGCCATGTAAATTTGCTTTATAGAAAGCCTAAGTGCCTTATTTAGTATCGGCAAGTACAGTTACATGTATGACTTATCCCACTTTTATATTTTTTCAAAATATGATTGCTCCTTTATTTAAGAAAAGCAAGCTTATTACGTTCCATTAAAGTGCAGTTGTTAGCAACATATTTTTCTTTAGGAATTGTCCAACAAGCACATAACAAACTTGTTAACCTTTTCTTTTGTAATGGTACATCAGTTTTCTTCTCGTAATTTACCTGCATCAATTATTTCAATCACTTGCATTTGTTTGGTTTTATGCAGTATATCGGCTTTTTCCCAAACGGGCATCTATATCAATAATGATGATCCGTATACTACCAATACCAAAGTAAGAATCGATGTAAAAATATTGGATGCAGATAGCATTATCATGAGTCATGATCCAGCATTTCCTTCGGCTATATGGGTAAAAGCCACAAAAACACTTGAATGGGAATTATTACCTACAGATGGTAAAAAAGAATTATACATCAAGTATAAGGATAAGGATGGAAATGTATCAAGATTGATAAAAGAAAGAATAATCCTTGACACAACCCCTCCTAAAAATGGTGATATCGAAATCAATTATGGTAATAACTATGTGAATTTTCTTGACAATGTAGTGATTGAATCAGAGATACTAGGAGCCGACTGGATCATGGTCAGTGAATCACCAGATTTTTCATTGGCACGCTGGGAAGCATTTTACCCTAAAATAAAATATAGCTTTAAAGGAAGTGACGGAAAAAGAAAAATTTATGTCAAGTTTAAGGATCACGCCGGTAATGAGTCAGAAGTTTTTGAAGATGAGCTAACAATTGATACTGCCCCTCCAACAGATCAAAAGATAGAAATTATTCATGGTGCCATAGTATTAGATTCAGCTACTGGTAATAAATATTTGAACGAACATAATACAATCGTAGACTTAAAACTTTTTGTGAAAGAAGGTAAGTATATGAAAATAGCTAATGGTGGCGCATTTTTCGGACTTAAATGGAGGCTGTATTCAGATCAACACCTCGACTGGGAATTGGGAAATTTCAAAGATGGCAAATACAAAGTCGGTGTAGTTTATAGGGATGTAGCAAAAAATGAAACAAGAACAGTTTCTGATGAAATCATCGTAGATACTTCACCGCCCTTTGGAGAAAGAATAACTATAAGCGATAACGATTTCTATACAAAAACCAGTGAAGTATCTCTCAAGATTGCCGCAGTAGATGCCAACAAAATGATCATTAGTGAAAATAAAGATTTTAAAGGCGCTAAATGGGAAAAATTTAAAACATATAAAACTTGGAAATTCAGTGAAGAAGACGGTGAAAAAAGAATTTATGTGAAGTTTATGGATATCGCCGAAAATGAATCAAATGTAACTTCCGATGTAATCATTAAAGATAAAACCCCTCCTGTTAATGGCAAGATCATTATTAACGAAGGAGACAAAAAAACACTATTTGCAAGCGCCCATGCGCAAGTCTTTGCTGAAGGAGCTAATTTCATGCAAATTAGCAATCGCTCCGATTTTGCCGGTGCTACTTGGAAAAGCTATCACAACAATGCTGTCTTTGTTCCTTTAGACAAAACACCTGGCATGAAGAAGATTTATGCCCGATTTAAAGATGATGCAGGAAATATTTCAGAAGGCATAAGTGGAGAAATATTATTAGAAGTAAAACCTGTAGCGATGAAACTCGCCATAGACGATGATGCCGTTTATTGTAACAAACCAAACAGAACCGTACAGATTCATTTGTTTGCAAAAGAGGCCAAGGAAATGAAAATAAGTAATTCGCCAAATTTTGAGGGTTCTAACTGGGAAGCTTATATAGAAAGAAAAGAATGGGTTTTAAGTGAAAATGAAGGTGAAAAAAGGGTGTATGCAAAGTTTAGAAGTAATACACAAACGGAGTCAGAAACAGTAAGTGATGAAATTATTCTAGATACCTCTTCACCTTTAGCTAAGGAAATTGTGTTAAACAAAGGTCTTCCTAATACATTTAACAAAAAAGTAGCTGTAAGGGTACTTGCCCAAAATGCCATTTATATGCAAGTTAGTGAAGATAGCACATTTGCAAATTTACCTTGGTCTGGTTATACCAACCGTCACTTTTACTATGTGTTTCATAAATTTTCTGGCATACATACCTTGTATGCACGCTTTAAAGATGAAGCGGGTAATATTTCAAATACCGTCTCAGGGAAGGTTAAAATACAGATAAATCCTATTTCTATAGCCATTTTTATAGATAACAATGCTACTTATTGTACCCATCCTGAAAGAAAAGTAAGGCTATATATTGAAGCCAGGAGTGCTACAGAAATGATGCTGAGCAATAGTGAAAACTTTAGTGGACAAAACTGGGTACCTTACAAAAAAGAAATTGACTGGGTACTAGAAGAAGGAGAAGGCACAAAGAAAGTTTATTTAAAATTGAGAAGTAAAACTGGCATTGAGTCAGACCCTAAACATGATGAAATTATTCTTGATATTGACCCGCCCACAAATACCAATATCAAAATAGATGGAGGGAATGAACGAACCACCAAACCCTCTATAGAAGTTTCATTATTTGCCCAAGGTGCTATTAGTCAGCAATTAAGCAAATACCCAGATTTTAAAAATGCCAAATGGTTGCCCTATAATACTAATCCATTAAAATACTTTATTGGTAATGAAGGAGGTACTTATACCCTTTATGCAAGGTTTAAAGATATTTCAGGAAATATCTCAGAAGCAGTTTCAGCATCCATTATTAAAGAGATTCAACCACATAATGGCGTCATCCAAATTAACAATGACGAACCTTACACCACCAATATGCAGGGTAACGTAGAAGTTGAACTATTGACAGTAAGAGCCACAGAGATGCTTTTAAGTGAATCTGAGGATTTTTCAGATGCTAATTGGCAACCTATAAAAAAGTCAGTAAAATGGCAATTGAGCAACAGTGATGGAGTAAAATCAATTTATGCAAAATTCAGAAGTAGCACACTCAATGAGTCTAATACTGTTAAAGATGAAATTTTACTAGATAGAACACCACCTCAAAATTGTGCTGTTGCTTTTGATAATTCAGTATGGTTGCGCTATTTAAATCCAAATCAGATACAAGTTAAATTACAAGCTCAGGATGTTTATCAAGTACAAATAAGTGAATATAAGAATTTTACTGGCAGACCATGGCGAGCATATACAGATAAACCTTTTCCATTTAGGGTAAGTAATGCTGAAAAAAATGTCACATTATTTACACGTTTTAAAGATTTCTATGGTAACATTTCTGATACTATTGTAACACCTGTAGAAATGGATATAACACCTCCCGAGAATAATACCTTCATTATCAATGAAGGTGCATTACACACTAATAATACTTCCGTTACAATCCATAGTTATTCAGAAGATGCTGTTGAAATGCGAATAGCTAATTCACAAAATACGCTTAAAACAGCCCAGTGGCAGTCTTTTTCTAAAAGTACCCCTTGGCAATTAGACAAAGGAGCTGATAATGTAAAAATCGTGTACGTACAGTATAAAGATAAACAAGGCAATGTCTCTAAAACAGAAACCAAAAAAGTTGAATTAGATAGAACAGCACCACAAAATGCCATACTTAAAGTAGATGGTAATATCTATTGCAATCATCCGGGTGGAGAGATTCGATTAAAATTGAAGGCAGATGGATCTACAAAAATGATGATTGCCAATGACCAGGGATTTACAAATAGTCAATGGGAAACTTATACCACCAAAAAAATATGGAAGCTACAAGAAGGTGATGGCAAGAAAGATATTTTTGTGAAATATGGAGACGAGGCAGGAAATGAATCAAGAGTAATTCATATAGAACCAGTACTAGATAGAATAGCTCCAGAAGCCATAAATATGAGTATTAATAGCGATGCTACGCTAACTAATAAAAGTAAAGTAAAGCTAAACTTAGACGCCAGCGAAGCATATGAAATGATTATTAGTAATACGAACACATTTGGTTTACCCGCAAAATGGGAACCCTATTCACCTAATAAAACATGGCTTTTAAAAGGGCAAGATGGGAATAAAACAGTCTATGTTAAATTTAGAGATAAGGCCGGAAATGAATCTAGTGTGTTGCAAAAATCTATTTCACTAGATACAGAAGCTCCAGTAATCTATACTTTTGAAATTAACAAAGGTGAAACAATGGTAGATGGTTTGGATGTGGAATTATTCTTAAAAGTAAAATACATGGATGGTCTACCAGATGCAAGATATATGCAAGTATCGAACACAAAGGATTTCTCAGCTGCTTCTTGGGAAACATTTAATGAACAAGTTTCATGGAGAATGCGTGGTAATGGGCTCCAAAAAGTTTATGTTAGATTGAAAGATGAAGCAGGGAATATATCGGTGCCTTTTAGTGATAATCTTACTGTCTACTAGTGGGTTGTCTAAAATAGAATCTTTCGTGTGTGAATGATAGATTTCGTTCTAATGTTCTTCATTTTCAATATGAAATCTTTACTTTAGATTATCTCAATATTTTTATTTTCATACTGATTTGGAAAAGTACTTTTTTGAAAACAGTTTTGAAATAAAAAAATGATAGTATTTCCTAATGCCAAAATTAACCTTGGCTTAAACATATTAAACAAAAGAGCAGATGGCTATCATAATATTGCCTCATGCTTCTATCCTGTTAATTGGTCTGATGTTTTAGAAATTATTATTTCAGATAAATTTAACATTACTTTAAGTGGCATTCCTATTCCAGGAGAGAAAAATGATAACTTAATCGTAAAAGCTTACCAATTATTGAAAGAAGCATATGATGTTCCTCCTGTAAATATTCAATTACATAAAGTTATACCCATTGGTGCAGGTTTAGGAGGAGGTTCAGCCGATTGTGCTTTTGCAATTAAAGCTTTTAATGAACTTTTTAAACTTGGGCTTACAGCTGAAGAAATGGAAGCTTACGCCGCTCAACTTGGTAGTGACTGCCCTTTTTTCATTAAAAATAAGCCAGTAAATGTTTCGGGAACTGGCAATGTATTTAATGAAACTTCCGTGAACCTTAAAAATAAATTTATAGTACTAGTATATCCTAATTTACATATTTCTACTGGTGAAGCATATAGTGGCATTGTTCCAAAACAGCCTGAAATCCAAAATCAAGAAATTCTATCAGAACCTTTAAGAAATTGGAAAAATAAACTTAAGAACGATTTCGAGGAAAGTGTTTTTCCTAAATATCCTGAGTTAAAAGTGTTGAAAAAAAGTATGTATGATGCAGGTGCTGTTTACGCATCTATGACTGGTTCTGGCTCTACAGTTTATGGTATATTCGAAGAGAAAACTATGTTGAAATTCCCTGCAAATTATACCACACATTCAGTAGAGCTTCAGTAGATAAAAAACTAGAAATGAGATGGATTAAATGGATATTTTATGGCTTTCTTCTATTGGTCTTTATCATTCCAAATCCTATAAAAATGCCTGTTGAAGGAGCAACTAAAAATGATTTCCATCCTGATTCGTTTTGGTTCTACCCTTGGGGAAAATCGGTTACTCATAAAGGCATTGACATTTTTGCCACAAAAGATACAAAAATTTACAGCGCTACTAAAGGACTAGTAATTTATACTGGATGGATAAAAATGGGTGGGCATGTCGTATTAGTGCTTAGTCCTGGTTGGCAATTGCATTATTATGCCCATTTAAATGAAATTAAAACTTCTGAATTTAGTTGGGTAAACCATAATATACAGATTGGTAGTGTTGGTGATAGTGGGAATGCCAAAGGTAAGCCACCTCATTTACATTACAGTATTCTATCACTTGTACCCTATCCGTGGCGAATAGATAACAGTACTCAAGGATGGAAAAAAATGTTTTTCTTAAACCCTTCAAAGCATTTTAGATAATAACTGGAAACTTTACCTAGCTGACTATATCTACCTCCATTTCTTTAGGAAGCAAATCTCTTTTCTTTCTTTTTAAAACAATAATTAATGTTATCACCAAACTAATTGCTCCTAAAACAATAGAAATCAATGATTGAGTCGTGTGCATTAATAAAGCAAAGTTTTCACCTATTGTCTTTTCTAAACCATAAACAGACAGGCTAAAAGCTACAAATATATGATAGGAACCCATCCCACCAGGAGTGGGAATCGCCATTCCAATACTTGCCATAATTAATGTTGTAAGTGCACATCGTAAGCCAAGGTTCTCTGTTTCTTCTAAGGAAAAGAAGAAAAAATAGGTCATGAGAAAATACATTAACCAAATGGTAAGACTTAAAGCAATATAACGTACTCTATCATAGCTACTTAGAGCTCCAACACTCAATAGGCCCTTTTTAATTCCTAGGACAAAATCTTTGAATTTATTGTAGATGAAATGTTCTTTAAACCTACTTCTATACTTATAAATTACAAAAAGAGCCAATATACCTGCAAAACCTACTAAGACTAGGATAAACACTTTTAAGAATATACTATCAGAAGTATAACTGAGTTTGTCAAGCACAAAATTGCCTATTTTATCAAACTCAATCAAAAAAACGCTCGCTGTCAATAAAAATAGTATGATCAAATCAACTGCACGTTCTGCAATAATGGCCCCAAATGAAATATTTACCGGGGCACCATCAGTCCGTTTTAAAATTCCACTACGCAAGAATTCACCTATCCGTGGAACAATCATATTTGCGAAGTAACCTACCAAAACCGCTAATAAAGCCCTAAAAGTATTAATTTTTAACCCAAAAGGTTTCAGGGCTATTCGCCAACGATACGCTCTTGCCCAGTAGCTCACCATTGCTGCCACAACAGACATCCCTATCCAAAAGAGGTTAATTTCTTTAAAATCTTCATATAATTCCTGAAAGTTTATCTCTCGATATTGCCACCAAAATAAAGCACCTCCTAATGAGAGTGAAATCACATACTGAAGAATGGTTTTCAAGTTAAATTTCATAGGGAACAAAAACTATTGAGGTAGGCGATTATTTTCATCAGGAAAGACCAAAAGGGGTTTATATTTAGCTGCCTTTTTCTTTTTAATTGACATATAAGATATAATAATGAGGATGTCTCCTACCTGTACTTTACGTGCTGCTGCACCATTGAGACAAATAACACCAGAGTTCGCTTCTCCTTTTATTACATAAGTTTCAAACCTTTCACCATTATTGTTATTCACAATCTGCACTTTTTCTCCCTCAATAATGTCTGCAGCTTTCATCAGGTTTTCATCTACAGTTATACTACCTACATAATTAAGCTCTGCTTGAGTAACTTTAGCCCTGTGTATTTTAGACTTTAATATTTCAATATACATAGCATTAAAATGATGCTGGTTGTTTATGGTTTTTTATTTTTCTGCAAAGATAACAGCCTAATGCAATTTTCTGTTCGATCTTAAACTTTACAGTTTATACACTCACAATTACATTGTCTATCAATCGAGCCTTACCAAGATGAGCAGAAGCACAAATAGCTACGTCTTCTTGTAATTCATATTGTATAAGTTCAAAGGATTTTAAGCTTACGATTTCTACATATTCGGGCGTAAAGAATTCATTATCAACTAATTGCTTTAGTGCCCAACTTTTTACCTCATTGGCTTTTTTTCCCTTTTTTAAACCTTGTGCTGCCTGTTCTAAAGTTTGATACAGCAAAGGGGCTATTTGTCGCTCTTTATCGGTAAGTCTCAAATTTCTAGATGACATGGCAAGTCCATCAGCTTCTCTTACTGTAGGACAAATAACAATTTCAGTTAAAAAAGATAAATCACTACACATCTTTTTAATAATCATATACTGTTGCAGATCTTTTTGCCCAAAATAAGCTTTATGTGGTGCTATGATATGTAATAATTTAGAAACTACGACCCCTACTCCATTAAAGTGACCAGGTCGGTATTTTCCTTCCAATTCTTTTTCAAGTAACCCAAAATTTAATTTTAACAATCCTTTTAAGGTACCTCCCGGGTACATCATTTCATGTGAAGGAGCAAATACAGCGTCGCAAGCTAGATTTTCAAGTAAAGCAATGTCTTTATCAAAAAGATCGGGGTAAGTTTTAAAATCTTCTTTATTATTAAATTGAGCAGGATTTACATATATGCTGCAAACTGTAAAATCAGTTTCTTTTTTTGAAGTCTCTACCAGTGAAATATGGCCTTTATGTAATGCCCCCATTGTAGGCACTAAGCCTATTTTTTTCCCTTTACATTTCTGAGTAGCAATAAAATCCTGCGCTTCATGTAGAGATCGTAATATTTTCATGCTGCCATTTTTGCAGCAAAAGTAATTATTAAAAAATCAATTGAACAAGTTTCTTTTAAACCATCAATTCATATTCATACTCATCAGCTACAGTTTTATAATAGACCTCTTTATCGAAACTATATAATTGAGCTGGCCTATGGGATACTTCTGTTTGCCATTCGTTGAGCGCCCTTAAAATCTTAAGTTTAAATATTTTTGTTCTGAAATTTCTTTTATTAAGTGGGGCGCCAATAATAGCTTCGTGTAGCGCCTGTAATTGGGAAAGTGTGAATTTTGGGGGAAGTAACTCCAAACCAATAGGATAATGCCTTACATGATTCCTTAATGTTTTTAGTGAAGCTTCTAGTATGTCGTTATGATCAAAGGTAAGTGAAGGTAAATCTTTCAAAGAAATCCATGACACATCACTCGTATCTGGTCCTGGTCTTAGGCTAAAATCTTGTGGTTGTACTAAAGCACTATAACTTATAGTGATAATTCTTTTGCCAGGAAAACGATTAACATTACCGAAACAATGCACTTGTTTCATAAATATACCTCTTACACCAGTTGCTTCCTCTAATAAGCGTTTAGCTGCGTTATCTAGATCTTCCTTAACACCTATCCATCCTCCAGGGAGCGCCCATGTACCCTTTTGGGGCTCAATATCTCTTTTAACCAAAAGAATTTTTAAGCTATTATTTTCAAAGCCAAAGATTGTGCAGTCTATAGTAATGTGATCCATTACTTCTTCACCATTATAAATCATAATGCATTGTTATTTAATAAGAGCAGGATGGCTTAATTGCTAAATCATAGATTGTATCATAATCTTTTGTTAATTTAAGTATTCGTTTGGATTAGCAGTCCTGCACTTTCATGGAATTTGAATTATCATTAAGATATAGTAACTACAATTTAAAGCGCGAAAAATATACTATATTGCTAAAATTATGTACAATTTTACTATTTATCAGGAAACATTATCCAATTTAGTATCAATTAGTAATCACTTTTCATCATTTTGAATTGAATGTATTTTGAAATTATCAAAGGATTTGCCCAGTATTATATTACCAAAAATTTGGCAAAATATTTTGATATTTTTCGATACCCACCCGCCCCTGAAATAGATCCAGATAATTTTTACCAAGCATCCTTATCTAATTTTTGGTTATTAAAAGAGGAAGATGAATATCGCCTGCTATGCCCAAACCAAGAAAAAATGAAGCAAATTGAAATAGTGGATAAGAACGGAAATCTTATTGATACTATTACGAAAGATAATTCTTTAATCCTTCAAAAAGAACATATTGATTTAAAAGAAAAACTATTCATAAAGAAAAAGAGCAATCAACTAATTGAGATAAAACAAAGATTACTACCCATTGAAGGTACTTGTAATTTTAGAGACTTGGGAGGGTATTTAAATGAATTCGAAAGACAAATTTTATGGGGTAAAGTTTTTAGGGCAGATTTTTTGGCTGAGCTAAGTTCTGAAGGTAAACACCAATTAGAAAAAATAAGAGTAAAAACAATTGTTGATTTTCGAAGTAACAAGGAGATTACACAAAAACCAGATAAAATACCAAACGGTGCTAACTATATACATTTGCCTATTAAGCAAGCTAAACAAGAATCATTTGTAAAAAATGCTTTACTCAAAGGAAAAGGCAATGATATTAAAGGCAAAGAGATGATGCAAGAGATTTATTTTTCTATTGCTTTTAATGCTACAGAGCAATTATCTCAATTTTTCAAACTTTTACTCCATAAAAAAAACTACCCCATAGTTTTTCATTGTACTGCAGGTAAAGACCGTACTGGTTTTACCGCAGCTTTGCTGCTTTCCATATTAGGAGTTGATAGGAAGACCATAATTCATGATTATTTACTTTCTAATTATTTTCGGCACAAACAAAATCACAAGTATGCAGAAATGGGCAAATATTTCTTAAAAAAAGAAATCATCAATCAATTTCTAATTGTACATCCAGATTATTTAGAAAAGGTATTAGACTATATCATTGAAAAATATGGATCCATCTCAAATTATATGGAAACAGTATTTTCAATTGATGTTGAAGCTCAAAATCGCATAAGAAATTTGCTGCTAAAACAAGCTTAAATGTTAATAAAGTTAAAAATTTAGGAAGCCTTTTTTAAGACATATCAAAAATAATTTTCTTCATAAGTATCTGATAACCAATACTTTAATTAAAATTATTTGAATATTTTTTTAACACTTTATGTAATTTTCATTGATTCATTACATAACCTTCAAAAAAACTCTCCGTAATGTAAGTTATCAAAACGATTTTTTAAACTGCGATTTTTAAAAAATGAAAAGTAAGTCAATAGGCACTTTTATAATTCTTTATTTTATAATATTCCATTTTATCCATGTAATATTCTTTTAACAGGTAAAGGTTACGTTTTTTGAAATCGCTAATAAAGATATAAATCATTAAGATTTTCAATAATCGGTATGTAATGTATGGTAAAAAGAAAAATGTCTCGCCTTTGGTGGGGCATTTTCTATTTTAAGAAGTTCTAGAAAAATTACCCTCCAACAAAATTAATCAATACGCCTGCTGCTACTGCGGAACCAATTACACCGGCAATATTACTAGCCATTGCATATTGCAAAAGATGGTTATTTGGGTCATGCTTCAATCCTATTTCATTCGCAACCCGAGAAGCCATAGGAACGGCACTTAAACCAGTAGCCCCAATCAATGGATTAATCTTTTTCTGTGCAAATAAATTATAGATTTTTACTGCCATAATGCCACCAGCAATTGATATGGCAAAGGCAATAAAGCCACCAAGGATAATTAATAAAGTTTTTGAATTTAAAAAAGAATTAGAAGTCATGGTTGCTCCTACAGCTAATCCTAGAAAAATTGTAGCAGTATTCATAATTGGGCCTGAGGCTGCGGAGTGTAACCTTTCGGTAGCTTTCCCTACTTCTTTAACTAAATTTCCAAATAAAAGCATCCCAACTAATGGAACTGAAGAAGGGACTAAAATTGCTACAATCACGCCTAAAGCAATGGGGAAAATAATTTTTACTGACTTTATATCTTTAATAGGTACTTTAGAAGGATACTTTTTATCCATTTGCTTCATATTGATTTTAAGTTCATTACTTGTGGTAGTGAACTTTACAACCAAGGGAATAATTACAGGTACTAAAGCCATGTAAGAATAAGCAGCAATGGCTATAGGTCCCAATAAATGAGGCGCCAATTTAATCGTAGTAAATATGGCGGTTGGTCCATCTGCACCTCCAATAATTCCCAATGAAGCAGCTTCATTCAATTCAAATCCAAAGGCAAGTGCACCAAAAAGTACCGAAAAAATACCAATTTGAGCAGCCGCACCAAATAATGCCAAGCGAAGATTGCGCAACATAGGACCAAAATCAGTTAATGCGCCTACACCCATAAATATAATGGGAGGCAACAGACCCGTTTTTATCGTGGAATAATAAATCAGATTCATGATACCATGCTCTTTGGCAATTTCGAGTAAAGTCATATGAAGTATCTCATCATTCTCTCCACTAGGTATTACCCCCATATTTCCCCCAGGAAAATTTGCCAACAAAATACCAAATGCTATCGGCACCAATAGTAAGGGTTCGAATTCTTTTTTTATTCCTAAATAAAGTAATATAAAACCGATTAGTAACATCAAGACAGTACCAGGTGAGATGACAAGCTCACCAAGTGCAGTCATTTCATACAGTTTTTGAAGTATATCCATCATCTTAAACCAACTTTACAATCGCATCATCTTCCTCAACATCTTCCCCATCGGCTTGGCATATTTCTACTATTTTGCCACTAACATCTGCTGTAACAGCATTATATACTTTCATAGATTCTATGTAACCGATAATATCTCCAGTATTTACCACATCGCCAGATTTTATTCCTTTTTCGTCTGGTGTTTTTGTTCTGAAAAACTTTCCTTCTAAAGGAGCTAAAATTTCCTTTGTATTTCCATTCAATATTGGTGGGTGAGCTTCTTCTACGTTATTGGGCGTTTCTTTTTTCGACTCTGTTGGATTGTCATCATAACTGACAGCTACTTTGTACATTTCTCCGTTTACTTCAATATTCATCGATCTCGGAGAAGTATTTACTGGAGCAACAGTCGCCGTTGCAGTTTTTGAAGGTTCAGGAACTGTTTTATCTGCTTTCTTCTTCGCAAGGTCTTCTTGGAAAGCTTTTTTAGCAGCACCAGACTTATAGGCACGGTATTGCTCTGGATGCATGGCTAATTCCATCAACTCTTCTTCATCTTCCCCTAAATCCCAATTATTCTCAGCCATTTCTTTTCTAAAAACTTCGAGATTATCTGGATAAAGGTCCTGCGGTCTACCTGTAAAAAATTCCCTTCCTTGACTTTCTGCTAATTGAATTAATTCCTCAGCTAGATGCCCTGGTAATTTACCAGATTTACCTAAAATCATATCCCAAATGTTATCGGCAACCATAGACCAACGTTCTTTGCCTTTGTACATCTGAATGACATTCATTAATGCTACATTTTTAACATATTGGCTATAAGGAGTTACCAAAGGTGGGTAGCCTAGCTTCGGCCATATATACTCAACTTCATCAAACAATTTTATAAGTAATTCATCTTGTGTTATTTCAGGCTTGTTTCGTTTGGTCATCCATTTATTCAAACTGGTCAAATTATTTTCCAAATCTGCCATCAAACTGCCCATCATGCCGCCTGGTAAACCAGGACCTATCAATAAGGAATTCATCATCCTATTTTTAGGATTGATGTAATAGCCTAGAAAATCGTCTATAAACTCTTGTGTAAGGCTTCTAGCTTGCATGTAAGCCTTCATATTAATATCTGGAACGCCAAAACCCGCATCTTTTAACATAGCATGTGCCGTTAGTAAATCTGTATGTCCAGTACCCCAAGATAGAGGTTCCATACCTACATCGATTATTTCTGCTCCTGCTCTAGCTACTTCTAAAATAGATACTGGGGCAAAGCCCGGTCCTGAGTGCCCATGGTATTGGATCAACACATCTGGATAGTCCGCTTTTATACCTTCTACGATTTTACCTAAAGAAACTGGCCGTCCAATACCAGCCATATCCTTTAAACATATTTCATCTGCTCCAGCATCAATCAATTTTGCTGCTAAGGCAATATAATATTCAACTGTATGAATTTTTGAATGTGTAAGACAAAGCGTACCCTGTGCTATCATTCCACCTGCTTTGGCATAAGTAATGGAATCGATAATATTGCGTTCGTCATTCAATCCATCAAAAGAGCGAGCTATATCCGTACCTTGTTTTTTCTTTACTTTGAACATTAACTTACGCACATCTGCAGGTACAGGCGTCATTCTAATGCCGTTGAGCGCCCGCTCTAACATGTGTGTTTTTATTCCAACATCATTAAATGGTTGTGTCCATTCCCTTACCGACTTATTTGGATTTTCACCAAATAATAAATTAATCTGTTCGAACCCGCCACCATTGGTCTCTACCCGGGCAAAACATCCCATATCTACAATTACAGGAGCAATTCTAACCAATTGGTCTACCCTCGGCATATATTTGCCCGAAGATTGCCACATATCTCGGTACATCAGAGAAAATTGTATGTCTCTTGATTGATAATCCTTCGCCATTATATTGTTACTTATTAGTTTAATTTATTAAAATTCATTTTTGTCTTTTAATTTTTCAATAGAGGTAACCTGCCCTCTTCCGCTTGTTACCACTTCAACCGCAGCAACAATTGCAGCTAATTTTCCCGCTCCAACAGTTGTAGGTACCTCATTAATTACCTGAGGAATATCTTTATGAAATCTATTTACAATTCTAATGAGAATGTTACCAAGTAGGACAACTAGAAACAGGACAGCAAAAACGGTTATCATCCCCACTGCTAGAAGTATTAATGCAGTACTAAAATCTCCTTCCATCAATTTTAAAAAATAGGTTGTTATGATTAATTAGCCCGAATCTAGAAATAAATAAATCCAGTGCAAAAAATTACTACTACTTAACTTCAATAATCATATTTTTATAATTATACCCTTATTTATTTCTTGATTAGAAAGCCACAATAACGATATAAATATTTAATAAAGAAATGATAATTGTCACAAACAAAAAGCCTTACAACTGATTTAGGTAACATGAAATTGAAAATACAAACATTAGTTGAACAAGATTTAGACACAGTATGGAATGGCTTTACTGAAGAATTATTCCTAAAACTTAGTCCTCCTTTTCCACCTGTAAATTTGTTAAGATTCGATGGTTCCATTAAAGGAGATAAAGTAATCTTAGAATTGAATTTCATTCTATTTAAACAAGTGTGGGAAAGTCTGATTACTGATAATGGATCAACAGAAGAAGAAATATTTTTTATCGACAAGGGCATCAAATTGCCATTTTTTCTTAAAACTTGGAACCACAGACATAGACTAATTAAAGCAGAAGAAGGGACTATCATAGCCGATGAGATAGAATTTACAGCTCCCATACCTGGAATGGAGCTACTGTTATATCCTACTCTCTGGCTTCAATTTGCCTATCGAAAGCCTATCTATAAATCTTTTTTTTCTAAATAACCTTTCAGCTATTTCAAAGTATTTTCGAGAATAACCGCCCCTATTCCTTCTTTCACCCATTGTTGTACCAAACCCACATCAGGTACAGTCTCAAAAGTTAGTGCGCCTAAAATAATATCTAAGTCACCATCTTTATCATAATCATTGGCATCCATCACCATCCATCTACCTATATTAACTGTTTCAAAAGTTTGAGGAAGGTAATCTCCAGCACCTCTGTTTTCCAAAAACAAAAAACTCTCTTCTGGTCTATTTGACCAATCGGGAAAAAATGATAAAGCTGCAATGTCTAAATCTCCATCTTGGTCGAAATCTGCAACTTTGGCATTATAAGCCCCATTTAACGGATAGAAGAAAGATTTTGAAAATTTGTAGTTTCCATCATTTTCATAAAAATAGATACCGTGCCAAGGCTTTAAAATAGGTTGGTAATCTGCATTATCTCCACTGGTGTAAACTATATCTTCATCACCATCCCCATCGATATCTTGTAAATGAAAATAACTTGAACCATTTGATGCAGAAAATTCCAAAAGTAATCGTTCTTCGAAGCTGCCATCTCCTTGATTGATAAAGCCCCTAATTGCTTCATTTCCCTGTCCAAATAGTGCTATTATATCTAAAAAGCCATCTTTGTTAATGTCTCTTACATAGGCTTTAATTGCACCAGATTGTGGCCAGATTACTTGTTTTCGAAAAGCTCCATTTTTGTCTTGCCAGAAAAGAGAAAGCGCGCCTGTCCATTTTCCAAATTCACAAACCAATAAATCTTTATACCCATCTCCATTAAAATCTTCTAATACACTATGAACGGGTCTTTGTAAATTTTTTATGGGTACTTCAACTTTAAGCCCTTTTTTTAATGGTAATTTCACAATTAATCCCTTTGCTGCATCTGTAGGAGAAAAAGAGCCCATAACTGTAATCCATAAATAGTCTTTTTCTTCAATGACAGAAACTGCCCCTTCTTTAACCTTTGCCGCATTTTTTACTTTTAGCCCCTTTTCATCTAATAAATACAACATTTCTGTATTTGCATCACCCACCATAATACCATTTCCTTCTGAAAACTTTACCATGGTAACACTTGGTATTTTCAGAGGTAATTCCAAAGTTTTTGCTTTGAATAAAGAGGTATTTTTAGTTAATGCATTGTCCGTTTTATTTTCAAATACTGGCTTAGAATTTTTTAAATAAAAGTCCTTAATTCTATTCCAAGTAGCCGCCTCAATGATTTGATTTTCTGGGAAGATATTGGCTTTTTCAACGATTTTCCCTCCTTCATCTCCTAGCAATTCATTTCTTGATTTTTTATCTGGATAAATACCATGCATATAACCCATTCTTGGCAACATATAATTTTCCCATATATCGGTCGGTAATAGACTAGGCTCAGGATATTGATGACATCTACCACAATATTTTTTTGCCAAATCTACATCTGAAAGGGCATTATCAGTGAGTAATGGGGTTTCTACAATAGCTTTATCTTCTGATTTTGTAGCATCTTGCGATTTTTTCTGACATCCAATAATCATTAGGATTACAAATGCCATCACACATAATTTCATACAACTTATTACTAGGAATATGTTAGGGTATATTGCAAACAATAATTATTCAAACCAAATAATATCTTCACTAAATTCAAAAGACACATTGGAAATCTTTTAAAATAAAAAAGCCAGACTAAAGTAGTCTGGCCCTTGTATTTATAAAAAGCTATGATTACATCATGCCTGGCATGCCACCGCCCATTCCTGGGTGTCCGCCGCCGCCCATTGGAGCAGCGTTTTCTTCTGGCTCATCAGCAATTACACACTCAGTAGTAAGTAATAATGAAGCTACAGAAGCAGCATTTTGTAAAGCAAGCCTAGTAACTTTAGTTGGGTCAATTACACCCGCAGCTACTAAATCTTCATACTCTCCAGTACGAGCATTATAACCAAAGTTTCCTTCAGCTTCACGTACTTTCTGTACAATTACAGATGCCTCTAATCCAGCATTTTCAACAATAGTTCTAAGTGGAGACTCTAATGCGATTTTAACGATATTCACACCAGTTTCTTGGTCTTCGTTTTCACATTTCACACTAGACAATGCATCTAGAGCTCTTATCAATGCTACACCACCACCAGTTACGATGCCTTCTTCAACAGCAGCTCTTGTTGCATGTAAAGCATCATCAACCAAATCTTTCTTTTCTTTCATCTCAACTTCAGTAGCAGCACCGATGTAAAGGATTGCCACACCACCAGAAAGTTTAGCTAATCTTTCTTGCAATTTCTCACGATCGTAGTCAGAAGTTGTGTTTTCGATTTGCTGCTTAATTTGGTTTACACGAGCTTGGATGTCATCTTGAGAACCATTACCATTTACGATGGTAGTATTGTCTTTGTCAATGATCATTTTCTCTGCAGTACCTAAATACTCGATAGTAGCATTCTCTAGTTTGTAACCTCTCTCTTCAGAAATTACAGTACCACCAGTAAGAATAGCAATATCTTCTAACATTGCTTTTCTTCTGTCGCCAAAACCTGGAGCTTTTACGGCAGCTATTTTAAGTGCACCTCTAATTTTGTTAACTACTAAAGTAGCTAAAGCTTCACCTTCTACATCTTCGGCTACAATTACCAAAGGCCTTCCGGTTTGAGCAACAGCTTCCAATACAGGAAGTAGTTCCTTCATGTTAGAGATTTTCTTGTCGTAAATCAAGATAAAAGGAGTTTCTAGATCAGCCTCCATTTTGTCTGTGTTGGTTACGAAGTATGGAGAAAGGTAACCTCTGTCGAACTGCATACCTTCAACAGTTTTTACTTCTGTTTCAGTACCTTTTGCTTCCTCTACTGTGATTACACCATCTTTACCCACTTTATCCATTGCCTCGGCAATCATTTTACCAACTTCTTCGTCGTTGTTAGCAGAAATAGAAGCTACTTGAGAAATCTCACTTGAGTTTTCAATAGCTCTTGAGTTGTTAGCCAATTCAGCAACAACCGCAGAAACAGCCTTATCGATACCTCTCTTAAGGTCCATAGGGTTAGCACCTGCAGTTACGTTTTTGATACCGGCTGTAAAAATTGCTTGGGTTAAAACTGTTGCAGTAGTAGTTCCATCACCAGCTTGGTCAGCAGTTTTTGAAGCTACTTCTTTAACCAATTGAGCACCCATGTTCTCAACTGCATCTTTCAATTCAATTTCTTTAGCTACAGAAACACCATCTTTAGTAATAGAAGGTGCACCAAATTTTTTGTCAAGGATTACATTCCTTCCTTTTGGCCCTAATGTAACTTTTACTGCTTCAGCTAGTGTATCTACGCCTAATTTAAGGCCCTCTCTTGCTTTACTGTCAAATAATATTGATTTTCCCATTTTTTACTTTAATTAATAAATTTTTATTATTGATTAAATTATGTGTTGATATTTTTAGAACAGATGTATCAAACAATAGCAAAAATATCAGACTCTCTCATGATAAGATAATCTTTACCTTCAATGCTGATTTCAGTACCAGAATATTTTCCATAAAGTACTGCATCACCAACTTTTACTGTTAAAGGCTCATCTTTCTTACCGTTTCCTACGGCTACTACAGATCCTTTTTGTGGTTTTTCTTTCGCTGTATCAGGAATGATGATTCCAGAAGCTGTTTTTTCTTCTGCAGGAGCTGGCTCTACCAGAACTCTATCTGCCAATGGTTGAATTTTTACTTGTGACATTTTTAAAATTTGATTTTGATCTTAAGTTTAAAAAGATATTAAATTGAAATCGCTACTTCCAAAGCATTTCTCATGCCAGTGCAAAACTATGACATTTTGCTTTGTAAACACTGACATTTTTGCACATTTTGTACCAATTTCTGAAACCTTTTACATAAAAGTTACGTGCACGACATTTCTAACATGCTAAGTAATGTGACAGTAACCCAATATTTTATGTCATTTTTTCATGAACTTAGCTTAGGTATATTGTATTTTATTAGGAGAAAGTGGATGATTTTCCAACCTAAATTATCTCGTTAATTAGGCATTTAAGGCAAGTCATTTAGATGAAAGAATGATGGAATATCATTTAGATGGTTTTCCCATTAGTATTGATGTAAAACCAACTTGTTCCTTTCATAACTTGGGCTTTCTTATTATCGAAAGGATAAGCAAAATCAAATTCAAATGGAATAATTATTTGATTGTTTTTATCAATATATCCCCAAAGGTATTTTTTTCTTACGGCAGCCAACCCTTCACTAAAAGGTGTAGCTATGTCTAAATAAGGAGCAATTTCAAAATTCCCCCTTAAATTAATATAACCCCATTTACCATCTATTTTTACTGGTGCAAGCCCTTCATTAAAAGCTTGCGCATCTTCAAATTTTAAATCGATCACTACTTTTTTTGCATGGTTAATAAATCCATATTTCCCGTTTTTTGCTACTACGCTTAAGCCTTGTTTTTTAGGACCTACATAATCAAACCCATCGTTAGAAAGTGTATTAGAAGTATCTGTAAAAGTCGGAAGGGTTTGATCAACAGTATCAAGCTTCCATTCTTTTTCTGAATTGGTCATATCTTGATTCTCTTTGCTTTGTTTATCTTTATTTGTGCCATTAAGCTTACATCCACTAAAAAAAAGTATTAATACACAACAAATTGTTTTGTAAACCAATGCCTTAATACTTATGAATAACATAGTTTTTCTTTTTAAAGCGTGCCATTTATTTTGCTTTATGTCTTTCAATACTTACGGCAATAGTTATAATGGGATTCACCAAATTGATAGCCCATGGGTTTATCACTGGAAAAACACTTCTACTAATAATTCATTTAGCTTAAAAAACTCAATAAAACCTCCTTCAGGTTATAAAAGAATTCCCATCCAAAATAGTCAACTGGCAAACTGGTACAGAAACTTACCTTTGAAAAAAATAGGTACAGCAGTGATGTTACACAATGGTGAAAAGAAAAATAGGCAAGATGTTCATTATGCAGTATTAGATATAGATGTAGGAAGTAGAGATTTACAACAGTGTGCCGATGCTGTAATGAGGCTTAGAGCTGAATATCTTTTTAGTCAAAAGAAGTACAATGAAATCAGTTTTAATTTTACCAATGGGCAAAAAATCGCTTACAAAAAATGGCGAGAAGGAAATATAATAAAGTTTGTAAATAATAAAGCGCAATGGGTTGCTACTAGTAAAGATCAAAGAAACTATAGTTCTTTTAAAAAATACATGAATTTGATATTTGCATATGCAGGTACTCACTCACTCTCAAAAGAACTAGTTGCTGTATCTGATATTAATGAAGTTACTATTGGAGATGTATTTATTCAAGGAGGCTTTCCAGGCCATGCAGTTGTAGTAGTTGATGTGGCAGAAAATAATTTAGGTGAAAAATGTTTCTTAATTGCCCAAAGCTATATGCCAGCGCAAAACATTCACATTCTTAAAAATTTCAATGCTACTTATTTGAGTCCTTGGTACAGCGTAAAAAAAGTAAAACAGCAACAAAGGTTATTTACTCCTGAATGGACTTTTGACATATCAAACCTTAAAAGGTTTAAGTAATGAAACTTTTTTTATAACTATTTAGTGACTAGATTTTTTTAAATCCTAGATTTCTAATGGTAATATGAATCTATCTTATTTAAATTTTTAAATGCCTAAGAAGAGGAAGGAATGGAGATTTTCAAATTAAGACAAATAAAAAGAGCTTTGTTAATAACAAAGCCCTTAGTCTAGTAAATATGAAAATGAAAACTTTTATATAACTTTAAGCGCCTTTAAACGGCACCACTTAAGTATCTCTCTTAATACAATACAAAAGTATAATTATTCTACTAAATTTCAAAACCGTTTACACGAATATATGAATTTTAGTAAAAAAACACTCCCACTAAGCCCATCATGTAACCGCTTATCAAAATATTTAATAAGGGTATAATGATATTATTTTCAAAAAATAGGTGTATAGACTGCATTTTTTTATCAGTATCATAAAAAAACATGAGTTTTTTTTGTTTTTTTTAAGCAAACGTTTTAAAAAATATCTAATTCAATTATTAAATAATTTAATATTAAGTTCATGCTAAAAGTAGATGATATTTACGAACACGAATTCAGCTTTACTCAAAATCAAGTAAATAAATTTATTGAGATAAGTGGTGACAACAATCCAATCCATTATGATAGTGCCTACGCAGCATCAACCATGTTCAAGAAACCTATTATCCATGGTATTTTAACCGCAAGTATTTTTTCAAAAGTATTGGGTACGATATTTCCCGGAAATGGGAGCATTTATATGATGCAACAAGTAGATTTTTTAAGGCCAATGTATGTAGATGAGAAATATACAGCATTATTTACTGTCACTGAGATAAATTCAAGTAAACATATAGCCGTAATTAGTACAATTATTAAAAGCATGGAAACCGGTAAAGTAACTGTTAAAGGCTCGGCAAAAGTGATGAACAAAGAAAAAATATAGACCTAAATTTAATTTTTAATAAATTCGCTACTACATTAAAACAACAAATTATTAGGGTCATAATATAAAGTACAATCGATGAATTTTACGGAAACTGATGTAACACAATTGAATGAAATAGGTATATCTACTTCACTTGCTGAAAAACAAATAAACGATTTCAAAAATGGATTCCCTTTTCTAAATTTAGTTAGACCCGCCACAATAGGAGACGGATTATTAAAACTTGATGAACAAGGAGAAAAAGAAGCTGTTGACTTCTATGAAAAACAGTCAGTTTCTTTAGAAGTAGTAAAGTTTGTACCTGCTTCTGGGGCTGCAAGTAGGATGTTTAAAGCTTTATTTTCCTTTATGGAAAAGTATGAAAATACCGATGAAGCTTATGAAAAATTTACTGCCGAACGTGGCCCAGTATATCAGTTTTTTAAAAACATTGAAAATTTTGCTTTTTTCAACACGCTGAAAGATACGCTAACAAAAGAAGGTAAGAAGTTAGAAAAAATACTTTTAGAAAGAAGATATAATGAAATCTTATCAGCTTATTTAGAAGAGGAAGGCATGGGTTATGGCACATTACCAAAAGGCTTATTAGAATTCCATGGTTATGAACAAAACGCACGAACACCTGTAGAAGAGCATATGGTAGAAGGTGCCAATTATGCTAAAGATAAAGATGGAAATGTAAGATTACACTTAACTGTTTCACCAGAACATCAGGAAAAATTTATTGAAAAGATTGAATCGGTACGGCAGTACTATGAGGAAAAATTTAATGTAAAATTTGACATTTCATTTTCAACCCAAAAAAAATCTACAGATACAATTGCAGTAAATCTAGATAATACTCCTTTCAGGAATGGAGATGGAAGTATCTTATTCAGGCCAGGAGGACATGGCGCTTTATTGGCAAATCTCAATGATATACATGCCGATGTAATCTTTATCAAAAACATAGATAACGTAGTGCCCGACAAGATAAAAGATACCACTTATACTTATAAGAAAGCAATAGGTGGAATATTACTTCAGTATCAACAACAAATATTTGAAATGCTTCATCAGTTAGATGCTACAACCATTCACGATGAGACAATTGATGAAATATTCCAATTTTTAGAAAAACAACTTTGCACAGAATCAACAGAGCCTTTCGATCATAAAACAAAAGAAGAAAAAATAGCCTACTTGAAACAAAAACTTAACAGACCATTGAGAATATGTGGTATGGTTAAGAATGAAGGTGAACCAGGTGGAGGACCCTTTTGGGCAGTAAATAATGACGGAACAGTATCTCTACAAGTAGTGGAAAGTGCACAAATTGATGGAGATGATGAGGCACAACAAAATATTGCTAACAATGCCACCCACTTTAATCCTGTTGATTTGGTTTGTGCCGTAAAAAATTACAAAGGAGAAAAGTTTGATTTGATGCAATGTAGAGATCCTAAGACAGGGTTTATCTCTTTCAAATCTAAAGATGGCAAAGACCTTAAAGCTCAAGAATTACCAGGCTTATGGAATGGCTCTATGTCTGATTGGAACACTATTTTTGTTGAAGTACCCATCATTACATTCAATCCGGTTAAAACGGTGAATGATCTTTTGAGAGAACAACATCAATAAACAAGGCTGGTAATTACACCAGCTTTTTTTATCCGAAAATTTACATTTCCAAAATACTAAGCCTTATTGCTTTATTTATATTCAAAAAAATAAGTTTTATGCCATTTTGTAATCAATAAGCTTATAGCACTCTTTCACATCTTGCAAAAAAAATGTATCATTAATAAACTGAAATTATAATTTTTTAACTAACTCTCCAGAAAAATGGGCGTGCAAGGCGTTAGAATAGCTCGAACTCAAGAAGAACTCAATGGGTTTACAAGAAACCTATTGAAAGATGTACAGGCTTTAGAAAGGATGCTACATGAAGAAATATTTGATACTGAAGTTATCCATATCGGTGCTGAACAAGAGATATGTTTGATTGATGAAAATTTTAAGCCTGCCCCCCGCTCTATGGAGCTTCTCAAAAAAATAAATCATGATAGTTTCACTACTGAATTAGCCCAATTTAACTTAGAAGCCAACCTTAAACCTGTCCCTTTCTCTGGAAATTGTTTTACAGCCATAGAAGCTGAAATAAGTGAACTGCTTGGCATATTAAAAAAAGCAGCAACTGAGTTAGATATTTCTCCAGTACTTACTGGCATTTTACCCACCATTCGAAAATTTGACTTAGAGGCCAGCAACCTTACCCCTATAGACCGATATTTTGCATTAATTGAAGCCATAGAAAAACTGAGAGGAAAAGTGTATGAGCTAAGGCTTGAAGGTTTGGATGAGTTGAATATTAAGCACCATTCTGCTTTGGTGGAAGCCTGTAATACAAGTTTCCAAGTGCATTTACAAGTGAAACCAGATGAGTTTGTAGAAAAGTATAATATTGCACTGGCCATTGCGGCTCCGGTAATGGCAATCAGCTCTAATTCGCCCATGCTTTTTGGAAAAAGATTATGGAACGAAACTCGTATTGCCTTATTTCAACAATCTATAGATACCAGGATTACAGGCGAACATTTGAGATACACAAGTCCTAGGGTAACTTTTGGCAGTTCATGGTTAAAAAATTCAATTCTTGAACTCATACGCGAAGATATCATGAGGTTCAAAATTTTATTGATGACAGATATTGACGAAGATGCAAATCGTTCTCTAGACAAAGGAATTACCCCAAAATTGCGCGCGCTAAATATCCATAATTCAACGGTATACAGATGGAACCGACCTTGTTATGGTATCTCACCCAATGGAAAACCACATCTTAGAATAGAAAACCGAATACTCCCTGCAGGACCTTCTGTGCTAGATGAAGTAGCCAACGCTGCTTTTTGGCTAGGGCTTATGAATGGAATGGGTGAAGTATATCCTAACCTTACTAAAAATCTTGATTTTGACGATGCCAAAGCAAATTTCATTAAAGCTGCCAAACTAGGGCTTGGTGCCAAGTTTTATTGGATGGAGCAAAAAATTATCAATGATACAGAATTAATTGAAAAGGAATTAATACCTATTGCTAAAGAGGGTTTGAAAAAAACAGGAGTAAGTCAAAGTGACATTGATAAATACCTAGGAGTTGTTGAAGAAAGGAATACTACTCACAGAACAGGGGCAAGATGGATATTAGAATCCTATACTAAATTGGTCAAACATTCTTCTAAAGAAGAAGCTACAACGGCACTTGTAGCCAGTATGTTAAAAAATCAAGACACCAATAAACCAGTTTCTACATGGAACTTAGCTCAAGCAGATGATTTAAATGAATGGTCACATTCTGCTTTTTTAGTAGAAGAGTTTATGTCAACTGATATATTCACGGTAACCAAAGAAGACATTCCCGAATTTAGTGCCGACATGATGGATTGGCAACAACTAAGGTACCTACCCATTGAAAGTGAAAAAGGCGAGTTAATTGGCTTGATTACACACAGAGAACTTTTAAGGTATTTTGCAGATTGCTATAAAAACGGCATGAAAAATCCGAAAAAGCTTGAAGAAATCATGATTCAAAACCCTATCATTATCAGGCCAGAGCAAACAATTGTAGAGGCCATGGAAATCATGATGGAACACAATATTGGTTGTCTTCCTGTGGTAAATAATGAAAAACTTGTCGGACTTATTACCGAAGCTAATTTCCTTAATATAACTGCTAGCTTACTCAAACGCTTAAAAAGGAAAAAATTAAAACCATTAACGGATTCATTGGAAAAAGTAGAAAAAAATAGCACTACAAAATCTAGTATCAACAAGGCGAAAAAAACAAAAAAGTAAATTCAATATCTAGCCTTTAAATCAGAAAACATATTCATAAAATTGATGTAGGCATCATAAGCATTAGCAAAAGGAGAATTAAAAATGAAATTATCTTTTTCATGAGACATCCATTGCAAATGTTCTGCTTGTAAAAACCAAGAAACTTGATTTTCTGAAATAAGCTTCTTGTTATTATTTGCTTTAAATTTTTCCAATTGTTTCAATACATCTTGCTGAAGGTGATTTAAAACAATATCTCTACTAAAGTGCATATTGCTAGTTTCAAACTGCTTCCCTTGAAGTATAATAGATTGAATGGTTGTGTAATCTACATCTTTGAAGTTTCGAGGCAAATCAGGAATAAATGCTTTTGAAATTGTTGACTCAGATAAGACATATTCCCAATTGATTTGTTGATAATCTATATTTTTAATTATAGAAAAAACCGAAGGACATAGCCTTGTAAAATAACTCGACAGAAATAGCTTTATCTCAATATATTCCTTAAAGTCATTTTTATTTTTTTTCAACTCAAAAAGTGACTTATAAATCCTTTCAACAGATTTTTTCTGTAATTGATTATTAAAATATTTGTGGTAATGCCCAATTTTACTGAAAAGATAATGATAAGGAACTGCAGGTACATGAACAAGTACACATAGTGTTTTCACTAACTATCAATTATCTCTCACATTGAGCCTATCTACAAAATAGTATGGGTTTTCCGCCATTTTCATATAGGCTTTTTTCCACATGGCCGCTGCATCAATTAAATGTACATCGGCAGAAAGAATTCGCCCACATCTTAACTCTTTATCATTAAGTAAATTAGCAAGTCTATCGTATCGTTGTTCAAAGCCTTTAAAATTATGTTGCCTAATTTTTTTATTGGTCAACAATCCATGATTAATGATTTTAAATTCAAAAAAATCACTAAACAAATAAGGCGGTTCTAACAATTCTTCTACAGCATGCATAGAAGTATTTGGTTTTAACCCGCAACCAATAAAAAGTATTTTACCTCCATATTTTGGCAGAAGTCTCAGCGGAGAATGTGGTCCTAATGGCGTATCATCTTTATGATGGCTCTTTAATATTTCATGAGCATATTTACCGATCCCGCAAATAGAATGCGTGGGCGACAAACTCCTATAAACCTTAGGTAGTCTTCTAAAGTACTCAGAGATTGCACCAATATCAGATGGGGTATTTTGCCTATCAAATACTGGGTTTTCTTTGTTTACCCGCTCATAAGTTAAACTAGGGACTAGTAAAGTACCACTCTTTCCTATCGCATTTAAAATACCTTGGATTACAGTTTCCGGATGCTGCGGAATTCGGCTAAGTGATTTTAAAGAAGCGTGTAATAATACAACATCTCCTTCGACTAAACCTAATAACTTTAGTTGTGCACAAATTTTTTGCGACAGATTACTTGTTAGTGTTAGTGGAGTAATCATAAGTGAAGTGAATTTGGTAGTTAACAATAGTCTATTTAGTGTTAGTAATTGTTTTCTTTACAGAATTTAGTTTATAAAAAGGCAAATCTGAAAGGGTTTATGTTAGAAAACTACTACAATATCTCACTTTCAGCGCATTATATCAATAGGATATCTCAGATAATGAAAAATTTTAGCATATTTCTTTTGAATATTGATAATAACTTTGCATTTCTTTGTTCAAAAGATATTTACTTTACGTATCTATATAATAGACAACCCGCAGTATGCTTACAGCATTTTTCTGTAGCAGTTTGATTTTTTTAGATACATCGTTCTAATATTTAATACTTAGGATTTTTCTCAGAAAATGGATAAAAACTTTACGATTCTTTATGTAGATGATGAACAACAAAACCTGATCAGTTTTAAAGCTGCATTTAGAAGGGAGTATAATGTGCTTACTGCCAAAAGCGGACAAGAAGCCATTGAATTACTACAAGTTAATGATGTACAATTAATTATTAGTGACCAAAGAATGCCTGAAATGACAGGCGTTGAATTCCTTGAAAAAGTTCTCCCTGAATTTCCAGATGCCATAAGAATGATATTAACAGGCTTTAGTGATGTTGAGGCCATTATCGATGCCATTAATAAAGGCAAAGTTTTCAGGTATATTACCAAACCTTGGGATGAAAATGAGCTTCGGATGACCATTGAAAATGCCCGAACCTTGTATGGTTTACAAGTAAAGAACAAACAATTAGTAAATGAGCTACAGCTAAAAGTACAAGAGCAAGAAAAAACGCTCAAACTCTTTATGCAATATGTACCAGAACAGGTAGTACAAAAAGCTTTACAAGATACTGGTGATTCAATTTTTGAAGGGGAATTAAGAAATATAACCGTATTGTTTTGCGATATAAGAGGCTTTACAAGTATGAGTGAAGTTTTTGCGCCTAAAGAGGTCGTATCCTTTTTGAATAACTACTACTCGATGATGACCGAAGTAATTAAGAAACATAACGGAGTAGTAAATCAGTTTGTAGGAGATGAGATTTTTGCAGTTTTTGGAGCGCCAGTGGCCTATCCAAACAATGAAGAAAATGCTGTGTTCTGTGCGATGGAAATGATGCAAAAACTCAATACACTAAACGAGCTTTACCAAGATAAACTAGCAGAACCAGTTGGTATGGGAATTGGCATTAATACAGGTGAAGTTGTTGCGGGTAACCTTGGCTCTGAAGATAAAATTGAATATTCTGTAACAGGAGATACCGTAAATACAGGCAAGAGAATTGAAATGCTTACTAAAGACTCTCCTAATTCTATTCTAGTAAGCAAAAGTGTTTATGCTAAAGTAGAATCATTAATAGTAGCAAATGCCTGGGAGCCTATTGCAGTAAAAGGAAAAAAAGAAAAAATTATAGTGTACGAAGTAAATGGTAAAAAATAACAAGTTTGGTATATAAACTATTTTTAGTTTTTTAATACTAATATTTTTTACAATTACTAATCTAGATTTTTATAAAATTACGTACTACAAAGCAAGCTTAGAAGTTCATTTAGTAGGATAACTTAAACCAATACATTTTTTTAACTAAATGGATTTTTTATGCTGCGCTATGTTTTGTTTGTCTCAATTTTCTTAACATTTAATCTAATAACCCAAGCACAAGACTTTTGGCAAGAAGGAGCCATTACGCTCTCGAACAATCTATCGGTTAATGGTGAAATTGCATTTGATCAACAAAATAAAAAAGTTAAGTACAAATCTTTGCTATACGAAAAAACATTTGCACTAAATGAATTAACAGCTTTCCACTATGAGGATTATGAATTAGGAGTAGAACGCTATTTCATTACAAATACAAAAAATGAAATCGGAGAAATATTAGAAATTCTTGTTGAAGGAAGATACCCTGTTTACAGAACACTAAAGAACGATAATTTCAATTTCCAAAATAATTTGTTAACAGAAGAAGATTATGATTTTTATATTGGTATAGAAAACAAATTGGTCTCTTTCAAAGATTTCAACAATACAGTTCTAAAGAAAATAACTTGGGACTACCCTTTTGAGGTAAGGGATTTTATTTATAAGTATAACTTAAAGACTACTTTTACTAGCCATATTGTTTTGATCATGCAACATTACAATGCATTGACTTCTCCCAATTTAGACCATTCTAGGGTTCAAAAATTATTATCTACAAGGTAGAAAGGTGAGATTAATTGTGGAATATTAGAGCTGGTAAAAAATACTTTATCAGCTTTTATTTCTTACCGAATTTAGGTGGAGTGATGAACAATGAGACACCAGCATAAATCCCTCCTGGAATATCTGATGAGACTATCGTATCTCTATTATTATCAGAAAAGTACCTATTAAAATCGAAGCCTATATTTTTTCTATAACCTAAATCTACACTTGCCCAAAGTAATGAGAAGATTTTTCTTTGGTAAGAGAAGCCTAATTTTACTTCTGAAACTTCCATTCTTAAATCTTCAACCCTTCCTTCGCTTAACTCAACACCGGGAATAAAATACCTGCTTCCATCAAGTTCCATTATTGCCAATGCCAACGACTTGGAGTTAATGTTGTACCTAAGGGCTGCTCTTTTGGGCAATAATGCTTCAATACCCCAATGCTCATTAAAATTATGATTATACAAAAATACAGGGTAAATGCTATTTACATTCAGTGAATTACTGTAGCTTAAACCAAAACCGTATTCAGTATCCGCATTTTTCCTGATTCCTAATAAGGCAGAAAGGCTGTAGTTAAGAAAGTTACTATTTACTTCACTAAGGTTTCTGTAAGCGCCATTATAACTCATAGCACCTCTAAAAACAAAATACTTATTATTTCTAAAGGGTTTTAGTACTATCAGATTTGTGCCAAATACTTTCATGTTTTGGCTACCAATATTTTTATGAAGATTAAATTCTTGGTTATTAAGATCTTCAAATTCAATTTCTTCGTTTTCGTATTTAAATCCTATTACCGCTTTTAAGCCTGGAGAATTCCATAAAGGTGCGCGAAGGGCTAATTTTATTTTGCGTTGTTGTTCAACTTCTGAGCTGGCATTTCCTATTGTTTCTTCGGCAGAAGATGAATTTAGTCGATATTGCGGAACTGATGTTCTTTCGAATGAAATACCCCTACTCGGCGCCATCCCTTTCAAACCAGTTTGACAAAACTCTCTTTGCAACCAATTAACGGTGTTTTGAGCAAAACTAACCTGAGAAATAAAACAGATTAATATTATAGAAAAGATTTTCTGAAAGTTGGTGCAGGATTGAGTGAGTTTCATGCCTAAATAGAAGCTGTAGCCTTTGTTGTAGTATTTAAATCGTTTCTAATTTCCATTAACAAATAGGTAACTATTAAAAGTTCAAATGCAACAATATTAAAATTATTTTTCTGCATTAAGTTCTATTTGAAAAATTATAATTTTTTTTATTTGATTTGCTCCACTAACTAGTTAAAAAAATTAAATGGAATATTTTTTTATCCAAGCAAAAATATTGCAAACAGCTTAATCATTCGAAATATTTTATAGCCTATTTTAGATTTTTTAACTTTTTAAAGTTAAGTAGAAGTAAAACATCAACTAGCAAATGGTTTCAAAAACAAATTTCTATAAAAAAGTAATCATCAAAATAGGCTCAAATGTGCTTACCAATAAAGATGGATTACCTGATTTAGAAACCCTAAATGCCATCACTAATCAAGTAGCTAGTTTAGTAAAACAAGGTTTACAAGTTATTTTAGTTTCTTCTGGCGCTGTTGCAGCAGGTAGAAGCATATTTAACCCTCAAGGAAATTTGGGTGCCATTGCCAAAAAACAACTGTTTTCGGCCATTGGACAAGTTACGCTAATGGAGCATTACAAAAACCTCTTTAGCCAATACCAGATACATTGTGCTCAAGTACTGGTAACCAAAAGTGATTTTAGAGACCGTAAGCATTACCTAAACATGAAAAACTGTTTGAATGTACTGCTAGAAAACAACATTGTTCCTATAGTTAATGAAAATGATGTAATATCAATTACCGAATTGATGTTCACCGACAACGATGAATTAGCAGGATTGGTAGCAACAATGCTAAACGCCGATGCATTATTTATTTTAAGCAATGTTGATGGTGTTTTTACCGGAGACCCATCTTTGCCTAGTTCTGAAATAATTCAAGAATTTAAAGGAAAGAGCCGCGAACTCAGTAATTTTATAACCACAAAAAAATCTGAATTTGGCAGAGGGGGCATGATTACAAAATGTAGAAACGCATTAAAAGTTGCTGAATTAGGTATACCGGTACATATTGCTAATGGCCGTAAAAAAAATATCATTAATGCCCTTAGTTTTGATAATATTGCAGATAAACCAGGTACTTATTTCCCGGCTACCAGTAAAAAGGCTTCCAACCTAAAAAAATGGGTTGCTAGTTCAAATGCTTACAGCAAAGGGAAATTAGTAATAAATAAAGGAGCACAAGCAGCACTATTTTCTAAAAAAGCCAATAGTTTGTTAGCTGTTGGAATTGTTCAAATTGAAGGAGAGTTCAACAAAGGAGACATAGTAGGAATATACAACGAACAATATCAAGAATTAGGATTAGGTATAAGTGCTTATTCTGCTAACCATGCGAAAACAATTATTGGTAAAAAGAATATAAAACCCTTGGTGCATTATGATTACTTATACTTGAATGTTGAAGGTGACATATCGAGGGATAAGCAAAATTGATAAAAATGAATAAAAAAAAATACATAACAAAAGGCGAAGGGCTTCCCAATTGGTCAAATCCTATAAGCCATGCTGTAGTCGTAAACAACATGTGCTTTGTGAGTGGGCAACTTTCTGTAAATTCTGATGGAAAATATGTTACAGGGACAATTTTAGAAGAAGGAAAATTAGCTTTTGCTAACTTTTTTGCTGCACTAAAAAATGCTGAATTCAATAAGGAGGATATAGTTTTCATTGATATTGCTTTTGACAATCTAAAAGATTTGCCAGGAATTAATAAACTGTATATGGAATTATTTCCAGAAGGCAGAAGACCAGCAAGAACAATATATCAGGCGGAAGCTTTGCCATTTGGAGGGAAAATTAAAATAACTGGAACAGCAGTAAAAGATTTATCTTAATTGAACAAAAAATATCTAGATTCAAAATATGTAAAAATGTAGTAAAACACATTTTACACCAAACGAAATAAAAGTACTTTAATGAGTTATCAAGAATATTTCGAAAATGTAAAAGAAGGAAGCTATCATTTAAATAGCCTTCAGGCATCAAGTATTTCTAGTATGCTAGAAGACCTCGCCGATGAAGCTGAGCGTTCTACAGCTACTATTTTGGCAGCCAATGCTGAAGACCTTGCAAGAATGCCTGAATCAGATCCCAAATATGATCGATTAAAGCTCACTACTTCTCGTATTGCCGCCATAGCAGATGATATTAGAAAAGTAGCAAAACTTCCTAATCCTTTGGGAAAAGTACTGTTAAAGAAAGCATTAGAAAATGGATTAGAACTTGAGAAACGAACGGTAGCACTCGGAGTAATAGGAATAATTTACGAGGCAAGGCCTAATGTAACATTTGATGTTTTTGCACTATCTGCCAAATCTGGCAATGCTTGTGTTTTGAAAGGAGGCTCAGATGCTGCAGCATCCAATAAAGCCATTATTGAAGTAATATGGAAGGTTTTAAAAAAGCATGGCATCTCTACTGATATTGTGCAATTATTACCTCCAGAAAGAACTGCTACGCAAGCTTTGCTAAATGCAGTAGATTTTGTGGATATCATTATCCCAAGGGGTAGCCAAGGGCTTATCAATTTTGTAAGAGAGAATGCCAAAGTACCAGTAATAGAAACCGGTGCGGGAATAGTACATACTTATTACGATGAGTTTGCAGATACAAAAACTGGGATTGAAATTGTAGTAAATGCTAAAACAAGAAGAGTAAGTGTCTGCAATGCCCTTGACTGCCTATTGATCCATAAAAAGCGGTTAGAAGACCTACCTATAATTGCAAAAGGCTTATCAGATAAATCAGTAGTGATTTATGCAGATGAAGATGCTTATGAAGTTTTGAAAAATAACTATCCAGAAAACCTCTTAAACCGTGCAACAGAAGATAGTTTTGGTACTGAATTTCTTTCACTTAAAATGGCCATTAAAACGGTGAAAAATATAGAAGTGGCCTTAAAACATATTAGAAAATATAGCTCTAAACATAGTGAGGCAATCATTTCTGAAAACAATGAAAATATAGAGGTATTTCTAAATAATATTGATGCAGCCGTCGTGTATGCCAATACATCTACTGCTTTTACAGATGGTGCTCAATTCGGCCTAGGTGCTGAAATTGGTATTAGCACCCAAAAACTCCATGCCCGTGGTCCTATGGCATTAGAAGAGCTTTGCAGCTATAAATGGGTTGTAAAAAGTAGCGGAGTTATTAGAGAATAAAAAAAGTCCTCCTAAGAATTGAAACTTAGGAGGGCTTTTTACTCAACTATTAATTTATATTATTCTTCAGCTTTAGGGATGGCAACAAGCCCTGAACTATTCGCTTTCATCAGCACTACATCAACTCCTTTTCTTCTACCTCCTTTTGTAAGTCCCACAATAATAAAACTTCCATCTTCAGCTTCTTTAATATCAAAGGCGCGTTGTTCGTTTTCTCCACCATTGGCGCGTTCCCAAATTTTTTCTCCTTTATCATTAAATTTTACCAAATATACCTCAAATCCTTTTTCACTTACGGCTTGCTCTTTTTCATCCCACACTTCTTGAAAACCAGCAGCCACATAATTACCATCTTTGGTAGCAACCAAGCCATATGCTTCTTCTGCTGCCAAGGCACCAAATGCTTTATTCCAAATTTCGTTGCCCTCTTTATCTGTCTTTATTATCCAAAAATCTTGGCTGGCATAAGCAAATGAATAGGTAGAACCTGCAATGAGATAACCATCGCTGGTAGAAATAACTTTGTTAGCTGTTTCATTATCGCCACCACCAAAAGTAGTATCCCATACTTCATTCCCCTCTTTATCGATGCTTAACATCCAAATATCCCACTTGCCTTTTCCTTTAGATTCTGTATTCCCTACTATCAAATATCCCCCATCTGTTTTAATCACATCCGCACCTTGCTCACTTGCACTTCCTCCATAATATTTTTCCCATTCTTTTTCACCTTGTTCATTTATTTTGAATGCATTTATTTCTAAAGAACCATTAATAAATGAATGTCCTACTAAAAGATAGCCTCCATTATGTGCTTCTACAACTGCGTGTGCCTCATCTATCGTCACATTAGATCCATATGTCTTCTTCCAAATTTCGTTGCCAGATACATCTAATTTTACAGCAAATACATCTTTTATTCCAGGGCTTCCACTGTAAGAATCTGAATGCCCTACTACTAAAATATTTCCATCTGCTGTCGAAATAATGTCCAAAGCCTCATCTGTTTCATCTCCTCCAAATTTTTTCTCCCAAGCTTTATTACCATCTCTATCAACTTTTATTACAACCATATCTGTATTGGAGGAAGTACCAGGAGAAGCCCTACCAGTTAGTATGATACTACCATCGTTCAACTGCATCAAAGATCTTCCTTCATCATAACTTCTTCCACCAAAAGACTTCATATAGGTTGTTCCCGGTATTATGCTACATGCATCTACACGAGAGAGTGTAAATTCATCGTTGGGTGCGTACTGTAAAGCTTCTTGATATTTTGCTAAAGCTGCATCTAAATCACCAGCATCGTATACTTTATTAGCTGCGCTTATTAGGCTACTATGCTTCACTTTGATGGCATTTTTTACTTCTTTTATCTTTTGCGATACATATTTATCGCCAGCCTTATTCTGAAGGGCAATTTCATAAGCGCTTATGGCTTTCATTATATCGCCCGAAGACATATAAGTATCGCCTTGTTTTCTAAACTCTTTATATTTCTTTTTATCTTGAGCTAAACAAACAATATGGGCAAACACCAAAAAAATTAAGATTATCTTTGATTTCATTCTGGAATTGTGTTTTATATTAGTCGATGAAAAAATCCTTATACTGAAAAAATCATCCTTATAACGCCGCTAGCTCAAATTTTATTCTTTAAATACAAGGATGGTTTTCATGTAGAAAAAAATTAGTGCAGTTATTACAAATTATCAGTACAAAATTGAAAACAGCACAACTTCAGATTGGCCATAATGAACTTACCCTTCTTTCAGATAAAGCACTTTTAATAAATAAATCTAAAACTTTAGTTGTCAGCGATATACACCTGGGCAAAGCTGGTCATTTTAGAAAATATGGCATTCCTGTTTCTAAACAGGTACATCAACACGACCTTACTTTACTGAGCAAGCTTATTGATGAGCATAAAATAAAAAGATTACTTATTGTTGGCGATCTATTTCATAGTGAGTTGAATAACGAATGGAATTTGTTTGTCAATTTTATAAAAGAACACCAAGATGTAGAGCCAATATTAGTAGCTGGAAATCATGATAAATACACTAAAACAGTTCTAAGCCAAGAACTTTTAATCCATGAAACACACTACAGCCTGAATGGGCTCATTTTCACGCATGAACCTTTAGAAATTCAAGCTATTGAAAAAAATGAATACAATATCTGTGGGCATATCCACCCCGCTGTACGACTAAATGGCAAAGGAAGACAAAGCATGAAACTCCCCTGTTTCTATTTTGGGGAGAAACAAGGAATTATACCAGCATTCGGAAAATTTACTGGTGCTGCCCTGATAAGCCCAAAACAAAATGATAAAGTTTTTGTGATTACAGCCAATAGTATTATCCGTGTTGGCTAACACAACTTCACATAACTGCCCAAAAAACGGATACTATCTTTATGGTTATCCAAAATTTGTTGCACATTTTGATCTTGATAATGGCCATCAAAATCTACTAAAAACCAGTACTTAAAAGATTTACCATCTCTTGCTGGCCTACTTTCTAGCTTAGTTAAATTAATACCTGCTTTTTCGAACTCTTTTAGAAAACTGGCAAGTGCACCCGGTTTATCAGAAGTTTTGAGCAAAATAGAGGTTTTATCAGTTTTTCCTTTTTGATTGTTAAAGTGTTTACTGATGATCAAAAACCTTGTATGGTTACTTCTGCTATCTTCAATATTATCAAACAACACAGGTAGACCATAAAGCTTTGCAGCAATATGCGAGCAAATGGCCGCTGTTCCTTCTTGTTCTAATGCTAGATTTGCTGCCTTTGAAGTTGATGCCACTTCTATTAAAGGAATATCTTCACCAAAGTATTCAAGAATGAATTTCCTACATTGTCTAAAAGCAATATCTTTTGAATATATCCTTTCAATTTTATCTATTTGATCTTCCTTTGAGGCAAAAGTGAAATGAATAGGCATCGGAATTTCTGCAACAATTTTTACATCTAATTCGCCTAATAAATCTATGGTTTCATTTACTGAACCTTCTTGATTATTTTCTACAGGAACTACTCCAAAACGAACTCTTTCGGTATCCACACTTTCAAATACCGAACGAATTGTACGAAGGGAAACATATTCACTTGTAGCACCGAATCGGCTTTCAGCGGCTTGGTGCGTAAAACTTCCTTCGGGGCCTAAATAAGCAATTCGCTCTGGCAGTTCCATATTTCTGCTTACCGCAAATACTTCAAGAAAGATAGCTTCAATTGCTGCTCTGGTAAGTAACCCATTATTCATTTTCTCTAGTCTATCGATAATGGCTTTCTCACGTTCTGGCCTATAAATAATAGCATTGCTAGCTCTTTTAAGTTCACCCACTTGTTTCACCACCTGCATGCGATTATTCAATAAGTCTAGTACCTGATTATCAATAGAATCAATCTTATTCCTTAAATCATCTAATGTCATGATGTTTTCTCCAAAAATTCACTAAAAAGTGAGGTAATACACTGCGAAATTTCAAATTTAATGAACAGAACTTGATTTCATACTTATTTTTTCTCTGATGGCCTCAATCCAGATATCAGGGTCCTCCGTTTTGAAATACCATATCTTACTATTTTTCTCTTTGATTTTAAAGCCTTTATCTATCTTAAATACTTTTTGTATTGCTACATCAACTATATGCTTAATTTCTATTTGTATTGTTTTTTCTTTACTGTAGAAATTTCCAATAAAATTAAGACTGTCTTGTTTCAGAAATAAAGTCCCATTGTAATTATGTTCTTGCTCAATTAATTGTGCAAAATTTGCTATTTCAAAATCTTCACTTCCTAACTTAAGTGTTATTTTTTTGAACTTAGATTTACTTTGGTATTCCCACATAAAAAAGCTGAAAACACCAAATACGGCACTCAGTATTGCTTCTACTAACAATTCTGAAATCCTTATAGACCAACCTTCACCTAAGAGAAGCAATTGCATGAAATACTGGACAAAGAAGATGATAGATCCTACTAGTGTAGAATTAAATATATTCTTAAATCTTAGTCGCTTCTTTAATTGTTTTTTGAAAAGTTGATTTTCAATTCTTTTGAAATGATTTAACATGGAGCTTGTCCTATAATAAAACCTTTTGTCTATAAATGATGGATTTCGCCTTAACTGGCTTAAATTTCCTCTTAAATTGTCACCGCTGCCACCTTAGCCATTATTCTAGTCAAAATTATATTATCAACAACAATATCAACTTCTCATTATTGACTTGAAATTACTTACTTTAAACAAACTCATTCAAAAATGTTGTATATGCTTTATACATCCCCTCTATTTAAAAGCTATTAAAAAAGAAAACCCCCTTTAAAAAAGGGGGTTGTAGATTGATAGTACAATTAGCGTTAATAATCTGAATAAATCAGTTTTTCATATGTACATCAACTTGCGGGAAGGGAATTTCAATATTGTGATCGTCTAGTGCAATTTTCCCTTGTTCATAAATATCAAAATAAACATCCCAATAATCTGCTGGATCTGCATGTGGTCTCACGGCTAAGTTTACCGCACTATCGCCTAATTCACTTACACCTACAAAAGGAGCGGGATCTTTTAAAACTTTGGGGTGCGCATTCATTACCTGAAGTAAAACTTCTTTCGCTTTTCTAATATCTGCACCATAAGATATGCCCATTACTAAATCTACTCGAATTTTGCCTAGTGCAGTATAATTAACAATTTCCCCATTCATAATTGGTCCATTCGGAATAATGGCCATTTTATTATCTGGAGTAGCCAATATGGTAGTGAAAATCTGTATTTCTCTCACTTCTCCTAATCTACCTTGGGTTTCAACCAAATCCCCAACTTTATAAGGTCTGAATAGTAACAATAAAATACCTCCTGCAAAATTTGATAGTGTCCCTTGTAATGCTAAACCTACAGCAAGCCCAGCTGCACCAAGTATAGCTACAAATGAGGTTGTTTCTATACCTACCATTGAAGCCACACTTATAAAAAGCATGATTTTCAATAACCAAGATAACAGGTTGGTTATAAAGGGTTTTAGGGTTTCATCAATTTTGGTCTTGCTAAATTGTTTGCCAATGATAGAAACAATGAAATTGATGATGCGCAGTCCAATAAATAATACTACTAGAGCCAGTAAAAACTTGGGCGCATATGCGATAACCATCTCTACAGCAGTGGTAGAGTAATCTTTAAAAAAGTCGAGATTTTCCAATTATAGTTTCGGTTTAATGTAAAAAAAATTACACAAGGCTAATATACTAGGCCTTGCTCCTTGGTAGTTGATAATCCTTCTAATTACAGTAATCTCTCGTTGAATTACCCAAAATTCAATTTAAAATAATAATTAAGTATAAATACTTATAAACAAATTAAGTTAATTTTTTAGCTTCTTCCCAATATTCATCCATTTCCTTTAAGGTCATTTCTCCCAGTTTTTTCCCGTCTTTTTTCGATTCGCTTTCTAAGAAATTAAAACGTTTTATGAATTTCTTATTCGTCTTCTCCAGCGCAGTTTCAGGGTTAATGCCTATAAAGCGAGCGTAATTCACTAATGAAAAAAGCAAGTCACCAAATTCAGCTTCTGCTTTTTCCCGATTTATTTCTCCACCATTTTCCACATTGAACTCTGCTTTAAACTCTTGCATTTCTTCCTCTACTTTTTCCCAGACCTGTTCCTTTTTCTCCCAATCAAAACCAACGCCACGGGCCTTGTCTTGCACCCTTACCGCTTTTACCATGGCTGGTAAAGAAGTGGGCACACCTCCTAAAGTTGTTTTGTTCCCTTTCTCTTGCAGCTTGATCAATTCCCAGTTTTTATTCACTTCTTCATCTGAAGAAACATTGATATTGCCATAAATGTGTGGATGTCTCCTGATCAATTTATCGCAAATTTGGTTGAGTACATCAGCTATATCGAAGCTATTGGTCTCAGAGGCGATTTTGGAATAGAATACGATGTGTAAGGCAAGGTCTCCCAATTCTTTGGAGATTTCATCCATGTCCTTTTCAAGAATAGCGTCAGATAACTCATAGACTTCTTCGATACTTAAATGCCGGAGAGATTCCATGGTTTGTTTCTTGTCCCAAGGACATTTCGCCCTCAAATCGTCCATTATATCGAGTAATCGCTCAAAGGCGTTTAGTTGTTCAGCTCTTTTATTTTGATGATTCATTTAATTATTTTGTCTTACTTGAGATTCAATTCTAGTTACATTTTTTGAAATTAAGTGGTTTATAATGGTGTTAATTTTTTGTGAATTCCATTCATGGCCTTTTCTAATCACAAGTATTTCGGAAAACTCTTTACCTTTTTGTTTTAAGTATAATCTAAGAAAATAACCTCTTGTATTTTGGCCAAGCGATTCAAACTCAAATGAATAATCAATTTCATCAAACCTAAATTCTCTAAACCATAATTTCTTGTTATCAAAAGCTTTTTTACTTCCTAATTTTATTCCTTTTTCATTCAAAAATATTTGAACAACTAAAGAGCTTTTTTTTATAAAATAGAAGACTAAAAGAGCTGGTATCAATGAAGTGCCACCAGTAGCAAACAATACCATTGAGAGGTTTAATGAGCTTAATAAATAAGAAATAACTAATGGAAATAAAAAGAATAGAAGTAAAGGAGAATATAGAATCCATAAGTTTCTATATCTTCTTTCTATCTTCTTTTGACTCTCAACACTTTTTAATAATCTGTTCTGAATTTGATAGTCATTTCTTCTAATTGATAATATTTCTCTTGTTTTCAACGTGAAGTTTACCAAGACCTCTTGTTGAATATCATATTGAAAGTTCGGGTTTTTCAGATATTTGTATTTATAAATCTTTTTATCAATCAGAATATGAATAGATTCATATATTGTAAAAGTATAGCTACTTATTGGATAAGTTTGAAAAGCAAATATTCTCCCTTCTTTTATCAACTTTTTGTTTGATTTTAAATCTGCTTTTAACAGTATAAATCTCCTAGTTCTATAAATAAGATAAATAGCTCCTAATATGAAATATGGTACAGTATGTTGAAAATACTCTTCGAAACTTTCTGGAGGGTAACTAAAATTTAAAAAAGAGTCTTGTACAAAAAATATAATCAACACTGGCATAGCAAATATAAAAACCATTGTAAGCACATAATCAGCTAAAAGCCTATTACTTCTTTTATGAATTAATATCTTAAGATATTCCCTATCTTCATTATTCAGTTCTTTAGAACTCATCAAAAAGGTTCATTACAGCTACTAGCTCCATATTGTAAATACAAAATTCTAATTTTTGGCAAACAAAAATCAAATCCGTTTTTTCCTCCGCTAAATTTTAATATTATTACTACAATTTTACATAAGGCAATTGAAACTATGAATTTAAGTGTGAAAATTATAATGATTTTATTTTTTGGGTGGGTTAGTAGTATGTTTTTACCGTGGTGGAGTATTGCATTGGTTTGTTTTATAGTGGTCTTTATAAATGGTGGAAGCCTTTTTCAGAACTTTTTAGCTGGCTTTTTAGGGATTTTCATCCTATGGATACTTCATGCATTTATTATCGATTTTCAAAACCAGTCAATTTTGAGCAAACAAATAGCAGAACTTTTCACCTTACCCAATACACTTTCTCTTTTACTGGTCACTTCTTTAGTTGGAGGAATTGTGGGGGGCATTTCTTCTATTTCTGGTAGCCTGCTTAGAGACGTGCTTTTCAGCAAAGCTTAAGCTATGATTTTTACATAATTTTTTAAAAACAACACATGCAAGTCGTAATCAATTATTTTGAAGCCTTAAGTGGAATAGGCATTTTCTTTCACCTCATTACTTTCGCTGTTATTGGAATTGCCATCCATGATGTACTACAAAAAAAACATACTATTAAGCACAACTATCCTGTAGTAGGGCACATTCGTTATTTGCTGGAAACCATAGGACCTGAACTCCGGCAATACATTGTTGCCAACAACCGAGAAGAGCTACCTTTTAACAGAAGTGAAAGGTCTTGGATTTATGCTTCTTCGAAAAGAGAAAATAATTACCAAGGTTTTGGGACCGATAAAGACTTAGCTTCGCCAGGGCATGTATTTATCAATCCAAGTATGTTTCCATACGCCACGAAACCGGGGCATGTAAACTATGACGACCCTTACTTTGTCCCTTCTGCCAAAGTAATCGGGGAATATCACCAACGTAAAAATCCATATCGCCCTTACTCTATTATTAATATTTCTGCTATGAGCTTTGGTTCTCTTTCAGCCAATGCAGTAGAAGCACTTAACAAAGGTGCGTTAAAGGTAGGATGTTACCATAATACGGGTGAAGGTGGGCTTTCTCCCTATCACCAACATGGTGCAGATGTAGTATTTCACATAGGTACAGCCTACTTCGGGGTAAGAGATGACGATGGGAATTTTAGTATGGACAGGCTTGTGGAATTGGTTAAAAAATATCCAGCCATCAGAATGATAGAGATAAAACTATCTCAGGGTGCAAAACCAGGTAAAGGAGGGGTTTTACCTGCAAAAAAAATCACCAAAGAAATTGCTGAAATCAGGCATATCCCTATCGGAAAAGATGTTGTTTCACCTGCTTACCACAGTGCTTTTTCTAATGTAAAAGAAATGGTACATTTTTTAGAAAATGTAGCAGAAGCAACAGGATTACCTGTGGGTATTAAAGCAGCAGTGGGCAAGCTTGATATGTGGAAAGAATTAGCAACCATTATGAAAGAAACTGGCAAAGGCCCAGACTTTATTACCATAGATGGTGGTGAAGGAGGAACTGGAGCAGCGCCACCATCATTTGCTGATCATGTCGCGCTGCCATTCAACTATGCTTTTGCCAATGTTTATCGCATTTTTGGTAAAATGGAATTGGCAGATAAAATTACTTTTATTGCCTCTGGCAAATTGGGGTTACCTGCCAATGCACTAAAAGCAATGGCCATGGGCGCAGATGTAATCAATGTGGCAAGAGAAGCCATGATGTCTATCGGTTGCATACAAGCACAGGTTTGCCATACCAACAGATGCCCAGCGGGAATTGCTACTCAAAACAAATGGCTACAAGCTGGTGTTGACCCTACACTTAAATCTGAACGTTTTGCCCATTATATAAAAACTTTTAGAAAAGAAGTATTAGAAATTACACATGCTTGTGGTTATGAGCACCCATGCCAAGTAAATATGGGAGATGTAGACTTAAGTATGGGCGACAACAACTACACCATGACGCTACAACAATGCTTTGAATATGAAAAAGTACAAGTTCCTTTTGAAAATATGCAGTTCTTAAAAGAATGTGAATATTTAGGACAACCCCGTCAATTGGCATAACCGCCAAATGCAATTGTTAATTCTTTGATTTTTAGAACTTTTAATTATATCAACTAACAAGATTTTTTATTGGTAAACTAATTATTATACCTATACAACATGAAAATAAACTACAACAACTACTTCGTTTTATTCATAACTTTTTTCTTTAGTAATACAACAATAGCCCAACAAACCTTCCTACATTGTGGTACGCTCATAGATGGTAAGAATAACCAAACCATGCAGGAGATGACCATTGTAGTTGAAGGTAATAAAATATTATCTGTGGAGAAAGGCTATAAAAATCCTGGTAAAAATGATAAATCTATTGATTTAAAAAGTCAAACAGTTATGCCTGGCTTAATGGATATGCATGTGCACATTGAAGGTGAAACAAGTCCAACAAGATATTCAGATCAGTTTAGAATGAATAAAGCTGATGTCGCTTTAAAAGCTACCCAGTACTGTAAAACTACTCTAATGACAGGCTTTACTACTGTTCGAGACCTAGGTGGGTCTGGGGTAAACATATCTTTAAGAAATGCTATTAAAAGAGGTTACATTGTTGGTCCAAGAATTTATACTGCAGGTAAAGCCATAGGCACAACGGGTGGACATGCAGACCCAACCAATGGGGTAAGAGCAGATTTAATGGGTGATCCTGGCCCAAAAGAAGGTGTTATCAACAGTCCTGAAGATGCCAGAAAGGCAGTAAGACAACGCTATAAAAATGGTGCTGATGTTATAAAAATAACAGCTACTGGTGGGGTTTTGAGCGTTGCCAAAGATGGACAAGGACCACAGTTTACGGATGAGGAAGTTTCTGCTATAGTAACGACCGCCAATGACTATGGGATGATTACTGCGGCACATGCTCATGGTGATGAAGGTATGAGAAGAGCGGTAGCAGCTGGCATCACTTCCATTGAGCATGGAACCCTCATGTCTGAGACCACTATGGACTTGATGATAGAAAAAGGGACTTACTTTGTGCCTACCATTACCGCTGGTAAATCAGTAGCAGAATTGGCAAAAATAAAAGGTTATTTCCCTGCTGTAATTGTTCCTAAAGCCTTAGAAATTGGACCTAAAATTCAAGATACTTTCGCCAAAGCTTATAAAAGAGGTGTGAAAATTTGCTTTGGTACTGATGCTGCTGTTTTCAAACATGGTGATAACTGGAAGGAATTTGTATACATGACCGAAGCAGGAATGCCAGCTATGGAAGCTATTCAATCAGCAACCATGACACCTGCTGTAATGCTAGGTATTGATGACCAACTTGGTTCAATAGAAGCCGGAAAACTAGCCGATATCATTGCAACACCTAAAAACCCTTTAGATGACATCAATACTATGAGTGAAGTTAATTTTGTAATGAAGGACGGCAAAATATTCAAAAATGAATAGTCAGCAATCACTATAAATCCAAACAAAATCTATTAATATGATTAGTAGTAAATGAATAGAAAATTTATAAAAGAAAGCCTAATTGGTTCGCTTTTAGGAGCATGTTTTACTTTAGCAGCTTACCAATTTATAGATCAAGATACACTCTCAAAAATATTTGCAAGTGATAACCCTTTGGTGATATTAATATCGGTAGTACTTGCAGTTTTTCTTGCTATTGCTATCCATGAATTTGGACATATCTTTTTTGGTATAATTCAAGGCTTTAAAGTAGAATTATTTGTTGTTGGTTTTTTTGGTATTATCAGAAAAGATGGCAAACTTAAATTTTTTCTCAACAAAGACCTGCAATACTTTGGGGGTGTTGCAGCCACATCGCCTACTAAAAAACATAAAGATATTAGAAAGAATTTTGCTTGGATTGTGGCTGGAGGCCCATTGTTTTCTTTGCTATTGGGCTTAGGATTAATCTTGACTTTTACACTTCAAGATAATTATTTATTAAATGCCTTTTTGGTTTTTACAGGTTTTATCTCATTGGCTTTATTTTTAGCTACTACTTTACCTGAAAAATCTGGTTCCTTTTTTACAGATAGAAAACGACTACAACGCTTATTAGATAAAGGACAAGATGGCAAAGTAGAATTAGCACTTTTAGAAAGTATCAATCAAAACTTTGTAGATGGACATTGTCAAAATATTAGGTCTGAAAATTTAGCCATCATTAAAACAGCCAAAGAACCTTTTATTCAATTTTGGGGCTATTACTTTGAACTTCAACAGCAGAAAGATAAAGGAATAGAATCGCCAGATGAAAGTATCTTAACCAAACTGAAGTCGTATGAAAAGGATTTCCCAAAAGCAGCTTGGAAATCTTTTGGTATTGAATAACTCTTGGTTAATTAACCTACTAAATTTCCGCTTTAAAAATGAATATAGAAGAAACCCACGAGTTGCAGCTTAACTTTAAAAAAAGAGATGGATTGTTGCCGGTAATAGTCCAAGAAGTAACAAACAAGGAAATTTTAATGTTGGGTTATGCCAATGAAACCGCAGTAGAAGAAACACTTTCTTCTGGCTTGGCTACCTTTTGGAGTACTTCGAGAAATGAATTGTGGACAAAAGGAAAGACTTCTGGTGATTTTTTAAAAATTGAAGAAATAAGAACAGACTGCGACCAAGACGCTTTGATTTATATAGTTAGTAGACAAGGAGAAGGAGCCTGTCACACCAAAAACAGTAAAGGCAAAACCAGAACCTCTTGTTTTTACAGAAAAGTTTCCAAACCTAATTCACTAGTTTTCTTAAAGGGAGAGGAATGAGAAAAGCTTGATTAATTTTTCAAATGAAATTTTAGCTTAAGATTTTCTCAATATCTATAAAAATCCAATATGTTAAATAATGTTTAATGTCCAATTTTTGGGATATGATTGATTACTTTTCATCAATATCAAAAAGGTAATCAAATAAGATGAGAGCGGCCATAATTTTCAAATTTCTGACCTTATCCATTTTTTCTAAGCCAATTTTCCAAGATATATCCAATAGGTCCAAAGAAAGATAACATCATAAAACCTTTTTGCCAATGGTATAAATAGTAAACAGAACCAACCAGTTCAAAAAATGAATAACCTAAAAGACTTGAACATTGAAATAGAAGTATTACCATTGTTCGACTATTCACTGAATATGTTTGCAAAGGAAAAGATCCTTGAAATCCTAAAAGCACCATTACAATCAACAAAAGAAATTACACATCGACAGGATATATTAAAGGGATTTACAGAAAACCACAAAATATTAAGCGATTATTCATACACAGTTTTATATTTAAATGAGGTTCATTTTTTATTGAACGATGAGAAAATAGAAGATTTATCACATAAAAAACTTCAATACAGGTTCTTTACCTCTCAACAGGAAAAAAATAGATATACTAGCAAGTTCAACCAATTGATTTTGTTTTTTCACCGCTTGGAATCGAGGTATTTTTCGAGGTTAAACCTAAAACCTTTCCCTAAAGATTATGCTTTGAAAGTCAAAAGAATCTCAAGGTTTCTAGCAGAATTTGAACTCCAAAAATACGAGCACATCATTAGGGAAAAAAGATTAAAGGACAAACATATTATAGAGTTGACAGGAAAGGTCAATGAACTTAAAAAAAAGGGAGCAATAAATTTGTTTTGGGAAGATTTTTTTCAATTTGAATCTTATCTATCTATCAATCTTGGTATCCTGAAAAATGATTTTGTGTTCCCAAGTTTTACCAAGGGCCACATCAAGTTACTCGATTTTTATCACCCATTGATTTTGGAACCAGTCAAGAATAATTTTGAGACAAATAAAAATGTAATCGTATTAAATGGACCAAATATGTCTGGGAAATCAACATTTCTTCGGGCAGTTGGTCTTTGTATATATTTTGGCCATTTGGGAATCGGCATACCTGCTTTAGTTGGGGAAATACCTTTTTGCAATTACTTTTCCATCGAAATAAATAGAAGAGATGATCTTTCAAAAGGTTATAGTCATTTTATGACCGAAGTCTTGAACCTTAAAAAAGTGGTTGAACAAGCGAAGAGCAGAAAACATTGTATTGCTATTTTTGATGAGCTTTTTAGCGGTACTAACGTTGAAGATGGTTTTGAGATTTGTAAAACGACAATAAATGGACTAAGCAAATTTGAAGATTCATTTTTTTTCATTTCCACTCATATCCAAGAACTAAAAAGTGTCTCAAATGAGCAAATAGATAATTATTACATTGATTGCGAATTAATTGAGAATAAGCCGACATTTACCTATAAACTAAAAAAGGGTTGGTCTTCTATAAAAGTGGGTAGAGTCCTATTTGAAAAAGAAGGGTTGAATAAATTATTGGAATAAAAAAGTTATTAGATAATACAAAATAACCATATTCTCTATACTGTAAATCTTAATCTGTAGTTTTTGAAAGTTGGTTGAAATCTTCCTTCCATTTTTTTGAATTGATGAAAGGCTAATCTGATATAAGACTACCCTCTAAACAACTGCCCTTTACCAAATTTCAAAACCCAATATTCCATCTACAGCTTCATTTCTGGTAGGTTTTTTCTAAAAAATCAGACAATTCTTTAAATTAGAAATTATCAAACCTGAAACTAGTGATGTCGAAAACACACAACTCCAAAAGACAATTCATTAAAAAATCTCTGTTAGCTAGCGGTTTTCTATTCAGTCCGATCTCTGTATTTCCAAAGAGTCCGAAGGAGGAAAAATGCAGGTTGCATATTTTTTCAAAGCACCTGCAATTTCTAGAAACTTACGATGAACTAAGTGATGTTTTGGCAGAAATTGGTGTAGATGGCGGAGATTTAACGGTTAGACCGGGTGGGCATGTAAAACCAGAAAAAGTAGAGGAACAATTACCTCAACTTATAGAAGCTTTAAATAAAAATAAGCTTAACAATGAAATGATGACCACTGCCATTAGGAGTTCAGAAGATCCCCTTACTGAAAAAATACTCCGAACCGCTTCCCAGTTTGGTATTAAGTATTATAGAATGGGCTATTTAAAGTACAATAAAGAGGAAGCACTGGCAACACAACTACAGAATTATAAACCAACAATTTGGAAGTTGGCGAAAATGAATTTGGACTATAAAATTCATGGGGCATATCAAAACCACGACGGCACCAATGTCGGGGCTTCTCTTTGGGATCTTTGGGAATTGTTGAAAAGTACCAATGCCGAATGGATTGGTAGTCAGTTTGATATTAGACATGCTACAGTTGAAGGTGCAAAATCGTGGAAAAATGATATGTATTTGCTAAAAGATTATATAAAAACAGTAGCAGTAAAAGATTTTACATGGGAGAAAAGAGAGGGTAAGTGGAAAACTAAAAATATGCCCATCGGCGAAGGTATGGTCGATTTTAAGGCTTTCTTTAAGGAATTGAAATCACTCAATTTTGTGGGGCCTATTTCTGTACATTATGAATACCCCTTACCACATAAAGACAAATCTCTAAGTAAAACTGAAGTGAGGAAAAAGACCATTGAAGTAATGAAAAGAGATTTAAATAAAATTAAAGAATATATGCAAGAAGCTGGATTAGCAATTTAAGATTATGAAAAACCTTTTTAACTTTCTGTTTTTTGGATTTGTAGTGTCTCAGGCATTTTGCCAATCCCCCGAACAATTTGAAGCAGCTATTCCTAAACTTGAACCCATTACAAAGTTATATAAAGTAACCTTACAAGACTCTTTGTTTGCTGATATTTACTATCCTAAAGATTACTCCCAAGGTGAAAAAAGGCCTACTATTGTTTTCTTTTTTGGCGGAGGTTGGGTAGGTGGAAATCGAGACCATTTCCAAAGGCAAAGTCGCTTTTTAGCAAATAAAGGCATGATCGCCATAACTTTCGATTACCGCATTAAGTCTGAACACAATACTACACCTGTTGAAGCCATGGAAGATGCTCGCTCAGCCATGCGATGGGTAAAAGTAAATGCTAAAGATTTAGGGGTAGATACAGAAAAATTAGCTGCTGCAGGTGGCTCTGCAGGTGGGCATCTAGCAGCTGTAACAGCCACACTAAATGAATTTGATGCCAAGGAGGATGATACTTCTATAAGTTGCAAGCCCAAATTGCTGGTGCTTTTTAATCCTGTAATAGATACTACGCCTAAAGGGTATGGTGCAAAGAAGATGGGTAAAAACCAAAAAAAAGCCTCGCCAGTACATCATGTAAAAAAAGGCATTGTTCCTACCATAATTTTTCATGGTACAGTAGATACCACCGTGCCATTTGAAAACGTAAAGCGCTTTGAGGAATTGATGAAGAAAAAGGGAAATGAATGTGAGTTAATTGCTTATGAAGGGCAAAAACACGGCTTTTTCAATTACAGGAAAGGAACTGAGGAATATTTTGAAAAAACGGTGAAAGCGATGGAGGAATTTCTAATGAAGCATGATTATTTATAAAACCTAAATCTTTCTGAGGATTTTATTAATTCAATCATTAATTGTGATTTAAAAAGAGCCAGACTTCTAAAGGTTTGAATAAAAAAAAAGGAAAATGAGTTTTTTGATGCTTCATTTTCCTTGTGTAAACTTTTTTGCTTTTTACCACCCTCGTTCGGAGTGTCTTTGAAACTGCTACTTTTAAACTTTGCAGTTCATTCTTTTCTGGCTTTTTCTTTTTCGCCATCTCGTTTTTTAATTAGATTGAACATAGTATTAATTTCAGTAAAATATTACTGAACAAACAAACCAACGTACACAACATGAAAAGTAGTTCCTTTCACTATCAATTTTTTTCCTTTTGCTTTCTATCCATCATATTATTAAGTACCAAAATATATTCTCAAGGTAGTGAAGGTAATATTTTATTGAAACCAGACAGGGTTTTTGATGGAGAAGTAATGCATGAAAACTGGGTAGTAGCCATCAAGGGAGAAGAAATTATTTATGCAGGCGAGGTAACAGGGTTTAAAGCAAATAGAGGAACGCGTGAACAGGCATTACCTGGCACTACACTTATGCCTGGCATGATTGAAGGACATGCACACTTATTTTTACATCCCTACAATGAAACAGGTTGGAATGATCAAGTATTGAAAGAATCCTTTGCTGAAAGAGTAGCTAGGGCTACTGTACATGCTGAAAAAACACTGAAAGCAGGTTTTACTACCATTCGCGATCTAGGTACAGAAGGAGCGGATTATATAGATGTTGGACTTAAAACGGCAATCAATAAAGGGATAATTCCTGGGCCAAGAATGCTGGTTGCTACCAAAGCCATTGTTGCTACCGGTAGTTATGGACCAAAAGGGTTTCATCCGTATGTAAAAGTTCCTCTTGGAGCAGCGGTTTCTGATGGGCATGACGGAATCATTAAAGAAGTTAGAGAACAGATTGGACATGGTGCCGATCTAATAAAAGTATATGCCGATTACCGTTGGGGGCCTAATGGCCAAGCTATGCCTACATTTTTAGAAGAAGAAATTCGTTTAATGGTAGAAGTAGCTGCCAGTAGTGGAAGACATGTAGTAGCTCATGCTGCTACAGCTGAAGGAATGCGTAGAGCAGTCTTGGCAGGTGTAAAAACCATAGAACATGGCGATGCTGGAACCGAAGAGGTTTTCCAATTGATGAAAGAAAAAGGAGTGGCCCTCTGCCCTACTTTAGCTGCAGGCGATGCTATTATGCAATACAGAGGTTGGAAAAAAGGACAAGATCCAGATCCAGCAAGAATTGTAGTTAAAAAAGCCAGTTTCAAGAAGGCATTAGAGGTAGGTGTAACCATTGCAGCTGGTGGTGATGTTGGCGTTTTTACCCATGGAGATAATGTGCGGGAATTAGAAATGATGGTGGAGTATGGCATGAAAGAGCTCGATGTACTCAAGTCTGTTACTTCTGTGAATGCGCAAGTTTTTGAACTAAAAAATCTTGGTAAAATAGAGGAAGGTATGTTGGCTGACCTCGTTGTAGTGGAAGGAAACCCTGCTGAAAATATCAGTACTTTAAGAAAAGTGAAAAGGGTGTATAAAGGTGGAGTTTTGGTGGAATGAGTATTTTAAACACTGATTTATTAGATACTTATAACGTAAACTATGAGGCAAAAAACTCAAGCCTCTTGAATATTTAAAAGCTTTGACTGTGTCTGAGAATCTTGAGAATGCAACTCACCTAATAAATTGAAAATATCGATTTAAACACCTAGTGAATTAGTGTTTATGATAACTACCAAACGCAGTTACAACTCAAATTAACAGCGATAGAATAACACTCAGAAAATAAGAAATTAAAATGAAAAAAAAACTCAATTTTGCCATAATAGGACTAGGCAGAGCAGGAAAATTTCATTTAACTTCCTTAGGTCAACTCAATTCATGTAATCTGAAATACATAGTTGACCCAAATATTTCTAAACTAGATAAAATAACAAAGGATTTTAATTGTAAACTTCTCAAAAGTATAGATCCAGTTTTAAAAGACACTAGTGTCGACGCTGTAATCATTTCAACCCCTACACAATTTCATTTTAAATACATATGCAAAGCTTTAAATGCGGGAAAACATGTTTTCACTGAAAAACCATTAGGAAAATCGGCACAAGATATCTCAAAGTGCTTTGATTTGGCCAAAAAAAACAACTTGGCACTTTACTTAGGATTTCAACGGAGATATGATAAAAACTTTATTGAGCTTAAGAATAACATCAAAAAAATAGGGCAAGTAAGAACTGTAAAAATAAGTTCTCGCGATAACCCCAAACCTTCAATAGATTATTTAAAAATTTCTGGCAATATATTTCATGATATGCTTATTCATGATTTTGACATGTTGCAATTTCTATTTGGATTTAAAATTCCCTCATCAGTCTTTGCCTTTGGGCATTCTTATGATCCAGAAATAAAGAAACTCAAAGATTTCGATACGGTATTAGTAACAATCAAATATCCCGATGGGCTAATGTGTTCAATTGATACAAGTAGAACAGCTGTTTACGGATATGATCAAAGAATTGAATTATTTGCTGAAAAAGGTATGGCTATAGCAGAAAATGAAAGAAATGACAAAGTTGAAATCCATACTATAAAAGGGACTTTGTTAAATCCTATTAAATTCTCATTTCCCCAAAGATACAAGGAAGCATATGCCCTAGAAATACTCGATTTTGTAAGTGGTATAAAAAAACGAAAATCTAACAACATACCCAAAAATCAATGTTTACTTAGTCATCTCATTGCAGATGCAGCTTACGATTCCAGTATATCAAATTCTGTCATTAATTTTAAAGAAAAATATAAGGAGCTTCTAAACACTATATTGTAAATCCAATGATGGATATAGTGAACTTACTACAACCATTTATTAGGCTTGTGTGGTCACATAATCCTATTTAGTCTTTAATTTTTATAGATTGTAAGTACAAACAATAGAATCAATAATTTCATAGTCTTCGAAGTAATCAAGTTTGACAAAATCCATCTTCTAATAAATTTCAAGTTTCTTCAGTTCATTATCTTTGACAGCATTAAAAAATGATTTTGAAGATTTTGAAGACTTGATTCAATATTCTATTGCACTTCAAGTAAATGGTTTGGAAGCAATTATTACTAGAAATGTAAAAAATTATAGAAAATCAGCTATCGCCGTAATGACCCCATTGATTTATTTGAAAATGAGAGAGAACAACAAAGACTAATGGCAGTCATGCCAACATGACTGCCTGAATTGTATTTTTCAAAAGAATATATCACTCATCTAAAACCGCCACTGGCAAGCTACTGATGGTACTTGGTTTTTGTGTAGTTGGGTTTTGCCTTTCAGAAGTCAATTCCCTAACTCGCGTGAACACATAAGTATCCAGCTCTCTTAAAAATACTGTTTTATCTTTAGGTAATATATCTGCATAGCCTTGTTCTATACCTTCAAGCAATGCCAAAGTAAATGCACCATGTCCCCACTCTGGGTTCTCTAGCGAGCTTTCTGCCCCAGTAGAAGCAGACATAATTACCACACCATATTCTTCTGATGAAAGATTCCTTAGCGCTTCAGTATTATTGGCGATACCTACATTTGTACCTAATTGACCACTATGGCAAGCATCTAAAAACATCAGTACTTTTGAAGGTAATTGTCCTAGTACTTGTCCGAAAGTTGCCCAGTCTACTCCTGTATTCACCAAGTCTTCCACATTACCATCGTGCGGTAAAATGTAAAAATGGTTATCTTGATTAAAACCATGCGAAGCTATAAAAATCACCACCACATCTTTTTGTGTCACGTTTTCTTGCAACCACATAAACTCATTTAAAATATTCTCTTTGGTGGCTTCTTCGTTGGTTAACTGATGCGCAATTACATTTTTGTATAAACGTTTTTGCCTTCCTTTAAAAGCAGCAGTAATCCCTTCAGCATCATCATCACAATAATTTAAATTGTAAGAAGTATTTTGGAAGTTAGATACCCCAATACTCAACAAATACAAATTAGGTTTAACGACATAATCAATTACATCAAAAGTGAGTTCGTCATCAGCTTGTACTACCACATTATCATCACGATTGGCTTTACCTTGTTTGTAGCGAACAATCCTCTCTGCAGATACTGCTTTTGAGTTTTCATTGGCAGCAAAAATTTGTAGTGTACTTTCCTCATTCACTAATGGAATGTCAAACTCTACCCATTTTTTTGTTGGTGAATCTGCTTTTTCTACCTTAAAACCACGTTGAGAAGAAACCGGTCTGCCATCGAGCAATACTTTAACTTCAGTAATAGGTATATCAGAAGTTACTCTTGCCTTAATTTTTATCAGGTTCTTACTTACTTCGGTAAAGTCTGCATCAGGGTATAACCACTCAACTTTTGGCGGAAGAATCGTTTCAATTACCTCTATAATTTCCTCTTCTGTTTTAACAATTACAGGTTCTTCTTTAATTTCTTCAAAAGTGGTAACAGCATTTATAAACGCACCACTTTCTACAGTGAGCATTACCAAATCAGGCTTGAAGAACTGTTTGCTAAAAGCTTTTACAGGATAATATTCAGCTGTACTATTTCTTCCTTTATTAATTTGCCATCCAATATATTGCTCCCCACCTGCAGAGGCTTGGTAATAACCTTGTGGGGTGTAGCATATCCATTCATTATTACGGGTCACAAAAAGTGTAGCTAAATTTTCACCAGTTTCTAAATTCCACAACTTAATAGTTTGATCATTACTAGCCGAGACCATTCTTGACCCATCTTCAGAAACTGATACAGACCAAACTTCGCCAGTATGCCCTTGGAATTCTCTAAGCAATGCGCCTGACTGATTATACAACCTTAAAGAACCTGCGCTTCCAACTACAATATTTCCGTTGGGTGTAAAAGTAAATGTACGAATGGTTCTACCAGAAGTCTCGTCATGAACTATTGTACCTACATTGCCAATTTTTAAAGTATTGGCATCGGTCTGGTTTAGGCGAATACCCCTGTATATATTTCTAGTCCTATTGAAGCTATTTTCCTCAGGGGTTTGCAAACCCATTTCTAGGGTAGAGAAATTAAAAGTTTTCTCAAGAGGACCTCTATTAGAAGGATCCGCATTGGTATATGAATTTCCAAAAGCAATCTCATAATTTTTCCCAAAGGCAACAGACCAAACAGCTAGCCCTTCACCGTGCATATTTTGGAAAACCGTTCCGTCTTCTGCATCCCATATATAAATTTCGTTATTGGTACCACCAGCTGTAGCTACAACTTCATTGCCTTTGGAAGAGCGAACAGGTGCAAAATCAGTAGCCCTGATGGTGTTATCATGCCCTACGAAGGTACCTAAAGAGAGACCATATGGCACTTCTGCTACAATTGCTTTGGTAGTAGTAGCTACCAATTTATTCATCTCATGAGAAAAACTAATAGAGAAAATATCATCCAGCCTACTGTTCAACTGGTCATTTTTCCAACTCAACTCATTGTAAAAATCACCATTATTGTCCCACAAAAATATCCGAGCGTCGAGTCCTCCTGTGGCTATAAAACGCCCATCTGGTGAGAAATCCAAACAATAAATTCCGCCTTCATGACCTACTAACTTTTTTGACGCTCCTGTTGATTTCCCATTGCTATTGATATAATGCATGACCAACTTACCATCTATAGAGACAGAAGCAATTTTTCCTTCTACAGGTGAAAAAGCTAAACTATAAACAGCGTTCTCATGGTCATTAAATGTAGCTGAAAGTTCTGGTGAGCCATTTAGCCTACCTCCAGAAACTATTGGAGGAATACGCCATACTTTTACAGTTTTATCTCCGCTGGCACTTGCCAACAGCGTACCATCGCCAGAAAAGCTTAAATCTGTAATTACATTACTATGCCCTAATAATACAGCTACTTGCTTGCCAGTATTCAAATGAATCAAGCGTATTTCATCATCAGGAAGATAACCACCAACTGCCAATAACTGCCCATCTGGAGAAATTGCACCTGCTGTTAATTTCCCCATTGCCCCTTTTCCAATTTGCCCACGAATGGTCTTTCTCAAAGTGCCATTAGTGCTATTCCATACTCGAATGGTCTTATCATCAGAAACAGAAATCAGGGTTTTCCCATCTGCTGTAAACATGAGGTCATTAATGCGTGCAGCATGCCCTTTGGTGTCAATTACCAATATAGGTGTATCCTGGCTATTCACATTGAATGAAAGCAGCATTATTGTCAGCGACAAGATAACTTTCAGTTTTTCCATATAGCTAAAGGTAATTTTTTTCAAAGTAAGATTTTTATTGAAAAAGTTGTATATGCTTTAAAAATGCAAATTTGAATTGAGAATGTGCTTTATTTAAAAGGAAATTAAAGAAATAAAATAAGTGAGTTATGGTCTAATCATTCTCTTCAAATCCACTATTGATACGCATATGATTCAAAATGGTTTTTTTATTTTCTTAACTACATCACAATTATCTTATACGAAAAAAAGACATAGGCATAAGTAATGTTTTGCCATTAAAAGTAAATTTTATTTGGGTTCTAGAAATATTTCTGCAATCATACAGCGAGCTCCTCCTCCACTGAGGCGCTCAATAGTGCCCAAAGGCGAGTGGACTATTTTAGAGTATTTTTCAATGGTTTCTATTTGTTCTGGCATAAAAGACAACCAAGCTTTTTCAGACATTACTAAAATACTTTCTCCCTTATCGTTACCCAACTCTAGTACATTACCACAAAACTGAAACATTTGTGATCTAGAAATAGGGATAATTTCCTTTCCTGCTTTTTCTAGGTAATGCAAAATCAGGTCTTTTTCTTGCTCTAGTCTAATAGAGTCTAAGCAAACAATGGCATATTTAGATGAAATAGAGAACATGACATTGGTGTGGTAAATAGGATGTCCTTGATCATCGGTTGACTCGAACCGAATAAGGTGATAACCCATTTTTTTACAAAAATCTTCCAAAACTAGCACATGGGTTCTATCAGATAAACAGGCAAAACAATTATGCGTGGCTTTGTCCCAGACCATGCTTCCTGTACCTTCTAAGAACTTCGCTTCTTCTTCATAGTGGGTTAAATCTACTTCATTTTCAATTTTATAAGACTGCCCAATTAAATCTATAATACCCCTTCTTCTTTCCCAACGCCTATTTTCAGAATACATAGGATATAAAACCAAGGTGCCATTATTATGAAAAGAAACCCAGTTATTAGGAAATATTGCATCTGGTTTTGTTGGTTCAGGTGTATCATAAATTATGTTTACTGTTACCCCATTTTCTTGTAGTTTATTAACCAAGCCATTAAACTCTTGCAAAGCCATCTCCTTAATTGTGCTTGGGTCTCCAATGGATTCATTCACCTGAAATAAATTCGTACTAGCTGTTTGTTCATTATGCCCAAAATTGGCAGGGCTAACCATCATAATGTGTGAAGTAAAAAGTTTTGTCATATATGTGTATGCTATGGTTATTGATTTTCAGCAAACGTATCGAAATTTTAGGAACAAAAAAATGGGCCGAAAGAAAATGTAGCAAACAACGTTTTTAAATAAATTAAAAGCTGATTTTTTAATTCAATCTTTACTACTACAGCTAGGAAAAGTAACTAATAGACTTTCTTCAATATTTAATTTAGAAAGAGGAAGGGGTGTAATCAGAGCGTATAATTATTTTTTGGGGTTATTACATTATATCTAAAAAACATACCCCTCATGTATAAACTTTATAAAAAAAGCAGTATTTATTGATTTTTTACTGATCAATATTTAAATTAAGTATATATTTTTTATTTCACATTAATAGTATTTTATGCAGAAATTGAATGATAACTGGCTTACTGATGGACTTATAGACTTCGAATACAAGAAATATATTTTACTAGCTTTCCTGCAAAACATAAAAAAAGAATTTGTTCAACATAAAATCTATCCATCTTTAAGTGAATTAGTCTTTCACTATAAAAACCTGCTTACCATTAAAGAAAATAAAGAATTGATGTATAAAAACTTTCCAGAAAGGATCAGTAAAGCAGATTTTGAAAAACTAAAGATTTCCTACAAAAAAATAGTTGAAGATGATGATGTGATGAAAGAGTTGGAAGACATTGTGTTTTTTGCCATACCAAAAGTTAAAAAACTACTTGGCGATGGAAAAGAAATTTACGAAATGGTTGAAGAGAAAATTGAAATACTACAAGTAGGCATTTCGCCCCTATACCCTGATGAGGGATATCTATTTATAAACGAATATAATGACAAGGAAACAAAAATATTCAGCTACAATGTAACTGTATTTGAAAGTGCCGACGAGAAATTTAGAGGGATAAATACAAAATTTCTGCAAGGTATAAAAAAGGGTATTGGAGAGACTTACGAAAGCTTAAAGCTTTCTTTAATAAAAAGGTACAAATATTTACCAAACCCAGCTACATTTCTAATTAATATCAACATAGCATGCCCTTTCAATGAAACTGCATTCCCGATAGCAAAACGGGCATTTGTAAAACATATACACCAATCGGCAGCTTAGAGATTTTAAAATAGCTTTTTGCGCTGAATAAATTTCTTATTAGTATTGCATAAAGTTCGGGGTGTAGCTCAGCCCGGTTAGAGTACACGTCTGGGGGGCGTGTGGTCGGAGGTTCGAATCCTCTCACCCCGACTACAAAAGCTAAAGCTGCTAATACTAGCAGCTTTTGTTATTTTTCACAGATCCAATCGAGCACTTGATTGGTTCGCGCTGCAGAAACTCCAGTACTATCGCACTTCCCTCTTCCAAATACTTCGTCTACCATTGTTTGAATCAATGGCTGTTGAATATGTTCTGGCATGTCAAAATCAAACATTTGAGACTTGGCTGAAAGCTCGGTTGAATCAACATCTAAGTAAACTTTACTATTGGCAAAAGTGGCAAAAGATATTTTTCCTTTAGCACCTACAATTGTAATTAAATCTTGTTCTGCACTTTTAGCTGTAGTAAAACACCAACTCCCACTTCCTAAAACACCTGTTTCATGCATCCAACTGGCAGTTACCAAATCATCTGCCGAATAAAGTCCTGCTTGATTTGTAGCAATTCCTTTTGCTGTTGTAATAGGGCCCAAAATAAAATCTAGTACATCTAATTGATGAGAGGCTAAATCATGAAAATATCCTCCACCAGCTACCTCAGGTTGTACCCGCCAATTGTCTTTATCTTGTTGTAAATCCGCTTCTTTTAATGGATGGTACAAGGTAATATTCACAGTTCTCACAGCCCCAATTATACCACTATCAAGTAAATCCTTTACTTTTAAAAAATTAGGAAGCGCCCTTCTATAATAGGCTATATACAAAGGCAGGTTAGCTTTTTCAAAGGCATTTACCATCTGAATACATTCATCATACGTTGCTGCCATAGGTTTTTCAACATAGGTTATTTTACCAACCTCTGCGGCCTTAATCGCAAAATCGGCATGAGAAGAAGGTGGCGTTGCAATATAAATGGCATTAATTTCAGGATCTTCTAAAATAGCAGATGCATCTGTTGTATAATGTGGTATTTGGTGCCGCTTTGCATAGTCTGCTACTTTGGCTTCATTACGGCGCATCACAGTTTTAATCGTAGAATTTGCCACTTTTTTTAATGCTGGAGCACTCTTCTTTTCACATACATCACCTACTCCAATAATGCCCCAAATCAATTTTTCTATTTTTTCCATATATTCACACTTGTTATTTTTTCTTAAAAGGAAATTTACCTTGCTTAATCTTGTTAGCTAAAATAAATCATAAAATAGGCTATATGCTCAAAATACATCAGCTTAAGCTATCTCTGGTTATCCTAACCCTACTCTTATCAGTTAATGCTTGTAAAGTTTATGAAGACCCAGAGTTTAGGTCAATCGAAAATCTTACTATCAAAAAATTCAGCAAAAAAGAAGTAATCATTACAGCTGATGCCATTTTGTACAATCCGAACAGAGTTTCTATCACATTGAATGAAATTGACTTAAATATAAGTGTGAATAACATAGAAGTCAATCATTTTAAGCAAACTAGTAGTTCTAAAATAAATGGAAGAAAAGAATTTAAACTTCCAGTTGAAATCAGTTTCCCTACTCAAAAAATATTCGACAACCTACTCTCTACTATCGCAATTTTACAGAATAAGAAAGAACTTGAAGTGAAATATGAAGGGCAGGTCAGGTTTAAAGCTGTTGGCATCAATTTTAAAGTACCTGTAGACTATGAGGGCAAAATAGGTTTTAAGTAGTTTTTTTAGCAACTAGAAAGTAATTGTTAATTGTTAATTGTTAATTGTTAATTGTTAATTGTTAATTGTTAATTGTTAATTGTTAATTGTTAATTGTTAATTGTTAATTGTTAATTGTTAATTGTTAATTGTTAATTAAATAATTTATTTATAGCACTATCACCTTCTTAGAGAAGAATTTATATTTCTTTCCTTAGAGATACTCTTGCAATTTCTGATAAAGAATTTTTTTATCTAATGGCTTAGTAATATAGCCGTTCATACCAGAGGCATAACATTTTTCAGATTCATCTTGAAGGGCAGCTGCAGTCATTGCTATAATAGGCACTGTATTTTTACCATTATTTAGTCCTTCTCTAATAGTTTTAGTAGCGCCATAACCATCAAGCCCTGGCATGTGAAGATCCATTAGTACTAAATCATACTCGTCTTCTTTAATTTTTTCAACGGCTATTTCTCCATTAGATGCCAAATCAACATCAATATTCCATTGCCCTAAAAAGTTTTTCACAACTTCTTGGTTTGTCTCATTATCTTCAGCTACCAATATTTTCTTTTTGCTTTCAAAAGGAGGCAATACTACTTTTTGCTTTTTATTAATAATTTCAGGAATTGCGAGTTCTTCTTGAGTAACTTTACTGTAGGTAATATTGAAATAAAATTTACTGCCCTTTCCTATTTTACTCTCTAAAAACAATTTCCCACCTTGCATCTCAACTAAAGATTTACAGATACTCAATCCTAAACCTGTACCTCCAAATTGCTTAGTAGTATCGCTCTTTTCTTGTGTAAATGTTTGAAAAACTTTGTCGAGGTTTTCAGGAGCAATACCAATTCCAGTATCTTTTACATAAAACTGTATAGTGACTGTATTTTCAGTTTCTTCGAGTAATTTATTTCCTATAGCAATAAACCCTTTTTGTGTGAATTTAATGGCATTTCCAAACAAATTCATGAGTACTTGTTTCAACCTAGTTTCATCACCTTTTACAAACTCTGGTATTTGCTCATCTTCATCTATAGTTACCAATAATCGTTTTTCCTGATACTTAGAGCGATTACTATCAATAACTTCTGAAAGCACATCTTTTAATGAAAAAGGTTGGGAAATCAATGATATTTTTCCAGACTCTATTTTAGAAATATCTAAAATATCGTTGATTATATCCATGAGATGGCTCGAAGATATTTTTAAGGAGTTTACCCATTTCTGCTGTAGTTCATTTAAATCAGTATCTTCAAGGATCTGAGCAGCCCCAGTAACACCATTCATTGGTGTTCTGATTTCGTGGCTCATGTTTGCCAAGAAATCTTGTTTTACCCTTGCCAACTCTTCTGCTTTTTCTTTGGCGGCAATCAGCTCTTTTTCTCTTTTTTGTATTACATCTAACATCTCATTTACCGCTTGTTCGAGCTGTCCTATTTCCGCTTCTTGCTTACTTTTTATACGATGATCGTAATTATTATTTTCAGAAATTTTCTTGGTAAACCTAGAAAGTTCGATAATAGGACCCGAAATGCTTTTCTGTAACCTCAGTACCACAAAAAAAGCAATAGAAAATATGAGGAGGAAAATAAAAATTACCTTCAAAAAATTCTCAATATACCTACTTAATGAACTTGTTAAGTCTTCTTTTAATACCACTGTAGCTACTCTTTCACCGCTTTTATCAAATACCTCTTCCTTAACATCTAAGGTTTTTTTACCAAAATAAATTTGAAGATAAATGGCTATATCAGCAAAAAATCCACCATATTTTGGCATCTCTATTTGAGTATATATGGGTTTGAATTCGCTTTGCGCTAATACTTTCGCAGGATTATTACTAAATTTATCTGCACCAGCATTGAGCAAAATATCTACGTTAACGTCGTAATATGCATCTTTTTCTACATCTGAACTATCTGGATCTAGCGATGTAAGCAATTCCATTGAAGGAGGCTCATTTTCTACTAATGAATCCTGTAAGCTACGATCATAAAAAGCAAAAATTGAATCGTACTTATTGAAAATGCATGCATACTGAATGGTTGGCTTTAAGGTAAGTACTTTATATAAATCTTGTTGTGTAGAACTCTGCGCTTCATCCATTAGATCTATAAAGTCTGTAAATACTGCATTATTTCTACCTATAAGACGAGCCAAGCTTTGTAGTTCTTTCCGCTTATTCGAGTTATAATCGTAAAAATCATAAGTGAGGAAAAGCATGAACGAAAGGATGAAACATGCAGCACTAAAACCGATAATCATGACTATCAGTTTTTGCTTTATTGAAAGCTTTCTCAGTTTACTGCCTATTCTGCCCATTTCTTATGAACTCTTCTGCCAATTGTAATAACTTGGTATCTATCACTAATCCAGCTTTTTGTGCCGCTTCAAGGTTAATGATAAACGAAGGTTTTTTATCCCTATAAGATATATTGATAATGCCACCTAGTTGACAAAAATCTTCAATATCGTCTCCAATAGTTAAGATAAACCTTGATTTGTATTCTTTTAAAATCTCTTCAATAAGCGATTCTTCTGATCGACAAAAAAATACAATATGTGATCCTTTAATATCTTCTATGCTTCGCCCATACCTTATTTCTACAGATCTATTATTGGCTTTACGCCCCTTTACTATGCGTTCAAGGTCTTCGCCAAATGGATTATCTCCTAAAACTGCAATAATTAAATTTTTGTTGCCAAAAATTTGTGGTGGCCAATTAACATACTTAGCGAAGTTATATACCATCGCCCCTTTAATTTGGTATTGCGTGTATTGCGCTTTTACATTAGATGATAAGAAACAAATAGCCAAGAGAAATATCGAAATAAATACATATAAATTTATTCGAATGCTTTTGGTCAATTGCTTAGCTAATTTTTTTGCTCTTAAACTACTTAGGTAAATCATGTAAATAGCTCTTGAAAATTGGATTCACGTGCTCTAACACTCGTTTCCCAATTAATAGTAATTTTAAAGTAGTATCTTCTTATTAAACCCAAGTAATAACCTACTTATAATACCAATTAAAAAGGAGGTCCTATCATTCTCTATTGGCTAGTTTTCTATCTAGTCTAAAAAATTTTCCCAATGTTCAATTATTATATATCATCCAATTGGGAAACAAATTGAGATCTTATCTCCCACTAATTTAGTAATCTTTTTTAAGGAAGATCATTGAAGAAAGTTTACTTGAAAAGTTTAAATAAAAATTGAAATTTAAAAAATCTTAAAAAATATAAAAGGTAAATATAGTTTTTTTTAGAAAGTAATAGAACATAATATTTCTATTTTATATGTTAAAATTCGATATATCTTTGAAAAAATTTCCATATTACCTCTGAATTTGAAATCTTATTTTTCCTGAATCGACTTGAACAAAATTACTTTCAATAAAGCCACTCATTTTTTCCGAATCTTCTAATCCGAATCTTGTAAATATTTTTTTCAATTCTTCTACCCTTTCTTGTGCATCAATATCAGCAGGATTACCAAAATATACAAATTCTAGGCTTGCATCATTTTCTTCTAACACCCAGTCAGCTATTGCTTGTAAAGACTTTTTGCTGTCATCTACTATTTTATTCCTTTTATCGAAAACTTCACTAATATCAACTTCTAATACGGCAGAATCTGGCTTCACACTTTTTCCATCTTTATGTCGCATTACCTCTGTAAGTCCAATGAGATAAGAAATATCCGATTTTTCAAAAGCAAGGCCCATCTGGTTCATCAAGCCCTCTAGCTCTGGATCTGTCTCAAAAGCTTGAATATTATGTACATATTCTATTCTATCTTCAATAGAGGCAATCTCTTGGAATACCTCTTTTTTACCTAAAAGTGTAACCTTATCCATAATGAGCACCAATGCATCCATTCTTACATCTTCTAACCTTTTTTTCATATCAATATCATCTGATGCCGTGGTCACAAAATCTGATTTTGATGCTTTTATATGTGTAGCTATCGTTTTACCAAATGCCATACTATTCTCAAGCTCTATATCGGCATTAAACTCATATTGGTAAGTATCTTTAGGAACAGAAAATTGAAAATCATAGAGTGTATCGCAAACTGGAGCGAATATATTTTCTTGTACTTCTACAGAATCGTAACAATAAATTAAGTTCATGGCATATGAGTTATGCCCACGTAAAACCATGAAATACTTTTCATTAAGTGCAGGTGGCTCAAAAATAAAAGGTTGGTTAAATGCATCACCATCTTTTTTTACTTGCATGTAAAAAGGTACTGGGTTACCGTCTTTTTTGATATTGATTACACCAGATACTATGCAAAGCGGCATTTTATCTTTAAAACGGGTTACTTCATAAATGTCGTAATTACCTCGAGAAAACACATTTTGACTACTATTTGCTTCAGTAGCAAATTCTCCTGCCTCTTTTTTTACGGCATCTATATTCATAAAAATCTCCCTATCAGAAGAAAGCATTTCTTTTACGCCATCTGCCGATTTTGTATAACAGATATCGTTGTAAGTACTATTTACTGGATAACCCAAATTCTGTGGATTTTGCCATGCCGTGCCTGACTTCCTCGATACAAAAACATCGTAATAGCCAATAGTTTCATGATTATCAGAACTAAAGTACAACTCTTCCATATTGGCAGAAATATAAGGTGTAATTTCGTTCCCAGCAGTATTAATTGGAGCTCCTAAATTTTCTGGATCACTCCAACTATTTTCACTTTTTCTATTGGTTACATAAATATCATAACCTCCCAAACCACCGGGCCTGTTACTAGAAAAATATATTCTATTAGAATTAGCAGCCAATGCACCACCTTTTATATTACTTCCTTGTAAATTGATATTTTGAGGCAATCTGATGGGCGTTTGCCATTTGCTATTCTTCTTATTGATTATATACAGCTGAGCAACATCTTCACTGTTACCCATGAGCATTAAGAGGGTTTCGCCATCGCTTGAGAATGAAATAGGGGCAATAAAAGACATCCCAAAGTTGAAATTGTCACCTTGAACATTCCAATTTCCATTTTTCTTTTTTAATCCATAAAACATATGATGATCTACTGGAGCATTTTCCTCTTCGAGAAATGCTTCACCATAGCCAAAGTTAATCACAGTTTTATCTGTCCTTCTGTTGGAAGCATACATTAACTGCTCGCTTTTACTAGGTATAACAGGATAATAATCATTATATGAAGTATTTAGAGGAAAACTCACAGGATGTACAACAGTATTTTTCAATCTGTTATTTTCAATGATATCTACCGCATTTCTGCAAATATCTTCCATAAGAACTGCATGATCATACCTCGCCTTATTATCATTTCCATAAAAATTTTGATGGAATACTTTGTATTCGCTAAAATGATTCATAGCTGATACAAAATCGTATTCTCGATGTTTGCTAACACCCATGTAATAATAAACTTCACCTGGTATTCGGGTATCTCCTCGGTTTTCTTTGGCATCATAAGCATAATTAAAAGCAGACAATGCCGAAGATTTTGAAGCATCGGAATAGAGGTAACACAGCCCTAATAAATATTGAAGATAGGCATCTGTCTGGTAATTGTTATCACTCTGTATTCTTTTGTATGCTTTGGCAAAATCTTGCTGGTTAATTAATGAAGCTGCTTCTTCGGAGGTCTGGGCATCTACTGTTGTACAGCAAATGAGCAAGCAACTCATCATAAAAAAACACCTTAGCATGTTCATGAAACTGGTCTTCAGCTGAAAAAATAACATCTAAATTAAAAGATTTCCTCAAAAAACTAGGCTAATGAAAAACCTTAAAATCAATATAATTTATGTACACAATAAAAGTAAATCTTAAGTCCTCAACATCGATAGTATTAAAATCATTATCAAAATAGGACAATATTCCTTTTTAATTGCTTAATATCATTAACTCATTTCTAAGAGAAAAGATATTTTGGTAGATCTCATTATTAAAAATAATTAAAATTCTTGAAGCAGCCTACTTACTTTATCTAAACCTGCTTTAGCGGCAATTTCATAAATCGTCCTATTCATATTGTCAACAACCATCGGGTCAGCTCCCGCTTTTAATAAACTTGCAATAACTTTTAATTGCTGCCTATTATTTCTTTCACTAGTCTGCATTAATCCATTTACTGCCCAATGTAAAGGCGTTGCGCCAAACTCACTATCTACGTCATTCAGTGGAGCCTCATCATTGATTAGGTTTTCAGTTACTAACAAACTACCCGTCCATGCCGCCCAATGTAATATAGTACCCCCATGTGTTCCTTTATGGTTTTTATCTATTCCTTCTTGTGCTAAAAGAAATAAAGCAATTTGGTCACAATATAGACTTACTGCAGCTATGAGAGGCGTATCTTTTAATGGAATTACTTTCCCATTTACATCAGCTCCCGCCTCAATAAAAGACTTCACAATTTGTAAGGCAATAATCTCTACAATTTTATATTCAAATACACAGTCGCAAGCGTAATGCAATGGATGAACGGAATGCTCATTATTTATTCCAAATTCTACATACTTATCTTTTAAATCAGGATTCTCTTTTAATAAATCGGCAATAGCTCCATAATCTCCTGTTTCTATAAGATTGACCATATCATTATGTTGCATAAGGGCTAAGTTTTAATGGTTTCGATGATTGATATTTTGTTCAAATTAATGAATCTTATTAATTATGCATATCAATTTTTTATTCTACCCTACTTACATTCTCAATCGCAATGAAGCAACATTTTTTAAAGTATAACCTCTATTACATCATCTGGTGTTGTATTTTTTTTATGCAAAGCAGTGAATTATTCTCCCAAGAATTACAAAGGGAATTAAGAGGTGTTTGGGTTGCCACTGTGTTGAATATTGATTGGCCTTCTAAGGCTTCGCTTAAAGCCAAAATGCAGAAAGCTGAAATTGACAAACAATTAGATTACTTTGAAAGTATCGGGTTAAATGCTGTTTTTTTTCAGATCAGGCCTAACTCTAATCGTTTATATAAAGGAAGCACAGAACCTTGGGCAGAATGGGTAAGTGGAAAACAAGGCAAAGGGCCAGGCTATGACCCACTTAAATATATTATAAAGGGTTGCCACCAGAGAGGACTTGAACTGCATGCTTGGATTAACCCCTACCGCGTTTTATTGGATAGCAGCAAAACTCCAAAAACAAAAAAAAATATTGCCAAAAAATATCCTGATTGGATTATAAATTATGGTAAAGGAAGCATGCTAAATCCAGGCATACCTTCTGTGAGAACCTATATTTACGAAATTTTAAAACAACTCATTTCCCGTTATGATATAGACGGCATTCATTATGATGATTATTTTTATCCTTACCCTTACAAAGGGCTCCCCTTTCCAGATGAAAAAGATTTTCAGCAATATGGAGAAGGATTTAATGACAAAGCCAGTTGGCGCAGACATAATGTAGATGCATTGATACATGCAACCAATAATGCTATTATTGAAACCAGGCCAAGTGTGAAATTTGGTGTTAGCCCTTTTGGTGTATGGAGAAATATTGAATCAGATTCCTTGGGTTCTGATACACGAGCCGGCGCACCAACTTATGATTCTTTATATGCCGATACTCGTAAATGGCTGCAAAATGGTTGGGTAGACTACATTGCCCCTCAATTGTACTGGTCTATTGGCTTTCCACCAGCAGCTTACGATGTTTTGGCTAAATGGTGGGCAAAAAATTCATATAATAGACATATATTTATTGGGCAAGGGCCGTATAAAATCAATAACAATTATGATTCTGCTTGGTATAATCCTAGTGAAATTCCTAACCAGATAAGATTAAATAGACAGCTTGCTCCGGTAATTAAAGGGAGTATTTATTTCAGTGCACAACAGCTCATCAAAAATCCTAATAATATTTCGGATAGTCTAAAAACCGATTTTTATGCTGAAAAAGCCCTACCTCCTATAATGCCTTGGAAACCGCAACAACCTGCTTTGCAACCCAATAAAATTAAAATTACTGCACAAGGCAATGCGCTAATAATAAAATGGGAAAAACCTAATGCTAAATTAGGTTATGTCGCTCCTACTTTTTACGCTATTTGCGAGAAAAAAAGTAGCAGCTATTCCATTATTAAGGTAGTTGACTCTCGAAAAAGAAAAGTTATTTTATCTAAAGAGATACAAAAAGATAATATTAAAGTGATTGGATTAAACAATCACTTTAATTAAAATCTATATTAAACCTTTTACTACTACAGATAGCATTAAAATACTCTACAATCATTAAGGGTTGTAATTTATCTCTCAAATCTATATTCCTTTCTGTTATAAAAGTATCTAATTCTCCGTCTGTACTCTTTTTTATTATTGGTAGAATAGAGGAATTAAATTTACTAAGTGGGATTAGCTCTCCACTAAAAAAAACATAATACTCAAATGTTTTATCGTACTCTTTTACCCTTTTACTAAAAGAAAATTGTCTTAGCTTTTTGTAGTCTGAATTTTTTATTGATTTTCTAAGAATATCCATTTCACCTACCTTCAATAATTCAAATAGATAGTAACGTGCATTTGTGTTTTTCTTAGGGGGGTGAGATAAAGCAACAAAAGTTCTAGGTTGGCTTATTAAATCATCATAAAAATAGAGAGATACGATGTTAAATGGGGAGTAAGTTTCAATAGTACCGTTTTCATTGTAGAATCTTACTAAATCTGTTTCAAAATCTACATTTAAACTCCCCACTTTAGATACTCCATTCTTAAGTTCTATTTCTCCTTTATAAGTTTGTGGATTTGAATCTGAAGCAAAAACTGATAGTGAAAAAATAAAAAAAATAATTGATAGGTTAAGGACACGAAACATAATATATTACTGCATTTAGTTATTGGTTAAAAAAGCCTTTTCACCTAAAAAAATCTTCAATGAACTGATGCTAAAAATTTGAATATCAGCTATTTAAATTCAACATGTGGTGACTTTTGTAGAGCTTTAATGCATAAAATATATTTAGGTAAAGGGAAGAGGTTTGATTAAAAAATTTTGTTTACTCTACATTAAACGATTGTGCTAAGTCTAAATTGCTATAAGATTCGTCAACTAATGAATTATAATAGTCGATCACTAAAATGGCATGGATACCACTAGCTACATTAAGTGAATTATCTGATATAAATTCTTCAATTTTATTAGGAAATCCAGCCGAAAGTTTTGGGTAGAGCTTTTTAGTAAAGTCTTTTAATGGGACGAAACTGCCGTCATTAAAAAAATAATAATCGAAAGAAGCATGATAACGCGTAAAATTATCATTATCATGTTGTTGTATAAATTCAAGATTAATATTCTTCTTTTCTTTTCTAAAAACAGATATTTCTCCATCCATAATTAGCTCAAAAAACATCTTATTAGAGTAATTTTTTCCGGTAAAGAAAGGAAGGGATATATAACGTCTAGGTACTTGCATTACCTCGTCGAAATATTCAAAGTACTGCGTTTGTTTTGCTGAAAAAGCTTTGGTGGTTCCATCTTCATCTTTAAGCATGATTACACCATGCTTATAGTTATAACTTACCTCTCCAGCAACTTCGCTTTCATTTTCAAGAAGTATTTTACCCGAATACCATTTAGTTTTATCTTTTGCATCAATTGAAAGAAAACTCAAAGAAAAGATGATAAGACTCAATAAAACTTTCATAGGATTCTAAGATTTTTTATGATAGTATTTATCTATCTACTCAGAATCTGTAAATGCATGTTAATTAAAAAAAATAGGGCATGTAATATCTTTTATCTTAACCAAAATACTTAGCGATTAATCTTAAAAGTCTAAGCATATCTTTGTTATAATAATACCTTATTGATAAGATTTTTGCGGATGTATTTTATTGATAAATAGTATAATTTCTAGAAAAAAATATACAATAATCAGATATGAACAAGTATCAAGATAATACTCATCTTATTTATTAATGAAATTGCACGTTAAAAGTGAGGTGTAATAATTTAGCTTTTTATATAACTCCTTTTTTCAAAAATTGAATGGATTAAAATGGTGAAGCTTTCTAAAAGTATTATCGTAGCATTCAAAACTAAAGCTAAATAATCAAAGAAAAAAGTTGATTCATGTTAGAATTATTTATCGACAAAACTCATCTTACTTCTCTTAGAATTTGATTTCATTCATTACGATTATGGAAATTATCAACCAAATTATCCTAACAAGAAAAAAATGCACACATGTAAGCTTTTTTTAATATGATAATCTTTAATATTAACTGATAAAATAAAATATTTATTTAATTGTAAATTTTAAAATTATAAATTTAGTATGATTAATTATACAACATTTTATTCTTTTCATAAAATTTACTTTTAGTGTAATATATCTAAAGAATAGTTAATTATTGACTACCCTTTTAGCTGTTTTACGTATAAAGCTGTAGAACCATTTACTACCAGCATGAAAAATCAGCTATCGACAAGGTTAATTCCAATTATGGTGTTCATAATAGTTTCGCTTAGCGAAGTATCATTAGCACAGTATGATGTAAGCACTAATAACTATTACCAGGCCTCTCATTATATTTCATTACATTTTAATTCGAAAGAAGATATTGATACAAGACTCAATGAGTTTTATCAGCATAGATATTATGAACCTGCTTGGTTAAAAGCAAATGGCCGTTTAAATGACAATGCGCATGCATTGGTCAATTATGTAAATCAACATGAGTATGCCAGTCTACTTGTAAAACCATATTTGAATGAACTGATTGATAATTACCTAAATGAAGTTGAAGGTCAGCACCCTTCACTTTATAAAACCCTAGGTAAGCTAGACATCTCACTCTCAGAATTATTTTTAGAAGTAGCAGAAGTAAACCTTAATGGTTTAATTACTCCTTCCGATTTAGAAAAAGACACTTGGTTCATTCCTACAAGAAACAGTAATCTACTTGCATTCATGGAAAAAGCTGCATTTACTGGTAAAATAAGTCAGCAGCTTGATGCTTTATTGCCAAAAAACGCCAAGTATACTCAGTTAAAAAATCACCTAGAAAGGTATAAATTCATCAAACAGCAAGGTGGCTGGCCAAGTATTCCAGATATAATGACTGAAATAAAACCTGGAGATACAAGTGAAGTGGTAAAAGTATTGAAAGAGAGATTGATCATTACTGGTGATTTAGATGCCATTAATTATTATGGTGATGTATATAATTCAGAACTTGAAAATGGCGTAAAGCATTTTCAATACAGGCATGGCTTAGAACAAGATGGTGTAGTAGGTAAAAATACGCTTTACAATCTTAATATTTCTGTTGATGAGCGAATCAGGCAAATTTGGATCAACCTAGAAAAAACTAAGTGGATTCCAGAAAACAATGATGCGCAACATATTTGGGTAAATATTCCTTCTTATCAATTAAAATACTTTAAAAACGGGCAACTTATAGAAAGGCAAAGAGTAGTTGTTGGGGCAAAGAAATCTCCTACGCCTATCTTTAGTAGCTATATTTCTAATGTTGTAATTAATCCTTACTGGAATGTACCAATAAGTATTGCCAAAGATGAAATAGCTCCTAAACTAAGTGAAAATAGTCAGTATTTGTTAGAGAAAAACTACGAAGTACTTAACGGATGGCAAACTCAACAAGTAATTGACTCTGCCGGAAATCTAGATTGGAAAAGTCCATCTGTTCATAGGAATTTCCGAATTAGGCAAAAACCAGGTCCAGGAAATGCATTAGGTATTGTTAAATTTAATATACCAAATGCTTGGAGTATCTATTTACATGACACGCCTTCAAAAAGTACATTTCTTAGGGAAAAGAGGGCATATAGTCATGGTTGTATTCGACTACACCAACCTGTAAGGTTAGCCCAAAAGGTTTTAGGTGTTTTGCCAAATACGGATGAAGAAGAAAAACTTAATGAAAAGTTTGCTAACCAAAAAACTAATACTGTTTTCTTAAATGACAATGTGGCTGTAAGAATTATCTATTTAACCGCTGAAGTTGATGAGAACAATAAACTAATGCTTTTCGAAGATGTATATCGCTTAGATATAGCATTAGACAAAAAATTACAATCCATATTAATTTAGAGGTGAAATATTATTGTTTATCTGAGCAGGACTACCAATTGGTAGTCCTGTCGTTTTATTGCTGTTTTTTTATTGCTCCAAAATTCTGTACCCAATGCTCTTTATTATTATAATTACCTCCATAATAGCAAGCAATATGCGTCCAATTTGGGTTTAATATATTTTTTCTGTTTCCGTAGCCTTTAACACCTGCGTCAATCAGCAATGAAATAACAATTTCTCTTGTACTAGCGCCAGATTGCTTACTCGCTAAATTTTCCTTTCCACTTTTCACATCATTTGCAAACGCTTGAATACGATCTAAAGGCCATGAACCGTCAGAACCTCTATGAGAAGCAATCCAATTATTATTGTTCAAATCTTTTCCATGTTTTTTTGCAGCATTGAAAATACCTTCATGTGGTTTTAATACATCCATTGAGGGTATGCGTCGTAATTTATACACTAATGTGTTTATTGCTTTGAGTTCTTCTTCATATTTATTGTACCAAATGGTATCTATATCTACAACTTTATTTCCATCAGCATCATTTCTATAAATCTTTCTTAATGTAAAAGAAGTAGGTTCCTTGCCATATAATTTATATTGTTCTCTCGCTTGTTGTAGATAAGGCACCAATAATTGGATGTATTCTCTAGGGTAAGCCCTTACATAATTTATTTCTGAAATCATTTCTATTTCTGATTGTCGCAAGAACTGCACATCTGATGCTGTGTTAATTTTATCGATATCAACTTGGGAAAATACAGCGAAACTTTGAAGAAGGGCAATGGCGCATAGGATTGTAAAACGCATAAGCAGGTTTGTTTTTGTTTGTTAAAGCTTATCTACATAATGAAGAAAAAACAAGAATTATTGCCAGCTTGTAATATTTAACCTAGCCTTCATCTAAATCTGTTGATTATTAAAATTTAGTTCATTGCTTCTTTAAGTAATCATTGTAATATTATAAAATCATTTTAATCATCTAAAAATATAGAGCAGCGTCACAGCCATTCGATTTTAATTATTTAATAGTACCAATCGCAGCATGGATAAATTTAATCTCGATTATTAAAAAATCAGATTTTCAAGATATTAAAGAGTTTGAAGATAAGAGTAAATGAAAAAGAAATCTCTTTATTGCTAAAGGGCTTTAGCTATCAATAAATCATTATTCTTCAAAAAGATAAATACTACTGAACTATGCATAACTTCATTAAACACATTCTTTTCCTTTGCTTTATCCTTATATGTTGTCGATGTACCAATGAAAGAAAGCCTGAAAATACTAAAAGTCAATGGATTGCAGAAGCACCCGCAGGAGATGAATATTGTGCCATTGATACCGAAGGGAAAACAATCATCCCTAATGGAAGAATTATTCTACCCTATGGCAGAACGTTTAGAATTGCCCCACACCCTTACGGACTTACTTTAAGCAAAGATGGCAGTTTGGCAATTACAGCAAATTCAGGCACTGGTCCATTCTCAATCACACTTTTGAAAAATCCTTTCACAGAAGATATCCAAATTCAACAAATTCCAGAGGGTGCACAAACAGATAATGATTTATTAGCAGCTGTTTTTATGGGTGTAGCCATTTCACCAGATAATAAGACTGTTTATGTAGCTGGTGGTCAAGAAAATAAAGTTTTCATATTTGATATTGAATCAGGAAATTCCAAAGGTGAAATTAATTGTGCTATAAAAACAAGAGAACAAGACTTTTCTGAAGGATACTTAGGAGAAATGGCTTTAAGCAAAGATGGCAAAAGATTGTATGTACTAGATCAAATTGGATTTAGTATGCTGATCATTGATACGGAAAGTCAAAAAATACTTCATCATGTACCTACTGGTAGATATCCCTTCGGTATAACGCTTTCACCCAATGAACAAAAGGCTTATATTGCAAACGTAGGTATGTTTGAATACAGCATAATTAATAATGCCAATGCAGAAAATAGGCAAGAAAAAGCCATTGAGTATCCGGCTTTTGCTTATGATACTGAAAAAGCCAAAGAAGGAATTAAAAATGATTCTATAAACATTCCTGGACTTGGAAATCCGAATGTACCCGAATCGTTTTCTGTATGGGAAGTAGATTTAACTAAAGAGAAACCAACTATTAGTTCAAAAATTAAAACAGGCATATTAGTAGGTGAAGAAATTGAGGGAATTCCCGCAGTAGGCGGCTCAAGTCCAAATTCTTTGGTAGCGACAGAAAAATATGTTTTTGTTAGTAATGGTAACAATGATTGTATCTCTGTAATAGATATTGAAGCAGACTCAGTTTTAAAAGAAATATACCTTACTCCTGATGAAAGACTAGGACATTTGAGGGGAATTATTCCTTTTGGAATAACAATTTCACCAGACCAAAAAACACTCTATGTTGCTGAGTCTGGTCTAAACGCTGTAGCAGTAATTGATGTAAATACACTTGCCGTTAAAGGGCATATTCCTGTAGGCTGGTTTCCATCAAAATTAGCTGTAAGCACCGATGGAAAAAAACTCATAGTTGCCAATGCCAAAGGTTATGGAAGTGGGCCCAATGGAGGGGCAAATTTTGAACTAGGACCAGAAGGGAGCAATATAGGTCGCCTGATGAAAGGATCTGTAACAATACTAGATATACCAAATAACAATGAGTTAGCAGCTCTAAGCGAACAAGTGGTTACGAATAATTTTACATTTAAAGAAGTAAAGTCAACATCTTCCGATAATCCTATTCCTATTTACTCTAAAGCTACCGAATCTCCTATTAAACATATTGTATTTATCTCTAAAGAAAACCGTACTTATGATGAGGTTTTTGGCCAGCTTGAAGGTGGCAAAGGAGAACCTTCATTGGCGAGGTATGGAATAAGTGCTTCATTTACAAACAAAGTGGGCGATAGTACTGTAAAAGATGCCATTGTGATGGTAAACCACTTACAATTAGCAAAACGATTTGCCATCTCAGATAACTTCTATGTAGATGCCGATCATTCAGCCGATGGACATCGCTGGTTGGTAAACACTTATCCAAATGAATGGGTAGAAACCTCAGTATCTGCGGCTTATGGAGGAAAAAGAAGAATGCGTGCAAATTCTTCAGCACCGGGTAATTTAGCGCTGGTAGGTTCTTCTGGCGCCATTTATCCCGAAGATTATAATGAACACGGATCCATTTGGGATCATTTCGAACGAAATAATATAGACTTTTTCAACTTTGGTTTTGGTTTAGAAATGGCAGGTGGTTATTCAGATTCTACTTTAAAATATACTGGCGTACTTTACAACATTAATTATCCACTACCAACCCCTCTTTATAGCAAATCTTCAAAAAAATATGCCACTTACAATATGGCAATACCAGACCAATTTAGGGCAGATATGTTTATTGAAGAATTTGAAGAAAGATGGATGAATGGAAATGGTACCATGCCGCAAGTGCTAACAGTTATACTTCCAAATGATCATGGTGCCGGAGATCGCCCAGCGGCTGGTTACCCATTCAGGGAATCATACATGATGGACAATGATCTAGCATTGGGCAGAATTGTAGAGTATTTATCTCACACACCTTATTGGAAAAATATGGCCATCATTGTTACCGAAGATGATTCACAAGACGGCGTAGATCATATAGATGCGCATAGAAGCCTCCTTATTGCCATCTCTCCTTATGCAAAAAAGAATTACATAAGTCATACACATTTTAGTTTCGGTAGCATTTTTAAAACATTTTGGCATATTCTAGGACTGCCTTATCTCAACCAGTATGATGCAGGTGCAACTAGCATGGCAGATATGTTTAGTTTTGAAAATCCTGATTTTACACCTTATAATGCATATCCTGTAGATATCAGGGCATTTGATCCTCAAAAAGCTTTAGATCCTTTCGATGAAAACTTTGATTGGAAAGCAGTACTTGCTTCTCCAGAAATAGATAACCCAGAAGATTTAATTAAAGCAAGTGAGGAAAGGGATCAACAAACTATACTTGAAAGAGAAAGACAGAGCAATCCTCGTTTACAAGAAAATTAATCTTTTAAACAATCAGCAAAATTCAGCATAAAAAGTAGGATGTAAAGATTCATAAAAAATTAAATCAATTTTTATATTTGGAAGTGATACTGTATCTATAATCGATGAAAAAGCAATTGTTGTTTGTTTTGTTTTTAGGCCAATTCTTCTCTCTTTCTGCGCAAAATACTTCCTGGAAAGGTTATAAAATGGATACTTTTAATATCCTGGGAAAACAGGGAAAGATAGTTTACCCAAAACAAGCAAATGAAGCAAGAAATTGGATATGGCGTGCAAGGTTTTGGGGACATGAACCTCAGGTAGATCTTGCTTTACTCAATAAGGGTTTCCATTTAGTATATATAGATGTATCGAACCTATTTGGAAATAAAGAAGCCGTAAAAATTTGGAATACAACTTACAATTATCTCATTACTAAGCATCATTTAAATAAAAAAGTGGTGCTTGAAGGTTTGAGTAGAGGTGGCTTAATTGTATATAATTGGACAGTACAAAACCTTGATAAAGTAGCCTGCATTTACGCAGATGCCCCAGTATGTGATATTAAAAGTTGGCCCGGTGGTTTGGGCAAAAGTGAAGGAGCTAAAAATGAATGGATAACGTGCTTGAAAGCTTATGATTTAAATGAAAAAAATGTAAAGCAATTTCAAGGGAATCCTATAAATCATGCAAAAAAAATTGCCAATGCAGGAATTCCCATTTTACATGTATGTGGAAAAGAAGACAAGATTGTACCAATGGCCGAAAATACTTTATTGCTAAAAGAGAATTACGAAGCTTCTGGAGGTACGATGGAATTAATCGTAAAAGAAGGGGTTGGACATCATCCGCATAGTTTAGAAAACCCTACCCCAATCGTTAATTTCATTATAACAAATATTTAAGACAAATCTAAGCTGTAACCAAATTTAGATGCCGTTTTTTTTATCATGGGAACTACCAAATCATATTCTTCTTGAGTCATATTCTCTTGCCAACGACCTACTTTCACTTTATGATCTTTTGTTGAGTATGGCCTAGATGTTTCTGCCTCTACAAAATTTGGATTGTTAGTATTCTGCACCCTTAAAGCCCAATTAGTTACCTTGTCATTAACATCTGCTTCTTGAAATTCTATTTCTTTGCAAACCTCTAAACTAAATGCTAATGGGTCTTCCAACATAGTTTCAAATTTTGATATTTTCACATAGTCCTTCACTCTTTCGTAACCAAAAGTATTGATGTAGTTCCAATGATAAGCACATTGCTTAATCAATGGTTCGTCGAGCCATTCTTCCCAGTCATGAGGTTGAGGATGATGCCCCCAGTTTTTAGAAATTCCTACTTTCAGAGAACAGATAGTATCTAATGGATGCCTAACCTGCCAATAAATTTGCCTAGGTTTTTTAAAATATTCTAAAAGTGTATCTAATGGAAAGGAAAGCCCTTTGTCAGGAGGGAATGCCGCTTCTTCACGTGGTACTTTCACAGCAAGAGGCTTACTATAGTCCCAATCTAAAAGTAAATTTAGCGAAGGCTCACTAAAATATTGATAAGGTTCTAAATAGTTAAATAATTCACCAAAAATTGAAGTACCACTTCTTCCGCAACCTAAAATTAAAACATTTTTCATACATCGATTTACACTATTGACTTATTAGTTTTAAGGATGTTGTCAATAATATTGGTCGAAGTAAATATATTAAACTTTTGAAGAAAGTTTGGTAAGCCTTATCGCTTCATGGATATATTCTGGCAATGCATTGAATAACTCAACATTCGCTTCATAAAGCTCAATACATCTCGATTTAAGCCCAAAACTCATGAGAATGTGTTTTCGATCTCTAATGTATGCCCCATTTAAAAATATAAGTCTTACCGAATTTTTAACTACTTTAATTACACAAAAATCTTCATGATTAATGCTAAATATGATATTACCTCTGTTGATAGTCTCATGAATTTCGGCATCGGATTGGAACAGCAGACGCCTTGTTTGCAATACAGGTAAACGGTAGGGATAAGATAGATTTTGGAGAAAAGTATTCACCTCCACATGTTCAGAAAAATGCATATTCATTTAATTTGTTAAACAAAAACAGCAAATTTTATTGTAGTTGAAATGTGGTTATGAATTACTTAAAGGTATATCAGTATTTTAGTAAAATCAATAAAAATCATTCATTAAAATCTTAAATTTGTTAAGCTTGGATAGGTTTTATCTATCATGATATTTCTATTATGACACGCTCATACCTAATAAAAATCCTATAAATGAATATTTTTTCTATGGTAATAGTCATTTTATTTCAATCAGGTTGAAGAATAGATTGCCCTAGAAATAAATCAAAAAAGAAAAGGACCTGCTTTAGTCTCCGAGGTAAAAGATAAGTTTTAAACCTGCAGCAGGTTGGTTAAACCCAGTATCAATAATTCCAGGCCTTATTTTAGCGGTAAGGTCATCATTAATATTAAAACGATTCAAATGGGCATCAACTACCGCATCGGCCAAGGTGAGTCCATACCAAGCAAATGTAAGTATTATATTAAAATCGCGATCTCTTCTAAATCGATCTCTACCTCGCCTTATCTGTTCTTCAGAACCATTCACAACCCTGGGATCTGTTGGATTTGTTGAATCATCGCCATCTACTTTTAAGGCAAGCGCATCTCTATATAAAAGCCACCTTACATGATTAAAATCTATTAATGAAGCAAAAACAACAAAACCACCATAAACTAGCGGAACTTTCCAATACTTCTTATTATAAATCTGTCCAAGCCCTGGAATTGCGGCACTATACAGGGCGGCTCTTGTAGGTGAATTTAATCGCCTTTTTTCTTTCCCTATTATTCCTCTTGCTGTATCAGTAACTACAATTTCTATAGATTCTTCCTCTATTTCACTATTAGGAGATACAATATTTTGTTCAGAATCAATTTTTAATGAGTCGGTTTGGGCTTTTAGATTTGTAAAAAATCCCAATGCAAATATTAACAGCAGTAATAGCTGATAATTCAAAAAAGACAGGCTTCTGGCTGAAATTTTGATCATATAATGATAAACATTTACTACATTCCTAGTATTTCTAAAATACGATTAAGATCATCTACAGAGTGAAAAGGTATCTTAATTTCACCTTTATCTTTCCCTTTTGTATTGATCTGTATTTTAGTACTAAATTGAGAAGAAAGTTTAGATTGCAATTGTTTTACTTCTTGCTCAAATTCTGTGGCTGGTTTTGCAGCTGTAGTTTCTGCTTTGGTATTTTGCGCTTTTATTTTCTTTACATAATCTTCAACTTTTCGTACAGAGAGCTTTTCGCCAATTATTCTTTTTAGTACATGAAGTTGTTGATCAACATTAGCTAAACTAGTTAATGGTTTAGCGTGTCCAGGACTAATTTCCTTATCCCTTAGCGCTGCTTTTACATCATCAGCTAATTTTAATAATGCCAAAGAATTAGTTATGGTTGATCGCTTTTTCCCAACTCGTTTGCCTAAGTCCTCTTGTTTTAATCCGAATTCTGAAATGAGTCGTTGGTAACTATCGGCTACTTCAATCGGATTTAAATTTTCACGTTGAATATTTTCAATCAACGCCATTTCGTGCATTTGTTGATCATTTGCCGTACGCACATAAGCTGGTATTTCAGTAAGACCAGCTTTCTGAGATGCTTTAAACCTTCTTTCGCCTGAAATAATCTGGTATTCTGATTCCGAAAGTTTTCTAACAGTTATAGGTTGGATAATCCCATGGGTTATAATGGATTCCGCTAGCTCTTCTAGTGCCTCTGCATCAAAATCTTGTCTTGGTTGGTAGGGATTGTTCTCAATCTGGTTTACAGGCACTTTAAAAATATCGGCAGGGCTTTTCCTTTGGGGTTCTTCCGTCTTTTTCTTAGGAGAAGCATCGGAAAGCAATGAACCAAGTCCCTTACCTAATGATTGCCTTCTTTTCAAAGTCTTTTTCTCTTCTGCCATGCCTAAAAAATATTTCAGTTAAAAAATTATTTGCCCATGCTATTTTTCTCTAAAATCTCTTGCGCAAGGTTCAAGTAGCTTACTGTCCCTTTACTTTCTGCATCATGAGCGATAACTGGAACTCCAAAACTAGGTGCTTCACTAAGTTTTATATTCCTAGGAATTATCGTTTTAAAGGCCAACTCCTGAAAATGCTTATTCACATCTTCAACAACTAGGTTAGAAAGCCTCAGTCTTACATCGAACATAGTAAGCAAAATACCTTCAATAACTAGATCTGTATTCAATCTAGATTGGATAATTTTTATAGTAGAAAGCAACTTGCCTAAACCTTCTAATGCATAATATTCACACTGTACAGGAATAATTACAGAATCGGCTGCTGTTAATGAATTAACCGTAATTAGACCTAGCGATGGTGAACAATCGATAATAATAAAATCGTATTTATCTTTAATTGGTTCTAAAGCCTCACGCATTCTCTGCTCTCTGTTTTCAATATCTATCATTTCTACCTCAGCTCCAACTAAATCTATATGCGAAGGAATAATATCTAGGTAATCAAATTCCGAAGCCATTACTACTTCTTCAGCAGAACTACCTTCAACCATAGAATTATAAATGGTAAGCCTTTCTTGTTTAGGGTCTATTCCCAGGCCAGAAGTAGAATTAGCTTGTGGATCAGCATCCACAATTAATGAATTATATTCCAAAGCAGCAAAACTTGCTGCTAAGTTTACAGCTGTAGTAGTTTTTCCGACTCCTCCCTTTTGATTGGCTACAGCAATGATCTTTCCCATAAAAAGTAATGAATATTAATTTGAAGTTCAACTTAAAGGCATTTAACACCTTAACTCATTGTATTTTACTTTTTACCTGAATATCATGCTTTTAGCCTCCCTCCAAACATCAACATACATTTGGAAATATCTTAAAAGAAAATATCTGATAATAATATGCAGTAAAATACTCACTAAGCATGCAATGCAATCGTTTAGATGAGAACAATAACAAGCTCAAAGTATCGGCAAATATAACCGAATATACTATAAATACTAAAGATATGGTGAGACAAATTAGCTTACTACTAGCATTGCTTTTTTTAATAACTGCGTGTGGTAGCGATAGCAATAGGAATCGTGCTGAGGAAGATACTTCACTTAAAATTTTTAAATATAATCAACATGAAGGTCTAAGTTCATTAGATCCTGCACAAGCAAAAAACCAAGCAAATATTTGGGTAGCTTCTCAACTATATAATGGACTTTTTGAATTTACTGAAGACCTTTCAGTTCACCCATGTTTGGCCAAATCTTGGAAAGTAACAGACAATGGTAAATTGTATAAAATAAATATTAGAAACGATATCTATTTTCATGATAATCCAGCTTTTGAAAAAGGTATTGGCAGAAAAGTGACCGCCTACGATTTTGAATATAGTTTTAAAAGAATACTTAATTATGAAAGCGGTAGTAGTGGTAGCTGGATCTTTAGTGATAAACTTGAAAGAGATGCAAACGGGAATTACACAGATGAAAGCATTAAAGCACTGGATGACTTTACCCTGCAAATTAAATTGAATAAGCCGGTAAATACTTTCCTTCAAATTTTGGCAATGCCTTATACTTTTGTTGTACCTAAAGAAGCAGTCGCTCTTTACGGCAAAGATTTCGGCAGGAATCCAGTGGGCACAGGACCTTTTACACTAAATCCTGAAGAATGGGATCAAGGAACAAGCCTTATCCTTAGAAAAAACAATAAATATTGGCGTACTGACAACAACATGCAACCTCTCCCCAAATTAGATATTGTTGAGGTTTCTTTTATCGCAGATAAAACACAAGAGTATCTTACTTTTTTACAAGGCAATCTTCATTTTATAGCGGGAGTAGATGGCAATACCATAGAACATATTCTGGAAAAGGACGGTGATGTGAAGCCTTCCATTCTTGAAAGATATAAAGTACAGAAAATGCCTTACCTCAATACTGAATATTTAGGGTTTCAATTAGATAAGAGCAAATACAAAAACAAAAAACATCCGCTGTTAAATATTAAAGTAAGGCAAGCATTGAGTTACGCTATTAATAGAAAAGAGTTAATTTCATTTCTTAGAAATAATTTGGGAATAGCTGGAACTGAAGGATTTGTGCCTTTTGCTCTACCTGCACACCATAAAGGATCAGTAAGAGGCTATAGTTTCGACCCACAAAAAGCTAAAAAATTACTGGTAGAGGCAGGTTTTCCCGAAGGTAAAAACTTTCCTGAAATAACACTTTATACAAATCCACTTTACAGTTTAATGATTGAATACTTGCAAAGACAATGGAAAAATATTTTACATATAGATATAAACATAGAGCTAAACACCTTTATTAAGCATCAAGAGTTAGTAGATAATGGCAAAGCTCAATTTTTTAGAGGTGCCTGGCTTGGTGACTATCCAAATGAAGAAAATTATCTCACTTGTTTTTACAGCCCAAATTTCTCTCCTACTGGTCCAAATAAAACCCATTATACCAATGCCCAATTCGATGTTCTTTTCGAACAGGTACAACAAGAACAAAATTCTTGGGCAAGATACGAGCTATTTCATCAAATGGAACAATTGGTACTAGACGATTGCGCAGTTATAGTTTTATTTTACGATGAAGTGCTAAGAATTATGCAAAAAAACATAGTAGGACTAGAACCGAACTCTATGAATTACCTTAGATTAGAAAGAGTAGATTTTGTAGATGAAGAAATAAAAACACCAGTGGCAGAAAAATAACCTCCCCTCCAAGCATTTACCTTTAGAAACCATCATTAAAGTTCTATGATGATTTAATTAAGCAATAACACAGTTTTATTGAAACAGACTTCTTGCACAATAGAAGACGCTATAAATTTTTCCATTAAATCTTCATATATCAATTTGAGGAAATTGAATGCTAAAATATTCATTCCAAAACTTTCCACTGATGATACTTTAAATAAATGTATCAAAATACGTAAAAAAACGCGTCAAATAAGCCATCACTAAAAAATTTGAGAGATACTTACATAGCAAAAATATTGTAATAGACATTTGACTCCCACCAGAATATTTAATTTCACTTGTTAATTATATTTAATTGTCAGGCACATGTAATATAAAATCAATTAATTTCGAGTTTGTAAAGCAAATGGAGCTTAGAAAAAATGCAAAAAAAGCTTTTTTCTTACACACATAACAAAACTACTATCAACGTCAAATCAAATTGACGGCCTATTACAAATAATGCAATTAATGTATCTAATACTAAATTTCTTTACGATGATAAAGACCAGCCTTAGGCTATACTTCATTTTATTTACAGTATTAGCTTCTTATCAGCTATTTGGACAAAATACTTTCACTGAGAAAGCAGCCAGCTATAATATAAACCTCGATGGTGAAAAAGATGGTGGGCTTTCATTTGGCTATTTGAATGATGATGCCTATTTAGATTTAATAGTCAATACCAACCAAGATAGTATAACACATAGAACTAGAGTGTATTTTTATAATCCAGCTACGCAATCTTTCGATGATGTAACTGATGAAAAATGCTTGGGATGTATTGCAGGAAATTTACCAGGTGGAGCGGTCATGGAAAGATCCATGGTTATCGCAGATTTTAACCTCGATGGCAATAATGATTTTATTCGAAATTCTTCAAACAGGCTTGAAGTTTATCTCAATAATGGCGCAGCCAATGGTTTTTCATTTGGAGAGTTACCCAACCAAACTCCCAATTTTGTATTGTACACAGAAAACTTACTAGATGCCAATCCTCCTTTTGGAATCCCATTTGGTATGAACACAGAGGGTATTGGTGTACTTGATTATGATAATGATGGTGACTTAGACCTTTTTATTGAAAATCATAACTGGGCAATGGAAATTTATAGAAACAAAGGTTTCGGTACTGCCCAATTTGAATATGTCCCTCCTTCAGAAACCGGATTACCTCCAGGAGCTAGTAATGCTGGTGATGGTGATTATGCATCTGTTACCGATTTTAATGACGATGGCTTTATTGATATAATAGCCAGAAAAAATGAGTTTATTCCTTATGATTTTGCAGTAAATGACCCTAGTAACCCAGGTTCATTTATTGATGGCGTGGATATCCAAGATGCTGATAATGATAATAAAGGATCAGTATCATTATATGACTTTGATAATGATGGCGATTTTGATTTACTATGGACTGCCGCAGATTCTACTGTAATCTATAGAAAAGATAAATCTGGATTTACTACTCTTTCAGGTGTTGCCACTGGAATACCAGAAGATATTGGAAACCAGATTGATGGTATGGCTTGTGGAGATATTGATAATGATGGAGATATTGATATTTTCTTAGCAAATGATAGTGGCCCTTCATTTCTTTATATTAATCAGCTTAACGATCCAGTGCTAGGTCCTAACACTGGTCAACCTTTTACTTTTGTTCTTGACAATAGAGGTATAAATTTAAATGCTGATGGAGAAGGTTGTGTATTTGTTGATTTTGATGAAGATGGTGATTTAGACCTTTATGTAAATATTAATGATGGACCAAACCAATACTGGGAAAATAATCTAAATAATACAGATTATCTCAAAGTTCAAGTAATTGAAAACCGTGATGCCAATGGTAACTTTCTAGGTAAAGAACGCTTAGCATTGGGTGCTACAGTAAAGCTTAAAAACTGCTGTGGAAATACTTTAAGTGGTGTTAGAGAAGTAAATGGTGGAAATGGACATGGTACCCAAGATCCATCTATTGTTCACTTTGGTTTATCAGGTGGCAGTGAAACAGAGTATATTATAGAAGTAAGATTTCCAGCGTATTTGAAAGATGGTATTTACCAAAGAGATACGGTTGAGATTCGTGTAGTACCGACTGATTTACCTTCACGTTTAGTTACTGTAAAGCCATCTGATAAAACAGATGCTTCTCTTGTTTGTAATCTACCACCAATTGCTGTAAACGACACATTTGATATTAATGCCAATCAAGCATTTATCGGCAATTTTATTTTGAATGATTCTGATCCCAATGGAGATGATATTTTTGCAGATACTATTGCAGTAACCAATCCTGTAAATGGTACAGTGGTAATTAAAGAAGACGGTAGCTTTGTATACACTCCTAACCAAGATTTTGTTGGTCAAGATAAGTTTACTTATTCTATATATGATCCATGTGGTGTAAGAGATGAAGCTACAGTATTTTTAAATGTATTACCCTGCGATACCATCGTGTGTGTAGTCCCTAATGCTGAAGACGATAATTTTATATTAAAAGCATGTGAAGACAGTCTACAAGGGAGTGTATTTATTAATGATAGTATAGCTGATTGTTCGGGAGTACTTACTTTTGAAGTACTTGAGGTGGAAGGAATTGGTGATGATAATTTCAACTTTGAATCATTTGAAAATACAGGATTTTTTACTTTCGACCCTCAACCTGATTTTGCAGGAACAGTGAGTTTTACCTATAAAGTATGTTCCGAATCAGCTACATGTGGGCTTCTTTGTGATACTGCTACTGTTAATATTGAAGTTGAAGTATGTAATGAATGTGATGCTCCAATTGCAGTAAATGATGATTTCACTTTAAATAATTGTGATATTACCTTCTCTGGTATTCTCAGTGCCAATGATACACTCCCAGCTGGTTGCGATTCGCTTTCCTACCTGTTGACAGATAACAATACTTTGCCAGGTATTTTAGATTTGAATCAAGATGGAAGGTTTACATTTGAATTAAATGATAGCACTTTTACAGGCACTGTTTCTTTCGATTATGCTACATTTTGTAGTAGTTGCACAGAAACAGAAAAAAATTATGATACAGCAACTGTAGTTATCACGGTTATTGATTGTAATGACTGTCCAGTTCCCGATGTAGTTGCAGATGATTTAACTTACACAAAATGTACACCTCAGTTTAATGCTAATTTAGCTTTAAATGACATTAAGCCACTTGAGTGTGATACCCTTATTTACTCACTTGATACTGAAATACAAGCAGCACATGGTGTTGCTGAGATTTCTGCAGACGGTCAATTAATTTATACATTGATAGATGATGATTATATAGGTACTGATAGCTTGCGTTATTTTGCTACATGTTTAGGTTGTGAAGCAGAGAGTGGAGCTGCTGATACTGCTTGGGTACAAATTGAGGTTTTTGAATGTGATACAGTACCTTGTTTAGCCCCAGACTTAACTATTGACATATTCAACACTCAAAACTGTGAAGGTACAGTTGTATCAGGAAATGTAGGAATAAATGATCAGTTACCTTTTGGTTGTGATTCTCTAGTATTTGGATTAATAGGTAATACCACGAACAGTTTCCGTGAAATTAGTTTTAATCAAGATGGTTCTTTCGAATACACATTAACAGATACTACTTTTATTGGAAGCGACTCCCTCTCGTATTATGCTTATTGTTTTACTTGTGAAAATGAAACATCTGCTTATGATACAACCAATATTGTATTTAATGTTGAAGAATGTGTTTGTCCAGTACCAACTTTAACTGACGATGTATTAAGAACAGATAACTGTTCACCTACTTTCAATCTAGATTTATCTATAAATGATATTAAGCCTGATAACTGTGATAGCCTTATCTATACTTTAACAGGCCAGTTTGATCCTTCTGCTGGTACAGCAAATATTGATACAGATGGAGTACTCACCTATGAATTGAATGATCCTGAATTTGTAGGTACTGATACTTTGTATTATGCAGCATCTTGTTTTGATTGTACAGAAAATATTAGTGATACAGCCACTATCATCATAGAAGTACTACCTTGTTGTTCAGGTAATCCTATTTTGGAAACAGATATTTATACCATTAAATGTCAACCAGTACTAGATGGTAATATTTCTTTAAATGATAGCAAAACTGAAGATTGTAGTAATATTATTTATCAGGAACAGCTTATCATTAAACCTAAAGCTGGAGAATTGGTGATAAATACCGACGGTAATTTTACTTACACACTATTTGATTCTCTTTTTGTAGGTTCCGATACAATTGTGTACAATGCAGTATGTGAATCTTGTGAAAATACCCCAGAAGCTTTTGTGCAAGATACTATTATTATTAATGTTCTTGAATGTGAAACCTACTGTCCTCCGCTTATAGCAAATGATGATTTTTACAGTTTAACAGACTGTTCGAATACTTCAACTATTTCAGGAGATTTTTCAACCAATGATGTCCTTCCAGCCTCTTGTAACGCAGTTACTTTCACAATTTTACAAGCGCCAACTGCTGGTGACATTCAATTAAGCGAAAATGGCACCTTCAATTATACCCCACTTTCACTTTTAGATAATAAATCTGATACACTACTATATACGGTTGTTTGTGAGAGTGAAATTTGTGGAATAAAAACTGATACAGCCCAGGTAATATTTGAACTTAATTGTTGTGATGCTGTATGTGATATACCAGAAGCAAATGATGATTTATTCAGTATAGATGCTTGTGTGAGTAGTACTCAAGAATTTACAGTACTTGATAATGACCTTATCGATGCTTCTTGTAGGAATATTGAATTTTCAATTGAAGGCAACACTACTACAGCTCTTGGAGGGAACGTAAGTATAGATGCAAATGGTCTAGTAACTTATCAATCTCCTTCAAACTTAGAAAACTCGACAACAGATGAATTTGAATACATCATATGTAATGATTGTGGCATCTGTGATACGGCAAAAGTAGAAATCGAACTCCAAGTTTTATCTTTTAAAATATATGAGTTAATCACTCCTAATGGTGACCAGAAAAACGACCTCTTATGGATTGATGGCATTGAATGTTACCCTGACAATACCGTGAAAATCTTTAACAGATGGGGGAATTTAGTTTTTGAAATTAACGGTTACCAAAATAATCTTGAAAGAGGCTGGTACGGACAAGTAAATAAAAACTCAGGTATTTCAGTTGGTGACAATGTACCTGATGGCACCTACCTATGTATCGTTGACCTTGGCGATGGAGAGGAAATATCAAAATATGTAGAGGTACGCGGTAGTAACTAATCCTAATAGCCTTTTAATTAATATTAAAGTATAAGATAATGAAGAAACTAACACTTTTGCTGTCTTCACTTTTTGTAAGTTTACTTGTAATGGGGCAGCAAGATCCAATGTATACGCAGTATATGTTTAACGGACTAGCTATAAATCCAGGCTTTACTGGCGCTCATGAATCTATTTCTTTAACAGCTGGAAGCAGGATTCAATGGACAGGAACTGATAGTGAGAAACCTGTCACTCATACATTTTCTATTCATTCACCATTAGCAATAGATAGGGTTGCAGTTGGTGCTTCTTTTATATCAGATAAAATTGGTAGCACAAATCGCAACATGTTCATGATGTCAGGGGCATACAGGATTCCAGTTGGCTTAGGTAAATTATCTTTTGGTATGTCTGGTGGAATTATGACCTTCAATAGTGAACCAGTAGATGCAAGAGATGCTGATGACCCATTAAATCAGAATCTTGGTACAATTACCCGTCCTGAGATTGGCGCCGGAATATTCTATTATTCTGATAGATTCTTTTTCGGTTTATCAATTCCAAGTCTCATGAACAACTCGATCGATACGGATGATGCAACCATGCCTTACTTTGATTTTAAGAGACATTATTTTGCATATTCAGGATATGTCATCAAACTTTCTGAAGATCTTCAGTTTAAACCAAATGTTTTGTTTAAGTTTGTTGAAGGAGCACCTATGCAATTAGATTTAAATGCTAATTTTCTTTTTTATGAAAAGTTTGGTGTAGGTGCTTCATATCGATCGCTTGATGCTTTTAGCTTAATTGCAGAACTACAATTACCAAAACCTTTCTTTAGAATAGGCTACTCTTATGATTTAGTACATACAGACTTGTTTTCGCAACAATTTGGAACGCATGAAATAGTACTTAACTATCGCTTTGGAATCAAAAAGAACATTTTGCTAACTCCAAGATATTTCTAACATCCAATCATAGCATGATAATGAAATTTAACTTTCTTCTTTTGTTACTACTATTTGGTGTTAACCTAGCATTAGTAGCCCAAAATGACGATGTTCAACAAAAACTTGAACAGGCAAGAAATTTTATAAATCAAGGCCAAGTAAGGCAAGCAGTTAACCTATTAGAAAAAATTCCAATTAAAGGACCTCTAGAAACAGATATAAGAGAATTAACTGGTGAGGCATATGTGTTATATGCGCAGAAACTAGTTCAAAGAAGTGAGAAATCTGAATATGATATAGCCATTAAATATATTGATAAATACAAGAATCTTTATAAAAAAACGAACCTAATATCTTTAGAGAAAGAAGTTGCACTCTACAATCAAATTGCTAATGAGTTATTTTATAATATCAAAGATTATCAGTCAGCAGCAAGGATTTTTAAGAAAAATATAAAAAAGTTAATTAAAACAGATAGTAATAACACAGAATTACTTTCTAACGCTTATAATAGTCTAGCTCAATGTTACCTTGAACTTGGAAACTACTCCGCCGCTAGAAAGCAATATTACAAAGCATTTGGTGGAGATACAGATCTAAAAGAAATTGCCGATCAATTCTATTGTGATAGAAATTTTATTGGAGCAGCCAGATTATATAGGTTAAACAAACATGATTCGAAACTAGTCGATAAAAAAGGTTTCGATATACAAATAGCACGCAGTTACTTTAAAGCAAATAACAATAGACTGGCACTAGATTGGTATTCTAAATTTCTTAGTGAGAGAGATATTGCTTCTTTAGAAGATAAAATAGAAATTGAAGCATTTAACGAAAACTGTGATGAAGCCCTAGGCTCTCCTTATTATTATTTAGCAGAGCATTATGAAATACAGGATTTAGATATTTACAATTACGCTCAAGCATTATTAAATGAGAGTGGAAAGTACTTAAGTGCAAAAGATCTGTTCGAAAAATTCACTTTTATCATTGAAGAAGACCCAAATAGCTTACCAGAAAAATTTCTCGAAGGGCAGACAATCATTACAAAAAAACTTACTACTAAGGGAATTAACTCAAATCTAAGCTCAGAATTTAGTCCTACTTTTTACAAAGAAGATTCAGTAATTTTTGTTTCCGATAGAAACATTGATGGCGAAAAGGTAAAAACACTTAATGGAGAACAGAGATCGACCTTAGATTTATACTATACTGATTTAGATTCTGCGGATTATTATGGCTTCAACGATTATCATAAAGAAGTAGTAGTAGATTCTCTAGTAAGTTCGACCATCAATAAATTCATTCAATATGAACGTTCAAAAAAATACAATGAAGGACCTATGGTATTTTTACCTGGTACTTGGGAAAAGTTCATATTTACAGGAAATACCAATCTTGAAACAAAAAATTTATCTGTAAAGAATACTGACGAAATTAATACGCTAAAATTATTTATAGCCGAGAAAGATAGCTTACAAAATTGGAATGTAAGAAAGTTGAATTTTATAGGCAATGAGGCATCTTTATTTAATAATGATGATTATTCAGTCGGACATCCTTCTCTTTCGCCAGATGGCAATAAGCTCTACTTCTCATCAGATGCCCCTCTTTCAGGAAGCTTTGGTAATTCTGATTTATTCGTAGCTGATTTTGATATTGAAACATTAGAATTAAGTAATGTTAAAAATCTTGGAGAAAAAATTAATACAGAAGGCAACGAAGTATTCCCTTACATTCATAAAGATGCAATGAATAACATTTCATTGTACTTTTCATCAAATAAGCCCGAAGGTATAGGTGGTTTGGATATTTATAAATCCTATCAGACCGAAGATGGTTGGGGAAAACCTTTAAACATGAAAAATGAAGAAGATACTTTAAATACCATTAATTCTTCTAAAGATGACTTCGGTTTTGTTTTAAATGAACAGGGTAATTTTGGTTATTTTTCATCTGATAGAGACTCTACCGATGATATCTTTATGTTCAGAACATTAAAGATTGAAGTTACCGTTTGTGAAAAAAGAACTGGAAATCCACTTATAAATGCCAATGTAGCTATATTCCCCGAAGTAGGCCAAAGATTAGGCACTCAAAAAACTGATAGCACGGGAAAAACAATTTTCAGTAAATTTTCTTTAGATGCTTCTTATACAGCCTTTGCTTCTTTCAAAGGTTATAGACCTGAGAAAATAGATTTCTCTACATTTTTATCAGATGCCCCAGCAGATGGTGTTTTTAAGTTAAAATTATGCCTTGAAAAAAGTCCTGAAGCAGAGTTAATAATTTTAGCAAATGTAAAAAGTGAACAGCAAATATTTATAAGCTTTAATAAACCAGTAACAGAGCTTAATGATGATATTATCATAGAAGCCAATAACCTTTATGAGCTTTTTTATTCTGAAAATAATAACTATTTAGTCGATACAGATTCAGGTCCAAATATCAGTTTAAAGTTTTTCAATGATCAGCTTATTTTATTAGCAGGAATGGAATCAAAAGAAAACCAGCAAAAATTGATAGACCTTTTCGATAAAAGTGGTATAATAATACGAGATATCATTACAATCAGAAATATCAGGTATAATTTTGCTACAAATGAGTTTACTAAGGGCGAAAATGAAGTAGTTAACCCAGAAGAAGAATTCACAAAACTAGCAACGGTGCTAGATAGACATAATCATCTTTTGCTTAAAATCTCTTCTCATACAGACAAATGTCCTTTAGATGGGAATTATGATAATCTTGCACTTTCAAGAAGAAGAAACCAAGCAGCAAGAGATTTTATCACAAATAATTTTCCAGATTATAATGTAGATGTAAGTAGAATAAAAGAATGTGCTTACACTTTCAATTATCCTGTAGATGTTACCTATAAAGCTCCAGATAATTGTAAAAATGACTATAACAGGAGGACGGAATTTAAGCTTTTATACAGAGGTAGAGAAAGCTATACAATGGATATGATTTGCGATCCTAATACTTTAGAATATATCGGCAAACCTGAATTTAAGACAAAAAGAAAAAGGAGAAGAAACTCTGATAAATAAAAAAAGAGCAACTCTTATTCAGAGTTGCTCTTTTTACTTTAGCTAAATTGTAATTAGTTGATTACATAACTTTTTTCTACAACATTATTGTCACTAGAAATCCTTATTTGGTATTCTCCTCTATCTAAAGAAGATAGGTTGAAAAGACTGCTAAAATTTTGAGTATCGAATAAGGTTTTGTCATATAATTTAGATCCATCTTTATTCACAACAGAAATCAATACTGGGCTATCTGCGTGTTGGAAAGCAATACGTACTTTATTATTTACCAATTGCGGAGATAAATAGGCAGAAAAGAGAGATTTAGAAGTAGCACCAACAATAACTTTCTGGTCAATTTCAAAATCACCTGATACTATTTTTACATAATAAGTACCTTCACCTATATTATCGAAATTATAATTCCTTTTTAAGTAAGTAGTATTTTTTTGAATGTCTGAAAACAGTAAATTTTTCTTTGCATCATAAATCTTGATAGCTACTTTTTCATTGCCTGATTTTTGATAAGCTACTCGGATTTTATTGGAATTTATTATAGGGTAAATACTATACTCGATTTTGGAAGTTTCTTCTATTTTATTTTTGTCACCTGGATTGTCACCAGTATTTGCAAATGAAGAAAGTACAAAAAAAGAAAGGATAAAAATGCTAGAAATTCTTTTTGCTAAAATGTTCATGGTAATTATTTAGTTTTTTAAAATTAATCTGACGGGAATGGTTTTATCCAACAAAATGCCAATTGATTTAAGTTATTGATTATCAATTACTTAATACTTTGACTCATATAAAAAGGAAAAAGAAAATCGTACGATTATGAACATACATGTTATAAAACGTACACTCAAATTTGGGAGAAGAAATTGTATTCTTAATATAATACAATTTTAAATATAAATTAGACAAGGCAAAAAAAAGCGATTGACCTGTATTAGTCAATCGCTAAATTCAAATTACTTTGCAGAATTACACATAGTTGTGCAACATTATTGGCATGACAAGCATTAATACATCTTCATTATCCCCTTTTTCGATAGGTACAATCAAACCTGCACTACTAGGTTCCGAAAGTTGAAACATCACTTTATCTGAATAAAGATTAGATAATATCTCTATTAAAAAGCGAGCATTGAATCCTATCTCAATATCAGCCCCGTCGTGATCACAGAATAAACGCTCGGTAGCCTCATTAGAAAAATCGAGGTCTTCTGCAGAAACTTGCATTTCATTTCCTGTAATCTTAAACCTTACCTGATTGGTCGATTTATTAGCATAAATTACTATCCGCTTAAGCGTACTCAATAACTCTGCTCTATCTATTACAACTTGGTTGTCATTATTGAGTGGAATTACATTTTCATAGTCAGGAAAACGCTCGTCAATAAGTCGACAGATCAAACGAATGTTCTTGAAAGAAAAAATAGCATTGGCACTATTATACTCCAGAGCTAACATTGCAGGTTCTGAAGGCAATGAAGCCTTTAAAAGATTCAAGGCTTTTTTATGTATAATAATAGCTGTTTCTAATTCAGCCTTCAAATCAGTTCTTCGGTACCGAATTAACCTATGGCTATCTGAGGCTACAAAGTTGGCGTTCTCTTCAGTAATATTGAAATAAACCCCATTCATTGCAGGCTTCATTTCATCGTTACTAGTAGCAAACAATGTATAACTAATTGCTTCGCTCATTACATCTGTAGGAATCTCAATTTGATCCGAACGGGTTAATTCTGGCACTTTAGGAAAGTCTGTGGCATTTTCACCTGTCAATTTATACCTACCATTATCAGAGCTAATTTCAATACTGTATGAATCAAGGTCAATGGTAAAGGTAACAGGTTGTTCAGGAAGGTTCCGTAGTGTTTCTACTAACATCTTTGCAGGAACAGCTACATTACAATCTTCTTCTGTTTCAACCTCTAGGGTTGTAATAATGGTGGTTTGTAAATCGGAAGCAGTAATATTAAGTGTACCGTCTTTTATTTCAAAAAGAAAGTTTTCTAGTATTGGTACCACAGGATTAGAAGGAATTACCCCAGTAAGCAAAGAAATTTGCTTAAGTAAAGTAGAAGTGGAAACAATAAATTTCATATAGCCCTAAAAGTTGATTTTGGTAAGCCCCTGAAGCTCTTGTTAATATCAAAAAAGTAAAACAATGTTTTTAATCACAATATAAGCAAAATTACACCATTATTCCCATTAACTTCAAAGAAATTATTAATAAATGGTTTCTATTTTACCATATATGAACAATACTTATTTAAAGCCTAATTTATCCCTTACTTTTTGCAACACAACAGTAGCTACTTCCCTCGCCTTCTCTTCACCTTTTTGCAACTTTTCCTCTAAAGCATCAAGGTTGTTCATATACTCATGATATATTTTTCGCTCTTCAGCATATTTTTCAGTCATTAACCCAAGTAGCTCTTTCTTTGCATGCCCATAACCATAATTACCTCCAAGGTAGTTTTGCCTCATGGTTTCAATCTCTGTCTCATTAGCTACAACACTATATATTTGAAATACATTACAAGTGTCCGGATCCTTGGGCTCTTCTAAAGTTTTTGAGTCAGTTTCTATACTCATTACTTGTTTTTTAAGTGCTTTACCCTCTTCAAATATATCTATGTAATTGTTGTAAGACTTGCTCATTTTCTGACCATTCGTACCAGGAATAGTCATTACTTTTTCATCAATCTGCGCTTCGGGTACTACAAATGTTTCCCCAAATCGATTATTAAAAGAATTGGCAATATCTCTTGTCATTTCTAGATGCTGTTTTTGGTCTTTTCCAACAGGAACAAAATTCGCATCATACATAAGTATATCACAGGCCATCAACACTGGATAGATAAATAAACCGGCATTTACATCTGCAAGTCTATCAGATTTATCTTTAAAGGAATGTGCATTGGCCAACATCGGAAAAGGTGTAAAACAATTCAGGTACCAAGTAAGCTCACAAACCTCGGGGATATGCGACTGTCTGTAAAAAGTATTTTTGTCTGTATCGAAACCAAATGCCAACCATGCCGCTGCTACAGAATAGATATTATCTCTTCTTACTTCTGCATCTTTTATAGTGGTTAGAGAATGTAAATCGGCAATAAAAAAGAATGCTTCATTATCTGGCTTTTCAGACAAAGCTATTCCAGGTTGAATAGCACCCAAAATATTGCCCAAATGGGGCTTACCCGAACTTTGAATCCCTGTTAATATTCTACTCATACCTTTTCTGCGCTACTGTTTTTTTATTATAGTTTCAAATGAATGATTTGTATTTTAGTGCAACAAGTTTAAATCATTTCGAAATAAATTGATTTAAACAAAATCATATTCTTACAAAATAAGTAGCAACAAAATTATAAAACAATTCTTCATGGCATTAATAAAAAAAGTAAAAGGGGTTTTACCAAAATGGGGCAGCAATTGTTTCATTGCAGACAATGCAACCATTGTAGGCGATGTAGTAATGGGCAACGATTGCAGCGTATGGTTTCAAACAGTGGTAAGAGGTGATGTAAACAGTATAAGAATAGGAAATAAAACCAATATTCAAGACGGTGCTGTAATTCATTGTACTTATGAAAAGGCAGCTACAAGCATTGGTAATGGGGTTTCAATAGGACATAATGCTATCATACATGGATGCACAATTGAAGATTTCTCATTGATTGGCATGGGAGCAATCGTAATGGATCACGCCGTAGTACAAAGTGGTGTTTTTGTAGCAGCTGGTGCGGTAGTATTAGAAAATGCTGTATTAGAATCTGGATATTTATATGCGGGTACTCCTGCGAAAAAAATAAAACCGCTCGATGATAGATTAAAAGCAGTATTTACAAGGACTGCAAATAACTACGTGATGTATGCAGATTGGTTTGAAGAAGATTAAATACAAGCTATTTAGTAACTTAAGTCACTAATATTATCATTCTAAATATATACTTTAGCAATCGAGAGTAGATACGAAATGTATAGTCAACTAAACTTCAACACACAATCAGAAAATGAAAAAAAGAAATAAAACGATTGGCATACACAAACTTTACAAACAAGATCCATTAAAAGCCGATGAAATTTTATGGGGAAGAAAAAATAAATCATTGACGAGAAGAGGTTTTATTTCTAAAACTGCTTTAGCAACCATGGCTACTATTCTAGGCGGTAAAATCGTATTTGCAGATAAAATGCCTGCGGGCCTCATCCCTGCCGCACTGGCAAACAGCAATGAGCCATTCCAAATTCCTGGCAAACATCCAGATCTAACAATCTTAAACGATAAACCTTGGAATGCAGAAACACCCCCTCACCTACTCGATGATAAACTTACACCAGGAGATAAGTTTTTCATAAGAAATAATGGATTGGTACCAGAGAATATAGAAATAGCCAATTGGACTTTGACCATTGAAGGAGAATCTGTAAAAACCCCCAAGACCTTCACATTAGCTGAACTTAAATCAAAATTCCAAAATCATACGCTTCAATTAACTTTAGAATGCGGTGGAAATGGAAGAAGTGAATATAACCCGCCAGCAAAAGGAAACCAATGGACAACAGGTGCTGTAGGTTGTGCTGCTTTTACTGGAGTTAAATTAAAAGAAGTATTAGAGGAATGCGGCATTACGGAAGATGCAGAGTATATCGGTTACTATGGAAAGGACTTACATTTAAGTGGCGATACCAATAAAGTGGTTATCTCTCGTGGTGTACCAATATGGAAAGCACTTCAAGGGGAATCATTAATTGCTTGGAGCATGAATGGTGAAGATTTACCCATGATGAATGGGTATCCGTTAAGATTAGTTTTTGGTGGCTGGCCTGCTTCTACTAGTGGTAAATGGCTTCACAAAATAGTAGTGAGAAACAAAGTACATGATGGACCAAAAATGACAGGAATGTCTTACAAAGTGCCTTGTGAAACAGTAGCCCCGGGAGCAGAAGTAGCGGAAGAAGATATGTGTATTATCGAGTCTATGCCTGTAAAATCACTCATTACTTATCCTAAATCTGGAGCAATACTTATTGACAAAAGCAATTTGAATATTCGAGGACATGCTTGGGCTGGAGAAAATGAAGTTACAGCCATGCATTACTCCATAGATTTTGGCGCAAGTTGGCAAGTTTGTCAACTGGAGAAGCCTGCTAATAAGTTTGCTTGGCAACATTGGCAAGCAGACGTTATTTTTCCAGAACCCGGTTATTATGAAGTGTGGGCAAGGGCAACAGATAATTCAGGAAAAATGCAGCCTATGGTAGTGCCTGGTTGGAATCCTAGAGGTTATTTAAACAATGCCTGTCATCGAATTGCGGTAAAAGTGAGGTAAAAATTTTCCTTTTGAATTTTATGAAAATAAAATCATGTATCAAAACTCGATAGTTATTCATCAGAGATATAAAAAGTTTCTAGAAGAAGTAACACAAAATGAAATAGTCTGGGCTTTAAAATCAGAAGAAGGTTTTGTGACTTCTTCTTCAACATTATATGAGGATAATAATGGTGAAGATATAAAATTATATTGCTTCTGGTCAAATGATAAACTTGCCCGTGTTTGTAAAAATAAGTTTTGCAGTGAATGTAATTTAATAGAGATACCTCTTTCAGAGTTTCTTGAAAATTGGTGCTTGGGCTTACATTATAATGATTTGATGATAGGTACAAACTTCGACTGGAATTTATTTGGGCAAGAGGTTGAGCCAATTGTATTGATATTAGAAATAGTCAAAGAATTAAAAAAGAAGAGGAAAGGTTTGAGCTTCAAAAATTTTATTAGTATGAAAGATTTAGAATCCCAAATCAAAGTGATTTATGATGAAATGTATAGCGAAAGATAGCTTGACATTTTTTAAAATTCAAAGAAAGATTTTAGATTAATTACAAAGATTATAACATGGGACTAAAAAAAGATACAAATAAAATCAATCAACTTTTTGGTACACTATCTTTCGCTTTTGGGCTACTCATTATATTTTTCTTGTTCATTCCTGGCATTTACATTTATCTTACTTATGCCGTACCGGCCCAAAAAACAAGAGAAAATGAATTAGCCCAAAAGCAAGCCCAATGGGAATTAGTAAAAGATGAAGTTTTAGCCAAAGAAGAAGCCGCTAAAATTGAAAATGGTGTCCACAAGCAAACTGGGTTAATTGCAGATACACATTATAAATTGGTAATACAAAATTGCACAAGTTGCCATTCTGCAAAATTAATCACCCAAAACAGGGCCGAAAGAACCGGATGGGAAAATATGATACGCTGGATGCAAGCTGAACAAAAATTGTGGGATTTAGGGGAAAATGAGGCTAAAATCTTAGATTATCTTGCTAAAAATTATGCTCCTCAAAACAAAGGTAGACGTCCCATGCTCACAGATATAGATTGGTATGAGCTTGAATAATACCTCCGATTTTACTACTTCAAATAATGTACATATCTAGAAATAAAGTTTGGTATTTAAAAATACAACCAACGCCATTTTGTTCCATCAATCGGGTTTATCTCTAAAGCAGGAAAAGGCAGTTTCAATAAGTTTACAGCTCTTAATAATTTCCTAACTCCTTTTTTATTTGTTTTAATTTTTGAAAAATCGATGTCAAGTGAAAATAGGAACTGTCTATAGCGGGCAAACTCGGGAAATGGTTTACCTCTATAAAATTGAGGATTTTCAAATTCTTTGATCATTCCATTAGCGCTATATCCTACTGCTATATTTAGCCAAGGTGGCAACCGTGAATTTCTAGTCAATCTCGATAAGTTTCCTGAAAACCAGTAGGTATGGGCGTTATAGTCCATAAAGAACCGCTCTAAGTGCGTATCCCCCAAAGTCGAATGATAATCTGCGTAGTTGCTTGGAGAATAAGAGAATTTCATCAAGACAATTTGCTCATCAAAAATTGCTTCTTGTAGGGTGAAAATTACAGAGCCGAGTGCATTTGCTGCCATATCGGGCCATGAAAAACCCCAACCTTCATACATACCATCGAAAACCTCTATTGGAGTTTGAAAAATGAATCCAATTGGACCACCATAAAGTAAAGCCTTTTCCTTGCTCACTCCTGCCCAACGAAGTGCGTAGTAAGCGGCATAACTTTCTCTGTAGGCTGCAAAAGAATGGCCTGCTTTGTCCATTTGCAAATAACCTTTAGCATCATTGTAAAAATGAAAAGGAACCCGTTTTTTGTCTTTATACCAAATGAAACTCAAGAATCCCAGACCACCTAAGTAAGCCCCTGTTTTAACGCCAATGGTTGTCCAAAGGCGTTTTTTATTAATAGTATCAGGATAGCTCTTTGTAAATTCTGGCAGGGCAAAAGCTGTTAAACAGCAAAAGTAAGCCAACAAAGTAAGTCGAAAGGTTTTCATTATTTTCTTCGTCCTAAATGATTAGCTGTAACATTGGCATAGTATTTTGTAAGTCGTATAGGCATTTTTTTAGCATCGTTTATAATTGAAATTCATCTTAATTTATCAAATGAATCCTTTCATTTTAAATTTACAAAGTCCAAGTTTAAACGTATTTAAAATAGCCAAAGCAACTTATTTTTTGGCTATAGATTTAGCCTTTAAAAGCAAGCTAAATCAATACGTGTTAAAAACTTAAAGTGTTGCTAAGTGATTAGGATTAATAAAGTATCATTTAGACATAAACAAATATTCCTCAATTCGTACCATCATAGACTTGCACAATAATCCCCCCTTGTTCACATGGTTATTTTTATGCCCACCATTTTGTTAGGTCATCATTCCATAGGAATGAAACTATTATAAATAACCTTGATCTTATGTAGGTAAAACCTCGTAGAGGTGATATTTTTATTCTTGCATACAAGCTGATTTTACACCCCTAAAGGGGTTGGTCATTCAGGCTTTCTCTTAAATGAGCTATAATAATGGGATTCCTACGGAATCTAAATCTAATAAAACTGATACCTTATTTCGTCAAATTTCCTAATAATGGTATTATTTTAAAATTCCAATCCTTATTTAACATGATCATCTTTCCATTTAAAATATTTTTGCCTCATACAATGTCCACAAGGCCTGTAATTATTTAAAAGTGCTTCCTCTTCAGTGTTAAAGAAAACCCTGTTCTCTCTTTTCATCCTTTTCCCTGACTTACAATTTAACAATCCATAAATCTTCAATTTTCGATTCCCTCCAAAACAGATCACTTTTTCTTTAATCTTGTTTCTTAACTCTACATCAGATATTTCTACATGTTGTAACATTCTTAACTGATTGCATCGTGAAAAATGATTCCTAAAGTATGGCGTTTCCCTGATTTTACTTCACTTACACCGTGTTTAATATTTACCCTGTAATAGCCCCTAGCCCCTTTTTGTGGTTTAAAATTGGTGGTAAAAATCAATACATCTCCTTTTCGAGGCCTCAATACTATGGCTTTAGATTGCGCCCTTGGAATTTGTTGGGTAAGCACAAATTCACCGCCTGTAAAATCTTTTTCTGGTTCATCAAGCACAAAGACTATTTGAATTGGGAAATAAATATCGCCATATAAATCTTGATGCAAGGTATTAAATCCTCCTTTACTGTATTTTAAGATAAGAACTGTAGCTTTTCGCTGCCCATTCTGATGGCATTGCTCAATGAGTTCGTCGTGATTCAAAGGAAATTGTTGGTCAATTCTAAGTGCTTTGAACCAAGTATTTGCAATTGGAGCAAGATGTGGATAGATATGTGTACGCACCGTTTGTATGAGAGGTGGCAATGGATAATTAAAATATTTATATTCCCCCAAACCGAAACGATAACGTTCCATTACTACCTTTTTTCGATAAAGGTTTGGATTGTCATAATCATTTTTCAGATTTTCACATTGCTCGTTGGTTAATAAATTTGTAACAATTGCATAACCGTTGTTATGCAATGTTTTCGAGATGCTATGCCAGTCTGTATTTTTAATTTTTTGAATGATATTTTCCATTTTCATTTTGTTAAGCCTCAGAATTTGTTTTAGCACTTTCCCAACCGATAATGGCCGTTTTTCTGGTTTTCCCCCACATATACCCACCAAAGTTTCCTGAAGATTGAATTACTCTATGACAAGGAATTAAATAGGCTACTGGATTTCTTCCTATGGCAGTCCCTACGGCCCTAGAGGCATTTGGGCTCCCAATTTGTTGAGCGATATTACCATAAGTAGCTAATTTTCCCATCGGGATTTTCAGCAAACTTTCCCAAACTTTTAATTGGAAATCTGTACCTTTCAAGTGTAGCTTAATCTCACCCAACCTGCTCCAATCATTTTGAAAAATAAACAAGGCATTTTGTTGTATCAGGTCTAATTTTCTTTGAATTATTGCTTTTGGGAACTTCGCTTTTAGGTTTATTAAAGCGGTTGTTTCATCTTTTTCAAATGCCATATTACAAATACCCTTAGAGGTAGAAGCCACTATTAAAGAACCAAATGGACTTTCGGCAAAACTGTAATTTATCTGTAGGTTTTGCCCACCATTCTTATATTCTGCTGGTGTCATCCCTTCAATATTGATGAACATATCATGTAATCGGCTTGTGCTGGAAAGTCCTGTTTCAAAGGCTGCGTCGAACAAAGTGGCTTGTTGCTCTTTCAACATTTTTTTGGCATGAGCTACACTAATAAATTGTAAGAACTTTTTCGGACTTGTGCCTGCCCATTCTGTAAATAATCGCTGAAAGTGTGATGGGCTTACATTGACCTTCTCTGCTACTGCGTCGAGACTTGGTTGCGACTTGAAATTTTTCTCAATGTAGTCAATCGCAGTCGCAATTCGATTGTAATTGATTTGATTTTGTGTTTCCATTTTTCTGAATTTTATACTACAAATATCCCAATGCTTGTAGGTTTATAAAATCCGAAACTTGCTATGTTTGAATAAAAATAAGGACAAATAGTATCAATAAAAATTACCATTTTTAAGAGAGACACCTAAGATTAATCAAATAAAGATTTTATTATAACTAGCAAAAATTCCAGCAGTAAAAGAAGATTAATTCCTTTGATCCAACTCGTGCCTTCCTTACTTCTAATAGCCGCTAATTTCTCTGTTGGATTCTTTAGAACATTTTCCCAAACTTTTGAATGGTATTCAGTACTTTTTAAAGGCGGTTTTATCTCACCAAACCTACTCCAATCGTTCTGCAAAATAAATAAGGCATTTTGTTGCAGTAAATCTAATTTTCTTTGAATTCGCGCATTTGGAAACTTTGCCTTTAAGTTTTCCAACGCAGTAACTTCATCTTTTTCAAATGTTATATTACAAATGCCTTTCGATGTAGAAGCCACTACTAACGGACCAAATGGACTTTCGGCAAAACTGTAATTGATATCTAAATCTTGCCCACCATTCTTATATTCGGTTGGTGACATGCCTTCAACGTTTATAAGCATATCTTGTAATTGGCTAGAGCCGAAAAGGCCTGTTTCAAAAGTAGCATCAAGATTTGGTTGTGACTTGAAGCTTTTTCCAATGTGTTCAATCGCAGTCTTATCTTGATTGTAATTGATTTGATTTTGTACTTCCATTTTTTTTGAATTTTATACCACAAAACTGCGGAAGCTAGTTGTTTAATAAAATCCGAAAATTGCTATATCATTAGAAAAGAAATACAGAAAAATGTAATCAGTAAGAGTGCAAGAAAGTTGTATAACCTAAAAGTAATTGTCGTTATCTGTTTAAAAAGAAAGTAGAAGCAGCATGCAAATCCAAGTTAATAAATTAAATAATTCATTAATAATACTAGACAAAGAGTCAATAAGGGCTAGATTTTCAAAATTGAGTTCAGTCTTACTTTGTCTTGCTAGTTTAGTTGGAATGTCTGACGTGCTATTTGGTAAAGAGCCATTAGATGCATTGTTTTTACTGAATGCATTTTTATTTATGACAGGCTTAACATTAGTCATCATTATAAATTATAAAAAATCCTATAAAGCAGAAATACCGATACAAGACATTGAGGCTTTTATTTTAAAAGATATTTCTGGACCAATCTATGTACTCAAATTAAAAAATGGCAGGCGTAGGAATTTGCCTTTCGCAAGAGATACATCTAACATCCAAAAAATAAAAACTTTACTACAACAAACAGGGATTCCGATACTAAAAGAAGAGTAACTTCTTAAAACTAAATAAAGATATTATCCTTCTTCATCCTATCTAAAATGAAGCTCTTCCCTCAGGCTAAAAATTATACCTTAAAAAGAACTGCTTCTTCTACTTAAAGGTTAATTTTGAAAACAAGAAGATAATAACTTTTAAAACAAAAAAAGCAAAGATGCTTTTATTGAAGAATTTATTAAATAGGATTTTAATAGGTTTGGTGAGATTTTACCAGTATGCTATTTCACCCATGTTTCCCGCAGCATGTCGTTATACCCCAACTTGCAGTCATTATGCTGTTGAAGCCTTACAAAAACACGGCCCTTGGCGAGGTCTATTATTGGCGGTTAAGCGTATAGCATCCTGCCACCCTTGGGGAGGTAGTGGCTATGATCCTGTACCAGAAAGGAAGGAAAAAAGTAATTGCTGCAAACCTATGACCTAAGTCAAAGATTACATATCTTGGGTTTACATTACTATGTTCTGAAAAAACAACTCAATCCATTTCCTCCTTCCAAATTCCACAACTAATTTTAAGTTTTGACTCATAAGTGGTCAATTTTTTATATTGCCAATTCTTAACTGACTATCATAGCACCATGACTGACGCTTTACAAGCATTAGAAAAAGACCTAAACGGTACGCTGTATTTTAATGATACCATGCGTACTTTATATGCTACAGATGCCTCAGCATACAGAGAAATGCCTTTGGCAGTAGCCTTTCCCAAAGATACAGCAGATATAAAAACGCTTATCCATTTTGCTAAAAAGCACCAAACCTCTCTCATTCCAAGAACAGCAGGTACCTCACTGGCAGGCCAAGTTGTTGGCAATGGTATTGTAGTAGATGTCTCTAAAAATTTCAATAAAATACTAGAAGTAAACTCCATTGAAAGTTGGGTTAGGGTACAGCCAGGAGTTGTTCGTGATGAACTCAATTTCCATTTGGCAGACTATGGTTTGTACTTTGGCCCAGAAACCTCTACGGCCAATCGAGCCATGATTGGTGGCATGGTGGGTAATAATTCTTGTGGTTCGAATTCTGTAGTTTATGGCAGCACGCGAGATCATTTGATCAGTGTTAAAGGAGTGCTGAGTGATGGCAATGAAACAGAATTTTCAGTACTTTCATCTGAAGCTTTTGATGAAAAATGCCAAGGTAAAACAGCTGTAAGCACTTTAGAACAAAATATTTATGCTAGTATAAAAGAAATACTTGGCGATAAGGAAAATCAAAAAGAAATACGTACTGAATTCCCTAAACCTTCTATCCCTAGAAGAAATACAGGTTATGCAATAGACTTGTTATTAGAAACCTCTCCTTTTACTGAAGGGAAAGAAAACTTCAACTTCTGTAAATTATTGGCTGGTTCCGAAGGTACGCTTTTCTTTATCACAGAAATTAAAGTGCATGTAAACCCTTTACCACCAAAGCATAAAGCCCTTATTTGTGCCCATTTTAATTCAGTGGACGAATCGCTAAGGGCAAATCTGATTGCCCTTAAGTATAATCCCAGTGCTTGTGAACTGATGGATCATTATATCTTAGAATGTACCAAAAGCAATATAGAGCAAAGACAAAATAGGTTTTTTGTGCAGGGCGATCCAGGTGCAATTTTAGTGGTTGAATTATCAAGAGATAATGAAGATGTACTTCATAAAGATGTGCAAGAAGTAATTACTCAACTAAAAGCTGCAAATCTAGGCTATCATTTTCCAGTAGTAAAAGGAAAGGATATTAATAAAGTATGGACGTTGAGAAAAGCTGGCTTGGGACTTTTATCTAACTTACCAGGAGATGCCAAGCCTGCTCCTGTAATTGAAGATACGGCAGTTGATGTAGCAGATTTACCAGCATATATTGCTGAGTTTAATGGGACACTTAAAAAGTACAACCTCTTTTGTGTGCATTATGCCCATGCAGGTTCTGGTGAATTACATTTACGTCCTATCCTCAATTTAAAAACAGCTGAAGGCAATCAACTTTTTAGGACTATTGCTGATGAAATAGCTCACTTAGTAAAAAAATATAATGGCTCTTTAAGTGGTGAACATGGTGACGGTAGGTTACGTGGAGAATTCCTCCAGTTTATGATTGGCAAGAAGAATTATGAGTTAATCGAAAAAGTGAAAAAGACTTGGGATCCAGAAAATATCTTCAATCCTAATAAGATTGTGGATACGCCCTCTATGAACTCTTCACTAAGGTATATTCCAGGGCAAGTCACGAGAGAATTCGACACTGTATTTCCTTTTAGCAAAGAACAGGGCATACTTAGAGCTGCTGAGATGTGTAACGGATCAGGAGATTGTAGAAAAACTGAATTAAGTGGTGGTACCATGTGCCCTAGTTATATGGCTACTAGAAACGAAAAAGATACCACAAGAGCAAGGGCGAATATTTTACGTGAATACCTTACTCAATCAGAAAAGTCTAATCCTTTTGATCATGAAGAAATAAAAGGAGTAATGGATTTATGCCTGTCTTGTAAAGGTTGTAAATCTGAATGTCCGTCTAATGTAGATATGGGAAAATTAAAATCAGAATTTCAATATCAGTATTACAAAGATAATGGCGTACCCTTACGTACTAAACTCATAGGCAATTTCAACACCATGAGTAGTTTGGCAGCGCTCACACCTTCTCTTTATAATTTTACATTTACTAACCCATTACTTTCAAAGGTGGCTAAAAGTGTAACGGGTTTTGCTCCTGAAAGATCAATTCCACTTTTACATAAAAATACTTTAAAAACTTGGTTCAGGAAAAGAGGTAAAAAAGCCACAAAACCAAATAGCAAAAAGGTCTATTTATTTTGTGATGAGTTTACCAACTTTAATGATGTACCAGTAGGACAGAAAGCAATCATGTTGCTTGAAAAATTAGGATATGAGGTAATCATCCCTAAGCATTTAGAAAGTGGAAGAACTTTCCTTTCGAAAGGATTGCTAAAACAGGCTAAATCACTGGCAATTAGAAATGTAGATTTATTGAAAGATTTAATATCTGAAGAAACCCCATTAATCGGACTTGAACCTTCAGCTATTTTAACTTTTAGAGATGAATATCCCGATTTAGTTCATGATGCTCAATTTAAGGATGCCGAAAAAATCGCAACCAATGCTTTTACATTTGAAGAGTTTTTCGCTAAAGAAATCGATAAAGGGAATATTAATGCAACACATTTCACTTCTGAAAAGAAGTTGCTAAAAGTACACGGGCACTGCCATCAAAAAGCGCTTTCTTCTATGGTGCCCAGTAAAAAAATGCTTTCATTGCCAAAAAATTTTGAAGTACACATGATTCCTTCAGGTTGCTGTGGAATGGCAGGTTCTTTTGGCTACGAAAAGGAACACTATGCCTTATCTATGCAAGTTGGAGAACTTGTCTTATTTCCTACTGTTCGCAAGCAACCCAAAGAGGTAGAAATTGTAGCTGCAGGCACAAGTTGTAGACATCAGATCAAAGATGGCACTCAGCGAATTGCCAAACATCCAGCAGAAATACTCTATGAAGCGTTGGTGTAACTTATTTTTTATTTAGCAGATTTGTAACAATAATTTAACGTACATGCTAGATAAAGACAAATTAATATTGCTAAATTGAACTAAATTCAAACTTTTAGCATTATTTAATACCAAGCACATCTGAACGTATTCTGTGTGAATAGTAAATGGGGGTGAAAATTTGATGAGTACTTAAATTTTTTAAATATAGCATTATGAAAACTCAAGAAATTCAATCTCATTTAAACTATATTTCTGACTATTGCAACAACACCCTCAAGTTTAAAGCAATGGAAAAACGTGACAAAACCATTAAAGTCATGTTTAAAAACCTTTCAAGAAAAATCAAATCGAAATTGTGAGTTATTTTTGTGTTCTTCTTTAGTAATTTTTTAATTGAAACACTAAAAAGGCATGAGTGAAGCATTAATTAATTTTGATGTTGAAGTACTTCAAAAAAGTAAAGATTTACCTGTTGTTGTAGATTTTTGGGCTCCTTGGTGCGGACCTTGCCAAGTGCTAGGGCCAACCATTGAAAAACTTGCCGGTGAAGCCGAGGGCAAATGGCAGTTAGTAAAGGTAAATGTAGATAATCATCAACAGGAAGCAGCAGCGTATAATGTAAGGGGAATCCCTGCGGTAAAGTTATTTATAGACGGAGAAGTAAAGGCGGAATTTTCTGGAGCATTACCTGAGCAACAGATCAGGGAATGGTTGGAAAAGCAAATACCCAGTGAAATTGATAAGGAAATAGAGGTACAGCTCTCACTATTGAAAGAGGGAAATAGTGAAAAAGCGGAAATAGGTTTAAAAAAGATCATTTCAAAAGACCCAACAAATGCCAAAGCAGCATTTTACTTGGCAAAGATGCTGCTGATTAAAGATACTAAAACTGCCAAAGTGCTATTCGCAGTAGCTGAAAAAAAGTCTGAGTTTATAGGAGAAGTTATTACACTAAATCGGTTTGCAGAAATTTTAGAATTACATAACCAACCAGAACAGCTCGAAGAAGCACCAGTAAAACCAATCTTCATAGCAGCGTTATCCTCTGTTTTAAATGGAAACTTATCGGATGCTCTTGAGCAATTTATTGATATCATTTTAAAAAATAAAGCCTATCAGAAAGAGGCTGCAAGAGAGGCCTGCATTGGTATTTTTGTTATGTTAGGAACTCAACATGAGCTTACCAAAAAATATCGTAAACGTTTCGATATGGCATTGTATTAAATACAAAAAGGAGTGTAAACACTCCTTCTATTTTATGAAAATACAATATGTAATGTTATGATCTCTTTTGTTTCTCTTTAAATACCAATTCCATTTCTCTAATACTAGCTGCTTTAAAAAGTCCTTTTGTAGCATTTCTGAATGAAGCTTCTGCTTGATCTAACTCCCCTGCTGTTTTATAAATAGAGCCTAGTAGAAAATAATATTTAGCCTTAATTTCAGCAGGTAATCTTGGATTTTTTACTGCACGTTCTAAAGTATCCGCAGCTTCACCACTTTTCTTCAATTGGTTTTCGCAAGCTCCTTTTAAGAATATTACTGAATATTCTGCTGGCTTTTTTGCTAAAATCTTATTGCATTGTTCAATAGCAAATTCAAAATCACTATTTTGAAAATACAGTAAAGCTAATTCATATATTTTTTCAGAAGGAGCCATATTACCATCCTTTTCTAATGCCTCAATAGCAGACTCAACTACTTTGATCATCTCGGTTTTATTGGCTTTTACCGCAGTCAATTTTGCTTGTAGATCAAAAGCTTTAGTATAAGCAGGATTTATTTTGAGTAACCTTACCAAATGTTTTTCGCTTTCATGGAAGTTAAAAACATGATAATAGGTTTCAGCCAAATTAAAATAATAGTCTGCCGAAAATTGAAAGAGTTTAGGCTTAAACTCCCCTTCAGTAATTTTTGCGAAATATTCGTCAGCTTTTGCAAATTCTTCCAAATGATGGTAAGCAAACCCTATTTGAAAGAAATATTTTTCATTTCCAGATACAACTGGTACTGAAGGAATTATTTTATTAAGAATTTCTTTGGCTTTGTTATAGTCACCTATGTAGTTAAAGTATTCAGCCTCTAAAAATTGAAGATCAAAATTGTTTGCTGCAATTTTTTTTGCTTCTTCGATATGAGGTAGGATTTTTTGTTGTTGCTTTACAATATTCAAAATATTGATGATATCCATTTTATACTTCAACCTATTGTCTATATTTTGGTCGGTCTCAAAAGCTAATTCATAATTATAAACTGCTTTATCTGCATTTCTAAACTGAGTATATAAATCTCCCAGCATCTCATAAGACTTGGTGAAGTCTTTATTTATTTCGACAGATTTTTCCAATTGCAACGTAGCATCTTTGAATTTTCCTAGATTAATATAGCAATTGGCCTTTGTAAAATAGATCTCCGCATTTTTCGGTTCTTTTTTTATTGCCTCATCTAAAAGTACCAAAGCTTCATCGTATCTATTATTTTGAATAAGGTTTTGAGCTGTAGAAAATGGATCTCCCTGTGCTTGGCTTAAACTGGGTAAAACCATTATTGCAATCAAAAAGCTAAACAAGTAATATTTCATTTCTTTTATTTTTTTTGATAAATGCATTTGAGGATAAGACATCCTTTTTTAATTCACATTTATTTAAGGTTTATTTTACAACGCTTTTTACATGATTTATTGAAAAAAAATGCCTGCAATAGTACATTTAGTCATATACTATCACAGGTTTTTTCAACATTAGTCAATATATACTTTGTGAATTCGCTTATGTTGAGCAGTTATAAAAGGTTAATATGCCTTTTTTAAATCTCTTAATTTGCCTCTATAGCCTTTTTCACTCAAGGTATTCAAATATTGTTGGGCAGTTTTTTTGGAAACACAATTCCCCACAAATGTTTGAAATTTAATATCATTACTGTATTGATCGATCATTATGTAGGGTTCACCTATTTTCTTAGCCCTAATTTTTGCGCAAAAATCTTGTGCTGCTTTCAAGTCACCAAAATCTTCTATAAATACCGACCATCTGTTTTTTTCAATTCTTATACCTTCAGGACTGTAAAGATATTTATACAAAGGATCGAAAGATATATATGGAGCGAAGTAAGAAGTTTTAGGAGCAACATTGCCACTTGTATCTTTCATACTAAAAAACCAGTCAGCCTGTAGCACTTGAAAATTCCTTGCTTCTTCGTCTCCTTTAACATACAAATAATAAGCTTGCTTATCTGAATTTGTAAGTTGCTTTGCTGTTTTACGAGGAATTGTATAGGCTGTTAAAAGATAGTTTTCAAAGCCATCTTCGTTGCCATCTTTATCTGGTTTTGGGGCAACCCGTAAAAAGTCGATTACACCATCGCTGTTAAATTCCCCAAAAGTTTCTGTTCCCTCAAAAACAGAAGAAAATGAAACCTGAATTATCTTTTCAGGGATAGTAATATCAAATAAGTTATAACAACGATACTTACAACCATCTCCTAAACAATCTTCTCTAAAGTTGATGATCATAAGGTACTTGTTACTCAAATAAGAGAATTCTTTTACTTGCAGAATATTATTGAAATTTTGTTTGATGGACATTTCAATTCCACAAAAATAATTAAAGTGCTGCTTGTTAAGATACAAGCCTGTCGGATTAGGGTTGAAAATATTATCATATTGTGCCCCATTTACAAAGTAAGTCTCAAAAGGAACACTGCAATTTTCATAAACCGTAAAAGAGGTATCACTTGCTTCTCTAAAATCTTTTACTACAGGCTCTTGTATAATTGTAACAGTCTCTTGTGATAATTGAGAAATATTGTAAGATGTTCCTGCGGTAACTTGTGCGAAGCTTATAGAAATAATACCAAAAAATAAATAGCTTAACAGAATGAGATATTTCATAAAACAGAAAAAGATTAATACTTTTTTTCGCTAAATAACAATCTTATTTTAACTGTACTTTAACAGTATATAATACGTCAGCAGGCAAGTATTATTAAATACCAGCCAGATTTTATGTGAATACTTTTATCCTTTCCTTTTACTTTATGTGTTTACAGGCAATCTACAAGCATTTTTTGGGCAATAATTGTAGTGTAAAACAGTTCATCTTGGTATTGTAATATGCTTTAAAAATTTATCCAATTATTTAAGCAAACTGACTTTAATATGCATAAAATACTACTTTCTGGAACATTCATTATTTCTTTTATTTTTAACTCATTTGCTCAATTGCCACCAGCATCTATTCTAGTAGATAAAGGAAATGAATATGCACAATCTTATAATGTAGTTTTACTACTGGAATGTGAAAATGCCATAAAAATGATGGTCAGTAATAGTAAAAGCTTTACTGGCGCCCATTGGACACAATTCGAACCTAGGATCAATTGGGAATTGGTACCAGAAGACGGAAAGCAGACAGTTTATGCAAAGTTTTTAGATAAAGATAATAATGAAATAGGGCCAGTAAGCGATGATGTGCTAGTAGATGCCACACCACCTACCGATATTGCTGTTGATATAGATATACCAGGAAAAATATCTAATGAAAAACTCCATATCGTAGATTTAAAGATAAAAGCTACAGGCGCTAAATACATGATGATCAGCAACAATGGAGCATTTTACGGACACAAATGGCAATTCTATGAAGAAGAAATGCTTGATTGGGAATTGGAGCTGGGAGGCGACGGAGAGTATACAGTTTATGCTAGATTTAGAGATGTAGCTGGAAATATTTCGGAAACAGTAAAAGATAAAATCATTTTTGATACTCAAAAGCCATTTAACTGCTCTGTAGTAATCAACAAAAATGACAAATACACTTTTAGGCAAGATGGCAAAGTAGACATAACCATTTTTGCCAATGAAGCTGACTCCATGATCATTTCTTCAGATAAAACATTTAGCGATGCAAAGTGGGTAGCTTATAATACAAAAACCAGTTTTACTTTTGAAGAAGGAGACGGCACCAAAGAGGTATTTATGAAATTCAAAGATATTGCAACAAATGAAACTGGGATATTCACAGATGATATCATTTTAGATACAACACCACCTCAAGATTGCGAATTTTTTATTGATGCAGGAGCAGGTGTAACAAAAGACATCAATAAAAAGGTAATCCTTAGTTTTAATGCAAAAGATGCTACCCATATGCTTGTTAGTAATTATCAAGACTTTAGGGCTGCACGTTGGCAATTATTTAAACCAGTTATTAAAGGATGGCAATTATCTGGCGAAAATGATGGGCTAAAAGTAGTTTATGTACGCTTTAGAGATGAAGCTGGAAATGTTAGCACTGTCTTTAAAGATGATATTCAACTAAAAAGGGGATTTTAAATCCCCTATTCGTAATATTAAACAGTAGTAGCTAGTTCTGCACCTACTCTTTCCATTAGTACCTTTGTAGCTTTAATACCTTCTTCCTCAGAAAGCACATCGCCTTCGTATTCAATGCCGATATAACCTGTATAACCTGCATCTTTAACTATTTTCAACATTTTGGTAAAGTCAGTTTTTACTTCTTCACCAGTTTCATTAAAACTATTAGATTTTGCACTAACTCCTTTGGCAAAAGGCATCAATTCTTGAACTCCCTTGTAACGGTCATATTCATTACTACATACCCATTTATCTTCAACCTTTTCTCTTTCAATACAGAAATTACCAAAGTCAGGCAAAGCACCAGCATTCTCCATATTTATCTGAGATAGTACACCACTTAGCCAAGCACCGTCTGAGGAATAACCACCGTGGTTTTCAATAATCACATTGATATCATAATCTTTGGCAAAGGTAGCCAAAGAGCCAATACCTTCAACTGCAGCAGCAGCAACTTCTTCTGCAGTACCCTCACCTGCTGCATTTACCCTTATCGAATGGCAACCTAGAAATTTTGCTGCTTCTATCCACTTATAATGGTTCTCTACAGCTAATTTTCTTTCTTCATCATTGGTACTACCTAGGTGCCCTTCACCATCAATCATAATCAATATATTATCTACCCCTAGATCACTTGCCCGCTTTTTCATTTCACCAAGATAATCTTGATCTTCAGCTTTGTCTTTAAAAAACTGATTTACATATTCTACTGCATCAATACCAAATGTGTTTTTTGCTTTAGATACAAAATCGAGGTTGTCCATATTACCACTAAAAAGTGTTTTATGTAAAGACCATTGAGCTAGGGAGATTTTAAAGAAAGGAGTAGCTGCTGCCTCGATTACTTTTTCTGTACTTCCTTCTGTAGATTGTTGTCCATCCCCACAAGATTGCAAATAAGTAAGACCTGTTCCTAGAAAAATACCACTTGCAGTATATTTCCCTGCACGTTTAATAAATTCTCTTCTGTTTTTTTTCATTTTTGTTGATTTGATTTTAGGATATTTATGCTAATTAGATAGTTATAATATTGTAAACCGGAGAAAGTATTCAGACTCAGACTAAATGTAGAGTAATCAAGGCATCAAATATAACATTTGTAGATACAATTTTAGCCAATTTTCACTTGTCTTTGTTTTGAGAAAGAAATAATTTGAAAATGAAAGTAGTAAAGTTCCAGCTATTATACACTAGAAAATATCGATTTGGAAGATAGAAAAATCATGCAACGTGCACTTGAGTTAGCCACATTTGGTAAAGGGAATGTGAGTCCTAACCCTTTGGTGGGGTGTGTAATAGTGCATAAGAACAAAATAATAGGTGAAGGCTATCATAAAAAGTATGGGGAAAATCATGCGGAAGTAAATGCCATTAACTCTGTTGCAGATAAAAATCTCTTAAAAGATAGCCAGCTTTATGTTACGCTAGAACCTTGCAGTCATTACGGTAAAACACCTCCATGTTCTCGACTCATAATCGAGCATAAAATTCCTACAGTTCATGTAGCATTGAAGGATCCAAATCCATTAGTTGCTGGCAGAGGATTGACCATGCTCCAAAATGCTGGAGTGAATGTACATGTAGGGCTTATGGCAAAAGAAGCTGCTTGGCAAAATAGAAGGTTTTTAAAAAGTATTGAATCAAACCTACCTTATATTATTTTAAAATGGGCAGAAACAGCCGATGGTTTTATTGCAAGAAAGAATTATGATTCAAAGTGGATCAGTAATAAAATATCAAGGGCATTGGTTCATAAATGGCGCGCCGAAGAAGATGCGATTATGGTGGGTTCAAATACATCTAAATACGATAATCCAAGGCTAAATGTAAGGGATTGGCATGGCCAAGACCCAACAAGGATTGTAATAGATAGAAATTTAATTTTAGATGGGAAACTTCATTTGTTTGATGGCTCTATTCCCACTTTTCTTTTTCACTCAGACACTGTTCATGCAAACCAAGACCATCATCATATTTATGGCAATCCTTTAAATGAAGAAACCTTTCTAGAGGATATGCTTAAGGAATTGTACAACAAAAATATTAGGTCAATTTTAGTAGAGGGTGGAACAGCATTACATCATATATTCATAAAGAAAAATTTATGGAATGAGGCTAGGGTTTTTAAATCTACCCATACATTTAGTGAAGGAATAAATGCACCAAACTTAAACGGAAAATTGAATGATATACAAAAATTGGGTGATGATAAGTTGTTTTTTTACTTAAATGAAACACGCTAAAAAAGTCAATTACTTTGTAATCTTTGTGTTACTACTTTTCTTTTAAAAACCTGTACAAAATCATCTTTTAGGAAAGAGAAATACATTTCAGCTTTTAACCAATCTGGAAAATCTTCATTCTTCTTTATAACCACATAATCATAAAGCAATCTATTGTTTCGTTGCTCAGTATCTATAATCATATGATGATCTTTTTTCAATGCTTCGTATCTCAGAAATACATTATAAAAATCTTGTGTAACCAATATTTTATTGGGCTTTTCTTCAATTAACTTTTCGGTTACTAGTGGATGAGATTGATATATTTTTTCTTGGTAGCGTGTAAAGTTATGGATATAAAACACCATACAAACTGTATAAATAGTAACGCATCCAATTACTAAAGGTAATTTTGAATTCGCATATAAAGGTGTAAAAATGCTTCGACTCACAAGTGTGAGATTCGGTGCAAATCTTTTCATATTTAGTTCATGGTTTTCCTTCCACTTTAATAATAATACTTTCAATGCAAGTACAATACTGGTGTATTCAATTAATGAAAGATATAACCACGTTCTAGCACCCGGTATTACACGCTGTAGGACCAATAAAATTAATGGAGTAAGGTAAAAGCTGATAACAAACCAGCCAACATAATGAAGATTTATCTTTTTATGAAAGCTAAATATTGAAGGCTTTAAAACAACAACAAACCAAAAGCAGAGATTTAGAAGGGTTATCCATAAGCCATAAATATCTAGACTGTAAAAAGTGCCTGGAGTATCTAAAAGATAGAACAAGATATTTTGGTAAAAATCATTAGGGCTTAGCGGTTGAACCCATCTATTGCCTAAAAGTGCTTCATAGCCATTCGTGATAATAATTGGCAAATAAAGAAGATTTGTAAAAAGAAAAATAATGACAGAACTAATTAAAATCCATCTAACTTTTCTCGTATTTTTTTCATTAAAGGCATAAATAATGCCTGCCACTAGCATCGATGCTAAAGGGTAAACAAAAATAGGAATAGTATATAAACCCAAGGAAGATGCTACACAGAACAAAATGAAATAGTATCGAGAACCTAATGTTATACTTCGTATAAGGCAGATAAAGGATATAGCAAAAAAGAATAACATCAGAAAGTATCCCCTACCATGAGTAGCATAGAATATTCCATATTCAGAAAATGAAAACAGGATAATCGATACAAATGCTACAGTAAACCTGAAATATTTTTTTAGTATGAGAAATAAAGAAATAGTTACTGTAGTACTCACTAGTACAGCAGGAGCCCTCATTATTATAATCGGATTATCAAATAATAATTTGAAAGGGCTACAAAGTAATAAGTAAGCCACGTGATTATTTGGACCTGGGTAATATGAGAGTGTAGCCAACCAACCTTTACTTACAATAAATACATATGAAAATGCTTCATCTATGTGCAGTGGGTAATTATAAGCAAAAAATATCCTTGCTGAAGTTATTAAAAGTACTGCAATTACGCTCAGATAACGTTCTTGTATAGAAAGTGAATTGACTTCAATTTTTAGTTTTTCGAGCAAACCACCCAAAAAATTAAGAAATTGTTTCAGGGAAAAATAAATCAACTCTAGATTCAAAAACATGTAAAATCCTACCAAGGGCACAACAAGTGCAGCTGAAATTAACATGTACTTTATGAGGGAATACTTTGCTTCAGTGAGGTAAACACTTTTTAGGAGTGCAGCTTTCTCTTGTAAATGGTAAATAGCAATTAAAGCATCTGTAAAATCTTGATAAGGTGTACTGATAAAGAATACCGCCATAGCCATAAGCAGTCCACTTATTAAAAACAACAAGGGTATACTTATCAGCCTAAAATAGCGATACATACATTAATGGCTTAAGATTAAATTTAGGTAGTGCAAAAAATATTATAAGACAAAAAAATATCTTGTTTCTAATACCAACCTAACAACGGTTTAATCTATAGCTGATTGCATGAATAGCTATTGTAATTGCCTTTTATAGATTTGTATGGTGTTTTCCAGCCCTAAGTAAATCGCATCGCAAATCAATGCATGGCCAATGGATACTTCTAACAGATGAGGTATTTGATTTTTAAAATATTGGAGATTTTCTAAGCTAAGGTCATGACCAGCGTTTATGCCCATACCCAATTTATCAGCAAGCTTGGCGGCCTCAGCATAAGATTTTACTGCTTTGCCCTTATTTGTTGGAAACTGACTTGCAAATGGTTCAGTATAAAGTTCAATCCTATCCGTACCAGTTTCTGCTGCTCCCTCAATCATTTCATCTACTGGGTCAACAAAAATAGAAGTTCTTATACCTTTACTTTTGAAAGTGTGAATTACCTCTTTTAAAAATTCAGCCTTCTCTACTGTGTCCCAACCAGCATTTGAAGTAATAGCATCTTCTGCATCGGGCACAAGCGTAACTTGGGTGGGCAATACCTCAGTAACCAGACTAATAAACTTTTCGTTAGGATTACCTTCAATATTAAACTCTGTGGTTACAATATTTTTCAGTTCACGTACATCAGCATATCTAATATGTCTTTCGTCAGGTCTTGGGTGCACTGTAATACCCTCAGCACCAAACCTTTCACAATCTTTCGCTACTTGAATAAGATCTGGATTATTACCACCTCGTGCGTTTCTTAGCGTAGCAAACTTATTTATATTTACACTTAGTCTGGTCATGTTTCAGGTTTATATTAGGTAAATTTGAAGTTATAAATCATACTGGCATTACTTGAAGATGCAAATGTACTAGTGAATTGTAAAAAATAGGATAATGCCCATTTTTTTGTTTATAATGTTATTTATTGCTTTATTTTGGAAACACAGCAGCTTAGTGTAAAATTTTAAGAAGATGAGTTTAAAAGGAAAGATTGAATCGGCCATGAAAGAGGCCATGAAAAGTAAAGATAAACAACGTTTACAAGCGCTTCGTAGCATCAAGTCTTTGATCCTACTTGCAGAAACTGAAAAAGGACATGCTGAAGGAGAACTTTCAGATACGGTTGAAATGCAATTGCTAAGTAAAGCGGCTAAACAGAGAAGGGATTCTGCGGAAATATATCAAAAAGAAGGACGTGATGATTTAGCTTCTGTTGAGTTAGCGGAATTGAAAGTAATCGAATCTTTTTTACCAGAACAGCTTTCAGACGATGAAATAGCCGCACACATTAAAGATATTTTAGAAGAAACAGGTGCTTCTAGCATGAGGGATATGGGAAAAGTAATGGGCTTGGCACAGAAAAAGTTTGCAGGTAAAGCAGATAATAAAAAAGTGGCTGCATTAGTAAAAGCTGCATTACAATAGCTTTTCCAATACAGTAAACATATTCTTAATTTCTCGATAGGGTGGATATTTTTTCATTTATAATAACATTAGACATTGGCATACTAGGTCAAATTTCCACTAAAGGGGTTGAAAGTTATTTTTCATCTTATGTAAGAGTGGTTGATATCGTTTTGGCCTTCTTTATACTTTGGGGTGCTTATAAGGGGTATCAAAAAGGTTTTATAGTAGAGTTTATATCTATTATTGTTTTTATACTTGGTATCCTCATTATTTTTTTCGCCGTTACTTATTTATTTGTAAGTGCAGATAAAGCCGTGGGTAAATCACCGAAGCTTGCCAAGTTTTTATTTTTTATATTTTTCTATATAATAGGCTCACTTTCATTAAATAAGTTGGGCAGATTCTTACAAGGAAAGGTAGATTATTCTGTTTTTGATAGCCTCGACAATTTTGCTTCTATGATACTTGGTGGGGCAAAGTATGCAGTTTTTTTGAGTATATTTTTAGGCATTTTAGATGCAGCAGGCTTACGCTTAGCCGATGAAATAATTGCAGATACAAAGCTCTACCCTATGTTACTCAATTTACAAATATGGTTAGTAGATGTCGGTAAAACTTTAGCACCTAGTATAGGCGAGATGCATGACCATATAATAAATATGCTATCTGAATAAATTTGCCAAAGAAAGAAGGAACCACCTAAGGATGTAATTGAAATATCCTGGTTCCTATTCAGCCTTTTCTTTAAGAGCTTCACTCAATTGCATACCCCCTTTAATACCAAAGTCTAGCGTTCTAATAGGGAAAGGAATAGTGATATCGGCAGCATCATAGGCTTTTTTAATTGCTATAATTACTTCGCTGCGTGCATTTAAATAATCTGTTTCATCAGAAGTAGTTAACCATACATGAAGTTCAAAGGAGATGGCACTATCGTCAAATCCAGAATAAGAAAAGACAGGTGGCCTATTTGTAAGCAAACCTGGCAAACCATCAATAGCCTTGAGTGTAACCTCACGGACATTTTCAAGATTTTCGCCATAAGAAACCCCTACAGATAGCATTAATCTCCTAGAAGGCGTGGTACCATAGTTTTTTAGTGGTTGCTCTAAAATCTCCTTAGATGGTATAAAAACATCTTGTCCATCGAAAGTTTTTAGTTTAACGACCCGTAGCCCTATCTCTTCTACAACACCCATAAATCCATTGGTTTCTACTAAGTCGAGAACCCTTAGTGGCCTGGTAGCGGCTATGATGATACCCGAAATAATATTAGTAGCAATACTTTGAAAAGCAAAACTGAGTGCTAGACCTAAAATACCTGCACCAGCTAACAATTGGGTAACTGTTTGTTTTAACCCCATTGTGGAAAGGGCTACAAACAGACCTTCAAATAATATAAAATAATAGATGGCCGTGGTAAGGACCCTGAGTATGGTCTCGTTTTTAACTAAATTGTATAAAAAACGATCAGCTCCTTTTTTTGCCAGTTTTCCTAATTGCCAAAAAACAATGAATATGACAATTGCCGCGATGAAGTTGGGGAGCAATTCAAAAAAGTTGACAGCCCAACTGAGTAATTTTGTTCTTATCAGTTCGTAACCATCAATAATTTGTCCTTCTACAGCATTTACTGAGATATCCTGCATTTCAATGTATTTTATCTTCGATATATACAGCCAAATTTTTTTAAAGATACAAGATCAGTCTTTTGTGCCATGAAGTGTTTGATTTTTTATTTAGAGGTTGTCTAAAATAAAACCTATCGTCTGCAAATGATAGATTTTGCCCTAATCTTCTCCAATTTCTCCTAAAATAATTAAATAATAAAACTCGACCATTTAATGGAATATCATTAATAAGCCTGTTTTTTTAATTGTTCTTTTTTATCCTTTTTCTTAAAAAAACCATAAAGAATTTGCCCCATAAAACTGTGGGGAAATTGCTCAACTCCTGGGAAACCTAATTTAATATCTTTTCCATTGTAAGGAATATAGTTTGTTTTAAAAATGTAATCCCAAATGCTTAAAGTGAGCCCAAAATTGACACCTGTTTGTTTGTCTTTAGGTAATTCGTAGGCGTGATGCCAAATATGCATTTGTGGAGAATTGAAAAGGTAATGAAAAGGGCCTAGATTAAATTTAATATTAGAGTGGTTAAAATGACCCCATGTGAGCGTAAAGAAATGCACCATAAAAAAATCATCAATTCCAAAACCAATCATACTCAATGGAATGTATTCTAAGGTTCTATAAAATATATTCTCGAACCAATGGTAGCGGAGATGAGCAGCAAAACCCATTTGTTCTACTGAATGGTGTACTTTATGAAAATTCCATAAAAAGGGAACAGCATGTAAAGTTCTATGCCCCCACCAATGGATAAAATCCCTCAAAATAAAAAGAACAAACAATTGAGCGAAACGTGGCCAACTTTCAATATGTAAAGCCACTAAGTTCTCAAAACCAAAAACCCCTAGTATATCATTGAATAATGCTACAAAAACATTAGACAAAGCGTTGTAAATCACTAGAGAAAACAAAAAGAAATTAAAGAACATATAAAAAAAATCTAACCAAAAATCTTTGCGAAATTTAGGTTGATTTTTACGCCAAGGCTTAAGCCATTCAACAGCTAAAAAAATACCCGAAACCAGTATGAGCATGTAAAGGTAATTCTCCCACCAAGGTTTATAATCATATCCGAAAGTGAGTTCGGTCCAAAGGTAATTGGCATAACCTTGATAGGCTTCAAAGGCAATGTTTATATACTTCTCCATCTTCCAACAAATATTTCAAATAAATTATTATTGAAATTATTTAATCAACTATTCAACCACGATGTTCGCGATTACTTCACTCTTAATCAATAATTTGAAAGAAAAATTCTATTTTTTTAGAAAAGTATATATTTATCAATTTATAACAAGAATGACTTTATATAATCTTTTAATTTCAGTAAATCTTTTGTTCTACTAAATCTAAAAGTCAAAGGATATCAAAGTCAAAAACTAAAACAGATGTATATTTAATAAAACCATTACAGATTAGGGGTATAGAATCTAGCTGCAATTTTTCAACCTTTCTTCACTTTGAGAGTATATTTCACCAAGTGATTTTTCAAAATCGATAAGTACACTCAAATTTCTAATAAGTATTTCCCTATTATCACCCATTTCGAAAATGTAATTAAATATCTCTTTGTTTTTGGTTAAAACCTCATTCATTATATTATTAACACCTTCCAAATACATTAAACATTCAAAGTCATAACTTGAAATGATATCACTATTCTTTAAAGTATTCCATGCTAAGGCTGTTATTTCAAGATGTGGAAGAGATAAATTAAAATTGACTTCTCCATGATAATTATAAATCCCATTACTCACTAAAGTAGAATCTTCGATTTGAATGACATTTGGATTTCTAAGTCTAAAACTATACATGCTATCTATGCTAACAATCAGATTTCCCTCTTCATCAGAATAGCTTTCGAAAAATTGTAAAATGTCAAGAATCTCAATATGCCTTTCAGTAGCTCTTTTAAGTTTCTCATTGTTAGATGAAATTTCTGCTAAAAGATTCTTAGTAACGATAGATTTTTGATTTAACAACTTACTTTTAGCCACCCACTCATTTAAATATAAGCCCACAAATACACCAAGTAAAGTTGCGGTCAATGTTACGAACCAATTACTGGAAAGTAGCCTCCTATTTTTACGACTTAATTTTTTGCTCATCTATTTCAATTACTACTAAGGGTAAAATCATTTTCAATAATAATATATTTAGTAATAAGACTTATAGAAATCTTAAAATCTACAAAACGCGATTATCAAAAAAAGCTAAAACTTCTTTTGCTCTTTCAGTAATAAATGGATTAAGTTGATTCACCTGCCCTATAGAAGTCACCATGTTATTCATTTTCCTTTCTAGCTCCCAATTTCCATCTTCATTCCTTTTGGATTTTAATAAATCTAAAGCTGGTTTTAGCTCTTCGGATATTATTTCTTCTCGTTTTAATATCCAAAGTATCTCTAAGAAATCTCCTTTATAAAAGTTGGGAAAAGTGAGTAAGTCCATCTTGTTAATCATGATGTTCGAAGGATTGCGAGAACTATAACACACTTTATGTTTTAAAATAAAGTTGACACACTTATCTCTTAGCTTTATTACTTCTTTGTTTCTATAGGGTTCTGGTAAAAAGGAAATACCCTTTAAAAGCTTAACTACCCCCCAATAGCAAGTATGTTTCCCATAACAACTGGTATTAGAGCAATACAGGTTTTTAGGTGTTATGTATTCCCCATCGTCGAATCGTTGGTTTTTACTAAAAAATTCTAATAAACTCATGCTTTTCTCATCTGGTTCTGTATTGAAATAACAATCGAGATAAAGCATATTACCATTGAGACAGGGTATCGGAAAATGATCTTCTTTTAGAGTATATATACCATGCTCTACATCAAAAAGATGATTTTTAACATCCAGCAATGGTTTTATTATTCTTTCATCATCTCTTTCGCATTGTAGGTCTGCTAGTAGTATTAGAGCCCAAAGGGAGGCTTTATAGTTGGGTACATAATGCAAATAATCAGGATAATACTTATGAGATGAGGGTATTTCCTTCCACAATCCATTTTCATTTCTTGCAGCGAAAATCCTTTCAATCATTTGTTGACGCTCATCCATCATCTTTCCTAAAATTAAATCATGAATTGTCAGCTATAGAATCAATATACTTGTTTGGATATTTGTGCTATTATTGTTTCCCATCCCTTAATTATCCAAATAACCATTATCCCAAGTTCTTTCAGAATTATGGTTTCTTAAGTCTATACCAAAATCGACTGCACCTTTCATGGCCATTAAAACAGAAACCCAACCTGCCGTCATTTCTTGTTTTAACCTTTCATTCGGAGTCGTAGAACTTAAAAATAAATCTGTCCCTTTATCTTCTGTCTTTTTCAGTTCAAAGGTCACATCCGTTCCAAAATACTCTATTCTGAAAAGACTGGGAGCTTTACGCGCTATAATTTTAGATTTGTAAATAGGATAGTTAAAAAATTTGAATTCAATAATCCCATCTTTTTCTTTAGTTTCTTCCGCCCAAAATTTCATTCTGCCTTCATCAGTAGATAGGGCTTCATAGACTTTGTGTATTGCAGCAGAAAAATGCACTTTCCATTCAATCACGCCTTTTTTTTCTTGGAATGGCATTACTCTAGTTTTAGATTTTTTAATGACACTATATCAGCAAAACAAACTTATGCTTTCAATCAATTTTATGATTATTATCAATGAATAGACAGTCGCTAATACTGTTTGTTTATAGCATTAATTTAATGAACTTTCAGCAATAATTCTAGAGGAATTTGATAGAAAACAGTAATTAAAAATCAGCAAATATCAAGAGATTCCAAACAATCTAGTTCATTGATTTCATGTCCATAAACTACTTGTAAATTCGAATAATCTCCTTTCTTCGAAATTCTTCAACAATGAGCAAGAAAATATTTAATCGCATTTAAGAGGGTATGTAACAATGCTCGTAAGGTTCATAGTCATCTATAAGGTAAGTAGCAAGACACAATATCTAGAGGATAATTAAATAGATAAATTAATTTTAAATGATGGCCTCGCTTTTATATTCAGGGCTATTTTCCCAATATTTATTAATTCCAATTGAATCATCAATCTCATCGATTATATCCCAAATTCTATTATCATTTCCCCATTTAATAAATATTCTAATTAATTCCCTACCGAGTAGTTTCTCTTCTAAATTTGATTTTGTATCAATCGCAAGTTCAAGTCCTCTTAAGTAATGGCTTTCATAAAAAATTCCAAAATCTTTTTTTATGAAATTCAAGACTTCAATTTCTACCTTCACAGCTTCTCTATGTGCAAAGTTTAAGCTTAAAAAACATTCAGCTGAAATAATAGGAGCACTTAGCATATATTCAGAAGAGTTTAACCACTTTTCTGCTTCATCATAATGTTTTTTTGAGGCTGAGATTAACATAGCATTACTTACTACAGCTGCTTTACTAATATTATAAAACTGATTAGTAGTTGACTGTACCTCTATCTTATCAATATTAGAATTATTGCAAGAAATCATTAATAGCATTAAGCTTAATGCTAATTTTATTTTTACCATTTTATATAAGGAACTCTAGTTGTGCCTAATAAATATACAAAATAGTAATTGAATATATGATTATCAGATTTTAGGATATCAACAACTAACCTTTGAGCATTTAAAATTGGCTCTCAAGCCTCTTACCATTCTCAATGATTTATAATTTCTCTACTAGTTGAATATTATTTCCACAAGTATCGTTTAAGACTACCACTTTTACAGTTCCCATTTGAGTAGGTTTCATGCTAAATTCTACACCTAATTCAGTAAGTCTATCATATTCATATTGAACATTATCTACATCAAACTGAGTATATGGAATTCCTGCTTTCATTAATGCATCTTGAAAAACTTTAGAAGGTTCAAAATGAAGGGGAGCTGGTTCTAACAATATCTCTGGTCCTTCTTGCGCTTCTTTAGAGACAAGTGTTAGCCATCTGTTACCACCTTCAAGCGGCATGTCAAGTTTTTTTATGAACCCTAATTTTTCAGTATAGAATTTTAATGCTTTTTCTTGGTCTCTAACTGGTATACTAATAATAGTTACTCTCATTGTTGTAGTTTTAAGATTAAAGCGCACAAGTTCAAGAATCAAACTCTAATTTACTTCTCGAAAATTGCTCTTTTCGAAATTGAGCAGGTGTTTTTCCTGTTTTACGTTTAAATAAGGAACTAAATGATCCTAAACTTTCAAAACCAACAGCAAAACATGTTTCTGTTACTGTAATTCCACTTTTTAAAAGTTCTTTAGATTTTTCTATCCGTATGTCTATCAAATATTGTCTTGGGGTTAGTCCATAATACTTTTTAAATAAACGCAACAAATGATACTTGGAAACAAAATGGATTTGTGAAAGCTTATCTAAATTCAAGTTGGTATCATAATTATTTTCGATATAGCTTCGAGTACCAATTACAGTGTTAATTTGTCCTTGGTTTGCATAAACAATACCCCTGATTCTATTAAGTTCTTTTTCGTAAAAAGTCATTTCTACATTTTATTTCATTATCAAATGCTTGGTTAAATAAATTACCATACTAAAGGTAGAAAGTATGAATACATCATCAATTTATCTATTCATTTTTTATAAATGATATCAACTAATTTAATTATTTTTAGTGCTAATCATTTAAATATTTATGCTGTAAAAGTATTTTATGCCTAATAAATGTTACATTCCACAAAAGCCAAAAACTTTCAAAGTTCAAACATTTAGGTCAAATATAATTCTAAGATTATTAGACCAAATCAAAAAACATCTATCTACAAATATTGTATATAGTAGCATTGTAATGCCTTTAGGTAGTATTCAGCTACCATTTGAAAGTAATTAACTACTTAACAGCTCTATTTAACAACCTATTGATGGCATTTAACTAGTTTATTAGCTCATTTAATCAACATTTGATTGTATCTAACTACTTCATAGCTCCATTTAAATACCATTTGGTCGTATTTAAGCATAAAGTATTACCATTTAACTACTGTTAGATAGCATTTAACTGATGAATGCTAGTATTCTATATAGGAAAGTGGGGATTTTTCCCAATTATATTTAGCTTCTCTTAATTTCTTTAAATTACCAAAAACTATCACGTATTAACTTTATAGGATTTTTGCTAGTTGTATCATTTAGTAGAAATCTTCGTTGCTGAGTAAACTATATTTTTTAACCTAATTTTTTGATATGTCAGAATTTGATAATGAGTTAGCACAACCATTGGTTTTCGATGCTGAAAATACAAATACAAATGAGTCTCAAAGGCAAAAAACACCAGTATTCTTTATAGAAAAAGCTATGGGATGGCGTATTTATTTTGATAGGATACTTGGCGACACAAATTTATTGATCAAACTAAGTAAAATTAATTATACAGAGAAAGAACTTAAAGACACGCATACAACTTTAAAAAGCTTGATAGATGCATTAGAACTCTACCATGTAAATATGGAACGAAGGAAAGGTATTACTCAGGCTAAAAATGAGGCAATGGATGAGTTACATAAAACCTATATGTACCACAGAACTGTAATCACCAACTTATTTAACCTTCCAGAAGAGGTATTGGGCACAATGCGCATTAATGAAAGAACTACAAGAAAAGAAGCTATTTGGATAAGAAATGTAAAAAGTTTCTACGCACAATTACTTCAAAATGAAACAGCATTACAAAAACTAGCTGTATTAAATATTTCTGCCAATTCATTAAAAGCTCACATTAAAACACTAGAGAGTATAGAAAAAATGATTGCAGATAGAGAAGTTATTAATGCTGAATTACAAAATCTTACCATTGAGAATACAGAGAAAAAAGTAGCTTTCAATAATTGGCTAAGTACTTTTAGAAAAGTAACTCGCCGCGCTTTTGTAGATGATAAAGAAATGCTAATTAAGTTGGGCTTGTGATATAAAATAGGTCAGCCAATGTCTATATCCTATATACAACTGGAAGCTGCCCATCATTCTGAGCAATACGAAGTTTTGTGAAAGCCGCTTGGAAAGAGTCTGTGGGCTGTCAGAGTATTTGTAACAAACAGCCAATAGACTCCTACACAAAACTTTGTTTTGTTCTGAGAGACGGGTATTTTGTACTATACATTTATATATTATCTCACACCATACCAGCAAAGCCCATGAATGCCATAGATAGGATGCCTGCTACTACTAAGGCGCCAGGCACGCCTTTCATACCTTCTGGTAATTCTGAGAATTCTAATCTTTCTCTGATACCAGCAAAAAGTACAATTGCTAAACCAAAACCAAAAGCACTTGCTGCTGCAAAAATTACAGATTGCAAAAGATTAAAATCTTTTTGAACTACTAATAAAGCAACCCCTAATATGGCACAATTGGTAGTGATCAATGGCAAGAAAACACCCAATGCTTGATACATGGCTGGGCTTACTTTTTTAAGAATAATTTCTACCATTTGTACCAAAGAAGCAATTACTAAAATATAAGCTACGGTTTGTAGAAATGTAATACCAAAGGGTTCTAGCACATAATGTTGGATTAAATAAGTTACGATTGTAGCAATGGTCATAACAAACATTACAGCACCACTCATACCCCATGCGGTTGTAGATTTCCCAGACACTCCTATGAATGGACAAATACCCAAGAATTGAGAAAGAATTATATTATTGATAAATATCGCTGAAATAATGATGATGAAGTATTCCATAATATCAAATTTTAATCGTCAGGTAATTGTCAGTAGTTTAGATTTTGAAGATTAAGCCGCTACTTTTTTTTGTTTCTCTTTTTTTTCTTGGTCTCGTTTGTACCAATTAACAACAGCTATTAAAAACCCTAGTGCTATAAATGCTCCTGGAGCTAATACAAAAACAATCATACCATCTCCCGGAATTAGTTTTACACCAAATAATGATAAATTCCCCAATAGCTCCCTTACTGCACCTAATAAGGTCAAAGCAAAAGCAAAACCTAATCCCATACCCATACCATCTATGGCAGAGGCAAGCACAGCATTTTTTGAGGCAAAAGCCTCTGCCCTACCCAATACAATACAATTAACTACAATTAAAGGAATGAACAAGCCTAACTGTGCATGTAAAGCAGGTAGATAACCTGCCATAACTAGGTCTACTACAGTTACAAAAGAGGCAATAATGACTATAAAAGAAGGTATGCGCACTTTATCTGGTATCAAGTTTTTGACTAAGGCAATTACTACGTTAGACATGAGTAACACAAAAGTGGTTGCTAATCCCATGCCCAAACCATTGATAGCCGTGGATGTGACTCCTAATGCTGGACATAACCCTAGCAATAAGCTAAAAACTGGGTTCTCCCTAATAAAGCCTTTTAAAAAATTTTCTCGATTTGTGAGTGTCTTTTGCATGATTGTTTTATTAGCATAGATTTATTGAACCTTTTGCTGTTCCTGCCAAGTAAGCAAAGCTTTGTTTACTGCTTCACAAATTGCCCTAGAAGAAATTGTAGCACCAGAAATAGCATCTATCTCCCCACCATCTTTTTTTACTTCATATGGACTTTGTAGCTTGGAAAATTGCCCTTTAAATTTCTCATCACTTATTTTTGATCCTAACCCTGGAGTTTCTTTATGGTCCAGCACTACTATTTTTTGTACTAAACCTTCATTACTGATTCCTACCATGATCCAAATATTACCGCTGTACCCATTTGCTGAATAGGTTTTAACTGCATATCCTAATAAGGATTCTTCTTTTTTTACTGGATGAAAAATTAGGCTGTCTGCTGTTTGTTGGGGGATGGCTACAGCAAATGCTTCAGCTACTGGGTTATTATCAAAATCAGGTATTACTTCTTTTATTGCTGCTTTTTGCTTCTCCAATTTGGCTTTAGCAATGGGTTCTTTGGTCAGTTTGTATACAAACCCCAATGAAGCAGACGCCACCAATGAAACCACGAGTAGTGTGATGAACATGTTAAAAAAAGAAGATCGGCGCTTTTCCATAATTGTTAATTTAATCTTTCTACATTATCTAAATTTTAACAGCTTTTCTTTTTACCTCGCCAAAACGATGTGGTTTTACATATTTATCAATCATTGGTACAAAGGCATTCATAATTAAAATGGCAAACGATACACCTTCAGGATAACTTCCAAAACACCTTATTAAAATAGTAATCAAGCCGATACCCACTCCAAATATTAATTGACCTTTATGCGTTACAGGAGAGGTCACATAATCTGTTGCCATGAAAATGGCACCTAGCATTACACCACCTGTAAGCAAATGAAATACAGGATTTGGATACTGTTCTGGTGCCACTAACCATAAAATACCTCCAAAAAAGGCTACAGATACTAGCATACTTACAGGTGTATGCCAAGTAATTATATTCTTATATAGCATATATAACATGCCTAGTAATAAAGCTATAGCAGATACTTCACCTAAAGACCCAGCATGTAATCCTAAAAACATGCTCATGTAATCAGGTGCATTTTGCATTATAATGTTCAAATTTTCACCTTGTAACATTCCTTCTTTGAGTGTCCCTAAAATGGTGGCACCAGTTGTTCCATCTAAGTCAAAAAATGCTGTATTAGCTGTTGGCCAACTAGTCATTTGAACAGGAAATGATATTAATAAAAATACCCTACCTACTAAGGCTGGGTTAAATGGATTTCCTCCCAAACCACCAAATGACATTTTACCTATGCCTATGGCAACAATGCTACCTATCACGATAATATACCAAGGTAAATTGGAAGGTACGTTGAATGCCAATAAAAGCCCTGTAATTATTGCAGAACCATCAGTTATATCAGGAATTTGCTTTAATAGGTATTTTTGGATGAGGTATTCAACAGCAATACAAGAAACTACTGCCACTGCACTTACATATAAAGCACTAAACCCAAAAGTATATGCAGACATCAATAAAGCGGGCATCATTGCCAAAATGACCCCAAACATTATTTTTTTTACAGATTGTTCCTGATGAATATGTGGTGATGGGGCTATAGTCAGTAATCTAGAGTTCATGATTAAGAATGATTAATTCTGTTTATCTGCAGTTTTTGCTTTGTCATTTTTTATCAGCGTTTTACCTAAGCGCATATAATCCAATACTGGGCGATTGCTAGGGCATTCAAAAGAGCATGAACCACATTCAATACAATCCATTACATGCGCTTCTTCAGCAGCTTTTAAGTCTCCTTTCTTAGATAAAAGCATTACATAAAATGGTTCTATTCCCATAGGGCAAGCTTCCACACATTTGCCACATCTTAAACAGCTATATACTTTTTCTCTTTTAGCTTCATAATTGGGAATCAATAAAATTCCTGAAGTAGCTTTTGCTATAGGCACTTCTAAAGAATTCAAAGCTTTTCCCATCATAGGACCACCACTTACCACTTTCCCTGTATCTGGTGGCAAACCACCTGCAGTATCTATTAAAGTAGAAACAGGTGTTCCGATACGCACCCAGAAATTAGATGGTTGTTTTAAAGACTTACCTGTAACTGTTACTATTCTTTCTATAAGCGGCTTATTCTTTTGTACAGCTTGGTAAACTGAAAAAACAGTACCCACATTTTGAACTACAGCACCTACATCAGCCGGTAATCCACCAGGAGGCACTTCCCTATTCAATAATGCTTTTATTAATTGTTTCTCTCCACCTTGGGGATATTTTACTTCAAGTGCTACGATCCTAATACCTGGATACGTTATAGCTTCTTGCCTGAGTAGTTTAATGGCATCTTCCTTATTTGCCTCAATACCTATTATAGCTTTGGATACCTTTAATGCTTTCATTAAAATAGAAGTACCTACTAGTATTTCTTCAGCATGCTCTAACATGAGTCTATGATCTGCTGTAAGGTAGGGTTCACATTCTACACCATTTACTATTAAGTGGTCTACTTTTTTATCCTCAGGAACTTTTAATTTTACATGGGCGGGAAATGCCGCGCCACCTTGCCCTACTATACCAGCTTCAATCACTTTGGAGATTATCTCTTCTGAAGAAAGTTTACATTCTTTTATAACATCTGGCGTACGGTCTATGGTCTCTAACCAATCATCCCCTTTTACCCTTATATTTATGGCTGTTCTGCGATAGCCGCTACTATCTATTACTTCATCTATTTTTCCTACTTTACCAGAAGCCGAAGCGTGAATATTGGCAGAAACATAACCTTCTATAGTGGCAATTACTTGACCTACTTTTACCATATCTCCTCGTTCAACAACTGGTTTGGCTGGCTTACCGATGTGTTGTGAAATGGGTATACTGATCATTCTAGGTAAGGGCACAGAAGAAGTAGCCACAGCTGCTGATAGTTTTTCATCAGGAGGGTGTACACCGCCTTGGGCAAAAGTTTTGAAATGTTCAAAAAAACCACTCATGATACTATATTTTTTCTGTATTTAATCGATTCTCTTTAGCTTCTGCTTTTGGTTTTCTTTCTTTTTTAGGAGGAAAGTTTACCGCCAAAATATTATGGGCATCACATACATCTACACACTTACGGCAGAGCTTACATAAATCTGGGTCGATTGAAGCCAAATTATTACTAATATTTACTGCATCATATTTACATATATCGGCACATTTAGCACAGCCAGAACAAGCTACTTCACAAACTTTTCTTGCAACACCCGCTTTGTCTGTATTTAGACATGCCACATAAACTCTTCTATTTCTTCTACCTTTTGGTAAAAGGGTAATTATATCTTTTGGACAAGCCGTTACACAAGCGTTACAGGCAGTACATTTATCTTCTACTACCACAGGTAGGCCTGTAACTGGATCCATGTACATGGCATCAAATTGACAGGCATCTACACATTCACCTAAGCCCAAACAACCATGCTCACACCCTGTATCACCAGCATATAGGTTGCTCGCTAAAGTACAGCTTGCAAGTCCATCATATTCATTAATTACTTTCCTATATTCAAAAGAACCAGAACATCTCACTACTGCTACATAAGGGTCTTTTTCTTCAACACTCACTCCCAAAACTGCCGCTACCTCTTTCATAACATCATTGCCGCCAACAGGGCAATGCATGTCATCTAAATTACCATTAGCTACTGCTTTTTCTGCAAAAGATCTACAACCAGGGAAACCACAACCACCACAGTTAGTACTTGGTAAAACTTCTTCAACCTGTGCTATTCTAGGGTCTTCAAGTACATAAAACTTTTTTGAGATAAGGTATAAAATAACTGCTGCTATAATGCCTAAGGCAGTAAGTGAAAAAACGGTATAAAGCATTAGTTGATCCATGACCTTCTGTTTTATGTTTTACTAATCTTAAATTGAAATTTGCGAGAAAGAAAAGTATTAAAGAAGTAAAGTAATGCGTAGTATACAGGTAATTGTAATAAAGAATAAATGGCAGCTTGGGCTTCAGTAAAATTCAATGAAAGAAAAACTACTAGTCCTGTGAGTAATATGATAAAAGGAAAAAAGTAGGCCCAAAAAAGTGCAATAAAGCCTTGTCGATAGGATATTTTTAACTCCACAATTTCACCAACCGAAAAAGTCCCAGCTTTAACCGGAACTTCAATTACCTTATTAGTTGTATTTGATGCTCCACAAGTACTTTTAATAGCACAACCTGAGCAACCTTCAGCATCTAAGAGGCTTACTTGTGCTTCTCCTTTTTCTATAGCTCTTATAAGTCCTTTGTGCGCGATAATTTTTGAATCGGTCATGCTAGTAAATATTACCTAAACTGATCTTAATTATGCTTTAAAAGTATTTAGAGCCCGTTTTTTATCACATGACAATCATTAGCTTTTAACTTGTATTTGGTCATGAAAAAATTTTAAAAAAAAAGCTGACCTTAGAAAAAGTCAGCTATAAAGAGAAAAGGATATTTCTAATATAGAATACGCATTTTATTTAAACTGCTTATAAAGTCTTCTGGATCTGTAGTGCCTACTAGAAGTTTTTTATCATTAAGCAAAGTAAATTCAATACCATCTTTTCCCCGAATTGTAAAAGCCAGACAATTTTCTTTATGGCAAATACCACGTCCACCGTAATCCAAAGAATTGTATCTCACTGATTTATAGCCTAAAACATCTGAAAAAGGTATAAATTTAAAAGCTCCTTTGGTTACCCCTAACCTGAGGTATATCCCTTCTTCTTTAACCAAGGTTTCCATTTCTAAAAAGTAGAATACAGCAACTAGTAAGCAAAATACCGTTGATATTAAAATTAGTGTAATTTCAGATATAGGTATTAAGAATGGTATTTGGTAGAATAATTGACCAATTGTACCATAAAGGAAAATCCCTGTAGTTGGCAGTAAAATCCCCCAAAGCCATGGCGACCTTAACCTTTGTTTCTCTCTGTAAATTATTTCTGAAGCGCTCATCATTGACATATCAAAATAATTAGAAGTTTATTCATCATGCTTTCAATCGTCTAATCTTAATCCTAATATCTTAATTGGATTTAAGCAAATGATTCTGCTGAGGAAACAGCTGATCTAGCAGGTTTTTTAAGCAACATCTTCAAACTCACTTTTACAATCTCACCCATGTTTCTGCAAACAATAAACTCATTGTCTTTATATAATTCTGCCAACTCGTACTTCAATTTATCTACATGTTCAATAGTAGAGAGTTCATCGAGGCACATGGCATCAATTAGCTTATTCAATTGATTTTTTACTGTTTTCATTCTTGTGGCAATCCTCGCCCTCTCTTCTTTTCTATATTGTTTTTCTAACTCTGGAGCCATGCTATTAATACCCAGCGCTATTATTGGATTATTCTCTTTAAAATACTGCGGCATGTAAATAGATTTTCTACCATCATAAGATTGTTGGTCAAAATCTATAGCACGCATGCGATAGTAAGTTTCATCAAAATCCTTGATAATCTCCACTACATAATTATCGCCTCGCATATCACCTAATAATTGCACCAGACAACGTTCATTGAATTTTATGAATTCTTTGGCGAGTCTTTTCGCATTTATTCTTTTAGCACTTACATATTCTTCAATAAATGAACCACCAGGAATACCTGGTATATGTTCTTCAATTAGTGTATCTTCTTTAACTAAATAGTTAATTTTATTAGGAGAAAGTAGATGCTCTAGCTCTAGTCCATAAATACGCGAAGCATCGGCTTCTTTGATATAAAAATAGTCGAATAAATCATTGATCTGGTTTACAATTCTAACTCTAAATGGCTTAGTATTTCCATAAATGCACAAATCAACTCTATCTATTTTCAGATGCTTCATTACTGAAATATCTCCATCTGCTTTTAATAAAGCATATATTTTTTTAAGGCAATAGTGTATATGACTCGCATCAGCTTGTCCGTATAATGCTGTTTCCCACAATGTATCATTTCCTTTTGCGTCTGTTAGTGTTATAGTACTATTAAAGTGGAATAAATCACTATAGGCTAATGGCACATCTATTTCCCTATGAAAATCGATGAGGTACTGTCTTAAGTACGGGCTGATTTTATAGACAGGTTTTTTGTTTGATATAGCAGCCATGATTTTATATTTTTAATGAATGTATAATATCGTATTGATTATCAATCAAATGCGTGGATAGGTTAAAAAAATCAACTGTAAAAAGTTTTATTCATTTATACTCGCTTAATACGCGTAGAGTATGTATTCATTGAAAAGACAGGAAGCAGGTGGTTCTATACTATGTTATTACTTCTAATTTATCTTCCTATTTTTAAGACCTCATAGGTTCGTATTTAAAGACTATTAAAAGTACTTTTAACCCAAAAACCTATGAGGTTTATTAAAAATAAGAAGCTAAGCGTTTGCAGCTTCCAATTCAAATTCACTGCTAATGAGTTCCACCCATTTAGCAATTCGTTCATCCGTTAAGTCTGCTTGATTATCTTCATCTATGGCAAGGCCAAGAAACTTACCATTTACTATCCCTTTAGAATCTTCAAAGTCATAACCATCTGTTGGCCATGCACCTACGAATGTACATCCGCTGTCTTTAATTCTATCGTAGATAATTCCCATAGCATCTAAAAAAGTATCGGGATAGCCATCAGCATCTCCTAAACCAACAAAAGTTACCTTTTTATCTGCAAACTCAGCATCATCTAGTTCATCTATAAAGCCATCCCAATCTTCTTGGAGCTCTCCAATTTCCCAGGTCGGGCAAGCTAAAATTAAATTATCATATTCTTCAAAGTCTTCAGCTCCTGCAGCATCTACGTTGTGTAATTCTGCAACAGATTCTCCACCAAGTGCTTCTTGTATTTTTTCAACGATTCTCTCTGTATTGCCTTCGGTAGATCCGAAAAAAATGCCTACTTGTGCCATTTTTAAGTAATTTTTAGATGTTTTATAATAGTTTTTGATATTTCTAAAATACTAGAAGCCATTGCCTTTAAAAATGATGCATGTCATGGAGAGGCAATGACTTTTAGATTGATCATCACCATCTTTCTTCCCACTTTATTTCTTGCTCATTTTTAGGATGGTACTTATTGAAATTTTCTGATTTTAGTAAGATGTCGACATACTGTGCACGTTTATAGGCAAATAAATCATGCTTCGTATTTTTGGCAGATAATTTCCCCTTAAACTCTTTGATATTTTTATAACCTTTGTCTTTCATCCATTCCTCTAGCGCTCCTAGCATAGTACCGATATGCATAATTCCTTTGCGATAAAGTGTACTAACGACTTGTACTGTATCTGCTCCTGCCAACAACATTTTTATAAGGTCAGAACCACTGTGAATACCTGTGTTACTACAAATAGATCCCCTTACTTTTTGATACAACAATCCTGCATATCTCAGCGCTAAGCGGTTATCATTTCTATTACTAAAATTGTAAGGAAAATGATGTTCTTCACTTTCAATATCAATATCTGGTTGGAACAAACGATTGAACATTACAAAAGCTTCTGCACCTGCCCTATCGAACTGTTTTACCATTTTAAGGGTGTTGGTATAATAAGGGCTTAATTTTACACTTACCGGAATCTTCACCACTTCCTTAACTTTTTTTAGAATTTGAAGCTGTTCATTTTCAATTTGCGCAGCTGTTTTATCAAATACATTGTTATGGTGATAGAAATTGAGTTCTAGTGCAGAAACACCTGTTTCACTGATTCGCCTTGCATACTCTACCCAAGAAGATTCATAGACAGCATTTAAGCTAGCAATTAATGGAATATTGACAGTATCGCGGGCTTCTTGCAAGTGCAATAAGAATTCTGCTGGGCCAGCATGTTCTAAATCTGGGAACAATGTAGCATGCTCTGGATCCCAATCTGAATAAGATTCTAGGTCCTGCTGCATCTCAAATGATTCTAACTGAATTTGTTCTTCAAACAAAGATTTATAAACAATGGCCGATGCACCTACTTCTTCTAATTTTTTTAGGTTTTTTACATCTTGTACCAAGTTACTTGCCCCTATAATAATGGGATTCTTTAAAGTGAGTCCCATGTATTTTGTGGTTAAATCTATCATGATGGTGGTATTAATTAAATTTAATGGAAAAAGGTATTATAAAAAGTAGCCACCCAAAATGTGGCAGCTACTTTAATTATCAATTTATTCATCTTGAAGGTGTTTCAAATCTTCAAACCTGCGCTTATTATCTTCTTTAGCCAGTTTTAGTAATCTTTGCGCCTCTTCAGGATTAGCTCTTTGCAGCGTTCTGTACCTAATTTCATTGCTTACATAGTTTTTGAAATCATCATCAGTTTCTGCTGTTTCCCAAATAAATGGGGCTAAACCTTCTTTTCTTAATTCAGGGTTAAATCTGTAAATAGGCCAGTATCCAGAATGAGTCGCTTTTTCTGACTGTTTTTTACTAAACTTCATGTCGTAACCATGTGCAATACATGGAGAATAAGCAATGATCAATGAAGGGCCATCGTGTTTCTCAGCTTCTGCAAAAGCCATCGCTGTTTGTTCTCTGTTCTCTCCCATATTTACTGAGGCCACATAAGCATTACCGTATGATGCCATCATTAATCCGAGGTTCTTTTTACCTAGTTTTTTACCATTAGCAGCAAATTTTGCTACAGCGCCTCTCGGAGTAGATTTAGAAGCTTGCCCTCCTGTATTTGAGTAAACTTCTGTATCAAGTACCAACAAGTTTACATTCTTATCAGATGCCATGACGTGATCAAGTCCTCCAAAACCAATATCATAAGCCCAACCATCGCCACCAAATATCCAGATACTTTTATCTATAAAGTAGTCTTGCAATTCTAGTATTTTGGCTATCAGAGGTTTAGTGTCCTCAGTTGCATTAGTTAATGCATCAGGAAGTAATGCTTTTAGTTCTTCAGCAGCTGTTTTGGCTTCAGTGGTTACTTCTGACCAGAAATACATGGATTTTTGTAAAGCTTTGTTCAGCTTTTCATCAATATCCATGACCAACAACCTATTTACGTTGGTCTTCAATTGTTGTCTGTTAGCATCAACTGCTAAGCGCATACCATAACCATATTCTGCATTATCTTCGAATAATGAGTTGGCCCAAGCAGGTCCTCTACCATTGGCATCTTTAGTATATGGTGTCGAAGGGAAAGTACCACCATAAATCGACGTACAACCTGTAGCATTGGCAATCATCATCCTATCGCCAAACATTTGAGTTACAGTATGAATATAAGGCGTTTCACCACAACCTGAGCAACATCCTGGATGTTCAAAGTAAGGTTCACTCACGTTACATTCTGCAACAAATGGTAATTTTTCTACCCATTTCATTGGGTTACCTGATCTTCCCTTACGCTCTAGTTTCTTGGTTCCAGTAGGTATAGCACCATTAATTGGCATCATAGATACTGGTATACTATCTCCTTTCAACCTTAATACTGGATCCATGATATACTTGGCAAAATCACCTGCATCTTCTGGTACTACTGGAGATACATCCGCATGTTTTTCTACTTTTTCTGGTATAGCCACTTCTTGCACTGCATCTACTGCTGCATCTATCGCCATCCAGTTCATCTCAACAATCTCTTTTCCTTTATGCATGAATTGGCTTTCCACATACTTTTTGATCATGGTGATTGCCTCTTTTTCAGGAATTACCCCTGAGAGTTTAAAGAAGGCTGTTTGCATCACACTATTGATCCTACCTCCTAAGCCAACTTGTTTGGCTATTTTAGAAGCGTCTATGGCGTATACTTTTACCTTTTTTTCTTTGATTGTTTCCTGCATACTTTTAGTAAAAAGCTCAAATACTTTTTCTGGCTTTTTACTCGTATTGATCAAGAATGTACCCCCCTCAGATATTCCTTCCAACAAATCGTATTTTCCAATATATTGCTGCCTGTGTAATGCAATAAACTCCGCTTTTGTCAATAAATATTCTGAACGAATTGGTTTGTCTCCAAAACGTAAATGAGATACAGTATACCCACCAGATTTATTAGAATCATATTGGAAGTATCCTTGTACGTATTTATCTGTTTTCTCCCCAATAATTTTTACAGCATTTTTATTGGCACTTACTGTACCATCAGATCCGTATCCCCAAAATTTACACCTGATTATGCCAGCTTGCTCTGTATCTATTACCTCACCAATTTCAATTGATCTATGGGTTACATCATCGTTGATTCCTACTGTGAAATCGTGCCAACCTTCATTATCTAAATGATTGAAAACGGCCTTTACCATAGAGGGCGTGAATTCTTTTGAAGACAATCCATAACGGCCACCTATGATATGTATATCTCTGCCTTTTAATGCTGCACATACATCTAAGTAAAGTGGCTCCCCAATTCCACCAGGCTCTTTTGTTCTATCTAATACGGCTATTTTTTTAACGGTAGCCGGAATTTTATCAATAAAGCCTTTTGCAGAAAATGGCCTGTAAAGTCTAATTTTTATAGCACCAACCTTTTCTCCTTTTGCGGTGAGGTAATCAAGTGTTTCATCAATAGTATCGGTAGCTGATCCCATTGCAATTAGGATCTTTTCAGCATCTGGTGCACCAGTATATTCAAAAAGTTCGTATTTTCTACCTGTTTTCTTCTCAAAAGCAGCCATGTGTTTCTGTACAATGGCTGGTAAAGCATCATAAAATCTATTTACGGTCTCTCTTCCTTGAAAATATACATCTGGATTTTGCGCCCCAACCTTACATACAGGATCTTCTGGTTTTAAAGCCCCTTTTCTAAACTTCTCTACATGTTCCATGTCTAGCATGCTACGAAGCGTATCATAACTGATAGCTTCAATTTTTCTTATAGAATGAGAGGTTCGGAATCCATCGAAGAAATGAACAAAAGGGATACTGGATTCTAATGCAGAAAGGTGTGCTATAGCCGCTAAATCTTGCGCTTCTTGGGTATTAGTAGAAGCCATTAATCCAAAACCTGTCATCCTAGCACTCATTACATCAGAATGATCACCAAAAATTGAAAGCGATTGTGCCGCAATAGACCTTGCAGAAACATGAAAAACAGTAGGTAATAATTCCCCTGCTATTTTATACATATTTGGAAGCATCAATAATAAACCTTGCGAAGCAGTAAAAGTGGTTGTAAGCGCACCTCCTGTTAATGCTCCATGAATAGCACCAGCAGCACCAGCTTCAGATTGCATTTCAATTACTTGTAGTGGTTCGCCAAAAATATTTTTCTTACCTTTGGCTGCCCAAATATCTGCTTTCTCACCCATATCTGATGATGGTGTGATAGGATAAATGGCAGCCACTTCACTAAATGCATAAGCTATGTTAGCTGCTGCAGTGTTGCCGTCGCAGGTTATCATTTTTTTTTCCTGGCTCATATCTATAAAATTTTGGGTTAGATTTTTATACACAATGCAGGTAATTACCTACAATTTGTTGGGTTGAAGATAGAGACAGGCAGCTTGGATGCTCATGAGCATTGTCAGGTAGATGCGTGATTTATATCAAATAGGCTTGTATCTACTCAAAATCGTTGATAAAATGCGCTTATTATTTGGGAAGGTAGATAAAAAAAAGCTGCTCAGAATTTATACTGAGCAGCTCGTCATTTTGATAGTGAATTTTCTAAACTTATTATCTTTTCTATTATTCTTCTCCAGTATCGCCCCTAACCTTTATAATAAAATCAGTGGTTTTAAACTTAATTTTATCATATTTCAATTTTACGTAATCAACATCTTTTAATCTTATTGCCCTTTCGCTTACTTGTAAATATTCTATAGAAAACAGAAGACCTTCGAGCTGTGCTACGGTATCTGTATATTGTACCCATAAATCTTTAGAATCTAGCATTTTTTGCAAGATGCCAATTACTGTAAGAAAACCACTTATAACAAGGGCTATCCCACTGAATAACTTCTCAAAACCTTCTATATGCAAACCCAATAATATAGTGATAATGGCCGCCAAAAAGGTAGACATTATTCTTATATAAAAAGCCCTGAATTTATTCTTCCTCCTTTCATTTTTAAAGAAATCGATATCTTGGGTAACTTTATTTTTTATAATTGTAAGCTTACCCTTAGCCTCCTCTATCTCTTCTTCTACTTTAGGTTGATATCTCGCTTGGGTAATATCTGTAAGTACATACTTATATCCTGTATCTGGTTTCTCTGTTTCTACTGGAGGTACAATTTTGGGGAGTCTTTTGGTTTTAGAAGCCACCGAAGTAGCTTTGGGCTGTGTTTCTTGTAAGGTTTCCTTTTCCATTGGTTTTTGTTTGTTGTTAGTTTATAAAGATGTCTCTTGACAAAACTTCCTCTATTAAATACATATTCTTTAGGATTATTATGAAAACTCAATAACAAAAAGGTTTATTTTTGCTTTAAAACGTACAGACAAGCTAAACCCAATTATTTTTAATTATTTTAAGATTGGTTTTATTTTTTTTATATTGCCTGTCAACCAAACCTCTAATTTTTTTGTAGCATAAACAACAACATAAACCCTTTTAATTTCAATGAAGACTATTGAAGAATTCACTCTAGAGAATATAATTGTTATTGAAAAGTATCTCAATAATGAATTATCAAATGAAGAAAAAGCACAATTCCTCAATCGTTTAGAAAACGATGAAGAGCTAAGAGAGGATTTTGAAATGGCAAAAGCTTCTTTCAAAGATATTAAAGAGCAATCGCGAAAAAACCACTTTGAAAGTGAGCATCAAAAAAATTTATTAGATATTCCTGTTTTTTCCATCAATAGAAAAAAATCATTAGGAAAGAAAATTACAAAAGATGGTTTGCTTTACATCGTAATCTCTACATTGATGCTTTCTATATGTATCATTATATTGTACATTATATCCTAAATTGCAATGTTACGATTCTATGATCTACTATTTCAAGTAAGGTCTTACATCTGTAGGTATCATTTTCGCCTTTTTTGCTGCTTCTATTCCAGGCAATCCATCTTCAAAAACCTGACAAATCTCCGGAGCCACCTTCATTTTTTCAGCACAAAGTAAAAAAGTATCAGGATAAGGTTTAGGTCTCTCTACATCATCTGCAGTTACTAGAATATCAAAAATACCTTCTAAACCTATTGCTTTTAAGGTAAGTAAAGCAATTTCTTTATTGTTACCTGTACCACATGCCACTGGTATTTTATTATAATGCTCTTTTAATACATTTACTACTACTAAAATTGGCTTGATATTCTTACCAGCAAGTGTTAAATAATTCTTTTCCTTTTCTTCCTCGGTCCTTAATGGATCCAAACTAAGATTATATTTTTTATTTAAAATATTTGCGATTTCTCGGGTAGGTACACCTGCTAAATCATAAAAAAGTTTTTCGGGGAAATGAAAATTATGGTTTTGAGCTACTTGTTGCCATGCTAGATAATGCGTTGGCATAGTATCAGCCAAAGTGCCATCCAAATCAAAAATAAGCGCCCTTGCTTTGTTGTCTACTTTTAATGTCATCTTTATAAAAAAACAAAAGTAGAGATAATTAAGAAAGATATTCTGATTGTGAATTTAAATTAAGATGAATTTTTGATCAGGGGAATGCTTTTGATTTTCTTTTATTCTTAGTTTCTGCCATTTAGTTTTACCAAAAATTACAGAATGGAAATATCTACTCTAAAGTACGGTGTAATTGGTGGAAGTAAAGGTATGGGGAGTTGGATTGTAAATTATTTACAAGAAAAAGATTGTGAGGTTGACTTTACTTCAAAAGACGATGAGATAAACAAGCCTACTAATAAATCCTTAGTAGAAAATTCAGATGTAATTTTCCTTTGTGTGCCTATTACTCAAATGCAGTCAACACTCGAAGAGATTTTCCCCTATTTGCAAAATAAAATCTTGCTAGATGTTTGTTCAATTAAAAAGCTTGTTATTGATAAATTCAATGAGCTAGTAGAGAGAGATCCTGAAGTGAACCCAGAATTCCACTCTATACACCCTATGTTCTCTCAACGTATTTCCACACTAGAAGGGCAAGTAATTCTACACAACTATAGTTTTAAAGATCAAGGGTTTTTTACTCATTTCAAAAAGTGGTTATTAGCAGACAATGCCAAAATTTATGACCTTGATTATATCAGGCATGATAAAATAATGGGAGTAGTACAAGGCCTGAACCACTTTAATGTTTTTGTAAGTGCTAGAACTTTAGAACAAGCGGGTAATAGCCTTGGGAGTATCAAAGACTTTTCCTCACCTCCCTATCGTATTTTCCTTATTTTTTTTAGTCGATATGTTTTACAGAACCCAAGTTTGTATGCAGATATACAAATGAATAATGAGTTTATACCAGAGGTACTTGCTATTTTTAAAAAAGAAGTAGAAAGGCTTTACGATATTATAGTGAAAAAGGACAAACCTGCTTTTTTAAAGTATGTTGAAGATACCAAATATTATTTTGAGGTAAATAGAGAAGATACAGGTATTTCTAATCATTTGATCGAGCAATTGGGTGTTTATATTAATCGGCATAAATAAAATCTAATTGGTCTTTAAGATTTCAATTTCTGTTCTGCGATTTTGCTGTCTGCCTTCTAAGGTATTGTTATCCCCAACTGGTTGTGTATCTCCTTTTCCTAGAAATCTCAATCTTTTCTTTGCAATACCTTTTTGTGAGAGCCAATTATATACAGCTTGAGCCCTTTGTTTAGATAAAATTAAATTTTTCTTTGGATCACCAATATTATCGGTATGCCCAACTAAAAGGGCTGTAATGCTAGGGTTTTGCTTCAAAAATTGAAATAGATTTTTCAAAGAGGCTTGTGAGTCTTTGCTTAAAGTAGCTGCACCTGTTTCAAAATAAATATCACTCAGTGTAAGCTTACTTCCTTTTACAAGTGGTTTCAGTATGAAGTTTTTTGTAGAATTTTCAGAAAGTAATACTTCTTGAGAAATTGGTAAATACCCCTTGGTTTGAATAGTAATTTTATATCGGGTATTGCTGATTAAATTATAAGTAAAACCGTCATTTAAGGCTAAAGTATCTTTATATATTTCAGCTTGTTGAATAATATCTTCAATTTGTATCTCTGCTTTTATCGCATTACCATCTTTACTTGTTATAGTACCACTAAAAACCACCTGCTTCTGTGATTCATTCATATCAATAATTTCTTGCAGCCAAGTTTCAATATCTGGTGCAGGAAGTGTATCTTGAAATGATGCCCCAATTAGATTTACAGGTTTTTCTGGACTTAAATAAATAACCTTGAAAATATCCAATCCTCCTTTGGTATCTGCTTTTTTACTAGAGTAGAAGGCAGTAGTATTCGTACTATCAGTTACATAGTATAGATCATCGTATGGAGTATTTAAAGGTACACCAAGGTTTTGTGGTTTCTCCCAAGTCCCATTTTTCAAACTACTTTTGAAAATATCGAAACCACCGATACTCTTTTCCCCATCTGAACTAAAATAAAGCTCATTTCCCGTTTGGCTTATAAAAATCGCATCTTCATTATTAGAAGAATTGATAATTTCTCCCAAGTTTTCTGGTTTTGACCAACCAGTTCTCCGTTTGTATTCACTTTTAAAAATATCTAATCCACCTAAAGTGCCGGGTCTATCACTTACAAAATAAATGGTTTTTCCGTTTGGTGAAAAGCAAGCAGCAGTTTCCTTATACTTAGAATTAATGGGCTCAGGCAAAGGCTTTGGCTCACTCCAAGATTTCTTTAGTTTTTCTGAAATATAGATATCACCATTTCGATTACCCTTGTAAATAAGCATCTTTTTTCCATCTTGTGAGATACTCAAAACAGCTTCATGTCCATTTGAATTGATAACTTCCCCAATATTTTTAACCCTACTCCATGAACCATTTACTAAGCGTGCTTCATAGATATCTTCATAATAATTAAAATCAGTATCTATATCAAAACCAGTGGTTTTATATTTACGACCAGTAAAATACATCCTCTTCATATCTGGTGTAAATACAGCACCATACTCAGGATAAAGTGAATTAATTCTCCTTCCTAAGTTTAAAGTTAAAAGTCGTTTCTTGTCTATACTTAATTCAATTCCATTTTGGCATTGCTTTATTCTAAGTTCTGCCTGGTTACGAAGGGTAATATCGATTTTATTAAAGGATAAATATTTCTTATAATTATCTATCGCTTGCTCCCACTCAGTTTCATATTGATGGACAGTACCCAATAAAAAATAAACCCTGATTAAATAAGTACTATCAATGTCTATGATATTCTGCAAGAATGGTTTGGCAGCGGTCTTATCTGTCTTATCTCCTAAGAGGTAACAATTGGCAATTTTTAAATTTAAAGGAATATTTTTCGAGTTAAACTTATTGGCTCTTAAATAGTAAGGTAAAGCTTTATCATAATCTTGTTCTGTCTCTAATATTTGATCGGCTATGTTTAGTTGCTTTACTGCTTCTTTAAATTTGCTGGCTTTATTTTTAAAATGCTGTTTTTTAAACGGAATGTTTTGTGCCTGTATTTCTAAAGAAAGAAAAACTGAAATCAAAAAGCCACAGAGTAATTTATAGTGATTCAATAGCATATATTTCAAAAAATAGCTCATTCAGTGTCGCTGTGTGTCTCACAGAAGTTTTTAATGAGTGGTAAAATATCTGTCATACCTAAATCAACTGCCTTGTACCAATCTTCGCAAGCATCAGAAAACTTGTTGATCATTTCTTTGGAATTCCCTCTAACTAAATAGGTCATAGCAGTAGCATGATTTTCATTAATTGCTTTACTAGCTACCTGTTCTGCTTCATCATACTTTTCTAATTCATAGTTACAAACTGCAATATTGTTGAGTGCTTCTTGGTACTTATAACTTTTCTCAAGACAAACTTTGAAATCATTGAGTGCATTAGAAGTTTGACCAATCTCATGAAAAACATGTGCGCGCATATAATACGCTGTCAACATCATAGAATCTGTTTCTAAGGCTTCTCCTAAATATTTAAGAGTTGCGGTAATATCTTTTCTTTTATAATAAGAAAGCGCTAATTGATAGGCAGCTATGTTATCAAATAGAGAATCTGATAAAAATGAAATCATATCTTCTCTACCCTTTTCAAAATCTTGATGAAGTAGCTTCACAGTAGCTGTTCCTAGAGCGTTAAGTTTATCATCAGGATTTTCTTGGAAAGCTACCATAGCTTTATCTAAGCTTTCATTATAATAGTAATTAAGGCCTTTTACATAACTTAACTTTGCACTTGCTTCAATATCACTCAATTCAATATTATTAAGCTTTTGGTAACTACTATCTTCTTCCTTACCCAATTCTAAAGCGGCTATTATTGGTAAAAATTTTTCTGATTTGGTAGCTTCGTAAGCTTTCAAAGCTGTACTAAGTGCTTGTGTGGAATCTTTTTTATTTAGGTATAAACGAACTAAAACTGCATGCGCAGGCAAAAAAGTACTATCTAACAAAAGTGTATTTTTAATAAAGTGATACGCTTTTGCGGGTTGCTTATTCTGTGAAGTCAATGCTACCTGAATATTTCTTTTACAAGTAGATACAATACGTTCTTTTATATCTTTTTGCAACTTAGCATCGAGTGAGTTTATTTTTATCGAATCGCCATTTAATAAAACATGGTTCGCATCCAATAATTTTATCCTTTTATTTGACTGCGCTATCAGTTGGCTAGAAAAAAAGAATAGGCCTAAATAAAAAAATGCCGTTGTTATCCTGATTATTTTCATCAGTCTCACAACGACATTAATTAAAAATTTATACTTTCCTGAAAAGGTTTTATCTATTTTTCGGCACGCTCAATCCTATAATTCGAAAGTATTTTCATGCCAAAAAGACTTAGTATCGATTGATGCTTTTAATTGATTTAATATAGAATACAATCCGAAATATGTTCTATTTAGATAGAGACCGTCCCTAGCACCTCTAGGTTTTTTAGAGTATTTCAGTGATTTTGCCTTCGATGATTCTTCCCCAAATTCATAAATCTCTCTAAAGTAATCATCGTTGCCAAAGTCGAAATGGTCTGCTCTAAATGGCCTTCCCAGCAATTCAACCATGGTTTTTAAAATACCAAAGATTTCATCTATATCTTCTTGAGAATCGTCTTCATAGATAAATTTCAAATTCGTGAAAACTTTTAAAAGCTTTTCATCATCATCAAGCAAACTACTATCGAGTAATACAAAATACTTATTGTAAAAATCTTCAGGAACATCTTTCACTGCTCCAAAATCGATAACTCCTAACTCCCCTTCATCATTTAAAATAAAATTCCCAGGATGTGGATCAGCATGCACTGCTTTCATGTGATGAATTTGATAATCATAAAAAGTCCACATGGCTTGTGCAACTTTATTCCTAATTTCTTGGCTTGGGTTGGTAGTTAAGAATTTATCTAAATGTAACCCATCTAACCAATCCATTGCCAAAATATGCTTGCTTGAAAAAGCTTTGTAATACTTAGGGAATCTCAAATGTGGAATATGTGCAGTAGCAGTAGAAATTTCTTGCGATCTTTTCAATTCAAGTTCATAGTCGGTTTCTGCCAAAAGCATGGTTTCCACTTCATCCATGTAATGTTTTACATCCACATCATTTAACCCAAGTATATTTATTGCAAATGGCTTCACCATTTTTAAATCTGAACTCACACTTTTTGCCACACCCGGATACTGTACCTTTACAGCTAGTTTTTTGCCATCTTTTGTTGCCTGATGTACCTGACCTATAGAGGCTGCATTTACTGCATTCTTCGTAAAAGTATCAAAAACTTGATCCGGTGACTTGCCTAAATCTCTATTGAAAGTCCTAACTACCAAAGGGTAAGACAAAGGAGGAGCAGAATATTGTGCCATCTGAAATTTCTCTGAATATGCTGCAGGCAACATATTTTTATCCATACTCATCATCTGAGCAATTTTTAAAGCACTTCCTTTTAGTTCGCTCAAAGAATCATATATATCTCTGGCATTATCTTCATGCAGTTTTTCTTTACCAGTGCCTGGATTTACGGTATTTCTTGCATAATGCTTTATGTAGTTCCTGCCAACTTTTACCCCAGTACGCATAAACCTAGCTGCCCTCTGAACTTTAGATGCAGGAATACTATTTTGACTTTCTACTTCTTTTGCCATGAATAATTTTTTTAGTGCTTTTGACTAATGAATAAAATGTTTCTCAAAATGTTTTATTTCCTCTGAATTAGAAACTTCACAAAATCAAAAGCTGAATCTAATGGTGTTTGGCCCAATAAATCGAATGCAAGGTTGCTAGATTTTTCTATAGCGGCATCGGTTTGTTCCACTTCAGCTGAACTGTCTCTTAACCAAAAACTAATAATGAAAAGTACTTCTAACCAAAGTGCATCTGCATATTTATCACTTATAAATGGTCTGTTAATTATTTCAGTTGTGTCGAGTCCTTCATTTACAATTTCATGGGAAAAAGCCATAAACTCTTCTTTGAAGTCATCTAAAAATACAGGTGTCAAACCAAATCTTCCATTTTTTTGATTTTTGAATTGATATTTAACAAAAGCTTTGTATCCTTTCAATTCCTCTATTAAAGTGTACAAAAAAGAAAGCATTTTTTCCCTTACAGCATAATCAGCATAAACCTCTTCTGACTTTACTCTTTTTAAGGTACTTTTTGCAATATCTTTCCATATCTCTTTATCTAAATCAGAGAAAGATTTGTAATATTTCTTGAATTCCGCCTCATCAGACCCTAAATCCTTCATAAAATCCGCTATAGATTTAGGAGGCTTATTTGTCATATTAAAATGATCCCTGTAATTTTTTTTTATTTTTTGAATAAAATTTTTCATGATTATAAAACAAATCCTTACAGTAAGTGTTAGTAAAATATGAAGTTTGTTTGTTAGTTTAGTTTATTAAAGTGGAAAGGAACCTTCGATTTTCGATGGTTTCTTTTTTTTTGTACTTATTCAACATTTTGTTAAGAAAAGCGGTTTATTTTTTATCCATTTTTATTTGCCCCTCACCCAAAAAAAATTAATCTTCGAACCAAGAAGCTGTTTAGTTAATTTCGTTTCTATTACTATTGACATATCATTCAACAACTATCTATTTTTGTATAAGTAGTTATTGTCATAGTCAAAGCTATTTACATCAAAAATGTACCTTAGAAATAATTCTAGTAATTGAGTTAAACAATCTATTTTTATTACGAAAAAACAACTAAATCAGCTGCCATTATTTTTCAACAAACTATAAACCGTATATGCTACCATTAGAAAATAGCAGCCAATTATTCAAAGAAGCACAAAACTACATACCAGGTGGTGTAAATTCTCCAGTTAGGGCATTTAATGCTGTTGGTGGCACGCCTGTATTTATTAAATCTGCCAAAGGAGCTTACGTATACGATGAAGACGGCAATAAATATATAGAACTTATTAATTCTTGGGGCCCCATGATACTTGGTCATGCCAACCCCATAATATCTGACGCTGTTACTGAAGCTATTCAAGGTTCATTATCATTTGGAGCACCTACTACTAGAGAGGTAGAAATAGCCAAATTGATTACTACCATGATGCCCAACATAGAAAAGGTAAGGATGGTCAATTCTGGTACAGAAGCAGCCATGTCTGCAATTAGGTTGGCACGTGGTTACACTGGTAGAGATAAAATTATAAAGTTTGAAGGTTGTTACCACGGCCATGCAGATTCATTTTTAATTGCTGCTGGAAGTGGTGCCGCCACAATGGGTACACCCAATAGTCCTGGGGTAACAGAAGGTACAGCCAAAGATACTTTATTAGCCCCCTTTAATGACTTAGAGGCTATTCAAAAAATTGTAGTAGAAAACAATGGTCAAATAGCTGCTATTGCTGTTGAGCCTGTAGCAGGTAATATGGGTTGTGTACTGCCCAAACCTGGCTTTTTAGAAGGCCTTAGAAAAATATGTGATGACCATGGAATAGTATTACTTTTCGATGAAGTAATGACTGGTTTTAGACTTGCACCCGGAGGGGCACAAGAATATTTCGATATAAAGCCTGATATTACCTGTTTAGGAAAAATCATAGGTGGAGGCATGCCAGTTGGAGCTTATGGCGGGAAAAAAGAATTAATGGATTTTGTGTCACCAACAGGACCAGTTTACCAAGCGGGCACACTTTCTGGAAATCCTATTGCTATGGCTGCAGGTTATGCCATGCTTAATCATTTGAATAACAATAGAGATATTTACAAAAAACTTGAGGATATTTCATTAAGTATAAAAGAAGGGTATGAAGACAACTTGAAAAGACTGGGATTAAATTATACAATCAATCAGGTTGGCTCTATGATCAATATGTTTTTTACTGATCAACCTGTCAATAATTTTGATGATGCCAAACAAGCCGATACTGAAAAATTCAAAGCATTCTTTCATGGACATTTGAAAAGAGGTGTTTATCTTCCTCCTTCTGCCTTCGAGAGTTATTTCTTATCGGTTTCTCTCTCAGAGGACGATATAGAAAAAGTAGTCAGCGTACATTACGAAGTACTAAAAGAAATGCATAGTTAAAATTGAAACAGGTCTATTTAAGAATAAAAGCTAGTACATATTAATTGTACTAGCTTTTATTTTATGCAATCTACAATATCATTTTGCAGTATATGTTATCAATAAAAATCATTTTTTAAACTATGGCAAAGAAAAATTTTAAGGCAGCTACCGACGACATTTTTGGTACTTACAAAGAACCTTCTGATACAGCAACCTTAGAAAAAAGTACTCCAAAAATATATGAGTTGTTTCTACTTTCAATAGATAAAGCTCATTTAGTCCAATTAAAGGCAGAAGCTGAAAAAAATGGACAAGAAATTAAAGATGCTTTAGATGCAATACTTTCTAAACACTTTAAAAGCTAGTACCTTTTAGTCTAATAATCCACATTGTAATAGCCTAAAAAGTTAGATTCAATCTGCTGGGTATCGTAAATGCCACATGGAAAGTTCTGGCCGAGGAAACCAACACCTATTCCTGCACCTGAAGTATTACCCGTTCCTAAATAAAAAAGGCCTATGTTTCCGGGGGAGCCTTCAAAAAACATTAAATCACCTGGCTTAGGATCATTTGTTTTTGTCAACTTCCCCATAATTACTTCAGACAAAAATTTATTCTTTTCTTTTGGCATTTCTTGGCCAGTAAAGCTCAATACGTATCGCATAAATTCTGGACTATCAAATCCATAGGCAGGTGAGTGTCCACCCAGTCTAAATCGATATTTTCTCAATGCTAATAATACAGCAGTAGAAACTGCTTTTTTTGCATTGCCGGCTGGCATATTGGCTATAATATTGGCTACTACTTTTGCATCAACTCCTTCATTCAACAAAGTTATCTTCTCTTTTTCTAAGATTTCATTCATGTTGGTAAATAGTGAAGCCAATTCAGTTTCTCCACCACTACCTTTAGTAAGATTACTAATTTGCTGTTGCAAAGTACTTTTTTCATTCTGCAGTGTTGTTACTTGTTCTTTTATTACTACATTTTCGGCTTTAGTTTCCTGCCACTTGTATATTAAAAACAGCAGTGCAATTAAAAATATAATTAAAAGTACTATTAGTACGATAAATGATACTTTAGATAGTTTAATCGTATTATCTTTTTTTTCGGGTGTGTTTTCCATTGAAGCTTGATAGTTTAAAAAATAGAAAGCTGTAATAATTTTTATAAATAAAATTAAAAATCTACAAACTACCAATTTGCATTACAGGCAATAAAGGTGCTTTCTTTAATTGATAGTGTTTCATGTTTTGAAGTATTTTATCTAATAGCTGTATTGCCGACAAAATATGTGGGCCTTTATTGAGCATTACACATTCGGCACGTTGCGACATGGTAGCATCAGTTATTTCTGCCCTAGAAGGAATTCCTTTTTTTGCTAAGTTATCCAAAACTTGTGTAGCCCATATTACAGGAATATGGGCCGCTTGGCAAATAGATAGAATTTCTTCTTGTATCCTTCCTATATTATCCCATCCGCATTCGATGGCTAAATCTCCCCGTGCAATCATTACCCCTACAGGATAATTCTGCATGGCTTTTAATAGTATTTCTGTTAGGTGATTAAAGCCAGGTTGGGTTTCTATTTTTAAAATTAACCCTATATCTTTTGCATCAAGCAACTTCAATTCATTTTGTAATTCTTCTACATCTTCTGGCTTATTTACAAAGGAAAGATTTACAATGTCTGCATGTTTTGCTACAAAAACTAAATCTTGTTTATCTTTTTCCGTAAGGCCACTTATTCTAAGTTTACTATCAGGAAAGTTGATACCCTTATCAGCTTTTAAACTGCTTCCTGTATCTCTAGCATGAGTAATTAATACCAGCAAATGATCAGGAGATACTTCTTTTATAATACCTCCAATCTTTCCATCGTCAAATAATATACGTTCATCTTCATTAACCGAACTGAATATTTCTTTAGAAGTACAGGAAATGGTTGCATGAGATACTATTTCCTCACTCTCATTTTTAATTGCTGGTTTACCAAGAATGGCTTCACTTTTAATAAGCAAAAAATCGCCAGTAAATAATATTAAGCTTTGTTCTAAAGATGGTATTTCGGCAATTTCAGATACAATATCTTCATTACTAATTGTAATACCAGTTTGTATATAAGTCGTTTTGTTAATCAAACAATACTTATTTCCTTCAGCATCAACCTCAACTTTTAATTTTCTATTTTTATTTCTAGTATCTTTAAAGTTAATTGAGTTACCCTCTTTCAGGCTCTCAAAAAAAGACAGCTTAAGCGGAATACTTGGGCTTGTCTCAGGTTCGATGATGCTTTCAGGTATAAGCTTTACCTTAAGCGGGCTTAATACTTTTCCATAAATATCTTTAGTAGGTTTAAGCCTTTTTACTTTTGGGCCAGGAAGAATTTGACCAGTTCTGATTTTAGGCCCACCAAGATCCATACTTATCTTACACTTTTTTTTAAGTTTTTCTCCTGCTGTTTTAATATGTTCTGTCATACTGTGCCACTCTTCAGGGCTGTCATGGGCACAATTAATGCGTGCCGTATTCATACCTGCATATAAAAAATTTTCTGCAAGTGAAGCATTGTTTGCAGCCTCTGACGGTTGGGTGACCATGATCCTTACCCTTCGACCTTTTGTTCTGTACCCAAACAACTCTTTGGCATTTCTCGCTAATAACTTTTCCCCTTTTTTAAAAGAAACATGAGGTGTATCCGTACGGATCTTTTTTTCTTCTATTAAACTTTGTAGGATTGCCCTGTTCATGAGCATACTTGCCATTACATGCGCTTCTGCCTTCCCTAATCTTGATAAACCCAAATGTGCTAGTCCTTCTTGTAATTCTCTTATGTCGTACAGCCTTAAAGTACGATAATGAATAAGATTTAAAGCACTATCAAGATACTTTTCGTGAACCTTTTTTATTTTATCTTCATGCTTGGCTGCCATGGCCCTTGAATGTGCAATCATTTTGTCTAGCAGCGAAATCATAGCTCTCACTTCGCCTGATTTAAATTTCATATTAGTCAGTTTATATTGGATTGGAACAGAACAATAGTACAATGAAATTTAGTCTTCAATAAATATTGATAGAGAAAATTTAAAAGAAGATTTTAATTCTTAGAAATTGTAATTATTGAATACCAAAAATGTAAATCAACCTTTGCTATTGAATATTTATAAAATAAATTGTAGAAGCAAAATGAGATTTATCAGCTTTAAAAGAGTTTCTTTATGATAAGATTTTCAAAGTCATCCGCACCGTATAGCAGCTCACTTTCGATTGGTAAATAATAGAAGGGAATGGTATTATCTTCATTTAAAAGCTCTTCAAGCTTTATCATATCTTTTTCTGTTGTTAATATTATTGGCTTTAATAATTCATTTTTCATCACTTCTTCTAAAATATGATCCAAGTCTTTTTCTTTATAGCGCTTGTGGTCTGAATATTCTAAATGTTGTAACATATTAAAATGGCTACTTACATATTTTAATAGATACACACTATTTGCTATGCCACTTACCAATATAATATTGGTTATGGAATCTATTTTTTTACCAGAAAAATGAATGGGGTTTCCATATTTATACTTACTATAAAAAATTGGCGCTTCAGTATATTCCGATATTCTTTTTTCAATCTGTTTTATCTCTGTTTCAGGTATATTTTCGGGTATTTTTGTGACTATTACTGCATCTGCTCGCGCAGCCCCTTTTTTTGCTTCCCTTAGTCTTCCTGCAGGAAGTAATCGATCTTTATAAAATGGGCGATTGTAATCCGATAAAAGAATATTCAATTTTGGATTTACTTTCCTATGTTGAAAAGCATCATCTAAAATAATTACATCTACTTCTGGCTCTTCTTGTAGCAAAGATGGGATACCTAAAATACGTTCTTCACAAACGGCAACAGGTACTTTTCCATTTAAAGCTTTATATAGTTGCAAAGGTTCATCACCTAATTCAGCACTTTTACTGTGAGCTTCTGCCAAAACAAAACCTTTAGATTTTCTGCCATATCCCCTACTTAGTATGCCTGGCTGCTTTGAATGTTTATTTCTAAGTATTTTTGCTATAAGTTGCACATGTGGTGTCTTACCTGTTCCACCCACAGTTAAATTACCAACACTTACAACAGGTATTTCAAAAGCTATAGATTTTCTTTGCCCAATATCAAATTGATAATTTCTAATTCTAGTAGCAACGTCATACAAAAAAGAAAATGGCAGTAGAAGAAACCTAAGGAGCATAAAGATTAAGGCAAAAAAAAGCTTACAAAAGAAGCAAATATCTTTTGTAAGCAATTTATAACTTATGAGATTACTTAAGTAGTTTTTAGACGTTTATCTTAGATTTTGCCTTCATAAACTCAAGTATCTTTTCCATATCATCTAAACTAAATTCTACGGTAGCCACTACATTCCTCTTTTTCTGTTTTCCCTTTAAAGATTGTTTGGCCCTTAATTGAAAATTGAAAGTATCAGGATCTTTACTTTCATAAACCCTTATACAGTTCATATTATCAAAATTTATTTCCTCAAAATTGACCAATTCCCTGTTATCTAAGGCTGTGATATAAAGATTGCCCTCTATTTCTCTAAAATCCATATATACTAAGTTAATAAGTACTGCTACTACTCATGAAGTGAAAAGTAAACTTTTGCTATATAATAACTAAAGTCACCTGATAAGATTTATTATTTAGCTTAGATAAATTTTATGATTGAGGTAGAAAGTAGGATACGTTTTCTTTAGTAATTACATCTAAAGGCAGGTAAATTATTTCTTTAACTTCTTTTTTCAATATCAAATAATCCACAAAACATTCTACAGCCTTATACCCTTGTTTAAATGCATTTTGATTGATAATAAAATCTATTGCTCCTGTTTTGAGGTATTTGATATTTTCAGGTAATAAATCAAATCCTATCAACAAAATTTCGGAAAGACCCACCCCTTCAAGGTAGGCCGCTACCTCAAAAGCTTTTGAAGTACTTACAAAAATGGCTTGTATGTTTCTATATGAATCGAAAAGTGAGTCCAAATGATTTACAAGACTATCCTTAAGAGGAGATTTAAAATTAAGGGCAATTATACTTTGATCCATTTCTTGCTGATCAAAATAATCTCTAAATCCCTTTTCTTTTCGCATTAAATGAGCAGAAGTCTCCAAGTCATCTTCTAAATGTAGAATTACAATTTTTCCCTTATTCAACTTTGAAGAATAAGTAAGAAGATGCGCTGCTAATCTTCCGCATTGATATGAATCTTGCCCAATAAAGCTAAGCTTAGGAAATTCTTTAATATTTGTATTAAATAAAATTGCGGGAATCTTTCTTTCAACACATGTCTTGTAAAACGCCAAGTATTGTTGAAAAAATAAAGGGGCAACTATAACACCGTCGTAATATTTCTTTAAAAGCTCATTTGCTTGTTGTTCAAATGAAACAGGATTGGTCTGATCATAAATGTATTTATCTAATGATATACCATGAGAAATAAAATCTGAACTTGCCAATGCAATGCCTTTTTCTGGAGCACGCCAATAACCATCTTGCGCCGGATCGGGCATTAATACAGCTACGTTATAATTCTTATTGGCGCCAAGTGCCCTAGCTATAAAGTTTGGTTGATAGTTAAGTGCCTTCAGTACTTCCTGTACTTTTTTTTCGGCTATGGGCGAAACCCTTCCTCTTTTATGTAAAACTCGATCAACAGTACCTGTAGAAACTCCTGCTTTTTCTGCAATATCTTTTATTCTAATTGTTTTCTTTCCCAATGTAATTAAATGATATGGTTAAATGCAATTTTAGCACAAATAGCAAAAATTACAAGCAATTAAAATGTTGGTTTATTGCATTTACACGACTTTATATTACGCTAAATTTAATAATTTGTTAAAAGAAATAAAAATTTGTGTGTGCGCACACACTTTTAGAATAATTTCCGTATATTTGTTTATAATTATGCTAAAACACATGTACCAATACTTCTAATTAATATAAAATTATATGACAAACCACATCAATTTTTCTGAACGCTCCCTTGAAAGAATCCCTGTTACCGTTTTTAGAACCATGAAAGATGGTGCTATTCATGTGGCAGGAAAAATTGCTGAAATTATTAAAGAAAAGCAAAGCAAAGGAGAATGGGCAGTTCTTGGTTTAGCTACTGGTTCTTCGCCTATTGGGGTTTACAAAGAACTAGTGAGGTTACATAAGGAAGAAAACTTAAGTTTTGAAAATGTAGTCACATTTAATCTGGACGAATATTATCCGATGGAACCTGATGCATTACAGAGCTATGTTTATTTTATGCATGAACATTTATTTGATCATGTTAATATTAAGCCTGAAAATATCAATATTCCTGATGGAACCCTTCCCATTCAAGAAATTAAGCAGTACTGCCAACAGTATGAAGAAAAAATTGATAGTTACGGCGGGTTAGATTTACAATTACTAGGTATTGGTAGAACAGGTCATATCGGTTTTAACGAACCTGGTTCTAAGCTAGATTCAATGACCCGTCTAGTCAAATTAGATCACTTAACCATTACTGATGCCACAAAAGATTTCATAAAAGAAGAATATGTTCCTTCAAGAGCCATTACAATGGGTGTAGGAACCATCATGAAAGCAAAAAAGATTTATTTGCTAGCTTGGGGCGAATCTAAATCTAAAATCATCAAAGAGGCTATAGAAGGAGAACCTAGTGATGATGTACCTGCATCATTTCTGCAATATCACAAAAATACCGATGTAATTATTGATGATTGGGGCTCTTTAGAATTGAGCAAAGTAAAGACGCCTTGGTTAGTAGGTATGTGTAATTGGAATGATGAACTAATAAGACGGGCAGTAATTTGGTTAAGTGAAAAAACAAACAAACCTATCTTAAAACTTACTGATGACGACTACAAAGATTGGGAATTGAGAGACTTGTTGGTGGAAACAGGCCCTGCTTACAATATCAACATAAAAGTATTTAACCATTTACAGCATACAATTACAGGATGGCCAGGTGGCAAACCAAATTCTGATGATAAAAACAGGCCAGAACGTGCAAACCCTGCTAAAAAACGATCGCTCATTTTTAGTCCACATCCAGATGATGATATTATCTCTATGGGTGGTACCTTAATTAGACTTGTTGATCACGGACATGACGTGCATGTTGCTTATCAAACCTCAGGTAACATTGCTGTCTTTGACGATGATGCAAGAAGATTTGCAGATTTCATGTTAGATTTTTCTTCAACATTGGGAATTAATAAGAAGGAAACTACTGATACTTATGAAAAGGTGATAAAGTTTTTAGACAACAAAAAGCTAGGAGAAAGAGATATCGAAGAAGTAAGGGCCATAAAAGGCTTAATAAGAAAAGGAGAAGCACTAGCAACCTGTAGATTCTGCGGCGTAAAAGAGAAGAATGCACACTTCTTAAATATGCCATTTTATGAAACAGGACAAGTTAGGAAAAAAGATATAGGAGAAGAAGATGTAAAAATTATTGTCGACTTAATTACCGAAATAAAACCACATCAAATCTTTGCGGCAGGAGATTTACGAGATCCTCATGGCACTCATAAGGTTTGTTTGAATGCTATTTTTGCAGCCGTAGATAGACTTAAAAATGAAGCTTGGATGAAAGATTGTTACTTGTGGCTTTACAGAGGTGCGTGGCACGAGTGGCAAATCGATGAAATAGAGATGGCGGTACCAATTAGCCCCGAAGAACTCTTAAGAAAAAGGAAAGGTATTTTTAAACATCAGTCGCAAAAAGATACACCTGTTTTTCCAGGAAATGATGCCAGAGAGTTTTGGGAAAGAGCTGAAGATCGAAATAGAGACACAGCTGAAAAATACGATAAACTTGGTCTTACAGAATATGAAGCCATTGAAGCTTTTGTAAGATATAAGTTTTAGTAATCACTATCTATATTCGGCCCTCCGTATTTCATTATTTGATACAGAGGGCTTTTTATTTATTACTCTTCATATAATAAAAGTGTGTCGACTTCTTCTAATGTATCAGGATTCAGAACCTCCATGGTTATTTGTTTTCCTGAAATATGAAAAAAAACAAGTGCATTTTGGGTAGTGAAACCTTCAACCTTTGGAGTCCAAGGCGTTTGTTCTTGAGCATAATAAGGCGCTCCAGCTGCCCCATTGTTTATCTGATAAATTTTCCTTGATATTTTAAGTTTCTTTCCCTTCCAATCTTCTGGATAGATATTCATGTCAGGCTCAATAGTAGTACGGGCATAGTTGTGTTCATCACCTGTTAAAATTGCCCTTACTTTAGAACTTTTGTTTACAAAAAGGTCTAGTAGTTCATCTCTTCTTTCTATTATACCTTTTTTTAAAGGCTTACCTGCTACATAAGGTCTAAAATTATTATCACCGTTATACCACATATCATCCCTTACATGACCCCCATTCGGAAAAAACGGCGTATGCTCCGTAATAAAAATGTGGTCAATATTGGCATTTTCTTCAAATTGACTAATGGTTTCTTTTATCCATTCGAGTTGGCGATCCATAATATAAGCGTGCAAACCTCCACTAGTAATAGGAATTGCTCCAGTACTTGGAGCATAGAAATAATTAGAATTTAGCACTACTACAGCTACATTGTCGTAGGTATAATAGAAAACGTTTTCCTTATAAGAAGGAAAATCAGTAGATTTTTTGTCAACATCATAACTCGCTCCATCCTCACTTTCGGGTCCATTTGTAGGATGCACAAAATTATTGGCAAAAATCGCCTCTGCAGATTCAGTTTCAAATGGGAAACGGTTTATTTGTGCTCCTGTTTTACCATCACTAAATGAACGCATTAAAGCTTCATGGTTACCCATAGAACAATATACTGGGAAATAATGCCAAAATGGTTCAATTGCTCTTTTCCAATTAGCATATTGAAGATTTATTTCATCAGGATCTTGCAAGTATCCATTTATCAAATCGCCAGAAAATTGAAAGAATGCTACATTTTTCATGCTATTAAGTGCCATTATTTTTTTCATGATATAATAGTTGGCACCATAAACATTTCTTTCTCCCCCTCCATTTCCATTCCTAGAATCACTAGCATAGGCAAATGTAAAATCACTCCTACTTCCCGCTTCAGGGGCAGTTTTAAAAGCGTACGAAACTTCATTGTCTTCAAGTTTCACATTATATCTATATTCTGTATTAGGTGATAAATTTTTTATCTCTATTTCATGTTGCTTTGAACTGCCTCCATTATTATAAGTTTGACCATTTATTTCTATGGCAGCCTTTTCAGGTTGTAATGTTGAAAATGAGATAGTTACGCTTTCAGAAGTAAGCTTATTAATAAATGGGCCTTCAGTTATAGTACTAGCTACTTCAAATGGACCTTTTCCTTTGAAAGAAACAATACCATCATATAAGATTTCACCCTTTTCATTTACTATCCTATAACCAATTGTTCCTTTCCCAGTCTCTTGCCAGCCAACCATGTCATATACACCGCTTAAATAACTTTTAATGGGTATGCTGGTTTTTCCTTGATAAATAGGCACAACTCTCCTGAAGTATACTGGTTGTGGATGTTTTGAATCGCCGTAAGGAATTAAACCAAAATATAATGTTCCATTTAACGAAGGTGCCTGAAAATCAAAATATAAACCTTGAGAAGTTCCTGAAGTAATTCCAATGGCTTGATTTAGTGTAAAAAAAGGCGTTGTTTCTTTCTCATAAAGGGTATCTGAGCCTGCTAATAAAAAATATTTCCCTTGATCATTTACATAGATATTGCTGTAAACATTTGGCACTATTGGCAGATCTTCCTTTTGTGCTTGTAGATTGTAAAAAAAAAGTAGAAAAGGTAAAAGTAGTTTGAATAGTTTCATTTTGAAATTTGAGTTGATAGTAAAAAAATCCCGGATCTTACAACATCTTTGGTTAAAAATTCAATACTTGCTAGCAGTTAGAATGTCAATTTTTGGGATTAAATTATCGCCAAAAACAATTTCTTAGACATATTTTGTAAGATATTTACTTTTATTATTTACATTTGTAAATGTTAACCAATCTGTAATTTACCTCCGCTAATACAATCAGCAAATACAATTAAGTAAAATTTAAATTTTTATTTTATGAAAGATAAATTACTGATAACCCTACTAGCATGTATCATTTCCTTTTCTTCTCAAGCGCAATTTACTAAGTGGAGCCTATCAGGTGGCTTGGGTATTACTTCTTATGCCGGTGATTTAGATGGTACTGGAATAAGTAATATGAAACCAGCACTTAATTTTGAAGCTTGGTATAAGTTACATGAAAACATACAAATAAAAGCAGGAACAAGTCTATACCAGTTAGCTGGGAATGACCATGTTGCTTCAAGAAATAGGTCATTTAGAGCTAATCATTATGAGCTTTATGCAGCTGCTATGATAGTTTTTCCTGTAGATAGGTTAGACTTTTTCACTTACATTGGAGGTGGAATCACAAAAGTCGACCCTGAAGGAATTAGTCCAGGCTGGATTGTGGATTTACCAGTTTATGACGTTGAAGGACAATCAATGGAAAGTACAGCGCTAATAATGCCTGTTGGATTGGGATTTAGATATAAAGTTACTCCAACATTCGCTGTAGTATTTGACGCAGGATATAGATTAACCAATACAGATTACCTGGATGGTGTTAGTAGATTTGATATACCTGTAAATAGTCTAAGTCGAGCTGCAGTTAGTTATCATAATTCTGTAAGAAATAATGATATTAACACAAATGCTAGCGATAATGCTACATTTAGAGGTGGGAATCCAGATTTAAATGATTTATATGGTATTTTCTCAATAAAATTACAATATATTATTCCATCTAAGGGAATGAATCTTAACAATGCTCTTCCAAGACTTAGAAGATAATATATAATTTCTTTATATATGAAAAGAGCATAGTCTATACTATGCTCTTTTCATATACTTCTCCTTTACTTATTTCTAGTATTTTTTGTTTTGAAAGTGGTTTTACTACATAACCGTTAACTAAACTATATCTTGATGCAGTATCAAAATCTTTACTGTATATAGAAGAAGATAACATGTAAACCGAAGTTTCATTCTTTTGAATTGCAGCCTTTTCTTCTAAACTTTCTAAGAAATCCCAACCATTCATTAAGGGCATATTTATATCTAAAAGTATCAAGTCAGGTATTTCCGAATCTGAGTTAAAACAATTCTCCAAATATTGTAATGCTTCTTTTGCATTATCATAGGAAATGATAGATTCTGCTACATTACATTGTTCTATCAATTTTTGACTGATGTAATTACTAATTTCATCATCGTCTATTATTAAAACTTTTTTGTATAGTCCTTTCATTATTAGTCCAATTTATTTTTATCTAATATTACAAATCTCATTCGTATATGCCCTTTAAAATGATTTCATCATAACATGAAGCTACACATGTAATTTTTTCTATACTTAGCAATCTAATCTCTTATTATGGCATGCCTATGAGATAAATTACCTTTCCAAATTGATGTTTCTCATATCCAACCTTCCAATTGAATTGCTTATCAGGATCTGCAAGAGTTGTCATTTTCAATAAAATATCAGGATTATACACTTTTAGTACAGATATCCAACCATCCCAAATAATAAATAATGGTATTAAAGGGAGCAAATAGGTAAATAAGAAGGCTTTAAAATTGAATGACTTTGCAAATGGAATAAAAAAAAATAAACCGATTATTAAAAAAAAGGATTGTAAAAAAATCATAAATATATTTCTATCTAAAGGCTCCATCACTGCAATTGGCTTTTTATATTTTTTAGCTTGCGAAAGTAGTCTTACAGCATGTAAAGGACTTAAATGATGGAAAGCGTTAAAAACAGTCCAAATACCTTTTAGATGTTGCAAATCATCTTTTACATCCACAGACTCACCTATAAAAGATATCTCACCATTACTTTTCTCATAAAGCTCTTGAAAAGCTTTCTTATTAGGATATAAATCTGTTAAAACAGCTTTAAAGGGTTTAGTAAAAGTAGTTTTAAAATGTTTTCTCAATTGAAGAATAGCACCTCCACCTCCTGAGCATAAATCTGTAAAATGATAAATTTTTGTAGTTGTTACTACTTCGAATAACCTGGGATAAACCCTACTAAATACATCAAACCTTTGCATAATGAACTGTAAAAAATCAGTTTGTATATTCCTAAAATCTGTAGGGTACCATTTAAAATCTTCAAATTCAAACAAATACTTTCTTTTCAATTTCAAGTCTTCAATAAATTAGATGATAATTTTCACTAATATAGAATTAATGGTAAGGTACTGTGGAATTTATTTGTAATTATATTGCATATCGCTTAGCTATCAATTTAATTTAAAACACATCTTTTAGCCCAATTGAAAATTTAATTGAAATTTCATGAATCAAGAAAAAAAGCCATATATCAAACCTGATCAGAAAGTTACTGAACTAACCATTAGGGCTATTTTATTAGGAGCAATATTATCAATCGTACTTTCTGCTGCAAATGCTTATTTTGGACTTTTTGCAGGCATGACGGTTTCTGCATCCATACCTGCTGCTGTGCTATCTATGGCCATCTTAAAAGCATTTAAAAATTCAAGTATTCTAGAAAACAACTTAGTTCAAACCGCTGCCTCAGCTGGTGAATCCCTTGCTGCTGGTATTATATTTACTATTCCAGCACTTGTGCTAATGGGGTATTGGGAAGATTTTAATTATACAGAAACTACTTTAATAGCATTGGCTGGAGGCATTCTAGGTATACTATTTACAATACCCCTTAGAAATGCATTGATCGTAAAGGAAAACCTCAAATTCCCTGAGGGTATAGCTACTTCCGAAGTACTCAAAACAGGAGAATCTGAAGGAGGATTTATTAAATATCTAGTTTACGGAGGGCTTATAGGAGGCGTATTTAAACTAGCTGAAGGTGCCATGAAATTATGGAGTGGCGTATTTGAGAATGGTGTGATATTAAAACAAAAAGCCTTCTTATATTTTGGCATGAATCTTTCGCCCGCTTTAGTTGCAGTTGGCTATATTGTTGGGCTGAATATTTCCTTCTTAATATTCTTAGGGGGTGCTATTAGTTGGTATTTTGCCATTCCAATCCATATTTTTATAAATGGTGTTGCGGAAGGTGTAGATGCCGTAGACACTGGCTATGCAATTTGGAATAGTCAAATTAGATATCTAGGTGTAGGAGCCATGATAGTTGGAGGTCTTTGGGCATTACTTAGTATTAGAAAGTCTTTAGCCATTGCTTTTGAATCCGGATTAGCTGCATTTAAAAGAAACGATTCATCAATCAATTCAAAAATCCGTACTGAACTTGATACCCCAATGTCTTGGGTAATTATTGGCATTGGAGTAATGATAGTACCTATTTTTTTCATTTATCTTACTGAAATAAGGAATGTTGGAATAACAGCAACCATGACGATAATTATGGTCATTGCTGGATTTCTCTTTTCCTCTGTTGCTGGATATATGGCTGGTTTAGTGGGGAGTTCTAACAATCCTATTTCTGGGGTGACAATTGCTACTATCTTATCAGCAGCCTTATTATTATCTCTATTAATGGGAACAGGTGAGCCTGGTAGAGGTGCTGCAGGAGCAATTTTAATTGGTGCCGTTGTATGTTGTGCCGCTGCTATAGCAGGAGATAATATGCAGGACCTAAAGGCGGGACATATATTAGGCGCTACCCCTTACAAACAGCAAATTATGCAGGTAGTTGGAGTAATTGCAGGAGCAGTAGTAATCGCCCCTGTTCTAAGTAACCTATTAGAGGCTTATGGCATGGGTGCTGTAACAGAAGATTCGCCAAATGCCTTAGCAGCTCCTCAAGCAGCATTAATGCAAAGTGTTGCTGCCGGTATTTTCGGTGGTAATCTACCTTGGAATATGGTAAGTATAGGTGCCGTTATTGGCATTATTATCATAATTATAGACCAATATTTAGCTAGTAAAAATGCCAGGTTCCGTATGCCAGTATTGGCTGTTGCTGTAGGTATATATTTGCCACTTGAGCTAGATACAGCAATTTTTGCTGGTGGTATTATAGCATGGATAGTAGATAGATTTTATAGAAAAAATGAATCTAACAACAAAAATCATAAAAAAGCTAAAGATATTAGTGGTAAAGCAGGACTATTAATTGCATCTGGTTTAATAACCGGTGAAGCACTAATGGGAATTATCATTGCTTTCCTTATAGTATTGGGATATGCTGATTCTATCCAAATTTTCGAAACACCAGCATTTGGTAGTATACCCGGTCTAGTTTTTTTTATTGCTATTATTTTATTTTTAATAAGAACTATGAAGAATGTATATAATCAAAATAAATAGCAATACTCTTTCTTCACTTAAAAAAAAGAGCTGCCAAAAATGACAGCTCTTCAATATTATTCACTTAACACTAGGATATAATTATTTATTATTCTTTAGGTTATCCAATTAGTATAATTTCAAAGAATAGACAAGGTTTATTCTACGATAATATTTGTTACTTCTTGAGGAGTTGTAATATTATCAACCTTATCCGCAGCTTTAGACTTAAGACCTAAAAAGCTCAGTAGTATTAATACTAAAGAAACTTTTGCTATAACTTTGATATTCTCTTTAAATAGTCTCATTGTATGTAATTTTTAGCTTTCAGTATTTGTACATTCTTTACCAAAGCACATACCACATATAATTAACAATTTGAATATCAATAACTTATAAACATTTTTTTAATTATGAGTAATTGTACGAATGTTCGATTTGACACACTACTGTTCTAAAATGAACACTTTTTAAAAAAGGAAAGAAAAAACTTATTGTAAATAAAAAAAGCATAATTACATATACTTAAAAATTGTATAAAGAATTTTATATCCAGCCATTATGCTTCCTTTAATTGTTCCTGAAACTTTAGATTCACCAATCCGAACTCTATAATCAACTGGTACTTCACAAAACTTTAGCTTTAGCTTCGCAGCCTTTAACTGCATCTCTACTGTCCAACCATAATTTGTATCTTTCATTCCTATTGTCAAAAGCGATCTATACTTAATTGCCCTAAAAGGTCCAAGATCTGTAAATCTTGCATCATATAATATCCTTATTAAAAAGGTAGCCAACCAGTTTCCAAAAATTTGTTGGGGCATCATTGAATTTCTTGCTTTATTACCTAAAGCCCTCGAGCCTATAACCATATCAAAATTATTTTTAGTTACAGGCTCAACAACTCTTGTTATTTGTTCCGGGTAATCTGAATAATCACCATCTATAAATACTACAATCTCATCTGTCCCATCTTTAAGTTTTTCCTTTAAATATTCTATTCCTTTGAGGCATGCTGCTCCGTAACCTGCTTTAGGTTCTTGAAGGAGTGTTGCACCATTTTTTAATACCTCCTTAGCTGTATTATCAGTTGACCCATTATCTACTACAATTATCTCTTTTACAAAATCTTTAGGTATATCATTTATAACTTTTCCAATCGATTGTTCTTCATTTTGAGCTGGTATAACAACATATACTAAAGGCATACTTTTTCATTTTTTACATTAAAATTACATCATCCAAACAAGACAAAATAGTTAGGACACTAGTATAATACTTGTTAAAATAATTATAAAACCGGTTAATTTCTACAGCAATAATAGATAAAAAAATAAACTTATTTCAAATATTTATTTTATTATCACTAAATTTTATAGTATAATATTCTGATTAATTCTCTTAGTGTAAAATATAAATAAAAAAGAGGCATTTCCTAAAGTGTGTAAATGGACATCTCACTTTTCTTCCTAATTAGAATAAAAAGTACGAATATTACATAAGTCAAAAGCTAAAAACTGTTGTAAATATTACATATTCAACAGGTAATTATGATTAACAAACTTCTTGATAATGAAAAATTTAATTGTAACTATTTGTATTTTCTCACTAACTATTTTTAATATTTCTGCCCACAATGCAGCTTCAGATAAAAGACTAATTACAGGTCAAGTATTTAGTGAAGATTCAGAAATTGGTATTCCTGGAGTAAGTATAAAAGTTGAAGGTTTTCAGCTGGGAAGTATTACAAATGCAGAAGGAAAGTTCACATTGATGATTCCAAAAAAGGCAGAAAAATTGGTCTTTACACTCAATGGTTTTTATGATGAATATGTGCTTGTAAAAGACAATACTAATGAGATAGAAGTAGTAATGAGTACTGCTGAAAAAGAAAATGCAATTTCAAGAAATAGGATAAGAAATAAATATAGTGGTACAGACAGCAATAAGTTATATGCCAGCCTTTGGGATGACATGGAAAATGACGATGACTGGGATACTTTTATGTGGCTACTTATAGATGATGGATATGATAAGTTTGAGAAGCAATGGGGTATTTATGTAGAAAACCGTATTACACTTTATGTAGAAAATGCAGACAAACAACCATTAAGTAATGCAGAAGTATCTTTATTAAATAGAAAAGGTGAACAACTTTGGAAAACATACACTGATTTTGAGGGAAAAGCTGAAATGTGGCCAGATATTTATGATTCTGAATTTATTGACAAATACAAAGCATCGGTAAAGTATAATGGTAAAGAACAAAACTTTAAATCTATAAAAGCTGGTGGTGGTGTTTATCACCTTATATTTAAAGATAACCCAGTAGAAAAGAAAGTAAGTGCCGATATAGTATTAACTGGAGATCTTAATGTTAAAAGTGCACAAGATTTAAGTAAAATTAACCTCACTTTAAAAGAAGTTTGTGCAAATATTGCTTCAACAGATGAAATTAGTTTATCATCAGTTTGCTATCAAAAACCTGATCCTAACGGAGTAGACCAAGACTTTATTAAAAACTTTGAATATCAAAACAATGTATCAACTATTGATGCTGGTTTTGAATATGCTTTAGCAAGACTCGTAGAAATGTACGATTGGTCAACAGACAAAAATGCAAGAGTACTTTTCTGGGCAGTAGATGAATTACCTTCTGCTAAATATGCGAACAAAAACCTTGTAAGAGAAAGTATTAAACAAGCAGCGGCAAAAGGGATTCAAATAGTACCAGTTGTTACAACAAGTATTGACAAGGAAACAGAGTTTTTCTTAAGATTTGTAGTTAATGCGACAAATGGTGAATATATATTCCTTACTGATAAGAACAACTCAAATTATATTAAACCAAGTATTGGTGATACTAAATCAAAATCTCTTTCTTTACTTTTAGAAAATTATCTTAAAGAAGAATTAGGCATTAATCAATTACAATAGATTACAAACAATATTGCAACAAAAAAGGGACAATTACATTGTCCCTTTTTTATTAGTAAGCATCTATTTTTGATATTAATCATCAGACATTCCTAAGTACTGAAGTACAAAATAGAATAACATTGTGATAGAACTTAATGCAGCAACCACATAGGTCAAAGCCGCCCATTTTAAAGCATCCTTAGACATATCATACTCAGAAGCACTTACAACTCCCCTTTCATCAATCCATGCCAATGCTCTTTTACTTGCATCTATCTCCACAGGTAAAGTAATTAAACTAAAAATGGAGAAAATAGCATATCCTGCGATATAAATCAATAGAACTATTTGAATAGGTAAGCTAAAGAAAAATATACCACCAAACAATGAAAACAAAAAGACATAATTCATAATTTTAGAACTAGCATTTTGTATAGGAACCAATGCAGAACGCATTTCTAAGAAGCTATAAGCTGTAGCGTGTTGTACTGCATGGCCACACTCATGCGCAGCAATAGCGGCAGATGCTGCACTTCTTCCATGATAAACAGCCTCACTCAGGTTAACTGTTTTATTTGCAGGATTATAATGATCCGTTAAGCTCCCAGGTACACAGGTAATTTCTACATCGTAGATACGATTGTCTCGTAACATCTGTCTTGCAACATCTGCCCCACTCATACCTGATTGCAAAGGTATTTGACTGTATTTCCTAAACTTATTCTTTAATCTGCTGCTAACAATCCAGCTCAACAGCATAAATCCAATTAAAATTATCCAAACCATATATAGAAATTAATTTTAATAAATACTCTATTTCAATTTTAATATAAATTAACGTAAAACTAAATCGCAATTTTTGAGCAAAAATTCCAATGAGTATTTTTAACTGCCAAAAGTGAAAATTTGCAACTCCAATTATTACATTTTGACATACCACCAAATCTAAATTATGACACTTTTGGCATAACCATCACTTTTCCAGTTTTAAAATAATTAAGAAAAAATGTAACCTGTTATTCAAGTTTGTCATCTAACTAGCATACATACTCATATACTTTTTTAACGATGATTAAGAATTTTCTAACAATTGCACTCAGAAACCTGCTCAAGCATAAATTTTATTCATTTATTAATATTACTGGTTTAACCGTTGGTATTTCCTGCTGCACACTTATTCTTTTATATGTGCAAGATGAACTGAGTTATGATGCTTATAATGTAAAAGCTAAACAAACTTACCGTGCTGTTGCCAAGGGCATGTTTGGAGGAAATGAATTCCATGCACCACAAATGTCAGCTCCATTTGCTGAAGCAATGGTAAATGATTATCCTGAAGTGCTAGAAGCAACAAGAATTAGGGAAAGAGGAAGCATGATTGTGCGTTATGATACACCTCAGGGAGATATTAAAAGCTTTAAAGAAGAAGATGTTGCATTTGTAGACTCAAACTTCTTTAGTGTTTTTACCATTCCTTTCGTACAAGGCGACCCTTCTGAAGTTTTAAAAAAGCCTTATACAGTTGTTGTTAATAAGAAATTGGCAGAAAAGTACTTTGGTAATGAGAGTCCTGTGGGCAAGACATTAAAGATGAACGATAGAGACGAATATACCGTAACAGGTGTATTTGAGAAAATTCCCTCAAACTCGCATTTCAATTTCGATCTAATACTTTCAATGAAAAGTTTAAGTGAGAGTGAAAATGGCGCTTGGATGAGTTTTAACTTCCACACTTATTTAGTGTTACAAGAAAATGCGAATGTGAACGCTTTGGTCGAAAAGCTACCTGCTATGATCAAAAAATACATAGGTCCAGAACTTGAAAAGTTTACAGGGGCAACTTTTGATCAGTTTATGGAAGCTGGAAATTCTATGAATTTCTACTTTCAGCCTTTGCTGGATATTCACTTAAAATCTGACTTGCAAGGAGAATTGGGTGCTAATAATGATATTATGTATGTCTACATATTCTCTGCTGTAGCAATTTTTATATTGGTAATTGCATGTATCAATTTTATGAACTTAGCAACTGCAAGGTCTGCCAATAGAGCTAAAGAAGTTGGCATTAGAAAAGTAATGGGTTCTTACCGCCGACAATTAATCTGGCAGTTTCTATTGGAATCTATTTTAATAAGTACTATTTCTTTTGTATTAGCAAGTTTGGCAGTTCCTCTATTGATTGAACCTTTTAATGAATTATCTGGCAAAGCCATAGAGATTAACTATTTGCAAGATTGGTACATACTAGGATATTTACTAATAGGTGCAATTGCAGTTGGATTTTTGGCAGGTAGCTATCCCGCATTTTTCCTTTCTGCTTTTACCCCTGCCAAAGTATTGAAAGGCAGCATTAGAACAGGAGCGAAAAGTGGCAAACTAAGAAGTACTTTGGTAATTTTCCAATTTGCTACTTCAATAATTCTAATAGTAGGCACTATGGTTGTCTATGACCAACTTTCATATATTCAAAACAAAAGCCTAGGATACGACAAAGAACAAGTATTGATTTTAGAAAACACTTATTTGTTAGGAAAACAAAATGCGATTAGTCTAAAGAATGAAATGCTAGGGCAATCTGCTATAAAATCGGCTTCGTTAACAGCAGATATTCCTATTAATGGTGCCAATAACAACACCGCTTATTTCCCTGGAAACAACCCCAATAGTGACCAAACTACTGTACTTGCCCAGTTTAATGTTGACTTCGACTTCGTGAAAACTATGGGTATAGAAATTGTTGAAGGCAGGGATTTCAATATAGAAAACTCAGCGGATTCATTAGGTATTATTGTAAATGAGGCTGTTGTAAAACATTTTGGTTGGGAAGAACCTCTTGGACAAGAAATTGGCACTTTCACTTCAAATGAAGGAGATATTGAGATTTTTAAAGTAATTGGTGTTGCTAAAAATTTCCATTTCGAGTCTTTAAGGGAAAACATAAGACCATTGGTGATGCAAGTTGCTGGATGGCAAAATAGGCTTACTTTACGCTTCGAAGGTGGAAAGGCCAGAGATGTGATTAACGTATTAGAGCAAAAATGGAAAAACCTTGCTCCAGGTCAGCCTTTCACCTACACTTTTCTAGATGAATCATTCGCTAAGAATTATGAGCAAGAAGAAAAAGTAGGTTCTATTTTTGGCATTTTTGCAGGCTTAGCTATTTTTATTGCTTGCTTAGGTTTATTTGGTTTAGCTTCGTTTACCACCGAGCAACGTACCAAAGAGATAGGCATAAGAAAAGTATTGGGTGCTTCTACTCCAGGTATCATAGTATTGCTTTCTAAAGAATTTGGCAAACTTTTACTCGTTGCCTTTGTCTTAGGCTCAATTGCAGCTGGATTGATTATGAATTACTGGTTTTTACAAAACTTTGCTTTTAAGACCAGTTTAAGTGCGGCTACCTTTTTAATAGCCGGTGGAATGACCTTTTTAGTAGCTTGGCTAACTATGTCATATCAATCGCTTAAAGCTGCCATAGCAAAACCTGTAAATTCATTAAGGGCAGACTAAACGCCCTATGGATTAGGATAGTAATTCGATGTCTTTTGTATCGTATTTTACCATTCCATTTTGAACAGGTAATTGTTTCTTGATATTCCAAAGACGAAGTGCATCTTTAAAAGATTTTTCAGGATGATCTTCTAAGAAATCACGCACATAAAGACTCAGCCTATTATGATTGGCAATTTCTCGCCTAAAGTCTGGGTCTTTCTTTCTGTCTTCTAAAATATTCCATTGTACAATGGCATCTGCAAGAGTTTTACCAATATTTGCTTTTACCCAATCCATAAAATCACTATGGCAAGAAAACTTTCTATCGATATTGGCTTGCATAAAATTTCGAAAATTAGGGCCAAAAGAAACATTATCTGTAATAATAGTAGAAAGCTGTAATTTTTCTTTTGCCCAATTAAATTTTGAAGCAGCTTTCTTACTTTTTACTTTCTTATCTTTAGTATAAGTGCTATCGAAAGCCTGACTGATTCTTTGCCTTAAATCATCCTTACTTCCAGAAAAAGGCAATTGTGCATTTTTACAAATCGATATTAACTCTTCTTTGGTCCAATACCATTGATTAAAAACTTTTTCTGTAGTTATTTCTGAAAAGTCAGGTCTTGGCATGGTCAGGTTGGTTTTAATTTGACTTAATTCCCAACCTAGTAAGAAAGATTTTAAGCATTATGTTTTAAGCTAATAATAAGAAATACGCTCTGATGCCAACGTATCGCCATTGAGGTAAAACCAGTTTAATTGAGTTGTTAATCTCATTCCTTTATAATCTACATATGGACCATAATTGATAAATTCTCCTCTTTGGTCTTCTTTGCCTTCATTGTAGACAAATCTCGATTGTAACATTTCACCAGACAACGCATCAATGGTAAAGTACCAATTTGGTGTTTCTCCGATTGGCTCATATTGTACAGCAATGTATTTTGCAGGGCGATCAAGTAGCACAGTATCTTTTACAGTCTCTTTCAAGATTGCTGCCTTGTCCCCTAGCACCAATGCTCCGCCTAACATGTATCGAAAATAATTTTGATACATATTAGACCTTTTAATTTTAACTGAATCTTTTTCCTCGGCTGGAATGGGGAGTTGATAAACAATATCAATGGAATCGGTTTTTTGACGCATTAAGAAAGTTTTCTCCGCAGGATTAAGCAGAACTTCACGTTTTCTTTCTGTAGTATCTCTTATTGTAGTTGAACTAATTCTTGCCTTAATTTCACTGTTGTTGAAAGCACGCATCGAATCGTGGTAATTCAGTGTTTTTTGAATCCAATATTCAGCACTAGCTTCATCTAAAATAACTTCTTTCTCCTCAATTTTTGTCTTCGCATTATTGCTAGTACAAGCCCATATTATGGATATAAAAAAAAGAATTGAAATGTATCTAAGCATATTTAAAACAATAAATGGAAATGAAAGAAAGACCTTTACTAATTTAAGACTTATATTACTATCAAACTGAATGATTATTTTGGTTCTCTATGATTTTATTCGATGCGAAGCATTCGGTGCGAAGCATTCGGTGCGAAGCACTTGATAATTTAGCAAGCCAAGTTTATTGGTTATAGTTTAAAGGGTAAAAAGAAATTAGAGGCTAGAAGTTAGAAAAAGTCTTTATTATAGGACTTTACTTTTTTCTAATCTCTAAATCCCAGTTTCTAATCTCTTATTTTTCAATAGTAACCCATTTTAAATCTTGATGTATCAAGTAGTTTCATATAGAATCATTATTTCTCTGCTACTTGCTCTCTTTCTCTAGTAAAAAGATTTGCCCACACATATTTTCCAACTTGTTCTCCTTGATCCACTCCATTAAAACATGCTGGTGCGTAATGAATACCTCCATACATTCTACTAATTGCTGCTTCATCTGAAGCCTGTTTAAAAGAATTGTATGAGCGAACTGGCAAACCAAATTGAGCTTCTGTAGAATCTACAAAAGAGAAGTTATCACCCAGTAAATTGGTTAAAGTGTAGGAGGCTGAACGCGAAGCTACTGAATGCCCACTGGTATACTCAGGAAATGCTGGTGTTTGTAAAATTGGCTCCCAACCTTGTTCAATATATTCATTGATATAAGTCTCTGGCCTAATTAAGTCACTTCTGTATTTTTCGTCCCAACAACTGATAAAAGCATCGGCAAGTGCTATTGAAGTTCGTGCAAAAACTTCTGACTGTTCCATAATACCTAAATCTATCTTTTTGGCAGCAATAGATGCAATAGACATCCAATGCCCACCAGGTGATATTTTTTGATGGAAAAACATTACATGTCCTTTGGTATAAGATACATTAGGATTACAATCCCAAAACTTGGCTATTTCTAATTTTTCTCCATTTTCTTTTCTAGCCTCATTTACTTTAGTATAAACCTCCATGGCTTCCTCATAAAACTGAGAACCCGGCAAAGTATCAAAAGGAGTGGGTGGCGGTGGAATAAACTGAGTAGCCGAATCGATGATATATGTCCTTATCGTATTCCAATGTGGTTCAATACCTGGTAAATAATCTGGTGGAGTAGGTTGCCAGCTTCCAGGTTCATCATTGAGAATGTGTCTTGGCAGAGCCTGTCTTTGCAAATAGCCATCCTTATCTGCCCATGCCAATATAGCGCTTCCAACTTCTTTACCATAAGCCACAGAATTCTCATAAATTTCCGAATCTATACCTATCTCTTTTATTTTCTTAAGATATTCTTTTTCATAAGCATCCACTTTTTCTTCAGCAAAAACCAATTTTTTCCCGACTGTTGCAAATGCTACTACGCTTGATAAAGGAAAATAATACGTTTTACCATCTTGAATGGCAGGGATACTTTCAAGGCCATTTAATTGACCAGAAAGTGTCTTAAATTCTGGATTATCTGGAAGTAAAGCTTCATACGCTGCTATATGAGGATACGCATATATTCTACTGCAAACTGGAGGAGTGAAAATATCTGCAATCATTACATCGGTAATATGCCTGTTCCATAAGTGCAGCTGATCTTTTGAGAAATCATCCAATCCTTTTTGGTTATGTGTTGGTCCACAAGAAAATAAACCGAAAACAAAAAGTACAATAAGAAAAGTATGTTTTATAGAAGTATTTGTTGTCATTTTAAAAATTTTATTGGTCAATTTCAGCTTGCAAAGCTAAAAAATCTAAGTGATGATAATGCCTAAACTGGTAACATTCCACTATTAAATAAACATTTTCAAAAACATTAAATTCAAAAGTTGAGTTGAATGCATAGTAAAAACACCCTATGGGTATTACCCACAGGGTGTAAGTTCAATTTAATCTAAAATTACTAACATAAACCAAGTCTTACAAATGAAGACTCTTTCCTTTTAGATCATTAGATTTACCCTTTTTTTAAATCTTTTTAATATCCCTATTTTATAATTCTACTCCTTTAATTTTCCCAAATGTAGAAAGCTTTCATATTAAGTATAATGATGTACGTCCAATAAAAAACATGATTTTTATCATATTTTTGAATACACATAAATCATTTCTATTTGATTGATATTCAACTAGTTTAGTAATCGAAACAATAAATGATTACTACCATGAACAAGATTCTCGTACCCATCGACTTCTCAGATAATGCAATTAATGCTTTTAAATTTGCAATAGAAATTGCCAAAGAACTTGAAAGCAGCATTACACTTTTTAACTCTTATCCAATAGACATTCCTATGGGCATGGAATACTCTTCGGGTATATACATGCAAACACTAAATGCGGAAATTAAATATGACCGAAAAATACGTTTAATGGAAGTTGCCGAAAAGTATGGTGATGCCACCTATAATACAAATGGCAAGAAACTGGAAATCTTCCATGAAGTACAAGAAGGTGTTACCGCAGATAGTATTTCAGACTTTGCTACTGAACATGGAATGGATATGATAATTATGGGCACCAAAGGAGCTACAGGCTTGGAAGAAGTGCTTTTAGGCAGCATTACCGTTTCAGTAATAGAGAAAGTGAATATTCCGGTATTTGTAATTCCTGAAGACTCTACATTCAAAGGCTTAAAGAAAATAGTTTACGCCACCGATTTTAATAAAAACGATGTTGAAGTCATAGAAACATTGCAGCATTTAGGAGAGTATTTCGAATCTGAAATAACTTGTCTTCATATCAATACCGACCCAATGTTATCTTATGCCGATGATATCAACATGAATATTCTGAAAAGGAATTATTTTTTCACTCCAGTAAACCAACTCAACTTCAAAATATTAACCGATAAAAAAGTAGAGCATGGCATTGAAGATTATATGGAGAAGAATGATATCGATTTGGTTGTAGTTACACCACAGGAAAGAAAATTTATAGAAAATCTTTTCCATACCAGTATCTCAAAAAAATTAGCTTTTCATTCTAAAATACCCGTACTAATTGCTAAAAACGATCACAGCTTTAAAAAATAATTTTTTATATGTACCGAAATCGGTAGTATTTTTTGAACTTTGTAGCCAGAAGTCCCCACTTCTGGCTTTTTTGTTTTAAATATTGTTTGCCCTTTATATGAAAAGAAACCTAATTACATGTTTCATGCTATTAATTAGCAATGTTATTTATGCTCAGTTAGAAGTTGGTTTTAAAGGGGGTTATAATGTATCACAGGTATTATTTGAACCAGGAATTGGACTTAATATCAATTTATTACCTGGTATTCAAGCTGGAGTAGCTGCAAAATTATCTGCCAATCCTAATGTTGCTTTACAAGCAGAATTGAATTTTAGCCAAAAAGGATGGATAGAGGACTTCCGGAGTGCCAATGATTCCGAAGCGCTTCTTGATTTAGACAGAACTCAGAGTTATAGGTACAATTATATAGATTTGCCAATTCTAACCCACATTTATGTAGGGGGCAAAAGAGTTAATGTTTTCATAAACCTAGGGCCACATTTTAGTTTTTTATTGGGGGCAGATTCAACATCTAGTTCGGAAAGACTTGAAACTGATATTCCTACATTTAGCTATGCTTCTAATACTGCTATAAATTTTGAATATGGGGTTACAGCTGGTGCTGGGATAGCTGTTACAGTAGGAAAAGGTACTTTCCAATTAGAAGCAAGACTTACACAAGGGCTTAATAATATTATTGACAGAGATACACCTGATGCACCTACACAGTCATTAAATCAATTAGCAGGAGTTAGTCTCACTTATTTCTTCAGGTTAAAAGAAAGAAAAAAGGAACAAAATAATGCGCCTTCACCAACTGAATAATACATATCTACCAAAGATTTTCGAGATGATTGATTTGCCTTGGTATCAATAATAATTGTTCTTGCCTCCCATCTATATATCTTACTTTTTCTCCATCAAAGAATGCATCTTCTTCTAACATAATCCTAACATCTTTTTGCCATTCTTCAATATATACTTTCGTATTCAATTCTATAGAATATGCAGTATTTGGATATAAAGGGTAATCACCTTTAAAAGGGGTATCGCCTTGATTATCCCACATACCAATGGTAGGCCCTGCTGCATGCCCATGATAACCAATAGGATGTGTGTAAATGGTCGCCCTGTTGGCTTCCCTTTCAGCTTGTGCCAAAGCATCAGCCAAAATCTGATTCCCTGTTTTCCCTGTTTGAAACTGTTCAGTAAGAATATCTTGTGCTCGATTTCCTACTTTTAAGGCTGCCTGCAAATAAACTGGTGCTTCTTTTTCACCGGGTTTTAGTACATAAGCCAACTCTTGTGTATCAGTATTTAAGCCTAGGTATGTTATCCCAAAATCACAATGTAGTAAATCACCAGGTTGAATAACATTAAAGCCTGGCCTACCACTAAAGGCATACAACTCTGAGCGTTGGTCTTCTCTTTGTAGATCTACTGTGGGATGAAACCATGTTTGCAATTTTAGTTCTCTTATTTTTTCTCTAAACCACCAAACCACATCTTCGGTAGTAGTAACTCCAGGTTGAATTACTTTTTCTGAAAATCCTTCTGCAATGATCGTATGAGCTATTCTACCAATCTGTTCGTATATGGCAATTTCTCTAGGAGTACGGGTTTCTAACCAAGCTATAGCCAATTTTTCAGCAGGTACAATTCTGTTGCGATATTGTTGAGGAAGTATCTCCATCAACGATTCATATTCAGAAGCAGTAATGCCGTCTGCCAGTGCAAAATGCTCAGATTTATTAATACCAATTTTTTGAGGCGCTCTTTCTTCAATTATCTTTAACAATGCTTTCCATTGATCAGGTTCTTCTTCTTTATCCCAAGCTTTTTTGAAAACGCTCCCTACATCATACCTAGCAACTGCCAAGGCTTCTATTTCTTCAGAATCATTTTTTTTATAGAAAACTAAAATTGTCCTTCTCCTTGCTGCCAACCAAGTGGCAGGAAGCATCGTTTCGATTACAGGATCTTCATTGTATTCACGAGCAGTTATTACCCACATATCTATACCTGCACGATCCATGAGCTTAGGCAAAACACTATTTACTTTATCTACCAGTAAATCATCTTGAATCTTCGCCCTATCGCGCATAGAAAGAATAGCAGGAATATCAAACTGCGCGTAAATGGACGGAGTAATGAGTAATAAGAAAAGAATGATTAGGTATTTCATAGTAAATTCCGTTTGTTGTAGTTTATTTAAAACTTTAGTGGGTCAACAAACATAAGAAAATCCTTATTTATTAACTATTTGAACTGTTTACATAAAAAAAGCTGCCCTTGTTTAGAGCAGCTTTTGAAATAGCTTTTAGAAAACCACATTAATTAATAACGGTAATTCTCTCCTTTAAAAGGTCCTTGAGGACTCACTCCAATGTATTCAGCTTGATCATTTGAAAGTGTTTCCAACTCTACACCAATTTTTGCTAAATGTAAAGCTGCCACTTTTTCATCGAGATGCTTAGGTAAAGTATATACTTTTTTCTCGTAGTTAGCACCGTTTTTCCACAATTCAATCTGTGCTAAAGTTTGATTAGTAAATGAGTTTGACATCACGAATGATGGATGACCAGTAGCACAACCAAGGTTTACCAAGCGACCTTCTGCCAATAGTATGATCTCATTGCCATCTACATTATATACATCTACTTGTGGTTTGATATTATATTTTGTATCACCAAAGTTCGAGTTTAGCCAAGCTACATCTATTTCATTATCGAAATGACCAATGTTACAAACAATTGTCTTATCATTCATTAATTTGAAGTGCTCCTCAGTCAAAATGTCTTTATTGCCTGTAGCAGTAACTACAATATTTGCCCTTGGAACTGCATTTTTCATTTTTTTCACTTCAAAGCCGTCCATAGCAGCTTGTAAAGCACAAATTGGATCAATTTCTGTCACAATTACTCTTGCTCCTGCTCCTCTTAATGAAAGTGCAGTTCCTTTACCTACATCACCGTATCCAGCTACAACAGCTACTTTACCAGCCACCATAATATCAGTCGCTCTTCTGATTGCATCTACTGCAGATTCTTTACAACCATATTTGTTGTCAAATTTAGACTTAGTTACAGAATCATTTACGTTTATGGCAGGCATAGGAAGTGTTCCTTTCTTCATTCTCTCATAAAGCCTGAGTACACCTGTAGTTGTTTCTTCAGAAATACCTTTTATCTCTCCTACTAATTCTGGATAAGTATCTAATACCACATTGGTAAGATCACCTCCATCATCTAGGATCATATTCAAAGGTTGTTGGTCTTCCCCAAAAAACAGGGTCTGCTCAATACACCAATTGTATTCTTCTTCACTCATGCCCTTCCAAGCGTAAACAGGAACTCCAGCAGCTGCAATAGCCGCAGCAGCTTGATCTTGTGTAGAAAAAATATTACAAGATGACCACTGTACTTCTGCACCTAGTGCTACTAAAGTTTCAATCAATACTGCCGTTTGAATCGTCATGTGCAGGCAACCTGCAATACGTGCTCCTTTTAGTGGTTGTTCTGCGCCATACTCATCTCTAAGTGACATCAAACCTGGCATCTCTGCTTCTGCTAATTTTATTTCTTTTCTTCCCCAATCTGCTAAGGCAATGTCTTTAACTTTATACTTTGGTTTAGTATCTACCATCTACTTTAATTATTAAGAATTAAAAAATTTTTGCAAAACTAATTATTCTGTTTTAAGAAACATAAGGGTTATTTTAAATTAGAAATAAGTAAGTGGAATAATTCAAAAAGATGCGGTAATAGTACAAAACAGATAAAGATAATTGAGATAATTAGCAACATTTCATTTTTATTCTCACTTATTATTTAAGTAACGGTAAAAAAATAACCAAATCATTTAACTTGTTTCTTTTGCACCTATACTGCGTTGAAAATACTCACCCTAGCGCCGTGCCACGGTGGCTGCTAGGCTTCCGTTTTTCGTCCCGGTGGGGAACCACTTGTCTAGGCACAAAATAATTCAAGTTCTTTTGACCAACTTATTCTTTCACCGTTACTAAGTTGGATGTATTTAGTAATTTCGATTGAAGCACTTATCTCCATGAAAACACGAAGGAATATATTTTTTTTCTGCCTGATGTTGAGCTTTCTAGTTCCTTTTATATTTCAAAAAAGTATTTTCCCATTTTATCGATATGGCATGTTTGCTGAACCTCCGAAGCAAACTGATTTTCATGAAGAATTTAAAATATTAGTAGCTGAAAATGGCAATTTTAAAGATTTCGATGCTCATTCTTTAGGTTTATATCCCAGTGTTTTTAATCAATTACTCAGGAATTATTATTACAGAAATGAAGCTGAAGAATTTTTAAATATTATCGGCACTAGTACAACCAATAATAAACAAGGTATTTTTTTCATAAGATACCATGGCAAAAACTCTTCAGAAGCATTAGGTGAACCTATCCTCAATGCAGATACTATAGCCTATTTTAAACCAACCTCTTTAGAACTTTGAAAAAGTATTTTTTTTCAAAATTACCTGTTTTACTAACTGCACTCATATTATTTAATGTAATTGCATTCGTCTTTATAAGACCTTTCATCATTTCATTTTTAGCAAATCAACAAGAACACCCTTTTTTTCTAAGTATTATCAACACAGCTTACCCTAGGTTTTCAGTAGAAGTGAAAAGATTTAGTTCAGAATTCTTTTTGGGGAAATTCAATCAAATCATCATAAGATTAAATTTAATTGCCATTACGATTATAATAGGTAAATACCTATGGCATAAAAGTGTAGTAAAAAACTATTTACTTGATCGTTTCAAACAACTTGGTCATTGTTCTAATTCTCAGATAAGAATACTTAGTACCTTATTTTACATTGCCACTTTCTATTATACTTATGATTGGTACTTAGATTTACTGAAGCTTTCAGAAGTTGGTAAGCTCTACAAACCAGTTGTTTTTCTAGCACCTTTTTTCAGTCTATTTCCTAATAAACTTATTATCCATGCTATTGGGTTAAGCTACTATCTCTTTTTGGCAATATGCCTCATTACTAAAAGAAGAGTCTTCAGTATTTTCGTAGCAATTTTATTTTTGATACAACTTGGGCTTTTGCAGAGCTTCGAAAAAATAGACCATACATTTGCCTCATTCACCTACGCAATTTTATTAATGCCCTTACTCCTATCTAAGAAAGATGAACTAGAAAGTTTAGGTTTTGCTGGCATAAGATTAAGCATAGGTCTCTGCTATTTTTTTAGCGCCATTGAAAAAATACTTACTGGTGGTGCCGCATGGTTTTCTGGACTTTCTTTAAAATTTTATGTAAGTACAAAAAGTGAAGTGTTCAGCTATTTTACAGAAAATCTATTATTACTTCAATTTGCTTCTCTCTTTATCATTTTATTCCAATTCTTTTTCATATTCGCCATACTATTAGAAAAAGGCAAAATGGTCTTTATTTTTACAGGTATTATATTTCATTTTCTAACAGTTTTAATATTAAATGTTGGCGCTTATGATACACCGTGGATATTTATGTACCTCTTTCTTTTAGATACAAATACATTTACTTGGCGCAAAAAAGTATTTGGAAAAAGATTACCTGATATTTTTTTTGCAAAAAGATGAATACATAAAATATAGTAAAGGCGATTATTGAGTTATAAAAAATAAAATACTTAATTGCGTATTATTTAGAATTAGTCTAAACAAGGATTATCTATTTTGTGATAATGCTTTATTTAATAATTTCGCAGCAAATTGTTGAGCATACATTAGCGTAAAAAAATGTCGAAGAATATTAAGCTAAAAAAGGGATTTAATATCAATTTGGCAGGTAAAGCCGCCAAAAAAATAAGTTCAGACATCGCACCTGACACTTATGTTTTAAAACCTACCGATTTTCCAGGTATGGTTAGACCTAAAGTAACAGTCAAAGTTGGTGATAATGTAAAAGCAGGAACACCACTCTTATTCGACAAAATGGCAGAAAATATTCTGTTCACTTCCCCAGTAAGCGGCGAAATTGTAGATATTGAAAGAGGAGAAAAAAGAGTCTTGTTAGGGGTTAAAATACTTGCTGACAAGGAAATAGAATATGAAACATTTAAAAGTTATTCAATTTCAGAAATTGAAAACTTAGATGTTGAGGAGGCAAAATCGCAAATGCTACAAAGTGGTGTTTGGCCAAATTTAGTTCAACGCCCTTACGCAATAGTGGCAAATCCAGAGGACAAACCTAAATCTATCTTTATTTCTGCTTTTGATAGTCACCCTCTAGCGCCAGATTATACCTTCCTATTTAAAGATAAAGACAAAGCTTTTCAAGCAGGTGTAGAGATACTTAAAAAATTTACCAGTGGCCAAATTCATGTAAATATTGATGGCAATGGAGAAGTACCTGCCATTTTCTCTCAAGCCAATGGTATTCAATTAAATAAATTTTATGGAAAGCATCCTGCAGGAAATGTAGGTGTACAAATACATCACATTGATCCAATAAATGCGGGTGAAGTTGTTTGGACGATCAACCCATTTGGTGTGATTCAAATTGGTAGTTTGTTCTTGGAAGGTAAGTATGATGCCAGTAAGCTAGTTGCACTCACGGGTTCAGAAATAAAAGAACCTCAGTATTATCAAGTATACTCAGGGGCATCAGTAGATAAATTGCTTGAGAGTCAACTCAAAACTGACCATGTAAGAATAATTTCTGGCAATGTGCTCACAGGAGAAAGCATAGACAAAAAAGGAAGTGTTGGCTTCTATGACCATATGTTAACTGTGATTCCAGAAGGAGACAACGAAAGATTTGTTTTAACAGAAGGTTGGTTTTCTCTTACAAAAAATAGATTAAGTTTTCACAAGGCATTTGGCTTGTTTTCTTTCTTAAATTCAAGCAACAAGGAATATGTGTTAGACACAAATACTAATGGTCAGAAAAGAGCATTTGTAATGACTGGTGCTTTTGAAAAGGTAGTACCTATGGATATTTTACCTACTCACCTCCTTAAAGCAATAATGGCTGAAGATTTTGATGAAATGGAAGCTTTGGGTATTTATGAAGTAGCAGAAGAAGACCTTGCGCTTTGTGAGTATATAGATGTCTCTAAGCACGATGTACAATCCATAGTGCGTAAAGGTATTAACCTAATGAGAGAAGGTTAATTCAATTTTTTACATTCTACAGAAATTATTTTTCATATAGTTCTAATTATAAATGAAGTTCATACAAGATTTTTTACATAAAGTAAGGCCAAACTTTGAAAAGGGAGGAAAGTATGAGAAGTTCTTCTACATATACGAGGCACATGAAACACTATTCTTTACGCCTGCAGAAACTACAAAATCAAAGGGTGTACAAGTAAGAGATGCCATTGACCTCAAAAGAATGATGATGACGGTAATCCTTGCCATGGTACCTTGTTTACTTTTTGGCATATGGAATGTTGGTCATCAACATTTTTTAGCAACAGGAGAGGGAGGAGAATTTTTAGATAAAATAATTTTAGGCGCTTGGTATGTATTACCTGTTGTTGTAGTTTCTTATGGTACTGGCTTAAGTATAGAATTCACTTTTGCAACTATTAGAAGACATGAGGTAAATGAAGGATTTCTGGTATCAGGAATGCTGATACCCTTAATCATGCCACCAAACATTCCATTATGGCAAGTGGCTTTAGCTACAGCTTTTGCAGTAATCTTGGCAAAAGAAGTTTTTGGTGGAACAGGAATGAATATATTGAACGTAGCCATGACAGCACGTGCTTTCTTATACTTTGCTTATCCTACAGATATTTCAGGTGAAGTTTGGACTGCGCTTGATGGTGTAGCCACAGTAGAGGGATATTCAGGAGCGACAGCCCTAGCTGTTGCAGCTCAAACCCAAGCTGGAAGTGTTACTGAAGCATTTAGTTCTTATTGGAACCCTGATATGTATACTTATAGTAGTATGTTCATGGGTACCATTCCAGGATCTATAGGTGAAACTTCTACCCTAGCCTGTTTAATTGGAGCAGCAATCTTAATATTTACAGGAATAGGAAGCGCAAGAATAATATTTACTGTATTCCTAGGAGCTTACCTCATGGGATTAATTTTTAACTTAGCTGGAGCCAATCCATTTATGGAAATGCCTGCGCATTACCACTGGGTTGTAGGAGGTTTGGCATTTGGTGCGGTATTCATGGCTACAGACCCAGTAACAGGTACACATACCGACACAGGTAAATGGATTTACGGATTGCTAATTGGTATGCTAACCGTTTTAATTAGAGTATTTAACCCTGCATATCCGGAGGGTATTATGTTGGCCGTATTACTTATGAACGTATTCGCGCCACTTATAGATTATTACGTTGTTCAATCTAATAAAAAAAGGAGGTTATCTCGTGCAACAGTCTAACGCATACATTATCGCATTTGCCACTGGTTTAACGATTGTTTTAGGTGGTTTACTTTCCATAACAGCTGTTTCCCTTAAGGAAAGACAGCAAAAGGAAATAGAGCTTGATACAAGGAAACAAATCCTTAGTTCTGTAATGAACATTGAAGGTAAAAGCAAGCAAGAGCTTTCTGAGATATACGACGCAAGAATTTCTTCTATAACCATTAATTTCGATGGGGAAGTTATTGAAGGTGTTGTAGCTGAAAAAGTGAAAGTAGACAAGCAATACAAAGTAAAAGCAGAAGACAGACAATATCCTGTTTATAAGTTCATGAGTGAAAGTGACCCCAATAAATTAGAGGCAGTGATTGTTCCTGTCTATGGTTTTGGACTTTGGGATTACATATGGGGCTATGTAGCTTTGAAAGAAGACTTAAACACCATTCAAGGTGTATCTTTTGACCATAAAGCAGAAACTCCTGGACTTGGTGCAAGAATTACAGATCTGGAGATTCAAGAAAGGTACAAAGGAAAAAATATCTATAATAATTCAGGCGAGCTGGTATCGGTAAATATGTTAAAGGGAGAAAATAATCCAAATAAAGATATAAACCACGAAATAGATGGCATGTCTGGAGCAACTATTACGGGTAACGGAGTGAACGCTATGTTAAAAAACTACCTCACTTCGTATGAATCGTACTTCAAAAAATTAAAAGGTTCTTCTTCAATAAGTAGTCTATAATCTAAAATTTAAGTATATATGAGTACCGAAACTGCAGAAAAAATAGTTGAAAAGGCACCAAGCGAAGCGTTACTCTCCAAGAGAAGAAAACGCATCGTTACTGATCCTTTAGATGACGATAACCCAATTACTGTTCAGGTTCTGGGTATATGTTCAGCCCTCGCTGTAACAGCAAAGCTAGAACCTACACTAGTAATGTCTATTGCGGTAATGTTTGTAATCGTGTTTTCTAACTTGATTATATCAGTACTTAGAAATGCCATACCACAACGTATTAGAATTATAGTGCAATTAGGTGTTGTAGCCTCTTTGGTTATTATAGTAGACCAAGTACTAAAAGCTTATTTGTATGATGTTTCTAAAGTAGTGGGTGTTTATGTAGGACTCATTATTACAAACTGTATTATTATGGGTCGTTTAGAAGCATTTGCCATGGGTAATAAGCCTTATGATTCCATTTTAGATGGCTTTGGTAGTGCCTTCGGTTACGCTTGGGTAATTTTAATAGTTGCTTTCGTAAGAGAATTGTTCGGTTCAGGTTCTTTATTCGATTTTAAAGTATTTGAAGCAATCGGATGGAGCACTTTCCCTACCAATGGTTTAATGACTTCGCCAGTTGGCGCCTTCTTAGTAATAGGTGTTGTAATTTGGGTACAGCGCTGGAGAAATGGATATGTTGAACATAGTTAATAAGTTATAGATATGGATTTAATAAATCTTGGCATAAAATCAATTTTTATAGAGAACATGGTATTTGCCTACTTCTTGGGCATGTGTTCTTATTTGGCAGTTTCTAAAAAAGTACCAACTGCTTCAGGTTTAGGTCTTGCTGTTATATTTGTACTTACTATAACTGTTCCTGTAAACTGGCTTATTTTCGATTTAATTTTGAAAGAAGGTGCATTAACATGGCTTAGTGCAGACTTTGCAGCTATAGATTTGAGCTTCTTACAGTTTATCATGTTTATTGCAGTAATTGCCTCTATAGTTCAGTTGGTAGAAATGACAATTGAAAAGTTTTCGCCTGCACTATATGGTTCTTTGGGTATATTCTTACCTCTTATTGCTGTAAACTGTGCAATTTTAGGTTCTTCTCTATTTATGGTACCTAGAGAGTACACTTTAGCAGAAGCTACAGTTTTTGGATTTAGTTCTGGTATAGGCTGGTACTTAGCCATTATTGCATTGGCAGCCATAAGAGAAAAATTAAAATATTCTGATGTTCCAGCTCCACTTAAAGGTTTAGGAATAACTTTTATTATTACTGGTCTTATGGGAATTGCTTTTATGTCTTTTATGGGAATTTCTATATAAAAGAAACGCTATTATATATTGATTGACGCTACGGCCTATTTGGTCGTAGCGTTTTTTTATAACTTTATTTCTAATCAAAAGCTTAAAAGGATATAAAATTAACCAAGCAGGATATGTCATTCTTTGAAAAAATTGTAAAAAAGCTATTCCCTTCAGATAAGGCCGTGAATAGTAAGGAAGCTTTTGTTACTGAAGAACTCACAAGGAATGAACCATACAAGCAAGCCTACTTTAGATGGATCAATGAAGGAGTTTACAAACCTTTATTGCATGAAGTTCATGAGGCTTATCAACAAAAACTTCAAAAAAATGAGGTGAATTTAAAGTTTCACCTTCTTACAACACCTTATGCAAATGGTTTTGCTTTAAGTTATCATCCCTCAATTGGTGAAAAGGCATTTAATTTCATGTTCGATTATTTGAAAGATCAGGTAATTAATGCAGGATATCAATTAAATAATTCAAGTAGGAAAATTTATGATAAACCTAATTACATAGAGACCAAAGAAAAATATTATTTAAAACCACCTTTAAAGGGATTAGATGATGGAAGTTTATTCAATCAGATGTACGGCAATATATCTATAGAAAATATACTGATTGATGAAAGACCGAGCTACATGAAATTAGTTGCAAGCATTTATAGTGACCGCTTGTATACAAAAGCATTCCCATTCAATGAATTGATAAAAAAATTATTTATAATATAAATTTTCTCCTCTCTTCTTTTGAAAATGATATATTTAGCTACAATTTCATGTAATTATAAACCCACTAGCTCTAAATAATCTTTTCAAATTGTTACATGAAACTGAAACTATCCTTTCTTTTTAGCTTAGTAATTATATCTAATGCTTACTGCCAATCATTTACAGGAGATCAAAAAACACAAGGATATGGCGTATTTGGCGATAAAGTCACCTTTATTTTTGATGAAGCTTTATATAATGTAAAACCCCAAAAGGTTTTTGTTACTGGCGAATTTAGAAATTGGGATCAAAATATAAATGCTTCAGAATGGGAATTAAAACAAACAGGTGAACAATGGTTGCTCACTATTGATAACACAGATTTTTCCATAGTAAAACCAAATACAAAATTCAAATTTAGAATAAACAATGGGGAATGGTTAGATCCTCCATCATCCATCAAAAATCAAAAAGGTGGCGATTTGGTATTTATGATGGGACAAGTAGGCGCTTCATTGAAAGCAGAATTGAGAAGTGAAAATTTAATTTGGGCAGAAGTAAAAGGAGAACGCCCCCTCCTCCCTTCAGCTTATAAAATTACCGATGCCAAAGGCAAGGAAATAAAAGTAGCGGGCGTTTTGCCAAATGGTGCTGCCTCAACACTTATTACTCCTGCCGAACCTTTGGATAAAAAGCTTGTATATTTTTTAGAAATTCCATCTCAAAACTTAAAAGCACATTGCTCTTTTGATGGATGGTTTCGCGAAACATTTTCAAGCAAAGAGTTAGGGGCAAATATTGATAATGGAAAAACAACCATGCGCCTGTTTGCCCCAAGAGCCGAAGGTGTAAAAGTCTATTTGTACAAAGGCAAAGATGATAAGGAAGCATTTCGAACTGAAGACTTAAAAGAAGATAGTCAAGGTGTTTGGGAAATGGAATTTGATGAAGATTTGCATGGAATTTATTACGATTTTACCATTCATGGTGCTGATGAACCCGGTAATTTCTTCTATGAAACAAATCCTGTGCATGTAAACGACCCTTATGCGCGAGTAAGCGATGATACTTGGGGAAAAGCTAGAATCTGGAGAAGAACTACCCCTGCAACTCCTTTAAAGAATGGTATCCCTAAAATGGAAGATGTAATTGCCTATGAAGTGCATGTGCAAGATTTTACAGATAGACTGCCAGTAGATGATAAATATAAAGGTCGATTTAAAGCCATGACTCAACGAGGTTTGAAAAACAAACGAGGAGAAAAAATTGGGTTTGATTACCTGACAGATTTAGGAATTAATGTAGTGCATTTGATGCCCGTACAAGAATACCTACATTTCCCCACCGATGATTGGCAGGCTTCTTTCAAGAATGATGAATACATGATTGAGCAAGGGGTAAGTGAAGAAAATTACCAGTGGGGCTATCGAACTACTTTCGCTATGGCAGTAGAAGCGAGATACAGAACTAAAGGGAAAGAGCCGGGCGAAGAACGTGATGAATTCAGAGATTTAGTGCAAGCTTTTCACGATGAAAACATTGCCGTGATTATAGACATTGTACCTAATCATACAGGTGAAAATATGGATGGAAATGGTTGGTTTTTCAACTTCAATGGGATTGACAAGCAGTATTATTACCGAACTAAAGATTTTAAACATATTGGAGCTTATGGCAACGAAGTAAAAACAGAAAATCGCCCGATGACCCAACGTTGGTTAATTGACCAATGCAAGTATTACATTGATGAATTCGGCATTGATGGTTTTCGAATCGATTTAGCAGGTCAAATTGATGAACAAACCTTGAAAGCTTTAAAAAAAGCAATTGGTGAGGATAAAATAGTGTATGGTGAAGCTTGGATTGGCTCGAATGATCCCGAATACGAGAACAACCCCGATTGGGATTGGTACAAAGAAGATTCGCCCATCACCTTCTTTCAAGAAGATTCGCGAAATGCTTACAAAGGTCCTGTGTTTGAATTGAAAGATGAAAAGAACGACCGTGGCTGGGCAGGAGGAAAAGTGGGTGAATTAATGAATGTGATGAAAGGATTGGCAGCAAAATTCAAAGATGATAAGACACCTCTAAGTGGTATCACGTACCTTGATATACACGATAATTTTGCACTTGCCGATCAGTTTGGGAAAAATTTTGACGGTCGAAATGCAGTTGAGCAAGATAGATACAAAATAGCAGTAACTTTACTATACACTACATTAGGGCCAATTGTAACACATGGAGGCTCAGAAATTATGCGGAGCAAGGCCCATGCTCCCCTTAGAGAAGTGGAGAAGGAAACCAAAGCAGGCTATAAAATTTATATGCATGGCTACCGTGATACCTACAACCACCGAACTGCCAATCAGTTTTTATGGGAAACGGTAGGTCAACGTCCAACTCAAACCAATACAAATGATTACAAAAATATGCATGCGTTTTGGCAAGGGATGAACAAGTTCCGCCAATCGGAATATGGGAAAGTATTTCGAGTAGCAGAAGCAGTATCTGACAATTACTACCAATGGATAATCCCTGAAGATGAAAGCAAATTTGGTTATATAGTAGATAATAAAGTGTTTGTTATGCTGAATACTTCTGATGGAGAAAATAGTGCAGAAACTGTGACGCTTCCTGAAGGGAATTGGAAACTTATTGCCACTTCCAAAGAAATTGACCATGAAAAAGGCGTAAAAGGACCTAAAAAATACAGGCAGCTCAAAGGTGGAGAATATTATGATTTTTACATGGAGGGTACTTCATTAATGATTTGGGTAAAAGAATGATGTTTTCATTCTTTTAGTAATGGAAAAATAATAACCTTTTCGTTTCTACTTGATTCTTTTGCATATATACTACGTCATACTCACCCTAGCTTCGTGCCACGGTGGCTGCTAGGTCTCCGTTTTTTTTCCCGGTGGGGAACCACTTGTTTATGCACAAAATAACCTAAGTTGAAATCGAAACTTTATTTTTCATCCATTACTTATCATTTTTTCATTTCAAAGTCAATATTTAAAAAACCATTACCTCTTAACCATGCCATAGCCTTTCAATACTTGCCTCGCCACTACAGATTTATGAACTTCATCGGGGCCATCATAAATTCTAGCACCACGTTCATGCCTGTACCAAAAAGATAAAACAGTATCATCTGTTACCCCAAGGGCACCATGTGCTTGAATAGCCCTATCTAACGTTTTCATCAAAATATCGGCTACAAAGAACTTAATTTGTGAGACTTGAGTGCGAGAAGCTTTCACGCCAAATTCGTCTATGCTTTTCGCAGCTTGTAATACCATAAGTCTAGCCGCATCTATACCAGTTCTTATTTCAGCTATCCAAAATTGGATGGCTTGTTTAGAAGCCAAAGGTTTTTCTTTGTCTAATTCCCTACTCATTACCCTTTTACACATCATGTCCAACGCTCTTTCACAAATGCCAATCCAGCGCATACAATGATGGATCCTACCAGGTCCTAATCTCTCTTGTGCCAATAAAAATCCCGTTCCTTCTTTTCCTATAAGGTTAGTAGCGGGCACTTCACAGTTATTATACCTGATCTCTGCATGACTCATATAAGACTCACCCGTTTCACCCATAATGCTAATATTCCTCACCAATTCAAATCCTGGATTATCGGTTGGAACGATAATCATACTTGCACGAGCATAGGGGTTGGAATTTTCTGGGTCGGTAACCGCCATGACTACTGCAAAAGAAGCTCCATCAGCTGAAGTGGTAAACCATTTATGCCCATTAATCACATATTTATCCCCCTCCTTTTTTGCGAGGGTAGCCATGTTTACAGGATTTGAGCCAGCAAACTCAGGTTCAGTCATGGAAAAGCAGCTTCTTATTTCACCATTAATCAAAGGGGCTAAATAACTTGCTTTAATCTCATCTGAAGCATACTTACTCAATAATTCAATATTTCCGATATCTGGCGCTTGACAATTAAAGAGGTAATGCCCTAAAGGGGATAATGCCATAATTTCACTCAACTGAGCAAACTCGGTAAGACTTAATCCTAAATTATCTTTCTGATTATGTAACACAGGTAACCATAATCCGCTTTGCTTCACTTTATCCCTTAGCTTATTCAATTCGGGTAAAACTGCCGAAAATCCATTGTTAAGAAATGCGGCTTCTAAAGGAATCAAATCATTGATAATCAATTCTTGTATGAGAGGATAAACTTTTTTTACCTTTTCTGTTACAAATTGCGGAATAAAATGAGGTGCGAATAATGGTTCTCTTTCTTGTGTCATAATGCATTGAATCTTGTTAGTAGGTTAAATAGTAAGTCCACCATCTGAAGTGAAAGTTGCTCCTGTGCAGTAAGCACCCGATTTAGCAACCAATGAGAGTGTAAGCCCAGCAATATCTTCTGGCTTCCCTATTTCTTTAATAGGTTGTTTAGCCATTACTTGTTTCATAATACTATCGTTAGACCACAAAGCTTTGCTAAATTTTGTCTTTATCAAACCTGGACAAATTGTATTCACCCTTATGCCTTCGTGCCCCCACTCTTTGGCAAGCACTTTAGAAAGCATGATCATCGAAGCCTTACTGATACTGTAAAGCCCTAACCCAAAACCCGGAGAAATTCCTTCTACGCTACTTATATTAATTACGGAAGCATTGTCACTTTTCTTAAGATAGGAATAGGCCAATTTACTAAGGTGTAATGGTCCTTTTACATTTACATCCATGATCTTGTCGTAAGCACCTAGGTCTGTTTCTACAATTGGGCCAAACACAGGATTAGTCGCTGCATTATTAATAATAATATCAATTCCTTCGAAGGCTTCTATCGTGGCTTTTACCAAATTGTCGATAGCCTCCATATCTCCCATCTGGCATGCTACTGCCAAACTATTGATTCCCTCTGTTTTAAACCGTTCTACTACTTCATCTACAGCTTCTTGTTTCCTACTACTTACCACCACATTGGCACCTGCTTTACCTAAGAAATAAGCTATAGCTTCGCCAATTCCTTTACTGGCACCAGTTATTATTGCTGTTTTCCCTTCAAGAGAAAAGTATTCTTGTAATTCCATTAATGTTGATTTTAAAAGTTAAGGTTTTTTAGTGATTTTTTTCCTTCTTTAAAATTGTGGAAATTCCTAATATCTTAAAGTTTAAGAATAATTTGATTAAAAAATGTGTAAATCTTTCATACAGTTAACCGTCATATCTTTTTATATTCTTTATCTAACTCTTGAAGTAAAAAATCATGTGATTCTTCGTCTAGTATAGGATGGTGTTTTGTAATCTTATCATGTATTTCTGAATTAAATAAACTACCCATTATTGAAACAATATTAAATTCTTGAAACCCTTCAACTTTATCAAGTTCATATTTAGTTTTTATAAGTTTGTTACCCTTATAATAAAGAGTCTCTTTTATTTCTGAAAAAAGAGCTTTTATAAATATTCTTAACACCCTTTCTTCAATTGTTTCTTCATCTACAAAATAGTTAATTGAATTGCCAATCTGAATATTTATAGATTTTCCTAAAGAAAAATCTATTGTTCGATTTACATCTTTATCATTAGTACCTACCCAAAGAATGGATTCATCAATTCTTTTGTAAGACGAATATTTAATTTTATCAAGTCTTAGTTGAATTACATCCAAAAACTTATTCCTCATGTCAGCATAAAGCTTTATACTAAAGCGAAATAGTTAAACCACCATTATTTCAATTAAATGATAAGAACTATATAAAGAATTATCTACTCTATAACTCCTTAATTCTAATTTTTCTAAACATCACTTTATCTCCATGATCTTGTAAGCCTATTTTACCTTTGGTAGCTTTGGCGTATGCTTCCATTTCGGCAAATTTACTTTCAGCCACTCTTTGCTTCCAATCTTCACTACCTATCTCATAAGTAACAATAAGCTTATCATTTAACCAATGCTCTACTTTGTTTTTATCCACTACTATTTTTCCATTATTAAAAGTACCCGCAGGATTAGGTTGGGCTTCTACAGGGATATGCAAATCATAATTTGCAGCAGTACGTTGGGCAGGTTTTAATTCTTGAGGATAATTTTCATCATCAATAATTTGGTATTCTGGAGCTGTAACATAAGTTACTTTGTATTGCTCATCCTCTATAATTTTAAAGAACATTCCACTATTCCCCTCTGGTGCAATATTATATTCAAACTCCAATTCAAAATTCTCGAATTCTTTGTCAGTAACAATGTCACCATTGCCCCCATCTGTAATGAGCATGCCATCTTGCACATACCAACCTTCAACTCCATCTTTTAAATAAGTATGCCAACCAGCAGTAGAAGTACCATCAAAAAGACTTATCCAGTTTTCTTCAATGGTAGTAGCAGATTCTGCATTACTTTCTTCGGTAACGTTGGTATCTGTAGAGGTTTTTTCTGCTGAGCAAGAGAAAAGTAGTATGGTTAAAATTGTAAATAGTAAGTGTGGTATCTTCTTCATTTTCATATTAAATTTTAATTTGAATAAAGATAAACACCAGTTATTTTAACACAAAAAATAGTACTACATACTTTTATCAGTTGATTTTAAGACTACTTTTACATCTTCGCTATCAATTCTAGATAGTTCTTTTAATTGGCCTTCTTCAAATAATTTATCAAAATTTTCTACATCTCTTCTGCTTTCATCTACAGGACCATAATTGATAAAATCTGAAAAAAGAATACCTGAAATTTCCCTTTGATTGTAAGCTTCTCTAAATCTTGCACCTCCACCATCTGTCAAGTAATTATATGCCAAATAGTCCATTGTATTTTTCTCTGTGTGAAAGAAATATACAAATTCGTCTTCAAAGTCTTTTCCGCCATTCTCACGCCCAAAAGTAATTTTAATCTTGTGGTAGTTTTCTCCTTTTATAGTTCCTGTTCCTAGGTATTTTTTATTTACAGCTTCATCATTCAGGTTATAAGGAAGTAAAGCGAAATACAATACTGAATTTACAGAATTAGCATAAGCCTTTTCTTTTTCTTGTAATAAAGTGACTTTCTCAGCATTCACTTCTCTAATAAAGCCATCATTATTTAAGATATCCCTTACTTTATTATCAACCGAATCATTGAAGATACGCTCATATTGAAATGCCCCTCCATCACGTAGACTCTTATAAGCCCTTTCTCTAAAATTAAAGGTAATATCTGCTTGTGCTACTAGAGCGCTTCCATGTACTTCTCTAGCTTTATCAACTATTTTTTGTGACTCGCTTACAGGTTTAGCTTGAGATGTTTCCCCTTGCCCTTGGTTTTGAATATTATCACAAGAAAAAAAGATAGAGGATAAAAGTAAAAATAGAATGTATTTCACGGTAATTAATTTGTAATGTATGATGATATAATATGTTCTTTTATGCAACAAAGTAAAGTGAGAGTAGGTTGCAAAAAAAAGCCTTGGAGTTTTCCAAGGCTGTAATTATTTAGTATTTCGTATCAACCTGTACTACGCATAGCACTAGCTATGGCATTTACGGTAAGCAATAAATTAAGCAAAGTTTTATCAGCTGCTTGCATATCTCCAGCTTCTTTTTCTCCTCTCCACTTTCTCAATAAATACACTTGATTTAAATGAAGGGATTTCATAGCTGAAGCCCTTAGAATATTTGAAAAATGATGGTTTTTTCTTCGTTTCTCGAAAGGAACTTCCAAAACAACATCGAGCATTTGTCTTGTTCTGCTCAACTCAGTTTTTATTTGCTTAAAAATAGATGTCTTAATTTTTTCATCTTTTACTAAAGAAGCGTATTCAGTCATTATTTCTTCATCAGTTGCTGCTAAGCTGGTATCTACATTCGTAAGTACATACCTGATAAGAGAATCATACTTTACTGCCTTTTTGAATTTATCAAATTCCTTTGGTTTATCTTTTTGAAGCTTTTCTAAGGTATATCCGATGCCATACCAACTGGTTACATTAAATCTAGATTGGCTCCAACTAAAAACCCAAGGGATAGCTCTTAAGTCTTCAATTGTACGTTTGCCTGTTCTTCGAGCAGGCCTTGAACCAATTTTACTCGACTCAATGGCATCAATAGGAGTAGCTTCGGCATAAAAGTGTATAAAATCTGGGTGGCTAATCAACTTCCAATAAAACTTCCTACTGTCTTCTGCTAAAGCACGTATTAACTTTGCCAAAGGGTGCTTTTCTCTTTTAGTATATTGGTGCAAAATGGAAGTACCAGCAGTACCTGCTACCAATAATTCCATGTTATAAGAAGCATTGATTTTATTGGCATATTTCTGTGCAATGGTTTCACCTTGTTCAGTTAGCCTAATATTACCAGCTATACTTGAATGAGGCAATGCTTTCAAAAACCAATGAGTAGGCCCTGCACCCCTGCTTATCGAACCGCCTTTGCCATGGAAAAACTTAATTTTCACACCCATTTCCTCCCCTATCTCATGCAATTTCTCTTGGGTCTCATACAAGAACCACTGGCTTGCCAAAATACCACCATCTTTGTTACTATCTGAATAACCAATCATTACCTGCTGTACAGGTGTGTCTAAGCCCCTATTTTTACGTTGATATTCCAAACTTCTATGCGTAAAAGGATGCTCTAGGAATGATTTGAGTATTTCAGTACTATTCTGTAAATCTTCTATAGTTTCAAATAAAGGAACAACTTGTAATTTACAAATCAGTCCTTCCTCAGTTTGGGTAGTCAAACCTGATTCTCGTGCTAGGATATAAACGGTAAGTAAATCTGACACACTACGTGTCATACTCACAATCATTTCTCCCAAGCCTTCAGTACCGTATTTATCTATATGATCGCCCACAACAGAATAGCAACTTGTAACCGCTGCTGCTTCTGGCTCTAATTTAACTTTAGGGTGTGAAAAAGGCCTGTTAGATTTTAATTCATTATTAATAAACTCCAGTCTTTTTTCTTCGTCCCAACCTATGTATTCTTTTCCATTTAATGAGGCAGCATTCATGAGTTGTGCTACTGCATTTTCATGAAATTTACTGTTTTGTCTTATATCTAACCTCGCCAAATGAAAGCCTATGGTCTGTACAAGTCTAATAGATTCGTGTACATCATTATAGGCAATTTTTTCTGCGCCGTATTTTAAAAGAGAATCTTGTAATATGCGCAAATCGGCTATTAACTTTTTAGAATTTTTGTAACAGGCAGGATGCTCCCTCAATTCCGTTGCATGTTGCCTTTTTACATCAACTGGCAACTTAGAAAGTAATAGATTAACATATTGGCGATAAACTTCACCGTCATTTCTGTGGAAGGCCTTAATTCCTTCTTCTCCTAATTCTATTTCTAACTCTTCTATACGCTTCCTTAATTCGTAGTCAGCATAATTAAAATTCAGTGAAAAGCTAAGCTTTTTAACAAGTTGAAGTAAATTTCTTCTAATTACTACAAAGGCATTTAACCTAAGCTGAGCAAGCGTATCTTTGGTTACCTCACTTGTTACAAAAGGGTGCCCATCTCGATCTCCCCCTACCCAGTCTCCAAAAGAAATTTTAGGAAATTTAGAAGTATCTTTTAGTAAATCTAAATCAAACCCTACTTTCTCCCATGCATGCAGCAATCTTCTGTCAATTATTGGTACTATTTCAGGAAATACATTGGCTAAATAATGTATTACATTCCTTAGTTCGGAGGGAACATCTGGTTTTTCCACAAAAATTTCTCCTGTTCTCCAAAGACGGTCGATAGTAAGCTTAATATCTTTTCGGATTACTTCTTGTTCAATGTCGGTAAACATTTGGTTTTCACGCTTTACTAAAAGTAAGTAAAGCATACGGTGGTGCTCAAGAACAGTAGCTCTTTTTGCCTCTGTAGGGTGAGCTGTTAGTACGGGTTCGACTTGTATTTTTGATAATAAATTGGAGATTTCTTTAGGGGGAATTCCCTGCTCTTTGAGCATTTTAAGGTTTTGTGCCCATAAACCATTTACACTAGACATGGATTGATTCTCCAACTTTCGTCTATTTTGCACGGCTCCATTTACCTCAACCATATTTAAAAGTTGGAAAACTATGGAATACACTTGCACTAATTTCTGGCTAAAATCTTCTGGTTTTAGATCATCTATGTCATTGATCCACGGAATTTGTACAGCCAATTTTCCTTCTCCACTTTCTTGAAGTACTTCCCTGAAGCACTCAAGCAAAAATTCCAAATCTTCATAAGGTTTTCCTAATTTTTCTTTTACAACTGGCAGTGAATTCATATGTAGTAATTTATAATTTCAGATTAGTGTTATATTGATAAAAAATTGCTATTGTAATTACTCTACATAGTTTAAAAATAAAAAATAACAATTAATGAGTAGCAATTTCATATTTATGAAATGCCGTTTAATTGCCAAATAAGGAATAAATATATCCCAAACATTTATAAAATTTAAAGTAGTACTCATTTTATTAAAAAAAATGTAATATACGGCTGACTTAATTCTTTCGCATCTTTACCATCAAAAAAATGTGATTTGAATTAACTTGTAACCAAGCATTATTAACTAGCGTCATACCGCTACATGAAGGACGAAATTGAAGATATTATTATCGACAAGATCCTGGATGGAGACCAGGCCGCTTGTAGGATTATAATAGATAAGTACAAATCATTTGTATTTAATCTTGCATTTCGTATTATCAATAATAAGGAAGATGCAGAAGAAGTAGCTCAGGATAGTTTTATAAAAGCTTTCAAACATCTTGAATCTTTTAATAGAAAAGCCAAATTTTCAACTTGGTTATACCGTATAGCATTTAATACAGCTGTAAGTAAAACAAGGAAGAAAAAGGTTATAAAAAATGAAATTAGTAACGTTCCTGAATCCATTCTCCCAGTTGCTTCATTCGATTCATCGTTCCAATTATTAAAAGAAGAACAACAACAACAAATCATACAGATTATATTAAATAAACTTACTGCCGATGAAAAAGCTTTAGTAACTATGTATTACATGGAAGAAATGCCCATGGAAGAAATAGCAACGGTTACAGGTTTAAGTAAATCTAACGTTAAAGTTAAAATTCATAGAGCAAGGCAGAAACTTTATAAGTATCTATCACAGTTATTAAAAAATGAAATGCATGATATCCTGTAAATAGGAATCAGGTATTAAAACAGATTATTATGAAAAAGGATAAACATCAAAAGTTAGATGATTTTTTAAGAACTTCATTCAAAAAAAACTTGAAGCATGTACATCCCTCTGAAGATTTTACTGAAAAGGTGATGTCTCAACTGAACGAAACACAATTTGACCTTACAAAATATAATAAACCTCTATTTAGTAATAAGCTAAAGTGGATCACTGGAATATTTATTATTGGTATCCTTTCAACTACTTTATATTTTGCTTTTACTTCTGAAGGTGCTTCAAATTATCAATTACCAATTAGTGTAGTGAATATACTCGATTATTACAGCAGTTTTTTTACTTTGGGAAATAACCTATTAATGATCATAAGCGCCGTATCATTGGGTTTTTGGAGTTTAATGCTATTAGATAAGATAATGAATAAACTTTCTTTTGGATAGTTCTAAAAGTAAGTAACAAAAAAGGGAGCTTTTAAAAGTTCCCTTTTTTGTTATGCAGTCACAGGTTCTTCGGTAAGCCATGCTTTTGCTAGATCAGCAGCATCAAAAAACCTTGTTTGTAATTTTTTACTGTTTTCCTCGTCGAAAGTTAATTCTAATGAAATATCTACCAAATCATTATTAGCAGTATGAAAGGCTATTTTGCTTAACCCTGAAGATAAATAACGGGGTACAATTACTTCATCATGCCATTCTTGAATATCATTACTCATAACAAATAACTTTTTTGTAGCATCTACAAAAAGATTTGCTGCATTTATGTCTTTTAAAAGATCAGTGAATTGTAAGAGAAAAGCCTGAAAATCTGAATCTTTTAATTCCTCAGTAGTATCCAACCACTGAATTAAGTACATATCATCAATTTCATTATAAAATATCTTCCCAAAAATATTTTCGAAGACTAATTGCATACTAATTCGATTTTTCTATCTAAACGAATTATTATAATAATTAATCTCATGATTTATTTCATTTGTTCATCCTTAACAACAATTGTATTTTTTGAGGCTTCTTTCAAATTCACTTATAATTCTTAAAAAGGTAGGAAACTAAGAATTGTAAATCATTTTTAACTTACAAGAATGATTTGCTCATTTACAATTTTACCCCAAAATCTTTAAGTAGTTAATTAATTTATTCTATTGATAGGTACATAGTAAATTGATAATAATCAGGGTTACGATGGTATTGAACAATGTTCTTTTTCCCTTGTGGACCAATTTGATCTGGAGATTTAAATTTAGTGCCAATAGGACTAATGGCATGCATTATCCCAATTCCATTTCTTTCTGGAAAGCTTCCATCAGTAAATTCATTATAAGCTCCTTCAGGTGCTTTGGGGTTAAATATATTCACATACATCGGCGTATCGAAGAAAAGCGTGAAGGGTAATACTTCATTATCAATACTAATTTGTTGTACATTGGCATGGTATCCTTTAAATTCTGGATACAACCACGTTTCGCCAGTAACTGTATTATTAAATGCCTTGTGCCATTTACCAAAAAGTGGCCCTTTTAACCTATTCTTCCAAACCCTATATGGCCCATCTCCTATCCAAGTAGCACTTTTCACTAACTCTTCAGGAAAGGAAAAATTCACACCTACATAATCGTAATAGCCTTTTGTTGGTAAATATGCTATATGAAGTTTCAATGAACCATCTGGTAACATGGTGTATTGAATTTTATTGAAAGCACTCTTAGGAGAAAAATTAAATTCGAGCACATAGCTACTATCAATACCAAAATGCTTGATTTCTTGCAACGTACTTTCACCAAATTCTTGATGCAGATAAGGACCTGAGTTTAAGGGAATGAGCTTGTCATCTTTTTGAATATCGATAATCTGTCCGTTTCCCTTATCTATAGTAATTGTAGTTTCTGCTCCATGCAACCTATAAAGTAATTCTGTTTCTTCTATAGAGGCACTTTTTTGTCCAATTATTTTTGCTTCAAAATCAACATTTGGTTTTCCTGTATCCCATTGCCATGTGAATATTTCTCTTCCAAATGGGTCAAAAGCTTTGAGTAAAAGCATATTATGTTTTTTCCAATCTTCAGGTAGTGAAAGCTGAATTGTTCCAGATGATTGAGGGGCAAGCTCAAACGCTGACAGTTCCCCTTCTTTTTCCACAGTAAACATTTGCTCGTTAATCACAGAAGAAAAATTTGCCAATTGCCATTTGAATGTACATTCGCTTAGGTTGGTATAAAAAAACCGATTTTCTATGGGTAACAATCCTTCGAAATTATTTGGTAGTTTTTCAGTGGGAATATGTACAGGCGACCAAATTTCTCGGATGGTATAAAAACTTCCTTCCTTTTCTCTGTATGGGCCTAAGATACCATCAGGAGCATTACTACCAAATGCATCAATCTTGCCTTCTTGATCAGTTCTTTCTACTCCTTCATCACTAAAAACCCATAAAAACCCACCAGCAGAAAGTGGATTCGCTAACATCGCATTGTAAAAATCGTCTAAGCCCGCTCCATGTCCTCCATCATACAATCCGTGTAAAAATTCAGTAGGAAAGAAAACCTCATTGCCATGAAAAAGTCCATCAACACAGCAATCCCAATCTTTATAGTGCTGGGTGTCTGTTCCCCGAAATTTAGCCCAGGGGTGTATTACTGGTCGTTTTTGAGGGTCGTAAACATGAAAATCATCGTCTAAGTCAGTATTCCAACCTCCTTCATTGCCATTATCCCAAATGATAATACTCGGGTGATTAACATCGCGAATCACTAATTCTTTTACTAGTTTTTTACCCACTTCTGTATCATAATTAGTCTGCCAACCTGTTAACTCATCTAATACAAAAAGACCTAAAGAATCGCATACTTCTAAAAAATGTACATCAGGCGGATAATGAGACATGCGTACTGCATTCATATTCATGTCTTTGATTAAATTCACATCTAATTCACTCACTGTCCTACTAGAAGCCCTGCCAGAAGATGGCCAGAATGTATGTCTATTTACACCTTTCAGCATTACTTTTACTCCATTAACATAAATGCCATCTTGCTCTCTTAATTCTACGGTTCTAAAGCCAAATTTTTCTGTTATTTCATGAATAGATTTATTGCCTCTTTTTAAACTAAAAACCACTTTATACCTATTAGGAAATTCAGGTGACCAAGTGAGCACATCATTAATTTTTGTATTGAGTAGCGCTTTTTCCATAGAAATATCGGTCTGTACAGCAAATGGAGCTCCTATGGGTTGGTTTTCTAGATTATAAATTTGTGCTACTACTTCAGATACATTACCCTTACCCCGTAAAAATACCTCTGCTAAAAACTCGCCATTGGCTTCTGCATTAATGGCTGTTCTTTCTATATGTGCTTCTGGAAAAGCCCTTAAATACACCGGTCTATAAATTCCTCCAAATAACCAAAAATCTGCTTCACGTTCAGCAGTATTTACACTTTCATTGGTTGACCAGTTTTTAACTTTTACTTCTAATAAATTTTCTTTGCCAACTTGAATTAAATCTGTTACAGGGTAAGTAAACCTGTAAAACCCACCCTGATGTACTGCTCCTGCCAGTTTACCATTGATCCTCACTTCCGTATCGGTCATGACACCTTCAAATACAATCTCTATGTATTTCTTTTTAAATGATTTTGGTACTTGAAAGCGATACTTGTATTGTCCAGTTTCATCGGAAGGTTCCTGTCGTTTTTTTCCCCTGCCATAGTTATACACTCCAAAACCTTGTAGCTCCCAATTAGAGGGGACTGGAATAGTAGTCCATTTCCCACTATTCATACCATTATCTATATAAAATTCCCACGCTTCTGTATTGTCTTTGTCAGTGCCAGACAGATAAAGTAGCTCTGTTTGCTGTGCTAGTAGTTCTGAAAAAAGAAAAATGAGTATGAAAAATGAGGTTAATAGTTTCATGAGTAATAAGTGCTGCTATTAAATCTTGAAAAAAGATTAAAAGTGAAATTTAACAACATACACCTTACAGAAAGGTAATTTTAGAAAAAATCAACGGTAACGTTTTAATAGGGCTTGCGCTCAACCCATTAGTGTATACCCAATGCGTTGTAACCAATCCATGGCGTTTTCATGGGCCAAAGCACCACATGTTTCCATATCGTACCCTTTCTTGTTCATTAACGTTTTTAAAATTTCTGCATACTGTGATGCATTTGAAAGTGAGTCAAAAAAATAGGGAATACGGCTTGGGTCATTCAGCATGATGGTAGAAAAAAAATCAGCACCAAATGACATGGATAAACCTTTATTTAAGCCATAGGCAATATGTTCATAAACTTGATTTGGATCGGTTTCATGAAGAAAAGCCCTCACGAAGTTTACCCCAGCAATTCCTTTTCTAATGATTAACTCTTCAATCAACTCGTCAGTTAGGTTTCTTGGATGTTGCCAAATAGCATACATATTTGAATGGCTTGCCAATACAGGAATTTTTAATTGAAGCTTGTCAATCGTGTTTAAGATGTCAAAAGCCAATTGATTACTGGTATGTGATAAATCGACAGCAATTCCTTTTCCGTCCATATATCTCAAAAGCTCAATGCCATCTTGCTTTATACCCACTTCACTGTAATTTCCTCCTCCAAACCTGTTTTCGGTATGATGTGTAAAGGTTATGTAAAGCAAATTACCGAATCTGTGTAAAATATCATCTAATCTACCAAATAAGGTTTCGAGCGATTCATCGGCTTCTAAAAGACCAGAAGCATTTTCAATGGCTAGTATAATCGCTGTTTTACCTTCCGTAAATTTTATCTGTTTTTTTAAGAGTGGAAATACTTGTTCTTCGTGTTGTTTACACAATTCTTGGAAGGCATTCAATTGAAGCGAAGCATTTTGTACACTTCCAGGCTGTGAGGTAGTAAAGATTGCCATAACCTGCATTTTTACCTTACCTTGGGCTAGAAAGGGCAATGCACAACCAATTTCTTGTGTATTGGCAGCATGTGCATTGGGCACATTTACCAGATAGGACAGCAAGTCGCAATGCAAGTCGATGATAGGTAGCATAAACGTTGTTTATTGAGTATTTTACGGTTTAGGTAATAGTCCGCTTCTCAATTTAATTAATTTACTGGTAGCTTTTCAGATTCTACTGCTTTATTCTTTTTAAAGTAAGCGGTTACTCTTTCAGAAATATTCTGATATACTACATAGTAGAAATCCGTATCGAACAACCTGGCATCTTTTCTAGCTTGTTTCAGGAAAAATAAGCCGAAACAAAGCAGAATAAAGTTAGCTGCCCAACAACCTACTATAGGTGAAATCACCATCTCTTTTGCATACTTTTCACCCATTATAGTAGAAATATAAAAGATAATGAAAAATACAATAGAAACGATAACAGGTACTCCTAAACCTCCTTTTTTAATGATTGCTCCTAAGGGTGCCCCAATGAGGAACATTACAAAAACAGCCATTGTTTTTGTGAACTTCCTATGAATATCTATCTCATAAGCATTCAATTTTTCTTCTTGTCTTCTAGCTCTATCAGCGTTTGTTTCTAATAGGTTTTGTATACTACTTGCCTTAGAATGTGCCCTTACAAAATCTCTCTCAGTCAGCGGTGTTGCCTTTAACTCTTTTACTCTTTCTTGAATTTTTTGGTCTTCTTCTGGCGCAGTATTATTTGTGAATGCTATTGTTTGAAACGGATTTTTCTTCTTATCTGATTTTTTGTCTTTAAGTTGTGGCTTTGGTCTCGATTTAAGCCTTTCTTTAGGATTAACCTTTAAATTTGGTTTTGCAGATTTAATTTTTTCTAATTGAGCAGGTTTTTTTTCATCTTTTAAATTTGGTTTAAGGTACTTCTTACTTGCAGTGTCTTTAATAATATAGTCTGGTATATCTTCTTTATCAGTAGTATCATTTTCTACGGCAAGAGGTTTTATAGAAACACTACCATCGGGATCACGCTGCCAGTAATTATAATAAGAATACACACTACGCTTAAAATTGTGCATATACTGCCCCACCATATTATGTACCGAATCTTTCTCTACGAAAAGTTTACGGGTATTTTTCATAAGGTTATGGCCTAGAAAGAATTCCTCATTGGTATCTTTTATACCAAAAGACTCAAGACTAAAAAGGAAGCGAGCAGAATCAAACTCTTGTCTAAAAAATTCTGTCACATCTGTTCTTCTTTTTTTAGCAGATTCTTCAGAATAAATACTGCCATCTTTTAAATCGAGGGCCAAGTATTTGTCTAAGGTTTGCATTTGCCCACGTTCAGCCATAATTACTCGCACATTTCCCCTCCGATCGGTATGGTCATAAATCATTATACCTTCTAAAGATTTTCCATCGGGTAGTTTCTCATCTACTTTAATCCTCCAGCCAGGCAAATCGTTGTAAAATGTTCTTTCCTTAAATTCAAGAATAGGCTTTTTCTGCTTTATGTCGTAAAGTAAACTATATGCTTTTAAGTTGGCATAAGGCGCTATTCTATCATTAAAATAAAAAGCGGCCAAGGTTACAAAAAATATATAGATAGCTACTGGCCTTAAGATCCTTAGCAAAGAAATACCAGAACTTTTTATAGCGGTTAATTCAGAATGTTCACCTAAACTGCCAAAAGTCATGAGTGAAGACAGCAAAACTGCCAAGGGTAAAGAAACGGGGGTAAGTACCAAGGCAAAGTAACCAAATAACTCGGCATAAATATCTAGGGTCAACCCCTTTCCTACAAAATGCTTCAGATTCTTGATCATATACTGCGACAAGAATATGAATAGTACAATTGCAAATGTAAGGAAGAAAGGTCCTAGAAATACTTTAAAAATAAGTTTATCGATTCTTTTCAGCATATTCCCTTCAATAATGAAAAAATCTTTTCTCTCCTAAATACAAAATTACAACGCCATTGGCTAGGCAAAAAGTTTTTAACAATCTTTAATTTGTACAATACGCATTTAATACCAGAATAAAGCTATTAATTTAGACTTCAATAAAAAAACCTATGGAATTCCATAGGTTTTCAAAAAATGGTTTATGTTAAATAATTGGTTAATCTGTCTCAATTGCAGATTGAATATCGAACATTTTCTTTTTTGAATAGGCTCCTGATGTATGATACACTATTTTCCCTTTTTTATCTAACACAAAGAAATAAGGAACATCTTTTTGCCCTAAATTCAACTCTTTCTTATAACTATTGATTTTCCCCTGATATACAAGCACATTATCATGAAATCTCTTATCGATTCCTTGTTTCATTTTTTTCGTAATTCCTTTATCTGCCACTTTATAAATACCTTTCATTAATGCCACAAAATACATATTTACATCATAATCATCTTGCGGAAATAAGCTTGAAGTGGGGGGAGAAACGAAAGTATTATACATAGGAGAATACCAACCTTTTAGTAAGTCATCCGACTTTTTTGAATAAGCTACACCAACCAATGTATATTTGCCTTTTGTATTTTCAGGCACAGAAATATTTTTACTAGTTAATGTCTCCCCCGCAACAGCAGGAAAGTATTTTCCTTTTTGGGCAAAACCAAAAAAAGGAACTATTAAAAGGAATAAAATAATTTTTAATTGGTTTTTCATTAGTTAAAAAAGTTAAGCGTACATTAAATAGTATTAGTAGTGTAAAAAATATGCCATAATTGCCAGGGACTATTTATTTCTTAGTTTCTGAAATAATTAACGCTTCTTGGCAAACATTTATACTTAATTTGAATTCTTATTTTGAATAAATGAGTAAAAAATGGAATCAATAACTATAGATAAAGAAAATTTTAAGGATAGCATGCGCTTGTTAGCTGGTGCGGTTAACATTGTAACTACCCAAGGCGAGGCAGGGTCTGGGGGATTTACTGCAACCGCTGTATGCAGTGTAACAGATACCCCACCTACTTTATTGGTATGTGTCAATAAAGAAAATGAATTGGCAGAAGTTATCTTAAAAAATAAAAAATTAGCGGTAAGCATATTACCGGAAGGTACAGAAAACCTTGCCAATAGGTTTGCCGGTATGGACGGGGTAAGCATGCAAGCGAGGTTACAAAAAGGTGAATGGCATAACCTCTCAACAGGATGTCCTGTACTATTAAATGCTTTGGCAGCATTTGACTGTCTTGTAGAAAGTTTTGTGGAACAAGGAACCCACTTGGTTATTTTTGCACAAATTATAGCAGTAAAAGATACCCAAGAGCAAGCTCCATTATTATATTTTAATAGAAACTATCGTACTACAAATAACTGATTACCAGTTATAGAACCGAAAAAAGCAATATAATTTCGCTTTTTAAAACTTCTAGTGTTAATTTTACAGATACTTATCAAGAAAGACTGAGGGACTGGGCCCTAAGATGTCTTGGCAACCTGTAATTCAAGGTGCTAATTCCCATTCTGTTTAGCAGAAAAAGATGAGTAACACCACCTTTATCAGCTTTTCTTAGGTAAGTAGAACTGGAACAAACTATATTACCGTCTTATTTTTTTTATTTTTTAATTGCTGATGTCTCAAAATATTCAAGAAATTTTACAGAATAGAATCTTGGTGCTTGACGGAGCTATGGGTACCATGATTCAAAGATATAAATTAGAAGAAAGCGATTTCAGGGGAGAATTGTATCAAAATCATGCGTTCCCACTTAAAGGAAATAATGATATCCTTTCTCTTACTAGACCAGACGTAATAAAAGAAATACATGCCGCTTATTTTGAAGCTGGTGCTGATATAGCAGAAACCAATACCTTTTCTAGTAGTAGCATTGCCCAAGCAGATTATCATTTAGAATCGGAGGTATATGCCATGAACAAAGCATCTGCAGAAATAGCTAGAGAAGTAGCAGAAGAATTCACCAAGAAAGAACCGCATAAACCTAGGTTTGTTGCAGGATCTATTGGACCTACCAACAAAACTGCTTCAATTTCACCTGATATTAATGATCCTGGCTACAGGGCCATTACTTTTGATGAACTTGTAGCTGCTTTTAAAGAGCAAGCAGAAGGCTTGGCAGATGGAGGTGTAGATATTTTTTTGGTAGAAACCATCATTGATACTTTAAACGCCAAAGCAGCCTTGTATGCCCTCCAAGAACTAATGGAAGAAAGAAATAAGCAATGGCCAATTATGGTATCAGGCACGATTACCGATGCTAGTGGACGTATATTATCTGGACAAACTACAGAGGCTTTTCTCATTTCTGTTTCCCATGTACCCCTACTCAGCATAGGTCTTAATTGTGCTTTAGGAGCTAAAGACCTTCGACCTTATTTACAAGTACTCGATAGTAAAACTGATTTTTTTGTAAGTGCACATCCTAATGCTGGGCTACCAAATGAGTTTGGTGCTTATGACCAAACACCTGAGCAAATGACTGAACAGATTACTGAGTTTTTAGAAGAAGGATTAGTAAACATAATAGGAGGTTGTTGTGGTACCACGCCAGATCATATTAAGCAAATTGCTGAAGCAGCTTCTAAACATCAACCCAGGAACTTAAATGTTTTAGTTTAGTAAGTTAGATGTCATTTACCTAAAAATGGAAGCAAGGTATAATCATTAATAGCAGGAAAAACTCCCTTTAAATCATGACAGTAAATTTCTCTAATAAAAATATCCCACCTTTAAAATTAAGTGGATTAGAGCCACTTCTCATTACTCCTGAAACAAATTTTGTAAATGTTGGGGAACGTACCAATGTAACTGGATCTAAAAAGTTTTTAAAACTGATCAAGGAAGGCAATTTTGAAGATGCCTTGAGTGTAGCCTTAAATCAAGTAAGGGGGGGTGCACAGATACTTGATGTTAATATGGATGAAGGCATGCTTGATGGTGCAGAAGCAATGGTGAAATTCCTGAATTTAATTGCTGCTGAACCCGAAATTTCCCGCATTCCTATCATGATTGACTCCTCTAAATGGGAAATTATAGAAGCAGGCTTAAAGGTGGTACAAGGAAAATGTGTGGTCAATTCCATCAGTTTAAAAGAAGGGGAAGAAAAGTTTATAGAACATGCCAAAAAGATAAAGCGTTATGGGGCTGCCGTAATTGTCATGGCATTCGATGAAGATGGTCAAGCAGACAATTACAAAAGGCGCATTGAAATTTGTAAGCGCTCCTATCACGTATTGGTAGAAAAAGTAGCTTTCCCTCCACAAGATATTATTTTTGATCCCAATATTTTTCCAGTGGCAACTGGCATGGAAGAGCATCGTAAAAACGCGCTAGATTTCTTTAATGCCACTAAATGGATAAAGGAAAACCTACCTGGCGCAAAAGTTAGCGGTGGTGTGAGTAATGTTTCTTTTTCTTTTCGAGGAAACAACCCGGTAAGGGAAGCCATGCATTCTGCATTTTTATACCATGCAATCAAAAATGGGATGGATATGGGTATTGTAAACCCTACCATGCTAGAAGTATATGATGAAATACCAAAAGATTTATTAGAACGAGTTGAAGATGTATTATTAGATCGTAAAGAAGATGCTACAGAAAGGCTGCTAGATTTTGCTGAAACTGTAAAAGGAAAAACGAAAACAAAAGTACAAGACAATTCTTGGCGAGAAGGAACAGTTGAAGAAAGGTTATCTCATGCACTGGTAAAAGGGATAATCGACTTTATTGATGAAGATACAGAAGAAGCACGCCAAAAATACGACCGCCCATTACATGTAATAGAAGGTCCATTAATGGATGGAATGAATGTAGTAGGTGACTTATTTGGCGCGGGTAAAATGTTTTTGCCACAAGTGGTAAAAAGCGCAAGGGTAATGAAAAAAGCAGTGGCTTATCTACTTCCTTTTATGGAAGAAGAAAAGGCACTCATGAAACAACAAGGTGGGCTGGAAGAAAAAGCAGCTGCCAAAATATTATTGGCAACAGTAAAAGGAGATGTGCACGACATTGGGAAAAATATAGTGGGAGTAGTACTGGCATGCAATAGCTTTGAAATTATTGATATGGGAGTAATGGTAGCAGCTGATAAGATTATTCAGCGTGCCATTGAGGAAAATGTAGATGCCATAGGATTAAGTGGTCTCATCACCCCGTCTTTAGATGAGATGGTACATGTAGCCAAAGAAATGGAACATGCTGGGCTTAAATTACCCCTATTGATTGGCGGAGCTACTACTTCTCGAATTCATACGGCTGTAAAAATTGAGCCACACTACACAGGACCAGTTGTACATGTGTTGGATGCTTCTCGAAGTGTGCCAGTTACTTCAGCATTAACTGGTGAAAATGAAGAAATCAAGACGAGGGAAATTAAAAAGTACCGCGATGAATATGAGCAAATGCGGATAGATCATGCCAAAAGGCAAGGAACTAAGTCTTATATTTCTTTAGAAGACGCACGAAAAAATAAAACAATTCTCAACTGGGAAGAACAAGAAATCATCAAGCCTACTTTTCTAGGAACTAAAACATTTACTGATTATGATTTGGCAGAGCTAGCTAAATATTTTGACTGGACGCCTTTTTTCCAATCTTGGGAGTTGGCAGGTAGATTTCCCGCAATTTTAAGTGATTCGAAAGTAGGTACTGAGGCACAAAAGCTTTTTGATGATGCCCAAGCTATGTTAAGCAAAATAATTGAAGAAAAACATTTTACTGCCAATGGCATTATTGGTTTCTTTCCCTGTAATGCTATATCTGATGAAGATATTGATGTTTATAGCTATAATGGTGAGACTCAAGATGAAAATAGAAAAGAAACCATTGCTACACTTCATCATCTAAGGCAACAAAATAAAAAATCTGCTAAAACCACTAACTTCTGTCTAACAGATTATATCGCACCTGTTGATAGCAACAAAGATGACTATATAGGAGGTTTTGCTGTTACAATTCATGGCGCTGAAAAATTAGCAGTTGAGTATGAAAAAGACCATGATGATTACAATAGTATTATGGTAAAAGCACTAGCCGATCGTTTTGCAGAAGCCTTCGCAGAAAGACTGCACGAAAGGGTAAGAAAAGAATTTTGGGGCTATGATTCTAATGAAGAATTAGATAATGCTGCGTTGATCAAAGAACAATACAAAGGAATTAGACCTGCTCCTGGTTATCCTGCTTGCCCAGATCACCAAGAGAAAACCACACTTTTCAATTTGTTAAAAGCAACCGAAAATTGCGGCGTTCAACTCACAGAAAACTTTGCCATGATGCCTGCATCTTCTGTGAGTGGATGGTATTTTGCCAATCCAAACTCCAAATATTTTGGACTGGGTAAAATCCAAAAAGACCAAGTAGAAGATTATGCACAGAGAACAGGAAAAAGTGTAGAAGAAACAGAAAGATGGTTAGGGAGTATACTTGCTTATTAGTTGTCCTTAACTAATCGAAGGAATTATTTTTATTTCTAAAAATATTCATAATTCTTCTCTTTTAGAAAATAGGACCCATCCAAAAACTACCCAGATATACTGTGCACTTATATACTTAACCTGATCATTATGATTCATAGAGTGAAGATCAAAAAAATCAGTAAAAACGAATGTGTAATCAATTTTACATGTAATCCCTGGGATTTCATATAATTTACAAGCACCAAAAATTACATTCATTTGTGTTGAATCTCGTTCGACCTCTTCTTGAATTCTACTTATTAAATCGAAATGATGGTCTTGAATTTCAACATAATATGAAGTATTAAAAAAATCAAAATCTTTTTTATAAAAAGGATTTAGTAATCATGATTAAATAAAGTATCATTATGGCATATACAAATATTCCTCAATCAGAACTATCATAGTCTTGTGCAGTAATCCCCTTTGTTCACATGACTATTTCAATGCCCACCATTTTGCAAGTTCGTAATTCCATAGGAATGAAACTGTTATAAACAACCTTGACCTTATGTGGCTAAAACCTCGTAGAGGTGATATTTATGTTCATTCATAAAAGCAGATTTTACACCCCTAAAGGGGTTGGTCTCTCATGTTTTCTGTTAAATGAACTATAATAATGGGATTCCTACGGAATTTAAATCAAATAAAAGTGATACCTTATTTCGCCAAATTTCCTAAGGATAGTTCTAACCTCTCTTTTAAATTGAATTCTTGAAAAAAATAAATATGAAATGAAATTTAGACCTAATATGATTAAGAATAATATTAGGTATTTTTTCATTAAAATCAATTAATCTCAATGCCCGAAATCAAACTATCCATTTTTGCACGATGTTTTGGAAAAAGTTCTTTACTGGTATAGCTTAAGAACTGAACGGCAAATCCTTGATCAACATATAGGTTACCAAAATACACAAACTCTAAACCTGAAATTTTTGCTTCCACTTCTATTTGGAGCATTTCTTTCCCATTAATTAATTTCTTTACATTTTTAACCAATTTAACATCAGTAGCTACTCTATTTGCATTGGCTACTACAGCATTTTTTAAAGATTCTAGTGTAAAGCTTCCATTTTCAGCAATCACCATTCCCCATGCTTCATCATTAAATGTAGCAAACTGAATCTCAGCCATGCTATTCAAATTATAATTAGGGTTAGTCCAGGAGGTTTTATCATACCAAACCCCAAAATTAAAATTTTCGCTTTTTTGAAATGTTTTACCTGTTTTATCTACGTTTACAGCATAACCCGGTGGATAAGATTTTTTTTGAGGTTCGGGTTTTTCAATTGTATTATCAGGTGTTTTTATTTCAGTTTTGGTTACTGCCTTCTCAGTTATTCTACTTGCAATTACTTGTGTAGTTTGGCTAGTAAACACATACGCTTCCTTTTTCCAAGCTCCCTCTTCATTTACTATTTTCACTTTTCTCTTCCCTGATTTTATATTATTAATAGGAAGAATTGTACCTTCTTTCACATCAGACAGGTAACGATCGTCAATATAAAGTTTACCATTGATATAACTTGTCACTTCTAATGTGCCACTACTAATTACTTTTACATCCCCAACTTCAATTTTCTCTGGCTCAGTGTTTACAGTTATATTTTCTTCATCATCAGATTCTAAAATGATTACAAACTCTCCCTCATCGCCAGTGAGACGCGCATATTGTGGAGTCTGGAAGCCACTGGTAAGGGAAGTAACTGATGAGGATAAATAAGAATATAATTCTGTTCCTGTGATTATACCATTTCGATCTCCATCTGCTAATTCTTTATTAATGGCATCTAGTAGTTTATAAGTAAATGCACTATGCCCCCACTCTTGGCTTTCTTGTACTTCTTGCCCTCTTTTTCCAGCTGTTATAATTTGCCTTGCTTTACTATTAGAAATGATCTTAAGGTAATTTAATGTTTCATCTGGTAAGGAACGAGTAGATACGGCGGCATAACCTCCATAACAAGCATCTACGGCCAATAACACATGTTTTGCAGGTAGTTTTACAAGTCTCTCGCGTAAATCAGTCATGGAGATACCGTCTATCTCGATATCTTCTTGCTGAAAACCCATAGCGTTTTGAGTCACCAAAAAACCAATTTCGCCACTACCTTTTCCGTAAGAAATACCATGTCCTGCAAAATAAAAGAACAATTGATCTTCCTCGGTCATTTTTCCCCGCAATATACTTATGGCCCTTAATATCCCCCTTCTATCTGCTTTTTCATTTTCGAGTGTAACTACTTCGTCAAATCCTAGTTTTTGGGAGAATAACTGTTGTATAGCTCTTGCATCGGCTACCGCATAATTCAATGGTGTTATGCCATTCTGGTAATTATCTATACCGATAATAAGCGCATATTTTTTATTGTAAGGTTTAAAATCCGCACTTTCTTCTAACTCTTTAACTACCTTAAAACCACGTTGCGTTTTTTGGGCAAAGGCATTGTTTAAAAAGAGAAATGTAATAAAAATAAATCCGTATGAAATAATTGATCGCATTAGAAAAAGTTGTAGTAAGGTAAATAGCTCTATTGAGATAGTAAACTAAGTAAGAATGGATTTACAATTAAATTTAATGATTTTAATAGTAGTTTAAAACGATAATCGCCATAATTCGGCGAATAGAAAATGTTAATAAATGTATTTAGGCACAATAATTACCTCTCTGATATGTTCAACTTTACATTTTTAACTTGTCATTTAATAAATAAACCACGCTACTTTACTTCTTTAACTTCACAAGTTTCGGTGTAAATTATGAACATTTTTACATTTTCATAACCCATTGCCTTGAAGGCCCTAGCATAACTTTTTATTTGGTCAGCATACTTTTCTTCGTTTTCTTGCCCTGTCTTATAATCGATAATCACTAACTCATCCTTGTATCTAACAATGCGATCAGGACGTAAACTGGTACCTGTAGTTGTTGCTTTTCCGCCTAGAATAATTTCTTTTTCGTTCTTTATTTTTATTCCTTCGGAGGGTTGAAAATAGGTCGAAATTTCTGGTAAATTTACCACCTGTGTCATTTTCTCTTTATATGTAGCAGCTTCTTCTACGCTTATGAGTCCTTCGGAAACAATTTCGTCAACTGCCGGTGAAATATCACTTGCAAATTTTATTTTTTCAAAAGCATAATGCATGATAATACCAGCCTTTCGAGCTGAAAAAATTTGTGATAAAGAAATGTCACTATCATCGTATCGGAGGGTATTTTTCCGCATCCTAATTTTATTTAGGCTAGCAGTATGAATAAAAGCGTTCAAATCATACTGATGCACTTTTGCAGCTTGATTGGCTTCTGATTCTTCCACTTCTGATTCATCAATATAAGGCTCAAAAATTTGTGTATCTACTGAATGATGTTCCCCATGGTCATCTGTAAAATCTATTGCAAACGCTTCTTTACTTTCTGAAGGTAAATGCTGAGATGCATAATTGAATAACATTTGATTTATTTGTGAAGGAACCGTAGCTTTTTTAGGAAGGCTTTTAACTTTCGAAATAGTAAAGAGTTTTTCTTCAGCCCGAGTACAGCCTACATAAAGCATGTTAATGCCTTCAATAAACTGTTGCTCACATTCTTCTAGATAAGCTGCTGCCATAGAAGTCTTTTCTAATTGGTTGGAAAGGGATAGCATAATATTTTCAAGCTTTCCGCCAATAGGCGCACCTGTCCAATTAAACCATTTCTCATTTCGCTTTCCTTTTAATTCCCAATCGGCAAAAGGAATAATGACTACAGGAAACTGTAACCCTTTAGATTTATGCAAAGACATCACCTTTATGGCATCACTTTTACTGGGGGAAGACACTGATAGCTTATCTTTTTTAAATTCCCAAAAGTCTAAAAAATCTAAAATACTATTTCCTTTTTTTGTACTGAATGCCAAGACAACATCTAGCAGCTCTTGTAAATAAATTTGCTGCTCATCTTGCTCATGTAATCCAAACTGGCGAATTAGCTCTTCAGCTATTTCGTAAATTGTTCTAAACTGAATTCCTTTTGCTTGTAATGATGTACTGAAATGATGATTGATCCATTCAAAATAGTTTTCTAAGTCATTCTTATTGATTATTTCAACTAGATCTTCATAAACATCTCCCTTTAACTTTTCATAATCGCTTTGCTTATTTTTGGAGTATTCATCAAGAAATTGAACCAATTCCATTTTTATAAGTGCATTTACCGGAAAGGCAATTACCTTTAAAAAATTAATGATAAACTGTACAATAGGCGCATTTGCTAGTAATAAGGAGTCATTCGAAACCACATTAAATCCTTTGCTCATTAATTTTTCAGCAATAAAAGAACCATCGCTATTCTTTCTGACTAAGATGGCTATATCCGAATAATTATAATGAAACTTCTCAACCAGCACTTTAACCTGTTCCAGAATTCTAATAAAAACAGTATCCTTATAAACTGAGTTTGTAGCGTTTTCAGCTATAAATTCCATACTCACACTACCTCCAGATTTGCTATTGGTAGCTTGTGTTACATCTTTATAAAACGCCGGAAGGGCAGGAAAAACAGTAGAAAATTCGTCTTTTAAAGCTGTAAATAAATCATTGTTAAATGCTACAATATTGTCTTTACTTCTTCTATTTACCTTGAGTGATAAAGAATTTTCATGTGTTACAAAAGTATTCAATTCTGCAGCCAACACAGCTTCTTTTTCAATAGTTGGCACATGCGGTAAATCGACCAACATACTGGCTTTGCCTCCGCGCCATCTATAAATTGCCTGCTTTGCATCTCCTACCACTAAATTTGCCATATTTTGCCCTAAAGCATTCAACAACAGTGGAATGAGGTTATGCCACTGCATTTTAGAAGTATCTTGGAATTCATCAATCAAGATATGTTTATACCTTTCCCCAATACGTTCATAGATATAAGGAACAGGTTCTTCTTCTACAATTTCATTTATTTTCCTGTTGAAATCTGAAATATGTACAATGTGTTTATCTTGTTTTATCTCATCTAGCTTTTTCTTTAATTCATTAATAATGGCCAACAAGTAAATATTTCGAGAAAGATTGGAAGCAATGATGTAATTACTTAATTCTTTATTGACCAATCTTGCCAACCTTTCGTAGAAATCTACAAGATGGGGCTTTATTTGTTCTACCGCCGCTTTTGTTTCAGCATTTACTTTTGAACCACAAAGTTTATCTTCATATACAAACTTTTGTATGTGGCCATTTTCTATATTAATCTCATTTATTTTTTTTCCTTCCTGTAGCTTTTTATACAATCCACCAATACCGTTTTTCCCATAATACAAATCATTTGAATCAATGTTATAAGCATGTAATAGGTGCATTGCATCTATGCCCACCTGTTTTACTGCATTATCTACCGATGCAAGGTATTGATAGAGTTCACCAATAATTTTCTTAAAGTCTTGTAGCGAAATATCAGCTAAACTGTCAATAAAATGAATGGTATCTTCCTTAAAAAGCTGGAAGGCAAAACTTTTTAAAGAATCGTCTATATACCAACTTTTCTCTGCATCGGCTTTTTTCTTAGCATAGTCAACCAAAAAATATGTCAGTTCCTTGTTTTCTTTTAACCCGATTTCATCTTGTAAAAAATCTACTGCTTCATCTATTAATTCATCTACATCTAACTCAACTTCAAAACTATAAGGCAGCCCAAGGTCTTTTTTAAAAGATTGTACAATTTTACTAGAAAATGCGTCAATAGTACTTACTGAAAAATCGGCATAATTGTGCAGGATGGTTTCATGAATTGAAGCAGCATATTTTTTGAGTTCACCTACCTCTTTAAATTTATCTGGATATTCTTGCTTAATTTCTTCTTGAAGTAAAGTAAGCATAGGATGGATTCCTTCTTTTGGTAAATTGGCAATTTCCATCAAATTACTCAATATCCTTTCTTTCATCTCATTGGCGGCATCGTTGGTAAATGTTACTGCCAAAATATTTCTAAAATAGAAAGGGGTAAAAAGTTGACTGCCAGGAGTGGTAAATACAAGTTTTAAGTATTCTTTAGTAAGCGTAAATGTTTTACCAGACCCTGCTGAAGATCTATAAATACTAAACTTATTGGTAGCTGCTTTCGATTGACCAGTATCAATTCGCATAAAAAATGAAAGGTTGGCATGCAATGATAATGAATATTTCTATTGCAGCTTTATTGAAATATACAATTATGATTATTTCTTTCCAATAGCACTATTCTATTATAGAAATCAATTAATCACTGTCTTTTTTTATATAAATAACGGTAGCTGTTTGGCAAAAGCAACAACAATAAAAAAGGAAGATAACCTACTTTGTATCTCACCAAAGTGCCTAAGTTAGGTGTAGCAAAAGCAAGTAGCGTACTCATTATCAATACATAGAAGGAAATAAAAAGTATTTCTAGCTGTAGTGTTTTAATATGCTGGCTTTTCTTCTTGACTTGGTATAACCCATACAAGATAAGCAAGCATAAAAATACATTTTCAATAGCCGCTAATCTTTTAAATACATTTCCTCCTTCCCAGAGGTAAGGTCTAAATAGGCCTTCTAAAAAAGCTTGAGGTAAATTCTTTATAAAGGAAATAATTTCAGGTTGAAAATCATGCAATACAATCAAATTATGCTGATGGATAGATTCCTCAGCCATTTTCGTATGATTGGTAACAATGGCCTGCAAAATATTTTCTAAATGAAGATTGGGATGGCTTAGGGTAGCAAGAAATACAGTTAGGAAAAATACAATAATGAACAGAGAAATTGATATCGATTCTTTTGAGTATTGAATTTTCCATTTATTAGTAAAATCTATAACTGACGATGTTCCTATAACAGCAACCCAATGGGCGAATAGCAAAGGGGCAAAAATAGCGGTATAATAGTATTTGAGCCGGAAGAGAAGAAACAAAACTGCAACAAATACTATAAAGTAAATGATTTTTTTAGTGGTTTTAATTTGAGTAGGCTTAGCATAAATAATCTTTAAATAAATGGTGAGAATGATACATAAACCCGTTAGTAAAAGATTTTCTTTTAGTAAGCCAGAAGTCCAAAAGAGAATTGAAGGAAAAAAGAAAAATGCTATCGAAAGCTTTATAGGTGATAACTTAAAAAGTTTTTCTAATTGTAATAAAAATTTGAGAGTAACAATAAAGTTTAGTGAGGATGCAAACAGAGCTACAAACCAATAATTCTTTCCTACTATAAATATTAATACGCTATTATAGAGCGACATCAAAACTGCTCTAGGGTTTACGTTAACTAATGCATCATAGTGAGAAATAGCCTTACCCTGTAAAACTTCTATTATAATATGGAAATAAGATGCAAAATCATTTTTTGCTAATTCACAAAGTTTTTTCCCATCCTCAAATAAAGAGAACGTATCTCCACCTCCATAATATTCACTATAGATTAGCCCTAAATATATAGCGGCCACCATTTTTGCTACCCATGCAAGTAAAAATATTTTCCTCCAGTGTAAAGGAGTATAAAACCATGTATACAAAGGAAAAATCAGGAGTAATATGGGGGCATACCAATTCAATATGTATTAATAACTGTAATTATTGTATAAAATTAGGTTTCATTCAATTGCTAATAGCAAACCCGCTAAAGCGATTAATTATACTGATTTATCCAACAATTAGTATATGTTAGCTAAACTAATTTGCATTTAAACTACTTATTATATAATTATACCTAGAAAAAAGTTTTCGAAACCCACATCAAAATCAACTATGAACTTTAATGATTTCTTTAGGCTAAAAAGCCTCATCGTTTTTTCCTTCATTTTCAGTTTATCATTTGCTGCTAATGCGCAAGATGAAGAGATAGAAATAACTGACGAAGACCTTCAAAAATATGCTGTCACCATGGATTCACTAGAAACTATGAAGGGCAATGTAAAAAATGTAATGGCCGAAATGGTAAAAGCTAATGAAGATATTACCAATTCTCGTTTTAATGAATTGAGAAACGCTATTGGTGATACAGATAAGTTAGCCGAATTAGAAGCTACCGAAGAGGAAATTACCTTTACTCAATCTGTAATCGACAAGAAAGACGAGTTAGCTGGTCTAATTAAACCTACACTCTCAGATATGGTAAAAAATTATATTGGTAGTGTAAAAATGTACAATGCCATTAAAAAAGGTTTAAAAGCTGATGAGGAATTAAAGGCAAGGTACGATGCCATTATGGAAGAATTAATAGCTTCAAAGGAAAGTGAAGAAGATGGAGAGATGAGCGATAGTGAAGGAAGCGAAGATACTTCTGGAAAAAAATAATAGCTTTTTAAAAAGTTATTATTGAAGATTTTTAGCCTGACAATATTGTCAGGCTTTTTTGTTCTCGATTTTTCCCTGATTTAATTTTTTGATGTCTTTCTGTTGTGGTAAATTTTCTGGAATAATTCTATTTTCTACAAGAGTTCCTCTGATAGAATTATGGTTCTTTTCATTTTCAGATTTTATATCAGCAGTTCTATCTAGATTATCGGCAATGGTATTAAAGTGAGTCATCTGTGTAGCAAGATCGCGTGCTGTCAACAAAACAGTCTGTAAAAGTCCATCATCAACTAATATCCCATTCATAAACACTTTTTTTCCTGCCAAATCTATTTCTATGTAGTCTTGCTCTTTCAATCCTTTACTCAGCAAAATATCTTTGAATCTTTCCTTGGTAGCATTTAACTTCATAAATGCCTCTAACCTTTTGTCATCAGCAAGACGTTGTAATACAGCTTCACATTGAATAAAATATTCCCTAGCCTGCTCTCCTTTAGACGTTCTTGCCATCATTGCTAGTTTTTTAGCAGTAGGGAGTGTTAATAGGTAATCCTTTCTTTGACGTCCACCTGTACTTTTTTCCATTTTTGGAAAAAAGTCTAAATCTTCTTCAAAATCTGTTAAAAGATTCCGTTTAACCTAATTGGCATAAACAGTCTTAATAGCTAAAAAATCATGTAGTTCTTTGGCAGATACCACGTTCCCTTTATAAATTTTAATTATTTCCATAATGTATTAGGATTATTTTTAAGTAAGTGGGTCGATGTACCTGTTACACCAAGATAATCATTACATGCTCAATTATCTAAAATATTTTAATTTTCAGAATTCGAAAATATGGCTAGATGCTTCTAAATAATTATGCTTGGCTGGTAATTATCTTTAATAATTGCTTAGGGCATAGTTAACCCAACTTACCTAAATCAAAAATTATTAGTAAGTTTACTTAGTTCCTTTTCTAAATTACCTGACTGAAACTGCAATGATGTTTTTAAATAAATCAATCGTATCGGCGATGTTGCTCCTGCTGATATTGTATTGTGAAGTTCAGTCTCAGAATCTTACAGAATTAGATAAACAAACTATTAAGTTCGAAGCTGAGCAGTTTTTACAAGAATACCAATTACTTCTTAACAATCTAAATTCTCCCGCTTTAAGTAGGTATGAGGTTAAAACGCTCATGGAAAACAGCTACATTGAATCTCCTAACCAAATATTTTTAGATGCTAATGTAATTCTTGAAGATGATGTAAATCCAACAAATACAAATAAAAAGAAGCAAAATGTGAAGGATGTGACCATAGATAAATATCTAAATGATCTTGATATTTTTTATGAGAAAAGTATTACACCTACTATTGAATTTTCAGAGGTAGCCTCTTCGGAGGTAAAACAAAAGGAATACATTTATTTAGAGGTTTATTTTAAAAGTTGGTTCAAAGGGAAGCATAATGTAAATAAAACTACCTATCAACCTACAGAACGAGTAGCTACAATTATTGCTACAAAAAGTGGCGAATATGATAAATGGGAAATGTCCATAGCCAGTATAGTCTTTTATACTCCTGAAAAACACGCATCCCTCAATAAAGTAACTGTTGCAGCAGTGCCTCAAGAAGATGAAAATATAGCATTATCTGATACTATTGCCAAACCAAGTACTAGTACTGCTTCTGACAGTTATTTTGATAATAATCAATTTAGTGGTATATCAAAAACGCCACTAACATTAGCAATAGGTACAGGAACTATTGCTCTATTAGCAGGCACCTACTTTCAAGCAAGAGCTATTCGCAATCACAATGAGTTTAAAGATAAAGAAGATCTTGGACAGAATATACCAGATAATGAACAACAAGATTTTGAAGACAAAGACAGGCAACTCAACACTTTAACTTATATCAGTGGTATTGCTGCTGGAGGCTCGGCTATTTTTTACTATTTTTATAGGAGAGCTTATCAAAAATCTTTAAATCAAGAAAGTTTAACTTTTCAAATTTACCAACCAACCCGCAACTCCATAGGTCTTTCTCTTATTAAAAAGTTTTAAAGAGATGAAAATTAGAATACTATGTATCATCCTTCTTGGGATCAATATTAATTCATGTAATAGAGATTTTGAATTTACTCCAAGTATAATACCATGGGCAGGTGAATATACTTCAAGAACAGAGAATCTTGGTAATGAATTCTCCCCTCTTACTATTTCAGCTGATGGCGTACTTAGAATAGACAATGAAGAAATAATGAATTATGCCTTTAAAGACAGCGTATTAACATTTGAACAACAAAGTGTAAATGGCTCTGAAATTTCAGCATCATTGACCTTTAGCCAATTTGGTGAAACTAAAACTTTTAGTGGCACTATAGATTCAAATAATATAAGAGGTACTACTATTCCCCTCACGCTTTTTCAAGGCACTTATGAAACAGTAACCTCTTTAGGTTGGGGCACTTTTTATTCTCCCCTAGTGGTAAGATGGGATGGCACGGTTCTAATTGCAGACGTAGAAATCACCTTTGAATATGATGAAGCAAGTACTAGGTTAACCTTTGAAAGACAGCGGCAAACCATTAAAGGACAAGTACCTCAAGGAGTGGTCAATTTCGCTGAAGCAACTTGGGGTGACTACACTTTTTCAGGTACTATTAACCCCAGATTAGACGATGGCCCTGTAACATTTATAGGTGCTTTAGCAGAGTGATTTTCTATGAGGTTCTTTTGATTTGTGAGAATTGAATCAGTTTTTTACATATAATAATAATTATATATTAAGTATTTAAAGAAAAAAGGGGCTGACAGTCTTAGTGATTAATATAAGATAAAGTACCATTTTAGCATATACAAATAATCCTCAATTTCTACCAACATAGACTTTTTACAGTAATCCCCCTTGTTCACATGATTATTTTTATGCCCACCATTTTGCAAGGTCATCATTCCATAGGAATGAAACTGTTATAAAAAACCTTGAGCCTATGTAGGTAAAACCTCGTAGAGGTGATATTTATATTCATTCATACAAGCAGGTTTTACACCCCTAAAGGGGTTGTTCATTCATGCTTTCCCTTAAATGAACTATAATAATAGGATTCCTACGGAATATGAATCAAATAAAAGTGATGCCTTATTTTGCCAAATTTCCTTAATTCAGAATAGGCATCCCAACATATAAACATGATTCCCTTTACAATCTATCTGTATTAAGGTATTATCTATAGTTAGAAAACTCCTTAATCACTCTTCCTTTTCACTCTCGTCTTTTACTTGAATCTGGGCGAGGTCTATTTCTTCGTCTTCATTGTAAACTTCATCAAATTCCTCGAATGCATGGTGTAGTTTCATACGTTCTTCTGTCATATCGAAGGAACGTAAAAGGCTAGGGAGTAAAACCAAGTTGGTTACCATGGCTATAAGCAAAGTGGTAGAAGTAAGCGCTCCTAAAGCTACGGTTCCACCAAAGTCTGAAGCAACAAATATGACAAAACCAAAGAATAAAACAATGGAGGTATAAATCATACTGGTGCCAGTTTCGAGCAAACTTACCGATATGGCTTTACCCACATTATAATGATGGGCAATTAATTCTTGCCTGTATTTCGCCAAAAAGTGAATAGAATCATCTACAGAAATGCCAAAGGCAATGCTAAATACCAATGCTGTACTTGGCTTCAGAGGAACTCCTAAATAGCCCATGAGTCCAGCTGTCATCATCAAAGGCACCATATTCGGTATTAGGGAAATAATGATGATTCGCACATTTTTAAATAGCGTACCCATAATAATCGCTATCAACAAAAAGGCTATTAACATGCTGGTGCGAAGATTGGAAATCAGGTATTTATTGCCTTTAATAAACAGCAAAGTTGTACCAGTAACATCTACTTTTAAGTCTTCTGATGCCCCAAAAATAGAATCAATTTCAGGGCGAATTTTACTGTTTACCAAAGAATCCATTTCTATGGAACCTAAATCGGCCACCTTCATAGAAATACGCAGCTTTTGCCCTGTAGAATCTACAAAAGAGCGAATCAATTCGTTCTCTTGTTCTTCATTACTTAAATACCTTTGAATAAAAGCCTCATCTCTTCTATCGGGTAATTTGTAATCCCTTGGATTGTTGTTGAAATAGGCTTGATTAGCAGCCTTTACAAAAGTAACAAAAGAAACTGGGTGGGTAACATGTTCTAACGTTTCGAGGTAAGATTCTAACTTTTCTATTTTTTGTAAAGTGGAACGTTTTCTAATGCCTTTTTTCTTACCTGTATCAACCACTATTTCTAAAGGCATGATGCCTTTAAAGTTTTGTTCAAAAAAAGTTAAATCAAGCTTTACAGGACTGTTCTCTGGTAAGTCGTCTACCATAAAGGTAATGGCACGAAGTTTCAGCATACCAACTACCGCAAAAACAATCGTAACTACTGTGAAAATGTAGACAAATTGCCTTTGTTGGTTAATAAGATAATCGAAGAAAAGGAGTATCTTTTTGATGGGTTTAAAATCCAAATGTTGGATATGCCTTATCTCTGGAGCTTGCTTATAAGAAAATACCGCAGGAATAAATATAATACTAATAATAAATGTACCTGCAATGTTAATAGTCGCTACAATACCAAACTCTTGTAGCACTTCAATACTGGTAAAAGTAAGTACTAAAAAACCAATAGCCGTGGTAGTATTGGTAATCAAAGTCACTACACCTATCTTCCTGATCATTCTGCTCAATGCCTTGTATTTATTACCATGCAATGCAAACTCTTGATGGTATTTGTTGAGCAAATAAATACAGTTAGGGATTCCAATAACAACTAGTATAGGTGGCAATAAACCTGTGAGCAACGTTATTTTGTAGCCTAAAATGCCCAAGGTACCAACCGTCCAAATTACGACCATCCCAATTACCGCTAAAGAAAAAACAACTGGAGAAAATGATCGAAAGAACAAGAAAAGTATGAAAGCGGTGACCACTAAAGAAATGACAAGAAACATATTGAGTTCCTGTCGTACTTTGGTTTGAATAACACTTCTTACATAGGGTAAGCCGGCATAATGTATGTCTATGCCTGTATTGGCAGTAAATTGCTCGCCATGGGCTATAATATCATCTACAATGTTTTGTCTCTTAGCCGAATTTAGAAAGCTTTCATCCATAGATATAAGGATGAGTGTAGCACCAGTTTCTGCATTCACCAAGCGATCTTCGTAGAACTTTATTTTTTTAACAAAACCCAGCAGACTATCTAGTTCTTGCTGGGTTTGAGGCATTGATTCGAATACTTTGGTTGGTTCAAACTTTCGTTCTTTCCTATTGTTGGAAAGGTAAAAGGCCTTGGGCAATGAGACTACCTCATTAATACCTCTTTCTGCAGCAATTTTTTCTCCAAATGCTAGAAGCTCTTTGAAGTTTTCGAGTTGGTAGATTGCACTGTCTTTCATGCCAATGGCAAACATATTGGCATCTTCCCCAAAAATATTCTGAAACTCCCTGAAATAAATCATTTCAGGATCTTCCTCGGGTACAATCTTCATGAAGTCATAAGAAAGCTCTGCTTTTCTGCCCATAAATCCCATAAAGGCAGTAACTGCTACTAAAGCTATTATGAGAATTAACCTGTTCCTAAGGATAAAATGTGCCAGCCAGGTCCACATAAAATATTTTTCTTTTGCTTTTAATTATGTCTGGTTGTTTGCCAGTACAATCGAAATTATCTGGTGTATTTATTTGACAAAGTTGATCATTTTTATCGCAGCAATAGCGGCCTCAACTCCTTTATTCCCATGTTTTCCTCCAGCCCTATCTTTGGCTTGTTCCATTGTATTCGGCGTTAAAACTCCAAATATAGCAGGTTTGTTAAATTTTAAGCTCACATCTGTTAAACCTTTAGCTACAGATTCACAAATAAAGTCAAAATGTTTGGTTTCTCCCATTATTACACAGCCTAGGCAGATTACTGCATCAATTTCCTTGTTAGCAGCCATATATTGCGCACCGAGTGTTAATTCATAAGCACCTGGAACATATTTTTTAATTAAGTTCACTTGTGATAGGCCATATTTTAAAAGAGTCTCTTCTACACCTGTAAAAAGTGCTCCTGTAATTTCATGGTGGTATTCTGAAATTAATACAGCTATTTTTTTATCTGCTATACTTTCAAGGCCATGTGATTGATGTTCATTAAGGTTTTTTAAAGATGATGCCATCTGTATTGATTATTGTATGTAAATGTATTATTAAAGTTTAATTGTTAATTGTTAATTGTTAATTGTTAATTGTTAATTGTTAATTGTTAATTGTTTTATATGAACTGAGTTTTTCATCTGGAGACCAATCTTCTTTCTTTTCTTGATTATTAAAAAAATCGATAATCAGCATAAAAAAAATCAAGCTTCAAAGGTAAAAAAGTTAGCCAACAAGTCAGGCTATAGTAACTATTAATCTTTTGCCGATGTTCCTCCGTTTAAGAAAAAACTATTATCTAAAACATTATAATGTATTTGATTAAATTCAGGGTAGGCAATGGTAATCCCATCTAATTGACTTACCCCAAAGCGATCAGCTTGTCGTACAATTGCTGTCCCATTTCCTAAATCTTGAACCGCATCGAATTTAGGATAAATGCTCAACAAATCCTCTTTTCTAAAAATACCATACTTGTTGTTTTGCCTTACTTTGTAATTACCGAATTTCGTTATATTAATTTCATCAAAATCAAATGAAACGATAGGTGCACCAGTTTTATTGATCAAACCCCATTTCCCGTCTCTTTTAACTATTGCTTTACCACCACTAAATGTATTGATTTCTTCAAAAACGGGTTGGATAACTATTTTTCCTCTTGTGTTTAAAAAACCCCATTTCCCACCTAATTTAAATCCTGCCAATCCTTCAGAAAAGTAATGAACATCGTCGTATTGGCAATAAACCCTAATCCTACCCAAATAGTCTACAAAGCCCCATAAACCATATACTTTTGCCCTGAAATATCCTTCACTATGTTTAGGATCATATTCAAGCTTGTCAAATTCATTTCCTTTTGGCTGTATTTGATAGCGTAAATCCATATAAAACTTCTTCCCTTTATTGAAGACATACACAATGCTATCTTCGGTTGGAATGGAAATACTATCATAAACTGGAGGTAAAATTTCTGTACCATAGGTATTAAGCATCCCCCACTTTTTGCCTTTTTTCAATAAAGTACAATTTTGACCATAAGGAAACAGACTAGCTTCTATAGTTTTAAATAATTCTACCCCACTATAATTCACTGATCCTCGGCTTCCATTATCATAAAAAAGCATATAATGTTCGTTCACCAAGTGCAGACTATCTATAAAAGGAGATATGCGCCAATTATCGTTAAAATCTGTCACGCCGAAGAGTCCCTTAGTTTTTACAGCCACCAATTCATTTTTCACATCTCCCGCAAAATCCCATTTTGGAGAAATTGTCTTAAGCTGTTTGTCTAAAAATTGTTTGCTCCCATCTGGTAGAGTCACCTTAAACCAGTCATTTTCTTGTTGTTCAATCTCAGCATATGCACCTTTTGTTAAATTATCGCCCTGGTAGTTAAAAATGTCTTTGGCTTTTGTAGGATGTGTAACTAACAAAAAATCCTTATTTATTGCATTGATACTAGCATAACTTATTGGTATTACCATATTACCTACAGTATCTGCCATGCCGAACAATCCCAACTCCTGAACAAGTAAAAAATTTTCTGTAAGAGGAGTTACTTGATCAAATTGCCCAGTTAATAATACCTTACCCGAATTGTTGAAGAGATAAGGAATTCTAGCAGCATATCCGACATAAATATTTTTTGCCATGTTTCTAACAGAGTCGTAAAATACTTTAATAGCATCTTCTCCATCTGGATATCGCAATTGCCAAGATTTAAACTGCTCACCTTCAAAGTCATTCCCTCTAAAGCTTAATGTTTTGTATTGAAAGGGCAATGTCAATTTCCCGCTTGCATCCATTGCGGCATAATGGTTATCTTTTTTTACAACAAATTGACCATTTCTTATTTTTCCTACACTATCTAGCGAATGGGTATAAGTTAACTCAGGTTCCTCATTGTAAATGCCCCATTTATCAGATGCATTTTTTATAGCGAAGCAGCCAGGAGCAACTAATTTTATTTCTTTATAAATGAATGGAATCTTTTCTTGACCTGTATTAGTAATGATACCATAAACTTCTCCACTATCATCTATTTTCTTTGCAACTAGGTATTTTGAAACTATATCTTGCTGTAGGAATTGAAATGCTAAGGGCAGCATAATTTTTCCATTCTGATTGATTAATCCAAAAAGCAGATAATCATCTTCTTTTTTTGCAACTACAGCATTGCCATTCATAAAAGGGGCAATCTTTTCAAATCTTGGACTTAGTATTTCATTGCCTTTCAAATCATTCACCCCCCAATTCCCATTCATTTTCACCCCGATTAAATTCTCGGCAAATAGTTTTACAGTATCTTCCGACCAGCCAACTTTTTCATAAATAGGCTCAATCACATATTTCCCCTTTTTATTGATTACCCCTTCCCTGCCATTGATATCTACTTTAGCATAGCCAAGTTTTGAAAAAGGATAAGCTGCTGAAAAAAGCGATTTAATTTTAACACGCCCATCGGGAGATTGATAACCATAAAGACCACTACTGTTATCTAAGAAAGGTTCTGGAAACTTGTATTGCGAAAAGGAAGCTTGTGCAAAACCCAAAAGTAAAATAAAAAAACTCAATAAAAATCTTAACATACTGTACAAATAAGAAAATTTGTAAATCACTGTCGATTGCAAATTACAAATTCATTTTTCCTCATATTTAGGAGAATATCACACGCTTATCCAACCCTTAAAAGGATTCATATTGATCAGGGATATCGAGATATACTTTGTTAAGTAAATTTCTATTCGCCCTAAATGTTATAAAGTATTTCTAGTTGCTAAGCTCCAGTTCAAAATTAAAAAATTGTAAGATAAATACTTTCATTTCATACTAGCATATTGTGTTACAATTGACGATATAGATGCATAAGACTCTTGATGCAATAGTTTTAGTGCAGCATCATAATGCATCCACTTTACTTCATCTATAGCTTCCTCTGTTTGGGGCTTTAAATCTGTATCACTTTCACAAAGCATCTTAAACCAATAGGTACACTTTAAAATATCCTTCCCCTTTAATTCATAAGTATGCCATGTTTCTCCAATTTTATTTAATATCTCAGCCTTTACTGCACACTCTTCTTCTACTTCTCTAATTGCAGCCACCTCAATACTTTCGCCTTTTTCAATTTTCCCTTTAGGCAAATCCCATTTATTTAGCCTGTGAATCAATAAAATCTCATTTCCCTTTTCTACTATTCCCCCAGCAGCTTTAATCAGTTTAAATTGCTTTTTAATCTCTGTAATTATCTTTTCATAATCTTTCACTCTAAAAGTAAAAGTAGTTTTTCCCTTAACCCTACCAGATTTTACCAACTGATAATAATCCATTATTTGGGAAACATCTGCTGCACTAAAAATGCTCAAATCAGTATTGTTCGATTGGGTAGCTGCATTAGTAGGCTCGATTACAAAGAGATAATCATTTACATAAAATCTCATAATAGGATTTTTAGACATTAAAAAATAATGCGAAATTAAGCAATTGAAGCCTACAACTTAAAACGCAAAAAGCCTGAAGCAAATGATATGGTACTACCACCTCCGAAATCCGCTAAATATGTGGTGATATCCCGGGTTGCAATCCCTGTTTCATAAAAACCTTTTCTTGCTATATAAGTGATGCCCATTGGTATATTTACCTTAGATTGGTTATTTCCCCCAAAGTTTATTCCTGTAGATATTTTAAGCACCCTATTTGGACGATAATCGCCGCCAATGGCATATAACACATTTTCGAGATTACCTGCAGCATTATTTCTTGGAGCAATTATATCAAACCCCACATGGAAAGTACGATGATACTCATAGCTTGCGCCAAAGCGAATTGTTGAAGGCAATGTTTGAGTAATGCTGTTAGTTCCTTCCCAAGACAAAGGCGATTTATCTCCAGCAAATTGAAAAGCTCCTTGATCACTAGCCAATATATTAAAATTATTGAATCCAGAGCCAGCGAACTGAACCAGTTTCCCATCATTTACCCTATATACATTTCCATCCCACTTTATATTTCCTATATTGGTTATGGCCATGCCTATATAAAGGTTACGCTTAATTACCATGGTTAAACCAAGGTCAATTCCTAAACCTCTGCCAACTGGTTTTGGAAAAGCAACCCTTCTAAATGTACTAACATCATTGGGAGGTCTAAAAGTCGGACTAGAAACAATTTCATCACCTTCCCCAAAACTCAACCCAAAATCTTCAGAAACGGAAATATTAGAGGCTACTAATTCATTGTTTGCGGCTTCCATTTCTATCATGGTAATACCCATAATATAACGAACACCTAAGCCAGCGTACATAGAAAAGTTATAAGTTTCAACCAATTGCTTGCCATAGCTAAAGTTAATTTCCCTGAACCAAGTACTGGCAATACGTGAACCATCCATTATTTCAGAATAAAGACTAGCTGAATCTGGATTACTAAATAAACCTAGAATTACTTGTTCTTCTTGCTCAGCAGTAAGAGGCGTTTGAGATTCATTGCCAGGAAATCTTGGATTGGGAATTAAATCGCCATTTGATAATAATAATTCAGGAAAGTACCTAGCGTTAGCTCCCATAAATGCTAATTCCGCAGTATTTTCATTTATTCTGCTAAACAGTTGAATTCTATCTCTAATCGAAAATGCCAAGCCTTGATTTCGGGGTAAACGAACACTTACACCCATGAGCATTACATCTGCATTTAAAGAAAATGACGTGTTGGCAATGCGTTCAGCGGCCTCCCTTTTTTCTTCTCCAGTAAATCGAATATCTCCAGAATTAAATATGGTATTGATAGTTTCTTTTCGTGTAAGTGCTTCAGCAAAAAAAGTGGCGTTGGTTTCAAAAAAGCCAATTGTAAGTTTAGGATCTCTAAAGCTTTTGTGAAAACCCAAGTTAGCAGGATTAATTCCTATAGACTGATAGTCCGTTACAAAAGTAGTTCCTACTCCTCCCCTTCCTGTAGCGGTAAAAGCTGTTGATTCAGTTTGGGCTAATATGGATAAGGAACACCAAAAACTAAAGATGCTTACAAAAACAATCCGTGTAAAATAAAAAATCATACGCTAGAGTCTTAACACTTTTTTCGACTAACGTCCCATTAACGATACATTAACTGTTGCATTATCATTTTCCAACATGTTGATGCATTAATTATCCTGAATAACAATAAGAGAGATAATAGAATGTCTGTAAGCGAAATAAATGCTTAAAATAACGTTTCAAACTAGAATAATTTTATTCCAATGGCAGACAAAGTACAAGCGATTTACAGAGAAAGGGACGAGAAAGACATTATTCTTTCAGTGAGAAACCTTACTGTTGAGTTTAAAGACGACAAAGGCAGTAATCACGCAGTAAATAATGTGAGTTTCGATTTGTATAAAGGAGAAACACTTGGCATAGTTGGAGAGTCGGGTTCTGGAAAGTCTGTTACTTCGATGTCTATGTTGCGCCTTATTCAGGAACCACCTGGCAAAATAACACATGGACAAATCATTTTCCATTCAAAGAAGTACGGTAAAATAGATTTGTTGGGTATTTCCCGCAAGCAACTAAGAACAATCAGAGGTGATGAAATTGCCATGATTTTTCAGGAACCAATGACTTCATTAAACCCAGTGTTTTCTTGTGGTAACCAGATCATGGAGACTTTGGTCTTGCATCAAAATTTGAGTAAAAAAGAAGCTAAAATTCGCGCACTGGAGCTTCTTAACCAAGTTAAGATTCCAAACCCAGAAGAAGCATTCTCAAAATATCCACATCAACTTTCTGGAGGTCAAATGCAACGTGTCATGATAGCCATGGCCTTAGCATGTAAACCTACAATACTCATTGCCGATGAACCCACTACAGCCTTAGATGTAACTGTACAGGCTAGAATATTGGAGATTCTTCAAGAATTAAGACACGATAAAGACACAGCAACAATATTCATTACTCATGACCTCGGTGTAGTAGCAGAAGTAGCCGATAGAGTAATGGTGATGTATAAAGGTAATGTGGTAGAATCTGGCACCGTGTTAGAAATTTTCGATAAACCCCAACATCCTTATACCAAAGGCTTACTCTCTTGTAGACCTAGGTTAGATATCAAATTACAAGTACTTCCTACCGTGGCAGATTTTATGCAAACGGATAAAGAAGGTTTTATTACAAGTATTGCCAATGCTAAATTTAAATCTGTTGGGGAAGCATTGATCAATAACTATCAAGTAGAAAGTGATCATAGAGAAGCAGTTGCCCAAAAAATGAAAGCTACACCTATACTAGAGGTAAAAAACTTAAGTACGCATTACATTCAACAAAAAGGAATCTTCAAGAAAAAAACCAGGATAACCAAAGCCGTAGATGGAGTAACCTTCGATGTTTACCCTGGAGAAACGCTAGGCTTGGTAGGTAGTTCAGGTTGTGGAAAAACTACCTTGGGGAGAAGTATACTAAGATTGATCGAACCCATTACAGGTGAAATCATTTTTAATGGACAGAACATTATGAAATTGTCGCAAAGACAATTGCGAAGTTTAAGAAAAGACATACAAATTATTTTTCAGGACCCATATGCTTCTTTAAACCCAAGAATGAGTATTGGTGAAGCAATAGTAGAACCAATGCGAGTGCACCATTTATTTGATAGTGAAAAGGAGAGAAAAGAAAAAGCATTAGAATTACTAGAGTTAGTTAACTTGAGCGCAACTTTCTTTAATCGTTATCCCCACGAGTTTTCGGGTGGTCAAAGGCAAAGGGTTTGCATTGCTAGGGCTTTAGCGGTTAATCCTAAATTTATTATATGTGATGAATCTGTTTCAGCACTAGATGTATCAGTTCAGGCTCAAGTATTGAACTTACTTAATAGGTTAAAAGAAAAATTCACCCTGACATTTATTTTTATCTCTCATGACTTAGCCGTAGTCAAATTCATTGCTGATCGAATATTAGTAATGAACAAAGGTAAGATAGAAGAAATCAGTTATGCTGAAGATATTTACAATAATCCCTCTTCTTTTTATACCAAAGAACTTATCGCATCTATTCCAAAAGGAAATATAGATGATATAAGAAAAGCCATGATGAAAAGGAAAATCAAAGACAAAGAAAAAAACAATAGGCTTACTGCTTAATTTCCTTTAACTAAAGGCTTAACACGTAAACCCATGGCATGAATACCCATTACTGTATCTTCACGCATGTATTGCCTCATAGAAAATTTATAAGTACCAGTATCTGAAAAATGAAAATCATCAAATAAAGGAATTTGATGGTCATAATAATCGCCTGCTGAGCTTCCAAAAGGTTTACCTGAAGTTGGATCTACTAAATTACTTTCATGCATACTACTACGTAAAGTATCTCCTTGCCCATTTTCTAGACTATAAGCTATGTATAGATTGTAATAATCATATTGCATAGAATTCCTAACATAATAATCTAATTGGTAATTCTGGCTGGTATCATTTATTGTAAATTCAAAACTCAATGGCTCATTTACTGACCAGTAACCCTCATTAAGATCTTTATATTTATTGTAAATAGTTCCATCGGAACAATTACTCAAACTAAATGAAAATAACATTAAGAAAAGTAGCTTAATACTATTTTGCTTATTAAACCCCACTTTGGTCATGTATTTACAATTTTACAGTACTATATAATCTATAAAAACGTGTTGTTCTAATTCTTTGAAGAAGGATTCCCTCCCCTTTTGTTTATGTTTTGCCCTCCTTTCTTCCTTTTCTTTTTCCTTTTTTTCCTGTTTTTATTCGCATTCCCGTTTTTATTTTCACGTTCAAAGTCGGTTCTAAAATCTATGGAATGTTCTTCAGGTTTTTCTTCTATAAACAAATCATAAGCCTTCCCTTCCTTATTTTTCTTGATAATGGCATTCACTACTTTTATGTTCAAAGGGAACCAATTGCTCTCATTTTCATAACAAAACCACAAGATTTTTTTGAAGATATCTACTTTTTGCAAGTATGCCTTCCCTTTTTGTAACAGTACAGGTGCTTCTACTTTTGGTATATCTTCTAAGGCATCTAAATAGGTTTCTAATTCATAATTGAGGCAACACTTTAACCTACCACATTGTCCAGAAAGTTTTATAGGGTTAAGCGACAAGTTTTGATACCTAGCAGCACCAGTAGATACACTTTTAAACTCGGTAAGCCACGTTGAACAGCATAATTCCCTACCGCAAGAACCTAAACCTCCAATACGACCTGCTTCTTGCCTAAGACTAATTTGCCGCATTTCTACCCTGATCTTAAACTCACTAGCTATTACTTTGATCAATTCCCTAAAATCTACTCGATCATCTGCAGTGTAATAAAAAGTAGCTTTAGAATTATCTGCCTGAAACTCTACATCAGAGAGCTTCATTTTCATTTTCATATTCGCGATAATCTCGCGGGTTCTGAACATGGTAGGCAGCTCGCGTTGTTTTACCCGATCAAACTTTTCTAAATCTTTCTCACTTGGCAGTCTTAAAATCTTCCGGAGCTTATTGTCATTCTTTACTTTCTTCTTAGACATCTGAAGCCTTACCAACTCACCTTGCATAGAAACATAGCCCAAGTGATGTCCACTTTGCGCTTCAACTATTACAGGATCACCGGTAATTACATCAATGTTATCTGGGTTTTTAAAAAATTCCTTTCTACCCCCTTTAAATTTTACCTCTATTACATCGAACCTCGTCGAACCTGAAATACCCATGGCAGGCAATTCCATATTTGAGAGCCAATCAAATGAATTAAGCTTATTGCACCCCCCAGTTCCACAGGTTCCATTGCTTTTGCAACCAGCCGGAGCAGTAGTTACTGTTCCACAGCTTCCGGTTGCGCATGAACCACATCCCATTTATATGTAAAAATTTAAATCTTAAAAAATAAAACATGCCTACAAGGGCACGAAAACAAAAATCTAAAAGACCTTTGTAAATTACTAAGTTAAGGAACAAGCATGATTTAACAAACTATAAGATAGAATGTAAATGATTCAGCTACTCAATACTCTATTCTTTCAATTATGCTGTCCTACAACTCATTCAATTTATTTTTAAACCTATTATTGAAAAAATTATTTCTCATATTTGCGCCCTCATTCATTTTTTAAAACGTTCCATTGTATGCCATCAACAACTCGTAAGTACAATTTTTTAATTACTAACAAAAAATATTTCTTTCAACATTTATTCCTTATAATTCTCTATTCCTGTTATTCTTATCTACTTACTTCTTGTACAACAATTAATGCGGAAACACAACAAAAAACCAGTTTGGAAAAAGTAAAAGTTAAAACGGGTATTGAGGTATTAAAAGATAATAATTTCAAAATTTTAGAAGGAAAAAAAGTAGGCCTAATTACCAATGCTACTGGTGTTGATAGCCAATTACGTTCTACAGTTGATATTTTATTTGAAGCTGAAAATGTGAATCTTGTCTCACTTTATGGACCAGAGCACGGAGTTAGAGGGAACCACGATGCAGGTGAAAAAGTAGCACAATATACTGATGAAATAACTGGATTAACAGTGTATTCACTTTATGGCAAAACCAGAAGGCCTACAGAAGAAATGTTGGCAGATATTGAAGTGTTGGTATATGATATACAAGATATAGGTTCACGATCTTACACTTTTATAAGCAGTATGGGAATGGCCATGGAAGCCGCAGCAGCTTACGGTAAAGAATTTATTGTTTTGGACAGGCCTAACCCTTTAGGAGGTATAAGAATAGAAGGCAACATTGTTGAAGAAAAATACAGTTCGTTTGTAAGTAAATATAAAATACCCTATGTGTATGGACTAACTTGTGGTGAATTGGCATACTTACTTAATGAAGAACAATTACTTGAAGATGGGAAGAAATGTACATTACAAGTAGTTGAAATGAAAGGTTGGGAACGCACAATGAGTTTTGAAGATACCGGACTAGAGTGGATACCAACATCTCCACACATTCCTCATAAACATTCTCCTTATTTCTATCCCGCCACTGGTATTATTGGTGAACTTTACTCACTTTCTATTGGTGTTGGTTATACTTTGCCCTTCCAAACATTTGCAGCAGAATGGATAGAACCAAATGCATTGGCAAAGGAAATGAACAGCTATGGTTTAGAGGGAGTGACTTTTAGACCTGTTAGTTTTAAGCCTTACTATAGTTCTATGAAAGGCCTTAATTTACATGGTGTACAAATTCATATTACTGACTTTCAGAAGGCCCCACTTTCAACCATGCAATTTTACTTTTTAGAAGCACATTATAAGCTTTATCCAGAGAAAGATCTTTTTGCTATGTGCGATGAAAGTAGACTAAGCATGTTTGATAAAGTATGTGGTACCAATAAAATCAGAGAAGGCATTGCAAATAGCAAAAGTTTTAAAGAAATAGCCTGGTATTGGGAAAAAGATACAGATACTTTTAGAGCACTTTCCAAATCTTACCATTTGTATTAAACCTTAAACTATTTTAAGTTTTATCCAATACCTCATTGTAAAGGTGTAGCACCCTTTCAAAATTTTGAAAAGGTGCCCATGCTTTAATTACCTCTTATTTTTCTTCCTCTTCTTCCAAGGTGCATCAATTTTCCAATCACCGGCCATGATACAGCCATATGGTAGTATTTTATCTACTACTTCACCTAATCCAAAATGCGTCATTTGTGCTTGAACGTTTTGCGCATTTTTGTAGGCAGTAGGCAATTCAGAGATATCTACATTTCCAGAAAAGAAGCGTACATCTAATCCTTTGGTTTCTTCATTAAAAACCGTTTCAATAGTTTGATTGGCCTTATTTCTAATATGCTGCGAACGACTAATGTTCCTTCCTGCACCATGTGGTGCAAATCCCATATTATTTGCGGTTGTTTCACCTTTAACAATTAATACTGGCTCGCTCATATTTAAAGGAATTAACCTTAATTGCTCATAGCTATCAGGTACAAATTTATCTGCCAATGGAGTAGCCCCTTTTGCATGATAAAAAATATCCTCATCTTTGAAAACGAAATTATGTTCATTCCAAAACCTTAGGCTTGCATCTATCTTTAATTTGTTACAAGTCTCATTATGAATCACAGTGTGGTTCAATTTTGTCCACTCTCGCACTAGTTGTAAAGCCTCCCAATACTTCTTGCCCAAATCTTCAGTATAAGGAATCCAAGCATTGGTTTTTAAAGTTTTAGGTGAAATCTCTTTTCTAAAAGACTCCGCCACCTTCATACCTTGCTTAAATAAATTTGCACCAAACCCTCTGCTTCCATGGTGTGTCACCATCATTGTTTCACCGGTTTTTTCCGATTTTCCCACAAATAAAAAATGGTTTCCATCGCCTTGAGTCCCTAAATGTGTTTTAGCAAGCTTTACACTATTTTCACTCGACAAAAAGTAGTTAGCCAACATTTTTTCCTCTAGCGATTGTGGAAATTCAAATAAATCTTTTCTACCACCCCCGCCAAAATGAGTTGTTGCAAAAGCAGCATCCAGGACCTTTTTAGGTGCCACATTCCCCAAAGAAGTAGCCATAACAGAACAACAAATATCGGCACTATGCATAGCTGGATGAATCGCATTTTTTGTAGCTACAACACCACCTACAGGTATTTGACCAACAGTTCCTGTTGGACAAGCATCTGGCATTACCGCTCCACCTATTACCGTTGGGGTCTTCATCAATTGATCCATGGTTGAAAATACTGCTGCCACATTGCTTTCTTCTTCCTCGGTTTCGGCTACTATATTTTTATAATAGCTTATAGGCTGTTCATGTAATTCTTGTATATCAGGAACTACTTTAGAAAGATAATCCTTAAGCTCATGCCCATTTAGATTGTTTGCGTTTGCATATTGCAATGCTTCTTTGAACCATTTACCCGGTCTATAACCTAAATCAATAAGTGTTTTACCAGTAATTTTCATCGTAATTTTGATTTGTTTCAGCAATCTTAATCTTGAAGAGCGCAATCTTTTTGCGCAGACAATTCAATAATTAAAATTTTAAAAAATAATACCTATATAGAGCTTGTTCAAAAAGAAAAGCCCTCGTGGGGAACGAAGGCTTTTCAGAAATTTCTTTAGCTTACTTTCGAGAAGAATATATAATCTGTAAGCGAAGGCGGGAATTAAAATATAATTAGTTCACTATCAGAAATTAATTTTCTCTTGTTGCGATAGCTTTCTCTAAATTTTCGATTAACTTTTTAGAAACCAAACGGGGCTTTTCTTTCTTATAAGACTTCAATGCGTCTAAAGCCTCCGCACCTACTTCGTATAAACCTACGGGATTTTTATCGTAGCTATAGCTACCGATACACCATGCTAACTTATCTTTTACAGGAGCAAAAGAATCATTATTAATTTGCTCTAATTTTTTATATGCCTCTTGGCACACTTTTTCCAATTTTGAGTTTACTGCAAGATCACTCATGCTAAAACATTTAAATTAATTACTTAAAAAAAAATGATTGATAAATCTTTTGCAAACTAAATAAATCAGTTTTTAGAAAAAAAATATAGTTAGCTTTAGTTTACTAAAAAACTGGTTAAAATAGTCAAAATTTATCAAATTCTTAAAATATTCTTATTAAAAATGTAATTATTACAATTAGATTTCCCCTAAATGTTGCTTAAAACGCTTTTTTGGATTGTTTTACTGAATTATATTTAAAAGTAGAAGTTACACTTATACTTAACAAAGTGTAAATTCGAAGTATAAGTTAAACTTAAAATTTTATTCTTTATATTCGCAATCTAGATACTAAGATTATTGTACATACCGATTAAATCGAATATCATTTATGAGTGCTAAAATCATTGCATTTGCCACACAAAAAGGGGGATCGGGTAAAAGCACTTTACTCATGCTAACAGCAGCAGCCATACATAATAGAACTGATAAAAAAATTCTAGTGATAGACTGCGATCCACAAAAATCTGTAAAAGACATTTACAAACACGAAGATGCGAAAGGTGCTTATGATGTAATAGCTTATAATTGGAGCCAGCCAAAACCAGAAACAAATTTCCAAAAAACACTTGCTATTGCAGAAAAAAAATATGACCTCATTTTTTTAGATGCCCCCGGAAAAGTTGAAGGAAAAGAAGTATATTTTAGTATATTGATTTCAGATATAGTAATCGTACCTGTTGTAGCTAGCGCTCTCGATATTAAAGCAACTATTAATTTTCTTAAAACAATTCCAATTGTAAGAGAAGTTAAGGCCAAGCAAGGATTTAAACTTAAGGTGTTTGGAGTTGTAAACAAAAAAGACAATACCGTGGAGCATCAAAGATTGGTAGAAATGAATGGGATTGGAGGATTAAAACTATTTGAAGCTTCTTTATCTAATTTAGTACGCTATAAAAGAGGTATATCTACAATTTATGACATAACTGAACCACAAAATACACAAGATGAGTTCAATATTTATTATAATGAGTTCATGCACAAATGTGAAATATGATTATGGAAAAGAAAAGTAAAACAGATTTGATATTTGATGCTATCAAAAATGAAGAAGATAGTTTAAAGAAAGATGAAGAAAAGGCACTTAAGTTCAGTAATCTCGATATCGAATCTATAAAACCAAAGGGCAATACTGTTGAATATGCTTCTGTAAAATTAAAAACAGAACTTTACGAACGTGTAAAAAAAGCAGCTTTAAAAAATGGGGTAAAACAACCCGGAAAATTCATTTCACTTATTCTTGAGGCCTATTTAAAAGAAGTAGAGAGTAAAAAGTAAGCCTTTGTAGAAATAAGTTTATTTCCTAGAAAATGAACTTATCATTAAGCAGTTGAAAAATACGCTATAAAATTTAAAACGCTCAATTATTACCATGTATTAACCATGGAGTAAATATCTGATTATCAGTAATTTACACTTAATACTCTGAATATATATTTCAAATCTCAGTATTATTTTTTACTCACTTAAAAATAGGTTTCTAGCATTTCAATTAATTTTTCACAAAATTTAGTGAATACGCTTGCAAGGTATGTTAACAAGCGTTAATTTTGCACCATTCCACCTACCTTATAAAATTTTTCAGCTTTATGATGTAAATGTCATGAAATGGGCTGCTTTTTGTCATACTTATCCTAAGAATCAACCTTTATTTTTCTAAAAACTTACTACTAAACTTATTTTTATGACTTACTACAAAACTTCTAGGAGAAGCCATACACCGATTTCAGACGCGGCAGTTTTTTTCAGCGATAAGGAAAACTACAATAGAGTATTCAATCAAAATGAACAGAAAGAATCTGCTAGCCAAGAGAAAAATCAATCTCTTGAAAAAGTAAAAGAAATATTAATGAAATGAAATTAAAAACTCTTACTGGATCAGTAAGAGTTTTTTTTAGGCTAATGATATTTTTTCTCCTGTAGCCGCTGCCTTATATACCGCTTCAACCACTTTCATATCTTTTAAGCCTTCCTCACCTGGTACTCGCATTGGTTTTCCTTCCTTTATACACATAGCTACTTCATCCATTTGAGTTGCTTGTTGATTTATAACTGGAAATTCAAGTGCTCCTTGAGAAGTACTTCCTTTTATATTTCTGTAAGCTGAAAATGGATCAAGTTTTATCCAACCTTTTGCACAACGTGCATCTAAATAATTCATATTTACTCCAAAGCTAGTGTGTAAATTGGCCATAGCCCCCGAAGGAAACTCCAATTGAAACATCATAGTCTCTTCAGTTTCTGTAAACATTTCCTTTCTGGTTTTTATAGCTTGCGCCGTAACAGCAATAGGTTCCTCGCCTGTAACATAGCGCGCTGCTTGTAAAGAGTAAACACCCATATCCATCATTGCTCCGCCACCCATCGCTTTTTTTACTTTCCAGTGATCTTTTGATCCATCGCCCATTGTGAAACCTGCGCCAGCACAAACCATTTTTACCGGACCCATTACTTGCTCTTGACCTAACCGCATAACTTCTTGGGTATTTGGTTCAAAGTGCATACGATAACCAATAGAAAGCGAAACATTATTTTCTTTACATGCTTTTATCATGGCTTCACATTCGGCAACATCCATAGCCATTGGCTTTTCACAAATTACATGTTTTCCCGCCTTTGCTGCCCTAATGGTATATTCTGCATGCATAGAGTTTGGCAATACCACATATACAATGTCTATATCTGGATTATTGGCCAAATCATCATAATTGTCGTAATTGTAGATGTTTTTTTCAGGTATGCCGTATTTAGCTTTCCATTTTTCGGCTTTTTCTGGTGTACCCGTTACAATACCAGCCAAATAACTATGTGTGGTTTCTTGTAAGGCTGGGGCCAGTAGATCTGTACTGTAATATCCCAAACCTACTAAGGCTATCCCTAATTTATCTTTGGTTTGTAGTGTACCTGCAGCACATGATGCTAAAAATGGATAACTTAATATGGAGGCAGCAGTACCTAAGCCTGCTTTTTTTACAAAATCCCTCCTACCTTCTTTTGTAGTAATTTTAATATCTTTCATTGTAAAGTAGAATTGCTAATGGACAAGAAAAATATTAAAAAAAGTTGGTCTTTTACTATTACTGCTACTGAATCTCGATTTTACTTTGCTGACAATTCTTTTCGTATCATTGCCAGCAATTCTGCATTCTTTTTTGCGAGTCTTTGATAGTTAAATTGCTGCGAAACATTCATTCCTTTCCTGATAGTAATTGCATTTACTATATTATTTAATGCTCCTTCTTGTTGTGGCAAATCTGGTAAAACCAATTTATCTTTCTGTACTTTTTCAAACATAAAAGCATAATTAGAATTATCGACCAAGGCAATTTTGCCAAGTTGGGTATAATCATTAATGCGTTCATATACATAATTAACAATTACATCGTCTGCAGAGAGGTCATTTTCCATGGTATTTTCTGCTGTCCCGTAGTAATTAAATATGGTATTTTTTAGTACTTTATTTTTTATAACAATAAAGGCTCCTGTACTTTTCAATTCTTCATATACAGATTTATTGGCAGCAAAAATGGTATGTTGCAAAAGATTGGTATGGCTATTAATCAATGTTACTTCAGGAATTTCCGGTGAAGGCTTTTCTAAATAATGTTTGAGTAATATATCCGATGATACTTCTATCAGGTCTATAAACTCATTTGCCCTGTGTAACCTTAAACTATCTTCTTCCAGATTTTCAACAATACTTTGCAAGTAATATAATTCTTGTTTATCCTTTTTTATATCCTCAGCTAATTCATCAAAAAAAAGAGAAATGGTTATACCTGCTACAATGATGAATAGTTCAGAGAAAGATTTAAATAATTTACTTCCCATTAAATAATTGATTTGCATTTTATGATAGTAAGCAACTGCCGTCCACCAAATATCATTTAATGTACTTAGCAGTGAATCGTGCAATTAATATTTTACAAAAAATAGCACATTGCTCGATTACTTAGATGCAAAAAAAATAAATTGGTTGCAAGCATATACAAAATTTATAATATGCTTATTTCCCCATTTTCACTTCTCCAACAAATTCTGTGATATCTGTTTCAAGGTTTTTACTGTTAGCAAGTAATTTAATAAAAGCACTTCCGATTATAGCACCTTGCGCATATTTACATGCTTGGTTAAAGGTTTCATTATTAGAAATACCGAAACCAATCAGTTTTGGTTTTTGTAATCCCATTTGGTTGATCCGTTCAAAATAGTCAATTTGCTTGTCGGCAATAGCACTTTTAGCACCAGTTATGCTATTAGAAGATACCATGTAAATAAATCCTTTGGAAAGACTGTCTATCTTTTTAATTCTTTCAGGAGAGGTTTGAGGAGTGATGAGAAATATATTATAAAGGTTATTTTTATCATAAATCGGTTGTAACTCTTCTTCAAAATCTGGTGCAGGTAAGTCAGGTAAAATGGTTCCATCTATTCCCAAATCAGCACATTGCTTCACAAATTTTTCAATGCCATATTGCAAAACAGGATTTACATATCCCATTAGTACAATTGGTATGGAAATATGCTTTCTCAAATCTTTCAATTGTTCGAATAGCACAGGAATTGTCATGCCATTATCAAGTGCCTTTTGGTTACTTTCTTGAATAGTAGGACCATCTGCAACTGGATCAGAATAAGGCATACCTATTTCTACCATATCTGCTCCTGCTTTTTCAAGTACTTTAAGAATTTGCATGGTATCATCTAATGCTGGAAAGCCAGCAGTAAAATACACATTAAGTACATTTTTCTTTGTAGCAAAAAGCTGATCTATTCTATTCATTTAGCTCAATATTTATCTTCTTTATATTAATTCTTTGGTATGTTAAGCGTACTTTTCAATGGCAGCAAGCTTAATACAAACACATAAAACTTCCATAGCCTTTTCAATTTCGTCTAAAGAAGGCAAACTTGGGGCAATCCTGATATTACAATCTCTTGGGTCGTTTTTATAAGGAAAAGTAGCTCCTGCTGAAGTCATTTTTACACCTGCTTCAGCGGCTAACTCCACTACCCTTTTTGCACAACCTTCTGAAACGTCTAAACTAATAAAGTATCCTCCTTTTGGCTTGCTCCAAGAGGCAATGTCTAAATCGTTTAACTTCTTAGATAATATCGATTGTACTTTATCAAATTTGGGCTTGAGTATAGCAGCATGTTGATGCATATGCTTTTTTAAGCCAGCTAAATCTTTAAAGAAATGTAAGTGCCTTAATTGATTGATTTTATCGTGTCCAATAGTTTGAATCGAAAGGTTTTGCTTATACCAAGCGATATTTTGTTCACTTGCCGTAACTACGGCTATGCCTGCACCTGCAATACTTATTTTAGAAGTTGAACCAAACATAAATACTCTATGCGGATTACCTACTTTTTTACAAGTATTTAAGAGATTCAATACTTTAATAGCTTCATCATTCAAATGATGTACAGCATACGCATTATCCCACATGATTTTAAAATCAGGGGCGGCTACCTGCATTGAGGCAAATGTTTCTACCACTGAATCACTGTAGGTTACACCCGTTGGATTACTATATTGGGGAACACACCACATTCCTTTTATGGTGCTATCTTGAGCAACAAGCGACTTAACTTGGTCCATATCAGGTCCTTCCTCATTCATTGCTACAGGAATCATTTCTATCCCCAATTTTTCACAAACAGAAAAATGCCTGTCATAGCCAGGAACAGGGCATAAAAATTTAATTTTCTCTTGTTTTGCCCAAGGCTTTTCACTTTCTACATAACCATATAGCATGGCATACACTAAAGTATTGTGCATTAATGCCAGGCTAGAATTCCCACCAATAATTACCTCACTGGGCAATACCCCCATATATTCCGCAAAAAAATCTTTGGCTTCAGTCAATCCATCCAAAACTCCATAATTTCTGCAATCTGTTCCATTTGAATCCTTGTAATGGTCTTTTCCTGGTAGGCTAAGCATCTCATTACTTAAATTCAACTGTTCAGGCGATGGTTTTCCTCTAGTCATATCTAGTTTTAAACCCTTGGCCTTGTACTGTTCAAATGCAGCTTGTAAGTGTTGAAATTCTTGTTTCAGTTTATCTAATTTGGTAGTAGAAAGTACCATAATAATTTATGTGCTGTTATTTCCTAAAAGATTTTACATATTGAACCAATGCTTCAACTTCAGTCTCATTCAATATTTTATTATATGGTGGCATTGAATTTTTACCATTAAGAATAATTGTCTGTACCTCAGAGTCACTTAAAGCAGAGGTCTGTAAGTTTTTAGCACCTACCTTTTGCATATCTCCATTTTCTCCATGGCAGATCACACAATTTGCATTAAAGATTGCCTTTCCGTGCACCAAAGCATCATATGAAGCATCATTCGCATCAGTTATCACTTCAGCGCTTACTGGTACTTTTTCTACCCTACGTTTACTAACCTCAGCTAAACCATAAGCAGCAATTATTAAAAGTACAGACAGTACTGCCAACAGTTTATTTTGTTTTTTAAAACCAATTACAGCCAATGGGATACTTCCAAATACCGCAATTAATTTTATGTATTGTAGTGTTTTTATTTCTGGTAATTGAGATAACATATACCCGCCTGTAGCCAAAAACAAAAAGCTTATGATCATTTCAGGTACTTTAACCTTTTTTGTAAAAGTGGCCAGTGTATCTTTTTTACCAGTTAATAGTAAAATGGTTTTTAGAAGGTAAATCAACAAAAATAGAACAACAACTAACTTGTGTGTGTGTAAAAATCCGGTGTACATAATTGAATAATTTTAATATTTCCTCCCTAACCAAGTGTTTAATTTTTTGGCAATTTTACACCACTTCATTCAGTACTCCAAGCAGGCGAGTAAATAATAATCAATTATATAAAATCCTTAGTTTGAATAAGGCCATTATATGCTCAATTACTTTTACTTAATTCAATTTCGTTATATGTGAAATATTAAGATAGATTGGTCCTAAAACATAATTTAAAACAAAAAAACACCTTGCAATAAGTAACTTTTTGAAATACTATTCTACCAATAAAAATAATTACTGATCAATTCTTAGGTTGAAATTTATCCTTTCAAATACATATTGAATTACTTAAATCGCTATGGACATTAGTTTTTTAATCCCCATTTCTCTTTAATTTTACCTTTTAAACTATAAATTTTTTAGTCATGAAAAAGAAGATATTTTTAGCTATTGGTACCATACTTATTGCCTTTATAGGATATATCGCTTACTTAATGCTTACTACTCGTAGTCATAGTCCTGAAGAAACCATTGTGCATGATGGCAACAACGTAAAGATGAGTATTACTTATTGCAGACCCTTCAAAAAGGACAGGGTAATTTTTGGAACTAAAGATGAAGGTGCATTACAGCCTTTTGGTGTTTACTGGAGAACTGGAGCCAACGAAGCCACTGAAATTACCTTCGAAAATGATGTGGTATTTAATGGTGAACAAGTAAAAGCAGGCACTTATAGATTTTACACAGTACCCGATAAAGAAGAATGGACTGTCGCCTTAAATACTTCAATTGATGAATGGGGTTATACAGAACCAGATTATAGCCTAGATATTCACAAATCTAAAGTGATGAAGGAAAGCACTCCAAATATTACAGAGCAATTTACCATGAGTTACGAACCTCAAGATACCCATGTGAACATTGTTCTAAATTGGGATAAAACTATGATTAAAATCCCTGTAAGCCCTACATTATAAGATGAAACGTAGAAATTAAATATGGAGGAGTATTATAAAAATGCCCTCCATATATTCAAAATCGATATCTAATTATGCATACTAAATATTCAAAGACCTTATTCTTATTTCTATTTTTACTAACTCACCAATTAACATTTGCTCAAGACAATGACTATCCACAAGATTATTTAGATAAAGAATTTCATAAGGCACGTAGAGATGCACTTAGGACAATGTTACCCCCAAATTCTGTAGCTGTATTTTTTGCAAATGCAGTAAGAAATAGGGCTAACGATGTTGAATATGTTTATCATCAAGACCCAGATTTTTATTATTTAACAGGATATTTGGAGCCTCATGCGGTATTATTAATCTATGCAGATATGCAGTCTAGCCCTGAAGGCAATTCCTTTAACGAAGCCATTTTTATACAAAAGAAAAATGCAAAGGCCGAAATGTGGACAGGAAAACGACTTGGCATAAAAGGAGTAAAAGAGCAACTTGGATTTGACGTGGTATTCAATGGCGAAGATTTTGAATCATTTAAAACGGAATTGACTGAATTTAATCGGGTATTCTTTTTCAATTTCAAAAATGATGTGAGGGATACTCCAGATAATGCTGATTTATTTAGCCTCATAGAAACTTTCAAAGCAAAAGCTGAATATCCTGCTGATTTTGATCCAGTAAAAGAACAAATCTACCAAATGATCAGAGAAGATGACCTCGCTTCAGCACAACAAACCACTCAATATATTTCTTATCAGGCACGTATAAAGCCATCTTTATTGAATGATGAGTACATAAAAGCATTTATTGAAGCCAAAAATGAAGAAGCAAAACAGCTTGTAAAAGCAAGCATTCCACCTCCTTCGCATAATTTAGATGCCAACGCTCTTTCTTCTATAATGGCTACATTAAGAGAAGTAAAAACACCCGCTGAAATTGATTTACTGAGAAAAGCTGTAGATATTTCATGCGTTGGTCAAGTAGAAGTAATGAAAGCTATGTATGAAGAGATGTCTGAAACAGAGATTCAGGGCATACATGAATTTGTCTTCAAAAAATATGGAGCAGAATATGAAGGTTATCCTTCTATTGTTGGTGCTGGTGCAAATGGTTGTGTACTGCACTATATTACCAATAATAAAATGCGTGTAGGAAATGATCTTGTGCTTATGGATTTAGGGGCAGAATATCGAGGTTATACTGCAGATGTAACTCGTACTATACCAGCTAATGGAAAATTCACCACGGAACAAAAAGCGATTTATGATTTGGTGTATGAAGCTCAAGAAGCCTCATTTAATTATTGTAAACCTGGACAACCTATATACATCACTACTAAAATATCTAGAGAAGTAATTAATAAAGGATTAGCAGCATTGGGAATCATCGAAAGTCCAGAGACTACTCACAATTATTTTCCACATGGTGTATCCCATCACATTGGTTTAGACGTACATGACAGAGGTAATTACGAAAATTTTGAACCAAACATGGTATTAACAGTAGAACCTGGTATTTACATTCCCCCAGGAAGCCCTTGCGACGAAAAATGGTGGGGCATAGGTGTAAGAATTGAGGATGATATTCTCATTACTGAAAAAGGTTATGAACTTTTGTCTGATTATGCACCAAGAAAATCAGATGAAATTGAAAAAATGATGAAACAAGAAAGTATATTTAGCAAACTAGCGCTTCCAAACATAGATAATAGAAAATAGCCTACAAATAATTAACCCTTCTAATTGTAAACAAAAAACTAATAAAATATGAAACGTTCATTTTATTACCTGATCACTTTATTCCTATTCTCAATATTATGCTATGGTTGTGGGGGTTCATCTTCCGAAAAGACTTATGATGAATCAGATGAAAGTTCCAACCCAAACGAAGAAACCGTATCTGATGATGTCTTTGATAATCCTCAAGAAACTATGCAACAAGCAATGAAGGAAATAGAAAAAGCAGTTGAAGAAAGTGGGGTTGGCAAAGTAGAGCCTGTTAATTTCAGAACTTTGAAAGAGCTATTACCTGGTTCAGTAGCGGGTATTGATAGAACTGAAGCAAGTGGAGAAAAAAGTGGTGCTATGGGGATAAAGCTTTCAAAAGCTGAAGGAAAATATAGAGAAGACGACAAAAGAGTAGAAATTACTATTACAGATATGGGTTCTATGTCTGCTGGAGGCATGGGTGGTATGTTTGCTGCGGGGTGGTTAATGGCAGAAATTGATAGAGAGTCTGACAGCGAATACGAAAAAACAACTACTTTCGATGGCCATAAAGCTTATGAAAAATATAATTCAGATAGAAACAGGGGCGAAATTTCAGTAATGGTTGAAGGTCGTTTTTTAGTACAAGTAGAGGGAAATAACGTTTCTATGGACGATTTAAAAGACGCTTTAAACGAAATTGACTTAGATGAACTTGAGAGTATGAAAGACGAAGGGGTCGAAAACTAGGACAAGCATATTTTTCCAAATGAAAAGAAGAGTTTTGCCATCTCTTCTTTTTTTTGTCATTAACATTTTATTTGCCGTTATCTTGATCTACCAATTTTTTCAGGGTTTAAATACTAATTCACCAAATTTTATGTTATAGACTAGCAATTATGTAATTCGACTTTGAATTTAAAAATTAATTTGAAAATAGTATTTTATCAAGATTGGACAAAGTAGATTTATAGCTCTAGGATTCAAAAAATGATAGAAACGAACAAATAACTTTGTACTATTTCCATATTTTTTTTAAATAAATTTATCGAAATGTTTTTGTATAAGGAAAAAACGAATTACTTTGCAACTGTTAACAATTAAAATCAGGCCATACACTAACACCAAACAATTCAGTAGGAAATAAAATAATGAGAAGTATTAAGTTTATTTTGGCAAGTGTTATTGCTATTTTATCAATATCATTTACCACTTATAATTATTCTGAAAAAGAAGAATTCAATCCAGCATTTTTTATTGCAGAAAACCAATGGGAATTACAGGAAACAGTTTGGTCAGAAAGTAATGAGAGTTTCCAAAATTCACAGATTTCTTTCAAATTCAATATCAATCAAATTTACAAGTTGAGCGATACAAGAGGAAAGCAATATGCCGGTACTTGGTCAGTATTGGAAGATAATGAAGATTATTATCTCATACTCGATGAAGGAAAGTTGATTGAAGAAAAATATAAAATAGTTTCAATAGACGATGAGAACTCCCTCCTATCTCTTGAAAAAATAAATTCCTCATCCGGAAATCTAAATATCACTTACGTTTTCCAAGCTGAGTAATTTTAAGAAAAAGATTTTATTTAACCTGCCTGTTATTTATAAGGGGCAGGTTTTTTATTTTTAAAAAGTTAAAAAGATAAAGTTAATGAAACTGGCAATTATTGGTTATGGAAAAATGGGTAAAACCATAGAGAAAATAGCTATTGAACGAGGTCACAGTATCGCCATAGCTTTAGATAAAGATGATTTTTCTCAAATAAACACGCTAGATAGCAATACAATTGATGCTGCAGTAGAATTTACCGAACCAACATCTGCTTTTAGTAATATCAAATCTTGTATAGATAACAACATACCTGTTGTAAGTGGCACTACAGGCTGGCTAAATAAATACGAAGAAATAGCTAACTATTGTAATAATAATAATGGGGCTTTTTTTTACGCTTCTAATTTTAGCGTTGGTGTAAATCTTTTTTTTAAGCTTAATAAGATTTTAGCCGAATTAATGGCTACTCAAAATTATGAGATAAAAATCGAGGAAACTCATCACACACAAAAGAAAGATGCCCCCAGTGGTACTGCCATAACCCTAGCAGAAGGAATATTACAAAAAAACCAGAACTTTATAGATTGGGAACTTCAGGAAGAAAAAAACAAAAAAACCACACTCCCAATAGAAGCATTTAGAGTAGATAAAGTACCCGGTACACACGAAATCATTTATCATTCGCAAATCGATGATATAAGTATAAAACATACAGCCCATACTAGAAAAGGATTTGCTTTGGGAGCTGTACTTGCAGCAGAATGGCTTGCAGATAAAACAGGTGTATTCGGAATGGAAGATATGCTCAAAATATAGATACTTCAATTTTTTATTTCTAACACTATTAATCTTTGTATGTTAAAAAAATATAAAAACTACTTTTCACATACCTCTATCTACTAATTTTCAGTATAAATAGGCATGGCCATAGTCTAAGATTAATTTTAGCGAGTATCTTTGCCAACTCAATTGAGCAACTTAAAAATCAAGATATTAAAAATGAATATTTTACCCAAGCAAAAAAGTAAACCTGCCGAAAAACCTCAAAAGGGTCCAGTAAGAGAATGGGTAGATGCTATTGTATTTGCAGTTATAGCTGCCACCATTATTAGATGGTTGTTTATTGAAGCATTTACTATTCCTACACCCTCTATGGAAAAATCACTGTTAGTAGGTGATTTTCTTTTTGTTAGTAAGGTACATTATGGAGCACGTACTCCAAAAACCCCATTACAAGTACCCTTGACCCATCAAAAAATATGGGGAACTGAAATACCCTCTTACCTAGATTTCATTCAGTTACCTCAATTTAGACTACCAGGCTTTTCTGAGGTTAAAAACAATGATGTTGTAGTTTTCAACTATCCAGATGACTATGAGAAAGGCTATCCTGTCGATTTGAGAACCAACTATATAAAAAGGTGTATCGGAATACCCGGCGATAAACTTGAAATTAAAAATAAAGAAATCTTTATCAATGGGGAAAAACTCCCTTTCCCAGAAAACATGCAAACAAGTTATCAAGTAACCGCTAGTACTTTAATAAAGAACAGGGTTTTTGATAAGTTAGACATAACTGATATAACAGGTCCTTTGTCAGGTAAAAACAATAATGAATCGCTTTATTTTATTATGACGGATCAAGAGAAAGCTAAAAAATTAGAAGCTTTCGATTTTGTAAAAGAAGTAAAAGAAATTACATACGAAGAAGGGCAAGATGCTTCAAGGACTTATCCCGTATCGAATGATCAAAAAAAAGATTGGGGTTATAAAAATGACTATGCATGGAGTTTAGATAATTTTGGCCCATTGTATGTTCCAAAAGAAGGTGATCAAGTAACCATCGATTCTGCAAACTTACCGCTTTATGGTAAAGCCATTGTACATTTCGAAGGCAATGAAAATGTGAAGATTGAGGATGGAAAGTTACTAATAGATGGCAATGTGGTTACTGAATATACTTTCAAACAAAACTATTTTTTCATGATGGGTGATAACCGACACAATTCCCAAGATTCTAGAATTTGGGGTTTTGTACCAGAAGACCACATCTTGGGAAAAGGCTTGCTAATTTGGTGGTCTATTGCTCCTGCAGGACCTGATGGTGGATTATCAGATATTTTTTCTAGAATTAGATGGAGCAGGATTTTTAAATTAATTGAATAAATTAAAGAGGATACTAAAGGAAAAACCACTTTTTACAAAGTGGTTTTTTTTTGAGTTAATAAAATCAAATTTGCCAAACTTATGTAAATGGTATTCATTACCGAATGGCTTATATCGTTAGTGATTAAAAAATTACTAACTAATGAGCAAAGTTCTTCCTTTAGAATTCTTCAATAAAATCAATTCTTATCAGCTTTCTTTTAATAGTGAATTAAGTAATTACAAGTGTAATTATTCAGTCTCCACAATTAAAGGAAATAATCTAATAAGAGTTGAAAATGAAGGCAAGGCTACATTAGAGGATATAAAGAAAGAATTTGATGTAATTGACAAAATTGTTACCAGTGCAAATTACTTTGATAAAAATGCTAGCTTCATTATTATATACGATTCTAGAAAAGTAATTATACCTTCTATAAAGGTCAGGAAACTTTACTTAGATAAGATAAACTCTTTAGTAAAAAAAGGAAGGTTAGCGTATGTTGCCTATATCGAAAACAGAAAAAATATACTTGCCTTTTCAAAAATACTCATCAATTTTATACCTAACTTAAAGTACTCTATCCATCCCGATGAACTTGAAGCTGAAAAAAGAATCAGTGTTTTTTGCCATAAGTCTAAAAAACTAAAAGGCATTGATAGTGCTCAATTACTTCACTCCAAGACTCTTCCAGACTGGTCCTATACCTCGCCAAATGGAAAATACAAAATTAACGTAGCACTTCTTGGTAATAAGATTATCTATACAAAAGCTAAGGGGCATTTGTCTCTTAATGCCATTGAACAAACCTTTAACATTTATGATAAAGTAATTCAATTCAATGGTAAGCCAGTAGATTTTAGCATTGTAGATATGAAAGAAATTAAATCTATAGCTAGAGATGCAAGAAAGTTTTTTCAAGACGAAAAAAGAAGTGAAAGTATTTTTATAAATAAAGCTTTCTGTATCTTACCTCCTTTTGCTAAATCCATTTTCAGATTATTTAAAAAGTTCAAATCGAAAAGTATAGAAAATATAGAATTAGCCAAAGATTTTGAAACTGCATTTCAATTATGTCAAGGAGTAAAACTTGAAGAAACATTAGAGTCAAGTACCAACCTTACCGAAGAGACTTTAGAAAGTTTAAAATCAAAATACCAAGACCTGCAACAAGAGTTTGACGACTATAAAAAAGACCAAAATACCAAAATTGAGCAGCTTATAAGTATGTTAGGTTCCGTTACTTGGAACGATTCATTTAATCCTTCAAAAGTTGAAATTGATGAGAAAAATCCATTTTACGACCTTTTCGAGACGTCATGGATTCTGCAAAACGACATCAAAGAAATACTAGAAACTGAAAAAGACATTAATAAGTCGTTAAATAGCATAGTAGTAACTAAAAAGAAAGAAATCGATAGTAAGGAAAATAATCTAAGAAGTATCATTAATAATACCGACAAAATAATTTTCTTACTTGACAAGAAATTTAATGTAGTAGAAGCCAATAATCTATTTTACCAATATTTCAAAAAAGTTATAAAAAAAGAAGTAGCTATTGGTGACAATATAATTGAAGCATTAAATGGAAATACTTTAAAAGCTAAGATGCAGGAATGGTTTTCTTATGCCCTCACTGGTAAAAATGCTATTTACCAAATTGAAAACAATTACAGTCAAATTCATTTCACACATGAATATTATATATTTCCAATTATAGAAGAAGAAAATGTAGAAAGGATTTCGGTAAGGATTGTAGATATTTCTGAAAAAAAACGCGCTGAAAAACAATTACTCGATCAGAACGAAGCCCTGAAGAAAGTAAATACCGAACTAGATCAATTTGTATACAGTGTTTCTCATGATTTAAGAGCACCATTAACCTCTTTAATGGGGCTTATTAGCTTGGCAAAAAAAGAAGAGAATATTGATTCGATAAAAGAATTTATAGCCTTACAGGAAAAAAGTGTAATTAAACTTGATGAGTTCATACAAGACATTATTAATCTTGCAAGAAATGCTCGAACAGAAGTAATTGCCGAAGAAATAAATATCGAGACATTACTAAACAATATATTCAACGATTTACAATATGCAGAAAACTCATCGCTAGTAGAAATTGAATATGATATACATCAACAAATAAAATTTCGCAGTGATAAAAGCAGATTGAAAATAATATTCGGCAACCTAATATCTAATGCACTTCGTTATGCCGATCTTAGAAAGGAAAAACCTCAAATAAAAATCCAAGCAGACATTAAAGAGAAAGAAGTAATTGTAAAGATTCAAGATAACGGGCAGGGTATAAAAAAAGAACACCAAAAAAGAATATTTGATATGTTCTACAGAGCAAATACTTATTGTAATGGATCGGGGCTAGGGCTATATATTTTAAATGAAACTATTAAAAAAATCAATGGAAGTGTTCATGTAGAATCTGAGTATGGTGTTGGAAGTACTTTTACAGTAAACTTTCCAAAATCGATATCAAAATCTAAAGAAACGGTGCCTACAAACTAGGAATAAAAGACTAACTTTTAAGCAAAAGAAGTTTTTCATTATTCTATATTGTAGTATTTGCGGCTTAATTTTTTTCGTAAAATAACTTACTCAGTATATTACCAAAATCAATGGATTAATTTATTGAGATTTTTTTTTGTGCTCTACAAAATGGCATAAAGTTTTTCTGCCACCAGTCCTATTATTCCGAACTGTACAAATGACATCCATCTAGTTCATAAATCAACATATTAATGTCAGTGATATAATGACATAATGTCACCAATAAATGCTTGGCATAACCATTGAGAAAATCTTACTGTGAAAAAAAAGTATCTTAACATATAAATTATCATGGGAAAAATTATAGGTATCGATTTAGGAACAACAAACTCATGTGTTGCAGTAATGGAGGGTAACGAGCCAGTTGTAATTCCTAACAGTGAAGGTAGAAGGACAACCCCTTCTATTGTAGCATTTCTTGACAATGGAAAAGGAGAAAGAAAGGTGGGAGATCCTGCAAAAAGGCAGGCCATTACTAATCCTCAAAATACTATTATGTCCATTAAAAGATTTATGGGCAAGAAGTTTACTGAGGTTTCTAATGAAATGAAAACCGTTTCTTATACGGTAGAAAAAGGAACTAATGATACACCCCGGGTAAAAATAGGCGACAGATTATATACACCTCAAGAAATATCAGCAATGGTGCTACAAAAGATGAAGCAGACCGCTGAAGATTACTTAGGTACAACCGTTACTGAAGCTGTTGTAACTGTTCCAGCTTACTTTAATGACGCAGAGAGACAAGCTACAAAAGAAGCAGGTGAAGTAGCTGGTTTAACCATAAAGCGTATCATTAACGAACCTACTGCTGCTTCATTAGCATATGGCTTAGATAAAAAAGATATAGATCAAAAAATAGCCGTTTTTGACCTTGGTGGTGGTACTTTTGATATTTCTATCCTTGAACTTGGAGATGGAGTATTTGAAGTAAAATCTACTAATGGAGATATACATTTGGGTGGTGATGATTTTGACCAAAAAATCATTAACTGGTTAGCAGAAGAATTTAAGGCAGATGAAGGGATTGATTTGAGAAAAGACCCTATGGCATTACAAAGATTGAAAGAAGCTGCTGAAAAAGCTAAGATTGAACTTTCAAGCTCTAGTAATACTGAAATCAACTTGCCTTATATCATGCCAGTAGATGGCGTGCCGAAACACTTAGTTAGAAGCCTTTCAAGAGCAAAATTCGAACAGCTTTGCGACGATTTGTTCAGAAGGACTATGGAGCCTTGCAAAATAGCATTAAAAGATGCTGGATTATCTTCTTCTGACATTGAAGAGGTTATTCTAGTTGGTGGTTCTACAAGAATTCCTAGAATCCAGGAAGAAGTTGAAAAATTCTTTGGTAAAAAACCTTCTAAAGGAGTAAATCCTGATGAGGTTGTAGCTATCGGTGCAGCAATTCAAGGTGGTGTACTTACTGGTGAAGTGAAAGATGTATTATTACTTGATGTAACTCCTCTTTCACTAGGTATTGAAACTATGGGTGGTGTTTTTACTAAATTGATTGAATCTAACACTACTATTCCAACGAAAAAGGATCAAATATTCTCTACTGCTGCCGATAACCAACCATCTGTAGAAATACATGTGTTGCAAGGTGAGAGACAAATGGCCAAAGACAATAAGACGATTGGTCGTTTCCATTTAGATGGTATTCCGCCAGCGCCAAGAGGTGTCCCTCAAATTCAAGTAATATTTGATATTGATGCCAATGGTATCCTTCATGTTACTGCAATAGATAAAGGAACAAACAAAGAGCAAAAAATCAGGATTGAAGCTTCTTCTGGTCTTACAGACGAAGAAATTCAAAAAATGCGTGATGAAGCCAAAGCCAATGAAGAGGCAGATAAACAAGAAAGAGATAAAGTTGAAAAAGTTAATTCTGCCGATTCAATGATATTCCAAACTGAAAAACAGTTGAAGGAATATGGTGATAAGCTTTCAGAAGGTAATAAATCTGCCATAGAAGCTGCATTAGCCGATTTAAAGAAAGCGCATGAAGCAAAAGATCTTGAAGCAATTGATAAGTCTTTAGAAGCGATGAATGCAGCTTGGCAAGCAGCTTCTCAGGAAATGTATCAACAGCCTGGTGCTGATGGTGCTACCGCTGAAGGCGAGGCCGGTGGACAAGAAGGAGCAGAAGGCGAGACAAAATCTGAAGATGAAGACGTAACTGATGTCGAATTCGAAGAGGTTAATGATAAAGACAAAAAATAAGGTATTTTACCTTTATATATTAAAAGAGTCTCCCTTCTAGGAGGCTCTTTTTTTATGACTAAACTTTATTCAAACTATTCACTTAGCTTTTCAATGGGTGTAAGTAAGATTGATTTAAAAGCCACCTCAGATCCTTCTGCTTGCACAGCAATTTGACCACTAGTAGCAGTAGCATTATATCCATTATTAACTAAATCTCCATTTACCCAAACTTTTATCTTATCTTTCAAGCATTCTACAATCATCTCATTCCATTCACCTACAGAATTTTCAGAACCATTTGTAAGGTTTAAAATTCTTCTTTTTTTCCCTTCAGTGATACCCCATTCTTCTTTTGGCCCTCTTCTTTCTAGCATATCAGGCACTTCTATATCTTCTACAATACACCAAAAATCTCCTGCATTTTCATGCATCATTTGCACTTCAATAGATTTAGGAAACATGTCATACAAAGCTCGAGGGGTAGAAGCATGAACCAGTACACCACAATTTCCAGGTTCACCTACAAATCTATAATTAACAACAAGCCTAAAATCGCTATAATTTTTATCTGTAATAAGATGCCCCCCTGGAGTTCCTAAGCTAACCAATAAACCTTCTCGAACTATAAAAGGGGTTTCTACAGTATCTGTATTATCCATAGCAGGTACATCGACATGCCAACCTGAGAGGTCTTTTCCATTAAAAAGCGAAATACTTTGTTTTTCTTGCTTACAGGCTGTTATTAGAAAAACAAGAATAACGACAAAGGTTAGTATTATTTTTTTCATAATATGTGCTTAAAAAATCCCTTGCTAAACTACAAATTTTATGTATATATCATGCTCGTATAGACCTATTTGCAATTCCACTTAAATTTCACTTAATTTCAATCAAAATTATCAACTATTGAATGCTAGATAGAAATTTCTGATTCTTGTACTTAGATTAGCAAAAAATTATTAAAAACTACAATTAAGCTTTCTTAGTCCTAACTTTAGGGTTTAAGCTTGTAAAAAACTTTATGAACGAAAAGGTACTTGAAGTAATCATTAAATTACTGGCAATTATTGCCAATATAGACGACAGTGCTGGAGACAAAAGGGGCATTATAGAAAAGTTCCTTAACTCTCACGTAAGCAGTTTTGAAGTACGCAAAAGTCTTTTTTTATTTGATGAATATAAAGCATTTGCATATGATGCGGGCTTAAAAGAGGCGTACGAAGTAGCTAGTGGATTGAACAAAGAAGTATCGATGAAGCAAAAAATCATCATACTTGTTCACTTAATTGAGTTGGTACTAGCCGATCAAGAAATCACTGATACAGAAGAAGGTTTCATTTTAACAGTATGTAAAGCCCTCAACATTAATAATGATGTCTTTAATGACATTATGGAGTTCCAGCGCATTAACGATTCTACTGACATGCGCTCAGACAATATTTTACTCATTAACAACAACGATAACGAAACTATATACAATGTAAAACATCACTTCCATGAAAGCCTAGATAGCACATTAGCCATTTTAAGAATACCGAGTTTAGAAATGTATTTCTTGAGGTTAATGCTACCTACCAAAGATTTGTTCATGAATGGTGACCAACTTAATTGGGATTATGTGTATCCTTTACCAGTTGGTATTTCTATACGCGGACAACATATTGAACCTATCTATTATAGCGAAATAGTAAGTAACTTTTTAAGAAAAGCAGAACATGAAAAAATTGCTTTTGAGGCAAAAGATATCAGATACTATTTCCCGAATGGTGGCAAAGGTTTACATAATATCAATGTTGCTGAAGAATCTGGAAAATTAGTTGCATTAATGGGTGCAAGTGGTTCGGGAAAATCCACTTTACTGAATGTACTCAATGGAAACTTGGCGCCTCAAACAGGCAGTGTTACTATCAATGGCATTGATATTTATCGCTATAAGGAAGAAATTAAAGGTGTTTTAGGCTATGTTCCTCAAGATGACTTGTTGATTGAGGAACTCACCGTTTATCAAAATCTTTTTTACGCGGCAAGACTCTGCTTTGGCAAAGCAACAGACGAGCAACTCGATAAAAGAGTGAATGATACTTTACGGAGTTTAGGTTTATTCGAAACCAGAGATTTACGTGTTGGAAATGCGTTGGAAAAGACAATCAGTGGAGGGCAAAGAAAAAGGTTGAATATTGGTTTAGAATTACTGAGGCAACCTGCCATTTTGTTTATAGATGAGCCTACATCTGGACTTTCTTCTAGAGATTCAGAAAATATTATCGACTTATTGAGGGAATTGACATTAAGAGGAAAACTCATTTTTGTAGTAATCCACCAACCTTCTTCAGATATATTTAAGATGTTTGACAAACTAGTTATCTTAGATGTTGGTGGATATGAAATTTATTACGGAAACCCACTTGAGTCGCTAGTTTATTTTAGAACACTTGTAAACCATATTGATCGAGAAGAAGAAAGCGCTTGTCCCGAATGTGGCAATGTAAATGTAGAAGAGATATTCAAAATAATTGAAAACAAAGTAGTAGATGAATATGGCACTGATACCGATCAAAGAAAAATATCTCCTCAAAAGTGGTATGAATATTTTCTGAAAAATATTAATGTGCCTGTATTAGAGAAAGTACTTTCCATGCCCCCTCAAAATTTGGAAATACCCCAACGTTGGCAACAAACCTATACATTTATTACCCGAGACCTATTGGCCAAACTGAACAATAGGCAATACATGTTAATCAATTTAATAGAAGCTCCTGTATTGGCTTTTATTCTTGCTTTTATTGTTAGGTACTTTCATATCGATGAATTAACCGGATCTGGTGGATATACGTTTAGTGAAAACCAGAACTTACCTGCCTATATCTTTATGAGCACCATTGTCGCACTTTTTATGGGCATGACGATTTCAGCAGAAGAAATTATTAAAGATGCCAAGATATTAAAGCGAGAGAAGTTTCTTGAATTGAGTAGGGCAAGTTATTTACTTTCCAAAGTAATTATTTTATTCTGTTTTTCAGCAGTACAAACACTCTGTTATGTGTTAGTGGGTAATTGGATCCTTGAAATTGAAGGAATGCTGCTAAACTATTGGGGAGTGATGTTCGCTTGCGCATGCTTTGCTAATTTATTAGGGCTTAATATTTCGGCTACTTTCAATTCTGTTATAACCGTTTATATTCTTATTCCTTTACTCTTAATCCCCCAATTGGTGCTTGGCGGTATTGTTGTAAAATTCGATGAAATAAACCCTTCTCTATCGAACAGGAATGGCTATGTACCGATAATTGCAGAAATAATTACTTCTAGGTGGGCATTTGAAGCACTCATGGTGAGTCAGTTTAAAGACAACCATTTTGAAAGAGATTTTTATCCTTACGATAGAATCATGGCTGAAGCCGATTATAAACGTATTTATTATATACCTGCATTGCTATCAAATTTGGAAGGTGCAAACAGATTAAAAGATGACTACAACAAAATAGAACTGTTCAAAAAAGAATTAAGCCTTTTAAGCAATGAAATTAACAAGCAACTACAATCAACACCCAAAATCCAATTTGAAAGAATAGATCGCCTTGTTTCAGGTAGGTTTAACACCAAAGTGTATCAAGAAACTCATGCATATTTAGAAGAATTAAAATCACATTATAATACAATTTATAAAAAGGCAAGCAAGGCAAAAGATAGAATTATTGAAGAAAGAGTGGGAACTAAAGAGGGTAAAATGGCTCATCAAGATTCTAAAAAAAGATTTCATAATGAAAGTATTGCAACTGTAGTTACCAATGTACAATCAGAGTCTAGGATCATTGAATATAATGGAAATCTGATCCAAAAAATATATCCTATCTATCAAAATCCGCCCAAAGGAAATTATGAAATTGCCTTTAATGCACATTTTTATGCACCTTATAAATATTTTATGGGCGAATTAATTTCTACACTATATTTTAACCTTATCATTATTTGGGGTATGACGGTAATTTTGTACGTTACACTCTACTTCGAATTTTTCAAGAATTTACTTCGGGGGTTTGGAATCACATTTAAGAACAAACTACCTGTAAAATAAAATTTAAAAAAATGGGATCAATAATAGCTATTATAGCAATCATTTTTGGAGCAACTATACCAATCACAGCCATTATTTCTTCTACTATTTTAAAAGCAAAAAAATTAAAACTTGAAGCAGGAAGTGGCATTACAAAAGAGGAAAAATTAATGCTGCAGAAAGCATTGAAAGAAAATGAAATGTTGAAACAAAGAGTGGAAAATTTAGAAATGGTTACGAGTGACCCTGATGTTTTAAAGTTGAATAGCAGTAGCGAAGAAAATCTTCAACAACAAATCAATTCTTTAAAAAAGGAAATCTTGAAATTAAATAGTAAAAGCGAAACCACTTAATCAAACTCATCATTTTTAATCTTAGAACTTTCAATGAAAAAAGTCTATTACTTATCAACCTGTAATACGTGCAAAAGAATAATGAAAGAAGTTGGTGTTGATAACAGCTTTACAATCCAAGATATTAAAGTTGAAAAGATAACTGAAAATCAGTTAGAAGAAATGGCAAACTTAGCAGGAAGTTATGAATCACTTTTTAGTAGAACTGCTAGAAAATACAGAGAGCAAAATCTCAAATCTCAAAACCTAACAGAGAATGACTACAAGCATTTAATATTAGAAGAATATACTTTCTTAAAAAGGCCTGTTTTTATTATTGACCAACAAATATTTGTAGGTAATTCAAAGAAAACCGTTTCAGCACTAATCGAAGCGCTTAAATAGCAAATTATTCTGGAAATAGCTTTAAAAGCCTCTTTAATAGAGGCTTTTTTTGTGGATTATTCTCAAACTTATTAACTTAATGTTTAAGTTACGTTAGACAAAATAAATTATATCAACTTTTTAAAACAGCTATATTGAACAAAAACTTTACACCTAACAACAAATAAAATTTCAGATATTACTATGGAAGAGGCAAACAAAATCGAATACCAGAGCAGTTTTTCTAACTCACCACAAAACAATGGTACCATGGAACCCGATCAAAAAATACATACTGAAGTCAACAATCAGAAGTTAGATCAAGCCTTGTTTGAAATAACAGATGGCCAACATAGTACAGAAGCAATTAGTTATATAAAGTCATTTTCTAAACAATTAATTAAACAAGGAGACTTTGATGTAGCCTACCGTACGCTCCATCAACTAGTTGAAGCAAGACAGGCAAAGACAACTACCATTCTATGGATTGGCAGTTATTTGAAGGATATTTTCTTTAACGAGAACGCGACAAACATTGCCAGTACTTTCGATAAAGCAGCATTAGAAGAAATGCTTTTTTACTATTTAAAAGCATGCAAATTATTTGACCCTGGGTATCAAAAAGTAAAAGATGCTGTAAAGGTTTTAGAAGGATAATTTTAAGTTCATTTAATTCAACTTTTTGTTAGTAATTGTTTCAACAAAACTTATTATTTCCATTTCATTATTAAACTCTACAAAGAAGTTAAATTTTTTGTTGTCTATCGCATAGTTATAAATGTGAATATCTGTTTCAGGCATTTTAATGTCTGATAAATTCTCATTTTCTATCCAAAATAATTCTCCTTCATTACAGATGGGTGCAGGTACATATTCTATGTCTGAAAGATATATAAAACTTGTCCAGTTATAGTTAATGGGAGCCGTTTCCACTAACAAACCACAATAAGTAACCTTGTCAACTTTAATTCCCGTTTCTTCAAATATTTCTCTTATTGCTGCATTTTCGGGAGTCTCAAAAGGGTCGAGCTTGCCCCCTACTGGTGTAAATAAACCTTTATTCGGTGGATTTTTTCTTTTTAGCAATAGCCATTGATTTCCGCTTCTTAGTAAGCAAATAACAGCTACTTTTTTAATACCTTCTGGTACTTTATTTTGACCCATACCTTCAAATAGCTACTGGTAATTTACCTACCGCTTTTATTTGCCCAGTAATTAACTTAAAAGCTGCTTGTTGCATTTCTACACTATCTTGATAACACAAAACAAGGTTTGCAGCATTTTTGAGATTTTTAAGGATATTTAAAGCGTAAATATTCCCAAATAATACAAATACAGCATCTCTATCTTGATAATACTGTTCCACAAGCGCTTCCATCTCATTAGTAATACCAAATCCAGAAGCGGTTTTCATTCCTGTTAAATGTAAAGCTATAATTTTTAATTGAGAGGATTTTCTTATATCTCCTATTAAAGTATTTACTTCTTTTTGATTATTACTATAACTGATGTTTATGGTAGATAAATCATAGTAAGTATGAAGCAAGCTACTGAATGATGTTTCCATCTCATTGGTTTTATTCGATGAAACGCCAGTTTTTTTCCCTTTAAAATGGTGCATTAATGAAGGGTCAAATGCTTTAACCAATTTTACTTCGGCTTCTGGATCACCAAATGCATTAATTAATGTAATCTCTTTACCTTTTTCTATCGGAAACTCTTGGGCTTGTTGATAAACTGTAATTGATTGGTCACTTAATAATTGATTGAGTTTTATGGCATCAGGATGATGTAATTTATGATTTAATGATGGGATATCTACTTTTTGAGGTTTTTCTAAGCCCAACCATTGTTTTGCAAGAAGTTGTTTCAAACAACGCGTATTAATTTCTTCTTCAGAGATTTCTCCCTTGTCGATGGCTTGTAAAATGCCTTTTTTTGCTTTGGCTACATCTACAGTAAATAGCAATACATCATTACCAGCCAATAGTGCTTTAGTTTCTATCTCTCCAGGAGTATATTTGGCAGCAATGCCTTTCATATCAAGGGCATCTGTAAAAACAAGTCCCTCAAATCCCATTTTTTCTTTTAACAATGATGTAATTATGGAATAAGATAAAGTGGATGGAATATCTTGCTCTTTATCTAAAGCAGGCACATTTAAATGAGCCACCATCACGCTACCAACACCATGTTGCAGTAATTTTTTAAAAGGATATAACTCATTCTCGTGCAAATGATCAACATTGTGTTTTATTAATGGTAAAGTGAAGTGCGAATCACTATCTGTATCTCCATGTCCTGGAAAATGTTTTGCACATGCCATGATGCCAACATCTTGCATTCCATGCATGTAAGCCAAAGCTTTAGGAGTCAATAATTCTTTTTGTTCCCCAAAAGAACGAAATCCAATCACTGGATTCGCAGGATTATTATTTATATCGACAGTGGGTGCGAAATTTACATGAATCCCTAAAGCTTTACATTGTAACCCTATCTGTTTCCCCATCTCATAAATAAGCTCATTATGCTCTTCTTCCATGGCACCCAATGTAATTTGATAGGGAAAGGCAATGGTATCATTCAAACGCATGGCTAAACCCCATTCACCATCTATTGAAATCATAAGTGGCACTTTAGCTACATGTTGCAATTGATTGGTCATTGATGCTTGTGCCTCGGGGTTTCCTTGAAAAAATATAAGGCCACCAATATTTTCTTCTTCTACTAATTCATGCAAATAATCTAAATGTGCAGCATCTCTATTTGAATAGGCAGCTACATGCAAAAGTTGCCCTATTTTCTCTTCTAAAGACAACTTTTTGATTTGAGCATAAGCCCATTCTGTATTTTCAAGATTCCAAAATGGAGGTTTTTGGTATGCTGTTGCACCTACATGAGAGATATATGACATATTAGTTTTCGTCTGTTTTTTTGCCAAAATTAGCATCTAAAGGAATAAAGTAGGCAGCTATAAAACCTGGAATTGCAGAGATAAGTACCCAAATAAAAAATCTTTGATAGCCAATTATTTCTTGTAACCAACCACTAAACATACCAGGAATCATCATTCCTAAAGCCATAAAACCTGTTGTTATAGCAAAATGAGCTGTTTTATGTTCTCCTTCAGAAACGTAAATCATATAAAGCATATAGGCAGTAAATCCAAAACCATATCCAAATTGTTCTATAGTAACCGCAGTAGATATAACTATAAAAGAATCGGGAGTAAAAGTCGAAAGAAAAATATAAGCTCCATTTGGTAGATTAATTGCTAAAATCATCCACCAAAGCCAATACTTTAAACCTTTTTTAGATACTACCCATCCTCCCAAAATACCACCTAATGTAAGACCTATTATACCTATAGTTCCATAAACAATACCTACATCCCCAGTAGTTAAACCTAGTCCATTAAGTTCTCTAGAGTCTAATAGAAAAGGCGAAGCAAGCTTAACGAGCTGGGCTTCACCTAGTCGATAAAGAAGTAAAAAAAGAACAATAGGAATAATTTTATCTTTCTTAAAGAATAATATAAATGTATTAATGAATTCTTTTAATGGATTTTTTTCAGCTGAAACTTTTATACTACTATCTGATTTTGGTTTAGGCAAACAAAACTTATGATAAAGAAAGGCTATTATTAAAGTAGCAGCTAAAAGAGAAAATGTAATACTCCAAGCTAAAGGAATATTTCCAGATGTCGCTGTAAAAATTGCTGATGATTTTTTTGTTAACTTAGAATCTAATTGAAACACAGCAATAGCAGGTTGATTCCAGTTTTTGTCATTAAATTCAAAGCGAGTTCCTTCTATAAGCGAAATGCTTTTATCTCCTGATGTAGAACCAAAATTTACTATTATTTTTTCAGATGGTGCTTTTGAAAGTTGAAAATATACCCAACCAATATTACCTTCTTTTGAATTTGTAATCTCAGAAGTATTTTCCCCAAATTTAGATTTTAAATAATCAGCTAAAGGTTTGCTAACATTTCTAGTCCAAAAGGAAGGGTTTTCCTTCTTTTTAACTTCATCTAATTGATAAAATCCTTTTTCTATATTCCAATCTTTAACTTGTTTTACTATATCAAGCTCATTTTCATTAGTGGTCGATATTTCAATTGTAGTATTGTTTACCAATAACTCTAAATCTCCATCTTTTTGAAGAACTGGAAGCTGATTAGGGCTAAACAGTCCAGTTTTTTCTTGATTAATTACACTGTTTACTTCAACTTTTACTACATCTAATCCTGTACTACTTTCAAAATAACCAGCAAAAATAATTAAAGCGCCTTGACCTGTAATCATGGCCAATCGATAGAAAGTGCTCCTAATACCTACAAAAAAAGCTTGTTGATGTTTTTCTAAGCCTAACATATAGAAGCCATCCGCAGCAATATCATGTGTAGCTGAACTGAAAGCTATCAACCATAAAAAAGCTAGTGTATACTGAAAAAAATTTGTCGTTGGTAAAGTAAATGCTACACCAGCTAATCCAGCACCAATAATTAATTGCATGATTATAATCCAAAATCTTTTTGTTTTATACATATCAACTATTGGACTCCAAAAAGGCTTTATAACCCACGGCAAATACAACCAACTAGTATATAGAGCTAATTCAGTATTTGAAATACCTAATCGTTTATACATGATTGCAGAAATAGCCATTACAACAATATATGGAATGCCTTCTACAAAATAGAGGGAGGGCACCCATAACCAACCTTTGCTTTTATTTTGTTCTTCCACCAGCATTAAAATCAATTGTAAAATTGAAAGTTAATGAAAATTTTTAGGACAAAACTTATTGGAAATCAACAAACTAGGATTTGGTTAGATATAACTTAATATAATAATCATTTTTTAGGATTAATTTTTGAATAGCTTGAGATATCTAATCAATTATTAGCTATACGTTTCCAATCAATGCAAGGGTCCGCTCAGACTGTAAAACAGCAAAACTTCTTATTATATCTTCATAATTTTAGGGCTATTTCTATTCTATTTATCATTGGAATCCACGTTTACGCTTCGTTAATCTGGGAAAGTAAAGATTTTGAAGCCCATCTTTTTTTAAAGGTACTTTTTGATGAATCAACATTATTTTTTGTATTTATATCTGGCTTTCTTTTTCATCATCTAATCGGTAGATACAATACACAGAAATTCTTAAAAAAAAAGTTTAAAGTTGTTTTCCAACCATATATTTTCTTTTCTATACCAGTTATTTTAGCAAGAATCTACATAGGTAAACCCCCTGCATTTTTAATTAATCTGATACCAGATTTTACTAACTGGCCAGATTATGCCAAATTCATTTTTTATTTATTTACTGGAAGCCATCTCAGACCACTGTGGTTTATTCCCATGTTGGCTTTTTTTATGTTACAGCTCCAATTCTCCACAGATTAGACAATCAAAAAAGTTTTTATAAATATTTACCTGTATTTCTAATAATTTCTTTTTTTATAGGTAGAGGAAGCCAAACAGAAATAATTAGGAATTTCCTTCATTTTCTTCCAATATATATACTCGGAATGTACGTGAGTCGCAATAGGAAATCAGTATTTTTATACTTAAAAAAATGGTATAAGTTACTTCTTATATTTAGCACATTAACTTTTCTTTTCAGTCTAGTTTTTCCAAACAACAATACATTATTTATTCAAAAAATAACCTTGATCTTCATTATACTTTTTCTACTAAAAAAATATACCAATAAAATAAATAAAAGTTTACAAGGATTTTTAGACGTACTGGCCACTTATAGTTTTGGGCTATACTTTATACATGATTATTTTGATGTTTCTTATAAATATGTATTAATGAAAACTATAGGAACGCCTTTTTTGAATGGTAGTTTATTATTATGGGCAGTAAATTTTTCAATTACTATACTTTTATCAATACTAACCCTTAAAACATTAAAGTATTTATTTGGAAGTAAAAGTAAAGAAATAATAGGTTGCTGAATTGATACAAAAAAAGGCAACCATGTTGGTTGCCCTTGGTGATCCCGCTGGGGTTCGAACCCAGGACCCTCTCCTTAAAAGGGAGATGCTCTACCAGCTGAGCTACGGAATCTTAATACTTATTCTTTCTGTGCCCACGAGAAGATTCGAACTTCCACGGGCATAAGCCCACCACCCCCTCAAGATGGCGTGTCTACCAATTTCACCACGTGGGCAATAAAAAATGTGATCCCGCTGGGGTTCGAACCCAGGACCCTCTCCTTAAAAGGGAGATGCTCTACCAGCTGAGCTACGGAATCAATATATTTGCAAAACAAAACGCCTTTGCGTTATTTGCGGTTGCAAAACTAATATTAAATGAATTCAATGCAAAGATTTCAATTTAAAAAATACGCCTTTATATTTTTTAGTATTTCCCTGCTTAATATACATTTTGTTGAAGCTGCCCCTCCCAAAGATCTTTTGTCTTCTGGCGATAGCCTTTTTATGGCCGGTAAATACACTGAATCTTTTGAGGATTACGAGACCTTACTCGATATTTATAATCAGTATACCCCACAGATGTTGCTAAAAATGGCCTTTATAAAAGAGGGACTGGGAGATTATACCAATACACTTTATTACCTCAACTTGTATTTTTTAGAAAAGGCAGATAGAAGTGTAATCGATAAAATAGCCAATCTGGCTATAAAGCATGACTTGAAAGGATATAAGATGAGTGACAATGAATATTTCTCTGCGCTTTTCAGGCAATATTATCTCTATATTTTTGGTGGATTTTTAGCAATAGGCTTGCTCTTATTATTTATGATGATTAAAAATACCAAACGTCAAAAAGAGGCTTTAGCACCAGGAATGTTACTACTCACTTTGACTGCTATTTTTTTTCTGGCAGGAAATATATTTCTCAATACCAGTAAAGCTATTGTAGCCAAAAACAATACTTTAATGATGAACGCTCCTTCTGCTGGAGCTACATTGGTAAGTAAAATAGAAACTGGGCACAGGGTTGAGATTTTAGACAAAGAAGATATTTGGTACAAAATATCTTTTAATAATAAAGAAGGGTATATAAGGGACAGCCAGCTATTGTTAATCAGGTAGTTAATAGTTTAAGTAGAACAAAATCTAACTTAATAGAAACTCCACTACTCCAGGAAAACGTTTACACCAATATTCTTCTGAATGTGTGTGTCCTTGAAAGATTAAGGTTTGCCAGTTTTTTGCAGAGTATCCTTTTTTAATCATTAATCGATCCACTTCATTCTGATGGTGTATATATCGATTGTCGAAAAAACCTGTACCAAGATCAAAATAAATCTTATGCTTGCTAGCAGCAGGTAGATTTTTCCTTAAATAATTGACAAAAGCTTTTGGAGCAGGACTATTTTCTTCTAATACTAGAATCCAATGTGTAGACATACATGCTACTCCTCCAAATACTTGAGGATATTCGCAAAGTGCATAAAGAGAAATGAGCGCACCCATACTCGCTCCTATCATAAATGTATTTTCAAAATTCGGTAAAGTTGCATAATTAGCATCAATAAATGGTTTCAGCTCCAGTACTATAAATTTTAAATACGCCTCTGAATGTACTTTTAAATTTCCATCACCTGTAAGAGTATGTCTAAAGTCAGTGGGAAATGTATTAAAAGGTTTTTGGGGCAAGTAATCTGTATTTCTTGTCTTCTCATGATGCCAAATACTAACAACTATGCAAGGTGGAATCTTACCTAAATCAATTAATCGCGTAAGGCTTTTATCCACTTCCCAAGCTTGGTTGTTCCAAGTGAGTTTAGGGTCGAATAAGCTTTGCCCATCATGCATATAAATAACAGGGTAAGCTTTTTTTGAATCATAATCATTAGGCAACCAAACTTCTACAGTGGGCACTTCAAAATATGATGATGTGATGCCATCAATTCTATTTATGGTACCATGCATAATTTATTATACAAATTTATTTGACAATTTTGTCAACTTTCTGGGTAAAAAATATTTATGATAGGAAAGTTAAATTGACTTTTGTGAAGTCGTAGAGATATGATAATTCTCAACCATACACTTCAACAAAATATCAAGCTCAAAATTGAAAATCTCTTTTACAAAAATGTGAGCAAAAACCTACTAAACCGCTACTTCAGCTTTGATGTGTGGATGTGGGTCATAATTTTTCAACTCAAAATCTTCGTATTTAAATGAAAAAATATCCTTCACTTCTGGGTTGAGTTCCATGGTAGGTAAAGTTCTTGGTGTTCTACTCAATTGTAAATTCGCTTGTTCTAAGTGATTTGAGTATAAATGAGCATCTCCAAATGTATGCACAAATTCCCCATATTTTAAACCACAAACTTGTGCGACCATCATGGTGAGTAATGCATAAGAAGCAATATTGAAAGGCACTCCTAGAAAAACATCTGCACTACGTTGATATAACTGACAAGACAATTTTCCATTCGCTACATAAAACTGAAACATGGTATGACAAGGAGGTAATGCCATATGGTCCACATCAGCAGGGTTCCAAGCACTTACGAGTAATCTTCTAGAATCTGGCTTTGTTTTTATCTGTTGAACCAAATTACTTATTTGATCAATAGTTTCTCCATTGGGTGCCTTCCATGAACGCCATTGGGCACCATACACAGGTCCTAAGTCTCCATTTTCATCAGCCCATTCATCCCATATCCTTACCTTGTTATCTTTTAAATATTTGATGTTAGTATCTCCATTTAAAAACCAAAGTAATTCATGGATGATAGATCGCAGGTGTAATTTTTTGGTAGTAACCAGTGGAAAACCTTTTTCTAAATCGAACCTCATCTGATAACCAAAAATACTAAGTGTACCTGTGCCAGTTCTATCTTCTTTTTTTACCCCATTTTTTAAAATGGTCTCTAATAAATAGTGGTATTCTTTCATGTCTTTTTTATGAACAGCTATGTAGGGGAAGGTAAGTTCCCGTTGTAAAAGCAATAGTAGATTAATTTTCAAAAATCAAAAAAAACAAAAGATTATAAAAGAAGTGGGTAACATAATTTAAAAAAGACAAATTCACCCTTTATTTACGTTTTCTAAATGTGTTTTTAATACTGCTTTCTTAGATAAATAATTTTAAAATATTTAATTTTGCTTCAATTTTTGGAAATTATTTTAATAAAAATATGCTTATTTAAGTATTTATTAAATATATGGAAATAATAAAGCCTTACCAATCTATCAATAAAATACGCATTGTAACTGCTGGTTCATTATTCGATGGACATGATGCAGCCATTAACATTATGCGCCGTATCATGCAAGCTTCAGGCGCCGAAATTATTCACCTTGGGCATAATAGATCAGTACAAGAAATTGTGGATTGTGCGATTCAGGAGGATGTACAGGGTATTGCAGTTACTTCTTACCAAGGTGGACATATAGAATTCTTTAAATATATCTATGATTTATTAAGGGAAAAAAATGCTGCCCACATCAAAATTTTTGGTGGTGGTGGTGGTACTATTTTACCCCAAGAAATTGAAGAGCTCCATGCTTATGGCGTTGATAAGATATACTCCCCGGATGATGGCAGGGAAATGGGCTTGCAAGGAATGATCAATGATATGTTAAGGCAATGCGACTTTCCTACAGGAAAAAACTTGAATGGGGCGTGGCAACAAGTACTTCAACAAGAGAAAAAGGCAATTGCCAAAGTTATTTCTGCTACGGAAAACTACCCTGAAGAAATACATGAATATCTTCATAAGATAACTTCAAATTCAACAAAAAAGACAGTTCCAGTTTTAGGAATTACAGGAACCGGAGGGGCTGGAAAATCTAGCTTAGTAGATGAACTGATCCGTAGATTTTTGCAAGATTTTGATGATAAAAAAATAGCCATTGTTTCTGTAGATCCTTCTAAAAGAAGAACTGGTGGAGCACTGCTCGGAGACCGTATTAGAATGAATGCCGTTTTTCATGATCGAGTTTATATGCGTTCTCTCGCTACAAGACAGACAAATTTGGCGCTTTCTAAACATGTTGCTGAAAGTATTAATATTTTGAAAGCAGCAGGTTACGATTTAATAATCTTAGAAACCTCTGGTATTGGGCAATCAGACACAGAAATTACAGATCATGCTGATATTTCTCTTTATGTAATGACTCCTGAATATGGTGCTGCTACCCAATTAGAGAAAATAGATATGTTGGATTATGCAGACCTCATTGCCTTAAACAAATTTGATAAAAGAGGAGCATTAGATGCGCTTCACGACGTAAGAAAGCAATATCAAAGAAATCATTTATTGTGGGATAAATCATTAGACACCTTGCCGGTTTTTGGCACAATTGCTTCACAGTTTCAAGATCCTGGCATGAATCGGCTTTATGTGGCCATCATCAATACACTGAACAATAGGCTGCAACTGAATTGGGAATCTACCTTAGCCAACCAATTAACAGATAAAGAAAAGGTATTTATTATTCCACCAGAAAGAACACGCTATTTATCTGAAATTTCGGATACCATTAGAAAATATAACCAACAAGTTAAAAAACAAGCCGAAATAGCTGATAAATTGTACAGTATCCATCGTACTAAATCCCTTGCGCAAGATGAAGAATTAAAAGGACAACTGGATAAAATGTACGAGCAAGAAGCAATTGCGCTTGACAAGCATCACCAACAATTGATTGAACATTGGGAAGAAAAGAAAAAAGCTTACAAAGATGAAGTATTTACTTATAAAGTGAGAGGGAAAGCCATCAATGTTGAAACCCATGTAAAAACTTTATCGCACACACAAATACCTAAAGTTGCCATGCCATCTTTCAAAAGTTGGGGTGATATTTTACAATGGCAACTGCAAGAAAATGTACCTGGAGAATTCCCTTTCACGGCAGGTGTATTTCCGTTTAAAAGAAAAGGGGAAGACCCCACACGTATGTTTGCTGGAGAAGGTGGGCCTGAAAGAACCAATAAACGCTTTCATTACCTATCTAAAGGCCAACCCGCTGCTAGACTTTCTACTGCCTTCGACTCAGTTACGCTTTATGGAGAAGATCCAGGATTAAGACCTGATATTTATGGTAAAATAGGCAACTCTGGTGTAAGTATTTGTACATTAGACGATGCCAAAAAACTGTATTCAGGTTTCAACCTAGCAGATCCAACCACTTCAGTTTCTATGACAATCAATGGCCCTGCTGCTACCATTTGTGCTTTTTTTATGAATGCAGCCATTGATCAGCAATGTGAGCTTTACATTAAAGAACAAGGATTAGAAGGGGAGATAAAAGAAAAAATCACTACTATCTATCAAGAAAAAGGTGCAGAAGCTCCACAATATTTTGGAGAATTGCCTGAAGGGAATGACGGTTTAGGGCTGATGCTTTTGGGAGTAACTGGTGACCAAGTATTGCCAAAAGATATTTATGAAAACATAAAAGCAAAAACCTTATCTGCCGTAAGAGGTACGGTTCAAGCTGATATTTTAAAAGAAGATCAGGCGCAAAATACTTGCATTTATTCTACTGAATTTTCACTCAAACTCATGGGTGATGTGCAGCAGTATTTTATAAATCAAAAAGTAAAGAATTTCTACTCAGTATCAATCTCTGGTTATCATATTGCAGAAGCTGGTGCCAACCCCATTAGTCAATTGGCATTTACCTTGAGTAATGGCTTTACCTTTGCAGAATATTACTTAAGCAGAGGAATGCATATAGATGATTTTGCGCCAAATTTCTCATTCTTTTTCTCTAATGGTGTAGATCCTGAATATGCCGTAATCGGTAGAGTAGCTAGAAGAATTTGGGCAAAAGCCATGAAGATTTTATACGGAGGCAATGAGCGTTCGCAAAAACTGAAATACCATATCCAAACTTCAGGGAGGTCTTTACACGCACAAGAGATTTCATTCAACGATATCCGTACTACGTTACAAGCATTATATGCTATTTACGATAATTGTAATTCTCTGCATACTAATGCTTACGACGAAGCAATTACTACTCCTACGGAAGAATCAGTAAGACGCGCGGTTGCCATTCAATTGATCATAAATAAAGAATTAGGGTTGGCAAAAAATGAAAACCCCTTACAAGGATCATTCATTATTGAAGAATTGACTGATTTGGTAGAAGAAGCCGTTCTAATGGAATTTGATAGAATTACCGAAAGAGGTGGAGTTTTGGGAGCCATGGAAACCATGTACCAAAGGAATAAAATCCAAGAGGAATCCATGTATTATGAAACGCTGAAGCACAATGGAGAACTACCTATCATCGGAGTGAATACCTTTTTATCTTCTGAAGGATCACCTACAACGGTGCCTAAACATGTTATTCGTTCAACGGAAGAAGAGAAAGAAAGGCAAATATCAAATAAAGAAGCTTTGCAAGATTTTTATCAAAAAGAGGCAAAAGAAGCTTTAGAAAAACTACAAATTTCTGCAGCCAACCAAGCGAACATTTTTGAAGAATTAATGGAAGCCACAAAATACTGTTCCCTTGGGCAAATAACCCATGCATTGTTTGAAGTAGGTGGGCAATATAGAAGAAACATGTAATCAAAAAAACAATCTCGTAGCTCGTTACCCTCGGTTTGTAACGCATAAACCGAAAAAATCTTTCTATTTGATATATATTGCCAGTACAAATAGCAAGATGATGAATAAAAATAAAAAAGTGCTGGCAATTAATTCTTTACCAGCTCATGGCAATGCCGGCCTTAAAATGGTAATGCATGCCCTTGGTACGAAAGTAATACCAGTCCCCTCTTTAATGCTCACAGGCATTGGAAGTATTAAAAACATCAAAAAATATGAAATACCATTTGAATCGATGCTAAAAAACACTTTGGAGTTAGCAGGCAATTTAGATGAGGAAATAATTTTGTATGTAGGGTATTTAGGCAGTGCCAATCAAATTCAGGTTATCAAAGAAAGTATTCAAGAATTCAAAGAAATTATATCTCAAGTGGTTATTGATCCAGTATGTGGAGATCATGGTCGTGCCTATGTAGCAGAAGATATTATTGAAAACTGGGGAGAATTGATTGGCATGTCAGATTTATGTTTACCTAACATTACCGAAATAGCACTGATTAATAAGCAAATACATAATTTCAACTTAAATGAAACTACTCGTTACATCAATAGCTTCACCAAAAGCTATCCTAATACTGCATTGATTGTCACGAGCTTAGAAGAGGATGATGAATTAATAAACAAACTTATTATACGAGACCAAACATTTGAAAGCCGGCATCGAAAATTATCCAAAAACTTTGGCGGTTCAGGTGATGCCTTTGCCTCCTATCTCATCGATTTTTATTATTACCAATCAAAACCTTTAAACATAGCCATGTCTGAAGCTGGAGAAGCCGTAAAGAATGCCATTGCTTATACGATTAAAAACAACGAACCATTCCTGATGCTGCCTTAGGAGGAAATTAATTTTCCTTGCTTCAGTATTTAATTTTTAAAAAATCTAAAATTGATTTTAATCCAAATCAAAGATATTTTCCTACATAATTGGCAATTTTTTTGTTTTAATACCTTTTTTTAGGCTTGTGACATCTACTTTTACACTATATTTTATTACATTATTATATTTATAAACGAAAAAACGGATGCACTATCCTAGGTACCTATCATCGCTAACACTCTTTTATAAATGCTCCAAATAAACGTCAACAATTCCTAAAACTTTCGTAATAAACACTAATTATTGGTACTATTTTAAGTAATTTTGCTACTTTAATTATGTGTAAGTTATGACAAAAATTTTAAGCTTTTTAAATGCATTTCAGCTTTTGTGAGTAACTCAAATCTTTAAATTAAACCTTAAAAAATTTTTTACTAAACTATGAAGAAACTGTCTCTACTACTTGCTATTCCTCTTCTATTTTCAAGCTGTGCTTCTATCATTAATAGTAAATATCAAAAAGTATCTATTATTGCTAATGAAGGAACGGTAGTCAATGTTAATGGAAACCTCTCTAAAGGTAAGGTTAAAATGAAAGATGGCTTTTATTACCTCAGAAGGGATGGAGAACCAAAGCAGGTTGAAATTTCAAAAGAAGGATTCAAAACACAATACTTTGCCTTAATGCAAAATGAAAAATCAAAGATAGTATACGCCTCATGGGCAATAGGTATCTTCTCTCTACTCATTCCCCCTGCTCTTGACCATGGTTATCGTGCTTTCAATTACAATAAAAGGTATGATTTAAGAGGTATGATTTCTTTACCAAAAAAAAACGAAGATATCAAAGAAATAAAGTTAAATAACTTCAGTGTTGATTTGGAAGCAAATGACTTCAAAATAAATACATCTTATAGTTATAAGAATTTTTTAAAAGGAAAGGTAAATACTTATACAGCAGCTGATGAAGATGAATTTTCAAAAGGAATAAAAGTAAAAAATACTATTTTTTCTGAATCACTTAATGAATTATTGATTGAGGAAGGATACATCGATACTACCGGAAATGTTTTTAAGGAAAACTATATGCAAAACCTATTAATTGATGCTACTTTATCTGAGTGTACAATCAATATACCTTACGTACTGCCATTTTCATATTCATCTGGAGGAGCTGTTTCAACTGATATTACAATAGAATGGACTGCATTGGACTACTATAAAACACCTATTTATACTAATAAAACTAAAATTTCTTCTGGTGAATTTGCTTTTTATAATTCTACAACTAGAAATGAATCCGTCAGATTAGCCATAAAAGATGCTATAGAAAACAGTTTTTATCTATTCATGAATGATAACGAAGTTCAAAAAATTTTAAAAGATAAAACTCAACAATTAACAGAAGCATCACTAGAGGAATTAGTAATACCAAAACCCAGTAAATATGTTTCAAATATTGCAGAAGCAGTGAGTTCTTCTGTAACTGTAAAATTTGAAGGTGGACATGGAAGTGGCTTTTTTATTAGTGAAAATGGTTACCTGATAACCAACTATCATGTTGTTTCTGGTGAAAAAGAACTAACAATTATTTTAAATGATGAATCTGAGTATAAGGCTGAAGTAGTGCGGTTTAGTAAAATAAATGATTTAGCACTCTTAAAAGTTGATACTAAAGGATTAATACCATTAAAGATAAGTTCAAATAAAGATATAGAATTAGCAACTGAAATTTATGCTATTGGTACACCTACTGTAGAAGAGCTTTCGCAAACCATCTCAAAAGGTATTATCTCAGGCATCAGGAAAACTGACAAAAACACCAAAATAATTCAAACAGATGCAAGTATAAACGCCGGGAATAGTGGTGGAGCGATTGTTACAAAAGAGGGACTTGTATTAGGTGTCGTTTCTTCAAAATTAAGTGGTTTTGGAATTGAAGGAGTTGCCTTTGGTATTCCAGCATACGAAATCCTTGAAAAACTAAAAATTTCATTTAAAGAAAAAAATACAAACAAATTAGACAATAAGGAATAACAATTCATATCATATACTAACTATACAAACAAATAATTTCTAGTAATGAAAAAAATTATTTATATACTATTTCTTTCTTCTTTCTTTACAAGTTGTGCAACTATTTTAAATGGTAAGTATCAATTAGTAGAAATAAAAACAAATCCTAAAACTGAAGTAATAATCGAAGGAGAAAAACCAAGATCAAAAAATGGCAAATTTTATGTAAAGAGAGATAGCGAGATAAAGCAAGTAGAGCTTGTTCGAGAAGGGTATAAATCACAATATGAAATTATTGCTCCATCAAAAAAATCACCCTTATACTACCTTACTTGGATGCCAGTAGCATTAACACCAATAAATATTAATTTTATATATTTTTTAATTGCAGGTGTTTATGACATTGGCCCTAAATCCAAAAACTATGATAAAAGTTATTCATTTGAGCATAATTTAATATCTATCCCAGAAAAAGATACCCTTTTAAAACAATTGAGTCTAAATAATGTAGCAATAGATGTAAAATCAGAGGATTTTATCATCAACTATAGTAATAGTTATAAAAAGTTCTTAAAAGGAGAATACAAGTCCAAAAAAGCTTTTGATAATGATGAGGAAGATGATTTAATAATCGAAAACACTATATTTTCTGAGGTACTAAATCAACTACTTGAAGAAAAAGGGTATATAGATACCACAAAAACTTTATTTAAAACAAATTACGCCAATAATTTATACCTTGATGCAAAAGTTACAAAATGCATTATTAATGTTGCTCAATTAAAAGACCCAAATTTATACCTTATTCATAGTTCTGAATGTGGCTTTACAAATTCAAAAATAAACATTAAGTGGAGGCTTTTAAATTACTACAAAGAGCCACTATATACGTATGATATCCAAAGCTCTTCAGGAGATATTATGTTTTCACGCGGAAGTGAAATCCTAAACCCTGTGACATTTGCTGTCAAAGACGCTATAGAAAATAGTTTATTTGAGTTTATGAATAACAAAGAATTCATAACGGCTTTTAAAAATAAATTTTCAGAAAACCAGGAAAAAAATTATGAGAATATCATCATTCCTAAAACTAATTTATATGTTAAAAATGTCTCAGAAGCAGTAAAGTCTTCTGTTACAATTAAGACAGAAAGAGGTCATGGTAGTGGATTTATCATAGGTCCTAATGGTTATATACTAACAAATTATCATGTCATCACTGGTCAAAACTCAATTAGTGTAATATTAAACAATGGCAATTCATACGAAGCTCAGTTAATTAGGAGTAGTCGAGAAATAGATTTAGCCTTGTTAAAAATTAATGAAAAAGAATTAATACCCTTCGAAATAAGTTCATCAAAAAACATTGAACTTGCCACAGAAATATATGCAGTAGGTACACCTAACTCTGAAGACCTTGCGCAAACTATATCAAAAGGAATTATTTCAGGTATAAGAAAGTCAGGTAATAGTTCTAGGTTAATTCAAACTGATGCTAGTATAAATGCTGGTAATAGTGGAGGAGCCATAGTATCTAAAGATGGACTTGTACTTGGTATTGTTTCTTCAAAATTAAGTGGATACGGTATTGAAGGTGTTGCTTTTGGTATACCAGCCTACGAAATTTTTGATAAGCTAAAAATTTCTTTCGATTAGGAAATAAAATCGAGTTTAGATTACAAAGAAAAATAAAAAAAAGCAAAAAAGCCTTTCTAGTTAAAATTAGGAAGGCTTTTCGTATATTAATAGCTTAAAATCAATACTTCGCTGGTTCTCCTTTCTCAGGAGTAGACGCTTGTATAAATTCCCTAATATGCTCATTTGCAGCCTCTAAATCTTCAGCCCTTAAATACATCATGTGCCCACTGCGGTAACCTTTAAAACTAAGGCGATCTTTCATTTTGCCACTAGGATCTAATTGCCACATGCTATATTTAGCATCAAAATAGTTGGTAGCACCATCATAGAAACCTGATTGTACCATCACGTTTAAATAAGGATTTTGTGCCATGGCTTGCCTAAGGTTTTCACCAGTTTGATCATCTGAACGGTCCCAAGGGCGTACAGGACCAAACATGTTGTATTTCACCTCGGTCTTAAACTTCAATTCTTCTTGTAAATAATAATTGATGGCTGGTGTAAATGAATGCAACCACGAGGTCAATTCAGCATTAAAATCAGGGCGATCTCCGGCAACTATTCTATCTAATCCTTTATATCTAGAATCTAACCTACCCACTGTAAATCCTTCTTCTCGCAACAATTCTTTCCAAAAATAAGAAGTGGCTATGTCTAGGTTATTTTGTAAAACTACTTTTTCAGAAATACCGGCAAATTCTGCTACTTTACTTGCAATAGCTGCTTTCTCACTGCTTTCGATAAACCCTCCTTTAGCCAGTGCTGGTATAAACTCGTTGATGGTAAATGCCTCTGATGCTGCCAATACTTCATCTAAATCTTTCTCTTGAAGCGAAGGCTTTAATTTTTTATGAAACCAAGCAGCCGCCGTGTAATAAGGCAGTCTATTGGCCACTTCAACTGGTCCTGCCCTATCAATTCCCAATTCTGTTGGTGAAACTAGGATCACCCCGTTTAGATACATCCATTGCATATTCTGTAACTCTAAAGCCAAGCCAGACACACGCGTTGTACCGTAACTTTCTCCAATTAAATATTTAGGTGATAACCACCTATTATTTCTAGTAACAAAAGTATTGATCCATTCAGCCAAGTATTTTATATCTGCATTTACACCAAAGAAAGTTTCTCTCTCAGCTTTTTTATCTAAAATTCTTGAATAACCCGTATTTACAGGGTTTACAAAAACAATATCTGCCACATCTAAAATTGAATGGGGATTTGTTTTTATACCATAAGGTTGAATAGGAAATCCTTCATCATCTACTTCTAAAACCCTTGGTCCTGTGTAGGCAATATGCATCCAAACCGAAGCTGATCCTGGCCCTCCATTGAAAGAAATTACTAGTGGCCTGGTCGTTCTATCTGTTATACCATCTCTGGTATAATAAGTATAAAAAAGGGAGGCAATAACTTTTCCATCTTCGTCCCAAACTGGTTGGGTACCACAGGTGGCTGTATAGTTGAGGACTTGTCCCTTAATTGTGGTTTTATGGTTTGTAATAACTGTCGAATCTGCTGGTAACATTCGACTTTGTGCTAAAATATTTTGTGTGAATAACGCTATTGAAATGAATAGCCCAATGTATATTTTCTGCATGTTTCAGTAATTAAAAATTGATTGTTATTGCGCTAAGTTAAAAAGAATTGATTTATCTGTTGCCTAGATATGACCATCAAAGAAGGTAATTATTCAAATACACTACAGAAGTCTTTTTTAAAATCAATAGTACTTTATCAGTATAGAATTACTTATTATAAGCGCAAACTAAAATATCCAAAAAGGAAAATCACCACTCACCCTAAAAGCATTACTTATCATCATATTTATTTATAATTTATAATCCATGATTTCTTAAACGACGCTCAATGGTGCATTAATTTCTAATATATTTTCAATGGCAATCCAACTGAAACCGACCTTACAAAGAATAGAAGTAATAGATGCATTTCGAGGATTTGCATTAGCAGGAATCGTAATTGTACATATGGTAGAGCAATACCTAGCCTCAAGAGCCCCAGAGGGAAAAATGTTGGGACTTGAACAAGGTGTAGCAGACATAGTAGTTAATGCATTTATTTTTATATTCCTTAGAGGAAAATTCTTTGCGATATTCTCTATATTATTTGGGTTGAGTTTTTTCATCCAAACAGATAGAGCACACAAAAAAGGTGAAAAATTCACCCCAATTTTTTTATGGAAATTAGTAATCTTATTTGGAATCGGCTACGTGCACCATCTGTTTTATAGAGGAGATATCTTAACTATTTATGCTGTAACTGGTCTAATTTTAATACCGTTTTTTAAACTGGATAAAAAGTATTTGTTAGTGGTGTCTGGAATTATAATTTTAGGAGTCGGCAGATATATCATCTACTCGTTATTTGGCAATCAACCTTTACTGCTAGAAAACCCCATAACACCTACTTCAGATATGCTATTGAACTACTTTGCAATACTTAAAGATGGCACTTTAATAGAAGTTTTTAAAATAAATGCGATTGAAGGGATGATTGATAAAATTGAATTCCAAATTGGAATTTTCTCAAGGGCTTATCTCACTATTGCCTTCTTCCTTGTCGGATTATTCCTAGGAAAGATAAAATACTTTCAAAATATTGATAAAAATGCCAAAAATATCAAAAAGGCTCTTTTCTTAAGCTTAGGTGCTCTGATAGTAAGTTTAATTGGCATGGCAGTTTTCTTTGGAATGGCCAGTAGAAGCGGCAACATGAATATGGATAGTTGGGTGGCCATGATTGCTTTTACTTTTTATGATTTAGCCAATTTTGCCCTTACTATTACCATACTTTGCGGATTCTCTTTAATTTACTTACAAAAGAAAGGATGTCAATTTCTCAATAAGTTTACAGCCTATGGTAGAACAGCTCTCACTAACTATGTTTCTCAAACTATATTAGGAACATTTATTTTTTACGGATGGGGTCTTGGCTACATAGGCGATATGAGAAATATAACAGCATTCAGTCTTGTGATAATTATATTGATTACGCAAATGATCATAAGTACTTGGTGGATGAAACATTTCAGATATGGCCCGCTAGAGTGGTTGTGGAGAAGTATTACTTACTTAAAATTTCAAACTTTCAAAAAGGAAAAGGCCCTAGTGGTTCAATAAAATTTCTAAATATATTTTGGCTAATCAATAAGTAATTGATGATTCAAATCAAGATGGTTAAAAACGATCTCGGTTACCATTCTATGTCTAATCTTATTGAAGTGTGACTCAATCTACGGATATACTTTAATTCTTATTTAATCAGAACCGTTTTCCTTTTGTAAATAACCTAAAATCGATTTGGCTACTATGCTATGCCCTTCTTTATTTAAATGAGCACCATCATGTGTATTATTAATTGGAAGTTTGGCAATTAAGTCCAAATAGCCATAGCCATTTTCTTTAGCAAGTTGTTGATATGATTTTCCTATCTTTCTAAGGTATTTATTCGAATGCTTTCCAAATCCAGCTTCTTTAATTTTTGGGACGAGTTTATTCTCATCTATTTTTACACTAGACATCAATACAATTTCACTCTTAGGAAAGTGTGCTTCCAACCTTTCAAGTATTTCTCCCATATTTTTTTTGCATTGCAAAATAGTGGATTTACTATGACCATCTACTCTTAAATCATTACCGCCTAGTTGTATAAAAATGACATCCGCTTTTTGAGGAAAAGCACTTTCCACTTCTTCCCATCTTCTTAGGTACGAACTTGTTGCCCAGCCTGAACGCCCTTGATTGATGCTAACTGCATTACTTAACTTTTTATCGATCAAGGTAGTAAATTTAAATTCCTTGTCAATACCATCGCCCGCTGTAAATGAATCGCCTATAAAAAGTATGGATTTTTCTTGTTGAATATTAAAATTCAGAAAAGAAAAAAACAACAATAAGATTATGCTAACAATATTCATTTTATCATATTGAGGTTGTCTAAAATAAAACCTTTCGTCTGCAAATGATAGATTTCGCCCTAATCTTCTCCAATTTCTCCTTAAATAATTACTATTATTCTCGTCAAAATTGGATTGCCTAGAACGGAATCTCTTCATTTTCGACTTGAAACCCTTACTTTAGACAACCTCATTGAAAAAGTCAAAAAATAAAGAAAAAGCAAATCTTATTGGTATTTACTATTTATTATTTAGTACTAATATATTTTTTCATAAAAGTAAATACCTTTTGGAAATATAATATTAAACCCACCAGCATTAAGATTAAGCCTTATATTATTTCCATTAATTTTCTGAACTATTAAACAATCAGGATCATTACCTATACATTCATCTTGTACTAATAATAATTTATCATTATCTATTGAGTATTCTCCAATACTTATAGTTTCAAATTGACTATTTATGGATTTAGTTTTAATCTCAATGGTAAAGTATTTTGAATTCAGAAAATTAAGCTTAATATTTCCACATAAAATACTTTCATCACCATTATCTAGACCATTACAATCAAATGAACCAACCCAACTACCATTTAAATCTTCAACAGTAATAGGAATTATATCATCTTCATTTTCACAACCTGAAATTAATAATGCAAACATCATTAATATAGCAAAAAACCTTATTGAAAAACAGACTTTAGTAAGCATGAGAAACATTGGTTTAATTAAATAAAAGTACCTAAAATTAGTAATTCAAATATCGTGAATTGTAGCAGGAAAATGAAACAAATACCATTAATATTAATACTTTAGAATTATTCTGCATACCACCGTGAAAAAAGGTTAAATCAGGGTTAAAAACTGTTAAAAGCAAAGAAATTATCGTTAATCGCCGTTTTATTTACGTAGATAAAATCATAAATATTCAACAAATTATTTAGATATATAGATTATGCAAAATTTTGGAAAAACCGTTTTGGCAGCAGTGCTTGGTGGGTTAATTACCATCGGAGTTTACAAAGTTGCCTTCAATGAAAAACCTATAATAATTGAAAGACCAGCTAACCCTGTATCAACAATAACCAAATACAACAACGGAATAGCTGACAATATCAACTTAGATTTTTCAAATACAGCTGCCGTAGCAACTCCTGCAGTGGTACATATCACTTCTACTATTACTTCTTCAGGTAGGGAAAGCGCACAGCAAATACCTTCTCCCTTTCGCTTCTTTTTTGATGAAGAACAATTACGAGAGCGTTCTCCTCGTCAACAACGTAAAAGCCAAGGAAGTGGATCTGGGGTAATTATCTCTGAAGATGGCTACATTGTTACAAACAACCATGTGGTAGAAGATGCTGATGAATTGCAAGTGGTACTAAATGATAAAAGAACCTATTCAGCCAAAGTAATTGGGACCGATCCTTTGACTGATTTAGCTTTAATTAAAGTAGACGAGCAAGACTTACCTATCATCAGTTTTGGTAATTCTGACAATGTAAAAGTAGGACAATGGGTAATGGCAGTGGGTAATCCTTTTAATTTGGAGTCTACTGTAACTGCAGGTATTGTTAGTGCTAAAGGTAGAAGTATTGGCATTTTTGGCGGAGGTAGAAGTATAGAATCTTTTATACAGACTGATGCTGCTGTGAACCCTGGAAATAGTGGTGGTGCTTTAGTAAATCTTAATGGCGAATTAGTAGGAATAAATACTGCCATCGCCTCGCCTACTGGTTCTTACTCTGGATATTCTTTTGCTGTTCCCGCAAACTTGGCCCGAAAAGTAGTAGAAGATTTACAAAAATTTGGAAAAGTACAAAGGGCATATTTAGGAATAAATATATCTAATTTAGATGGAGCACTGGCTAAAGAATTAAACACTGACATTACAGAAGGTGTAATTGTTGGGAATGTAATAGAAAATTCTAGTGCAGATGACGCAGGTATTGAGGAAGGAGACATTATCACCAAGATAGATGACAAAGAGGTAAAATCTGTGCCAGAGCTTCAAGAGATTATTGGTGGAAAAAGACCTGGAGACAAAGTACAAGTAGTCTTAAATAGAGAAGGGAAAGTAAAAATATTTGATGTAAGTCTTAAAGGTGAAACCGGAACAGAAGAAATAATAGCGGGAAACAATAGCGAGCTGTTCAGAATGCTTGGTGCAGAGTTTACCCCAATTACCAATGAAGAAAAAGACGCGTTAAATATTGAGGCAGGAGTAAAAGTAAATAAACTCTATGCAGGATCACTTAGGTCCCAAACAGATATAGAAGAAGGATTTGTCATCACACACATTAATAAAAAAGAAGTTGACTCCGTAGCTAAGTTAGAACAATTATTAAGTGAAGAAAGAGGTGGAGTATTGATAGAAGGTATTAACCCTGAAACGGGCAGAAATGAGTACCATGGATTCGGAATGTAAAAAATAGTTTTATTTAAGATGATAAGACCTGTCTTTTTTAGATAGGTCTTTTTTTATGTTTTAAATGAAAAATGATTTACAATATCTACCTTTGAAACCGCAAATAACTATTAAACTTAATTGAGAAAATAAGGATGGAATTAAAGAAGATAGCCTTAAACAACATACATGAAGCACTCGGTGCCAAAATGGTCGGTTTTGCAGGATACAACATGCCAGTAAGATATACATCAGATATGGAAGAGCACTTTCAAGTAAGAGAAAATGTTGGAGTTTTTGATGTATCGCACATGGGCGAATTTATGGTTACAGGCCCTCATGCTTTGGCACTTATTCAAAAAGTAACATCTAACAATGCGGCAAAACTTTTCGATGGTAAAGCGCAATATTCATGTCTTATGAATGCGGAAGGAGGAATTGTAGATGATTTATTAGTATACAGGTTCAGTGAAGAAAAGTATTTGCTAGTAGTAAATGCGTCTAATATAGCTAAAGACTGGGACTGGATCAACAGTCAAAATGATATGGGGGCTGATTTAGAAAATATTTCTGATGATATTTCTCTATTTGCTGTACAAGGGCCAGAAGCGACAGCTATTTTGCAAAAGCTCACAGAAGTATCGCTATCAGATATGGGCTTTTACACATTTAAAGAAGCCACTTTTGCCGGAGAAAGCAACGTCATTATTTCGGCTACCGGTTATACAGGTTCTGGTGGTTTTGAAATATATGTACCTAACGAAAAAGCAGAAAAGGTATGGCATGCCATTTTTGAAGCTGGAAATGAAAAAGGTATCAAACCTGTTGGGCTGGCTGCTCGCGATACGTTAAGGTTAGAAATGGGATTCTGTTTGTATGGCAACGATATTGATGATCAAACTACCCCATTAGAAGCAGGATTGGGCTGGATCACCAAGCTTAAGAAAGGAGACTTCATCGGTTCAGATAAATTAAGTGTGCAAAAAGAAGCTGGTGTTGAGAGGAAATTAGTGGGTTTTGTACTAGAAGATAGAGGGATTCCACGCAGCCATTATCTCATTAAAACTGAATCAGGGGAAACTATTGGCGAGGTTACTTCAGGTACTATGTCGCCCATGTTAAAAAAAGGAGTGGGTATGGGTTATGTAAAAACCGATTTCAGTGAAAATGAAACCATTATTTTTATTGAAGTAAGGAACAGATTATTAAAAGCAAAAGTAACCAAACCACCTTTTGTAAAGGTTTAAACAATAGTGCTCAATAGTTATTTTTTGCTGTATTTTGGAATATAATAAGTTAGCATATTGTTCAATATTCTCTTGGTATAATTTTGTTTGTTGCTACAGTATGCTTTCTTTTGCCTATTAGCTTTTTAATACACCTCATTTTTTATGTCTAAGGAGATAAAAGTAGCATTATTAACCATTCTTGCCGGTGTAATCCTTTTTATTGGCGTTAGATTTTTAAAAGGTATAGATGTCTTCAATAATGTAAATACCTACTATACAATTTACGAAGATATTGATGGGCTTAAGGCCTCTAACCCAGTTATCTTAAATGGATTACCAGTAGGTAGAGTGAGTAAAATAGATATTCTTCAAAATAGAGGCAACAAGTTGCTTGTCACACTTGAAATAGATGAGTCGCTTGTTATAAAAGATAGAACTGAAGCATTACTCACCGATCCAGACTTATTAGGAGATAAAGCCATTGCTTTGACCATAGAGGGTAATCAAATATTACAATCTGGAGATACCCTAATTAGTATAATTGATAAAGGAATGATGGGATTGATAGAGGAAAAAGCCAATCCTATTATTGAATCATTGGACATTACTTTAAATTCTTTGAATAAAACCTTAAAAGAGTATGAAGGAATGGGTGAAAATGTACAGGCTATTGTGGTGAATGCTTCAGCCATTACAAGTGAGCTAAGAAAAGTTCAAATTGCTGAAATCAATGCTTCTATTGCTAATTTTAGGAAGGTTTCTGACGAACTTGCCAAAGCCAGTAGCGAGCTACAACCCCTTGCAGCCAATATGAATTCGCTTTCAGATTCATTGAAAGAAATTCCTATCAAACAATTGGCGGCAGAAGTTCAAGAAACCAATAATAAATTGAAAAATATTTTAGGAGCTATAGATAATGCTGAAGGTTCTATGGGCTTATTGATGAAAGATAAAGCCTTGTATAATGACCTAGATCAAACTGTAAGAGACTTAGATTCCTTATTTATAGACTTACGAAAATATCCTAAAAGATACGTTCATTTCTCTCTTTTTGGCAAAAAAGACAAGCCGCCTAAAGAGAAAAAGAAAAAACAATAGCATAATAGAATTCAAAAATAGAATAATAGAGATATGATAACCGATAGCGAATTAGTTGTTTTAATGCAGGACCAAGAGGTTCTAAAAGCAGTCTTAAAACTAAAAACCAACTTCCTCACTTCAGAGATGGATTTTATGCATATGAGTGATGATGATTTCGTATCACTTGTATTATTGACCCCTTCTATAGGCATAGCCTTGGCAAACGACTCTATCAGTTTATATGAAGAATTGGTACTCAATAGAAAGGCGAGAACGCTTTCTAGAGGTTCATACTTTTTAAAAATTGACCCTATTTCACCTGCAGTAAAATACCTCATCGCCAATTTCGAACATTGGGAAGAGTCTTTTTATGAATTGATAAAGGTAATGATGCATGCTACTTTAAAAGAAAGCCCTGTTATTTCTGAAGCATTGTTCAATAAAGATTCTAGTACTGGTAACGTAGGTAAGGATATATTGAATGCACCTTATATTTTTGTAAAATTCCTCGGATTTCTATTTGTAGAAGATGTAGATGACCTATTGAATACAAAAGGTATTGAACAATCAGAATTGGACAAAATAAAATTTATTGGAGAAAAATTAAACATAGCCAATGCTCCAGTATTCCAAAAGTTCTGTGAAAGCTTTGAAATGAGAGGCCACAAAAGGAGGTAAATTTTTAGATTTAAGAAACCAATTTAATATTGAATACAAGCATAATACTTCTTGGAGCAAACCTTGGCGATAGAGAAGCAACTTTTAAGAATGCATTTGGGCTCATTGAAGAACATGTAGGGAATATCACTAACTTTTCCTCCATGTACGAAACTGCTGCTTGGGGCGTAACCGATCAACCCGATTTTCTAAACCAGATTATCATAGTACAAACTAAGCTTTCACCGCAAAAACTAATACATGTATTACAAGATATAGAGCTTTCTTTAGGCAGAAAATTGCGGGAAAAGTGGCATGCCAGAACCATAGATATTGATATATTATTTTACAATGAAGCAATAATTGAGGAAGATAATCTACAAATTCCTCATCCTGCTATTGCTTCTCGTAGATTTACATTGGTACCATTAGCAGAGGTAGTTCCAGAATTGATTCATCCAGTTCATCAAATTAGTATACGTCAGTTACTCCATTTGTGTGTAGATACTTTGCCAGTTAGAAGAGTTACTAAAGATGAACGACATTCTGCTTAGTATTCAATTTTATAAAACATATTGAGTAGAAAATCAGCTAGTTAGTAGCATCACTCATTATTCCTATTTTTCATCTTATCTATAACAATCAAATACATGGGTAGAAATAGGCTCAAAGCATTCGAAAACGTCCTGATTAGCGATATTGCTTCTGATGGAAAATCAGTAGCAAAAGTAGATAACTTGGTAATTTTTGTCCAAAAAGTAGTACCAGGCGATGTTGTAGATATACAGGTCATTAAAAAACGGAAAAATTACCTTGAGGCTATTCCTACAAAATTTCACAGCTACAGCAAAGATAGAAAAGAACCAATCTGCAGTCATTTTGGACTTTGTGGTGGTTGTAAATGGCAACACTTGAGCTATGGTAAACAACTGGAGTATAAACAAAAGCAGGTAATAGATGCTTTTGAACGCATTGCCAAAGTAGAAGTTGGTGAGGTGCTTCCTATCCTAGCCTCGCCAAAAACGGAGTTTTATCGAAACAAAATGGACTTTACTTTCTCTAATAATCGATGGCTTACTAGAAAAGAACTAGATGAAGAAGGCGAAGAAGTTCAATTTGACCGCAGAGGACTAGGATTTCACTTACCTGGCAGGTGGGACAAAATATTAGATATAGATAAATGCTATCTGCAAAGAGATCCCTCTAACCATTTAAGAGATGCGATAAAAGATTATGGTATCTTGCACAACCTCCCCTTCTTTGACTTAAAAACCCAAGAAGGTTTACTGCGACTTATTACCATAAGAATGGCAAATACGGGCGATTTAATGCTTATAGTTCAATTTTATGAAAACAAAAAGCAGGAAATTGCTGCCACAATGGAGTATTTGAAAGAAAAATTTCCTGAGATTACTTCTTTAAATTATGTGATAAACCCTAAAGGCAACGACACCATTTACGATTTAGAAGTAGTCAATTATTTTGGTAAACCTTATATAGTGGAAGAGATGGAAGATTTAAACTTCCAAGTGGGGCCTAAATCATTTTTTCAGACCAATTCTACCCAAGCTTATAATTTATACTGTGTTGCCCGAGATTTTGCTGGACTAAACAAAGATGATGTTGTTTATGACTTATATACTGGAACTGGGACTATCGCCTTATTTATGGCAAGAAGTGCAAAAAAAGTTATTGGAATTGAATCTGTAGCTAGTGCTATTGATGATGCCAATATAAATGCCAAATTAAATCATATCGAAAACACCCAATTTTATGTGGGCGATATGAAAAAAATGTTTAATGATGGTTTTTTGAAAAACAATCCGAAACCAGATGTGATCATTACTGACCCACCAAGAGCTGGCATGCACCCCGATGTTTGTGCCATGTTATTAAAAATTGCTTGCCCTAAAATTGTATATGTAAGTTGTAACCCTGCCACACAAGCCAGAGATATAGCCCTTCTGAGTGAAAAGTACAAAGTAGACAAAATTAGACCAGTTGATATGTTCCCCCATACTACCCATGTAGAAAACGTGGCATTGCTTACCTTAAAGTAAGCATGGCAAATTGCTGTTAAGTACTTATAGTTAATGAAACCGATCTATATAGGTTATAACTTTTTCAAAAACGAAAGTTTACGAATCAGTTTGCTTGGTAAAAAAGCAAAATAAATAAATTCTCCAAGTCACAAGACAAGCTATGTACAGCAAAAAACATTCTCTTCAACTTTTACTAAAATATGGGCAATTACACCTATATATTATTGTTTCTAATAGATTAAATACTAAAATTTGTATAACAAATAAATTGAATATACGACACTGCTAAAGTTGAAATAACGGCATATATCGGTTATTGAAGGAATTATAGATAATATAAAGCAAGAAATATGAATAAAATTAAGATGTTGATTTGTTTATTATTTGTAGGCACAAGTTTATTAGCCCAAGAAGTAGAAATCCCGATTGATTTAAAACTTGAAAATGCTGAAGACTACAAGAAAACTGAACAATTAGTTCTGAATTCTACAGAATGGTTATTAAAAACACCTATTTCGGAAAACGCAAGTAAGCGAAAAGAAATCAGTGCCTTTTTAATGAAATGGATGAGCGGAAGTCCGACTGTTTCAATAGCATTGGTTTCTGGAATTGTTCCTTTAGATTGTGCGGATTGCTTAATGTCTTTTATGAGTGGCTGGACTAAGTATAGTCTCGAAAATGACTACTCGAAAAACAAAGTGGAATGTGCTGTTGCAGGAGCTGAAAATGCAATTGAATTTTATACAAAAAACAAAATGGTACTAGGGAAGAATTCGGATATGGAAAAACTGATAAAACAGCAGAAAAAGGGAAAACTAGAAAAATATATTGAATCAAAATTCTAAAAAACAACCTACAACTCGATATATAAGAAATAGAGGTTTAAGTGATAAATTCAAAGTAAATGTTTCTAAGAAAAGTAATTCATTAACTGAAACGTTGCTGCTTTTATTCCGCTACTTTTCATATACAAGATAGTAAACAGTATTATGGAAAATCACGAAGAACACGATAAAAGAGCGAAAGAAAGGATTCTTAATGACATTAAAGAATATGATTGTCATTTAGCCTTATTGGAAAGTGATGGTTATTCACCTGCCTTTGTTTATACAATTGGTCTTTATGAAAAATTCCAACATCCTGAAATAATAATATTTGGTCTTAAAACCGATGTGATGGGACATCTGCTAAACGAACTAAAAAATGAGATAAAAAAAGGGGGAATTTATAAACCTAATCAGAAATACTCGGGCTTATTGGATGGTTATGAAATTCAATTTTTGGAAGTTAATGAAGAAAGTTATGCTGACTATTTAGGTTATGCGGGATGGTATTATAAAAACACATTTGATTTTCCTGTTCTACAAATGATTTGGCCAGATAAACAACGTAAATGGCCCTGGGAAAGTGGATTTAACAAAAATTGGAAATTCAAACAACCTTTACTTGATAGGAATACTAACTTTAAATATCAAGAAGAAAGAAATTTAGGAGTTTATACAACTTTTCATGCATTCGAAGGGAAGCCAATTTTGTATGTATATCATAATGAAGATGGAGATTGGCAGTTCCATACGGAGTATGAGCCTAAAATAGAAGATTCTAAACTGGTTTGCCTAGAAGAAATTGTAAAACTTGACTCAACTCTTAATGAAATTTACTATCTGAATTATGGACAAACTGCATATCGAAATGAAATCGGCGGAGAATGGACGATTGAAGAGTCCGAATCGGAAATTAAGGAAGAAAGTACTGGTTACAATGACTATACTACAATGGCGGATAAAGAGTCAAATTTAAAAACAAGTATTAAATCAAGCTTTTGGTCGAAGCTAAAAAGTTTGTGGTCATAAAATCGCCACTTCGCATAGTTGAGACCGTTGGCATACTTTGAGTAGATTAGATGGTAAATTCCGATTTAAAACTTTGAGTGAATCTACAATGAGAGAATTTGGAAAGACACCAAAAAAAAACTGGTGGCAAATATTATTAATTTTCATGTTTCCAAGTTTTTTTGGAAATCATGACAGTGAAATAATGAATTTCAGAGGTCATAATAATAGAATGGAATCTAGAAGACGTAAAACCTTATTTGACAGGTATAATAGATAGTAAGACAGAATGAAAACACTATTTCAACTAATAATCTTTTCACTAATCAGTACTCAATCAAAAACAAAAATAAACGATCCAAAATAAGTGTCATATTCCATAGGCATCTGCAACGCAATTCGCCTACATCACTATGCCCAAGTCGTTAGCGGCAAATTAAAACCAGAACAAACTAATAGTTTTGTCAATAGGCTTTTTCTAAGAAAAATTCAAAAATCCGGCTGGATTTCAGGGAGATGCTATCATCGCTGAGGTAAATATCTTAATGGAAAGGAATGTCGAATTATCGCAAGAACAATTTGCAAATTAACTTGACAAAGAAACAATAGAAATTCAAGTAAAATCTGAAATTAAGCCAAAAGAAATTTCTCATGGAAATAGTTGTTTCTTTATTTTTTACTCTCCTACTTTCCATATCTTAAACGTTATATACAATAATGAAAACTATATTTATACTTGGACTAATTATTTTATCTTTTCCTTATAATTCTCTAATTGATAATTCTAAGAATGAAGTAGAAACCAAAATGAACAACTACTTCTTCGAATTTGACGAATTGTTCCATTATAGGACTGAAATTAATCAATCTGTTCTTTTAGCAAGAGAAGGCGACAAAAATTTAAGTCCGAATGAACAGTTACAAATTGATTTGATAATTAGAGAAAAACCCTATTCGATAGAAGATACTTTATTTATAACCCAATTAGAAGATATTGGATTTAAGAAAAAGAAAATACACAAAAATCAATTTGAAATAATTAATGAGGTTTTTAAAGAAAAAGAAGATTATGGAGCATTAGCAATAATATATGAATGTATTCCAAAATATCGTGATATTCTAATATTCAAAAAGAATGATAAAATTATTGGAATGGCCAAAGTATGCTTTAGTTGTGACCAAAATAAAATTTATGGAACAACTGCAAATACAGAAAAATTTGGACTAGATGGTGACTATGCAAAGTTGAATGAATTACTGAATGGGAAAAAAGTAAATAACAAATAATTAAAACCACACTGGACTTAGTAGGGCTGGAAAGCTTTCATTATCTTAATATTATCGAGTCCTACGGAATCCTTCAGTGCTGTCAAACCAACACAGTATTTATCTTAACTTTGTAGCACATTTAACTTGAAAAATGTCCCCGAAAACAGTTTGTGAATCGTTATTATTCTAGAACTTAAAAACAACTGAAAATGGAATCTAAAGAATTTATGTTGATCTTCTTTGGAGTTGATTATGGCGAAATGAATCTCTCTATGGAAGAAATTGAAAAAAGAGCAAAATCATGGATGAGTTGGCAGCAAAAAATGGCTGAGTCTGGAATAATGAAAAGTGGAAATGCATTGCAAAGTCCTTTGAAAAGAATTTCCGGAAGTGAACGGACAGTAACTGATAGAATTTCTGTTGAAGCTAAAGAAATAATAGGAGGCTACTACATTGTAAAAGCCAAAGACTTTGATGAAGCTACTAAAATTGCTGAAGATTATCCAGATTACGACCTTGGTGGAATGGTTGAAATCAGAGAATTGATACACTATAATTAGTGAAAAAAGAACAAAATATAGACCATCTTTTCAGGCATCAGTATGGTAGAATGGTATCCATTTGCATCCGAATATTTGGATTTAAGCATCTAGATATTATTGAAGATGCCATTCAAGATACTTTTATATATGCTCTAAAATCATGGCAAAGTCAAATACCTGAAAATCCTGATGCATGGTTGGTTAAAGCTGTAAAACACAGAATAATTGATTTGCTTCGGAAAATTTCTGCTGAAGACGCCCGTATTCATAAATTAAATAAAGGAATAGAAACCCATGCCATTAGTGAGCTATTTACAGAAAATGAAGTGGACGATAGCATGCTTCGTATGTTATTTGCTGCTTGCAATCCATTTTTAGACCCTAAAGATCAAATTGCTTTTGCCTTAAAAACGATTTCTGGATTTAGCCAAAAAGAAATTGCATCTTCATTATTATTAAAAGAAGAAACCGTTAAAAAAAGGCTAACGAGAGCCAGAAAAAGGATAGTAGAACAAAACATAAGCTTTGAAATCCCTACTGGAAAGCAATTACAGTCAAGAATTGAAAGAGTGTTGGAGGTGATCTATCTCATTTTTAATGAAGGCTATTACTCTGCAAAAAAGGATAAAATTATCCGCGAAGACCTTTGTGGTGAAGCAATTAGATTATCAAGCTGTTTGTTAAAAAAAGAAATCTCCCAAACTCCTAATGCTTATGCACTTCATGGACTGTTAAGTTTTCAATCTGCTAGAATGAAAAGTCGAATTACCGAAAAAGGAGAAATAATTCGCTTAAAGGAGCAAGATCGTTCACTTTGGTATTACCCTTTAGTGCTGTTAGGCCATGAAACTATGGAGAAAGCAATGGATACTAAGCAACTTAGCCATTATCATCTAGAAGCTGCAATTGCAGCAGAGTATGTTCAAGCTTCTTCTTATGAAACCACCAATTGGAACAGCTTACTTGAGTTATACGGCCAAATGTATGAATTAGAAAAATCCTCCTATATTTTATTAAATATGGCTATTCTGTACCTCGAAATAAGAAACTACTCAAAGGCTAAGCAACTACTCTCCCAGATTAACCCTGAAGCGTTAGAAGCAAGAGCATATTTATATTACGCCACATATGCCGAATATGAATTTGCAACAAACAACATATCTGAGGGTAAGAAGCAAATGGAGAAAGCAATAAATATGACTGATAACAAATACGAAAAGGCCTTTCTTAACAAAGAAATAATCAAGCACTTGAATTACCCAAATGCTTGATGCAATAATTTATCTCCAGACAGCTAAAATTGAAGAAAGTATTAAAATCAAAATAGCTTGGCTCCCTATTGCCATTAAAAAAGCGTTTGTCCGTTTCAGAAAAATATATCCGGGAAACGATGTTGCTATAACGTAAAAGAATGCGACAAACAAGCCAAATAAAAGGCCTTCGGGCAACGATTCAACACCAATTATTGATTGCATTATTGCCAATCCGAGAATTAACATCAAAGTACAAAAAGCTTGAATTCCATACGTATACCCTGGAATTTCCTTAGTGTGTTGCTTTTTATCCTGAACTCCATATTCTTTGGCCCATGGAGTGCCAAAAATTACGATAAACCATACAGATAAAAATACCTGGCCAACAACCAAACAAACACCTATTGCTAACCAATTCAAAGAAACTAAATCAAAATTCATAATATTTTTTTTATTAGATAGCGAACCTGACTAGTAACTTGGGGACATAAACTAAATATGAAACAATCGAGTAGTCTGTCAATAGACTACTGAAGTGCTTCTTTCCAAGCGGCTTACACCCTCTAGTTTAATAATTTATCTTACGATAAATTAAACAATTTACTTATTGGGCACATTCAATAAGTATATTTCTTGCATAAATTGTACTATAAACTTAAAAGGTCATAAGGCTTAAAAAATGAAATTACTCCTAACTGATATAGTAAGAACTGGTAATATTAGTCCTTTCAAATGGGGTGATTCAAGAGACGATATTCTAAAGATTTTTCCAGAATGGGAGAAAACATTTGAATCTCATAAAAACTATTGCTATCCATTCTTTGAAATCGATTCTATTGAATTTTATTTCGATGAGGATAATTTCATAAACCTTTCTAGTATAATAATTGGAGTATGGCACTTTAAAGAAGACTATAAGTCAAGCTATTTTGATAAAGGCTGGCTAAAAGATGATTTAAGTATTCCAAAAGTAAAGACGATACTAAATAATCAAAATTGGACTTATGAAATACTTCAAAATCCAAGATCAAATGAACCTTTTATCTTATCTAATAGAAGGACTGAACTTGCATTTGATTCTACAGGATATGAAGATTACAATGAAGAGCTAACCGCTTTACAAAAAATCTATATAAGGAATAAACCAATTGATAGTAAATATTAATTAAATTAAACTCTTTACAAATAGGTGTAATTGACCATAACTTATGAATGCTTCTTCTCCAGCAATTACGCTAATCGTAGCCTTTCAATAAAATGAGACTATTAATAATTTTCGTACTTGTATTAATTAGCGGTAATCTTCTTGCTTGTTCGTGCAAACGAATTAGTATTTTGAAAGGACAAAAACAATCTGATATTGTTTTTCGGGGCAAGGTAATCCAGGTAATCGAAAAAATTTCAAATGATACGATTCCTGGGACAGATAAAGTCGAAGAATATAGAACCTATGAATTCGTATTTGAAATTAATAAATTCTTCAAAGGAAAGAAAAGTCTTAATTCGACGGATTCAATTACAATTATCACAACAGCTGATGGAGCAGATTGTGGCAGTTGGTTTGACATCAATAAAAAATATCTGGTTTATTCATACAAATTGAACCATAAACTAAATGGACCATTATGGAACGAAAAGACTGAAGAATTTTACACAACTAGTTTATGCACAAAGACCAAGAAAAATAAACCTTGGACCATTTTTGAAAGGATAATATTAAGTATAACTTAAAAAAATAGCCATCAACAAATATTCAAAATTATCTAGGAACTAGGTGAACTTAAAAGCTTTCTTCAAATTTAAGTCTTCATACCCTTCGGAATTTTTTTTACTATTAAACCAGTCCTATTTTTATTTTAGCGTGGCAAACAATCTGAAAATGAACAAACTAGACTTCAATTTTATTTTTCAAAATGCATTCGACACATTCAAAGTTTTTGAAACTATCCCAGTTGAAATAAGTGGAATATTAATCGAAGGACATGCTAAAACGATATGGCAAACGCTCAATCATTTGATAATATGGAGAAAGTTTCAGATAGAAAAACTGAACAATATTGAGGCAGAAATTGATTTTAATGAGTCCGATTCTTGGATATCCGAATCGAAACCGAATAATTTGAACGAATGGACGATGAAAACCAAAGAGTTCAAAGACCAAACAAAACAACTTGAAAAAATTATATTGAATCTTGATGCATCGGATAAAGCATTAGAGGAGAAACTTAAACTAATTCAAGATTCTAGTACACATTTATCATTTCATTTGGGAGAAATAATATTAATAGCAAGACAAAAAAATAAATATCCGAAACCAAATGAAATGAATGATTTTCTAAATGAATAATGAAACTGCTTATAAAGCATATCTCCCATTCGGTTGCTTCACTTCATATATTAAACGTGAGCAGTAAAATTCAAAAACTAACAAACAATGTATTAATGATAAAAATCAAAATTGTAATCATTCTTCTTTTAATGTCAAATAACATTTTATCACAAACACCTAAAAGATCAGAATCTGTTACTATCAATGGGAAAAAGCTCTATTACGAGGTTTACGGAGAAGGACAGCCTTTATTTCTACTTCATGGCTACACTCAATCTTCTGTATCTTGGAAACCATATATCAAAGACTACGAAAAAGAATATGAAGTATACCTCATCGATCTGACTGGGCACGGAAAATCTGAAGTTTTCAAAGAAGATTTATCAATAAGGTCGGTAGCAGAAGACCTTAATTCCTTAATCCAATATTTGGGCTTTGATAAAATTAAAGCAATTGGATTTAGCTTTGGAGGTGACGTACTTTATCAACTTGCGCTTATAAACCCATCTTTGATTACATCAATGATAACAATTGGCGCAGTAGGAACATGGACAATCAATGACTTTCCCGAATATCTTGAAGCATTTACCTTTCAAAACAGGGCTAATTTTCCATGGCTTAAGACATCCCACAGCGGAGATGAACATATTAAAGCTATCATGAATCAATTTAAGAATTATACAGTAAAAATAAGCGATGAAGAACTACAGAAAATAAGTCCTGAAGTATTGATAGTAATTGGAGACGATGATGAAGGTATGAACTTAAAAGAAGTTGTACGTGTAAAGGAAAATCTGCCTAATTCTGACCTTTGGATATTGCCAAATGTTTCTCATGGTGCTCATGAAGGGGAAAACAAAGAGGAATTCATAATTAAGTCAAAGGCGTTTCTAAATAAGAAATAAAACTGCTAACAACGTATAAATGCATTGAAATGACTTTCTATACCAAACATTAGCCACAATTAAAGAAAATGAAAGACTATCTGAAATCATATAATATTCTAACTGAAGAGGATATAGATACTTTTATGGGCTTAGTAACACCGAAAAAGCTTAAAAAGGGCGATTTTTTTATAACCGAAGGAAAAACAAGCAGATATATAGCATATATTCAGTCAGGCATATTTCGTTCGTTTTATCATTCATCCGAGCAAGAAGAAGTAACTTATTGTTTTACTTTTAAAAATACACTAATTACAGCTTATAGTTCTTGGATTACGCAACAACCTACCAGTGAAAATATTCAAGCACTAACAGATATGGAATTGATCCTGATTTCTTTTGAAAACATGAACAAATTAGAAACTTCAAACCCTAATTGGATCAAGTTTTTCAAACATATAGCAGAACTAGAATATATCAATTTAGAAAAGAGAATATTTATGCTACAGCGCGAATCTGCTGAAACAAGATACCAAAGCTTGTTAAATAATCAACCTGAGTACTTGCATCATATTCCACTTCATTATTTAGCCTCATATTTAGGAGTAACTCAACGTCATTTGAGCCGCATAAGAAAGAACTTTACTTTTTAGACATTTGTCCTTTATATAGCATTCTTTCTTAAAATAGTTTTGTGTCATAATTAAAAATAAAATTATGATACAAGCTTTAAGAACTCCAGATGAGAGATTTGCCAATCTTTCTAACTACAATTTCAAACCTAATTATATTGATAATTTAAAAGGGTATGAAGGATTAAGAGCCCACTATTTAGACGAAGGTAGTCTTAATTCTGAAGAAGTATTTTTATGCCTTCATGGGGAACCAAGTTGGAGCTATTTGTACAGAGAAATGATTCCGGTTTTTACTGCGAATGGTTATCGAGCTATTGCTCCTGATTTATATGGATTTGGTAAATCAGATAAACCCATAAAGGAAGATGTTTATACTTTCAACTTCCACCGTAACTTCCTGATTCAATTTATTGAGAGACTCGATTTAAAAAACGTTACGCTAGTATGTCAAGATTGGGGTGGTCTATTAGGATTGACATTACCGATGGATATGCCTCATCGATTCAATAGGCTCATTATAATGAATACTGCGCTAATTAATGGACAACCAGCAGGACCTGTTTTTGCTGAATGGAAACGTGAAATTGTTGAGCCAGATAATGTAGACTTGACAGCGTTATTTAAGAAACATGCACCTGGAATCAGTCAATCTGATGCTGAAGCTTACGAAGCACCTTTCCCAGCTGCAACATACAAAGCAGGAGTTAGAAAATTCCCAAAATTAGTAGCACAAGAACCACATTTAGAAGGTGTTCAAGTATCATTAAAAGCAGCCGAATTTTGGAATACAAAATGGGAAGGTGAAAGCTTTATGGCAGTTGGCATGAAAGATCCAATGCTTGGTCCAGATGTTATGAAGCATATGCAAGCATTAATAAAAGGCTGTCCTGAATGGCTTGAAATTTCTGAAGGTGGACATTTTGTACAAGAAGCAGGTGGAAAATTAATTGCTGAGAAAGCTCTAGAACATTTTGGAATATTAAATAAATCCTTTCACAATTAAAGCCAAGCATAAAGTGAATAACTCATTAAAATTATCTCATAAAATATTATTAACTGTAATCGCAGTAATCACAATTTACTTTCTTTGGATAGCGGCGTTTCCTAGACTAATTGTAAACGAAGAGTCTTATGGTGATTATTATTGGTTTAGAGCATCATGGTTATTTATTCATGTTGTTACAGGCTTAATCGCAACACTTATCGGATGGTACCAATTTATTCCATCTTTTAGGGCCAAAAATATGAAGGCTCATAGAATAGTTGGGAAAATATACATGTATTGCATTGTAATTGCTGCGTTAACGGCTATTTATTTAGCCATTGTTTCACCGGGAATGAACGTGCTCGGAAAACTTGGTTTTGTAGTGGTGCCCTTTGTCTGGTTAAGTACAATTGCTTTCGGTTATACATCAATTATTAGGAAAAAAGTAATGCAACATCAGGAATGGATGCTAAGGAATTATGTGGTAACTTTCTTCTTTACCATTTTTGTGATACTAACAAGATTTTTTACTCCTGAATATATAGGAGTAACTTTCAACGAAGCACTTCTCTTCCATACTTGGACAAGTTGGTCTGTTCCTTTATTTATCACAGAACTTGTCATTCAAGGCAAGAAATTATTTTAAGTTTTTTGGCCAATATCTTAAAAAATAATTTTGTTAATTACTTCAATAAAATAAGATTTATAAAGACTAATTTGCTCCTTAATAGAAGTACTATTGGTCTTTAAACTAGGATAATCGCATAAGTCCAGTACAAAAATCAGAGTTAGAAAAGGGATATTGAATAGGCAATTCTTATCATCAATCTTTAAAGCTGATCATTATATTTTAATTACATATTTATGAGTATTGGTATATTGTTAGTTTTAGTAATCGGATTGAGTATCACTATAGGATTTTTCCTATCAAAAAGAGAAAAGGAAGTTTCTCCTTCTGATCCCATTTCAGAAAAATTTAAAAACGAACAAAAAGCGCTCAATGAATTTAATGAACAATTCAACTTTCTAACAGAAGGATATCAGAAAGCACTCATTTCAAAGTATCTCGAGTTATTGATGAATAGAATCCCATCAGAAAATGAACAGATAGAAAATCAAGTCAGGCAAGGTGCTTCACAATTGATATTTTATTACGAAAGGATAATAAAAGAATTCAAAATAGGCAATATTGATAATAAACACTTAGATGAATACAGAAAGACATATGCTTCAACAATAAAAGAAAACAGAGATAGCATGGACTTCATTGCGGTTTACAGCTTAATAGGCTTAGAGTTAATGATGAAATTATGGGTAGATGCCAAAAATAATGGTAACGTTAAAGTAGAAAAAAGAACTGATTTAGAGATTAAGGTATTAAATCAAACCCTTCTAGATCTATTAAAATAAAAATGGCATGAATTAAAGTAGCCATACCTTTTGTTGATTAGGCTGGAAACCTGCTTGCAATCTGTTATCTTGCGACCGCTGGACACATGTGTCGCATTTAAAGGCATGGCGTTTAGCAAGTTTTTAATTTTCACTAAACCGATTGAAGATGATATATAAACTAGCTGCTCTTATTCTCGCTTTAAGCTTAATTTCAAGTGTTCATTTTTCTGAAATGCCTCTTTCGGGAGAAGAAGTTAAAATTGAAAGTAGTGATGGTATTGTTCTAACTGGTGAATATTACAAGGCTGCCAACTCTGAAAAACCAATGATTTTGTTATTTCATCAGGCAGGATACAGTCGTGGTGAATACAGGGAGATTGCTCCAAAACTGAATGATTTAGGTTTTAGTTGTTTAGCCATCGACCAAAGGTCAGGCAATAAGGTTAATGGTGTGAGCAATTTAGCATTTGCACAAGCCTCTAAAAAAGGGATAAAAACAGACTATGTGAGCGCCTTTCCAGATTTAGAAGCTAGTCTCAACTATGCCCTAACTACCTATAAACCGAATGGTGTTATTTTACTTGGAAGCTCCTACTCTTCTTCATTGGTTTTTGTTCTTGGTTCAAAAAATACAGATCCTGTAAAAGGAATTTTATCCTTTTCGCCTGGTGAATATTTTGAATTTGAAAAACAAAAAATTCGAGATTTTGCAAGTAAAGTTAAATGTCCCGTATTTATTACGTCATCTCGTTCTGAAGAAAATAGCTGGAAAGCTATTTACAATGAAATACAATCAGATAAGACATTTTATTTGCCAGATTTTGAAGGTTATCACGGCGCAAAAGCACTATGGTCAAAGAATAGCGGCAATGAAAAGTATTGGAGCGAAGTGAAGAAATTCTTGTCGAAATATTAATTCGACTATTGCCAATAATAGCTTAGCAACAACAGGGGTTAATTGTCCTACGGAAAATTTCGCAGGTGGCCTTCCCTATTTTTTTCGGTCAATAAGACCGACTTTAACTTACCTGCCATATTTTGGTCGGCATTTTACGATATGAAAAATATTTTACTTTTAATTCTATACCTACAGTTCCCGTATTTGAGTAACTCTCAAGATTTTTTAACCGACTACTATGATAGGGCAAAAAAAAGTTGGGAAGCTCCAATAACCAATGAAATGGAATCTCAAGCAAATTCTACACAAGATAGCTTGTTAAGAGCAATAACTGGAAAGGGATATTGGGAAAATTATAAAGAAAATGAGAAAAAGTCCGCTTTACAAAAAATCGAATTTTATAAGAACCTCTTCGCAATAATGAATATTGAACAAGAGAAAATTCATGAAATGGTAATAGTCGTTGAAAATTCTGTTTCAAATCCAATGGATCTAAACTATCTTGGATATCTTTTTTTTAATAGCAAAACTTATTTCTTTAGGATTAACTTAGAAGAAAACTTTCCAATGCAATCTAATCCTTATTTTGATGTCACAGAAAGAAATAAATTAGAATCTAGAAATATAGTCTACAACTTAATCTTAAAAAATGGAATAAATGAGTTAGAAAAACTTGCCAGAAAGGAGGTTGAAGTTGAGTATAAATTACCTGAGTATCAAATTCAAATAATCTACTATAACTCAGAAGCAGCTAAGACAATTAGGGAAATCTATATTAGTAGCAATCTACCCCAAATATTAAAAGAATAAAATGTACCAAAAAAGCTAAAAATCAAGTGAGTAATAATTGCAAGTGAAAGCTAGCGTGTACATCCGATTTTAATAAATCCTTATGCTGGTAGTAAGATGGATTATTATGCAAGAAATTTTTAATCATGTGTCATGAAGAAATCCACATTTTTGATTGTCAAGCTCTTTGGTTGTTCCTTCTTGATATTCTTATTTGGTTTGGCCAATCTGTCAGCAGCCCAAACCAGCATTTTAGATGATTTAAAGTCTCCGATTATTTTTAAAGGGAATGATACAACGGCATATCGTGATCCTGCGGTCTTGTTCCATAATAATGTATTTTATTTATTTTTCACGCTGGTGAAAACCGAAAAAGGAAAGATTTATTCATATACAGCTGAATGTCATTCAGCTGATTTGAGAAATTGGAGCCCCGAGAAGATCCTGACCCCCAAGGATCAAAACTTGAATTTCTCAAGCCCTGGAAATATTATCAATTACAAAAATGAATGGATTCTGTGTCTGCAGACTTATCCTCGCCCTAACCATACATCTGATCAAGGAGTGCGCTATGGAACAAGCGATGCAAGATTGTATACCATACGTAGCAAAGACCTGAAAAATTGGAGTAAACCAGAAATTATCAAAGTAAAAGGTCCTGATGTGGAAATTGCCGATATGGGCAGGATGATAGATCCCTATTTATTAGAAGACAAAAGTGAAAAAGGAAAATGGTGGTGTTTTTACAAACATAATGGCGTAAGTATGTCATACAGCTACGACTTGAAAAACTGGACGTTTTATGGGCACACTGAATCAGGTGAGAATGTTTGTGTATTGAATGAACATGATGAATATATTTTATTTCATTCTCCTCCTAATGGAATAGCAATTAAGCGTTCATCAGATTTAAAAAAATGGAGCGATTGGGGCAACTTAATCACTTTAGGACAAAATGGATGGAACTGGGCAAAAGGAAGAATTACTGCAGGTACCGTGATCAACCTAAAAGGAAAAAATGAAGCGGATAAGTATTTAATGTTCTTTCATGGTTCAGGTCCCAAATCCGAAAAAGAAGGAGATTTTGATAAAAACGCGTCGATCGGGATAGCTTGGAGCGATGACCTTCTGAATTGGGACTGGCCTGGAAAAAACAACTAATTTAGACCCATTAATAAAGTAAAAAATTGGGTATATAGATAAAGATATTGCATTTGACCTTTTGTGAGTAAAAATAAAATAGATGAGTAAAAGTGAATGGATACCGACTTTAATTAGACAGGCATTACCTGCGAGCTCGGATAATTTCTATAACAATCAGCATAAAATAGCAATTGATATTGGCTGTAGAATGCCAAAAGATATATTTACGATTTATCATTCAATTGGTGGATTCAAAAGAATGCATGCAATTGACGATGATTCAGATAGATATAGTGACGGAAAAAGTAAGATTGAAGAATCTGCAAAGACTTATAAATATTATCAAAATTTCAACTTTCATGATGTAGTTAATGAAGAAGTATTTGATGGGCTTTTCAAAATTAACCTCTCAATAACTGGAGAAGAGTATCTCGATTTAATAGATGATAAATTTGACTTGGTAATACTTTCAAACTTCCTTCATATGTACAAAGAATTTAGTAAAGCCAAGAAGATTCTGGACAAGTTGATCCAACGATTACAAAATAATGGATTACTATATTTCTCTGTAGCAAATGAAAATCATGAAAACATTAATTCAAGTGAAAGATTGGCTTTTCATGAGCATGAAATTTTAGAATTCATGAAGCCACTAGAAGAAAAAATATTTGTTAGGAAAAGCATCCATTATCAAGGCATATTTCAAAAAAGGCATTAAAATGGCATTTTACAAGGTGCCTGCGGTGTTAGTAATTAAGAAATGACAAAGAAATTCGTTCATAGTGACAATTCAGTAATCCAAACACTTCAATCCGTATTTTGAACACCAATAAAAGCTAATCATTTCAGAATTTTGCTTTAGTAATTTAAAAAAGCAAAAATGGTTATAATCAATATTACTATAATCTTATGATTTGAATTAGTGTAGATTGAATATACCTCAGTTAATATGTTATATATTTGATTGATTGATTTACCCACTTGTAGTATTTGCATCATTGAAAGAAACTTGATTTAATGTTCAGTTCCAAACCTTATTTAGAAAGTGACTCACTTAAAAAATGGAACATCGAATTCAACCTTGGCTTGAAGAACAGAACTGTAAAAAAAGGGGATATTTTTCTCAAAGAAGGCCAAAGGTGCTCCTACCTTTATTACATTCTAGTCGGATTTGTACGTGTTTATTATCTCGACTTACAAGGAAATGAAATCACACATTGGTTTTGTGCAAAAGACTCAATTATAACTTCTCCATTCAGTTTTGTAAAACACGAAAAAAATATTCTCTTCTTTGAAGCGCTGGAAGATACAGAACTTATTCTAATCAGTTCAAATCAATTGGAAAAACTGATACAAAACCTACCACCACTAGGTGAAGCGTTTAGGCATATCAATGCCGAATTTGCTATGGTTTTGAGTAGAAGAATCATGAGTATACACACCGAAACGGCAGAAGAACGTTACTTAAAATTAATGAAAGAGCACCCACTTCTTTTTCAAAAAGCCAAGTTATCCCATATCGCTTCATTCCTAGGCATTACACAACAAAGCTTGAGCAGGATTAGGAAGAATTTATAGATAATTCTCATTTCTTACCATAATATTCATCTATTCATCATCCCACTTCTCAACTTAAAATTGTTATTAATCAAAAAAGGAAACTAAGTATATCAGTATAAACTCATCATCTATAGTATACCTCAATACATCTGATAAACTTGTAAACACCACAGGTAAAATATGGTCACATAAATTGCGGCATTCAATTCCATTACACATCCCAAAAAATAATTGAAGACAGGATTTCAACTAAAAGCTGCTAAAAGCAGGAAACAAATCAATGATTTTTTACCCTATGGTAAAAAAATAAAAAATAAAGTAAACCAGCTTTGTATCTGAATTAACTAACACAAAATGACTCATCATAAAAGTATAATTGTAATGGCATTGCTATTAATGAATAGCAATGCCTTTTCTCAAAACATAGGTCTAGATAAAATGAAATGGATTAGAACGAACAACTTATTTAATGATAATGAAAACAAAAACATTTAAGACTTTACAAATTTTTTTAGGCCTTTTCATGGCAATCATTGGGGTAAACAAATTTCTTGTCTTTATAGAAATACCCCATCCTCCTGGTGCTGGAGGTGAATTAATGCAGATTTATATTACTTCTGGGTTTTTAAAAATGATTGGCATTTTACAAATTTTAGGAGGGAGTGCTTTATTGGTCAATAAATTTGTTCCATTAGCTTTGACAATCATCACTGCAATCATGTTTAATGCTACCGTATTTCATAGTCTCCATGACCCAATGGGCATTGGTGGGGCTGCGTTTTGTTTGTTGTTAAGTCTGATTTTGACTTATGCCTACAAAGAAAGATTTTCAAGTTTATTAAGGGCATAAAAATCACTAACTCAAAAGATGAAAGAAAAGGGATATGTAAAATATATCAACTATGCTAAGTCCTTTTCGGCTAAACAACTGTATCACTATAGTTCGACTTTTGCCTAGTATTATATCACCAATAAATACTGAATTGCATGGAAAAGAGTTAACTGAAGCAAAGTTTAAAAGACCATTATTTGCTTTTAAAAGACTCATTCACATGAAAAGTATCACCTTCCTTTTTATTATTTTCTCATTTTGTGCAAGTGCTCAAATTCACAAAAGAAATAATGCTAATGAAAATGCACTACATACATGGATAAATACCAAACCGAAGGAATATGAGAAAAACCAGCATGTAAAAATTGAATCTAAGCTCGAAAATGGAAAGTATAAGTTCTCCTATTTTTTTCATGATCAAAATGACAATCCTGTGGTTTGGGAGTGGAGTTTTAATCAAAAGACGGTAGAAGAATTAATTCCAAGCTATGGGATAGAAAAGTGGTCAGAAAATGATTTGGATCTTGAGAATGATGATTTCGTGAAAAAGTTGATAGAACATTATGTTGAAAGGAAATTTACTGCCTCTCAAGGATTTGACATTGTAATTGATATACCAGCTATCGTAAACCTGCAAAGAAATTTACTTCAACCTATTTTCGAGCTTGCCAATAAAAAACTAGGTCCAAACCCTACCTTACGCCAAAGAGTAAATTTGTTATTGGCTTTTTGTTCAGACATTCCTTATGGTATACCTCCAGACTATATTGATGATAAGTTCATTAACGGATGTTTCTCTCCCCTACTAACATTAATGAATCGTTATGGCGATTGTGATTCTAAGTCTACTTTATTGGCTAGCTTATTATCATTGTACGAAGATATAGAACTTGTACTTATCGATTTGCCTGATCACACGGTAATAGGTGTTAAAGAAAAACCTTTAAAAGGAGAAGACTTTGTCGTTTTTAATGGGGACACTTATTTAATCGCAGATGCTTCTGGCCCAGCCATGAGCGCATTAGGCAATTGGGATTACAATACAAATGATATAGTGTATATTATACCCCTAAAAATAGAAGAACATTACACTAGCCTATTAGATTTGGAATATTTGAAAATGGTAAAGCACGATCCCTATGGCATTGAAAAGGTTCAGTACTACCTAGAAAACTTAAAGGAATAGATAGAAATTTTACAAATTAACTTAAAACGATACAGGTAAATCAAGTTACTATTATACCTCTTTCTACACTTCAATTATATTTTCCCTTTGATATTTTTTGCTATGAAACTGATATCTGTACACCTATACTACTAATGTAGAGAATGTAGTTTTGATTACTTTGAAAAATTTAGCTTGGTATTCGAACAAAACTTAGGATGCCAAATATTTGATATTATCATAATTGGGATTTAAGAATAAATGAGTAAAAACAAATCTAATTGTATAAATTCATGCTTAGAAAGAGTTATAATAAGAGAATTGTATAAATTAATTTTACACCTTTTTTTTAGCTACTTAAATCTTTCTCTCAATAATATTTAGATAAAACATTACAGAATTAGATTAAAACTTTAATATGAAATACTTAATAATAATTGGAGTAGTAATTTTACTTTTAGTTGATAATGATATAGCCGCACAAGAAGATAATTATAATTCATTTATTAAGGAAACTCAAAATTCAAAGTCTGAGTCTGGAAAAATTTCAATCGCATGGTGGATCCCGATAGAGTTTTGGGAACTAACATTTCAACGAGATAAATCAATGTCTGAAATACAGATAAATGAATTTGTAAAATTGTTGAAACCTTATACAATTTTTGCAATTGTAGATGGTAAAATTGGTTTATTCGGTGGAATAGAATATACACCAGTCGACAGTATTTTGAATACAATTGAATTAATTGATAAAGATAGTATCGCACATAAACCATTAAAAACCGAAGAATTAAATGCGGGCATTGAAAATTTATTATTAGTGTTTAAACCAATTTTAAAAAATATGATGGGGCAGATTGGTGAGAATATGAATTTTTATGTATTTAAGGATGAAAATGACAAAAAGTTAAGGATAGCTGATCCATATATTGAAGGGCATGTAAGATTGAATTATTACACACAAAAAAAGCAATGGAGAACACCTTTAGGTTCATTATTACCTTTAAAAAAGTGCACTATTGATAATGAGTTGATGAATGGAGCGTGGAAATATTGCCCATGGCATGGAATAGAATTAATTCAAAAATAGTCAAATACAGTCCAAAATAAATAGCTTATAATTGATAAGTAGGAGTTCAAAGATTAATTTTTATTTCTAATTAATCAGTTTAACAGATTGTAATTTTTCTATAATCATTCCTTCAAATTTAATCCATAATTTCCTTTTAAAAAGCTTTTCTTTACTTACTTTGAAGTAAGCATGGCAAAACTATTTGTGCTGATTTTTTTACTTTAAAACAGACATATACGTGCTATAATCTATTGAAAAATGGAAGCTTTATGTGTTGTTTTATTGGTTAAAAAAGTAGAATAAATAATTTGGACATATGGCACTGATAAAGTTGAAATACAAGCATATGTCGTTTATCTATGGAGTTGTAAAACTTAAGAAGAACTATTCTAACATTAAAATATGATAAATAGTAAATTAACAATTATAACTCTTCTAGGATTTGTGGTTATTTTCAGTTCATGTAATAGCTCGACAAGCAGCAATGTGATTGAAGATAAGGATACAATTGACGTTGAAAAAGAGCAAATTGATAAGAACGACACTGACTCACAGACTGAGAAGGCATAAATCACAGAACCAAAAGTTCAAGCTGATTCAATAGCATTAGGATTTATAAAGAACCTTAAGTCTGGGAAGAAATTGAATTCCTTTTTCAATGACAGTTGGCTATTTATATATCACGAAGACAATAGATGTGATGGTTCAACTGATGGTCAACTCGATAACTTAAAAAGCTCATTAATTGATTCGACAATTACGCTAGAAGTGAAAAATGATGGTAATGGTTGGGCTTGTGATAAAAAGGAACCTACATCTTTTGACTTGGAATTTAACTTAATGAAAAAAGTCGCAGAGTGGGATAGGTTTGAAATTCCAAATTATGAAAATCAAGAAGAAAATGTTGTTTTAATATTTGGTGCAGGTGAATCCGATTATTTAAAACTGCATTATGATGATAACAACCTAATAGTTAAGCTAGAGTATAGAAGTGAAGATCCTGGATAAGAAATTAACTACGTTTTGAGTAATGGTAGGTAAAGTGCTAATTACTTCGGTTTGAACAGTATCTACTGTACAATCTGCCAATGCTCATACAATTTACAGTTACTTACAATCAGAATTAAATAGGGGAAAATGATAAAATTTCAAATCGAAAATAATCTTTCACCAGAGGAATTTAAAGATTTACTAATTAAATCAACACTAGGAGAAAGAAGACCAGTTGAAGATTTTGAAAGAATTAAATCAATGGTTGAAAATGCCAATTTGATTATTACTGCAAGGGACAGCAATAAACTGGTTGGCGTAGCAAGGTCAGTAACTGATTTTGTTTATTGCACATATCTTTCTGACTTAGCAGTAGACGATGAATATCAAAAACAAGGAATTGGAAAAGAATTAATTCGTTTAACGAAAAAGGAAACACCAAAAGCTACTACAATTCTTTTATCCGCACCAAAAGCAGTAAATTATTATCCTCATATTGGTATGGTTAAACATGATGCCTGTTTTTTATTAGCTGATGAAACAGATTTAAAGTAACCATGCTTTCATTTAATTTGACTAGAAAACCGATTGCATTCAGTTATCTTGTGTCTTTTGGATGTATGTCCCACTTTTAACAGCACGGTGTTTATCAAGCCTTATATTCTAAACTTGTCAAGAACTTGAAAGAATAGGTAGCATATATTATTTCTCACCTATTCTACTTCATCAAAGCATGCCCCTTTATAACTAATAAAGAGGCATTGAGAAATACTACCAAGCAATTTCTTCACCGTCATGAACAAATTTACCTGTAAAGTCAGCAGATGATAAACTCACCGAGGTCTTTGCTCCTTCATTTGCTTCCAATGGGGCATTCTTCCCTCCCAAATCAGTTTTCACCCATCCTGGATGTGCTGAATTCACTTTGATACCTGTATCTTTCAAAGCTGCCGCCAAATGCACAGTGAAAGAATTCAGAGCAGACTTAGATGCATTATAAGCGAAAGGCTTAATGCCGCTCCAAGGAGAAGTTTCGTCACTCTGTACTGTATTAGAACCCAAAATACTTGAAACGTTGATAATCTTTCCTGACCCACTTTTTTTAAGCAAAGGCAACATTTTTTGTGTAAGACTTACCAAACTAAAGAAGTTTACATCAAATGTTTCTCTTAAAACATCTGCTTTCACAATCTCTGCTGTATTTACACCCATGGGCTCTCCACCGTGCATAATACCTGCATTATTGACCAATACATCTAGTTTCCCAAAAGTAGATTTAATGTGTTGTACCAAGGCATCTACTTCAGCTTCCTTAGTTACCTCTAACTGTACAAATTCAACATCTAGCCCTTCCGCTTTCAATTTCTGAACAGCCTCTATACCTCTATCTTTGTTTCGAGAAGCCATTAATACGGTTAAACCTTCTGTCCCTAATTGTCGAGCAGTTTCAAAGCCGAGTCCTTTGTTTGCTCCTGTGACTAATGCTATTCTTTTCATTTGATTATAGTTTAAATTTTACAAAGCAAGAGTAAAGGTTTTATGATATTAAATGAAATAGTTTATTTTGCCTTATGATATAAAAATTTTAATATCTATGGTAAATTTAGAATGGTACAGAACCTTTAAAGCTGTTTATAAGCATGGAAATTACTCTAAAGCTGCAGAAGAATTATTTATGAGTCAACCAGCAGTCAGTAATCAAATGAGTATGTTAGAGGCATATGTTGGCCACAAATTATTTATTAGAAAATCTAAAGGTGTAGAAGCTACAGAGAACGCTAAATTCTTGAATAACCTCATCATCGAATCTCTAGATACTTTAGAGGAAGTTGAATCGATGTATAGCCGGAACGTTAATAAAGAAGAAAAACTACATGTCTTGGGAATCAGTGAACATTTATTCAAGAGCTTTTTATCTCATAAATTAGACAGCTTCAAGCATTTAAGTATCCAATTTGAAGAAAAAAATGAGTTATTATTTGATTTAGTCAATCAACAAGAAATAGATGCTGCCATCATACACCAAGAAATAGAAACCTTTGATACACTATCTTTCAAAATCTTAAGCGCTCCTTTGGTAATTGTTGGCCATCCTGATGTTGACACCACTGAACTTGTTAAACACAACAAGCTTAAAGATTTTCGTAAAATTCAGCATTGGTTAGAGCAACAAGTCTGGTTCTCTCACATGTCAACCAATCCCTTTATAAAACTGTTCTGGCTGCATTGTTTCAATAAAAGAAGACCTAAAGTCTTCACCAACTACATTATTCCCAATGAATATTTCATGCTTCAAGAACTGACTAAAACAAAAGGAGTTTGTGTCACCTTATTGGAAAATGCAAAAGAGTTTCTGGAGAATGGGCAACTAAAACTTATTTGGCAAACTGATAAATACCCAAAAAGGGATTATTTCCTAATTGCCCACAAAAAGCAAAAAGTCTTTTTTGAATTACTGAAAAATTTATTTGATAATAAAGAAATATGACGTTATAAGGTATCAGTTTTATTTGATTCAGATTCTGTAGGAATCCCATTATGATAGTTCATTTAACAGAAAGCATGGATGGCCAACCCCTTTAGGGGTGTAAAATCTGCTTGTTTGAATGAATATAAATATCACCTCTACGAGGTTTTACCTACATAAGATCAAGGTTATTTATAACAGTTTCATTCCTAGGGAATCATGACCTTGAAAAATATGAGTCGAGGCAAAAAAATAATTATGTGAATAAAGGGAGATTTGTGCAAAAGTCTTTAATAGTATGAATTGAGGAATATTTGTATATGCCAAAATGATATTTTATTTAATCCTAATCACTAACCAAGCAGAACAAATAAAATAGCATATACAGCATACTTCTACACATTATTCAAAAACCAACTACATTTTACCTTATTTATATAAATTTACCATTTGAAGATAAATAAAAGATTTAATGAATAGATTCAAGGCTTTGGATGTATTTCGTGGGGCAACGGTGTGCTTCATGATAGTTGTAAATACACCTGGTAGTTGGAGCACTACTTTTTCACCATTACGTCATGCACCTTGGCACGGCTTTACACCAACCGATTTGGTATTTCCTTCATTTCTGTTTGCAGTAGGCACTTCTATTTCTTTTGTTAAAAGAAAATGGCCAGATAAAACCGCAAAAGAAGTACTCAATAAAATTTTCAAAAGGTTTCTAATTATATTCTTGATTGGTTTTCTGTTGTATTGGTTCCCATTTGTAAAGTGGTCAGAAGCAGGCAACTTGGTAATGAAGCCTTTAGGCGAAACTAGAATTATGGGGGTATTACAACGCATTGCCCTTTGCTATTTTTTCGGAGCATTGATGATATACTACTTATCACAACGTCTTTTAATTGTATGGGCTGCCATTTTATTGCTAGCGTATTGGGCCATGCTCTATTTTTTGGGCGATTATAGCCTCGAAGGAAATTTTGCTAGAACATTAGATCGTTGGCTTTTAGGTGACAATCATTTATATAAAGGAGAAGGCATTCCTTTCGATCCAGAAGGTGTACTTTCTACCCTACCCGCCATTGTCAATGTAATTGCTGGCTACTTAACAGGTGCATTTATCATTAAAAATAAAGTAAGCTTTGAGACTTTGGCAAAGCTACTTTTAGCCTCGGTTGGTTTAATTGTACTTGCCTACTTCTGGGATTTATCATTCCCAATTAATAAAAAAATATGGACGAGCTCATATGTGATACTTACCATAGGCATTGATTTAGCCTTGCTTGCTGTAATATTTTATAGTACCGATTTTATCAAAAAACCACTCGATTATTATTTTTTCGAAGTTTTTGGTAAGAACCCATTATTTATTTATCTGCTCTCAGGTTTTCTCACCATACTATTATTCTTTTTTAGAATTGATGGGAAACAATCGTTGTACAACTATATCTATGTAAATGGCTTTTCTTGGATCAATCCATATTTGGGTTCCTTCTTATTTGCACTAACATTTATGTTTATTTGCTGGTCAGTTGGTTGGTGGATGGACAGAAAGAAGATTTACATTCGTGTTTAACTCCAATTTTTAAAAGTCAATAATTCATTAAAAAAGCTCAATTCCTTTACTTTAATAGGAATTGAGCTTTTTCATTTAGTAGTGTAAAGAAATCAAAGAGTTATTAAACCACTTACAGCCTCTACCCAGCCTTTTGGTCCTACTTCTGGTACTTTTACAAGATTGGGTGCCGCTAAATTATCCCACCAATTCCCGGGTTTTTGAACTAAAAAAGGCTTGTCTACTGATTGCAATAAAGGCAAATCATTGGCACTGTCTCCTAGCCCTACTGAGATAGCATTAGCATTTTGCTGTTTAAAAAGTTCATGTAACTTTTGCACTGCCTTGCCTTTGTCACTTTTTTGAGAAATTACAGTGTGAAACTTTCCTCCTGCATTGCACTGTAAGCCTTTTTCCTCAAGCATCGCCACCATTTTTTTGAAAGCTTTACTTTCTTTGTCCCCTTTAATCAGGGTTTCACTATAATCACGCGAAGAAGCTCTTTGACTGGCTTCTGCGTCTAATTTTAAGATAGAAGATATTTCACCAAGAGGTAAGTCTGCATAACCAAATACCTCTGCCCCACTCACTTCTCTTGCCTTAACTATTATTTCTAAAATTGAACTTCTATCGATACCCAGTTCTATTACCAAATAGTTATCGATCATCGTATCATATGCAATATCAAAGGAAAAATAGTCTTTGGGGATGAATATCGCCGAACCATTTTCAGTAATGAAAGGAGCAGTTACACCAATTGCTTTTCTATAAAAAGCTTGTTCTACCCTGGTTTTGGAAGAACAAAAGACGACAGGTATACGCGTAATTTCTAGCGTTTTTACTAATGGAGCAGTTACATCAAAAGAATAATCTTTAAAATCTATGAGCGTGCCATCTAAATCGGTGTAAATAACCAAGTTTTGCATTCGAACTATTTTACCTCTAATTGCCCTCCTTTTGGCAATTCGTTACTTTTCGCTGCCTTTGTATTTCTCATCAAACTACTAGTTGTAGGTTTGTATTTAGAAACATCTTTCGTAAATAAACCTGCATATTCTTGGTTTTTCAATACTTCTTTAAACTTTTTTAAATCTGCAGAACACAAAGCAGGATAATAGTCTAATGTGCTTTTTATATCGTCTTCTTTTGCTAATAGATTACGGTTATGAACATCTTCTAAAATATTGGCTTTTAAAGCTGGCGGGCAAATCGGGGACTGGTAGATTACTTCCATGGCCGCTAAACTCATTTCTTTTACATGTTGATCTCCTTTCACTTCATGCAAATGTGGATTTCTAGATTCTATTTGGAAAAACTCAATTCCTTTTTTCATTATATCATCTGAAGGTGGTGCGAGTATACCGCCATATTTTTCAAGCATATTTACATAATGATAAGGTTCTATCGAGTATCCTGAAGAATAGTCGAGTTGCATGGCCAAATCCATTGTTAGCGCATGTTCCCCAGCATTACCAGTCTTGATAATTTCCGTTCCGTAACCAGTATAGTAACTGATGAGTCTGTTTAATATACGGTTGGTATGTTCTGAAGCTCTTCCTCTTTTGGCAAAAAATAGGTTAGACTCAACTACCTTAGGTTTACTATGCCAAGAAATCCTAGTCATAGAATAAGGCGATTTACTAAAATAAAATCCTGCACAATATTCTTGTACATATTCCATCACCGCACCTGGGAAATAGTTATCTGAATCTATAAAACCTAAATACTTTTTACCACATAGGTATGCCAACATGGTACTTAGGATCATCCCTTCTGCTTTGCCATTCTTAATTTCTCCATTCTTTTTCAGTAAGTATTTGTAGCCAGAAGCCTCAACCGCTTTTGTTAATACAGGATCTTTCTGATGCACGATCAACAATTTTCGGTTCATAAAGCTTCCAAGATGTTCTATGGCATCTTTCTCTAACATATAACGATCCATAGGACCACGAGGACTATTCGATACAATAATCACCAAGCAATGGTGTGGGATACCACTCAGTACTCCTTCAATCAATTTAATCTTCTCATTTCTTACAGGCACTACAATAGCCATTTGCTCTTGTATCTCATGCTGTATATCATAAGCTACCCTTCTTATAATAGGATTTTTTTCTTCATCGTTATCTGCATTTTTTAAACCTCCATCTAACTCAAATACTTTTTGAACCCCATGAATTTTAATGGGCCCGAACCTTTCAATCTCTCTTGAAATTTCAATTTTCATAACAAATTACTAGAATTGTAAAATTTTTTTCTCGCTTGTAAATTAAGTAAAACACAATAAATTCTCGGAAATATTCAATAAAATTTAACCTTTTATACACATTCCAAATTAACCGATTACTTACTGAAATTATGAAAGCCATTCTTTTCCTTCTGACATTACTTTTTAGTACATCTTTATTTGCACAAGACTCCCTATTTATTTGGCCCGATGGTGTACCCAATTCAAAAGAAGTAGATATGGAAGAGAAGTTTATGGAAGGCAATGTATTGAGGGTGAAAGATGTGACCAATCCAACACTTACTGTTTATTTACCTCCTGCTGATAAAGCCAATGGTTCATCTGTAATAATTTGCCCTGGTGGCGGCTATTATATTTTAGCCATAGACCATGAAGGCTACCAATTAGCAGAATGGTTTAATAGTTTAGGTGTGGCAGCTTTTGTTCTTAAATATCGGTTACCCGATGATGTAATTATGGAAGATAGAACAATTGGTCCTTTGCAAGACGCACAACAAGCTATAAGGTTAGTAAGAGAAAGAGCACAAGAATGGAAGCTAGATCCTCAAAAAGTGGGGATAATGGGTTTTTCTGCAGGAGGTCATTTAGCCAGTACAGCAGCCACTCATTTTGAAGAACCAGTTGCTCCTGCTAATAATACCAGTGTAAGACCAGATTTTAACATACTCATTTACCCAGTTGTTTCTTTTAAAGAGGAATTTGGCCACAGAGGAAGTAGAGATAAGCTATTGGGGAAAAAGACAAAAGATTATAAAATAGTTGAACATTTCTCTAATGAACTTCAAGTTACTAAGAAAACAGCACCCACCTTTTTAGTACATAGTTCGGACGATAAAGTTGTTCCTGTTGAAAATAGTATCCGGTTTTATCAAGCTTTAATTAAAAATGAAATACCTGCAGAAATGCACATTTATCAAGCAGGTGGGCATGGTTACGGCATGGGCAGAGAAGGAACTGCTGCAACATCCTGGCCTGAAAGACTTAAAGCTTGGATGACCCTACAGGGATTATTAAAATAACTTGGAAAAACAATCTACTTAGATAGAAATATAATTTAGTGCTAGGTATTGTTCTGAATATTCACACTATGCTTTCAAAGTAAAGTTGAATGTTGTGAGAAAGCTTTACTGATAAAAACTTCTAAATCATAACTGAACGACCCAACAAAACAACATGCTTGATATGGATTTCAAGGACGAAATTTTTTTGACTAACTGTCAAGAACATCCACTTAGTTTTACTTCCTAATACACAGGCTTTTAAAAAAAAAGTATAAATAAATTGATTAAAGTAGGAACTAAATCTTTTTTCACTGAATTATGGATTATCTTTGTGTTACAAACATTAAGTTTCATTAAGAATTAACTTGACTCATTCTTAAAACTATACCGTATCTTCAAGGTTAATAGTTTACCGATCCAATCTCTTTAACTCCACATACTTTTTCAACTTTTTTCCACATTACCTTAGATTGTATTCCGATAAATCTATATTCCCTAATCTTATTAAAGAAGTGATAGAACTTCGTAAGGAGGTATCTAGGTTAAAAGCTGAAAAGGAAAAAACAAGTATCTCTTCAGAAACACCCAAAAGCCAACCAGACAAAGAATATTTAGATGCCATTCTAAAGGAATACAAAGAAGACAAAGATATCTCAAACTACATACAAGATATAAATAGTCAATTACTTACAACTGGGTTTACTTCGATTCACTCACTAGATGGCAAGTATGTTTACTTAGGAAATGATTTTGAAAAACTAACTGGATACAAGGCAGCCAATGTTTTAGGCAAAGCTCCTTTTTCATTAATGCATCTGGAAGATCAGCGCAAGCAAAAGAACCTTATTCTGCCACAAAATTTAAAAGGAAAGGCTACAGTCACCAATTGGAGATTAAAACACAAACAGGGTTATTTTCTTTGGTTAGAGACTTATTCACATATCATTTTAGACAAAGAACAAAAACCTGCTTACATCTACTGCCTAAGCACAGATGTATCCGATAAAATGATTGTTCAGAATAAGATGAGCCGGACGCAAAAAATGTATAATAGCATTTTTCAAAGCTCACCCGATGCGCTATTCCTTCTCGATATTCACACTTTTGAAATTTACGATTGTAACAAAAGAGCACTTAAACTTTTTAAGTATAATTCAAAAAATGAATTATTTGGCAAACACTTTTCAGAGTTACAATTCAAGGAATTAACTTTTACCGATATCCACCTCATTAATAGGCGCATTAATAATAAAAAAATATGGACAGCTGAAGTAAAGTGCGTAGATAGCAATGGAAATTTCTTCGATGGGATGATGGGCATGCAAAAAGGGGAAAATCCTGATGCTCCTTTTATTTTGCTAAGAATTACTGATCTTACAAAAATTAAAAAATCACAAACGCTTATTCACGAGCAAGAACAACTCATTTCATCTATTAGTGAAAATGTAAATGAAGGTATATACCGTAGCAAACTAAGTGGTAAATTGATTTATGTAAATAAAGCTTTTGCCAAAATTTTCGGTTATGATAATATAGATGAGGTGATGAAATTAAACGCTGCTCAATTATATGCTCATGCCGCGCAAAGGGAAGAAATAACATCAAAAATTCACAAACTTGGTATTTTAAATAATGAGGAAGCACTTTTTTTACATAAGAAGGGCTATCAGTTTTGGGGCCTGCTAAATTGTAAATTATCTAGAGGGGAAAAGGGTGAATTCTACTTTGATGGTGCTATCAAAGACATTACTGAAAGTAAGAATTATCAAAACCGCTTAGAGCTACAAAATGAAGAGTTAATCGAAGTAAACAACGCATTAGACAGGTTTGTATACAGCGCTTCGCACGATTTACGTGCACCCATAGCTTCTTCTTTGGGCTTAATTGAAATTGCTTTAAAAGAAGACAATATCAATACCATTAAAAAATACTTAACCCTAAAAAATAAGAGTCTTAAAAAGTTAGACAATTTTATAAGCGATATTATTGACTATTCTCGTAACACAAGACTGGACATTAGCTACGAGGAAATCAATTTGCAAATGATGATTGAAAATGCTTTTGAAACTTACAACTATATTGAAAATTCCTCACTTATTCAGAAAGAAATAAATATAGCAATAGATGAAGAATTCTATTCCGACAAAATGAGGTTGAACATTATTTTCAACAACTTACTTTCAAACGCCATTAAGTACGCCAATTTATATAACAATAGACCAGAAATCATTGTAGAAATTGAGGTAAATAATAGAGAAGCCATTATTGAAATAAGAGATAATGGATTGGGCATTTCAGCAAAACACCTCAACAAGATTTTTGATATGTTTTACCGTGCCCATCCCGACAAAAAAGGCTCTGGCTTAGGACTCTTTATTGTACAAGAAGCTGTACAGAAACTAAAAGGGAGTATTCAAGTCAGTTCTACTGAAAATAAAGGGTCTACCTTTATCTTGACCTTACCCAATATGGTAACCACCCAAACACACAATCTTACTTAAAACAACTTGCTGCAAAACTTCAACGGTTTGCTGCATATTATTTTTAATATGTAAGTAAGGTGAATAATTTTAGTCTAGAAACATTTAATACTGGAATTATCACTCGAACTATGTTTAGAACTAACCTCAAAATTTCAATACGTACCCTTTTAAAACAAAAAAGATTTGCTGTTATTAATCTTTTAGGGCTTACACTTGGGTTAACTGCTTGCTTGTTTATATTCTTTTATGTGCTTTTTGAAAGCAGCTATGACAAAACTTATCCGAAACATGAGCATATAGTAAGAGTACCTATGGTATGGAATTTTGGTGAAACATCTGTTCCTTCTGGAGATGCTACTTCTGCCGCGGGTGTTGTTTTAAAAGAGGTATATCCAGAAATAATAAACTTTGTGCGTATAAGGCCTGGCTATGGAGATGTTTTCCAAAAAGGTCAAGACAAATACGAGGAAAGAGACTTTGTTTTTGCCGATACTTCTTTTTTATCCATATTTGATATACCCCTCATTCAAGGTAATAAAGCTACCGCATTAAAAGAACCCAATTCACTAGTACTTTCTGTAAAAACTGCAGAAAAATATTTCGGCCCTAATTGGAATAAAAGAGATATTACCGGCGAAGAAATTCTAATCAATAATACCACAAACTACCTTGTTACCGGAGTCATGGAAAACCTTCCTGCAAACTCCCATATGAGTATAGATATTTTGGGCTCTTTTTCCACATTAAGGGACTATAAAAATCCTAATTGGGATAATTCTAATTTTACTACTTACTTATTGCTGAACGATGAAAGTATGGCTGATTTAGAAGCTACTTCTAATAAGTTCAATAAAGAACTCGCCAAATTAGACCCCAATAATCCTGATATGGTGCAAGTACATTTAGAGAAACTCTCAGATATTTATTTAAAATCAAATTTCAATAATCATCTAGGAAATAAAAGTGATATAAAATACCTGTATATATTTTCTGCTGTCGGCATTTTGATATTACTTATGGCGTGTATCAATTATGTGAACATGACAACAGCTCATGCTTTGAACAGGGCAAAAGAAGTAGGGATGAAAAAAGTATCGGGCGCAAATAAAGCAGACCTATTTTGGCAATTTATTTTTGAATCGGCTTTCCTCATTATTCTCTCAACAGGATTGAGCTTTTTATTGATATTTCTTTTAAGTGACCTTTTTTATGAAATTACCAATATTTCTATTACACCAAGTAGCTTTTTAAGTTTAAAGCCACTAATACTACTTCTCACAATAATATTTGCAGTTACTATTTTCTCCGGCATTTATCCAGCTGTTATTCTTTCTGGTTTTGAACCCGTGAAGGTATTGAAAGGAAAATTCTCTTACTCAGCACAAGGTAGATTTTTAAGAAAAAGTTTGGTGGTTTTCCAATTTGCCATTTCAATGTTTCTTATTGCCTTTACCTACATAATTTTCTTGCAAATGCAATTAATCCAAGAACAAAACTTGGGATATGAAAAGGAAAACACATTAATTTTACCAAGCGATGATGCCATTACTAAAAAACGAGAAGTAATTAGAGCGCAATTTTTATCCTTAACTGATGTAAAAAATGTGACTTTTGCTTCCTTACCGCCTATAAATATTATGTCAAAATTTGCTATTCAACGGTTAGATAAAACCAGTGAAAGGCAACTAGCGACTTATGTTTTATCTGACCAACACTATCTAGAAACTTTCGATCTAAAACTAATAGCAGGCAAAGGGTTTCATGAGATTACCTACCCCGACAGTGGTTTTGTGATGATTTTAAATAATACTGCCATGGAATTTTTTGGATGGGATACTGAAAGTGTTTTAGGTAAAGAACTATTGTTTTGGGGCGATACAAAAGGAGAAGTAATTGGAGTAACAGAAGATTTTAACTTTCAATCTCTTAAAACTGAGATAGAGCCGCTTTGCATGATCAGCTCTAAAGAAGAAGTGAATTTTGGTTATCAAATTATGGTGAAACTGGATAAAAGTGCCAATACTAAAAATACTTTGTTAGAGCTTGAAAAAATCTGGAACGAAGTAGCGCCTCACTATCCTTTTGATTACAGGTTTATGGATGCAGAATACGAACGTTTATATAAATCTGAAACAAGATTAAATAAATTATTTATCACCTTCAGTTTGCTCGCAGTAATTATTGCTTTTCTAGGAATTACAGGCTTAGCTGCTTTTAATACCACTCAAAGATTTAAAGAAATTAGTATTAGAAAAGTATTAGGTGCTAGTATGCCCAGTATTTTTATTTTACTTTCTAAGGACTATTTATTGCTGCTCACAATCTCGCTATGTTGTGCCGTGCCTATTTGCCATTACTTTACAACAGAATGGTTAAGCAATTTTGCTTATCAAACTTCTTTAAGTTGGTGGGTATATTTTTTACCAGCTATTTTGGTGGCAATAACCGCACTTCTAGCGGTTAGTCTCCAATCTGTAAAAGCAGTAATTTCTAATCCAGCAGAAATCTTAAGAAGTGAGTGATTAGATAGCTTATCTTTTCTTATTTAATCTTTTCATGTGCCCACATAATTCTTTATGTGGGCTTTATTTTATTTGGTAAAAAAAATGGTGCTTCATGATTTTACTTAATCAGTATAACAACCTTCAAAAAAGACTACTTCCTCCGATGTTTGTGTCGACAACAACATTGGCTAATGTATATAAATAGAATCAAATATCAGGTTAAATTGCTTCGCACCGAGTACTTCATACCGAATACTTCGCACCGAGTACTTCACACCGAATAATTTCATTTAGGACCAAAAAATTTAATCACGCTATTGTACAAATAATTCAATTGAAAATAATTTTAATTCCTTTTATTTAGCAGTTTTTGAACATTTATCTTAACTTAACAAACCAACCTACAAATTTCTATAAATCGATATTTGTTTGGCTAATTTACTTTCATATTAAAAAGTTGTAATACAAACCACTATCTAATTTCATCTATAAAATCGATTGCATAATTGAAATATCTTAATGCTAATATTAAGTTAGAGAAATAGCCAAAACAACAATCAATATATGTCTATGAAATTTTATTGTACACTTTTTTTTATCCCACTTTAACTTGAAATTTAAAACTCATTAAAACTATCAATATGAAATTTTTTTACCTTTTAATTTTTTTAATAGCAGGATTCGCTATCAATGCAAATGCACAAATAGATTTTACTCAAGCTGGTTTTGGTACTTTTAGAGATACAAGAATCATTAATGGGCAGTCTGTTGAAACCAGTAGTAAAGGAGAATTGAAGTTTATCATTTCCCATAGGTTTGGGAGTATTAAAGATGGTGTAAATGGTTTCTGGGGATTAGATAATGCTACAATTCGCCTTGGTCTTGACTACGGTATATCTAACAGGTTTACAGTAGGTATAGGCAGAAGTTCCTTTAATAAAACTTACGATGCTTTTGCAAAATTTAGAGGTTTGATACAGAATGATAATATGCCTGTTTCTGTAACTCTTTTTTCCAGTGCTGCCATTATTACTTTAGAAGATGATTTATTTAATTTTGATATCACTACCAGTGACCGCTTAACATATGCCTATCAATTATTGATTAGCAGGGCATTTGGCGATAGATTTTCTTTACAATTGATGCCTACTTTAGTTCATAGAAACATAGTAGAAGAAGGTGAAAATATCAATAATGATGTAATGGCATTAGGAGGCGCTTTTAAGTATCAGATCACAAAAAACTTAGCTATTAATGCTGAATATTATTATACCCTACCCGATCAAGTAAATGAAATTTTCAATAATTCGGTATCTATTGGTTTTGATATTATTACCAAAGGGCATGCCTTCCAGTTGTCGGTTTCAAGCTCTAGAGGCATGATCGAAAAATACTTCGTTGCTGAAACTACTGGTGACTTTTTTGATGGCGATATAAGCATCGGATTTAATATCACTAGAGATTTCCAAATTGGAAAGAGAAAGTATCATTGAGCTTTTTTCAATATGAGCTAATTGTCTCAAAAAAATTGGAATCTTACAGTGTTTAAATGGAAATTATCTTGAATTTCTACTCAAGTATATATAAAACAAAAACGGTTTAAGCTTGCACTTAAACCGTTTTTGTTTTTATTCCTTATTTCTTTTATAGTATGTTACTATACTTGCTTTAGCCAATGTATTATTCCATAAGTAATAGCCTACCACAGCTGGGTTTGTGTTTTCATCTAAGCCTAGTTTATCCGTTTTTAAAGCATGTACTGTAATAATGTATTGGTGTAATCCGTGGCCTTCGGGGGGACAAGGCCCGCCATATCCATTTGTTCCATAATCTGTAATACTTTGAATAACACCTGCTGGCATTAAGTCTAAAGCTGTATTTCCTGCATTAGATGCTATTTCTTTAACGTTTTCAGGTATATCAAAAACAAGCCAATGCCACCAGCCACTACCAGTTGGAGCATCTGGATCATACATGGTTATTGCAAAACTTTTTGTGCCTTCTGGAGCATTTTCCCAAGATAATTGAGGAGATTGATTATTACCTGTGCAACCAAATCCGTTAAATACTTCTGTTATGGTAGCCTCCCCACCTAAGCTGCCACTAGACAAAGTAAACGACTTTTGCGCAAAAACAGCACTTGAAAACGCTATAAGTAATACTAGAATAATGTTCGATTTTTTCATAATATTTGTCTTTTAATTACAGGGACAAAATTATGATGGAGTGCTCTAAACCTTGTTGTGAGTCTAGATCAAAAAGTATTGATAAAAGCTCAAGCTGATTGATACTGCTTTGGCGTAACTCCAAATTTCACCTTAAAAGCTTGAATAAAATTGGAAAGATTTTCATATCCTATTTCCTCGAAGATATCTGATGGTCTTTTCGATTTGTTTTTTAATAGAAAAGCAGAATGTTCTAATCTTTTCTCTTGAAACCATTTGCTAGGTGAACTATGAAAATGTTTTTCAAATTCCCTTTTGAATGTTGATACACTCATATTTGATAAAAAAGCCAGCTCTTTTAATGTTAACTTATTCAACTGATTACTTTCAATGGTTTGAATGAATTTCTGAGTTTGATTGTCATTATTATTCGTTAAATTATATAAAAAATCAACCCCTTCTTGTTCAACCAGATACAACATGATTTCTTCAAATTTTGAATTCAATATATTTTGTCGAAAAGTATCGGATTGGTGCTTGGAGATATCTACTAGGCTTTCGGCAAATCTTTTTGTAAATGAGTCATATTTAAAAGGATAAGTAGAGTTACATGCCCTAGTTCTAGTTTTTTGAAGTTTAAATTTTCTTATAAACTTAAAAACGGCTTCTGTAGAAAAAAAGAATAGGAGACTTCTATAAATTGCTGAATCGTTCGATAGCTTTTCTATCATTAAACAATGACCAGATTTCATTAATAAGAATTGAGAGCTATCAATGGCATGAGAAGAATTATCGAAATATACTTCTTTTTTTCCCTCTTGTAGAAAGCTAAATATGTTTTTGTTCAGTAATATTTGCTGCTTTGTTATTTCATTAGTGCTCTTATAATCGTAGACCTCCATCGACATAGAAGAATTAAGCGTTAATTCATCTGGTAATGTAATCGTCTTCATGAGGTTTAGATTTTTCTACAACAAATATAAAAAATGCCACTATAAGCATCTCTAATATATTATGGTACTACAATTTCTAAATTACTTCAATTTTCCCCATTCCATCTTTTGATGGCATCTTTTAACCACTGAGGTTTTGTTTCCATTGATATAGAAGAGACATTATATTTTTTGTTTGCTTCTTCAACTATCTCATTGAGTTTTTTAATTGGAGGTACATCCCATTTTTCTCTTTCTGCATCAGTGGTAGTTGTTTCTATATCCCAAAGTCTTAACTTAACACCGTCAGGTACGTATTGTAACCCGAATTTTTGTGGTCTCCCTTGATACATTAACCACTTGTCATACGCTGATGCGGCAAATCTTTTTGCTTTTTCGTATTTTAAATCAATACTTTTTAACCCATAGATGTATGCTTGCCAAAAGTCTTCCGTATTGTCACCATGTAGAAACATAATGCAAGCATGAAAATAATCTTCACCTTCAAGCTGCTCGCTTGACTCAATGATGGATCGTACTCTATTATTACGAATTTTAAAGCGATTTCTAAAATTTTTATATGCTAATGAACCATCATCAGGTGGCGGATTTAGACATTCATGTTGGTCTTCATCAAACAAAACTTTAATAGTTTTATTCATAAAAAAGTTTTTATGATTAGAAATATAAAATGGAAATATCTCAACAAATCCAAAAGCATACTACTGTTAGAAAAGAGTTGCTATAAGAAGTGGCAAAGCCTATTTAAACATTAAATGCAGATTCCATAAAAGTTTGTTCGGCATTAGATATCTGCTTTTTTTGAGCCATCGCTTTCCATTGTCTTACAACTTCTTTAGTTTTTTGTATAAAATCAGCAGCTTGGTTTTCCTCCCACCTAAAATAATCTATTACGCTCATACAAAGATCAAAGTCAAGACTATTGTCATCTTCAGATATATTTAAGCTTAAGCCAAGGCCATTTTCTGTTGGATTTAAATCAAAAGCAGGTGAAAGTTTCCATCCTCCTTTTGTAAGTAAAAACCCGTGATTTCTAAGATGGTCATCTGTATTAGATATAGCAACAGAAAACACAATTCTTTTCCATACTTCCCTTATATCGTTATCTGGATCCGAACCATATCGTTCGATGATTTCAACTATATCCAAATAGCTCACTCCATCTTTATGGTTATTTCCATCTTTATAACCCAACAATGTCATTGCTGAGGCAAAATGTATCCGATTATTTTGACCTGATCTATCAAATCTCTTTGTCAAAAATGTATGGCGTTTTTGAGAGAATATTGTTGCATTTGATTCAGATACTGAAATATCAAGTTGTTTAGCCATTTGATAAGCAATAAATTCCCAGGCTCCACTATCTTTATCATCATTCTTACTTGGGAATTTGGCAATCCAAAGTTCACCATTCGGGCTTCTTACATTAGCTTTAGGGCGCGCTCCTCCTAAAGAAGACCCGGGAGCCATTAATAATGACAACCATTTTTGAGCGTTTTCTTCTTCAAAAAAATTATCGCCTTCAACTTTTAAACTAGCAATCTCTAATTCCCTTATACTAGTGAATGGAGGAGTTTCTAAATCTAAATTAGATAAAAAATCCCCATTTTCTTCTAGCTTAAATCTAAGCGCTCCCATCCGTGTCTCATCATTAAGCCCTAGTAAAAAATCCGATTCCGTTAACCTTTTCCTTTTTTTTTCTAAACTTTTGGCATGAATAATTTCTCTTCTTTGCATTAGCATCCTGCCCCACCTATCTGGTGATGAATCCAAAAAAAGTCCAAAATTTGTTTTATCATCGCTTAAGTATTGTGGCCCCGTATATAATTTTAATTCAGGATCCAATATTTGAACATGTGTACTTTGTAGCCATTGTTCGTCATATTCAAATGAAAATATTTCTTCTCCCCTTATTGCTTCTGCTCTTAACATTCCTACCTTCATAATGCTCCCTAATCCCTCCCAATCGGCATATACAATAATTTCTTTCATTCTATCTTCTCTTTTTTTGGTGCTCTTTTTCTTGTTAAAAGTTTAGCATCTTGTAATTTTCTGCCTAATACATCATCTGAGGCAATCCCTTTAATATCATCAACTAGGCCTAATACCGATAAAACCTGAATATAAATACCTATACTTATATGCTCACTGCCTTTTTCAACATGCCAAAGAGTTGAACGCCCAATATTAGCCCGCTTCGATAATTGTTCGGCTGAAAGTTTTCTTCTTAATCTAGCAAGCTTCAAATTTTCACCTAATTGTTCAAGCATTCTTTTTTCCTTAGGAAATAATTTATTCTTTTTAGATTTCATAACATTTCTATATAGAAACAAAATTATAATTAATGTTTTTAAATAAAAACATTAATGTGTAATAAATTTAAATCAAATGATAAATATTCTATAGAAATTTTCTAGATGAGTCATTTCCATTGCCATAAAACAAGTATTACAAATACATGCATAAATGCAGTATTTACTTCATCAATAAGTAATATGACAATTTAATTATTCGCATATAGATCTTGAAGAAATATCTACGCTATTACTCTTACCTTGAATCAAAACTCATTTTACAAAGAGCTAATTTTAATTCGCTTTGTTCTCAATATAAGCTCGTAAATCTTCTACTTGTTGATCACTCAATCGCTCTAGTGGGTAATGGGGCATATATGGTCTATAGCCAGGAACAGGGCTTGTTCCATAGCGTATTACTTGATAAAAAGACAGTGAAGTATTTTTTAACATGTCTTTTTTAAGTTTTTTGAAGCTCAAGGTATTTTTATCAAGTTCATATTCAGTTACACCATTAGCATCGTGGCAGTAAAGACAACTGTTTTCATAAACTAATTTACCGTTTTCCAAATTATTGTCTCCAACTGCATAGCCTTCTTTTTTATTTTTTGGTGCATCTGAAAAAGTAGCAGGAGAAGCTAGTAGGTATTTGCTTCTAATGGATTGAATCACTTCACTTTTTTCCTCTGGCGTGTCTGCATTATTGAGTTTAGCTAGTTCTTCTTCGGATAAGCCAATATCACCTAACTTTAGTTGTAATTGCCAATAATAAGCCATAATCGCATCTACTTCCCAGTTTTTTAATTTCCTCCCTTGCGCGCATTCTTGTGCGCATAGTTGAATGGCTTCCTCAATATTGTCCCTGGCTTTCTCTACTAAACTTCCATATTTTTTAATGTAATCATCATTGTACCAACTTTCTCTGTTTACAATCCCAAAAAAAGTAGTAGCTTGTAAGAAGGGAATACCCCTGTTAGAAGTATAACTCAACCTTGCCTCCGGATTTGGATTGAATAATTCGGGATCTTCTTGAACAAGGTTATGACAACTTGTACATTGATAAAAACGACTTATTGTTTTACTCCCTTTATGCTTTTTAGTAAATCCATTTTTAATTAAATCTTCACCGATCGCCGCCTTTTCTACACTAAAGTTTTGTGGTTTTACGAGATGTGTTTCATTGCCTAATTCGGTAAGTACTTCTGCTAGAGGAGTTTGTATGTTAAATTGTTTCTTCTCAGTGTTATCATGATTGATAAAAAACAACATCCATAAATATAAAGGGATAAATATTAAAAAATACCTCATTGGTTAGCAGCTAAAAATTAAAAAAATGATGATTGAATTAATGTCAAATTAAACATACCTGTTCACATATTCAACAAGTTTGTGCTAAAAATGTAAATGAACTTTAAAAGAAAGTTATAACAGTTTTGCGTGTACCTTAATCTCAAGAATAAAAATTCAATTTAAAGAACACAAATACAAAACTATAAATGTCTTTTTATAATTCATTTGGAGGCATTAGCAGAGCAAAGCATCTTTAGCATGTTGTCTAATGCTGAAACTCAGGCTTCAACAAAGTATCCCTGAGGTATTTTCCTTGTATCTTGCCGAGGAATTGCCCCAAAAAAAGTTCTTACATTCTTATACAAAGAAATATAGCAATAATTAAAAAGCACCTATTTCGGCCCTAAAACCGCGCATTAATTGTTGATTGGCCCTTTCTAATGCTGGAGAAATTCTGGACCCACTATTATTGAAACCTCCTGTTTCAAGATAATAAAGTGCTTCTTTGAGACATGCTTCTTCTGGGTTTCCAAAATTTGATGTAATGTCATCTGCTACCTGAGAATTTACAGGTAAGCCTTCAAAATAATCGGCTTTACCTTCTACATTAACAACCCTAAAACTGATTGGGGAAATTATATTGCCTTCGTACCTAAAACCATAAGAACCTACAGGTTTCCCATAGCTAGTTGAACCTATTGTTACTACATTTATATAGGGTTTTAGGCAATTTACAACAACTTCACTGGCAGAAGCACTTGCATCTGTTGTAATGATTACTACTCTGTCAAGTCCCAAGTGAACTTCTTGGTTTTCAAACAAGTACTTCTTGTTATTGTAAACCCTTTCATCGTTATGCGAAACTTCTACCAATATATCTCCAGCATTGGTTGTATTGGTTATCATACTAGAAAGTTCTACTGCTATATCTAAGATTCCACCTCCATTGTATCTTAAATCGAGAACCAGTTCATCAACCCCTTCAGTAGCGAAAAATGAAAATGCTTCTTTCAAATCATCAGTAGCTCTTTCTATAAAATTATTGAATACTAAATAACCTATTTTTTGTCCGTTCTGCTCAATAATTCTTCGGTCTAGTACGGTTACAATATTTACTTCAGATTTACTTATTTCAACATCTACTACTTCACCCTCGGTATTGCGCATTTTAAACTGGTTAGTTACCCCTTCAACATCTTCGCCCAATGCTTCGTCTATATTATTGATTGTGCTTGCCGCTCTGCCATTTATTTCTAGCACCTCGAAACCTCTGGTTACTCCACTTTGATCTGCTGGTGAACCTGGATAGACAAAAGTAATGCGTAAAGCACCATCAGTATCGAAGCGAATACCGAATCCATGACCTGCATAAGTACCTTGGGAAAAATATTGATCAAAGGCTGCTGCATCGGTTACATAACTCCATCTATCAAACTCATTATTAATCATAGCGTCCATTAAGTCTTGAGAAGTAGCGTAATCATTGATATTCACTTCAGGAACTTGGTCATTCCATAGATACCAATAGTTCATTACAGTCACTATTTGATTCCTAAAATCAATCTCTTCCGGAGTTAATTTTATAGGTTCTGGACCATCATTACAAGAAAAAAGCAAAAGTAGCGATAGCGAAATAATTACTGGAAACTTAAGCTTAAAAAGGGGTGGCATAGCTTGGAATTGTAGTAATAATCTAAAAATACACTTAAGTAAGTTACCAAAAACAAACAACACTTATTAACTACACATTTTCCTGCTTAATTTCATTGTTTTAAGACACTTCATCAAGTTCATTATTCCAATTCACAAAGCGTTCAAATGGCCGTAAGATTGTCGATTATTTATAGGATGGTTCTTAAAGCTTCACAATTTAAACAAAATAAGTTAGAATAAATTCTATGAGGAATCATTTATATTGGAAGTACAACTTGAATTTACTAGATAGATATTTTATAGGAAAATGAATTATTCTTTATTTCGAATAGATATAATTCAATGTTTCATCTGTACTGTACTTGCTTTTAGTTTACGTTTACCACTTTTTACTTGTAATACTATTAATGCCAGAATACCTATACATGCATTTACCGAAAAAGTAATTGGTAACATGGTATTATCATTATTATAAATCCAGCTAGATATTACTGAACCTACTCCTATACCCACTTCTAATGCAATGTATACTGTAGACATGGCTCTACCTCTGTAGCGATCATCGCTTAAATCTACTGCCCAAGCAAAAATTGTTGGTGAGTTAATGCCTACACCCAAGCCATATATAAATGAGGCAATCATTAATTCATTGGGCGAAGAAGAAAATCCAATTAAAAATAGGGCAATAATGAGTATGAGTAATCCAATTTTTAAAACCGGAATTCGTCCAAAACGATCAGATGCTTTACCCGCTAAAACCCTTACTGTAATTGATGCCAAGGTAAAATAAGTATAAAATAGCCCTTTATTTTCCATGCCAAGATGTACACTAAAATCTGGTATAATTGTCAATACAGCTCCAAAAGAAAAGACGGCAAACATTAACACTAATGCAGGTAAAAATACTTTAGGTTCTATTACTTCTTCTCTTTTTATGTTGAGTAATTTAAAACTAAAGGGTTGTTTTTCTTTTAAGGTTTCTTTCATGCCAATCAAAACCAAGATTGAAAGTAAAGCCACAAAGGATGATGTATAAAACAAGACATTCAATGAATACTCTAAGGCAATGACACTTCCTACAGCAGGACCAGAAGCCATACCTAAACTTCCAAATAAACTCATTATGCCCATGGCTTCCCCTCTCCTATTTGCTGGAACCACATCGGCAATAAATGCTGAAGTAGCCGTAGGCTTAAATCCTGTAGACATCCCATGAACAAATCTTAAAAACAAGAAACCTGCTACTGAAGAGAGCACAGGGTACAAAAAACCAACAGCAATACAAACAAAAACACCATAGATCATGATCGGTACCCTGCCAATTGTATCTGTTAATTTGCCACTTACCGGTCTAGACAAACCTGCTGCTAATGTAAAAAGGGCTATAATCAATCCTTTATATTCACCACCTCCCATGCTATCGATATAGGCAGGCAGTTCAGGTATGATCATATTAAAACTCGCAAAAAACAGAAAGGAACTTGAACAAAGTAACCAAAACTGAAAAGTGTATACTTTATTAAAGGAGTTTGACATATTAATTTGACTTAACTAAGTCTGTTACTCTATTTCTTAGTGTTAGTATTTAGGTGAAAAATGGGAGAGCACTTACTAATTGTTGGCAAAGTTGAATTAACTTTTGATAGAAAAAAACTTTATTGATAAAAAATTGAATACCAAAAAGGGAGAATTACCTAATGATGAAGTAATTATTCTATATTGATAAAATCTTGTCCTTTATTAAGTTGAAATATACCAGAAAGGTCACAAGATTTTTTACTTTGATCTTAAATGATAATGCGTTTAAATACCTAATAAGTGAGCCTTTTTACGAAACTACTAGCAGTTATTTTGTGCTGTATCCCTCCATTCTGCATTATTTCTGCTATTAGTTTCCCAGTTTTAGATACGTCAGGAGCTAGGTAATGAATAAAACTAGGAAGTACTTCTCGGTAATGAGAATTACTTAATGATAACAGGTGAGCTTCAGGAAATTCGCCATTTTGCTTTTGCAGTATTTTTAAAAATTTATACAGTTCTTGCTCATTACAAAGAATATACAAGTAGTCAGCGCTTAACACTAGTTCATTATAACTTGATAATAGTACTTCCAGCTTGTAACTATCGGCAAAATCTGAAATACCCTTCAATAATTGTTTGGAAAAAAGGCGGGCTTCTTCTTTGAGTAAAATGATTTTTTTAAAGCTAATAGTACAGATTAAACTGACTAATGCATTAAAAATATCTTGTTTTTCATCCCGACATATGGTACTCACATTGGCTTTTAGCCATTTTTCATCCGAATGAAGTAAAATCAATTTTTCGGCAGGGATATAATTTAATACTTTAATAATATGGGAATCTTCCACTTGCTTTTGGGCAGAAAATATTATAAAGTCGTATAAAGTAATTGATTTTTTTAAATTTTTGTGATGCTTTTTATAGTCTTTTCCTTGCAGTAGATACAATTTTAATTTTATCTCTATACCTAATTCTTTTTGTATAACAAGTTGCAAGCGCTCATCAAAATCGCTTAAATCATTAGTTACAAAGAGCACATTCAAGATGCCAGTCACGCCAAACATTTATCCATGTAAAAATTTTTACAATTTATAATAATTTTACAAAATGGCTATCCTGTAATATCCTGTTTACTTACTGCCAAGAATTTCTTTTAAATCGGTAATTAATTGCTCCCAAAGTTCCTTTAATTCATCCAAATCGTCCATCATAGAATAATCCGTAACTCTTAAAAATGAGGTTTGGGTCATTTCATTAAAGTCGATCTTGAATTCCAGAAAACTCGGATCACCTTCATCTTCTTCATCTATAAATTGGTATTTTATAGAAAGGTTGGTTCGCTTTGAAACCACTTTGGCGTTGTGCAGTTCGCCATCCCAAATAAAATTAAACTTCTTATCGCTAGTAATATTCACTTCATCTGCAAACCATTCTTGCAAACCACTAGCTGTGGCGACATAAGGATAGAGCATTTTAACTGCTGCCTTTATTTCATATTCTGCTACATACTTATATTTTTCCATAATAATAGCTTTGAATTGTATGCAATTTATAAAAATGCCAGAGAAGTGCAAGTAGTTCTTTCATTGAAATTATTTACAACAATATTTGTATAAAAAACTTTAACCTAAGATATTTGCAATCCAAATGGCGGGGTAGCTCAGATGGTTAGAGCGCAGGATTCATAACCCTGAGGTCGGCAGTTCGATTCTGCTCCCCGCTACTAGTAATAAAGCCTTGTAAATCAGCTATTTACAAGGCTTTTTATATTTTAAGTCCTAAATTCACTTTTAAACGCATAAATTCTTAATGGGTAAAAGTATAACTTTTTAATCCTTTTGTGATCCCAAGCATTTTATGAAGTCTTTTCCCAAAATGATTATCCTACAATTCGTTATTACTAAGGTTTATTTTTAAATTAAGCTACGATTTTTTTCTTATTTTTTTGACTTTAATACATGGCAGCTGGATTTAATGATATTTTCATTTCTTATGGCAGAGGAAATGAACATAGTCTGGGCAGTAAGGATTTATCCTTAAAATTACATCATACACTTGAGGCTAAGAATTTTAATGTCTGGTTAGATAATCAAGACATACCTCATGCTGTAGATTTTCAACAAGAAATAAATGAGGGGATTAAGAGTGCCGATAATTTCATTTTTATAATTTCGCCACATTCAGTTGCCTCACTTTATTGCATGCGCGAAATTGAATTGGCAGTTGAGTTGAACAAGCGTATTATTCCGCTGCTTCACATCATGCCAGATAATGATTTGTTAGAAGACAGCCTACATCCAATAATTAAAAAACTCAATTGGATTTATTTCGATGATGAAAGCCAATTTGAAAAATGTCTTGAAAGGTTGGAAGAAGCATTAATAACCGATCAAGCACATTTATCTAAACATACCGATTACACGACTAAAGCCATGAATTGGCGGGAAAATAACCGAAATATTGATTTCTTCCTTTTCGGCAGTGCTTTAAAAGATGCGGAAAAATGGTTAAAGGAAGCACAAAATAAACAATTGGATCCAATTCCCTCTGCCATTCAAAAGGAATACATTACCAAATCTAGGAAGTATAATAATTTCAAATCCATTAGGAGAATTGTTGCTGTCATTGTTTTCATTTTAGTTAGTAGCACATTATCGTTGGCACTTTACTTCAGCCAGCAACAAGAAATAGCCGCAAAAGAAGCATTGAGGAATATTTCTCTGGCAAATTCTAATGAGCTTATCGCGAAAGCCAACACCATACAATGCGAAGAGTCTGTTGAAATGGGGCTTAGAATAGCAGCATTGGCCTACGAAGCCGATACAACCAATGAAATGGCTAAAACAGCCCTTTACGATACTTTTTACAAAACTTTTAAGGGCGATGTGGTTGAAGAAAGCAGCGTAGAAAATTTAAAGGAGTGGACAGAAAAAGTTGTAGGCAGCAAAGGAGACTTTGCCGTATTAATGGATGCCAACCATATAGATTACCACAATAGTAATGGAGAGAAATTAGCCACTTTCAAAAGTGACAAGAACTTTATTGGGCTACATTACGATGCCGACAAGCAAATTATTTATGCTAAAACAGATAACGATGAGGTAGTAACCTATCATTTAAAAGCAGAATGGGTGCTCAAAAATATTGAGAAGAGAGCCATTCCAGATTTAAATGATAGGCAATTAGAAAGATACGGAATTAAGAAAGACCTCTACAAAAAACTTGATGCTAAATTGCAACGGTTTAAGGCAAGTAGCCCTAAAGATAAAGTGGAAACTCTACAAAAGAATTTAAATGATAAACAAGAGAATGCTGAAGAAAAAGTTAATGAAACCCCGAAAAACACCAATCTGGCTACAAAAGATGAATCTGTAGAACCCATTAAACAAACTGCCGAAGAATTTACCAACTCATTAAAAAACGCTTTTAGGCGTTACCAAAACGCAAATGAAAATGAAAGGTATAATAGGGCTACTGCATTATACAACTTGGCCGAAAAAGCCTACAAAAATTATCCTGAAAATAAAGCCATTGAAAGAGCAATGATTACTGGTAATGCATATTTAGCCAATGAATATACCTATAAAAATATGCCCGATAGTGCCATTGAACTTGCTAACACGGTATTAAAAATGGATGCAAAACAAAAATGGGTAAATAAGATAAAAATTTTGGCCCATCTTCAAAAAAATGAATTTGATGAAGCCGTCCAATTAGGCAAACCCTTGCTTGATGAGAATTATCCATTAGCGGAAGGTAAAATGAGTTATAGTGAATTGTTAGAAATTGAGTTGGATAAAGTCGCTGAAAATAAGCCATTGAACCAATCCCAAAGAAGATTTAAAAGAATGATTTCATTCATTCCTATTGAAGTATCTGGTTTTCTTATCAACGATAAATCTCCAATGACAACCCGTAGAGAGGTAAGTTTAAAGATATATGCCAAAGGCGCTTCAGAAATGATGGTTTCCAATACTGCTACTTTTAGCGATAATCCTACTTGGGAGACATTCAAAAGTGTAAAAAATTGGAAACTGCTACCAGGGCAAGGCAAAAAAACGGTATTTATTAAATTCAGGAATAACTCGTCAGAAGAATCCAAAGTGTTTCAACAATCTATTTTACTTTCTAATTACTAGTTTCAAATTCTATTGTTATAAAACTTTCTCGATACCTATTGAAACAAAAATGCCCCAGTTAGTCAAAAACTACTGAGGCATAAAATATTTAGTGCTTTATGATTTTACTTGATAAGTATAACAACCTTCAAAAAAAACTACTTCCCCCGATGTTGGTGTCGACACCAACATGGGCTAAATGAATGTATAAATAGCATCAAATTTTAGGTTCAATTGCTTCACACCGAGTACTTCGCACCGAATAATTTCATATAGAACCAAATATTTTAATGGTTTCTGATACCTTTTAGGAAAAATACAAACTGTAACATTTATGTTCTTTTCACTACAATAGGTTGATCAAGTTTTTTTATTACTTCATCATAAACCTTTTTTAAATCTTGGTAATATTTAGCTTCAATTACTGGGTTCGCAATCAAGAATTTATTTGATAGCTGAAATAACCTTGTTGTAGGTGTATATATACTTTTATAATCGTAATATAATTGACCGTCGGCTAGTTTAATTTTTTCTGATTCAGGAAATTCTATCATTTCATAACCCGCTGGTAAAGCAAAAGAAAATCTATATTCATATAGTTTTCTAACATTAAAATCTACTGGATATGTTCTTACAGGAAGCTTAAATGGATTTTCCGTTATTTTTCCAGATAAAACAGGGGATACATAATTCATATCTGACCAATTTTCAGATAATTGCGTTTTGTAACTAATTACAAAAGGTTTAGCCAATTCATCTTTGAACCTCACTTTTACATCGGTAGCATTATCAACGCCACTTATTGCGCCAATAAATCCATCTGGATTTTTATGATATAAGCTTCTATATTCAGCTGCAGCATAATCATAAGCTGTAATCTTTACCATTAAATTAACCTCATTAGAAGAAGCATCCACAAACATACTTGCATGGTTTACAACCCTGTACAATGAATTGTCTGCATTCAAATCTATAGTTACTGACTCTTTCTTTTTTACCATTAATCCACTTCCATTTCTACATTCAAATGGTAATAGACCTACAGGTAAGTATTTTCTAGTTCCATCAATAAATACGAAATTATCATCAATCTCTAATACAATTACGCAATAGTTAAAACCTTCTATAAAAGGATAACCATAATCTACCTTTCCATGATCTCTTGTGCTTAGTAAAACTGGAAAGGCTTTTAGTCCGGCTTCTTCCAGCAAAGTAAGCATTTTAAGGTTAATCTCTGTGCAATTGCCTTCTTTCACTTTTTCAAAATCTTTTATACTTTTCTTAGGATAAATAAATCTTGAACCATCCCATCTGTAATTTTCTGTAATATACTTTTGAATTGACTTGGCTTTTGTCAAATCATCCATATCACCATTCACTAATTGGCTAACAACATCATCATCAGCTTTCTTTTTCATGTGTTTGCCAAACTTTGTTTCTGCAATTAATCTTTTAATTAGATCTTTCCAAGAAGTCATATAGTTAGTGGATCCACTGCCTGGATAATTCACTTTTGAGAGTTGAAATTCTACTTTAGCTATGTAATCTTTTCGAGAAGTCATATAGTCTTCTTCATAAAAGGCAGGTACATCTTTTAGGCTCCATTTATATCGTGTTTCTTTATACTCATATCCATTAAATCGCAATGTTGGTCCTACCACTTTCGGTTCTTCTGCATTAATTTCCAAAGTACCTTTTGGGTTAATCATATAATTATAAAATGGTATAATATCTACTATATATTCACTTGCGAAAACAGGGATATCATGCTGAAACTCCCAGTCATATAAATTGAAGAGAAATGGTGATTCTACTCGATAATAAAACTCTAGTATAGAACCCGCTTTGGCCTTTGGGAAAGTAAATTTTTTGAAAATCCAATTTTCATTGTATTCTTCTTCAAAAACGTCTTCCTCTATAAGTTCGGTTTTTACCAAACCACTGTTCTCTAAGTTGTAGGTAAAGGCTTTAAAATCCTTAAACAGTTCTAGATTACTGTTATCTTTTTTGTAAAGAGGAACTACAATTGTTGCATGTTCAAGCCCTTCTTGGTTATAAATTTGTAACCTTGCTGTTCTCTCAAAATCAAGCACAAATCCTGCTCCTTCTACTTCTCTAAATGAAGACTTACCACTATCATATATATATGCAGCAGATGCAAATGAATCTAAATCACATTTGATTTTTTTAAATTCGCTAATAGAGATTTTACCAAACCTGTCATCTATGCTATTTTGGGCATGAAGTAGTATTGGTGATAGCAGTGCAAAGAATATGAAAAAGAGAATGGTCCCTTTATAGAATCTTTGAAGTTTCTTCATAAGGCAAGTATTTATTAAAGAGCAAATTTTTATTGTAAAGAATATTTTGTTCCACGCTTCAACGATCTGCATTTTCAATTCTTTCACATTTTACATGCTTTTTAGTATCTAAACATACCCAATTAATTTTATAAAATTCACCATTATATTCCAATAATTAAGTATTTTTTAGATCATTTTTGATTGATTTATAATCTTTCTATTACTCAAAACCTGTAGTAAATTCTTGTTGAAAAAAGCCTACAGCATCCTTAAAATTAAATCTCCTTTAAATTTTCAATGATTTTTAATATTTCCTTAATATTTTAGATTTGTATAATTTCTATAAACCACCCAATAAATTGCAAAACGGAGAAGAAAAGGAGAAACACAGCACCCATAATGTTACACCAGTGGCCGGTATGTACGAAAACTGGTTTTTAGATTACGCCTCATACGTTATTCTAGAAAGAGCAGTCCCCACCATTGAAGATGGCTTAAAACCTGTACAAAGACGTATTCTACATGCCATGAAAGAAATGGATGATGGCAGATTTAACAAAGTTGCCAATATTATTGGTAGTACGATGCAGTATCATCCGCATGGCGATGCATCTATTGGTGATGCTATTGTGAATTTAGGTCAAAAAGATATACTGATAGATACCCAAGGAAATTGGGGAGATATAAGAACTGGAGACCGAGCAGCAGCTTCAAGGTATATAGAATCTAGATTATCCAAATTCGCTCTTGAAGTTGTTTTTAATCCACAAACTACCAATTGGCAATTATCTTATGATGGGAGAAAAAAGGAGCCAGTAACATTACCTGTAAAGTTTCCTCTGCTTTTGGCGCAAGGAGCTGAAGGTATAGCAGTAGGTCTAGCGACTAAAATTATGCCCCATAACTTTTGTGAGTTATTAAAAGCTTCTATCAAAATTTTAAAAGGACAGAAACCAAGTATTGTCCCAGATTTCCCTACAGGAGGGTTGGCAGATTTTTCTAATTACAACGATGGCTTAAAAGGCGGGAAAATACGAGTAAGGGCCAAAATTGATACGAAGGACAACAAGACACTTTTAATTAACGAGATTCCCTTCGGCACTACTACCCAAAGCCTTATAGATTCTATAATTAAGGCAAATGACCAAGGCAAAATCAAAATTAGAAAACTGGTCGATAATACAGCAAAGGATATTGAAATTGAAGTGCACTTATCGCAAGGACAATCACCAGATGTAACCATTGCTGCACTTTATGCTTTTACCGATTGTGAAGTTTCCATCTCTCCTAATGCTTGTATCATTATTGATGAAAAGCCAAGATTTATTGGTGTAAGCGAAATATTAAGGTTATGTACAGACCAAACACTTGCGCTATTAAAGCTTGAATTGAATATTAGGAAAAGTGAGTTAATGGAAAAACTCCTTTTCTCTTCACTTGAAAAAATATTTATTGAAAATAAGATTTATCGGGATATAGAAGAATGTGAAACCTGGGAAGAGGTAATAGATACGATAGATCAAGGTTTAGAACCGTATAAAAAAGATTTTTATAGAACCATTACCCAAGATGATATCATTCGTTTAACCGAAATTAAAATTAAACGAATTTCAAAATTCGATTCATTTAAGGCAGATGAATTGATGAGGAAATTGGGCGAAGAGTTAGCCCAAGTAAATTTCAACTTAGAAAACCCAATAGATTATACCATTGCTTGGTATGAATCTTTGCTTAAAAAATATGGAAAGGGCAAAGAACGAAAAACTGAGATAAGCATTTTTGATACAATAACCGCCACTAAAGTAGCTGCTAATAATGCAAAACTTTATGTCAATAGAAAAGAGGGCTTTATTGGTTATGGGCTTAAGAAAGATGAATATGTTAGTGAATGCTCTGATATAGATGATATAATTGTATTTAGACAAGATGGAGTATGTATTGTTACCAAAATATCAGATAAAGTTTTTGTAGGCAAAAATATTATCCATACAGAAGTTTTCATTAAAGGCGATGAACGCAAAGTATATAATCTAATCTACAGAGATGGGAAAACGGGTATTTCTCGCGTAAAGCGTTTCCAAGTATTGGCTGTAACAAGGGATAGAGAATATGTACTCACCAAGGGAACAAAAGGAAGTAAAATACTCTATTTTACAGCTAATCCGAACGGAGAAGCAGAATTAGTCACCGTATTGTTAACCAATAATAGCAATGCACGCAATAAAGTATTCGACTATGATTTTGCCGATTTAGAAATAAAAGGAAGGGGTGCTCAAGGAAACATACTCACAAAATATACCATTAGAAAAATAAAACTTAAAAGAGAGGGTGTCTCTACACTGGCAGCAGCAGACATATGGTACGACAAAGCAGTTGGTACTTTGAATAAAGACGAAAATGGTTCTTACTTAGGGAAATTTAAAGAAGACGATAAGATTATTGTCTTTTACAATACTGGTGAATATGAACTTACAAACTTTGAGTTAACCAACAGATACGATTATAGAAACATAGTCCATATCAAAAAATTTGATCCTGAAACTGCCATTTCTGCCGTTCACTACGATGGAAAAAATAAAGATTATTATGTGAAAAGGTTTCTAATAGAGACCACTACTCTTGATAAAAAATATCCATTTATAAGTGAAAATCAAGGTTCAAGGTATATACTGGTTACTACACAGCAAAACCCTTTGGTTGAAGTACAGACCAAGAATAGCAAAAAAGAAGTAGCTTGGAATAATGTTAAATTAGCAGACTTTATCGATATAAAAGGTTGGAAAGCCTTGGGAAATAAACTTTCATATGAAAAGGTGATGAAAGTAAAACTTGTTTCCAAAGATGAACCTGTTGAATTTAAAAGTGGTAACAATAAAGAGACTACAGATAAAGATAAAAGTGGAGATAATGGCCAAGACTCAAAAGAACAGCTAGAGCTATTCTAATCTTTTATTTTTACTAGTTATGTTTAAGTCTTCTAAATAGATTACTTTATTCTTAGGTAAAGTAATTGTAAAAGAGGTAAATTCATTCTCAGTACTCTTCACAGAGATATGCCCACCTAGTTTGGTAATTACTTTTTTAACAATGTACAAGCCTAAACCAAATCCTTCTGAGATATGGCTGGCAACTGTAAACATGCCAAATATTTTAGATAGTTGCTGCTCTGGAATCCCAATACCATTGTCTTTGAAGACAATTTTTAAATAGGCGTTCTCCTCAGAAATATGTACATCAATAATTGTTTTGCGCAACTCTGGTAATGCACTAAAATTTATGGCATTTTCTAATAAATTTTGAAAAAGAATTTCAATTAACTTATTGTTCCCTCGGTAAACCAGGCTTGGTTGTACATTTATATTTAACTTAAAATCCTCTAATTTATACTTTATACCCAAATACACCCATACTGCTTCAATAATCATCTTAAAGTTAACGGTATCTTCCATACCTTTTTCTAAGTTGATTTCACTAGCCATTACAAGCTTACTCAACATTACATCCATTTTATTGAATGTATAATCGAGTTTTTTATGGAGCTCTAGCAGGCTTTTTTCATCTTTTTCTAGTTTGAGTATTTCAAGCAGTCCTTTAAAATGCACTACAGGCCTTCTTAATGCGTGAGACGATTGGTAAAAGAAGGTATCCAATTCTTCACTTGTCTGATTTAATTGGTTTGTCTTTTTCTGGAGTATGCTATTCAGCTGCAGGTTAAGATCATTAAGATCTGTATTAGCTTCTTTTAAATCTTTCTGAGATTTTTCTAAATCAGCATTAATTTTTATTATTTGCTCTCGATTCTTCTCAATTTCATTATTTCGATCGGTAAGAACTTTATTGTTTTTATTCTTTTGCCTACTAAGTCTGTAAAAGTGAATTACCGTAAAAAGAAAGACTACTATTCCTAACATAAGGAATCTATTGATGAGCTCTTTTTTGCCTATCTCCTCCTTATTTTGTTCTTGTTCAACTTTTAAAATTTGATTCTCTTTTTCCTGCTTTTCTGTTTTATACCGCGTCTCAATCTTATTTATCTCTTGTAATTTTTCGTTATTCAGGAGTTCTTCTCTTAAAGCTGTATATTTTTTATGGTATATTAAAGCATCTCTAAAACCTGCCAATGCTTCGTGATACAGATATTTATTTTTATAAAGAGTCAGTTTATCTTGGTCTTTAATTATTTTACTTTCATTATCTATCGCTAAGGTCAAGTAAAAATTGGCATTATTAAAATCACTCCTACTCAAATATGCGCCACCTATTAATGCATAAAGTTCTGCAAGGTGAACCTCATTGTTAAGCTCATTATATAATTCTAAAGAAGCCTTAAAATTATTAAGGGCTTGCCCTGGGTCACCTTCATTTAAATAAAGCAAACCTAAATTTTTCAAACAATCTGCTAAAGATGCATTGTCCCCTATTTCATTAAATAGTTTGGTTGCTCGATCGTACGATACAATGGCCCTTTCATTTTGTTTTAGCTTTATGAATACCTTTCCAAGATTATTGAGCGCCACGGCTTCCATCCTGCTATTACCAGTATTTTTAAAATTATTTAAAGCGAGTGTGAAATGATTTTCGGCTTCAGTATACACTTCTTGTTCCATATACAAATTGCCTAAGTTTCCATGAACTAAAGCTGTTTGCCTAAAATCCTTAATTTCTTCACTTAATTGTAACGCCCTAAATAAATAAGAAGCAGCTTCTTTATAACCACTCATTTTCATATAAACCACTCCTGTATTTATAAGTAAATTGATGGTGAAATTGGTATTTCCAGTTTCTTCGGTATTCTTTAAAGCAAGGTCATAAATATCAATAGCTTCTTGGTATTTACCCATGTTTTTATAGATAATACCAAGCTCATTACATGTTTTGGCTATGTAGGTTTTATCATCTGTTTCAGTAAAATTTTTAAGCGCTTCTAGGTAAGATTTAAAGGCTAATTCAAATTTTGAAACAAGTGAATAGGTGTATCCTTCAATGTATTGACTATAAGCCATACCGTGCACATAACCTATTTCCTCAGAAAGATTCTCTGCCTGTTTGGCATAAACTATTGTCAATTCTTTCTGCGTACCTATATATATCTTACAGGCCGCATGCAAGGCATGTACTTTAGCAGTATCCTTATTATTACTTAAGATTTTTTCTTGTATTTCTTTCGGTAATTCAGGTATCTCCTGAGCTATTGCTACATGAAAAAAATTAGTCAGAAATACTTCCAAAAAGATGATGAAAGCTAGTAAACCCCTCTCCATATCAAATTCAATTCTCTAAAAAAGTAAAAAATTCTATGTAAGTTATTACTATTTTATGGATTCGATTAGAACATATATAACTTTAGAAAATTATAATTATTTAATATTTTTCGCAATGTTTTACAAAAATAGATAAGATTTGTTATGATTTTAAATATCATTAGAAATCTAAGAAGAAAATTTCGAGGAAAAAGAGCTTATAATTGGTTACTACAATTATCTATTTTGTTTTTCTTGATATTTATAGTTTTCAGTATTTCTTTCAAATATATTGAAAATGTTTCTTGGGATGAAGCATTTTGGCAAAGCTGGCAAACCCTCACTACAGTAGGTTATGGGAATAGACCCGCAGAAACAATAGAAGGCAGATGGGCCACTATGATATTATGTACGGCTGGTATAGCTATTCTTGGTGCATTGTTTACAGCAGCATTTGATTACAGACAACATTTAAGCGATAAGAAAAAATTAGGCTTTATGAAAAACCCTTACAAAGACGGATATATAATATTTAATTTTCCTGGAGATTACCAAGTTATCAATTTTATTACTGAGCTAAGAAATGTAGAAGATGATGTGGGAGTATGTATCGTAGATAATTCAATAAGCCAATTACCAGAATCAGTAAGTATTTTATCGAATGTACACTTTATTAAAGGAAATACATTGAGTAAACACACTTATGAAATGGCAGCCTTAAAAGAAAATAAAGCTGTTATTGTTTTTCCAATAAAGCCTTCTGTGCCAGATTCTGATGGTGCCACAAAAACTATCGTAGACCTTGTTGCCAAGTTTGTAGAAAAGCAAACAAGAATTTTACATGTTTTAGTAGACCCTAAAAATGCATGGATGTTCGCCGATAGCAATTCTACCCAGGTTATGGAAAGTTTTGAATTGTTTGCTTTAGTTCAAGAATGTCAAGACAAATATTCCTCAGAAATTTTCGAAAAATTATTATTAAATACTAAAGGTGCCAATCCTAAGACGGTAACGCCAAAAAATACTATTGGATGGACATGGGAACAATTCCAGACTAAATTATTGGCAACAAGCAAAGCAACTGGCAAAAAATGTAATCTATTTGCTCTTATTAGAAACAATGAACCAGAAACTTGTCCAGATTTAAACACAGTAATACAAGGAGAAGACTCCATTTCCATTATTGCTTTTAACGATTTTGAGTGGTCAGATTTTGAAAAGAAAATGGTGGAGGTTTAACTAATCGACATGCAACAAGTTCAAAAAATCATTTCTGTTACAGGCATTCCATTAGATAGCAACGCTTCTTTTTTAAAGGGAGCTTCTAAAGCACCAAATAAAATAAAAGAAGTATTTTACAACGGTGCCTCAAATTACTGTACAGAAAGCCTTTTTGATTTGGTGACTAATGAGCGTATTGAATTTTTGGGAAATATCATTAAAGAGCAAGAATATAGTGCGATAGAGCCCCAAACTAGCACATTACTAAATCAAGGAAAAAATATAATCAGTTTAGGAGGCGATCATTCTATTAGTTTTCCATTAATAAAAGCTCATTTCAAAAAATTTGGAAAACTCAATCTAATTCAGTTTGATGCTCACCCAGATTTATATGATGATTTTGATGGAAATCCATTTTCGCATGCATCACCTTTTGCAAGGATAATGGAAGAGAATATGATCAATCGCTTTGTACAAATCGGCATAAGAACTTGGAATAAACATCAAAAAGAACAAGCAAAAAGATTTGGCGTAGAAGTGTTCGATATGCAAAATTTGCCCAATGCAAGCGATTTAAAATTTGAAGGAAATACCTACATATCGCTCGATTTGGATGCACTTGATCCAGCTTACGCTCCTGGTGTATCACACCACGAAGCAGGTGGGCTTACTACTCGGCAAATTTTGGATTTTATTCAGCAGTTAGATATCAATGTTATAGGAGCTGACATTGTAGAACTAAACCCCGATAGAGATTGGCATGATATGACAGCTATGGCAGCTGTAAAGTTTTTAAAAGAAATAGCTGGCAAAATGCTCAAATTATAGATTTAAAATTCAAAGAAATCACTAATTTTACATACAATAAAAGCAGGTTCAACGTGAATAAAATATATACAGAACCTTCGTAATATTTAGGTTGTTACAAAAAGAAAACAACAATTATGGCAACAGCATTATTGGCAATAGGATTCATCGCTTTATTTTTTGTATTGATGAGTGTAAGATTGATTTTTTTAAAGGATGGGGAATTTAAGGGTACTTGCGCATCACAAAGTCCTTTCTTACAAAACGATGGCGTAACTTGCTCTTTGTGCGGTAAAAATCCTAACGATTGTGATAATAAGAGTGAAAACAATCAACTTGCCGACCTACCAATTATAGAAAAAGTATAATCACCCTCTTTTTACATCAAACCTACTTAAAAATTTATTAATTAATTTTTAAAGATGAAGCAAGGTAGTTGTTTCTCATTTCTTCTAAATTAATTTTACAGCAGTATAATTACATTAGAAGATTTTATGAAAAACAAGCTAATTTTATTTTTTAAAGGAATTGCTATGGGCGCTGCAGATGTTGTCCCTGGTGTTTCGGGTGGCACCATAGCATTTATCTCTGGCATTTACGAAGAACTATTAAGTTCAATTAAATCGGTCGACTTAGAAGCACTCAAGTTACTTACCAGTTTTAAGTTCAAAGCTTTTTGGCAAAAAATAAATGGCAATTTTCTAATTGTCCTTTTTGCAGGTATAGCTTTCTCTATATTATCGCTTTCAAGGCTTGTTCTTTACTTATTAGAGAACCAACCCATTTTGTTATGGTCTTTCTTTTTTGGGCTAATTGTAGCCTCAGTCTTTCTCGTTGCCAAGCAAATATCAAAATGGAGTGCATTACCAGTTTTAGCGCTTGTAATAGGCACTGCTATCGCTTATTACATTAGTAGTATAGGAAGTGTTGCAGATGAAAATGCCAGTTTATTATATGTATTTATTTGTGGTGCTGTTGCAATATGTGCCATGATTCTACCTGGTATTTCTGGCAGTTTCATTTTAATATTAATGGGAGCGTATCAACTTATATTTGGAACTATAAAAGAATTATTAGATAGTTTGGTAGCCAGTAATTTTGCTGCATTCTTCAATCATCTCAAATTGATTCTTGTATTTATTGTTGGTTGTTTGTTTGGCCTCATATCTTTCTCCCGACTTTTAAGTTGGCTTTTTAAAAATTATCACAATACTACTGTAGCTTTATTGATTGGTTTTTTAATTGGATCATTAAATAAAGTATGGCCCTGGAAAGAAACAATTGATTATTATGTTGACCGACATGGAGTATCTAAACCATTATTACAAGAAAATGTACTTCCTACTACTTTCTCAGAGATTAATAATCAGCCTTCTCAAATAGTTTGGGCCTTACTTTTAGCAATAGTCGGTTTCTTCTGTGTGTATAGTTTAGAACTTTTTTCTAAAAAGAAGGAAGAAACAATTAATACTTAAAATGAGGTTGTCTAAAGTAAGGGTTTCAAGTCGAAAATGAATAGATTTCGTTCTAGGCAATCCAATTTTGACAAGAATAATAGTGATTATTTACGGAGAAATTGGAGAAGATTAGGGCGAAATCTATCATTTGCAGACGAAAGGTTTTATTTTAGACAACCTCAATAAGAAAAGCCAAAGGATTAATTTCCTTTGGCTCTTTTATATCGATAATAAAGCTCTATCTACTATTCATTATTAGTAGCTGAAGCGCTTATTTCTCCACCAAGTTTTTTAATTACTGCATTGGTAATATCATAAGTGTTATCAGCGTATAAAAATATTTGCTCATTCATTATGAAAGTGTAGCCTTGCTCAGCTGCTACATCGTTTATACCCTGCTGAATTTTTACCAATACTGGGCCAAGTAATTCTTGCTCTTTAGCACCTAATTTACCTTGAACTTGTTGTGCAAATGCTTGCAAATTTTCCTGTAATTGCTGTAATTCCTTTTGTCTTTCTTCCACTATATCAGGAAGCATATTAGCATAGTTAGCTTCTAAATCTTTGTATTTTGTTTCGAAAGTGGTTCTTTTAGAAGTGAGTTCTGCATCTAATTGGGCAGAATAACCTTCAAATATTTTCATCTGTGCTTTATATTCAGGAAGGGAAGTCATTACACTGTCAACAATGACATAACCAACCTTTAGAGATTCCTGAGCTTTTGCGCCATTCATAATGAATAAGGCAGCAATACATGCAAAAATTAACTGTTTCATATTTTTTGTTGTTTGTAATGCAAAACTATGCATTAATCTATAATCTTAAGAAAAATTAATATTTTTTAACTCCTTATATTATATCAAGGAGTATTTATTTTGGCAATTACTTTACCTGTTAAATCGAGTTGCTCTACCGAGAAAAGAAGGGTTTTATCTGTGAATACAAAGTGTATCTCTTCTTCTTTAGCTAAGGCAGAAATAGTTTTTTGTACTTCTTCAATGAGTGGTGTCAGCAATTCTTGTTGTTTTCGCTGTACACTAAACTGGTAGGTCTGAGGAAATGATTTTATTTCAGCATCAAGACTGTTGATCTCTTGTTGTTTCTCTTGTAACGTTTCAGGTTTCCAATCAGGAGCACTTGTTTGGTATTCTTGAACCTTTTGCTGTAAGGAAGTACGCTTAGTGTTCAATTGGGTTTGCAACTGCTTGGCGTAAGACTCAAGCGTTTTCATTTGAATTTTATACTGAGGCATAGAAGCCAATACACTGTCAGAATTGACATATGCAAACTTTTGTTCTTGCGCAAACAATGTTGAACATAAAGCAAAAGAGAGCAAACTTGTTAAAAGTCTAGTTTTCATCTTCTTTAATTAATTAGGTTGAAAAACTTCTGCAAACATAGTTGATGCAACTGTAAAGTAGAAAAGAATCAAGAATGGTTTTCATTTTGTAAAGAATTATTAGGGCTTTTTTATCTAATCACATCTTCTGGATCACCCAATTCCATTGCTTCAAGTACATAATCTGAATAATTATATACTGGATTTACATAAAATAGCGAAATATCTGATGTCTTATCAAAAATGAAATGTACATTTTTCTCAAGCGCTACTTTTTCAGTATTTTCATAAATTTTTTCTTGTAATGGCTTTAATAAATCTATTCTTTTAGTGAAAATTTCACCTTCTGGGCCATATTTATCAATCTGAAATTTCCTTACTGCTTCTTTTTTAGTGTTAATCTCTTTTAGTCTCTGGTCTCGCATTTCCTTTGTTAAATACACCTCATCCTTTTTAAAGGCTTTATTCAAGGAATCTAATTGCATGCCTATGGAATCGAATTGATGCCGCCACATCCCTTCAAAATTTTCCATTTCATTCAATACATCTTGATACTCAGGCATTTTTTTCAATATATAATCACTCTCGATAAATCCGGCGTGTTCAGCTCCTTCTGGCTTAGGTTTTTCTTTTTCACCAAAACTTTCTTCCTCCTCTTCTTCTTCCTCTTTTTTAGGTTGAAGCGATTCTATGACTAATTCAGTGAAATTATGTATCGGGTCGGTGTAAATGATCACAATATCTGAAGCTTTATCAAATAAAAACTCAAGCCTATTTTTTTTACACACAGATTCAATTTTTTTAAATACTTTCTCTTGAATGGGTTGTATGAGAGCCTGTCGTTTTAAATATAATTCTCCCTCAAAACCAAACTTTTGTTTTCTATAAATCTCTACTTCCTTTTCTAAAGCATAAATTTCTTTTAATTTCTGTTTTCTATCAAAAGCATCTAAAATCAATTCTGTACTGGCAAACTCTTTTTCTTTTTCTTTCAGCTTCGAATATTTGCTATCCAGTTCTGTTTGCCAATCTTGTGCTAATTTGTCTAATTCACCTTGTGCTTGCTGGTATTCTTTCAGAGATTTAACTACTGTGCCAGAATCAAAATAGCCAAACTTTTGCCCTTGTATATGAGCGGAAAAAAATAGTAAGAATATCGCTGAGATATAGTACTTTAAAAATTGCATATGCGTAAAGAACATGTAGACATTAGATGAGGTTCAATTGAAGGCATTAGGTTTTAATCACTTTTCTTTGATTTTTACTCCTAATTGTTCTAATACGAAGTCTGTATAGTCTTTAGAGGCCCTTACATAAGGTAGTGATAAATCTGACGCAACATCGAAGAAAAAATCAACTCTTTTAATTTTTGCTACCCTTTCAGTTGCTTTAAATACTTTCGCTTTTATTGGATCGATAACCTGTTCTTTTTTAATAAACAGCATCCCTTTATAACCAAAGCGTTTATTTTGAAATTCTCTTAATTCTTGTTCGATATTCCTTATTTCTTCTAGTTTTTGCTCGCGCATTGCTTCTGTCATCAATGGGGCATCCATTTCAAATTCCTGCATCATTTTCCTTTGCGCTTCTTCTTTGGTCTTTATCTCTTTATTCCAATTGTCTACCAAGTTGTTTATTTCATCTTCTGCTTGCTGATACTCAGGTAAATTTTCATAAATTACTTTTGTATTGATATAGCCAATTCTTTGTGCTTTTGCCTCAGAAACAAGCAAGCAGCTAGCTAATAATAAAAGTAAAGGAACAAACCTGAAAGTTTGATTCAGCATAGTGAAACAGATTATCTAAACTGCTGCCCAATGGTAAAGTGGAATTGCGCACCATTTGCATCGGGATTACCTGGTACTTCATCAAAACCATAACCCCAATCAACTCCCAGTAAACCAAAAGCAGGCATAAAAATACGAGCTCCTACTCCAGCAGACCTTTGTAATTTGAAAGGATTGTATTCGTCGAAGCTACCCCAGTTATTTCCTCCTTCAACGAAACTTAAGAGATAAATTGTAGCAGAAGGATTCAAAGAGACTGGATACCTCAACTCCATTACGAACTTGTTATAAACAATACCACCATTTCCACCAGTTTCTGCAGGAATAATTGAGTTATTTTCATATCCCCTCAAACCTACTATTTCAGTACCTAACAAGAATCCATTTTGCGCTAGTCCATCACCTCCTAAGATAAATCTTTCGAATGGCCCTAATTCTCTTGAACTAGAATACCTGCCAATGAAACCCATATTAACACGAGCATTTAAAACAAGATTACCAGCCAATTTTAAGAACCAAGAATTATCGAACATCCACTTGTGGTATTCTACCCATCTAAATTGTTCAGTAGGATTGGCTTCTGAGAAAGTATTTGAACTAAACTGCGAATAAGGAGGTGTAAAACTTGCACTCAGTGATATATTTGACCCACTTCTTGGGAAAGTAGGATTATCAACACTATTTCTAGCCAATGTTGTGTTGAATGTAAAGTTATAAGATCTACCTGTGTCGAAATTCTCAAAACCTCTAGTAGCAAAGTTATTAAGATTATAGACCAAAAAGCTCAATGAATTACTCATGGTAAAGAAGTCATCTGGCCAAGGTAATCTTCTACCCAAACTCACTGTTGCACCACTTACTTTTAAACTTCCGAAGGATCTACCTGTAAAGTCGATTAGCCTTTGTACAGAACGATTCAGGTTCACAGTTAGTGAATTGGGTTTACGACCTCCTAACCAAGGCTCTGTAAAAGTAACTGTATAGGTCTGAAATCTTCTACCATTTGCTTGAAGTCTGAGATTAAGTCTTTGACCATCACCTTTAGGAAGAGGTTTCCAATAATCAAAATCGGTTAGTCTTCTTAAAGAGAAATTATTGAATACCAAACCTAAAGTACCAACAAAGCCAAATTGACCTCCCCAACCACCAGATAATTCAATTTGGTCGTTTGGCCTTTCTGTTACATTATATTCAATATCTACTGTGCTATTGGCATAATTTGGTTTAGGCTGAATGTCTATGGTTTCAGGATCGAAATAACCTAGGGTTGCCAATTCTCTTTGTGTTCTGATCAAATCTGACCTAGAGAATTTTTGACCTGGAATGGTTCTTAATTCCCTAAAAATCACATGGTCGTTTGTCTGGGTATTTCCATTCACTATTACTTTACTAATAGTAGCCTGTTCCCCTTCAAACATCCTCATTTCTATATCAATAGAATCTTCCTCGACCAATACTTCTACAGGTTCTACAGAAAAGAATAGGTAACCGTCATCCATGTATAGGGAGGTAACATCTGTACTTTGGGGGCTGAAGTTAAGTCTTTCGCTGAGCTCTGTAGGATTATAGACATCCCCTTTTTTAACACCTAAAACTGTGGAGAGCTGATCATCTGTATACTTGTAGTTTCCTGTCCAGTCGATGTTTCGATAATAGAATTTTTTTCCTTCTTCAATATCAAATTCAATATTTACAGTTTTTTCATCGTGATTATAAACTGTATCAAATGCAATTGTGGCATTTCTATAACCATTTTGGTTATAATATTCCACCAATTTCTGTTTGTCATTTTCGTATTCAGCTGGGATAAATTTTGAAGGAGAGAAAATCCTCATGAATCTTTTCTGCTTTGTCTTTTTCATCTTCTTCTTCAATTTCTTCTCTTCAAAAGCAGCTATCCCATTGAATTTTATTTCATTGATTTTAACTTTTGTTTTCTTATCGATTTGAATTTTAAGTATTACACTATTACTCAAAACTGTGTCTTTTTGCTGCACAATATTCACAGCAACATTTTTAAAGCCTTTTTCTATATAGTGATTTTTAAGTGTATTTGTAGTATTCTTTACTAGGGCATCTGTTACTACTCTTCCACGTATAAGTTTAATCTTATCTTCTAATGTTTGCCTTTGTCCTTTGGGAATTCCTTCGAAGATAATTCTAGAAAACCTTGGTCTTTCTTTTAATTCAATTTGTAGAAACGCTTTATTATCTTGAATTTCTGTTACAGAAATCTTCACATCACCAAGTATACCTTGTTTCCACAATTTCCTAACTGCTTGGGAGACATCATCACCAGGAATCCGAATCTTTTCTCCAACCTTTAAACCAGATAATGATATAAGGGAATTTCTGTCTAGAAATTTAGCACCTACTACATTGATACCTCCTATTTCATATTCAACAGGAGCTGAATAGTCAACCTTGATATTATTGTACTGTGCTTTGAGGCAGAAAGGCAATATTGACCAAAACACAATAAATAGAATTCTTTTCATCAATTTTTCAATTAATCTTAGATAATTGCTCACTTGTTTTTCCAAACCTTCTTTCTCTTCCTTGAAAGGCTGCAATTGCCTTGTAAAATTCTTCTTTTGAGAAATCGGGCCAAAGTGTATCTGTTATGTAAAGTTCGCTGTAAGCCAATTCCCACAATAAAAAGTTACTTATTCTCATCTCCCCACTTGTCCTTATCATTAATTCTGGGTCTGGATATTCATTTGTATTTAAATAACCGGCAAAAACACTCTCATTAATTTTATCTGGGTCTATTATTCCAGATTGAGCATCTTCCGCAAGTTTTTTTGCAGCATTTACTATATCCCATCTTCCGCTATAGCTTAATGCTAATACTAGGTTTAATCCTGTGTTATTAGCTGTTAGTTTAATTGCTTCGTTTAATTCTTTTTGACAAACAGATGGCAATGAAGATAGATTACCAATTGCTTTTAATCTTATGTTATTTTTTTGAAGTCCTTTTGTTTCCTTTCTAATAGTTGAAACCAACAAATGCATCAATGCATTCACCTCATACTCTGGCCTCGACCAGTTTTCGGTAGAAAAGGCATACATTGTTAGATACTTAACACCTATTTCAGCAGCCGCTTCAGTGACTTCCCGAACGCTTTTCACGCCATTCTGATGGCCTTTCACCCGCATAGATCCATTCTTTTTTGCCCACCTCCCATTGCCATCCATTATAATAGCTACATGCGACGGTACGTTCAATTTTTTTATTTCTTGTTCCATCAATACTGCTGTTTGTTTCTTAGTAGTTATAGGAAATGCGAAGTTACTGAGAAGCAAATACTAAAACAAATACAGTATTATTGTTACTTAACAATGATATAATGCTTTAAAAAAATTATCGGTTGCCTAACGTAGTTTATTTTATTATAATTCAAAAAGGGTCCTTCTCATTTGATTTACTTTTTCTTCAGCATCAATGAGGTAATCTAAAGTATTGGTAATATTAGGGGGCACTTGTAACAATTCCGCTGTTTTGGCAACAGCCTCTTTTTCTTCTTTCGGGTAATGTCCATCTGCGCGAGACATTTTTATAGAGTTGTAGATCAGTGTTTTTGAAAAACTCAATGACATACTATGCGGGAGTTCGTCGAGAATTTGTTTTAAATCCAAGGCTTCAAAATCTACACTTATCACCTTTTCGGCAATTTCACTTTTAATATGCGAAAAATGGGCAAAATAATCTCTGTACCATGAAATCTCTTCTTCTGAAACTTCACCATCAGCACCAGCTATACTCATAAGTGCATAACCATAGTTCAAATCTATTTCGTCTGAAGTCTCTTGTAGGCCATATGCATGCTGTACAAATCTCGTTGTTTTTCGCAGTGAACTTTCAGGTAAAGGCAATTTTTTATCGTCAAGTTCAAATATTGAGCGTCTTGTTGCTTCTATAGAATTCTCTGTATTAACAAGTCCTTCTATAGTTTTTGCCATATATTCTGGAATGTCTAGCATTTCTGCAAACATCTTAACCGCCTTGCGCTCGTCTTCAGAATAATTATCGTCTGCATGCGACATTTTTATAGAGTCGTACAACAATGCTCTTTTATAATTGATTTTGTCTTCAAACTCTATTTTGTTGATTATATCTTTGAGGGAGACATTTTTGTAATCAAAAGATTTTACAGCATCTGCAAAATTTTCATGGGCATCAATTAATTCTGAAAAATCTTCCAATAACCACTTTATCTCTGCATCAGACACGTGTCCATCTCCTCCGGCTATGCATATTAATGCGTAGGCATAATTTACCCAGGTTTCTTCACTTGCTTTAGAACAACCATAAATATCTCTTGCAGCTGATGATATATTTTTCAAATTGCCCATATAAAAAAGTTAAAAACTCAAGATACTAATATTAAGCATTACATTGAAAAAATGTTGGCTGATTTATAACAAACTTTCCAATAATTAATTGCTACAATTACATTATTTTTTAAATTTTATTTCCATACCAAAAATATTGTATAAGAGATTATAAATTACTGTAAATCAGTACTGTTATATATGTAATGCCCTATTTTCAGTAGCAGCCAAACAAGCTTCTTTCATAGCCTCTGTATAAGTAGGATGTGCATGTGACATTCTGGCTATATCTTCAGCAGAAGCCCTGTATTCCATAGCCACAACTGCTTCAGCAATAAGATCAGCTACTCTTGGACCTATCATGTGCACTCCTAGTATTTCATCTGTTTCAGCATCTGCTAAAACTTTTATCAACCCTTCAATATCCATACTTGCCCTAGCCCTTCCTAAAGCTCTCATTGGAAAAGAACCTGTTTTATACTTTTTACCTTGTTCTTTAAGTTGATCTTCTGTAAAACCTACTCCAGCAGCCTCTGGCCACGTATAAACTACACCAGGGATTAAATTATAATTGATATGTGGTTTATGACCTGCAATACTTTCTGCAACAAAAACCCCTTCTTCTTCTGCTTTGTGCGCCAACATTGTACCGCGAATTACGTCACCTATGGCGTAGATTCCAGGTATTTTGGTTTCAAGGTTTTCATTTACCTCAACTTTACCTCTTTGGTCTGTACTTAAGCCAATATTTTCTAATCCTAAACCTTCTGTATATGCTTTTCTACCTACAGCTACCAAACAATAATCGGCTTTAAACTCCTGTTTCTCCCCTTTTTGGTTTTCAGCTTCTACTACTACTTGTTTGCTTTTCGTTTTGGCACTGGTAACTTTGGTTTTAAAATGGAAAGTAAATCCTAATTTCCTCAAAGATTTTTGCAACTCTTTCCCAAGAGTTTTATCCATTCCAGGAATTAAAGTATCTAAGTATTCAATTACAGTTACTTTTGTGCCCATTCTTCCATACACCGAACCCAATTCCATCCCAATAATGCCACCGCCAATCACAATCATTTCTTTCGGAATCTCTTTCAATTTTAGGGCTTCAGTAGAAGTGATTACTCTCTTTTTATCATAGTCTACTCCTGGTATAATCATAGGTTTAGAACCAGTGGCAATGATTGTTTTTTCAGTAGTTATTTCAGACACTTTTCCATCTGAAGCTGTTATTTGAATTGTATTTTTATCCTTAAAAGAACCCACTCCGCGATGAACAGTAATTTTATTTTTCTTCATTAAAAACTCTACTCCATCACATGTCTGTTTTACCACTTCATCTTTCCGTTTGATCATCTGTGCAAGATTCACTTTAGGATTTTTAACCTCAATACCATGTTCTTGGAAAGTATGCATGGCATTATGAAAGTGTTCAGAAGAATCGAGTAATGCTTTTGAAGGGATACAACCAACATTTAAGCAAGTGCCTCCCAATGTATTATATTTTTCAATTATTGCGGTTTTCATTCCTAATTGTGCTGCTCTAATGGCTGCCACATAGCCGCCGGGGCCAGAACCAATTACCGTTAAATCGTAGTCCATGTTATTATCTAAAAGTTAGGTTTTTAAGTTTAAGATATGTGAATTAAAAAAATTAGCTTTACCAATTGAATAGTAAAGCTAGAGTGTATTATACGCTCAACATCAATCTCACAGGATCTTCTAAAAGCTGTTTTACTTTTACAAGAAAACTCACAGATTCTCTTCCATCTATTATTCTATGATCATAAGATAGCGCGACATACATCATAGGTCGCACTACAATTTCGCCATTTACTACAACTGCTCTTTCTACAATGTTGTGCATTCCTAAAATAGCAGATTGAGGCGCATTTATAATTGGTGTAGAGAGCATAGAACCAAATACACCTCCGTTGGTAATGGTAAAAGTACCACCGGTCATTTCAGGTATAGTCAATTTATTATCCCTCGCTTTTACTGCCAATCTTATGATTTCACTTTCGATTTGTTGAAAGTTCATAGATTCTGCATTCCTGATTACAGGAACAACAAGTCCTCTAGGAGTAGAAACGGCTATTGAGACATCGCAGTAATTATGGTAAATCATTTCATCTCCATCAATTTTAGCATTTACTGCTGGCCATTCTTTCAAAGCCTCGCATATGGCTTTTGTAAAGAATGACATAAATCCTAAACCAACACCATGTTTTTCTTTAAATTGCTCCTTGTATTTTTTCCTGATATCCATGATTGGCTTCATGTCAACCTCATTAAAGGTAGTCAACATGGCTGTCTCATTTTTAACAGCAACCAAACGTTTTGAAATGGTCTTTCTGAGCGAAGACATTTTTTTGCGGTCTTCTTGTCTTTCGCCAAAAGTTGATACAGGTTCACTAGTAGGTTTGCTATCTTTTGCAGTAGTTGATTGGTTTGTTTTTGGACTTTCAACTTTAGCTTTGGAAGCATCCTCTTTAGTAATCCTACCACCAACACCCGTTCCTTTCACAGCAGTGGCCTCTATGCCTTTCTCAGCAAGGATCTTCGCTGCAGCTGGTGACGGATGACCAGTAGCATACCCATTATCATTGCCATTCGAAGATTCTTGAGCAATGCTTGATGTGTCTGAAGTAGATTGCTCAGTAGTTGCCGTTTCAACACTTTTTTGTCCTTCTGCTACAGTGATTTTGCAAATTAAATCTCCAATGTTAAGTGTTTCACCCTCGCCCGCTATAATTTCTAGATAGCCTGTATTTTCTGCGGCTAATTCAAAAGTGGCTTTATCTGATTCAATTTCACAAAGTACTTCTTCCTCTTCAACAAATTCACCATTTTCTTTTAACCACGAAGCAATTGTAACTTCTGTAATAGATTCTCCTACAGCTGGAACCACCATCGATACTACTTCACCTGTCTTTTCTGGTTCGGCACTAACAGTAGTAGTATCTTCAGATTGCTTTTCAGTATCTGCTTGTTCTTCGCCTCCACCTCCTTCTGTTTCTGTTATTTCACAAATCTTTGTTCCGATTTCAATTGTTTCTCCTTCTTCTACGACTATTTTCAGTATTCCAGAAGACTCTGCATTTAATTCAAAAGTGGCTTTATCCGACTCTAATTCGCATAAAACTTCATCTTCTTCTACAAACTCTCCATCTTTTTTCAACCATTGAGCGATGGTCACTTCACTTATTGACTCACCTACTGCGGGCACCTTTACTTCTAGGCTCATAATTTTAATAAAAATAGTTTTGCTTATCGGTTAAATTACTGGGTTCTATTTATCTGTTGAAAGCTGCGTTTACAATTTTTTGTTGTTCCTCTTTATGCATTTTTGGATATCCAGTAGCAGGTGAAGCACTCGGCTTTCTAGCTACAATTTCAAGATCTTTACGTTTGTAATAAGTACGGAGTAAGAAAGTCCAGTATCCCATATTCACTGGTTCTTCTTGTACCCATATTAGCTTCTTCATATTCTTATACTTAGCCAGCACCTTCTCTAGCTGATTCTCTGGAAATGGATGCAATTGTTCGATCCTGATAATGGCTACATCTTTCCGCTTATCTTGCTCTTGCTTTTCTAATAGATCGAAATAAACTTTACCTGTACACATCAATACTTTTTCAACCTTAGTATAAGGCTTGGCATAGTCATCTTCAATTAATTCTTTGAATTTACCATGGGTAAAATCTTTCAATGGTGAAATTACTGTTCTGAGCAAAGATTTAGGGCTCATCACTACACACGGTTTTCTAAAACCCCAAGTAATTTGTCTACGCAATAAGTGGAAGAAATTAGCTGGAGTGGTGATATTAGCTACTACCATGTTGTACTCTGCCGATAATTGCAAGAAACGTTCTGGTCTTGCATTGGAATGTTCTGGTCCTTGGCCTTCATAACCATGTGGTAACAACATAACTAATCCACTCATTCTTTGCCACTTAGACTCACAGCTACTTATAAATTGATCGATAGCAACTTGTGCTCCATTGGCAAAATCACCAAATTGTGCTTCCCAAATTACCAATGCATTGGGGTTAGCCATAGAATAACCGAATTCATAACCAAGTACACCATACTCAGAAAGCAATGAATTATAAATCATAAATGGCGCTTGTTCCTTCTTATCTATATTACAAAGATTACAGTAACGCTCATTAGTCTCAGCATCATTCAAAATTGAATGTCTATGAGAGAAAGTACCCCTTTCAACATCTTGCCCACTGATCCTAACTATTTTATTCTCTAAGACAATAGAGCCATAAGCCAATAATTCTGCGGCTGCCCAACCCAATTGCTTGTTCTCAAAAAACATCTCTTTGCGTTCCTTCAACAATTTTTCTATTTGCCTTAAAGGTTTAAAACCTTTTGGAACATTGGTCAGTGCATCTGCTACTTTTAAGACTGTTTCTAGCTTAATGGAAGTATCAGGTGATTCCTCAAAATCTTTTGGAACAGATGGCCTCATTTCTTTCCACTGCGATTCAAGCACTTGCTTTTTATATGGCAATGGTTTTTGTCTCACTTCCTTCAACCTATCATTGAGTGTTCTTCTAAACTCTTTATCCATCGACTTGGCAACTTTCGCTTCTAACTCGCCTTGCTTAATGAGTTTTTCTGTGTAAATCTCACGCGGATTAGGATGTTTAGAGATGATATTGTAAAGCTTTGGTTGCGTAAACTTAGGCTCATCGCTTTCATTGTGACCATGCCTGCGATAGCAAACCATATCCACAAAAATATCCCTATTGAATTTTTGCCTGAATTCAACCGCTAATTTTACAGCAAACAAGACTGCTTCAGGGTCGTCGCCATTCACATGTATTTCTGGTGCCTCAATAATTTGGGAAATATCTGTTGAATAGATACTAGATCTAGCATCATGAAAGTCAGTAGTAAAACCAACTTGGTTATTTATTACAAAGTGGATGGTACCCCCAACTGAATAACCCTTCAAGTTAGACATCTGTATAATCTCATACACGATGCCCTGGCCTGCCAAAGCTGCATCTCCATGAATAAGAATTGGGATGAGCTTTGAGAAATCACCATTATATATTTTATCTGATTTAGCTCTTGCATTACCTAACACCACTGGATCTACAGCTTCTAGGTGCGATGGGTTAGGCATTAAGTTCATGGTAACTTCTTTGCCAGAATAGGTAGTAACTTGAGAAGAAAAACCCATGTGATATTTTACATCACCATCTCCCATAGTTTCATCGGGTAATGCAGCCCCCTCGAATTCATTAAATATCTCTGCATAAGTTTTACCAACAATATTGGTCAATACATTCAATCTTCCCCTGTGCGCCATACCAATGATAAACTCACTTGCCCCTAACTCAGCACCCTTGCTTAAAATAGCATCGAGGGCAGGAATTGTAGATTCACCACCTTCTAGCGAAAATCTTTTTTGACCTACATATTTTGTATGGAGGAAATTTTCAAATACAACTGCCTCGTTTAGTTTTTGTAAAATCCTTTTTTTCTCTTCAAGGTCAAGTTTAAAAGCTGGAAATCCTCTCTCTACTTTATCTTTGAACCAATCATAAATTTCTGGTTCTCTAATAGAATAAAATTCAAAACCAACATTGCCACAGTAAATCAGTCTTAACCTTTCTACTATTTGCTTTAAAGTAGCAGGACCAATCCCCAGTTCTTCGCCAGCAGTAAAAACCTTATCTAAATCGTCATTAGACAAACCAAAATGCTCCAGTTCTAATAAGGCTTTCCTATCTACCCTTTCCCTTACTGGGTTAGTTGTTGATTCTAAGTGTCCACGCAATCTGTAGGCGCTAATTAATTCTCTTACAGCTACTTCTTTCTTTAGCTGATCTCCGCTTAGTGCGTCTGGCATTAAGGTCGCACCGTCTTCTCCATACTTTGTAAGAGAAAAGTCAAAACCTTCAAAAAATGACTTCCAAGTATCATCTACTGAATCTGGATTTTCCTTATAAGATTTATATAATTCGTCTATGTAGGCCCCGTGTGCGTTGGCGATGTAAGAGTATTTATCCATTAATTAAAAAAATTGGATTATTTACGTAAAACAAAACTAAGGTTAAAGATTTAATATACAAAATACGTAACCGCATGGGCAAATATTCACCCAAATGTTAGTACTTATTTCTTTTAGTTAACTCAAAAAAATAGTTTTTAAGATAAAAAAATTAAAGTATTTAAATCTAAACCCTAACTACTATAATTTAAATACATAATTTGTGTTTCAGAAATATTAAAATTATTTTTGCAGTCCAAAAAATACGAAACTAAAAATTAAGACATAAAATGCTCATCATAAAAGTAAAGGATAACGAGTCTATTGACAAGGCACTTAAAAGATTTAAAAAGAAATTTGAGAAAACAGGCGTACTCAAGCAATTAAGGTCAAGGACTTATTATGAGAAACCATCTGTTGCAAGAAGAAACCAGAAGATAAAAGCTGATTATAAGCAAAAGATGTACGCAAAAGAAAACTACTAATTTATCACTTCTATTTATTGGAAGTAAAGAAGGCTACAAAAGATTGATTTTTGTAGCCTTTTTTTTATATTAGAAACATGATAAAGCCCATCTAAAGCTTCTTCTTTTTCGTATATAATTGTACAGACTAACTTACTCTAATGGTTAAAAATTTTTTAAACTATCTAAAATATGAAAAGAGAAGTAGTTCCAATACTTTGGAGGCCTACCAAAACGATTTATCTCAATTTGAAATATTCTGTCATGCTCAATTAAATGAAATTGAAAAAGCATCTTTTGACATTGCCCAAGTTAAGTTCGATATGGTTCGCGCTTGGGTAGTAGAACTGATAGACAACGAACTTTCTCCTAGATCTGTAAACAGGAAAATTGCAAGCCTTAATGCTTATTATCGATATTTACTAGAAAGAGAAATAATTACTGAATTGCCTACCAAAAAATTAAAGGCTTTAAAAGTTTCTAAAAGATTACCACAATTTGTAAAAGAGCAGGAAATCCCTCAGTTGTTTAGTACTAAAAATTATGCTACCAGTAAATACCCTGATAGAGATAAATTAGTTATTGAATTATTTTATGGAACTGGTATTCGTCTATCCGAACTGATTAACATTAAGGTTGGAGATATCAATTTCGCTAACAAAACCTTAAAAGTACTTGGAAAAAGAAACAAGGAAAGACTTATCCCTCTTCACCATGATTTGGCGTTGCTCTTAGAACAATTTATTGAAAAACACTTAAAAGATGAAGTAGATTTCCTTATTACTACTCCAAAAAATAAACAGGCTTATTCTTCTATGATTCAAAAAATTGTGAGAAATTATCTAACGCTTGCATCAAGTTCAGAAAAGAAAAGCCCGCATATTTTGCGCCACTCCTTTGCTACTCACTTACTTAACAATGGTGCAGAACTAAATGCCATTAAAGATTTGTTAGGACATGCTAATTTATCTGCCACACAAATTTATACCCATAATTCTATTGGCAGGCTAAAGAAAATATTTAATAAAACACATCCAAAATCGTAAGTTATGCAACATTAAACTATACAAACAAACTAAATCTTTTAAAAATGAATAGAGCTTTGCCTTTCATTTTATTAATAGAATTATTAGTATTTTAAAACTCTTAAAATCTACATTTATGAAATTACAAATGCATTCATTGCACTTTACAGCAGACCAAAAACTTATTGATTTTATTCAAAAAAAAGCCGATAAACTAGAGACTTTTTTTGATAGAATACAAGACGGAGAGGTATTTCTTAGATTAGAAAAAGGAAGTCATTCCAAAGAGAATAAATTGGTGGAAATTAAAATTAACATACCAGGAACAACATTATTTGCTAAAGAAAAATCGGCTTCATTTGAAGCTGCAACGGATCAAGCAGTAGAAGCCTTAAGACGACAACTAAAGAAATATAAAGAAAAGAATTTATCAAATTAATTATCATTCTAAAAAGGTTTTGGTTGACCAAAACCTTTTTTTTAAACTTCAAGAATATAAATATTAACCATGAAAAGAAACTATTTAGCAGGCTTCATTGTATCACTACTTTTTTTTGCTTTTTCTCAAGTTCATGCACAAATAGACGCTGTAGCACAACACCCTATTGATGCCGAAATAACCGAATGCTACAATACTAACCCAAGTAAGCTTGGAATAATGGAATGCGAAATAATGGGTTATCAAAAATGGAAAGCAGAGGTATCTCGCGTTTATAATATACTATTAAGTAAGTTAGACGAAGAAGGGCAACTCATTTTAAAAGAACAACAATTGGCCTGGGAGGCATTGATAAAACTTGAGTTTGAGCTAAATGAAAAATTATATGCGCAACAGATTTCATTATTGGCTACCACCACCACTGATCTAATGAGAAAAAGGGCTATGGAATTACAATCGCATTTAGATGTATTGCAATAAAAAAAAGTGTCTTTACAAAAGACACTTTTTTCAATGAAAATGTACTAGCTAAATTATCAATTTAAAATCGATTTCTTTAAACAGAGTTTCTCTTGATGTACCTAAAGTTATTGGCCATTTTACCTGCTTTGTTCTTTAGTACAATCTCTGCCATTTGCTGGGTCATCTTATCGAAATCTGTCGAGACTACGTTGATGCCATTACATAAAATTTCTTTAACAGGGTTGTCATTATAAGAAATCACACCAACATCTTTTCCAATTACAAGTGATTTCTCTCTACATTTCTTTATAAAATTGATTAAATCATCTTCTGTAATGAGTAAGAACAATTTTCCCTTTTTTACCATTTCAGGAGATAATTCACTCTCAACATTAAACTTATGTTTGTGATGAAAGCAAAAGTTTCTAAAACCAGTAATTATTTCTTTTGGGAAGAAGACCTTAGTTTGGTCAGGAAAAACAAGATGGAACATATCGTATTTCTTGAATTCTTCATTTCCATCTTTTAAAGCATAGTAAATATCGTTTTCAAAATCTTGATAGATACATGCACAGTATTTATCAAAATTCTTTACTTCACAATCAAGCAATATCAACTTCTCTTTTGGTACAACAGAAAGTGCTTTAGTAAGCTCTTTGCATCCATCGTTAAATTGTGGGATGATAATTACGTGATGGTATGAACCGATGTCGTCATTCAAAAATTCTTTTAACAAGCTAATATCGCCATTGTGTACTTTTAAATCCACAATTGCTTTCCCTTCTAAGAGTTCAATAAAGCTTGAGTAAATTCTTTTTTTATAGGTACTTACCTTGTTTAGTATAAGTAAGACTTTCTTTTTTCCAATACTCCTCGTATCACTAATATAATAACCTTTTCCTCTTACAGAAACGATTATTCCTTGACTTCTTAATTCATTATAGGCTTTTTCAACAGTATCTCTAGAGAGTAGATATTCGAAACTGGTCTCATTGATTGAGGGTATCTTTTGACCAATTTTAAACTTTCCTAAATGGATACCAGCAATGATATTATCTACTACTTGCTTGTATTTAGGGGTTTTAGAGAAACTATTAATTTCAAGAGTAGAATTCATTTCCATATGCGTTTTGATAGTATTAATTAAGGCGCTAGTGGGATGTTAGTTTTAATTTTAAACTAAGCTACCTTTTTTTATCCATAAAAAAAAGAATCGCTTGAAATTTTTAATGTTAAAGTTGACTAATCAGAAAAGATTAAATTGTAGTTTAAGGTTGTATATTTAACAGATTTAAGCTAGATCGGTTTTGATTTTTTTTATTATTTTCTGCAAAAAGTATTACTCAATGTGACTAATTTTATGCTCAATTTGTAAAGCATATATTCTAGAAAGTCTGATTTTTCAATTTTTCAATGGCCTTACCTGCAACAGAAGTCTTAGATCAATTAAAAAAAGAGCAATACGCCCCTTTTTATTTCTTATTTGGCGATGAACCCTTTTTTATAGATTTAATCAGTGATTACATAGAAAAAAATGCACTCACTCCTGCTGAGCGAGGTTTTAACCAAACCATTGTTTATGGTAAAGACATTTCGTTAATACCCATTCTTGAAAATGCCAGAAGATTCCCTATGGGAGCTAAAAGGCAAGTTATTATAGTAAAAGAGGCCCAATCTTTACAAGATTTGACCAAAAAAGAAGGACAAGATGCATTGGTGAGATTTGTAAAAAGCCCAACTCCCACTACCATTTTAGTCTTTTGTTATAAATATAAGAGAATCAATACACAGGCTAAGTGGCTTTTAGAATTACAGCAATACGGAACTGTAGTAGAAGGCAAAAAAATTTATAATGACAAACTGCCTAATTGGATCAAACAATACTATAAATCATTAAACTTCGAAATTGATGATAAAGCGGCCTATATAATGGCCGAGTTGATAGGGAATGATTTAACCCGTATTGTGAATGAAACCAATAAAATGTTACTCAATTATGAGTCGGGCTCAAAAATACATGCAGACCATGTTTTAAAGCATGTAGGTGTAAGCAAAGAATATAACATATTTGAACTCCAAAATGCATTGGCTCATAAAAATATTCTAAAAGCTAACCGTATAATTAACTACTTCAATTCTAATTTAAAAGAACATCCTTTAATACCAACGATATATATGATTTATAACTTTTTTAGTAAAGTATTGCTATACCAACACAATGCAGGAAATGATGCAAATAGCTTAGCTAGAATATTAAAAATCAATAAATTTTTTTTAAAGGAATTTACAGTTGCAAGTAAAAATTACGATACCAATAAAGTACTTAACAATTTACAGTTTGCCCAACAGGCTGATTTACGTGCCAAAGGCGTAAACTCAAATACAACAGATGAAGCTATTTTGAAAGAGCTAATATTTAAAGTGATGCATTAATTTTAGCTTATTATTGTTGTATAGATGAAAACCTAAACATAATTTACTTAAACAACTAATAGAAAGTAAAACAATATTTGTTTTGCTAAATATTTTTTATCTTTAACCACTACCAATAAACACATAAAAAAATGTATCAAGATTATGCTAAATACACAGATGATGACCGCTTTGTGTGGCAGAAACTGTTCGACAGACAAATGGAAGTATTACCCGATAGAGCTTCTGAAGCTTATTTAGAAGGTATTACAAAAATATCATTCAATAGAAATACCATTCCCAATTTCGAAGAAACCAACAAGTTATTAGAAGCAGAAACTGGATGGCAGCTAATTGTTGTAAAAGGACTTATTGATAACAAGCCTTTCTTTGAATTATTAGAAAATAAATGCTTTCCTGCGAGTACATGGTTTAGAAAGCCTGAGCAATTAGATTACCTGGAAGAACCCGATATGTTTCATGATGTTTTCGGACACGTTCCATTGCTCACCAATCAACATTTTTGCGATTTTCTGAAAGGTCTTAGTAAAATAGCTTTAAAACATATCGATAATAGCTATGCCATAGAACTAATATCCAGGTTATATTGGTATACTGTCGAGTTCGGATTGATTGAGGATAAAAGTGGTCTTAGAATTTATGGTGCTGGTATTTTATCTTCTAGTGGAGAATCAGTATACTGTTTAGGCGATCAACCAGAAAGAGTACCATATAATGTAAGGGAAATCATGGAGACTCCTTATATCAAAGACAAATTCCAAGAAAAATATTGGGTAATCGATAGCTATGAACAGCTTTTCCAGTCTGTACCAGAAATAGAAAGTACATTACAAGAACTACTGGTGCTAAACTATTAGATATATTTTTATTTATTGGTTTTGGTGGCATGACTTATCAACATAGGATAAGTTTCTCTTATCTTGTATGTAGTCGAGCCACCGAATAATTTTTTTATTTAGCAAATATGATACACCCAGGAAGGAAGATACATTTTGAAGGAACAGATAATTTCAGGGATCTTGGTGGTTATCCCTCTCAAGAAAATGAGACTACAAAATGGGGTGTTTTATATAGAGCTGGAAAACTAAGTGAACTTACAGAAAGCGATAGTGAAATTTTTACAGCATTATCTATTAAAACAGTAGTAGACTTTAGAAGAAAAGATGAAATTGAAGTTGATCCAGATATTTTTCCAGATGCATCTTTAACTAATTATATCCACTTACCTGTTGTATCTGGAATAAATGGTTTAACCATTATTGAAGATGCATTAAATAATAAGTATGATATAGATGTTGATAGTGAGAAATTAATGCAAAAGGCAAATAGACAGTATGTAAGCAATGCATTGGCACAATATAGTGCATTTTTCAAATTGCTAGTACATGAAGAAAATTTTCCACTGGTGTTCCATTGTTCTGCCGGAAAAGATCGTACCGGTTTTGCAGCCGCTATCTTACTTTCTATGCTTGGCGTATCTAGAGATATAATTTTAGAAGATTATCTCGAGAGCAATATTCACAGAGATGAAGAGGTAAATAAAAAAATTGAAAAAATAAAGGATAATATTACTGCTCAAAAAATTGTATTACCTCTACTAAAAGTAAAAAGAGAATTTCTGGACACTGCTTATAATGAAATAGAAAAATTATATGGATCTACACAAAAATATTTAGAAAAAGGATTGAATTTGAGCAACGATGACATAGAAAAAATCAAAAAAAACTTATTAGAGTAATCATTCAACCAAGCTTTATTAACTCTTTGGCATTTTCGAACGCAACTTCGCTAGGCGTTGCCCCTCCTAACATCATCGCTATTTCTTTTACCCTTTCATCTTCAGAAAGCTTACGCAGTTTACTCACAGATTTCAATGCATTATCATCTTTGTATACAAAATAATGTGCAGAACCTTTAGAGGCAATCTGTGGTACATGACTTATTGTAATTACTTGATGCGCAGCTGCCATTTCTTTCATCATTCCTCCAACTTTTAGCGCTATCTCTCCTGATATACCAGTATCGATTTCATCAAATATTACAGTTGGTAAATTCGTTTTTCCTGCCAAAATATATTTAATAGCTAACATTAACCTTGAAAACTCACCACCAGAAGCTACATTTTTAAGTGCCTGCGGAGCAACCCCTTTATTTGCAGAGAATAAGAAGGTAAAACTATCAGTGCCAAAGAAATTAGGGCTTACAGCTTCGTGGCGAATGCTTAGATTGGCATTTGGCATACCCAATTGATACAGTAAATGTGTAATCTCCTTTTCTAGGTTTTCAATAATTGAACGTCTTTTAGCAGAAAGCTTAGAGGCCAAATCCGTCATAACGGCATACAACTGACTTTTTTCTTTTTCTGCTGCTTGCAAAGCATCGTCAAAGTTGAGGACCTTATCTACCTTCTCTTGTAATTCATTTCTTATAGAAATCAATGATGCTATATCATCCACTTTATGCTTTTTCTGCAAAGTGTATAAAGTATCTAATCGATCTCGTAATAATTCGGTGCGTTCTTGATCTAAAAAAAGCTCGCTTTCTTCTGCTTCAATTTCAAGAATAATATCATTCAGTTCTATCTGTAAACTATCAATTCGTTCCTTTAAAGTCACAAATTTTTTAGAAAACTTACTGATTTGTCCTAGAGCCAAACCGCCAGATTTTAAACCATTTTCTACTGAAAACTCTGCATTAGATAAATATTCTAAAACCTCATTTAATTTCTCTTTAATACTTTCAGCATTTTCAAGCTTCTCAATTTCCTCTTCCAACTCACTTTGGTTTATGTCTTCTAAAGTGGCTCTTTCTAATTCAGTAAATAAAAACTGGTTATAATCAAAAGCTTTTTGCATATCGTCACTCTCTTTCAAAAGAGATTGATGATTTTTTTCTGCTTTTTTAAATGCATTAAACGCTTGTTGTAATTCCTTTAGTAAAGAGGCCGTTTCAGCGTAAATATCAATTACCTCCATTTGAAAGTTGGCATCACCCATTAGTAGCGTATCATGCTGCGAATGGATATCCATTAACTTAGATGAAATTTTTTTTAGAGCATCTAAATTTACAGGAGTATCATTAATAAAAGCCCTTGATTTTCCACTAGGTAAAATCTCTCTTCTTAAAAATGTTTCTTCTTCATAATCAATATCCAGCGCATCGAATAGAGTCTTCAGTTTATATTGCGATATATTGAAAACACCTTCAATAATACATTTCTCATTTTCGTTGTAAAGTGCCTTGGTGTCTGCCCTATTCCCTAATAAAAGGCCCAATGCACCAAGCATAATTGATTTACCTGCCCCTGTCTCTCCAGTTATAATATTTAGATTGGCAGAAGGTGCCATTTCTAAATGTTGAATAAGTGCATAGTTTTTAATCAGCAGGTTTTTCAGCATAAATTCTCAAAAATATTCATGAAACAGATTATAATATCGAATCTAAAATTAGCATTTGATATTTCCGTTGGCAAAAATATCTATTGAAATTAGGCAATCCCAATGATTATGCACTAAAAGCAAAATACTACATCGAAAAACCTTTTATAGAATAGTTTCCAGAAAATAAAAGCAAAGACCTGTAATAAAGATTTTTTCTAACTTCTAACCTCTCTTAACCCAATAGACTTCGCTTTCTAAAGTTTCAAGTGCTTCGCACCGAGTGCTTCCCACCGAGTAGCTTCGCACCGAATGCTTCGTACCGAATAAAATCATCTAGAACCTTCTAACTGCTACTTACTGGTTAAAAAATTCTCTAAAATGAATTCTCTTCGAATTTCTTGATTGATGTTTTTTAAAATTTTATTAACAGCTGTTTGATTATTTGAAGTGTTAGAATCTTGAAAAATGTTTGCCTGTACCAAAGACAAATAAACATGGTCACTGGGCAGTTCCTTGGCTATAGCAGTAATCAGTTCTTTGGCTTCAGAATGACGTTGTGCCTTACTCAAACAATAACATAAATTTAATTTGGCAATGGGCGAATTTGAAAGAGAAAGCAATAAATGATAAAGATCGATTATCTCATCCCAATGTTTTTCATCTAATTTAGTAGCAGTCATGTGCTTGCTGGTAATTAATGCCTCTACAAAATATTTATTCAATGCAGCAGGTCTTTCTAAATAATGAAATCCCATTTTGATTAAATCTTGATTCCAATTAGCTTTTTCTTGTTTATTGAAAGCTACGAGTTTATCATGATTAATTTTTGAAGGGATTCGCGCCAAATGAAAACAAAATAAGGATAACATGTTTTTAGTGGACTTGCGCTTAAATTTTTCAACGAGCATTTTGGATAGCGCCAAGGCTTCTAAACAAAGATCTTCATTTACAATACGCTTTACTTTCTCATTAAAAGAATCAAAACCAATATTAAAAACTGCATAGAGCACTTCTTCAACAATAGATATTGCACTTTCATTTATATTTTTGAAAATTTCATTGAAATCTGTATTGCTCTGCGCTTGTTGTAAACTATCCTTAGCTCTTTTAATACTTTTATAAATAGCCTCCTGGGTCAACAATGTACATTCACTTATTTCTTTGATGTGAAGCCCAAAGATGTTTTTCAAAATGAATAACACTTTTACTTTGGGCTTCACATTTTGGGAAGTGGCTAGGAATAAAATGGCATTTAACCTTAAATCTTCTTGAGTATCTTCTATCAGTTCTTGTTGGTTGATAAGCGTTGTTGTATCCGTTCTATTTCCCTTTTTTATTTGGTTGAGGATATCATTTCTGGCTACTATAAACAACCAACTCTCTTTGTTATCGGGTACTTGATCAGGTTTCCAACTTCTTAAGGCTTTATAAAAAGCATTTTGGATAGCATCTTCAATTTCATTGACATGCTCCACCCCAAATCGATTGAAAAATACAGCAAATAATTTACCGTAATAAGTCCGATAACTCGTTTCAACAACGCTTGCTATTTTATCCTTCATAATCCATTATAGGTCTTACCTCAGTTGTTCCACCCCATAAATGACAAGGGCATTCTTTAGCAATAGAAACTGCATGCTCAAAATCGGTAGCTTGTATCAAATAGTAACCTCCTATCATTTCTTTAGATTCTAGAAATGTACCATCTTTAACAATGCAATCTGCCCCGACAATTTGTGTTCCTTTCGGTTCAAGCCCATCTCCTGAAATCATTAAGTTTTTTTCAGCAAGCTTTTCAGCCCAAGCCATGTGTGCGTTTGTTAACTCTTCCATTTCTTTTGGAGAAAAGTTTTTCATTGTAGCAATGTCTTCGCGTAGAAGTAATAGGTATTTTTTCATTTTATTAAATGTTTAAGTTCGTACTAAAGACATGCAGGCTATTACTTTTTAGACATTTTTCTGAAAATTTATTTAAAATACTTTTCCATATTGTATTTCAAAGATTTATGAACACCCGCCCATTCTTGTACTGTAATAGAAAAAACAACTGTGTCTCTACAACTTCCATCTGCGTTTAGGCGATGATTTCTTAAAATTCCATCTTGTTTTGCACCGAGCCTTGCAATGGCTTTTCTAGAAGGGAGGTTAAACCAATTAGTCATGAATTGTACAGCGATACAGTTTAATTCTTCGAATGCATATTTGAGCATTAAAAATTTACATTCTGTATTTACACCTGTACGCTGGTATTTTTTGGCATACCAAGTATAGCCAATTTCCAACCTACGATGTGCCGCTTGAATATTATAGAATCTTGTTGAACCTATTATTTCGTCGCTTTGGATATCAACAACTGTAAAAGGGTAGGATTCTCCTTTTTGCTGGTCTTCTAAAGCCTGACTAATATAATGATCGATAGTATTGGAAGAAGGAACAGAAGTGAACCACAATTCCCATAAATTACCATCCGAAGCTGCTTTTAGAAGCCCTTCTTTATGAGACAGTTCTAAAGGAATCAGCTTGACTATTCTTCCTTCTAATTGCAAATCGTCTTTGATCCAATTTTCCATTTTTATCTTTTTGAAGTTAGTTAGAGGTTAGTTGTTAGTTATTAGAAGTTGGAATTTAGAATATAGTTAGGTTAAGGATAAGCTCTTGCAAGCTGGTTATCTTACTATTTGAACAGAAGATTTTAAATATATTTTTTAGCAATTTGGAGCGCTTGCATACCATAACCACCACCGAATAAGTAAAAATGATTTAAGTAGTGATACAACATGTAGACTGGATTGCGCTCTTTCCACGAAGAAGGCAAGGGATAAGTTTCTTGGTATGCTTGCCAAAAGCTATTTGAAAAGCCTCCAAACATAGTAGTTAATGCCAAATCTAGTTCTCGATCTGCAAAAGCCGAAGCTGGATCGATCAAAGCAGGACCTTTTTGTGTATACATGTAGTTTCCAGACCATAAATCACCATGGTTTAAAGCTGGCTGCGGCTGATGCCCAATTACATCTGGCAATTTTTCTAAAAGTTGATCATAGATTTTCTTTTCTGCTTTTCCGATACCTCTTTTCCTTTCAATCAAATCTAATAGGTATGCTAACCTATTGTGGCTGTAAAAACTTACCCAATCTGAAGCATGATCATTATTCTGCAAAGTAGCCCCACAATAAGTATTACTTTGAAAGCCAAATTGACCCGAAGTAAACTGATGCAATTGGGCAAGTCCTCTGCCTAAAATCTCATCTTGTTTCGATCTATCTTGAGCAGGTGGCAAATATTCCGTTAATAGTACACCAGGATAATTTTCTTGTGGTGCTAATGCTAGAAAAACTTCAGGAATGATCAAATCTGTTTTGGCAGCAGCTAATGCCTTTAAACAATCAGCTTCCCGAAGAAATAAATCATCTGGTACATTCTTATTCCATTTTACAAAGTAATCTCCTTCAGTAGTATTCAATAAAGAAGCTGCGTTAATGCATCCTCCACTTAATGCTTGAACCTGTTGAATTTGCAAGCTAGTGCCAAATTCCTTTTGCATGCACTTTTCAATGTAGTCGTAAACTTGCGTATCCATTATTTGATTTTTACCGAGGTAGCACCATAACCAAATTTACCTTTGTAAGCATCTTTATAGTAAGCTACATGTTGGTGTCCACTTAATCTTTTACTTATTGCTGCTTTCAAAACTCCTGCCCCTACTCCATGTATAAAAACTATCTCATCTATTCCATTTATGATGGCTTGATCCAATTCATGTTCAAAATGTTCTAACTGGATAGCTATGATCTGAGCATTAGAAAGATGTGAATGATTGCTCTCTAATATCTCAATATGCAAGTCTACTTCTTTTTTGCTTTTCTTGTTTGAAGGAAACTCTTTTAATAATGTATTCTCGATATGGGCACTTTTACCACCTGCTAGACTTTCTTTGAGCTTTTCCGGATCTATTAGTTTTTCCTCTTCATCTAGTTGAAAACAATAGCCTTCTTTACTCACAAGCGGTATCTCTTTTTTATGCTTAAAAAAACTATTTGCCTTAAACTTAACTCGACTTATTAATGGTGATGGCAAACTAAATTTTCCTCTTTTGAAATAAATGATTTGGAAGATAAAAGCAGGCCATCTTTCAAATTTATCTATGTTCACTTCATGAATTTTCACATACTCTCTACTTGGTAAAATACCTGAATAAATACCATGGTAAGTTTTATTTTCTTCTTCACAAAAAACTATTCCTAATTGAAAGTCTGTATTATTTACCAAGTTCAATTCTAATAGCTTGTCATTATAATGGGTAAAGCCAATAAATATACCTTTTAATGCCGTTACTTCAACTTCATTTGACGTATCATGCTTGCCTGACTTTTCCTTGTTTACTTCTTGCTTATCTCCAAAAATCGTTTTTTCAGCAGCAGATACCACTACTAAATCATTTCTCAAGTATGGAATCCTAAAACCATCTTCTATTTCAACTTCAATTTCATTGGCTGTAATAAATCGAGTTATTACACCTTCTTCACTACTACTTACACTTCTTACTCTATCGCCTATATTCATAGTTCATCTGCATTATAATTCTATTACAAAACTAGGTGTTTAATTTTACTTTGTCGTCTTGGTGTAAAACCTTATTAGGTTTCAGTACTAGACAGATTTTTAATCTTGAATATGTTCGCTAATGGGTTTACCGCAATGGGGACAATATTTAAATTCTTCTGAAGCTTGTTGCTTTTCATTTTTCTCTTTATTGATTTTATCCATAAAAGCGGAGCTAAGAATACCTGCTGGCAATGCCACAATACCGATACCTAGAATAGCAATAATTCCACTCAGCAACTTACCTAAAGCAGTAACTGGATATATATCACCATAACCAACTGTTGTAAGTGTTGCTACTGCCCACCAAAATGCTTGGCCTATATTACTAAAAGCTTCTGGCTGTGCTTGATTTTCAATATTATACATGAGTGAAGATGCTACTAACATTAAAATAAAAGAGACAAATAAAGTAGCACCCATATCACTCCAAGTTTCCTTTAATACAGCTACAACCAAATTCAGAGATCTATTATAGCGCCTTAACTTAAGAATACGTAAAAGCCTTAGTAACCTTAATAAGCGCAAGAATCGTAAATCGAGTTTAACAATAAAAGGTAAGTAGAATGGAACAATGGCGAGTAAATCAATTAAACCTATGGGAGATAGCATAAATTTAGCCATGGCTTTCCATCTAGGCATATTAGGATATAGGTAATCACTCGTCCAGATTCGCAGTAAATATTCTACTGTAAATATGATGACTGAGAATATTTCAAAGAACTCAAAAAAGCCACCCAAAACATCACTTATTGCTTGATAGGAGGCAAAAATGATAGCAGTTACATTCAGTAATATCAAAGTGGTGATGAATGTATCAAATTTTTCACCAACCCTATTCCCAGTGAGTTGGGCATTTAGTACGCTAAATATGCGCTTTTTCAATTCCATATCGAATAGATTCAGTTTAGCATTAATGGTAAGCCAACAAATTAAAATATTCGGTAGCTTTGCAAAAACTATTTTGGTAATTTATTAATAGCAAACAAATTACATCCTCAAAGAATAAATGGATTTTACAAGAGAAATCACTGCTGAATTAGAAGAAGCCCAAAAAGTTTTAGCCAACTTTTTAGCCAATAAAGATAATGTAGACCGTATAGCAAAAGCTGCTAAATCAATCCATGACGCTTTTCTAAATGGCAACAAGGTTTTAAGTTGCGGCAATGGTGGCTCTCATTGCGACGCCATGCATTTTGCAGAAGAACTCACTGGAAGATACCGTGAAAACCGACAAGCCTTCCCTGCTATTGCCATTTCAGATGCCAGCCATATTTCTTGTGTGAGTAATGATTTCGGATATGACGCTATATTCTCTAGGTATTTAGAAGGTGTGGGTAGAAAAGGAGATGTACTTTTAGGAATAAGTACAAGTGGTAATTCTGCTAACGTGATAAAGGCATTTGAAACTTCGAAAAAAATGGGAATTACAACTATTTTACTTTCAGGAAAAGATGGGGGGAAACTAGCGGCTTTAGCAGATATTGAAATACGAGTTCCACATTTTGGCTATGCAGACCGAATACAAGAAGTACATATTAAAATCATACATATTTTAATCATGTTGATTGAAAAATTAAGTGAAGAGTCGAATTAGAAAATCAGCACTTATTTTTTCTGGATGTTATCTATTCTAGCTCACTTTTCTTAATTTAAGAATCGGTATTAACACAGATGAAAACAAGAGATTTACTATCAATCACTTTGTTTTCAATTCAACTTCTACAAGAAGAAAAATTAAATTCTTAATATGAAAGTAATTATAGCCGGAAGTACAGGAATGGTGGGCAACATAATTTTAGACCATTGTTTAGCTTCTCAAAAAATTAAAGAAGTAATTAGTTTAGTGCGTAAACCCACTGGCCTTTCCCATGAAAAATTAAATGAGGTAGTAATTGAGGATTTTACCGATTATGCTGCTCATGAGCCCTCATTTAAAGACATTGATGCTGCCTTTTTTTGTATCGGTGTATACACAGGGCAAGTACCTGATCATCAATTTAAAATAATTACTGTTGACTATGCAGTTGTATTTGCCAAGGCTTTACAAGCTAATAGCCCTAAAGCTTCTTTATGCCTTTTGAGTGGCGCTGGAGCAGACAAAACAGAAAAAAGCAGAGCCTCATTTGCACGTTACAAAGGCATGTCAGAAAATCAGATTGATGCTTTGGGCTTAGACTTTTACACATTTAGACCTGCCTACATCTATCCTGTTACTCCTCGGCAAGAACCGAATATCATGTATAGCATTTCAAGAAAATTATACCCTATCTTTAAATTACTTGGCGAGAATGCCAGCATTACTTCTGAAGAGTTAGCAGCAGCTATGTTCCATATTGGCATAAATCGTACTGATAAGAAAATTTTGGAAAACAGAGATATTTTAAAATTTGTCTGAATCTTTTTGGTAATAATCCCAATAATTAATAGGCAAAAAACCCACTTATCAATAATGTATGTTTCCCAAGCTTTCCAATATAAAGCATTTTAAATACCACTTACTCATAGGATTGGTTCTAGGCTTGTGGATTTATTTATTCTTAGTACTTATCGGCCCATTTGATGTGGTTACTGTTAGTTTGAAGAACAGATTGAAAATGATGCCTGGTTATGGCGTCATATTTACAGCTTTCTACATATTATTTGTGTTTATCCAGCAATACATTGAAAAGTTATTGCCAGTAGGAAGTTTTAGGCTAGAATTTATTTTGGTGGTTTTTATTGGATGCACCACTTTCTTTCCTGTCTATTTCTATTATAAATCAAGTTATATTCTTGGGGAATATTCCCTGTCTGTTTTTCTTTTCCAACTATATCTTCCAATCTTATCACTTGTTTTGCCTTTCTTGCTTCTCCTAAGATGGTTCGTAGTGAAAAGCACCAAAAATCAAGAGAATTTTAAGATTTTAGGAAAGGGGAAATATGACCAAATCAAGCTTAAATTGTCTGATTTAATTTATGTGAAAGGAGCCGACAACTATGTAGAAGTTCACTATCTGGAAAATCAATCTTTAAAACAAAAGCTAATTCGCTGTACCATCAAAGAAATCAAAAAAGAAGTACCAGAATTAATACAAACACATCGCTCTTATTTAATGAATCCTACTCATTTTATTTCTTGGAAGAACAGAAATAATATTTCATTGACGATGGTACAAATTCCAGTCTCAGAAACATATAGAAATTTAATTCCTGCCTTATCTCAAGCTCACCACAAATAAGCATCATTTGACCACATTTCTAAAAATCTGGAAGAATTAAATGCTTTCACAAAATATTTTCAGCATTTACAAAAAATGTTTGTAGATGAAATTGATTGGACTTTGCATTTTGCTGATTACCCAAGTTTGTTTGGGGCAGCCAATTACTCAAGAAGAAAATGAATTAAATAAAAACAATCCATTTGTAGATTCCTTACTTTTAGACCTGTTGCATAAAACTAAACTTCCAGGACTTTCAATAGCAGTAAATCAAAATGGAAATATTATTTATGCCAAGGGTTTTGGCTATGCTGATGTAGCTCAAAAAGTTAAAATGCAAGCTACTACCCAAATTAGAACTGCTTCTGTAGCGAAAGTAATTACTGCTACTGCGCTCGCAAAATTGGCAACTGAAGGAAAGCTTGATTTTGATGCTCCCATTAAAAATTATATCCCCTATTTAAAAGCCCCATTTTCAGAGTTAACCTGCAGACAACTCGCAGGACATACGGCAGGTGTGCAACATACGCCTTCAAAAAAAAGCAGCAAAAAGAAAGATTATACTTCTAGTAAAGCACTGGTAGAATTAGTTGAACAAACCCAATTAATATTTGAGCCAGATACCAAATACCAATACGCTACCCTTGCTTACAATTTATTAGCAGGAGTAATTGAAGGAGCTTCGGGAAAAAGTTATTTGGCATACATGCAAGAAAATATCTTTAGCCCTTTAAATATGCATCAAACTATTCCAGAAAATATATCGGGGCTAAGTTCCAATGATGCCCAACTATACTATTTCAAAAAGGATAAATTAGTTTTAGATAAACAGTTAGTGAACGGCAGTTACAAATTACCTGGAGCAGGGTTTAGAAGTACTTCAATAGATTTGGTTAAGATGATGGATGCCTATACCAATGGATTTATTGCTCCTGAAGTGGTGAAGACCATGTTTACTAGCAATATTTTAAAGAATGGCAAAAAAACGAATGTAGGTATCGGATGGCGTTTAAATGAAGACATCCACCTAAAACCAACCATTGAACATGCAGGAAGCTGGCAAGGGGCAAGGACAGTGATAGTACATTACCCAGAAGAACAGCTTAGCATTTCAATTATGATCAATGCAAAATGTGTTTTGTTCATAGAAGAAACTGCCCATATAATTGCCCAATTATTTTTAAAGGACAACAATGAAGTAACAGAGTTAAAAGGTATCAATCAACAATTGACCGTCACTCATAACCGAACTCATGGGAATACAACTTTATTGAATGGCCAGATGAATTTCGGCAATAACAGAAGGGGGAAATTGATTATCGATACAGATATGAAATTTCTGCAAGAAAGTAATTTGTATTATTTAGGTTTTGGTAATGATTATGCACTTTCTACCGATTTTGGCCTACTTTTTTTCAAATTGAATTTAAACCCTGAAATTGATGGAAAGCTGTACCTCTATCAAGTTTTAGATGATATTCACCATATCAATAGAAGTCCAATGCTACACATAAAAGGAAAGAAGTGAAATGATTTCTTCCTTGTGTTGAATAATCCAAAGTAATTTCAAGATAAGTCTCCACCGAAGTAATTTAGTTTTTCTTAATCCTGCAAAAATTTTATAAATTCAATTTTTCAGATTAGAACAAAGGATTTCTTTTTCTTTTTTTAAAAAGAACATAAACTTCTTAGTGCTTTTTTTAACTAACATCTACCATTTATAATAATGAAAAACCATCTAGTAAAAGTAATAGCTATTCTAGCATTTATCATCACCAGCTTCCATGCAAATGCGCAAAGTATTACCCCAACAAATACAGGAATAGAGATTGGCAAGAAATATAGTTTTTATTCCAAAAAACTAGACGAAAATCGAGAATTATGGGTCAAATTACCTGCGGGGTATATCGTTGACGATACCACCAAATATCCGGTTGTTTACTTGCTTGACGGTAAAAATAATTTTCAGTATACCGCTGGTTTGTTAAGACAATTAGAAATTAGATCCGTTCCAAAATCGATTCTGGTAGGCATTATCAATACTAACCGCTCAAGGGATTTAACACCCCCCGCTTCAGAGGAAGAGGAAGATGAAGGAGGTGCAGAAAACTTTCTTAACATGCTTGAAGAAGAGTTATTCCCTTTTATTGAAAAGAATTTCCGAACCGATAAATTCCGAACCATTATCGGGCATTCTTACGGCGGGCTCTTTGCTGTTTATGCATTAGCCCAAAAACCGAGTTTATTTAATGCTTATTTGGCAATTAGCCCAAGCTTATGGTGGGACGACCAGAAATTTTTAGATTTTGTAGAAAAAAAATTGAAAGAAAACTCCGAGTTAAAAGGGTTGGTGTATTTAACTATGGCTAGTGAACGGGGAAAGATGCTAGGAGGTTTATTGAAATTAGTAGGCATACTAGAATCTTTAGAAACTCCAAATTTAAGATGGAACTACAAGGTACACCCTAATGAACATCATGGATCTATACCTGCCATAAGTACCTTAGAAGGATTTCACTTTTTTTATAAAGACTGGCACATTCCAAGTCAAGAATTTGATGATTTTGGCTTAGAGGTAATTGAGCAGCGCAAAAAGAGAATTCTAAAAGAATTCAATGAAAATTGGGAACCAGAAAATATTATTTATTCAGACTTAGTATGGGATTTAGTCGAAAATGGGAAAAATGAAGAAACTTTGGAGCTTAGCAATCAACTTTTAGCATCGGGTAATAATGCCGTAGATTTCCATGAAACAGCAGCAATTGCCTATTCGAACTTGAAGAATACAGAAAAGGCTAAATACCATTTTAAAGAAATTTATAAACTGAATCCAGGGTATGAATATGGGGAGGAAATGCTAGACTCATTAAAAATAGATAAAGCTGGGTTAATTAATGCGCCCAAATTAAAAGCGGAAGACTTGAAAAAATATGCTGGATATTACTCAGACGGCGAAAATGAATGCACAGTAGAAGTAGCTGGTAATTCACTAAAAGTACTCTTTAAAGCCCATTATTTTGCTTTAAAAGGCAAGGTTATCCCTTTCCAAGAAAATCATTTCTACGTGCCAAAAAACTACTACACCATTGAATTCATTTTCGATGAAAGTAATCTTGAAAATGCCTCTCATGTTGTGCTCCATGAGACAACAGGGTGGTCAAATAAGTTGGTGAAACTAAAGTAATTTTTAAAATTTGACGTATTCTCAAAATATATATCAACATCGGATAAACTTAGCTGTTGAATTCATCAATGATAATTTAACAAGAAATATAAAATTAGCCGATGTTGCTGATGCTGCTCATTTTTCCCCTTTCCATTTTCACAGAATTTTTATGGCTGTGTTGGATGAAACCGTTAGTGATTTTACCAATAGAGTAAGGCTTGAAAAAGCAGTAAGACTATTAAAATACGCTGATACTTCTCTATCCAATATTTCTTCAACATGCGGATTCTCCTCTCTTTCTACATTTTCAAGGGCATTCAAAAATCATTTTGAAATTACTCCCAGTGAATACAAAAAATATGGATTTAAAGAAAATAGCAAGATTTGCAAAAAAACTTATCCTATCAATCAATACCTTGCACCTATAAATTCAAAAAAACAGACTAGTGATTTTTCTGTGAAGCTTATTGAGTTAGCAGAAAGAAAAGTGGCATTTATTAGGGTCTACAATTCATTTGAAGAAGGTAAAGTGTTAAGTAAACTTGAAAAAATAGTAGCATGGGCAAAAAAAGTAGGAATTTATAATACTGAAACATTTTTTGGCATGTCGCTAGACGACATTATGGTAACACCAAAAGAAAAATACAGGTATGAAGTCTGTGTAACAATTCCAGCTAATTTAACAGTGGAAGATTCCGAAATATCAGTTATGAAAATGCCAAAAAGTAAATATGCTACGACTACAGTTTCAGGAAGTATTGAAGAAGTAATTAAAGCTTGGAATTATCTTTATAATGGTTGGCTTATAAACAGTAAATATGAACCTGCCCATTTACATGCCATTGAGTTTTTCCAAGACAAACAAAACATCTGTAACTGGAATCATTTCAATTTACAACTTTGTATTCCTGTAAAACCATTAATGAAATATTTGTAAAAACTAAAATAGTAGAATTATGAAATTAGGCGCATTTTCCATCAGTTTAGCAGTGAAAGACATCAATGTATCTAAAGATTTTTATGAAAAATTGGGCTTTAGTGTATTTGCCGGAGAATTAGAAAAAAATTATTTGATTATGAAAAACGGCGATACGATAATAGGTCTTTTCCAAGGTATGTTTGAAAATAACATCCTCACTTTTAACCCAGGTTGGGACCAAAATGCAAATATGCTTGAATCTTTTGATGATGTTAGAGTAATTCAAAAAACACTAAAAGACCAAAATATTTCTATTGACAGGGAAGCTGATGAGCAAACTACTGGGCCTGCAAGCATAGCGGTAACAGACCCTGATGGGAATACAATTTTAATTGACCAGCACGTATAAAATACCATAATGGAATTTGAAATAAGAAAAGCAAAACCTGCTGAGTTTAAAGAAATACATAAGCTTATTTTGGAGTTTGCCACTTTTATAAATACTCCGGAAAAAGTACGCATCACTCCAGCGCAAATGATTGAAGACAAAGACATCTTCAATTGCATAGTAGTCAAGAAAGGAGATAAAATTATTGGTTTTGCTTCTTATTTCTTCCCCTATCATTCATGGTCGGGCAAGGCCATTCATCTAGATGACCTATACGTAACTGAAAATTACAGAGGTTTGGGGATAGGCAGCAAACTATTTGATGAAGTGATTAAAATTGGCAAGGAAGCGAATTGTAGAAAAATGAGATGGGAAGTATCTAATTGGAATACCAAAGCCCAAACATTCTACAAAAGCAAAGGGGCGATTATTGATGATGTAGAAATTAATTGCGAATTACCGTTACATTAAAATACTGCATTTTAAAAAACAATTCTATACAGTATTCATATTTAGTTGTTGTGAAAAAAATAGATATCTTAGGATATGATAAAATTATAAGAAAATGAATATCCGTGAATCTATAGTTAGAAGTAACAACAATGCCACAAATGTAATCGCATATGTTGTACTGGGCGTTTTTTGCACATTCCTATTCATAATACTCATTAAATCATTTCTTCTTTATTCCGTAGTTAATGGAGATGATGATCCTAACCTTAAATATGCCGAAATGTGGCTTTCACTTTTCAAAGATGGCTTTCTTTTGCTAGGAGGAGCATTAACCACTTTAATTGGATACTATTTCGGTAATAAAAACAGTGAAGCTGCTTTAAATGCTGCTGAACAGTATACCAAGGAAGCAGAAAGTTTGATCACGCAACTTGATGCGGCGGCTCCTACCTATGATGAAAATGATTCCCAAATACAAGAGTTTTAAAATGTCGAATTCAGATCAATATAAACTTAGTGCTGTGCTAAACAGTGCTTATAAACCAATAAAATTCAGAATAAAAGGAAAAAATCATTACCAAGTTTTCCTTAGTATTCAATCAGATAATTTTGACCCAGATCTTGATAAAGTACTTTATGTTGAATATGAATTACATCCTACCTTTAAAGAACGTGTACGCATTTCAAAAACAAAAAGAACTTCTTTTGAGATAGAAATTAAAGCGTGGGGCACATTTGATGTTAAAGTAAATGTTTATCTTAAAACAGGGGATGAAATCACATTTACACAAAACTATGGCGATGTATTACAAAGAAAGGCATTGTAAACATATAAGCTATTATTTCTAAAAGGTTCAAGGAAGTTAATATACTTTGAAAGGGATAGATTTTTGATTTTTAGAATCAACATGCATGATTTACGTTAGTGGAAGTTTATATTTTGGAACGTTGTTGAGTCGGAACATCGAAGTTCAACTTCACACCTCAACGACTTAACTAACAAACCCTTCCTCAAAAAAATGTTCAAATCTTTACCTGATGCAGTATAATTAGCTTACCTTAATTTTCAGCATTGATTTTCTAAATAAATTGACATTTCATTTAAAAAAATAGATGCCCTTTTGAGTCTATTTATAGGCACATTGGGCTTATTGAATAATTATTAAATTTTCCCTAAACCTAATTATTTATTTCCTCGTAACATCAATCAGGTTTATGCCAAACCTCGAGGCTACCACAAGCCATACGCACTGCAACTTTCATGTGTTTATTTTTCTGATTTTTTATTCTAAAACAAAAAAAATGAAAGGACTAAAATTTTTTAGTTTACCCCTACTTTGGATATTGATGATTGCCCCCTTCTCTTGCGCTAATGACAAAGTTGGCTTAGCTATGGATGGATCAACAGAGCGCTTGTTCATGGCTACAAAAAACACCACTTACAATCCATTTACTGGCACTGGCGGACTTAAAAACTATTTTTTAGTATTACTGCCAGACGGCACAGCTTATAGAGGAATCCCTAAAGAAAGCACTTTAGGATTTTTAAATAGGCAGCAGCTCATTCAAGAAAATAAATTACGTGTAGGAGATTATGTGGAAAATGGCAATACACTCACAATAACCTGGACCTATTACCAGCAAAAAGTATCGACCTACACCAGAGAAGGAAACAGTTGGCGTGAAAATGCAAGCAAAGTATACAATTTCATTCAACCGATAAAATCGCAAAATAGCTTAAGTGGCACTTATGTTTTTGAACATGTTTCTGGTACTGCCCCTTTCCCTGGTTTACCTTCAACAACATTGGGTGTAAAAGATGTAATCACCTTTCAATCTAATGGTACATTTACCCGTCATATTCAGAGTGGCGCTTCTTCGGGTAGCAGTGTGGGTGCTAATAGTAAAACAATCAATGGAACTTATCAAATAAAAGATTATGCCCTCACCTTAAAAAGTAATAATGGGACAACCCATACACTTACTCTCTTTAAATGGCCCAAAGAAGAAAATACCGTATTGGCCCTAAATGGAAAGCGGTTTCTTAAAACCAATAGTTAAGTCTATAATTTAATTAAATTTACATGGGTATCCGTTTGTTTACACGGTTTCCAAAATGCGGGTGGGTCGTCAGAAAAGCGGGGTTTGGGGAGAGCACTAGGGGGGAAGCATTTTTCTGACAGCCAAGCTGCCTTGTAGACTTTTTTTGCATACTTTTTTGTGGCAATGACAAAAAAGTATGTCAGGGTTGAAGGGGCGAAGCACCCTTTGGTAGTGTGACAGCTGCCAAAACGTTAGATATTAGGTGAATATATTTATGTGTAACAAAACGGATAGCCATTTAAATCAAGATTCCATAAGCGTAGGTAAGTTTTATGATTTACGCTTATAGAGTTTTGGAAAGAAAGATATTTGTTTTTTATGACGAGTAATGAAAATTGAAGAAATATAAAGAAATATTATTTAAGAAATATGAAGACTTTGAACTAGAAAATGATTCTATCAGGAAAAAACTGTTACAATTTGAAGTAGTCAATATTCTTAAAGAATTATCAAAGCCAGATTCAGATGATTTATATATCTGGGGGCTTACTTATTATATGTCTGATGATGATAAAGCATATCATTTAAACTTAGCGTTGGATAAATTTTTGGAAGCTTATGAGCTCGATGTTAAAAATTTTATGGCGTGCTTATACATAGCTCATTGCTATCATGACAAAGAAGAATTTAAAAACGCACTGAAATACTATGAGTTAGTAGATAAACTAGATTTAAAAGAATTCAGAATTTGGAGATATGTAAAGTTAATAGAACAAATAGGGTTCTGTCATTATAAATTAGGGAATCCAGTTATTGGCAGAAAACTATTTAAGGAAGTTCTAGAGTGGTATCGAATATTACCAATTGAAGACAGACCTATTCCTACTGAAATGTTGCAATGTCTTTCAGAATCAGATGAGATTGTAATTGAAATAAAAAAAATCGAAAGCTATTTAGACTAAAGCACTAACAACAAATATTACATTAACAATTCAAAACCCCTTCTATGTATGCTGCATTAATAGGCTTATTCAATGAAATGGTTAAACTGAGTCCTGAGGAGGAAAAATTGATTATTGCTAGCTTTACTCCCCTCCGTTTAGCTAAAGGAGATTTCTTCTTAAGAGAAGGGAATATTTGTAAATATGTGGGATTCATCAATAAGGGGCTCGTCCGGTATTTTGTTTTAAAAAACGATGAAGAATCAACTTTCGAATTTACCAAGGAAGGTGAATTCATAGCAGACTATTCTAGTTTTAACAGGCAAACTAAATCTATCCAAAATATTGAAGCCATAGAAGATTGTGAGCTATTGGTGATTGATCATATTAAGCTACACCATATTTTTAATAACACTCCAAATGGCAATTACCTAGGTCGCCAAATCATGGAACATCGTTTCGATGTAATGGTAAACCAATTATTGGCTGTGTATATGCAAAACAGTGAACAACGCTATCAAAAGTTTGTAGATGAATATGCCGATTTAATCCAAAGAATTCCCCAGTATTTAATTGCTTCTTATGTAGGTGTGCAACCACCATCTTTAAGTAGAATTAGAAGACGGCTTTCCAAATAGCTCTCCAAGCGGCTCTCCAAATAATATTTCTTAACCTGGGTTAACGGGGTTGAGGGTTATCCCCCACTACATTAGCTATTATGTATTAAACTTAAATAGTTAATTATGTTAGCAATCATTTTTGCAGTTTTTGGATTTTGTTTTGTTCTTGAGAGAATCATTCCTGGCTGGAAATTGGCCGAAGTACCCACATGGACAATTAGGGTATTGGCCGTAAATTTTGTACAACTTGGCGTAGTCACTTTAGCAGGATTTACTTGGGAAAAATGGCTGTCATCAGTTTCAATATTTCATTTATCTGAATTTGTGAACCCCTATATTGGTGGACTCATCGCCTATATTATTGCCACTTTTATTTTTTATTGGTGGCATAGGTGGAGACATACGGTAGATTTCCTGTGGACACATTTCCATCAAATACACCATAGCCCACAGAGACTAGAGGTAATTACTTCTTTTTATAAACATCCATTAGAGATGGTTGTCAATTCAATTATTGGTAGTTTATTGGTGTATACCTTTCTTGGTTTAAATATTGAGGCTGGTGCCATTTATACGCTTTGTACCGCACTAGGAGAATTCTTTTACCACACAAACGTGAAAACACCACAGTGGATTGGCTACATCTTTCAAAGACCAGAAATGCACAGGATCCATCATGAGTATGAAAAACACACCAACAATTATGGCGATATTGTATGGTGGGATATGCTTTTTGGCACCTACGACAACCCAAAAGAATTTAAAACTTCATGCGGCTTTGATAATGAGAAAGAACAGAGGTTGTTTGACATGCTAAAATTCAAAGATGTGCATAAGGAATGAAATCGTTGAAATCAAAATAATCCAAGTTAAATTGAGATCTCATAAGCGTAGGTTATATTTTTTGACTTGCACTCATGAAATTTTTTAGAAGATATAGCATACAAAACATGCAGTTCTGTATTTTGAATAAAAACTCTACTAATGAAAAAACAAGCTTATTTATTTATCATTTTCATACTATTTGGATTTACAGTGCATGCTCAAAAAAATTATAAAATTGATACAAATGACACTAAGAAGATATGGAAACACTGTATAATTCCAATAATTGAAAATAAAAAGAATAAAGTATTGTCAACTATTAATTTTCCATTAGAAGGTGATTGGGCATTCATGATGGGATTGAAAAAAGAAGGAAAAGACGCTACAAAAAATGAATTTTTGAAAAACTATGATAGATTTTTTAATGACAGCTTAAAATCCATGTTAACAAATCTTGACTACAATGCCTTTGATTCTTACGAAAGTAAAAAAGGAACAGTTTATCGAATTGCTGGGTCAAGAATAATTAATGGAGAATGGGAAGCCTCAGTAGTTCTTCATTATAGAAAAATTGGAAATGAATTTTACATGATTAGAATTAATGGAATTGGAGGAAACTTTTATGACTAGAGTTAAATACATGGTATTAATTTAAAATAGATTACTGGTGATAATTCTAAGAATTTTATTTTGTACTAAATTACTAAAGCTTAGTAAGCTAATCGGAAAAAAAATAACTATATAAACTAATATCCACTAACACCCATCACCCAACTTCTTCAACCTCAATCAATTCTCTGTTCTTTACACCATAGCTATTTCCCAGTCTTTCATCATTTAAATAATGGGTATTAAACCCTTACCTGTAAAATCGGGATGAGGCATAAAACTTTATACTGTCAAGTTTGACAGTTATTGGATTCCACGAATGAAAAAAATAATTTTATACTGTAAAAAGTATAGTATAAAATGGGCATTTATGATTTAATAGGATACACAGGTTTGGCATTAAATCTCTATTCTATGTACATGAAAGGAGAATACAGATTGAGGTTATTCGCGATTCTAGCCAATTTCATTTACATCATTTATGGCTTTCTTATTTCGGCCATGCCCATTGCCATTGGCTGTACTGTTGCTGTTATACTTCATCTCTATAGATTAAAAAATATAAAAACATATAAGCATGTTGAACATTCGAAAAGCAACTACAAGTGATGCACCATTAATTGCATTACTTGGCAGAATCAGTTTCAATGAAACATTCGGGCACCTTTTTCTAGATAATAATGACCTTCTCGCCTATCACGAGAAAACTTTTTCTGTAAGCAAAATAGCAAGCAGTTTACAAAAAAGTACCAATATATTTTGGTTGGCTTTTTATAATGAACTTCCCGTTGGTTATACAAAATTGAAATTAAATTCTGTGTCTGAATTCTTGCCATCACAGCAAGTTTGTCAGCTTCAAAAAATATATGTATTAAAAGATTTTTTATCAAAAAAAATTGGACTGAAACTACAAGCTTCACTGATAGAGGAAGCCCAAAAAAGAAATTATAAAACCTTATGGTTATCTGTCTATGATGACAATGTCAAAGCCATTAATTTTTATAAAAAAAATCAATTCAAAAACATCGGGAAGCACAAATTTCAGATTGGAAAGGAAAGTTTTAATTTCATAGCCATGGCAAAACAACTAATGTGAAAAATAATTTGTATGCCAACTTCACGCACATAATTATTTTACTTTTTATAAGCTATCGATTTACAAGAAAATTAGTTTTCTTTTATAGCAATTGCGATAGGGTCCAATGAATTTCAAGCAAAGTTTTATCAATTATTTAAAGTACACTACCATTATTTTGAAGTCACTTTAAATTAAAATGAGTTTATGGAAAACATAGGATGTGTTATTTACACTGAAACTAATAATTGTATTACAGCAGAATGGGTCTATTCAAAAAGAGGAAAAATAGATAAAGGTAATGGAATTGGAATTAGGTCGACTAATTCAAAATCTAATAAAAAATTTGAAGGAGAATATGATATTATTTATACTGATATTAAGGGAAACTATTCACCAAAACTAAAATTAATTATTTTGTTCGAATCTGGATATTATAGATTGAACTGGATGAGAAATAAAGCCATAATAGATGTTGGGATAGGTTTCGAAAATGAAAATAAACTGATTGCAGTCTGGTCTGAATTCAAGGAAGATTTAAACCTTTTATGATAAAAATTTACTTTTGATAAGCAAAAGCTGCAAAAACAATATCAAAATTATTTCTAGATAAAACCAAGATAGGAAATCAATATGAAAGAAATCGTTTAGCAAATTAAACATTCAGTTACATACAATGTTAATAAGCTTTTTGTTTGGTCATTCTGGACTGATGTATCTAACTGGGAGCGAATTGAAGGCAAAGCAGTTGAGTGGATCAAGCTAGATGGCCCATTTGCAGTAGGTACTATTGGTATTACAAAGAGTCCCAATCAAAATCCTCAATACTGGAAGATAGTTCAATTAGACCCTGAAAATTCTGCTACAATTGAAATATCCTTAAATAAGGCTTCACTTTTAAATAATATGTTATTTGAATCAATCTCTACAAGCCAAACATCAATTACTCAAACATTTAGTTTGTCTGGTCCTAATGCAAATGATTTTATAGGAGGGATGGATATTCTAAAAAAAAGTGCCCCAGAGGGTCTTGCTAAATTGGCAAAAGCCATAGAGCTAGCAAAGGACAACCCTTCAAGATGATAGAATCAACAATATTCATTTACAATCAAAAAAAGAAGTGTTAAAGTCATATCTCCGGGTTGTTTTTCAAATACATTCCTTTTAGCCTAAAAATTATTTATCAAAATCATAGGTAATTATTAATCAAACTACTAAGACTTAACTATCAGGAAAACGGAATTGCGTTCCAGGCAAGATACATTCTATCCATAGGTTTCTAATTTAATTAAAACTAAGTGTATTCAAACAACTCTCTCAGTTGCTGCAACATCAATCAGTTCTCCATTTTTATCACCATAATCAATACCCCATTCGGTAATCATTTTAATAATAGGCAGTAGACTTTTACCTAATTTGGTTAGTGAGTATTCTACTTTAAATGGGGGTTTCTCGCCATGTTTTTTGCGGGTTAATAATCCATCATCTTCTAAAGCGGCCAACTGTATGCTCAACATCTTATCTGTAATATCTGGGATGAGTCGCTTTATTTCAGAGAAACGCAATTTACCTCTACGCAAATACCACAGAATTATCGACTTCCATTTTCCACCTATAAAATGAAAGCCTATGGCAGTACCACAATGAAAAATCTCATTATCGATCTTATACACTTTTTGCTCGTCGTCTAATATCATAGCATACGTATTTTTACTTTAAAGTATAGCAGTTATTGAATTCTAAAATTAAAGAAAAAAGAATAGTATACTGTAATAAGTATAGTACAAATAAGTATTCATAATTTGATGAGTACAGGGGTTTAGCTTTAAAGCAATATTCTATTTGCAAAAAAAGAGGATACGTTTTCCGGTTATACTTCATTTTCAATGTTCTATTCGGGCTTCTATTTCTAGACTTGCAATGAATTTTTATTATCCGTGTAAAGGCTATGCTTCTTATATTTACCTATAAAAATATAGGCAAATTCTTTTGAAAGAGATAATATTAAAAAAAGGAGATATACTACAAAGAAGTGGTGAATTAAATACCAAGGTATACCACGTAAAGTCGGGCTTATTACGCAGCTATTCGATCGATAAAAATGGAAAAGAAAATATATTCATGTTTGCGCCTGAAGGTTGGGTAATTGCAGATACTTGTGATCCTGAAACAGCAGCTGAATTATTTATAGATGCACTAGAAGATTCAACCATTACCTTTTTCCCAAAAGATCTTGAAAGAGAAAAACAAAATATAGGCGCACTAACCAAAAGGATGAACAAACTACAAAAAAGGATTTTAATGTTGATTAGCTCAAACGCCATAGAACGATACGAACACTTCGTGCAAGAATACCCAGATATTGCCCAGCGGGTCCCTCAACGAATGATTGCTTCGTACCTTGGTGTTACTCCTGAAACATTAAGCGCCGCAAAATCAAAACACTTAAAAAATCGATAATTTATTTCATTTCTTATGAAATCATAATGCATAGCTTTCATATGCCTACGATCTTTGCAGGATATTTTTTATGTAAAAATCTAGTAGAATTATGAAAAATTACAGCATCTTACTAAAAATATCAGCTGTCTTATGGTTTGTATGGGGAGTTGTACACATTTTTGCCGGCTTAATGACTGACAGCTTTATATTAAGTGGAGAAATTGCTGAGGCAATCGGTGGTATAGCTGATGCTGTAGATCCAAGTACCCTTGCTATGAATTACCCAGATGCAGCTGGAGCAGTTATCGGTCAACACGGCTTTAACCTTCTTTGGATTGGCCTAACTACCTTAATCTGCTCTTTTTATATCTGGAAAGAAAATAAAAATGCCATTTTTCTTGCTGCACTTACCGGTGGTTTAGCAGATCTAGGTTACTTCCTATTTATGGATTTAGGAGGATACGTAAACTTTGTGCCCGGTACGGTAATGACCCTTGTTTCTGGTTCAGCCATCATATTGAGCTTGGTTGCCAATAATCAAATATCAAAATTGAGCAAGGAATAAAAACGTCATCAAATCAGTCATAAAAAACGTTTGTGGTTCGGGTTATTTCTCGAACTTTTTTTGTGCTTAATTCGGTATATTATCGCCTATAAGTTGCGAGAAAACCAGTGTTTCACAAATACTCTTTTTTATTATTATGAATGAAAGCTATAATATTGGTTGTGTAGTTTATAAAGAAATAGATTCTGGCATTAAAGCCGATTGGGTTTTTAGCAGAAATGATAAAATAGAAAAAGGAGAAGGTATAGGAGAAAGGTCTAATAAATCGAATAAAAAACGAGGATTTGAAGGTGAATATGAGATTGTTTATACAGATGAAAATGGAAATAAATCACCAAAACTCAAATTATTTATTTCACTTAAATCTGAATATTATAGCCTGAAATGGATAAATAATGAAACAATAACAGATGTTGGAATAGGTATCGAAAATGACAACAAACTAATAGCTGTATATTCTGACTTCAATGAAAAGTTAAACTTATTATGAAAAGATAGAATAAATTAAGCTTTTAAATAGAAGAGCTTGGACTATTGGCCAAAAATTCAGTCATCCTAAAGTGTCGTTTATTTAATCGCTATTGCCTTAAAAAAAGTATAACAAAAAGTACCACCCTCAGCAGTTCTAAAAAGGTCTTCTATACCGTTATCCATGTCAGCTTTGGAAATCACTTTTTTGGCAATTGCTTCTTCTCTAACTCCTTGTATCATAGCAGTAAAAGTGTTTTTTATAAAACCCTCAACCATTTCGGGCTTAGAAGCATCAACATATACCTGCCTAGGATTTACCTTTATTTCCTTAAATTCCAACTTATTAAGAAGAGGGAATAGCTGTCTACCTATATTGGCATTGCCCCCATTTTGCGCTTGTAAAGTTACCTGTGCTTGAACAGCTTTTTGAGCCACTTTACTATCAGGAAAAAAATAAGTTGAACCATGGTCACCTTCTATAACCGTTAAAGTACCCTCTTTTTTTAATACTCTTTTTATCTCTTTTAGTGCTTGTTCTGGCTTATCTAAATGTTCTAAAACAAAGCATACAAAAATGTGATCAAAGCGCTCACTTGTAAAAGGTAAATCGTAAATGTCTGCTTGTTTAAATTTTACATTTTCAATACCTAAAGATTCAATAGTTTCCTGTGCTTTTATAAGAGATTTTTCAGAAAGGTCAATGGCAACAAATTCAGCCTTAGGATTCTTTAAACTAATAATTTTTGTTTGTGCCCCTACTCCACAACCTACTTCTAAGATAAGAGAACCATTTTCCCATACAGAATCGTAATGTAGCAATTCTGACATGGTTTTGGCTTGGTCGTTCAAGCGTTTGCTTTCTGCCTCAGAATACCCATGTACATAGCGGTTCAACTGACGCTGACTTATTTCTTTTATCCTTTTTTCAAGATGCTCAAACTTAAGTAAAATACTAGCACCTTCATCTCGTAATTCTTTCCCTTCTGGTGTAAAATGCAATTGGTTTTTACTGCGATAAAAGACTTGAACCCCTAAACGAGATTCTAGCTCTTTAAGCTGATGGCTCAAAGCAGATTGCGTTAAACATAACTCATTGGCGGCCTTATTTAAAGACCCAAGTTTCGAAACAGTATCTATTAAACGTAAATGTTTTACCTCAATCATCATGTTTCGAAGCTACGCTATTTCTTCATTAAGGCTTCAATTTTAACTATGAGAATATCTACTAAACCTTATGATTTTTTTTAATATACCTAGATATCTCCTCTACCAAAAGTAAAAATTAGAGAGATTCTTCTAAATAGGAATTCACTCTCGATTTTTTAAAATTCGAGCTACTTTGTTATCATTAAACTTTAATTACAAAGTATAGGTAATGAGTGAATCGCCTAAGCCCAATTTTCGAGACCCGCAACATATTATTGCGATAGGAGTAACAATTATCAGTTTATGTGCCTTAATTGTTTCCGTCATACAACTTCAATTAATGCGCGAAGAAGGTGAGATGATGCGAGAACATTCAAGAGCTTCCGTTTGGCCGAGATTAGAGTATGGTGTATCAAAAGGACAAAATAAAGATGATGGAAGCTTGAATCACTTCACATTGATGTTAACCAATGGCGGAGTTGGTCCCGCGATAATTACCGATGTAAAAGTAACTTATGATTGTAAAACTGTATATCATTGGTGGGATTTGTTTGCATTACAAGAAATACCAGATTCTATTGATACCTATATTACCAATCGCAATTTCAATAAACAAGTAATTAAAATTGAAGAGACAATTGAAGTTTTGAACTTAGATAATAACCTCCCCTTGGCAAATGCTTTTTATAATCGATTAGAAGATTTGTCTATAGATATTTATTATAAATCGATATATGGAGAAACATGGAAGTATGATGGAGAAACCACGATTAAACTAGAAAACTTTAAAGGATTAAAAGAAGAAGAACAGTTTGAAAACTAGTGTCATGGATAATAAAACCATTGAATTTAAACGACTAACAGAAGTCAAAAAATCAGATATTATTGATTTAATGAACAATCAGTTAGTGAGGAGGCAGATGCCATTATTGAAAGGCATCTTTAGCGAAGAAGACTGTGATAAATTCGTTGCCTCTAAAGAACAACTTTGGGAAGAACATGGCTATGGCCCATGGGCTTTTATAGTAGAAAATCAATTTGCGGGTTGGGGCGGATTGCAGCCTGAAAATGGAGAAGCCGATCTAGCCTTAGTGCTACATCCAGATTTTTGGGGCTTAGGCAAAGTCTTATATAAAAAAATTATTGGCAAAGCCTTTGATGAGATGGGTATTGAATCAATTGTTGTATTTTTTCCTCCCTCTAGAACAAGAATTAAAGGTTTTTTAAAACTAGGATTTAAAGAAGAAAAGCAATTGGAAATCGGTAATGAAAAATTTATTAAGTATCGATTAGAGAAAAAACAGTAAGAGATTATAAAACCTCTTTTTATGTTTATGAGGCAAGAAATCAGCAATCTACATAAACTAGACTACTTTATGCCTCTCTAGCTTAATAAGAGATAAAATTAGTGGAATTTGAAAATGAAGACATATATATCAAACATAAAGACAAACCTCATTCTTTTATGCCTTGCAATTAGTCTTTTTAATGCATGTAAAGAAGAGAATGCAAGCGATGTTACACCTGTATTAGAAAATAATCTAGATGGCATTAGTTTGAAAGATGTAGCTAGTGATTTAAATATATGGATAGGCATGTCTTTCGATATAAGCTCCGATAGTATAAACAAAGCTATTTTTGAAAGAGAAGTAAATGCAGGACAAGTAGGTTGGTATCCCGCTTGGGGAGGTTGGTTAAATCCAGGCACCTATGATTTTTCTGAAGTAAATGCAGAAATTAACTACGTGCACAATCAAGGGCATCCCGTAATGATGCATATGTTATTCGGGCCAGATGGATATTTACCAGAATGGTTTAAAAACGGTAATTGGAGTAATGCTGAAATGGAAAACATGATGCAAGACCTCATTAAAAATATAATTCAATCTAACGATAATGCATCGAAAGTTGATGTTTGGAATGTAGTAAATGAAGCTATTTCATGGGATGGGGATGAATGGTCTGAGTCAAAATGGCTCGAATTAGGTTACGAGGTAGATGCTTCTGGATTGACTGGATCAGATAAAGTTTTTGATTCCATACCGGTTTATGTTCGTAAAGTTTTTGAGTATTCACGAATGTATACAAATAGTGAACTCGAATTAAGAGATTACCTGAATGACGGCATTGAAAGCAGATGGGAAAATAGCGAACTAAAAACCAAGAGTTTTTACCAATTAACAAAACATCTAGTAAATAAAGGTGTGCCTATAGATGCAGTCGGATTTCAAGGTCACTTAAATATCGATGTCCCTGCTACATTTAGCAAGCTTACTGAAATTGTTGAAAAATATAAAGCGCTTGGATTAAAGGTATACATTACCGAGTTAGATGCTGAACAAAATGATGAGAGTACAGCTTGGAACAATACCATTTCTAAAACTCAAGCTGATTATTACTACAATTATGTGAAAGCAGGATTAGAAGGTGGCGTTGATGGCATTTTTACTTGGGGAATAAGAGATGACCAAGATCCTTGGTGGAGATTTGGTGAGAATCCCTTATTATTCGATGCTGATGGAAATCCAAAAGATGCCTATTTTGCTGTAAGACAAGCAATTATTGATTTTGGAAATTAGCTGAATTCAAAAAATCATTTCATTAATTTCTTAAAGTGTAATAGTCAAGTGTATGGAAGATGATACAAAAATCGAATTTGCTCATTCTAAAAAAGAAGACTTAGAAAAATTAGAGGAAATAAGGAAGAAAGCTTTTCAACCAATATTTGATTCATTCAAAAACATACTTGGTGAAACCATTTATGACATTGCACAAAAATCTGAAGATGAATCACAGAAGGATTACCTAGTATCTCTTTTTAATCAAGATTCCATATGGGAAACTTGGAATGCAATATACGATGAAAAGATTATAGGTTTTGTTTCCATCAATATGAATGAAAGTACAAAGGTTGGCGAAATAGGTTTGAATGCGATTGACCCAAGTTTTTCAAAAAAAGGAATTGGCACAAAAATGTACAATTTTGCAGTGGAAATTATGAAGAAAGCTGGAATGAAGGTTGCCACTGTATCTACCGGAGGTGACCCCTCCCATTTACCCGCAAGAAAGGCTTATAGAAAAGCTGGTTTTCAAGTTGAAATCCCTAGCGTATGGATGTGCCAAGAATTAGATTAATGCTTTTGAGAAAATTTATGGTATATATACTTTGAAAGGGATAAATTTTCGGTTTTTAAAATCTAAATGTATGATTTCTGTTAATGGGAATTTATAGTTTGGAAAGTTGTCGAGTTGGTACGTTGAAGTTCAACTTCACTCCTCAACGACTAAACGAACAAACCATTCCTCTAACAAATGTTCAATTCTTAACCTAATGTAGTTTATATAAAATATCTGCTAATCACTATCAACACTTACTCTTTAGCTCTTTCCACCAATGAAAAAAATTTTTTTAGCCTTTTTAATTTACTCGTTCCTTTTTCAACATCTACAAGCGCAGCACAACTTCGATACATTTAACAAGCTTTTAGACAGTTTCGAAAAAAATGACTCTTTTAATGGTGTAATCGTGATTGCCGAAAAAGGCAAAATCATCTTTAGTAGATCCATAGGATATGCCGATTTTGATAAGAAGATTGAATTGGATTTAAATACCCCCATGCACCTTGCCTCTAATACCAAAGCCTTTACAACTATGGGTGTCATGGTACTACAAGAAAGAGGCCTTTTAAACTATGACGATAAAGTGAATAAATACCTAAAGGTATTTCCCTATGAAGATATCACTTTAAGGCATTTGATGACCATGACCAGTGGGCTTAAAAGACTTTATAACAAGGATCTTGACAAAGATGGATTCATCACAAATGCAGAACTACTTAAATTTTTAGCTAATAAAAAACCAAAACTTACTTTTACTCCTGGTGATCAATTACAATCTAGTGTAGTTGGCTATTGCATTTTGGCAGAAGTGATTGCCAACATCTCCAAAAAGGATTATATAGATTTCATTAATGAAGAAATTTTTCAACCCTTACAAATGGACAAAACTTTCTTTGTCCATAAAAACAACCTAGATAGATTTAGAGCAATCAGCTACAATAAAAAAAATATGGAGGAAGAATGGTATTTGGGATCCTACATTGGTGGGGTAAGCATATATGCATCTGCAATTAATATTTTGAAATGGGACCAAGCTTTGTATACTGATAAGCTAGTTTCAAAAGAAACAATGAATTTGGCATTTGAAAATTTTAAATTCAACAATGGCAATGATAGCCGAGTAACATTAGGAAGTTGGATGAAATGGAAAGGCAATGCAAACCTTATTTTCAAAAATGGTGATTGGCAGGCAAATAATTCTATCCTCTGGCGAGATATAGCGCAAAACCGCACTATTATCATACTCAACAACCGCCAAAACAAAATAAGCAAATTTGATTTAATGGATAGTATTTTACCACTGCTAGGGTATAATTTTGATAAAATGTAACTCTACTTTGACATAAAACAGTTTAGGATAGCGTTTGAAGTTTTAAAAATTAAAGCAATGGTTAAAAAATTCTTGAAGGCAAAGCATTGGCAGTTATTCTTTTTAATGTGTGGAATTCCCTTAATTTTTCAAATTATCACCATGGGGTCAATGTTCTTAAGCATGTCTACCGAAAATAACACTGATACAGCATTGTTATCCTTTTACTTTAGTTTATATCCCTTGGTAATGATTTTATTGATAGGTGTCTTTTTTGGTTGGTTTTGGTCAATTGCAGTGGGCTTAGATTTCAAAATCCCAGATACATTAAAACTTAAACTCAGCAGGTTTAAGATATTCCTATTTATTCCATTAGCCTACATCCTTTTGCTTAGTATTTTCATAGGAATAACTATGAGTGGAATGGACTGGATGGGGAATAACACAAATCCTCCAGCAGTTTTTGGAATAATCCTACCATTACATTTATTATCAATGTTCTGTATTTTCTATTGCCTATATTTCGTTGCAAAAACAATTAAAACTGCCGAATTGCAGAAAAAAGTAGGGTTTGGGGATTTTGCAGGTGAATTTTTTCTAATATGGTTTTTCCCTATTGGTATTTGGTTTATACAACCCAAATTAAACAAAATGATAGAAGAGTAAAGAACAATTTCGCTTATACGAAATAGCTTCTTCATAGCAATTATTTTTTCAACTAACACTTTCAAGGTTTGAATAGAGGTACAATGTGAACCACAATTTTTTTAAATGAATATTGTTACCGACAATTTGATTTCACAAACCACTTTCCCTAAAAATCAACACAGTATTTATCCTTAAAAAGTATTTAATTATGGACAAGCTAAATCGATACAACCAGAAACTTTTAGCAATAATTGGTACAGCAGCAATTGCCGCTGCAGGATTGGCACTATTAATTGCCATTGGTGGGCTTATTGTTTCATTGATAGATTTCTCTAGTCCAAGAGAGAATGGATTAAGAACTCAAAATGTAAATGAAACCTCCGAAGAAAACAAAGAAATCATAAGAACACAGGAAGTATCCTTTAATGCACCGTACCAACTAGATACTGCCCAAGCAAAGTATCTAATTGCTGTGGGCCAGGTAAATCTAAAAGAAAGTGAAAGAATCAGTATGGGAAGTGGAAGAAGCAATAAATTCAGCTATTACACAAATTATGGCCTATTCAACAATTTCATCTATTTCGATTATGAAAAAGGATTGAATAAAAAGTTATTTGATGAAAAAGTAGCGATTACCCAATGGGCATTTCTACAAAAAGATAGTATTGAAGTACTACTTTTTAAAGGAACTTCTACAGATGACAACTCCGACAATCAAATGAATGGCGATGATTACCAAACCTTATTTGCCTATTATTTAAGTGATGAAAAACTAAAAAGATACGATTTTAGTCATAAAACTGTGCTCGATTTCAGTCACATGCAAAAAACGGATCTTGTTGCAATCGAGCTAGGAGTTGACAAGGACCAAAACTATGCATTTGAAAGTTCAAAAGAGCCACAAGAAATCACTACCTTAAACATTAGTACCCGTCAAATCCAAGCCATAGTAGCTCAAGAAGTCAAGAATGAAATACAAAGCATTGTAGATGGCTTATCAAATTAATATTTAAACACTACATCAGCTATTGGCAATTCTATGATACAGGGTTTATTTTTGCAATATTCAAATACCAGCTATCATGGAACTTTTCAAAACTCAATTAGGTAGATTACGCCTGCTAGCTTTTATAGAAGGTGTCTCATTTCTTTTGATTCTATTTGTGACCATGCCCCTTAAATATGGACTTCAAATGGGTGAACCAAATAAAATTGTAGGTATGGCCCACGGCGTATTATTTATACTTTACGTAGTGGCTGTTATTCAAATAAGTATGGATGAACAATGGCTCAAGAAAAAAACCTTTTTAGCTTTATTGGCCTCTATTGTTCCTTTCGGTACTTTCTGGGCAGATAAAAAGCTTTTTAGAACAGAAAATATTGAATAGTATAACTTTTCAAAAAGAGCTATTTCCCTCTTTCTTCTTTCCGCTCAGGTGAGACGTACATCACTTTATAAATAAAGAAAATCTCTCGATTATTATCAGGAAATTCTTTGTTTCTTACTTTTCTGAGGCCACTTATCAAAAATGTATTGTCGTACCAATCTAAAATACCTCCATTCTCAAATCTTGTACTTTTTTCGAACTCATTATAAAATTGCAAAGTGTCTACTGTTACGCTATCTGCATATTTTTTTAAACCCGAAACTTTATAGCGCAATCCTTCTTCAAAAGCACTGATAAATACGACAGAATCTGTATCGGCATAAACGTTTGTAAGTTCTAACGGATAGTCAGATTCAATGTCTTCATCATCAAAATGGAAAGTATTATCCCACATAAGTGTACCATTAAAGTCGAAGCCACAAGTAATGGTATTTTCTAAGGTAAAGCCATAGGAAGTTGGTCTATTTTTGGGAATAGGTTCTCGTGTGATTGCTGCGGGAATATATTCTCCGTCAAATCCTTTAAAGTCAGAATTATAGGAACGATACAAAGGATCTCGCCACATTCCGTAACCATCATTATAACTGATTGATGAATTGGTTGATTCCCTGATTGGGTCATAGGCATCGGCAGCAAAAATAATTTGCCTATCGGTCACTTTTAAATCATGTACAAATAGACTGTAACGCAAACGCTTCTTTTTCCCTTTTTCCCTGCGATTGGCAATTCGCGTTTCCATGCGTTCTTTTTGTTTTTCTGGAAGGTAATTAAAGAAATTCCTCAAATAGCCAAAATCATAAAAACGCAAGTTTTCAAGTGCTCCATTTTTTGTTTTCAATGTATAAACACCTTGTGCCCTATCTTCAGATCTTAACCCGTAAGTACCTATTACAACCATCTCGTTTTCGTTGATTACCTGCGGTCTAAAAGTGATAAAGTTATAATCGCGATTACGATCCAGGGTGAAATTAAACAACATTTTACCTTCAAGATCATAAGTAGCAATGTAGATAGAATGCTCATCTTTCAACTGCTGGCTTTTCAGTACCGCACTAAATACACCATTTTTCTCATCTACAAACATACCCACCAAATCTGCCTTTAGTTGATTGATAGAAGGCGCCACCACAGAACTTTGATTTTTATAATTATACCTGATTATAGCCGGATAATCTTTGATGGTTCCACCAAAAAATATCACTGAATCGATGACGCTGAAATCGGTAATGTAAAAGTTTCTTACTTCCTCGTAGTCTATGAATGTAGCTTTACCATATTTTAAATTAATATTGATTACTTGGTATTTATTGGTAGACTTTTCTAATAAGAAATATACTTTTCCTTTTGTATACTGATAATCAATCAGTTCCACATTGTTGTCTACCAAAAACTTTTTTGCCCAAATAGTTTTCAGATTGGTATCCATAAATGTAGCGATCAATTCCCTTTTCGCATTTTTCTGCGGTTTGGTATTGGCTAGTATTACCAAAACACCTTCTTCACCCGCAGGAATTACCCTGTAATCTTCACCTGTTTTATCATCTATGGCAAATTCTATATACTCTTTAGTAAGCACTTGCGCTTCAGCCAAAAAATGAGTTTGAAGAATTAAAATGAGTATAGTTTGTAAAGTTCTTTTCATAATCTTGCAAATAATTCGACATAGTGAACCGACTTTTTAACAGGTTTATATAGTAATAAAAAGAAAGAACAATGATTTGTTAGATTAATTTACTAATTCCTATGCAATATCGCCACTTATCAACATAAATGTTTTCAAAGTAAAAAGTTTATCAATGATACTGCTAAATACGACATCATTTTAATTATCACATTAAAATTTTGGTAAGTTTATCCTGCCATTTGTTTCTTCCACCAACTCATACCTAGTCTTAGTTGATAGTATTCATATTTTGCTTCAAAGTAGTCTGCCAATGGTTTTAAAGCCTCAGGCCTGTTGAGTTTTTCCCAAGCTTTTCCTATCGTTTTACAATCTTTTTCGCTAATGTATCGACTTATATCGGTAATCTCTTCTTTTTCATATAAATGCCCGATGTGGCTATAAATAGTCAGTGGATTTAAGTTTCGCATTAACGCAATTTCTTCTACTGATTTTCCTTCTTGCAAAAATTGATAGGTAGCGATGTAAGTTTTCCCCTTTACATTTTTAGGTGCTTTACTACCAAGTGTTTCTTCTCTGATAGTTTTCAAAAATATTTCGCCATACTTATTGAGTTTGTGTTTACCAACACCGCTAATTTCTCCCATCTCAACCAAATGAAGCGGCTTTTCCGCTGCCATTTCTTCCAATGTAGCATCATTGAACACAACATAGGCAGGCACTCCTTCAGATTGAGCAATTTCTTTACGTAAGATTTTTAAACTTCCCAATAAACCAGCTTCAAATTGGCGTTTTTTGCTTTTAGGTTTACTTTTCTCTTTAGTAAATAGCTGTACTTGGCTCAAGTTTACTTTCTGATTTTTGAACAAAACCAATTTGCCAATTTCAGTAACTTTAAGTTTGTTGCCATCTGTAAAATCTATCTCGAAAAAGCCTTGATTAATCAATTGGGAAACAAAGCTCATCCAATCGTCTCTACTTATGTCGCTGCCAGAACCGTAAGTTTTAATCTGATCATAACCAAGGGTTTTTATATCCTTGCGATTAGCGCCACGAAGTACGTCTACCAACATATTGGCCCCCGTTTGTTGTTTCATTCTTACCGCAGCCGATAAAGCTTTTTGGGCGATAACTGTACCATTGAAAGAGCGAGGAGGGTGAAGGCAATTATCACAATGGCCGCAGTTTGCGGTGCGGTGTTCACCAAAATAACTCAATATAAAATTAGTGCGGCAACTGGTTGCTGACCCAAACTCCATCATACGGTTTAGCTTAGATCGCTGCACGTTTTTAAAGACATCGTTAGCCTCGCTGTTTTCTATAAATTGTTGTAGAATTTGCCCATCACCATAACTAAAAAAAAGAGTACATTCAGCCGCCAAACCATCCCTACCTGCCCGGCCAATTTCTTGGTAATAACTTTCTAAATTCTTAGGCAAATTATGGTGAATTACATAGCGAATATTGGCTTTATCTATGCCCATCCCAAAAGCGATGGTGGCGCAAATAACTTTCATTTCATCTTCTTGAAATGCCTTTTGCACTTCTTGTCTCTTTTTTGCTGATAAACTAGCATGATAATGCGTAGCAGCTACACCTTCATTTTGCAAAGCTTCCGCTACTTTTTCTGTCGATTTTTTACTCAAACAATAAATAATGCCACAGTCATCAGGCCTCTCTTTTACATATTGGATAATGGATTGAAGGCGTTTATTGGCAGGTAAAACATTTAGTGTTAGATTTTTCCTTTCGAAACTGCTCAAGAAAAGTTTGGCATCTCTTAATGCTAATTTTGCAGCAATCTCTTGTTGGGTGGCTTTATCGGCAGTAGCAGTAAGCGCGATAAATGGCGTATTGTCAAAATACTTCATCAAACTGGGCAAGTGGGTATATTCCGGTCTAAAATCGTTACCCCAGATCGACACGCAGTGGGCTTCGTCTATAGCAATTAAACTTACTTGAAAACGAATGATATAATCGATGAACCTCGATTGTAATGCCCGCTCAGGTGAAACGTACAATAGCTTAAGTGTGCCACTTTGTAACTCTTGATCTAATTCTCGAATCTCTACTTCTGAAGAATTGCTATTGAGTGCCATTGCATTGATACCATTGGCTCGTAAAGCCTGCACTTGATCTTCCATGAGGGCAATTAGAGGGGAAATAACCAAAGCTACCCCTTCTTTTAATAAGGCTGGGAGCTGGTAACAGAGTGATTTTCCACCACCAGTAGGCATAATCACCAAACTGTCTTCACCCATCAAGGTCCTTTCTACAATTTCTTCCTGTAAAGGCCGAAAAGTATCGTAACCGAAATATTGTTTGAGTAAAGCTTTGGGTTGATTGGACATAGAAGTTTGAGCTACTGTTTCAGATCAGTCAAATTTAATATCAAAAAGATAGATAGTTCTTCCGAACTGGATATTTTAAATAATTTATCCCCAATTATTAAGTGATTAAGATTAAATAAAGTATCATTTAAGCATAAACAAATATTCCTCAATTCGTACAATCATAGACTCGCGCAATAGCCCCCCTTGTTCATAAGATTATTTTTATGCCCACCATTTTGTTAGGTCATCATTCCATAGGAATGAAACTATTATAAATAATCTTGATCTTATGTAGGTAAAACCTTGTAGAGGTGATATTTTTATTCTTGCATACAAGCTGATTTTACACCCCTAACGGGGTTGGTCATTTATGCTTTATATTAAATTATCTATAATAATGGGATTCCTACGGAATCTAAATCTAATAAAACTGATACCTTATTTCGTCAAATTTCCTTAGTAATGCATTCTTACTATTCGTAAGCAATAATTATTAGATAAGAAAAAAGGGTGCTACTAACACCCTTTCACTATAAGTCAGATTATATAAAGAAATCATTCTATCCTTAAACTTTTCACAGGATTCATAGTGGCTGATTTAATGGCTTGGTAACTCACTGTAAATACTGATACAAAAACAGAAAAAGCAATAGCTCCGAAATAGACTACAACCCCAATATCAGTTTTGTAGGCAAAATTACTCATGAGAATATCTACCAAAACATAGCCAATAATAGAGCCTATTACCGTGGCAATTACTACCAATAAAGCAAATTCAGAAACCAATAATTGCCACAAGTCACTTACCTTAGCTCCTAACGCTTTTCTAATTCCTATTTCTTTTGTGCGCCTTTCCGCAGAAAATGCTGCTAATCCAAACAAACCCATACAAGCAATGATGATGGAAAGCACTGTAAAACCCATCATTAATTGATTTAAATCGAACAAAAAGGCGTACTGTTCTTCAATCTCTTCACCATTCAATTGAATATCGAAAGGCCAGCCATCATCATAATTATTCCATGTAGCTTTTATAAAGTCTAATGCTTCTCCCCTGCGCTCTTCAGAGATACTAATGGTGTTATAACCAAATACCGATTCTTTTGATACTCTTATACCCATTGGTTCAATAACTTGATTCAATGATGCTATATGCCAATCTTTTACTACCCCTATTACTGTATGTTTTCCTCCTCCTCCATCTATAAAGTCTACATATTTACCAATGGCGTCAGGGCCTTCCCATCCAAAATTTTTAAGTGCAGTTTCATTAATAATAATAGCCGATGTATCACTTTTTATAGCTTTAGAAGGGAATCTGCCATGTAGCAAGGTTAAACCCATTACCTCAGAATAGGCATCTGAAGCGGTTATTACGTTCATCCCTTTTCTGGCTTGTGGGTCCATACCTTCATGCGAAAGGGCATTATAATCCCAAGAAGAAAGGCCTGCAATATGGTTCACTAAAGGACTTTGTTCTAACTCTTCAAAGAATTTTTTATAAAGCTCGGGAGTTTCATTCATTTTGTCCGAAGAACGTAAGCTTACCAAGTTCTTATAATCATACCCTAAGTCTTTGTTGATCATAAAATTAAGTTGCTTTCCGAGTGAAATAATTCCCACTAATAAAAAGGTAACTACTACAAACTGTAATACAACCAAACCTTTTCTAATCAAAACACCACCTGGTGATTTTACACTCACATTCTTCAATGCAGATACCGGATTGAATGAAGACAAATACAAGGCTGGATAACTTCCTGAAACAACACCTACTATTAATCCTATCAAGACTAACATTGGAATAGTTTGCCAGTTATCGAAATAGGTAATATCGAAGTTTCTATTAAGCAAAGAATTAAAGTATGGTAAAAATAATTCTGCCAGAATCACTCCAAATAATACAGAAATAAATGCATAAATAATGGCTTCACCTGTAAATTGCATGACTAATGAATGCTTATATGCACCCATAGATTTTCTTACCCCTACTTCTTTGGCCCTCTTGGCAGATCGGGCAGTAGCTAAATTCATAAAATTGATGGATGCCAAGAAAAGGATTAAAATTCCTACAGTAAATACAATGTAGACCATCAATATATCAGAGTTGCCCTCTATTTCATAATACAATTGAGAGTTTAGATGAATATCTTTCATAGGAATTACAGGCAAGTAGGCTCCTTTGGCATATTGCGGTTCAAAATGTCTATGCACAAAGTCTTCTAACCTACCTTCAATCATGGCAGCTGCCTTATCTTGATCTGGAATTTCAATATAAGTATACACCATTGGGTTATTAAAGTTATCTTCTTCTGGCCCTAAAAAGCTATCTAAGGCACTTAAGGGCAATAAATAACTAAAATGAAAATGCGACTGATCGGGATACTTTTCTACCACTCCTGCAATAATGAATTCAGACTCACCCAATTGTTGAATAGAAATCGCTTTTCCTACAGGATCATCATCACCAAACAACCTAATAGCTGTTTCATTGGTGATGTAAACTTGATTTTTAGATGTCTCAAAGCTTTTTTTAGCGGCATCTAGGTTACTCTCCATAAAGTTGACATCAAACACATCGAAGAAGCTCTCATCAACAAATAGGAATCCTTCTTCTTCCATTCGCTTGCCATCTACAGTTACCCTGCCACCATTACCAATAAAAAAGTTAGTGGCATTAGCTATCTCAGGATAATCATTCATTAATGCGTCCTTAATTGGAATTGAAACCCTAGCAGTTGTACCACCATCATTAAATTTTTGATGAATACGATAAATATCATCAGCCTTGCTTTGAAACGAATCGAAGCCAAGCTCATACCTGGCAAAAATAAAAGTGAGAAAGAAAAGGGCTATACCTATAGAAAGTCCGAGTACATTTAGAACAGAATATCCTTTGTACCGAATAATTTGTCTCCAAGCAATAGTGAAGTAATTGAGTAGCATAAGACTATATTTATATTGTGAGTATGATAAATATAATCCTTCAAAAAGTAATGGTTACAGCCTTTTACACTAATGGATAATTCTATTTTTAATGTTGGTTACAAAATTTTACAATTACAAAGGCTTTTAGAGGAATAGCAAAAAAGAATTAAACAAATTGATGCCTATAAATAGAATGATAGCTACAATTGTAAGTATTTTGCCAGTTTTAATTTTCTTCTTCATAGTTGTTGTTATTTAACATGTAAGTTCCAATACAAAAAGAATACATTTTTACGGATATAGTTTAAATAACAGCCATTTTGAATAGATTTATTAACAAAACAGGATGTAAGAAAAAGATTTACACTAGCACTTTTTACATAAAAACTTAACTCTACTTCAACAGTTGTTATATTTAAAATAATAGTATGAACTTCATGAATACTGTAGAATTGAACATTTTAACTTTTGGAATAGCCAAAGATATAATTGGCAAACAAACATTTAACCTCCATGTACCAGAAACTAGCACGGTACTTCAATTAAAAGAAAGGCTCTTTCAAGACTACCCAGAACTGCAAAAATTAAAATCATTGGCTATTGCAGTTAACAATGAATATGTAGAACAAGATGAAGTACTCAATGCTTCAGATGAAATTGCATTAATACCCCCAGTAAGTGGTGGGTAATTTATTTTAAATTCTTTTAACCTCAGAAAAAAGCTATGAAAATATACACAAAAACAGGAGATAAAGGCACCACCTCTTTACTTGGTGGAAGCCGAGTTTCCAAATCCAACATCCGAATAGAAACTTATGGGACAGTAGATGAACTAAACAGTTTCATCGGATTGCTTAGAGATTTTTCTATCGATAATGAGCAAAGAAAGATGCTATTGGTAGAGATACAAGAGCGCTTATTTACTATCGGAAGTGCCTTGGCAGCAGAACCAGGAAAATCTTTTAGTATACCTGATTTAAACGAAAAAGACATACAACTGCTAGAATCTGAGATGGACAAAATGGATGCAGCATTGCCTCCTTTAAGAAATTTCATACTGCCAGGAGGTCACCAACACGTTTCTTACTGCCACCTAGCCAGAACCATTTGTCGCAGGGCTGAAAGAAGATGTATAGAATTAGCAGAGTATGAAGAAGTAAGTGACATAGTAATTAAATACTTGAATAGGTTATCAGATTTTCTTTTTGTTTTAGCTAGAAAGGTCTCTTCTGAAACAGGCGCAGAAGAAATTCCTTGGAAACCTAGATGAATTAAGAATAAATCTAAATAACAATTTTTGTGGACATTTTAAAATTCAATTATTATAATTGCAACATGAAAAGAATAAGTGTATATATACCGTTATGGTTTGAAGCATCAGAAGGTGCTGATAATTGTTCTTTTTACCCAGATTTCAGATAGCATTTATTATTCTAATGATATATGAACCCGGGTAAAACATCCGGGTTTTTTTATTGAATTAAACTTTTAAAAAAAGAGAAAAATGCGCTTAGCAAATGTAAAAAGGGAAATCCGAGAGGATTTTCTAGCGGAAGAACCGAATAGTATTGGCGGTACAGCCTACAGCGGTCTTCACTTTCAAGTAACCCGTTTCCCGGGGCAATAGCGCTGCTTACAAAATAGCAGTAAACCCCGGGCAACTACAATGTCCGGGGTTTACTGTTTTTATACGGAAATATTCTCATTTCCATAACTCAGGTAAACCCGGTATGCAACCGGTCTCCGACCATTTGGAATAACCGAAAGGAACAACCAAGTATAGGAGTTTTCCCGCTTTTTGATGCTTTTCTAAACACAAACAGCCTGAGTCATGAGAACTTTATTAACTTTCATATTGTCAATCACGCCGCTTCTAGTTACAGCTGGAACTACAACTACTCAAATAGATGTAGTACAATTGTCTGCTATGGGCTTGATATTGATGTTGTTGGTATTGTACACATTTACTTGGTTGTTTAATAGCAATGCTAACAAAAGAAAAGTATTGAACAATACTGATACAGTAAATATGGAGGAAGTAATCACCAGTACTTTGAAATTGCCTCACACTGATGGCAACATGAGTACAAGTGTTAAATTGTTGCAATCTGACGATAACACAGATACTTTCATCATCGTAGCTAAAGTAGATAAAAAGAACCAAGTAAAATAAGCAGTTTGATATTTTATAACGGTTCGGTTATTTTAATTTACCCCTTGGCTTAGGTCAGGGGGTAATTGATTTACACTGATTTTAAACTGTTAAATGTGGTAAAATCATTGAAACCCAATATTTTTACAATATGAGTAGAATAAAATTGATTTTCAGCATCTCCCTGATCTTCGTTGTATTTCAATTACAAGCACAACAGAATCTAGATATTTGGACTACCCTTTCAGACATTGACTGGTATCAGAAATACAGTAAAGTATATAATACACAAATAGGTTTTCCTAAATTCAGTGAAAAAACCAAAGCTTTAGAAGGAAAAGAAATTAGCCTGAAAGGATATGTATTACCCTTAGATACAGAAGATGGCTCTATCATTATTTCTGCCTTGCCTTATGCCAGTTGTTTTTTTTGCGGTGGGGCAGGAATAGAAACTGTCATGGCTATTTTTACTGATAACCAAAGAAAATACGAATTAGATGAGCAAGTAACATTTAAAGGCACATTTTCTTTGAATGATGGAGAAACCGGTCTTATCTATAATTTAAAAGATGCATCCGAAATTGTGACGGACTAAGTATGATTACTATTCAAAATCTTTCAGCCACTTACGATCAAAAATCTTTCATAACATTTCCTGATTGGCAATTAGCCCAAGGAGAATTTTGCCTTATGCTGGGCCCTTCGGGTAGTGGCAAGTCTACCTTATTGCATATTTTATCAGGTATTATGAACCCCAGCAAAGGTGAAGTAATTATTGCCAATGAAAAAATTTTCCAGCTGCCTCAGGTAAAAAGAGATAAGTTCAGAGGGAAAAATATTGGATTAATTTTTCAAAAACCACATCTGATTGACTCTCTAACTGTTAAGGATAACATGCTCATGGCGCAATACTTTGCAGGCGAAAAAAGGGATTTAAAAAGGGTAAAAGCTGTATTAGATGAAATGAATATCGCTGATAAGTTAAGCGCAAAAAGCTTTGAATTAAGCCAAGGAGAAGCACAGCGTGTTAGTATTGCCCGAGCAATGCTCAACAAACCTACTGTTATATTAGCCGATGAGCCTACCTCTAGTTTAGATGACGATAATTGCGATAAAGTCTTTGACATTCTAGCCGGACAAGCCAAAAAATATGGTTCAACCATGCTTATTTCCACACACGACCAAAGGCTTAAGTCTCAAATTTCCAATCAATTAATGCTTCATAAAAAATGAAATTAAAGGCAGTAATATTTGATATGGATGGGTTGTTGATAGATTCTGAACCCATTTGGAGAAGTGCTGAAATTAGGTCTTTTGGCAAAGTTGGATTACACTTAACACCAGAAACCTGCAAACAAACTATGGGTTTGCGAATAGATGAAGTAATTGAATATTGGTTTGGTAAGCACCCTTGGGAAGGCATGACAAAAGAAGAAATGTGTAAAGATATTTTAGTTGAATTCCTAAAAGATATCGCCCAAGATGCACAACCTATGGAAGGCGTTTTCGATACTTTGGCTTTTTTCAAAGAAAAGGATGTAAAAATTGGCTTGGCTTCTTCCTCACCAATGATATTGATTGAAAATATCGTGAAAGAATTAAAAATAAGCGACTATTTTGATGTCTTGTGTAGTGCTGAAGATGAACCCTTAGGAAAGCCTCATCCAGCTGTGTATCTTAAAGCAGCAGCTAAATTAGGAGTTGACCCCTATCAGTGTCTCGCCTTTGAAGATTCAGTATCAGGTATGATTTCGGCATTGGCTGCAAGAATGAAAACAGTAGTTGTGCCTGAACCAGAAAATTACCTTTCTCCTAGGTTTGGTGCGGCACATTTGAAACTGAACTCCTTAACAGAATTTAATCAAGCAGTTTTTGAAAAGTTAGAAGTATAAATAATATTCTAAAACCCAACAATAAAATGGTTTTGAAATCAATCAAACTCCCCCATAAAACAGCTTATAAAAAGGATTAATAAAACGTTCATTTCTGGAATAAACCGCAAAAACAATTTTTTTAAAACTATATCTATAGTCTTCTTCTATTACTTCGTGGAAATAACGGGCTATATCATTGGGGTCATTTCTAAATACGCCACAGCCCCAAGCTCCAAGAATAATGGCAGCATGTCCATTATTAGCTGCAATGGCTAAAACTTTTTTAATACGCCGCTTCATTACCCCTTCCACTTTACCTAAATTTTTCTTCTCTTGTTTGCTTACTACCCCTGTATTTACAGCAGGGGCAGTAATAATTCCTGTGGTGTATAATTCCTCCAAATTATTTCCAGCATCATCTTTTATGATTGGCACTTTAGGGGCGTAAATCATATAATCGGTATAAAAGCAAGAACCATATTTCTTGTTTGCTTGATAATATTCACTCCCGTTTAAAAGGCAATTGTACAGCCCTGTGGATCGGGCTATACTTTCTTCTTGAGCTTGGCTCCCACCCAGAAACCCACCACCAGGATTTTTAGCCGAAGCAAAATTGAGACAAACTACATTTTTATAACCAGTATCTATCATTTCCCTAGTAGCCTCCAAGGTAGATAGCTCATTTACGATTATATCGGCAGGTTTTGGAAATTTTGTTTCTACTTTGCTTTCAATCAACTTATCCGATGCTTCTGGTGTATACACCATTGTATTGCTTTCGGCAAAATCTTGCGTTCTTTTAATGTCAATCTTGTCTCCATTGGGAGAGATGAAATAACCCTTCTTTAGAATCTCTAAAGTATCTTCAGCAATTGATTTTCTTTTTTCTCTTTCTCCTTTCAAGGTAAAATTTATTATTGAATATATACTCAAAATTATGCATATATCCTTATTTATCTACCTTTAGCTGCTTTAATCTTTCTATCGCATTTTCATTTTCGGGATATAAATCTAAAGATTTCTCAAAGTTTTCCTTTGCCTTTTCTTTATTCCCAACTTGTAAGTAAGCCTCTGCCAAACTATCAAATAAATTAGCAGAATTGGGATAGATACTCACCGCCAATAAAAAAATATTAATGCCACTTTGAGAAGTTTTGGGATTGAAAACAAGTTGTAGGCCTAGATTATTGAACATCCACTCAGGTAACTCTAATGAAGGATGCTTTTTTAATATTGAGTCATATAGTTCCTCCAATTTTTGGTAATCTTGCAGGGAGGCGAGTTCGTTAAAGTCTTGGAAGGTAAATGCATCTTGTATTGGCTGTTTGCTTTTCTGTTCCATTAGCTCTTCAGGAACTCCATTTTCAATGGGTTTATTCTTTAAAAATCTCAATGCTTCTTCGTCATCTTTCAAAAAAGCATTTAAAAAGTTGAGGGTGTATGCAGACATCCATTTATAAGAATTCATAATTTCAGCATCACTTTTATCTTGTCTTTTGTCGCGTTGCTGGAAAAGCACACCCAAAGTGCTAAAATATGAATGTGTTAAATCGTGAAATTTTAGTTGAAAAGCATGACTATTGGTAAGGCTGTCATAGAATTCAAAATCAGTATTTAATGATGGATCTATATTTTCCTCTTTCAATACTAATTCAGGAATATCTTTTTGAGTCATGTGAATAAATGGCACATTCACTTTTTCTAGGTTGAAAAAAGGTGATTTCTTTAATGTGCTGAATTGATATTTAATACTTCCATCTAAACTAACAATAGCTTTTATATTTTCATTACGCATTTGTGCCAATACATTAGATAGTCCGCCAAAGCTAAAACCCATAGTTGAAAGCTGGCTGATGTTTGCATTTGGTAATTTTGCTACTTCCTTTATTAAAAACTCAATATCTCTTGCTTGCGTTTCCATATCCTTGGCAGTGCCCCCTTCAAAAAATCGATTTTCAGTACCTCTACTAGGGCTTGAAATCACGATAAAACCATGGCTCGCTAAATATTCACAAAGTGCAAAGTTTTCTATGGAAGAAGCTTGATAACTAGGTGCATAAACCACTACTGGAAATTTACCAGCTGCTGATTTTAAATTGTGGTAGCCTGTTGTTTTTTCCTGTAATTGCTTTTGGTTTGCTGGAGTATTGGCATAATAAAACCAATTTAAAATTTGCTTATTTGGAAGGTTCTCCCACTCTTCTTCTATTTTTAGGATTTCCATATAATCTAGCACCGTTAGAGGTTCGACGCTAGAAATATTTTCATTGGAAGGATACCAAATACTTACGGAAATTGGACGAGGAATAGCCTTATTGTTCCAATCATACAACCTTTTATAAGTCCTTGTACTATCGGCAGTGAAATAGTGCTTAAAACCAACTTTGTAATCTCCATTTACCAAGTCAATCTCTTTTAATGAAGTTGGACTCAACGAGGTTTGACCCAAAGAGGTTTGACCTAACAATAAATTTGAAAAGAAAAGTAGTAAAAAAGTGAATACGCTTCTTTGAATCGTCATGAAGTTATTTGTTTCTTTTGTTAAAAAAAGTGGCTAGTAATTATTAATGAGTTGTGAAAAAACAAATGTCCCTCAAAAGAAAGATGAGGTAAGATTTCAAAGAGTGGTAGTGTTAAGTACTGTTACGCAGACTTTTCCTTTTAGTTCGAAAAATAATTAGTTATATATTATTTAGCGATAAAAGTCGCTCAATCAAAATTACAGTGTTGACTTTATTTTTAACACAATAGAACTCTACAGTTCTTGTTGCCATATATTTTCATCACTCATACTCTCCATGATATCTCAATTGTTTTTCTTCTCTTGATTTTTCAAGGTTTTGTCTTTGTTGGTCCAAATGAGGTATAGTACGAACAATAGTAAAATCCCAGTTTTTTGTATCATCCCAAGTAAAAGATTCATTTTTATTAATCCAGCATCTAAAATACAAATCTGAATCATTATGATAAACGAGAAATTCACCCCCGTCCGATGAGTTCCAGTTTTGATAATTTTCTATTATGTGACCTCCATTATTTTTGATGTAATTGACAACCCAACTGCTATCTATATCTTTCATGTAAAATTGAAAAATTCGCCAATTTATTCCTTGATAGCAATCTTCTATTTCGTCAATCTCATAAGGGTAGTATGGGTTTTCTTTATGAATTTTTTTCCAAAATTCAAGATCTGCGAAATAATATGCAGAGTCAGAAAGTATTATTTCACTTTTAGTTAAAGTATCTTCTTCAATCAATAAGGTTGTATCTAGATTTAATTCTTCAAGTTCAAAAAGCGATGGATCATAATTACCTTCATATGTATTACAATCAATGCTACTAACATCATATTGAATCATTGTATCACCAATTGTTTTGATAAACTGGGCTTGCCCGCATGGTATTGCAAAGCACCTGTACCCTTCTTCAACCAAAGATTTTAGGTTAATATTTGAATTTAGTTCAAATGGATGCCAAGGTGGAGTTCTGTCAACTTGTGGTTTAAAATAAAGATAAGATATGTAAAAGCCTACAAATAATGATAAGCATAATAAGACAAAATATTTTAAAGGTTGTTGCATTATGCTTTAACTATAAGAAATACACGATTTGAAAATGTAATTTCAAATAATAACGCCATTTTGTAACAATAATAATTGAATAGGATGGGATTTATCACTCCTAATTCACTTCTACCACCACCGTTTGGATACCCAAATTCTCTAACCTTCCATTAAGACTTCCTGCTCTTGAACCTTTTCCTTCTATTATATCACTTAAAAATGATTGTACTTCATCGCCATCGGAGCGACCAGAACGGCCACCTGTATTTACTGAGTTTACTACTGGTCGTAAATCGAATGGTTTATCAGAGGCAATTACTTTGATAATATGTGAGCCTTGAGGTCCAGTAAATCCAAAAAGGTAATTGGGTTGATTGAAGAACTTACTTTCTCCTCCTTGTACGAAAAGTTCTGTATGTGCCGCATTTTCACCGGGTAATAACAGCGATATTTTCCCCTGTGGGTCGACTTCTATGACATTAAAGTAAGCATCCCTTTTCCCAAAATTATTTATCCTAAAGGCAAAAGCTTGCCCTTCTGGAAATCTAAAATTACCTCCAGCATCTGAGAATTGCCCTAAGTCTCTTTCAGCAGTAAATACAGCCATATTACCTTGGTAATCATAATCTATAGGTACAATTTCTAGATTTACCCCAAAATTTTCATCAGGAACTATATCTTGCATGCGACTGATGTAAGTAGCTACCGCATATCTATTTATTTTATCATTGACCGCTCTAGCATATTCCATAGGAGTATCCAATAAATCTAGTTTCTCAATGGCAAGTCCCATGTGGTTATAAATTTTTATTTCATCGCCACGGGCAGAAGCTTCTTCAAAAGATAAATCTGACACTACTAAATCAGGAAACTCATTAACTATTTTTATAGATGCTGTTTGTTGCAAAAAATCTTTTACTGCCTCATCAATAGATGGGTCTGTAATTACCACTTTTACATGAACAGATAGGCCTCGCATGCTGTAGTCTGTTACCACCACTTTAGATTTAAGTGCCGCCTTTTTACTCAAACCCCTGTCTAAGCCAATGGTACTTCCGAGTATGGTACTTCTTTTAACCTCGCCTATTGCTTTTGGTGTACCTTTAGTTTCTCCCTTTAAATCATAAAAAGCCAGTTTTGTACCCGGGTGCAATCCAGCTAAAGTTCCTGCTGGAAGCAATACCTCACTCTTATTAAAATATTTTGTCGGCGTGAAATAATTGGCAAATGCGCTCTCTTCACTACTAAAAATATACTGGTCTAATCCATTACCTTCAATTTGTGGACTTTGCATAGGGGAAGAAACAGCCATGTCTGCTTTGATCATATCAAACAGCTCCCTATAAGTAGTACCTGGTAACATTTGCATTAAATTTTTGCTCAATGCCAATGAAAGTGAACCCACAGGCCTGTTAAAATCATCATAAGTTTCATAATTTTTTTGATCTTGACGTGCACCGCTGTAAACAATAATCGGCGCTTTACCACTATCTTCACCCCTACTTAATCCATCCATCCCCCCTCCTTTTTCAGGATTGAGTTTTGCTAAATAATTACTGGGCATCAATTTGTCATCCGTACCCCTAGATTCGGCAAAATCAGTGCCTCTAGAAATAGTACCTGAATAACAAGCATCTACTACCAACAACACATTCCCTTCTTTTCCTAATTTATTCTGTAAGGCATTTAATAGATTGCCAACCTCATCGTCTCTTAAATGATTTTGACCTTCATAAATCCCTGGTTCATATTTCATAGGAGCATTATAAGGTACTAATGCTTCGTCAAATCCATCTAATTCATCTCCATTATTGTCGTACACTTGCTGGCCATGACCAGAAAAATGAATCACTACTACGTCTCCTTCATTTACCTTGGCTATCAATTTATTTTCAAAAGCTTGAATAATTCCTTCTTTGGTCGCCTCTTGGTTTTGGATCACATGTATTTCATCAAAACCATGATATTCTAAGGCAGTCGTAATTAAAGGCACATCATTAGCAGCATTGATTTTCCGCCAACCAGTAGCTTCAGGATAATCACCTACGGCAATTACCAATGCATGTCTTACAGGCGGCCTTTCTGGCATAGTAGACATTGCTAAGCATAAAGCAATCCCTAATAATAAAATAAAATGCCCGACAGATTTTTTATTCGTTTTCAATACCATAATGTCTTTTTTAGTTTTTTCTGGTCATTAGACAGATTTAATCTGAATGTATCCATTTTACCTACTGGCATAAATACTTCTTCCCCTTGTTGTTCATATCCATAAAAATCAATAACACCAGAAAGTCCGGCCATTTTTATAGCTGCTCCCAATTCTTCGGGCCTTAAAATTTTCCACATATTTTGTTGGCGAGCACCTGTAATTAAACCAGCAGATAATACATCGTAGGCTTTTTTATCTCCACCTTCTTTAGAAACAGTTTGTACATACTTCCCTTCCTTTTTCATGTACACCCGACCTGAAGGAAAGGCAACAGTAGTGGTGGCAACTTCATTGTTCATCACCATTTCACCATCATGTGCACTTAAAGCATGTTTGGCAATATCAATTAATTCGACAGTTCGTAATGTCTCCCCTTCTAAATTGACTTCTGTTTGGTTGCCTTCCTTTAAAAAGGTGAGTTTGATTGTTTGTTCTGGACGGCTCATTTCAAATTCACCCAAGGCTTCTTCTAAATTCCGGATAGTTGTTCCATTAATTGAAATTAACTGGGCTCCTTTTAAATCTTCATCCAGTGCAAGGTCTGCTGGAGAACCACTTACTGCACCATTATAAATCGGGAAATTATCGGCTTTGCGTTGTTGTTGACCAGATTTTGTTTTGAATACATCGTAATGCTGGATCAATTCCATACCAAAATAGGCGCGCTGTACTCGCCCATTTCTATCAATAATATCTTTGATCAAGCGCTCAGCTAAATGAGATTCAAGTGCAAAATTGATTTGTGGTTGCAAGAATTTTCCTCCATCTCGCTCTTCTATGGGTGCAATCTGCGAGTTGATACCTACTACTTTACCCTGTTCATTTACCAAGGGTCCACCACTATTTCCCCAAATGGTTGTTGCCGAAGATTGTAAAAACCCAAATTTACCAGTAATGCCACCGCGTACACGATTCTTAGCGCTAATTATTCCATCGGTTACTGTAAAAGGATATTCACCCAAAGGATTACCAATTGCAAATACTTTTTCTCCTAATTTGGGCATCTTACCTTCATTGAAGGATATGGGAACTAATTCACCACCAGGTTCATCTATAAATTTTAGCACCGCGATATCATAAAAGGTATCGCCCCCAATTATTTCCATCTCATATCGATTTTGAGCAATACTATAAATGTATAAACTCCCTTGGCTATTTGCTGCGTTATCAATAACATGGGCGTTTGTTATTATGTACTTTTCGCCATTATACTCAATAGCAAATCCAGAGCCTCTTCCTTTGGCTCCTGCCATATCTAATGCTTTACTATAGGCAATTTGCAGCAGGCTATCAATTTGTGGACTGCTATTCGAACGCATTCCCAGCAAGCGATTCGCAAAGTCAGTCTTGAATACTGCTACCGTTACTACCCCTGCAACAGCGCGTTCTAGAACATCTCCAACATTTTCGTAATATTGAGCTGATAATGACTGACTGCTACAAACAACAATTAAAAAGATACTATAACACCGTACTAAATATGCTTTGAGCATAAAAATGAGATTAGAATGAATCAAAAAAGTATGAGATTAAATAAGTAAGGTAGGTATTGCTATAATACGCTACGCTACAAAAGTTACAATTAAGATTGGATTTTTTTAAATAAGAAGCTGGTATGAAACTATTGAAATTGAATTATTAAAGCACTTTTATAAGTAAAAAGGTTATTAAATCGATTCATTTGAAAATTAACAAAAGGAAGATAAAGTACAAATGAAAGTCTGTATAAACTTATATTTTTGTTTTAATAACAAAAGTTTGTACTATTCTTATAGCCACGGAAAAAATAAATAGTAAAAGCTGTATGTAAATTTCCTTGCTAAGCTAAGTAATGGATGAAAAAATAAAGTTTCGATTTCAAATCAGGTTATTTTGTGCATAGACAAGTGGTTCCTCACCAGGAAAAAAACCGGAATCCTAGCAGCTACCGTGGCACGGCGCTAGGATGAGTATTTTTGACGCAGTATTATGTACAAAAGAATCAATTTGAAACGAAAAGGTTATTATTTTTCCATTACTCAAGCAAACCATTATTTTTGCGAAGCATTTTAAAATACTGACATGACATTGCGCGATAACTCCTATTTAACAAGAATAAAAACCTTAGAGGCTGCTTGCCAGACATATGGCACACCACTTTATTTATACGATGCCGATAAAATAGTTGCGCAAATTAATAAGTTGAAAAATGCATTTGACTGGCCTGGGTTGAAGATTAAGTTTGCTATGAAAGCATTGAGCAATCTTAGCATTATCAAGTTGATGAAGCAAAATGGAGTAGATATTGATGCAGTATCCCTTTTTGAAGCTGAAACTGGTCTATTGGCTGGTTATCAACCTCAACAAATTATGTATACACCTAGTGGGGTAAAGTTTGAAGAAATTGTAGCTGGTGTAGATAAAGGTTTTCAGATTAACATAGATAACTTACCCTCGCTTATCAAATTTGGAGCGCAATATGGCAATAGCGTTCCTTGTTGCATCAGGATCAATCCACATATAAAAGCAGGGGGAAACTACAAGATACAAACAGGGCATAAAGATTCTAAATTTGGCATTTCCCTCTTACAAATCGATGAAATAAAAGCTGCAGTTGAAAAATACGATATCCACATAAATGGGCTGCACATGCATACTGGCTCAGAAATTACCGAAGTGGATACCTACATGGAGGGAGCGGCTGTTTTATTCAAGTTAGCCAAGAAATTCAAAAATCTAGACTTTATTGATTTCGGTGGTGGATTTAAAATAGCTTATAAAGAAGGAGATAAAACCACAGATATGGAGGGATTGGGCAAAGCACTTGTACCAGCCTTTGCTGAGTTTTGTGCAGAATATGGCAAAGAGTTACAAATGTGGTTTGAACCCGGTAAATTTTTAGTAAGCGAAGCTGGGGCTTTATTAGTGGAAGCCAGCGTAGTTAAAAATACACCTTACTCTACCTTTATTAGCGTCGATTCTGGTTTAAATCACTTGATTAGGCCGATGATGTACGATGCTTACCACGAAATTGTAAATGTGTCTAACCCTGCCGGTGAAATAAAAAACTATAACGTAGTAGGTTATATCTGTGAAACAGACACCTTCGCTTGGGATAGGCCTTTAAACGAAGTGAGACCAGGTGATATTCTAGCCATAGAAAATGCTGGGGCTTACGGCTTTAGTATGAGTTCTAATTATAACAGCCGTCCTCGTCCAGCAGAGGCTTTATTGATTGATGGTGAAGTAAAACTCATTAGAAAGCGTGAAACCTTGGAGGATATCCTAAAAAATCAGGTGGATGTGTTTTAATCCATTTTCAATAGTTTATCTCCAATTTTATCCAAATATTTTAGCATTTTTAAAAATATATTATCACTAATTTTAAGTAAATAATTTAAAGATATTTAGAATAAATTAACTTGTATTCGTTCTATTACTTTGTTCAAAATTGACTAAGTATGAATAGAATATTGTCATTGTTTTTAGTTATTTTTCTGGTATCTGGTTGCTCATTCTTAAATTCCTCATCCCAAGGTTATGAAAATGTTATAAGTCAAGTTAATGCTATTAAAAGAGGAGATTTTGAAGAAGCCATTTCTTATTTTGACATTAATCAAGAAGATACCGCTCAAGTAAATCATTTATTAAAAGGACTCCCTGATTTACAAAAAACTATAATAGATAATTTCGGAAATGATTTTGAACTTTCTTTTGTCAAATCCGATAAAACGTACACATTTTCAACCTCTGATAAACAAGAATCAGTGGTTGAGCCATTGAAGATTAAAATTCAAATAAATTCAGATACACATTTCGGGATTATTGAAGCCACAATAAATGAGAATAATAATAAAATTCAATATATCAACTTACTGAACTATAAAAAAGAGATTCCATCTTATCTTTATCTCTATATGGCTGCATTGATTGCTATTGGAGTAGCCACTTTAAATATTCGAGCGATTATCCACATAAAAAAAAGTAACTTAAAAAGAAAATGGTTACGAATTTTAGGAGTGTTAGTTTTTAATGTCCCTGCTATTACCTATACTGCACTTGGGCATATAAGTCTCAATGTATCATTTCAAATTTTACTTGGCATTGGATTTAGTGCAAATGGAATAGATGAAACATTCATTACATTTGGAATACCATTAGGTTCTATTATAGCTTTTATTAAAGTTAAAAATGACAAATGATTTAATTGAATTAATATGAATGACCTAGAAACGCTGTACATTACAGAAAGAAAAGCATGGCGTGATTGGTTGTCAACTCATTTTACAAAAAAGAAAGAGATATGGTTGGTGTATCCCAAAAAAGCAACTGGGAAACCAAGGATAGCATATAATACGGCAGTGGAAGAAGCCCTATGTTTTGGCTGGATTGATAGTATTGTTAAATCACTGGATGCTGACCATACTATTCAACGATTTACCCCGAGAAAGCCCAAAAGTAGTTTTTCTCAAGCTAACAAAGAAAGATTAAAATGGCTATTCAAGCATAACATGGCACACCCAGATGTGCTTGAACAAGTTAAACTTGCTATTAATGAAGTGTTCATATATCCCCAAGATATTTTAGAAGCTATAAAAGGGGACAATGCTACTTGGGAACACTATCAATCTTTGTCTGATTCATACAAAAGAATCAGGATAGCCTATATCGAAGCAGCTCGTAAACGCCCAGAAGAGTTTGATAAAAGATTGAAAAACTTTATTGAAAAGACTAAGGAAAAAAAGTTAATAAAAGGCTTCGGAGGGATTGAGAAGTATTATTGAGTAGTATTCTTGATGTTGACACAAAGGTTTGCTAAAAATACACTTATATGAAAGATTTAATTATTATTACAATTTTTATAGTATCAGTCAACTCTGCCCTTAGTCAAGATACACTAAATATAAAAAAGTATGCAATAGGAGATTCAGTTTTTTTTGAATATATGCTGGTAAATAATAATGATACACTACTCGTCCAAGAAATCACTTATGAATATTTTGAAACTGCAGGAAAGGTTGCAGTAAAAGAATACAGTGAACTTAATAATATAAGTGAATCTAAAGGCTTCAAATTATTATCACTAGATAAAGAAGAGTGTGATGAGGAACTTTATTTATCAGGTAAAGGCATACAATTACTTAAAAAGAAATTCAAAAAAGATATGTTAATAGTGAAAGTTGGATTTCCAGAAGAATGTGTAGACGGATTTTGGGGAGAAATCGAAATTCAAGAAAATGACTGTATTAATTTAATTTATCAGACAAATGGACAGGTACGAGAATGCATGTGTTATTTCACTTTAACTTATGAGATAGCTGTTCAAGAAAGAAAAGACTATACATTCAGGTTAAATGGTGAGAAAATAGCAAAAGAAAAGTAATACATAATCCATTACTTCAATTTAGTTTTTTGTGGTTACGCTATTTTTATAGATAATCCCTAACATACCCGATGTTGGTGTCGACACCAACATCAACTAAATATTATCCCCTTAAACCACTCATCACCATTAGTACTTACTTCCTAAAATCATTAAAACTTTATAAATTGTAAGATCCGTTTAAGTTAGTAGCACAGTTTTAATGAATTAATACATAGATGGAAATAGAAGAAATTAACTTGAAAGACTTAAAGAAATACCAGAAACACTTTTCTGAAACTGCCTTATGGAAAAAGATGAAAAAAGTAGGTGAAAAGGCTGGTTTAAAAATAGGCTATGCAGCTATGCTACTCTACTATGCTTTCCGGTCCGACAAGGTAACATTTCAAACCAAAGCAACTATAATTGGTGCCTTGGGCTATCTCATTTTCCCAATAGATATCATTCCTGATTTTATTCCATTTTTGGGCTTTAGCGACGACTTAGGTGCTTTATTGATCGCCATTACCCAAATTAGAGAAGTCATAACCCCAGATATAAAGCAAAAGGCAAGAGAAAAAGTAGAAGAGTGGTTTCCACAATTTGACGATGCCGAAGTAGTAGAGGTAGAAGATGCCACCAAGGTGTCTGATTACACTGAAGAAGATTGGGAGATTAGTGAGCCTAAGTAACTATTAACCGTCTATTACGAGCGAAGCGAAGTAATCTGTCTCTCCTACTCACTAACAGACTTGCCCAAACTCATTTTATGTAAATCTTCGGCAAGTAATTTTATAATATCTTTCTTTTCGGGGTCATAAGCCCAAGAATTATCGAAAGCTTGTAGCACTTCTAAATTGGCTTTGGTACTAAGTGTAAGGCTATGGAATTTTGTATCCTTATACTGTTCTTGTTTTATTTTTTGTACCAAGTCTTCCCGAATCTTGAACATTACAAAGTCTGAAACCATCAGCACATCCGCTTCTTGGTAATCGTTGGTTTGAAGCACTTCCAAAGCCTCAGACAAAGCTGGCCCTACATCTGTTCCCCCATCGAAAGACATCTGTAGAAATTCCACAATTTTATCGAGAGAACTGGCTATATCATGCAGTTGAATGGTTTTAATACCAATTGAAAAATTAATGAGATAGCACTTTCGCTGTTCTAATGAAGCCATTTTCATGATCGCAAAAGCCAATACTTTGGCAATTTGTGCCGGCTTACCATGCATGGAGCCACTGGTATCTATACACAAAATAAAAGGACCTTTTTCTTTCTGTTTTTGTTTTTGAACAGAATAATAATTGAATCGATCACTGGTCACCATTTCTTTCCCTTCATAATAGAAAGACATCAGGCTACTATCGGCAAATTTCTGATAAAAAGCCATAGATGTAGATTGATCTGCCAGATACGCCATCTCAGATGGCAATACCCGATTAATGTCATTGCTTCCTCTTACGCCACCAATGTCTTCTTTTAGAGATAAGTTCTTCACCCATTCTTTTTTGACAATCACATCTTCGTAAATTTCTTCTTCTAATTCAATTTGGGCTTCACGCATTTTCCCTAGCATATCTGCCAATTCTTGAATTCCTTGCTCCTCTTTTAACAATTGGCTGTATTTGTCTAACACAGAAAATCCTGTATCTTGCCAAAGACCTCGAGACATATCCCAATACCTACCAGCATCCTCGGCAAAGGGACTGATGATGTCCATTAATTTGGTATACTCCTCTAATTTTTTAGCAATCAGATTAGAAAATCCTTCCATTTCTTCTTCTAACTGACGTAATTGAAAGGCAAGGATTTTTGCAGTGAGTAAAGCATCCCATTGCGCCAATAAATCATCGATAATGATGTCTAATTCAGATTTTGTAGCAGCCTGATCTGCTAACTTTTGTTCTTCTAAATTATTTGGTGCCTCTACAAGATGTTTCTTTAGTTTTTCAGTATAGAAGTCAGTATCTATCTCCTCTCGATCATATGTATCTTTCAGCAAATTAATGACATTATACCAGCTATCTTTCCACAAAAAAGTAGGTTTATGGGTCCATGCTTCAAATGATTGCCACTCTTGGTAATAGGGATTTTCCTCTTTTATTTTCTTATCAGTTCTACGTACCCATTTCAAAATATCGTGCACTACCTCTTTGGTCAGTACTGCATTTCCTTTAGTAGCCTTGTACAAGTTTTCATTATTGAAAATAACGGCTAAACTTTTTTGCAAGTAGTTGAAATAGTCACCATCGGGTGTTTCTTCTTGAAAGGCCTCATTGGTTATTTGAGCATACAAAAAATAAACTAGAAACAAACGGGTTTGCTTGTCGAAGACATGTCCAAACTCAATAAATTGTTCAAACTCCTTTTTTATTTCTGCTTGGTTCATGCAATGCTAAACAAGTTGTAGCTAGAGTTGTTGTAGGATTCTGTATAATGATTAATTATTAGTGGCAAATTGTTTATTGATTAAATAATTGATTTTCAGAACTATATTTTTTATAGAACCTATTATATGATTTTTTTAAAACATAGTGATTAGAGGTTTTATTAATTTACTATCTACTCTCATGGGCTTTGACTCACAGCCCATAATTATATCATCAATAGATTGTGTGCCACAATCCATAGTTTTTGATTTATTTTTACTACAGCTTACCTTTTTTTCATTCTGTGAGCCACAGAACGAGGTGATGAGATTTACAAGTAACTACCCCCTTTCCTTGATCCAATTATAGGTATCTATTTGAGCCCTTCCATTTTCTGTACTTTCTATGCGTACATTTTCCAAATCTTGATTTAACAGTACAGCTTTGGTAGTATCATTTAATTGTAATTGTAGAATATGTAATATTTCAGCTATCAAGTTTTCATCATAAACCGGATAGACCACCTCAATTCGCCTGTAGAGGTTTCGTTTCATCCAATCTGCCGAGCCTAAGTAAACTTTAGGTTTTCCTTCATTGTGGAAAACAAAAGCTCGTGCATGTTCTAAAAACACATCTACAATGCGTATAGCTTTTATATTTTCGCTTAATCCTGCTACTCCAGGGCGCAAGCAACAAATACCACGGATCAATAAATCTATTTTCACCCCAGCCTGCGAAGCTTCATATAGCTTATTGATCATCACTTCATCTTCTAAATTATTTAATTTAATAGTGATTCTTGCGTCTTTCCCCGCCAATGCCAAGGCAATCTCTTCTTCAATGGCTTCAAGCAGTACTTCTTGTAAATTTACCTGCGCAACCAATAAGTGTTGTAAAGTTGGTTTGTCGTTCCTTTTGTTCAAAAATCTAAAAACACTTTTCAACTCTTTATTCATATCTTGGTTTGCAGTAAACAAACCATGATCGGCATAAATGCTCGCAGTTTTTTCATTGAAATTTCCAGTGCCATAAAAGGCATATCGTTTCTTCTCCCCGTCTTTTACCCTGGTTACCAAGGCAATTTTTGCATGCACTTTTAAGCCTGGTATACTGTAAATAATTTTTACACCAGCAGCTTCCATGGCTGCCGCCCATCTCAAATTATTGGCCTCATCAAAACGCGCTTTTACCTCTACGAACACCGTTACTTTTTTACCATTTTTCACCGCACTGATCAAGGCATTGGCTATTAATGAGTTTGAAGCTATTCTATAAACCGTAACCTTAATATCGGTCACAAAAGGGTCAATAGCAGATTCATTAAAAAATCGCAATACATTATTATAAGATTGATAAGGAAAATGGAGCATAAAATCCTGTTCATCCAACGCATCGAAAAAAGAGGCAGAAGCATCTAATTTTTTATGCGGTATAGGAGGCATTGGTTTTTCGAGTAGAGCAGGTTTCAATGGATTGGGCAAGCCAAAGAAATCATAAAAATTATGGTATTTACCACCAGCTATTAATTCATCTTCTTTTAAGGAAAGTACATCACTTAAGAAGTCGAGCATAGGTTGAGGCATATCGCTGTCGTATAAAAAGCGACTAGCCACTCCTATATTTCTCTTTGCCAAACTCTTTTTAATTTTATCAATTAAATCTCCAGTATATTCATCTTCAATTTGTAAATCTGCATCGCGGTTCAACTTTACACTATAACATGATTTTATCTCATAACTGGGGAAAATAGTCCCGAGGTTCATTCTGATTACATCATCAATAAAAAGAAAGTATTTGTTTTCATTAATGGAAGGCAAGGTTAAAAAACGATCTAATTCATTTGAAGGGATATTTACCAGACCATAGCTAATTTCTTCTGGAGAGTCTTCTCTTGTTAGCTCAGTCACAAAATATAAATGTCTATTTTCAAGAAAATGAGCCCCTTCCTTTTTCTTTAAAATAACAGGTTGTAAATAGGCCAATACTTTTGTCCTAAAATAATCGGCAATAAATCGTTTTTGTATCTCGGAAGTGGGGAGTTCCCTACATAATATTATTTTCTTATCGGCAAGGTCTGGCAGTATCTCTTCTCTAAAAATCCTTCCAAATTCTCTTTGTTGTAAGTCTACTTCGGTATGGATTTTTTGTAATAATTCTTTTGGTTCGAACCCAATATTTTTATTTATTTTTTTCTTGTTAAGTTCGCTCAAGCTTTTAATGTTTGCGACCCTTACTCTGAAAAACTCATCTAAATTAGAAGAAAATATTGCTAGAAACTTAATTCGCTCATATAGAGGCACAGTTACGTTTCCTGCTTCTAAGAGTAAGCGTTTATTAAATCCTAACCAACTCAAGTCTCTATTATAAAATCTTTCCTCAGTTACCGTTGGCGTCTCTGCTAAATTTTCCATGTATTGGTTCAGATAAGTTTGAAAAAAATAACTCCAATATTAACCATTCATTATTACATAATTGGCAATAGACTGTGACTAAATGGTAAATTAGCGCGAAACCATACTTAGTTTAGCCTAACTAACTGGGTTTTGAGGTGGATAAAAATGCTTTAACTTTGCGCTTTATTATTCATTTAGAACTAACAAAGAGGATATGGATCTTTTTGAAAAAATACAATTAGACAGGGGACCCTTGGGTCAATACTCTCAATTGGCACATGGTTATTTTGCCTTTCCAAAGCTAGAGGGTGAAATAGCACCAAGAATGAAGTTTAGAGGAAAAGAGGTGCTAACTTGGAGTTTGAATAATTATTTGGGCATGGCCAACCACCCAGAAGTTAGAAAAGCAGATTCTGAAGCTTCTGAACAATATGGTTTAGCCTACCCTATGGGTTCAAGAATGATGTCTGGCAACTCTACCTTGTTAGAAGAATTCGAAAATCAATTAAGCGAATTTGTAGGAAAAGAAGATACTGTAGTAGTGAATTACGGTTATCAAGGTATCATGTCTGCCATAGATGCACTACTTGACAGAAAAGATGTAGTTGTATATGATTCTGATTGCCATGCTTGTATTATTGATGGATTAAGAATGCACCTTGGCAAAAGGTTCGTTTTCCCTCATAATGATATTGAGAGTTGTGAAAAACAATTGGGAAGGGCAACAAAGCTTGTAGAAGAAACAGGCGGATCGATCTTGGTTATTACAGAAGGTGTTTTTGGAATGTCTGGTGTAATGGGCAACCTAAAAGATATAGTAGCGCTAAAGAAAAAATTCCAATTCAGGCTATTTGTAGATGACGCCCACGGTTTTGGAACTATGGGTAAAACTGGTGCTGGTACTGGTGAAGAACAGGGAGTACAAGATGAAATTGACATCTACTTCTCTACTTTCGCTAAATCTATGGCGAGCATTGGTGCTTTCATATCTAGTAAAGAAAATGTTATAGATTATTTACGCTATAACATGCGTTCTCAAATCTTTGCCAAAACACTTCCTACTTCTATTGTTCTAGGGAATATGAAGCGTTTAGAACTATTGCGCAAATCTTCAGAACAGAAAGATAAATTATGGGAAATAGTTAATGCCTTACAAGGAGGTTTAAAAGAGCGGGGTTTTAATTTAGGAAATACTCAATCTCCTGTTACTCCGGTAGTATTAAGTGGTGGACCCAATGAAGCAGCCCACTTAATTATTGATTTGAGGGAAAAATTCCAGATTTTCTGTTCTGTAGTAATTTACCCTGTTGTACCTAAAGATGTGATCATGTTGAGGCTTATCCCAACTGCATCACATAGCTTAGAAGATGTTGACGAAACTATCAAAGCTTTCGAAAAAGTATCTGATAAACTTAAAAATGGTATTTATGCCAATACAGATTTGCAATTAATGCAGATTTAAGTAAAACATCCAATAAATAAAATTGCCTGTAATCTTGATGGTTACAGGTTTTTTTTATGCTTGTTAATTATTAAATTTATTAAAGCGACTGGAACTAAAGCAAGCAGGCTAAATATTATTAATTTAAACAAACACTGCTTATGAAAACTAGAATTAGCATTGTGCTATTTATCTTTTTCACTTCTTATTTCGCACAAGCGCAAAATAATGAGCTTTTACAAGCTTTCGAAGGAATGAGCTATACATCTGAATCTGGCGGCATTCTACCCTATCGTTTATTAAAACCATTAGAATACGATGCTTCTAAAAAATATCCTTTGGTTATTTTTTTACATGGTTCTGGCGAAAGGGGAAGTGATAATGAAGCACAGCTGAAAAATGCTGTAAGCTCATTTTTACAAGAAGATATAAGGAAAAAATATCCTTCATTTGTATTGGTTCCTCAATGCCCCGAAGGTGATCGATGGTCTCCATTTAAAGAAGGGGACGAAGCAGAAAAGTTTTGGTTAAGCGAATCGCCTAGCGAAACCATGAAACTGCTTTTAGAATTAATCAACTATACACAAGAAACATATAGCATAGATCAAAAAAGAGTATATGCTACTGGACTTTCTATGGGAGGGCAAGGAACTTATGATTTACTCATAAGAAATCCGGATACCTTTGCTGCTGCTGTTGTTGTTTGCAGTTTTTCAGATATTAGAGAAGCTAAAGTAATTGCTAATACCCCTATATGGATTTTTCATGGAGAAGAAGATCAAGTAGTACCTATAGATAATGCTAGAGTTATGGTTAATGCTTTGGAAAGTGTAGGTGCAAAACTAAAGTATACAGAATATCCTGACACCAATCACAACTCTTGGGATAAAGCATTTGGGGAAGAGAAATTATATAGTTGGTTATTCAAAAAGAAGCTATAATATCCTTACTTTTTTCACAGGAGCTGCCATTAAAAGGTAGCTTTTTTTATGCATTTATTTTGAATACCAATCTAATAATGAAAGAAGTCTGTGTTTCCTGAAATAGTGAAACTTAAAAACAAACCCAATAACATTGTAAAAACTCCTGAAACAATTTGGATAGCCCTCTCTTTTTTTTTGGCTTCTTTCTTAAAAAATAGAAATGTACTTAAAAGCAGAGATGCTAGTGCTACTATCATAATATTTATGATAAATGAGAAGATATAAACTTGCCCACTGACTTTTAGAAGGAAGAAAAAAACTAAAGCCAAAAACAACCCAAATAAAACACTTAGCGAGAGCTTGCTAATATTGGCAGATTTAATGTGGATAATCGATGCCAATATATTACCGAATAGAAATAAAGCTGTAGGCAAAAATAGCAGTGCTATAATCAAACCCATAAATATTATCTTTTTGATTCCATTATATTAAACACTTAAATCGAAATCAAATTGGATAACTGCCCCTCATTACAATTTTAATAACATGCCATATTGCAATTTTAATGATGAAAATTACATCTTACTTTAAGAATGATTTTTGAACAAAAAGCAAAAGATTTTTTTTGAATGCAGCTTTAGGATTTTTATGAGAAGAATTGAAAATCGAGATGCAATTTCAATTAAATTAATACCAAAATTTAATCAAATTCTCAAGATGCTTGGGAATAATTATAAAAGACGATTAAAACAGGTTAATCTATTGGTGTAATTGTATTTTTTCGCTTTGAAAATAAACTTCTTTATGTAATCTTACATACTTTTTTTTAAAGTGGTTACAATTTCCAATATTTATCCTTTAATTATTAATATTGTTTTGTACGTTGTTATGAAGCAAGCTTAGCCCACTCTCATTTCGAGAGTGAGCTTTATATGAATAAGAAAATTTGGTTAATCTAACTCTGCGTGCGCGTCAAAATCAGGATTCTCCTTTGCCACTTCAATTTTAGAAAAATCTAATTCGTCGATACTTTCTAATCTAGAATTAATATCAGACTGAATGTCTTTCTTTTCCATTGATATTTGACTTTCAACATTGGAGTCATCTGCTTTTTCATCGCTATTCATTAAGGTAAATGAAAATAGGAATGCAGCAAGTATAGTAGTAATTAATATTATTCTTTTCATAATTTATAAAGTAATGATAATCAGGTTATTAAGTAGATTATAACCCAGATTTAGCGTCGAAATCTAATGTTTGATCTTGTGATTTTTTCTTGTCCAAATCTCTCATTATATCCTCATTAGGGTCTTCGCAAGAAAATGTAAACATTAAACCAACAAGTGATAGAATAGCAAATAATTTTTTCATGATAGATTCAAATTTAATTTTAGTAAATGAAGACGATAGTAACCGATATCCTAATTATATTATTGATAATACCCTCTATGAAGTTTGAGTATAAGTTGAGATAGTTAACTATTGGTAATAGTTACTTTATGAATATTTAGTAATGAAATTATGAGGGATATCGTAAACTCAGATACAGTATAGACTGCATTGAGTTATGATTCAAATGTAAGTTAATAGATGTTAATAATCAAACTTTTTATTAAAAAAAATCAATAAAAGTTACATCCTAACGTTATTTGAATTTTTGTCAGTGGTAAGTTTCAGCAGTTACGTGTTTGTACTATTCTAACTTTCAAATATTTAGCCAATTCGTTAATATCTTTAAATAATCATATAAAAAATTAGTAGAAAACTAAAATACCCCACATCTGAGGTATATTTTACTATGAATTAACCTTTAAGCTCCATTTATAATAATTCTAATTTGGGAGATAAATTCATTTTTTTTAGTGGATATATGAATTATATGACAAGATGGTACTTAAAATTTATAACACTAATAGAGGTAAACACTAAAAAAACATAAGTATAGCTTCTTAAATTTCCCTAGAAACCAAAGTATTTATGGACAAACTGATGGGAAAATAAAGTAAAGTTCAAGGGTTTTTCTCTTTATATCTTCAATAATTTTCATCTTATTAACTTACTTTAATTTTAAATACCTTGAGGCTAATAAAAGATAGTATAGCTCCCAAAAGAAAACAGTTAACCAGGTACTATGAAAAATATAACTCACTATTCTATAAGCTGGATCTTTTTGATTTATGGGTAAATGATGATCAACTATAAACTCATTGTAATAAATGCTTAGGCAGATTGGTATTGAAGAAAGAATGAAAACAGGCATCATCAATAACAATCGCTTTTTCAACTTCATCTTGCTCAACAAGAATGAAGCTATTGATAAATGATATTTACAAAAAATAAGGAAAACGATAAAAACGATAATAAGAAAACCTATAAGTTCTCCAAAAGAAATACTTATAAAAGCTAAAAATACCGCTATAAATTGGGCAAATAAATAAATAGTTGCACTACGCAAATAAAATCTAACACGTGTATTAGACCCTTTAGAAAATTTCATTTAATCTTTTAAGCCTTCTTCCAAAACCTAATCAAAAGCACTTCGATTAATAAAAAGAACAAAGCTAACATGAGTGCATAGCGCCATAAAGGTTTGGCTATATTTCGAGTATTAAATTCCTTTACGAAGTTATCCATTTCGGCAGCATTAAAAATCTGCACATTTGGATATTGCCCAATAGTATTTTCTAATTCTTCCTGATTGTAATACTCTAAAACAGATTCTGTTTTGTCATAATTAAAGGCAATACTTGCAAAATAGCTAGCCGAATTATTTTTGGCTACTTGATAATTACCCGCTTCTATGTTATTCTGAGGAATATTAATTAACAATTGGTTGTTAACTACTCGCTGGGATGGAATTAATTCGAAATCTTGGTAGGTAAGTTTAAAAATATCGTTTTTACTTAGGGAGTCGAATGATAATTGTGCTATACTTTCATTGAATGAATAGGCTAATTTATTATTCTTCAATTTGCTAGAAATAGCAATTTTGTACATTACAGGTACAAATAAAGCATGTCTTGGCAAATCGCTCAATTTCGGATTAAGTGGTACCGCAAAAAGATATACTTTGCCAAGTGCACTTCCTACCTCTGCTAAAAATGGCTTTTCATTTCTTAAATTGAGTAATACATTACCTGCTCGAGGCCATTCGATTACAGGTGCTCCTCGTGGCATACTCATATTTGAAGACACTTTTTCGAAAACACCTTCAAAAAATGGGTTTTCATCTTCTGGTACTTTTAGCCCCATTTGTAAATAGGCACCATCCTGTTGAACTGGTTTGATAGCTGTAATGGGTAAATCTACCAATGAACCAAATGAGGTAGCATCAGCATTTTTACCAGGGAAAATAGTCAATGAAGTACCATTGTTAAGTGCTCGTTGTAACGCAATCAATAATGCATTTTCTACTTGGTTCAGATTTTCTAGCACAATTAAATCGGCAGAATTGAGCACATTATAATCTAAGGCATTTACATTGAAATTAATTACCTCAAAAAATGATTCGTGCGCATACACTTCAGGTACGAAAGAATATTCCCCTTCATTAATATTTACTATCCTGATTTTTGGGGCTACCTTTAAAATAAAATAAAATTCATTATCGAAAGTAACAGGATAGTCTTCCACTTCAATTTTACATCTCTTTTCACCTGCATCACTCACTGCAAAAGTCAATTCTATTTCTTTCTTCTCACCTGCATTTAAACTCACTGTAGTGCTTGAGACTTGTTTATCGTCAATATATAGTTTTAAAGATCTGTTTTCTATGGCTTCGTCTCCTGCATTTTTTGCCAATACATACAGCTTATTATTTTCTTGTTCTTTAATAAAAGGATTATCTAACCAAACAGAATCTACAAATAAATTTGTACGCCTATCTGGTGCTAAGGGCACTAGGTAAAAATTATTAGTTGAATCTATTTTAAGACTCGACAAATTTCCCACCGATGATTTTTGAAAGTCTGAAACCCAAAAGATATGATTACCAGATTTAGCACCGCTTTCTTGAACCGCTTGTAATTGCCTTACCGCTACTTGTTCCAATGTTCTACCAGCATTACTATAACTGGTTTCATACAACTTCTCATTTAATCTATCTTTTTCGTAAAAAAAACTGAGGTTACTTTCAAAAGTATTATCTACTAATTGATACAATGTATTGCTAGAAAATATTCCAGAAATTTGCTCTACAAAAGCGACCGCCACATCAAACAAGCGCTTTTCATTTAATTCGTTTTGTAGACTGTAAGAATTATCAAAATAAATACTTACGTAGTTACTATTGCTAATTTCTCCCGCTTGTTTGTTGGGAATAAATGGACGAGCAAATGCCAATACTAAAAAGGTAATAAATAGAACCCTTGCCAATAAAACCAACAAGTTTTTGAGTTTATTCCGCGAATTGGTTACCTCTTTTACAGAACTTAAAAAAGCCACATTGGTAAAATATACTTTCTTAGCACGCTGGAAATTAAAAAAATGGATAATTACTGGAACCGCTACTAGAAATAACCCGAGAAGATAAGAAGGGAGAAGAAAACTCATAAGTTTAAAAAATATCAGTAAAAAAACTGAAAATTTACATTAGGAACAAAATGAAATATAATAACTGTACTTCAAAAAAATAACTGATTTAACAGCATATTGATTCAGAACGATACAAAAGTTAATAAAAGATGTATCGCTCTGAATTTTATTTATAAAAATCTATTTATCGGGCCGTCCTACTCGAAATGATATTTCCAAAGAACAAAGCATTGAGGAACAGTTTATTAGTACCATACCAAAATGCCCTAAAATTCAGATTATCTACCATAGAAATGACTTTTCCCCTTCTATGATTATCCACTAATATGCTCGCACTTCCTTTCAGTAAACCTAAGTTATCATCATGGATATATCCACTTAATAAAGGATCAGATGTATACACTAAAGGAGTAGCATAAGGATTTTCATACACTTCAACCATTACGTTACTATTCCTGAAAATTGGAATATAAGGCTCATTATATCCATACCCTAAAGGATGTGTAATATCTAGCTGCCCTTGAAATATAGCCCCTCCTGTAACTTTTGCACCAAGATCACTGCTGTGCTTAGCGTATTGCTTCCTATCGCTTGCCTTCTTTTCTTGTTTAAGTTCTTTTACTTTACTTAAACCATTTTTAGCCCCCCAAACAACCGCATCTCCTAACAATACCAATGTATTTCCATTACCTACCCAATTTTTAATCGCTTCTATTTTGTTTTTAGAAAGGTCGTTGTACCTGCCATCTGCCAGTACCATTGTATTAAAACGGGCCAGCTCAGCGCCAGAAAAATCAACTTTATCAATCATAGTGATTGGCATTCTGAAACGATAGTCTAATAAATGCCATACTTCTCCTGCATCATAACTCCTTACCCCTTCACCCACTAGCATAGCCACTTTTGGCTTCTCTAAAGTCTCAAAATTTCGACTACCCAAATCTGACCCCGTAATTGCATTTCCACTATTTACTGCATAAACAGTTATGCCATCTATACCAGAAATAGTCTTCATTAATTCATGTATACTTTCTTCATCCGTTTCTTGCGCACCTAAAGGAACATTGATGGCTCCATAAGTGAAAGCTGTTATACCATCTGAAGTATTAATGGTGAGTGGATTTGTGGCTACTTTCACCCGAATATTTTTCTCTAACAATCGATAAAGTGCTCTGGGTGCATAGTAACCATCCCAGGCAAACATGTAAGCATATTTTGCTTTTCCACCAACTACATCGCCTTTAGGAAAAGGTAGATCGGTGACTTTTTCCCCTAAAAGATCAATGCTATAATCATTTCTATTTAGTTCTGTATAAGGTAAGTTAAAAGCATAAGGTAAAGTCCAGGCAGATATGTCGTAAAACAAGCTATCTGAAAATGTTTTTTGGGTGCTAAAAATACCTTTGATCAAAGAATACTGAGACTGTTTTAATGGAACTACATAGGCCTTTTCCTTTTCAAAAGTATGTCCATTTACCGTTATGTCACTATTCAGCATGTGTACATCTATCTTATTTTGAAGCAGTATATTGGTGAAATTAAAATCTTTGGCCCCGTCTTTTTCACTTCCATAGACTAGCGCCTTTACAGGGTCATTATCAGCCCTTTTACTAGCATTGGCATAAAAATCTTTTTGGTAGTCCAACAAAGACTTTTTCATTTCAACCCCTGCGTTTAGGGTAGATAGTGAAGTAGTAAATTGATTTCTAATGGCAAATGGAAAACTCAATAAACCATTCTCAGTTTTTTGTAGATGCCCACGGGCACTGGCTTGTTCAAATAAAATACCTATACTACCCTGCACATCAGGATAGGTAGAACCTTTTCCATAATAAAAGTCGTCATAGCCTTCTTTCGAAAAATATAAAGACCCAATATTATCTAAAGCGGCTTCGTGGTATTCAGCTATTTTACCTGTTAATCTTATGTTGGCCTCTGGTGTATTCGGATTTGTTCTAGAAGGTACCCCAGGCTGAAAGAAAAAAGTAGAACTAGAACCCATTTCATGATGATCAGTAAGAATATTTGGTTTCCATTCTTGGAATTTTTTTACCCTGTTCCTAGATTCTGGATGTTGTTGGAATAACCAATCACGGTTTAAGTCGAACCAATAGTGATTTGTCCTTCCTCCTGGCCAAACTTCATTTAATTCTCTGCTATCAGGATCGGGATTCAAATGATAACTCTTATGCATATTCACCCAAGTGGCAAATCGATTCAATCCATCTGGGTTAAAACAGGGATCTAAGAGAATTACGGCATTTTTCAATGTTTCATTCATTGCATCATCTTCTGCAGCAGCTAAATAGTAGGCCACTGCCAGTGCAGCGTTAGAACCACTTGCTTCATTGCCATGTATACTGTAACCCATCCAAATAACAACTGGCATATTTTCAGTATTCATATTATTCGCTGCATCCATATCAGAAAGTTTGATATGGTTCGATTTTATCTCTTCAATATTTGTGTGATTATCTGGAGAAGTGATGGTTAATAATAATTGTGGTCTTCCCTCATAAGTTTTTCCAGTTTGTTCAATAGTTATTCTATCAGAAGCTTCTGCTAATGCCTGCATGTAATACACCAATCTATCATGTGTAACATGCCACTCACCTACCTCATGCCCAATAACAGAGGCCGGTGTAGGGATACTACTATTATAGCTGACATTTTGTGGTAGGTAGTAAGCAAGGTCTACTTGAGCAATAGAATAATGAGAAATAGTAAATAATAGTAAAATCAATAACTTTCTGAACATGATAATTTTATATTAAATATTAATAATGTTACATTTGTAGATTAATAAGGAAAAATGTGTTGTGCCCACTAGGGCTTTAAATTTAAACATGAGATACTGAAGTGAAAAATTTAGGAACAATACTAGGAGCAGTTGCACTTGTCGCGTTAATACCACTTTATATTAGCCAGTTTTCTGGAAAAGAAACAACAGAAAATACATCAAGTGAGGCATCGGTTAGTGGAGATAAAACAACTATAGCTTATGTAAATTTTGATACGTTGATGCAAAATTACAAATACTATGAAGATTTGAACAAGACCTATACCGAGAAAACTGAAAAAGTAGCCAAACAATTGGAAAACAGGGGGATAACACTCCAAAATGAAGTGGTTTCTTTTCAAAAAAGGGCACAAGCCAATTTGCTTTCCCAAAATGAATTCAATGCCATTCAAAAAGACTTGGCCAACAAACAACAAGAATTTCAAACCTACCAACAAACTGTTTCTGCTGGTTTGGTAGAAGAAGAAAGAGACTTAAACAAAAAGCTTTACGAAAAGATTTTAGCTTATTTGAAAGATTACAATGCTAACAAAAATTACGATGTGATTTTTAATTACCGCCAAGGTGAGAGTATTTGGTTAGCTGAAGATGCACTAAATATTACCGAAGAAATATTAAATGGTCTTAATCAGGAATATGAAGCTTCACTAACTGAAGATGCAGCTTCAGAATAAGGTATTGATTTACCATATATTATATCTAAACTACAACTATCAATTAGCCTTTCCAGAATTGGAGGGGCTTTTTTTTACCCTCGATTAATATCGAGGGTTATTGATCATGTATCTACTCATCTCGTAAACACTTTACTGGATTAATCAAGGCCGACTTTATAGAATGATAACTGATGGTGAACCAAACTATCATTAAAGTAAAAAATCCACTGATTAGGAAAACATCTATTGTTAAACCTATCTTATAATCAAAGTCACTTAACCAACTATTTGCAAAGTAATAAATGAATGGTACTGCTAGAAGGAAACTAATGAGGTACAGTATGGTAAAATCTTTAAACATTAATGTAATTACCTGCCTAAAGTTAGCTCCCAAAACTTTTCTTACACCTATCTCTTTTTCCCTTCGTCTAGCATTATACATGATTAAACCGTAAGAACCTAAACAAGAAACCAGGATAGCTAATGAAGCAAAAATGCCTATAATGTTGCCTAAACGGCGCTCATTTTCATAGTTACTTGCCAAGCTTTCATCTATAAAACTATACTCAAAGGTTTTTTCAGGGAAGAACTCTTTCCATTTATCTTCAATTAAAGCTATTGTAGAAGCAGGGTCTCTAGTATTTAATCTCATAGTAATTGCACTAAAAAATGATACTTGTACATCCATGATCATACTACCAATTGCAGACCTTAAACTGGTATAATGGAAGTTTTTTACTACGCCTATAACTTGCCCAGTTTTGCCTTCCAATGTCACTTCTTTCCCAATAGCTTCGCTTGGGGTACCAAAGTTAAATTCTTTTACTGCTTGCTCATTTAATATAAATGCATTGGTATGATCCGTTCCCATCTCGCGGTTAAAATCCCTACCAGATACTAGATTCAAACTATACGTTTCTAAAAAATCGTAATCAACAGAAAAACTAGTAACAAAAATAGGATCTGTGGTTTCTTTTCCTTCATAAGTTACCATTCTTGAAACACTACTAATACCAGGTAAATTAGAAGATAAAGTAATTTTTTGTATTTCAGGAAAACGTTCAAGCTCTTCTTCAAATGTATTTAATCGTTGTCTTAAAGGGCCATCTACTCCACCAAATAAAGTATTTATATTTTGTGAAAATAAAGGGACATTAAGCATAAGTGATGTATTGAAACCTACAGGTCTATTCAGTAAATAATTAAGCTGTTTAAAGATGAGCAAACTACCAGTAATTAATACAATAGATGCTGCGAATTGCACTATGACCAAAAATTGCCTGAAATTGATTTTCTTTCCAACAGTTTCAGAGACTTTACCTTTTAGCGTAGTAATCATATTTACCCTAGAAATGTAAAATGCAGGATAACTTCCACCTAAAATACCTGTGGTTAAAAATATACCGATAAATGAAAGTATTATTTCTGGATAAAGTAAGTTGGCCAATTCAAGTGATTTTCCTGTTAGTTCATTAAGTTTTGGTAAAGCTAGGTTGACCAAACCAAGTGATAATACAAAACCAAAAAAGCATATAATTATAGACTCTCCGAGAAATTGAATAAACAAATGCTTTTTGCCCGCTCCCATTACTTTACGCATGCCTACTTCTTTTGCCCGTTGCATAGACTGTGCAGTAGAAAGATTGATAAAATTGAAACAGGCAATTAGAAGTGTTATGAGTGCAATACCTCCAAATACATAAACATATTGTATATCTCCCTGTGCTTCAGGGTTCAAATAAATATCACTTGAATGTAAATGAACTTGCTCTATTGGCTGTAATCTAAAAGATTGACCTAATCGTAATCTTTCAGGAGCATGCGTTTCAACCAATTCAACAGTACGGTTATCTACTGCTGTTGGGTTAGCTCCTTTTTTTAATAAAACAAAAGTATGCGAATGAGAAATAACCCAGTTTTGGCTTAAATTAGTTTTTATCCTTGCTGCTGAAGAATCTTCCTCAATATCAAACATGTTATCGAAAGGCAATAACATGTTAAAATGCATGTGAGAATTTGTAGGAAAATCTTTAACTACCCCATTAACTTTAAAAGCCCTATCCCCTCTCAAATAAATGGTTTTATTGATTACATCAGTGCTACCAAAATATTTTATAGCCGATTCCTCATCGAGCACTACTGTATAAGGTTCTTTAAGCCAATTTGACTTATTACCAGCAATGGGTTCTAATGTGAAAATATCCGTAAATGCATCATCAGCAAAATACAAGTCTGTTTCTTCAAATGATTTATCTTCTTTACTATCAATTTCTTCTGCCTTAATTGATACACTTGCATTTCTTACAAACACACGTGAGGCCATTTCTACTTCTGGAAAGAAATCTTCCATTAATGGCTGGATAGTAATGGGGGCTCTTGCTAAAGTTATACCGTTGGAAGAATCATATAATAATCTGTAAATCCTATCCTTTTTATCATGAAAATGATCATAACTCAACTCATCTCTAATAAATAAAAAAATAAGCATGCAACAAGCCATGCCTACAGATAAGCCTGTAATATTGATAAAGGAAAATACCTTTTGCCTTTGTATGTTCCTAATTGCAATTTTTATGTAGTTTTTGACCATAGTACTAGGATAGTTATCACTTTATTGAAATGTAAATACAAATTATCATGAAGGTTTGAGAGTAAAAAGCAGAATTATACTAGCGGTAAATTATAGGGTAAGCCATTCAATTACAGGACTTTTTTGGCTAATAAAAATTACTCCTAATATTTTTTAAACTTTGGCATATACTATTCGTATAACAAAGCATAAACAACTATTAGTTATTAGAAAGGTTACCTTTTTTAAGAAAGGTTATTAATGCAAAAACAAACTAAGAAATATTAAAAATTTAGCTATGAGCTACTGTAATAATAAAAAGTCAACAAGAAATATAAACAGGCTAAAAGAGAACCTAAAGAAGCTAGAAAGCGAATTAAATAAAATGAAGGAAGTATTAAAGAATTCAAATACCGGCAAGATGGAAATGCAACCAGTGTATCTTCATCTGCCAAAATAAAGGTCAAAAAGTTAAATTTTTGAAACAAAAAAAGGCTTCTTTTCAGAAGCCTTTTTTTGTAAAAGAACAATTATTTATTCAGCGTTTGCAATTGTCATAATAACAGAACTACCTCTATTAAGAATTCCTAAATCAATTGCTCTACCATCTGCAGCAGTAGCACCAGTAATGGCGATTTCTATTGTCTTACCAATAGAAGCTGGATCTCCTTCAGTAGCAACAGTTAAGTCAAAACCGTCAGAACCACCTGCAGTAATGTCAAAAACTATATCACCACTTCCACTATTACCTGATACGGAAACTCCAGCAGGAGCAGTTAAAGTGTAGTCGGTACCAGCTACAGCAGTACCTGCAATTGAAAAATTAACACTTACATTACCTGCAATTGAAGTAGGCAGTTCAATAGTAACTGTTTGAGAAGCAGTACTATCTAGCGTAGCTGAAGAAGCATCCGCAACTACATAAGGATTTCCAGCATTACTATTTAAGTCTGCAGAAATGTCAGCTAAAGGGTCGGGATCTTCACAAGAGAATATAATCAATGACCCTAGCAGACACCATAAATATATATTTAGTTTTTTCATTATTTTAAATCGTTACGTTACAAAGAATTTGATTATTACTGGTTTTCTTTGAACCACAAAGGATCAGTTCTACCAAATGTATTTTCGATATTAGGATTTGAACTGGTTTCCTCATTAGGATACAAATAACGCTCTGGCATTACACTGAATAGAGCCTGCTCAGGAGAAGTAATCTGTGGAAAGTCTACTCTTCTTACTTGCGCCCAATTTTCAGCACCTCTAATAATATTTGCTACATAATGCTCTTCATAAATTTTAACAAGCGCATCTTCAGCTGATAAGGAAGTTAAGTCAAATGCTGCTTGATCTATAAATGCTGCTCTTGCATCGTCAGATACTGCTACAGTAGGATCGTAAGTAACATTGGCATTCCAGAAGTCTAAACTTGCGTTAATAGCTTGTTTGAAAGCTAAATCAGCATTAGCAAGATCAGGAGATCCTGTTACGTATCCTCTTGCATAAGCCTCAGCAATATATAATTGTGTTTCATCAGCAGTCAACATCCTATCTGGGAAATCTGCCCTTAAAATATTCAAGCTTAATTCAGATACTTCTGTATCGAAACCTGTTTCTCCACTAATTCTACCTAAGATATCATCCGTTGTAGCAGTTCTACTTGGTTGGAAATAAATCCTGATTCTTGGGTCATTGTTTGGTTCCATAATGTTAAGCAAATTCACATCTGCATACCAAGTATCCGACTGTGGAACACCATTTGCAACAGTTACACCAAATTTAAACAAGTTATTTTCATTGTTAGCTACATCAAAAAATGGAGATTCTGCATTATCAGCAGCTACTTCCATCATGGGAGCACCACTGTTTATCAAGGCAGCCACCTGCGACTGGTAAGAATTATCACGACCTGCTAAAAACATTAATGCTTTTAGTTTTAGTGAATTACCAAATTTAATCCACTGTTCCATATTACCACCATAGAAGTAATCACCATTAGTAATAGGTGGAGCAGGATTGTTTACGTCTATTTGAGCCAAGGCTTCATCTACAATAGAAACAATACTATTAAATACTTGCTCTTGAGAATCTGGCATTGGTGCTTGGTTCTCGATACCGTTCAATGCTTCAGTTAAAGGAATATCACCAAAGAAAGTAGTTAAATAAAAGTACATCCAACCAGTCATTAATTTGGCTTGTGCTATAGCATTGGGTCTTACCGGTACGCTATTCTCAGCACTAAGCTGGGCAAAACGTAGGTTTTTAAGGCCATCTTCATAACCAGTATTCCATAAGTTTTGAATAATTACTTGAAACTGGCTGTATCTTTCAATTCCCCTGAAAAGACCGCTACTTCCATTTTGGTTGAATTGTTGCGTCCAAAGACCTACAAAGAATCCACCATCAGCCATTCTGTTAGCAGATATTTTTGCTACTACTGGCGCAAACAATAAGTCAGGGCTTGCCTGATCTGCAATTGCAGCATCTGGATCAGTATTTACATCTAGAAAATCCTCACAACTATTTGATAAGAATAGTGTAAATACTAAAGCTAAGCTAAGCGCTAATCGCTTTTTAAATACTATTAATTTCATAATTATTAAATATTTTATTCTTAGAAAGAAAGACCAATGTTAAATCCAAGACTTCTCGTAGAAGGTATGTTATTCCATTCGTAACCTGTAAAGTTATCGGCAGGTCCAGTAGTTTGAGTCTCAGGATCGATATCAGGAATATTTGTATGTAACAATAACAAGTTTCTTGCTTCGAAGGCAAGGTTTACTCTTTGGAAAGGAGTTTTAGAGATTATGCTACTTGGTAAACTATAGCCTAATCTAATCTCTCTTAATTTTACAAAACTAGCATCGAAGGCAACCGCCTCAGCATTTCTAGAGCTGTAAGCATTCTCCCACCACTCTTGCATTGATCCAACAGGAACATCATTTGGTCTAGATTCAGTAATATTTCCTTCATCATCTCTAGCTGATACAATTACACCTTGGTCAATAAATGTACCTTCACGGTTGATAGCTGTTTCAGGTGAAAAACCATTTCTTCTTAAGAAACCAACTGTGTTAGAGATTACTAATCCACCTTGTCTGATATCGAATAAGAAGCTGAAATCGAAGCCTTTATAAGAAATGCTATTGGTAATACCCATTAACCAGTCAGGCTGAACTTCACCTAAGTCAATGTTATTACTTTCTTCTCTTAGTCCTGTATTTTCATTGATTACAATGTTACCTTGTGGATCACGCTCATAACCATTACCGAAGAATCTAATACCTTGTCCTGGTCTAGCAATCAATACACCGTCATTATAACCACTTTCTAACCTAATTTCATCTACACCTTCAGTAAGTTCTACTACTTCATTTCTGTTCCTAGTAAAGTTAGCAGAAATTGTCCAAGAGAAATCTGCTGTTTTTACCGGTACACCTGTTACTAATAATTCTATACCTCTGTTTCTAATTGTACCAGCATTGGTTAACTGTCTTCTAAAACCAGTAGAAGCTGGAATTAATAAGTTTAGAATTTGCCCTCTAGTTTCTGCATTGTAGTAGTTGAAATCTACTCCGATTCTGCTATCCAAAAATTGAAATTCACCACCTATTTCATAGGTTACTTGCTGCTGAGGTTCTAAGTTTACGTTAGGAATAGTACCTGTTACTTCGAAACCTGAAAGACCTCCAAATGGGAATTGGTTTGAAGTACCTAACTGACCAAAGAAGTTGGTTACTGGGAAAGCCCTAAAATCTAGCAAATATGGATTCGCATCGCTACCAACACTTGCTGCACTAGCTCTTAGTTTACCATAAGAAAGAATACCACTATTTATATTGAAGGCATCTGTAAATACAAAACTTAAGTTAGCTGATGGATAAAAGTAAGAATTGTTGTCTTTAGGTAAAGTAGAAGACCAGTCATTTCTAGCAGTAAGGTTCAAAAACAAGTAATCTCTAAAACCTAAAGTTACATCTGCATAAGCTCCTAATAATCTTCTGTAAGCATTGTCCCTAGTTAATGCATTAGCATTGGCATTACCAAAAGTAATTACATTATCTACTTGAAGGTCAGAGGCTAGGTTTTGAAGAATTTCAGTATTCAATTGGTTAAAATTGTAACCAGCAATTACGTTCAAATTAAATTCTCCAATATCTCTAGTGAAACTGGCAAAAATATCAGTATTTAATTGAGTTTGTTTTCTTTGTTGGGTTACAAAACTACCATTAGTTGTGATACCAATTGTACCTGGATAGGTCAATCTTTCTAAATCTGATACTAAGTAATCTATACCTTGCCTTGCTGTAACATTAAACCCATCCAATATTTCATAGGTAAACTCAAGGTTACCAAATATTCTTTCTCTGTTTAAGTCTACAGTATTTCTATTCATAATCCAATAAGGATTATTGGTATTTTCATTTAAAGGAACTTGGAAACCAGTAGATGGGTCGATAAAGGTTTTTACGTCTTCAATATCTACTGTTCTAGGTAAACCATTAATAATAGGTGAGAGTACATTTACATCATTACCACCTTGTACAGCAATACCGTCTGTAGCAGTGTTTACATAATTCGCATTAATCCGTGCTTTTAATTTATCAGAAATATTTCTACCTGTATTAACACCAACATTGTAGCGAACCAACTGGCTTTCAGGAACTATACCTGTTTGATATGTATTACTTAAGCTTAATCTGAAATCATCTTTCTCAGTTGCGTCAGAAAAAGATACACTGTTAATTGCTGTAACACCAGTTTCGTAGAAATCCCTTACATTATCAGGGTTTGCAGTTAAATTAACTGTCTCTCCTCTAAAATCTACTACTTCTTGACCTGCAATTCTAGGACCCCATCCATTCAATGACTGCGGCCTGCCTCTAGAATCTAATAAATACTTACCAAAATCACCCTGAGCATATTCGTTTTGGAACTCCGGTAAAACAAATGGTCTGTCGAACCTTACTGAAGAGTTTACTTGAACTTGAGGACCTTTAAAGCGATTACCTTTTTTAGTTGTAATGATAATTACACCATCTTTTGCTCTTTGTCCATATAATGCTGCTGCTGCTCCACCCTTCAAAACACTGATTGAGGCAATATCATCAGGATTAATATCACCAGCGGCATTACCTGTATTTACATTACCTTGAATCCTTGCATTACCATCAGCACCATTTGAGCCCGCTGCAAAGTTGGTATTATAAATAGGTACACCATCAACCACAAATAAAGGTTGGTTTCCTGCACCATTACCTATAGAGGCTTGTCCACGTACTACAATTCTAGCACCACCACCTATAGTACCAGAGGTATTTGTAATCTGTACACCAGCTACTTTACCTGCTAAAGAGTTAACGAGGTTTGGATCTCTAGCACGTACAATATCTTCTGAATCTACAACACCTACTGAATATCCTAAAGATTTAGCTTCTTTTTCAATACCAATAGCAGTTACTACTACTTCAGATAATTGGGTAATATCAGATTCTAAAGCAACATCTACCAATGAACGATTACCAACTTCTATTTCTGTACGTTGAAATCCAATATAACTAAACACTAGTACAGCATCTTCCCCGGCTACGTTTAGTTTAAAATTTCCGTCAATATCGGTAATTGTACCATTGTTGGTACCTTTAATTACCACATTAACACCTGGTAGTGCACTGCCATCTTCTTTGGCTGTTACTGTGCCTGAAAGGGTTCTTTCCTGAGCCCACACAATTTGCGTGATGAGCAGTAAAAGTACCATTAAGGAACTTTGTAAACTTTTTACCATAATAAAAATTTTGAGTGTGAAAAATTAATTCAATCTTCCGCAACGCCTGTGGTATTACCCCATTCGACGCCACATTAATTAAAAATCACCCAAATATTTAAATTATGTTAAAACATTACTATCACCCTTTTAACGTGAAATATTTACCGAAAATGAAAATTTTATGAATGGTTACAACTAGGGTCTGAGTGGTTTTGGGGTTGGTAATCTTTTTTTATAAAAAATGTTCCAATATTTGAAAAATTTCTAAAAATTGAAATTTTTACCCCTTTATCGCCCTATAATGAAATTTTTCTTCAGTATTCGTTAAACCCATCGATAAGGAAATGCTAAAAGTATAAGAAATTCCACAAAGGAGGTTTCATTATAAATGCCGTATATTTTTGATTTTTTTTGCTAAAAAGCTCCCCTTAATAGCGTTAACGAATTTTAATACACCAAAAAATAATATCCCCCAAAATGCGGTATAAAATGAAAGCGAAGATACCTCTTCGCTTTCATACAATTAACAAAAAAGATGAAAATATTACCTATTCTCCATCAACATCTGCAATAATTACATTAGCAGTTTTCAAGAAATCTGTACCACCACGGCCTACAGCAAATGTAACACCATCTGCATTTTGAGCACTTACTAAGGTTAGCGTCAGTGTTTTCTCTCCATCTTCAACATCATCTGTTAACAAAGTAATATCTATATCTGCATTTTGGAAGTCAGTAAAATTAAATGGGTCTAATACTATTACTACACTCCCTCCTGCTGCAGAAGCACCTTCTATGGTAAAATCAGTACCAAAAACTGCCGAACCGCTTATTTCGTAGTTCACAGTTACATCTGAAAGGCTACCTGTTGGTACTTCAACACTAAGCGCAACAGAACCATCAGCTTCTGTAACCTCTTCGTCATCTAAATTTACACTAGCTCCCGGAGCATTAAATGCTACATAGCCTGGTAATTCATCCAATTCTAGTCCTTGATCCTCTAAGTAGTTGTATTCGTCACAACCAATTAATAGAAGCGCAATGAATAATAAATTAAATATATGTTTCATAGTTGATATTCTTTTAGTTTTCGAACCATTGAGGTACATCAGTATTTGGGTTTGATGGCGTATTCGGATTAGAACCGATTTCATCAGGTGGATAAGTAAACCTTTTCAAGAAGGTAGTAATATTTGAACCTGGAGGTGTTGGGATTTCAGGTACCTTAGCTCTTCTTACATGGTTCCATCCAACAATTGGTCTCATAAAAGTTTCTAAGTATTGCTGAGTGTGCACTGCTTCTAAAGCCTCATCAGCGGTTAAAGAAGCCAAAGTAGGTAGAGCAGCTATATATGCAGCAATTTCATCTGAAGAAAGTGTTGCTTGAGCTCCTGGGATTCCACCTCCCCAAAACTCTAGAACTTGCGTAATTCCTTGCTCATACATCGCTTGGGCGTCATCACCTGTTACACCTTTTAAAGCTAGTTCCGCCTTATAGAAAGAGATTTCAGCAGGAAGCATCCAGATATCTGGCAAATCAGGTCTTATTACATTTTCTCTAAATTTAGAGTATGCCCTTCCCCAGAAGCCAGTTGGCGCTACATCTAAGTCTTGATCCATAATGTATAGGTCAAGTCTTGGGTCATTATTTTCCTCAAGAATTTCTGTGAATAACTCACTTGGATTATGAACACCTTCTACTTCATTACTAGGTCCGAAGAAAGCATTTACAATTGTCCAATAACCATTTTCTTGACCTGGTGAACCATCGTAAGGAATCAATGCTACTTGCGCATTTGATTCTAAAAGTGGTTGAGCTAATGTAGCAGTAATTTGACTATCAACAGAAGCATCTCTGTTTCTAAGTAACATTAATACCCTAAGTTTAAGCGAGTTGGCATATCTTCTCCACAAATCCATATCGCCACCATAAATAATGTCTCCGGTAGATACACTGAATACACCTTCAGCTGGGATAGCATCTATTAGCCCAATTGCCTCATCTAATAAAGTTACCACTCCATTAAATACTGTTTCTTGATTATCGAACTCTGGAGATGGGAACTCTTGTCCTTCTAATGCTTGTGAAAATGGAATATCTCCCCAGATAGAAGATAATTCATAAAAAGACAGTGCTTTAAGAATGACAGCAATAGCTGCTACATTATTTCTTGGAGCTCCTGCTTCTTTAGCATCATTTTCAACTAGTAATAAGTTTCCTAATACTTCTGTATAATACATACGCCAAGTATTACCTGTTAAGAAACTAGTAGTATTTCCATTTCTTGGCGAGTTAAAACACTGAGACATATGCAATGGCACATCTGAGATTCTAGTCCCTAACTCAGTAGTTTTTCTTGCAGAGTATTGAACCAAAACAAAAGGCAATACCGCATTCGGGTCGGCAGAAGTCGCAGCCAACGGGTCAGTATTGACGTCTAGCGTCTCTTCACATGAGAAGGAAATCGCCACCATCAAAAAACTAAGAATATATATTTTAATATTTTTCATAATAATAAGCTGATTTTTTAGAAATTCAATCTTACGTTAAAGCCTACACTTCTTGTAGAAGGAACTGTGGCTCTTTCAACACCAAAACCATCTGAACCTGCACCAAACAAGTTAGCTTCTGGATCTATATGAGGAATTCTTGACCACAATAAAGCTAAGTTTCTACCTTCTATACCTACCTGAGCACCTGTTAAGAATTTAGTTTTAGCCAATAGTGAAGTTGGCAATTTGTAAGACAAACTCAATTCACGTAATTTCACAAAAGAAGCATCGAAAATAAATGGTTCTGCAACACTATTATCATTTAGAGCAGCCCAATAGTCTCTATCACTTCTTAATGGCACATCGTTCTCTCTAACTGTACCATCATCATTTAATAATACACCTGATCTATCTATAAATGTGCCTCCTCTGTTCAATAAAGTTTCTTCAGCTAAACCATTTACAATTAATCCCTCTACAGTAGATGACTTCATTACACCACCTGATCTCCAATCGATAGTAGTTGATAATGTAAATCCTTTCCAAGTGAAATTATTGATAAAGCCCATTGTGAAATCTGGCAATACAGATCCAAAAGTTTTGGCATCGCCTGCTTGTCTAGTACCAGTTAATGGATTTATTATAGGTCTACCCGATGCAGAATCTCTTAGGTATGGAATACCGAATAATTGGAATTCTTTACCAGGAACCGCTATAACTTCCACACTATTAAAGCCACTTGCAATTTGGGTTTGTTCTACACCCTCGGCCAATTCTATTACAGTAGATTCTGTGTGGGTAAAGTTAACGATAGTGTTCCATGCAAAATCTCCTACTTTAATTGGGGTTGCATCTAAAGTAATTTCAATACCTTCTGTATCTACCTGACCAACGTTTGTTCTTCTAAATCCAAAACCAGTAGATTGAGGTATTGGTAAAGGTAAAATCTGGTTTTTGTTTTCAGATTTGAAATAAGCTACGTCTAAAGTAATTCTACTATTAAAGAATTGGAATTCACCACCTAGCTCATAACTTGTTTGCTCTTCTGGTAATAAGTTAGCTGGAGGAATAACATTTGTTTTCTCGAAAGCTAACCTTCCATCAAATGGGAAATTCAAATTAAGACCATATTGACCAGTAGCTGTTGTAACTGGGAAAAACCTGAAATCTAATTGATAAGGACCAGTATCATTACCTACTTGCGCAGCAGAAGCTCTTAATTTAGCATAAGTTAAAACATTGCTATTAATGTTTAGAGCATCAGTTAATACTACTGCTAAACTTGCCGAAGGATAGAAATAAGAGTTGTTATTTAAAGGCAAAGTAGAAGACCAGTCATTTCTAGCTGTAATTGATAGCGTAGCCCAATCTTTATAAGATAGTTCCGCTTGAGAGTAAGCTCCCATCAATATTTGCTCTGAAAAATCTCTAGTTGGTACCGTTTGCTCTGCATTACCAGGCGAGAACAACTCAGGGATTAGTAAGTTATTCGCTGTTAGACCTTCTCTTTCAAATGTTCTTTTGTTATACTGAAATCCTCCAAGTATACTTAATGACCAATCAGATCCAAAGTCTAAGAAATAATTAGCAATTAAATCAGTATTGATTTGTGAACGTTGGATATTATCAACCCTAAAAGTTCCTTCCAATCTAGTAGCAGTACCTTTTCTGTTGGTAATTAACCTATCATCAGTTTCATAATCATAACCAATTCTACTAATTAAGTTAAGATTTTTAATTGGATTGAATGTTAACTCAAAATTACCAATGAAACGGTCATTTTCTCTATCATTCAAATTTTCATTCTGCACCCAATAAGGGTTGTTATCCAATGGACTCAATTGACCTAATTGATTACCACTTTCGTCAATCCAAGGTTGATAATCTCTAAAATCAATGGTCGGAGCAAAAGCACCTAATCCGATAATGTTTGGATCATTAGCACCAGTTACACCAGTACCACCAGAAGTTGTTCTTATATATTGAACACCAAATCTAGTTTTCAATTTTTCAGAGTGTTTTACACCCGCATTCAAACCAATGGTCAACCTATCTAATTCTGAAGCTGGCATTATACCTGTTTGATTCAATGAAGTTAAACTCAAGCGATAATCCATGCGCTCATCTGCATCAGATACAGCAATATTATTGATCAAGGTAACCCCTGTTTCAAAGAAGTTATCGATATTATCTCTACCATATGCTTGCAAAGGAACTCTTTCTCCAGTTATTGCTTTGCTAACTTCTTGTCCTGCTATCCTAGGTCCCCAAGAAGTTACTGTAGATGAATCATAGGTAGCAAAATCTCCTATAGCAAATTCATTTTGATAATCTGGCTTTACAAAAACATTGTCAAAACGTGTAGTAGAATTAATAGATACTTGAGGTCTACCTCCCTTACCCGCTTTTCCTTTCTTAGTGGTAACTACAATAGCACCAGCAGCAGCTCTAGAACCATATAAAGCGGTTGCAGCAGCTCCTTTCAATACGTTGATAGATTCTACATCGTCAGGGTTGATTACAGCAGCACCATTGGCAAAGTCTCTGTTTCCAGAAATCCTTGAACCAGTAACAGTTTGATTATTATTTATCGGAATACCATCTACTATCCATAAAGGGTTGTTTCTACCACTAAGTGAAGTAACACCACGGATAATAATTTTTGAAGAAGCACCCACATTACCAGAAGTACTTTGAATAGTAACACCCGTCACTTTTCCTTGTAGGGCATTTACAATATTTGTTTCACGGGCCTTGGTAACTTCCTCAGCTTTGATAGAAGAAATACCATAACCAATGGTACGAGATTCCTTCTCTATACCAAGTGCGGTAACAACTACTTCTTGAAGTACTTCATCGTCTGGAGATAAAACAACATCAATTGTTGATTGAGCTCCTACAGGTACTTCTTGAGAAATAAAGCCAATATAGCTCATTACTAATACGGCATCATCACCTACATTAATGTTATATGAACCATTAATGTCGGTAATAGTACCTGACTTTGTACCTTTTACTACCACGTTAACGCCTGGTAGTGGGCTTCCATCCTCACCAGAGGTTATCTTTCCTGAGACAACCCTTTCTTGGCTAAACGCAAATTGCATAGCCGCTAGCAGGATGAGTAAAGTAACATGTAATTTTTTACTCATAAATGAAAAAGATTTGATTGTGTAATTAAATAATTATGATAATTGAAAGAAATAATTGTACATACCTAATAGTATGACTACAATTTTTTTATACTGTAGATTACAAATTATAGATGCTTTGGAGTAAAGCAGATAGTATTAATTTGACAATTGGGGGTTGTATAGTATTAATTTGACAATACAGGTGATAGGTTGGTATTAATTTGACAAATTAGGTAGTTAGATAGTATTAATTTGACAATTTGGAAGATAAGATAGTTCATTAAGTGATACTAGGATAATGGTTCACTTACGAATGCGAAACTACTAAAACCGATAGATTGTTTTTTCGTTTATAATGTTTTTTTTTATCAATAAAATCATAAGTGCCTGATAAACAAGTACATAATATTTATTGAGCAACTAACTTATTTAATAGAAACTATTAAGAGGTGATATTGGGCAAATGTCTAATTTTATATAATTTTTATGAGAAAAATTCTAATAAAAAGCGATATGGGCTTGAGCTTTTTCAATAAATAGGCTCGAAAAATAAATTCCATGTAATGTTATAGATTTAAATCAACTTATTTTTCAACGCTTTTTCAATTGCTTCAGCTTTACTATTTACTTGCAGCTTAAAATAAATATTTTTTATATGAGACTTAACTGTCTCTTTGTGAATGAATAATTCGTCTGCTATTACAGTATAGCTTTTTCCTTTTGCCAATAATTCTAATACTTCTGTTTCTCTCGCAGTAAGTGGGGAATTAATATTTTTTTGAAATGACTCCACCACCATTCTAGCAATATTACTACTCATGGGTGCGCCGCCACTCCTTACTTCATTAATAGCATCTAATAATCTTGAATAATCAGAATTTTTTGTGATATAACCATTTGCCCCAGCACATAATGCCTCAAAAACTAGTTCGCTATCTTCGTGAACAGTTATCACAATGACATCTACATCTGGATACATTTTTTTGATCTTCTTTGTACCCTCAATACCATTCATTCCTGGAAGATCAATATCCATTAACACTACTTTTGGTTTATCTTGTTGAATAGCCTTTATGGCCGCTTCGCAACTCTCAAATTTTCCACTCACTTCATAACCTTCCATACTATTAATAAGAAGGGCGAAGCCATCTTTTACCATTTCATTATCTTCTATTATTAATACTTTGGTAACCATTTCGACCATAACAATCTTTATTTAATTTGACTAGTTTTTCTAAATCTAATTCTTTTTTAATAAACTAGATTTAGTGTTAATTCAACAGTATCGCAATAATTTATCAATTTCTTTAAAATACCTATTATACTCTAATAAGAAAAACAAAAAATTATAAGTTCATATTACAGGCTTATGAAAGGCAATTATTGAAGATACAAACTTCAATTATCCAATCCTTTCTTGTATTTAATCATGATTTTTTTGTAACTCTTTAATTTCATAACAAGTCAACTTTCTTTTAATAGAAAAAATAGTTAATTTAAGTATTAGATAGAGCTGATAAGTAAACATTGAAAGGATGTAACTTATAGACAGCGAATATCAAGTTAGGCTATTTTACAGGCTATCTATAAAGCTATTTATTTTCTCAAGCTATTTGAGTTTACTCACGGGCATCACTACGTACCACTTTACACCATTTTATTTTATGTAAATCATGAGTCAAACTTTCCACAGCAATGATCTTTATCTAGTGCAAAAATGTTGGCATGCTGAATTATCTTCAATCAAAAACGAAATTGAAAATCTGCTTACTGAATTATCAGATTTAATGGAGAACCATGTCGATATTGCTTTCGTGCAAAAGACTATTAATCTTCTGAATTTACTTGTTGGGTCCAATATGCGTTTTTATCAATTACTTGTTGATCTAGAAAATGAAAAAGATGTATTAGATAAATATCCTCCAACCTTTCCAATTACCGTTTCGAGTAGGTCTTACAAGAAACATATGCAATTTGAGATGAGAGTAAACGAGGAAAAGCAAAAGTATTACGGAATTAAACTAAAAGTAAATTATACTTTACACCAACATATAGGAAATAATGTTTTAGAATAAATACTCAAATCTGTAATTGTAGCACATCAATAAATATAATAGCGTGTATTAATTCTTTGGCGGTGAACATTAACAAACAATCATTCTTCTATTTTGATTGTTGGGAATGATTTTGCCCTTTGGAGTAAAGTCTGAAAATAACTATCTCTTAATCTTACCTGCAATACACAATTTTCTGTATATGATTGGGAAATTACTTCCATATTAAATTCTTTGACCCAACGCATCACTTCATTCATTTCTTCATACTTAAAATAGAAACTTAACAGCTTTTTGGTGTAAACAGTCTCAATTTCTGCATTATCTAACGCCAAAGCGGCTGAAGTTTTATAAGCGTTTATTAAACCTGGGACACCAAGCTTAGTCCCTCCAAAATACCTGACCACTACTACCAATACATCACTTAGATTTCTAGATCGAATTTGACCAAGAATTGGGGCTCCAGCAGAATTAGCAGGCTCTCCATCATCACCTGCTCTATAGAAACTACCCGATTTACCAATCATAAATGCATAACAATAATGTCTCGCATCATAGTATTTTTTCTTTAGTTCATGGATATGATGTTTTACTGCTACTTCATCTTTTACAGGAAAGGCGAATCCATAAAATTTACTTCCTTTTTCTTTGTAAACTCCCTCGCCAAGTGAGGTTATAGTTAAGTAGGCATCATTTTCCATCATAATTTTTCAATATAATAAGCCATTTGCTTTTCTATCTATTTGCAGATAAAGTAAGATTAAATTTAAAAAATGTTAAAAAGGGTGTACCATTTTTCATCTTCCGTATTAAGAAAGTGAACCAACCCATTTTCTCATGTTAGTCCTTTCAAAAATCTTCAAACCAATTTTATCCTTTTGTATCACACTAATATTATTAAGTTTCTCAACCAATTTACCCCCTATGCAAAATACTTCTAGCAATAGCTTGCAAGTTAAACTAGCAGCAAACAACAAATACATTTTACAAGTTAATTCCGATAATGCTATCTATGTCTATCTTGAGTTAAATGCATTAAAAGCAGCTAAAGACATTAATAAAGTTCCATTAAACATTTCATTGGTACTAGATAGAAGTGGTTCTATGGCAGCTGAAAAAAAACTAGATTTTGCTAAAAAAGCTGCTGAATTTGTAGTAGATAATCTTTCTGCATCTGATCATTTCTCCCTTGTAGCTTACGATGATGAAGTAAAAACCTTAAGTGCTTCAACTAAAGTTACCAACAAACAACCAATAAAAAACAGGATACAATTAATTGAACCTGGTGGCACGACTAATTTAAGTGGCGGTATGCTCCAAGGTTACAATGAAGTGAAAACTACTTTTGCAGAAAAAGCAGTTAATAGGGTACTGTTATTATCTGATGGACTAGCCAATGAGGGTATTACTGATGCCAAAGAACTACAAAAAATAGTACAAGGTAAGAGTACAGAAAATGGTATTAGCATTTCTACTTTTGGTGTTGGGGCAGATTTTAATGAGGACATGATGACCAATTTGGCAGAGTATGGTAGCGGAAATTATTACTTTATCGATAATGCTGATAAAATCCCTGAAATTTTTGCTCAAGAACTAAAAGGATTGCTTTCGGTCGTTGCACAAAATACCCAGTTAGAAATTAATTATCCTAGTACTTATTTGAAACTTGCAAAATTATATGGCTATCCGCATAAAGAAGATGAAAAAGGCAAAATTCAAGTAAGTTTTAAAGATGTATTTTCCGAAGAAACTAAGGCAGTTTTGCTAAAATTCGATATTGTTCAAACCCCAGATACCCCAATCTCTTTTAGCTCAAGTGTCACCTTTGATGATGCCATGGGAAATTATAATCGTGAAACAATCAATAACGAAATCGAGCTACAAATAACCGATGACAGCGAATTGTACAAAGCCAATAGCAATAAAGAAGTTGAGAAAAATATTCTACTTTTTGAAGCTAATGAAGAAATGGAAAAAGCCTTAGCATTGGTTGATAACAGCAAATATGACGATGCCAAAAGAGTCTTAGATGATTGCCTTAGAAAAATGCAAGGTAAAATTGAGATCATCGAAGCAGACACTTCTTTACAAATACAGTATAATAGTCTCAAAAATTACAGAAAGAAAATAGATGATATAAAAGAAATGAATTCTCAGCAGAGAAAGATGATGCAAAAGGCAAATAAGAATGCCAATTATCAGCTAAAGAAAAAGAAGCAGTAATTTTCATTGCCTCATAAGGTCTAAAGGGCCTTATGAGGCAATGAAGTTATTATTAAAACAAAAAGCCAAATCTTACAAAAGGCAAGAAATCTTCTTCATCTGAAGTGGTGAGATCTAATGATAACACGGCAGCTCCAAATGGTGTAACCCAAACACCTCCGCCGTAACCACGATGCCAAGTATCAGAGTTTTCACCATCAATCCACACGCGCCCAACATCAAAAATACCATGAATCCCAAATTGACCAGGCAATAAATAAGTACGAAAGTTGAAGAGTTTAATACGTAAATCGTTATTCCAATAAACAGTACGTTCCCCTGCAAAACGCATCCTCCGAAATCCCCTTAGATTGCTCTGTCCGCCCAATACATTAGATTGGTAAATTTCTTCGTAATCGCCTGCTAAAGCTGCTCCACCAACCCTAGTTGCCCATGTGGTATTAAATCTTGATTCAGGTCTGCCGGTACTTAGATACATACTTATATCTCCACTAAATCTCCAGAAAGCAACTTCATCCCTATCTTCTTCATCTGCTCCAGATACATTGGCTACACGAGCATCTAACCTAAAACCTCTTGTTGGCACTACTTTGTTATCTCGGCTATCAAATGTATAGTTGCCAAAGAAAGTGGTAAAAGTCTTAGGATTTTCAAATACATCCATTTGCTCTTCTTCAGATAATTCTTCATCTACATATCGATAAATAAAACGTTCACTCGGAGCCTCTTCTTCGTCTTCTAATTCAATTCTTTGGAAAGAGAATCCAAAACGGGCATCGTGTTTTCCCGATTGCCAGGTTTTTCTAAGAATAGATTCAATAAAGAGTTGATCGTATCTTAACCTATAATATTGATTCCCCAATGCATCTCTTTCGTTAACAGTTTCATTGCCCACACCATAAAAGAAATTTACAGCACTTGGTGTTGGAATATCAATATTGAGCAGAAAATCTGTTTTACCAATTACGTTAATAAATTCTCCGTTGTAGGTCAAATTATATGAATTGGTTCTGGGTGCAATATTGGCCCTGATCAAATGCGAAGCTTTGTAAGGGGCTTTTCTAAAGCCATGCTTTACAATTCTTGCCCCACCCCCTAAAAATACGCCATCATCTGGGTTGAAACCAAAATAAACTGCAGGTGAAAGCAAATCATATTGAAACTCTTTCCGGTTATACAAATTTACTTCTTCTTGTAAAGAGCGCTTATCTTTAACCCCACCCTGTGTATTCAGTTCGTTGCTCTCATCTTTCTTATCGTAATACAATACCTTTTTTCCTAGAGCAGTTCCTTTAGCTTCTTCTTTTACTACATCATCGTCTTCACCTCCAATTATTCTCACTTTTACTCCTAAACTAGCATCACCTATAATTTCAAAAACATCTTCGCCATCAAAACCATATAGCCTTACTTCTTTGGTCTCGCTTTTTTTGAAGGTACGGTCAAACATTTTATGTTTACGTTCTCCGTCTTCTTTTTTGCGTTTCCAAACACGTATTCTAGTTTCCTCATCGTTAATTCGCTCTATCCTAAAATGTTCATGTTTATCAGAACCTAGCACATTCACTTCTTTAGAAAGTGAGAGGTAAAAAATATGGGCATACTCTTGTAACCTTTCTCTACGTGCTTTTAGCTTTCGAATAATTTCATCGCCATGGTGTTGATAAATCTCTTCAGGATATTCTTTTATAGCCGATTCAATTAACTCATCTGTCATTGCTTCTTGTATTTTCTTAGTGGCTTTAAGCCAATCTTCCCAATCTGGTTCAGTTAGAAAATGCCTGTCGAAATACCGTGCATTAAAACCCAAACCTGCTGGGTCGCGCAAATGGTCTTTAAATCCTTGAAACTTTCTCATACCCCACTTTCTCGTTCCTACATTCATTACCAAGCCACCTGCATTAAAAAAAGCTTGATCACGATCTCGGGGAATTGGTCTATAATATTTATATTTTTTGCCTTTGTATTTTGCCCAACGCCACTGATCGTCATGCCTGTCCCAATCGCCAATCCACATATCGAACAAGCGTGATTTTAACACATGCTCATAATCAATAATATCATCGTTATCTTTCCTGGTATCTTCAATTACATCGGGGGTACCTATAATATCTTTTGCCTCTCCAAAATTCTCAGCATCTTCCCAATAGTCATCATCAGGTCTTTCTTCATATAAATACAAGCCATCCCCAAAATCTTCTCTGTAAATACCCAAACGAGGATCATCTGGCAGATAGACTAATTTAGGATTGGCATGGTAAACACCTGCCGCTGAAGCTAATTTAGGAATCACAAAAGCACCATAGGGATGTGAACCAGAAATTTGATCTTCTACTACATCTGCAGCTACGGTACCTCTTAATGCTGCAGGTACCGCTTTTTCAGGAAATTTCTCTATGGAACGTAATACATATTGCCTGCCATTTTCAGCTTCTAACCGCAATGACTTGGTTTGCATACCTCCACCGCGTTTCACTATTTTTAATCCACCGTGTTCAGCTGCCAAATCAAATACAGGCACACCTTCAATTTTCTGTTGCCATTCCTTCCGATAATTTTCGCCCAATAGAAATTTTTTACCTCCACTGGCAGAAAGCGCTTCTGTTGCTGCTGATGTTTTGGTTTGTCCTGTGAAGTCAACCGCATCTAGGTCTTCTTGAGTAACTACTGCACTTTTAGGCTGGGTAAATAGTTTTTGAGAAAAGACAAGCTTACCAGTACTGCCATCTCCTTCTGGCGTGTAAAAAGATAGCCAAACTTCTCCATTTTCATGAAAATCTAGTCTTCCGAAACCTTTATCAGAAACAGCAAAAGCAGCCTTTTTCCTTTTGGCTGTGTATTCTACTTTACAACCTGAGCCACTCACAATATAATGGGTATTATCTTCTGGTAAATATTGCAAACTGTGATCATGCCCAGAGACATACATTACATTAGGGTGTTGCTTGAATATCCCAGCAAAAGCCGTTTTCATTGCTTTATAGCGTGGATGTGGAATATCTTGAATGTTACCAAGCACCGTACGATAGAAAACATAAATAGAACCTAAGCCAGGTAAAGGTAAATACAGGTTATCTACTAAATCGGAAAGTGGGAAAAGATGATTTTTGATAGGGGCATGTCCACCATGAAGACCAACACTTGCCATAGGATGATGACCTGCTACAATTATTTTTTTATCGTAATTCCTTTTTATAACATCATCTAGTTGTATCAAAAACTCATCATCGGTTTTGGCATCGCAATCAGACTCTATGCCTGGCTTTTCATTTCCATGCAGCCACCATTGGGTATTTACAAATACAATTACTAAATCATCTCCCACTGGTAATTCCACTGGACCTGGGCATCCATTTAGAGGAAGAAAAGACACATTATACTTATCTGCAAATGCCTCAACATATTCTTCTTGATTAAGAGCTCTCTCTAAACCATAAGGTCTACCTTGTGCCCAATCGTGGTTGCCATGTATAAAAAATCCTTGCCCTTCGTGGCCCTCAAGTAACTCTAGCTGAGTCAAAAGGTGTAGCTCTTCTTCTTTTCTAGTTACAGAAGAACTATCTGATAATCCTCTTGGGTAAAGATTATCACCAAGGTAAATAATATCTCCTTTTTCTCCCGCTTCTTCCATTTGGGTTTTAAGCAGTTTAAAAGTAGGCTCTATAGGGTCACGGTGAGGTTTACCTGCATCACCTAATAAAAATACCGTTTTATAAATTGCATTTGAACTTGGTTTGTTCGCTTGCCAGTTCTGATAATCGCTACGGTAATATATCTTATTGGTAGAGCAGCCAATTAAAAACAGCATTACCGAAAAATTGAGTAGTCGTTTATTCATTTAGCTTTTTATATTTAAAATAAAGTATATTTCCCTTTCCACCTCTTCCTTCATTAGAAATGTAAAGGTTGCCATCAGGATCAAAAGTAATCCCTTCTGGTTGTTTCAATTCATCTTCATCCAATTCTTTCACCGCCAATAGTTTTCCACTACTGTTGAGTATTACCAATAGTTTTCCAGCAGAAGCTATAATATAAATATTACCCGAAAGTGGATGAACAGCGATGCCTGAAGGTTGAAAATCAAGCTTCTTCTCATCGGCAAATTCTTTTAATTCGTCTATATCAATTAAAAATCGAGGCGTTAAATCAAATTCTTTATTTTGTAGACTAAAACTATACACCGCCTTCTTCTTTTTAACCTTTTCCTTGATTCCTGCCTGTGCCTTACAAGCAATTAGCAACTGGTCTCTTTGGGGATCATAGCAAAGTCCTTCAACATCGTTTTTTATACTCAAAGGTAAATCACGATGCCTTACTTCCATTTTTTCAGCTGGAAAATCATCGATTTTGTAGAGCCTACCATCACTTCTTATTACATATACTGTATTGCCAATAATCTCCAAGTCTTCATAGTCACCATCTTTTGCAAAATGATAGTCTTCTACTATTTCATCCTTTTTAGTATTAAAAATATAAATCTTTCCAGCTTCATCTTGTATACAAGCAAAAACATTTTCTTCTATGTATTGTATCCCAGATATTTCTGTAAGCTTATTAGGTAGCTTGAATTTTTCATTAGGTTTATTCAGTTTATAAGGAATTTCAAAATCGGCCATAATATTTGGATCAGTGCTTTTTATTGTTTTTGTAGGTGGGCTTTCATTTTCTACTCTTTGTTGGCAAGCATTAAGTAGATAGATGACAGAAAACAGATAAAAAAGATTGCGTAAAAATATTTGCATGCAATTAGAGTAATGGTTAATTATTTGGTGCTACTGTGGCGCGGCTTAATGTTATTTGCTTTAATATTAGACTTAAAGTACTTATATTTTTTTATGAGTGACAAGTTAACTTTCTTTTCTTATAAAAAATCCCTTTCTCAAAAAGCAAAAGCTAATTTAAATAATTGCGCTTATTTCGGGGGTATTTTGCTAGGATAATTTTTTTTATTAAATCGGGCAAAGCATTATTGAAATTGAAAAATGAGTATTTTACAATTAAAAAACAATTGGTTCAAATTAACTTGGGCGCATGTTTTTGTAGCATTGGCATCTGCTAGTAAAGCCATAAAAGATACCCTGTCTTTCCATTTTGGGAAGTCTATATTTTCCCAACTAGATCCCATGTATTGGAATCCGAATATAAGTTGGAAAAATAAATATACCGATTGGCCTGATGATCCTAGCCCAGCATTTCCACTTGCAGATACTTTTTTAGTTTTTCTTACCGATGCTTGGCATCTCTTCGATTTCACGATGCTGATTTGTTTACTAATAGCCGTTCATCTAAAAGGCTCACTCCTATGGGGATTGGTTATTTATGCCATTGTGTTCAATGGTATTTATTATATGGTTTATTAGGGCCTTCAAAATACAATTTTGGTGAAGTAGTTTAATACATCTCCAAAAAAATCAAAAGCCTTGGATTGATTGTATGAATATTTACAGAGTCAGTGCTCACTAGACTTGATTTATAGAATACGGCAGCCAAAAAGTACCTACTATTGAGCTATTTAAAATAGTACCATTTTTAATTTTAACGAAAAATAATAATGTAAATAAACGATTCTTGTTTATTTAGCATCCTAATTAGTGTTATATTTTTAAAAAAATTAAAATCATAAATATCTCTTTATCAATTATTTATAAATTATATATTATTTTTTATAATAAATTTTAATTACTATAAATTTGTTATTAATCAATATTGGTTATATTGCAAAAACAAATTCTGAACTGGTAATATACCTTATTTTAATGAATTTGGCACATCTAGAATTTTATCTTACTCAACTTACAGTCATTCATTATTTGAGAGTTTTTAGAAGAATTTTCTAATACCTACACACTGGATATGATGAATAACTTCATTTAGTTTTTTAATATATAACCACTTTTTATGAACATTTCAACTTACCATTTTATCCGATTATTAAAAATAATTTTAATGATTGCACTCATTACCCCTGTTGCACAGGCACAGGATAAAACTCCGACCAAGGTCAGTAATGATTTAATGCGTTTGTTTCAAAACTCCAGTCGCCGTACAGCTGCTTTAAATGGAGATGATTATGGGATTGCGCGAAACGGAATAGAAGTTTATAACGGACTTGTAGTAATAGAAGCCATTGCTTCTGGGGATCCCAATAAACTACTTACCGAATTGAAAGCGCAAGGTTTGCAATATGGTGTAGTAGCAGGCAGCATGGTTGGTGGCCAACTTCCAATTGGCGCAATTGGTCAACTCACAAACACACCATCTCTTAAGTATATTCGTCCTGCCTATACCCCTATTACTAATATTGGTTCAGTTACAAGCCAAGGGGATAGTGCACAATTCTCCGATGTAACCCGTGAACTATTTAATATTGACGGTAGTGATATAACAGTAGGGATTATATCTGATGCATTTAATACATTGGGAGGTGCCGATGCAGGTATTGCATCTGGAGATCTACCCGGTCCTGGTAACCCTCTTAACAATACAGAAGCCGTAGATGTACTTGAAGAATTTGTAATAGTGGGTATTGATGAAGGCCGTGCTATGGCAGAAATCGTACATGATGTAGCCCCCGCGGCAAGTTTAAAATTTCATGCAGCATTTAATGCTGGTCAGCCAGGTCTTGCGGCGGCAGTCACTAACCTTCGTAATGCTGGATCCGATATAATTGTTGACGATGTATCCTTTTTGACAGAACCTTTCTTTCAGGATGGTGTAATAGCTCAGGCCGTTGATAATGCCGTTGCAGATGGTGCAGTTTATTTCTCTTCTGCTGGTAATGCGGCCCGTCAATCTTATGAAAGTGAGTTTCGACCAGGTGCTACTGTTCCTTTACAGTTTGGAAATTACATTATGCATGATTTTGATCCAGGACCAGGTGTAGATTATTTTCAGGCGGTTGATCTAGTCGATATGCGTGTTTCATTTCAATGGGACAATCCCTATGCTTCTGCCTGCGAAGGATGTCCAGGAGCCGAAGCCGACCTAGATTTCTTCATCGCAATCAGTGATGCTGATGACTTTTCTGGTATTCTTCTTCAATTTTCAGGAATAGATGTTAATGCTGGCTTTGATCCCATAGAGTTTGTAGGTCTTAATACAATTAGTGGCCAGCCTTTGAGAATATACTTTGCAATTGGTCAGCTTGCAAATGGGGCGCCTAGTCCAACTACAATAAAATACATCGAATCAAATGATGGTTTAACGATTACCGAATATGCAACAAATAGTCCAACTGTTTTTGGGCATTCCAATGCAGAAGGTTCGAATGCTATTGGAGCTGCTTTTTATGGTTTCACACCTCCTTATGGGGTTGAGCCTGCTAATTTAAGTTCTTTCTCTTCAGTTGGTGGCAATAGGGTATTTTACGATAAAGTTGGGAACCGCCTACCAGAACCTATCACTCGTTTAAAACCAGAAGTAGTTGGACCAAATGGTGCTAATACAACTTTTTTTACAAGAGACTTGAACTTTCCACCTTTAGGTGAGCCCGATGGTTTCCCTAACTTCTTTGGTACCTCTGCATCGGCACCACATGTGGCAGCTATTGCAGCACTTATGTTAGAAGCTGAAAGTAATTTAAGTCCTGCCGATATAAGGAGTGTATTACAAAGTACAGCTTTAGATATGGATAATCCTTACTCTCCAGAGTTCGATGAAGGTTTTGACTTTGCTACTGGTACAGGTTATGTAAATGCTTTTGAGGCAGTTGGCAGCATTTTCCCGCAGCCCTATGTTGCTAGTGCTAATTTATTTAACGGAAATAATGAAGTCCCAGTAGGTATTGCTAATGGTCTTATAGATTTAGCCAATTTTGAAGATAATGAATTTGCTATTACAGTAGATGCTTTTCCTGGAGCTTCGCAATTGAATAGCGTATTACTTGAACTAGATGGACCTACTCAAATTTCTCGCATTGAGAACAAAGCACCTTTTACACTTTTTGGTGATTTAGAAGGAAAACTTTTCACTGAATCCTTAGAAGGTGGTAGTTATACTCTTACAGCCACACCCTATACACAAAAAGGTGCCAAAGGAGAAGCTGGCGTTCCATTGGTCATCAATTTTGAAGTAGTTTACAGTGCCCAAATCAATCAATTTGTGCTGGTCAATGCTCAAACAATTGAGGCAGTTCAAGTCCTAAGCGATAATGACAAATTTGATGCTATTGAGTTTAGGGAAAATGCTCTTGATATTATAGCCGAAACGAACACTGAGAATATAGGAAGTGTAATCTATGAATTAAATGGTTCTACAAATTTAGATAACCACGCACCCTTTAGTCTAATTGGGAGAAGGACAGGATGGAAACCGCAACCAGGTATTTTCACTCTAAAAGCAACCCCTTATTCTGAAAGAAATGGAGGAGGTATTATGGGAATTTCAAAAGAAATTAAATTAGAAATAATCTTTGATCCTATTGATGCTACTTTTGTATTGGTAAATGCTGAAACTGATGAAGATATAGGAATTATTGAAGAAGGAAGTGTATTCGATTTTTCCGACATCAATACTAACCGTTTGAACATTCGTACAGAAGTAGAAAAAGTTAGGAGTGTAAGAATAGAATTATTTGATCAGTATAATGAATTAGTTAGAAGTAAAGTAGAAAATACAACTCCTTACGCACTTTTTGGAGATAACAAAGGTGATTATTTGAATTGGCATGCTGAATCAGGTAATTATCAGGTTACAACTACCCCATTCCTAGAAAAGTGGGCTGAAGGAGCTGCTGGAAATACTACTGTAGTTAACTTTAGTTTAACCGATGACAGTAACGCAAGGATGGCAACAAACCTCAATAATAATGGTCAAGTTATTGACCTTGCACCACAAGGTAACTCTGCTATATTGGTTTATCCTAATCCAGTAGTAGACATCATTAAGACTGATTTGTTTGGAAATGCAGAGGAAATCAGTAAAATCAGAATTTTTGATATGATCGGTAATGAGGTATTTACTGGAAGTTTTGTTGATACCCCTAATCTTACGATAGATATGGATAACTTTTCTCAAGGTTTCTATATTTTCCAAGTACAAGCAGCTGACATCACTAAATCAATTAAGTTCATTAAGCAATAGAGTACGCTACCTAAAGCATACTTGCTTAAAAATTAAAACTTTTGGCTCGCGATTTAATTCGTGAGCCAATTTTTTTAATATAGATACTGAAGAAACCTTGTCAAAATAGAGGGAAAACAATAAAATTTTATCTGTTTTTCTTAGTGATGCTTGGCACCTCTTCGATTTCTTGATGCTGATTTGTTTACTAATAGCCGTTCATCTGAAAGACTCACTCTTTTAGGGATTGATTATTTATACCTTAGTATTCAACGGTATTTATTATATGGTTTCTTAAATGAAATAAATACAATTTCTAGCAAACAAATTCTATTATATCTGCCCAAAATATCAATAGTATTGAAGTAAATTGATTTTTGTAATATACTGAATTAGTGCTTACAAACTGTAGTATATACCCTGAATTTGAATGACTAAAAGTACCCACTATTAAGCTAATAAGAAAGGTGATATTTTTAGAAAAAAATAATATAACAAACAAATTAAGAGTCAATTATCAGTCACAAATTAGACTTGATTAATCAGAATTCTCAAAATATAATAAATTGATTACCAAATAATTATAAAATATAGTATACTATAGTATAAAAAATTTTACAATAATTTTTGGTTATATATTCTTAATATTCATCAATCTTTTCTATAATTACGAAATAAATTCAACCATTTCATATTGTACCTTTTCGTTGAATTTTACACAATTAGAATCTTATCATACCCAACCTTACATCATTCAAGCAGTAAGAGTTTAGAAGCTTTTTTCTAGCATTCATCTTATTGAATGAAAAGTAAATATTTTCTGGTTTTTTACTATTTAATCTTTTTTATGAACATTTCTACATATCACTTTATGCGATTATTAAAAATTATTTTAATGGTCGTACTTTTTACTCCTATTGCACAAGCACAGGATAAAACTCCGACCAAGGTCAGTAATGATTTAATGCGTTTGTTTCAAAACTCCAGTCGCCGTACAGCTGCTCTAAATGGAGATGATTATGGGATTGCGCGAAACGGAATAGAAGTTTATAACGGACTTGTAGTTATTGAAGCTATTGCTTCAGGAGACCCCAATAAACTATTGAGCGAATTAGAAGCGCAAGGTTTGCAATATGGTGTAGTTGCAGGTAGTATGGTCGGTGGCCAACTTCCAATTGGTGCAATTGGTCAACTTTCTAGCACACCTTCTCTTAAGTTTATCCGCCCTGCTTATGCCCCTATTACTAATATCGGTTCAGTTACTAGCCAAGGTGATAGCGCACAATTCTCCGATGTAACCCGTGAATTATTCGGTGTTGATGGTAATGATATAACTGTAGGGATTATATCAGATGCATTTAATACATTGGGAGGTGCCGATGCAGGAATTGCAACTGGAGACCTACCTGGTCCTGGTAACCCCCTTAACAATACAGAAGCCGTAGATGTACTTGAAGAATTTGTAGTAGAAGGGATAGATGAAGGCCGTGCTATGGCAGAAATTGTACACGATGTAGCACCAGGTGCCAGTTTAAAGTTCCATGCGGCCTTTAATGCAGGCCAACCTGGTCTTGCAGCAGCGGTCACTAACCTTCGTACCGCTGGTTCTGATGTAATTGTTGACGATGTTGCCTTTTTGACAGAACCTTTTTTCCAAGATGGTGTAATCGCTCAGGCTGTTGATAATGCTGTAGCAGATGGTGCTGTTTATTTCTCTTCTGCTGGTAACTCAGCAAGACAATCATATGAAAGTGAGTTTCGTCCGGGTGCTACTGTTCCATTGCTATTTGGAAATTACATCATGCATGATTTTGACCCAGGACCAGGGGTAGATTATTTTCAGGCAGTTGACCTGGTCGATATGCGCGTTTCATTTCAATGGGACAATCCTTATGCTTCTGCCTGTGAAGGCTGTCCTGGAGCTGTAGCCGACCTAGATTTCTTCATCGCAATTAGTGATGCTGATGACTTCTCTGGAATTCTTTATCAATTTTCAGGTATAGATGTTAATGCCGGCTTTGACCCTGTAGAGTTTTTAGGATTAAATACAGTTAATGGTCAGCCATTAAGAATATACTTTGCTATTGGTAAGTTCGACGATGGTGCTCCCAACCCTACTACCATTAAATATATTGAATCAAATGGTGATTTAACAATTGTCGAATATACAACTAACAGTCCTACAGTTTTTGGACATTCTAATGCAGAAGGTTCGAATTCAATAGGAGCTGCTTTCTATGGTTTCACTCCTCCTTATGGAGTTGAACCTGCTAATTTAATTTCATTCTCTTCAGTTGGTGGCAATAGGGTATTTTACGATAAAGTTGGTAATCGCCTACCAGCACCCATTACTCGTTTAAAACCAGAAGTTGTTGGACCAAATGGTGCCAATACTACTTTTTTCACTCGAGACTTGAACTTTCCACCTTTAGGTGAGCCCGATGGTTTTCCTAATTTCTTTGGTACTTCTGCATCGGCACCACATGTTGCAGCCATTGCAGCACTCATGTTAGAAGCCGAAAGCAGTTTAAGTCCTGCCGAAATAAGGGAAATATTACAAAGTACTGCTCTAGATATGGATAACCCCTATACTCCAGGTTTCGATGAAGGTTTTGACTTTGCCACTGGTACAGGTTATGTGAATGCTTTTGAAGCAGTTGGGAGTGTTTTTCCGACACCTTATATAACTAGTACTAATTTATTCAACGGAGTGGATGGATCCCCAGTAGGAAATGTAGGAGATACCATAGATCTAATTGATTTTGAAGACTATGAATTTGCTATTACTGTAGATGCTTTTCCTGGAGCTTCGCAATTGAGTAGTGTAAGATTTAAATTAGATGGGCCTACTAAAATAAATATGGTAGAAAACAAAGCACCTTATTCACTTTTTGGTGACAACGGTAAAGGTAAGTTAACCTCAAATAGTTTAAAAGTTGGTAATTACAACCTTACTGTGACACCTTATACAAAGAAAAATGCTAAGGGAGATGCTGGTATTCCTTTAGTAATAAATTTTGATGTGGTTTACAGTGCCAAAATTGATCAATTTGTACTAGCTAATGCACGTACTTTAGAGGTAATACAAATCCTTCAAGATAATGATGAATTAGATGCCACTCAGTTTTTAGGAACACCTCTTGATGTTAATGCTGAACCAAATTCAGAGAATATAGGGAGTGTGATTATTGAATTAAATGGGAAGAAAATCACAGAAAACAAAGCTCCTTATAGTCTTACAGGTGAAAAAACAGGATGGATGCCAGAGCCTGGAAGCTATAGCTTAAAGGCTACTCCTTACTCAGAAAAAAATGGAAGAGGTAATAAAGGAATGAGTACAGAAATTAACATCGAGGTAACTTTCGACAATGTAAGCACAACTTTTGTATTGGTAAATGCTAGAAATGGTAAAGATATAGGAGTAATTGAAGAAGGCAGTACATTCGATTTCGCCGATTTAGATACCGACCGTTTGAACATTCGTGCTGATATTGAAAACATAGGTAGTGTGATATTGGAATTGATAGATGAAAATCAAGAATTAGTAAGAAGCCAATTGGAAAATAAAGCACCTTATACAGTTTTTGATGATGCGAAAGGTGGTAACCGTAGTTGGGATGCTGAAATAGGAGGTTATGAAGTTTCAGCAACACCTTATCTACAAAAGAAAGCTAGAGGGGTAGCAGGAAATACTAAAGTTGTTAGCTTCAGTTTAACCAATAGTAGTAATGCTAGGATTGCTTCAAACCTTAATGATAATGGCCAAATCGATCTAACATCACAAGATAACGCTACCATATTAATATATCCTAACCCGGTAGTTGATTATCTTAATATAGATTTATCTGGGAATGCAGCACAAATAAGTAAAATCAGGATTTTTGATATGGTAGGTAATGAGGTCTTAAACAAAAGGATTGTTGACACCTCGAACCTTTCGGTAGATATGGGAAATCTTTCTAAGGGACTCTATATCTTAAAAGTCGAAGCTGCTAATATTACTAAATCAATTAAGTTCTTAAAGCAATAGAGTACGCTTCATAAAGCTTACTTGTTTAAAAATTAAAAAAATTGGCTCACAATTTAATTCGTGAGTCAATTTTTTTAATATAGATACTGAAGAAACCTTGTCAAAATAGAGGGAAAACAATAAAATTTTATCAGTTTTTTTTTGAATAATCCTAGACTTTTCTCAAAAAAAAGACCTCAATTTTCTTACTCTTTCTTAGCTCATAAAACTCATTGACTAAAGCTTGATAATTGCCTTTTTAAAGCATAAAAGTAAGGGTCAAAAAGGGTTGAAATCGTCAACGATAGCCGGTTGAAATACGTATAAATAAGTAGACAACCTAGTAAACTATGAGTGCGAAAAAAGGAGTATTTATCGAGCTGGATAAAAAGAAGTATTACTTGGCAATCCAATACAAATATCCTGTCCAATTAAAGGATGAAATAACAGGAGAGTCTATTCTCAATAACCTTGAGAAAACACATGTACCACCCAAAATAGCCGCTGTAATCATCGAATTTTTAGGGCTGGATGATATGGATACCGTAGTGATTGGTTACAAGATCATAGGTTCCAATTTTTTTAGTAAATGCATAGCCGAAATTAACCACAGATATTATGTTTCGTTCTGGCTAGAAAAGATTTGAGACTAAAAAATAGCTTCCAACTTTACTTTGTGTTATTCACTTTATTTAAACAATGGAAACTCATTGTATTGAGTCAAACTGTTTCATCCTCATTATTCTTTCACCACTTTAATGGTTTTTGCTTCAGCGCCTTTACTTAAATTAAAGAAATAGAGTCCGTTTGAGTAAGTCGATATATCAAATATATTTTTAACGTGCTTTATGTCATCGGACATGAGTAATTTGCCATTTACATCAAACACTTTAATCTCTATACCTTTTTTAAGCTTATCTAACTCAACAATTACCTCATTAGAACTTGGAATAGGATATACTTTCAATCCAATATTAGAAAAAGTCGTTTCAAATAGGCTTAAAGGTTCAGTTACTGTAAGAATCACTGTATCTGAGTTAGTACAACCATTTTCATCGGTAACAACAACATTTATTTCAAAATTTCCGAGGCCATAGTCACTTCCTAGCACTTCCAAGGTTTTTTCTGTAGAGCCATCATTCCAAAGGTAGGAGGCAAAATCAACCCCAACATCTAAGGTGAAAGATTCGTCACTGGCAATGCTAATATCATCGCCTAAATCAAAGTTTGGCAATGGGTTTACAGTTATCGTAATTTCCTCTTCAACTCTTCCACCAAATTCATCTAAAACAATTACATTATAAGTTGTACTGCTATTTGGCGATACTTCTAAATTTGCCTCTTCAGATAAAATAGAACCATCTTGCGTCTGCCATTCATAACTTAAACCTCCTGATGCTGTAAGAGAAATGGACTCCCCTATACAAACACTATTGTTGCCAGTACTACTTGCTATTTCTACCACTGGTGCAGCTATAAAAGTAACGCTAACCGTATCTGTAAAAGCACAACCACTAGCATTTGTAGCTGTCACATAAATCTGATGAGTACCCGCTCCATAATTGCTTCCATCAACCGTTACTGTGCTATTCGTAGAACCATCATTCCATAAATAGGAGGCAAAGTTTTGCCCTATATCGAAAATCAAACTATTCTGTACAGAAGTTGTAGTATCCTCGCCAATATCAAAAGAAGGTACTTCACTGACTGTTAGATCTATTTCTGCACTGGCTTCCCCACCAAACCGATCAAAACCAATAACTGTGTAACTTGTATTCAGTTGTGGAAAAATTTTAATACTATCTAATTCTGATGAAAGCTCACCTCTGTCATTATACCATTCATAAGTACTAGCACCTGTAGCCCTTAATACAATAGAATCTCCCAAACATACATTATTACCACCCGAACTAGAAGTAATAGAAACTTGCGGTTTAGCCACCACAGTAATAAAATCGGGCAATGATAATACATCTGGATTATCTATATTGGCAAAGTTTGCTGTGGTCAAGCTTACATCAAATGATCCGACAGTATTATAAGTAACTTCTAAATTTTGTAAATCTGAAGTAGCTGGACTGCCTCCCTCGAACACCCAAGACCAGGCTAAAGGATTATTTTCCGAAGTATCAAAAAATTCAATACTACTCCCTACAGAAATAGTATCTGCAAGAGTCGTAAAACTAGACGTGCTACCCTCTGTAAAATCAGGTTGAAATACTTCTAAATTATCAATGAAAAGGTTATTACCCCAGCCAGAAAAATTCACGATGGCTAAATGAACATCAGAAAACCCATTTAAATTTTGCAAAGGGATACTTACCTTTTGCCATTCTGAAGGACCACTCGGAATAAATCTTTCTTGCGTGGGAGCGCTAGTAGCTAGTTCATCCCCACCTCTAAACCATAATAATGAAAAATTTTCTCCGCAGTCTACTGAAGCAAAAACTGCTAAAGTATCGGCAAATTCGTCTCTAAAAGTTGCATAGGCCACATCAAAACTTAGGAAAGCAAAGGTGTTACTCGATAAATCTATACTTGGACTTAATAGCAAGTCTTCTGTACCTGAAGGGTCACCATCTACATTACTGAAATTATCGAAGATAAGTGACCTTGAACCAATTTCAGTACTGTTTACGTTGGCCAATTGCCAAGTCCTGTCATTATCAGGATTATAAATCTGCCAATTCTCAAGAAGGTTTGCCTGTTCAAAACCCTCTTGGTAAGGAAAAGGTAATTGTTCACTAGAAAGTACAGAAATGTAATCTTCTAAAAAAAGCGTATCGGCTCCTTCATTATTAGATGCAATGAAAGTAAGGCTATAACTTCCCGCTCCATTAAACTGTATCACAGGATCTCTACTTTCAAAAAAACCTACCTGATTATCTTGAGCATCTGTAAAAATCCATTGCCTGCTTGAAGGCGAGTTAATTGAATTATCAGAAAACTGAATATTATCTCCTGTACATATTTGTTGCCTATTGGAAGAAATAAATGCAATTGGTCTTTGCAAAGTTAAGTGTACAGTGGAGTTGAGTAATTCTCTTCGCCTAGGGCTATTTTCTAATACCGTAAGCATTCTTGTTTTTTGGTCTTTGGTAAAAATGTTCATACAGGCATCGCTTGTATAATCCATATAGTTTTCAACCATATCATCCCCATCATCAAAAAGGAAAGAACCACATGAGTTATTACCCAAAGGACAGCCACGATTTTCAGCCCTTGTATTGGGTGTATCGTCACAAAAGTCATCAAAATTACAACCATTTTCTCCTGCAGGCACATCACCCCAGATATGCCTTAACCCCAGCCAATGACCAATTTCGTGGGTCGTGGTCCTTCCTCCGTCAAAGGGTGAAAGAATATTACCTTCTCGCCCAAAAAATCGATACCCCATTACCACTCCATCTGTCGCTGCAATTCCCATATTATTATTCAGGCCATCTAGCCCTGAAAGATTTGGAAATTGGGCAAAGCCTAACAAATTATCATTTTCACCTCCAAAATTTAATACCCACATATTTAGGTATTGCTCTGGGTCCCAAATGGTTTGAGGTTTTAAAGACAAGTTAATATCGGAGACTTCCCAAAATTCTCTGCCCCCATTTACCCGATGGATCCCAGGTTCTTCTAAAGTATTCCCCGCTTCATCTCTTAAAGCCAAGGCAAATTCTATCCCTACATCCGCTCCCACAGGATTATCATTGAAACCAGGTGTATTTGGCTTTCTTCTAAAATCTTCATTGATTACTTCAATCTGTGATAGTACTTGTGCCTCACTAATATTTGCACCTACCCCAATAGCTTCGCCATTATGTACAACGTGTACGATAACTGGTATAGTAATTATTGTTTCATTCGTACGCCTTTTTGCTCTCTCTTTTAAATAAGCTTTTTGCATACCCTGAAAAGTCTTTTCAAATTCCTCAATAGAAGGAAGATTATATTGTTTCCTCAATTCCTCACTTACTTCTGTAGTATAGCAGACATGATTTTCTAAATCAACTGTATGAGTATGTGCCCGATGAGTTTTTAATTGATAAAACTTATTTCTGATTTCGCTAATGGGTTTTTTATGTGTTTCGTAATTTGGGAACTTTGGTTGTGCATAAACACAAATCGAAGAAGTAAGTAAGAGTAATAGGTAAAAAAATTTCATTTGAAATTTCATTTGAAAATCATTTAAGCTTCAAAATTGAGTTTGAAATATCAACTATTGTGTATTTAAGCTGCTTTTTGTCGTAATTAAGCACCAATTGTTTACCAGATAGTAGCCAAGTACCTTTATATTGTACTGGTTGATCATTAGGGCCATTTACAGAATATGATAAAGCCCCTCCCTTTTCTAATGTCATCTTATCTCTGCTGCCTCTAGCTGGTGGGAAATTGTAATTATTCGGCCTAAAAATATTTTCTCTCGTAGTACTTTCTTCTTGAGAATGCACCCAATCGCCAACCAGTAAGTCCGCAGAGTAACCTTTATTTGTACTAGATAGGCTAGCGCATGAAATGGTGAAAATTATCAATGTTACTATAGAAAAAATCGAAAGAAATCTAAAAGCAAGCATAGAAATACACTTATTTTATGAGCAACATGAGTAAAAATTGAGAATAATGCCAATCAATTGAAATTGCTTTAAATATAATGATAATGAAAAAAGTTGAAATCCATTCCAACCTATATTTAAATTTAATGTTAAGATTCAATAAATTTCACTGAAGTTAAACTGCAAATAACATAACTATTTCCGTTGTTGGAAATCCCATTGATTTAGAATGACACCACCTCTCATTTTAATTTATTAATGGTCTGTTTAAACGAATCGAAATTGAATAGCACTCATGATTATTCTTATGTTTTCAGCATAGTTATATAAAAAAATAAACTCACCTTATTCAAGATGAGCTTATTTCACTTTCCAATGAATATAGAAGGTTTTACTTATAAACCATCAACCCAATTTCTTATAGCAATACCCAACTTATGGGGTTCGTCTTCTTGCAAAAAATGCAAGCCACTACCTACAATTTCATGGGTAGAATTAGGCATCAACGTTGTCCAAAATTCATAATCGGCATCGCTAACATTGAAACCCGGGTCGCCATGAGGCATATATTTTGGGATTTGTGTCGTTGTCATAAACGCTTGTAATTGCTCAAAGAAAACCTGTGCTTCAGCGGGATTTCCTCCTATAGGAACTTCTTGAGGTAATTGCCACATTATTTTACGTTCAGCTACGTTGATGAAAGGTTCTCTGTATTGATTCATTTCTTCTTCAGACAAGTCTCGTAGAATTAAATCAGGCACCAATTGTTCTAAAATAAATGCTTGATTAACCATTTGGTCCCAACTACTTCCTGGGGTATTGTCACCTTCTTCACCAGTTCTAATAAATTGTTGAAAATCAGCAAAATCAGGTGGAAATACATCGAAACTTGGAACTGGTGCCCATAAAGTTTCAAAAAATGCCATTCCTTTCACTCTATCTGGATTTTGACGAGCATATTCAAAACCCACAGGACCTCCCCAATCTTGTACCACCAAAATGATATTATTTCCTAAATTCAACTGGTTCAATTGCTTCACCGCCAAATCAGCGATATTCCCAATGGAGTAATCTATATTAGGTTTATCAGATTTACCATGACCAATTAAATCGATAGCTACGATTCGACCTCTTTTTTGCAAATGTGGCATAACATTGCGCCACAAATACGACCAAGTTGGCAAACCATGAATAAAAACAAAAGTGTAATCTCCGTCGCCTGGTTCATCGATATAATGAAGTTGGTTGCCTTCAATATTTAAAAATTTTGCTTCATAATTCCATGCCTTATCTATTTTGGATATGTCGATGCCCTCAACACAGTTAGGACAATCATCCATTACTACATCTTCATCATCATCACATGCATTGAGTAATAGCGCAAACACAGCTAAAAACGTCCAAAAAATATTTTTGAAATTCATTTCCCTTAAATTTTTATTGGATAATTGGTGCAATTAAAAACATGTCTATATATGGCGCTGCTGCTGTTCGCAAGGGTAGTACGGCTTTATAATCTTTACGATTTAGCGCAAAATCTCTACCCTTAGTTCCTTGGGTCCACTCAGATAGAAAAATTAAATTTGGGTGGTATGTTCTATCTTCTACCCCTAGACTTTGAAGTTGAGCTATTGGTTGAAAACCTACTTTTGGATCAGCTGCTATCGGACTTACTTTTTCAAAATACTCTTGTAACTTAGGAGCATTGTCGGGGTCGAGCCATAAAGCTGCAAATTCATAAGTCTTACCTTCCATTAAGGTATATGAAATGTCTTGTTCCACTTTGAAATAACCCGTAGTTAAAAAACTTAAGGCATCGTTGCGAATATTGACAATCTTTAAAAAACCTAAATCTTTCTCAAAAGCGCGCTTCTTTTCGAGGCTTTCCCACTCAAAAAAGACCAACATCTGCGCAGGCGCATTGCCCAATTTTCTATCTACCAATGCAAAGCTACCTATAGGTCTTGCACCATAAATGGGAGCAAATTTGATAGCCTGAGAGAAATAGTCTTCACTAAATTGCTTTTCTTTTCCAGGTTTTATTGTCAATAAAGCTGTTTCAACTACTGTATTGGCTTTAAAGGAAACAGTCTGACTTTTTTGGGCCATCACTGTATTACCAACTAACAGCGTAAAGACAAAAAGGATATTATATGAGCGTTTGAAAATTAGAAGTTTCATAAAATAAGTTTTAAAAAATGATGACTTATGATTTGTATTGTTTTTTGATGGATTTAAAATTCTCGACCGTCACGTTCTCTCCTGATTTAATATGGTGTTCGATGGCTAAGAAGTAATCTTCAAGCATACCTTTGAATTTTCCTTTTACCATACCTCCCATGAATGCGGGTTTGGTTCTATACATTAAATTGGCTTTGATCTTAGACGTGTTAGCATCGATTTTTTCCACAGAATAAACCACTTCTGTATGCTCTTTATCAATCGGGAATTTCTTGAAGTCTTTGATGATTTGTGTAAAAGACATTTTTTCTGGTTCCCACTTTGTAATTTGCTCATGGAACATCTGTGTGCCTTTTTTATTGAAGAAGCACATTCTCTCTGCACCTTCGCCACCTTTTACAGTTCCTGAAGCATATTCAGACTTGATAATTGTTGGGTGGCTATTGGCAATGGCCCCATAATCTTCTGCTAAAATTTGCCATACTTTATCTGCTGGAAGTTTTACTGTTCTTTCTGCGGTTACCTGTTGCTGTTTTTTGCTTTGGGCTATAACTGATGTACTCATAATTGCTATGATGATTAATGTTAAAAATTTCATGACACTTTTTTTTAGACAGTTTGTAATATTAATTTCTCGATGCCTGCATAACTCATGGCATAGACTTGTTTGATGCCTGTTTCGATTTCTGCGGCAGAAGCACCCTCCTGTAAGGTGTATGTTACCTCTGTTAAAATTTGAGTATTGTCTTGATTCGCAGAAACTGTAATGGCAGTGAGCAAATCGTCAATAGGAAAGAATTTTTGCTCTGTGATCGCATACGTCAGCTTTCTTTCATCGTGGTTTAAGAGTAAGATGCGTTCTTTTAAGTCACCATTATCAGAAGAGCAAGTTCTTTGTAAACCTCCATCGGCTGAGCTTGACAAGGTACAAGTATTGATAATGGGAGACCATTTGTCTACACCGCCAACTGCACCGATGATGCTCCAAACTTTTTCTACAGGAGCATTGATTTTTGTGATGATTTCTAATTTTTGCATTGTATCAAGTTTTAGTTAAATATCTGATACAAATTTGCAGGAAATGGGAGTGTGTTACTTGCTCGTTTCGGTCAAGTGCTTTCTATTTTGGTTTCGATACATAGTTGGAGAGACACCAAAATAATTTGAAAAAACAGCCGAGAAAGTTGTTGGGTCGTTAAAGCAGCAATCATAGGCAATACTACTGATGTTTTCAGTAGTCGTACTTAACAGTTGTGCAGCATGCTCAAGTCTTCTTCGCTTGATATATCGAGCAGGTGTATCATTAAAGTGAGCATTAAATAACCTTTTAAAACTAGACAAACTTTTATTGCACACAAAAGCCAGTTCTTCTATACTTATTTCATTGAAAATATTGTTTTCAATGATAGTCTGAAATTCTAATGCTTGAGTATTAAACAGATCTCCAAAAAATGATTGAACAGAATCACTATACTGCGATTTCATCAAAATCAAAATCAATTCTTTGAATTTTAACACCGCTAATTCGTCATCGATTAAAGAGGGATTATCTAGGTAAACAACCAGATTATTTACATATTTTTCAATGAGTTCATTGGCTACTTTTTTAGGTGTAGCGCTTTTCTTAGAATTATTTAAGAAATCTATTATTTCATTGCTGTAAATAGACTTGATAATATCTGGATGAAAATAAACTGCGATAGCTTCCGCATAGTTATTTTCTTTAGAATTAGGAAAATAAGAAATATAATTACCGCATTTTTTGAGCAAAGCTTCTTTTTCACCTACCTTGAAAATACCATTTGCTTCAATAATTTGATAGCTGCCTTTATTAATATAAAAGAAACAGGAATAGTCCTTTAAATCCGATGTATATCGTGTTGGTAATGAAAATTCTGCCCTTTGGAATAGGGGTTTGGCTTTAAATTGAATTGTTATATCTCTCATATCAATATCAAAATACCACTATTTTTCCCGAAAATACTTTCTAAAAAAGTCCATATTTCTAATTTGAAATAGTTATTCAGCCTTTCCTAAATTGTTCTGAAGAACATAATGTGTTAATGTAGTAACTGATTAAATGCGCCTATCATTCGGATAATAAGATACATAACTAAAACAAAAAACGGTTCGAGATCACTCCCAAACCGTTTTTACTTTTATTCATTGCCTACGCATTATTTTATTTCATTCCAGCATACTTAATCCCAGTTAATTCTGCCATGTCTTTTTTCCAAGTGGTAATATCTTTTTGATTGAATTGATTTAAATGATTATGTCCACATGCCCTCGCCATAACTTTCATCAATTCAGTAGATGCAGAGAAGAAATTAAACAGTTGATTTGCGGATTTATCAACATTCAACAGTTTTCTTAATTCAGGCTTTTGGGTAGCTACTCCAGCTGGGCAGTTATTGGCATTACACATCCTTGCTGCTACGCACCCTATAGATTGTAAGGCAGCATTAGATACTGCTATTCCATCAGCTCCTAAAGCCATAGCTTTAATAAAATCATCTGGCACACGTATTCCTCCTGTTATAATTAAAGTAACATCTTTTCGGTCTACCTTCTCCAAATAATGTCTGGCTCTTGCCAAAGCAGGAATTGTAGGAACAGATATATTGTTTCTAAATATGAGTGGAGCAGCACCTGTTCCACCACCTCTACCATCAAGAATGATGTAGTCAGCACTTGCATCTAAAGCAAATTGAATGTCTTCTTCAATATGATTAGCAGAGAGCTTAAAACCGATTGGGACTCCACCAGTTACCTCTCGCACTTTATTAGCAAAGGTTTTGTAGTCATCAACAGTATGTAGGTCGTCAAAAGTAGGAGGAGAGACTGCGGGTGTACCTACTTCAAGGTTTCGCACTTGAGCAATTTTCCCTACTACCTTATTTCCTGATAAATGACCACCAGTTCCTGTTTTAGCTCCTTGTCCTCCCTTAAAATGGAATGCTTGAATCTTTTTCAATTTATCCCAATCAAAGCCAAACTTTGCAGATGCAAGCTCATAGAAATATTTAGTGTTCGCTTGTTGTTCTTCTTCAAGCATTCCTCCTTCTCCTGAACATATTCCTGTACCAGCTAACTCTGCTCCTTTAGCCAATGATATTTTAGCCTCTTCCGATAAAGCACCAAAACTCATATCAGATACAAATAATGGAATGTCTAATACTAATGGCTTTTTGGCATTAGGACCAATAATTAATTCTGAACTAACAGGAACATTTTCCATTAAAGGCTTGGTTGCCATTTGAGCAGCCAAAATTTGAATATCTTTCCATTGAGGCAACTCTGGAATAGGTACGCCCATTGCACCCATTTCTCCATGATGTCCTATTTTCGATAATCCGTTTCTAGCAAGTCTTTTAATGTATGCTAAAGTTGGTTCTTCTTTTGTCGGTCCATCGTCTGAAAGAACTACAGCTTCCGATGAATTATCTTCTTCTTTCAATTTCGCATGTGTTCCATCACAATAAGGTGCATTCTTAGAATGCTTACACATACATAAATAGGCATCACCTGTTTCTTCGGCAATAAACTTTTTTGGGGTAATGTCTGTGGTCCTATGTGAGCCATCACAGTAGGGTTGATTTTTGCTTAATCCACATGCACACCAGTATTGTTCATCTCCTTTTTTTAGTTCTACTTTTATAGGTTTTCTGTCTGCTATTTTTGGTTTGCTCATTTCTATTTATTTATAATGAAACTTAAAGCACCAGAAGAGAATAGAAAGGTTTGATTTTTAAGCTCTTCCGTTATGGCATTTTTAATAAGAAGTTTTTGGATTATATTCTTGAGGTATCGGTTTACAGCATACAGATTATTGCAGATACACCCCGGTTGCCGCTTTATGGTAACCATGGCAATAGTGATTTCACAGTTTGCATATTCTTTGTCCATAAATCTGAAATTATGGAACAAAATTCAAGACTTAATTTTTGATTTGCATTCGCATAGATGAAGAAATGAAATTATTTTTTTCGGGCTATTTCACTTCGTATTGAACTCAATGTTTGTGGCGTAATTCCCAAGTATGAGGCAATCATTTTTTGAGGTACTCTATTTGGCAACTCTGGATAGGTTTCTAAAAAATAGCCATATCTATCTATAGCAGGAGTACCCATTAACATAAGTACTCTACGTTGAAGTCTTCCAATTCTTCTTGAAAGTAATTGATTAAAGATTAACGTATGCTCTTTTGATAAAAAAGTCAATAACTTCTCTTTATCAAAAAGGATAACCTCACAATCTTCGAGACAATCTATATACAATTGTGTGGACTGATGATATTCCATTGCTTCAATATCACCTATAATGTACCCCTTAGAGGCAAACATATAGATATGCTCTTTTCCATTACTATCTATAATATAACTCCTTAGAATGCCTTTTTTTACATAAATGCTTGGAGCTGTAGAACTTTCTGCTTGTTGGATAAGGTGACCTTTATTAAAAGTCTTTGTATTAACTTTTAAATGTGAATTTAATATTTCCTCTATATTTATCATTTTCTGTAATACACACCAACAATTGGTTAAATGCATTTTTGCAGTTATTCCAATTATAAATTATTCTAAATCTAAAGGATTTTTTATCATTTTAAAACTGTTCAAAGTCACATGAAAGAAAATAGAATTCAGCTAGTTTAGCCGAAACTATGTCTTTAAGGTATTTGAATAAAACCTAAGCCTTAAGAATTATTTTTTACAGCTTTTTCTTTTTAAAGGCTAAATTTTAAAACAAGCGAAATATGTCCTTTTTTCGAGTGGAATATTTGGGGCAAATTTTACCATTAATACTGTATTCACTATAAACTTTTAAAACAAAAAAGCCCTTCTAGCATGTTAGAAGGGCTTTCTTTATGAAATGTGTACCCAGGGCGGAAGACGATATATATGCTGGTTATCAGTTAGTTAACACTTTTCTGGGAAATTATTGGGAAACGATTTTGTATATTTACCTATAATAAACCCTTCAATTATGAAATTCAACAACAATCAAAAATCAATTGATGAATTGAACAATGATTTCGAAAAAGCTTCTCGAAATGTGAGAATCGCATTATATTTTGCTGTACCCACTAGCATAATATTTTTTATTTACAATTTCTTACTTGCCCTAGAAAAGACTTTCAACTTAAATTTATTTAACTATTAAATCAGTTGTCATGAAAAAACCCGAAACTCCTGAAATAATAGACGATAAATACAAAATCTTAATCCTCCAAAAAGATGACTATGACAAAGAGCATGGTCATGAATTGGAACAAGGACTTATAGACCCTTATGATTATTACTCAAAAAAAAGAATAAAAAAATTAATGGATAAAGCTTATACAAGAGCATTTGTTAAAACTTTTGGTTATCATCCATTTTGATTTTCTTCATCTTCACTATCTAAATCATTTTTTTCCGATTCTTCTTGTACTTTTTTATAATAGTAAAAGTGATCTTGCATCAATTGATGGTTTTGAGGAAAAGCCATCTTAGTATACTCTCCAATTTCAGGAATCCTATCCTTCCAATTTTCATATTTATACATCAACTGCCAAATGTTATAATGCATTAATTCTTTATGTAATCTGACAACTTCTCCACATTTCTCTTCTACACCTTGGATTATAATTTCTTTTTTAACTTTAGACATTTGACTCTTTGCATTGTCAAACATGAGTTTATACTCATTTTCTTTGGTCTTGACCTCTAATTCAGTATAGTTCTTCAATTTCTCTATGTCAATTAATTGAGTATATTTTTGAGCATTCTCAATAAATTTTGCTTGAGTGTTATTTAAGTCTTTTATACCATCTTTAGCAGTCTTCAAATCTTCCCTTACTGTTTTATTAGAAGCATTTAATGCGTTAATAATATCTGTTTTAATTTTTAATACTTTCTTGTAATAATAAGCTACAATACAACCTGAGACGGCTGTTATAAATGTAAAGATTGCTGCAAACCAATCTTGTATCTCCATAACTTCCACTTTGTTAGTAGTTTTAGTTTCATAAAAATTAATCAGTTAGTAAGCGCATTAATTCTTTTTTTCTAATTTTTTTGTTTCATTGGCTTCTAACCTTTTTTGCTGTTTAGCGCTCATAATCCTTCCCGTTACAAAAACACTGGCCAAAGCAACCATTACACCAGAAGCAATTGTAGCACCTTCAATTGGATTACCAGAATAAATAGCATAAAATGAAAGTAAACTGGTACAGATAACTGAGAAAACTCCTGCAACTGTCCCAATAACATATTTTTTAAATTCAATTTTTCCAGTCTCATTTTGCTGTAAAAATTCTCTCTCTGCTATTTCCTTCCTGAGCTTTCTTCTGGCCTTGATTTCCTTTAGTATCCCTTTTGTAAATCCAGGACTTGTTTTTTCTAACTTTTCAAGGAGTTTAGGATCAAATAAATATTTAATTGAATCGTCAGAATTTGAAATATTAGCCAATGTTATTTTGTTTTTAAATCTGTAAGATTATTTGTTTTTTGAATAAGCTCGTTTAGTTGATGCTGGTAAGAATTAGAAAAATCATCAGCAATGCTTTTCAAATCTTCAATGATTGATTGCTCTATATTCATATGTTCTCTAACTTGAGCATCATCCTCTAATAAAAAATCATGAAAGCCGAAAGTGATAATTGAAAAGAAACCATTTAAATATGAATAAATATTTTTTTTAATTTTAGATTGCTTAGGCTTATTGCTTCCAGCAATTGACTTTAGACGTTTATTTATGTTTAAAATATCTTCATTTGAATAGAATTCCTTAACATCTTCCTCTTTAGGTGAGTCAGTAATTTCCTTTTCAACTTCATACATTTTTGCTCTCAAAATTGCTTCACTTTCCTTTTTTTTATGAGTTCTGATATAATAAGATTTCATTGCTAGTCTACTGCGAAAATGTTCAAGAGCTATAAGTTCAAGTTCTTGAGCAGAATCTTCAGTTTTTTCTCTAAATTCAGGAGATCTCTTAGACATCTCATCTCTAAATTTATTTAACTGCTCTTTATTAGGCTTTTCCAATTTCTTAGAAGCCTGTCCCTTATTTTCTTTATATCTTGATATATTTGAATAATTATCTTTTATATCTAAATAAGTTTTTTGCATTACTCCTCGAGCTCTATTAATTCTTAGTTTTACTGTTGATTCATCAATGGATAGTATTTTCGCTATTTCCTTAATTGTTAAATTTTGAATATAATGGAGTTCTATTACTTCACTGTATTTAGGAAAAGATACATTTAACTTATTCAAAATTATAGTCAAAATTTTCGAATCATCTTTATTTCCTATTTCATCTACAAAATTGATTTCAAACTTTTCTGACTGCTCTTTTCTAATAGTTTCTATATCATCAAACCTTCTGATTTTTCTATGATATTCACGTGCTTTGTTTTTTCCGATTGAATAAAGGTAGGTCTTCAAAAAAATTACTTCACCTTTTATTTTACCACTTTGGATAAGCTCATAAAGGGTAATAATGGCTTCTGTAAAAATATCTTCTCCATCATAATATCTTATCTCATAATTATTAGTTAGAAAATTGAGAAAATCTACACGATACTTTTTATATACATATTCGAGCATTTTTTCATCCCCTTCTCGTATCTTCTTAATAACAGTACTATTACTATCTGATTCGTTCCTATTCTCCGAATAATCATCGCTATTTTTACCTGGTTTTGCCATAAATGAACTGCCTATTTGTAACTTTTAAATCTATAACAGTTTGAATTACTGCTTCATAATAACGATAATATAAATCAAACATTCAAAATATGATATCTACTTACGCCCCTTGCTTCTCTTCTCTAGTTAAAAAATAATCTAGGGTTTTTTGCATCTGCTCTATCTGTTTTTCTAGATTTTTTATCCTTGCATCCTTTTCATCTATCATGCTTTGCTTTTCGTCTAGCAACTGCTGAATTCCATTTTGTGTGAAAAAATCTACCATTTCCCTCACATTTGTGTCGGAATCTTTAGGGTCTCCTTTACCTAATACCAACCATTTTATACTTATTTCTGGAAATTTTTCTAAAATAAGTAATAAAAATTCATGTTTTGGACTTCTTTCCCCACTTACATAATTACCTAAAGTATTAGGAGGAACCCCTAATACAGAAGCCAGATTAGCTACTTTCTTATTTCCATAAGTATTTACTAAGTATTGCAATCTGAGCCCTAACGTATTATACATTGTTATATAAATATTTATACACAAATGTGTTTATAAAGCTTGTAAAATTCACATTTGTGTTTTATTATTGTATTCGTTCGTATTCGTTTGTAATCAAATGTACGTTTTTGATTACTATAAGTCAATCTCTATGGTAGAAAATAAAGTAATCATCACAATCAGGATTAACGCTCAATTAAGAGAGCGGCTTACCAATGTTGCCAAAGAAAGCAACCGTTCACGCTCTAATCTAGCTGCCCTTCTTTTAGAACAGGGCCTTAACAATTATGTAGAACCAAACCCCCAAATGAATGGAAGTAACAGTAAAACAATTAAAGAGGATGATATTCAGACTGGACGACACGCTGAAGAGGAAGAAACACATAATGAGCAAAGAGAGGGAACAACAAATAAGGGAAGAGAGAGCGAAATATAATCAGATTCTAAAATCAACATATGAAAAAGCTACTGAAAACATAACTGTACAAATATGAAAGGTATAACTTACTCTACCCCTATCAAAAAATCACCTTATTTCAGGGTGATCAATGTGTGGGTCAAAAGCATTAAAATCTCAAACTCAAAACCAGCACAAGATGAAAAGAATAATACTCGCACTGAATGAAAAGCAAACAAATGATCTGCTTTCCATTTTACAGCATGAAATTAACTATACTAAGTTTTTAACCAAAAATCCTCAGAATGAAGAGGATAATCTTACTTCAAATGAAATGCAAGAAAGGTTGAAAAAGGCGGAATCTTTTAAAGAATTGATACTGTCCAATGCACAACTAAATAGTATGGTAACCAAATATCAACACGAATATAAATCAAAAAACTTTGGATAATGAAAACTAGTAGCCTTATACACACCCTAATATCAGTTTTTGTAATGTTCGCTTTTTTTTTAGCTTTAGTGTTGTACTTCGCCGGTAGACTACCTCTCCAAACTATGAAGTTTATAGAAAACAGCCTGTATGCCTATATGCTATTTAGCCTCCTTTTCATATTAAAGGAAACCTACAAGTAATCCGACTATCTTTTTAAGTACCAAATCTCAAACTATTATCATGGAAACTATCAAGACCTATCTGTTAGGCCAGTGGCGGTCTGCCTATCTAGAAAAAAAAGATTACTTCGACCGCTTTTTCATCATTTTTTTAGTGCTATTAGCATGCTCTATTGCTTGTCAAGTTTACTCAGGTTGGTCTGAGTATCATTATATACAACAACATTGGATAGGGGATAACATAGTACACACGGGAGTAATCTCTACAATAATTGTATTGCTATATGAAGTAATCAAAACCTTGGTCATAGGTAAATTCATGTATGAGTTTCTAGGAGCACATAATCAATTCAATTCTTTCTTTTTGGTATTGGGAATAAGCCTACAAGTAAATTCTGTTTACATGAGCCTCAATGGAGCTGAGGTAAGGGCTGAGTTGAGCATTCCCTACCCTGTAGATACCAAAACAGCTCAAACAGATTCTATTTACACCCAATTAGTAGCCGAGAATCAAAAACGAATAGCTGAGATAAAAGACATCTATACTTACAAAGGCAATTTTTACATGCCACAAAAAGGCAATAAATACCACAGTTCAATCAAGATCCTAAACCATAGAAAAGAACTGGCACGATTAGAAGAAAGCAATAGGGAATTAAGGAATGAACATGCTGACATGCGAAATAGCAATCAAACAGAATATACCCAACAATTAACCAAATATGGCACAGACCTACACCAAAAACGAACAAGGAATAAATACAATGTTGTCATCACAGAATCACTCTACCTCATATTCATGATATATATCTTCCATTTTCAGGTAAAATCCATAAAACCAACAGACCAAGAGTATGACGGGGAAAATCAAGTCCCTAAAAACAGTAACCCAAATAACGATATTGGTAATCCACAAAACGGGAAACCTGATTTATCAGCTTATTTAAACAATTTAAATATGTGGAATGGACAACTAACCACAATTATGCAAAAAGTACTTGAAAAGCTTGGTTCTATGTCAGAACCAAAAGCCATTGTACAGTCAGAACCTTGGGTAATACATAATAACAATGTATCTGAAGGTGATTCCAACACAGAACTAACAGAAATAGAAGAAAGGACCTGTGAAGCTGATGGATGTAGCAATAAATACAAAGTAAACATCCGAAAAGAAGGGCCTAATAAAAGGAAATATTGTTCAGAAGCCTGCCAAAGAAAGATGAAATATAAACATAGGGATTTGAGGCGTGCAGAACAGAAAGATATGGGTGCATAGTCTGGCGGAGACTTAACACGAAATTCCAGCTATGTATTGTAGCCCAATATGTCAGATAGCTGGGCAGCCATGCCACCCAGTTATCTTTTATTTTTTCATTACAACTAAAAATGACCTGTTTATAAACCCATGATTGCAGATTTTTCCATACAAACAGTAAGAAACCTACCTATAGAAGACGTGGTAGGCATGTACATACCACTTAAAAAAAACAAGGCACTCAGCCCATTTACTGATGAAAAGACACCATCTTTCAGTGTATCCCCAAGTAAAAATATATTTAAATGTTTCAGCTCTGGGAAAGGTGGTGATGGGATTACATTTGTAATGGAATATAAAAAACTCTCTTTTATAGAAGCTATTGAAGAGATTGCCAATAACCATAATATTACTTTGGCTTATGATGAAGTGAGTGATGAAGAAAGGGAAACCAGGAAAAAAGAATTCGAACGTAGACAAACCATCAATGAATTATTGACCTGGGCAAATGCACATTTTGCCAGTGAAAACATACCCCAGAAGTTTGTAGCTTTTAGAAGATTCAAAAAAGAAACATTAAATAAGTTCAAGATAGGGTATGCCAGTAATTCTAAAGATGATATATACCAATCAGCCTTAAAGGCTGGGTTAGATTTAAAAGCACTTACACAAGCTGGTCTTATCAGAAATAATAATGATAAATACTATGATACATTTCAGCAAAGGGTCATCTTTCCTATACACGACAATCTCGGGCGTATTGTAGCATTCACAGGTAGGTTATATCCTGAACCAACAGAACAAGAAAAAATCACATTAAAAGAAAAGGGTAATTATATTCCTCCAAAGTATTTCAATAGTCCTGATACTCTTTGGGAAAAAGGCAAACATCTTTATGGGCTGCACCTTGCAACAAAAGCCATTCAATCAAAAGGATTGGTCTATTTAGTTGAGGGCAATACAGATGTAATGCGATTTCATGAACATGGTATTGAAAACGTAGTAGCTCCATGTGGTACTGCACTTACTCAAGATCAAATAAACCTGATAAAACGATATACAGATAAAGTATGTATAGTACCAGATTCAGATAAGGCAGGAATAAAAGCACTTCACAGGTCAGCTGAACTAATGCTCCAAAATGAAATAACTGTTTATGTGCTCATACCAGAAAAAGGCAAAGATCCTGATGAATATCTAAAAAGAAAGGATAAAGAAAAAGTCCAAGAATGGCTCAATGATCAAGAAGATTATCTAAGTGATTATTGCGTTAGGGTTGGATTGAAACAAGCTGCTATTGGTCCTAAAGAAAAAACAGATGCGATTACCAATGTTGGAAGGTTAATAGAATTGATTGAAGATAAGATACTAAGAAAATCATACTATGATGCAATAACCTCTAACTGGAAGGATTTCAAACAATACAAGCTAAAGAAGAGGGCTAAAGATATCGAGTTACCCGAAGATTTTAACAAGGACAGAAGGGAAGAATATTATGAGTTTGGCTTCTTCGAAGAAAAAAATGCCTATTACTATGATAAGGACGGTGTACAAAAAACCATCTGTCTTTTTAAAATGAAGTATCTATACTTTGTTGAAACAGATGATATCCCTGTATATGTAGTAAAGTTTACAAATACTTTTGGCAAGTCAGTTATCAAAGCCCTGAGTGCTGACCAATTGACCTTATTGAGCGATTTTAAAAAGACTGTTGGAAGGTTTAAAGGTAGGTTCATCTTTGAAGCCAATGAGTTCTATCTCAACAAAATAAACATCAAACTTAGAGGTGGTTTGAGAGCAGCCAAAGAACCTACTAACATGGGCTATTATCCTGAAAAGAACTTTTGGATTTGGGCAAATGGAATTTATGCAGATGGTAAACTCCATAAACCAGATAATTATGGCGTAGTAAAGATGAAATACTCAATCAAGTCAATCAATGATTTTTTAAAGCTTCCTGGAGAGTCAGTTATTGAAATCAATAACAAAGACCACATGATAGATGATGCTAAAAGTTCAGCTGATAAAATCGGTAAGGAAAAATTACAGGATTTAATTGATGCCAATCTAGTATTCACATTAGAATATTATTATCTGCCTTATGCGGGCAAGATGGGTTTGAACATCAATGATAATGATTACAGCGATCAAAAACGGTTCAAGCTTTTTCCAAATTCGGAAATAGATTTTGAGAGATGGTCCATGTTGATTGTAGATGTATATCATAATAACGGAATACTGATGCAGGGTTACTTTTTAATGAGCCTGTTCAGGGATATCATTTATGAGAACAACAATCATTATACTCCATTATTGAATATGTTTGGGCCACCTCAACAAGGTAAATCTACAGCTGCAAGATCATTGGCAAAGATGTTCGGTGCCAGACATGGTGAAGAAGAAGGTAGTAACCTCAATACAGATACCAGCTCTGGTATCATGGAATACATCAATAAATTCAAGAATTCTATTATATGGATCAATGAATTGAGCAGGAACCTTAAAAAAGAAAGGGAAGTAAAGATTGAAATGCTCAAGACTTTGGCAGGTGGTTCTGGCAGAAAAACAAGACAGACACGTTCCTATGCTGCCAATAAGGAAAAAAACCACAATGGGGCAATTATATCAGGCCAAGATTCTCCTTCTTTTGATCCTGGCCTTCATGATAGGGTTATTCCTCTAAAATTCGATGGCCAACACAGAAACCAAGAAAAATTTGATGAGCTGAAGAAACTGGAGAACAAAGGTTATTGCACACAAGTAACCGCTGATTTATTGCAATACAGGCAATTGATAGAATCAAACTATTTCTTATATGCCAAAGCAACAAAAAGGCAACTAATTGAGGGGCTAAAAGAAATGATTTCTGAAGGCAATCTTGAATCCATGCCAGATGATAGAATTATTTTAAATATTGTATCCATGGCAGCTCCAGTAAAAATCCTGATGGAAAATACTGAACTACCATTTGCATTTAGCTTTGATGAATTCATTTCCCTTGCCTTAGAAAATATCAAATACAAATCCCAAATCAAGGCCACAACAAATGAAGTAGCTCAATTTTTCAGTGTATTGGCTGGGGCAGAAATCAGAGAAGGTGAACATTGGAAAATACAAAAAGAAAAAGATGGAAAGATCAAGCTATTCATAAGGCTAAGACAGATTATGCCATTTTATCGTCAAGCGGCCAGTAGACAACAAATGAGTCCATATGGAGAAGGGGATATCAAAGATATGTTACTCATGCACCGGGCATGTAAAAACGAAGATGCTGCCAATCCGAAATACACAGTAGGTTTACGTACCGCTGGAGTAGATTTCCCCAAGGCAAAAATTCGTAATACCTCGGCTATTGTGCTCGATTATAATATTCTACGCAGCGAAGGAATAGAAATAAGTAGTAGTGAAGGCTTTGTAGAAGACTTTATAAAAGAAGATGATGAAAGCTTTGAGAAATCCATTAATACCCTAATTATGGCTAAAACACAATTAAATGGGCATGCTAAAGAAACTGTTTTCAACTTCTTACTAGATGAAGAGTTGGCAGATGGTAAACCCAAAGCTATTACAGATTTACTTTGGCTATTTAATAGGGTTAATAACACAAATTTAAGCAAAGAAACATTTAAGGAGTATTGTATGGAATTTATGCAGCAAGTGAAGATTAAGAAAGTAAATTTTAAAGAGGGAAATTTGATCATAAAGAATTTTACATAAAAATGAAAGCGTATCAAGGGAGATTACACTATTAATTAAGAAGGTTTTCTAAATCATTATTGATTTTATCATGCTTCTCTACCAAGAAATCATATACTTCTTTTAAAAAGTTAATAAAATAAAAAGGGAGACTTGTTTTATCAGAGTAGATTTTTCTAAATAAATCATCATTGATTTTTATTCCATCAGTATATATAAAACAATCTTCTGACTTGAGTTCTTCATACTTACGTATATAATCAATTTGACTAACTGTTTTATTGAAAAAACTTTTATAACTTATTTGATTTTCTAATGAGAACTTTATGTCACGTTGCTCATAGCTAATAGTTTTTAAAATATCATGTAATTTTATATACTCATTCAAACGGAAAACTTCACCTGATGCAATTGGTATTTTATTTTTAAAACTCATTTGCAAGTGATAATTTTCGTCCATATAAAATTTTTCTGAAAACATTTTTATAAATGAAAAAAATACTTTTTTATTAATTTTATCCTTTAAATCAATTGCTAGAAATATATTTTTTAAATAAGGTATTAAAATATTTTTTTCATAAAAAATAGAATCTATTTCATAAAAAAGCCTAAAAATCAAATCAACTGAGGAAATCAATTTCTTTAATAATTTTATCTTCTTTTCCGGATCATTTAAGTTTGATATAAATTTTGCTGTAAAGTATTCTTGAAAAGATCGATGAGTAAAAGTAAAGAACATCCCATCTTTTACAAGTATGCATACAGATAGCAGTAAATCATCTAGGATATTTTGTGCATTAACATTAAAACCAGTTAAATTTTTAGCTCTTTCAATATCTTTAAGTGCTTCTACTTTTGAAAATGTAAATCTTCTATCATAATATGTCACCATACAAAAAGCTGCAAGGATTTTCTCGAAAGAAACAATATCTAATTCAGAAGATATCTTTCTTTTATAAGCTCCTTTTAATATATCATGTCTTTGGTATAAAGCTTCATACGCTTGATTATAGAAAATGCTCAATTTATTAGGAATATCACCACTCTGGCCATATGTCAGCAACATAATGGATAATAAAAGGGGATTAGATAAGAAGGATTTATGTTTTTCAAATAAATTATTTTTTAAATCAATGATAAATTTTGTTTTTATTTCCTTATCGGCAGGGAGTTTTTCCAATAAAGAGATTGCTTGATTTAAGGTTAATGGATTTGTATTAAAATGATGGAAGTTTTGAAGTTTTTCTAGTAAGGAATCAGGTCTAGAAGTTATGATAAAAGCACATTCGTTAAACTTATTGGACAGTTCTTCAATTTCTGCAATGATTTTTATTCTATCTTCTTCTATTATTTCATCCAACCCATCTATTAAAAAAACAAAGTGTCCTTTTTCTAAGGCCTTTTCTAAGTATTCTTCTTCAAATTCTAAATTAAACCCCTCAAAACTTTCAATTACAATAGAAAGTAAATTTAGCTTCTCTGTTTCGTAGTTTCTCAATTCTAAAAAGATAGGAACCTTGTATTTTTCTTTTAAAGAGTCTAAAAGAAAGTGTTTCAATAGAATTGATTTTCCAGCCCCTCCCGTTCCAGTGATTAGACTCTTTGTTGATATTGAAGTAATATCGTTAATACCCGCTTTTTCAATAGTAGTATCTCCAAAGGATATATCTATAGATTCAAAAAAATCATAAAGTGGCCTAGGATTATCCCTTATAAAGAAGTTTTTGCTTTTGCCAAATCGTTCTACCAATTTTTTTAAATAATTCTTGTATTTGGTCTTAAAAGTGAGCGTTAGCTGATCTTTTCCTTTCTTAAAAACAGACCCAAAAGCACCAAAAAAATCATCAGATTTTTTATCTAAAAAGCTGGCTATTACTTCATTTACATCAAATTCTGAAGGCATTTCAATATAAGGTTGAGTAGAATTTAAATATACCTAAATATTATATAAAAATAAGAAAGGGAGACTTGAGAATATTCTTAATCCTAATATTCATTGCAGCTTTAAATAGTACAAAAAAAGTCAAATTTACTATATAAAAGTTTACGTTGTAATATTTCCATATGTGGTTCAAAACACTTGTTTTTATTCTTTTTGTGTCATAAGAATACATATTTTCAAAAAATGTTTCCAGTTTCCAACAAATGAACAAGAGTACAATTTGTTAAATAGTTAACCAACTGATATACAATTATTTATTATTTATATCATATATATATAATACAATTAATTTGTTGGATACTTTTTGGAAACTGTTGGATACTGTTGGATATTAACACATGGTTGTTGGAAACTCGTGGTGAGTATCCAACACTTTCCAACAAATAAAATGCGTTTCCAAAATTTAACTTATTGATTATCAGCACTATTGGATAAAAATTGGAAACTGGAAACTCAAAACCCGAAAACAAGGAGGGGTACCCCCAACCACACTATTTTTTATACAGCATAATTTTTAAAAAAATGACCCAAATATTGGAGTAGTACAATTTTCAGCAGAAACTCCAAATAGATAACACAATCAGGGTCAAGAGAAAGAAAGGTATGTTGTTCAGAATATTTCCTTTATAAATATTTTTGAAATCATTTTAATTATTGATTATCAATTACTTAGATATTTTCTGGGAAATAAGTATCTTTATCGTAGCAGTGCGTAGCATCGTAACAGTGCGTAGCACATTTGCCAATTCGTACCAGCCATGAAAACAAGTACCTATACACTAACTGCACCTGTATATAAATACAGTATCAAACTTCTACAGGATCTCTATGCCTTTGAGTGTTCTGATGATCAATTCATATTGCATTTAAAAAGCAAGGATGATCTTTACTTTCCGTGCCGCTATGCAGTGGGAAAACCTCATGGATCAAATTTTACCAGTATCATAGATATAATCACCATCAAATTTGCAAAACCACTGGAAAATGAACCTGATACATTAGAATATGCCGTGGGGAACATTATAAACAAAATGGCCAACAGCTACATTTTGAGGATGCAACGGGAATATGCAAGCCTATTGAACATATCCGAGCTGGAAGCCCTAAAGTTAGTACTGGAACGGTACAATATATACGAGGATGAATATGCCTTTGAGAGTAACCACAAGGCATTTATAAGGTATAAAAAACACATCTACCACAAAACATACAAGCGTTATAGGGAAGGTTTCAAAAAAAAGATAGTAAAAGAAATCATGTTGGGAAATATCAGCTATCGTGTTGCCCAAAAGAAATACAATATCAAGAGTCACGATACCATAAGACGCTGGATAAAACAATACGGAGAAGATAGTAAGCAAGTCCTCAATTAGCCTATCCCATATAAGTAGCTTTACTTTATGGAAATCGGTTTCTTAAATGATATTAATACGCTTTGTGAAAAGAATACTCCAGGAATAGAATGTTTTTGGCTCATTGAATGGGAGTATATAATCAGTTGGAAAGCAACAGGACTAGAAGTGACCGAAGTTAAACTTTCAGATGGGACTTCATTCAATAAATTGATACCACTCAAAGAAAACCTATTCATAGAAGAAACCTCTAATGATTCTCCACATAATACATTCTTTAATTTTTCTCTGCCTTTTTCTTTACCCAAGGATATAGCAGAACACCGTAACCTAGCCAATAATATAAGGAATAGGGTATTGGCATTGATCTACAAGGATAAAAATGGGGAACATAGGTTCGTGCCCAAAGTAAGGTGTAATGCCAATTACAATTCAGGTTCTTCTAATAGTAGAAACCAATTTAATTTTCAATTATTCAAGAGCAGTAAAACATTGAGTGCCTATATCTTGCCAACTGGGTTTGGTGAGGTAGAAACCGAAATAGGCGGGGATTTTTCAGATGATTTCAATACAGATTTTTATATATGAGTTTCAAACAAAGTTTTTTGGATACATGGAACAACCTGTCCAACGGGAAGTTCAAGGACAATGCACCTGCTAAGGCTATTACTGCTGCACTTATGCGGGTATTCACCAATGATATTGCCAATAAGGTAGTATTCAAAGATGAGTTTATAGCCCAGCCAAAAGTAGTTGCCAAATCAGCCAATTATTCCATGTCCACAGGTGACAATGGAGTACCATTTAGTAATGAAGGAGCAGGATCCGACAGTATAAATTTTACCTTACCAGATACAGGTGACCCCACCTCAGAAGGTAGTCAATTTGAAGCAATTATCAATAAAGTTGATACAGGTATAGTGACCATAACACCACCTGCTGGAGAAATTATCCATAATCTACAAGCTGGCCAGGCAATTCAATGTCAGTATGGATTGTATGCCCAGGATTCACAAGCAAGTATCAGATTAAGAAAAGTATCATCCGATAAGTGGAATATAATCGGTGGAACGGGTACATGGTTCTTTGGTGATAAAGTATTGGTCAGTTTTGGGACAATCTTCCAAAAATTCTATGAGAAAAGTGGTCATTCTGGACAGACTTCTATAGGAATCCTTTCACTTGGCCAGGATCACAATCCTGTAAGAAGGGGTTTTTGTCAGGTCAATGGTGATACTAGAATAATCAATGATCTAGACTTACAAGGCCAAAAGGGTGAGATAGTATTTAAAAATACTTCTTCATCACCTGTTACAATCGAATTACCAGGGGCTAAAGCCAAAGGTGTACCTGGTGAATTCATATTGGAAGCTAATGAATTTGCATTCATTTCAGCCTATCAAGTTGATGCAACTCAAAAGTTATGGACACACCTTTCTCAATCAGGTGGAAGTGGTATTGGGGAATGGGCGCAAAAAACTTATTCTGATATCAATAAAATAGTTTTTACAGAAAGTGCAGTCTATAATACTGAGGGAGCACCTAACTCAGATGCAAGTATCATCATTGATACCAATGGAGGGCTGAGGGGTGCCCAGATAAAAATGCATTTCCAAGGTACTGAAGAGCCTGTTTTTACAGGAGCTACCATAAATGATATCAACCCTGAAGTAAGCTTTGAGCCTAATACTTTAATGTCCTATTGGTTCTTATATGACAAAGATTCCAATGTGGTAGATATGATAAAAAAATTAAAGAATTCTGCTCCATATGCCAACAATGCAGATTTGAATGGAATCAAGGAAGTAGGCCAAACCATTTCAGTACAATATAATTTCTTTGATGAGGATGGTGATCTGGAAAATACTACAGATGGACCTTTGGTAAGTTTTGAAAGATCTGGTGATGATGGTAGTGGAGCTCCTGATGGTAATGGTATAGTTACTATACAAGCTTTTTCACAAAACAACAGTTTTGCTTTATCTGCTAATGAAGAAGATACCATAGTACGAGGCGTTATTCAAGTTTTGGCACAATCAGGAGCAAAAAATGGTCAATTAAGATACACACCATGGTTTCAGATTACCGCAGCTGTTGGTGGTGCAGGTCAGGTATACCAAGAGGCAGAAACACCTGGTAGTTATACAATTATATTGGATACAGGTACAAAAGGTTCAATAGGCGCTCAGACTTTGGATATTGCATCAGGAGGTAGTGTATTGAGGATGTATGATTCAAATGATAATGTAAGATGGGACTTGACAATGCCGAGCAATCAAAACCCTGTGACATTCCAAGCTAGGATAAGGACTGGTTCTCCAGGAGACCAGCAAGGTTACATCACCAATGGATATTTTGCTTTGTTCATCAATGGTCAATCATATACGGCAACATTGGTTCCAGGAAGTTTGCAGGATAGTCAAAACCTTGGAGGTATTACCCTAGGAACAATAGAAGTTACTGGCTTGGACCTTTCAGCAGGTCCACTTACTGTACAATTCATTGCAGTAGGTGACTGGTTTTTTGTTGATTGGCTAAAATTTAATTGGTAATGGGATTTTTTCAGATATTATTTACTTCATCTCTAGATGAAGTACAACCACCAAAAAAAGATAATAAAGGTGAATTGATTACCGATGCCGAAAAAATATTTTACAGGCAGCGTTTTAGTAATAATACCTATACAACTTTTGGTAGTGATTTTACCAATAGTCCAGGAAAAGGGCAACGTATCATCGAAAGGAAAGACCTTTATCTTACACTAAGACCCCTTTCCCATGATGGACCTAGAAGTGATGATAGGCAAGCCAATAGACAGAACTGGGATGGTGGTAATCCAATTGTACCATGGGTAAATGACCCCCACATGGAATATGATAGAATCTGGGGAGAGCCATGGCACAAAGATCTATTTACAGCTGCTGCATTTTGGGCAGTTGTACAAGAAAATAGCTCCTTGATAAATACATGTATCAGTGATTTGATTCATCAGGCCCAACGTCCTGGAATTCAATATAATTTGCCTAGGTGGCAACCCAATGCTACTAAGCAATTAGGAAGCTCAACACAATATCTATGGCAGGCCAATCCAGCCTTTTTTGAAGGAGAATTCCTTTGTTCCAGGGCACTTATATATGGTTGGTTGAAACCTCATATGAGTTCTTCACAAAAATTACAAGTAGAAAACTGGTTATTGGCTGGAGCAGAATTTTTTAGGCAAAATATAGAGATCGGAGCACTTGAAGGCTATTTTAATTCTACTTTAGATAGGCAGAATAAACAGATGAATAATGAAGGTAGACGGGCATTAAGGCTATCGGAAACCTGGGCCGAGTGGATAACCCATCAAAATGGTTATGTATTGACCCGTGGATCTGTTGTATATAATAATAGGTTGATGAGTCAAGCATCTGCAATTGGTGTAATAGGTGCAGTTACAGGTAACACCACATACATTAACTATGGAAAACAGGTTTTTGATGAATGGTTGACTTTTGGCATGTTCCCAGATGGGACACAGACTGAATTTCATAGACGTGGTGAGTTTGGAATCCATTATGGTGGTATCAATCTAAATATGTGGGCTACTTTTGCCTACAGTTTATGGAAGATGTTAGATGATGATTATGGTTTTACTTTTTCTACCTCGGCAGGTGTAACAAATACCATAACCACTGATGGAAGGACACCTGATTCTACTGTAGGTGGACCAAAAAGCCTTATCAATGCCATAAAAGGTTACTCAAGATATTTCAGGAGTCAGGAAAATGGAGGTTTTGCCCCCCGGTATAGTACAAGGGGTGATCAAATAGATGGATATGTAGATAGTAGTGGAACTGGATATCGCGATACCAATAGCAATGGAAGTTTTAAATATTCTTACATGTGGGGTAGGTATTTTCAACATCACATGTATGCAGCTGCTGTATGTTATAAGTATACTCAAGCTGTAGGAAATGGGGATACTGAATTAAGGGATTTCTATAGAATGAATACATCTGCTGGTTACCCAGGTCTACAACCTGAAGGTTCAATCCAAAATATTGGATACCATAAATCTATGGTCGGCAATTATGCTACTATCCCTGATGTAGCATTCATGTATTTTGACTAGCTGTCCTTAAAATACCCTGTACAATATTGGATAATTGTAACATGATCAGGGATGAACTATTAAATGATATCGCAAAAGGAATTTGGCACATTGAAGAAAATGCTGCTACTGCAATGTTTCCTTTGGTATATGATATCATCATGGGAGAAGGAAAGCCAGAAGATATTGATTGGTCAGAGGCTAGGGCAAGAAACAGACCTGAGATTTATACTTTATCATCTTCTACTCAAAAAGAACCCAAAAATGTTGGCGTAGCCTATTTAAGGGGTACGGTCACAAAGTATGACCAATTTTCTGGTGCTCGTGGAACAAAGTCATTGGTACAGGATATAAAAGAATTTGACAATGACCCTGAGATTGCAGGAACTGTGTTGGTAATTGATAGCCCAGGCGGTTCTGCTGGTGCACATAGGTTGTTGGAAAATGTGATTACACAAACCCAAAAACCTGTGGTGGCATTTGTAGATGGCATGGCTGCCTCAGCTGCCTATGGCATTGCAGCCAGTACAGAACATATCGTGGTCAGTGATGCTTCCGATCTACTCGGTTCTATCGGTACCATGATGAGCTTCTGGGATTTCTCTAATTATTATGCTGCTAGAGGTATAGAAAGAAAAGCAATTTATGCAAGGGTATCTCCCCAAAAGAACCATGACCATAGAGCCTATCAAGAAGGAGATTTAAACCCTATGAAGGATGAGTTGGACGAGGTAGCAAAATCTTTCATTCAAAATATCAAAAGCTACAGAGGGGATAAAATATCCAGTGAGTATGAAAGGGATGTTTTTGAAGGGAAACATTATATGGGCAATAGTGCCATTAAAGCAGGCTTAGCAGATAGTATGGGCACTTTTGAAGATGCGGTTAATAAGATTTTTGAAATAAAAAATGAAGCAAAAATGCAAAGTAAAAAATACAATGCCATTGAAAGGTTCTTTGGTATGAGCAATAGCGAACAAGAAGAAAAACTGGAAAAAGTAAACGAGGCCATTGAAGCCAAAGAAGCTGCTGAAGCGAAAGTGAAAGAGTTAGAGCAGCAATTGGCTAGTTTACAGGCTGAAAAAGATACCATGGAAAAAGAAGTTGGAGAGCTGCAAGCAACCAATAACCAACTAACTGATAAAGTATCTGAACTAGAAACTAAACTGGATAAGACTGCTGAGAATAATGGCACACAGGTAATTCCTGGCAGCGATGCTGGAGATAGCGCAAGCAATGCTAACAAGCCTTGGAACAATACGCCATGGATGAAAGAGGCTGTTGAAAGGCACAAAAAATTAAAGGTTTTAAACAAAATTAATGAGTAATAATGAGTGCGATTGATTATAGTAATTTAGATGCTGTTTTAGGCGCTTACAATAGAGGTGATGGTTACCTCTTGTACCAACAAGAAATGCTTGGGTTTAAGTCTGCCAGGTATATTGATGTGTATCAAGACATAAAGGATGAAGAACCAATGGTCACTCCCTTTATCAAGGAAATTGTGCAGGTAGGTAAAGAAGAAGGTTGGAATCCCACAACTGGTGCATTGGATTATGTAAGCAGGATATTAAAGGTAAGGCAATGGCAGGTTGATTTAACTATCAATCCAATCAAAGAACATAGAAAATGGACTGCCAAATTAATGGCCAGTGGCAGTGATCCTTACAAATATCCTTTTGAGCTGTTTATAATGGAACAGATTTATGCTCGAATAAAGGATACCATGGAACGTATCATCTGGAAAGGTGTCTATAATTCAGGAACGGCAGCAGCAGCCAATGTTGTCAATCCATTGGAAGTTTGTGATGGATTTTTGAAGATAATAGCAGATGCAATTACTGCTACTACGATTACTCCAGTAGCAACTGGTGCAATCACTAAAGACAATGCAGTAGAAAAATTGCAGGATATGTGGAAAGCATTGCCTGAGGAACTGAAATATAAAGGGGTTGATATTTTCTGTAGTCATAATACAGCCAGTAATTATTATCTAAACTATAAAGAAAATTATGGTGACCACATGACTTACAATTCATTTAAACAACCTGTATTGGAGATATCAGAGGGTAACGCAGGAATTCAACCTTTACCTGGACTGGAAGGCTCTGGTAGAGTGGTTATCGCACCTAAAGGGATTCTTCAAATTGGCATGGACCTGATGTCTGATACAGAACGAATTATTGTAGAAAAGGAAAAAAGGAACATCAATCTATTAGTAGATGGTAAGATTGGTGTAGGCATATCTGCTTTTGAAATTGATGGGAAAGATTACTTAATCGTGAATGACCAAGCCTAATTGTAATCTTAATTTTTAGTCAACCAGTAAAGTTTATTTCATGGCAAAAGTGACAAAAAAAACAGCAGAAAATGAAGAGGCTACCTCAAAAGATATCCTTTTGATTGGTAAGGAAAAATATCAAATCTCAGTTCATGGTTTTTACCTTGATGGCAAAAAGTATCTAGCATCAGAAATCACAAAAGACCCTTCTGAATTCGCATTAATACTCACTAAAGTATTGGCGATTGAAGGCCAAAACATTTTAAAAGCAGTATAACATGGAATTTAAAATAGGAAACGAAACTTATAAGTTGCTCTTATCTGGCTTTCAATTCAGATTTGAGAATACTGTGGCAAAGCATGATATAAAAAGCCTTGAAAAGCTTCAAAAAGGTCAGGCGAAACCTTACAATCAAAAGTTTCTAAAAGCATTGCTTGATAAGTGTCCTGACTTTTTCAAGAAAGTAGAAAAGGCAGCTGTAAGTACAAAAAAGTAATTGGAAACCTTTTAAATTAATTTGATATGTCTGCATGTGATTTAGATGCTATCCTGGGCATAGGATGTGAAAAAAATGCCGCTGGTCTATCAGAGTTTTACTATATACCTCAAGTTGATGTAGAAGCCATTCCTGCAGATGTGGATGGGGTGATTGCATCTGACTTAACTTTAGTGACTGGTAAGTTTTGGAAAAAAGTTGATTTTATCAAAGATGAAAATGCTAGGCTGAACATAGCAACCCAAGGTCTACAAAAGGGTAAGAGTTGGACCAGTTCTATTGAAGTAAGAATTCCAAAATTAAGGGCAGCTATATTAAAAGCCATCGATAAAATGAACAATACTGATATGATTGGTATTGCTATCGATACAAATGGGAAAGCTTGGTTACTTGGAGATTTAGTAGAACCATTAGAAGCAGTAGATCCATCAGAAGGAACGACAGGTGGCAAAGGAGGAAATGACAGAAATGAGATGAGCTTTAATCTAAAAATTGTAAGTTCTCAAAATCCTCCATTCGAATATCAGGGACTTATCCCAACATCTTAATGCATGAAATAAAGTTAGACACCCATAGATTCAATATACCAGCTAGTTTTGATGAACTGGATACCAAACAGATAAAAGTTTATATCAATCTGTTTTTACAGTATTCAGATAATCCATTAGATATGAAAAGCCTTTTTCTTGTTTCGTTGGCAGGAAGTAAGGCTTTTTTACTAAACAGATTAAATGAAGTACAACTTGCTCAGCTCCTGGTATTGTTGGACTGGATAACAGTAGAAAAGCTACCAGAATATTGCTTCTTCAGGGAGTTCAAACATAAAGGACAACAATATCTTGCTCCTTTAGAATCTTTTCGGGGGTTTATAGGATTTGAGTTTGCCTTGGCAAATGGTTTTATGAATGCTATGAAAGAAGATGAAGACAAGTTGGATTCACTTTGTGCTGTAATTTTCCGTGAAGCTGGAAAAGAAAATAAATGGGGCGATAAAAGGGTAAAACTGAAGGAAAAAGGTATAAAAGAAAGGACTGTTTTATTCAAGGATTTGGACTACAGGATAAAAGCCTCGGCATTGTTATATATGTCTGCAAACTTGGATAGGTTGAGGAAAAAGTATAAAACTATTTTTAATAACGAAGGTGGTAATGATCAACTGGGATGGGCTGGTACTTTTATAGCTATTGCAGAAACTGGTATTGTTGGTAATCTGGATAAAGTAAAGGAAACACCTATTTCAGAGATATGCTTAATTTTGACAAAAAAACATCTTGAAGCTGAAAGTTTAAAAAATGCCTGAGTTCAATAACATAGCATCCATCAAAACTTATTTTGAGGGTTTGGTAAGCCAGACTACCAAAATCAATACTTTCAAATACGGCAGTTACAGAAGGGTTATTGAAGACTTGGAATCGGAGATGGAATATCCTTGTCTTTTCTTGGAAATACCTGAAAAAGGATTTTCCAATGGAATCTCTGATGCATATAGAAATTATAATATTGGCTTTGCAATCATAGAAGAAGTAGAACTGGATGATTATGACAAACAGGATACTTTGCTAAATGAAAAACTTGAACATTATGCCGAGCAGATAGCAATAAAAGTATTGGAAGATTTTGATATGGAAGAACAGCTGGATGTATTGAAATTTGAACCCATCACAGGGGGCTTGCATGATAATGTAGTTGGTTGGAGGGTAACTATCAATACTTCTTTTCCAAACTCGATCTGTACTGATGAAAACTTTTGGGATGTATAATGGCACTTTCTATTACATATAAAAGCTGGGATGATTCAGCAGACATTGCATGGGCATGGAACAAAGTTTATTTAAGCCTTCAAAGCAATGATTATGCTTATGATAAATACTATGCTGTCATTGAATTACATCGTTCAAATAGCAGCTTTACACCTCAAGAATTGATCATTAAACGTTCCCGTTCTGTAGATGACCAGGGAAATGTAGAATTTGAGATCCAGGATCACTTGAATGCATTCTGTGAACCTGAACCACCTAGGTTTACTTCCAATTTGATCTATCAAACTGTTACTGAACATTATTTCACCTTAATAATCTATGAGATTATTAATGATGCTGACCCAGTTTTACAGCAACAAGTAAATTTTTTGAGTATACCATCAGGATTTGAAAGACCAGGTTTTTCTTATGCTTCTCAAGCATCTTTTATCAATACTGGTAAGTTCTTGACTTCACAACCTGATCCAAAATTTACCACTCATGATGTGCCTGAATTTTTAAGTTATTTTTTAACAGTTGATGGTACAGTAAGGCTTAAAGTAAGGATTCATTACACCGATGGTTCAAATACTGATTATCAAGCTTATTCTGCTTCTTTTATAAAAGGAATTGTAACAGTTAGATCAGGATATAGTAATCTGCAAATAGCAGATAATAAGGAAGCTGGCAAAACAGTACTAGGATGGTCGATTTGGTTGGCAGATGGATCTGATGTGGTCATTTCTGAATTTTTTAAATACCATTTAATTGAGCAACTGACACTAGAAAAAATGTCCTTTCTTTATCAAAACAGTTTGGGAGGATATGATACTCTTATTGCTAATGGTGATTTCAATAAATTGGTAAATAGTAGTAAGGGATTTGCTTTATCGAAAGAAGGAGTTTTTAGGAAGGGGATATCAACAGATATCCAAAGTTTTTTAGGTGGTAATGCAAATACAGGTTGGTTGGAGTTGGATGAGCCAGAAGCATTGCATGATTTTGTCCACTCTCAAGAAATATTGATACTTTCAAAAGGGGAATTTACTCCAGTTGAAGTAGACAATTTAGAGTTTATCTATTATGAAAAAAACAATGAACTGATTGGGTTGACCTTTGCATTTAGAGAGGCTTTTGTAAGGGAAAGTTTTGGAAGGTTCGTAGCCCGTGAATCATTAGCTGAACTTGGTGGACCTGGTGGTTCATTGGAATTGTTAGAAGACTTAGATCTTGAAAATGTAAATAGTGATGTTGATCCATCTGGAGATTGGCATATTAAACTTGATGCTGGGGCTTGGGAGGTTGGATTTAGTTATTACCACATTTATATGGATTGGTATGGTAATGTAGGAAGTGATTATCAGTTGGCATTAGAGGCTAATTTCGATATGGCTGAAACTATTGTGGCAGGCAGTCTATATAAGTTAACTGTCAATATCAGTAATTATCTGAGTGGTTCCTTTAGGATTTTTGATGCTGTTAATGGTCCTGCATTTTATCCAGCTGCCTTGAATATTGGAGAAGCAGGTATCATTTCAGTTACATTTACAGCTACGCAAAATTTCCTGAATCCTTTCATTATAGCAGCTTCTCAAAGTTTGCATTCAACAGGGCCTTTTGTTGGTAGGATTGAATCTATTTCACTTATAAAATTGGACTGATGCTGGAATTATTGGTAAACGGTAAAGCATTGGATTTTTATAGGGATACTTCTATACCTTTGGAGTTGAACAATTTTGTTTTTCAGGGGATAAATGAGCTTTTCAAATCACATTCTTATAATTTCAATCTTCCAAAATCTAAGAATAACCAGCGTATTTTGGGTTTTCCTGAAATGCTGGATACTGACTCTGATAGTGAAACTGTAGTTTGTACAGTGTTATGGAATGGTATTGAAATTTTTGAGGGGGATTTAGTTCTGGCTGAACCAGGGACAGGTGATTATGAAGTAAACCTACAGGGTAAGTTAAAGACTGAATTGAGCAATCTTGAATTGCAAATGGGAATCCCTGCATCAGCTACCAATCTTTTCCCTTATTTGGAAGTAAACAATAGTTTTTGGGAAGGGATAATCAATAATGATAGTAACAGGCCAGTAAGGCGTGGAAGAGGTGAAAATGATACCTCAGCTGGAGCATTTGGTTTCAATATAGCATTTTACTATATGTATTCTGCATTACTTTCCAGTTTAAGTAATTCCGCATGGGAATTTGAATTGAACTGGGATACAGATTTGAATAACCTGGTATTTTTTAATCAAAAACCTCCCGGTGGCACGAGATACTATGGGGATAACCGCTATCGATTTCCTGATAATACTACTTATTTAGAATTACTGGATGCATTGACCAAGTTATTTTGTTTATACGTACAGCCTGATAAACAGAATAAAAAGATATTGGTAGGACATTGCCAAGATTTATTGGATAATCTAAATCCTCAAATCATAAAAAATTATGCGGCCGAATATTTTAAATCGCATTATGAAGGCAATAAGGGGTATACTTTTGACTATGCCAATACCCAAGAAGTGGCCTTGGAAGATAGACAAGATCTGTACGAGCCTTATCAATTTGGGGGTGGTGAAAATCCAATAACAAGTACTTTTAGTTTCTTGCCCAACCTCTGGGAAATGGATTCTGGTTTTAACCCTAGGGTATTATTGTTTTTTGATGATTCTGATAATTATGTAAAATATACAGGACCAAATTTCAGTCTTCGCTGGGGCGACTTGGTTCCTAGATTTTGGGAAAAGTGGTTAAATTTTTTGGCTACTACCAAACTGGTAAAGAGAAATATTTTTATGTCAGCAACTCAATTGGCAGCATTGGATTTTACTAGACCTATACAGTTAGATGGATTAAATTTTTTTGTTAAACAGCTCCGTACCAATATAAAAGCCAATCATGATAAACGGCTACATTTTGTGGTACAAGCAGAATTATTTTTAATAAAATGAAAGCAGTTATTACCCGCTTACAGGATGGGGGAAAACAGACTTTAGGCGAATTCAATATTTATGATGGTGTAAAGAAACTGTTTAGTTGTATGACACTTGAGCCTCCTGATAAGGATAATCAAAAAAATATCTCTTGCATACCTCGAGGTACTTACCTGGTTAAAAGGTACAAAAGTAAACGCTTTGGTATAGCCTTTAAACTTCAACATGTGCCCAAAAGGTCTGCCATAGTAATTCATGGAGGCAATTTCTTTGATGATACAAAAGGATGCATTGTTGTAGGCAAATACTTTTTTGACCTGAATAAGGATGGATTGTTAGATGTAGCTGACAGTAGGAATACCATGGACTATTTGAGGAATATACTACCAAGTGTTTTTTATCTACAAATTATATGAAATGGACACTTTTTATATTGTTTTTTTTGGTATGCTGTAAACCATTCCCAAAACGTCCACAAGGCTGGAACTACAATAAAGATTGCTTGTACCTTTCAGGTTATTATAAAGTTGAGATAACCAAGTTTAAAGACCAGCCATTTAAGTTGACGATTTTTGATGGTAAGACTCAAGTAATAGCAGAAGATTCAATATTGATTTTGAATGGGAAAGAAGGAAAAATGTTAGTGAAATGAAATTTAATAGTAATTATTTCTGCAAAATTTTGTTAAATACTTGAATAGTTAGGTAAAATAAATGTATTTTGTTCATTGATTACCGTGTTATGCAAGTAAATCAACAAATATCATATAATAATAATTTATCATTGAATATTGGTCCTATAATAGGGTCAAAGGATATTTCAATTCCAATCAATGATAATGTTGAAGTACCAGATAGTAATCTGATATCAAAAGCAATTAGAGCTGTTTCTGATATTTTTACTGATTTATCTTATTATACTATTTTAAAAAAAGCTTCTTACGCTATAGTTTCCAGAACGGAAAAAATTATTGAAATTTTAGCAAAGGAAAATCCCTCAACGAAAGAGTATAGGTTTATTAGGATAGAGTTAGATAGAATTAATGATTTTAGAGGAAAAATTGATTTTAAAAAAATCAAAGAGTCTGGAAAGTTAGAATTTGATGATTCAAAGGGAGATATTACATGGGGAATAAAGTATGGTTTACGTAAAATTTGGAATGCAAGTGTCGAGTATCTAGAAACCAGAGATAAGATAATGGATTATGTCAACTCTTTTGATGTAAAAGAAGATAAGACGAAATTTTTCAATATTAGAACCGAAGCAGAATTGTGGGAAAACAGAACCAAGGCCTACGAATATAAATTGTGATATGTTCAATGAGTATTACGATTATGTAAAAATACAAAGAATAAAAGGCTCAACTAATGAGCCTTTTCTATTTGAACACAAATTTGCTTTTAGAGCTAAAAATAATCACAGATATATTGTAAATGTTGAAGAGTATGAATATCAAATTTTTGTAGTAAAATTCCATCTTAAAGAGCATGCTAATTCTGTAAATAAGTATAAAATTGTATCTAACTTTGGCGACACCTCAAGAATTATAAACACTTGTTTACATATAATGATTGATATGTATAAAGAATATCCTAAAGCATCATTTGGATTTATAGGTGTAGATAAAAGATATCCTATTTACAAAAGAATAATGGAAAATGTATTTTCACCAAATAAGTTTGTTCATATCAATGAAGACCCCTATAATGCTTATCTACTTTTCAATAAGAATTCAGAAACAACACAAAATAATGTAAGTGAAATGTTCGAAAGAGTTTATGTTATTAACCTAGAAAGTATTTAAATTTTAATAAAATTTACTTTTCAGATTATTCCTCCTGTACTACTTCTTGACCTCCTTCATGCTTTTCATCAAGTGTGGTCAGCTCATAATCAAGCATTCCAAACTTAATTTTCTTGTTCCAGTTATTGGCCCTTTTTACCTCATAAAGTGGCTTTAATATCCGCTTTCTAAAGCTGGGTACTTTTAGTTTTAAGAACATATCATAAGAGATTCGTTTGTCAGATCCTGAACTTAGCTTACCTTGGGTCTGTACTCCAGAAATACTTGGATCTATACTATGTGAACTAGTTATGGCTACATTGCTTTGCTCATATAGTTTTACAAAAGCTTCATCAAAATATTCAGCTTTTACGGGTTCAATTATCCAACCTTCTTTTTTGTTACCGTTGTGGTCTTTTGCATAGCGTGTTACAAAAGCCTTTCCCGCATTTTGTGCTCCAGCCAAAAAATCATTCATCTCTTCACGCAAACGTTTTTCTTCTTTTTTTGCATCACCATCAAATTGTTCAAAGTAATCTTGGGGTATCTGAATATGCCAACGTATCTGATAAGTATTGTCCATTCCTTTATCATGGAAAATAGGAATTTTGTTGGCTAGTCTCATCCAATTTTCTGAACCTATATAATCAGGCAAACCATAGTAAAATGATCCTGGAAAATATCTAAAAACATGGTACAGGCTATTAGGATAAGCAAAAGGTTTTTCTCTTTTGAATTTCATAATCTCTGTAGCCATACTTACATAATCGTTTATCCAATCATTGAGTAAATATTTGTATACAGGAATCCTTTTGTAAGGATTTGCTGCCCTTACAGTCATCATATCATGATGTTTAAATCCCGCTATTTTTTTACCAGATTTAGCCCTAATAAACTCTACTGCAAAATTGCCAAACCAAATATCATCCGTAACTATTTTGGTCATTTGTTCATCCACTTCATTTTCTTCCAACCAATCTTCAATTTCTGGATCTTCAACTATTTCTACTTCTATCTTTTTATTTTCCCCAATATGTTCTTTGTAAAGGATTATTTTCTTGCCAGATACAAAATCGATTTTAGTATTGATAATACCAGGTGCTATATTGTTTTTAATGGTCAGTCTGAGCAGATTATAAGGAAAAAGATTATCCTCACCCCAAGGAATATATTGTAGCCTATTCCGCTCATGTGACTGCACTTCATGGTAGTTTGATATCAATCCCATTTCCAATCCTGTCAGACTTGGATTACCCGTGGTAGTCCTTCTAGAAGCTGAAGAAGTAGGTACTACCTCTAATAAGGCTTGTGCATCTGGTAGATAATGTATGCCATCAATTGCTTTTACTTTCCTGCTCATTTGTTATGGTTGATTTTAAATTCGTTGATTAATACCCACAAGTCGGTGGAGATAGAGAAATAATTTTGTGTAAGAAGGTCGAAAAAAAGCATGGTCCTGGTATTTGCTGGGGTATATTTTGACTTACTACTTGGTGTACCCACTTTTTTCAGCCTTTCAGGGTCTACTTCTACTTCAGGGTTTTTGGAGCAAATATTTTTTTTTAGATTAAATGTGCCATCCTGTTTAAAATAGCCTATTGAGTAGACATTCAATTCGTTGCCGATGAACTCTGTTTCAGCCAATTTTATTGCTGCTTTCAAACCTATCTCTGACATATTGTGAATATCAGTAATGGTACATCACTTTTTAAGGACAGTAAAGGCAATTTTGGATGAAATATGATTAAACCGAAGATTTGAGAAAATCTATCCTACAGCTCATAGCTTTGTACTTTTCCAAGAATTTAAAAATCATTTTTAAACCAAAAGCACAAGAAGGGAACGGCGCACATTAACAAAAAGGCAATTTTAAAATGGATTTTTTGATGATATATGAGATTGCCTTTTTGTAATCAGGATTGAGTTACCAAACCTCAGGTTTGGAAAGATTGGAAGTAGTGCCCTCTACATATTTGTTGAGCACTGGGTACACCAAGTAATCAAAAGCATCAGTCAGGTGTGGTGCTTGCTCTTGGGGAATGTTGGTATCTTTCTCTGCACGTTTATCCTTTTTGTAATCAGGTAAGATAGGCGTCTTCTTCAGTAGTGTGGAAAGGTTGGGGCATTCCCTCCTATTGATCCTGATTACTTTGGTACTATCTTCTTTCAATATCTTATTGATTACATGGTGCCTGGTGATGTGCTCAGGATAGGCTACCATGGCTTTCAATCTAGGCTTCCATCCTCTCTTCTTTAGTAACCTATAGATTTGATCAAAGTAAGTCTCTGTACTGTTGGGGTTGCTCTTATGCCCTTGTGGGTCACCATATATCTCTATCTTGTTTTCCATACCTTTGAATTCCTTACAGAACTGATCGATCAAGTGGTCTATAATCTTTGTACCCTTTACATATAGCTCAGATTGTAGTCTCAGCTCAGTACCCAATAACTGCCCTACCACACAACAGATAAAGCCTGCATTAAAATCAAAGCTTATCATTAAAGGTTGGCTCCTATCAATATCTTGGAATTTAGAATAGAGGCTATTGGTGTAGCAATGTGTGCCCTCGTTATATTCATCATAGTAGGTATTGGGAATGGTATCTACTTCTTCACACATAATCTCTACCTGATATTCCAACGGATTCATTTCCCTTTGCCAACGCTCTAGCACTTCCCTGCCGATTACAGGTTCATTGTCCCAACTAGTCGCCTTGCAAAAGAAAACCTTATCAGGATATTCCTCTTGTAGCTTTTCAAAATCTAGCAACCATTTGCCACTAGAAAGCCAAGGCATAGAAGTGTAAAAGCATATTTGCTGGTGAAAAGGATTACCTTCAAAAATGTAGGAATTGCCTCGGACCGTAGGCATAATGGCAGAATCATAAATTTCCTTATCCAAGCCCATCGCTGCTTCATCAATATCCAATCCATCGAAATTCATCCCCCTGATAATATCGGCATTGTGTCCTTTGGCAGTACTTACCATTTGTATTGTAAATCCATTATTAAAAGTGATAACATCGCTGTAATCATCAGGTTTTTCATAGGGTTCTGCCCAGTGTGCTGGTGGTTTCTGGTACCGCACAAAATGCTTATCTTTTCCCTCTTGGAAACCATTGGTTTTCAGTGCCCTTATCAAGGAAGGAGCAACATTGTTCTTTAAGTGAGATTTGGTAATTGAAACCAATCCATATTTTGCCCTGGGAAGATATTTCGCCCGCAAAGAATGGTTACTACCAATCGTATACGATTTACCACCTCCCCTCCCACCAATAAATACTTTGGTCTTTTGTGGGGCATTCAAAAAGGCAACTTGTTTCTTATTCAGGAATACATCAATCATCTTGGCTAATGTCTATCACGCGTTCTTGTTGTTTTCTAGCTGCCTCTGGGTCAGAAGTGATATTGATGATAGGCATGTTTAAAATATTGGTCTGGTTATCCTTATCGTTCACACCTTTTATGGCAGCTGCTTCTTTGATGCAATCTTTGGCTAGGCACAAAAATAGATGTTGCTCTTTTTTCTCTGCTACAAAGATTTCCTCTTCTTCTCCTTCAATTTTCGTCTTTTCCAAAGCTATGTCTGTTGCTATTCTAGCAATTTCATCCAACTTATTCGCGTAAACTGCTTTCTCAGCTTGCTTATCAGTAAAGGCAATTTCCCCATACACCCGATTGGCTTCTTTTATAATCCGATAGGCCATCTGGGTGGAAACATCATATTCTTCCTCAATAAGTTGCACTATCCTAGGATTACTATAGCCTTCGTTCCTTAAAGAGACTACAAACTTGTACCGCTGCCAAGCCATGGCTTGGTTTTCATCCAGTTCCTCCCCTTTGAAAATCTTATCGAGTAGGCTATCAAATTTTGTTTTTTTGACCTTACCTTCTTGTTGTTCAATCCACTCGATAATGGTCTTTTTTGCCTGCTTCTTAGTCTCCATATTTTAATTTCTTTATGGTCAGTTGCTTTATCAAAGCTTCTTCCTTCTGAATAGCTAAATCGTATTTAGTGTACAGTTCAGTATCTCCATTGACTTGCGCCCTGGTCATTTTGCTTTTGTTCTTACTGATCCGGGATCTAGCCAATTTTATAGCATGCTCAATATCTTCTAATGATGCATAAGTTTTTTCGTAGCGCTCCAGCTTCTTAGGTAATTTGGTATGCCGTTCAAAATGCTTTTGTATTCCATCAATAGAATCAATTTTGCTTTTAAGGTCAATGATAGTGGTTACAGCTATTTTAGATTCATTCGGTTTTTTAATCAGTAAATGAAGGCTATTAGATAGTATCTTTTTTTGATTTATCATTTTCCCCCTCTCTATAATCATTTGCTGCAAAGTATCAGGATATGCTACTACCCTTTTGGGGGTGAAATGTTGATTCTCTTGAGCTTGCTGGCTGATGTTGCTTACTTCCAATACATCGTTTATACTCACCAACTTTTCAGGGCTGGCAGCCAAACTATTCAATTGAGATTTTAGCTGCCTTTCGTGTTTCTTATTATGGAAATTGCTGAACCTTTTAAACAGGTATTTTTTAGTGGGTAGATACTTTTTAAAGATTGCTAGTCCTTTCTTGTAATCAAAATCTTTGATGCACTCTAATATCTCTGAAACAGGGCTAATCTTTATGGGCGTTTCTTCAATAATTTTTTCCTTTTGTATTTCATTTATTTTGACATACGATGTGATTGATTGTGCAATGTCATCAGGTTTAATCTTTGAAGTATCAAAAACCAAGTCAGCTGATACACTTTGCAATCTTGCATCGATACGCTGAATGCTGCTTTCCTGTTTGATAGCATAAGGAAAGGGTATTTTGGGATAATTACTTTCCTGCCTTTCTACAAATCTTTGTAATAATATAGGTCTAGAGCAAGTCAATTTTACGGTGATATTCCTGCCTTCCTGTTTCTCAAATTCGTGCAAAAGGCTAGCAAACCGCTGCGAAGTACCTGACATTTCAAGTATAACCCACTTACTGGATAATAGGTCTTTTTTAAGTTGCTCTTGGGCCTTGTGCTCACCCTCTTTGGTAGCTTCTGGATTGTATTTTAACCTGAAGGCGTCTATAGAAAGAAGTTTGTAATTTGGATTCAATTGGCTGAGGCATTTAGCCACTGTACTTTTACCAGTACAGATATTTCCTATGAGTGCTATCAATATCATATCCAGAATGATTTATCTTCTTCTGAATTATCAGAGCGTGTCCTGTAATCGTCACTGGCGTTTTCTACGTAGCTGTCTGACTCAGTTTTATAATCAGGATAAGTATCAGAATTTTCCTGAAGGAAATTTTTAAGTTTATCTGAATAAAACTTGGCTTTCTTTTCTACTTCCATTCTAATGGACTCAGTTCTTCTATAATCAGCACTTGCCCTAGTACTAGAACTATTGGGTGTTTCGATAATGTACAAGCCATTCCCTCTGATTTCCAGTGGAAGAAAACTCAATGCTTCTAATAATGAATAGTAAGCGGCCACCGGTTTGATTTTTTGGAGTAAATCAAAATTAGCATCAGTTAAAGGAGTAGATTCACTGATTTCAGCAATGAGCGCAGCTTTAAGCGCATTAAATAAGGTTGTACCGATTACTGGTTCCACATACTGCAATTCTGCATTGTTCAGGTGTGGTCTTAAAGCTTGGTAAGTCTTGAGGCTACCTACCTGATAGACATATTTTTGGAATTCGCTTTTACTAGTATTAAAGTTATTACGTGTAAGCGTAAAAGCATCAGATTGCACCCAAGTCGAAAAACTAGCATGTTTTTCTTCCAAGTATTGTAATACCCTATCGGCAAATCTATAGCCATTTCTTTGGTAACTCTGCTCTAACTTATTGGCAGCTTGGTTGGTGGCTGGCCTACTACTGTCCAAATCATCATTGTAACTCTGTTGAATGCCCAATTCAGAAACATGTGTATTGATATGGGGAATAGCCTCGAATAATGCATAATTGGCCAAAGCACCTCTTATCAAATACATCAACTTTGTTTGCTCTGAAGAAGGTGAATTAGCTCCTACCAATTCGGCATATAATTCAGCCGATATGAGAGGTTCGATATATTCCTGCTCAGCCAAATCTACAAATGGCTTTAAAGTAGCAAATTTGTAATTCTTACTGATGTTGAGGTATGCTTGAATATCTGATATACTTGTGATTAATCCCATAATCCAAAATTGCCTTTTTGTACAATCATCTTTAAGGACAGTAAGTCCTTATTTAAAGTGTTTCATTATGTGATTTTTGCTGTATGGGAGAAAAGGAATTACACCATATCTATAAAGAAGTAGAAAAAGAACTGCAAGAATGGCTTGATGATACTGTATTGATGCTTTCTAAGCAATTAGCAAAGAAAAAAATCAATATTACAGGTAGTCTACTTAATTCAATAAGACAAGAACTAATTTCCAATGGACAACAGGGATTCCATACTGCTGCAATTAGTTTTAAGATATATGGAAAATACTTAGAACTTAAAAACCTTGATTTTTCTGATATCCAGTCAGGGGATATTTATTATGAATGGGTTAAGAAAAAAGGGCTTTCAAGATTTAGTAGTGTGTCTGGATACAATAATAAACCAACAAAATTACCAACCGAAAAACAGTTATATAGAATTGCCTGGGCCATAGCTAAAAGTCGGGAAAATGGCTTATACAATAAAAAAACAAGGAAATGGTACAGTAAACCTCTCTATGCTAGTATGGCGGCAGTATCAGGAAAGATAGCCAGTATATACACAGAATCTGCTCCAGATTTCATATTTAAGATTTAGCTATGAGTCAGCACAGAATTCATCTAATTCTTTTTGTGCTTCTTTAAAACCAAGGTCTAGTGCTTTTTTCCAAGCTGAGCAGGCTTCTTCTATACGCCCTTGCTTATTTCTAATCAATCCTAAATTATAATAGGCTGCATCATAGCTGGAATCAATTTCTAATGCCTTTTTAACATTTTCTTCTGCTTCTTGTACTTTATCAATTTTTAAATAGGAACTGGCATTATACACATAAGGGATTGCATCTTCAGAGTCTAACTTAATGGCTTCATTAAAATCTAAAATTGATTCTTCATTTTTTCCTAATTCAACTTTAATCAATCCCCGTACAGTAAATGCTTTAATATACTCGGAATCTAACCTAATAACTTCATCGAAATCTTCAATCGCTTCCTTATATTTTCCTAATTCAGCTTTAATCAATCCCCGTCCAAAAAATGCTTTAATATACTCGGAATCTAACCTAATAACTTCATCGAAATCTTCAATCGCTTCTTCATATTTTTTTAATTCATATTTAACCAATGCTCTCCCAAAAAATGCTTTAATATACTCGGAATCTAACCTAATAGCGTCATTGTAATCTTCAATCGCTTCTTCATATTTTTCTAATTCTTTTCTAACCAATGCTCTTCCATAAAATGCTTTTCTATTCTCGGAATCTAACATAATGGCTTCATTATAATCTTCAATCGCTTCTTCATATTTTCTTAATTTAAGTTTAGCCACTCCTCGTCCAATAAATGCTTGACCAAACTTGGAATCTAAACTAATGGCTTGATTAAAATCTTCAATCGATTCTATATAATCATTTTTTTCTAATGCAGCATATCCTTTCAAAAACCAATCAGCAGCTGTATGTTTATCTTCCTTTTTAGTTTTCTCCGAAGTTATTTCAATATCTTTTAACAGTTTCTTATTTTCAGAAATTAATCCTTCTGTTTTCTCATCAATGCCTTCAATCATTAATTTTTCTTTTATCTTTACTAATTCAGAAATAATGCTCTTAGCATCTCTATCATGTTTTTCTATTATAACTTTCCCTTCTTCAATCAATGTTCTACTTTCCTTTTCGAAATCATCCTTTAGTTTTTCAACTGCCTCTTCATGAATCCTTTGTATTCTCTCCCTCTCTTCTTCTATTAATTTTTTGCTTTTCTTTTCAAAAGAAATTTTCAGTGATTCTAATGCTATATTTATTGGGTCTTGGGCTTTTTCATTTACTATGTCTTTAAACCAATCTCCTTTAATATTGGTGTTGATACTTTTCCTTGCAATTTTTGCTACCCGTTCGTTTAAAAAATCATTTATTGTATCCTTCATAAATTTATATCCTAAAAAAGTGATAAAACCCGCAATAATAGTAATGATAATAGTTGCAGCCCAAATAACATTTTCTAGTTCGCTTTCCATCTTTTCATAAGATGATTGATATAACTTTACCTGAAACTCTTGATTCTTTTTTATTTGCTGTATCTCTTGATTTAATTTAAGTATTTCCATTTCAGTTCTAGATACTGAATCTTGTAATGTGTCAGCTAGCAATAAGCTTGATGAAAGGAAAAAGAGAAATAGAAGAATAAATTTCATAATGTTGTATAATGGCCCTGATTCTACAATTTAACAAAATAATAGTATACAACCTGTATTTTAGCTGTCCTTATTTAATAGTTCCTGTAGAAATATTTTAGCTTAAAAAAAGCTATGAAAGTACAGAGTGCAAATGGACATACAGCAAGTCTTGAAGTAAGTTATGTCAAGCCTGGAAATGCTCCACTGAATGTAGACTATAAATCTACACTAAGTAAACCTATGAAACTTTATGTTAAATCAACTGGTACCGTTGAAGTGGTATTTGCTGGTAATAACCTTACAGGAGAAAATGGAGCTGGAGCAGATGAGACTGAAATATTGAATATAGAGCAAGCTGATTTTCATCCTTATCTTATTAGAAAAATTGTTTCTGGAGCTGGTACAACTATACCAGAAGCTGACCTTAAATTATGGGAATGATATGACCACGATATTTAAAGGAATTACGATATATAACAAAGTATTAAGGTACCCAATACTGAAAAAACTTAATGATTTAGGGGATTTAATCTCTTTTTATGATGGTAGTAATGTAGAGGTTGAAGAAGGTAATTTAATAGCTACTTATAAAGATTACGTATCAAATAATGATTTTATAGCAACAGGAACGGAAAGACCATTATCAAAAACTATAAATAATGTTCCAGTAGTACAATTTGATGGAAGTGGTGCTTCTAACAGACAAAAATTGATTACAAGCGGTTCTCCTTTTCAATCTTTAACAGATTGCACTGTAATAATGTGTTTCTCTTTAAGAAATGAAACTAATGCATTTATATTACTTGGTTCTGGAGACTCTGTAGGATTTGCTTATGCTGGTAACGATGGTAGTAGTTCTAGTGCTTGGCGTTCATTTCCTTATGATAATGTATATATCAATAAAGTACTTACTACTGCATCAACAAGAAATCAAGCATTTGATGCTATTACAGATAAAAAGAGATTTGATGTTGTAACCATTGAAGGATGTGATTTTACTACATGGGTAGAGATAGCAATTGGTTTGTACAATGGTGCTTCAAATGCTTTTTATCCCTATATGGACTTAGCTGCACTGGCGATTTATAATGGTCAATTGTCTACAACAAACAGAGAAGCAGCAGAGCAATTGTTAATCACTGAATATCAAGGTCTGGCATCTCCAAGCTATACTTTTGATGAAGAAATAACTACTGTACCTGACACTATAGATGGACAAAACGCAGCAAATACAGGTATAGATTATGATTCTTATAATAATGAGTTTGTAGTAACTGAATTTGTAGGAAGTACCAAAACAAGAATAGGTATATGGGATGCAGCAACCAGAACAAAGACACTTACTATCGATTTAGGGACTCAAATAACGAGTGCTCAAGGAATTGCTGTAAAAAATACAAATGGTAATCCAACTTATTTATTTTCAGGAGGTAAAGAATTTAATAGGAGTGGAACTTTAATAAATAACTATGTATGGCCTTTTGTGAATTCTCATTCAGCAATTGATTATGATTCAGGGTTTTATTTTTACCTAGATAACGACAGCACTTTGCATAGGTTCACTTTTGAAGGTGGAGTTATAATTGTATTAGAGTCTAAAACAATATACCCTAGAAGTGTAAATTATGAAGGTGTCAGCGTAAAATATGGTGAGTATTATATTTTAAATGAGGCTGGAACAATTAGAATATATGATTGGAATACTAATGGGTTGATAACTGAAATTACTTCAGGCATTACACAATGGGAAGGTATCACAGAATTAGGAGACGGTACAATTGCTGCCAATAACGACACTTTCTTTCATGGGGCTACACCTAATGGAAATGTAACAAGGTTTTTTACAAAGAATTAATAATCTATATAGTCAAAAAAGGTACGCATAGGTTCTTACCAGTATTCTTCAAGCTATTTTGAAAGAGGAAAATATGAAGAATTTAATTCTGAAACAGTTACGTGATTTTACTTGGGCACAACTGTTCATTGCCCTTGCTTCTACATCTAAGGCCATAAAGGACACCCTTGCCTTTCATTTTGGTAGTTCTGTGTTCAAGGGTCTTGACCCTCAATTCTGGAACCCGAATATCAGTTGGATGAACAAGTACAAAGATTGGCCTACTGATGACAGTGCTGCCTTTTTCCTTTCCAAAACAGTACTCGTATCCTTTACTGATGCCTGGCATCTTTTCGATTTATTGATGCTCTTGTCCTTGTTGATAGCATTACATCTGAGGGGAAATATATTCTGGGCATTGTTAGTGTATGCAGTGGTATTCAATGGGGTGTATTACTTATTGTATTGATTCATTTTTTTGTGAACAATAGGTTCAGAGATGAGGTTAAATTAATGTCATACCAAGAATAGATTAACGATATTATCAACTTGATTAGCCCCATTCTAATAGAGTGGGGTTTTTATTTAATATTACATTCACTGTCCTTATATAACCCCACTCTCCTTTCCAAATTTGTGGTATTCATTCAATCTAAAAGACAATACCATGTTCAAAGAACTTATTATCCAAACAGGGGTAGATGCTATTTTAAAGCTACTCCAACAAAGAAAGGAAAAAGGTAAGGTTAAACTAGCCATCTTTCTTTTTTCTAAAAAAATGCAAAATACTCTTGGTACCATTTACAAGGAATATAATGAAGCCTTGGACGAGTGGGAAGCAAGTAATAAAGTAGCTTAAAATAAACCTATCTAAATGAGTTTTAATGAAGATTTATGGAATAAGATACTCACTTGGATGGTACCAGCTGCCTTCAGTGGTGTCTTTTTCCTTGCAGGATTTATCAGTAAAATACAGTACAATGTAGATGAGCTGAATACAACAACAAGAGGTATAGAAACCAGACTTTTGTTAATAGAACAAACACGCTTTAAAAACACTGATTTTAAATTGAATATCAAGCCTTTAGAGCAAGACATCAAATATATCCATGAGGATATCAAAGAAATTAAAAAACTATTAGAAAAGAAATAATGGATCCACTATTTGCTAAAATTTTATACTTTGTATTGCTTGCCATCCATCTCAATACAATACATCCTTATGATGCAAAAAAACTACTAGAGAGTCAAGGCTACAAGATGGACGTGAGGCCAGAATACGATAATGATGGCAATTACACGAATGACTTTGTGATACTCACCAAAACAGATACTTTATTCCGTGGTGATAGTATATTCATGATAGAAGCGAGAATGATTACTTTAAAATCCTATAAAAATATTAATAGTACCGTTCCATGAATCGGGGTTTGAGAAATAATCTAAATCCTTAAGATGATATCTTAAGGATTTTTTTTATAAAAATAATCTACTATAGTAATAGGAAATACCCTCCCACCCTTCTATTATTGTTCTATCCTCTGATTCGAGGTGTTAGCATATACAAAAAAAGTTTTTAAAGCCCTTCCTTTTGGTAGGGCTTTTTCTTAATAGGATGAATACTAATAGGGTCTATTATAAAGAAAGGGCAAGCAGGGCAAGTACAAAAAAAATTAGCGTTAATTTCTTAAAACCATAGCCCTGCTTGTTATAACTATAATTTATCATTTTATTAAAAAACCACCCAGTGCAAGGTGGTTATACTTTGTGTCTGTACACATTTATTTTGTGAATAGATTCTTTAATGATTTTGAAAGAAAAATAGTATTGAATTTAAATCTAAGCCCTTCCATTTGGTAGGGCTTTTTTTATTTCCCTCAAAATTCATTGTACTTATTCAAGAAAGTTAATCAATTATCTGATTATCAGTAATTTACATTGATTTTTTATTGCATATTTGTTTAGGCGGGTATATATTGGTGGAAATTTATTTCATACCAAAACAAAAAGACAAATGGAAAATCAATTAAAGGAAATTGCTAAAATCAATCAAGTATCGATTCTTGTATCAGAAAATCATGAAAAACTTGTCCCTATAAGACCTATTTGTGATGCTCTTGGTATTGATTTTCAAAGTCAACTAAAAAAGATTAAGGTGGATGAATTATTAGGTTCAACTGTGGTGCTCAGCCCTACGGTTGGAGCGGATAAAAAACTCAGGGAAATGGCATGTTTGCCTGCTGTTTTTGTATTTGGTTGGCTAAGTACCATCAATCCTAAAAATGTAAAATCAGAAGCTAAAGAAGCTGTAATAAAATATAGAATTGAATGCTATTTGGTATTGGCAAAACACTTTACAGAAAAATCTGATTTTTTAGCTGAAAAACAAAAAGCTGTGGAAGTGCAAGTAGATGCCTTGGAAAAAGTCAGAGATGACTTTAAAAATGCAAAAAGCAGATTGGATACCGAGAAGAAAAGAATGGTTGAGATTAGAGGTTTGACATTTGAAGAATGGCAATCTAATAAAAGACAATTAAGGATACTTTTTGATAAAAATGATTAATTTATTTGTGCCTCAACCCTCAGGCTGAGCCTGAGGGTTGATTGGTTAATTGCGATTTATTGTTCATTTCTTAGAAACAGCCTGCCCAAAGAAATATCCTAGAATTAATAAAAAAGCACTCTCCACAATGTTAGTAATTTGCACCTCTGCAAACATTGCGATAATTAAGCTAATAGTCATAACAAAAAGAATGATTGCCCCAAGAATAGAAGCAATGGACTCTCTAGCAAGAATCCTAAGCCATATCTGAGATTTTTTATCAAATAAGTCTAATCTATCTTTTTTAATCTCAATTTCTTTTTTCTCCCTATCAAAGTTTTTAGCTTCTTCATCTATCTCTTTTTCTTCTTCTTCATATTGTTTTTCTTTTTCTTTTAATTCATTTAGCTGAATAGTGATATCTCTTTTTAAATCGTCTTGAGAAATACTTGATGCTAATTCATTGATAGCCTTAAAATGTTTTTCAGTCTCTTTTCTTTTAATAAGTTCAAAAATTTCCTTTTTGCGGTTTATTAAATCGTCATATGCCGTATGAATAAAACCCTTGATGTTCTCATGATTTATTTCTGATAAAATGTAATCTTCGTCCTCAAGAAATGAAAATTCGCCAAACTTTTCCTCTGCTTTTCCACGATCAAAAATATAAATTTCAATTTCATTGAGTTTAACTCTCAATTTTTTATCATTATAATCTTCAAGTTCTTTTAAACCGAAACCATTAGCATCCAGCCCCTTCTCAAAAAATTTATCTGCTTCAACTCTTGCATATTTTCTAGCCTCTTCAATATTTCTTAGTTTTACCATTTTTGATTTATTAATTCAAACAATTCTCTACAGATTAAAGCTTTTGTAAGATAAATATCCCAAACCTCTAGCACTTTCAAAACTTTTCCCACCCTTTTTTAGGCAGCCTGTATGCCAATAAATTGCCAATCCCAAAATTTTTCTCCATCTTTGAAATGCTAAAATCATCAAATTAATTTCCATGTCTAAAATCCATTTTAAAATACGGGCAGGTAGCATATGGGTGGGAGTCCCTACTCTGACTAGACTTAGGTTTGGTGGTTTTAGCAGTGACTATCTGTCCACCCACTTAAACTTTTTCAAAATGCTAAAACCAAAAAGTTCAGAGGTAAATATGGATCCTATTGTGATCTGTAACCCACAAAATAATGCATCGCTTAACGTCAGACCATTGATGGAAATGCTGACTGAGTATGGGTCAGACCCGCAGTATCTAGCAGACGTGATAGATGGGATTATTAAACATATCTCACTTGATTTGCTAAAAGATGAGACAACGCAAATCACTTCAAACGCTCTGTACAACCTTTACAAACTCAGAGGTGCATTTTATGAAATGCAAATACAAAATTAATTCCATAGAGTCAAAAAGCCACTGGTAGTGCCAGTGGCTTTTTTATTGTCCTCAAATTTCTTCTTGACATACATTTACTTGCATAAAAAAAGTATATGGCAAGAGGTAAAGACGAAAAAGAAATCAAACTTAAGATAGATGCCAAAGGCTCTGCTACTACCCTAAAAGAACTACGTGCAGATGCCCGTAAGCTCAAAGCCGTTCTGGCCAATATTAATCCAGATGATAAAGGAAAAATAAAAAAATACAAAGCAGAGCTTGATAAAGTAGAAAAAGCTACCAGAAAAGTAGGTGAAGAAACTGGCCTAGTAAAAAAACGAATCGGTCAAGCAGCCAAGGAAACCACTGCATGGCAACGTGCCACAAGTAAACTTGGTGGTATCATGAAAACAGCTTTTGCCGCTACTGGCATATTATTCTTGATAGATAAGGGTACTGAACTTGTTATGGGGCTAGGACAAATAGGAAAAGAAGCACAAGAGGTACGCAGGCAAATAGCTGTACTTACTGGAGTTTCAGGTGATGAATTGGATAAACTCACTGCCAAAACAATGACTGTGGCAGATGCTATGGGTGAAGATTATGCCAAAGTTATACAAGCAAATAATGTAGCTATTCAAAAATTTGGCGAAAATGGTGAAGTGGCATTGGATAAGATACAAAAAGCGGCCTTACTTGCTGTTGACCCCAACAATGAATTACTTGATGTCATCACTGAATATTCCCCTAAAGTAGCTGAGGCAGGCTTGAGTTTCGATGGGTTTTTGGCTACATTAATCAGAAGTGAAAGAGCTGGAGCAAAAAATCTTGATACAGTAGCTGATTTTTATCAGGAGTTTGGGCAACGTATCAGGGAACAAACAAAAGCCACCTCTGATGCTCTCGCTCCTTTAGGCACTTCTTTTAGGGATGAACTTTTTGTAGAAATCAATAACGGTTCTATAGATGCCAATGAAGCACTGGGGCGGGTAGTAAAAAGAATGAACGGTATGGAGCTGGCCACCAATCAAGTACAGACTATCATTGCTGATGTTTTTGGTTCACAAGGTGAAGAACTTACTATTGATTTTATTCGCAATCTGGACAATGTACAAGGTAGTTTTGATGACTTAGTTAACTCAGCAGATGAATATACCTTGGCACAATTAAGGATCCAGGAAGCACAAGAAAAATTCAATCTGATTGTAACCAAAGTAGCCGACAGTGTAAGTTCATTCTTTGCAGAACTATTGGTCAAATCAGACCCAATAATTAATGTTTTTACAGATCTATGGAAAGAAGTAGAAACATTGTACAATCAATTTGTGAATATCCTCAGAAGTATGGGCCTTTTCAAGGATCAAAGTAGTGCAGTAGAAACAGTGGTGAACTTATTGGCAGGTGCCCTTACACTTGTCACTACCCCATTGAAATTGATTCTAAGGCTGATAAATGCCATTACCAATGCAGGAATCAGCCTCTACAATCGTTTTGAATTCTTAAGAGGATTTTTAGGTGGTTTTTCAGCTTCAGTATTATCTGTATTTACTGATTTGAAAGAAGGAATTGTAAATACCTTTAGTAGTGTAGGCGACCTATTTGAAGGTATTTTTAATTTAGATCCAGGTAAAATAAAAGAATCTTTAACCAAACTGGACAATCAGTTTAAAGGTAGTTTAAAAAGGTTAGGTGAAAATGCTGCATCAGCTTATATAGATGGTTATTATAATTCTATCAATAATCAAATTAAGCCAATTGGTACTGGTACCTCTTCTGTTTCTACAAGTAACACATCTACTGACAGTATCAGTGGAAATGCTTTAGGAGGTGCAGCACCTGCTAGTCCTGTCGTTTCGCAAAAAGTAGCTGAAGTAGAACAGCTCAAAAAGTTAGATGCCGTAATATTGGGTGATAGAGTAAAACATATCCAGGATATGGCTTCACTCACTGAAGCATCTATTACCAAGGAACAAGAAATGCGCGAAAAGTCCTTGGAGAGTATCAAGCAATTTAATGAGGCTAAAATAAATACAGAAAAAGAGGTATTACAACATGCGGCTAATACTACTGAAGACATAGCCAACTTTTTATTGGAAGATGAAGAAAATAGAAAAAAACATGCTGGAGCAATCAAGGCTTTTCAGATTGCCAATGTAAAAATTAAATTGATTTCAGAAGTACAAGCGATTTGGGAAAAAGCCAATGAAAATCCTTTAAATGCTCTTATACCTGGATCAGCAGCTGTTATAGCAGGAGCTAAAACAGCGTTAGCAATTGCTAGATCTAATCAAGCAGTAAGCGCTATTCAAAATCAACAATTTGGAGGTGGTGGTGAACTATATGGGCCATCACACGCTCGTGGAGGTATAAAAGGTTGGGGTGGTTTTGGAAACTTAGAGGCTGAGGGAGGAGAATTCATGATAAACAAATATGCTTATGCCAACAACCGGGCAATAGTAAACCGAATCAATAAAGCAGGTAAATTTTCAAGATTTGGATTGATATCCCTTGAAACCGGTGGGGCACTTCCTACCCCATCTGATGCTGCTATTGCTGCTTTAGGCACTTCTCAACAAAACAATCAAAGTAATCAATTGTCAGAAGAATTGTTAATGGAGATTCGCCGATTAAGGGCAGATATAAATAGTTTTGAGCGGGAAAAAGAAATCTATATACCTGCCCAAAAAATAGAAGATACCCTTTCCAAACGTGCCAAAATCAGGAATTACTGATTTTTTCCATGATATCTATACCTTTATCCAATCGTTCCTCAGATATTTTTACATACTTCATAGTAGTACTAATTTTGGTATGTAACATATATTTCTGTAGCAATTCTAAAGATCCACCAAATTCAAGATATAGAGTGGCAAATGTATTCCTGCCTACATGGTGGTGAAGCTTTTGTTTTATTTCAAGCTTCTCTCCTATCTCTTTTAAAATTCGGTTACTGGGTTGTTCTAAAAATTTATTGAATATACCCTCTGTCTTTTTATCAATTAGTTCATCTTCCATTAATCTCCTGGCCAAGGGTATCAATTTCATTCTAAAAGTCTTATTCTGATACCTGGTCTTAAAAGCAGTAAACTCCAATACATGATTTCTTTCATTATAATAAGAACGCTTCATCCTCAACATATCAGATATTCGAAGGCTGGTCAAACACATGAAAAGAAAACGCCTAAGTACAACTTTTTCTCTATAACTGATTTCTTTATTGTCGTAATATGTAAGCAACTGGTTGAATATATCTTTATTGATAGGTTTCCAACTACTTTGTTGTTTTTTTATGTTGAAATATTGGTAAGGGTCATCAAATAAAATAAAATCCTTTTTTGCCAGGTTTAGATAAGCTCGTAAATTTTTATGGTGCTGCCATCGGCTGTTTAGATTGGTCAACTTTTGATCAAACTCTAACCATAAATCAAAATTCTCAGCAAATTCATGATTGAGGTCAGCAAATAAAATATCATTTTTATAATTCTTAAGCTTTGTAAGGGTCAGTTTCTGATTACGAAAAGTATTATAAGATTTTATTTTACGCTTTTTCCATCGCTCCTTTAATTTTCCTTCAAAGTAACTTGTAAAACTATCTTTAGAAATTTCTGTCTCAAAACTTTGCTTAAAGGATTCAAAAGTGATTGGTTGATTAGTGAGCCTAAAGTGTATAAAAACCTCGTTGGCCTTTGCAAGTGCTTGATTGATGACCAAGTTACAATCTTGATAAGTTTTATCTGTCCTAGATAATGGCCTACATAGACCCTTTACAGAATCGAATTTTTTCTGTGGCCATGTTACAGTAAGATCAATCTTATAAGGTTTTCGATTGATAATTACTTGCAAATAAATGCTAGACCTTCCATCCTTATTTGAATAGTCTTTTCTGATACGCACTTTACTAGAATAGCGCATAAAAATCTCTGGGAAACCTCTGGGAAACAAAATATAGGATTATACCTATATTGATAGTGTATATATGCGCCCAAAATGCCCTCTAATTGCACTTTAACGTGCTAAAGTACCCAGGGCGGGAGTCGAACCCGCACGGTGTTGCCACCATTGGTGTTTGAGACCAACGCGTCTACCAATTCCGCCACCTGGGCATTTGCTTGTGCAGCGTATTTTAAATGGTGTGCAAACCTAATTAATGGATTTATTTTTTACAAACAAACTACACACATTCATTAATCGAGATTCCACTCATCATTCATAAAAGGAATGGCATGGTGCGCCGTCATGTCAAAGCTAACAGGCACTATAGAAACATAATTGTTTTTAATTGCCCATTCATCTGTATCCTCTCCCTTGTCATTATTTTCAAACTCTCCTGTGAGCCAAAGGTATTTTCTACCATATGGGTCTATCCTCTCATCAAAATTTTCTCTCCATCGGGCAATGGTTTGTCTACAAATTTTAATACCTTGAATGGGTTCTTCTCTTTTAGGAGGAAAATTTACATTTAAGGCTATCCCTTTTTCTATTCCTTTTTCTAGGGTTTGACGGGCTATACTCTCCACATATGGCAATATATGGTCAAATTCAGCATCAGCGTCATAATCACACAGGGAAAATCCAATGGCTGGCATGTGCTCAATGGCTGCTTCTACCGCTGCCGACATGGTACCAGAATATAAGACACTTACCGAAGTATTGCTCCCATGGTTAATACCACTTACAACCAAATCGGGTACTCTGTCGGCCAGTATGTGGTTTTTGGCAATCTTCACACAATCTGCAGGAGTTCCTGAACACTCATATGCTTGTACGCCTTCAAAAATATCTGAGCTCCTTATTTTTAATGGGTCGTTGATGGTGATGGCATGTCCCATACCAGATTGTGGGCTATTGGGGGCAACTACTACTACCTCGCCAATACGTTGCATGGTTTCTACCAAATGTCTAATTCCCTTTGCGGTTATGCCATCATCATTGGCTACTAGGATCAATGGTTTTTTATCTGTTGTCATCTGCAAAAATTCAAAAAATTATGTGCCTGCAAAACTAACATTATTCATCAAAAGCTATATTTCAGGACGGGACATGTTTAAAAATAAAAAAGCCGCTTCTTGTCAAAAGCGGCTTTTTAATTATAAAAAAATAAATTATTGATTCTTCAAGGAGTTATAATAATCAACCAATTGGATCATATCTTCTCTTCTTACAATATCTAATTTATTTACTTTAATGAATTTCTTTAGTACCTTATCTTTATTATCTAATAAGGCTAGGGCTTCATCTTCCTCATTACTACAAAAAGCAATATCCCCTTTTTCATCAATCAAGAAATAATCATCTACTTGTACAGTAACCCTGATATTTCGTCCACCAAACCAGTATGGATCGTACAAATTTTCTACTTGATCTACTATTTTCTCGCGAGACAACAAAGAAAAGGGCTCTCCCTCTGAAAGTAATTCAAAGAAAGTAGGTTTCTTATAGCTGGTACCATCTGTACTAAATGGAAGCGTAAAGAAATAGCGCACTTGTTTGGTCTTATCATCTACTATTTGCCATGCCTCTACCCTAGTTGCGCTATATGAACGAACCGTATTTCCGTTCTTATAAATAAGGTTATCGTTATCAAGGTCATACTTTACATAACCTCTTACAGTTTCGCCACTTGTTAAGTCTACCTCGCCTTTGTGCCATAAATCTTTCGAAAACCTTTGTGCTTGTAACTCAAAAGCCAAAAGGCTTAAAAGTACTAGTAAATATTTTGTTGAAAGGACTTTCATAAATCTAAAATTTAGCTTTGGTAAATTAGCATTCAATATAAAGGTACGTAAGTAATGTGTTAAATGTAAATTATGGATACTCAAGATGTTGTATTTTCACAAGCAATAACAAAGTCTAAGCAATTATAATTTCCATAACTATCACGTTAATTTTTACTTACTTGCTGCAAATAAAGCAATCATTACAATTTTATAATCTTTACGTGAACATATAAATCCTATTGATGTGTTCCCATTTCACCATTCTATGGTTGCTTTTCCTTTTTCTTTCAAATAATCATTCGCCTTACTAAAGTGTTTATTCCCAAAGAATCCTCGATCAGCAGAAAAAGGAGAAGGATGCGCTGATTGTAAAACACAATGTTTTTCCTTATCTATAAAACCACCCTTTTTTTGTGCATAGGCACCCCATAAAATAAACACTACATTTTCTTTCCCATCAGTAATTTTTCTAATTACTGCATCGGTAAACTCTTCCCACCCTTTTTTTTGATGTGAACCAGGTGTTTGTGCCCGAACGGTTAAAGTAGCATTTAAAAGTAATACACCTTGTGCTGCCCAACGCTCAAGGTTTCCACTTTCTGGTATTTCTTTTCCTAGGTCGGCTTTTATTTCTTTAAAAATATTTCGCAAAGATGGCGGATGTTTTACTCCATCATTTACTGAAAAACATAAACCATTTGCCTGCCCAGCACCATGATAAGGATCTTGCCCAATAATTACTACTTTGGTATCTTCAAAGCTACAATGTTCAAAAGCATTGAAAATCAGCTTTCCTGGAGGGTATATTTTATATTTTGTAATATCTTCTTTAACAAAGGAAATTAAATCCTTAAAATATGGCTTATCAAATTCTTCTTCTAATTGCTTATGCCAAGAAGGCGCTATTTTAACAGACATTTAAGTATTTTTTAGAATATGAGAATCATTTTTTCGTATATCTAATAAAAATTACGCAGGTAAGGTTTTATTATTTTCTACACAATTTTGTTATTTAATCGTAATTGTCGTTGTAATAAAAGCGCTACTGTTTTAATTTTAAATGATTAATAGAAATATGCTTCCTATGTTCACTCAAATAACTGAAGGTATAAAAGTAAGTGTTGAGACAGAATATCAACCTGAATATTCTAGTCCAAAGCAATTTCATTACGTATTTACCTACAAAATAAAAATAGAAAATAACAGCGAATATACAGTGCAGTTATTAAGGCGGAAATGGTATATTTTCGATTCAGATGGTGTGAAGAAAGAAGTGGAGGGTGATGGTGTTGTTGGTCAACAACCTGTTATTGAGCCGGGGGAATCACATCAGTATGTATCTGGTTCTAATTTAAAGACAGGAATTGGCAAGATGAAGGGATACTACCTGATAGAACGGATGATTGATGGAAAGAAAATTGAAGTATCTATCCCAGAATTTTCTTTGATCGTACCTTTTAAAATGAATTGATATTATCTCATCAAGATACTCATTATTTTAAAAAGCCATGTTTTCTATAAGATAACATGGCTTTTTTTTACAATTACAATTCAAGAATTTACAGTATTAGTGACTATAGCTCAAATATATTTAAGCTTCAGTTCTACTTTTTCGCCTTTTGGCAGTATGTACTTCTTAAACCCTTTAATACTCGGTTCATTCGTTTCTGTCAATCTCACTTTTTCATTTTCAGGTAAGACTATCACTCCATTTCCACTTGACAATGTTTCTACCGTCAACTTTCTTTTACCAGCTTTTCCTTCCAACTTAAAATAAAGTTTTCCCTTTACTGTATAATAATCTAGTTCAATGTAAGTGAGTGAATCTGGTCTAGGGAAAATTTGGTATGTTTCAAATGCAGGATTAGTGGGTAAAATTCCTGCAATGTACATATAAGTAACATATAAAGGAGCTACAGCGGCATGACTCCACTGCGAACCACTATCTGGCTTCACCTTCCAAGCCTCTTGCATGGTGTTGTTTTGCTGAACAGACTGTAAATTGAACCAACGGCTAGTAAAATCTTCCAATACAGCTGACAGATTACCTGACTTTCCTAATGCCCATAAACCCCAATTGGCGTTGGGTGGATAACAGCGACCTAATGTATCAGGTACTGTATTCAATACCTCTTCCATAGCAGAGATTTGATTGTCAGGAGCTAAATCGAATAAACATGCAGTTGCTAATGATCGCTCATCCATCAACTTTTCCTCCTCCTCTTTGTGCCAAGGCAAATTGCTGATAAAGCATTTTGTCTCTGTATCCCAAAATTTAGAAATAGTATTTTTTAATAATAAATCGGCTAGCTTTTCAGCACTTTTAATTAACTCCGTTTCATTCTTTGCTTTACAAAGAGGCATAAAAGCATGTTTTAGCATTGCGATGGCATACAAATTAAATGCACATTGCTTATGTCGTTGTTGTTGGTAAGCATCAGTATCCATCCAAACAGTTGGTACCCCTAAGTTCTCTACTGGTAATAAGCCATCTTCAGATGCCAATGCTTCTAAATAATAGAAAAAGCGAACTAATCTTGGAAACACCTCCTCAAAATCATCCAGTTTCCCACAGTATAAGTAATGGTAATAACAATCGAAATTGAAACCAATCCCATGGTCTACTAACGGCCCCCAAGGTGTTAAATCTAATTGTCTTTGTGCCAATCGATTCATTCTATCGTAAGCAGGCCAAGTATCTAAAAAGAAACCATCTTTGGTTAAGCCTTGACTATAGGTTACCATATATCTTCTAAAAAACTCTGGTGCATCAAACACAGGATGGATTACATGCACCTGATGCCCAATATCTCCACTATATTGTTGCCTTTCTCGACCCATGCCATCTACCATGGTTTCAATAGAATTATTGTACACTGTATTGATACAGGCATCGAATATTTGTTGAATTTTGGGATTATCTACTTTTATCAATGGTTTGTGTTTCCATGGATAAAGCCTTCGCCTAACCCCTACTTTTTCAATTTTAATCTTCTCACCTTTATGCCCATGTATATGTAATTGTAAAAAGCGCAAACTTTCATATTCGAAAGGCTCGAAATAGTTCTCTCCATTTTTGCAAGTAATACGCGACCATGCATTAAAATGATTATTCATGAGTAGTTCACCACCATCTTTATAGGCCACATGCCCCTCCTGTGTCATTAGCTCGACGATAGTGCCTTCAGGTACTGTAAACTGAACAAAGGGGAAACCTACTATTTGCTCACTAAACTCATAAGTAAGTAAGATGCCTTCTGAAGCATTAGAATGCTGTACTTCATAAATTCCATTATCATGAACATTCAATACCGGTTTATCTGTACCATTCTCGTAAGCATTTTCAGTCATAAGCTCAAAATATTCTTGTGGGCTTCTATTCCATTTTATCGCTTGAACTTCAAGTAGAGACGAAGGAGCAACTTCATTTTCAACAGGCATAGGAAGCATACGTTTTCGCAATTCCATGTCATTTGCACTTCCACCAGCATTAAATAAATAATCGTTGGCTTTAGAAGCCAAAGCGGGTTTATCTGCCAAAACCCCTGTTATCTTAGGTGTTTGCCAATCTCCAGTAACTTCAAAATCTTTTAAATTCCAGCCATTGGGAAAGAGACGAGCATCGAATTCTTCTTGCAATGCCCTTAAATACCATCTTTTATATTGACCAGGTTTCCAACTACGGGCAAAAAATGTTTCCCATGATTGATCCGATAAAATCAGTGTTGTTGAATCATCTTCATAAGTCAATTTCATACTAAATAAAAACCCGTATTTACCCATTGGTAGCGTACCATCACCATGCCCATAATACATAATTTGAGCCCCTAACACATTATTACCTTGCTGTAAGGCTTGAGTGAGGTCTATTGGATCTGCTTCAGTATATCTAGGGTCAGCAGGAGCTGGGCCGAACTGTATGCGTTTTCCATTACAATAAAAAATATACCTAGATTCACCAAGTATCCAGCCTGTAGCACTTTTGATTTTTTTGGGGATATTAAATTCTTTTCTAAACAAAAAGAAGCTATTGGTTAATGTTCGTTCTGCCGGATACCAAATCCATTTGGCAGGACTTAAGTCTAAGTACCATGAAGATTTCTCTTTTATTACTTTACTTTTCCTAAGATTTAATTTTTGAGGTGACTGTTTTAGCACAGCTTGATTACTCATTATACCTGGTACCAAGAAAAGAGCTGTGCTACTACATACAGATGTTTTAAAAAAATCTCTTCTATTTATTGCTTTTGTCTTATTTGAATTAGTCATAGGAAATTTCATGGTGAATTCAATCACAAATTAATATTCCCACTTGCATTCACAATCCTGTACTGGTAGGTAGATATCTAATAGTAAAATAATAATAGAATTTATGTATAGAATTATATTCACTATAAAACAAACTGGTTTTTTGACAATCGAGCAGTGTAATTAAAAGATAATCGATTATATTTAAGGAAGTCTCTAAAAAGGGTTTTTTAATTTGTAGTTATTTATCGGCACAAATACTCTTTCCCTTTCTCTTAGTTGTTAAATGAATTGATATAATAATGCGGGTATCATTTAAAGAAAAATTAAATAAAGTTTTATCATTTTTTGGAATAAGCATTGGCACCCTAACTACAATGGCTTCTTTCGATGTTGGTCCTGAACCATTAATAGCTAGTGTTATCGCTTATGGCATAGGTATTTTTACATATAAAAATGGACAAAGACTTCAAAGGAAAAGAGAAGATCTGAGTGTACTTCGCTATTTAATGACCCACCGTGGAGTAAGCCTTACCGAGATAATTGTAGACCTTGATATCCCTATTGATACTGGTGCGAAAATAATGGAACGCTTACAACAACATAGTCTTGTACGTTTACATGTGTCCGAATCGGGAGACATGCTTTACAGCATTGCAGATGGTTACGAGCTTAAAAAAATCATTTCAGAAACAATCTATTAGTTACATTTAGAAAAGGAAATATTTAAAGATTTCTTTCATGAGGAGAGTTACTTAAGGAAATGTTATACCTGATTTATTCTCATACATTTCTATTCATCGATACAAGTAAATTGAGCAGGCTCCCAAATTAAGTTTTCATTGCTAATAGACTCATCGAAAGAAAGCAACTCTCCTAAAAATCCCACCTCTTTGCCATTACAGTCATAAATTGTAATTACATAATTACAAGCAATGCAACAATAGTATGGGATAATGAAAATTTGATTATCTTTTTCTACTTGATAAATTTTATAATTTGTAGATAATTGTTGATTCATGGTATCAGTAACAATTGCATTTAACCATGTTAGATTTTCGATGGGATTTTCTACGCTACAGATTGTAGGATTTTGAATTTCATTATCTGTACAAGCAAATGTGATGAGGTAAATGACAAGTAAAACTACATTTCTATTCATAAAAGCGCAATAAAGGTCTTTAATGTTTACGCTACCATTCGTTTCATTGCTGCAACTTTATTTAAATATTCAAGAATTGATGAATAAGCCTCTTATTATTTCTTAAGTTGAAATTGTATTTATCGAAGTTGGTAAAAATCTTACTTAGCCTAATACTTGAGTAGTTATTTATAAAACTTGTAGAAAAACTAAATAAAAAGCTAGCCAGTTAATACAGCCTATTTCGATTCTATACTTAAATAGATGACATATGTTAACAAACCCAGACTCTTGCTAATCGTAGGAATGATTATTAACTTTCTTAACGACAAAATTTAGAATTTAACTAACTATAAATTTTCTGATGCGCTGCTCTAATGTCTCTTTTTTCGCCCTCTCAATAACATTTACACTTTCTTTCTTTCATATTTGTATTGCTCAATCGCAATATGCTGGAACTTATAGCAATCAACAATTTACTGTGGAATTAAAGCAAACACAAGCCAATAATTTTACAGGAAATGTATCTGGAAATGAAGGTTCTTTTCCACTTCAAGCAAATTTAGTAAGTCAAAATAATATCTCAGGTAGTTACAATTACTACGGTCAAAAAATTCCTTTTACAGGTTATTTTCAACAAAACCAATTAGTAATTTCTAGTGAAGGCGAACAATTCGTTTTAAAAAAACAAACTCAAAGTTCACCTATGCAAAATGCCAATGCTTTTGGTGGTCAGCAAAATAATAGTGCCGGTTATCAAGAAAAAGAAGCAACTTGGGGTATTGCCTATACTACACCAGCGGGATGGGCTTCTCAAATTGCAGATGGGGTTAGATACTTTATCTCTCCAGACCAGAAGAAAATTATAGTTTTATTTCCAGATACTGAGTCTACCTCATTGCAAGAATTACGAGAAGGTGCGAAAGCTGGTATTGTAGAAGGAGCTACACGATTAATGCCTCAAGGAAATGCAGCAAACTTTGGAAATGACGGTGTAAGTGTACCATTATCTGGCACATTCAATGGCAAACAAGCAAAAGGATATGCCATTGGAAGACTTTCTCCTTATAAATCTGGGGCAGTAATGGTTGGTGTATCAGAAACAGCTGATTATAATACTTCTTTTGAAAATGAAATTAAGTCTTTTGCAAAAAAAATACAGTTTTTTGCTCCCCAAAGAGCTACCGATGACAATGGAAATGTAGCTGACTGGGGTATTTATATGAAAGGCAGAAAACTTGCTCGTGTAAAATCTGACACTGGTTTTTATATGGAAATCTACATCTATTTATGTAGTGATGGTTCATTTAAATATACTGATAACTCTGGTGGTTTTGGAGGTGGTGCCTCTATAACAAGCAATTCTGCCGATACAGGCAGGTGGCAAGCCTATGGTAAAGGAAATAGCGGACAACTTATATTAAATTTTAGTAATGGTTCAACGAAGACCTACAATACCAAATTAGAAAGTGATGGACTATACTTAAACGGTACAAGATACTATCGTGATAAAAATGAACTATGCAATTGATTTCAACAATTTGAGGATGAAATCATTTAAAAACTTCAAGTACAAATCTCAATATTTCTGAAGGTTTTGAATATAGATCTATATTTCAAATAAAACTACAGCAATAAAAAAGGCTTCCATTCAGGAAGCCTTTTTCATATTTTCAAAGCAATCTTTTAAAGAATTGCATCTGCACTAAGTGTACTAGAATAATTCACTTTTAATGCATTAGCTTCTCTTAATTGCTGTCTAACATCAATGATGATACCCATTTTTGCATCTCTATCTACTTTAAGAGACATTGTAATTTTATCTCTTTCAACTTCATCTAATTTTTCTTTCTCTTGAAATACAAACATTGGTATTTCGTCTGGTTCTACCAAAACGTCATTTACCTGAATACGTGGCTCCTTACCATATTTGGTAACATCTTTTGGTTTACCAACATAGATATAGCTCACTAGAGATTTTTGTTCCAGTTTAGTTAGCTGAGTCGCACTTGGCAATTTGTTCTCAACCAATAAATCTGTTTCTCTCAAAACTGTTGTTACCATAAAAAAGAACAACAACATAAAGATGATATCGGGTAATGCAGAAGTAGGTATATCCTGACTTGTACCGGTTTTTTTCTTAAACTTTGCCATAATTCTAAAATTTTAAGTTGAATTACTGGATTAAACTACTATCAGTTGGTTCTGCATCTGATACCTGATAAGGAAATGCCGACCTAGCACGTTTGTACATTTCGTCACCTTCATCAGTGTCTCTATCAAGGTTATTAAACTCTTCTAAAGTAATACCCAAATATTCTGCTCGAAGCTCATTATAAGCCGATTTCAACTCATCAACTACACCAATGTACATTTCATAGCTTGTACCTCTGTCAGTCTTAAGAGATACAACAGCTTTATCAGGTGCCTCAGAAGATTTAGGGTCTTTACCATTATTGGTAATAAACTTCTTAACTTCTGCTTTCAACTCCGATATTTCCATTGGGTTTTCCTCAACGAGCATCATGTCCCTAGAGTTAATGAGAATGTTAAATATATTACGCTCATTTAACTTTACATCAACTTGATCTTCGGGCTTTGGAGGCAACTGCACATAAATACCTTTATCTGAGGCAATAGTAGTAGTTACCAGGAAGAAAATGAGTAGCAAGAATGCGATATCGGCCATGGAGCCAGCATTCACCTCGGATGATTGTCTTTTACTTCTTCCCATAGTTCGGTTTATTTAAAGATTTTAGAAACTTCTGTGTAGACAATACCTACTAACGATATTCCTAACAGTATATAGAACATAGTTAACACTCCACCAATAATCTTAGAAAGTGAAGCATCTACATTAAATTCTGTATATTTTGGTGTAACCTCATCACCAGCTAAAGAATAGCCAATAAGAAATATTACTAATAAAATCCCCAAACCTATCGCTGTTCCTATCAAACTTTTAGGATCACCAATAGACTTGACGAGTGGCAACAAAATTGAACCTGCTGCTGCCAAACCTACCAACACATAAGAAGCTGGTAGTAAGTACGATGAAATAAACTCTTCCATAATTATATTCAGTTCTTTTTTTCTACAATTTGATTGAAGTGTATGCACAATCGATACATACACTTTTATCGGTGGAATTAGCTATTAGAAGCTACTTTGTGCTTCACTAATACATCTACAAAAGAGATAGAAGCATCTTCCATTTCGTTTACTAAAGAGTCTACTTTAGAAACACAATAGTTGTAGAATAACTGAAGGATAATTGCAACGATAAGACCAGCAACAGTAGTTAAAAGTGCTACTTTAATACCACCAGCAACAAGCGAAGGAGAAATATCACCAGCAGCTTCAATTGCATCAAATGCGCCAATCATACCAATTACAGTTCCCATGAAACCCAACATCGGAGCAAGAGAGATAAATAGTGAAATCCATACAAGGCCTTTTTCTAATTTACCCATTTCAACAGAACCGTAAGCAATAATAGACTTCTCTACCATTTCAATACCTTCTGACATTCTCATTAGTCCTTGCGTAAATATTGAAGCAACAGGACCTTTGGTTGACTTAGTAATGTTAGCTGCAGCTTCGATACCGCCCTCTGTAATTGCTTGGTCAACTTGTTCTACTAATTTTCTTGTGTTAGTAGTTGCAAGGTTGAGAGAAATGATTCTTTCTAAAGCTATAGCTAGACCAAGAATTAAACAAAGTAATACCGGACTCATGAATCTCCAGTCTCCTTCTATAAATTTTTCTTTAACTATCTGGTGGAAAGAAGCTGGCTCTGCGGTTTCTTCTTCAACAACTGGAGCAGACATTTCTTCTTGCATTGGAGCTGCTTCTTCAACAGCTGCTGAATCCTCAGCCATCATAGATGTTGTGTCTTCTGATGTTGCAGAATCATCCTGTGCAGAAACGAATGAAGTTTGTCCCAGAGTTAATGCGCAAAGCACAAAAAATAATGAGAATAATTTTTTCATAACCTAAAGTTTAATAATCAATTAAAGTGTACAATGAAAGCCAAAATAAAGATTTTAAATAAATCTTGCGGAGAGAAAGGGATTCGAACCCTTGGTACCCTTTGCGGGGTACACTCGCTTTCCAGGCGAGCACCTTCGACCACTCGGCCACCTCTCCTATTTATTGTTTAAATCCAAAAATACAAAAAAGATACAATAAAAGGCACATTAAATCTAAAGTGAACCGATTGTCTGTAGCAATTCGTAAATCAGGCTAGTGCAAATAAATTAATAAATTACAGTTGTTGCAAATTTTCTAAATATTAATTTTCTAAATATTAATTGCACTATTGCAGGAATTTGCAAATAAATCTTATACTATTTAAAGTTTTCAAGAAATAAAATCAGCTTTTTTCACCAGATAAAGGATGCACAAGTTCCTCTTTTATTACATGAGCAGACAAGTCTTTCCCAAGCACGAACATCATTTTTGTAACTGCGGCTTCTAAGGTCATATCTCCGGCTCCAATAACCCCAATATCATCTAAGTATTTACTAGTAATGTATTTGCCTTGAGAAACACTACCTCCACTACATTGAGATACATTTAAAACAAACACGCCTCGTTTAATTACATCTGAAACCATATTCAGAAACCAAGATGAAGTGGGTGCATTTCCAGAGCCAAATGTTTCTAAAATAATCCCCCTTATATGATTAGAACTGAATATTGGCTCAAGCATTTGGGCAGTTATACCAGGGAAAATCTTAACTATAGCCACCCTATCATCCATTTTGTGGTGTATTTTAAAAGGCTTTTCTTCCGTCGGCTTCGTTTGAGAAAGATTATATTCAATATGAATACCTGCAATGGCAAGTGGTGGGTAGTTTGCAGACTCAAAGGCTGTAAAATTGAAGTTTTGAACTTTTTTTGCCCTATTACCTCGAAGTAATACATGATCGAAATAAATACATACTTCAGGAATAGACGCCTTCCCATCACTTTTTGCAGAAGCAATTTCTAAGGCAGTTACCAAATTGTCCCTTGCATCAGTCCTAGAAGCTCCAATAGGTAATTGTGCTCCTGTAAAAACAACTGGTTTATTCAGGTTTTCAAGTAAAAAACTCAAGGCAGAAGCTGAGTAGGCCATTGTATCTGTGCCATGTAAAATCACAAAACCATCATAGTCTTCATAAAAGTCATAGATAATTCGAGACAATTCTAACCAATGGCTAATAGATATATCTGACGAATCTATCAATTTCGTAAAAGACAGTACTGTCAATTGAAATTCAAACCTTTTCAGTTCGGGCACTTTTTCCATTATCTTTTCAAAATCGAATGGAATTAAACTTCCAGTAGCCTCGTCATAGTCCATCCCAAGGGTGCCACCTGTATAGATTACAAGAACTGAACCTCGTAAACCTCTTTGAATTGCTGTATTTATATTTACCGTTTTGTAGTATCTGTTCATTCAAAAAGTTTAAATTGCTAGTGCATAAAACAGTGTGCTATTATAATATTGCAAGACACAAAATTAAGCAGTACTGCTTAAATTAAAACAGTTAGCTATTTAGCTCATAAATGATAATGCTAATAGATTAATATATCTTTATTAACAAAACAGAATTTTTATTCAATGAAAAAAGTAGCAATAATTTCACTTTCTATTATAATACTAGGAGCTATTATATTTTTTATTGGAGAAAAACCTTCTACTAAAGGAATAAATGGCAAGATCTCAAGCTTACCATCTAATACTATAGAAATCTTAGAAGAAAAAATTAAGGAAAAAGAATCCCTTATTAAAGGAATTAAAGAAGATAATGAGGCTAAAATAATTTGGGCCAATAAAACTAAAAACAAAACCCCTTACAGCATTTTATATTTACATGGTTTTTCTGCTTCTAGAGGAGAGGGAGAGCCAGTTCATAGACTAACTGCAGATTATTTTGGTTGTAATTTGTACTTAGCCCGACTCTACAGACATGGAATTGAAGAAGAAAATGCACTGATTGATTTCAAACCAGAACCATACTTAAATTCAGCAAAAGAAGCCCTACAAACTGCAGCTCAAATTGGAGAAAAGGTTATAGTAATGGCAACTTCTGCTGGGGGAATGCTCGCTTTATATTTAGCTTCACAAAATCCAGAACTTGTACATGCTCTAATATTGTACTCACCACTTGTCGATTTTTATGATAGTGATCTACACATATTAAATATACCATGGGGTATGGATATAGGGAAATTAGTGGCTGGTTCAGAATATGTAGGCTTCAATCCTAAAAAAGAAATTCAAAAAAAATATTGGACTACCAGATATAGACTAGAAGCTGTAGTGAACCTTGTAGCCCTCAATGAAAAAATAATGATAACAGATACTTTTGAAAAAATTACTTGCCCTGTTTTTTTGGGTTACTACTATAAAAGTGAAACAGAACAAGATAAAGTAGTGTCCATCCCTGCTATGTTAAAAATGTTCGAAGAACTAGGCACAGTTGACCAATTAAAACATAAAGTTGCCTTTGATGATGCCAATGAACATGTAATTACATCTAATATAGTATCTGGCAATTGGCAAAGAGTTCTCGATTCTACACAATATTTCCTTGCCTTTACTTTAGACATGAACCCCGTAGATGAATTAAAAGATGATATTATAAACCTTACCAAATAGCTATTAATTAATTTCAGTGATTATTTTAAACATTAGCCTTCAACCTTATGTTGCTACATTTCAAATAACATTTAATAAACAATTACTAAAAATATTAGTAAGTTGAAAACATTTCTAATCATATATATTACTGTCTTAATTATAAGTGTAATATGTTATTACATCTCCGTATATAATTCTATTAATGACCCAGAAGATGAAATAGTAGAAGTTCCTGAAAAGAAGGAGAGAAAGAAAGAGGAATTTATCGAATCATAATAGTAACAAACAGTAAATCGATTTTATTTATCTTTCAACACAAGTGCTTTACTAAATTTATCCCTAGGCTTCCTGCTCGAGTTAAATAAATCACATCTAGTATATTTTCAAGTCACTTAATTTATTGGCAGTTTGGATATTATTCTATCTGATAGAAGTCACCAAATAATTAATATTTGCTGGCTATTTACTCAGTGTAAAAGCTTGTTTTAACAACATAGCACTTTGGGAAAAATGAAAAACATTAACTGAATTAATTTTAGCCTCAAAAAATAAATCCTATATTTCAAAGCCTTTCAACACTAGCCAACAAAATTATAGGGTAACTACCTTATTTTGACACTTATTTAGTTATAAAAACTAAAACTTAGCCCAATCTATTTGTGTTAATCTTACGTATATTCAAACTAAAACTATTATGCAAAATATAGATGTTCCTGAAATGAATATTCCTCGTGTGGTGATTATTGGGGGCGGATTTGGAGGATTAGAACTAGTTAAAGGTTTACGGAATAAAGACTTTCAAGTAGTATTACTTGACCGAAACAATTATCACACATTTCAACCACTTTTATATCAGGTAGCTACTGCAGGTTTAGAACCTGATTCTATCGCTTTTCCAATAAGAAAAATCTTCAAAAAGTATCACAACTTTCATTTTAGGTTAGCTGAAGTAGAAAGAGTAGACCCTAATCTTAAAAACATTTATACCAACATAGGACAACTGCATTATGATTACTTAGTAATTGCGACAGGCTCAAAAACTAATTTTTTTGGTAATGAAACGCTAAAAAAATATGGAATGCCCCTTAAAACAGTAACCCAAGCCTTGGATTTAAGAAGTATGATGCTTCAAAATTTTGAAAAAGCATTACTCATATCTGATATTGTTCATCGAGAAAGTACCATGAACTTCGTAATTGTGGGCGGAGGTCCTACAGGGGTAGAACTTGCAGGAGCCATGGGTGAACTTAAAAATCATGTACTTCCTAACGATTATCCTGAATTAGATGTGAGAAGAATGCAGATCCATTTGATTGAAGCAGGACCGAAATTGCTCCCTGGCCTTTCAACAGTTTCTTCTGATAAGTCATTAGAGTATCTAAAAAAACTAAATGTACATGTTTGGTTAAATACCAAGGTAACAGAATATGATGGTTCAGTAGTAAATACAGACACAGGAAAAAATTTAAATGCTAAAAATCTAGTTTGGTCTGCTGGTGTAATGGGAAACAGTATTGATGGTTTTCAGCAAGATGTGTTTAATAGATCAGGACGAATACAAGTCAATAAATATAATCAAGTCTTGGGTTTCTCAGATATTTTTGCTGTTGGCGATATCGCTTCCATGGCAGATGATACTTATCCGCAAGGGCACCCTATGGTGGCACCTGTTGCCATGCAACAAGGAAGTTTACTTGCCAAAAATCTACGAAACATTGAAGCAGGAAAAGTTTTACATGAATTTACTTATCAAGATAAGGGTTCAATGGCCACTATAGGCAGAAACAAAGCAGTTGTAGAATTGGCCAAACTTAAGTGGCATGGCGCTTTTGCTTGGTTTGTTTGGATGTTTGTACACCTTATCTCTTTAGTTGGTTTCAGAAATAAAACTATAGTACTTGTCAATTGGCTTTGGAATTATTTCAACTATGATCGAGGGATAAGACTTATTATTAGGCCTTTCAAAAGAGAGAAACAAAAAGAAGATTCGCTTCAAGTTTAAAGTGAATGTTAAATTGCAAGAGTTATTTCCACCGTAATTTTTATTAAGCATGGAAAGATTGATTTAATCTATACTTTTCATGCTAATTTTTTTGTTGTCATCGTCAAATTACATTTTATTCAATAGCAAAACCTGCTGCTCTATTTCAATATTCTATACTTTCCCTATTTAATAAAATTAGATATAGCATTTTAATTAAGCTAGAGTGTAATTAATAGCTAAATATTTTAATCAAATAAGAAGCGATAATTTGAATCTTCTTTAAAAATAATTATATTCATCAATATAACTTTTCAAAGATTAAGCACATTTAAGTAAATGATTTTTGAATACATTTGATTATTTTTTTAGTAAATTATAGAGTAATCAGTTTTCAAAAATGTAAATCTCAATAAAAGGATTACTATTTAAGTATCGTTTGATCTTTCATCATTTTCAGCCAGTTAATTACTACATACAAACCCAAAAAATAACATTACATCATTAACTTTAATTTACTGAAAATGAAAAAAACACTTATTTATTTAATTGTACCTATACTATACATGGCTGTTTCATGCTCTACCCCAAAAGGAGCTGAAAAGCCAGAAATAAGCGAAAATACTAGTGATAAAGCGGATTTAGCTGGTATTGAAGGTAGCTGGAAACTTGTAAAATTTAAAGAAATAGGCGATTCAATTTATACAACTTGGCCTCAAGAAATAAACCCAAAAATCAAACTCGTTACAAATACTCATTTCACTTGGATTTCTTATGATGACAAATCTGTTATCGCTTCTGGTGGAGGTACATACAACTACACAGGAGACGCATACGTTGAAAATATAGATTTCTTCGAACAAACTGAAGTAGATGCTGCAGATTTAACTGGTACTAGTGTTAACTTCAATTGTAGAATTGCTGGTGACAAATGGTACCACTCTGGTTATGCCAAAGAGTATGAATTAAATCCGGAGAGTTTAGAATATGTTGTTGTTGATTCATTTTGGATAGATGAAATTTGGGAAAGGATGTAATTATACCTGACCTTGATTTACCGTTGACAGGAAGTAATTCCTGTCTTTTTTTTGTCTCTTAATTACTAATTTTGCTGTATAAATCAGCAATATGATAACAGAACGGCAATTATTTTTAAAACACCTCGCCCAGACTAGCGACTTCCCTCTTATGGTAGAAATAGAAAGGGCAAAGGGTATATATATGTATGACAAATTTGGCAAAGCATATATTGATTTAATTTCTGGAATTGGCGTAAGTAACGTAGGACATTTACACCCAAATGTGGTCAAAAGTGTAAAAAAACAATTAAAAAGATATATGCACCTGATGGTCTATGGTGAATTTGTAGAAACTCCACAAGTAAAACTAGCCAAACTTCTATCAGACTTATTGCCTTCAAATCTTAATAATACTTTTTTAGTAAACTCTGGTAGCGAAGCGGTAGAAGGAGCCATTAAATTAGCCAAAAGATATACTGGAAGAACAGAAATTATTTCTGCCTTTAATGCGTACCATGGGTCAAGTCACGGAGCACTCTCAGTGAGTGGTAGCGAAGCCTTTAAAAATGCTTTTAGGCCTTTATTGCCTGGTGTAAAGCATATTCGATTTAATCACTTAGATGACCTCTCTGAGATAAGTAATAAAACTGCAGCTGTTATTGTAGAAACCGTTCAGGGTGAAGCTGGTGTAAATGTACCAGATACAGCATATTTACCTTCATTAAAAGAAAAATGTGAACAAACTGGTACACTGCTTATTTTGGATGAAATTCAGGCTGGAGCAGGCAGAACTGGAAAGTTGTGGGCATTTGAACACTTCAATGTTATTCCTGATATTTTGGTTCTTGCCAAAGGATTAGGTGGAGGAATGCCTATTGGAGCATTTATAAGTAGTAATGAAATTATGGATGTGCTAAAAAGAAATCCCATTCTTGGACATATCAGTACTTTTGGAGGGCATCCTGTGAGCGCTGCTGCTGCCTATGCCAGTTTAAAAACCATCAGTAGTGAGAAATTATATAAAAAAGCAGATGAGAAAGGAAAGCTATTCAAAAAGCTTTTAAAAAATAAAGCCATCTCTGAGGTTAGAGGAAAAGGCTTAATGTTGGCCGCTCAATTCAAAAATTTTGATGAGTTAAAACCTGTAATAGATAAACTACTTACTAAAGGGCTATTGACCGATTGGTTTTTATTCTGTGATAGTGCAATGCGAATTGCTCCTCCGTTAATCATTAAAAAGAAAGAAATAAGAAAAGCTTGTAAGCTTATTACAGATACATTAGAAGAAGTTACGTAATCTTTAAAGAAGTAATTTCACTTTAATGATTAAATTCTAACTGCTAGCTCATATCTTTTTTTAGCAAAAATGAAGTTTTCAATCCTCAAAAAACACCAAATTGGGAAAATATTCCCAATTTGATATGGAATATCGCCTCTCCGCTTTAACCAAAACCACGTTAACTACTGTTTAATTTGATTTTTAAGCTTTCATCTCCTATAAATAATCCTATTGATATGCTTCTTATTTTAGGATTTAGCTTGCAAAGCTAAGATTATTTATATTCTCTCGTTTAGCATTACTGTATTTAATTGCCCTAACTCCCATAGATCAAAAAAAAGGCGTATTACTTGGACTTAGCATAACGACTAAAATTTATAATAAGAGTACTAAAAAAGCAGCTAGTATTCTCGATTAAACCCATTAAGATTTTAGTGTTAGGTTAAATAAGTTAAGGAGTATTATACTCCTGAGCTTATATGATTGGATTCTATGGGAGTCGGTACTGACTTTGTCGGTACTGACTTTTTTTTAAACCTTTTTTTGATTCAAGGTTAATCTCACATAGAATTATACTTTACTGATCATATGCGTCATTTAACTTTTTCCATCCTTTCCAAAGTAAAAACGCAGCTAATATAGCCCCAAAAGATAAGGCTAATGCAAATATGGTTTTTCCATATATCCAATACCCCGTTGCAAAAAGAGCTGCATATACACCAAAACAACCAACAAGCATCATTAAAATCTCTAATGGTACATTCCAAGCCTTACCTTTATCGGGTAATTCCTCTCCCATTAAAGCTGCTTTTTCTTTAAGTACTTTCCAACCTGGTCCACCTGGTGAAACAAGTTTATAAAATTTGATCAGGGTTTTTTCGTCAGAGGGTGATGTTAGTAAAGTTACTATAACCCAAGCAAATGTTGTGACCAAAATGCCATATATAAGTTTTTCGTATTCTTCTAATGCAGGCAAACCGAATTCTTCATGTATTACTTGAAAATAAATAGCCGCCAAAAAAGATACTAACATGGCTGTAATTTCACTATAAGCATTAATTCGCCACCAAAACCATCTTAAAATAAATAGAAGACCAGTTCCGGCTCCTATACTCAAAAGAATACTAAATGCTTGCAATGCATTGGTTAAAACAAGTGCCAACAGGCTAGCCAATACCATTAAAGCAACTGTGGTAATCCTGCCTACATTTACCAAGCTTTTTTCAGAGGCATTCTCATTCACAAATCGCTTATAAAAATCATAAACTACATAAGAAGACCCCCAGTTAAGGTGTGTAGAAATGGTAGACATAAAAGCAGCAATGAGGGATGCCAATACTATACCTGCTAACCCTGCGGGCAGATAGGTTAACATAGCAGGAAAAGCGATGTCATGTCCTAACACGCTATCATCAATATTCGGAAAAGCTTTTTTAATATCTCCTACTTCAGGAAACAGTACCAAAGACGCTAAAGATATAATAATCCAAGGCCAAGGTCTTAAGGCATAATGTGCGAAGTTAAAAAAGAGTGTTGCACCAATAGCGTGTTTTTCTGATTTAGCAGAAAGCATCCTTTGGGCAATATAGCCCCCTCCGCCCGGTTCAGCACCAGGATACCATACACTCCACCACTGCACTGCTACGGGAATAATAAACAATACAATTAAATTTTCTGTATCATTAAAATCTGGCAAAAAACTCAATTTACCAGACACATTTTCATGTTGCAGCAGGTTACTTAAACCATTTATCTCAGGCAAATCGAGTATAATAAAGGTAGCTCCCAAAATGCCACCCATGGCAATAATAAATTGGAAAAAGTCTGTAATCAATACTCCTTTTAATCCTCCTAATGAACTATAAATAACTGTAACAATTGAAGCAATAAGCAAGGTTTGTATCGGAGAGAAACCGAGCATAATATTCCCAATCTTAATTGCAGCCAATGACACCGTTGCCATGATACAGACATTGAAGAATACGCCAAGGTATAAAGCCCTAAATCCCCTTAAAAAAGCGGCTTCTTTTCCACTATATCTTATCTCATAAAATTCAAGATCGGTTAGTACCCCCGATTTCCTCCACAAACGAGCATACACAAAAACAGTAAGCATTCCAGTAAGCAAAAAAGCCCACCAAACCCAATTACCAGCTACTCCATTATTCCGTACAATATCTGCTACTAAATTGGGGGTATCTGCCGAAAAGGTAGTGGCAACCATAGAAACTCCTAATAACCACCACGGCATATTTCTGCCTGATAAGAAAAAATCTTGCGCACTTTTTCCTGCCTGCCTAGAGGTTACTATTCCAATAGCCATTGATACAATGAAAAATAATGCGATAAAAAACCAGTCTATGCTTGTTAGTGTCATTTATTAGCTATGTATTTTTTTTCAAAAAAATTTCCGAAATATGAGGCAAAACAGTAGAAAAAGCAAAAAACATTAAATCTTAGGATAAGAAATCTTACTGATTGGATAAATCTGTAGGAATTATTATAAATAAAAACTGTTTTGTCAGTTAGATGACATACCGAGCTTTACCAAACAATTATCTTAGCACTACTTCAAAATATTTAATACTATGAAAAACACAATATTATTTTTTTCGCTTTTTATAGCCTCATTTACAATGCAGGCAGAAGATATCTCTTTTTTTAAAGAAGCAGATTTATTTTTCAAGAAATATGTGCACAATGGCAATGTAAAATACAAAGCAATACATGCCAACCAAGAGAGCTTAAATAACTTGGTAGAACAAGTAGCTAGTACTACGGTAGAAAAATTTGATAATAACAGTCAAAAAGCTTTCTATTTAAATGCTTATAACATTCTTGTCATCAAAAGTGTAGTTGCGAAATACCCTATCAATTCGCCAATGGATGTAGATGGATTTTTTGACAAGCAAACACATACTGTTGCAGGTAAAAAAATCACATTAAATGATATAGAAAATACAATTATACGTCCTCAATTTAAAGATAGCCGTATTCATTTTGCTCTTGTTTGTGCAGCTAAAGGCTGTCCTAAAATTGCAGACTTTGCATTCAGCCCTGAAAAAGTAGAACAGCAATTACAACAGCTTACAGTAAATGCGATGAATAATACTCAGTTTACAAGAGTTGAAACGCAAAATAAAAAAGTTTTAATTTCTGAAATTTTCAACTGGTATAAAGATGATTTTTTGGCAGAGGCGCCTAATTTACTGAGCTATGTAAATAAATATAGAAGTGTTAAAATTGACAATAATTTTAATGTAGGGCATTACACTTACAATTGGAAGTTAAATGAGGCTCAGATTAAATAAATATCTATAAAACTTAGTAATAAAAAAAAAGCACTAACTATTAGTGCTTTTTTCGTTTAGTTTCAGTTAGTAATTTATCTTTTCTTATATCTCTTAATTTTCATCTTCTTCTTGTTCAAGTGTGAAAACTCTAATATTTCTTCAGCACTTAAACTCCCCATTACAAAACTCTTTTCAGATTCTATAGTAAATCCGCCATTAGGATCTGGTATTATTAAATATTCTGTTTTCTTATTTAAAATGAAAGCAGGTGATTCATTGTAAATGAAAAATATTTCATTTCCATAAACTTCAGTAGTAATACCTAAATTTTCCATAAAACTCTTACTTTCCTCTGCTTCCATATTTTTAAATACAGCGTAAGTAGAAGGGTCATTAGAAAAATCAGTAGCTAAAACATTTAAACTGATTAATGAGAAGAAGGCGAATATTATTACTTTGAAGTTCATTTAATTACTTGTGTTAGATAATTTCAAATAGTTAATGTATAAAACCATTGTTCAATACTAATACCAATTAAAAAAATAAATATAACTATTTGATTATCAGTATTTTAAATTAAAGTCATGGTTGAAATATTTCCCATATTGAAACTACTTTCCCAAAAAGAGAATTACCTATATAAATTTTTATGTAAGGTTTTTTAGTAAAGTGAAGAAAAATGTATTTTTTCACTATTACTCACATAATTTCTAACACAAAAATTGAGACTTGATGCGTATTTATGGTATTAAGAGGTTTACTTTTTTTAGTACGAGAAGCAATTCAATTCTATGGGCTAATATTTTTTCCAAATTTGTTGCACAAACCTAAAAGAGACATTAAAATTAGTGCTTCAATAGAAATCACCAATTACTTTTATATATCATAAGAATGTCACTTTCACCTAAAAACTTAACATTGGTACAAACCGACCTTCAAATCAAAGAAAAATATATTGCCGTTAGAAAAAGAACAGAAGCATTATGTTCACCCCTTAAAGAAGAAGACACTGTGGTACAGCCAATGGTAGATGTGAGTCCACCAAAATGGCATCTGGGACATACAACATGGTTTTTTGAAAATTTCCTTTTAGCAGAGCATTTACCCGCATACAAACATTACAATAAGAGGCTCAATTACATTTTCAATAGCTATTATGAAAGTCAAGGCGAACGAATATTAAGAGCAAATAGGGGAAATTTAACCAGACCTACTTTGAAAGAAGTATTAGCATATCGAAACTATGTAGATAAATATATGCTGGTACTATTAGATGAAGTACAAGGTTTAGAGGATTGGATAGAATTGGGATTGCAACATGAAATGCAGCATCAGGAATTATTAGTTACAGATATTAAATATATTTTAGGAAACAACCCCCTATTCCCTGTTTACCTCGAACAAGCTCACCAACCTTTTAATCCTGAATACAATTGGGAAAATGAAATGATCCATATACCTAATGGCGTTTACGAAATTGGTTTTAATGGAGATGGTTTTCATTTCGACAATGAGTTGGGAAAACACAAAGTTTATCTTGAAGAATTTGAAATAGCTCAAAAGCTTACTACCAATGCAGAATACCTACAATTTATGCAAGAGGGTGGATATGATAATTACCGCTATTGGCTTTCAGAAGGCTGGGAATGGGCGAAGAACCTTGAGACTAAAGCACCGCTTTATTGGTTTTATTCAGAAGATAAATGGTGGCAATTTACTATGGCAGGTTTAAAAGAAGTAAATCTAGAAGAACCTGTGATGCATATTAATTATTATGAAGCAGATGCATTTGCACGTTGGAAAGGCATGAGACTACCTACAGAGTTTGAATGGGAAATAGCATGTAAAGCTGTAGGTGAACCTATTGATCAACATTGTAATTTGCTTGAAAAAGAAGTATACCATGCAAAGGTACAAGGCAAAAACCTCGATTTTATTGGAAACCTTTGGGAATGGACTTCTAGTGCTTACCTACCCTATCCATATTATGAGCAAGCGTCTGGTGCTTTAGGAGAATACAATGGAAAATTTATGGTTAATCAAATGGTATTGAGAGGAGGTTCGACAGCAACACCATTTGAACAAATTAGATCATCTTATAGAAATTTCTTCCATGCCGATAAACAATGGCAGTTCACAGGAATTAGACTTGCAAGACATATTTAACAAATATTCTGGGCTACACTAAACTAAATAGGGCTGTTTAACATTAATTCAACCCTATACTTCCTATTATTTTTAAAATTGAAGCAACTTAAAATGAAAGATATTTTTGCCCATGATATACTTCAGGGTCTTACAGATTATCCTAAACATTTACCTTCTAAATATTTCTATGATGCTCAGGGAGATTTATTATTTCAACAAATAATGAAACTGCCAGAATACTATCTTACTAATTGTGAATTCGAAATATTTGAAAAACAAAAGGAGAAAATACTACAAGCTTTTACGACTAGAAAAGGTAATTTCCACCTTATTGAACTAGGTGCGGGTGATGGTTACAAAACAAAAGTGCTTTTGAAACACCTTTGCGCCAATGACGTCCAATTTGAATATGTACCTGTAGATATATCCCAAAATGTACTTAACCATTTACAAAATAACCTAAAAGAAGAAATACCTTCTCTACAAGTAGCCCCAGTAAATGGAGATTATTTTCATGCACTAGAGCAAATTAGCGAACATGATCGCGATAGAAAAGTAGTTTTATTTTTAGGGTCAAACATTGGTAATTTCAATGCTGAAAATGCCCATAGTTTCATTAAACATATAGCAGGAGAGTTAAATGCTGGCGATTTACTGTTTTTAGGTGTAGATCTTAAAAAAGAACCCTCTATTATCCTTGATGCCTATAATGACAAAACTGGTGTTACAAAAGCATTTAATCTTAATTTACTTACAAGAATAAACTCCGAACTAGGTGGAAATTTTGATATTGACAGTTTCAAACATTACCCAGTTTATAATCCTGAAAGTGGAGAATGTAAAAGCTATCTGCTCAGTTTAAAAAAACAAGATGTATACATAGAAGATTTAAATCTTTCTGTTTCATTTGAAGCCTATGAAAGTATTCATACCGAAATATCAAAAAAGTATGCATTTAAAGAATTACAGCAGTTGGCAGAAAACACTAATTTTAAAATAATAGAGAATTTCACAGATCAAAAAGGATACTTTGTAGATGCATTGTGGGAGAAAAAATAATCATTGTAACCCTAAGCGAATTGGACAAACGAAACTATGCATCATTTTATTAAGTTATAGCAAAATAAACCACATATAAATACTTATGAAAGCAATTTGGAATGGCAAAGTGATTGCCGAAAGCAACAATACAATTCGTATAGAAGGAAACCATTATTTTCCAGCATCTACCGTTAATAAAGAGTTTTTTAAAGATAGTTCAACCAATACTTATTGCCCGTGGAAAGGTACAGCCTCGTACGTATCTTTAGTAGTAGATGGAAAAGAGAACCAAGATGCAGGTTGGTATTATCCAGAACCATCTGAAGCAGCAGCAGAAATTAAAGGTTATTTTGCTTTTTGGAAAGGAGTAGAAGTAACCGAATAAAAGTTTATAATGGAATCTCATAAGAGGGTCTACTGTAGTAATATAGTAGACTTTTTTTGTTTAATAGTCTCAATAGGCATTAGGATTTATAAGATATAAATGGTAAATTATAAGACCTGATTAAAGGCACCATTTTTTATTATATTTTTAAACATATGATCAGGGTTCTACTAATAGATGAAAATGAAATAGATTCATCTATCCTAATTAACACAATCAAGAAGATAAATGCTTTTGAAGTAACTGTTACAAGTACATCATCTTTTAAAGAGGCTAAATCATTGCTTAATAGCCATCATTTTAACATACTTATCTCTGAATTATATTTTAAAGAAATTGCAGTTACAGATGTAGTTAAAACTTTATATCAAGATTTCTCTAACCTTTCTTTAATAATTGCTACAGACCATATAGAATTAAAGAACTACTTAAACTTTCATCTAACAGCAGACATACTCGAAAAAGCTTCTATTACCCCTTTGCTTTTAGAAAAATCCCTTCAATTGGCAAATCAAAAATTCAATTTCAAAATTGAAAAAAAGAAAATGCTGGCAGAGTTGGATGAAAAAAATAAAAGAATAAAAAGGGTAGATAAACAAATTGAAGAACTTGCCTACACATTATCTCACGACTTAAGAGGCCCCATTGGAAGTATTTTAGGATTATCTGATTTAATAAATGTTGCCACAGATGACTTAGAAGAAATAAAATCATTTAATCATTTAATTCACACCTCTGCTTTCCAACTAAATGAATTACTAAAACAGCTGTTAGAAATTTTACTGAGCACCCAAAATATTTATGAGACTTCGCAACCGCTTAATATTGGGAATGAAGTAGCATTAGTCATTAAAAAGCTGAAAAGACTATATCCGGATGTAACTTTTAAAATCGAAGAAAATTTTAATAGCGAGAAATTTGAATTTTCTCAGCGTGCACTACAATTCTTGCTTTTTAACTTACTCTCTAATGCAGTTAAGTTTAGGTCTGAAAGGAGGCCTCTTATCATTAAAGTAGAAACTAGATTGGTAACTGATGAATTTTTCTGTATTTCAGTTCAAGACAATGGTACGGGTATGGATATGGAGGCAGTAAAACCACGGATATTTAAAATTTTCAAAAGGTTTCATCCACATATAGAAGGTAAAGGATTGGGGCTATATGCAGTTAAAACTATGTTAGACGAATTAGGTGGCAAACTAGAAGTAAATAGCACCCTAAATGAAGGAACAGAATTTAAAGCCTATCTGAAGCCATTAGAAGATTATACCATATAGTTTTTATAATCTTTGCATAGTTGTCTTAACCATTGCATTCTTCCATGAAGTAAAATCTCCTAAAATGATGTGTTTTCTTGCTTCTTTTACTAGCCACAAATAAAAAGTTAAATTATGAACGCTAGCAATCATTCCAGCTAAATATTCATTACTCTGTTTTAAGTGCCTTAAATAAGCTTTGGTATAAAATGTACTTACATACCCTCCCAAATCTTTATCTATTGGGGTAAAATCATCTTGCCATTTAGCATTTCTAATGTTGATAATTCCTTTGGTAGTAAACAACATTCCATTTCTAGCATTTCTAGTAGGCATTACACAGTCAAACATATCTATGCCTAATGCTATACATTCTAAAATATTTTCTGGTGTACCAACACCCATTAAGTACCTAGGCTTATCAGCTGGTAAAATACCACAAACTAATTCAGTCATGGCATACATATCATCATGGGGCTCACCCACAGAAAGTCCTCCAATGGCATTTCCTTCGCGTTCAAAGGAGGCTATGGTTTCGGCCGATTGTATTCTTAAATCACGATATGTGCTCCCTTGTACAATCGGGAATAATGTCTGATCATATCCATACTTCGCAGGTGTGTCATCAAATCTCGCACAACATCGCTTCAGCCACCGATGCGTCAAATTCATAGAATTTTTAGCATATTGGTAATCACAAGGGTATGGTGTACATTCATCAAATGCCATTATAATATCAGCTCCGATTGACTTCTGAACATCAATGGCATATTCAGGGGTAAAAAAAAGTTTTTCCCCAGAAATGTGAGACCTGAACGATACACCTTCTTCAGAAATTTTCCTGCTATCTGCTAAAGAATATACTTGATAACCGCCACTGTCGGTAAGTATAGGTCCTTTCCATCCATTAAATTTATGTAAGCCTCCAGCTTTTTCAATAATTTCTATCCCTGGCCTTAAAAACAAATGATAAGTATTGCCCAATATAATTTGCGCCTGAATATCATCTTCTAATTCTCTTTGGTGTACGGCCTTTACGGTTCCTGCGGTGCCAACTGGCATAAAAATAGGTGTTTGTATTTTCCCATGTGCCGTTGTTAGCTCCCCTGCCCTTGCCGATGATCCTTGATCGCTATGTTGAAGAATGAAATCCATAAATTTTACTTATAACTTGTAAAACTACGTATAATTAAATTTTCACTCCGCTATTTCTTAGAAGAATTTCTTGCATATAATAATTAATCACTTGGTTAAACTTACATCACTATCAGAACAAAAAAGATATACCGTTCTTCATAAAAAAAATATACTTATGAAGTACTGGACACAAGAGGAGGTTTCTATGAAATTGTTAGACTGCTCTCAGATTATAAATGGAGAGGTTTGTATTAGGTTAGCTACTTTTAAAGAAATGGTATTTGACCCCAAATATCCGCCAGATATGTTCGAAGAAAGCATTGAGGTTATAAAAGAATTAGAACAAAAAATGAACCTGCAGACTTCCTAATCTGCAGGTTTTTTTTGATGTTTAATATTAATTCTCATTTCCGCTTATCGGTGTTAGCGTATATCCTGCTTCTCTTAATAAGTTGATAACGCCATTTTCAGAAGCTAAATGAGCTGCCCCTACACCAAAGAATGAAGGTTTTTCTTCCATTATCGACTCTATTTTCGCAATCCATTTCTTATTCCTTTCAGTCAAGAACGTATCTTCATATTTCGCATATTCGGGATATTGTTTAAATGAAGCATATAGCGCTGCTATATCTTGATTTATGTATGTTTCTGTTAGCTTGGCAAAATCAGCTTTATATTTTTCAAATTCTTTTACAGAAGTTACTAACATTTCAATTTGTTCTTCCACAGGTATTTTATCAAAAATCTCAATCTGATCTTCAACTGTTTCTAAACCAATTACTTCTTTTTTATCTTTAGTTGCTACCTGCACCAATAGCATTTCTACCGCAGTTTGTTTTTCGCAGTCTAAATAAGAAGGATACATCATAGAAAGTAAAACGAAAGGCTTCATTATTCCTAACTGTGCCAAACCTGCTCCAAATTTTTCTTTATAGAATGCATCAACCACTGCTTTATCTTCATCATTCATAGAAGCAGAAAAATTATTCATCCCCTCATTCATAGATAGTTTTTGCATGGTTTGCATCATGTTTGGATCATCCATGTCTATTTCTAACACGACTCTTTCTGTAGCCTCTAAAGCATTTTGTACAGAAGTTGAAAGTAAGTCATCGGTATTACAAGCAATATGGATGGTGCCAAATAAGTAAGAAGGTTGCTTTAAATCCTTTCCTGAGATTTTCCAAAGTAGCGAATTTGAATTTTCAGGGGCTTGAGCAATGGCAGTATTTGCTAAAAAAGCACCAAAAATATATCCTAAAACAAATAGAAATAATCGCTTTACAAATCTTTTCTTATTCATTAGTATTTCTTTTTTAAATTGAAAATTTATTTTACTCGCTTAGTGTCTTTTCTATCCCTATTATTACAAAATTTTTTTTCTGATTTTGTAATAAAACTCTTAGTCTGTTAACTAACCGAACATATTCGGTTAAATTTTTTATGGAGAAGCAAAAAAAATTTAAAAAATTTATCGAAGACCATACGGCTATCATTAGCAAGATATGTAGGGTGTATACAGATGGGCAAGAAGAATTTGAAGATTACTTTCAAGAAGTTACCCTTCAATTGTGGCGTTCCTATGATTCTTTCAGGGGCGATGCAAAGCTATCTACTTGGGTTTATCGAATTGCTTTAAATGTATGCTTGTCTCAAATACGCAAGAAAAAAAGAAATATACAGACTACCACACTTGAAAATATTCAAGTTGAAACAAGTAATGATGACCATGAAAAAGAAGAAAAAATTGCCCAACTGTATCGTTCTATAAAACAGTTAAAAGAAGCTGAGCGTGCTATTATTCTGTTGTATTTAGATGATAAAAGTTATAAGGAAATAGCTGAAATTTTGGGCCTTACTGTAACCAATGTAGGAGCTAAAGTAAATCGAATAAAAACAAAACTTAAAAATATGATGACCCATGGATGATCAAGAATTAAAATCATTATGGCAAACAGATCTTATAAAGCAGGAAAAACCAGATATAGACAAGTTATTCCATAGCAAGTCGATTGGCGTATTGGGGAAACTACAGAAAACTGCCAAATGGGAGCATTATGTAAACATTATAGTATCAGTATTATTTGTGACATTCCTACTATTTCAAGAAAAATGGTGGCATTCATTTGGGTTTGCTGTCTTTTTAACTGGCATAATTGTCTATTACAAAAAATTATACGACAAAATAACCAACATCACCTATACTGAAAATGTGCTTGAATACCTTACAGATATTTACCATACCTTAAAAGACTTTAAGAAAAGATATCTCATAGGAATCATTGTTATTTTCCCTATATCTTATGCTTTAGGGTTTGAATTGGGTTATGATCTAGGGCATGAAATAAATAGTGTAGAAGAGGTAAATCAAGAAAAGAATAATCTAGATAGCACTTATGATTGGTTCATGTTTATATTGATAAATGCTGTTACTATTGTAATCTCTGCTTTTTTCATTCACCTCATTTTTCAATTTTTCTATGGGAAACACATCAAAAAAATTAAAGGGATGATAGAAAACCTTGAATCAAATAATTAAAAAAACCGCTTACGAATCGAAAGCGGTCTCTTCATTCAAAATAAATTTATAGGTCTACATTTTACCTACTTTCACAATAACATCAGCAGCTCTGTTTGAATAACCTGCTTCATTATCGTACCATCCGATTATTTTCACCATTTTACCCATTGAAGATGTCAATTGTGAATCGAAGATACAAGAATGTGGATTACCGATAATATCAACTGAAACTAACGGCTCATCAGAATATTCTAAAATACCTTTCATAGCACCTTCTGAAGCAGCTTTCATGGCACTGTTCACTTCTTCAGCAGTAGCTTCTTTTTTAAGAATAGCTACCAAATCAGTGGCAGAACCAGTAATAGTTGGTACCCTCATGGCAATACCATCTAATTTTCCTTTAAGGTGAGGCAATACTAAACCTACAGCTTTGGCAGCACCTGTAGAAGTAGGAATAATCGATTGTGCTGCAGCCCTTGCTCTTCTTAAATCGCTATGTGGTGCATCTTGTATACGTTGGTCAGAAGTGTAAGCATGCGTTGTAGTAATGTAACCGCTTTCAATACCGAAAGTATCATCTAATACTTTTGCCATTGGCGCCAAGCAATTAGTAGTACATGAAGCATTAGACAAAACAGTAATATCTGAAGTGAGGTCTTCATCATTTACACCTAAAACAAATGTTTTTACACTTCCTTTAGCAGGGGCTGAAATAACTACTTTTTTAGCACCAGCCGAAATGTGTTTTCCAGCACCATCTGCATCTCTAAAAATACCTGTAGATTCTAATACAACATCTACTTCATGTTTAGCCCAAGGTAAATTTGCTGGGTCTCTTTCAGCATAAACATTTATCCTATTTCCATCTACAGTAATGCTGCTTTCATCATATGCTATGTCAGCATTAAATTTTCCATGCGCAGAGTCCCACTTTAAAAGATGTGCTAATGTTTTTGTACTTGTTAAGTCGTTGATAGCTACTACATCTACATCAGGATTGTTGTACAATACCTTATAAGTAATTCTACCAATACGGCCAAATCCGTTGATTGCTACCTTAATTTTTGACATGATTTTTAAAAATTTTGATATGTTTTATTTAAAAAAAATCGATTTCTATTTCACTACAAATTAAGCCAACAATTTTGATTTAATTAAATTATAAGCCTGTTTATTAAAAAAAATCAAGTTTTAATTAGATATTTAAAATGAATCAGCCATACGCTGTATTATTCAAATGAATTAAGGCCTTTATTTTAACAGAACGAAGGAAAATGAATAGAAAAATTGCGGTAATTTTCGATATGGACGGGGTAATCGTGGATAGCAATCCTTATCATAAAATTTCTTTAAATCAGTTTTTTGAAAAATATGGATTAAGTGTTACAGAAGAAGAACTCCACGAGAAATTGTATGGCAGAAGAAATCAAGAATGGATTCCATTGATATTTAATAAAAATCTTACTGAAGAAGAAATAGAAAAGTATTCTTATGAAAAAGAAGCACTTTTTAGAAAAGTTTACGCAAATGATGTAGTAGCCCTGAATGGACTAGAGGATTTTTTAAAAACATTAAACGATGCAGCAATACCGTGTGCAGTAGGTACTTCTGCCCCAAAAGAAAATGCAGATTTTGTACTAGAAAAAACTGGTCTAGGAAAGTATTTTGATGCTGTTCTACATGCTAAACATGTAAGTATTGGCAAACCTCACCCAGATATTTACTTAAAAGCAGCCAATGTATTGGGTTTTGAACCCGAAAATTGTGTGGTGGTTGAAGACTCATTACCAGGTGTACAAGCAGGATTAAATGCAAAAGCTAAAGTGATAGGCGTAAAAACAACACATACCGCAGAAGAATTGAAAGATTGCGATTTAACCATTAAAGATTTTACGGAAATTTCTTTAGAAGATTTAGCAAGGATGTTTAACTAATACACGCTTGATATATTTTGAGATATGATTTAATGTCTCAAAATAAAATTATTCTTTTTTAAAATAGACAAGCAGAAGAGTGAAAGCTCAAACTCTTCAAAACAAACTAAAAATATGGCAACTGAAACTTTATTTGGTATTGACCTCGGAGGTACTAAGATTGAAGGAGCTATCATTGAATATGATGCTACTCGCCCACTAGAAATGAAAACACTCACTCGATTACGAGTGCCCACAGAAAAGGAGAAAGGATATGAGCATATCATCAACCAAATAAAGTTACTAATAAAAAAAGTAGAGCAAGAAAGTGGGTTAACTTTTGAGAAATTTGGTATTGGTACTCCAGGTGCTATTGATCCTACTTCTCAGTTAATGAAAAACAGCAATACTACTTGCCTTAATGGCATGCCTTTCCATAAAGATTTACAAAATACCCTTGGTATTGAAGTAGCCATAGCAAATGATGCTAACTGTTTTGCCTTGGCTGAAACTAAATTGGGAATTGTTGCCCAAGAAAGCCTGAATGCTGATGTAGTTTTCGGGGTAATTATGGGTACTGGTGTTGGTGGCGGATTGGTGGTGAACGGAAAAATAATAAATGGCAGACATGGCATAGGTGGCGAATGGGGGCATAATTATTTAGATGAATCTGGTGGTGAGTGTTACTGCGGCAAAATAGGTTGTGTAGAAACAGTTTTGTCTGGAACAGGTCTACAGAAATTCTATAAGACTCAAACTGGAAAAGCTAAATCTTTAAAGGAAATATACCAAGCCTACAAAGACAAATCCGATGAGTATGCCATTGCCACAATCGAAAGACTTATCGATTTTTTTGGTTTAGGCATCTCTTCTCTCATCAATGTTATTGATCCTGATGTTATAGTTTTAGGTGGTGGTGTGGGTAATATTCCTGAATTGTATACCGAAGGTAAAGAAGCCATTAAGAAATATGTTTTCAACCCAGATGTACAAACCGACATTTTAAAACCTAGCCTTGGTGATAGTGCAGGCGTTTTTGGAGCAGCTTTGTTGGTTAGTGGCACTTAATGTTGAAAAGAACAAAAGTAAGTTACTCTTTTAAACTATTGTTGATGTATCTGTAACAATCAATGTTTTTGTAGACCCACATATCAATTGGGAATATACACATGCTCCATTATCCAATTTGAATTTTTACAATGATTAAAGCAGTTATTTTCTTTTTAGTCTTCACATCATCTCTGTCTGTTTTAGGTCAAATGACTAAAACTTCAAACGCATCTGGAATGTATATTAAAAGAACATTCTCAAACACGGCATTTCCAGATAGTAATAGGGCTAATGGGCATACTTATCAAGATAGATTCTACAGCAAGGAAAAACATTATTCGGATAGTACTGTATTGATATTTATTCCTAAAAACTACAGATCAGAAGCTGCAACCGACTTTATATTTCATTTTCATGGTTGGTACAACAATGTAGATAGTGTATCCACACAATTTCTTTTACCTGAACAATTACAAGCTTCTGGTAAAAATGCGATTTTAATTATACCACAAGGACCAAAAAACGCCCCTGACTCTTATGGCGGAAAACTTGAAAAGCAAGGAGTATTTGCTGCATTAACCATAGAAATCATTGATTTTTTGTATCAGGAACAATTGATTAAAAACACTGAAGTTCGGAACATTATATTATCTGGTCATAGCGGAGCATACAGAGTGATGGCCCATATACTACAACATGGTGGCATGGACGCTCACATAAAAGAAGTATGGTTATTTGATGGGCTTTATTCACAAGAAGAAAAGTATCTCAAATGGCTTCAAGACCATGAAGGATACTTTACTAATATTTATACTCGTGATGGTGGGACTTATCAACTCTCAAAAAAATTTGAAAAGATTTTACAAAATTCAGATATGCCCTTTGTAAAAGGAGAAAATGGAATAACAGAAAAAGTGTTATCGAGAAAAATGAAAATAAGAAGTATTTACACTTCATTAGAACATAATGAGGTAATGCACCTAAATAACCAATTTAAAAGATTGGCTCAGCATAGTGTTTTTTTAAAGTAATACACTATTCCATTTTTACAAATTCTAATAAACTTATCGAGTGATTCTTAATCCTCTTTCTAGTAATTGGTACGCAAAAAGACAAGATGGACTGTGAACTACAGTCCATGGTAATTGGATAAATATATCTTTCTTAATCAAAGATAATTAATAAGATACTAGCTGATGTATCATTCCCCTTTTATCATTTTTTCAAGATAAAAAGCTGCTATAATAAAGAATGCTAAAGTAATAATAACATTAATTATTAGAGTGAATCCATATTTAATCAAATTATTCTTGTCGCTCCTAAATACATCTGAATTAATTTTTATAGCTAAAACACCAAATAATGCACCTAAAAGGCCACCAGAAAAGGCAAGTAATATTGGAATACCCATCCATACGTACTCAAACCATTTCAATGGCTCACTCACTTTAATTTCTTCCTCATTGAATAGCACTTTTGGTATGGGATCCATTAAGTTTGGTTTTAATGTAATATTATGTCTTGTGCCATTTTTATCAGTAAAGTAATATTTCTTTTCGGTTTTTTCAATTTGTCGCCCATTGAAATAAAGCTTTGCGCTACCAAAAAACCTTGGTAATAAAAGTGTTAGCTTGTTGTTGCCAAGATCTTTATGGGTTATATCGATTTCTCTCATATGTTTTTTTGTTAAATCAATCTACTCAAAAAATGTCATACAAGTAAAGTCAATGCTACTAATGAATCCAAATCAGATATGGAATTTAACATATAACGAATCTAAGTATTTGAATTTTGCAAAGTCGAATATGCTTATTGCAAGACTTACTTTTCAAATAAAATAACCATTTTTAGTATGGTTGCTTATTCTCAAAAACATCAAGTAATAGCCTAAGCTATTGAGAATCTAAGATTAATTTTTACTTTCGCACAAAATTAATCCATCTGTTCATGAGTAAAGTATTGATTATTGGTGCAGGGGGTGTAGGTAGCGTGGTAGTGCATAAATGTGCCATGTTGAGTGATGTTTTTACCGAAATTATGTTGGCAAGTAGAACCAAAAGTAAATGCGATGCCATAGCTAAAGAGGTAAAGGAAAGTATTGGTGTGGCTATAAAAACTGCTAAAGTTGATGCTGATCATGTACCTGAGTTGGTCAGTTTGATAAAGGATTTTAAGCCAGTTATGGTAATTAATGTAGCGCTACCTTACCAAGATTTAACCATTATGGATGCTTGCTTAGAAACAGGCGTACATTATTTGGATACAGCTAATTATGAGCCCATAGACGAAGCCAAATTTGAATATAAATGGCAATGGGCCTATCAAGATCGGTTTAAAGAAGCTGGATTAATGGCACTACTAGGTTGTGGTTTTGATCCAGGAGTTACAGGTGTTTTTACAGCTTATGCCCAAAAACATCACTTCGATGAAATCCATTTTTTAGATATTGTGGATTGCAATGCGGGGGATCATGGAAAAGCTTTTGCCACTAATTTCAACCCTGAAATTAATATTAGAGAAATTACCCAAAACGGAAGGTATTGGGAAAATGGCAAATGGATAGAAACAGAGCCAATGGCAATCCATAAACCAATTAATTATCCAGAAATAGGAGAAAAAGAATCATACCTGCTCTACCATGAAGAATTGGAATCGCTCACTAAAAATATCCCTCATCTAAAACGTGCTCGCTTCTGGATGACTTTTTCACAAGAATACATTACACACCTCAGGGTATTAGAAAATGTCGGAATGACACGCATTGATCCCATCTTGTATGAAGGAAAAGAAATTGTACCACTTCAGTTTTTAAAAGCTGTTTTACCAGAGCCGTCATCATTAGGTGAAGGTTATAGTGGCAAAACTTCTATAGGGTGTCAAATAAAAGGCATTAAAGATGGGCAAGACAAAACTTATTATGTTTATAATAACTGTGACCATGCCCAAGTCTACAAAGAAGTTAAAGCTCAGGCAGTATCATATACAACCGGTGTACCAGCCATGATTGGGGCTATGCTCATGCTTTCCAACGTTTGGATGAAAGCGGGTGTCTATAATGTGGAAGAATTCAATCCAGACCCATTTATGGAGGCCTTAAATAAATACGGCTTACCTTGGAATGAAAAAGTAAATGAAGTTCTTCCACATGATTATAACTAAGTTTTAAATCATGTTACCTTACCACGCCAGCAAAGAATAAAAATAACATTCTCATTACCAGTCCATAACAACTTACTAAACATACCGTTGATAAATTTTAATTTAAATTGCTTATGAACAGACTTAGACTATACATTGTACTAATTATAGCTTTATTTTTTTCTGCGGCTTATTTGGCAAATAAAAGCAATAATGAAAAGCCTAAAACAGAAAATTCTTCAATTAAAAGTGAGATCCTATACTCGAAATGAAATACTAAAACATCTAACAGTTAATAGGTTTCAAAACCATATTACTTTTTATAATAAAAAAATGGACGCTTAAACGTCCTTTTTTTTTATCCTTTCAAAACCTTACAAGAAAGTAGTGTGATATCATCGATATACTCATTCTTCCCTTTGTATTTATTTAATTCTGAAATGAGTTTTGTGTGTAATTCTTTTTGATCTAAATGAAGATGCTTTTTAATAAAATTAAGAAGGTACTCCTCGCCAAACTCTTCACCTTCTTCATTATAGGTTTCAATAAAACCATCTGTAAAACAAAAAATCAAAAAATTACTCAAATTATCTAATGACCCAGTTTCTAAGAAGGGCAACTCTGAAAAGCCACCTAAAATAGTAGTGCCTGCATCAAGCCTTTTTACATTTTTACCAGAAAAAATGAAAGGGGGATTATGGCCTGCATTTATATATTCGACTTGCCCCTTTTTACCATTATATATTGCAAAGAATGCCGTTATGAAATTCTCTCCCCTAGAATTTTGAATTATCAGTGTATTGAGCTCATTAACTATGGTATCTAATTTAGTTACTTGCCTAGAGAGTATGCGCAAGCCTGCTTGGAAATTAGACATTAAAATAGCGGCTGGAATCCCTTTACCAGAAACATCGGCAATACATAGCAGAAAACGGTCTTCATCTATTTTGATAAAATCATAATAGTCTCCGCCAATGGTATGGTGAGGTAAATAACTCGCCTCAACTTTAAGTTGCTTGTTATAAGGCAATTCCCTAGGGAATAACAAACCTTGTACGTCTTTGGCAATATCTAACTGCTTGTTATACTCTTGTTGCTTTTGTTCTTTCCTTACAAGTTTTTTGTTTTCTATAGCAACGATGATAATATTGGTGAGTGCATCTATAAAGTCTAACTCTAACATCTCATCATCTTGTGCCCTATCTGTACTACTCGTAAAAACATAGGCCAAAACATTGGTTTTATGCTTAATGGGCACTACCCTGCTAAATTCATCGAAATGTTTGATTCCTTTGGTATAATCCCCAATCTCGGTAATATCAATCAACCTTTTATCTAAGGGGATTTTCTCGTAGTTGTACCTTGTACCAAAATGCGTTTTGCAGCTCCACTTATCGTCTAAAACATAAAGTGCTAGCTTTAAAATATTAGGATTAGAATGAATTATAAATTTATATATCTTATATAAATCACTTTCAGAAGCATTGGCATTAATTGCCCTTATTGTTTCAAAAAGCGATTTAAGCTCTAATTCTTTAATTTCTAATTTAGTATCAATAGATACTGGCATAATGATTCAGTTAGGTTAGTTGCAGTCTTGATACCTCAGTTAAAAAATATTGGTATTAAAAGTAGAAAAAATCATCGAACCACAAGTATTTTACTTCACATTCGCTATTAAATTTCCATTAACTTTAAATCTATAGAAAAACTACTCAAATAAAAAAATTGTGATTACCGATTGCACTTAAAAATCAATTCTAAAAAAATAAAGCTAATATGTTTTTCTGGGATAAGTCAAAATACATATCCAAGATTCATTCAAATAATTATTCCTGAATTAAACTTTTACAGTCTGTGGATCAAAAGCATCGCGTAAACCATTACCCAGTAAATTAAAGGCTAAAACAGTTATACAAATACAAAAGCTAGGCAAGAATATTAAATGCCAACTATTAGGTGTTCCAATGGCTGCAAATCCTTCATTGATCATCATTCCCCAAGAAGGCATTGGTGGTTGTACTCCAAGACCAAGGAAACTCAAGCCCGCCTCTATTAAGATTGCTGATGCAAAATTTGAAGTACTTATTACAATTAATGGCCCTAATATATTTGGCAATATATGATGGAAAATAATTCTTCGGTTAGAATACCCCAATGCTTTCGCTGCTTCTACGAATAATTTTTGTTTTATCGCCATAATTTGCCCTCTCACTACCCTGGCTATTTCTACCCACATGGTAAGCCCGACTGCAACAAATGCTACCCAAATTCCCCTTTCTTGTAGCGCCAATGTAACGGCAATAACCAACATAATTGAAGGTACAGACCAAATTACAGACATAAACCACATAATCAATGCGTCTATTTTTCCACCAAAAAAGCCAGCAAATGCTCCCATGCTTACCCCAAGTAATAATGCAATTAGCACTGAAATAAAACCAATGGAAAGTGATATTCTGGTACCATAAATTAATCTACTCAGCATATCCCTTCCAGACTTATCTGTTCCTAAATAATAAGTTCTTTCTTCTATATTCTTATCAAGAAACTCTTTTTCAAGTTCTTCGCGGCTTATTTCTTGAATCCTTTCTTCGGAATCTAAGTAAGTTATTTTATCCTCTTCAACTTTGTAATTGAGTAAAACATCTTTCCCTAATTTTTCTGAAGGACCTACAAACAAGGGTTTAACACAATTAAGTAGTAAATGACTTATTTCTGCACGTTCTCTTCCAAAAGGTTGAAAAAAGATACTATCTCCCACAACACGCGGATTTCCTTTTATTGGAACAATGGTGTATTCACTATCTTGACCATTCAACATTCTAGCAAAAAAGCTGCTTTTAGGCACTTCCATGTTCTTTCTAATTTTTAAGATATTTACATGAAAGCCAGGTGTTTGCTTTTGAATTTGAACAGCGCCATCATTGGCATAAGGTGTTTTATCAGGCATAAGTAAATAACCGACACCCGCTATAAAATGAGCAAATATTATGAGTAGTAAACCTAGAAAAGCAGGTTTGTTATTAAGTAAATGCCTTTTCGCATAGTAATATGGCGTTTTATGTTGTTGCCTTTCTAACATGCGGATAACTCAATATTGAAAAAATTAAGGTCTCTCAAAAAATTTTTTAAGTATTACTTTAGCAGCTGTAAAAGAAAGCTACATATATATCGAATTTTTCTTCATACTATTTTATGATTTGTATAACCTTTAGGCAGCTATCTTAATTTTAGTACCCACTTGTAGATTTTAAAGAATAAATTTCAATCTTACTTGCTTGAGAAAGCAAAAAATAATATTCTTTAAAAATGAGTTAACGAAATTATAAATTCTAAAGGAAGGTAAGTTGAAAAATAATATTTGGTATTGTATTAAAATTTAAGACAATATCGCATCATCATTCTCATTAATGACCGTTATGGGCGAGCAATCCTTTTTTTGTAGCTAAATAAGAATAGTTTTTATAATTAGTATCCAGGGCAACTTTTGAAAGGGGCAACTCTTCATCCATACCTATAAAACATTTGACCCACCCTTTTGAAACAAGCCCTTTTAAACAGTTATAAAGTTCATGTTCTTCTAATTCAGTTGCTTCAAGTAATGACTCAAAACCTATAACAAAATACAGTTCATCCAAAACATCAAATTCTAGGTCAGTCATACGTGCAAGTATTTTGTAAGTCGATAAGTAAACTTTTTAAGATAAGGTTCTTTCTTTCCATTTATACTTTCCAAAATTAGCGACCAAACCAAATAATACTACATAATATGGATGAAGTACCGCTACTAATGGAATTAAAATGATTCTATTACTTTGATTCGTAAAATTAAGCAAAGTAGCTATATAGCCTATTTCTGCTAATATTTTTAGCCCAAAACATACCAATAATAATTTTAAGGATAATAAGCCTAATAAAAAGCAAAATGGAATAATGCAAAATGTTAAATGGAAACTAAATACTATGATGGCAACCATAACTGCATCCATATTTTTGTAATGTTTCCATTTACTTGCCCATCTTTTTCTTTGTTGAAAAAAAGCAGCAATACTTGGCTGCGGCATTGTTTTTACCAATGCTTCTTTATCTTTTAAAAACAATACATCTTTAGGATATGTGGCTGCAATTTTATGCATCAGAAATTCATCGTCACCTGAAGCCAATAATTCATTTCCTTCAAATCCATTCACCGCATGAAAAACTTTTTTTTCATAACAAATATTGGCGCCATTACACATATTGGGTTTCTTCCAATGCATAAAAATACCTCCAGCACCAATTAAGCTCATAAACTCTACAGTTTGCAGTTTCTCAAATAGTGATTTTTCTTGATAAAAAGTTACCGGGGCACTTATAAATTTTGCCTTTTTATTTTGAATAAATCCTGCAAAAGTACTTATCCATTCTTTCCCTACACTGCAATCTGCATCAGTAGTAATGATATATTCTCCCAATGCATTTTCGACACCCAAAGTAATGGCAGCTTTTTTTCCCTGTTTATCTTTAGACAAGGAAAGTAATCTGGCATTCAATTTCAACTTATCAATAACACTGGTTACTAAAGCTTCTGTAGCATCTATAGAATTATCGTTCACTACAAGTATTTCAAAGTTTTGATAGCTTTGCTCAGAAAGGTTCCTCAAAATAACTTCAATATTTTCAGCTTCATTTCTCGCTGCAATTACTACCGTAAAGGCGATACTTTCATTTTTAGCCTTCAATTTTGTGCTGGGAATATTGATCCAAGCAAACATAAGTAACACTGTTGCAAAAGCATATAAAGCACTAAAAGAAAGGAATAAGATAGCGAGAAGCGCCATAAAAAAATCTATATAAGTAGCCTTAAAGAGTTGGCTTTTCAAAGTTAAGAGATACTTGCAACAAATTTGTAAAAGATTAGATTTAGCATGTTACCCAACCTTACAACTTTAAAAAAAGAAAGATTCAACTGCATATTCAAAACTATAGACTGTATGCTTGCTCATCTTTACTTTGTATTATTTATTTGCCAACTCAAACCTAAATTATATGACAAAAGTAATTCCTGCCATCGATATTATGGATGGCAAGTGTGTCCGTTTAAAACAAGGTGATTTTAATACCAAAACAACTTACCGGGACAATCCACTTGAAGTAGCCAAAGAATTTGAAGCACTTGGAGCAAAAAGACTACATCTAGTGGATCTAGACGGAGCGAAAACAAAAAAAGTAGTCAACTATGCTACTTTAGAGACCATTTGTAGCAATACCGATTTAGTTGTAGATTTTGGTGGTGGAATACAGAGCAATGATGATATCCGCCGAGTATTTGAAAGTGGTGCTGCAATGGTAACATGCGGCAGTATAGCTGTAAAAGAGAAAACACTTTTTGAATCTTGGGTTAATAATTTTGGTGCTGAGAAATTCATTTTAGCTGCTGATGTAAAAAATAAAAAGATAGCAGTTCACGGCTGGCAAGAGACTTCTGATACTAGCATTTTTGATTTCATTGAATCCTATAGGCAAATGGGCATTACCCAAGTGCTTTGTACCGATATAAGTAGAGATGGCATGTTAGGTGGTAGTGCTGTTAAATTATACGAAGAAATAATGCTCCAATTCCCAACCCTTAAACTGATTGCCAGTGGTGGCATAGGTAATGTTGAAGATATTGAAGCCTTAAATAAAGCAAATATTTATGGTGTTGTAGTTGGAAAAGCTATTTATGAAGGTAAAATAACCGAGGAGCAGTTAAGGAAACTACTTCAATAAGATTTCTAATCAAATCAACTACTAGCAGAGTCATTTAATCTTTTTGGTTGTATATGATTTTATTCAGTGTGAAGTACTCGGTGTGAAGTACTCGGTGTGAAGCACTTTATAATTTAGAAAGCCAAGTTTATAGAACACAGTTTAAAGGGTTAAGAGAAATTAGAGGCTAGAAGTTAGAAAAGTCTTTATTGAAGTTTAGGCTTTATTTTTTTTCTAACCTCTAAATCCTAGTTTCTAATCTCTTTGTTTTCAATAATTATCTGCTTTAAATCTCGATTTATCAAGTAATTTTCATAAAGAGCCATCTTTTTTGAGTAGCCCTTATTACCAACCCCAAGTTCCAGGTGCTCCTTTAAATGGACCTACAATATTGCTTGTAATCCAGCCTCCATAAAAATCGCCTTCTTGTGCCTGTACTCTTTCTTCGTCTACATAGCAAGCATCCATTTTTGAGGCATAAAATGCCAAACAATTATTTAATTCAGGAAAGGTACTTTGCTCATAGAACCATCCGGCATTATGGACTGTTTTTTCACCAACCTTCAAATGAAAATAAGAAGCTTTTCCTTTGAATTCACACCAAGTACTATGGTCACTCTTGATAATTAAATCCATAGCCACATGTTCGGCTGAAATATAATACACAGGTGGATGGCTGGTTTCCAAAACCCTGTAAGATTGATTGCTTTGCACCACAGTAACCTTATTAAAAACAACCTTTATCGACTTTGAAAATGGTTCTACTCGTGGTGGTCTTGGGTAATCCCAAACTGATTCCTGACCTGCTTTTGGCTTAATTTTCTTCATAATATCTTTTTATTTCTCAATAAATGATTAATAAAAATGTTTAATTCTCCTAAATGCCACAAATCTATTTCTTATCAAATCATAATAAATATTACCTGCCTTATCTTTTACAATAAAACTGCGTTAAACTATGTACAAATTAAAAAAGTAGGTTTTTAACGTGTATAAGCCTTTTTTAATTATTTACTAAAAATTAGGAAACTAAAAAACATTAACAACTTGTTGCTAGTATATTACATGACATTAATACCATAAAATGGTAAAAATCAATAACGCTAACTATCTAGGAACTAAGTTTGAAAAAGAATTCACACTTTAATAAATTAAATCTTGGTAAAGAAGAAAAGATTTTCAAAACTGAGGAAGGTAATCAAAATTTCCTTTTTGGCACTAGTCCTAGCTATTAGTGCCTGCTACATTAGTATTGAAAAAACAGCTTCTCCCTTTATTTACGACGATGTTTCAAATATTCCATTTCGTGAAGTCGGCTTAGTACTAGGTACTAGTAAACGCTTAGTAAATGGAGCACCAAATCCCTATCTATACAATCGTTTATATGCTGCAAGAACTTTATATCTAAGAGGTAAGGTAAAATACCTCTTGTTAAGTGGAGACAATCACAGTAAATTTTACAATGAGCCCATGGATATGAAGAAATTGCTAGTTAAAATGGGCGTACCTGAGGAGGCAATAGTGTTAGATTATGCAGGTTTCAGAACTTTAGATTCTGTGGTTAGATGCAAAAAAGTATTTGGGCAAGAACAATTCACCATTATTTCACAACCATTCCATAATAAAAGAGCCATTTATTTAGCTAGAAATTTTGGCGCAGAAGCCATAGCCTTCAATGCAAAAGATGTAAGCTTACCTATAGGCTTTAAAGTGCAAGCTAGAGAAATATTAGCAAGAGTAAAGGCAGTAATCGATTTACATATCACAAATGCCCAGCCTAAATTTTTAGGTGCTCAAATTCAAATTGCTCAAAAATAAACTTTTGCTACATTTAGTTAGCAACTACATAAAACTGTGCTGTGTAAACAGCGATTGAAGAGTCCGTAGAACACGACTAATTTAAGTGAATTATGCTTTCTCATCCAGCTAACTGAAGCATTGTTTTTATGGGTTGTTGTGTGTTGTCATTTATGATTCTATACTTCATTAAGATATTTTTTCATTTCATCTGTAGAATTAAATATTACCAGATTTTTACCTTCTGCTATTTCTCTTAAGCCTTCTAAAAATTTCTCATTCCAAAATTGAGGGCATAATTTTAAAGTTTTATAGCTGGATAAAGTGCCTTTCCACACTGAACTTCCTTCTGGCCAGCCCTTTGGTTTTTTGAACAAACTAAGCAATAATCTTTTCGTTATTCTCCAATAATGGGTGGAATAAGGTAAGTTGATATAAATAAGTTCATTGGCGCAATCAAGTCTTTTATAAAATGTTTCAATGGTTCCAAAACCATCAACAATCCACTTGTCCGACTCAATCAATTCTTGGTGTGCTTTTTCAAATTTAAATGAATCAATTTTAGAACCATCTATATTGAATTCGATTAAATCTAAATGATAAAACGGGACATCAATTTTTAGCGATAATTTCTCGCTAAATGTAGATTTTCCTCCCCCAGGTTTTCCGAATACGGCAATCTTTGTCATTTATATTTCTGGATTTCCTATTCTAATTAACGCCTACGTATCGCTATGAAAATCACCTTTTTATTAATCAACTAAATTCGAGAGATTTGCGATGACTTTCACCTCTTACGTTTCCTTGCAAATTTATTTTCTTCCGAATAATGGGGAGTTTTACAAAACCAATTCGGCTTTTTGCAATTTCTTTATGCGCTTATGCATTACAAAAAACCATAAAGGGGGCATTAGCGAGAGCAACATCATACCAGGATAACCTGTAGGCATTTGAGGACTTTTTTGATGATGTCTTAAAATTTGATATTTCCTTGAAGCATTAAAATGATGGTCCGAATGTCTTGAGAGCTCAAACAAAAGCAACCTTCCTATAATATGATCAGAATTCCAAGAATGGGCAGGTAAAACTCTTTCAAATCGATCAGCGTTGGTTTTCTTCCTACTTAAACCATAATGTTCTATGTAATTAACTGTTTCGAGTAGTAAGATCCCCATAAATGCAGCCCATAAAAATGAAAGCAATACAGCAAACCCAAATACATAATTTATTAAAACACAAAAGCCTATTTGTATAAGCATAAATTGCAACATTTCATTAGAAGGGTGCCACCAATATTTACCTTTTCTCTTCAATCTATTGTTTTCTAATGACCAAGCAGATATATAACTACCAATTATTGATTGAAACCAGAATGTATATAACATTTGCCCATAACGTGATGTCGCTGGGTCATTCGGAGTAGAAACATGCTTATGATGCCCCCGATTGTGCTCAATAAAAAAATGCATGTACATACTCGTTAGCAAAAGAGTCTTTGCTAATAATTGTTCGTAAACTTTATTTCTATGTCCTAATTCATGGGCTACATTAATACCAAATGTGCCACACATCAAGCCCATTGCCAATATTCTCCCAGTCTTTTCATAAGGTAATAATTCTGGTATTTGTATCGCATTAAAAAATAGATATAGAAAGAAAAACTGAACAGGTACTATCAAATACAATAAGAAATCATATATATTATCTTTTTTTGCCAGTGTTTCAGAAGCAGCATCCATATTGCTGTTATCTGGTTTAAAGAGCAATTCTACAAGCGGAACAAAACCGAATACATAAATTAAAGGTAAATAGGTAAGCCATCCATATTGCGTAAATGAGACATAAACGGTAAGTGGAAGCGTTAATACACTGGTATATTTTAGAGCATTAATTGAAGTTGACATAATTTAATAATCTAATTTTTATACCAAAATAGAGAATTTCTAAAAAAATCAAACTATTTTGCAAAAAATAGTTCAGTATACTTATGGGAAGAAAAGCATTAGAAAAAGAAAGAAAAACCAATTTGTCTAAAACAGAATCGTGGGCAGATACATTGTTTCCTTTTTTTCAAGAAAATGGAATTAAAGGAATTACCATGAATAAAATAGCTGAGGTACTCAATAAATCTAAAACCACTGTTTACGATTATTTCAGAACCAAAGAAGAATTATTAGAATTTTTGATCGACAAACAATTACAGCAAATAAAAGATTTCGTTGCCATTCTCGAAGACAATACCATTTCCTTTGTTGAAAGGCATATACGTGCCCTAGAACATCTTGCTTTCAATATTTCTGGTATCTCAACTGTATTTCTAGCAGACTTAAGAATGCACCATCCTGTACTTTGGCATAAAATTGAACAATTTCTAGATTTTGCTTCTAGTATTCTTGAAAAATTCTATACACAAGGAATTAAGAAAGGGGAGTTTAAAAACTTGAATCCCACTTTGTTAGCCATGAGTGATAGGTTGTTTTTTAGGACTTTAGCAGATCCAGATTTTTTAATCAAAGCCAACTTAAGTATCAAAGAAGCTTTTGAACAGTATTTAGAGGTAAAGTTTTTTGGTCTGGTTAAAAATTAAACACCATTTGTATCATCATTTCCCTCATCTAGTTTTTTAACATCTTCGCCACTCGATCCTAGAAAGTTGATAGGAGAAACTATTTTCTTAATAAAAGAAGATTTTCCTTTTTCAAACTCTTCTACTTCTTTTTCTGCTTGGGCTAGGGCTTTTTGCCACATCGGCGCAAAACCATGAGCAGACTCTGTCATAATAGAAAGGGCTTTTTGATAAATGTGTAAATTTATTACTTCTCGTCTACCCGGTTTTTGAGATAAAGACTGAACAGAAACACGCAAGTTTTCATTGTCTAGCTTCAATTGTTCAATTTCTTTTACTTTGCGATGTGTAGCCTCTGCATCTATTTCCATTTTCTCATGTAAATGATTTTTAAGGCTTTTTATCTCTTTTTTTAATACACTTCTCTTCATACTTTCTCTCACATAAAGTACCAAGCATAACACCAAGCCAATTCCTAAACCAACTAAAAATGGTTGTATCGCGGTTTCTAAATCCATAATTTATCCTCTAATTTTTAATAAATCTAGTAGTCAAAAATACAAAATAAATAGCGCCTATAATCCATACTTGTTTAATCTTCTGTATAGAGCGGTACGCGTTAGCCCCAATTCTTTTGCTGTTTTAGTTACATTACCATGATTCCTTTCTAGTGCTTCTCTAATAAAAAACTGCTCCATCTCGTCCAATGTTCGTACTTCTGCTCCTAATTCATCCACCTTTTTAGCAGCTTTTTGTCCAAAGAAAAAATCATTGCTTTTTACTACTTTGCCTTCACTCAATATTACTGCTCTCTCTACAGCATGTTGCAATTCCCTTACATTTCCGGGCCAATGGTGTTTTTGAAGTTTAGCAAGGGTACTTTGTTCCAACCTTAACCCTTGCTTTTTATACTTATTAGCATACATTTTCAAAAAGTAATCGGCTAACAAAGGAATATCATCTGAACGTTCCTTGAGAGATGGCAATCTTATTTCTACTGTGTTTATTCTATAAAGTAAATCTTGCCTGAAAGAATCTTCTTCAACCATTTGATGCAATGGCATATTAGTAGCACAAATCAATCTAACATCTAATGAAATAGGTTTGTGTGAACCTACTCTCTTCACTACTCTATTTTGTAATACTGTTAATAATTTAGCTTGAAGCGCTAAAGAAAGATTACCAATCTCGTCTAGGAAAATTGAACCACCTTGTGCAATTTCGAAGCTACCCGCCCTATCTGTTCTTGCATCAGTAAACGCACCCTTTACATGACCAAACAATTCAGATTCGAATAAAGTCTCACTTAAAGATCCTAAATCAACACTTAAAAAAGTTTTGGCTGCCCTGCTCGATTTTGCATGTAGCGCTCTTGCTACTAATTCTTTTCCGGTTCCATTCTCCCCTAAAATCAAAACATTGGCTTCGGTATCTGCCACTTTATTAATAAGAGCATTCACTTCTTGCATGGCTTTAGAGTTGCCTACAAATTCTACCTGTAATTTTTCTTGAGATTTTTGCTGAGCACTTTGAAGCTTTTCTAGTTCATTTTTCGATTTACTTAATTGTAAAGCAGAAGAAATTGTAGCCAGTAAACGCTCATTCTTCCATGGTTTCACCACAAAATCTGTAGCTCCACTTTTAATAGCATTTACCGCTAAATCTACCTCGCCATAAGCAGTAATAAGAATTACTACCTGGGCAGGGTTAATTTCTAAAATTTTATTAAGCCAATAAAGTCCTGCCTGGCCATCGCTTTCTCCTTTTGCAAAATTCATATCTAATAGAATAATGTCGAATTGCTCATTGTTGAGATAGCGAGGAATTTGCCTTGGGTCCCTTTCTGTTTGTACTACTGTAAACTGTTGCTTTAAAAACATTTGAGCGGTAATTAAAACATCTGCGTCATCATCCACCACTAAAATTTTACCGTCAGTTTTTGCCATTCTTTTTTGGATTTTCTTCGAAGTTATCTAAACTATTTCTTCAAGCTGTATCAGAATAATTTCTATTGATAAATTAATACTTCTAACAAATGTCTTTTAAAATTTACCTAAAGACTTTATTGAAATCTAGATTGCTAATATTTACTGTACTGTAAATAATCGATTTCCTTTCAAGCATGAATTTAGAAAACCCAGTACATAATTCAAATGCATGCTGAACCAGCTTTTTTAAAATTATGTTGAAGAGCAGATTATTAAACACAAAATCAAATCAAATAAATCTCTTTGGCATATTCATTATACAAAAAGCTGTATATCCTGTCAAAAAGTATAATTTTGCAAAAAACTACAAACAATGCCGTATTTTATACTACTGCTATATGCGCTTTGCATGCTGTTTATTTTTCTTTACAGCATAAGTCAATTGCACTTAACTTACTGGTACTTAAAAAGAAAGCGTTCACCAAAAAATAATACTCTGGTTAAAATTGACCAGAAGGACCTACCTATGGTAACTGTACAGTTACCCGTGTACAATGAACTATACGTAATTGAAAGGCTTATTGATGCCGTTGCAGAATTTGATTACCCTAAAGAGAAATTAGAAATACAAATACTTGATGATTCTACTGATAAAACAGTTGAAATTATTGCCGATAAAGTTAAAACATGGCAAGAGAAAGGAATAGATATAAAACAAATACAAAGAAAAGAAAGAACTGGTTTTAAGGCAGGTGCTTTAAAATATGGGATGGAGACCGCAAAAGGAATCTTCATTGCCATTTTTGATGCTGATTTTGTTCCTGCAAAAGACTTTTTACTTAAGACGCTGCCCTATTTTAAAAATGAAAAAACAGGAGTGGTGCAAACACGCTGGGGGCATTTAAATAAAAACTATTCTTTACTAACAAGATTACAAGCCTTTGGACTTGATGCACATTTTAGCATAGAACAAGTAGGCAGAAGTGCGGCTGGCAGTTTTATCAACTTTAATGGCACAGCGGGTATCTGGAGGAAAAGTTGCATTGAGGATGCTGGAGGCTGGCAACCAGATACTTTAACTGAAGACCTAGATCTTAGTTATCGTGCACAAATGAAAGGCTGGCATTTTGAATTTTTAGAAGATTTAGAATCTCCTGCAGAGCTTCCTGTGTTAATGCCAGCTATTAAATCGCAACAATTTAGGTGGAATAAAGGGGCTGCTGAAACTGCGCGTAAGCATTTAGGTACCGTACTTAAAACACCAATAGGCTTTACAAGTAAAGTACATGCATTCTTTCACTTACTCAATAGCTCTATTTTTGTTTTTCTATTAATTGCGGCTTTATTGAGTATTCCTATGTTATTTGTAAAGCATTTTAACCCAGAACTACAATTCTTAATTAATATAGGCAGCGTACTCTTGTTTGGTTTCTTCTCCATTACCTTTTTCTATTGGGTAGCCACCAAACAATTTGTAAAGCAACGTACATTCGCTTTTTTCATTAAAACCTATCCAGCTTTTTTAACAATTACCATGGGTTTGAGCCTGCACAATGCATTGGCAGTATTAGAAGGTTTATTAGGTTTTAAATCTCCATTTGTAAGAACACCCAAATTCAACATAACTCAATTAAAAGACCAGTGGAAAGGAAATATTTATCTTAAAAAGAGTTTTAGTTGGCTTAATTTGCTCGAAGGATTTATGGGGTTATATTTCTTTGCAGGAATAGCCATAGGCTTTTATCTAAAAGACTATGGCTTAATGGTCTTTCACATCATGTTATGCGTAGGATTTTTATCTGTTTTTTATCATTCTATAAAAGCTTCAGTTAGTGTTCAATAGAAGAACTGCTTTGAATATCTGCAATGAAAGACTTAATCAGTTTGAACTACACCTATATCTCCTAAGAATACATCCCACAAAGTATGTTTTTCACCAGCCACATACTTTTCATACGTTTTTAAAATTACAGTCATTTTCTTAGTAGTAATATCAGTATATGCTACTTGGTTATCAATCATACCTTCAAACTTCTGCTTCAGTACAACAGTACCATAATAATTTCCTGAAGTACCCATTCTTATCTCGCTTATATAACTAATATCTGACCAAGAAATCCGAACATCTTCATACTTCAAATTTTTTACTTTCCCTAAGTAAGTCCTTACTGGAAAGCGATTGACCACACTTCGATTTTTTGAAGAAACTTCCATGATACTCTCTTCATCTAAGAAGAGTTTCATTGCTGCATCTATAGCTTCATTGGCTTTATAGAATTTTGTTTTTTTATTGGCTATAATTCGGATATAAGTTTCTAAGTCTTTGGTTTTAGCCAAAGCCTTTCTTTCAAATTCTTTTTTATCTACGGGAGAAGTTACATTATCTTCTGGTAAATTTAAATCACTAGTAATTGAAGAATCTTCTATAACAGGTTTATCTTTTATAAATGTTGCGTCTTCTAATGCTGTAATTTCAGGATTTACTTCTAGAAGTATATCTGCCACTCTAGCAATATCATCTATTATTTTATAATCTCCATTTTTATAAAGAATAATAGATAAATCACTCAAAGGTAAGCTTTCATTTTTGCCACTCTGTAAGTTTTTATATTTTACTGTTGTGCTGTTCTCCTGAGAAATCTTACTGGCAATTACTTGTCCATCTCTGGTAATAATCTTATCAAAAGAACCATTCTTTCCACTCACATAATCAGTTTTTATGAGTTCTTTATCTACATCAGAGTAAACATAATAAACACCCAATGGATAAAAAGCTAACTTCATATCTTGAAGCAAGATATGATAAAACTTTTGAATCGTTTTAGCATGTGTTTGATACTTTACATTATCACTATTTACTTGCAAACTGCGAATCCTTAAAGGCCGTAAGTCTTCTGAAAAAATCACAGTTTCTGACTGTGCCAGTAAACTAGATGAAGAAAATAAGTTTATAAACAGTAAAATAAATACTGCAAAGCTATGTAAAGCAAATCGAGAATTTAATTTTTCCATTTTATTAAAAGTATTAATGAGCATATTAAAGCCGAATAATAGTTGCCTCTAAGGCATTGTTAAAATCAAGATATCTTAATGCACAGTGTTATACTGATGCCAGTACATGACAAACAACTTTAATAGCAAAAAAATCAAGATGATTTATCGTTAATCATAGCTGTTTGATAATACCTAAGCAGTACTTTGGTTTGTTAATCACGTAATCAAAAAATAGATTATCTAGTTGTTAATAAAAGTAAATAGAAAAAGTAACCTGAATTGAAGGATTAACTTTTAGATAAAAAAATTGAAAAAGCTCGCACTTTCCCTTACGTGTGAAAGCTGTAGGGGTTTTGATTCAAGAAAAAAATATTAATAATGGTCTTATTACATTAATCTTTTAGAAAAAAAATTCACACATTTATTTTCAAATAAATTGAGATAAATCAATTATTAAGGGCATAACCTTTTTTTACCCAAAGCAAATTTATGTTATTCTCTATTGTGAGTAAGTATTGCAAATCCACTTTTCTAACAGTGTTATGGAAAATCAAAAATGGTGTGAAATTATGCTTGAACATTATTTCTAATAAATCTTTAGTGGCAACCCCTCCTTTTTTCATATAGCCTGGAGAATATTCTGCGATAATAAATGGAATTTTAGCCAAAAGCTTCTGGGCACCTAAAAAAGCAAAGTACTCAAAACCTTCAATGTCAATCTTCATGAGTTTCACATGATTGATAGAAAGGGCCTTCTCATCTAAAAAATCATCTATACTCACTGTTTCCACGGTAATTTTTGTGCCATTATTTATGGGCAACATCGAATGTCTACCAGTGTTACTAGATTTATATTGGAACAGTACCTTATTACCCGTTTCACTTGAAACCCCTTTATTTATAGGATTAATTCCTGCAAGCTTGTTTATTCTTATATTATCTATCAAGCAATTATAATTATCAGGATCAGGTTCAAATGTAAAAATTTCTATTCCCTCAAAGTTTGAAGATACTATCAAAGAATACCAACCAATATTCCCTCCAACATCCAAAAAAACGTCTCCCGTTTCAAAGGAAATCTGATTAATTATCAATTGGGTAATTTCTTCTTCGTAAGTATCCTTTTTATAGATAGCTCTTCCACCTCCATCTCTGGTTTTAAACTTAACTTTAAGTCCATATTTATTGGTTTTGGCAGTAAGGTATTCTTTTCTCAGTATATGTCTATGAACGAGATAAGCAGCTGATTTAAAAAAATACATAAATTTATTAGCGTCCATAAATAACACCTAGCGTTTGTTTTTAAGTTGTTTAAAGTGGTTTTCAACAATTATAATAGATAAAGACATCAAACAAGAATTGTTTGTAATTCAATTCAATCCATTAAAGCATTCTGTCGAATAATTTATATCGACTGTCGCAGTCATTTCCTATTCAATTTTAGGTTTAGTAACTTTCCTAAAATAATAACATTTATTCAGGAAAAATTTCTATAATATGAAAAATTACAACACTCACTTACAAAGTATGGGGATGTTGCTATTGCTATTATTACTATGTGCCATGGCTTTGCCAACTTCAGCACAAAGAAAAAAGAAGCAAGCCAATAGCGAGCCAATACTTACTTATAATGATGCCCTCTATAAAAACATGAAATATCGTTTGGTTGGTCCATTTAGAGGTGGCCGTTCTTGTACGGTAACTGGTGTGCCAGGCAAGCCAAATCTGTTTTATTTTGGATCCACGGGTGGTGGCGTATGGCGAACAAAAGATGGTGGACAAACTTGGGAAAACATTTCTGATGGTTTTTTTGGTGGTTCAATCGGTGCAGTAGCGGTAAGTGACTATGATAACAATGTGATATATGCAGGTGGAGGTGAAAAAACAGTAAGAGGAAATGTATCTTATGGTTATGGTATGTGGAAAACAATGGACGCAGGTAAAACCTGGGAGCAAATAGGTTTGAAAAACTCTAGACATATTGGCAGGATTCGCATTCACCCTAAAAATCCTGATTTGGTTTATGCCGCAGTAATGGGCGATCTATATAAATCTAGCGATGAACGTGGCGTATACAGGAGTAAAGATGGTGGTAAAAATTGGGAGAAAATTCTTTTTGCCAATGCCGATGCGGGTGCTGTAGATTTAGTCATGGACCCGAATAACCCAAGGGTTTTATTTGCCAGTACATGGAGAATTAGAAGAACTCCTTATAGCTTAGAAAGTGGTGGTGAAGGTTCTGACATTTGGAAAAGTACTGATGGTGGTGACAATTGGACCAAAATATCTGAAAATGATGGGCTCCCAAAAGGTACAAGAGGTATTATTGGCATTGCGGTTTCTCCAGCCAACTCTAACAGGGTTTGGGCTTTAATCGAACATGAAGAAGGTGGTGTATACCGCTCTGATGATGGAGGTGAAAAATGGGTAAAACTTAATGACAGCCGTGCACTGCGCCAAAGGGCATGGTATTATACTAGAATTTATGCCGATACACAAGATGAAGAAGTTGTTTATGTCATGAATGTGCGTTACCATAAGTCAACTGATGGTGGTAAAACGTTTAAACCTAATGTAGCACCTCACGGCGATCATCATGACCTTTGGATTGCTCCCGAAGATCCGCAACGTATGATCATAGGGGATGATGGTGGTGCCCAAGTATCTTTTGATGGCGGAGAGAATTGGTCAACCTACCATAACCAACCTACTTCTCAATTTTACAGGGTTACTACAGACAATGCTTTCCCTTATCGAATTTATGCAGCGCAACAAGATAATTCTACGGTAAGAATTGCTCATAGAACAACTGGAAACTCTATTTCAGAAGATGACTGGGAACCTACAGCAGGAGGAGAAAGCGCCCATATAGCAGTAGACCCAAAAAACGACGATATAGTATATGGAGGTAGTTATGGTGGTTTTTTAACCAGAATAAACCATGAAACTGAAGAAATTAAAGGGATTAATGTTTGGCCAGATAACCCTATGGGATATGGTGCCGAAGGGATGAAATACAGATTCCAATGGAACTTCCCTATCTTTTTCTCACCCCATGACCAAAATAAACTTTATACCACTTCAAACCATCTACATGTGAGTAGCAATGGTGGAGAATCTTGGGAAACAATCAGTCCTGACTTAACAAGAAACGAAGCTTCTAAATTGGTTTCTTCGGGAGGTCCTATTACAAAAGATAATACGGGTGTTGAATATTACTGTACCATTTTCGCGGCCACTGAATCTCCTTATGAAAAAGACTTATTATGGGCAGGCTCAGACGATGGTCTAGTACATGTAAGTAAAGATGGAGGAAAAAACTGGGAAAATGTAACACCTGCTGGTATGCCAGAATGGATGATGATCAATAGCGTAGATGCTGACCCTTTTGTAAAAGGTGGTGCTTACATTGCGGGTACAAGATATAAGTTAGGTGACTATGAACCTTACCTCTATAAAACCAAAGATTACGGTAAAACTTGGACAAAAATCACAACAGGTATTGAAAACGACCACTTTACAAGAGTAGTAAGGGCAGATCCAAAAAGAAAAGGATTGTTGTATGCAGGTACCGAGACTGGCATGTATCTTTCTTTTGACGATGGTGCAAGTTGGAAGCCTTTTCAATTAAATTTACCCGTTGTTCCTATTACAGATTTGACTATAAAAAATGATAACCTCATTGTAGCTACGCAAGGTAGAAGTTTATGGATCATTGATGATTTGAGTCCGCTCCACCAATTGAATGAAGAAGTAGCTTCAAGCGATGCTTATTTATTTAAACCCATCGATAGTTACAGAATATCTGGTGGACAAAGTGAAAACCTAAAAACTGAAGGCACGAATCACCCAGGTGGAGTAATGGTACATTTTTACCTTGCCAATGAACCTGATACTGCTTCTACAATTTCTTTAAGTTTTATGGACGGTAATGGAAAAGAAATAAAAACTTTTTCAAACAAATCAAAAGAAAAAACCTTGATGTTGAAAGACTTGAAAGCAGGTTTCAATAGATATGTATGGGATATGCGATACACCAATGCAAAAGATTTTGAGGGAATGATTTTGTGGTGGGCAAGCATGAACGGTCCTAAAGCTATACCCGGAGATTATCAAGTTAAATTGACAGTAAATGGCAAGGAACAGGTTCAAGATTTTACCATACTAGCCGATCCTAGATCTTCTGCAACTTTGGCTGACCTTCAAAAACAATTCGATTTTCTTTTATCTATCAGAGATAAAGTAACAGAAGCCCATGAAACCATTATTGATATTAGAACTGCAAGGGCACAACTCAATACTTTATCTAAAAGAATTGCTGCTGATTCAACCATGAAAGATATTGTTGAGAAAGCCAAGGCAATAGACAAACAGATGAGTGTGGTTGAGAATGAATTATATCAAACAAAAAATAAAAGCCGACAAGATCCCTTGAATTACCCTATTAAACTCACCAATAAGTTAGCGCATCTTAACTCTTTGATGGGTATTGGAGATGGAGCGCCAACCAAACAGGCTGAGGAATTTAGACAAGAGGTAACTCAAAAAATAGATATGCAAGTAAACGAGTGGAAAACCATTAAAGACAAAGATATTCCTGAACTTAATCGTATGGTGAGGGAAAAGCAAGTTGATGCCATTATGCTTGATAGTGAACCTATATCTAACTAACTATTCATTTACAGCATTTTTAAAGCCATTTTCTTTCACAGAGAATGGCTTTAATTTTTCCAGATCGGCTTTTACATATAAAGAAAATATTTTCCTGCCTTTTGTATTCAAGTGGCTGGCATCATTAAAAAATTGCCACCGTGAACTTAGATAAGAATCTTTACTGAAGTCACTGTAAGTAATTTCATTTTCTTTGGCAAATTGTTTAGCCTTAGTTACAGTTTGATTGTAAAGAGGCTGTTCCAATAATTCTAAATAAGCATTAAAGTAAGGCGGTGTATAAAGATATAACTGAACATTTTTCGCATGTAGATACACTTTCAGCTCCTTCAAAGCTTTCCAGAAGATTACATACTGCGCCGTATCGCTGAGTAATCTTGTATGTTCCTTTATATTTTTTATCGCTAATTGTGCTAATTGATCTTTTCTATTTATTTCAGGATATTTAAAATGCCATAACCCATTTGATTCCAAAGAATCTAATCTGGCATCAGCAATACTTTTCACATTTTTATTCAAAAGTATTTTTGGTAAGAAGGCCCAATGATCATACCTAACAAGTGGAGATAATTTTCCTAAAAGCATGTAATTTATCTTTCCTTGTAGAGGTTTCCAAGAATTAGTAGTAACGTGCAATCTAACTCTCGGATGGTACTGTATATGATAAAATGTTTCCTTATTATTTTGATAGGGTAAATAGGGTGAAATAGGAATACAAACTATTTGTAACTGAGGACATTTTTCAATAATGTTCTGGATTTTGTAAGCTGTTTCAAATAAATCTTCGGCGGCATCCCAGTAGTGAAAACCTTTCCTTCCCAAAGACTCAAAATCGATAGCACTAGCATGAGAATTCCCCAGACTTAAAACAGTAATTTCTTTTGTAACTTTCGAGAAGTCTGCATTCCTTTTTTTAATGAGTGGATATACTGGACTAATACTTTCAGAAATAAAAAATAGAATGATTAAGAAACAAATAAACAGTATGAATGAGTAAGAAAAGTTTCCTAATTTTTTCATCTTTTAATAAGTAAGGTCACAAAATCCCATAAGATTAATTATATAATACAAATGTTTCTTACCGTTTAATCACTTATAGTTATGAAAAATATAAAATACTGTAAATCAATAATTTACAACTATTAATTAATTATTATTTAATGGAGTCTTGAGATTTTCTCGCCTTCTAGAGTAAGATAATGCGCATGCAAGTTTACTGCAAGACAGGCATGGACAGGTAAAGCATAAACCACATCACCTATCGAAATCGAATCAAAAAACTCCCTATCAGCCTTAATCGTACCATGCTCTTGTGACAATGCACTTATGTAAACATTAGGTATAGGCTCAGACCAGGTAGATTCATCCAATTTTACAACTTTTCCATAAATCGTTCTATCTTCCTCTTCTAATTTATCTTTAGAAAAATGAACCCCTCCCCCATGAATAATTATTTCGCAACTTTCAGGATATTTATCTACCACAGGACAAGCTATTGCAACAGCAATATCAGTGACATTACAAGAACCTATGCCTGTTTGTACTAAATCGTAGAATACAAAATTACCAGGACCTATCGCATCAATGTACTCAAAGTGTTCCATGGTACTACAAGAAGGCGTATCACCCATTTGTACTTCAATATCAGGGAAAGTTTCTTTAAATCTATCTTTTAATTTTTTCAATTTTCTGATTGAACCAATATGTATTTCATTGATTTCTTCCTGAGAATTGGCTTTATAGGTATGCCCATTGTGTACATAGAATCCTCTAAATTTCAGCTTATCATTCGATTTTGATTGATTGATAAATTCTGAAATTTGACTTAAATCTTCAGGTTTAATACCCGTTCTTCCATAGCCAGTATCAATTTCTATAAAAAAACTCAATGGCGTTTTTATACCTTCTGTGAGTGCTGCCATGCTACTAGCATTAGTCACGAGTACAGTAAGTTGGCATTGAGCCGCTAATTCATTGAGTTGGTGTATGGCCCTTACATTTATTGGAAAGGCAATAATGATTTTTTTCCAGCCATTTTTAGCAAAATAAACTGCCATTTCAATAGAAGAAACTGTTATTTCTGCTACGCCTAAATCCATAAACCACTTTCCTATTTCTGCAGATTGATGGGTTTTAAAATGGGGCCTTAATGCTAAATTGTATTTATTAGCTTTTTTCACCATCCGTTCTATATTGGCAAAACATTTTTTTTTATCGAGTAATACAGTCGGATGGATTATTTTATCGGTGATATCTTTCAACATAAATAAAAGGGTTCTTTATGATTTTCTTGATAATTTAGTAAGCCAAGTTTATTGGTCACAGTTTAAGGGGTTAAGAGAAAATAGAGGCTAGATGTTAGAAAAAGTCTGAATTATAGGACTTTACTTTTTTCTAACCTTTTAACCCTAGTTTCTAATCTCTTGCTTTTTAATAGTAACCCGTTTTAAAGCTCGATTTATCAAGTAATTTCATAAAAAGCTAGTTAAAGTTAAGCTGTAAAGATATAGCCTGTTATATAAGTAGCAAAAAACTACTAATCACCAATCCATTTATGTTGTAGGCGTTCTATTTCGCCTACCTCCATTTGATGTAAAAGCCAGAGATTTAAGAACTGTTGCCACTTGCTATCACCTGGTGCAAAGGCAAAAGCAAGAACTTCAGTATTAAAAGGATGATATGGGTCAACAGCATAAAATCGTGAATTTTTATCTGCAATAACTTTAGCTTCGATGTTATCTGTTAAAACAGCATCTATTGCACCGTTTTGCAGGGCTGTTTCTAAAATTCCTTGCCCATCAAAAACTTTAATATCAGCATTTTTTAAATGTAATTCTACAAAAGTCTTACTGGTACTTCCTGTTTTAACCCCAATAGTAATATTTGGATCATTAGCATCTGATAAACTAGTAAATTTTTCTTTGTCAGAAGCTCTAACAAGTAAGCTTTTGCCACATTCAAAATAACCTGTGGACATATTGGTGATTAAGGCTTGTTTCATTGTTCTTGCCAATCCAGACATGGCGACATCAAACTTTCCCAATAATATATCTCTTGTTAACTCTTTTCTAGTTGTAGGTACAAATTCTAAAGATACTTCCATATCATTTGCTAACTGATTGGCAAGGTCAATATCTATCCCTTTATAATTTCCTTGTGAATCTTGAAATACGAAAGGTATGTAATCTGCTGTTACGCCTACTCTCAATACCCCTCTATCTAATACTATATCGAGGATAGAATTTTTCTTTAATGGGATATTATTAGGTGATGAAAAGCCAAAAGAGATAAAAAGGAAGAAAAAGAAGAAAGATCTTCTTACATAAGAATTTATCATGATTGAGTTTGTTTGTATCGTTCTTATATGTTAATGGCTTATTAACATATAAATTTTCCTTCGCTCTAGAAAGACATAAAAAAAGGCAAATACCTCTATGGTGTATTTGCCTTAAAGTGTATTTTTATCTCTTTTAATTAAACGCAATAGCTTCGCGCAATTGGTTGTCGCCTCTTTGGTTATAATTTTCGAGAATATATTCTTTTCCAGTATTATGGTCAGTTACAATTAAATCATCACCAGACCATCTACTCTTAGTACCAGATATATGTTTCCCATTTACATAAAACCAATAGGAGCCATCTTTCTGTTTCCAAAAAACATTGGATCTTGAGAATACTTCATCAGCTGGATGAACCTTATTATCGTTATTTGATTTATAGTCTTTTAATATAAAATGCCTATCACTTTCAGGATCATAAACCAATAGAGAATTATCAACCCAAGCACTACTTGTATTACTAACCCTACTTCCCTTTAAATAAAACCAATAAGAACCATCTTTACTTCTATAAAATGCTGAGCTAGTAGAATATAATGGAACAGCGTCTTTTATTACTCCATCTGCATTATTTCTATAGCCATACATCATATAATTCGTTTTGGTTTCTGGGTCGTAGACAATTACATCATCATTAACATATGTGCTTGAAGTACCTGAATGGTGCTTCCCATTTATATACAGCCAATATTTACCATTATCAGTTTTCCATGTTGCCTTAAAACTTTTAGAATTATTGTTATTATTATTAACTGTTTTATTTGTATTTATAGGAACAGTATTTTTTCCTGCAAAATAAAAATCACCAGTAAGTGAAGTTGATTCCCAAGGTATTTGCTTACCACCTGACTTTTCAACAACAGTAGCCCTCACCCTTTGGAACATTTGTAAAATGGTAATGTCGGGAGAATATAATTCTTCTAAAAGGGATTCCGTATAAAGACCATTAGAGCCAGTTCCATCTGAAGCAGTACTGCCTGGAGAAGTAGCATAGGCTATTAAGGAGCCCGAAGGTGCATTCATAAATGCCAAACCATTTCCAGCAGTAGATCTTGACCATGATCTTTCAAAAGGATTATTTCTACAGGCATCAAGCACCACAATGTTTACTTTACTCCTCGCCTCTTCCATAAAACTAAGAACCCTGTCTGCCCGAATACAATCATACTCTACTTGTCTTTCTGAAGAGAGATTAGCCTCTACAGGCACCAAATAATTATTTCCTCTTGATTGTATTCCATGTCCTGCATAGTAGAATAATCCAACATCAAAATTCTTAAGTTTAATGCCAAAATCATCTACCTTCCTTTTCATATCAGACAAAGATGCATTTTCTACTTTAATTACTTCAAAACCAATACTTTGTAAAGCATTAGCAATGGAACGAGCATCGTTTACAGGATTAGCTAAAGGGCTTGTGTTTCTATAAGAAGCATTTCCTATGACCAAGGCTAAGCGTTTTTCGCCATTTGTTACTTTAAAACCTCTTTGTGCAAAAGAAGAAAAAGTTGCAAAAAAACAAATAAGAAGTGTTGAGATAATAAGCGATTTCATGGTATTGTGGTGATTAATTAAGACAAGTTAAGCTTGTTATATATTTGTTTATCAATTTCCGAATTTAAGTATTCATCAAAAAAAACGTAAAATTTTCGATTAATTTCCTACTTATATCAACAAGATACAAATTGTGAAATATTTATTTAATTGATAAAAGAAAGTAACAGATTCAGATTGTTAGCTAACATATTTCAACTATTAAAAACATAAAATTTCAATCATTGCAATCATGTTATATGTATTTCAAAGCTTATCTTTGATTCCATACCTTGTGCACTCAATGAATGAAAAAGGCTATTCAAAAAAAGAGAAATACTGCAATAGTTAAAACGGAGGCAAAAGCCCTTGGTTTCAATTTTACAGGTATTTCGAAAGCAGCGTTTTTAGAGGAAGACGCACCTAGAATGGAAAAATGGCTCAATCAAGGTATGCATGGTAACATGAGTTATCTAGCCAATCATTTTGAAAAGCGCTTAGATCCAAGAAAACTGGTAGACAATGCTAAATCGGTCATCAGTTTAATGTTTAATTATTACCCTCCCAAAGATCTTACTCACCAATTGGGGTTCAATATTGCAAAATATGCTTACGGAGAAGACTATCATTTTGTAATTAAACGAAAACTGAAAGCGCTAATGGCTCAATTAAATGAGAAAATAGGCCAAATTGAAGGAAGGGTATTTGTAGATTCAGCACCAGTAATGGAAAGAACTTGGGCCGCTAAAAGCGGACTTGGTTGGATTGGCAAAAATAGTCTGCTACTTAATAAAGAGGCTGGTAGTTTCTATTTTTTGGCAGAAATTATAAGCGACTTAGAACTAGAACCTGACGGCCCCATAAAAGATTATTGTGGTACCTGCACTAAATGTATAGACGCTTGCCCAACCGATGCCATTCCTGAACCTTATGTGGTAGATGGGAGTAAATGCATTTCTTATCTCACCATAGAATTAAAAGAAAACATACCTGAATCTTTTAAAGGTCAATTTAACGATTGGATATTTGGCTGTGATATTTGCCAAGATGTTTGTCCTTGGAATAGGTTTTCCACAGCACACCAAACCGAAGCCTTTTTACCTCATAACGATTTGAGTAAAATGAATAAAAGAAAGTGGGAAGAATTAACTGAAGAGGTATTTCGTGTTATTTTTAAAAAATCTGCAGTAAAAAGAACCAAGTTTACTGGTATGAAAAGGAATATTAAATATGCAGGACTAAAAGGGGAATAAATATAAAAGCCGGCAGAACCGGCTTTTTTGATTTCACTAGATACTTAAATAAGATTGTTTATTAAATTTTGCAAAACACTTTTCTATGACATCGTTGTGCTTCTTACCGAACTTCAAATAACACCATTTTCTTAACTCGTGTACCTCATTGACCATAAGGTTTTTCAGGGCTTTCCACAATTCTTTTTCAAAAAGTGTTTTATCAAAACTTACTTTCGCTAAAACAACTTTAAAGTATTCGAGCATAGACCTCTAAAATTTTAGTGAAACATTTTTTTACATTGGTAATGTTAATATAGTAATTTTTCATGAAATTTGATTTCAAATAAGGTACTGTTTTTACGTGATTCCTGATTCCTGAAAATTTTTTCCATGAATATTCCAATTAAATCTTCTTTTTTGCTTTTTTTAACATTTTTGAGTCTAGCTACTTTAGTTGATGCTCAAAACATAAAAATCGAGCTGGGAAAAACAGAAATCAGCGAGAATGAAAACTTCGTAATAACGATTTCTCTACAAGATGAACGTTTATCTAAACATTCACCATTTCCAGACATTCCAGGTTTTGTACAACAAGGAACATCTTCTAGTAAGACGACAAATAATATAGGAGGTAACCTTACAACCTTTGAAAAAATAACCCAAAATTATAAACCTACAGGAAAAGGCACATTTGTGTTGCCTCCATTTAGCATTAAGGTAAATGGGAAAGATTTAAGCTCACCAGGTGCCACCATTAAAGTAACAGCAGGAAAAGGCAATACAGCCCAAAAATCTGATCCATTTAGTGATTTTTGGGGGAATAACAATAACACTGAATTTGTAGATGTACAAGAAGATGCATTTTTTGCGATTACCACCAACAAAAGGAGTGTTTATGTTGGGGAAGGCTTTACCTTAAACATATCTTTCTATATTTCACTTAAAAACAGAGCTCGCATGGAGTTCGATAAAATTAGCGATCAGCTGGCCGATATTCTCAAAAAAGTGAAGCCACAAAATTGTTGGGAAGAAAATTATGGCATAGACAAGATTAATCCTGAATATGTAACCATTAAGCGCAAGCAGTATACACAATACAGAATGTATCAAGCTACTTTTTTTCCGCTTAATGCCAAAGATATACGCATACCTTCTGCTGGATTACGCATGATCAAATACAAAATGGCGAAAAACCCTTCATTTTTTGGGAGAAATATGCAAGAAGATTATAAAACCTTTTATTCTAAAGCGACAAGGGTAAGGGTTAAAGCATTACCACCCCACCCTCTTAGCAGCTCTGTGAGTGTTGGTGAATTTAAAATGTTAGAAAATATTGATGCTAAAATGCTAAAAACGGGCGATAGTTATAATTATCAATTTTCGGTATCTGGTACGGGAAATATAGCAGCAATTAATGAAATTGAGATCCCTACCCAAGAGGAGTTTGATTTTTTTCCCCCCAACGTTACTACAAATGTAAACAGAACCAATAATACCATTTCAGGATCGAAAAACTTCGCTTATAAAATTCAACCTCGAGAGCCTGGCGAATACCAACTAAAAGATTATTTTTCTTGGGTCTACTTTAATCCCAAAAAAGCCCGGTATGATACTTTACAATCTCAAATGCTTTTATTGGTGACTGGAGATAGCAAAAGAAATGCTACCATTGCCTCTAACAGCAATGGTGGGTTTTATGATAAACTAAAAACCGAAAATAATAAGTTGAGTTATTTTGGGACAAGAGACTGGCTTTACATTACCTTCAATCTCAGTTTAGTATTTATATTGGTTATTTCAGCAATAGTTATTTGGAAAAAGCCTGCTTAGGCTAATTACAATTCTTGCAAGTTCCTAACACAAGCAAATTAGATTCTTCTTGCTTATAACCAACCGGGAGTTTTATTTTTTGTATGGGTATATTTTCCAAGCAAACAGTAGAGCCACAAACATTGCATTTAAAATGTACATGCTCATGATGGTGAACCGCTTCGTTACAATCACTACCACAAATGGCATACTTCACTATATTTCCTTCATCTAATACTTTATGGATAATCCCTTTTTCAACAAAACTTTTTAAGGTTCGGTACACAGTTACTCTATCACATTTATTTTCTAACTTTTGCTCAACATTGAATTCACTTAATGCCATTTTACTGTTTAAAAACAGTTTGAGTATCATAATTCTAACATCAGTGATACGCAAGCCATATTTTCTCAACAACTTTCCTGATTCCATTTCTTGCGACATATTTTGCGTGTTGTTTACCTTTGATAAATATTTTTATACTTACAAATATAATATTAAGTCGCTATATTTTGTTCCAAATAGTATCTTGGTAACTTCTTAATATTTTTAAGTTGGGTTTCGTAGAAATCACTAATAGCAATAGTTTTTTACTTTATTTAGCAAATTTTCTTTAAAATAGCGTTTGCTTAATGGCAAATCTGTACAAGCATTTGCCTAAAATACTTTTTTTTAGCTACAAATAGTATCTTTTTTATTCCATGGCAAAAGACAAGAAGTACAATGTACTCTATTTGGATGACGAAGAAAGCAATCTTAGGATTTTTCGGGCAGCCTTTAAGCATCATTATAAAATATTTACGGCCAAATCTGGCTTGGAGGGTATAGAAGTATTGAAGCAGGAAGAAATTCATTTGATCATAACGGATCAAAGAATGCCAAAAATGACAGGTGTTGAGTTCCTTGAAAATATAATTCCTAATTATCCTGATCCAATAAGAATTATTATTACTGGCTTTGCCGATATCGAAGATATTGTAAGGGCACTGAATAAATGCGGTATACACAGATACATTGTAAAACCGTGGAACAGAGAGGAGTTGAAACTTACCATTGATAAGGCACTTGAAACCTACCAGCTAAAAAAAGACAATTCTGGCTTAGTTCAAGAATTAAAAGAAATCAACAATAGTCTTGAAGGAAAAATACAGGAGCGCACTTCGGAGCTAATGGAAACCAATAGACTGTTGCAAGATGCCAAGGAAAAAGCAGAAGAGGCTTCTTATGCCAAAGAGCGTTTTCTATCAACAATGAGCCATGAAATAAGAACACCGTTGAATGCTATTATAGGTGTTTCTCACTTATTAAAACAGTCTACACTCAATCCAGAGCAACAAGATAATGTACAAATTCTAGAATTTTCAGCCAATAACTTGCTTTCCCTGATCAATGATATTCTAGATATGTCTAAAATAGAAGCAGGAAAAATTGATGTGGAATATGTAAGCTTCGACTTATTTAATTTATTAAGTGGGGTTTACAAAACCATGCAGGGAAAAGCCGAAGATAAGGGACTTTCTTTTGAGTTAGACATAGATGATAACATCCCTGTAAATGTAGTAGGAGATCAAGTTAGACTAGGGCAAATATTGATCAATTTGGTAAACAATGCTGTAAAGTTTACCGAAAAAGGTACCGTTTCAATTTTTGTATCAGTTCTTGAAGAAGATGATAATGAAGTATTGATCAGGTTTGAAGTACAAGATACAGGAATCGGAATTGCCCCAGAAATGCAAAGTAAAATTTTTGAGGATTTTTCTCAAGCAAGTTCAGACACCACTAGGAAATATGGAGGTACTGGACTTGGTTTATCCATAACTAAAAAGTTGGTAGAACTTTTTAACAGTGAGATTTATGTGGAAAGTCAGATAGAAGTTGGCTCTACTTTTAGTTTCGTAGTCCGTTTCGAAAAAGGTACAGTATTTACTGACAAAAAAACACCAGAGCTTCAATCGAAAGTAGTTGGCGATAAAGATTTACAAGGGATGTCTATTTTGGTAGTCGAAGACAATAAGTTTAACCAAGTTATTGCCAAAAAATTCTTAAATACATGGAATGCCAATGTTGAATTTGCCAACAATGGTAAAGAGGCGCTGGAAAAATTAAAAGTAAGCCGGGCATACAAGTTAATTTTAATGGACATACAAATGCCAGAAATGGATGGTTACGAAGCTACTAGAACCATTAGAACTTGGCCTCAACCTTATTACAAAGAAATACCTATCATCGCGTTATCCGCTTCCACCTTGTTAGGTGAAAAAGACAAAGCTACAGATGCAGGAATGAATGATTATGTGATGAAACCATTCAATCCAGACAATTTATATAATAAGATTGCTCAACTCAGTAATCATCAAATAGAATTGATTACAAAGCCTACCATCGAAAAGAGTGAAGCCCCTCAAAAAGAAGGTTTAAAATTCGACCGATTTAAACGAATGGTAGAAAATGATGATACATTTTATGCAGAACTTCTTACGCTTACAGTTGAAGATTATGAAGAATTTAAAGCTGATTTTATAAAAGCAGTAGATGAAATCGATGCTAAAGTTTTAAGTGAAATATGTCATAAGATTAGGCCTAGCATGATAGTGCTCGGGCTCGAATGGCTCGACAATGAAATACTTGAATTTAGGAATGGGTTAAAAGATGGGAAAGTCCCAAATGAAGAAAAGGAAGAAAAATCAATTTACTTTAGTCAAGAACTCGATAGAATAATTGAAGAGCTACAAAAGGAATTAAGTGTAATAGAGCAGTAAATAATAGTGATTCTCCCATTCAATATATAAAGGCAATTATAGTTTATGATATTTTTTCTTGGGTATTTGTTGGGGGCACTATCCAAAAGTTATTAAAACCTTCTCCAATAATAAGGCTTATCTGGTTAACAGCTAATAATTCAAGAATTGCTAAAAAATTAAATATCACCGCTATTCTCTCAGGATTTTCAGCAATAATCTTTGCAAAGGAAACTTTTCCTTTATCTAATTCTAAAAGATTTTTTATATAATCTTTCTGCGTATCAATATGGTAGGGATAAGGAACTACTTCATGCTTGATCTCTTCAGGTTTGTTTTCATACCTATACATTACTTTCTGGTATACCTTCAATATTTTGTATAGGTCAACATCTTGTAATTCAGCTTCAACATTGTTAATTGTTCCAAGCTTTTTAAGCTCTTTTGAAATATTTCCCCTTTTTTCTCTGTCTAGCATTGCACTCTCCATCTTCTCTAAGTCAGAAAGTACAGATTTATATTTTTTATATTCTAGCAGGTGTTTTACTAAATCTTCCCTAGGATCTATCTCATTCCCTTCTTCATCTTTCTCTACTCTAGGTAAAAGCATTTTAGCTTTTATTCTCATTAATGTAGCCGCTACCAAAATAAATTCACTGGCCACTTCAATATTAAGTTTTTCTAAATGGCCAATATAAGCGATGAAGTCATTGGTAATTTTTGCTATAGGAATGTCATGGATATCCAATTCATCCCTTTTTATAAAAAATAACAATAAGTCGAAAGGGCCTTCAAATAAAGGGATTTTTACCTCAAACGAATCCGAATCTTCTTGATGCATGGGCGAATTTAATTCTTGCATCTAAATAAGTTTACTTTTCGTATAAATATTTATTAATAAATTACATAAAATACACGAAGTAATAAATTGAACTAAACTGAATTTTTTTTTAACATTTAATTGTTAAAAAAGCGTACTTTTCTATGTAATATTACATAGTTAGGTCAAATAAAGTAACAATTTATTCTTAGAAAGGTACAATTAGTAGTGTTAGATTTGGATTTTTAAAAGTGTTAACAAGTAATTTAAATTCATTAACTCAAATTTTTGTGTCAAACATTACATAAGAAATTACCTTTATATTACTAAAGCTAACAACCTTACAAATTTTAACATTAAGAAGAAAAGCTATGAAAGCATTCTCAGTAATATTATTAGCCTTTTTTACTTCACTTGCATGTTTTGCACAGGAAAGTACCGAAATTAATGCTGATGACTTGCCAAAAAAAGTTGAAGGGGTATCCCCTGAAAACATATATGTTTCTGAAGCAGATATTATAGAACTTGGGATTTACTTTGAAGAGTTGGAGTTTTCTACCGAAGTTCACTTTGCTGTAACAGACGAGGTCCTCAATTTCAGCAATACAAATAATTATTTAATAGAATATAATAGAGAGAATCAATTAATTGAATTTGGCTGTTTAGTGCCATCTAGTGAGCCTAATTTGTATCGGTTGAATGATAAATTATTTATTACAGTAGAAAGACAATTAGATGCTATGAAAAGCCCTGTTACACAAGGCAAATAAAAAACTTCTAATAATATAAAAAAAGCCCTCTAGAAGCAGCTTCTAGGGGGCTTTTATATTATAGTTGATAAAAGAAAAGAATTCGTTTTTCAAATTAATGAATTGGCGCTACACTTTTAATACGCTCTAAAGCAACATCCATCGCTACTTTCTGTGAATTCTTTTTATTATCGTAAGAGGTTTTTAAAATCTGTAAAGACTTATCGTAAATCATTTCTGTATATGCATTCGTCCATTTAGAATCGGCTCCTATATATTCTGCATAAACATTGATTACTCCGCCAGAATTAACCACAAAATCAGGCGCATAGATAATATTTTTATCAATACAGCTATCCCCATGTTTCTGTTCATCTTCTAGCTGGTTATTGGCACAACCGGCAATTATATCGCATTTTAACCTTGAGAGTGAATTATCATTAATTGTGGCCCCAAGTGCACATGGTGAATAGATATCAGTAGCTACATCGTAGATTTCTTCAAGGCCAACTGCCTTTACCTGATAAGTATTTACAATATCATTTAGTCTATCTTCATAATAATCCGATACGAATATTTCACATTTCTCTTTCTTCAAATATTCAATCAAAATTTTACCTACCGCTCCTACACCTTGTATAGTTACCCTTTTCCCTTCTAAAGTATCTTTACCATATGCCACTTTTGCAGCGGCTTTCATACCCATATAAGTTCCAAGAGCTGTATGAGGTGAAGGATCTCCTAAACCACCTAGATAATCTGGCAAACCTGAAACATAATCGGTTTGCATTTTTATGAACTCCATATCCCTCGACGTCATGCCAACATCTTCAGCGGTAATATATTTACCATTTAAATTCTCGATGAAATTCCCGAAAGCCCTTAACAATGCTTCTGTTTTATGTTTTCTGGCATCTCCAATAATTACCGCCTTTCCACCTCCAGCATTTAATCCTGCTACCGCATTTTTAAAGGTCATCCCTCTTGAAAGCCTTAGCACATCATGCAATGCTTGATCTTCATTTTCATATACCCACATGCGAGTTCCTCCAATGGCAGGGCCCAAGACAGTATTATGCACCCCAATAATTGCTTTTAATCCTGATGCTTTATCGTGGCAGTAAACTACCTGCTCATGCCCTAATTCTGAGAGCTTGTCAAAAACACTTGATTTATTTTTATCCTTCATGATAATTATTTTGCTACAATTAATGTTTGTTTCTAGTTAGGTGTAAATTGAAAGATTTATCTATGAAATAATTTTCTTCAAAAGATTAGAAATTCCAAAAAACAACCTGTTTTACACCTTGTTTGAGTATCATCAATGATTTAGCTGCGAATTTAATTCATTTAAAATATTTTAACTATTTTGCGGCTATAGCCCTAACAAAAAAATGAGCACAAAAGAAAATTATAGTGGAAAGGTCTTTGACGCGAAAGTACTCAGAAGAATATTCCAATTTGTAAAACCCTACTTAGGTTGGTTTTACTTTCTTGTATTCCTTACTGTATTAGTTGCTGCGTTATCACCAGTAAGACCTTATCTCATCCAACTTACAATAGACAATTATGTAGCTGTTGGTGATGTGGAAGGATTAATAAATATGGTAATGCTAATGCTCTGTTTACTGGTATTTCAAGCCTGTGCAGAATTTAGTAATACTTATTTATCTGGCTGGCTTGGACAAAATATTATTAAAGATATTAGGATCAAGCTTTACAAGCATATTCTACAATTAAAGCTTAGCTTTTTTGATAAGACTGCTATAGGCAGATTGGTCACGAGAAATATCTCTGATATCGAAACTCTTTCCGATGTTTTTACAAACGGCTTAGCTGCAATTATTGGAGACTTGCTGCAACTATTTTTTATACTAGGATTTATGCTGTACATGGATTGGAGACTTACTTTAATAAGTATGTCTGTTTTTCCGCTAATGGTATTGGCTACTTATGTATTTAAAGAAAAAATTAAATATGCCTTTAACGATGTTAGAAATGCTGTTTCAAATTTAAATTCCTTTGTACAAGAGCATATTACGGGAATGAGTATCGTGCAAATTTTTAATAGCGAACAAAGAGAATACAAAAAATTTGTAGACATTAATAAGGAACATTTAAGGGCAAATGTGAAAACGGTTTTTTATTATGCCGTGTATTTTCCTGTGGCAGAAGTATTGGGTGCAGTAGGTATTGGCTTAGTGGTTTGGTATGGCGCCAAAGGTGTAATAGATGATAGGGTGAGCTTGGGTGTATTGGTACAGTTTATCATGTATATAAACTTATTTTTCCGCCCTTTAAGACAAATCGCCGATAGGTTCAACACTTTACAATTAGGTATTGTAAGCTCTGATCGAATATTAAAATTACTTGATAACACAGACCACATACAAAACACTGGGAACTTAAAAGTTGACCATTTTGAAGGCAGTGTTAAATTTGAACATGTACATTTTGCATATAAGGAAAATGATTATGTCCTAAAAGATATTTCTTTTGAAGTTTCCCCAGGAGAAACCATAGCCTTTGTAGGAGCTACTGGTGCAGGAAAGTCTTCAATAATCAATTTAATTACCCGCTTTTATGAAATTAATAAGGGTAAAATCTTGATTGATGACAATCCAGTTGAAAGTTACGAACTCAACAGTTTGAGGACGCATATTGGAGTGGTTTTACAAGATGTTTTTCTTTTTTCAGATTCTATTAGAAATAATATTACACTGGGTAATCCTGATATACCAGAAAATAGAATCATGGAAGCAGCCGAGCTAGTAGGTGCTAAGGAATTTATCGAACGATTACCAAAAGGGCTAGACTATAATGTGATGGAAAGAGGCTCTACACTTTCAGTAGGTCAAAGACAGTTAATTTCATTTGTAAGAGCCATCGTATACGATCCCAAAATTATTATTCTAGATGAAGCAACATCTTCTGTAGATAGTGAAACAGAAGAAATGATCCAACAAGCCATTGAAAAATTAATGAAGGGTAGAACGGCCATTGTTATTGCCCACAGGCTATCAACAATACAGAAAGCAGATAAGATTGTTGTGTTGGATAAAGGCAAGATCATGGAATCTGGCAAGCACAATGAGCTTCTAGAAAAGAAAGGTTTTTATGCTAATCTTTACAATATTCAGTATAAGGAAGTTTTTGATAATGAAATATAAAGTAATTGTAAATAAAGTCCTATTGAATAGAATAAACCCTTCTGTAAGAGGACTTACCATTTACCCATTTATCTTTTTAAAACACCATTATCTTAAAGCTGACCAAACACTTATTAATCATGAAAAGATACATTTAAAGCAACAACTCGAGTTGTTGATACTCCCTTTTTATATTATATATATTCTAAATTATCTATTCAACCTCATCATTTATAAATCTCACTTTTCGGCATACTACCACATAGTTTTTGAAAGAGAAGCCTATGCCAACGAGATGAACCATAATTATTTACAAACGAGGCCATGGTTTGCCTTTATAAGGTATATAAATAAAAAGCCTGTTTAAAAACAGGCTTTTTAAATTCTAATATGTAAGGTTGATTAATAAGTAACCTTTGGATCAAGTGCTTTTGCTTGGTCGATAAATTTCTCAACCATTTTTTGACTTGGCACAACCCTAGTTAGTTTTTTCTCTGCGTTTACCTCTGCTAATTTTGCATGTAAGTTAGCCGCATTTCTATTTCTTAATTCTTTTATAGTATCAACACCTGCTGCTTTAAGTAACTCAGCAAATTGACCAGCTATACCTTTTACTCTGAAAAGGTCAGCCATATTTACCCAATCTAGCACTTTACCTTCATCTACACCACTTGCGTCTGCAATAGATTTACGTCCACCTCTTGTACTTCCGCTTTCTAATAATTTACCCACAGAGCGAATGTTTGCTTTAGCTAGTTTTTCTGCGAAGGCAGGGCCTATTCCTTCAATGTCAGTTATCTTCTTAGACATAAGATTAAATTTAGAGTTAAAAATTAATTTATTAGTTGTAGAATTACTTACAATTTATTTAAACAAACCACCAAGTGCGTCACCCAAACCTCCAGGTAAATTACCTTTAAGATTATCTAACACACTTTTACCTACACTACTTCCAAGCATATCTACCAAAGATCCTTCGTTCAGATCTTGCTCAGAAGTTTTTTGTGTAAACTGATTCATGATAAAAGGAATGGCAAATTTACTGAGTCCTTCTGCTATTTGTGGAGATAGACCTAACTGACTAATGAGTTTTCCACCATATTGGGTAATCATGCTAGTCACGATAGGATTGGAGGCTATATTTGATTTGCCTTGAAATAACTCAAGTAGTCCAGATAAGTTTCCTGAGCTTAGTTCATTTGTGAAGCCTTCCATAATTGTGTCTTGTGCAACATCTACAGATTCCTCAGCTTTTTTCTCTGTAAGTCCGTATTCAGAAATTACATCATTCAATACAGAACCCTTTACTTGTTTCAAAATATCTTCTATCATGTCTCTAAGTTAAATAATTAAAAAAAAATAATTGTTGTACTTTATGTTAATATTATTGTACTCATCCAATATTCTAATTATCCCAAATATAAAGGGATATCAGTTTAAACCGTATTATTTTATTTGGAAGATAGTATTTTACCCGTCGAAATAAATGAAATACTCTTTGAAAGAATACCAGTAAAGATTATTCCATTTTTCTTTTTGTTTAATCCTTGTTATATGATTTAAGGATTTAAAATTCAGATTATTCCGACAATATAGTGGGCTCAAATTTTGGTAGTGTATCATTTAGACTTATTCAAACCCTAAATTGTCTCAAGTGGTGATTCAAATGATAATAAGCAAGTTCAACCCAACGTTCCCGACCTATTTCTCCAAAAAATGGATGTTCTGGGTAAGTAAAGTCCTCATCTAATTGTGAAAATTGAAGCATATGCTCTTTAAGTATTTTCTTATCATCTTCTAAATTGGTGGGCAAAGTCCCCTCTCCTTCTACTTGCCCAAATCCTTTTGGAGCAGTGACTGTTTTTTTAGAACGGGCAAGTGCAATTACTTCTTTAGGATCTACAACACCATATTCCAATGCTTTTTTTGTTCCCATAGCCAATCGGAAGAAGTCTGTGCAATGACACACCATCTGATTCACATTCATATTCCCAAACTTAGGCTGTAACGATAAGTCTAGTTTTTCAATTCTTGCAGTAAAATCTTGTATTTGTTCTTCGGTAAAGTTCATTTGTTTTGTCTTTGTGTAATAGGTTAATATTGAGCAATTCAATAATTACTAAAATGATAGTGAGAAAAATCGTGGCAATCTAGATGTTACACCTCTTTGGATTCTCTAATAATCGATTCAATAAAATCTCTTGCCATAAATTCTTTTAATCTCGCATATTCTTTTCTGTCTTGGGCTGCTTTTTGGGCAATATCGTATTTCAACAATTCATAAGCTACTCTTGCTTTTTCATTTTCACGCAAATAATCTCGAAAAGCCAGATGCCTTTTCAGTTCTTCATTGTCTATAAAACAAACATATAAATGATGCCTGATTGAGTCTAAAATAGCGTGTTCTTCTTTTTTCTTTTCTCGTTTGAAAACTTCCCTTCCTGCTATCCCTTGATTACCATTATGAAAGTAACCAATATCTTCCAGATCTTTCTTTATTTGAATGAATGAAGCAGGTTTTTCATAAATAAGGTCAATATCTATAATTGGTTTTGCAGCTAGCTTTTTCACCGATGTACTCCCAACATGTTCAATTTGAATGTCATCAGTTTGAATATATCCCTCAAGGGTTTTCTTTACCTTATCAAAATCATTAACCCAATGTTCTTGGTAGTTCTGAATGAGCATCTATAGTTTATTTTTAAGATGGAAAAGTTAAACATCTAATCTTTCCTATTCCAACCCAACATTTTCATAGTTATGCATATCACTTTGTAAAATCATCTACTTCCCTAAATATTTCAACCGAAACTCTTTCTCCCAAATCATGCATCAATTGCATTTGACGGGGTTTGTTGTCGGTCCAAAACTTCTTCCAATCATCCAAAGAATCCCATTTGGCTATTGTTTTTATTTCTGTGGAATCCTTTTCATTTTGTAACATAAAACTACCTTTTGCCCCTTCAACTTCTTCATGGATTCTATTCGTTGTTTTTTTCCATGTTTCAATGAAGAGCGCTAATTTTTCTGGTGCTACTTTCCAGCTATAAATTATTCGTATCATTTTAAAACAATCCTATTAGCAGCATTAAACTTTGGTCATCTTAATGCTAGACACATTATCTTTTCAGTTCGCTGTAAAACATCCATTTGTGGAGGTGCTTCTTTATCATCAAAACCCAATTTATAATATAGCTTATGCGCTTGTGGCATGCTCAATGTAGTTTGTAACCATAGTTGCTTGGCTTCGTTTTCCATGCATCTACTTATACATCTCTCAATAAGTTTAGTAGCAATACCAAGTTTTCGATATTCAGGATTGATAAATAACTTGGCAAATTCAAAGGTATCATCATCTAATCGCTTTAAGGCAACGCAACCAACAATCTTATCTCCGTATTTTGCATAAAATAAAAATCCTCCTTCTACAAGATATGCTTCGTCTGGATTATTTAAAGTAAACTTATCATCCTCCTCTAATTCTCCGGCCAATACTCCTAATAACCAAGGTCCAGCTAATTCATAAAAGTATTTCTTTAAACTAGGCTTGTAATCTATTATCCTAACAGTTTGGTTGGGTGAGCCTGTAATTCTATCATGTATTGGAAATTGATTAATTTCTGTATCTATTCTATTTAGGATATTGATAATATCTGGGTGACCTAATGTGAAAACTTCTTTTAGCGTATCTGAAAATGAAAGCCAAATAGGTTCAAGGCTTTTCTGTAATTCTTTACCCTTTACTGATAGAGAAACCAATTTTGAACGCTTATCTTTCGGATTGGGCTCAATGCATACAAGGTCATTTCTATCTAGCTCTTGCAAGATATTTTTTACTGTAATATGCGTGAAGCCTATTTGCGAAGCTATTTCGAGTATAGTTCTGGCAGTGTTTGACTTTGCCAGTACATAATATGCTGAAAACCAACTTGCCTTAAATACAATACCCGATTGGGCATATATCTTTTCACCATCTTGTTGCAATTTCTCACTAATCCTTCTAAAACGCGATGCGCCTGCTAGGTAACCTAATTGTTTTAATATATCCGCCATAAATTGAAGTTTATAAAAGTACTTTTATAAAAATATGAAAGGTGTTTCATAAATTCAATTTTTGTTAAACATTTATCATTATTTGAAGAAAGTTAACTCGATTTGGTGTCCTCCCAATTTAGCGAGTCAATTTATTCTAAGATAAGTAGATACACTCTATTGCTTACAATGCTTCAAGAGATATTGAATCATTTAGTTTTAGATAATCATCATGTGCTATCCTACTTAAAGATGCATTATCATGTGAAGGTAGATAAATGAGCCGATTATTTGTTGCATATTTTTTTATATTGTTGAATGTGTCCTGAGCGTGCTTAAAGTTTTGATGACCTCCAGCGCATATGTCATTTTCTAATTGATGTTGATTGTAGGATACATCTCCTGCAAGCAAGTAATCCATTTCTGAGGATTTAATCAATATCGAGCAATGCCCTATGGTATGTCCTGGAGTATGTACCATCTCGATTTCACCTGATTCGACAAGGGGTAAAGAATTCTTAAAAAATTTGTTTTTAGCCTCTTTTAGGTGGACAACACGTGGTTTAAACCACTTCGGATATAAACTTGGCAGCGCGAAACTAGGTTTGTCCCATTCCAATTTATTCACGAGAATGGGCGTATTTTCAAAGTAACTTAAACCATCGAAATGATCAAGATGTAAATGTGTAAGAATTACATTTGTAATATCGCTTTTTTGATAGCCAAGCCGTTCTATTTGTGGACCGACTTCCTCTTCAGACTTTACATCAAAAATGAATGATTTGGAATTAATATAGTTAAGAATCGGTCCTTCCTGCTTAAAATACCCTTCATCGGATACTTTGGCATTTTCGCCTGTATCTACTACAAATACACCTTCAGGATGATCGACTACCCAAACCATAATAGGCATATATTCTGTCCAATTTTTATCTAATAGGAAATTAATCTTGGATGTAAAAGTGTTTCCTTTAGCTGTTTGAAACCTCGATTTAACTTTTACTTTACCTGTAGAAAAACCGTGAAGGAAGCCGTCACCTTCCTTGAATTTTATAGACTTTGAGAAAGCTCTTTTCATAAAATTAATTTTTAAGCAAAGAACTTTTAATATTATAAGAGTCGGATTGACCTATGTTAAGAAATAAATTCTCTTCTGATTCTACTCAAAGATTCGGGTTTCATGCCAAGATAACTGGCAATGTATTTCAAAGGAGCTTTTTCAATTACAAAAGGATAAGTTTCTACAAACCACAAGTATCTAGATTTTGCATCTAGCTTTAACATCTTTGAAAGTCTAATATCTTTTTGGATACATACTTCTTCAATGGCCATTCTGCCTATTTGGTTCACTACTAAGTCTTCTCGAAACAACTTTTGAAGTCTTTCAAAACCAATTGTATAAATTTTAGTATCTGTTATAGCTTTAATAAAGTCTAATGCAGGTAACTGTTGATAAAAACTATAGTATGAACCACAAAAAGAACCTTCTTGAAAGAAGTTTGTGGTAATCATCTCTCCATTTTTATCTATTTGATAAGAATGGAGTAAACCGCTCTCTACATAACCAACAGTTTTAGCATACTGTCCTTCTTTCACGAAATATTCTCCACTAGCTATTTCAACCATTGAGAAATGTTCATCTAATATTTTTGTTAGCTCCTGCATTTAGTTAAAAAAATTACAGCAAACAGAAATAGATGTATAACTAATCTTCAATACTCACTTTTTAGAATAATTCCTTTATTGCTATTTATAATTTTCATTCAAACCTAATTTTCTTAAATGTTTAGCATACCAACCTATGTAATTCAGAATATGTTATTCGGAATATGACAATCAAAGGACTTATGTGTCCGATCGAGTGTAAAATGCCATCATGAAAAAGTTTAATTTATTGAAAATCTCAGGATGAAAATTCTATAATTGAATGTGTTCAAAGTTATAAATCTAGTGACCGTTACACCCTGTTTTATTTTCTCGCATTCTTCACCGAAGCTCTTCTATAATTGCCGTACTTACCCAGTATATATCTCCATCTATAGTATAAAAGAAATATTTTTTGTCATAACTCACAAATGGGCAAAGCTCATGACCAGCTGTATTAATAATACTACCCATATTTTTAGATTTAGTCCAACCCCCGTCTGGTTTTTTAAAACTGATATACAAATCCCCACCACCTAATCCTTCTGGTCGGTTAGCTGCAAATATTATATAAGACTCGTCTGGATCAATGAAAACATCAGCTTCGTAATTTTCAGTATTAACTGAATCATCTAATAAAATAGGTGCTTGAAATTTTCCGTCAACATTTTTAGAGGAGTAAATATCAAAATCATTCCCCCTGTTTTCAGGAGCATTTATATTCGAGGAAAAGTACATAGTTTCATCCTTAGTGAAAGATATATAGTACTCATTCTTAGCTGAGTTTATATTTGAACCAGCATTAATCGGGGCTGACCATCCATCGACTGATTTTTTTGCATACCATATATCGTAATCTTTTGGATCTCCTAATCCGTTTAAAGTTCTTCTAGATATAAAGTATAATAAATTCTCGTCAGGTGAAAGAAATGGATCATTGTATCCATATCGCTCATGAACTAGAATAGTTTTAGGATCACTCCAAGTATTTCCAACAAGTTTAGAATACCGTATTTCTGATTTTCTGTTCACATTAACCGCATAGAAGAACTCCGTTGCATCCATATTGAAAACAGAACCAAACTCATATTCACCTTCCTTTGAAATTAAGTTAGGGGCGAATTTTTCAGGAACAGTCCCTGGAGGTGTTTGTCCAAGATATTTTAAATTATCGCTTTTGGTATTTTGTGGAAAAGCGAAATGAGCTAGTGCTAAAAACGCTACAAAGCTTAGAATGATTGATTTCATGCAGTTATGGAATTTCTTTGTTCGAGTTCATTACAACTTTTTAAGCTTTTATAGTTCTAGCCTGACTAGTTTATTTAATGCTACAACATCTTCTAAAAAAGTAAGTAACGAAAGGTCTATTGTATGTGCCATAGACATCTATCGGCTGGGTATGGCACATACATAATGGCTTTTATTCATTTAGTATTTTTTTCATTGCTGGTATTACTATCTTCCAACCTTGTTTTGATTCTTCAAATCTTTTTGCTGCATTATCAGCATTTTGAAAGTCACCTTGTGTAATGATCAGCTTACAACCTGTTTCTAATGGAATAACCTCATAGGTAAGATTGATATAATTCTTCGGAATGTCAGGTATTCCCATATTGGGGTCAAACATAGATGAAGTTACAATTTGCCCTTGTTTATATTCAATAATTTCACCTTTCACATACGTTATTTCTTCTCCATTCTCGGTTTTTCCGTTCCACAAAACTTGACTTCCTATTTCCCAATTGGATATTACTTCACAACCAAACATGTATTGCTTGGTCATTTCAGGATTTACTAATAAGTCCCAGACTTCTTTTGGATTTGCATTGAAGAAGACTTCTTCAACGATAATCATTGATTCACTCATCTTAAATAATCTTTGGTTAAAAATTCAAAGGTGGAGCATTATCATTGACTTCAGTTACAGCATCGGGATTATTCCTTATACTATTGGGAGAAACTCCAAAAGTTTGCTTAAATGCTTTTGAAAAATGTTGTGGAGAACTATAACCTGTTTCATACGCAATTTCTTGCGCTGTTTTGTCAGTACCTAACAAAAGCCTCTTTGCCGAACTCATTCTAATATTGTGTATGTAACCAAATATTGTTGTTCCAAATAACTCCTTAAATCCTTTTTTAAGTTTGTATTCATTTATTCCAATCAATTTAGACAGTTCAATAATGGTTGGTGGATTATCGATGCTATTGGCTAATAATTCTTTGGCTTCAATTAATTTTTCTCTATCACTTCTCGTTTTTATAAATTGCTTTTGAGTTTCTTGCTCATAAGTTTCAGCTTGAAGCACCAACAGTTCTATGCTTTTAGATAGCAGAAACAAGTCTTTTAATTCATCTTTATAACTACAATGGATAATCTCATTGATTACTTGCTGAATTCTAAAGTTATTCGTTTTCCACTCATAAGACAGAATGGCGTTTTTCCGATTAATGATTTTGTCTGTAAACCTCTTTAATGGCTCATTTCCATTTTGTCCAATCTCAATAAATGTATCAGTATTGAAGTTTACTCCGAAGGTTTCTATTCTTTTACTTTTATTGTGCACTTCAATTTCTAGTCCGTCAGAATACATTATGTTATTATGATGACCCGAGAGTGAGAAAGAACTGTTTAATTGGGTAAAGCTGAAATCATAACTTCCCTGTAATCCAAAATGAAGCCTGACGCAATTTGTATCGTTAACCGATTTGATTTTATCAAAGGAATGATACTCCATTAAGTTGTGAGATATCTGAATGTTGTTCAGTTCCCAAGTATTGGTTGTTCTTTTCTTTATGTTATCTATTTTATTCATTTGTTTATTTCAGCTTGCACGGCTATGCGTATTGCGAAAACTTCAAAGCTGAAAAGTTTCGGAAAGTACACGAAGCGAGCGAGCTATTTTACATAAATTACTTTCTGTCAACTAAAATACGAACAGCATACGGATTAAACGTAATGACTTTTGGGTTTTCTAACTACTATATATTTTTTATCCTCAAGGGCTGTGTTGCACACCAAGTGACTCACAGCCCTTATGACAATCTATAAGTGGATCGTGGTTCACAATCCAAGGTTACTGTTGCAAAATGTATAGTAGTTAAAGGGATTTACCTTTTACCCACATTTCCTATAGCCATTGTAGCATATGTTTTTATTTATTTAAAGGGTCTGCTTGTTTATAACAATCCTTTATCTGCTTGTTAGTCAATAAATAAATCTGAGCAAAGGCTGACCTATTATCGGAATATCCAACAATGTGTTCTTTGTTTTCCTTAATCCATTCAATTGCCACATCTACAATCCTTTTATTTGCTTTGATATGTCCTGAATCGCCATTAATACTGGTTACCATGCCAGGTAGTTCTAATCTAGGTTCAGTTGCAAAGATAATTTGTGAAAGTTTTCCGCGGAATTCTCGTATTTCATTGCTCCAATCTGCAAACGCTTCTGGCAAATATTTTTGGTCTATACTGTGCCTACCTTCATGAGCAAGCATGGAAGCTTCAGTTCTATATTGCTCGTATTTCGACAAGAATGCTAATTTTAAATCTTTTCCTGATAATCCTTTTGAGACAAGGCCATCGTATAGATCATTTATAGCATCGTATCTTAATTTTTCTGCTAAACCCTTTGCTACTTCTAGCCTGTTTTCAGTCGAATTACCCAAGAATTCATTGATTACTTTTTCCGTTTTACGCCTTTCAATAGAATCCGTAACTGTTTTCCAAGCACTGATTGGTCCACTCAAATATACTTCCCTTACCCGTATTATTTCATTATCAGTGGCCCACCCACCTATGGCTTTATTTTCCCAAAACCAGCTTGAAAAACCGTTAGAAACCATCATGTCAATTTGAGTGTAGGTAAATTCGGGCTTATAACCATATTGTTCCACTTTTGCTATTTCCTGATTTACGATGTGCCCGAGTGCTAAAACATAGCCGCTATAATTTCCGGTTCCACCAGTAAAACCTCTGGCACCAAAATGTTCTTCAGTTGCTTTTAAAAAATCCTCTTCGCTGTATTCATCTTGGGCTGTAAATGAAAGCTTACTCCAAAGCTCTTTTCTTTTATTGTTTAACCATTTTATATAGGCTGTTTCATTTTCTTGCTCAATGGCAATTAGCCGATAGTATTCATTGGTCTTTTTTTCAACTTCATTCAGATATTGTGCATACGAAATGGCATCTCTTGTTTTTAGATTATAGTCCGATTCATGTTTGTTTTTTTTGACATAAGCTGGTATAAACTCATAAAATCGCGATGATGAAAGTGCTTCAATTAATACTTCTTGATTTGAAACAGATAACTTATTTCCATTCCAATTTTCACAAACCTGATTTAGCTTTTCAGCTGCAACATTTAAATAAGGAATAACCTGATAAATATCTTGAATTTGAAAGTAAGACTTCCATGCCTGTATTACATGGGCACCATCATTATTTAATAAAGCGATACCGAGTAAGAGTTTAGAAGGTAAAGGCAAACCTGCATCCGTTTCTAAAACCTTAGAAAGTAGTTTAGTAGTTTTCGATAGTAAGCTTGTATCAATAGTCTCTCCCTTAGTTAGTTGGTCTATTGAAGAAGCGTAAACTCCATTGGCATATTCTGTAATTGCTTTATTTACTTCATTTTCTGATTGCGTAAATTCTCTAGCTTTTAAGGCTGCATATAAAGCCTCTTTAAAATGGTTAGATTCCCTTTCAATTCTGCAGAGGAGCATCCAAGTCTGGTGTTTTTCACTACCAATTGAATCAGCTTTTAGTAACCTTTCCTTTGCTAAAGTATAATCTTGATAATATTTCCAGTCTTGATGAGCGAGTCTTCTTAGTGCCTTACACTTTTGTTCCTTCGGAAGTGTATCAATACTTAGGATTGTTTCTAATATAGTATGCGACGCCTTTAAGTTGAAATGGTCGTAAGTTGCATCTGAATTAGCTATCGTGTATTCTTGCCCCTTAGCTACGGAATATGCTGAAATTAGAAATACCAACATTAGTAATTGCCTCATCTTTATTTTTTAAAATTTACCATCTTATGAATAAAGTTTTGGCAAAATTAGCCCTGATCGAAAAGCTAAAATTGTATCAGATTAACTATTTAATAGCAATCTAAACTGATGTGGCGTAATCCCATTATACGCTTTAAATGTTTTTATGAAATGCGATTCATCAAAAAAGCCACATTCTGAGGCTATTGATGTGATGGAGTACTTCTTAGTAAAAAGTATTTTTATGGCACTTTCTAATTTTTTTTCTAATTGATATTGTCCGATGGTTATCCCAAAATGCTCTTTGAAAACCCTGGACATATAGTTGGGGTGGACAAATACACGCTCAGACAAAGTTCTTAAAGAATGGTTTTCCTCCATTTCGTTGTCCAAAATCCGCACTAATTTACCCAACCAAGGTTTTCTTAAAGGAATCATTTCTTCTTCCTCACTGCATATAAGCTGTAATAGTAACTCCTCAAAAAAATCAATTTTACGGTGTTTTAAGAAATCTATAAGTAAACGTAATACAAACGGATAGTTTTGAATGTCTTTGATTTGGTGCTTTATCTTTTTTGCGTTTATATCGTGTTTTTCAAACCATTCTGGACTAAACTCGATATTAAAACACTTTGTCTTTTCTGTTATAAATTGATTTTTATGTTTGTAATGTGCTGGTCTATACAAGATATTACAAGGAGAGATGATTTTTTGCGCATCTAAAGTTACCTCCGAATAAAGCCCAGAGAGTAGAATGCTTAAATAGGAATTACTATGAGCATGGTATTTTGATTCAGACTTTTCATGAAGCGTACTTTTAACCGAAATCATATCGGTCTTGTAGGATTTTATAGTTTGTCCTAAGTATTGCCCTTCATATAGTAAATATTCGTTCATTAAAAAGTTTGCTATTGTTTTGTCAATGGTGCGCGCATGTCGGCAAAATCGAGTTTATAGGAATTTTGCTAAATACAACTATTACCAATGTTGGCAATATTTTTTATTTATTCTTTTTTACTTCTCCAATTATTACCCCGAAGTTACCATCTAATACCATCCAATCTTTTTCAGGTAAATATGTTTTTGATACAGATCCATCTAGATACAAAGCATTTTTACAACCCAAGCCCTTAAAGAAACTAGCGAAATCATAAAAGTTGATTTCCCTTTTTGACATGGCAAAAATTAGATTTCCGTTCGGTAGCACCCCAACTCCATTTCTTATATTCAAGTTTTTAGAGCCTTTTCTAAATTTATTATGGATTTTTCCATCAATAAGTAATAAAGGGCCTGATTGAGTAGCATACTTTACGTCTTCTTTTCTAAAGTCTGTTGATTTACAAATAACAGCCTTTTTTTCATTTGTTAGATAAAAAATCCCATTAGGTTGCAAATAGAAATTGCCATAGCCTTTTTGTATGGTATCGATTTTAGAGATTACCACACCATTTTCAATATATAAGCCTTGAGGAGATTGGTCTTTTTTAAACATACCACCATTCATTGCAAATATTAGGTTCTTGCTTTTTGAATTAACCCAAATTTTTAAATTCTTAAAATTCCCCAGAATATTTCCTTTATCGTCTTTCCAAAAAAGCTTTAAGTCTTGCTTTTCTAAATCAACTAAATGTGTGAGAATATGATCATTTTGCTTATTTTGAGAAAAAGCTGAAATTCTAAAAACTCCTATTAATAGAATTGCCAAGGTCAATAATTTCATATTGAAATTCATTCTTAATTATTGCCAACGGGTTTTGGAAATTGACAGTAGTAAATGCTTCGCAACTGTTTTCAAATTAAATATACTTTAATTAAATGAATAGCTTTTCAGTCCTACCAAGACCTGCATAGTTTTTATTACATCTTACCAGCTTTTTTTAGATATTGGATAATCATCTTTGCACATCCATCTTGTAAAATATCTCTATTCACGTTGCTGGGCAAAGAGCCAATCTAGTAACTCGGGTGCTTCTTCAACAATTTCCCAACTATGCCCTCCATCTGGAGATTCAGTATAGCGAGGATTTCCACCTGCCTTTCGTATTGCTTCTATCATCTCCCTTGAGCCACTTACTGGTACGTTTTTGTCATTTACGCCGTGAAAGGCCCATACCGCCACATCTAACATATTATATGCAAAATCAGGATTCCCTTCTCCTGCCACAGGCAATGCAGCAGCAAACCGGTTCGGACGTGTACCAATGAAGTGCCAGGTTCCGTATCCACCTAATGAATGGCCTGTAACATAAATTCTACCTCTGTCAATTGCAAACTCTTTCTCCAATGAATTGATTGTCTCAAAAACCAAGGAATCTATGGTAGGTAAATTGGGAATGCCTCCCCAAGAAGAGCCAGGTGGACATTGAGGAACAAAAAGAAAGGCAGGATATTTCTCTCTATTTTTCGGCTTGGATAACATCCTAGCAAACAAAGCGCCTTCAAATTGTCTATAATTGTCTGTGCCCCAGCCAGCCCCTCCATGAAGGCATACTACCAAAGGATATTGCTGTTTGGGCTTGTAATCCTGTGGCTTCAACAAGCGATATAACAAGGTGTTTCCTTCACTGTTTACATAGGTTCTGACCTCAAAAGGTTGGGCCAACCTTTTGGTTTGCGCAGATACTTGTATCTTCAAATAACTTTGTGTACCTAGATAAATTCCTGTTATAAATATCATCATTGCAGCTATACCGCCTACAACATATAATAAGTCAGAAGATTTATTCTGATTTAATACCTCTTCATGTAATTTCAATGACTTAAGCTCTGTATAAAAAAGAAGGATTATTGGAACAGGTACCAAACTGCTGGCAAATGCAACCCATTGACTTAATTGGGTGGTTATGCTATTTGACTGCCCCTGTCCGGCATTTATAAGCATAATCAATAGAAAGATTGAGGCACCTCCTACCAGAAACATGAATATTCCAGTTGCTCTTAACCAGTGGTTTTTTCCTGCTTTAGAAAATATAAGACTTATCGAGTACAGCAAACCAGCAACCAATGAAGAAACAATTGTAATGATGTAAAAACCCTGTAAACCCTTCATGAGTCCTAGTAGCATGAAGTAGAAGATGATATATTGAAAATGTACGGTTATTATTGATGCAGCCCCAGTTGTTAAAGCAAGCCTATATCCCATATAGTTATAGTACTTTAGGGTGATCCAAGAACCAATTAATGAGATGCTTATGAGTACTAAAAACCAGTTGGTAAAAGATTGCAACTGGTACATTTGGGTGTCAATCTGGAAAAAGATAATGCTTTGGAATAAAGCAGCTATGACGTACAACCCAAGAAAAAAAATCCCAAATAAGTAAAATTCTCGACGCATTATTAGATTCTTTACAGTGTTGGTAACTTGTTTTGTGTATGAGCAGTAGTGTTTTTTTACTTCATTCAATTTCGGGGTAATCAAAAAATACTATTTTATTTGCCTTATCAAGATACACAGTCGTATATAAAGATTTCTTACTATTTAAGCGATAGTATCTCAACTTGTGAATTTTCACATTAAAGAAATTTACTTCTCGTTCTTGAACATTTCTCTCTCCTAAGTAAACAATAGACTCTGTCTCCGATACAGACTTTTTTAATTTCTTGGAATAAAAGAAAGATGGATATGAGATGTTCAAGCTTTTATTCTCTTGATTTGCGTTTATTTTTTGGAAGAAATCCAAATGAATATTTGTCAATTCTATGTTTGTATCTGTAATGGGTACTTTCTTCGATAATTGCTCAAATTCAGGGTAATACAAGGAAGCTATTTCATGAGCCATTGAAAAACTGACTCCACCGTGCAAGTTGCTTAGAATAATGACCATAAACTTATCCTTAGGCACAATAAATACTTGGCTGCTAAATCCTGTTCTGAAACCACCACTATGTTCAGATATAGCAATGCCGCCCAAAGGCCAGTTCATCATACCAGCACTTGTTGGAACAAATTCCCCGTTATCTAGTGTGGAAGGCTCGAAAATAAACTTTTTTGATTGTTCATTAATAAGTTCATTTGAAAGTAGGGCATCATAAAATTTCATTAAGTCAAAAGTTGTTGCACGTATACCAACATCGGCTCTTCCATAGGCAATTGGGGCAATAATAATTCCGTTACCCAACCCAGAAATTCGACTATCTATTTTATTGGAATCATAACTTACATATCCTGATACTCTGTGTGGAATTATTCTATAAGGATTATCGATAAAGGTTTCTGTTAAGTTTAATGGGTCAAAAATGTTTTCTTGCAAAAATTTCCCATAGAACTCTCCTGTTATTCTTTCAATGACAAGTCCCAGGACAAATGGACCACAAGAATATGAATGGCTTGAACCGGGATTAAAAAGTAATTCTTAATCAAACAAATGCTTAAGGAATAGACTATCGCTTTGTGTTTGTAAAAACAATTGATTTGATTTATTCCAATCATAAAGTGCCCAATCATCTACCAAACCAGATGTATGAGTTAGAAGATGTTTAATAGTTATTGAACTCCAAGAATCAGGTGCTTCGGGTATGTATTTAGTAATCTGATCATTTAAGTTAAGTAGTCTTTTTTCTGCCATTTGCAGAATTGCTACTGCAGTATATGTTTTGCTCATAGACGCAATGGCAAAAATCGATTTATCGGTTACGTCAGTATCTGTTTCAAGATTTGCTTTTCCATAATAGCCTTGTTCAATTACTTTTCCTTCTTTTGCAATGAGAATGGCAATACCTGGAATATTTTTAGAATGTATTCTTTCCTTGATTATTTGACGTACAATATCTTGAGAATAGACAGTCGAATATTGAAATTGAATCGCAAGAAGTATGAATATTAATCGTTTCATCTTTTTCTCAAATGACCACTAACGTTCTGTAATTTGGCGTGACCAGCTTTTGTTGGTCATGATCGACATATACAATGTTGCGCGTTCGGCTTTCTTTTTCTTTCATGGTAGCAGCCAAAATCTCCATCCATTCCAATGTTCTTGATAATTTTCCTTAAAACTTTTTAATTCTTCAGAAGTCGGTAAATTATTTCTTTTGGCAAACTCATCTAATTCTGATTTGCTATCAAACTCTATTAGCTTTTCTGTTTTCAAGTCAAATGCGAAATATTTATTATTGAAAATTTCAAACCAACTATCTAAATTTCCAATTAATTTTCTGTTTTTAACTATGAATTCCGTCATTTCTATCTCTTTTCCATCCGAAGTTTTTAATTGGTCAATATATCCATATTCTGTCCAATTTATATTTTTAACAACATAACCATTCCCAATCGGAATTCTCGCGAAATCACCAAAACCGTGGTTTCCCCAATAAGTAAACATCCAAATGAAAAGTATTATGGATATTATTGCTCCTGAAGTTAGCCTAAATTTTCTCTTGTTGGAAGTAATCTTTTGAAACCAACTTTCTGTATTTGACTTATTTACCTGTCTAAAAATAAACAAAAGCATCATAGTGTAAATGCCTGCCAATATTGCAATTTTGATCAAAACAAATACGAGATGAAATAATGCTTCCATTTATTTTTTTCACTTGCACACAACAGTCTCGGCTAAGTGTAGTGCGGGCTTCCAAGATACTTTCCTTTTATTACAAATGGTAGCCAAAGCTACGCTTTATATCTTAACTTTTTCCCATAAAACGTAAAGCGTAGCTTTGGCAAAACAGAAGCCCTGAACTTTTGATTAAAACTTCCGCCTGCATTATGTACAGCCTTTGTAAGCGGATCTGGCTTTTTCTCAGATTTTAATTGCGGATAAATAAGTCCAAGCGATGAATAAAATTTGCAACGGTATTCTAAACCACAAATAAGGAAGCCCGTTACCATCAAAAGTTCCATTTTGATAGTCAACTTTTTTTATTGCAGCGTAAATGTTTGCTGGAAGTATGAATAGGAAAAATGCTATTAATAACCAAGCTGTAACAATTCTAAAATTTGGAATAAAAAGTCCGATAGCAGCTGCTATTTCAATAATTCCTGTTAGGTAAACGGTTTGGGTTTTATACGGAATAAAATCAGGAATCATCATTGCCATTCCCTTGGCGAATGCAAAGTGGGCTGTTGCAGTAAAAAGGAGCATGAGAGATAATGCCATTCTCCCAGATAGCGAATAGTTATATGTGCCACTGAAAACTTTCGTAGCAATAACTGAGATAACGAATACAGTTAATAATACTATGAGTGGTTTCATGAATCATTTTAAATTTATAGACACAATTTTTTCCTGTTCACTCAATTTAAAGGCAGATTCCTCAAATGTTGCCGGCCTTAAAGCAGGCAGAATGTTATTAGAAAATCCGTATTTTTCGGTAGGTATACCAAACAGGTTTTTTTCTAATTTGTAATTATCATTCTCGTCAAGGAATACGGCAATAGCATAAACTCCGGGAGGTATATCTTTAAACTGTAAAACTACCTCAGATTGATTGCTTACTTCAATTTCAGACCTAAAAATAGCTTTCTCATTTACTCGGAAATCAGAGGGTTCATTGTACCAACCTACGTATAAAGTACCTTTTACTTCTTCAAGGTTTGTCACTTTAACAATTTGCTTTGTACCCTGGCTAAAGGACTTAATAAAAGGAAATAAGCCCATCATTAGCACAATTAGAATTTTCATTTTTGTTTTCATTGTTTCTTAATTTATTGTGCTTCAAAATTAGAGGCATGCAGCATTTGAAACAATGAACCTGGGTTAAGTAATGCGCCTACGTATCCTGCTTAATGCCTGAGGTGTAACCCCGATATAAGAGGCTATATATTTTAGCGGTATTTGTTGTAAGAGGTGTGGTTGCTCTGTAAATAAATTCCGATAACGTTGTTCAGCAGTTTCATTTAAAAGGGAAAGTTCTCGTTTGGTTTTTTTTAGGAATAAATCTTCGCTAGCTTTTCGTCCAATTAAATTCCCGATTTCCGTTTCATGGTAAATTGCCTGCAGGTCGTTGTGTGTAAGTCTCCAAAGAGTAGTTTTGGTCAATGTTTCTATGTGGTAAGTTGAAGGTTCTTTGGTCAAAAAAGAGTCATAACCACTTATAAAGTTATTGTCAAATACAAAAGTAAAAGTTAGGTCATTTTCAATCTTTGGAATGTAATAGCGGACAATTCCCGTTTCCACAAACGAAAGGTAATTTTCTATCTCTCCTGTTTTTAGTAGAATGTGTTTTTTAGGGAATTCTTTTCGTGAAAGTTTGGATACAAAATACGTCCATTCATGGTCGCTAATTTTCCGTTGAATTGTGTGTTCAAAGTGTTGCCGTATTTGTTCCATTCACTTATGATGTTGTTATATTAGTGTTGTTTTTTGTCTTACTGCTAACACTAAGATAAAAACTATGCTGGTTTAAGAGCAATTAAAGTGACCGAAGGACACGACAAGCTTAAGTTGCCAAAAGCTTTCCAGTCCAACTAAGCCTACCATGGGATTTATTATTTATTTTAATTAGTATTTACAAATCTGTTCAATTTTCATTTCAGCTTCCTTTTTCCATTTTGAGTTTGATTCAGAATTTTCAGATATATATTTCCATTCTATACAAGCAGAATCAATCTTTTCCAAAGTTTCATAGGAGCCAGCTATGAAAGCGTGAATAGTCATATTTTCTTGCTTAGTCTTATTACTAGTTTCAAGTCCATTCTTAAAGTAGGAAATAGCTTCTTGGTATTCTTTTAAATCATACAGGGCAAACCCTTTACCAATCATTGCTAAACTATTTCGATTATCTATGATTAAGGCACTATCATAATAAGATACAGTCTTATCTAAATCATTTTCTTGATTTGCTATTACTGCTAATTGGGTATATGAGTCGGAGATTTTTGTCTGTTTTTTTAATGATATTTTAAACTGGGTTTTAGCACTATCCAATAACTCTAATCTATAAAGTAACATGCCTTTTAAAAAATAATACTTCCCAGAATCAGATTGCATTACTATGGCACTATCGACACTATTAAGGGATGTCAAGTAGTTTCTTAAATTAAAATGTACTACAGCTTTTGCATACCTCCATTCAGAATCATCGGGATAATCATAAGTATACTCACCTATTTTAATTATAGCTTCACTATACTTCCCTTCCTGATTTAATTGCCTGATTCTTTCTAATCGCTCTTCTCTATCTACTGATTTAGCACAGCTGAAATGACACAAAGCAAGAAATAAGAATAGTCTTTTCATATACAATTAAAAGCTCTTATTGACAATAACAGTTTCTGCTATCAGTAGTAACCTGAATTTTCACTTAACTTTACAATTACACACAAAACCGAAAATCTAAGTGGACTTTTAGAAATAGGCAAAAACTAGCAATTACTTATAACCTTCGTTGTATGCCGTTTTTTTATTATAAATCAGTTCGATTGAAGTTATTGCAGTCCAACCAAAAACTATCATAAATACTAATCTATGTGTAATTGGCATTGACCAAAACTCAAATACAAAACCAAGCATTGACAAGACCAGAATGACGGCAGTCAAATTTGCCCTATTCCTAATTTTTTTTGTCAATTTTTGATTGTATCCAAGTCTTGAGAGGCCAAACATCCAAAAAGCTAATCCAAGACAGATTGCAACCGTGTGTGCCGTAGATAGAGGTGTGTTAGCCATTTCGAAATCAACAGGTGTTGCCGTAAAGGCAAATCCTAATCCGAAAAAGGATAATAGTATAGATAACAGCCTATCATTTAGTAATTTTCCATATGAAAGTCCGAAAATAAAAAGTAAGATTCCGACTGCAACAAATCCGATGAGGTTAAACCAAAGGGCATTAGGTTCGCCTTTCGCTCCAAGTTTACTTATAAAGTCATCCAAAAAACTAAAATCTGAATTTAATAGACCAAAAATTATCAGTGCTGTTATCAGAGTCAGTACTGATAGAAGACCAAAAATTCCAATATCTTTTTCAGTTAATTTCATTTTCTGTTTTTAATATTCTAACTGCATACAAAGTTCTGGCAAAACTGCATCATTAAATGCAGTTTAAGATTTTATTAGGTCAAGTTTTAATTTCATTATTAAGATATCCGGACATAAGATACTTTTCAGGGTCTAATTTTGCCACCTTGTTGATAGACTCAATGATTTCCTCTAATGATTCAAATGGCCCTATCTCCTTTCCATATAATTCGTCAGGCTCTATACTTGAATACTCATAAATACTGTTTAGACCTTCATCTGAATCATCGAATTTCTCGAACAACAAACCATAAAAACCATCTTTGGTTTTACCTATTGTGACATATCGGAAACATTTGAAATTCTTAAAATAGAATTCACCAAGAAATTGTTCTATTTCCTTTCCAGCATTTATATATGGTAATATTTCAGACTCTTTTAAGTATCGCATTTGTTTTAATTGAACTTTACGATTTCGTCTATGAGTATTAGTGGAGTTATACAAACACTTTAAGGAATACAATATACTTTAATTAAATGAAAAACGGTTCGAGCTTGCACCCAAACCGCTATTAATTATACACCTTGCAAGCTTCTGAATTTTTTATTCAAAACTTTGAATCGAAAAGAAGCTAATTAATAAATATTATGTCAATCAAATATTCTTTTAGTTTACTTTTTCATACTTATTTCACAAGGACAACAAAATCTTGAAGTATTTTCCATTCTCCTTTTTCTTGTACCAAGCTATAGAAATTTTTTAATGTAGGTTTCCCAGGACTTGTTAGTGTAGCTTGAACGGAAGCCATATTTTCATTTATAAATTGAATATCGTGAAACTCAACAGTTCTGGGATATCCTCCAAATTTTTTATCCCTAATGAACGAGATGTATGTAGCTCTTTCAAGAATAGTAATTCCATCTTTTTCAGAATCATACAATGCTGTTCTAAAATCGCTATTGAGACATTTCTCAAGCGGCTTTACATTATTCTTATCTCCTGCTTTAATAAAGTCGTTTAGTACTGCTTTTACATCTTTTTCTAAATTCATGTTTTGAGAAATCCCATCGAAAGAATTTAAGACTACTGCTAATAAAATTAAGATACATTGTTTCATAAAAATAAAATTTAATTATCGTTGAAATTATAAAAAAGTTAGCTAGGCAACTATTTATTTAAAAAAATTCTAGTAGCCTAGATTGATTCTTATTTTAGTTAACGTTTTATTTAATTCTTCTTTCTCTAATTCTGACAAGGGACCTAACCCCTTCAATCTAATTTCTTCGATGACGGGTGTCAACTTCTCAATCAATTCTTCACCTTTTTTAGTAATAAAAAGTGAATGGCTTCTTAAATCAGAAGAGGTATGTTCTTTTGAGATAATATCTTTTTGAATCAAACTCTTAACCATTCGAGAAATCGTAGGCTTATCTTTTATTAAAATTCTAATTATTTCAGTTTGAGTGATTCCCTTATTTTCGTGAATCTGCTTAATAACCAACCATTGTTCTATTGTAATATCAAACCCATGTTTATTTAGTTGGCTCTGGCCATAGTGTTTGATCCTTCTTGCGGTTAGTTCCAACTGATAATATAGATTTTCATCAATCATTATTTACAAATGTAGTAATTATAGTTAGCTAGGCAACTAAATTAAGGAATATTTTTAAAAAATGTAAGAATTTTAATTGGCAAAGCTTTAAGCTAACCGTCTAGTATATGAGTACTGGTTGACTATAAACCTACTAATGCTCAGTTTACATTATAAATCAACTATATGAGAAAACTATTCTGAACAGTTTACAATCGTTATTGCTTATACCTTTTTTTTCAAAGAGGCATTAATTCATTATTTTACTTCTATGAGAAGTACCCCAATCTCTCATTACTTCAATAACTTTGTCAAGAGTTTTACCATAATCTGTTAAACTGTACTCAACCGTTACAGGTGTTGTGTTATAAACAGATCTGTTGACGAGTCCATTCACTTCTAGGTCTTTTAATTCTTTGGATAGCATCCGAGGAGTAATCCCTTCTATTTGTCGTTCGAGCTCTTTAAATCTTTGATTTCCAAACGACAATGCAATAATTACTGGAAGCTTCCATTTTCCACCAATTAAATCAATTACATCTCGAACAGGCCTGATGTAAATTTTACACTCTTTACTTCTTTCCTTCATAAGTATCTAATAATCAAATAAGTATACTTTAGTATATCACTATACAAAAGTATATCAATATACTTTGTATAGCAAATCTAGATAATTTTGAAGAGTTGTTTAATCAAAAAAATAAAAAAAATGAAAGTATTTAAATTTTCGCTAGGAGCATTGTCTATGATGAGCCTTACGGCCCTGATTATTCTTACAAGCTCAACAATTCAAAAAAATGATGAGTACAAGTCAAAAAGCAAAGAAAAAATTGTAAAAGAATGGTATAGAATATGGGATGAGGGCACACATGAAGATTTTGTAAAAATTCTTGCGAAGGAAGTTAAAGACCATGACAAAAACCCACAATTCGTTGGCTCCGATTATGACGGCTTGGTCGGAATATCTCAAGCGGTTACGGCTGGGTTTTCCGATGTAAAGCATAACCTAATTGATGTTTATTATCTACCCAATGATAGAATTGCAACCAGATGGGAATTTGTTGGCAAGCACACAGGTAATTTTTTTGGTGTTTCCGCTACAGACAAAATGGTTTATTTCAGTGGTCAAGACATAATGCAGATCAAAGATGGAAAAATTGCTGAGATATGGCATATCGAAGAGTTACTTCAAGCAATGGCTCAAATTAATCCACAGCAATAAATATGAATAAGATGAAAGTATTAGTATCTGGTGCAACTGGTTCTCAAGCTAAGCCTTTGGTTTTTCAGCTATTGGAGAATGGATATGAAGTATTTGCTTTGACTAGGAACGTTGAAGCGGTTGATGATTTCAAGAATACGACCGTTCAATTAATTCAAGGTGATTTAGAGAAAAGAGAAGATGTTTTAAGAGCAATGAAAGGAATGGATGTACTTGCAATGCACATCCCATTCTTTATGCAAAACCCTGAAACTGCAGCCCAAAACTTAGTTGATGCAGCTAAGGAAGCAGCAATTCGGAAAATTGTCTGGAATACAGCCGGAATAATTTTACCTTTTGATACAGGAAATCCAGCTTATGATGTGAGAAGGAGCACAAAGAAATTATGGGATGAAAGTGGGATTGATTATGTTACTCTTCAACCAACAGTCTATGCAGAAAATTTGTTGGGTCCATGGACAGCACCATTCGTTAAGAATGAGAATAAAGTAACCTATCCCGTACCAAAAGACTTTAAGATTGGTTGGTTGCCATCGACAGATATGGCAAAAGCTATGGTAGCAGCTATTGATAAGCCTGAATTAATTGGTAAGAGCTTTGTAATAAGCGGTAAAGAAACCTTAAATGGATATAGTCTTTCTAAAGCATTTTCAGAAGGATTAGAAAGGGAAATTGAATATGCTGCAATGCAACCAAAGGATTTTGGGGAAATCTTGGATCAAATAATGGGTGAAGGTAGTGGTGATGCAGTAGCAAAGGAATATCAGGCTATTTGGGATGGTAAAGCCAATCCTATTATGTACCATGACATGGAAGACACCTTAAAAGAATTGAACATTCAATTTACGGATTTAAGAGACTGGGTTAAGAGTTTTTCATCTTTATTCTAGTAGGGTATAATGAATAACTGAATAAAATTATAAATAGTAATAATGATTGGTGGAGTATTTATTGGCTCCACCAACTTAAATAATAACGTAATGAAAAAAGAGAAAATAAAAATTACATACTTCTTCGATGCTCTTTGTGGCTGGTGTTATGGTTTTAGTCCTATAATGAAACAAATCAAATCACATTATGAAGATTCAGTTGAATTTGAAATTGTAAGTGGTGGACTAAAAGTTGCCAACGATGCTGGGCCAATCGGAGTCGTAGCACCCTATATCAAACAAGGAGCTTATAAAGTTGTAGAGGACAAATGTGGGGTAAAATTCGGAAAGGCATTTTGTGAAGGTACGCTTGAGGAAGGTACTATGGTACTTAATTCTGTTCCGCCCGCAATTGCATTATCTATTGTTAAAGACGAACTACCTGATAAAGCATTTGAGTTTGGTGAAATTCTTCATAAGGCAATTTATGTTGATGGTATGCACCCTGAAAATATTGCATGGTATGGAAATTATGCCGAAAAGATAGGTATGTCGGCAGCATCGTTTACTAAAAAAATGACGTCAAAAGAGTATTTAGAAAAAGCTTATCTCGATTTCGAGAAAACTGAACAAAATGGCATTTCTGGTTTTCCAACATTAGTAGCTGCAAAAAGTGGCAAGAACATAATTGTATCGAGAGGTTACGAGAATTTTGAGTCTGTAAGGTCTAGAATACAGGACTTAATGCCTCTCTAACTTGCGCAAAACATTCCGTGGGTGGAATTACAATTAAATATGGTACAGTTTCATTAGGCCGCTTTTTTGTTGAAAATTTTGAGCGGCCCTTGGCCATAAAGTAAAGCTATTTCCCAAAGGATTGAAATCGATCAAAATTTGGCAGCAGGTTCAGTTATCCACTGCGGCAGTCAACAAGGTATTCATGTTGGGTAGTGCCGATTACACGAATGTTTAGTTGTTGGCATTTCTTTTTTATTTATTTTCAGGGATACAGTAGGATGAGATCTTCTCTAGTTCACCATTTATATTGAATTCATAAACATCACAGGCAGTTATCAAATTGACTCTTTTCCCATTTCTAAGAAATTCACCTGTTCCTCTTATTATTACTTTATTATCAGCAACGATTGAATCTTCAGTCTTAAAGTTCGTTTCTACAGATTCGAAATATTCAGCGGTTTGTTGGCAGTTATTGATTACTTCGTTCTTTCCTTTAAATAGATTCTCCCCAACTACATTCCAAATTATATTTTCAGACATATATGGAAAGGTTAATTGGAAGTTCCCATTTGAGAAGGATTCTGCAATTTCTTTCTTTGTATGTTTCATTTTAGACCTCTTTAATTTAAATGAATAACTCCTAACTAAAATGAGTATGCGCCCCAGTTGCTATAAGCCCTGAAACTTCCAGATTGCATGTCCTTTCAAAAAAGCTAAGTTCTTATATTCATTTTAGTGTTTCCTAGATAGTGTTATTTGATTTATTTCTAAGAAATATTCCTTGGTCATTTTAGGGTCTAGCGACTCATAAAAATCACATGTCATTTCAAACTTTATATAAAGTTTTTCATTAGTATCAATTGCTTCCCAAAATTCTGGATTATTTATAAAAATGTGTTCTGCAAAAGAAGTGAAATCCTCTAATTTGTTCATCACAGCATATTTATGAAGAAATCCCTTAGAATATAACTCAGGATTAAATTTTTGATCGAAACTCTTGATTTCACCATACTTCAAATCATTATTCTTTTTCCATGCATCATAATCGAATAGTTTCATGTTAAAAATGTGTAATCGATGTGAGATTTCATGATGGATGACTCTTTCTAATGCTAAAGTGTCTAGTATGCTTTGCTCGTATCTAGGCTTAAAGAAAAAGCCATGTCTACCAATATAAGTACCCATCATAGCATCATTTTTATCAAATTGATCATATATGTAAACTCGATCCACATTTTCTTCAATTATTCTTGTCGGGTATTTTCTTATTGCTTTTTGAAAAGTGCTAATGACCAATTTGTAGCACTTTTCTGAGATTTCTTTAATCTCAAATTTGCTTGAGCTTCGATGTTTATGATGTTTTAATTCTGATTTATCTATGTGCAAATAAACTATTGCTCCGCTTAAAGAGTCAGTCCAAGAGATTGTTTGTGCCTGAAGATGTGAACAGGCTGTATAAAAAAATAATATCAATAAATATCTCATATACTTTCTAACGCCTTGATAAAAAACGTAGGGATTAAAAAGCTCCAGGCTTTCCTTAACCTATAAACCAAGACCGATTTTTAAATTTATATTTTACTTGGCGGACTAGCTAGAAACCGATAAACTTTCAGTTTGCAGAAAAGCCCTATGTTTATTTATCTTTTGTTTTGGAGTCGTTTTATTTCATTCTACTATATGTCTTAATCTCACTGAAGGTATGTTTCATGAGCTGTTTAAGTTCTTTTCTTGAAGGATTTAATTTGTAACCTACCACTTTTCCACTGTCTGATTTTATTTCTCGTATTTCAGTTATTTGTTCCAGAGTCGTAATATCTTCTGGTATTTGTACTTTGTTAAATGAAAGTTCCCTCTTATTTAAAGTTAGTCTCCTTACTTTCCAGTTGTTCTCGCCTCTTTTATAATTAAGAAAGTAGTGTCCCTTGAATTTTCTTAAGATGTGTCTGTCCGACATTTCAAAAAGAGTGTCTTTGTAAGTGTAATGAATTACTACTGAATCTCCATCGAATTGAAAGTCAAGATTATACTTCCCATCAATGGTGCTAATAAAATCTGGGGTTTGTTCATTTATTTTTGTCGAATCAATTTCCAAGTCCAGTGAATCTATTAAAGTTCTGTATTCAATGTCAGCCCAATCAATTATCATTCGGTCATTGATTGATAGATATGTGTTATCTGCAGATGAATAGTAGACGCCTCGTAATCGCTTAGGTATTTGTTTAAGGTTGTTTTGACTTGTTGGTTGTGGTTCCTCAAATTTCACATAAGTTCCCTCACAGGTACTGATTGTCAGAATTATTAAGACTAATGCAAATGTTCTATTCATAGAGATTGATTTTCGGAGTACAGAATGCTCCACGGTCTCGCATAAACGCCGTATGCCCGCATAGGACGGACATTTTAAACATTGTTATCATCAATTTTTATTTTCTTCTTTTTCGTTTTCTTCGCTCAATTCAATGATTTCACTTTCCTTAAAAACCTTTGACCATTCTTCCACAAATTCATCGTTTAATTTCTTTTTTTTCTTTGCTATAAAATTTACATATAAAGATGTTTTTCCTCGTCGAATATACCATAATTGAGATTCAGGCTTTTTATCTCCTGTAAAATTAGGATTCTCGATTTTGAAAAGTATCCACGGATATTCAACCTCTTCGTTTTTTTCTATTACAGTTAATGTAGCTTTTGGTGAAGTGGCTTTTGTTTGCTCAAACATCAAATCCTTCGCTTTATCTATTGGCAAATTTGATGTACCTTTTATTGACATCATCTGACCAAGCATTGTCCAATTTTCTGCTTCTTCTTTGCCAGGTATTATTTCAATTACATGAACATTGTCGTTTTCTTGATTTGACAATAATTTCCATTCATATTTTTCAAGCCAGACTATTTTTAGACTTTCTTGGCTAAAAACGAAATTTGAAATTGCAAGAAAAAACGTGATTACAAGTAATTTATTCATTATTGCTTTTTTCTTTTAATTGGTGAGAACGGAGAGTTTGAGATTGGTAGTCGGTAACGTGGTACTTTTCAGTCAAGTTACAAAACAGTTGAAGCGGGGTATAACCTAAGATTTTACTACTGTCCAGCTATTATTTTTATACATTGCTGTATTTTTTTATTCAAATGCAGATAATTGTTTCTGTAGTTTTTCAAATGTATCACGATATTCTATTTGTTCGTTATTATGTGAACATACAAGTTCCATCCAATTAATTGCTTTTTTTATTGTATTATTTTCAATTGTTGCACTATCCTGTTTCGACTTTTTGTAAATCTGCCAACATAAATTATTGATCTCATATTCAAATAAATAATAATAATTAGTATAAATGCTATTGTATTTTTCAGCATATAAATTCAGATCACTTATATTTTGAATTTTCAACTGTTTTTTCCTAAGAATGAGTTCTGCTATTGGGTAATTGAGATTTTGAATATCTCCGCCATTAAATTCGTATTGAGCAAGGGTGTGATATATTTTATTATCAACTCTTATACTCCCAAAATTCTCTTTAAATTCTTCTGTATGTTCTAAAAGATATTGAAATTGTCTTGAATCATAATCCTCGATATATCTTTCGATTATATACCAATTATTCTCGGAACTCCATATAGATTCATCTTGCGTTTTAAAATAATTTTCAATCACTTTTTCTTTCTTACTCCCAAAAATAGATACTGAAATTCTTTCTAATACAGAGGAAGGTTCAGAAGTACTTGTCAAATATTGTTTTACGTTTTCAAATGAATATTCTCCGTCATTTATCTTCTTTTCTATAGCCGTATAGTTATTTTCATCTCCTAATGCATCTCTTCCAAATTGAACCAATTGTTTCGGATTCATAAAGCCAATTTTTTTATGCAATAAACTTCCTTCCGAATCAATTACAACAAATGATGGTGTTCCATTAACTTCATATAATTGCATTATATCATCTATGGGGCTATTTAATTCCATTTCTTCTTTTGTTATATAACCTTCTTTACTAGGTAGCCTTTTCCAATGTGACTTTGCACAAATGAAATTTTGATTAATAAAATTCATAACAATTGAATCAGGAAACACAGTTCTATCCATTTTAACACATGATCTACAACCATCCGCAGTAAAGTAAATGAAAATAGGTAATTCCCTTTTCTTAGATATCTTAATTGCTTCTTCTAATGTTTTGCTTTTAAAATGAATTGCTGAAGTATCAATCTCTGTCTTCAATGCATGAATAGTCTTTTGTTTATGAGATTGATTACATGAGGAAATAATTACTATCCCAATCAGTAGAATTAAAGTTAGGTTTTTCAATATCATAGATTAAAATATTATTAATTTTTATTTTAGGTATCATTTCAAAATAACACACAACTACTCGGATAAATGACATTTAGTTGTTATTACATCTTTAGCAGTGTCGTATATCCAAATTATTTACTTCTTCCAATTTTAGTATTTAAAGGATTGGAAAACAACAATATATAGGTATAAAAACTTATATTCCAAAAAGTGAAAAATGAATGTCCTTACAAAAATTAGAGTCATTCAATGGTTCAATTGTTTTTTTAACAAAGCACTGAAATATATCATCTTTACAGTTAAAAGAAATAATTGCTAAGAACCAATCATCCACCTTAAATAGCTCAGTTTTAGTTAGCATAGACATGCTGTGCTTGAATTGTTATCCTGATCAAAGTAACATTTGGACTTATCGTAAGACAAAGTTTAAGATGTATGAAAATTTTTACTTTCCCTCTCTTTTATACAACTAGGTAAGACCCTTATCTTTCCTATTAAAATCCATAACCCAAACCAATATAAGCACCAATGGGATAACCGATACCTGTTCTAAATACAACGCCTTTTTTCTCTTGATACCTATAACCAATAGTTACATTGGGGAAAACATAATTTTCATTATGAGAATCTTCAGGGCTTGCATTTTGAATAGAAGTTACCCAACCATATGACATACCAAGCCCTAATTCAAAGTGCTTATTTCCCTTTCCAGTAAGCCCATGAAAGCGCAATGCTGTAAACGTTCCATTATACCAGGGGGCTGGTGCAAAACTAACACCACTACTTATATTAAAAAGCCCTAATTCAGCATTTAAATACCATTTTGAGAAAAATCTTTCATCCGAACGAATAATTAATCTCTCATAATTGATGCCCCCAAAACTATAAAAAAGCAATGCAGTACCACCATTTATGTAGATGGTATTTGCCACATTTGGTTCATTGTTATATGGCTGAGCAAAAGCATTATTAGAAACATTTAATAAAAAAATACAAAGGAAAAGATGTCTTATTTTCATACGAATAGTGCCAAAAAATTAAGGTATATTTCGTATATCTTTTATTCCAAAAATTTAAAAATGGTAAACACCTACATATTTATCCCACAATAAAAACCTTCCCCCAACCAATCATCGATCCTAAATAGCCCACTTTAAGTAAGAATAGCGTATCATTGCCTTGTCAAATTTTTTTACCTCAAATTTGCATGGAACCTTTTCTTAAAAAAGTAGCGAAAGCACTTTTTAACAAGTTCGACTACCAGATTGCCGATACTTTTGTGGTATTGCCTTCTCGGCGTGCGTGCATGTATTTTAGGTATTACCTCGCCCAAGTGGCAGGAAAAAACATACTTGCTCCAGAAATACTCTCAATGGATGATTTTATAAGCAGGGTATGTAATTACCAAATCATCGATCGGGTAAGCCTACTTTTTGAGCTTTATAAAACCTATAAAAAGTTTGACAAGACCGAAGAGCATAATCTTGAAAAATTCATCCCCTTGGGGGGTGCCATGCTCAACGACTTCGGGATGATAGACAAAAACTTACCTCCTGAAAAAGCAGAAGAACTTTTTGAGTATTTAGAAGAAGTAAAAGCACTTGAACGCTGGGGCAAAGAATTGGGTGCGCCTATTGAAGTAAAAGAAGATAGCACACTCAAAGAATACTTCGCTTTTTGGAGCTATTTGAGGGATACCTACAAACAATTTAGGCAAGACTTACTCGCGCGTAAAGCCTGTTATTCTGGTTTGGCATACAGACTAGTTCACAAGGAGCTGGATCAGCTATTCGAAAAAGAGCAAATTCACCACATCACTTTTGCAGGTTTTAATCAACTAACAGTAATTGAAGAAGATATTCTCAAATCACTAAAAGCTACTGGTAAAGCTACTTTGTATTGGGATGTAGATAAGTTCTACCTTGAAAAAAAACAGCATGAAGCTGGCTTGTATTTAAGAAAATTCATGAAAACCTGGCCACTGGCCATTGAAGACTTTGTACACAATAGCATTAATACCAAAGCTATAGACATTGAACTCATTCAGGTAAATAATAAGGTAACCCAAGCCAAACTCATAGGTGATTTACTTACTAAAAAAATTAAAGCCATAGTATCCAAAGGCGAACAGAAGCAGTTTTTACAAAGTATGAACAATACGGCGATTCTGCTACCCGATGAAAGCTTGCTCTCCCCTATTTTACATGCTTTGCCCCTATCTGAAAATGTAGGCTTAGACTTGAACAAATGCATCAATATTACCATGGGAATGAGCATGCAGCAAAACCCCATGAATGATTTAATTGAGGCAGTTTTTCGAATGCAGCAAAACATAAGGCCAGATACAAGCAACAAAGATAATTTCTTCATTTACCACAAAGATTTGCTCAAAATTCTACAGCATCCTTTTGTTAGGTTTTTTGGAGAACAAACAGCGGCACACCAAGCAATTCAAAATAGTGTGCAAAGTGAAAATATCATCATGGTTTCTTACCAATGGCTCATGCAAAAAAGTGAGCAATATGAAGGCTACCAGATTTTATTCGATTTTTGGGATAACGACAGCAAAAAGGCATTTGCCTATTTCTACAAGTTTATTGAATATTTCTCCAATCTTTTCAACAGTGATGATACAGCTCTTGAAAATCAGTTTTTATTTCAATTATATACCACGCTCAAAAGACTAGACGATACATTAACACAACAAAACGAAAGCATTTCGGTACGCACATTTCGGCAATTTGTGATTGATATGATCAAAAATGTGAAAGTACCTTTTACAGGCGAACCCATTACTCCTATTCAAATTATGGGTATGCTAGAAAGCAGGACACTTGACTTTGAACATGTGATTGTCCTTTCATGCAATGAGGGCTTATTGCCCCAAAGTAAAAGCACCGATTCCATTATCCCTTTCGATTTACGGCTTAAAAATAACATGCCTACCCACAGGGAAAATGATGCTTCTTTCGCCTATACTTTTTACCGCTTATTCCACCAAGCCAAAAAAGTGACCCTCATTTATACAGATAAAAAGGAAGCAACTGGTGGGGGTGAAAAAAGTCGATTTTTAAACCAAATAGAAGAAGAATTTGGCTATAAAAAAATAATTAAAAATACGGAGGGTGAAGCTGTTGAAGACACCAAACATACTAAAGCTGGAACCAATGGCAGTATCAAATTGTCTCAACTTTCTCTACAATTGCCTAATGCCCAAGTAACTTCTAAAAAAGTACACAAAGATGAAGCGGTTTTGGAAATGGTCCGGTCCCAATTAAAGAAAGGGGTAAGTCCATCGGCCATTAATACTTACATAACCAGCCCTTTACAGTTTTTCTATAGAAGCGTGCTAAAACTGAGTGAAGCAGATGAGATAGAAGAAACACTGAATTACCGCACTTTCGGTACGCTTATCCATGAAACTTTAGACATCATGCTCCAAAATAAAATTGGGCAAGTTGTAGACGCTGAACTATTACAGGGCATTCTTTCAAAAAAGGAAAAATTAAACACTTTGATGGATGAGGTCATACAAGAAAAGCTGAAAAAGATAGATACGTCACAAGGTAAAAATTATTTATTACGCAATGTAGCCGAGAGTCTTTTGCAAAAATTCTTACAACTTCAAATAGAAAAAGATACGCCATTTTTATTACTATCTCAAGAAACCTATCAAGCGCATGTATTACAAGTAGCAATTCCTTGGGCGGCACCTGTTACTTTTAGGATAAGTGGTAAGGCAGACCGCATAGACATTACAAGAGATAAAAAAATAAGGATAGTAGATTATAAAACGGGCAGCTTCGAGGTATCGAAATTAAAGGTAGGTAATTACCAACAATTGTTTTACGAGCCTGATAAGGAAAAAATAGTCCAGTTGATGCTTTATAAGTATTTGCTTATCAAAACAATTCAATCTGGCAAACTCAAGCATTTACCCTCCGATTTTAGCTTCGATACTTATCAGGTAACTTCAGGATTCTTTTTTTTCAGAAAGCTCAATAGCCATTTTGTAGAATATAAAATTGAAGATGCTCCTGAAGATATTAATGAATTTTGCAACATGGTGGAAGCGTTTATCAAAGATTTAGTGACAGATATGCTAGATCCATCACAAGCTTTTACCGAAGAAGCATCTCCTTTTCCTCACATTATCAAAAAATAAGAAAACTGACGACAACTATTTCATTTTACAAGATGTTGCATCAAAAAATAATAAACTTTACATTATGAGTGAATATAAGAAAAGAGAAAAAAATACCTTAAAAGACTATTTTGCCTTAGGGGAAGTACTCGGTTATTTTTTTAGAAAGAAAGACCCGAATAGTAAACCTAACTTTAACCTAAGAATGATGCATGGCATCAATAAAATATCCATATTGATGTTTTTGGTTGCATTGGTAGTTATTTTAATCAAAAGAGTATTTTTTTATTAGAATAAATATTTTCTGCCTGATAATCAGCTATTTAACATTCCAAATTCAACTATAACCGCAATTACAAAAAGCAATACTTGCATACTTTCTTAAAAGCTTTTTTATTAGCAGCTGGAATAAGCAACAGTGGATAATGGATATTGAGTTTTTCAGAAATTACTGTATACAGAAAAAAGGAGTAACAGAAGAACTTCCATTTGATAATAATACGCTTGTATTTAAAGTAATGGGGAAAATGTTTGCTTTAACAGGAATCGATAATTTTGAGAGTATTAACTTAAAATGCGATCCAGAAGAAGCAGTTAAACTGCGTGAAAAATATAATAGTGTTTTACCAGGCTACCATATGAACAAAAAACATTGGAATACCATTATTGTAAATGATGATATGGATGACAAAACCATCTTACATTGGATCAACCATTCTTACGATAAAGTTGTAGCTGGTTTACCCACAAAAATCAAAAACGAATTGAAAGCTTTATAAAACTTTTTGTCGAACAAGTTGTTTCCATCCTGAAAATTATAAACCAACATCTTTTTTACATTACCTCTATCTATTGTTTAACCTATACATCTCCACTTTAAAAACATACGGATAGAACAACTCTTAATAATTTACCTAAAGCCAAAGCAGGCTATTGTCACTAGAAATTAAATATAATTTTTTATGAAACAGTTCTATGTGCGTGATATCCGAAAAAAGGATACTGATAATACTGCGGATGCCCATTCAAAATTCATTGAGATCAATAGGAAACAAATCCATTACAAAGATGAAGGGGAAGGAGAAGTAATTATTTTTATTCATGGAATTGCTGGCTCTTTATTTATCTGGGATAAATGGGCGAAGCAACTCAAAAAGAATTACCGAGTAATAAGACCAGACTTACCTGCTTTTGAAAAATCTGAGAGCACTGAATTTTCATTTGATTTTTATACAGAATTCATTCAAGCTTTTGCCAATAAATTGGGGATAGACAGATTCTTTCTTTGTGGGCATGCAACTGGTGGGCAAATCGCCTATGAAACAGCAGCCAGAATGCCAGATAACATAAAAGCGTTGGCATTAATAGCTCCTACAGGTTTCTCAAAGTTGAATAGTTCTGTGTTAAGTGCCACATTTAGATTGGCATTTAAAACCTTTGGCAAACAACATATTAAATGGCTTACTTCAAGGTATTTACTCAAAAAACACTTGCGCCAACTTTACCATAATGGCGATTTAGTTACGGAAGAACTAACCGAGAAATTTTTGAATACCTTGTTAAAGGAAGGAAATCGACAATCTTACTTTGATTGTTTGCAATTAGAGAACAATACACAAATTAATGAAATTACTACGCCTACGCTTATTCAATGGGGTGAAAATGATAGGATAATTACCGTAGACAATGCTCGTAAATTCAGGTCACTGATTACTACAATTAGCCTGATTACTTACCCCAATGCAGGACATTTCTTGTTTGATGAAGTTGCCGAAAAAAGTAGTAAAGACTTAATGGAATTTCTTGAAAATTATAGATATGGGTAAATTTTAAAACCAAACACCTCATTGTCTACAGACTGAATAATTATTATCGCTGACTATTTAGTACTGGCTTGAAGCGGTTCTTTTGGCTCTTTAAATTGTTTTTTCCAGTAAGTAATGGTGCTAACCAATGGATCACTTATTGACTCGGGTAAGCGATGTGCAATCACCTTTCTTACAGACATTTCTAAATAACAATCGTCATCGCAAATGTTAAAAATTGCCGATTTAGATTGCATCATATCTATTTGTCCTTGTTTGTAAGCGAAAAGATAAATTCCTATAGAAAGAAGAATGGAATAAGTTGTAGTCAGTATTAGTTTTTTCATGCCAGTGTATTTCCAACTTTAACGGAAAGGCTGAAAGAGAATTTTTGGTAATTCTCTAAAATTGACTTACTTGTAATGTTTGGGAAGCTTATGCTACTTTCTTTTCCATTTCATCCTTATTTTTCTTCTTTAACTTGAATAATCTTTGAATCATTTTAGTGTAATTAGGGCTTTCAGTACCCATCCAATTATCCCAAAAAGTAAAATATAAACCATAATTGGTCTTAAATTCTGTATGGTGTAAAGTATGGTGCGTAGCTCCTATTAACCATTTTCCAAATTTATTTTTTAAGAATGATGAAGAGTAAATTTCAATATTCAAGTGATTAACAAAACTACTGATTGTCATAAAAAGTAGTAAAAAACCAATAACTGAATAATGGAGTGGTATAAAAAACAAGAATATTGGTAATACCAAGGCTTGTAAAATTCCTTCTATAGGATGAAAAGAAAAGGCAGTCCAAACTGAAGGGGTAACACTTTCATGATGCACTTTATGCACAATTTTAAACACCTTGGGTTTGTGCATCCACCTGTGCAACCAGTAGTAGTAAGTTTCATGTACCAGTAAAAATAATAGCGTACTAATTGGCAAATACCATAACGGATAATCACTGAAATCGCTATAGACCTTGGTTAACCCTCTTTGCCAACAAACAACCAGTAATACAGCACTGAAAGCAAAAATAAGAGAGGTTACACCAGACCAAATGATTTCCTTTCTTAAAGTAGCCCTGTTCCGGGTCCTTAAGGAGACTTTTTTAGGTAAAAATTCCTTTTTGAAGACACCATTAAATAAGGTATCTAACAATAAAGCTAGCAGTACATATCTAAAAAATATACCTAGAAAAGTAAAAAATAAGGTAAGTAAAAATATAGTTGGTTGTTCGAATTTTATATCTTCCATTAAAGGCAACGCATATTAAATACGTGCCAATATTACTTAAAAATTAAATACCATCCATCCGAGTAGGGCGAATCTTGCACTCCAAAAAAAAGTTCGCCAACCATTGGCAGCCACTAATTTCGAAACAATTTGTTGGTCTAGCCCTGCACCGAGTTGATTATGCAGTGGTATAAAAAAGAAAAATGTTTGTGCCCAAACAATCAATACCAACACAAAAGAGATTATATTTTGCCAAAATGGTATTGCTTTTCCAGCCATTACCAACAATAAAAATGACAATCCTAATTCTACCAACATAGGCAAAGCCACTACTTTTCCTGTATCTTTTACATGTTGGGCATGGTAAGCACTAAATTCACCCTTGCCTACCTTAGAAAAAATAGGATAATGGACTACCTGTACAAACCAAATTAGTCCTACCAAAAATCCGCAAACCATTAAATTGGAAAACAAAAGATACTTTATTGTCATATTCTTATTTTTTGAAAGTAAGGCGCTGTTTCAAAAGCTTGTTTTATAAAATGCTTCACATTTCTTGATTTTAGGCGATATTCCCGATATTTGAACCCATCTAGTATAGGCTTAGTTTATTATGCTGGAACATTGCAACCGAAATACAAATTCTAAATGAAAAAGATAATATATACGCTGTCATTGATCTTGTTGAGTATTGTGGCAAAGGCACAATTAGAACAACATGTACAGTGGGAATCGGCCCTTTCTGTTAATGAAGCTACTATTGGAGAAGAGGTTACACTCATATTCAAGGCAACTATAGATAAAGATTGGTACTTATATTCTTCCGATTTTGACCCAGATTTAGGGCCAATGGTTACAGAGTTTTCCTTCGAACCTAACGATTCTTATCAACTTATTGGAGAGGTTGTGCCCGTAAATCCTTCAAGGAAATATGATTCTTTAATATGGGAAGGAGAATATAGTTACTTTAAGAAGAAGGGAGAATTTAGGCAAAAAGTAAAAGTTTTAAGTAAAAATTTTAAAGTCGTTGTAAATACCATTGGGCAAACCTGTAGCGATATAGATGGTAAATGTATTTTATTCGATGAAGTATTCACTTTCAATAAATTAACTGTAAAAGCACCCAGTGTAGCTGCCGTAAAAGAGAGCGAAGTACCTGAAGTTGAAGAGGTAAAACCAGTAAAAGAAGAAAATGATACTGAGGAAGTTATTGCTGAAACGAAGGATGAAGTACTTTCTGAAAAGGAAACATTTATTGATGAATCAGCAGAAAATAAAGTAGTTAATAACCAAGAAAATACTTTAGCTGAAACAACTCAAACAGATGTTGTAGGAGAACAACGCAATAGCGAATCAATCATCACTTTTATGTTATTGGCATTTTTAGGAGGTTTAGCTGCCATTTTGACCCCTTGTGTTTTCCCTATGATTCCAATGACAGTTTCCTTCTTTACCAACAGAACAGGTAAAGCGAGTGCGATTACTTATGGTATTTCAATTATATTGATTTACACAATTGTTGGCGTATTATTGGCTGTAATATTTGGGGCTACCATTGGCAATGTTTTAAGTACACATTGGCTTACTAATCTTATTTTCTTTGCTGTTTTTCTCTTTTTTGCTTTGGCATTTTTCGGAATGTATGAAATTGTGTTACCCAGTAGTTTAGTCAACAAAGTAGATCAGCAAGCAGATAAAGGAGGAATGCTTGGCCCATTTTTTATGGCACTTACCTTGGTAGTTGTGTCATTTTCATGTACTGGTCCTATCGTGGGCAGTATTTTAGTTGCATCGGCAGGTGGGGAGATTATTAAACCCGTGGCTGGTATGTTTGCTTTTTCATTAGCATTCGCCCTACCTTTTTCCATTTTTGCTTTTTTCCCCACATTAATGAATAAAATGCCTAAGTCTGGTGGTTGGCTCAACTCGGTAAAAGTTACCTTAGGTTTTGTAGAATTGGCTTTAGCTTTCAAATTCTTAAGCGTTGCTGATCAAGTATATCACTGGGGAATATTAGATCGCGAGATTTACATTTCTATTTGGATTGCTATTGCTTTATGCATGGGCTTGTATTTCTTAGGATATATCCGACTACCTCACGATAGTAAGTTAGAAACTGTTTCTGTTCCCAGAATGCTCTTGGCTATTAGCAGTTTTGCCTTTGTTGTTTATTTGGTACCAGGAATGTTTGGTGCGCCTTTGAAAGCACTTTCAGGTTACTTACCACCCCGAACCAGTCATGATTTCGATTTAAGTAAATCTACTTTTTTAGCAAATAATAATACTGTAAGTACTGCCCAACAAGCTTCATTACCTGCAGGTCAAATCAAATATGCCCATCAATTCGAACTGCCACACGGACTTACCGGATATTTTGATTATAAGCAAGGAATGGAAGCAGCAAGAATGCTCAATAAACCTGTCTTGCTAGATTTTACTGGGCATGGTTGTGTAAATTGCCGTAAAATGGAAGATTATGTTTGGGGTGAGCCAGAAGTACTCACTAGACTCATGAACGACTATGTGATTATTTCACTGTATGTAGACGATAGAACAAAATTACCAGAAACTGATTGGGTGGTCTCTACATATGATCAAAAAACCAAGAAAACCTTGGGTCAAGTAAATGCAGACTTGCAAATAAGTAAGTTTAACAACAATGCACAACCTTTCTATGTGCTAGTTGACCATGATGGAAATATATTGGTCAAGCCTCCTATTGGCTATGAACCAGATGTACAGTTATTTACTGGGTATCTTGATAAAGGGAAAAAAGCTTTTGAGGAAAAACAAAAGAATATCGCAAGTAGGGTAAATTAATTGTTAATTGTTAAGCTTGTAAAACTGGCTTTTCAAGTTGCTTTGAAACTTGATTGTAAATAGATTGTGCATTTAAAAATCCAACCTCATCTAAATTGAAGTTGCCATAAATGATATACTCAAAATAACGGGTAAGAGAAACAAAATCAGCTTTTAAAGCTGTATCTTTTATCTCATGCTCATAATCATGATTTGTTTTATGTAATTCCCATTTAATTATCTCTCTAGCATCTAATGTCTTCAATAAAGAGAGGTAAAATAAGCGAACTGCTTTTTTATAGTCTTTTGATTTTATGGCATCTTCAATCGCTTTTTCCATGTCTATTTCATGGATATTTTCTTCAAAAATACCAGGATTCTTTGGGCTGGAACCTTGCTTATAAAACAAGTAAGTATTGTCAATTTTCAGTAAACGCGCTATGAAATAACAAATTGCCAAAACACTCAAGAAATAAAAAACATATTTTGTAGTTTCACTATTCCTCCCCATTAAACTAAAAAAACGGATAATTTTATCTAGAATCCAATTGGCAATAAGCTCTCTAATACTATAATTTCTAGGAATATACTTTCTGTTATAATCAAAACTATCATCACTGGCTAGCTCCTTGAGTTTTTCTTTATCGAATTGTACTTTTTCTAACTGAGGCTCTACTTGTTGAACAGTTTGTGAGAAAACATCTGCATTAAGAAATAATACGTAGCCAAACAAAATGAAAAAGCAAAGGCATAGTTTTTTCCCATTCATATCTTTTCACCAATAGTTTCAATTCTTGCAATAAGGCCAATATGTTCCTTTTCTTCAACTATACTAAAATACTGAAAAGCCAAAGCCAAATAAGTAACTGGCATACTCAAGAAAAAGCTCATTGAATATACGATGGTAATGGCGATGCTTATGGCAGCAAAAAAACCTGCATCTGGCTCTAATGAGTTTCCCGTCTCTAATGAGTTAAATGAAATGGCAGCTCCTACAATAGTAAAAGGCATGTATAGCGCAATACTAATGATATATATAATTAATGAAGTAATGAAAATAACCCCAAAAGTACTCAACCACTTATCTTTAATAAGATACAAAGACCTTTTTATGGCTTCAATTGGATTGAGCTTTTCTGCTAAAATAATAATATGTATCAGTGAGAACGGTACAATTACATAAGTGAAAATACAAATCGCTATTAAAGCTACGAACCACCCCATTACCGTAGTTACAAATGTGAGTAACAACACAAATAAAATACTCAATACAAATAATAAAACCGTACCCAAGAATATACTCCATAAATCCCGTTTTACATACTTCCACAAAAAACCAGGATTTATTTCTTTTCCGTGAACAGGATACAACAACAAATACCTGTAAGTGATAGCCACTACAACCAAAATACTGATAAAAAATATTAAGGGTATTAAAATGGAATTAGTAGTTAAAAATCCATCAGAAAAAAGATCAAAAAATGGATTACCAAATCCTGACGGCACTACATCGTCTTGATAAATGGCATCTTCTTCTACAGAGAAAGGATCAATGATAGACATAATTCCAAAGCCGATGGTATATGATATAATCATGATACCTCCAGCAATCATGAACAGGTTTTTGTAAAGGGGAATGAAATTTTCTCTTAAAAAGTCGAAAGTAATGGAAATGTTACCACTAAAATCCCTGACTTTTCGCAATTTAATAGGTTCACGATTGGGTATCATCAAATAAAATTTTTCTTTTAGCTAACATGGCTGGATATACAACAAAGTAACCCACAATAAACAAAGCCGAAATAATAATTATACCTAGTTTTATAAACACAGGAAAGTGAGTAAGCCTAGTCACAAAACTTTCTAAAAATCCAGCAATAATAAATAAAGGTACTAAGCCTATTACTATTTTCAGGCCATTTCTTGCCCCTTTTCTTAAAGAATACCATCGAGGCAAAGTACCCGGAAAAAGCAAACTATTTCCCATTACCATACCACTTGCTCCAGCAATAACGATAGAGGATATTTCGATGGTACCGTGAATCCAAATACTTAAAAAAGATTCGAACAATAAGCCATAGGTATAAAAAAAGTATTGGAAACAACCTACCATAATACCATTCAGAAGTAATATATATCCAGTACCTATAGAGAAGAAAATACCTAACATAAATGCATAAAATGAAACCCTTACATTATTATAGGTTATGGCAAAAAACATATCGACCTGCCCACGGCCTTTATAAACTGCCATAGGATCTCCTTTTTCTATGTTTTCAATGGTCATGTTCACATAGTTATCACTTAAAATCAATCTGGCAAAGTTTTCATCATAAATGCTAGAAACTACCCCAATAAGCATGGCCCCTACAAACAAAAGAAAGGCATATAATAATTGCTTTCTGTGTTCGAAGAAAAGTAGAGGCAACTCGTATTTCCAAAAATGTAATATTCTCCCAGAACGCTCACGCTTATTTTTATAAATTGACTGGTGCACATGCATCGCCAAATTATTGAGATATAATACAGTCTGGCTTTCTGGGAAAAATGTGCGGGCGTAAGCTAAATCGTCTGTTATCTGAATAAAAAGATTAGATACTTTATCAGGGTTATGCTTTTGTGTGCTTTTAAGTAATTTTTCGAATTGTTGCCACTTTTCTTTATTCTTCTTTACAAATGCAGCCTCTCGCATGGAAAATTAAAAAATAGATTAAAATACCGTTCTATCAGTTTAATGCATTATTCAGCAGCCTCTTTTTCATTGATGTTATACAAATGAAACTCTACCCTTCTGTTTTGTTTTTTATCTTCTTCAGATAATTCCTCCTTAACTATTGGTTGTGTACTTCCCATTCCGTAAGCCTCAACCCTATTATCTGTAAAAGAACCATAAGATAAAATATAATCTCTAATTACCTGCGCCCTTCTCAAAGACAACTTAATGTTATCCGCTGGATCTCCATCTGAGTCTGTGTGGCCAATAATCTTCAAATTAAAATTTGGATGATCTGCCAAAAAATCGATAATAAGGTGAAGGTTATTTTCCATGACTGGCATCAAAGAAGCACTACCTTTCTCAAAGTCTATAGATTCGAAAGAGATTGAGCTAGATACGCCAGTTGCCTCAATATCCATGGTAGTTTCACCATCTAAATAAAATACTTGTTCTATATCAAAGAAATTATCACCTTCAACTATAATCAAATAGTTTCTTTTATCAATCAATTCAAATTCAAAAGTACCATCGTCATAAGTACGTCTTGGAGCTACTTCATCACCTTCATCCATATCAATTACCGTTACCACACCTTGAAAAACTTCACCAGTGGTAGGTTCTATAATTTTACCCCTAAATTTTACCACACTATTAGGCTTAGCATCCATTGGAAGCGGAAAAGATTGCAGGTCTAGATTTTCATCTTTCGGCTCCATAGACTTCGCATAAAAAAGCCATTTAGATTCTGAATCTATTGTAAAGTAAAATTCACTCCCATCTCCATTTACAAGAGGCCCAACATTAAATGGCTCAGACCAGCTATTATCTTTGTAATACGTTTTGAATATATCGAAATCACCAAAATTTAACAGATGACCATTCGATGAAAAGTAAAGGACATCGTATTTAGGATGCGGGTAAGGACTTACTTCGCTATCTCTTGTATTAATTACAGGGCCAATATTTTGTGCTTTTCCCCAAGAGCCATCTTTCTCATTTTTAACTGCGTAGTAGATGTCAGTTCCTCCAAATCCTCCTCTCCGAGCAGAAGAAAAAAACAAGGTATCACCCGAAGTAGAAAATGCTGGATGTGAATCCCAAGCATAGCTATTTATATTCTTCCCTAAATTTTTTGGCTCGCTCCAAGTACTATCACCCTCTTTCGTTGTAATGTAGAGATCGCAATCACCTAACCCATCGGCGCTATTGCAACGTGCAAAAACAATATTTTTACCATCTCTACTCATACAAGGAGAGCCCTCATTATAGGCAGAATTTAAAGCTTTAAATGGTTCTGCCATTCCCCACTCATCATATTCTAAATCCTTCTTTGAAAAGTAGATATCCTCATTTTGCTTAGGTTTTAATACATTTACTTTAGAAGTATCTTGATTCCGACTAGATGTAAAAATGATTAAGTCGTCTTGCGTTCCGGAAATTGTAAGCCCATAATCATCAAATGGAGAGTTTACACCATCGCCCATTTCCAACATAATATCTTTTGGCGGCATAAGAGTATCTATCTGTTTTCTTTTTTCTATTAATCGATAGTAGTCCTCAATATCGGCGTATAAAGTTTTATCGTAATGTGCAATGGAATCGTAATAAGAAAGTGCCTTTTGTAAATCGCCTCTGTAGTGTTTAATGAGTACTCTGTATAAATCTTTGGTAAGTGCCATTTGACCTTGAGCCTCAGCAACCCGCGCCAACATCCACACTTTATCCATATCATAAATAAAGTTTTTTATGCCAAAGTTGCTTACATAGTCGTACAACTTTACCATAAAATCATCCCATTGTTTGTTGCGTTTCAGCCTTTCAATCTCTGCCAGTTTGGCAGGTTTATAATAATCATGGATTTTATTAATGTTATTGAAAGTAATTGAAGGTAGGTTTATCGCTGATAGAGTATCTGTGGGTTTAAATTTTTCTGCCCGCAAAGTTTTTTTCCCCATTTCAGGGTCTTTTTTTGAATTAAGATTCCTTTGCGCAACCACCAATGTGCTTAGCGATAAGCTTAATACAATAAAAGTAAAATATTTTTGTATGAGACTTTTCAACTCAATAATACTTTTCTCGACAAATAAAACCATAATATAAACGCTTTATAGTCTAAGTATATTCGTCAATATATGCTAAAAAATGCAGAATTAACCAAAATCATACTCGAATAAAAAAAACTCTAGATCTCAGAATTAATTTAACTAAAAAGTTATAATAAGAAATATCTGCAAAAATGTCATTAGCTTAATTAATAAACAAAAATTTGCAGCAATATGAATATAAAGAGTGATAATAAAAAAACAAGAGATTATTTGGTAAAGTATATATAAAGTAAGATTAATTGTTATTAATTAGGATATTTGCAATAATGTAATATAAATATGATGGCACGTCTATTGATGCAATCAGTTATGCTTTATAAGGTAATTTATTAAATTTAGTTCAGACAAATCATAATTCAATACTTGTTGCATTAAATTTAGGATTAACTTTCCTTAATAAAAGATAAGTACATAAAATTACAAAAAATATAAGAAAGGCCTTAAGACAATAAGAAGAGGAGTTAAATGAAGGAATATAAGCCATTTCAACAATTAGAGTTGAGCGAAATAGCCGATATGGAATCGGATCAACTAATACCTATTATTCCAGGAGATGAAGAGGAAGACAAAACATATAAGCACGGTACAAAGCTTGAGCTTCCCATTTTACCCATTAGAAATACTGTATTGTTCCCTGGAGTTGTTATTCCTATTACAGTGGGAAGGCAAAAATCTATCAAACTGGTTAAAAAAGCTTATAAAGGGGATAAGACAATTGGGGTAATTGCCCAGAAAAATTCGAACAGTGATGAGCCATCTGAAAAAGATATTTATAAAGTAGGCACTCTAGCAAGAATTTTAAAATTACTGGTACTTCCCGATGGAAATACTACCATCATTATACAAGGAAGGAGTAAATTCAAAATGGTAGAATTGCTGAAGGATACCCCTTATATGGTGGCTGAGGTAATGATACAAAAGGATAAGTTTCCTGCTAAAAACTCTAAGGAAACCAAAGCATTGGTTTCTTCATTAAAAGAGGCTGCATCTAAAATTTTAAAGCTTAATCCTGAAATACCGCAAGAAGCACAGGTTGCATTAGACAATATCAGCAACCCAAGTTTCTTAATGCATTTTTTGTCTTCAAACATTAATGCAGATGTAAAAGACAAACAGAGTTTGCTTGAACTAACCGATGGAAGAGAACGTGCTACTCGCTTGTTAGAGCATATGTTGAAAGAAATACAGATGCTTGAACTAAAACATGAGATTCAAAGCAAAGTACATTCTGACATTGACCAACAGCAGCGCGACTACTTTTTAAGGCAGCAAATGAAAGTGTTGCAGGACGAACTAGGTGTAGAAGGTCCAGACCAAGAGTTAGAAGGATTGCGTATGCGCGCTAGCAACAAAGACTGGCCTAAACATGTAAAAACACATTTCGATAAAGAACTTAATAAAGTAAGCCGAATTAACCCTGCATCTGCAGAATACCCAATACTTATAAACTACTGCGAACTTTTGGTCGATCTACCTTGGAATGAAACTACTCAAGATCTTTTTGACCTAGATAAAGCTCAAAAAATACTAGACAAGGATCATTACGGCTTAGAAAAAGTTAAAGAACGCATTATTGAGTACTTGGCAGTTTTGAAATTAAAACAAAACCTTAAAGGACCCATATTATGTCTTTATGGCCCTCCCGGTGTAGGTAAAACTTCTTTGGGTAGATCTATAGCACAAGCACTTAATAGAAAATATGTGAGGATGTCTTTAGGAGGAGTAAGAGACGAGGCAGAAATTAGAGGGCATAGAAAAACTTATGTGGGTGCGATGCCTGGTCGAATCGTTCAGAATCTGAAAAAAGTAGGTACTTCAAATCCAGTATTTATATTAGATGAAATAGATAAGACTGGAGCTGATTTTAGAGGAGATCCTTCTTCGGCATTATTAGAAGTACTTGACCCAGAACAAAATAGCACTTTTGTAGACAATTATCTTGAATTAGAATACGACCTATCTAAAATACTATTTATTGCCACAGCCAATTCATTAGATACAATCCATCCTGCTTTAAGAGATAGAATGGAAATAATTGAAGTGAATGGTTACACATTAGAAGAAAAGATAGAGATTGCCAAAAAACATCTGATTCCAAAACAAAGGAAAGAGCACGGTTTAACTGCAAAAGATATTGCATTTGATAAAGGCGGAATACAGAAAGTTATAGAAGGTTATACAAGAGAGTCGGGCGTAAGAAATTTAGAACGTAAAATAGGTTCCATCATTAGAAATGTGGCTAAATCTGTGGCCATGGAGCAGGAATACCAGAAGAAAATTTCTCCTGCGAGAGTAAGTGAGATACTTGGTACTGCCGTCTTCGATAAGGAAATGTATCAGGACAATGAAACTGCTGGTGTAGTAACTGGACTTGCCTGGACTTCTACTGGAGGAGAAATCTTATTCATAGAATCCAGCTTATACAAAGGAAAAGGCAAGTTGATCCTCTCGGGTCAGTTAGGCGATGTAATGAAAGAATCTGCTACTGCAGCACTATCATTCTTAAAAACATACTCCGAAGAATTGAAGATTGATTATAAATTATTTGATGCTTACGATCTTCATGTGCATGTTCCGGCAGGTGCTGTTCCAAAAGATGGCCCTTCTGCTGGTATAACCATACTTACTTCACTGGCTTCTGTGTTTACCCAACGAAAAGTAAAAGCCAATTTGGCCATGACTGGTGAAATTACATTAACCGGGAGGGTACTTCCAATTGGTGGTGTAAAGGAAAAACTATTAGCTGCGCGAAGAGCAGGTATGAAAGAACTTATTTTCTGTAGTAAAAACAGAAAAGATGTGGAAGAAATCGATGAAAGATACAGAAAGAATTTAAATATTCATTTCGTTGATCATGCTAGTGAAGTGTTAGAGATTGCCCTGTTGAAAACCAAGGTGAAAAACCCGATTGTATTTCATCAATAAAAATTCAGCTGATATTGTTGATGGAACTGAGAGTCAATTCTCTTTTCTAGAAGTATTATAAAAAAAAGCCCTCGTAATGAGGGCTTTATAATTTATGCGGAGTAAGTTTCTTCATTCATCCGTTGTTTTCGTCTCTCACCATCCCCTCCTTTCACTTCTACTTTTAAAATAAAAAAGCAATATTTTTCATCAATTGGTAAAAACTGATATTGATATTTTTCACCTGTTTTTCTAGCAATATCAATTAATCCAAGTCCGGCACCACCTTTATCTGACAATTTCCCTTCTTTAATCTGCTTCATATACATTTGCTTCAACTCAGGTATCGTTGCTTCATTGATACGCTCAATCATATTTTGAAGCATGGGGATTCTAGTGTTAAGTATCCTATTAGATGTCAATACATAATAAGTATCATCCTTTCTTCCAATAATGAACAAGCCCTTTCCTATTTGGTCTTCTGATATACCATCTGAGTGTTTGTTCATATTTTGAAGTGTCTCTACCATTACGTGATATACCTTTTTCTTTGTAGAGCGCTCTTCATTTTTACGTTCCATTTCATCTTCTGCCATGGAAGTAAACATCTTGGTAATCTCGTGGTTAAACTCACCTAAATATACCAGCGATATACCGTTATTCATCATTTCGTGATAGAATGTAAGTACAGATCGGGTGAGATTAGCGCTTAATGTCATGCTCCTTCGCAGATTTTTATTTTGAAATGGTGTAATTCATTATTTCTTAAATCACTCCTTAAACGCCTATTTACTTTAATTTATATTTTAAACCTCAATAAATTTATTAGAAATTGAATAGTAAGGTGTAAGTTTCCAAAAAAGCATTAAACTTTTATAATTCATTTACCTCACTGTAATTTTTTTACTGCCACAAATTGTTTTTATTTCTCCATTGTCAGCAACGCCTTCTACCATTAATTTCACCTCGTATTCTCCCGGTTTTATATATCTATTACTTTCTAGCATTTCACAGCCGTAATTGCCATCTCCAAAATCCCAATAATAATTTGTTATCGTAAACTTTTCGCTAATATATGCGCTTGAACCATCAAAGAAATACTGAAACTGGTCTTCTTTAATTTCTTGTATCAATGCTATTTCTCCCACATCAATCGGATAAATCGTAGTATCGCTGTAAACTATTCCGTTTACTACTTTAGAACTAATCAACTTTACATTGTAATTTCCATACTTATTGTAACAATGCTCAATAGACACACCGGGTTTTATTTTTCCATCGCCCATGTCCCAAATATGCCTTAGTTCATTACCACTTGCATCTGTTTTATCATCAACTTCAAAAAGAACACAATACAGATAATTATCGGTAGGAATACAGTCTACACTAAGCCTATTAAATAAAGTCTCAGCATCGCAATTTTGAGCATTGGCATCAAAAAAAATCGCTAATAAACCAATAAAAAACAACGGAACCAAAAAGTGTAAATGCTTGGCTAACACTGAAATAGTAATTATAAAATAGTTGAAGAAAAACTGTAAGAAGAAATCTTTAAATACCTTTAACTAGCCATAATCCTACCAATAAATTGATAAGAAGCACTCCTACAGTAAGATATTTTTGGAAAAACAGCCACTAAATAAAAAATAAAATTAATAATACTCCTTTTTAGGGCAAACATTTGCTAGATTTAATCAATCCATTCATGCTAAATAATTCTAAACCAATTAATTGAGGTTATTATATTATGCCTTTTACTATCTTATTAGCAGATGATGAACAAGCCTCACTGCAAACTAATCTTAAATTTCTTAAAGAGCTAGGAAAAGATTATGTAATAGTTGGTGCGCCTGATGGGAAAATTGCCTATGAGCTTATTTTAAGAAAGAATCCTGATTTAATTATTGTAGACTGGATGATGCCCAGAATGACTGGTTTACAATTGCTTGAACAGGTACGTTCAAATCCAGATGTAAAAGACATACCCATTATCATGGTTACCGCGATGGTCTCGCCTAAAGACTTATCAAAAGCATTTGAAAAAGGAGTAACGGATTACATTAAGAAACCAGTTGAAAAAATTGAATTGTTATCGAGGGCAAGAGCAGCGCTTCAATCTTATAATTATTTCCAAACAATTCTTCAACAAAAGAAAGAATTGGGCGAAATGAATCAGCAACTTGCCTTGGCACATCAAAAGCTTAAAGGCTTAAATGACATAAAAACAATATTTTTTGCCGTATTATCAAATGATATTAACGAACCCCTCAATTCGCTGAAAGCATTTGTAAAGTTATTATTTAAGAATATAAATAACTTTTCGAAAGAGGAAATGAAATATGTGGCAGACAATATTAAGGCTTCTTTAAATGATGTGAGTAGCCTTTTAAAAAATCTAGTTAAATGGTCTGAGCATGAAATTAAGCCTCATAACAATAGTGTGACTTACACCACAGATATAGACTTAAAATCATTATTAAGCAAACAATTTAAAGAAGTTGAAGAAGACCTAATAAGAAAGCAAATTCAAATAGAAGACAATACATTAGCTAACGCTTACATAGAAGCTGAGCCAGAAAGTTTCAGTAACTTTTTAGGTATGTTTATAGAGTGTTGCTCTAGGTTCATTTCTAAAAAGGGGATTATCTCGTTCTATCAAAATGAAAAAGATACCATTGAAATACAGATAGATGGGTTTAAAATTTTACCTGCCATGCTTCCAGATTTGTTTTCCCTTAACTACTATATCGATAATACAATTAATCCTTATGAAAGAGGAGCAGGATTAGGTTTTGTGCTATGTAAAAATTATTTATTGGAGTCAGGTTATACAATAGCCATAAGGCCTCAGGCAGAAGAAAATGTACATTTTTTAATAACTCCCATTCCTGAAGGAGAAATAGCAGCATTAACCTGATTAAACCCAATTATTTTTTAATTGGTGATTGTAAAGCTTACGATTATACTGCTAAATTTACACTTCATTAGTTTTGAGTAAAATATTATTATGGCATTTAATTTTAAGTCGTTCGCAATAAAAGGAATAGTGGTTATTTTAGTCATATCACTTTTATGCTTCTTGTTTTTATATTTTGGGAATTATAGTACGGGAACTCGCGGGGGTGTAGTAATGAAAATAAGTAAGAAAGGATATGTTTTTAAAACCCACGAAGGCCAATTAGATGTAGGAACAATTAATGATCCCTGGTCTTTTTCTGTAGATGGCGGCGAAAAAGAGGTTATCCAAAACCTTAATGAAGCCCAAAAAACAGGGGAAAGGGTGCAGTTGCATTACCAAGAAAAATTTACCACATTTTTTTGGCGAGGTGAAACCAAATATTTTATTATAAAAGTAGAAAGGAATCAATAAGCCTTTTATTAATAGCATTATAAATTTTAGCACTTTTTCTTTGAACCTACTACTCTCAATCATCATGTAGATGTACTTTCTTTAATTCTTATCGCATTTAGTTCTTCAATTTTCTTAGTAAGCCGTAGCCTATACTCATAAATCTTTTTCAGTATAAATTTTTAACCAAAGAGCTACCAATTTTTATTGTAGATTTTAAATTTTTAATCAAACAATTTACTTTATCATTTAATTGTATGTTTTAACACTAGTAGTGTATACATGCGAATAAATTAACTGTAAATTGTAAATGAAAATTTGTACTATCATTATCTGCTTTTTAAGCCTTTGTGCATTTGGCCAAAAACAGGTAATCAATACTGAAACAGGTAGTATTACTATTCATCCAGTATTACATGCTTCTATGATTCTGGAATGGAATGGGCAAACCATTTACATTGATCCCTATGGAGGGAAAGAAAAATATGAAAAATATAATGCACCCTCTCTTATTTTGATCACAGATATTCATGGTGACCACATGAATAAAGAAACGTTAGAAACAATTTCTACAAAAAAAGCAATGTTGATTGCTCCTAATGCTGTTACTACACAACTTACTGATTTACCATTTAAAAGCGTTCAAACCTTAAGCAACGGAGAAAATTATACTTGGAATGATATTCATATAGAAGCTATTCCCATGTATAACTTACCTGAAACTGAAGACTCAAGACATCCTAAAGGTAGAGGAAACGGATATCTACTTACTATAGATGGTAAGCGAATATATATTTCTGGCGATACTGAAGATATTAATGAAATGCGAAGCCTAGAAAATATCGATATCGCTTTTATATGCATGAATTTACCATATACCATGGATATTAATCAAGCTGCAGATGCAGTATTGGCATTTAAACCCAGCGTAGTTTATCCTTTTCATTACAGAGGCGGAGGAGGAAAGTTTAGCAATACTGAGGCTTTCAAAAAAATAGTGTTAGAAAAGGATGCAGCAATTGAGGTGAGGCTAATAGATTGGTACAATTAATAACGAATAACAAACATACTATGACAGCTACTAAACAAGAAAGCACTTTGGTAGATTTTTCAAATCTACTTTTTAATGAAGATTGGAAAGTAATTACCGATGAGGTAATGGGTGGATGTTCCAACGGTTCATTTAAGATTTTTGCTTCAAAATTAGGTTGTTTTAGCGGCCATATTTCTTTAAAAAACAACGGTGGGTTTTCCACAGTAAAAATTTCAGTATCTCCAGCTATTAATAAAGGCAATGGAATTAAAATTAAAGTACTGGGCGATGGCAACACTTATAGTTTTAGAATTAGTACTAGTGAAAGCAATAATTTTTATCAATATAAAGTGGAGTTTGATACAGAAGAAGACAAATGGCAAAGCTTTAAATTCGATTTCAATGAATTCAATGCTGTGCATAGAGGTAAACCAGTTCCAGAGGCTCCACCACTAAAAACTCAGCATATAGAAACAGTAGGATTTCTTATTGCTAACAAACAGGCGGGGGATTTTTGTCTATATGCTAGCCAAATTTCAATTTATACCTAAATATAGGCATTTCATTAACATTTAATATCCTTCAATTTTTGAAAGTAGCAGATTTTTTATCTATTTTTATACTTACACGATTTAGCGATTAAACTATCTCTAAGGCATCTGGAGCACTTCAGATGCCTTTTTTTATTCCACATAGCTTTTCACTTACCCCCCAAAGTTTATTGGCTAAACTAAGGTCATAAGATTTTTCTGCAGATTTTTTAGATTTACACCTTTCAAAATACTTTCCTGAGACTTCTTTTACATCATCGCTACATGCTAAAAATATAGAAGTAGCCGCTCCTTCTGCATCACTCAACATAAATGGACTTCCTAACCACCAAACGATTGCTGCCAACCCACGATTATTAGCAAAGCCTATTTGGGTTCCTACAACACCTGGATGTAGTGTATTGACAGTAATTTTTGTAGTTGCCAGTTTCCTCGCCAACTCATAGGTAAATAATACATTAGCCAATTTTGACTGCCTATATGCTTTTAAACCACTGTAGCTTTTTTCAATGTTTAAATCATGAAAGTGAATGTCTCCTTTGTAATTTCCAATAGATGAAACATTGATAATTCTTGCTGCTGGCGCATTTTTTAAAATAGGTAATAACAGATGCGTAAGTAAAAAACCTGAAAGATGATTTACTTGAAACTGCCGCTCTATACCATCTTCTGTCAATTGAAATTTAGTATAAAAAATACCGGCATTGTTAATGAGTACATCCAATCTTGAGTAAGTAGAGATTACTTGTTCAGCCATTTCTCTAACTGAAGTAAAGGAGGATAAATCGGCAATGTATAAATTAACTTGATTATTTCCAGTTTTCTTTATGATTTCTGCTTTGGCTAATTTCCCTTTTTTACTATTGCGACAAACCATTAAAATGGTCGCTCCTTTTCTAGCCAATTCTTCAGCAGTGGCTTTTCCTATGCCAGTATTGGCACCTGTAATCAAGCAAATTTTACCTTCCATCGTTATTTTTTAATCTTAAAATAATACAATTAATCATTGCTTCATTCACAATTTATTCATTCTTACAAAAAAGTCTAAGCCCAACAATGAAAATATCGAAACAAACAAGGTAAAAAGACTTAGTATTTTATCAAATTTCTTAAATTTCAGAGCTTCAATTTCATTTTCCCAAATTCATTTTTTAAACTGTCATGTTAAGTTATCCTGATTTAGTTCTTTTTGGCATTCAAGGTAGTATCAGACTTGCCAACCAAATACGAACCGCTTCTGTAGATAAAGCAAAACGAAAGGAACTAGTACTGCCTCTACCCGATTTTCCCCAAGATTTAGATTGGCGAAAAGCTATGTTATATTTTGAAGGAGAAGGCAATGAATTCGCGAAAGGTAATCCGAGAGTAAATTTTTTGACCAGGAAAGCACGGAATCAAGAGCTTACTAAAGTACAACAAGAAGAACTTATTGATTGGTACAGAACCAAGCATATTAAAGACCAAGATCAAGAAGGAGATTTTTTAGGTTTACCTGCTTCAGAAATTTTGGCAATGACTAAAATAAAACAATGGCAAAAAGGAAAACACACCTCGGGATTTCAACGCATAGCAGGTAGCTTAGTAGAAATTGGCGTTGATTTTTTTGTGGAAAACCCCGGAGGATTGATCAAAGATGGAGCACAACATAAATTCTTAAAAGGATTTTTAGAAGGTGTAGAGCAAGTTTCTTTTAGCGATGCCTCTTTTGGTGAAATAGCTTCGGGATTGATGATTGCCAGTTTGGAAACAGTTAGCCAAAATCCTGACGTATTCACCGGAGATGAATCAAGCAAAGCATTGGTTTCTGTGGTTACTAAAGGATTGAGTGAAGACATACAGACGCAATTAAATAACATTAAAAATAATGGGGGTGTCTCTTTTTCGAAAGAAGCGAAAGTGAAAGCTTGGGGGCAAACCGTTTTTAGGAGTGTATTGAAAAATGGTGGGGAAACTGTTCTAGCAGACCCAGCTCGCTTCTTAGGAGCTGGTTCAGAAGCATCGGCAGGTATGATCAACCAAGTGGGAAGTGCAGTATTAGATGTTATGGTGAATAAAGTGGTAAATGACCCGCAAAAAGGAAAAATTGCACTTGGAGAATTCTTCAGTCAAGAATCAATCAACAGTATAGTAAAGGCATCTTTTAGTGCAGTAGCAGAAAATCCTGAGTTTTTTAAAATCAAGAACAAAGGCGTACAGCATATAATGGGTCAGTTATTTAATGACCTTTCTAATTATCCTAAAGATATAGGAATTAGTATGATGCCTGAAGTAGCAAGATTGGTATTTGAAAATACAGCCGAAAATCTTGAAACAGTCTGGCCAGGTAATACCGATAAAGCCGCGCAACATTTGTTACTTCATGCATCTAAGACCACTTTAGACTTACTTGCCAAACCGCAAGCATCTGGACAATGGAAACCAATTTTCAACAAAACACAAACAGTGGCATTAATTGATTCTGTTGTAAAAGAAGTAGCCCATAATCCAGCTTGGGTCACTGCCAAATTTCAAGATAAGCCAATGTTACATCATGCTTTAGACGGTGCATTAGAAGCTTTACAAGTAATCCCAGCCAGTAAGCTCAATAAAGATGCAAGACTTTCGGTGGTTCGTAGCGCTATTAACGCAGCTGCTCTCAGACAAGATTTATTAGAAAGAAAGCAAATCGATGGCAAGGAACAATACCTAATTACCTATGCGATTAATTCAATTACCGATTTAGTTTATGGTAATACGGCCTCTTTGAAAGCACAGTGGACTTTAGGGAAAACGGAAGTTTATACACAATTGGTTGATGTATTTCTGAATAGAGTAACGGAAGGCGGAACAAAACCAGAAAAAGTGAAAGCACTTAAAAACGCATTTGCCTCAGAAATTTCCAAATTAGATACTGGCGAAGCTTTCTCATTGAAACAACTTGAAAATATTTCAGTATAACACATGATTGTTAAACTCCTATTTCATTTAAGCACTTTTACAGCTTTAAATATATTTTTTGAATTTATAAATATCTGATTATCAAAAATCTATTTTTCTAAATTCTAATTTCTACTTATCAAATTATTCCATGTTCAAAAGAAAACACGCATACTCCCTATTTTTTCTATTACTTGCACTCATTTCATTCAATAGCTGTGCACCTTATTTAAAACATTATACAGCAGCACAAGACTATTTTAATGAAGCCGCTACACTAGATAATGAACTAAAATTGAAAGTATCTGATGAAAATTTTGATTTACTTTCACCCGAAAGCCAGGTTCAAATAAAATACCTCACTGCCCTAAATGCCATTGAAAAAGTTTTGAGAGGCAACGCCAATACATTGCGACAAGATGGTCTACTAGCAAGTGCTTATACCATAAAAGCATTAAGTGAGTGGAAAACCAAACGGTACGATGCCAGTATTGCTACAGCAAGAGAAGGGCTTATCGCCATAAAACAAGCCAGCGATGTAGGACAAAAAGCTACCCCACGTGATGAAGCTGTACTTAAGGCAATTCCAGGATTAATTAGGGCTGATCAGGCAGCAGTATTAGTAGAAGCCCCTGCCGATCAAAGAAATTATGAAAATATAGCCAACACCATTCAAACAGGCTTAAATGACATTGATGTAGCTATTGAGCAAGCTCCTAAGGGAAATCCAGTATTAAAATACTTATACACTGTTAAATTGGCCATGCTCGAAACTTGGCTAGTTGCCTCTGCTGACCTTAAAGGAGATGCAGGCCGTGAAGCTTCTCAAAAAATAATGAAGATGCAAAAAGAAGTAAGAGAAATGGTGAAAGAATGAAACTAGGTGTTTTATTGAATTAAAAATATTTGCACCATTGATATGGAATTTCAATTAATGGTGCATCTATTCAATAAAACATTCTATGAAAAATCTATTATTGTGCTACTTGTTCTTACTATCTACCACAGTATTTGCCCAAGAGTTTAAGCAGGTAAAGCTTAAAACTAATATATCCGAAGTTACAGTTTTCTTGAAAGGAGCTCAGGTTACTCGAGCTGGAAAAATGACCTTAGAAAAGGGAAAGCAAATTATAAATCTCAATAAACTCTCCCCTCATATCGATAAGGAAAGCATTAAAGTAAATGCTACAGGTAACTTCACCATTTTATCCGTCAATCATCAACTTGACTATTTAGACCAAAAAGATACTGATGTTTATATCGATAGTTTGAAAGAAGTTATCAATCGTTTAGCAACAACCATTACTAGCGCGCAATTTAGATTGGTAGTACTTAAAGAAAAATTGAGTTTGTTGAATGAAAATAAAAAATTGGTGAAGGTAAATTCAGATGTAACCATTAACGATTTAAAAAATACACTTGACTTCTACGACAAAGAATTAATGGATATTAAAAATGAAGAATTAAAAACCTTAAGTAAAATTGAAGATTTAGAAGAGGATAAAGAAAAAATAGAAATACAAATAGCTGATGCTTTAAACAAAGAAAAACTACCCACAGGAAAAATTGAAATTAGAATTGATGCTAGTGAAAAAACAATTAGTGAGTTTAAAATCTCTTATTTAGTCTCAGAAGTAGGTTGGTTTCCAAATTACGATATAAGGGTAAAAAGTGTAAGCGAGCCAATAGAGTTGGTGTATAAAGCCGATGTTTATCAAAATACTGGGGTTAATTGGGATAAGGTGAAACTTAAATTCTCTAACACGAACCCTAACCAGAGCAGTGTCGCACCTCAATTAGCAATTTGGTATCTCAATTACAGTAGAAATACCTCTTTCAAAAGAGAAAAAAGTTTTTTTGCCAATCAATCTGTAAAAAAAGTATATGGTAAAATTGTAGCCGAAGACAATACTCCCTTACCAGGAGTGAATGTTTTAGTGAAAGGCACTTCCATAGGTACTGTTAGTGATATCCATGGCAATTACGCTTTAAATCTTCCCAATAATGCAAGTGTTCTATTAATATCATACATAGGTTATAACACTAAAGAGATTCCTATCAACCAGGAGTCGATTAATGTTAAAATGGAGTCTGATATGTTGCTATTAAATGATGTTGTAGTTAGTAAATCAAAAAGAAAGGCAGCAGGAGTACAAATAAGAGGCACAAATAGTATAAAGCAAGAAGCCAACATAATAACTACAAATACCATTGAAAACACAACATCTTTTGAGTTTGAAGTTGAAGCCCCCTATTCTATCAAATCGAACAATACTAAACTAACTATTGACCTAAATAAATACGCAATTGATGCCACTTATAAGTATTATGCGGTACCAAAACTAGATAAAAATGCTTTTCTTATTGCTAGCCTGGTAAATTGGAATCAGTATAATTTATTAGATGGGGAAGCCAACCTGTTTTTTGAAGATGCCTATGTAGGTAGAACAATTTTAGATACACGTACTTTTGAGGATACACTCAAGCTTTCTTTAGGAAGGGATAATAATATTTTTATCAAAAGAACAAAAGTTGATCAACTAGCAAAACAAAAATTTATAGGAAGCAACAAAGTAGATTCCCGTAAATTTCAAATCGAAGTATGGAATAGAAAAAATGATTCAATACAAATCTCATTATTCGATCAAATTCCAGTCTCTGTTTTAGATGCCATCAAAATTGATTTGAAAACTATTTCACAAGGTAATTTAAACGCTGCAACAGGCGAAATAAAATGGGATTTTACCATTCCATCTCAACAAAGAGAACTGATCGAGTTAGAATATGAGGTTAAATATCCAAGAAAGGAAAAAGTAATATTAGAATAGTCAAAACCTCCCCTTCCTTAAGTGAGGGGGCGTTTTTTCACCTTATTTACATCATTATTTAACCACTCATCCTTTCTTAGTTATTAATCAAGCATTCTTTTACTAGATTAAATTGACTTCTTATATTAAATCTAGTGTTATGTTCAAAAATTATTTTACAGTAGCTTGGAGAAGCTTCTACAACCAGAAAGGTTTTGCCTTTATCAATATCCTTGGTCTATCCATTAGTTTGGCAAGTAGCATTTTTATTTTCACTTACATTGTAGATGAGCTGAGCTACGATTCCATGCATCCAGATTCAGACAATACCTATCGTCTAGGCGTACATGTTACAAGAGAAGATGGAAGTGAGTTTCAATCTGGCTACTCACCAGCGGCATGGTCAGCTGGACTCAAAGAACAAGCACCACAGGTAAAGGAAATTTCAAGAATTATATGGAATGGTTACCCTGTTTCTGTAAAAGATTTAGAACAAGATAAGATATTGCTCACAGAAAAGATGTTTTGGGCAGAAGCTTCGCTACCAAACATAGTCCACCTCCCATTGCTCCAAGGCAATTCTTCTCAAGTTTTGGTGAATCCTAAAGCCATGATTTTGAGCAAAAAAGTTGCTGATCAATTCTATCCTAATGAAAATCCTATTGGAAAAATACTAGTATATAATCACCCGTGGATGACCAATGGTGAAGATATAGAAGTAGAAGTGACAGGTGTGTTTGATAATCTTCCTGGAAACATGACTTTACAAGCAGATTATTTGGTAAATATTAATACACTCAATACTGCCTTTAATGGTGAATTAGAAGAGGCAATGAACAATTGGCAAGGCGTATGGGCACAGTCTTATGTATTAGTTGATGGCAATGCAGATATGACTACACTTGGCACCCAATTAGAAAACCTGATTGCCCAAAATATTCCTGAAAGTAATAGTGAATTAACCCCTATTTTTAGAAATATAAAAGACCTCCACTTTGATACAGATGTTGAGTGGGCCAATGAAGGAGCAGGTGATATTAACTATATCTACATTTTTGGTTCAATTGCCATTCTCATTTTAGTAATAGCCAGTATCAATTATATGAATTTGGCTACCGCTCGCTCTGCAAAGCGCTCTAAGGAAGTAGGTCTTAGAAAATCATTTGGTGGCTTAAAACAGCAATTAATGCTTCAATTCTTTAATGAATCATTGATTACAACCCTATTATCTTTAGTAGTGGCATTAGCATTAGTAGCTACACTTTTACCATACTTTAATGATTTAGCACAAAAGCAGTATACATTCATTTCTCTCTTTCAACCGGCACTCGTATTGTCAATAGTAGGAATAGTAGTATTTGTAGCTTTCGTATCAGGTAGTTATCCTGCTTTATACCTTTCCTCTTTTAAACCGGTTGAAGTACTTAAAAGTCAATTTGTAGCTGGAAGAGCAGCCGAGAAGTTCAGAAAGACTTTGGTAGTTTTCCAGTTTTCAATTTCAGTTATTTTATTGATATGTACTGGAATAATCTTGAACCAAATGGACTTTATCAGTTCATCTAAATTAAGTGAAAATGGTGACCAAATTCTTTCCATTCGCTTTGGTGGTGTTGCACCTGCACAAAGCTACCAGCCTTTTAAAAGTCGTTTATTACAAGACCCCGACATTTCTGAAGTAACTATTGGGAATCACTTACCAAGGCGCAGTTTCTTTGGTGGCATTGGCGCAGATTATATCTTACCCGATTTAGATGCCGAAAATGTAAGACAATGGAGCAGGTTGAATGTTGATTACGATTTTCCTGCCACTTATTCATTAGAATTTATAGCAGGTAGGAATTTTAATACCGAAAACAGGGCCGATTCTAATGCTGTAATTATCAATGAAACTGCCTTGAACCATTTAAATGTCTCTATTGAAAAAGTAATTGGTTTAAGTATTACTGATACTGCCACCCAAATTACTGGTGAAATTATTGGAGTAGTGAAAGACTTCCCTTATCGCTCTATTCATGAAACCATAGGTCCATTAGCCATTTCTGCCAGGCCACACCCCATTGATCAAATAGTTTATGTGAAACTGCCAAAAGATAAAATAAATGAAAAAATAGCCACTATTGAAGCGAGTTGGAAAGAAGTAGTACCATTGGTCGGGTTTGATCACTGGTTCTTAAGCGATGAGTTTGGGAAAATGTATGCGACTGAAAAACGCATGGCAGACCTTACCAAAACTTTTGCCGTGTTAGCTATTTTTATTGCTTGTTTGGGTTTACTTGGCCTTGCCTCTTACCTCGCCGAACGCAAAACCAAAGAAATAGGTATTAGAAAAGTATTAGGGGCAACTGTACCCCAGATAGTACTCATGCTTTTTAGCACTTTTGCCATGCTTTTGCTTGTTGCTTGTGCCATTGCCGTACCATTAGCCTATTTCTTAATGAATAGTTGGTTGCAAAATTTCACTTATCATATTCCTATGTACTGGTGGATTTTTGTAGGCTCAGTAACCTTGGTATTCACACTTACTATGTTGATCGTAGGTTACGAATCAATTAAAGCTTCTTTAGTGAACCCAATAAGATCTATCCGCTATGAATAATTAAGCTCGGGCGATAATGCCAATTTGCTTGGAGTGTAGAGAGAATCTAAGTAATTGATTTTTCTTCTACACTCATTTTTTTTATCAATTATCTAGTATAAAGCATAATACTACGCTTCGAAAGGTACCAAATAATTCAAGTATTACTCAGGAACTTTATCCCTTATATAAGCGAAGCCTCCTCGTTGGCCACTCGACCATGAAGTAAACCTCACATTAAGGTAAATATCATCTGTAATTAGATGCACAACAAGATTTCTCCCTACTACCGATTGAGGGTTTACAGCATCCCTAAAAGGTAAAAAAGTCAATGTATTCCTATCGTCTTTATCGCCAATTGCCCATTCTGTATCAAGTGGGCTGTTGTTTTTATTCGCAGATTGTGACAGCTTGATATTAAAAATTTGCCCACCCCCATTTCCTCTTGTAATCCAAACATTATCTGTAATACGGTCTTGGTTTTCAGCCAATGCAGGATCTGCACCATCAGCTTTTGAAAAAGTGATTTCATCAACGTCTGGTATTACAGGTTCTGGCTCTATCGTATCATAAGTACAGGAAGATATGAATATGAAAATGGATAAGATTAAGATGTATTGAATTTTCATATTTGTTAAATTTATCTAATTATTTTACAAGCAATTTATCTGAATAAAAGCGAATGTAAGGCTGAAAAGTTTATTTACGCTAATAAATGTTTTTCTTATCAACAGAATTAAAAAAATAATGTTAAGGAATATCTTTTTTAAACAATTCAAATGGTAAATCTAGCTAATTTAATAAAGTAAATTCACTCTAATTTTATGGTCAATACACTGTTTTGTTTCTAGTGACTTTAGAAGTATTTTTATACTATTAAATTCTTGAATACTAAACCATCCTATAGCTGTATTTTCAGAAATTTTCATCATTCAAACAATTACAATTTTCATGAAACAACTAATTACTATCTTGACCTCAATGGTCATGATTTTGCAAACACTAAGTGCTCAAAACTTTCCAGATAAAGAATGGAATCGAATTGAAAATCCTGGAAAACTAGGATGGGACTTAGATAAAATGGACACTTTTCGAGAGTACCTCATAGATAGTACAAAAATTACAGGATTGGTAGTTGCCCAAAAAGGAGAAATCGTTTTCGAATATGGAGATATAGAAGAAAACAGTTACATAGCATCTTGCAGAAAGAGTGTGTTGGCCATGCTTTATGGCAAATATGTAGAGAACGGTACAATCATATTAAATAAAACCATAGAGCAGCTAGAAATAGATGATGTTGAAGGAATTTTACCAGTAGAAAAACAAGCCACTATTCAAGATTTAATTTCTGCTAGGTCTGGTGTGTATCACCCAGAAGGTTACCCTGGAGGTTTGCAGCAATATGCCCCAAAAAGGGGCTCCGTAAAACCTGGAGAATATTGGTTATACAGTAATTGGGATTTTAATGTTGCAGGCTATGTATTTGAACATGAGACGGGCAAAAACATTTATGATGAAGTAGAAACTCAAATTGCCTTACCATTAGAAATGGAAGATTGGAATAGAAGCTTACAGGTCAAGCAAGGGGATACTACAATTTCCAAGTACTTGGCATATCCTATGTGGTTTTCAACAAGAGATATGGCGAGAATTGGCTTGCTCATGTTAAATGAAGGCAATTGGAAGGGGAAGCAACTAATTTCTAAAGATTGGGTAGGCGAAATGGTAAAACAACGTACAACCTATCAAGAAATAGACAATAACGTTCCTGTTTTTAAAGATATTGGTGTAAGCTATGGTTATGGTTATATGTGGTGGTTATTTGAAAACTTAGAAGATAAAAGATTCAAAGATGCCTACACAGCACTAGGTGCCATGGGGCAGGCTATAGCTGTCTATCCTGAAATTGATGTAGTAGTAGCCTATAAAACGAAAGCCGCTTACCGAAGGCGAAATTCTTCGGCAGTTCGCGCTGCGGTTCTAAAAAAAGCAGTAGAGATATATGACCTAAAGTAATTTTTTTTTTGGAAATCATCTACCTTCTTGTTGCTTATACTAATCTATAATAACCTTTTATTGCCTTTAAGCTAAGGTTCAGATATTGTGGATAGATGAATGTATGGATCAAATCTTATTCTTACTTAGAATTAATTGTAAAAAATATAACCATGTAGGTAATTTTAAGTAAGTCAGCACGGTTTTTAGAATGGATAATTGGATTCAATTTTACCTAACAGAAATACACATGAACAAAAACTTATTTTTGATTTTTATTTTAGGAATTTGCTTCTTAAGTAGTACTGAAATTTTTGCACAGAGAAATAACTGGTCACTTGGCGGACGCTTTGGCGACCCCTCAGGTATAACTGTTAAAAAATATATGGGCAGGAATGCCTTAGATATGGGTGTAGGTCAATTATTAAGCGATGGATTAGTTTTATACGCGCATTATTTATGGCAACAACAAATCGGGCAAGAACCTATAGATTGGTATGTTGGGGTTGGAGGACAAGCGGCGGAACGTTCTGATCAAGGCCGGTTTGGTGCAGATGGTGTACTTGGGGTAGAATATACTTTTCAGGGTGCTCCCATCTCTATTTTTGCAGATGGTGTCTTGTACCTTGAGCTCATTGAAGACCCATTCAACGAACTAGACCTTGACTTTGGATTAGGGATCAGGTATAATTTTAATTAAGTTGAATCTTAATTAAAGTATTGAGAGCAACTTTTAAAATTCTATGTTTTTACAAATAGGAAAACCAATTAATAATGGTAGAAGATTTGTAATTCCTGATATACATGGTTTTCCTCAAACATTAAAAAAACTAATTAACAAGTTATCTCTAACAGTAAATGACCAACTGTTCTTTTTAGGCGACTATTTAGATCGAGGACCTTCTAGCTCAGGAGTTATCGATATAATTTTGCACTTACAAAAATCTGGTTATAATGTATTTTGTATCAGAGGAAATCATGAAGACAATTTCCTTAAGAGTTTTAATGAGGAAATATTTAATAAAAATAACAGAGCAAGAACTAGAATAGAGTCACGGGATCTAATTGATATCGAACCAGAACTACGGAATACTTATCTTGACTTTTTAAATGATTTACCTTATTACATCGAATTAGACGATTTCTTATTAGTTCATGCTGGATTTGATTTCTCAAAAAGTAATCCTCTCAATGATTATGAAAGTATGTTGCGAATACGGTTTATGGAAGAAAATCTGTTTGGAAAAACAGTGATTCATGGACATAATGTGACAAGGATGTCAATCATAAAAGAGAAACTCGAACAGAAAGATAAAATAATACCCTTAGATAATGGATTATATTATTCATTAGCTTTGAAAGATTTACAAACTGTCAGCGAAGTTTCTGAATTAGATATTGGTACTTTAATATGTTTGAATTTGGACTCATACGAGATTATAAGCCAAGAAAACGTAGATTGAAATATTAAATAAAAAAATCCTGATTGAACATTCAATCAGGATTTTTATTACTCTTTTGATAAATCAAAAGTTGTAATTAACATGATAGTTAAAGTTAGTAATATGGATTCATTTTCATATTTAGTAATTGCTAGTACATTTCATTTATTTTTGTTGTGATTCATACTTCTTTTTGTACTTCTCGTAAAGTCTTTGCTGAATCCCCTCTAATTCGACTTGTCTACCTTCAAAGAAAACATACTCCATGATATTCGTACGCATGTCTAAAGCATCTCCCGAAGATACAAATAAACTAGCATGTTTCCCAGTTTCTAAGGATCCAGTAATATCATCAATACCTAAAATTTCAGCTGCATTCAACGTAATACATTGCAGTGCTTCTTCTTTGCTCAAACCATAAGTAGCTGCCGTGCCAGCGTAAAAAGGTAAATTCCTTGCATTGCTTACACCACTGTACATCAACGATACTTTAATCCCTTCTTTCATCAGTAAAAAAGGCATCTTATAAGGCAAATCAACAGCGTCTTCTGGTTTATCTGGTAGCCTGTGTACATTAGATATTACCACTGGTATATTTTGTTCTTTAATAAAATCTTTAACCAAAATTGCCTCTTCAGCTTCAACCAATACTATATCTTGAACACCATTATCTTTCAAAATTTTAATGCCTTCAACAATTTCTTGAGCACCATCTGCATGAAGATGCAAAGCGGTAGTCCCATCAAAAAGCCCTTTCATTGCTTCCAACTTCAAATTATTGGTTTCACCTTTTTCTTTATAAGCTTTGGCATCTTTAAAAAGTATTTTAACTGCCATTACATCGTCCCCATATTTCTTATTGGGTACTCTGTTGATAGAAAAAGTAGAAAAATCAAATTCTCGCGTATATTTACTTGGCCAATTAAGATGTACAGCATCATCTGCTCTAACTGCAGCATCTTCCCAATTCCAAGCATCTAAGCCCACTACCGAAGAACGTCCTGGAATCCTTCCACCCTCTGGGGTTACTTGAGCATACAAAATCCCATTAAAACGCATGGTCGGTATAATTTCAGAATCTGTATTGTATGCAATTAAAGCACGAACGTTCGGATTTAATCCCCCAGTTTCCTCATCATCAACCGTTGCTCTTACAGCCCCAATTTCTGTAAGTCCTAAATTTGTATTGGGTAAGATGAAACCAGGATAAACATGTTTCCCAGCAACATCAATTTGCTCATATCCTTCTAACTGTGCATCAGTAACTGAAGAGGCTGTTCCTACAATGGTTAATTTTCCCTCATCAAAAGCGACAATGGCATTTTCGATAACAGTACCATTACCGATATGGGCAACGCCACCTACCAATGCAATAGGATTAGTTTGTGGTGCTGCAGGTGCTGGTACTTGTGCATAAGCATTGCCAATGACCGCCAACAATAATATATGAAATAAGTATTTAAGCATATCTCAATTTTTTATTACTTTAATTATTCCTCCCCTGCTAAATGTCCGAAATATAAACTATCGCAATGCCAGTATTGCTCTAAACTCCTACTAGGAAGCCTTACTGGTTTACCTCCTTTTTTAGCAGCTTGCATTTTCTGAATAAGCGTAGCACGCTCACTGGCTACTAATGCTCTTTTTTCTTCTTCTTTAGTTCTATCAAAATAAATGATACCATCTACTATCGTTTTTTCAGCTTTGGCATAAATAGAAAGTGGATTATCAGTCCAAAGCACCAGATCAGCATCTTTTCCTACTTTAATACTTCCCATCCTGTCATCTAAATGCAGCATTTTGGCTGGGTTCAATGTCACCATTTTCCAAGCTTCTTCCTCAGACATTCCACCATATTTTATCGATTTAGCCGCCTCTTGATTCAACCTTCTCGCCATTTCAGCATTGTCTGAATTAATTGCTGTTACGACCCCCGCCATGGTCATGAGTGTTGGATTATAAGGAATAGCATAACGCACTTCAAATTTATAAGCCCACCAGTCTGCAAAAGTAGAAGCAGCTACACCGTGCTCTGCCATTTTATCGGCCAACTTATAACCTTCTAATATATGGGTGAATGTATTTACATTAAAGTTAAACTTATCTGCCACATGCATTAACATATTAATTTCTGACTGAACATAAGAGTGGCAGGTTATAAATCTCTCTTTGTTAATGACTTCAGCCATAGTCTCTAATACAAGGTCTTTTCTTGGAGCTGGAGATACTGCTTTTTCTCTGGCTGAAAGTGCGTTGTACGCTTTCCATTTATCATCATAAATTTTTGCCCTGGTGAAGCCATCCATAAAAACTTGCTCTACACCCATTCGGGTCTGAGGATATCGGATAGAACTGGGACTAGAAGAACGTTTTACATTTTCACCCAAAGCAAACTTGATAAAACCATCAGCTCCATTGATCAATAAATCTTTAGGAGCATTACCCCATTTAAATTTAATTAAAGCAGATTGCCCTCCTACCGGATTAGCTGAACCGTGTAATAATTGCGCAGCCGTTACACCACCCGATAGTTGGCGGTAAATATTGATATCTTCTGAATCCACGACATCTTCCATACGCACCATGGCAGACATAGTAGCTACATCGTTTACGCCATCTAAAGCAATATGTGTATGTTCATCAATAATACCAGAAGTTAAATGTTTACCAGTACCATCAATTACTATTGCTCCAGGATCTGAAAGACTTTTACCTACTTTTACTATTTTACCTTCACTGATCAATACATCTGCTTCTGTCAAAATACCTTCTGACTCATTGGTCCAAACAGTGGCATTTTTTATAAGATAAGTCTCTATGGTTGGCTTAGTAGCATTTCCAAAAGGTAAGAAGGGGTAAGTAAGCGATGTATTTATGGTTGGTTTTGTTTCTTCAGCATTTTCTTCCGAAGTATTTACCATAGCACTATCGAATTTAGCAGACCAATTTACCCAAGTGCCATCTGGTAATTGACCTTTACCTTCCATCCCGTTTTCAGCAAACCATCCACTCAATCGGGTTCTAGTATTGACTTCTTTATCTAAAACAAATGAAAGATTGAGTAATTCCCCACTAACCTTTGCGTCTACTTCTACTTTAGTTGAATCATTTACTGCCAGCTTAAAAGTATGTTTCCCAACCTTTCCACTTATAGATAAAGGATAGATATCATCGTCCAATTGTAGTGTATAATGCCCTGAAAGATCTTTCGCATCTTTATCTGCAATGGTGTATGGCTTACCTTGTATCCAGTTTTCATAGATTATTGCATCTTCTTCAAATATGTTTTTAGAAGTAATTAAGAAGTTAGCGATAGCACCAGATTGTAATGTCCCTAACTGACCATCCATTGCAATGAGTGAGGCTGGTGTGGCCGTAATTGCTCGTAGGGCAGTTTTTTCACTTAAACCATATTCAATGGCTTTCCTAATATGCTTTAAGAAATCTTCCCTCTTTTTCAATCCTTCAGAGGTAAATGCAAAGGTAATTCCAGCGGCTTCTACTTTAGCTGGGTTAGCTGGTGCCATTTCCCAATGTTTCATGTCTGCCAACGTCACGTTTTGTGCATCAAGAGGATCTTCCACATCAAAAGCCTCAGGAAAGTTTAATGGAAGGATTAAAGGAACATCCGCAGCTTTAATTTCTTCTATACGTTGGTACTCATCACCAGCACCTTTTACAATATACTGTATCCCAAATTCATCACCTACTTTGTCGGCCCGTAAAATATTTTTCCAAGAAGGTGCGTCGAAAAATTGTGGCAAGCTCTGATTTTGTATCCAAGCTTCCATCGTATTGTCAGTAAAATTTTCATTTTTAGCAGTAGCATACCATTGAGCATCATAATAGGTTTGTCGGATTACTGCCATAAAGCCCATCATTGAGATAGGGTAGGTCTGTGCAGAGCTTCCTTTACTGAAAGATAACTGATGCGCAGCTTTGGTTTGAAGTATCAATTCATTATCCCAGGCTTTGCCTAAGGTAACCAAAGCAGAAGTCCCTCTAGCCAAACCATCTCTATTGGTAGTAAGTACGGTACCAATCCCTGCCTTTCTTAGCTTTTCTGCTGTTTCCTCATTCGCAGAAAAATGTTCTGAAGCATTATAATCTGCTTTAATTGCATCATTCACATAAAAAGCCCCTTCCTTTTCTGGATATATTATTTCTCTAGATCTGTATGAAAATGGTTTTGGCTTTTTTGCTGGTGGCAACCCGTAATTGCTATATAAATCTATAAATGAGGGATAAATGAATTTACCAGCCAAATCAACTTTTATAGCTCCTTTAGGAGCTTGTACACTTGTTCCAGATGCAGTAATGAATCCATCTTCAACAAGTAGCGAAGCATTTTCAATCTTAGTTTGGTAATCGATGTAGATGGTAGCATTTTCAAATAAGTAAATAGATGGTCGGTTATCTCTAACATCATTTGCTGGATATATATCGTCTTGTGCTCGTAACCAACCTATAGAAACCATGAAAATACATACTATAAGTAGTATTTTTTGCATATAGGATTTATGAAATTTGAAAAAAAGGAATTAGTAAATATTAGTAAAATATAAAAACTTCTTAAATTTTTTATATAAAAAGCAGGATTTCCACGACAAAAAGCATATTAAGTGTATTTATAGACCTATTTAAGGTATTGACAATAACTTGTGTGCAAATTGAGTTGAACAAAAGCCATTTAAATAAACTTCAAAAAATTATGGGTAATTAATTAGAGCAATCTAACTAAAGACGTAAATTAGCAACTCAGTATATTTCTTTTACATCTATAATCAATAAAAATGGAAACACTTACACAAGCTACTTTCTATGAAAAATATTATGACGATTACATAGATTGTATAGATACCTTTTTTAGTGAATTAGAAGCGGGAGAAAGATTTAAAGCAGAAGATATGCTTGCATCTTTAGATAAGTTTGAGCCTGAATTTCCACAGAACTTTCTCTTAAGTTGGGTAAAAGAAGAAGTTATTAAAACGCTTACTGAGCAGAAAAGGGTAAGGTATGTATTTAGGGGAAGTTATATCAAAGTAAAATAGAGTTCATTTTACTCAAACTTAAATGTTAGATAGGTACCCGAATGCCACACTTTTTATCAATGAGCATCCAACTATGTATTTCCATTTGTATGTAAATCATATCGCAAGGTTGCATGTAAAAGCCTGTATCATCTAGAATAAACTCAGCTAGATAACTCAATACAGGATTATGTCCTACTATCACAACGAATTGTAAATTTTCATCTAATCTGCCCAACCAGTTGAGCATTGCCCCCATAGAAATATTATACAAGGAATCTTCGTATCGGATTTTCCTTTGATCATACCTCATTTGGGTAGCTAATATTTTTGCAGTTTCCGTAGCACGAACCGCCGAACTTGAGGCCAATAAATCTGGTTTTAATTCCGCTTCATATAATAGCCTTCCCTGCTTATTCGCCAGCACCATACCTTGTTCTGTCAGTTTTCTCTCAAAATCATTCCTACTTCCACTACCAAGCTCTGCTTCTGAGTGTCTTACTAAAATCAGTTCTTTTTTCATGTAGAAATTAAGTTACATCTATTTGTATTTAAGTTATAATTTATCTTTCAATTTTAACTCCTGCTCCCAGGTATCTCCATTTTCTAATGCAGGGTCACCAAGGGTGTAAATGCCTTTTTTACCTTTCAACATTAGGCCACCTTCTGGCATAGCAAGCAAGGAAGTAAGGAAAACGGGGTCTTCGGTAAATACAGGTAAAATTTCAATTAAGCTACCTGCTTCATTAAAATGAACAATCAAGGCATTCATGCCTCCTTTTGTAATTGCTTTGCTATTTATAAACTGATTTTCGCCCGCTTTATAATTTAAGAAGTTGAATGCCATAACATATCCTTCTTGTACTTTGGCATTGCCCGCAAAAACACCTTTAATACCAAGATTAAAGCGACCCGTTTCAATGCCTGCCAAATTCAACTCCACAAAATTACATTGCTCAAATTGCTCATAACTATCTGTTTTTTTCCTGCCTTTTACTGCAAGTAATAATTTTTCTTCTTTATCTAAATACAACAAAGCCCTAGGCACACCTAATTGCGAGAGCTCTTCATCAAACAAAAGTTTTCCTTTTTCACTCAATCCTACCACCCTATATTGAATGCTCGAACCTGCAGTAGCTTTCAATATCATAAATACTTTTTTACTTTCACTGGTAACCACCTTCGCTATTTCTAAATCATAAGGTTGATTTTCTTGCACATGCATAAATTTCCTGAGCCAATATACATTCTGTTGGTCATCTACTTTAGCTACAAAAACATCTTTCTTACCACTAAATTCAGAAGGGGCATTTCCAAGCGCCATCCACCTTTGTTGCTCCAATTGAATTGATTCTTGTACTGCATATCCGCCAAAAGCAACCAAAGAATCTTTATTGATCAATTGTAGGTCGATATTTATTTTTGCCCCAGTTACTTTTCCTAAATTAGGCACATTAGCTGTTGAAGCTGTTTCTGAAAAAGCAGCATATAATGATTGATTGTTACCATTGCCAGCAATTGCTCCTGCTTTTAGGCTTTGGTATTCACTGTCCCAAAAAATCTCTTCTTTTTGCAAATACCCTTCTAATCCTTCTTGATCCGTAAACACTCTAGTAAAGTAACCTCTGTAATTATTGTATCCTTCTTGGGTCACTTTTATATTCTTTAATACTTCCCTACTACTTTCTATGGCGTTCTTCACTACTTTACCACTATCTTGTGTAAAGTCAAATTCATTTTCCATAATTCTGGAAAGGTAATCTGCCTTCAGCTTTTTATACATTAAAACCTTGGCGGCCAAAGAGTTACCATCTAACTGAAAAAGCTTAAAAATAAGAGGCGAAGCATCATAATAGTCAAGATGGCTTAACACGGCATTATCCAAATAATATCGATTGATAGTAGCTGTCAAGCGGGCGTCTGCTTCCAGTATGTTATTCCTTAGTGGTAAAATCTCATTTCGAATAAACTGCATAATGGTGCTGGCCCAATTGCCATAATCATACAAATTGATCCTAGTATTTTTAAATGAAGCATCTGATACCTTTTGGGCATTAAAACCTTCAAATGATTTAAAATGATAATCTTTAGGTGTTGTAGCTGGATACTGGCTAGCTATTAGTGATTGAATTTGATTGATATTCGCTTGCATGTTATCAGCCCTGCTCACTATTTCATTCAGTCTTTTAACAAGGTAATCGTTGGTAGAGAAATAAATATCTGGAAAATGATCAAAATAAGCTACCAAAGAATCGTAATCAATTTCTTGCTGTTTGTAGTTATGCTGAACCAATGCCGTTTTTGAACGAATACCTTCGATAGTATCATAGAAATTTTTAAGCCTTGCCAACTCTTGTTGGTAAGTGAATTTTAAAACAGAGGCAGATACTTTTTTTGTATTGAAAAGTTTTTGATAATAAGTTTTATTTTTTGAAGCCTCACGCTTTGTAGCCATGGCTTCAGCTACTTGGAACAAGTTGAGTACTGTTTTATATTTCCGCTCAAAGTCTACTTCATCATAAATATCAATTTCCCTAAGTTCTGTTTCTAATATTTTACCCAACTGGTACATGGCCAATGCATGTTGGGGAGATTGTTTAATAAACTCTTGTAGGTATTTTTGGGCTAGTTGTTTGTCTTCATTAAGCACCCTATCTACTTCTTCGTATTTTATCTTTTGTGCTTCAGCATTATTAACTAATATAAATCCTCCTAAATAAAAGAGAAGAATAAACCTTAAGTAGAAATTTTGATTAAAAATATTTATTCTGCAAAACATAGCAGGTTGAAATTACCTAAAAATTATCTTGAGTTAAAAAAATAAATCTCTTTGAGAATATGCAATTTGCAAAGACAACGAATTTTATGCATTAAGTATTCAAGGTTAACCATCCTTTTTGGTAAAACAAAGATTATTTGAGGTCATTTAAGATAAACATTAGCCATCATGTCCTATTAACTCTATATTCTGTCTCAAAATTTGTTATACCATTAAGCTCGATAAGCTAGCCTTTCAGCTTTAATATTACTTTTAAATTTTAACCCTATTACAGTAATATCGTCTCTTTGCTCTGAATTTTGCTGGTGATTCTTAAGACTTAACATCAACGCTTGATGTTGTTCCTCAAGAGATAAATGACTAATCTTTTTCAATAATTCGGCAAAGTTTTTAGAACCAAACTTTCTACGTTCTGGATTATTTTGATCGGCATAACCATCACTAAAGAGGTATAAAGTACTATACTTATCAACATTTAATACTTGAGTTTCAAAACTCTTTTTATGATTTGTAATACCCCCAATACGTTTTCTAGAACCCTTTAACAATTGTAATTGGTTATTTTGGCTATAGAATAAATTTTGATTTGCTGCACCAAATGCTACTTCTAACTCGTTTTCATTTTCTTCCAATACTATGACAGATAAGTCCATCCCATCTTTATTTTTTGTGGTTGATTGTTGTAAAATTTCTTCTAACAGTGCATTTGTTTTATTCATAATTGTAGCCGGGTCATATATTTTTTCAATCTGTATTATTTGATTGAAAATAGCATTGCCTATCAGTGTCATAAATGCACCTGGTACGCCATGGCCAGTACAGTCAGCCTCAATAAAAATAGTTTTGTTATCTGCTTGATGCATCCAATAAAAATCACCAGAAACAACATCTTTAGGTTGAAATAGAATAAAGTGTTCATCAAAAAATTTGCTTATTGAAGCATTAGAAGGCAAAAAGGCTTCTTGGATGGTCTTTGCTGTTTTAATACTACTACTCATCCTAAGTTTATAATCGGTGAGTGTCTTATTGGCATCTTCCAGCATATCTCTTTGTTGTACTATTTCTTCTTGTATCTGAGACATTACTTCATTAGCTGTAATTAGTTCTTTATTCTTTTTGACATTATCTTCATTTAAAGCACTTAATTTATCATTGGTTTTAGCTAGTACGGCTTTTACCACCAAATCTTGATCGATTTTAATCTTTGACAATACAAAAATAATTGAGGTAATAACAATAACATTAAGTGCAATGAGCAACGAAGATATGTTATTAGACAAAGCATCTGGTTTTATATGTATGATGTATGGCTCTATCCATACTGAGAAAACTGTGAATAGAATAAATAATGCCAACCATAAATAAACCCCATTACCTTTCATTAAAGTCAGAGAACCAATGAGTGCTAATGTTGACCACAACATCATAACCCCTGAAGAAAGAAAGCCACCTAAAGCCCACTGCAAGGCAAAAGGCAGTAACATGCTCATTGATATTTGTAATAGTCGAACTATCTTAAAATTTCTTGAAAATTTAAAATATAAAAGATTGAAAAAAGTGAGTATCACGTAGCCATAAGGAACAATGGATGGCAAATAAATATCAAAATAAATTAAAATTGTACCCCACAAAATACCACCAAAAGACATAAGCACTGCCAAGTAAACTAGAATATTCTTCGTGTACTTTAATGCTTTACTATCTCCCTGTTGAATTCCAATTTTAGATAAAGCGGTAACAATTTGTTGATAAACCTTTAAAAGCATAACAAACTTGATTTGAAAAGTAAAATTCCGAGAAGAACAGGATTCCAATCTTTAAATATTTAACCTTAATTCGTTATTAAAATTTTACATTTCTACCAGTAAATCAGCTTTTTAGATATTATATTTTTCTATTTTCCTATAAAGTGTGGTACGTCCTATGCCCAATTCTTTGGCAACTTTGGTCATATTCCCATGATGTTTTTTGAGCAATTGTTGAATGGCTTGCTTTTCTATTTCATCCAACTTCATATTATCGGTCTGTAGGCTTGCACTTTCAGTTTTTGGTAGGACTGATACTTTTATGTCTTTGGGTAAGATAACTGATTTCTCCGCAAAAATAATGGCGTTTTCAATCACATGTGATAGCTCTCTAATGTTTCCTGGCCAACTGTAATTAGTGAGTTTATTTAAAGCTTCTTTGCTCAAAGTAAAGCTTTTTCCAACTGCATGGGTTGAATTTTTTAGAAAGTAATTAGCAAGTGAATGAATATCTTCTGGCCTTTCCCGCAATGGTGGAATCTCAATTTGTACGGTGTTAATTCTGAAAAAAAGATCAGACCTAAAAGCAGGAAGGTTGCCATCTTTAAAAACCATCATTTCTTGTAAAGGCATATTGGTAGCGGTAATTAACCGAAAATCTACAGGCCTTTCTTTTGTTTCCCCAATGCGAACAATTTTCTTATTCTGTACCACTGTCAGCATTTTCGCTTGTAAACTAAGCGATAGATTCCCGATTTCATCTAAAAAAAGTGTACCACCATTAGCCTCTTCTATCCTGCCCTTTTTTTCTGCCTGAGCATCAGTAAAAGCACCTTTGGCATGGCCAAAAAGCTCCGCTTCAAATAAACTTTCTGATAACGCACCCAAATCTATTTGTACAAAAGGTCCATCTTTTCTTGCCGAATGTTTGTGAATCTCTGTAGCTAATACACCTTTCCCAGTTCCGTTTTCCCCCAATATTAAAACATTGCTTTCTGTCACAGCTACTTTCTTGGCCATTTGGTGGATCTGTGCCATAGCCTCTGATTCATACACCATTTGATTTTTTACACCTACTTTTTCTTTTTTTGAAAGAGGTGCTTCTTTTCTTTTGTCTAACTTGCCTAATACACGGTGTAATCTCTCTATTAATTTGGCTGGCTCCCAGGGCTTCGTTATAAAATCGTAAGCACCTTTTTGCATAGCATTAACTGCCAAATCTATATCTCCAAATGAAGTACTCATTACTATAGCAATTTCAGGATACTTCTCTAATACTTTTTCCAAAATGAGTAAACCTTGCTTGCCAGAAGTTGCCCCCTTACTAAAATTCATATCTAAAAGAAGAATGTCTATCTCCCTTTTTTCTAAAAAATCAAAGATATTTTTTTCATTGGATGCAGTGTACAATTCATTAAAATCGTCTTCTAAAATAAGGGTAGCTGTAAATAGAATATCTTTATCGTCATCAGCTATCAATATATTTCCTTGATTCTTTTTCATTTCTTTTGTCCAACTGTTTCATAATGAAACACTAACTGTTCCGACTTGGAACAAAATTTTGAGTATCACTCTAAGTATCCATAATGTAAATAACTGACTATCAATAAATTGACCTTTCAAGAATACCTATTGAATAAAAATTATCATTACTGAAATACTTTAAACAAGTAAATTTCAATAATCCTAATTATTAAATATAAAACATCTTGTTGGATGAAGGAATTGATAAAAATAGAAAACCTAAATAAGGTCTATCAAACCGATGAAATTGCCACTACAGCTTTGCAAAACATTTCATTGAGTATCACTGAAGGAGACTTTGTATCTATTATGGGTCCTTCAGGATGTGGTAAGTCTACCTTTTTAAATATTCTTGGTTTGATTGATGAACCAGATGAAGGCATCTACTCCTTTCATGGACATTCATTAAGAAAATTAAGTGAAAACAAAAAAGCTGATTTTCGAAAGCAAAACATAGGGTTCATTTTCCAAAATTTCAATCTCATTAATGAACTCAATGTTTATGACAATGTAGAGCTCTCACTGATTTACACCAAAATGAAAAACAAGGAAAGAAGAGCACGTATTGATCATGTGCTTTCTCAACTTAATATTATTCACAGAGCACAACATTATCCTTCCCAACTCTCTGGCGGGCAACAACAGCGTGTAGCTATTGCCAGAGCAATAGTACACAATCCTTCGGTGATTTTAGCTGATGAGCCCACAGGCAACCTTGACAGTGCCAACAGTATTGAGGTAATGCGTACCTTATCTATGCTTAATGCACAAGGCAGCACCATTGTTATGGTCACACATTCTATGCACGATGCTGCTTATGCCAATAAGAAAATCCATTTATTCGACGGTCAAATTATTAAAGAAGATATTCTAAAAAAACTGAGTTATGTATAGAAATTATTTAAAAGTCACATTAAAAAACCTACTTAACAACAAAATTTTTAGCCTCATTAATATTTTAGGGCTTACCGTAGGTATGGCAGCCTGCATGCTTATTATTCTTTTTGTTCAAGATGAGCTTAGTTACGACAAATTCAATTCAAAAGCCGATCGTATTTACAGGCTTTATATGGAATATAAGAACCAAGAAGGCGAGTTTGTAGGTGGGGTTATTACACCTTACGTTTTAGCTCCAACAATTGGTACTGTACACGAAAGTGAAATTGAACATGCTGTTAGGGTAAGTTATGGAAGGACTTTTACGATAGAAAATGGAGATAAAAAATTTCAAGAACCTGATATAGCTTTAGCTGATCCAGCAATATTTAAAGTGTTCGATTATGAGTTAATTAGCGGCGATATAGAAACCGCTTTGAATGAGCCTTTCTGCATGGTTATTAACCAATCTATGGCAACACGATTTTTTGGCGATGAAGACCCAGTAGGAAAAACAGTTACTGTTGAAGAGCAATTTGAAGTAAAAATAACAGGAGTGATGAAAGATATTCCTGAAAATGCTCATGCTCATTACAACGCTTTTTCTTCTATGAGTACGGGCGACTATATTTTATCAGAAAGGGTAAGGACACAATGGGGTGAAGGTTCACAATCTACTTACATTCTCTTAAAAGAAGATACTGAAATAAACAGTTTTAGAGCTTCTTTTCCTGATTTTATTGAAAACCATACATTTGGCGAAGGGGCATCTGATTTTGTGAAATTAAAAGCACAAAATTTACTAGATATTCACCTAAAATCTAATTTAAGAGGTGAATTAGAACCTAATGGAAACATCCAAAATGTCTACATCTTTTCAGTTGTTGCATTTTTTGTATTGATCATTGCCTGTATCAATTACATGAATCTTTCAACAGCACGTTCTAGCGAAAGAAGCAAAGAAGTTGGTCTTAGAAAAGTAGCTGGTGCACACCGTTCACAAATCATTATCCAATTTATTGGAGAATCGGTTATTATTGCTATGTGTTCTTGGGTTTTGGCACTGCTGCTCGCAGAAGTTTGCCTTCCTGCTTTTAATGAGTTAGCTGGTAAAAATCTAAGCATTTCTTTTACCGAAGACCTGAATATAATTTTCGGATTTTTATTTTTAGCCATTGCTACAGGAATAATTGCTGGTAGTTATCCCGCATTTTTCCTCTCTTCATTTAAACCTGCTACCGTATTAAAAGGCAATAAAGGCACAAACAATGGTAAATCGGCAGGGCTAAGAAAAGTTTTGGTAATTATTCAATTTTCACTTTCCATAGTATTGATAATTGGTACTATTGTTATCAATAACCAATGGCAATACCTAAGAACAAAAGATTTGGGAATACATAAAGAACACATGCTCATTGCTGGTATTCCAGACTCAACTTTTAGAAGGCAATATGAAGTGATAAAAAGCCAAATACTTGCTAGTCCTAAAGTAGAATCTATGACAGCTAGCAATAAGCGTATGACACGTAACCTTACCAGTAATCTAGGGTATGAAGTCCAAGATGCTAAACCTAACCTTCAGAATGAGCAAAATCCAAAAATGTATGGAATTACAACGGTAACATGTGATGCCGATTTCTTTACAACCTATGGGGTAGAAATTATTAAAGGAAGAGATTTTTCAAGTGAAGTCCCTAACGATTTAAGCAGTGCATTCATTATCAATGAATCTGCTGCAAAACTACTTGGCTTAGAAGATCCCATTGGTAAAGATGTAAAAGGGGCAACTTTTGACTTTGCTACAATGGATTTTGTAGGCAAAGAAGGAAAAATTATAGGCGTAGTAGAAGATTTTCATTTTGAATCTCTTGACTATACCATTACTCCTGTTATGTTCCAAATGTCAGATCAATGGCTAAATTGGGTTTCCATTAAATTAAATCCCAATGATGTACCGGGAGCTGTAAGTCATATTGAAAAAATCTTTAAAGGCTACAATCCTGAACAACCTTTTAGTTTCACCTTTTTAGATGAAGATATTGACCAACTTTACCAAGCCCAAGAAAAGGTGATGAACTTATTTGTTTGGTTTGCTATTTTGGCCATTGTAATTGCGTGTTTAGGCATTTTTGGCCTGGCTTCGTTTACTGCTGAACGCCGTACTAAAGAGCTAGGTATCAGAAAAGTGCTGGGAGCTTCTGCAAGTGGTCTAACCTTAATGATTACCAAAGATTTTCTTATTTTGGTGGGCATCTCTACATTAATTGCATGGCCTACCGCATGGTATTTTATGAACGATTGGTTGGCAGACTTTAACTACAGAATTGACTTAGGCCTCAGTATATTTTTAATAGCGAGTGGTATGGCTGTAGGTATTGCTATACTAACTGTAAGTTCTCAAGCTATTAAAGCTTCGTTGGTAAATCCTGTAAGGGCTTTAAAGCATGAGTAGGTAAAAAGCATCCCTAGGAAGCGTTTGAGCGCTTCCTAGGGTTAAAATAACCTTTAATCGCTTCCTTGCCTATCTTTTTTAAATTCTATATCGAAATCATCAGGGTTTCCTTTTACCCTTACATTTAAGAATAGGCGTTTTTTACCATCATTGCTAACAATTTCTGCGTTCTCTCCGTCATTTTTAACGCCAAATACCGTATTTTTCACCGCTTTACTCACTAAATTAAATGGTACTTGTATAAAGTAATCCATTTCCAAATCCATAGACTGTTTCCCAGAAATATTGATGAAACCCAAAGTAGAACTGATTTCCATTTTAGGGATCGATAATTCATTATCCTTAAAATCGAATACATTATTTAGCTCACCAAACTTTACATTTCTCACATTTTTTTCTCCAAAATAATCAGCCATCATATCCATTGGCGGGAAATTCTCTAAACGCCCATCTATTATTTTGGCATCAATATGTGCTTCACTGTTTTCTAAGTAAGGAGTAAAATCGCGGTGCAGTCGAAAATTGGAATTGACTTTTCCGTATACTTTTCCATGAAGGGTCTCATTAAATGCATAATCTGTCCCGAAGTTATCCATTTTGTAGGCAATCTTGTCAAGAGAAACCCCATCTAAATATAAATCGCTTTTAGTGTAGATACTGTCTGGGTTTTCTCCATTAAAATAGCCTTTTAAACCTATCGCCCCATCAGCAGCTATTAATTGTAAAGTGTCTAGATAAATAAGATGATTTTCAGTAAACCTGCCTTTGGCTTTTACATCATCTAATAGATATTTATGATAATTGACATGAGAAACATCTAAAGTGAAGTCTAAATTTGGAAATGGAAAAGCAAAGAGGTTGGTCGTACTATCATGATAGGCAGTAGTTTTTGCCAAATTCTCTATTGTATCTTCTTCATAGATAATCAGTTCGTCTATATCCAAAACAGAAGCACTTAGGTTAATATTTCCTGCAATTTCTTTATCGGTGGAAGTTAAATGTTTCAAGTTCCCATCTAACTTAAAATCGGAACGACCTACCTTACCTCTAAAATCTTTAATTGAGATAGCATCGTTTTTCGACACTAGACTAGCATGGAAATCCCTCAATGGCATTTTATGAAAAGTAAATTGCCCATCTAAATCATCTAATTCTACTTCAAAAGCTGGTAATTGCGTAGTATCTAGCAATGCAGTTTTTGTGCTACTTCCATGAATAGCAAAATCAAAATCTTTGAGTACTTCATTCCTGTATTCTTCAGGCATAAAGTTTTCTCCTTTATAAGTGAATAAGTCTTTAAAACTCAGATAATCAGCATGGAAATCGAGTTGTAAAGCAATGTTCTCATCAACCTTAGTCGTATCTAAAAAAGAAGGGTAATTATCGATAGCTGCTGTAAAACGAATATCGCTACGATCAATCTTACCTTTAAAATCCTTTAGGGTGAGCTTTGTAGAGTCTATCAGTAAATCTGCATGGAAATTATTGAGCGCATGTTTATAATGCTTCATTTTCATTGAAAGCGTATCAACAAAAAATTCACCCAAAGGCAAATGTTTAAAATTCAATACTTGAGATACTGTCGTATTAAAATGAGCAGCAAGTTTTAAATCTGTGATTACTTCATCATTCTGTTTTGCCAAAGCCGAATCGAAACTAAGCAATTCTTTAAAATCTAGCCGTTTACTTTTTAAATTGATGCTGGTGGTAACAGGTCCTTTTTCATTGTGTAATATACCCGCTAAATTGGTCAAATTACCACTCAAAGCCCAATCGCTTTTTTCAAGTTTACCTGTAAAATTGTCAAATACCAATGTGCCTCCTTCCCATAAAATTCGACCATTTACCCCTTCAAACGGATGGGGAAAGGCATCTAGTTTAAAATTGAGGTCTTGCATCTCAATCTTAGTATATAGCGTATCTTTCAATTTCCTAATGAGTGCATTCGGATTTTCGGTGTCGAACACATCATCTATGGTCGCATCAATCAGGAGTTTTCCGGTAACTTCAGGAAACATTTCCAAGTCTAAAAACTCATCTAAGTCTGTTAAATCTATATCTGCATGTAACTTGACTTGCAATTCTGGATTAATGAAATTTTTAATTTTAAAGTCCCCAGTAAAAATGCCCTTCCCCGGTCTGCCTTCTAAATTTTTTACATATAACTCACTGGTTTCCAAAGTCTGTTTGTCCCCATTGGTATAATATCCTCTAAAACTTAAATCGTCTAAACGCTTCTCTTTAGCCTTTTGAAGAAACCAAGCATTTTTACAGCCAAATTCTAAGTCGATACGTGGTGTTTTCCCATTGGCAGATTTACCTCTAATGCGTCCATTAAAGAATACCTCGCCTTCATTCTTATAATTCTTTAATTTTTGATATATGTCATTCGGAGCGAGAGATAGTAAAAGTTTGAAATCAGGTTTTCTACCGAAGACCTGTAAATCCATGTCCATTTCATTGGCAACATCAATATCACCTTCCATGAATAATTCAGCTTCTTCTATTTCAAAATTACTTTTATACAAGTGCAATGCCTGCGACTCAAAGTAGTATGCCAAGTCAAAATGTAAGGCTAAATGTTTGTCTTTAAAAAGCGTGCTCTCCCCTGTTTGTAAAGTCTCTAATGTAAATTTTGTCTCTAAATGCGAAGACAAAGAATCTTCTCTCCATTTAAGTCCTGCAACAATATTTTCTATGTCCAAGACCACCAACTGGTCATTCATATGATCCGTCTTGGTTAGTTTGATATTATTAAGTGTGACCTCGTGTAAATTTAGTGCAAGTGCCTCTTCGTTTTCGTCTACTGGTACATCAGAAGGAATGGTTTTTTTAGCTTTTAACAAGTTCCAAGTGCCATCTTTATAATGAATAATATCTATGCTGCCATTTTCAACCACTATCTTCTTTATATCTAGCTTTCCATTGAATAATTTATCAAAACTAAAACCTACATATACATCGCTAAACTGATAAATAGGTGTAGTATCCTCTTCTAATGCGTAAAAAGCAAGGTTTTCTAAATCGATAGATACGTATGGGTAGGTTTCAAAAAAAGCGACATGGCTACCAGTAATTTCATATTTCCCAGGCTGTTTTTTATTCAGCTCAACTAAAAGTTCATTAATAACCCGCTCTTGGTTTTGATTGACCCAAACAATAGCTGATGCTCCTACTGCTATAAGTAGTCCAAGAAGAATCAATAGATATTTCCACCAATTTTTAAGCATCTTCGCCAACTTTATTTATGAATAACAATACTTTACTATGAAGCAACGAATTAATTAAAAAACCTTGTAGCAAGTGTTACAGCACAGTGTAAGAGTTTTTAGCTAAGTGAAAAAATATTCGAAACCCTTAAAGCAACATTTTAAGAAAATCAAAGGTTTTGATTGTTTTAAATTTAAGGATTCATTTGTAATATGGATCAACCTTTTTTAAAGTAATTACAACATGAAAAAATTGATTTTAGCTTTTTTACTATTTTTTGTTTTAGGATGTGCACCTAAGCAATCAACTATTACCGAAGCAGAAGTAATTGAAACAATTAAAGGGCTTTTTAAAGCATTAGATATGGACAACGATGATCTCAAACTTTGGGATAATTATGTAACCCCAGACTTTATTATCTATGAAGCAGGTCAAAAAATGACCAAAAAAGAATTTATTGATTTTGTAAATTGGCCTGCTACTATGAAGGAGACTAACTGGGCCTTGAGCGATTTCAGGATTTCCATAGATCAAAATGCTGCCCATGCCAGCTTATTGAACAAAGGTACTTTTATTTCAGAAAATGATTCTTTGCGCTTTACTAGAAATTTAGAATGGCTAGAAAGTGCCTATTTAGTAAAAGAAGGAGAAGCCTTAAAATTGAAATTCTATTTTTCTGATAGGATTGGGGCTACTACAGATACTACTAGGTTGGTAGATTAGGGTAAATGATACATTATTTAAAGGCTATTTTACTTATGCATTAATTTAGAAATTTCCTGTTCTAATGCTTCAAACATTAGCAGATGGCCTTGTGAATTGGGATGCAAGTAGTCGGGCATTAAGTCTTGAATCACCTTGCCATCTTCATCGTAATAAACTGAACCAATATCCACAAAATTGATAGCTGAATTCTTTTCTGGAAATTTAGCAATAATGTCATTGGTTGCTTTATTGATATTATCTCTGTGATTGGGTTTATAACCATAAGGCAAAATTCCCATCAAAATGATTTGGGTGTTGGGTAGTTTATCGTGAAGGATTGTACATATTTCCCATATCCCTTCAGCTAATTCTTCTGAGGTACTTATTTGCAGGAAATGATTGCCATCTGTATTGTTTGTGCCAATCAATAAAATAGCCACTTTAGGATTGATATTTTCTAGCAAACCATTTTTAAGTCTCCAAATTACATTTTCTGTTCTGTCACCAGATATTCCCATATTGATAGTGTGGTACTTATCGAGGTAACTTTCCCAAACTTCTTTTCTGTCTTCATTGTCTAATGTGTGGAAAATAGAGTTTCCAACCAGTATCAGTTCAGCATTTGAATCAAGCTTACTTAATATTAATTCATGCCTTTCTTTCCACCAATCAGCATCGAGCATCACTGCCATAGAAGCCGTATTTTCCTTTTTTTCAACCGAAGCTATCTTTTCAACATTACTTTCTTTTTCTTTGGTCATGCACCCTAGGAAGAAGAGTGTAATTAAAATGGTTAGTGAGAATTTGTACATGCTAGAATGCTATCTAAAAGATTATCTGACTATTGGATGTAATTTAAGGGTTCTCTACTTGATTGAATAAAGAATGGGTTTATAATTTTGAAATCAATATTAAATATTACTTGAATTAATAGAGAAAAAAGTATGTAATAAAAAAAGGCAGCTACTTTCAAGTAACTGCCTGATTTTAGGGGTGGGCCCACGAGGGCTCGAACCTCGGACCCCCTGATTATGAGTCAGGTGCTCTAACCAGCTGAGCTATGAGCCCTTGAGTGAATCACTCAATGGGATGCAAAACTAGGAATTAGATCATTCTTTTACAATAGCTATTCCATGATTTTTTACTAATTTTTCTCTCCCAAGCTTTCTGCCAATTGCTTTCCTTTTTTAAGGCAATCAGCCACAGAAACACCGTCTTTCCAGTTGGTACAATGGTAAATTCCTTCTGCTTCTAAATTGTTGAGCAATTGATGTGCATCTTCTGTGGAAATAGTATATTGAGGTATGGCATGCTCCCAATAAGTTAATTCTTGAAAAACTGGTTCGCCTTTTATCTGAAACAAGGTTTTTAATTCGTCTATTACCTGCGTCTTTACTTTGTTATCTGATTGTATCGCCTGTTTTTCAAATTGACTTCCCCCTACAAAACTGGTAAATAAGAATTCATCGGCAGGGCAACGGCTTGGGAACAAGGCACTGCTCCAAATACTACCTGCTGTAAATAAGCCTTCTTTTTTTGGATGTAAGCCGCCAAAACCATTGGGCACATAGCCCATATCACGTTTTTTAAAAGCTGTGTGTAAAACTTTCATTTTCGGATAGGGTACCTCAGAAAATGCTTTCTTTGCCTGCGTAGCAATATTTGTAAGTAAATCTGCTGCTATTTGAGCTGGCAATGAAAGCACAACTTGGTCTGCTACCAATACTTGATCTTGGCTTACTATTTCAAATTGCCCAGCATCGGTCTTTCTAATCTCTTTTACCCTTTGTTCAAATTGAATATTTAACTTTTCTGCTATAGCATCTGGCAAAGATTGCATGCCTTTTTTAAAACTATAAGAGGTTTTTCTACCTGTATTTTTCCTTGTTTTTAAAAATCCTTTCACCACAGAACCATATTCTTTTTCTAGTTCGTACAATTGAGGAAAAGTCTTGCTAATGAGTAGCTTCTCTGGGTCACCTGCATAAATACCTGCAACAAATGGATTTACCGCATACTCTACTATCTCTTTGCAGAAACGCCTCTCAAAAAATGACGCAACCGACTCATTTTCTGGCCCTACACTCTTTTTACTGTATTCTTTAAAAACTGACAGTTTCGCATTTAATGAGAAAAAAGAGGAGAATAAAAAAGCTGGTCCAGCGGGTAATTTTTGGTAGGCACCGTTTTTAAAAATATACCGATTTTTACTTACTTCTTCAGGATATAGAATACTTTCTGTCAAGCCAAAGGCTTTTACCATTTCAGAGAGTTCGGCATCTGCTAATAAGGAGTTGGGGCCTCGTTCAATGAGATACTCACCCATCTGTTCACTTTGAATGTTTCCCCCTACTCTGTTTGTAGCTTCTAGAATGGTATAATCCATTCCTTTTTTTTGGAGATGCCATGCTAGTGATAATCCTGAAATTCCCCCACCGATGATTGCTATCATTTAAAAATTTTAAAAGCTGTTTGAGTTAGTTTTTCGTGATGAAAATGAGCTATTTTGCTCAAATGCAAGTGGTTCCCCACCGGGATATTTTTGAAGTGAATAGCAGAGCTATTCGATGAAAAAATAAAGAAGTAGTTGATTAAAAGAGCCATTTGTAATAGAAACTAAATTAATTCAAACAGCTTCTTAATACTAAAGATCAATCAAATAATATTAAAAAGCTGTTCTTTTATTTTCTCCAAATTATCTTTCATATTTACTACTAGTTTCTGAATCTCGGCATCATTGGCCTTGGCGCCTATGGTGTTTATTTCCCTACCAATTTCCTGACTAATGAAAGTAAGTTTTTTTCCTCTAGAAACTGCTGCATCTAAATTTTCAGCAAATAATTTTAAGTGATTGGCAAGTCGCACTTTCTCTTCACTAATATCTAATTTTTCTATGTAGTAAATTAATTCTTGCTCAAACCTGTTTGGGTCAAAATTTTCGTTACTTACAAAATCGCTCACTTGCTTATTCAACCTTTCTCTTATTTTAATCAACCTTTCTGGATCTCTTTTATTTACTTTTTTAAGCAAGTCACTAATCTGTTCTAAATAGTCCGTCAATTTATGCTTCAACACTTCGCCCTCTTCAATTCTAAACTGATCACAATTTTGAATGGCTTCTTCCAATACTTTTCTTACTATTTTCCAATGTTTTTCCTTGCTGTCTTCATCAGTTTCTTTAAGGTAAGCATCAGGAAGCATCATCACCATTCTAAAAATATCATCTTGGTTGGTCTGTAATTCTTTTGCCGCTAGTTTTAATTCATTAAAGTAAGAAGTAACCATAGGCATATTTACTTTTACTTTATTACTTTCTACAGACTTAGGTGTATAATTTATCGCAACACCAACTTTTCCTCTCTCTAGTTTATCGCCCACTAAGTTTTTAACTTCAATTTCTTTATCGTAATAAAGACTGCTAATTTTTATATTAGTATCTAAAAACTTGGAATTCAGTGTTTTAATTTCTACTTGAACATTTAGTTCCTCATTATCTAATACTGCCCTTCCAAAGCCGGTCATCGATTTTATCATAATAATTCATGTTTGTGACCAAATGTATGAAATTTTTGGAAGAATAGATTTATCAGTACTTGTTCCTTAAACATTACATTGATTAAATATGGCACATCTACTTGCGTTAAGAAGCAAAATTTAAAATATCAACTATTTATCTAATCATGGCTAAGCGACATACATTTTCTATAGCGATTGATAATGACGAAAAGGCAAAAGTTATACAAGCTATTCTTGAATCAATCGATGAAGCTGAGAAGTCTCACGCAAAAAAAAAGGCTAAAAAATAAGTTTCTAATACTTTAGGCTCATTGAGAAAGGCTTATTTTTTATATTTAGCATTATTCTAAATATAACCATTAGAACTTTTGACCTACTCTCAATTGCTCAGGCTAATAGACAAGGGGGAATCCCAGACCCTCGATTTTAAAAGAAAAATTACCCATCCTAAAAAAATAGCTAAAACGTTAGTTTCATTTGCCAACACCAAAGGAGGTAAATTATTGATTGGGGTTGATGACGACAAAAGAATAATTGGTGTAGACCCAGATGAGGAAAAGTACATAGTAAATGAAGCCTTGCTTCAATATTGTCTCCCAACATTTGAACTAGATTACCTAGCTGTAGAAGATACTTACGGGAATTATGTATTAATTGTGAATATACCAGAAAGCCAGAACAAACCCCATTTTGTAGCAGGTAATGACCAATCTAAAAAGGCTTACGTACGCATGAACGATAAGAGCATTCTAGCCAGTAATATGCTTTTAAAAAACATGCAGAAAGGGGTAGTAGAAAACACTGCCACTAAAAACTTGAGCAAAGTCCAACAAGTATTGTTTGAATATTTAGCAATTCATGAGAAAATTACGGTAAAGGAATATGCCAAACTTTGTAATTTGTCTGAAAGAAGGGCAAAAAGAACCCTGATTGAACAGACTTTAAATGGGTTTTTATTTTCACACGACTTTAATAAAGAAGTATTTTATAGCCTCACTAATCATTAAATTTTAAATATAATTAAATAAAATATTATCAATAATGAATGAATTTTATTGATAATATTTCAATAATTTGGTAATTTAATTGAACAAAATTCAATTTTATTATCATCCATGTCAGACAGAAGAAAATTCATTCATAATGCCGGATTATTATCGCTTGCAGCTGTAAGTGGACTTACTCCTGCTTGTAATCCTTCAAAAAAATCAGTGGCCTATGCAGATAAAAATATTAATCTAAATCAGGCAAAATTTTCTTTCCCAAAATTACAAATCTCTCTAGATCGAGTCATCAAAGAGACCGTTGGATTAAGACCATTTCGAAAATCTGGATTTAGGTTAGAAAAAGAAATGCTCGATAAAAAAACCATAGTACACAACTATGGGCATGGTGGCAGTGGATGGTCGCTCTCTTGGGGCACAGGGAATATTGCCTCAGATCTTGCCATAGCTACTGGTGAAAAAAATATTGCAGTTATGGGTTGTGGTACAGTCGGTATAGCCACAGCAAGATTATTACAAAGGAAAGGTTGTCAAGTAACTATTTATGCCAAAGATTTTCATCCAAATATTACTTCGAGTAAGGCTACAGGTACCTGGTCACCCTCCTACACCTTGATTGAACATGATAAAATTACCCCTCAATTTGAAGCCACTTGGAAAGAAGCTTGCCAGTATTCATTCAATACATTTCAGAATATGTTGGGGCTCAACCAAATCGTTGATTGGGTAGATAATTATACTTTAAGTATGAGCGAAGGTGGCTTTCGTGGTCATTCTAGCCGTTTGAATATTCCTCATTTATTACCTAAGCAAGAGGTTTTGGGGGCTAGTGAACATCCATTTTCATTCACATATGCTCAAAAGCAAACTACATTAGTTTTTAACATACCTTCTTATTTAGAAAAACAATTAAACGACTTTATCAGGTTTGGTGGGAAAGTAGTTATGAAATCTTTCAACTCATTAGAAGACATAGACGCTTTGCCAGAAAAGTGTATCGTAAATTGTACAGGATTAGGAGCCAAAGCGCTTTTTGACGATAAAGACTTAATTCCCGTTTCAGGCCAATTGGCTTTTCTTATTCCGCAGCCAACATTTAATTATAGAATAACCACCACACGAGGTTATGCCATCCCAAGAAAAGATGGAATTGTTTTAGGTGGTAACACCATTAAAGGCAACTGGGATACCACACCTGATCCAATGCAAACTGAAAAAGTAGTGCAGGCATTGGTAGAAGTAATTGATCAAATGAAGAATTAATTAAACGAATAAGAAAAAACCCATAGCAAAACTATGGGTTAATTTTTTCAAAACTGGATTCAATCTTTATTCAATAACAACTACTATTATTCATCTGTAGTTATATTGTGATAAATCCTAAAGGTGCGGTTATCATAAGTTCCTACCCATTCTAACCTAATGCTACCAGCACCGCCCACAGAAGACCAAGGCTGATCAAAAGTAACTTTGCCACTAGCATCTGTAGTTAAAGTAGCAACCTCTATTGTTTCGTCTATAAAAACTTGTACGCTTAAGTTAGCGATTTCAACAGAGTCGATACCTACCGTTTGATCAAGTATGCCACTCTTGTCTAAATCATAGAAAGTGGCGGTAACTGTTATGTTGTCGGTAGGTGCAAACACTTGACCTTCAAATTGAGCCAATACAGGCGATTCAAAAACTTCGAAAGGCAACTCATCTTCTTCATTACAGCCAACAATTAAGAAAGCCAATGATAAAAAAGCTAAAAATCTAAAAAGTTTAATTTGTAAATTCTTCATAATCTATATTCTTTTATTATTCTCAATTAAACATTATTCAACCCACCACATTGGCGTCAATTTATCATCTGCACCTCCTAAAAGGCTTACACCTTGTGCTACATTAGCTGCATTCAACGAATACTCCGTAGAAGGATACTGTAAACGTGTAGGTAAGCTGCTTTGCTCAAAAATTGCATTTGGACTAGCAGAAGGAAGTACTGGAAATCCTGTTCTGCGCATTTCTGTCCATGCTTCTATACCTTGGCCGAATAATGCTTTCCATTTTTCGGTCATAATAGTTTCTTTGTCAGCTGTCATGCCATCTAAATAATCGCCTGGTATAGTAAGTTCATATTGATCAAATGATGCTTCTACTGCCATGGCCATGTATTCTTCTGCTGTAAGACCTCCTGTATATCTTCCTTCAGCAGTAGCTTCTGCCAACACAAAAAGCAATTCGCTGTATGTCATAATAGCTACTGGAGCAGTCTCTTGCATGAAAAAACTACCAGGTCTTGAAGCTCCGTTTATGAATACACTAGCATCTGCTTCTGGCAATCCATTAATTGCTCCGGCATACATACCCGCCATGTCTCCAGCAGTAGCAGGTTCAGCATATACTGTAATTCTAGGATCTGTAGCATTGCCAGCTCCATCTGTCATGGCATCTATTAAAGTTTGGCTTATAGACCAATCTTCTCTACCACTAAATACCATGATCTCGTGCCAAGGATTGTTACTTGGGCGTCCTTCATGCGTTAAGGCAGCATTATCTATGTTGCTTTCAAAAATAGGATATTGAGCAGGATTCCCTAAAATCTCATTAAAAATGGCTGCCGATTCTGAAGGTTTTTTCGAGAATTGGCGATTTGCTAAACGCAAACGCAATGAGTTGGCAAACTTCTTCCATCCCATTATATCACCTTCAAAAAGTATATCGCCTCCTATTGGCGTTCCTGCTGGGTCTAATTGATCAGCTGCTGTTTTTAAGTCAGCTAAAATACCTGCGTAAATTGCTTCTTGGCTATCATAAGCAGGTGAAAGAATATTCTCAGTAAAACCTTGTACCGCTTCTGAGTAAGGAATTGGCCCCCAAGTGTCTGTCAATACCGAAAATACCCAAGCTTTGGCAATCATACCCACAGCTTCAAAATTTGAATTTGGTTCTACACCATCTTCTTTAGAGATATTGATGATACCTTGGAAATTCACCAAAGACTCTGTGTAAAAGCCTAACCAGTTGGCGTTCATCATATCAGCTACGGTGAAATAAGTATCACCTTCATTGGTATATTGGTTACGCGCAAAATATTGTACCCATAACATACCACCATCTAAGCCTAAGCGCTGTAGACGCGTTGTATGGCCATGCACCCTTTTTACTGCATCGCGCATCGCTCCAGGTAATAATATTGAAGGAGAAACCGTAGTAGGTTTGTTAGGGTTTACATTTAATTCTGTAATATCTTCTGAACAAGCATTGGCAAACAATAACGCTATCAGTAGAAAAACAGTCGTTTTTATATTTTTAAATGAATTCATAAACTTTATAATTTTTTTCCTAAAATCTTCTTATTAATTGAAATCATAGCTTCAAGAAAGCTTGGGCAAAGGAAATACCCTTACCCATTGCTTCACTTAAAACCCTATATTCAAATTAAAACCAAGACTTCTTTGAGTTGGGATTGAGTTGTATAATAAGCCACCCTGAATATTTCCACCTCTTACATTCACTTCAGGATCCATATGAGGATGATTCTTCCAAAGCATTGCTACGTTGTTCCCCACAAAAGCAATACTTGCTTTCTTTATAAAACCGTTGGCAAATTTTGATAAGAAAGAAGAAGGTAAGCTATAACGAACACTTAATTGGCGCAATTTGATAAAACTTGCATCATAAATTGCTCCCTCATTTACTGAACGAACACTCATCATACGCGTTAAAGATTTGGTAGGAACTACTACATCGTTAGGCACAAAATTAGGATTCTCTGAAGTACCGATGTTTTTAACACCTGCACCAATAACACCTTCTTCTCTACCTAAAGCCGTTACAGGATAAATACCTGTTTGCATACCAGTACTAGTACTTTCATCGGCAATATCACCGCCCATACGCGCATCTACCAAAGCAGTTACTGCAAAACCTTTGTAAGAGAAAGTATTTTGGATACCTCCAATCCAATCAGGAACAACATTTCCAATAATTTGTAATTCATCTGCAACCTGAGGAATACCATCTTCATAAATAATTTGGCCATCAGGAGCACGGTCATAAGCTGTTCCATAGAAAGAACCGTATGGTTCGCCTACTCTTGCCTCAAGGCTTAACCCTCTTCTACTTTGAAGTACAATTGTTTGTAAACCTTCAGCCAATTCAACAACCTCATTTCTATTTACTGAGTAATTCACAGCTACATCCCAAGAAAAACCATTGGCTAATTGTACCGGTGTACCACTCAATATTACTTCAACTCCTTGGTTATTGATTTCACCAGCGTTGATTACCTTCTTGTCATAACCAGATGCTTTTGAAATTTCTACCTGCATGATCTGATCGGTAGAAGTTTGATCATAGTAAGTTACATCTAATCCTAAACGGCCATTCAAAAAGCGAAGATCAGCGCCTAATTCAATACCAGTTGTTTCTTCATTTCTTAAAGATGAGTTAGCTAACAATACATCTTCCGCGAAAGTAGGCGTGCTTCCGTTCCATGGATTTTGCGGCTGATAAATTTGTGATGTTAGATAAGGATCAGCATCATTACCCACTTTAGCCCAGCTTGCTCTCAATTTTGCGAATGTCAAGAAATTTCCACCAATGTCGAAAGCTTCTGTAAGCACACCAGAAAGTGAAACAGATGGGTAGAAATAAGAGTTTTCACCATCAGGCAAGGTACTCGACCAGTCGTTACGTGCTGTTACTTCAGCAAATAAGAAACCTTTATATCCTAATTGTAATGAACCAAATAAACTGTTGGTTTCTCTTTCGATTATATCACTCTCATCTTGATTAGGTATAGCGTTGTTAGCTACATTATACAAACCATTAATTACCAATGCTTGCACATTTGTGTAATTCCTTTTGGTATAGTTTGTACGGTGTACACCACCTACTTGTGCCACTACGCTGTAGGCATTATTAAATGTTTTATCGAAAGTCATGATGAAATCTGAGTTGGTTTCTTGCTTACGCCATACTTCCTCAGAATATGCTTCTGTCCTTGTTACACCATTCTTTGTTCTTGCATCTTGATACACATCTATGCGAGTATCTGTCCAGAAGTCGGTACCAGTTCTTACCATGAGGCTTAACCAATCGGTGAACTCATAATTCAATGCTATGTTACCTAAAAAGCGGTCTTTGTCTTGTGAATCGAAAAGTACTTCTTGCTCATGGAAACGGTTTCTAGCAAATGAATGCTGCCAGTTAGCGTAGCCATATTCATCGCCATCTCTAGTAATGTGTGTATCCATAAACCTGCTGTAATCTTTTAGCAATCCCCAATCATCGTGGCGATGGTGCCAAGTATATACATCCCATAAAATAGGCTGCTGGCGGTTATCTGAACCTGACTTAACATACTCTGCACTTACTTTGGCAGAAAACTTATCATTGAATTTGTAATTACTATTGAGGCGAATATTATTTCTAGTAAAATCGTTGTTGTAGTAAATACCTTGTTGGTCCATCCTTCCCATTGATAACCTGAAGCTACCTTTTTCTCCACCAGCAGAAAGCGAAACGTTATTAGTAGCTGTCATACCAGTTTCCCAGTAATTTCTCCACATATCGGGTACTGGTACTAAAGGAGCAACTTCTTCACCAGACCACCAGTGTCTTACCAAGCGACCATCCATTGGTGCTCCCCAACTTTCATCAACCCCTGCAGTTCCTTGTGGGTTAACTCCTGGGTAAGCTGCATTAAATTGGCTAACTGCCAAAGGATCCGTTACACCTCCGTTTCTGCCATCAGCATACCACGAAACATAACCATTACCACCGCCATAAATATTTTGGAAGTTTGGCTCAACTAAAGGATTTTCCCAAGTAACATTAGAGTTTACTTCTACACTAAACCCTTTTGTGTCAGAACCATCTTTAGTAGTAATCAAAACTACACCATTCGCACCACGTGAGCCATATAATGCGGCAGCACTTGGTCCTTTCAAAATACTGATAGAAGCAATATTATCTGGGCTAATTTCTGAGATGCCACCTCCAAATACTGCATTGTCTGAAGCACCAAAACCGTCACCACTAAATGGGTCAGGACTATTTTCTAATGGTACACCATCTACAACATATAAAGGTTGGTTGTTTCCATTTACAGAAGTCATTCCTCGAATAACAACATTGGTACCACTACCTGCACCAGCACCAGGGCTAAGTTGTACACCTGCCACTTTACCAGCCAAACCATTTAAAACATTGGCTTGTCTGTTTTCTGCAAGGTCCTCACTTCCAATTTGTTGCGTGGCATATCCTAAAGCTTTAGACTCTCTCTCAACACCAAATGCCGTTACTACTACTTCGGTCAATTGCTGTGCATCTTCTTCTAACGTTATATCTAATGTACTTTGGTCGCCAATTTCCATCTCAACAGACTTAAAGCCTATATAAGAATAAACTAGTGTAGTGGCATCTTGAGGGAGTTCTAATTTATAGACACCATCTATGTTTGTCACTGTACCTATTGAAGTGCCTTTAATAAGAATAGACACACCCGGAAGAGGTAAATTGTCCTTATTAGAAACAATTGTACCTGTCACAGTTTTGTCTTGAGCATTGACTGTAAAACTATACATAAGGCATAGTAATACAGTTAATAACCGTAATTTCTGATTCATACTGTACTGTTTAGAATTAAAAATAGATTAGGGGTATTTGTTATTTAATCTTTTGTATTGAAATACAAGATTTTCTCGTGCCTTTGTTTGTTTATTGGGGGTCGTTAGTTATAATGTTGAAAGGCGAATTGTATGTTTTTCTAAAATATTGATGTAAATATATTAAAATGATAATTATTTCAAACGTTCATTATCAAATTTTAATAAATAACAAATATAATTAGAAATATACTAAAGCAACTTATATGGGTAATTCTAAATATTTTATTACTTATCAAAATAAATAAAGCCAATTTAATTCTTTAAATCATTTCATTATTAGAATATAATTTTTTTTTACTGTTAGTTATAATTCAATTTATATTTATTTTAAATTTATTATAAATGTATTTTTATAGTATAAAATTTATCCTTCCAGGTAATTTTTCATGAATAAATGTAATAAGTGAATTAATAAAATAGCCCGATATTAAAAATTATACAGTTTTTTAATGATTTAAACATAAAATATAGTACTACTGATTTAAGTGATTATCCAAATTTTATTTAAAATCATAGTTAAATAAGATAAAACCTTCAATTTCATTGGTTAAAACCTGTTTATAATTTTTCATTTTAGACCTTATTTAACCACATATCATAAAATCTGGATTTTTTACATAAAGCACTTATAGCTTCACTAAAGGATACTGAATTGAATAGAAGAGGTTATTTATTCTCAAGATTGTATTTAAGGAATTCCAACTAATAAAAAACCACCTTATGGAAAGGTGGAATCAACTTTAAAGTAAAAATAGATTGGGGTAATCTATCTAGTAAGCATTTATTCTTAATCTTATTGATTTTTGGGAATCAGGTCTTTGTTTTAAAAATGTAAAATAATTATTTGAGATAATTGATAAATTTTACATTAAATCCACATTGGTATGATACAATTATAATAATTAATCTATTTTATTTAAAATTTTATATCAATTAAGCCAATTATTGAAAATACATCAAAACTCAAAATCATAGTATTTTATTCATTAATTATTGTGATAATATATTTGAACAGTATTATATTCTCACTTTTAAAGAATATTCAAATTTTTCTTCTTCTAACTGCCAGAGTAAAAAAATCTAAATATGATAACGAGTAGAAAGATAGGAGGAAAATCTACATTGAACAATCGAGCTATTCCATTATTGGCCTTAATCATGAAAAGTTAATTGCTAATTGCTAATTGCTAATTGCTAATTGTTAATTATTAATTGTTATCGTATTAAACTTTGATAATGAATTATTTATCAACAACTAACATTTAATTTGCTCCGACTCATTAAATTTTAGACATGGTGTTTTTGGTATGATTACTTAGAGGGAAGCGTCATCAGAACAAATAATTTTTACCATTTTTTAGATAAATTCATAAAAAAAAACTTCAGCACGTAAATAGTTTATGTACTGAAGCCTTTTATTTGTGATACTTTGGTAAAGTAACTCTGAATATGATAAAGACGCTTACATTTTGTGTGCGTCTTTTTTGTATAAGTCTAATTTATGTTTTTAGTTCAAAATTTCAAAAAATAATTTTTGGCCGGAAAAATATAGCTTCGACTTTTTCCCTATTTTAAGTTTAATCAAATGTTTCGATGAGTCGAATAGCAGGAAAAATTGTAGAATAAACTACCAAGAGAGAATCCCCTGGCCGAAAATCTTCGATTAAGGCTTCTCCAGAATATCTTTTATTTTGGTGGTAATAATAAAAGTAGTGTCCTACTATCCTGTTTTCTCTTGATACTGTAGATATTGATGGATCTTTGGTAACTACTACTTGTTGTCTTTCTTCACCCAAGCCTTTAATAATTCCTCGATCTAAAAGGTCTAAAGCTGCCATACATACCACCATTACTACTATAGTAAGTATTACTGGTATGCCTTTTTGTTTCAATTGACTTATCCAATCTTTTTTCTTTGATTTAGTTGCTGTTTTTCGTTTGAAACGTTGGATAAAAAAAGCATAATACAATACAAAAGTGCCTATGAAACCAATGGCAGAAAAGATGGCATAGATATTAAAATCTTTCTTCAGATAATCCGCATAATGCCAGAGTAATGGAAGTAAAAACGCAAAAGAGTAAAAGATGGCATTTCTCATGTTAGTTGAAGTTTGCTCTTCTTAAAAGTAAGATTTTCTACATGGAAACACTAGGACGGGAAATTCTCTTGGTGTTGAAAGAATGTTTTATAGTTGCTTTTATAACTAAAAGATTGAATATTAAGGTTTTTTCTTGTCTATATTATTGATTGTCGCTAAGATATGAAGCATTTGAGGTTTTATCCTTGTTTATGACTAGTTGGCTTAGCTATAAAAAAAATGTTCTAAATTACTCAAATGTTCAGGGTTTATTAATTTATTAGCTCTCGACAAAAAATCTGAGCGAACTACTTTATTATGGTGTTCAAGATATGCTTCAAAGTCTTTTTCACTATCAGGTTCATGAGCTTTATTATCGATCTCCGTCTCCAATAAAATTTGACAAAGTATTACAAACTTTTCTAGGGATGGCGCTATAGTGTAATAACTTATACCTTCAATAGCAGCTAAAATTTCTGTCCCCCTTATATTGTTATTTCCAACTATCGGATCATCATCCATATCGGCAAAAATTGTCCAGCCTGAATTCAAGGAATCTTCGTAGCCTTTCTGCCTTGAAGATAACCTGCTATAAGACGTAAAAGATATAGTAAGATAACCAAACACAAAATCTGGCTCATATCTAGAATAAAAATATTCTAATTCGGGAGAGAGATTAATTCCATTAATTTTTTGAAGTGCTCTAACTTGAGCAAGCTTCTCAAAAGTCCCAACAAATTGTTCCTTTTTATCTTTTTGGAAATATGAGTGAAATTCTTCTACCGCAGCTATAAATGATTGCTTCATTATAAATTTAGTCTTTATTCTTCATCTAGTTCAAAGTCTTAGGGATTGATTGTACTTGCTTACTTTGACTTTTTATTATTCAGCCTCATTTAACTATCTTCACCCTAGTTGGATTACTTTTTTCTAAGACCTGATAAAGATGTCATTAAAAAAATTTTAGGATCAGATATACAGGTGTCTTTGATATATTTGTAATGAAATTCTTTCTCTGAATAGCTTTGTATTAAGCTATCAGAGTATATTTTAAAAAGTATGCTATCATAATTTACTCCATTTAAAGAGATATAAGCCATATATTTATAATCTTCAATTTTTATAAGATTAAATCTATCTGTCTCAATTTGTTTTGATGAATTGAAGTACAATGTTTTCCCTCTTTCTATATGATCTAGCAAAATTTCTCCATCAAAGCTTTCATTCTTAGAGAAATAAAGTCTATAGTTAACACATTCATTTGTAGTCTTATTTACAATTCTATTTTCTTTTTTTTCACATGAAAAAACAAGTATTAAAAAAAATATGTATTTAAGGAGTTTAATCATTTCATTTATTTTTTTTATTTCTTCTTGGTACAGTAATTTTTAGATTCAATGACCCCCATCTAGTTCAAGTCTTAGGGTTAGGTTGAGTGTGATGTTATTAGTTTGAATTTATTTCTATATGAACCAAAACCTGAAACTTTTTTTTACACCTTTCTCTTATTTTTTTTGTTAAAGCGACAGTTGACATTGTAGCTATAACACAGTTTTTGCTAAGACTAGAATAAGGTATTATTACCTTAATTCACCATAAATTTACCACATTTTGCTGTTATAATTTTTATCCACTATTTTGGTATGTTTTTGCTTATTTCTAGCTTAACCACTGTAATATAAGAGTTCGCAAAAAAATAAATAACCTTTTATAGGTATTTAAAATATTAAAAAAAACCTTGCCTGAAAATAAAAAACTTCATATTTATTTAACTGTCAAAACTGACTTGTAAACTTTAAATTAGTCTCATGAATATTGTTATTAACCTGTGGGAAGAGAGACCACTTTTTTTAATATTATTTTTAGCCATCTTTTTTAGGGCCATAGCAGTTATTTTTGCAGGTGGATATGGCTATCACGATGATCATTTCTTGGTGATAAGACCAGCCCAAGGTTGGGTAGAAGGCCTGCAACTAGACAATTTGATTGTTAACAACCCCGACGCTAATACAAGTGGTAGAAGTTTATTATATCCTTTTATTATCTATCTTTTCTTTAGTTTCTTTGAATTGATTGGCTTAGATGATCCTTTAGATAAAATGGGATTTTTGCGCCTAATTCATGCTGCTTATTCATTATTTACAATAGTAATAGGCTATCGAATTGCTACAGTATTGGGCACAAAAGAAGATGCAAAAAAAATTGCACTTATATTAGCAGTATTTTGGATGTTCCCTCAAATTGCAGTGAGAAACCTTGTTGAAGCTGTCCCAATTCCATTAATGTTGCTTGCATCTTTATTCATCATAAAAGATATACAAGCAAGAAAAAATACGATTAATATTTGGTATGCAGGAATTTTACTTGGTATTTGTTTCTCTTTGCGTTATCAAACTTTATTTTTTACAGGTGGCATCGGTTTAGGTCTTTTAATTTTAAAAAAATGGAAAGCAAGTGTATATCTTTCCATCTCAGTAATTGTTGTAATTTCTGTATTACATGGCATTGGAGATTATTGGGCTTGTGGTGCTCCATTTTGTAAAGTATTGTATTATATAAATTATAATATTGGTAATGCAACATCTTACTTTAGCGAACCTTGGTACTACTATTTGTTGTTATTAGCACTAGTATTTTTTCCACCTGTTGGTTTATTTCTCATGACGGGCTTTTTCAGGGCATGGAAAGTAGATGTCATTTTATGGCTTGGCACTATTTCATTCTTTGTATTTCATTCTTTATTTCCCAATAAACAAGAAAGATTCATATTTACAATAATGCCTTTAATAGTGATTTTGGGCTATTTGGGTTGGCAGCAATTGATCAATAATTCCAATTTCTGGAAGAAAAACAAAGGTGTCCTTAAATGGAGCTGGATTGTTTTTTGGGTGCTTAATACTCCTATGGTTTTTCTTTATTCTGCTTATTACAACAAAAAGGCCCGGATTGAAGGAATGGTTTATCTGAAACAAAAAAGCGACCTCAAAAATTTTGTGATGATTGATAAATCAAGGCCAGGTATAAAAGATGCCCCTTTATTTTACCTTGAAAAAGAAGTGCCCTACTTACGAGTTACCAATAAAGAAACTGATCAATTTGTATGGGAAAAATTACAGGAATATCCAGATTCCTTATATCCTAATTACCTCATTATATTGCAGAAACAAGGCGAGTTTTTGGATAAAAAAGAAAATGACGCAAAAGCTTTTTTCCCAGATATTTCTTATTTAACAACTACAAAAATGGGTATTGTTGATATGATTAGAAATAAAGTAAATAAAAATTTAAAACTGGATGACTGGGCAATTTATAAGATCAACAAGCCTAGCAACATACAAACAAAGGGAGCTCAATGAGTTGGCATATATTTTACAAAATACTAAAATTTTGCTTGGTTGGCTTTACAGGTATGGTCATCGATTTTGGATTAACATACTTATTTAAGGAAAAACTAAAAGTAGATAAATTCTTGGCAAATAGCATTGGTTTCTCTGCAGCTGCAACAAACAATTACTATTTAAACAGGATTTGGACATTTGAAAGTACCAATCAAAATATTTCAAAGGAATATTCTTTGTTTGTAGGATTTGCCCTAATTGGCTTACTCATAAACAACTCGGTAATCTATGTATTGAATGAAAAGTTAAATATGAATTTTTACTTCTCTAAAGTACTGGCGATTGTTGTTACAGTAGTATGGAATTTTGGGGCTAATTTTTTATTTAACTTTCAATAAATCTAATATTGATGATAGCAACTTTTAATAGCAATAAGGTAGCGTAATTATTTCAGATAACATTATCCAAAAAACATCTTATAGTTCAAGTCTTGCGGGATGTTTGTACCTTGTAAATTCCTCGTTGACTGACTGGGTCTTTTTTTTTATTATCTCCTTTTGATAATAACTCAAAGTCTGAGAGACAGAACGCAGTTCCTATGATCGCTTTAGTTCGACATTATAAATGTCTGACAGCGGGACTTGAATTAGTTGGTGGACTAATTGGGTTAATGTTTAAAAGTATATTTATAAACCTTATCATTTTTATAAAGAAATAAAGTATCACTATTTGAAGGTTTAGTAATACTATCCCCTTTTTTAGCAAAATACCTGAAAATTTTATCTGAATTAAACTCACTTGGGTAAAGAGTAATCTCATATTCCTTTTCATCACCAAATACACTTATTATTTCAGACCCTTTTAATTCCTTTATGTACCTGAGTTTACCAATTATATTTGAATTATAAAAATCATTAAATCTTTGTTTTGAATACCTTCTATTAATTAAGAAATGAATAGTTACCGCAAGAATTATGAAAGAATAAATGCTAAATTGTATTATATATTTTTTCTTCATAATTATTTTTTTTGTCTCCCCCAATCTTTTAGTTTAAAAGTGTTACCCCAGCAATGCCATTAAATAATTTCACCTTTATAGATTAGAGCTTCAACCTTCTTTTCTTACTATTCGTACCGAAACTTGAAGATTCATTTTTAACTCTTTTTTCTAATTTATTTAATCCAAGTTTTGTGTCACTCACCCAAAAGACATCATACCTGCTACAGTGGCGGTCATCATGCAGGAGATAGAGGCGGCCAGTAAAGCCCAGAAACCTAGTTTGGAAAGTTCACCTTGTTTGTTGGGTGCCATACCACCAATACCACCAATTTGAATGGCGATAGAACTAAAGTTTGAAAAACCGCAAAGTGCATAAGTAGCAATCACAATAGATTTTGGGGAAATGACACCATTGGCTTTCATTTCGGCTAAGCTTCCGTAGGCAATAAATTCATTGATTACTGTTTTCTGCCCTAACAAACTACCAACCTGTAAGGTATCTGCCCATTCTATACCCATGGTAAATGCAAATAATCTAAAGACTTGTCCTAAAATATACTCTAATGAAAAGCCATCAAACTGTCCGTTGGTAGTTTGCTGTATCCATGTATTTAATCCAGTAAAATCGCCAATAAAACCTACTAAAAACCCATTAATGGCGTAAATCACAGCAATAAAAGCGAGGAGCATGCCTCCTATATTCAAGGCTAATTTTAAGCCATCTGCCGCCCCATTCGAAAGTGCATCTACCAAATTTACCCCCAATTTATCGGTGTTTACTTTTAAATCAGAATCTACTTGGTCAGGATTTAATTCGGGTATAAGAATTTTAGACATAACAACCGCAGCAGGAGCATTCATGATAGAAGCACTCAACAAATATGAGGCAAAACGCACTTGTTCTTGAGGGTCATTTCCTCCCAAAAAAGTAACATAACCTGCTAAAACTCCACCTGCTATAGTAGCCATTCCACCCGTCATCAAGGTCATCAATTCTGAGCGGGTCATGTTGGCAATAAAAGGCCTTACTAAAAGTGGCGCTTCTGTTTGCCCTAGAAAAATATTGCCAGCCACCGACAAACTTTCAGCACCCGACAAACGCATGGTACGTGACATGATCCAAGCAATGGCCATTACCAGTTTTTGCAAGACACCGAGGTAATATAAGCCCGCAGTAACAGTTGAGAAGAAAATAACAGTCGGTAAAACTTGAAAAGCGAAAATAAAACCGAATGAAGAAGCGTCGACTAAGGTACCAAATAAAAACTCTGCTCCATTTCCTGCATAACCCAGAAAAATGACAAAGACCTCACTAACTTTTAGAAATAGATTTTTAACAAAAGGAACTTTGGAAATGAGTAATCCAAAAACTATTTGGAGCACAACCCCAGTAGCTACAAGCTTCCAATTTATCTTCTTTTTGTTGGTCGAAAATAACCATGCAAAACCCAAGAGCACTACAAGACCAATTAAGCCCCTTAAAAAATCCATATTAAATATTTAAAAATTTATATTTTGCTAAAATAGAAAAGAAGCTTCCTCTTGGCAAACATGAAAATTAATTATAGAGATTTAATTTGTGTTATTTTGGTCAAGCGCTTGAAATGCAGCTTATTTTTTTAGGCTATTTTATCGACGGCTATTTTCAACATAGGTCTTAAGCCTAGCTAATTGTGCGCTATAAATTTCTGCTGTTGTTCCTTCAAAATCTAACATACTGGCAGAAATTCGTGCAGCAATGCCCCATCCATACTCTCCAGCATGTTGCCATGTAAGCAGTGTACCTCCTTGATCATTACTTTTCAGTGTCACTAATATTTCTGTTTGATCCGTTTCACCAGGGGTTTTAAAGATAAATACTATTTTCTCAGTAGGCATGGTTTCCACGATAGATATCTCTACCCGATTTCCCTCAGGATATGTCCAAATAACTGTCGCACCCTCACCAGCACGGATAGTACTATAATTAGTTTCTGGCGCTTTTTCTACTTGCTTGTCAAATACCCAAGCCTCCCAAGTTTGTAAATCGTTGATTATCGCAAAAGTTTTTGAAGGAGGTTGGTCAATCTCTACTTGCTCTGTAATCTCAAATTCACCGGGTAAAACAACCCAAGCTAAAAAAGCCAAAATGCCAAAAGTAAATAATACACCACCAGCAAAAAACTTAAATACCTGCATAAAAAATATTTTCCACAAATCTAATAGCTACATCTCAATAACAAGCAAAGCTTACGTTTTACATCAAGATTTTCCCAAATTCATAAGTAAGTATTCCGCTAATGTTTTTTACACATTAGCTGAAGAAACTCGTCTCTTAAAGCCTTCCTTATTATCGATTGATAATCTTGCTAATAAATGATACTTTTGCAAAAAATTTAACCTAGAAAAATAAGTACAGTCAATATGTTTGATAATTTGAGCAATCGCCTAGACCAGGCTATGAAAACCCTAAAAGGCCAGGGTAGGATCACTGAGATAAATGTGGCGAATACGGTGAAAGAGATCAGGCGGGCATTGCTAGAAGCAGATGTTAACTATAAGATAGCGAAAGAAATTACCAATGAAATAAGAGAAGAGGCACTAGGACAAAAAGTACTTACTTCAGTTTCACCTGGGCAGTTATTTATTAAAGTAGTTAATGATAAACTCGCTGAATTAATGGGTGGTACTGCCGCCTCTTTTAATGCTAAAGGCGATCCTGGTGTAGTTTTAATTGCCGGATTACAAGGTTCTGGTAAAACGACCTTTACTTCAAAGCTGGCCAATATGCTCAAAAAACAGGGCAATCAAGTATTAATGGCAGCATGTGATATTTACCGCCCTGCAGCGATTGACCAACTAAAGACTCTTGGTGAGCAAATTGACGTAGAGGTTTATGCTGAACCAGAAAATAAAAATGCTGTAGAGATTGCAGAGAATGCGATAAAATTTGCCAAAACCAATGGTAAAAATATCGTAATTGTCGATACAGCCGGTCGTCTAGCTGTAGACGAACAAATGATGGATGAGATCACAAGGGTAAAGGCTGCGCTGAAACCTCAAGAGACGCTTTTTGTAGTAGACTCCATGACTGGTCAAGATGCTGTAAACACTGCCAAAACATTTAATGAAAGACTCAACTTCGATGGCGTGGTACTTACCAAATTAGATGGTGATACACGTGGTGGTGCAGCCCTGTCGATCAGAACAGTTGTAAATAAGCCCATCAAGTTTATTAGTACTGGAGAAAAAGCCGATACTATTGATACTTTCTATCCTGATAGGATGGCAAATAGGATCCTTGGTATGGGAGACGTTGTATCATTGGTAGAAAAAGCCCAAGAAGTTTTTGACCAAGAAGAAGCTGAAAGGCTGAATAAGAAACTACGTAAAAATCAATTCGACTTAAATGACATGCTTTCCCAAATTCAGCAAATCAAGAAAATGGGGAACATTAAAGATTTAATGGGCATGATACCCGGAATGGGAAAAATGGTAAAAGATGCAGATATTGACGACGATGCATTTAAACCAGTAGAAGCCATCATATTCTCTATGACTCCAAAAGAGCGTCAAAATCCTCAGGTTATCGATTCTTCTCGTAAAAAAAGAATTGCCAGTGGCAGTGGTACTTCTGTACAACAAGTAAATAGTTTACTGAAGCAATATTCAGAAATGAAAAAGATGATCAAGAAGGTAAATAAGATGAGTGGCAAAGGACAATTGCGTAACCTTTTCGGATAAACCTAGGACTATAAAAATATTAAAGCCCTGACTCTAGCGAATCAGGGCTTTTTTAATATACACTGAAGTTGGCAATTAAGAAGATACCAACTGAGATTCTATCCTATTTTGAAGATCGGCTTTAGATGAAGCACCAACTACTTTATCTACTACTTCACCACCTTTAAAAACCATCATAGTAGGGATACTTCTGATACCAAATTTTGCAGCTGTATTTGGGTTAGCATCTACGTCTAATTTTCCTATTACCGCTTGGCCATCAAAATCGCCTGCAAGTTCTTCTACTACAGGGGCCATCATTATACAAGGACCACACCATGTTGCCCAAAAATCTACCAGTACAGGAGCATCTGAATTTAATACTACCTCTTCAAAATTGCTATCTGTAATTTCAATCGCTTTTCCCATTATTGTTTTATTTAAATGACTGTTTTGTTTTTACAAATTTATTGAATTTGCTACTTAAGAGTAACAATAAACTAATAGTAATTGATATTCAAAAGTTCAAATAAATAAGGCATTAGCCTTAAGAAAGTTTTATAAAACTATAATTTTTTTTTATACCTAGACCCTACTCGGTAATCCAAGTTGTTTTTTTGGCAATAGGTTTTCTAATTCCTTCTTTGGCAGGTGTGTCTATTTCGCCAATATAAAAGAACCCTAATAAGTGATCATCTGCCCCTAAACCAAAATATTCCTTGGTTTCTTCCCAATAGGTTACTCCCCCACTAGACCAGTAAGCTCCTACTCCATAAGCCGTTGCAGTCAAATACATATTTTGAACCGCACAAGCCACTGCTTCAATTTCTTCAATTACAGGAATTTTTTCAAGTTGTTGTCTTTGCATCACAATGGCGATAATGTGAGAAGCTTTCAAAGGCTGCACTTTCAGTTTTTGATGCTTCTTTTCATCGAACCTGCCCTCTGCTTTTGTTTTTGTTTCGTACAGTTCAGCCTGAAAATTGGCAAAAGATTGTAGACCTTGTCCAGTAAAGACAAAGAAACGCCATGGTTCCGTTTTTCCATGGTTTGGTGCCCAATTGGCATTTTCAAGCATTTGCTGTACTATATTTTCATCGATGGCTCCTCCGGTATATTGGTTGGGAAACACAGAGCGTCTATTTTTTATAAGTTGATTTAATAGTTCTGGTTGATAATTCATTCAATATTTTTTAAGTGTTATTTTCTGATCCTGATTGTATTGCTATTCCACTTTCATAGAATTTTCCTTTTTTATTTCTTCTTTTATCCTTTGTCATTATTTCTGGTTCTTTCTTTCCATCCTTTCAAAATCCTTTTAACTTAATAGCACCTACAAATGGAAGAAACCATATCATTTCCCTAAGTAAACTTCTTCTTGATTCACTTAAGTAGTATGCCTTTTTAATTTTTTGATCTACATAAATATTCAAAACAATTAAGCCAATTACCACAAACAAGATTAGAATCATAGAATAATATTATGTAATTCGTTGAAATCATTAGTTATCTACAATCTGTTGTATTTCAAAACAAAAAAATAGATGGATTAATGATTTTTAGTCACGAATTACCCCTTTCAAAATTATCTTTGTAGTACCAATTACAACACATCAAATATAACCAAAACATGCAAAATATTGAGAAATTTACTACTACAATGAAAGAGCTCTCTTTCGATAATACGGCGGTAGCTTTTCGTCAAAAATCTAGCTTTGAGCTAAAAAAATCCTATTTATTGTTTTCTTCCATGAATAGCAATGCACTGGTAAGTTTTGGTACTGGATTAGTAACCAAACTTTTAGCATTTAATTTCCCAGTTAAAGGAGTCATCAAAAAAACATTATTCGAACAATTTTGTGGTGGAGAAGACCGAGACGATTGCGATACTGTAATTAATCAGCTAGGTAAAGCAGGTATAGGAACCATACTTGATTTCGCTATTGAAGGTGCAAGTGATGAAAAAGGATTTAATAGAACAGAAAAAGAGACGATAGCCAATATCAAAAAAGCATCTACTTCTCAAAATATCCCATTTTGTGTATTCAAACCAACAGGATTAGGGCCTAATAAAGTTTTTGAAAAATTGCACTTGGGTGAAACATTAAGTGAAATTGAACAAGCTGCCTTTCAAAGAATGTATAGCCGCTTCGAGAATATTTGCGAAAATGCCTATAGTTATAAAGTAAGGGTATTGGTCGATGCTGAAGAAACATGGTTTCAAAAACCCATTGACGATATTGTTTATCAAATGATGGAAAGATACAATAAGGAAGAAGTAATTATTTATAACACATTTCAACTTTATTGTAAAGATAAATTCCAACAATTAGTTGAAGTCAATGAAATTGCATTGGCTAAAGGTTATAAATTAGGAGCCAAATTGGTTAGGGGTGCCTACATGGAGAAAGAAAGAGAAAGAGCAGAAGCACAGGGATATCCCAGCCCAATACAACCCAATAAAGCTGCCACAGATACTGACTACGACAAAGCTTTAGCATTTTGTATTGACCATTTAGGGCAAATAGCAGTGGTAAATGGTTCACATAATGAAAATAGCAATTATTTGATGGCTGAGTTAATGGAAAAAGCTGGAATTTCACCCAATAATCCTGATGCTTATTTTGCCCAATTGTATGGCATGAGCGATCATATATCTTACAATTTAAGCAATGCTGGGTACAATGTTGCCAAATATGTACCCTATGGACCAGTAAAAGCTGTTATGCCTTACCTTTTTCGTAGGGCTTCAGAGAATACATCAATTGCTGGTCAAAGCAGTAGAGAATACAATTTAATTAAGACGGAGTTACGCAGAAGAAAAAAAATAAAATAAATTTCAACTTTAACGAACTAAATCAAAAAAAGCCAAGTTTTAAGGTTGGTTTTGAAAATTACTCAAAATAAATTTTATTATTTTATTGAGTATATCTTGACAGTTTCAAAATAACCTATTACTATTGTTGAAAATTTAATAATGAATATACAAAACCCCATATCATTAAGACCAGGTGCACATCATAGCTGTTGTATGTGTCTTAATACTTATGGGATAGGTGTATTCAGTAAAAACCGTTGTTGATATAAGACATTACAGGTATATACTATTGAGGCCTTTCCCTGCGGAAAGGCCTTTTTTTATGCATAAAATGAAAAACAGAAATAAAAATATTTGTTGCTGCTGTTGTTGCATGTCACCACCGTAAGGTGTATAGAATTGTACTAGCTAATTTTTAGTGTGCCTTCTATACATCTGTATATGAAGGCATTTTTATTTAAGATTAACCAGAGAAATGAAATGAGTACCCAGTCGAATTTATCAATTAGCAAAGAAGCACTTAGAGACATAAGTGAGCTTAAACATAAAATTGCTTCTTTTGAGGAGGGTAAAATTCCCGAAGACAAATTCAAATTATTTAGGCTTACAAGGGGTGTCTATGGACAAAGGCAACCAGGTGTACAGATGATTCGCATTAAAATACCTTACGGTAAGCTTACTGTAGAGCAACTAGACCAAATTGCTTATGTATCAGATAAATATACCAATGGCAATTTACATTTAACTACCAGGCAAGACATTCAATTACATCATGTTAAAGTAAACGATGCTCCTTCACTTTGGCTTGATCTAGAAAAAGAAAATGTTACACTTCGCGAAGCTTGTGGAAATACTGTAAGAAATATTACAGGATCAGCTGCTGCTGGAATTGATCCCGAAGAACCATTTGATATTTCTCCATATGCCCAACAAATGTTCGAATTCTTTTTGAGGAATCCTATATGCCAAGATATGGGCCGCAAAATAAAAATTGCTTTTTCTTCTAGCGAGAACGACTCTGCCTATACCTATTTTCATGACCTTGGACTAATTCCTAGAATTAAAGAAGAAAATGGTGAAAATATAAAAGGATTTAAGGTAGTAATTGCTGGTGGATTAGGGGCACTTTCTATGGTAGCACATACAATCTATGAATTTTTACCAGAAGAGGAATTGCTGCCATTTGCTGAAGCATTAATACGGGTATTTGACCGATACGGGGAACGATCGAGTAGAAATAAAGCACGGATGAAATTCTTAGCTAAAAAACTGGGAATAGATCAATTAGTATCACTCGTGCATGAAGAAAAGAAAGCAGTTAAGGCTGTGAAACAAAAGTTAGTGATCAAAGAAAATTCCATCCCTCCTCTACCATCTCCCCAAATTCAAGAAAATCTTTCTCCTGTAGATAATAACGCTTTTCAAACATGGAAGGCAACCAATGTTTTTGAACAAAAACAAAAAGGATTTTACGGTATCTATGTTATTTGTCCCTTAGGCAATATTTCTTCTGATACAGCAAGAAAACTGTCACAGCTAGTTAAATCACATGCTGCGAATGATATTAGGATAACAGTAAATCAAAATCTGCTTTTCAAATTCGTAAAGGAGAATTCATTAATAGAAATCTTTAATTCGCTTTATGAACTTGGGCTTCATCAGGCAGGCTATAACTCAACCGCAGACATTACTGCATGTCCTGGTACAGATACCTGTAATCTTGGTGTAGCCAACAGTACTGCATTAACGACTGAACTCGAAAAAGTGGTAAGAGAAGAGTTTCCAGAACTAGTTCACGATACAAGCATTACCATTAAAATTAGTGGTTGCATGAATTCTTGTGGGCAACATATGGCAGCTAGTATTGGCTATCATGGAAGTTCAATAAAAAAAGGAGCTCATGTAATCCCTGCCATGCAAATAGTTTTGGGTGGTGGTGTTTCACCAGATGGAAAAGGATTTGTTGCTGAAAAAATCATCAAGCTGCCTACCAAACGGATTCCTGAATCTCTAAGAATGGTTTTAAACAACTATTTCGAAAATGGCAATGATGGAGAGTATTTTAACGACTATGTACACCGAATGGGTAGAAGGTATTTCTATGATGTTTTGAAATCATTGGCAGATACCGATACACTTCAAAACCATGAGTACAGCGATTGGGGAAGTGTAGAAAATTTTGAATTGGCAGTTGGTGTAGGAGAATGTGCTGGTGTCATATTCGATATGATTGGTTCAATTTTTCAGGAAGCTGAAGAAAAAATTGCCCTTGCTCAAGAAAACTTAATTGCAGGCCAATATGCAGATGCAATTTATCACAATTATAATATGTTGGTCATTTCTGCAAAAGCATTACTCCTTAGTAATGACCATAAGTGCAATACGCAAATAAGCATTATCCGAGATTTTGATACACAATTTGTAGATACTGGAGTGATAAGTATCCCTGAAAATCAAGGGTTTGAAGAACTTGTGCTTGCCTTAAAATCAAATGAACCAACTAAAGAATTTGCCGAATCTTATCTTGAAAAAGGTAAAAAAATATTTGAAGAAATATTGAATGTTAGAAATAATCAGATTGCATCTCAAAATCAAGCAAAAGATAAAGAAGTAATTGGTGCCTATTACAAAGCATAATTTTAATTAATCATTATGAATATTCATTCAAAAATAAGCCTCGTTGGCGCTGGACCAGGTGATCCAGAACTTTTTACCATAAAAGGAATTAATGTACTCAAAAAAGCAGATGTGGTATTGTATGATGCCCTTGTTTGTCCAGAATTACTCGATTATGCCCCAAATGCAATTAAAGTATTTGTTGGTAAAAGAGCAGGCAATCATTACCACAGCCAGCAAGAGATCAATGAGATGATGGTAAGTTATGCCTTCTCGCATGGGCATGTTGTAAGATTAAAAGGTGGTGATCCTTTTATTTTCGGGCGAGGACATGAAGAACTGATGTATGCTGAAAAATTTGGTATAGAATGCCAGATAGTACCAGGTCTCTCAAGTGCCACTTCATTGGCTACATTACAGCAAATCCCTTTAACTAAAAGAGATGTTACCCAAAGTTTTTGGGTAACTACAGCTACTAATAAAGCCGGTAAACTAACTCGTGATATAAGATTTGCTGTAGAAAGCAATGCAACATTAGTGATACTAATGGGCATGGGCAAATTGAAGGAAATCAGTAATATTTTCAAAGCATTTGGTAAGGAAGAGATGCCAGTAGCAGTAATTAATAATGGATCACTTCCTAACGAAAAAGTGGCTATCGGCAACGTGAGTAATATTTGTGAAATAGCAAAAGAAAAAGGGCTAAGCACTCCTGCTATTATAATAATAGGAGAAGTTGTTGGCCTTCATCGTGCTTATGCGTCACAATTAGGTGAAGAAATTTTAACCCAACTTCCTCATTCAGCTTAATATGGAACAACAAGGCAATATGTTATTTCCTGTTTTTCTTAGGGCTGATAGGTTACCAATAATAGTAGTTGGTGGTGGAGAAGCTGGATCAGAAAAAGTTAGGTTTCTTATAAAAAACAGCCCTACTGCTAAGTTAACCGTAGTAGCCAAAGAAGTAAGCGAAGAAATAAAGGAAATTCAACAAAGGCATCCACATATTAATGTACATGAAAGACCATTTAAGGAAGTCGACCTAGAGGGAATTAAAATTGCCATTATTGCTACCGATGATGAAGCTCAAAATGCACACATTCGTCTATTAGCTGTTGATAAGGGGATTTTGACCAATGTAGCTGACACACCTGCTTTGTGCGAATTTTATTTAGGCTCGGTTGTAACACGTGGTGACCTTAAAGTCGCTATTTCCACGAATGGGAAATCTCCTACTATCGCTAAAAGAATGAGACAAATCTTTGAAGATATTCTGACTGACGACATGCAAATACTGTTAGAAAACTTGCATAAAATTCGAAACCGACTCAATGTTGGCTTTCACGAAAAAGTAAAAAAACTAAACCAAATTACAGAAAGCTTATTATTACATGAAGACAAATAATCATATAAATATAGACCAACTCAATGCTGTATACGCATCGCTTAGTCCTTTACAAAGATTACAGCGGTTTTATGCAGAATTTGGTCATAAAAAAATATTAGTCAGTTCCTCTTTTGGTACTACCTCCGCTTATCTCTTACACTTAATTAGTAAGGTAAATAAAGCGCAAACTGTACATTTTATAAATACAGGTTATCTATTTAAAGAAACGCTTAATTATACCCAAACTCTAAAAGAAAAGTTAGGCCTTAACTTAAAAACCATAAATCCCGACTTTCATCACCACCAGTATACTTCTAATGATAAAACTTGGGAAAAAGATACTAACCTTTGCTGTAGTGTAAACAAGGTACTTCCTTTCGTAGAAGTTAAGAAGAGTCATGAAATATGGATTTCTGGTTTATTAGGTAACCAAAATAGAAGCAGAAGTCAAAGAAAAATATTTGAGGAAGTTGACGGAATGCTTAAATTCCATCCTGCCATTGATATGACTACCGAAAAAGTTTTCCAATATATCAAATCTTATAATTTACCAGAAAACCCACTTATAAAACAAGGCTATGAATCTGTAGGCTGTTTCCATTGTACTTCTAAGGGAAAAGGAAGAAATGGTAGATGGAAAAATTCTAAAAAAACTGAATGTGGATTGCATATTACGCCTTCTCAGGAACAAAAATCACTGGTACTAACCTAATACTAGTTGATATTAACATGATTTAAGAATAACATTTGCCAAATTAGCTTTTAAATGAAAGATGCTTGTTGATACTACGTTTAACTGATAGAATTAACAAAAATCCTTTCATATGAAATCAATCATTACAATCGCACTATTATCAATTATCAATATCTCTCTAAGTTCTCATACCACTAATAACGGACATGACCCTAAATCTAACCTAAAAGTAAAAGTACTTACTGAAAAACCTGAAGTATGTAATTTCAAAGGACTTTTATTAAAAAAGGGGCTTGTAAAAGGCGCTGTTAGTAACACTCAAGTTGAAGTAATGGTATTTTTACAACAATACAATGGCCACTGGATGAAAAAACATTATCAACGTAATGGTTCAGGTATCATAGAAATGAACATGGGTGATTGTAGGTTTACTGGAAATTATCATGCATTGGCATATTATCTCAACCAAAGAAATAATTTTGGGGCTTCATTTAAAAAAGTACAGCACTTACATAACAGAAAAGGTGAAACTCCTAAGTTTAGGGTTACACAAAGACTAAAAGAAGAAGATGGAACTGTTAAATTCAAATCTGGTGAAGTATTTACACCAAATGGGGAAACTGTTGAAGTGACAATATTTTTAGAAAAAACAAATGGTGGGTGGAGAAAGAAACACTACACAGTACATGGATCTGGTATTATCAACTTAAATATCAGTGGTAATGATTTAACAGGTAATTACCGCTCAGCAGTGAATGAAAGAATCTAATTTTATATTCATTAGGACATAAAAAAAGGGAAGTTGATTTAACTTCCCTTTTTTATTTCTTAGCAGCTGAAAGAGCTACTATAAGCGCAATTATCAATGGTGGAACCATAAAAACAAATGCCATAAATCCTAGTAATGCTGTACCTTCCATAGTAATAAAATTTAAAAAACACCTTACTCTATTTAGTAAGGTGTTTTGATTGTTTATTCATTTACTTTTTTAACTTCCGTATCATCTTCTTTCTCAAACTTCGCCAATTCTTGCTCCATTGGTAAGTTAGATTCTGGTGTGTCTGAGAATGGAACAACTTGAGATATAAAATCATCTTTGGCTCCTGGCTTACTGTAATCGTAAGGCCATCTGTATACTTTTGGAATAGCCCCAATCCAGTTACCATGTCCTGGGAATCTTGGAGTAGTCCATTCTAAAGTATTTGACTTCCAAGGATTAAGCGGTGCTAATTTTCCTTTAAAGATACTGAAGAAGAAGTTGAACGCGAATATCAACTGTGCAGTTAAAGTAACAATGACTGCTATACTAATAAATGCATTTAAATCTGTAAATGTTGAAAATGCGTCGAAATTAGTGAAAGAGTAATATCTTCTTGGGAAACCGGCAATTCCTATATAGTGCATTGGGAAGAATACCAAGTACACACCAATAAAGGTCATCCAAAAATGTACATAACCTAATTTCTCATTCATCATCCTTCCGAACATTTTAGGGAACCAATGATAAACACCTGCCATCATTCCGAAGAAAGATGCACTACCCATTACCAAGTGGAAGTGAGCCACTACAAAGTAAGTATCATGCAATTGGATATCAATAGCTGTATTACCCAATACAATCCCTGTCACCCCTCCAGATATAAATAGTGATACTAAACCAATGGAAAATAGCATGGCTGGTGTAAACACGATGTTTCCTCTCCAAAGGGTAGTTATATAATTAAATGCTTTTACAGCCGATGGAACTGCGATAATAAGTGTCAAAAACATGAAAACCGATCCAAGGAAAGGATTCAAGCCTGATACGAACATGTGGTGCGCCCAAACAATGAAAGATAAGAAAGCAATTCCAAGCATTGAGCCAATCATAGCTCTGTAACCAAATATCGGCTTTCTCGAGTTAGTTGCAATAATTTCAGAAGTAATACCTAACGCAGGTAATAATACAATATAAACTTCTGGGTGACCTAAGAACCAGAACAAGTGTTGGTATAGAATTGGGCTACCTCCAATGTTCGGTAAAGCTTCACCACCAATATAAATTTCTGATAAGTAAAAACTAGTTCCAAAGCTACGATCAAAAACAAGTAGCAATGCCGCTGCCAACAACACTGGGAAAGAAAGTACACCAATAACTGCAGTTAGGAAGAAAGCCCAAATAGTTAGCGGTAACTTAGCAAAAGACATCCCTTCTGTTCTTAGGTTAATTACAGTAGTAATGTAATTGATACCACCTAAGAGAGAAGAAACAATAAAGAAAGTCATACTTACTAACCACATAGTCATACCTAAACCAGAACCAGACATGGCTTGTGGCAATGCACTCAGCGGTGGATAAATTACCCAACCACCACTTGCAGGACCAGTTTCTAGGAATAGAGAGATAAACATGATAACACTGGATAAGAAAAAGAACCAGTATGATAACATATTTAAAAAGCCTGAGGCCATATCTCTCGCTCCAATTTGTAATGGAATTAAGAAATTACTGAAAGTACCACTTAGACCAGCTGTAAGTACAAAGAATACCATAATGGTACCATGCATGGTAACTGCTGCCAAGTAAAACTCCGTATCCATTTTTCCACTAGCATCTATCCAACCTCCTAAAATTGGTCTCAAGAAGCTTAAATCAGCATCAGGGAAACCCAGCTGCAATCTAAAGATTCCAGAAAGTGCTCCTCCAATAAATGCCCAAAGCAAACCCGTTATTAAAAACTGTTTGGCAATGGTTTTGTGATCGAGTGAGAAAACGTATTTTGTAAAGAAATTTTCAGTGTGATGATGATCATCGTGATGATCATGAGCATCTGTAGTATTTTGGATGTCTATATCTACAGTCGACATACGTTATTATTTATTCGTGAAAATTCATTTAAGGTAACAAGCAATATATCAATCTTCAGAAAGGGCTAAATCTAAGTCGCTATAGCCTTTCTCTGATAAATAATCTTTATTCTTTGAAGCCCAAGATTCTTGTTCTTTGTGCCATTTTTCAAAGTCTTCAGCTTCTTCAACAACTATTACTTTTCGCATGGCAAAATGACCACCTCCACATACTTCAGTACAAGCCAATTCATAGTTGAAATTTTTATATCTTGGTTCGCCGGTTTCGGGATCAACCTCTTGCCATACAGGATCTTGACTAAGAATTTCTCTCATTTCAGAAGTAGTCTTAGTTGGTGTAAACCAAAACTTTGTAGGCATACCAGGTACAGCATCCATTTTTACCCTAAAGTGAGGCATAAAAACAGAATGAAGTACATCTCTAGCTCTGATGTTTAATAAAACAGGCTTTCCTTTTGGTAAGTGAATATCTCTAGCTATAAAATCATCTATGCTATTAGGATCTCTAAAATCAATACCCATTGAGTTTGTCCCATCAATTTTCTTATAATCGTGGCGTCCTAATACTCTGTCGTTTCCACCATACCTTACTTCCCAGTTAAATTGTTTACCCATTATCTCAATATTAACAGATTCTGCTGGTGCAGGGGCAGTTACATCATTCCAAACTAAATAACCTGAAATAACTAAACCTGTCATTACTACAGCTGGAATTATAGTCCAAATAATTTCCAATGTATCATTATGAGGATAAAAATAAGCCGGCTTATTTTCTTTATATTGATATTTAAATGGAAACCAAAATAGTAACACATGTGTAGCAAAAAAGGCAAATCCAATTATGGCCATCGTAACCCAAAAAAGATAGTCAGTTTCTAGACCATGCACAGATGCTGCTTCTGGTAAGAAATACTTTTGTGCAACGCCTGAGTACCAGAAAATAGCACCAAATCCCAAAACAAATGTGATGGGAAATAAAATGGCATTCACTTTATTACTTGTACTTACTCTTTTCTTAGAATTACCCTTAGCAATACTTACTAAGTTGAAAATTCTGTAAATAAGTGCTAAAACAACAACTAGAAGTATTCCTCCAACTAAAAGAAGAACTGTAGTCATAAAATTTATTTCTCTAGGTGAATAATATTAATTTAACAATGTTTTGTTTAAGTTATTTGTTCTGTTTAATCATGTAGTATGATGAATTGATTCTTGCAACATAGGATGATTAACAGCAATTAATTTTTGTTTACTCAGATTATTTAAAACTACCCATAAAAATCCAAATAAATAGACCATTGTAACACCCAATTCCATAAAACCAAAGCTGCCATTTTCCTTAAGTGTTCCTGGTGTAATCATTAAAAAGAAATCGAACCAATGACCCACCAAAACAATGACACAAACTATTTTTAAGAAAGTCATCTTTCTTTTCGCATCTCTCGTCATTAATGCCAAGAAAGGAAAGAAGAAGTTCATAATTAAATTAAAGAATATGTATTTGCTGTAATTATCAGAAGAAAGTCTTTCTAGGAAATAGACACTTTCTTCAGGAATGTTGGCATAGTAAATTAACAAGAATTGAGAAAACCAGATATAAGTCCAGAAAATACTGAAACCAAATACAAATTTACCCATATCATGTAAATGGTTCTCATTAACTATTTTAAGATAACCCGCTTCTTTCAATAATACCAAGAATAGTGTGATAGCTGCCAAGCCAGAAACAAACCAACTTGCGAATACATACCAACCAAACATGGTACTAAACCAGTGTGTATCTATAGACATAACCCAATCCCATGCAGATACTGAAGATGACAGGCCAAAGAATACTAAGAATGCTCCTGACATCATAATCATTTTTCTGTAATGGGTAAGTCCACCATTTTGATCTTCCAAAATAGATTGCTTTCTTATCAGGTTGAACATGAGTATCCAAACTAAGAAGAAAAATACCATTCTTATATAGTAAAATATTGGAATAGAAGATACTTCATCAGACCCTGGTATAAAGAAAAAGCCTCTCTTGCCATCAATAATTTTATCATAATGAGGGCTAGATTTATCATACAAATCAAGGTGTGTCCAGTGGAACATATCATGATTTGCCAAAACAAATACTACTAAAGTTAGAATGCCAGTGATAGGTAAAAAATACCCAAATGCTTCAGGAACTCTCTTAAAGCCAGCAGACCAACCTGCACTAGCTACATATTGCACAGCTACCCAAAAAACACCAATCAATGCCAACCCTGTAAAGTAAACATTGTTGATCCACATGTTAACAAACAACTTATTATACCAGTGATACGCATGTCCCTCATCGGCAGCTGTGGCATTAGTGGCTGCCAAGGAATCGCTAGCAGGCGCTAAAGCAGCGTGCTCAGCATGGCCACCACCTACCATTTCTATTATTATTCCTATTACCAAAGAAACTACACCCACTCCTAGAATGGTAAATAAAGTTTTTTTGGCTTTAGCAGAGAATTGAAACTGCTCATTTACATCGATATCATGAACTTCTGATGCCATTTTGTTTTATTTCTGCGTCTTAAATTCTTATATAATTATTTTTCTCCTTTCTGTAATTTTTGTACATAGTGCACAATCATCCATCTTTCTTCAGGATTAATTTGCGACTTATGTGCCCACATTCTATTTCTTCCGTGCGTAATAGTATGGAAAATATGACCTTCTGTTAACGTAGCATACCTTCCAGCAGAATAATTAGGAACACCTTTATAAACTGCTCCAACTTTTCCTTCTCCTTGTCCACTTTCTCCGTGGCAAGGCGCACAAAAACCTATGTATAAATGCTTTCCACGTTCCACTACATCAGGTGTATTGGGCAGTGGGTTTTTCAAAATCCTTGAAGCCAATTCAATACTATCCTTATGTAATTCATATATTAATAATTCTTGTCCAGGTTCTGCCTCTAACTTACTCGTTGCTTTCGAGTAATTTTGTCTAGCAACCGTACCTTCTACCGGCAATAACTGGTTAATAGGTTTTTCTCCATTATACTGGTTATAAGGAATAGAATTTGGAATATAGTAAGAAGAAGAGATGGGTCCACCTGGTACACCTTCTTCCGTAATCTGAGTCAACGGCTCATAAGGAACAGAATGGTACATTTGAGGTGCATATTCCAACCCTGTATCATTTCCTCCTGCTCCACAGGAGTAAAGCAATACAGAAGAAACCAACATACCTACAATATAAAAAACTACCTTCATTTATCTCTTAATTTAACTGTCTGCTTGAACTTGTTACACCATTTGTAAGAACATCTACCATGTAGCTACCAAAATTTGGTTCGTTCTCTTCATCTGTAAAATCCTTTCTAAAAGATTCTTCAGCTTCCACACTTTCTAATAGTACCTTTAGCTCATCTTCAGTTTTACTATTTTCTGAAAGGTCTATTGCCATTACATGCTTATCATCTGTAGATCTTCTATCAAATATTCTAGGAATTTTGGTTGGGCCAAGACCTTGCGTTATAAAGAAAGTGAAACCCATCCCGTAAGCTGATAATAAAACAGTAAGCTCAAAGGTAACTGGAACAAATGCTGGAACTGAAATGTATGGTTTACCGCCAATGATCATTGGCCAATCTACTCCCATCATTAATGTCTGCATTAAAATAGCTAGGATTGTTCCTGTAAGCCCAAAGAAGAAGGCTGCTACAGGCATTGTTGACCTAGCATAACCCAATGCATGTTCAAGGTGGTGTACAGGATATGGAGAATATACTTCATATATCTTCACTCCTTCTGCCCTTATTTTTTTAACCGCATTGATTAAAATATCTTGGTCATTAAAAATCCCTACTACAAAATGTTTGTTTGACTCCATTTTGATCTAACCTTTTAAATTTATGCTAATTCTGTTTCTTTAACTCTATCCCCTTCTGGTACCAAATCGTTTGGAATAGTTCTTCTAGACTTATATACATCTGGTCCAGAGTCTTTCAAAATAGCTTTAACTTCTGCCATGTTCACTACTGGGAAGAACTTGGCAAATAAGAAAAAGAAAGTGAAAAATAGTCCGAAAGTGAAGGCATAACACATAATATCCCACCATGTTGGCGTGAAATATACCCAGCTAGATGGCAAGTAATCTCTGTGTAATGAAGTTACGATAATCACAAATCGCTCAAACCACATCCCAATATTTACTACTATTGAAAGGAAGAAAGTAGCTAAAATACTTGTTCTAATTTTCTTGAAATAAAAGAGCTGAGGGGATACCACATTACATGTCATCATTGACCAATAAGCCCACCAATACTGCCCACTCATTCTATTCACAAAAGCATATTGCTCGTATTCAACACCTGAGTACCATGCTATTACAAACTCAGTAACATAAGCAATACCTACTACAGATCCTGTAACTAGAATAATGATGTTCATCATTTCTATATGCTCCATGGTAATATAATCTTCTAGATTGTATAATACCCTTGTGATAAGCATGAGGGTAAGCACCATGGCAAAACCTGAGAATATAGCTCCTGCCACAAAGTAAGGAGGGAATATAGTTGTATGCCATCCTGGTATTACCGAAGTAGCAAAGTCGAAACTTACAATAGTGTGTACTGAAAGTACGAGTGGTGTTGAAAGTCCTGCAAGAATCAAGGCAACTGATTCGTAATGCATCCAGGTTTTAGCTGAACCATCAAAACCTAAAGAAAGAATTCCATAAAAAATTCGCTGGAATTTGGTAACTGCTCTGTCCCTTAAAGTAGCAAAATCGGGAACTAGACCAATAAACCAGAACAAAAGTGAAACTGTAAAGTAAGTAGTAATCGCAAAAACGTCCCATAGTAGCGGGGAGTTAAAATTTACCCACAAAGAACCAAAAGTATTTGGTAGTGGAAGCACCCAATAAGCACCTACCCAAGGTCTACCCATGTGAACAATAGGCCATATTGCAGCACAGATTACCGCAAAAATAGTCATTGCTTCTGCTGCACGGTTAATAGAAGTTCTCCATTTTTGCCTGAACAACAATAGAATAGCCGAAATAAGCGTACCAGCGTGACCAATACCTACCCACCATACAAAGTTGGTGATATCCCATGCCCACTGAACAGTTTTATTTAGACCCCAACGACCAATTCCATTCCACAACATATCGCCCAAAAATGCACCTCCTACTCCTAATAATATGAGAGATACGGTAAATGCAGCGAACCAGCTTTTTGGTGGGGCTTGTTCTACAGGTCTACAAATATCATCTGTAACATCCTTGTAGGTTTTTCCGCCTGTAATCAGTGGTTCTCTAACTTGTGATACTACTTGCATACTTTAATTTATACCTAGATGAAAAATTTTAATTCGTTTATGCCTGGCCTTCTTCTTTGTTTCTAATTTTAGCTAAGTACCAAACATTTGGACTTACGTTTAGTTCGTCCAACACATTGTAAGCTCTACTGTCTAGTTCATCTTCTAATGTCAGTCTTACTTGGCTTGTTTCGTGGTTCAAATCACCAAAGGTAATAGCGCCAGTAGTACAAGCACTTGCACAAGCTGTGTTAGCATCAGCATCTTCTACCCTTCTTCCTTCAATTTTAGCTTTTAATTTACCTGACTGGATTCTTTGTACACACAAAGAGCATTTCTCCATCACCCCTCTTGAACGTACAGTTACATCTGGATTCAGTACCATTTTACCTAATGAGTTATTCATATGATAATCAAAATCATCGTTATTATGATATTTGAACCAGTTAAACCTTCTCACTTTGTATGGACAGTTGTTCGCACAATATTTAGTACCAACACAACGGTTATAAGTCATTTGGTTTAAGCCTTCAGAACTATGTGTTGTAGCAGCAACAGGACATACAGTTTCGCAAGGAGCATTATTACAATGCTGGCACATCATAGGTTGGAATACTACTTCAGGATTATCTGCAGCTTCTTCCAATTCACTATTACTTTCTGCACCTGCCGGATTGCTATAGTAGCGGTCAATCCTTAACCAGTGCATCTCTCTTCTGTTAATTACCTCTTGCTTACCTACAACAGGCACGTTATTTTCCATGTGACAAGCAACGACACAAGCCGCACACCCAGTGCAACTGTTTAAGTCAATGCTCATTCCCCAGTGGTGATTATTGTACCTAAATCTATCTGAATCGATATTCAGTTTATCAAGAAATAGCTCTCTTCCTTCTTCTTTTTCTTCCCTAGGATCATCTTTAAATCCATCTTTCTGAATATCCCATATGGAGATATCACTTGGTTTTGATGTTCCTTCATAGGTAGAGATATGTACTTTATGCAAAATATCTGTAGGATTCGCCTTATATTCTGCTAATGTAGCTTCTTGAATAATGGCTTCCCTACCCATAATCGTGTGGTGGGTTTGGGTTTGAGCCACATCTTCCATTTCTGAAGTGAAGCTTATTTCAACACCTGCTACTGAATACTGTAAACTTCCATCATACTGAATAAAAGGATAAGCATTTACTCCTCCAGCCTCAGCAGCTACTTTTCCAGCTTTTGCTCCATCACGTCCATAACCCAAAGCAATAGAAATGGTCTCTTTTTGTTGACCAGGCTGAATAATCACAGGTAGTTTCATTTCTACACCACCAACTTTCACATTGGCAACTGGCTTGCTTGTTTCAAACTCACTGTTCATTATACCCTGCTCTTTAGCAAACACTTGTGATACGGCTACAAAATTACCCCAACAAACTTTAGAAATTGGTTCCGGAGTTTCCTGGAGCATTGGATTGTTAGCATTGATACCAGTCCCAATTACATGGTTCGTGTAAATTACTAGTTCCATGCCCTGAGCACCTGCTCTTTTTTTCACGGAAGCTGCTGCCGCACTTAAATCAACTGTTGCTGCGTCGGTAGCTGTATCATCAGCAGACATTTCTTCAGCTGCGCCTTCATGCCAACTTGTATAATCGGCAATATCTGCCATATCATACACTCCATCGTGTAATACTGTTTGCCAGAATTTTCCAAAGTCAGCTTCTTTGGTTTGAGAAGGGAAAATAACCTCGTTCCAGTGTGATTTTAAATAATCATACATGGAAGTAGTATTTCCTGCCCAAGTCAATAATGATTCTTCAACTTGCCTTGTATTAAATATTTTATTAATGGTAGGTTGGCAAATACTGAAATGTCCTTTCTTAGGCTCTGCATCTCCCCAAGATTCAAGAAAATGGGTATCAGGACAAACATAGGTACAAAGAGAAGCCGTTTCATCAGCCCTATCAGCAGTAGAAATACTTAATTTTGCTTTAGCAACTCCTTCTGCTATTTTTCCACCCATCGGATGGTCATAAACTGGGTTGCAATTGTAAAAAATAACGCCACCAGTTCCTAATGCATCTATAAATGCTTTCATTTCAGCATCATTTCCTTGCTTTTGGAAAGAAGGTCTATCGGTACCGATAGTTTGACCATAATTACCAAGCATTTCGTTAATGCCATTCACAATGAGTTGTTCAGAAACATCATTCGACCCTGACACAACTAAAGAAGCACCTTTATTAGCTAACAAAGCTTCAGCTGCCTTGTCTAGGTTTGCTGCTTCAACTTTATCTATCCCAGCAATCGTTGTATTTCCTGTAGCCCTTGCTACCGCATTGTATAAATTAGCAGCTACTAATCCAGACTGTGAGGCTTTAATTGGTGTTCTATAATCAGCGCTTGATCCTGTTATGGATAAAATTGACTCGAACTGAAAATGAGAAGACATGTCTTTATTCTTCTTCCCCACTTTTCTGTTCTTGATATAAGACGCACTGTATTCTATTCCTGAAATCCAGTTACCTAAAAAGTCAGCGCCAATGCCTACAATAGCTTTGGCTTTATCAAAATGATAAGCAGGTATCATGGCCTTACCAAACTGCCTTTTGTTGGCTTCTAATATACCATGAGCAGACTCTGCATCATAAGTAACCAATTTGGCAGATGGATAACGCTGCATGAATTCATTCAAAGCCTTTTTTGTAGTTGGGCTAAGAATGGTATTACTTACTATATATATAGGTGTATTAGAAGTAGCAAGTGAAGTGAGTGAACTTTGTATTTCTTTATCTATGGTTGCCCAATCTGCTACAGCACCTCCTTTAGTAGGATTTTGTAATTTCTCTATGTCATAAAGAGAAAGCACAGAAGCATTTACACTAGGACTTGTACCCCCATGAGAAACTTTTGAAAAAGTATTACCTTCTACAAATATTGGTCTGCCTTCCCTGGTTTTTACAACTACTGAGCAATACTCACCACCTTGAGAGAAGGTAGAAGCATAGTAGTTAGGAATACCCGGATCAACAGACTCAGGTTTATTTAAATAAGGAATAGCTTTTTTTACAGGTGCTTCACAAGCTGCCAAAGAAACGGCTGCCACGCTAAAACCCATCATTTTCAGAAAATCCCTTCTGCTATCACCTTTGCTTTGGGAATTATCTCCATAAGCATCATTTATAGGCAAAGCCTCAGGAAACTCTTTTTCATTGTGTTGAACAAAAGCCGGGTCATTTTTCAGTTGCTCTATTCCCTGCCAGTAAGTCTTCTTATTATTTTTCATACAATCGGTTTGTAGATTGAGATGAGATTCTAGTTGAAATAATTTATTAGTAATGACACTTTGCACATTCTAATCCACCAATGTCTTCTACGCGCATTGGTTCTTTGCTAGAAGCATCGTGCATTTGCACCAATTTATCATAATACTCATTGCCTCTAGTATTCAATTCCGTTTTACGGTGGCAATCTATACACCAACCCATGGTGAGTGTAGAGTGCTGTTGAACCACTTCCATTTCTTTAATTTCACCATGACAATTTTCACAGTCCAGCCCACCCACTCTCACGTGCTGTGCGTGGTTGAAATAGGCTAAGTCAGGCAAGTTGTGGATACGTACCCACTGTATAGGTTCGTCATTTTCAATGGCTGTGTAAATCTTTTGTATCTCTGGCGAGTTTGTTTTGATTGCGTTATGGCAATTCATACAAATATTAGCAGAAGGGATGTTGGCGTTTTTACTTTTCTCTACCCCTGTATGGCAATACTTACAGTCTATCTCGTAGTAACCTGCGTGCAGTTTATGTGAGAATTTGATGGGCTGATCTGGCGCATATCCTTGTTGCACACCTATACTAAATAAGCCATCTATAGTTGCTTTAGCCACAATAGCCACAAATACAAAAGTGACAATACCTGTAAAAGCTGGGCTTTTTATTACAGAAGAAACTTTAAACTTCTGATTTAAATAGTCAGAGTCTTCTTCAGTTAAGTCTTTGTCTTGCTGAATGTATTTGGTCAACACAGAAGCCAACAACACCATCACTATCACCAAAATGATTAGGATCAATACTAAGCCTACAATTATGGCTAAAAGTAGGTCTGAATTAACATCTGAACCTGCTACTTCCTCTTTATCTTTATTATCATCACCTCCACCCCCTCCATCATCTTCTCTATTAGTCTCTGCTTTAACCCAGGCAAGAATTGACATGATTTCATTATCATTCAAAAAGTCATGATTAGGCATGTATTGCTTGTATTCTTCATACAAAGCAACGGCATAGGAATCGCCACTGTCAATTACTTTTTGAGGATATTTAATGAAATTTACTAACCAAGGAACTGGCTGTCTTTCCCAAACGTTTGCCAAAGCAGGTCCTACAACTTTAGCCTTCACAGCATGACATTGCTGGCAGTTATTTTTAAAAAGACTTGCTCCTTCTGAAATCATAGCTGCATCGTCGGGAATACCACTGTTGTCCGTAGCTGCAGGGGCAGCCTCTTCAGTAGTAGCCTCGGGAGTTTTAACCTCTTGGGAGAATGCTGTAGTTATGAATGAGAAAATCAAAAAAAATGAAAACGCTAATGTTTTCGCTCCAAATAATGGTTTGTTCATGATCTGACTTCCACGTAATAGTAAAAAATTACTTCTCTCTTAATTATGATGGGTCAAATTTAATATGCAAAGGCTTCTAAACAAATACGATATTTGCGCCACCGAATAAGCAGATTATTTGACCTTATATTTAATAACTTAAAAAATACACTTCTGTTTGCTAAACGACTGATTTATAATGAATTACATATATAATATGATAAATATTTTATAATTTAGAATCTTTCTAAATTACAATTTCATTTATAATTATATTCAGTCTTTAAAACAGAAAACGCACCTTTAATAAGGTGCGTCAGTTAAAATTTATCATTGAGGTCGCGAGCGGATTCGAACCGCTGTAAAAGGTTTTGCAGACCTCTGCCTAGCCGCTCGGCCACGCGACCCTCTTAATTAGGGCACAAAAGTATTAAATATACTTTAACCTACAAATAATGACCCCTATTTTTAATCGCAATTTAAGAAATAACTTATTATGTGCTTAATTTTTTTCTAGTATTAATTATATAGCTAAATCATTAAATTTGGTTTTCATTCATTTAATCCTATGCTTCCCCAAGATACATATAAACATAAGGGCTTAAGAAAAAAGTTAGTGGAAACTTTAATAGCCAAGGGGATAGCCCATAAAGAAGTATTAAAAGCAATGCTGCGTATTCCAAGGCATTATTTTATGGATTCTGCATTTATTGAACATGCTTATGAAGACAAAGCTTTTGGCATAGGCGAAGGGCAAACCATTTCCCAGCCTTTTACCGTTGCTTTCCAATCGCAGCTATTAGGTGTTAAACCAAAAGAAAAAGTATTGGAGATTGGTACTGGTTCCGGATATCAGAGTAGTATCTTACTCGAGATGGGCGCTCAACTTTATTCAATGGAATTCCATAGAACTCTACATAATAAAGCCAAAAAATTATTAAATGAGATGGGTTATCAGGCGTATTTTTACTGTGGAGATGGAAGCAAGGGATTGGAGTCTGCTGCCCCTTTTCATAAAATAATTGTTACTGCTGGAGCTCCTGCTATACCCAACCCTTTGGTCAATCAACTTCATAAAGGAGGCAAACTTATAATTCCAGTTGGTGACGCAAAATCTCAAAAAATGCTCTGCATTACTAAAAAAGATGTCGATGATGTTGAAGTGCAAGAGTTTGGTAAATTCAGTTTTGTGAAACTTGTAGGTGAATCTGGTTGGGGATAATAATTAAGTTATTGAAAATTATTTCTTCACACTACAAATAGGCTATTTTCGCCTATATTTCCATTAAATACTTTTGAAAGCAATTTTATATTTAAATCTTTTAGATTTTTATGCCTGCAAAAAAGAAAACAGCAAAAGAATCGCTAGCAACCATGACAGAAATGGTGCTTCCAAATGATACCAACACATTGAATAATTTAATGGGAGGCAGGTTAATGCACCTAATGGATATTGTCGCAGCCATTTCTGCCCAAAGACATTCCAATAGAGTAGTTGTAACTGCCTCTGTAGATAATGTATCTTTTTCGCACCCTATTGCTTTAGGTGATGTGGTCACCTTAAAAGCACAAGTAACGAGGGCATTTAATTCTTCAATGGAAGTACATATTACCGTTACAGCAGAACATATACCTTCTGGTAAAAAAGATATGACCAATCAGGCATTTTTTACTTTTGTAGCAGTAGATCAATCAGGTAACCCTATTTCTGTTCCAGAAGCGATTCCAGAAACCGAAGCTGAAAAGGAATTATATGCAGGTGCTTTAAGAAGAAGACAATTAAGACTCGTTTTAGCGGGAAGAATGAAACCTGATGATGCTACCGAACTCAAATCACTTTTCTTTCCTGAGAATCAAGCATAAAAAAACCCTTATAGTTACTGACTAAAAGGGTCTTTATGTTAAGTAATTTTTATGCTACATGTAAAGCACAGCCTTCATGGCTTCCACTGCCCTTGAAGGATTTGGCAATGCTGCCTCAATTAATGTAGGAGCATAAGGCAAAGGCACATCTAAACTATTTACTTTATGCACAGGCGCATCTAAATAGTCGAAAGCATATTTTTGTACATGGTAACCCAATTCAGAAGCAATGGAACCAATCGGCCAAGCTTCTTCTACAATAACCAATCTATTTGTCTTTTTAACAGACTCAACAATCGTTTTATAATCTATAGGTCTTACGGAAAGCAAATCGATTACCTCTACCGATTTCCCCTCTTTCTCCATTGCATCTGCAGCTTCATGGGCTACTTTCATCATTTTACCAAAGGAAACCAAGGTAACATCGCTACCCTCACGAACTATTTCTGCTACACCAATTGGCAACAAATATTCACTTTCTGGCACTTCCCCCTTATCGCCATACATTAACTCAGACTCCATAAATACCACAGGGTCGTTATCCCTTATTGCTGATTTCAACAATCCTTTGGCATTATATGGGTTAGAGCAAACCACTACTTTCAGACCTGGTGTATTGGCATACCAGTTTTCAAAATTTTGTGAGTGCTGAGAGCTAAGCATACCCGCATTTCCTGTAGGACCTCTAAACACAGCAGGCACAGAATACTGCCCGCCAGACATAGACATCATTTTAGCTGCACCATTAATAATTTGGTCAATAGCTACCAATGAAAAGTTAAATGTCATAAACTCAATGATAGGTCTTAAGCCATTCATAGCCGCTCCAATACCAATACCTGTAAAACCTAGCTCGGCAATAGGAGTATCAATCACTCTATCAGGACCAAACTCGTCTAGCATCCCTTGAGTTACTTTGTAAGCTCCATTGTATTCGGCAACTTCTTCTCCCATAATCAACACTTTATCATCTCTTCGCATTTCTTCTGTCATGGCTTCTCTAAGTGCCTCTCTAAATTGAATTTCTCTCATTGGATTATTTAATATAGCTAAATTTAAAAACCTGTATTTTTTAAGCGCCCCAAAAATACAAGACAAAAACTTATTATAAAAAAGAAAGCCTGCTTTCATAAGAAAGCAGGCTTAAATTTTAAATAATATCGTCTATTATCTAGTGGCTGCAGTTACTGCATCTTGAACACTCATAAATTCAAGGTCCTTAACAGCTTTCTCTTTTAAGTCGCCATCTAGTTCAATTGCTTTTTGTAACATGCTAGTTACTGCACCAGAATCGCCCATTCTAGCAGCTGTGATAGCAGCGCCATAATAAGCATGTGCATTTTTAGCATCTGCACTAATTGCTTCAGCGAAACCAGATTTTGCTTTGCCATAATCATCTTCGCTCATTTCCATACTTGCTTTAAGAAGTATTGCTAAAGCTTTGTTGTAGATTGATACTGGATCACTACCTGCACGCTCTAATTCGCTGATAGCTGTTCCATATTCAGCAGTAGTGATAGCAAAATATCCTTTTAATGCGCTGATAGTCTGGCCTAATTCGCCTGAACCACTTGCACCACTTAAAGTAGCTTGAGCTCCTTCAACATCACCGCTTAGTAACTGAGCACTTGCTAAGTTTACTTTTGCTTCGGTAGATTGTTGTTTTTGGATACTCAATTTGAAGTTAGAAATAGCTTTCTCTACAAAATCATTCATTGCTGATCCTGAAGATTGCATTGCCATTTTCATATAAGTTGCACCTAAGTTATTGTAAGCAGAGTAGCTATCGTCCATTTTAATAGCTGCTTGGTACATTTTTTCTTTCTCTTGAAGATCAGGAGACATTTCAGCAGCAAAAGCTACCATCTTTGCATTTAATCCATCAACTTCTTCTCCGTTAGCTGCTTTTTGAGACATTACCATGATCTCAGCATCTGAAGGCTCGTCTTTAATTTGAAGAATTTCAGCTTTACCAGCTCTTAAAGGAGGATAGATTTCTCTAAATAAAGTTCTGTAAAAAGAAAGTGTCTGAAGTTTAAGCTCTTTAGATACGAAATCACCAGAACCATTCACGATATCCATTACTTCACTTTTCTGAGCATCTGATATTTTATCACTTGCTGTAACAGCTTCTTTCAATCCTGTCCAATCTTCTACTACTGGCTTTTGAACAAACTCGATGCTATCCATAGTGCTAGAGTAGTCAAACTTATCTGCTAATGACTTGTAGAAGTCTTCCACTACTGCAGCACGCTCATTAGCTAATTTGCTGTTTATTTCAGTTGAACCTTCAGGAGAGTGCATACCAGTAATATTTACTCTTCTTGTTGGTAGGTTCTCTTCAACGTAAGTCTCTAATTGCTTAGCCATATCTCCTCTTCTTTCGCTGTATCTCAAGTTTGACCTTCCTTGTAAGAAGAAGAAATCGATGTTTTGAGGAACATATTTCTCAGAGTTATCATAACCATGAGGAATGTAGTTAGCTGCAAATGGAGCTTTTACCATTCTAGAAGTTGTAATAACTCCTTTTCCTAAATCATCAATTGTGTAGAATTCAGATTCTTTAAATTTCTCTGGCTTAGTTTTTTTGTAAGCTTTGCCTTTAAATTGAACCTGACCTTCTTTGTATTGGTCTTCATAAGCAAATCCAAAATTCTCTTCTACAGTAGGTGTTGGATTTTCAGCCAATAAGTCACCGTCATATTCCATTTTCCCAAGCATCATTGGATCTGTTGCTTCAGTATCATAGAACACTTCCAACTCATACATCACTTTTGGTTTTAGCACACCTTCAGGCACTTGGATAGTACCTACAAAATTTACGTTGTCACCGTGTAATTCTAAAGGAGATGGTTTAAGTGTAGATTGACCATTTTTTGCAGACTCTATGAGTGGTGTAAGAGAGTCGCAGCTTGCCATAGCTAACAAGCCTGTGAGTAAAATAGCTGATAGCGCCCGTTTGTACATATTCATAACAAAATTCTAAGTTTAGTGCTTTATGTTCTACAAAATTATTTCTATAAATTAACTATTCCAATAAATAATTAGATTTATTGATAAAAAGAACCATATAAACAAATAAATATGGCTATTTGCCGACTTTGACACAAAAATATACTTTATGTAAGATATTCGGCAATTATTTATATAAATTTGATTAATTTTAAGCTAATTGATGTAACAATTCAAAAAGTAGCTAGTTAAAATCTTTGTTGATAACATCAATTACAGTCTACCATCAACAACAAATATCTATTTGAATCTCTTCTCTTACTAAATTTTTGAATTATGAAAAGGATTCAGCTTTTTTTCGAAAAGAAAGCCTTCGGGGTTTGTAGTTGGTTAGGAGAAATATTAGGAATTTCTTCTAGCGTAATACGCCTATATTTTATATATGCTTCATTTATTGCTATTGGCTCCCCTATCATTATCTATCTTTCTCTCATGTTTTGGATGAATATTAAAAAGTATATGAGAATTAGGGCAGTTAAAGACAGCTTACTTTAGACGCTTTTCCAATTCAATTCACTAAATTTTTTCTTTTTCTTTAAGAAATAACTAAGTACAATACTTTTAAGATAGATTAGTTCTTGCTTATCTATAGTGGCACCAGCTATTGTAACATCTGATTTATTTCTTTTTTTTATTAGCGAAGGGATTGCCATATAGAAATGAATATGTGCTTTCAATACTGATAAAAAATTGGATAGACTTCCTGAGCTAAAGAATTTTAAACCAGCTAAACCATCTAATAGCATCCTTAGCCATATAATATAAATGAGTTTACTAGCAGGCAAGTTTTTAAAAAGTAGAAAAAGGCCATTCCTAAAATTAAAATAAACTTTACGAGGGTTATTATAAGATAATGTTCCTCCACCTATATGGAATACTTTACTTTTAGGCGTATAAAAAATTTTAAACCCTGCAGATTGCCAACGCCAACAAAGATCTATTTCCTCCATATGGGCAAAAAAATCTTCATCAAACCCTCCAAATTGTTTGAATAAATGTGTTCTTACGCACATACATGCGCCACTTGCCCAAAACACTTGACGCTCATCGTTATACTGGCCATTGTCTTTTTCAACTGTGTCGAAGATACGTCCCCTACAAAACGGATAGCCTAAAAAATCGATGAAACCGCCTGCTGCACCAGCATGTTCAAAATCTGTAGGTAGATGATACGCATTTATTTTGGGTTGACATGCCGCAATAGAAGTATCTGTTTCTAGTAATGCTACTAATGGGTCCAGCCAGTTCTCTGTAACTTCCACATCTGAATTAAGCAATATGCTATATTCTGTGTCAATTTGTTTAAAAGCTTCATTGTATCCTTTACAGAATCCATAATTTTCTTGTAATTCTATGCAAGTAACTGTAGGATGATGTTTTTTCACATAAGCTACCGAGTCATCAGTTGAGGCATTATCAGCAACTACAATTTTTGCTTCTCCACTGAAATTTATTAATGTAGGAAGGAAACGCGCTAATAGATCACGTGTATTATAATTTAGTATTACAACTGCTACTTTAGATAAATCGGCCAAAATCTTTGTATTAAAAAAAAGCCTTTAATACTGGTTGAATATTTCATTCCAGCATTAAAGGCATCTTCATTAAAAAATAAATTGCTTACATATTGCCAAAGTCCATTCCTGGTATATTTGGCAAAAAACCTTCAGTAGATTTTTTCAGCTCTTCTTTAACTTTCACATCAACATCTTCCAAAGCCTTATTAACCGCAGCTATTACAAGGTCTTGCATCATTTGTTTATCCTCTGGCTTTAATAAGTCATTATCAATATCTAAGCTTACCACCTGTTTTTTACCATTTACAGTCGCTTTCACCATGCCTCCTCCAGATTCTGCAGTTTCCGTCACATTCACCAAGCCTTCTTGCGCTTCTTGTATTTTCGACTGGACCTCTTTCATCTTGCCCAGTATTTTCATCATATCCATAATATCTTAAATTTTTATTTAAAATCTCTTCCTGCTAATTTATGCCACCCTCAACTTTCTAGAATCAACAGCATTGTCAAACTGTTCCTTTACAAAATCAAGATCAACCTTTAATTCTTTAGCCCCTTCGTTTGAAGGCAAATCATACATTGGCTCTAGCATAATTGCTTCACAAATAGACCGAAGTCCCCTTGCTCCTAAACCGAATTCAACAGCTTTATCTACAATAAAATCGAGAGCCTCATCTGTAAAAGTCACCTCAATTTCCTCCATTTCAAACAATTTGGAATATTGCCTAATAATTGAGTTTTTAGGCTCTGTTAAAATTTGTCTAAGGGCTTCTTTGTTAAGTGGATTTAAGTGCGCAACTACAGGTAGTCTACCAATAAGTTCAGGGATAAGCCCAAAAGCTTTCAAATCTTGGCTAGACACATATTGAAGTAAATTCTCTGAATCTAATTCCTTGTCTTTATCATTTTCCCCAACAAAACCAATTGGCCTAGTATTTAACCTAGAAGCTATTCTTTTTTGGATTCCATCGAAAGCACCACCACATACAAAGAGTATATTTTCAGTATTTACTGCTATCATCTTTTGTTCTGGATGTTTCCTTCCTCCTTGCGGGGGAACATTCACTACTGAACCTTCTAGCAATTTAAGCAATGCTTGTTGTACACCTTCTCCACTTACATCTCTTGTTATAGATGGATTATCAGATTTTCTAGCTATTTTATCTATTTCATCTATATATACAATGCCCATTTCAGCAGCCTCTTTATCATAATCTGCAGCTTGCAATAATCTGGTTAAAATAGTTTCTACATCTTCACCAACATAGCCTGCTTCTGTAATAACCGTAGCATCAGCAATACAAAAAGGGACTTGTAGTTTTTTAGCCAAAGTTTTTGCTAAGAGGGTTTTTCCTGTACCGGTCTCCCCTACCATTATAATATTCGATTTCTCAATATTGACCCCATCGCTACTTTCTTTCTGCATCAATCGTTTATAATGGTTGTACACAGCAACCGAAAGCACTTTTTTCGCTTTATCTTGACCAATGATGTATTCATCAAGATGTTTTTTCATATCTGTAGGCTTCACCAATTTAAATACAGGTTTACCTGCATTTTTTGGTTTTCTTTCCTCATTTAATATCCGCCAAGTTTGTTCAATACATTTATTACAAATGTGCGCATTCAAACCTGACACCATCAACTCTACTTGATCTTTCCTCGCCCCACAAAATGAGCAAACTACATCTTTCATAAACTATTTCTATTTTATATTACTTACTTTATGAAACCCTATAAGGAAGCCTGAAAGTATATTTCAGGCTTAACTTTACAAAAAGTATTAACTTGAAGACTTCCTTAAAGTTTTTACTTCTTTTCAGTATTGTGTGACAATACTTCATCAATTAGGCCATATTCTTTAGCCTCTTGTGCCGACATCCAATAATCTCTATCAGAATCTTCCCAAACTTTATCGTATGTCTGTCCACTGTGGTTTGCTATAATCTCATACAGCTCCTTTTTCACTTTCTGGATTTCCCTAGCTGTAATTTCAACATCAGAAGCCTGACCTTGCGCTCCACCAAATGGCTGGTGAATCATTACGCGAGCATGTGGCAAAGCAGTACGTTTCCCTTTTGTACCTGCACATAATAATACGGCACCCATTGAAGCAGCCATACTTGTACAAATAGTAGCAATGTCTGGTCTTACATGGTGCATGGTATCATAAATACCTAAACCTGCATATACAGACCCTCCAGGACTATTGATATAAACCAGAATTTCTTTTTTAGCATCTAATGATTCAAGAAATAACAACTGGGCAACAATCACATTAGAAACATAATCATCTATAGGTGTACCAAGAAATATTATTCTATCAGCTATAAGCCTAGTAAATATATCTATTGCACTAAATCTTCTTTCTCTTTCTTCAATTACGTGCGTGGTTAGGTTTTGAAATGAGTTGTTCATGTACTGGTCAAGGGCAAGCCCATTCATGCCCATACCCTTTACTGCAAAATTTCTAAATTCGTCGTGTAAGATCATCTTGGGGTTTTTATTTGAAATAATACAATGGCTTTCTTTCAAAAGTATTGCTAAAAACAAAAAGCTGACAGATAGTCAGGGAAGATAAAAAAATAATTGTGTTCATTTCCCTAAATATAGCTGAAACTTGATGATTTTAAAACTCATGATATTATCATGAGTTTGTTTCAGCAAGAGCAACCTCTCTACCAGTTATTACCAAAGGTGCCACTGTTCTGTCTTTTTCATCTGCATTTTCCAAGTTTAAAACACCTCTTGGACAAACAGCAGAACAGATACCACAGCCAACACAAGAAGATCGAACAATATTTTGCCCTCTTTGTGCATACCAACGTACATCTATACCCATTTCGCAATACGTAGAACAATTTCCACATGAAATACACTGTCCGCCATTGGTAGTAATCCTAAATCGAGATTTAAATCTTTGCACAATTCCTAAGTAAGCTGCCAATGGGCATCCAAAACGACACCAAGCCCTGTTTCCCATAAAAGGATAGAACCCTGTTCCAATTACGCCTGCAAACCCTGCTCCTATCCATGCGCCATATGTTTCTCTAATTGCATAAGTACTTATGCCGAACAATTCTCCGGTACCCGTAAAATAGGTGTATAACACACCAATGGTCATTACAACTGCAAATACCAATACTCCGTGGATTGAAAAGCGCTCAAATTTCCATGCTTTTAGAGATTTATCTGAAAGTTGTCTGTACGGATCTCCCAAGGTCTCTGCTAAACCACCACAGCCACATACCCAAGAGCAATACCAGCGTTTCCCAAAAAAGTAAACAAACACAGGTACACCTATTAGTATAAGTGCTACACCCCAAACAAGCATGAATATGCCCAAGCTACCATTTTGTACTAAAGTGCTCAGTTCATTATCAAAGAAAAAGTCGTAATCTAGCGGCCAAATGTTTTTAAAATCGTAATAAGGTTGGTTTAAACGCAATAGTATTTCTGGAATAAGAAAAGCGAATGCAGTTTGAAAAAACATGACTGAGAAAGTACGTACAATCTGATATTTACTATGCCTGTACTTTATGATCATCCTTACCCCCATTACTATGATACATAAGGTATAAATGAAGCCATATAAGAAGAATCGTCCTCCATCAGTTCCTTTTAAAGCTTGGCTAATTGGATCTACCATAATAATCCAAGTTTGCATATATTCAGGATAATAATAGAGTAGTATATAAAAGACTATTAAGAAAGTACCTGTGAGTATGCCAAGCCAACCCCTATTGTGCATCGCACTATGGAAAATCCCATTGTTCTTAATGCCAGGATTCCCTTCTTTACTTTTAGGAAGAATGTACATACAGGCCCCTATAATACATAAGCCATAAGTTAGAAACATGAATAGCCAAGGATTATCTTTTATTGGGCTTTGCATCGCCTTTTTTGTAAAGGTGGATTTGAGTGCCTTTACCCTGTACCTATCAAAACCAAATTGATTGATAATGCCATATTTGGCAATGTTGCCAGCTACATTATTCAGGTTTTGTGTTAATTGCTCTTCAGCATCGAAGGTATTTCCAAATAACCAATTGCCATAATCGGAAATAGCCTTGGCTTTGAAAGCACTTATGTCATTAGTACCATCAAAAACTTTACTTACAATCTCTTGAGATAATGTAAATTTACCATCACTCGTGGAACTACTTACAAGTTGTTTAATATCATCTCCTGATATACCGTAAGTCTCTAATGCTTGGCTGTTTACTTGTGAAAAAGCATTGCCCAATTGTGAAATGAATGAAAAGCCCGAGCTAATCTCTTTATTGATTATCGCATCGGCATTACTGATAAACGTGTCACCTAATTGGTCTCCTAACTGTTCTTTTACTGTGTTTTCTGTTAGTTTGTAATCTGCAAGAAAAAAGGAATAATTAAAAATGAGGAAGCCTGCTAAAAAGATAATTAATCCAGTAGTTTTAATAGTTTTCATTGAAAAAATAAATTAAAAAATAGGTTGTGATTGTGGTTGAACTACTTGTAAAAACTTGATTCAAGCTTTAAGTTCCTAAACCTTAAATAATATCCTGTATTTACGCCTGAGATATATTAAAAATGTTCAGTTTGTTCATATTAAGTTAATATATGATATATCTCATAAAAAATCATGTAACATTTAGTTAACATTAAATTGTGCTTTGCTTAACTTTGAGCAAAACTCAAATACATTTATTATGATCACATCTAAATATATAAAATCGTTTTTTTATACTTTACTTTGTTGCGTAATTACTTCATCAATTTATGCCCAAACATTAACAGCTGGCAAACAAAATAAGCCAACTACCACCTACAACACATCAACATTTATTATCCCTGCCAAACCTATAAATTATTCAGAGGTACAGAAAAACTTAATATATCCCTCAGTGTGTAGGTCATTAGGAATAGAAGGAAAAGTATTTGTCAAAATTTTGGTTGATAAGAATGGAAAAGTAATAAAACATGAATTACTAAATGAATTACATCCAGCAATAAATACCTCATGTTCTAACCAAGTTAATTCATTAGAATTTGAACCTGCAAAAAACCTGGATGGCATACCTGTTGAAAACTGGGTTGTGATACCATTCCACTTTAAACTTGATATATAATTAATTGGAAGTATTCATTCAAAACCCTTTTTATTTAAATAAGCATTTTTTTAATGAGGATTATATTAAAATAATCCACTAAGAACGTTTACTCCGCAAAGAACCATTAACTTTGTTGTACTGTTCTTTATTTTTTTATCTGAATGTACACAGTGCTTCTATGCTGAAGGCCCTCATTACCTTATTCATAGGTTTTTATTTTTGTTGCTCATACTCCCTTTTTGCACAAATTGGTGGTTCAAATACTTTTGAATTTGCCAATATACCAACCAATACCAGGCTACTTGCTTTAGGTGGAATCAATGTGAGCTCTTCCCATAATGATGTAGCCATGTTTTCAGCCAATCCAGCATTACTTACTGACTCAGTAGATCAATATGTGGCTTTTAATCATTACAATCTAAATGCAGGCATTAGCAATAACCAGCTTAATTATGCAAGAAAACTCAGAGATAAAGGTGTTTGGGGAATTGCCATACAGCAATTAGGCTATGGAGAATTTGATAGCTATGATCTAAGTGGCAATTTTTTAGGTACATTCAATGCCAATGATTTTGCACTTGGTATTTCCCATGCAAGGCAAATTGGTGTATTTTCTTTTGGAGGCACCATTAAGGTAGTGCAATCAAGTATAGCCGACTATCAGGCAAGTGGTATGCTCTTTACTTTGGGAGGTGCATTTATTCATCCTGAAGCAGATTTAAAAGTAGGTTTAGTCTTACAACATTTTGGTTTTGCTTTCAACAATTATGTGCCTAATCAGGAATTTAACATGCCTTTCGATGCTAGAATTGGCCTCACATTTAAACCAGATCGTATGCCTTTACGGTTTTCAATAACCGCCCACCACCTGACAGAGTTTCTGAATATAGCTTACGACGACCCTAATAAAAACAATGAATTAGATGCCTTTGGCGAAGAAATAGATAATGAGATAAGCTTTGCTGACAAATTGTCTAGGCATTTTGTATTTGGTGGTGAATTTGTTTTTTCAAAGAACTTAAACCTTAGGCTAGGCTACAACTTTTTAAATAGAAGGGAGTTACAAGTGGAAGAGAGAAGAGGCATGACGGGATTTTCCTATGGTTTAATGATAAGAATCAAACGATTTGAACTGGCTTACAGCCGAACCATACAACATATTGCAGGCGGTGCTAATATATTTTCATTAATGGTAAATACTCAAAATTTAATTAAGCGCCGTCGGGTAATTGAATAGCTAAATTTTTTATTATGCTTGAAAACAATAAATACTACACACCAAAAGAAATAGTAGCGGAGCTCGACAAATATATTATCGGACAGAACGATGCCAAGAAAAACGTAGCCATTGCGCTTCGAAATCGCTGGCGTAGAATGAATGCCCAACCAGATATTCAAAAAGAAATAATGCCCAATAATATTTTAATGATAGGGGCTACTGGAGTTGGTAAAACTGAAATTGCTAGAAGATTGGCCAATATAGCCGATGCGCCTTTTATTAAGGTCGAAGCTTCAAAATTTACTGAAGTTGGCTATGTAGGTAGAGATGTAGAAAGTATGGTACGAGATTTAGCAGAGCAGTCAGTGCAAATGGTGAAGACCCAGAAAAAGAAAGCTGTAAAAGAAAAAGCTGCGCAAGTTGTAGAAGACATTTTGTTAGATGCGCTCATCCCTCCTTTAAAATCATCTAAAGAGGTGGCAGGAACAGTAGGTTTCAAAACATCTGACCAAGAACTAAATGAAAAAACGCGAGAGCGTTTCAGGGAAAAAATAAAAAACAAGGAACTAGAAGACCGCAAAATTGAAATAGTAGTAGACAACAATCCAAATACAGGTGTTGGCGTAGTGGGAGGAGGAATGGATGAAGTGTCGATGATGAACATCCAAGAGATGATCTCTGGTATGATGCCCAAAAAGCAAAAGAAACGCAAAGTGACTTTGGCAGAAGCCAGAAAAATTTTGTTGGAACAAGAAAGTGCCAAGCTCATTGATATGGACGAAGTGAAAGAAGAAGCTGCTTTTAAATGTGAAAACTCAGGCATTATTTTCATAGATGAGATTGATAAAATAGCTGTAGGCGGAGGTGGAGCAAAAGGCCCAGATGTAAGTAGAGAAGGTGTTCAGCGCGATTTACTTCCTATTGTTGAAGGAAGCGCTGTAAATACAAAATATGGCGTAGTAAAAACAGACCATATACTTTTTGTGGCCGCCGGAGCATTTCATGTTTCAAAACCATCCGATTTAATTCCTGAATTGCAAGGTAGATTCCCAATTAGGGTAGAACTCAACAGCCTCACCAAAGAAGACTTCCTAAATATATTAAAGGCACCCAAAAATGCATTGACGAAGCAATACAGTGCCCTATTTGAAGCAGAGTCAGTTTCTTTGGAGTTTCAAGATGAGGCATTAGAAGAAATCGCTGAAATTGCATTTAATATCAACAATGAAATTGAAAATATTGGTGCTAGAAGGCTGCACACCGTAATGAGTAAATTATTGAATGATTTTCTTTTTGATGTTCCCGATGTAATTACCCCAAATTCTAAACTATCGGTAACAAAAGATATGGTACACGAAAAGCTTTCCGGTTTAGTAGCCAATAAAGATTACAGCCAATACATTCTGTAAATTGGTTTAAAATGGAAGGATTTTTTATAAAAAAGCATAAGTGCATCATACATTTTTTCTTTATGCTTTAGATTTGCAATATGGCAAGAGTATTAGCAATTGATTATGGCAAAAAAAGAACAGGATTGGCAGTTACCGATCCTCTACAAATCATTGCCAATGGCCTAGAGACAATTGCTACCAATACACTTTTTGACTATTTGAAAGCATATTTCGCGCAAGAAGAGGTTGAAAGTATTGTACTAGGAATGCCAACCAATTTAGATACGTCTGATACTCATGCTACTTCGGCTGTAAAAAAATTGAAAGCGAGATTAGAACAAACTTTCTCTGAAAAAACCTTATTTACAATTGATGAGCGATTTACCTCGCGCATGGCAGTAGATACGATGGTTAGAGGAGGAATGAAAAAAAAGGATAGGCGAAACAAAGGAAATATAGACCGTATAAGTGCAGTCATTATACTTCAGTCTTTCCTCGAACAAAGAGATTTTTTTAACAATCAGAAAACTACTTAATTATTTAAATAACACATTATAAAAAATGGTTTAGAGGCCATTTTTCTTCACTTAGCATTGTTCACTTATTTGCATTTACTTATGATTTACCCAATTTACGCTTATGGTTATTCTGTATTAAAGAAAAAAGCAGTAGATATAGATAAAAATGGCGACCTTGATGTAAAACAATTGGCAGAAGATATGTTCGAAACCATGTATGCTGCTAGTGGTGTTGGTCTTGCTGCACCACAAATAGGCAAATCAATTAGAATGTTTGTAGTAGATGCCGATGCCATGGACCCAGAAAATCTGAAAGGTTTTAAGAAGGTATTTATTAACCCACAAATGTTAGAAGAAGACGGTGAGGAATGGGCGTTTGAAGAAGGCTGCTTGAGCATACCAAAAATACGCGAAGAAGTAGAGCGCCATGAACGAATTAAGATCAATTACTTTGATGAAAATTGGGAAGAACATACCGATGTATTCGATGGTGTAGCCGCCAGGGTAATCCAACATGAATATGACCACATAGAAGGTGTTTTATTTACCGACCACCTCACCAGTTTTAAAAGACGCCTCCTCAAAGGAAAACTTACTGGCATTAGCAAAGGCAAGGTAGAACACGATTATAAAATGAAGTTTCCGAATGCTAAGAAGTAGTTTACAGTAAAAATAATTATCACAATTAATCTTCGTTGCGATTATATTTTTAATTGAGAAAGAAAAGGCTCAATAAACAAGGTGTTTAAAAAAATGCAAAATATAGGTTTATTGATTATACTTTTATGTATTTATTCTAGTAAGTCAATTGCTCAAAACTACCCTAAAATCAAACTATTAATTAATGGAAAAGAAAGACAAGATTCATTGGTAGTTGATGAAATCAATCCATTAATATTAAAATTAGACTTTCTGGATTATCGTGATACCCTTGAATTTAGTTTGGATACGCTTAATTTTATTCATTTTAGAGAAAACAGAGCATTAGGAATAACAACTTTTTCCAGTAATTTTTTAGGGAATGAAATTAAAGTTTTTCCATCCTCACAAGTCCAAAAAAATGATTCTATCATGATTGAAATCATTTTTACTGAATTGAAGAATTATACAAAAAACAAAGCAATCTACAAGTATAAAATTTCTGATTTTACAATTAAATCTATTCCTCGACCATATTTTTTAGAAATAGATTTTTTTGAGAATGATCAAAAAATTGAATCATTTCGAAATAAAATTAAAATCGAATCAAACTACAAAGTATTAGCGACACACGACACCAAAGATCAGACTTATTATTTAAAATATAGAAAAGGACAAAACCCAATTTATCATATCGAAGGGAACCGTTACTACTTTGATGACTTGGGCGATTCCCTAGCTATAAAAATCGAGCACCTTGGTAATGAAGTATATTTCTATTTTTCTAATACAAAAGAGATAAAATATGGAGGAATTTTGCAGATAGGAGTAATTACAAATAGAAAAAAACTACTTAAAAAGCATAAGAATATCATTAAGGAAAGAAGCAAAGTCCAATCAAAAGAAAGAGTTATTGACAAAGAGATGCCTTTTATATACCATTTGATACATAGTTTTGACAATTACTACTTAAATTATCAAAAAAAACCTTACAACAGGTTTAAGATGAATTCCAACAGTAAGTGGAAGTATATCCCTAAATAAAAGAAATATACCTTGGTTTACGTAATACCACTATTATGTGTATTAGCTTGAGAAATCCGCATCAAAATATTATAAAGTCAGTTGAGTAGAATTCTCGAAATACGGCATGTCAATCAAAATGAATTTGTTAGGCAAATAATGCCCTCTAGAGATTAATAAGAATTATTTTTCATTTAATATATCTTTTTGCCATAAATTAGTCGGAGTGTGACACTCACGACTAGAAGTAGCAATATCTTTATCTATAAATAATAATAAATAAAAGCATTATACAGCACCGCCAGAATTTCCGAAAACGCTAACTCTTTTGTTGGATTAACATGAAAAAAAATTTTAATGCAGATCGAATCATTGGACTTTCAGCCATGCTGATCAGCTTAATGACGCTTATTATCTTTCTTTACCAGACCAATCTCATTAAAAAACAAAGTGTATTATCTGTTAGACCTAGATTAACTTTTAGTAAAAACATAGACAAAACCGTAACGGTAAACGATTCTACCAACTCAACAACCATAAGCATACGACTCACTTTAAGAAATAATGGATTAGGACCAGCCATCATTGAATCGAATAAAGTTATCGATAAGGGTGAGACTTATGAGATCATGACTTTTTTCGATACTTCCTACCCTAAATTAAAAGAATATGGTCATTTCCCACAGATTACAGAATTAGAGATCGGCGAGGCAATTCCAGCTTCTGAATCAATAGATATTTTTGCCTACCAATACAATCTTGATAATGAAGAAAAAATAAAGGAATATCTAGATGTAGATACCACTTACGAATTCCCTTTTATAATTGCTATAGAATATTCTTCTATGTATGAAGAAAAATGGCAAATTCAATCGGATTCCAAAGGCCATCCCAAAAAAATTGAGTAGTATTTCAATATAATTTACTTTTCAGTTAATGTTGCTTGGTTGATCATTAGTAGCCAAATCATTTCAGAATATTAAGTAAAAAAGAAAAATGGATAAGTTATTTGTTTATGGTACCCTAGGGCCAGGCAAGCCTAATGAGCACATTCTTAAAAAAATTGGAGGAAGCTGGGAAAAGGGATATGTTTTAGGTCAATTGCATGCAGAAGGTTGGGGTGCTGACATGGGCTACCCTGGGATAAGACTTGAAAATCAAACTGATAAAATATTTGGACATATTTTTACCTCGAATCAATTGGATAAGCATTGGGCTGAGTTAGACCAATTTGAAGGAGCAGCATATGAAAGGGTATTGACCAAAGTATTCATTGAAGGTCACCTAGCAGAAGTAGAAGCATATATTTATGCACTTAAATAAAAAAGCTACCCAGAACTTACAACTTTGAATGATTCTTAACAAGTTTTTTAATTCGATATTACACAACAAGAATCCTCATAAAATATTAATAATGCAACAGTTATGTATCACAGAAATTCAATCATTTCGAGTCTCCTTTTCTTGTAATCAAAGATTTAATCATTTGAAATAAAAGGTCTTTCATTTGCAAATAGGAAGGTATTAACATAGTTTTTCCAGTTTTGTGGAGCATCTTCACCTAGAATAATTGATCCAAGTAAATAATACCTTGCTTTTAAGGTAAAATCATCGAATGGCAAAATTAGTCTTTCAGCGGCTTTAATATTTTTTCTTTTAAGCAAGTCTAAAAATTTCACCGTTACTTCTTGAGAAAAGTTTCTATCTCCCTGATACATTTCACTCAATTTTTTAAGGTAATTTTCTTTTTGTTGTTTGTATTTAACAGCAGTACCAATCGCCATCCAAATTGTACTTTCATTGATTCCATGATCAACTGAAAAACCAGATACTTTTTCAACTATTTCCATTGGAGCATTAGAAGAAGCAGCGATAAATCTTTCGATAATATATTTATTCTCTTCATCTTCATTAATAGTTAAGTTATCCTTAATTCGACCTTTAGATATAAGCGAATAAGCTACTTCAATATTAGCGTACATCCCTTCATTCTTATCTTCTTTGGTTAAGTTATCCAAGGCTCTATAATAACTTACTTGTAGATGATTGCTCAAAAGATTTTCGAAAGCAGAAATGTCAATACCTGAGGTTTCAGCGACCCTCTTTATTCTTTCTAGTTCAATAGCGTAAGCATTTAAGATTGATTCATTTTGACTGCAAGCATTCCCAAGGCTATTGTATGCTTCTTCCCACATTTGCTGGCTTGCGTAATTTAACCCTGAAGCCATTCCCAACCATACATGATCAGGCCATTTTTCATGTCCTTTAATAAAGGCTTGGTTTTGCTTAATTCCATCTTCCATACAACGCGTTGCAATGTAGTAGAAGTCTGGGTTTGAAGTATCTTCTTGACTAAGCTTACTGTAACGTTGGCAAACTTCATCTCTTGGAGAACCAGTCGAATAATCCATTAAAACCCGAATACTCGAAACTTCATGTGGATTTCTTTTTAATCGATGATCGATAAAAGTGAGGTCATTATCAACACCTGCAGCCAAAGCAAGCCAATATAAAGTATTTGGACTATTTTGGTGATCCCATTTTGCATGAGAAAGGATTAGGTCTTTTGGGTCATCAAATTTATCTACAAAACCAATTAATTGATAAGGGTTTTCTTTGCTATAAGCATTTATAAAATACCTGATTTCCCCTTTTGATCTAGAAGAAAGCGTAATATTTTCTGGGGGTTGATTAAAAACATAATCCGCATCACTGGTTGCCCATCGAGGTGATCCCAACGATTTTGGCTCTCTTGGAATAACATTTCCATAAGCAATAGGCTCTTCGAATAGTAAACTTGCACTTGCCACATTGTAGACATATTGTTGCGCAGTAGACTTTAATATCGGTCTAAAATGTTCAATAATATCGCCGTTAGGTGCAGTAGTTAATATTTTGAGATCATTGTTGTCAATTAGTTCTATTTTTTCATAATTGTGGGGTTCAATAAAATATTTATCATCACCAATCGAAACATTAACACCTATTTCTAAACCATTATACATAGACAAAGTAGAAGTACTTTGCACCATAAACCCAAGGGTTAAAGCGCCTATTACCAAGGCTGCTGAGACTCCAAATTTTGCTATAGTTGGAAATAAACCATCAGCAGCATAAAATCTATCCCAAAGCCCTAACTTATATTGAAGCTTTCGTTCTTTGCCTGGTAAAAGTGTATTATATTCTTGTGCGTTTGTAATGGATTCGGGCGTAAAATCAATTGCTGTGTTATTTTCAAAAGACTGCCTGATTACTTCTTCACAATCGAGTAAATGTTCTAAACTTGCTACTCTTAGTTTATGCAAACCTTCAAGTGCTACTCCTAACCAACCTCCAATTACGTTTACCCAATTATTAATATTATCTTCAACTGCTGGTCCTAATTTAAAAGGCTCAAATAGTTCTGCGTATTCTTTCCCATCTAGACGTTGCTTTAATGCAGTATTTAATTTGATGGTTTTACTTTTATTAAATACATCATTTAATAAAAAATAGAGGTCATTCGATACAACTAAAACGTCTTTTAATTCTGAAGAAGAAACATTACCATCGGCTAATACTACAGACAAAACATTATTATATTTTTTATAAGCGTCGTCTAAATCTGTAATTGTATGTTCGGCATAATGCACCAAACCACTTATTGACTTTAAATACTCAGCATATTTAGCATCTTTTTTATTAGCTACTACCCAATGTATTTTTCTACACAATCGATCTTTTTCAATAACTTCTGACCTAGCTTTCGAGAGTTCAACTTTTAAAGATTGAAGTATTTCGGGAATATCATTTCTCTTAATCTCCTCCCCTCTATGCATTATCTTTCTTTTTTCTGCTGTAACTACTTCATGTTGTACAACTTCAAGCATCTGACATTCATCTTTCAGCTCATCTAGCTTTTTAATTTTCTCTTTAAAGTCTTTTGTATATAAGTCTTTGAAGATTGAGGTAAGATTCTTTTCATTAACTTCAATATCATACGCTTCTTCTACATTTTCATAATGAATAAATGGATAACGATTGATATATGCTCCAGCATAATCAGGGTTCAGAAATTTCCAACTAAATATATTTTTATCGTAACGTTCAATACTTTCTGTATTAGAAAGCAACTCTGTCTCAATACCAGCAGTAGCTATAAAAGTTGCTGTTTCTGTAAGTCTTAATTCATTGGGACTAGTAAACAAGTTCCACACAGAAGCTTTATCGATATCTGCCGGGATATAAGTTTTCTTCGCATTCTCTTCTCTGTCATTATCTAAAGGATGTGTAGCCCACATTTGCGGAGGATTGACAAGTCCATGTGAAAAAATTCGATTTTTACCGTCGTTTCCTACAATTTGAGGCGATGCACCAAAAGTAGGATCATCTAGTACCCATTGCATTTTTTCTATGTAATTCGTTTGGATGGCAAACATATCATTCACCGCCTTCTTTTCTTCAAGTTCAGTATTGATGGCGTCAATTGAAGATTGGTATCCTTGATCAGCTGCTCTTAATTTGTACAAAGCATGAATAAGGGCATCACTACCAGTGACTGATACGGCCACTAAATCTGCATGAAATTCCATTTCCCTAGAAAGCGCTTTTTCTGCAATGGCTACTATGCTAAAAAGTGTTTCAATTAAAGAACGAATGGCCCAAACTAATATAGAAAGTATCCAACCTATCCAAGCAATTCTTATATCTACAGAAGATAAACCAGATAAAAAAGAGTCTAATGCATCTCTTTTATTCACTACTTTACTGGCAATTTGTTGTGCTACATATACATAGCGACCGAGTAGCATGGATTTTTGGGCAAAATGTCCGAACTCATGTGCTAGTACTGCCTTAAATTCACCCATATTCAATACGTTCACTAACCCAAGACCAATCTCAAGGTTTTTTTTAGTTGGGAAAATCAGGTTTATTATTGATAGGTCATAAAACACACTTGCATTAACCCTACTTGTGATAAAGACCCTATGAGGCCTTGGTGCACCAATCTCGTCTGCTAATGAATGCAAAAACTCAAATAATTTTGGTTCACTTTTAGGTGTCACTTCTTTACCAAAAGACCCACTCTGTTTATTAAAGATAAAGAGTGACTTAAACATAAATAAGCTTAAAAAGGCTAGACCTATTGCCGTAAAAAATTGAACAAAACCGTTATTGGTGTTCCCATTAAATAAACTAATAATAAGTGAATAAGATAGATAGCCAAACCAAGCCATTAAACCTAAATAGATAAAAATGAAAGCTACAAGACCTATAATGGCAAAAATCAAGTGCTTCTTAAATGATGGGCTAGGATTAGTAAACCCTTCTGGAACCTGAATATGTTCTTCGGAAATATTTGAACTCATTATTGAATTTTTTAACAATATTATGATGACTTATATAGAGGTATTTAAGCTTTTATTATACCTATTTTTAAAGCTGCTCCTTATTTCATTTGTACTAAAAAAAGAGCATTTCGGCCAAAACTAAAAAAAATTACCAGTTTGTGAAATGAAAATATAGGCGTGTAAAAAAACATTAACTATTTAAATGACTTTGGAAAGCTATTGCAACAACATAAGAAGCTTGAATAAGTCAAAAGCAAATAACTTCTTGAGAGACTTCGCTTAATTTTCTATAAGTAGGATTAGTAATTTTCCCGAAAAACCAAATTGCAAGACCTGTTGTCCAGCTTGAATATTCCTTCACTCTTAGCTCATATCAAATACTCCGACAATGGGCAAAACAAAGTGCCTGCGATTATTTGATTCAACAAACTAAATCTCGAACAGTGTGGTTTTAATCTATCTTGAGGTTTTCTATGCTATTTTATAAATTCAATTAAAAATTACCATACTATTGATAGTCTATTTAGGGGGCTGTATTTTTTGTAGTACACGAAAATTATTCAAAGATATTTATGTTTTTGCAGCATAAAATGAATTTACTTTCTAGAATACACATTGTTTGGATTGCTCTATTAATAGCCTTAATTATAAAAGTTGGGGGATATCAAGGAGATGTAGCATGTGCGATGTCGAACCCAGCTTTTTGGATGTGGTATGCCTACACTTATGTTATAACCTTCTTTATTTTACAGCTGCATTATTATATTATTTTATCAAAAAATCTTCCGATTTGGCAAGCAATAATAATTACAACTGGAGTATTTTTCTTAACTGAGTTATTCACGATGCTATTTTTTAATTATAGCGAAAGGAGTAAACGAATTTTATATTTTACTGAAATACCTTTTGGTACTACACTCATTATTCTGATTTCAATATTTCTTAAAAGTGAAAAAAATAAATCCAGATTAGTGAATCATGTAAGTAAAATAACTATTGATACCATTAATGGGATTTCAAAAATAAGTGTTGAGAATATTCTTTTAGTTAACTTATCTACTGCACATTTATATATCGTACTCGATGAAAATAAAACATTAAAAGTTGATAAGCCTTTAAAATACATGATAAATCTTTTGAGAGACTATGACTTTTTCTATAAGTTAAACCGCCAATGTATTTGTTCTTACAAAGCAATTACGAGTTTTGAAACAGAACCTGATTCTAGGCTAAAGATTAATTTTGTTGACGGCAATTATGCTAATGTCAGTAAGAATAGAGCTTCCGATTTTAAAAAATGGTTTGATAAACATTCGCTTTTATAGGCTATTTTTTCCTCTTAATCAATTTTTATAATAGTTTTAGATAATACAAAACTCCATCTAGGATATTATTGCTTCTCGAATAGAAAGTAAATATCCAATATATGAAAAGAATATTTTTCTTTAGTATTCTCTTAATATTTTACTTCACCATAACTGCTAAATCTCAAAATGAAATAACATTAGGTATAGGATATTTTGGGGAAACTATTTTCCATCCTGGTTTAGTAGCACAAGTAGAATATGACAAATTTCTAACTAATAAAATTTCGATTCCGATACGCACAGATATTGGATACTACATTCATAAAAGAAATCATCAAGCGATATTTTCTGAACTCATCACAGGTATACGTTGGCATTTTTTACCCAGATGGCATGCTGGACTTAATGCTGGTGTGGGTTTAATGGCTTCGTGGCACCACTCTGATGATGGTGTATTCATAGTCGATAATAGTGGAAACATATCTAGAACAACTTCTTTTGCTGGTTTAGATTTTATGCCATCTACTGGTTTCGAGTTTGCCTATAAAATTAAAGAAGGCAGTAAGAATAATTATATATGGCTGCGACCAAAAGCCTTTTGGCAAATGAATGTCAATGAAAGAGCACTTTTCCATTTTGCCTTAGAAATAGGTTATTCCTTCACTTTAAATTCCAAAACAAAATAGAATGAGAAAATGTCTATTTCATATCCTGATATGCGGTTTTATTACACTGCTCTCGTGTGAAGAAAGTGAATGGCTTTCAGAGGGAGATACCTTTTACTTAAAAAATAAAGAAGCCGTAATGCCTGTTTGGGTAACAGGAAATATAGCCTCTGGAATATTTATTATTGTTAACCATGGAGGCGCAGGGTTTGCTACCAGCTTGGATTTTCATCAGGCTACCAGTTTCAAAGAATTAGAAAAGGATTATGCCCTTGTTTACTGGGATCAAAGGATGAGTGGTATGTCCAAAGATGACCCAAAGATATCTGATTTGTCGATAGCATTGCACATCGAAGATTTAGAAAAGTTATTAATACTTATTCAAGATAAATATTCTCCTTCGTCTTTATTCATTTATGGGCACAGTTGGGGCGGAGGTTTGTCTCTAGCCTTTTTGGGGTCTGAGAATAACCAGCAAATGTTTAAAGGTTGGATCAACGAGGACGGAGGGTTACAAGATAGGTATGAAATGGTGCTGCGTGAGGCGTGGACCGTTGAAAAAGCGAATGAAAAATATGCTGAAACTGGTGATGAAAAATGGTTAGAGATTGAGGAATGGTGGAATAATAATCCAAATGCAAATGAGGGAGACCTGGAACCATTTCAGTTTGTTAGAGATTTAGGTGGTTTTATTTTTGACGAAGAGGCGGCTAATGCCCAACATAATGTAAACAGATTTAACAAGACTTTTAGATCTCCATATTCATTTAATTGGAAAGGCGTTCAGTATGATGATACTAGATGGTTGGCTGGTTATGATTTTATGCCAGATGCCAGATCAATAGAAATACCTACATTAACTGTTTGGGGGAATGAAGATGGATCAGTACCCATAGGTATAGGAGATACCCTCCAAACCCTTCTTTCAACACCAGTTCAAGATAGGTATTATTTTACATTTGATGAGTGTGCTCATAGCCCACATTGGGAAAAATCAATAGAGTTTTACAACCTAGTAAACGACTTTATTACAACCTATAAATAATGCATTTGCAACCATTTATTAGTATAAATACCCAATGGCTATGGTCTATATCACTAGTGATAACTTCTACAAATTAATGGGCTACTGTTAAAGACTCTCAACTAGAAATTGCATGCTAAGAACTATATCTGCTTATAAAATCACTCACTTATTCGCCAACTGCCCGCAGGCGGCGTCTATATCTTTGCCCCTACTACGGCGGATGTGCACGTTCACGCCTTTTTTAGAGAGGTAATTACCAAATGCTTCCAACTTATCTTCTCCTGTATTTTTAAAACCAGCTTCGCTAATGGGGTTATATTCAATAATGTTCACTTTGCTGGGTAGATGCCTAGTAAATCGGTAAAGCTCTTCGGCATCTTTTAAACTATCGTTAAAGTTATGGAAAACGATATATTCATAGGTCACTGGATTTTTCGTTTTTTGGAAGTAGTATTTCAGCGCTTCACGCAAAACTTCTAGGTTATTTTGCTCATTGATGGGCATAATCTGCGCCCGTTTTTCATCATTGGCAGCATGTAAAGAAAGGGCCAATCTAAACTTTACTTCATCATCACCTAATTTCTTGATCATTTTGGCTATGCCTGCGGTAGAAATTGTAATTCTTTTGGGAGACATGCCCAACCCCTTAGGTGAAGTAATGTAATGCACGGACTCTAGCACTTGTTTGTAATTGAGTAATGGTTCACCCATTCCCATATACACAATATTACTCAATGACATTTGAAAGTTTTCTTCTGCCTGCTTTGCAATGGCCACCACTTGATCATAAATCTCACCTGCATCCAAATTCCGTTTTCTATCCATATAGCCTGTGGCGCAAAATTTACAAGTAAGTGAGCAACCTACTTGCGAAGAAATACATGCCGTCATTCTATTATCCGCAGGTATCAATACGCCTTCAACCAAATGCCCGTCGTGTAATTTAAAAGCAGATTTAAGAGTGCCATCATTACTTTGTTGACTATGATCTACCTTTACAGGATTAATGGTAAAATGTTGCTTTAATAATTCACGTGTTTTTACTGAAAGGTTGGTCATTTGCTCAAAATCATGAGCAGATTTTTTCCAGAGCCATTCATAAACTTGCTTTGCCCTAAATGCCTTTTCACCATGTAATAGTAAAAATTCTGAAATAGCTGATAAATCTAATTTCCTAATATCTTTTACAGTGCTTACTTTCATGTCCAATTACCCTTAATAATAACCTAATATTAAATTTTGAAGGTTAAAGTCAACTTTACAATAAATTAATTTGCAAATGCATAGCCTTGTTTCCTACCTTGCGGCATTTTAAAATACTTCACCCTTTCAACAATTTGCAAAATTATAACATATAATGGAGTTAATGTTTATGGCTATCGGATTTATGTTTGCAGCATACTCTGTAGTAGCCAATGATGTTATACAAACACTCGGTACTTTTTTAAGCTCTAACAGAGAGCGCCCGTGGTGGATACTAGCACTTTACACTGGAACAATTCTAACAATAGTACTCATTTATGGCTGGGTACAATATAATGGCGATGTTTCTTATGGCAGATTAACCTCTAAAGGCTTAGGGGAATTGCCTTCACCGTTTTATTGGTGGTATATTTTACCACCTTTGGTATTATTGGTAATTACTCGCTTTGGTATTCCTGTAAGTACTACCTTTTTAATATTAAGCGTATTTTCTGTAAGTAATAATACACCAGAAGAAAATAATCCAATAAACATACTTACTGGAATTTTTAGTGGCGACTCCACAATAAGCAAAATGCTATTAAAATCTATTTCTGGTTATGCAGTTGCTTTTATAGCAGCTTTAGTGCTATATTTTTTAATTGCTAAGAAGATAGAAAAATATTTTCTGGATAATAAATACCAAATTGCCGATAACAAATGGGTCGTATTACAATGGTTATCAACTGGTTTTTTATGGAGCCAATGGCTCATACAAGACTTAGCGAATATTTATGTTTTCTTACCTAGAAGTCTTCCTGCTTCTTACTTAGTGGCAACCCTCATATTAATCTTGGGTTTAATTTGCTACATTTTCTACAACAGAGGTGGTTCTATACAGAAAATTGTTACAAGTAAAACCAACACTACAGACATTCGCTCTGCTACCATTATTGATTTTATTTATGGCATTATTCTTTTCATTTTTAAGGAATTGAGCAATATTCCTATGAGTACCACTTGGGTATTTGTTGGCTTACTCGCCGGCCGAGAATTTGCCATTGCTCAGCAACTCAACATACAATCTGTAAAAAGTGTATTCACATTGGTATTTAAAGATTTATTTAAAGTCTTTATAGGTTTAGCAGTAAGTATATTTTTAGTACTACTAATTTCTTTTTTACAATAAGCAATTTTTCTTTAATTAAATTTTGTGCTATTTAATGGCATTTTCTGTATAAATAGCTGCACTTATTTACAGGAAATTTTGCTGTGGAAGAAACTGGGTTAATGGCTAAAAATTAGAAATTAGTGCTCAAAAAATTCTCTTTCATGAAGTTTCCTTCCTTTTAAAGTAAAAAAGTTATATTAGCATTTTAATGTAAAGCTCGCTACATTAAAGAATAGATAAATGAGGGTAATTTCATATTATCCTTAGCACTAATGAAACCATTAAATTATGAGTAATTTGTTGGAATTTGAAAAGCCCATTGCAGACCTAGAAAATAAGCTGAAAGAAATGCGTGTAATGGCAGAAGATAATGATGTGGACATTCATGAAGCTATTGTTTCACTTGAACAAAAAATAAACGAACTTAAAGTGAATACCTTTAAGAACCTCACCAGATGGCAAAGAGTACAATTATCAAGACATCCTGATAGACCTTATACACTTGATTACATCTATGAAATAACCACAGATTTTATAGAACTCCATGGCGATCGGAATGTAAAAGATGACAAAGCCATGGTAGGAGGTTTCGGTAATATTGATGGCAAAACTTTTATGCTCATTGGCCAGCAAAAAGGTAGAAATACCAAGCAAAGGCAAATGCGGAATTTTGGCATGTCTAACCCTTCTGGTTATAGAAAGGCTTTGAGGTTAATGAAACTAGCTGAAAAATTCAACAAACCTGTTGTATGTTTTATCGATACTCCTGGTGCATATCCTGGTATTGAGGCTGAACAAAGAGGTCAAGCAGAAGCGATTGCAAGAAACCTGAAAGAAATGTTCATGCTGCAAGTACCTGTAATTTGTATTATTATAGGAGAAGGTGCTTCAGGTGGAGCATTAGGAATAGCTATTGGTGATAGGGTGCTAATGCTAGAAAATACTTGGTATTCGGTAATATCTCCTGAATCTTGTTCTTCAATTTTATGGCGAAATTGGGATCAAAAAGAACAAGCGGCCGAGGCTTTAAAACTTACAGCAGAAGATATGAAAAAGGCCAAATTGATAGATGGGATTGTAGAAGAACCCATGGGAGGCGCACATACCGACTTTAAAGCAATTACCGCTACTGTTAAAGACACCATCTTAAAAGAAACTGCCAAACTCGAAAAACTAACACCTCAGAAAAGGATAGACAAACGCATAGATAAATTTTCTGAGATGGGTGTTGTAGTCGAATAATGAAAATCAAAAGAAAAGCCGGCCAAGCCGGCTTTTTTATTGTTCTACATCTTTCTCTAATTTCTCTAAAATCCGTCCTTTCGTTTTAAGCTTGTTTACATAATTGTTCCTTTGCTGAAATATGTTCATGTTAGAAGAAGAACGCATTCCTTGTGCCAATACAAAAGCATGCTTTTTCTGAAAGTCTTCCAACTCTTTCTCATCTTTTTTAATAGATTCATTCAATACAGAAATCCTAAGCTTTGCTTGATCTACAGGTGGTTTCTTGTATAAGTCAGGATGGAAATATTTAGTAGACTTTTCAAGGAAATAAGTTTCAAATAATTCATTACAAACTATCCTGAAACGCAAATTCAATTCTTTATCTTCTTGGTGATTAGGCTGTTTCCCTAATTTCTTCCAGTTTTCCTGGATTTGCTTTACCTCATTAATATTTACCTTACTCCCGTTTAGTTGAAGCATATCGCCTACAGTTTTCAACAAGTCTTTCTTGATCTCAACTACAGGCTTATCTTTTATTGCCGCACTATATTTCAGGTTATTAAAATACTTATCTAGTTCTTTTTTGAACTGCATCTGCAATTTGCCTATTTTATTCCTAGGCACATTACCTACATTTTTCCAGTCCCGCTGATAGTCTTTTACTGTTTGCTTCATTTCAGGGCTAGATCCCTCCTTGTTGATTCTTTCAACCTGATAAAGCAGTTTTCTAAACTTCATCAAGCGTTCATTCAAAATCTTAGTTTGTTCATTAAAGAAAGATTTCCTTCTAGAAAAGAAATATTCTAAAGCATTATTAAAATCTTCTGTAAGCTTTTCGTCTACTTCTTTATGCGCACTACCCGTTTTTATCCACTTAAGTTTGAGTTCTTTAAACTTAATTGAGCTATTTTTCCAATCGGTACTCCCTTTTAAACTATTGGCTTCTTCTAATAGGGCTGTTTTAATCTCGAAGTTCTTATCCCTATTTTTTTCTATGTAGACATTTATTTCGTCTTCTAGATCATTGATTTCATTGTAAAGTATCACGAAATCTCCTAGGCCATTATATTGAGCGAGATACGTACGCATGTGTATCAGTTTCATAAGGTAAGAACCCTTATTTTCAGCCTCGCTCACAGCAGTTTTTACATCATCTAATTTCTTTTTCGCCATTTCGTACCTATTCACAAAATAGCGCATACTTTCTTCTTCGCTTTCTCTTACAACACCTAGTTCCCTATCTTTAAATTCAAAGTAGCCTTTCAGGTAAACTTTTCCTTCTTTAATATACCCGAACTCTGAGATTTCGGGATATTCTTTAATTGCAGAATCTGACATTGGTTATATTTAATTTTCGTTTGTTTTGCTAAAAGTCGTTATTACGTTTAGCGTAAAAAAATTTTTAATAACTTTTTTGAAGTTATTAAATCTTAAAAAAATACTCGATACAATGTTTGTCTTTACATTTATTTCACGCGATTCCTAAAAATAGGGCTTTCCTTTTAAAATATCCAATAAATTCCTTCCTAAAGCAAGTAAAGTATTTATCGAGATATTAATTTAAATTTGCAATATTATTTTTTAAGCATCAAATAAATTTTATACACATATTTTATGAGTAACGAGACTATCATTTTTTCAATGGAAAGGGTGAGTAAAATACATCCTCCAAGTAAACAAGTATTAAAGAACATTTCACTCTCATTTTTTTACGGTGCCAAAATCGGAATTTTAGGTTTAAACGGCTCTGGAAAATCTTCACTTTTAAAAATAATTGCTGGTGTTGATACCGCTTATAATGGACATGTAGTTTTTTCTCCTGGGTATTCGGTAGGTTATTTAGAACAAGAACCAGAATTGGACCATGAGAAAACCGTAAAAGAAGTGGTGAAGGAAGGTGTAAAAGAAATAGTAGATCTGTTACAAGAGTTCGATGAAATTAATATGGCATTTGCCAATCCCATGTCTGATGATGAGATGAACAAGTTGATAGAAAGGCAAGGAGAAGTTCAAGAAAAATTAGACCAACACAATGCCTGGGAATTAGATAATCGGCTTGAAAAAGCCATGGATGCCCTTAACTGCCCTCCTGAGGACACAAAAATAGGCGTGCTCTCTGGTGGTGAAAAACGAAGGGTAGCCTTGTGTAGGTTACTGTTGAAAGAACCAGATGTATTGCTATTAGACGAACCAACCAACCACTTAGATGCCGAATCTGTACATTGGTTAGAACAACATTTGCAACAATATAAAGGGACGGTAATCGCCGTAACACACGATCGCTATTTCCTAGATAATGTTGCGGGTTGGATCCTTGAACTTGATCGAGGAGAAGGCATTCCTTGGAAAGGAAATTATTCTTCTTGGCTCGATCAAAAACAGAAAAGACTGGCTCAAGAGGAGAAGACCGCTTCAAAAAGGCAAAAGACTTTACAAAGAGAACTTGACTGGATCAATATGTCGCCCAAAGCCAGACAAGCTAAACAAAAAGCCAGGATCAATTCTTATGAGAAACTCCTAACAACTGAATCTAAAGAGAAGGAAGAAAAGTTGGAATTATTTATTCCAGATGGACCTAGATTGGGCAATGTGGTAATTAACGCAGAAAATATTACAAAAACATTCGGCGATAAAGTTTTATACGAAGAACTCAGCTTTTCTTTGCCACAAGGTGGTATTGTTGGTATAATTGGACCTAATGGCGCAGGTAAAACAACTCTCTTTAATCTTATTACCGGTAAAGCTGAACCCGATCAAGGTTCTTTTGAAGTAGGAAGTACCGTAGAAATTGCCCATGTTGACCAAGAACACACACAATTAGATCCTGAAAAAACAGTTTGGGAAACCATTTCTGGAGGGAATGAATTAATGATGGTAGGCAACCGCGAAATCAATTCGAGGGCTTATGTGAGTAAATTTAATTTTTCGGGTAGTGACCAACAGAAGAAAGTCGGCGTACTTTCAGGTGGTGAGCGAAACAGGGTACATTTGGCCATGACTATTAAACAAGGTGCCAACTTATTACTTCTTGATGAACCTACGAACGATTTAGATGTAAACACACTGCGTGCTTTAGAAGAAGCACTTGAAAGCTTTGCTGGTTGTGCTGTGGTAATCAGTCACGACCGTTGGTTCTTAGATCGAATTGCTACCCATATTCTGGCTTTTGAAGGAGAAGCCAAAGTACGTTTTTTCGAAGGGAACTTTTCGGAATATGAAGAAAAAAGAAAAGAATTAACAGGGCAAACAACGCCTAAAAGATTCAAGTATAAAAAATTGAAATAAAAACGATTTGTTAAATGATATTTTTCATTTTTGATTAAATACAATAATTTATAAATTTAAAGTAGCTAAAATCAAATATATTGTTTTAGTAATAGATGAAAAATAAAGTTGAGGTTTGAACTCAAGTTATTTTGTGCATAGACAAGTGGTTCCCCATCGGGACAAAAAACGGAGACCTAGCAACTCAAGGACAAGAATTTTTAATGCCCCAGTGGAACCGAAGTATATGTGCAAAAGAATCGAGTTGAAACGAAAAAGTTGTTATTTTTCCATTACTAAAAGCTTACTATGGGCTTGTTTTTAATAAAAGAATACCATTCATGAAGGATGTGATACATTTACTTCCTGAATCTCTAGCTAATCAAATTGCTGCTGGTGAAGTAGTTCAACGACCAGCTTCAGTGGTAAAAGAACTACTCGAAAATGCCATTGATGCAGGCAGCACACAAATAACCCTGATTATCAAAAATGCAGGTAAGTCTCTGATTCAGGTAGTAGATAACGGCAAGGGGATGTCAGAAACTGATGCGCGCATGTGTTTTGAACGCCATGCTACTTCTAAAATATCCAATACCGAAGACCTGTTCAAAATCAATACTTTTGGATTTAGGGGCGAGGCTATGGCTTCTATTGCTGCCGTTGCTATGGTAGAACTTAAAACACGGCAAGTAGAAGAAGAAACAGGCACCATGATACACATAGAAGGCTCTGAAATTAAATCACAAGAACCTACAATGTGTCCAGAAGGTACTTCCATATCCGTGAAGAACCTGTTTTACAATGTTCCTGCCAGGCGTAATTTCCTAAAATCGAATCCTGTAGAAACAAGGCATATCATAGATGAATTTCAGCGGGTAGCCATGTCTAATCCTGATATCAATTTCGCCATGTATCAAGATGATTTGGAGACCTTTAATTTAAAAGCTGGAAAATTAGCCAAAAGGATCATAGGTATTTTTGGCAAGCAATACCAAGGTCAGCTCATTACCTGCAGCGAGGAAGTACAACATGTTCGTATCAGTGGTTATATTGGCAAACCTGAATGTGCTAAGAAAACTCGTGGAGAACAGTTCTTTTTTGTAAATGGAAGATATGTGAGGCATCCTTATTTGCACCATGCAATTATGAATGCTTATGAAGAGTTACTACCAGAAGGCACTTTCCCTTTTTATGCTTTGCGTATTGAAATTGACCCAGTACATGTAGATATCAATGTGCATCCTACTAAAACAGAAATAAAGTTCGATGATGAACGCACTATATATGCAGTAGTAAGCGCTACTGTAAAACAAGCATTGGCTGCCAATGGGGTTACCCCTTCATTAGACTTTGATTTAGACGTAAACTTTGCTACAGACCGCGCTAATTCCCCAGAACAGGAAAAAGTACCTGTAGCTAGCAATATGGGATTTAAGCAAGGAGATCAAAATCAAGTTAAACACTGGGAAAAACTCTATCCAGATGCTGAAAAAGCAAAAAAATGGGAGAATGAATTTATGCAGTTAAAGCCAAGAGGCTCTCAAAATCAGCAAGAAGAAGCTCCAATGGAAATTAGGTACAGCAGTGCTGCCAATGACCTTGAAAAAGAAACAAACAACGAAAATAAGCCAGAAGAATCTACACAGCAAGTACAAAAAACCTTACAGATAAAAGGAAAATACATTGTTGCCCAAATTAAGTCTGGTTTAATGGTAATAGATCAAGTAGCTGCACACGAGCGCATCATGTATGACAAGTTCTTAGAAAAGTCGAATAGCGGGAATGGTGCATCACAAAAACTGGTATTTGCACAAACTATTGAATTAAATCAAGCGGATTATACACTATTGCAAGAGTTAGTACCCGATTTACTTCAAATAGGTTTTGAGTTAGAACCTTTTGGCAACCAAGCGTTTATTTTAAGAGGTATCCCAGCTGAAGTGAAAGAACCAGATGCAAGTACCATCATCCAGAATTTCTTGGAACAATTTAAGATGAATCAAGACTCGTTACAGCACAATAACAACACAAAAATTGCTCGTATCATGGCGAAAAAGGTGGGCATACGTGAAGGACAAAAGTTACACCATGAAGAAAGACAGGCAATTATCGAACAGTTATTCGCTTCTTCAAATCCTAATTACAGCCCTGAGGGTAAAAAAACCATTACTATTCTTAGTCTTGAAAAATTAGATGAACTTTTTAGTTGAAATAAAATTGATAAAGTAGAGGTACATTTATTAATTTTATAATACAGTTTCTCTTTTCAAATCTTAGCAAGTGGGAATTTTCTACTTTTTGTTAAGCTAGAAAGCTGAAAAGCTGTTTTTATCAACGAAAATGCAATCAATTAGCAATTACAATTTAAATCATAAAAAAATAATGTATTCTGAAATTAGATTTCATCTTAGTGCAGAGCCGGAAGTAGAAGTACTGGAGCTTGATGAAGTAGATACAGATATTGATAAGGAAAAAAATCTAGTCGTTTTTAACGATGATGTAAATACATTCGAGCATGTGATACAAGCACTAATAGAGATTTGTAACCATACTAAAGAGCAAGCAGAACAATGCACATTAATTATCCATTACAAAGGAAAATGTGTAGTGAAAACAGGTTCATATGAAAAACTTGAACCGATGTGTACTGCTATTTGCGATAGGGGAATTAGTGCTGAAATTGCCTGAAGTAAGCATATCATTTTTATATAAAATTTTATCGAAAAAGCTTCTTTCAACGGAATGGGCTAAATAACTAATACATGAATTATCCTTCAAGATTATTGGACGATGCCGTAAATGAAATTTCGAAACTTCCTGGAATCGGAAAAAAAACGGCATTGCGATTGGCACTATTCCTATTGAAACAAGAAGAAGACGTTTCTGTAAATCTTTCTAAAGCAATTTTAAAACTTCGCTCAGAAATAAAATACTGTGTACATTGCCATAGTATTTCTGACGAGCAAGTTTGTGGCATTTGCAGCAATCGTTCGCGTGATAGGTCTACAATATGCGTAGTCGAAAATACTACAGATGTTATGGCATTAGAAAATACAGCGCAGTATTTTGGGCTTTATCACGTGTTAGGTGGAATAATCTCTCCTATGGAAGGTGTAGGGCCTTCTGACCTTAATTTAGAAAGTTTATTCAAAAGATTAGAAAAAGGGGAAACAAAGGAAGTAATACTTGCGCTTAATTCTACCATGGAGGCAGAAACAACTGCCTTTTACATTACCAAAAAATTAAAAGATAGCGGCGTAAAAATCACTACTATTGCCCGAGGTGTACCCGTTGGTGGCGAATTAGAATATACCGATGAAGTAACGCTTGGTAGAAGTATCACCAGAAGAGTAGTATATGAGTAATCCGCTCATTTCGGTAATCTTACCTTATTACAATGCTGAAACAACTATTAAAGCTGCCATAGTAAGTATCCTTCAACAAAGCTTTTCTTACTTTGAGTTATTGGTAGTCAACAATGCCTCAACTGATAACTCTCCTGTTATAGTTGAACAATTAGCGAAACAAGATGAGAGAATTAAATGTCTAACAGCACCTATTAAAGGTGTTAGCCATGCTTTCAATCTTGGGTTAACAAAATCCAAAGGGCAATTTATTGCCCGGATGGATGCTGATGATATTTCTCTTCCTCTGAGGTTACAAGAACAAATCGAATACCTCAAAACAAATCATGAAGTTGATATTGTAGCAACCCAAGTAGATATGCCCAATACATCACAAAATCAAGGCTTTCAAGAATTCGTAGAGTGGTCTAATAAGTTGATAACCTGCCGTGAAATTTACTTATCGCGATTTATTGAACAACCTGTAGTAAATCCTAGCATTTTATGCAGAAGAAAAGTGTTTTTGAAATGTGGCAGTTACCTTCATGGAAACTTTCCAGAAGATTATGACTGGTTTTTACGCGTTATGGAAAAAGGGGGGCAAATTGCCAAAATTCCAAAAAAATTACTGGTCTGGAATGATTCAAGCACTCGATTAAGCCGCACAGATGAAAGATATAGTGTTGAAGCATTTTACCGAACAAAAGCATTTTACCTCGCCCAATGGTTTAAAAAAGACAAAGCAACAAAGTTACAAGTTGCTATTTGGGGTATGGGTAAAAAATCTAAAAAAAGAGCACGATTGCTAGAGAAAAATGGAATCGATATTTCCATGTTTATAGATATGTTCCCTACTACAGCAAAGGGTATTAATTACCTGTATTACAAAGATTTGCCACCGCAAGGAAAATACTTTATTATCTCTTATGTAGGTAACAGAGGAGCAAGAGATGAAATTAAATCTTTCCTTTTGAAAAGAGGATATTTAGAAGGTATTGATTTTTTATTAGCTGCTTAACTTGACTTTCATCCATTAAAACAGCATTTTAGCATTATCACTAAATAAGATTTTTTGTCTATTTACCTTTCATATTTATACATACAGCCTGAGGTGTAATAGGCTTTGTTAAAGTAATCAATTCTTTGGCAAAGCTTTCCATTCTTTGCTCCAATTCTCATGGAGCCTAAAATCTTATTATCCAAAATTTACTTTTATCAATAATGAAAATTTACACCAAAGAATCTTTGGGCTGGAATCGCTTTTTAACAGAACAAATCAATACTTCTAATAATAATTTCTTAGCAGCAAGAGTATCGGCAGAGAATAAAAACAATTATATATTGCTATTGCCAGAAGTTGGAGAAATTATAGCAGAGTGTACGGGCAAAATGCTTTTTAATGCCTTCAATAAATCTGATTTGCCCAAAACAGGAGACTGGGTAACTATACAATATTTTGAAGAGGAAGAAAAAGCTTTGATTCATGATATATTGCCTAGACGAAATACGCTAAGTAGAAAAGCAGCAGGCATAGTTACAGAAGAACAAGTAATTGCCACTCATGTAGATAAAGTATTGATAGTACAAGGGCTAGACAACAATTTCAACTTAAATAGGCTGGCAAGAACGGTTGTTTTAGTTCGAGAAGCTGGAATAACTCCTATCATCATTTTGAATAAAATTGACATTGCCGAAAATGCACAAGCCAATATCAACTTAGTTAAATCACAATTTAAAGAGGAAAAAGTATTGGCAATAAGTGCTTTGGCCAACGAAAATATGAATAGCTTGATGCAATTAGTCCATAGAGGTGAAACATTTGTGCTAATGGGATCTTCGGGAGTAGGAAAATCTACCCTAGTAAATAGACTGACCGGAAATTTGCATGCAATGACCAAAAGTGTTCGAGAAAAGGATGCCAAAGGGAGGCATACTACTACCCGAAGGGAAATGTACATTCTACCACAAGGTGGTATTCTGATAGACACACCAGGCACAAGAGAATTGCAATTGATGGCAGCTAAAGAAGGGCTAGAAGATACTTTCGATGAAATTTCGGAATTAGCTACTCAATGCCGCTTTACTGATTGCAGTCATGAAAGTGAAAAAGGTTGTGCTGTATTGCAAGCATTAGAATCAGGAGAAATTTCAGAATTTGCCTATAACAATTTTATGAAATTGAAGCGTGAAGACGCTTACATGGAAGCCAAGACTAACCAAAAAGCATTTCTTCAAAAAAAGGCAAAAGAAAAGCAATTACACAAGCATATCCGCTCTATTAATAAAAACCGACGGAAGTTTTAAAAAAAACCGGCTGGTTTATAACATAATCAGCCGGTTTAATATATCACTCATCATTATCTTCAAAATCCAGCGGCCAGCCATCATCTTCATTCAATAATTTTTCAATATCACGACGGTCTTTTTTAGTAGGTCTGCCATACCCTCTTGGCCTAGATAAAATACCAGACTTTCGAATCATTTCTAGTTTTTCTAATTCTTCCTTAGGTGTTAAATCTTCTACATGTTCATCTACCAATTTAGCCCCTACTCTATTTTTCAATAATTTCTTTACTTTATATTTTCTCCAAATAGGATTCTTCTTTACCTCAATTATATCACCTTCTTTTACATCTCTAGAAGATTTAACAAACTGGCCGCTCATAGTAACCCTACCCGATTTGCATGCCTCAGAAGCAACCGTTCTGGTTTTAAAAACCCTAACCGACCATAAGAATTTATCAATGCGCATTTAGAGACTCTTTTAGTTTATAATTTAAAGTAAGCTGTTTATTCTACAGATTTACCAGCTGCTAACCATGCTTTCATGCCACCCTCCATATCATAGATTTCTTTAAAACCTGCCTTAATCATGATATCTGCAGATTTACGACTTCTTATTCCACTGCCACAATAAATAAACACGGGTTTTGTCTTATCCAATTCTTCTATGGCTTTATTAATTTCATCGGCTTTGTAATCGTAATTTAAAGCACCAGTTAATTGACCTTTGGCTACTTCTGGAGGAGTTCTAGCATCTACTAACTGAATGTCTTTTGCTTGCTTTAATTTACTTTCAAAATCGTCTGGTGAAAGTACTTCATAAGTAACTCCTTCGGGTGTGTCTACTGTTCCGCAAGCTATTGCGCTTAAAATACAAAATATCCAAAAACCTAGTATTCTTAATTGTTGCATCATTTAATTTTTATCTTCAGCATCAATTATACAATGAATACTTTAAAGGCACAAAATGCTTGGTAAAGCAATTAAAAATTATTGATACAACTTTTAGAAAAGCAGGTGTTGTTAAACTAAAAAATCCAAGAATGATTTCAACTGGAAAGAATATGTTGTAATTCTTAAAACTTTAATTCCATCTGCGGCAAAAATCTACCTGGAATGCTTAGAGAAGGAGTTTTACTTACTACTACTGCACCCATTCTTTCATAAAAAGGTTGGGCAAAGGGGTCTGCTTGAATTTCCATTTCGGAGTAACCCATTTCTTTGGCAGTGGAAACCGCATGAACAAATAATTTTTTACCAATTCCTTTCCCAATAAATTCTTGATGTACAAAAAGCATTTGCATATCTACTTTACTAGTAGATAATTTTTGTAATAAATAAAACCCTGCAACTTTTGATTCAGCTTCTACCAAATAACAGGGTTGCTGTAGTACATTTTCTTTTGTTAAGGTAAGCTCTTCTCGGCAACTTTCCATAAACGAAGCATCATAACCCCAATAAGCTTTTGAGTCGAAGGCTATAGAGGATAGTTGTTCTGCTTCATTACTACGTGCTTTTCTAATTGTAGAGACAAACATATTTAATCTATCTTTTTGACAGCTTATTACCATTTCAAGCATATTAAATGCTCTTTCCATTACAAACTCAACTGGGTTGAATTCGATATTGGATGTCAATCAAATGTTCTATATATTATGTTTGCATTTATAGAAGTTACTTAATTATTCAAATATAGATTCTTCTGTTAAAGGACGTAAACCATTATGGACTGCAATAATATCTATTTGTGTTTCTGATACTATTTTATAAATAATTCTATAATTTTTATAAATCAGTTCCCTTATCTCAGTTTTCTCTAATTCAGGAACCATTCGTCCTATTTCAGGATATTGAATCAAAAAATCAGTTTTTTCAAAAATTTTATCTGTGAGTTCTTCAGCATATCTTCCGGAGCGTGGTCTATAATACTCTCTTATCTCATGAATATCCTCTATAGCTTGGCGAGTCCAATTTATTTTGACCATTTTTTCAATAAGTCTTTAGCTTCTTGTGTAGAATATGTCTCACCTTTATTAGACTGTTCAGTTCCTGTTTCAATTTTTTGGAGTAAAATCAATTTATCCATCAATTCATCAATTGAAAACCGATTAGGCATATCCTTTAAGCTATTTATTACTTGTTCTTTAGTTAGCATAATCCTTTTCTTTTTACCAATAGTACAAAAAAATCAATTTAAATCCATAGGGTTATTTAACCTTTACTTTCTTCCCTGTTTTTAATAATTTCTTTTCGTATCCTTCAAAATATACAGGTATGGCAATGTCTTTTTCTTTACGGACCACAAAATGCAAGTGAGGGCCTCTGGTAAACCCTGTTAGCCCACAATAACCTATCAATTGCCCCTTTTCTACAAATTGTCCTTCTTCTACTTCTGTTCCTTTGTAATCTAGGTGTACATAGGAAGCAAGCGTACCATCATTGTGTAAAATTACAATTCGATTGGCTTTATGGATAAATGCTCGACCACCTGCTGCTTTAAACCAATCTATTACCCTCACTACTTTGCCTTCCCTAGCTGCAAAAACTGGTTCCCCTACTTTTAACTGAAAATCTATGGCATACAAGGATTTTACATGGTTATGGGAGAACTTCCCTTTTATACCCTGACTTACTTCATACTTTTTCCCTTTTTGTAATGGCAAGCGATACAAGTAATCATCATTGTGTTTGATATTTTTATAATCGCCAAAAAAGTAGGTAAAATGATAATGTTCTTTCAGATAATTGCGGATTTTATCTTTATCCAAATCATCAAAACTGAAAAGGACAAGACTATCTAAGGATGAGACTACAACATTTTTATAAAGCGACTCAGTTTTTCTTGAATAAATAAAGATACTCAAGGGAGAGACTGTTTTGTTGAGCGCTTTAAGGAATAGACTGTCGTTTGTTACACTTATTTCTAATTTTATATCTACTGCAATTGAGTCTGCTTCTAGCAATAAATTATTGGCAGAAAGATGAAAACTGAATGCTATAAATAGTAGTACTAAGTAGTTTTTTATCATATAAATTACTTCGACAATATTTCAGTTAAAGCTTTCAGAATCACCCAAAACAAAGTTTTACAAGTAAATAAGCAATAAATAGTGATTAATCTTGATTATTGCTCATTGTAATTTATAAAAAACTCCCTACTAAATATAACCCATGTTTTTTAACATAGGTTGAGATGCCTTGTTAATATTCTTGATTTATTCGTATTTATTCAGCGTAGTAAAGCACCTCCAGAAAAATCTCCTTCGGGCTATTTTTTTTACCATCTTCAGTTTTATCAAACTCTTTCACCACTCCACCACAACTTATCTTTTTGGCAGGTAACTTCGCATTTCCTCGATGATGCGCAATCATTATCTCTTCATCACTTTCCTCATCCCTCATCTCATATACATCATATTCCTCAAAAATGGGAATCATTGTGAAAGTCGTTACATTGCCCGTCATAATTGGTATCATGATAAAAGCTGTCAAGTTACTTTTAGAATCTATGAGTTTAGGAATACCCGTGACTATGACCGATTGAGAAGCACTTGCTTTCAATTTTACTTGGGAAGCTAATAGATGAAGTATGTTTTGGTTAATATATTCTGCTCTTAATTCTTCAGATAATTGTTGAATAATTGAATTTTTAGCCTGACTGGTAAGCGCGGAAGTACTCATTTCAAAATACAACCACATCTTTTGTTTATTTGAAAAAACACCTGCTGCCTTGGCCAATTCAGCAGAAGTAATTATCCCATCATTGGCATCAGTGAACAAATTGTAGAATCTACCTCCATTATCTAGTGAACTAGCCGCTTCTTTTACATTAGTAAAAGGAATAATTTTTTCCATACATTTTATTATTAGTCTTTACTCACTTGGTATGTACCAACTATTTGAAGTTAAATCTACACCACCACTCATTTTTTCTTGTACAACCCTATCTATGATATATACGCCTATTTCTGCCATGTGGTTAAAGTTATCCAAACCATTATCTGGGAAATTTTGCCTTGTTCTGTGGATGTTAAATTGTTCTGAAAACTTTCTGCCAAATGCCTCTTCCACTCCTTTTTTTCCTAGCATAAATCCTAACAAACCACCCCAAGTAGCTGTAGGATTATCTGAATCCCAACCTGCTAAAGCACCAATTTTTATGGTTTCCTTAATATCACCTTCTCCATAAAATAAGCTGACCATACCAGCCCCGAAATTAATTCCAGCAGCAAAACACCCATTACAAGTCATTTGCTGGCTGGTAATATCATATCCGTCAGCTTCCTCAACTTGGTAGCGTTGATACAGGGAATCACGCGCCGCTTCCCAAGTGTAGTTAGCTTCATACATGGAATAAACTAAATCGTACATTTTAGCAGGATAGGTTGTGTCTGGTAAATATTGCCTCGCTTTTTGTGCAAGTTCAAACACCTGCTCTTTCATACTTTTTGTATTATCTGCTTTAGCTGCTAGCGCATGCATAATGACATAAAATTCTGATATTACTTCGGCATTGGCCCTAGCAGTAGTTCTTATCGGCATTTTAGCCATCTCTATTGCAATATCTGGTCTGCCAGGAGCAAATAGACCAAATATTTCTGTGGTTAATTGTGCATCAATCATGTCATAATGCGGATTTTTGTCAGGGTTACTGGTTTCAGGTGGAGTTACACCTTGTTTCATTAAATCAAATGCTGCCTGATTTGATACCCAAAGATAATTCTCTTCTTCTGCCATAATGTGCCTCAACCAACCTTCTTTTATTTGTTCACCTGTTAGCATAGAAGTCTTATTAGTATAGAGCAAATGTTGATACATGTATTCTATGTCTGTATCATCATCTGCCCCCCATACCTCATTGGTATCTCTAAATACAAAATCTATAGTTTCAGACCACTGACTGGGCTCACCATCGCTAAAAATACTAGGTTGGTCAGGCTTACCCCAATCTTCACTTGTATAGAAAGCGCCTGTCTGTATCTCACCAATATTGCCAATTTTATCCATTTCAGTAACCAAACCCGTCCAGTTTGCTATACACTGTCCCAACCAAAATCCATAAAGATGTTCTTTATAAGCCTCACGAGAAAGTGTCATATCTGTAGGCTTTGGCTCATAAGATTCATAATTAATTGCGGGGTCTTTAAGGGAGGTCTGTACAGTTTCGGTTTGCTTTGTACAAGTTGATATTAAAAAGAAAAGACAAATGCTTGCCAGACAGTTTACTAGTTTCATATTCATATATGTTATGTATGTAGGTCTAAAATTTATGTTCCTTCTATTATTTGGTCGATTTTTTTACTTATCTCATGAGCGCGGTCTACAATCATGAAATGTCCTCCACCATCAATAAGATATTCATTTGCTTTATTTCTATGGGGAATAAGTTTGTCTGAAGTACCATTGATCTTAACAGTATAGGCTTTTATATCTTTATTTTCCCAAATCACCAATTGAGAAATTGCCCACTTCACAAATGCAGAATCAGTATCATCTAGAATAGCATTCAGTAGTTCTTTATTTTTTGCATCGAACAAAACTTGGGCAAATATTTTTGGCATGTTGAAAAATGAATTGGGCAGTATCTTGATAATATTCAATTTACCAAAAAATCTATAAATAGGCCTTAACTCCCTATTTTCTTCTACCGAAGATATTAAAATAGTAATTTTAGGATTGAGAATTTTGCTAATTTCTACAGCAACCAAACCGCCAAAACTTACACCTAATAACCCAAATTCTTGGCTAGTATCTATTTTTTTACTAAGTCTTTGGGCATAATCTACAATTGGTTCATGATTCAAAGGAGCAATCCATTCTAATGGAATTAAATCACAATTTAGCCTCAAAAATTTGAATACACGGCTATCTGCACCTAAACCACTTATTGCATAGATTTTCATTGCTTAAGGTATGCTACTCTTGTGAGAACAGTTCTCAACTATAAACCGCTGGCGTAATTTTTTTACTGGCTTTTCTATCAAAGTATCTTCTCAAAACCCCGCCTTGAATATCATTAATTTCGAACTCGGTTACAAAAGCTTTTGGGTCTACCTCATTAAGTACCCTATGTATTTTTTTTATATCAATCCTATTAATAATGGTATGTATAATCCTGATATCCTGTCTAACACCACTAATGCCATAACCTGCTTCTCCTTTGTAAATAGTCATCCCAGTTCCTATTCTTTCAATGATTGCCTTTTCTATAGCCTCTGAATGTTTTGAGACAATCATTAACCCAATAAAATCGTCAAAACCTTCAATAACCGTATCAATTACTTTGGCGGTAACCAAATAAGTAAGAATGGAATACATGGCTACTTCCATGGTCATTACCAAAGCTGTTATAGAAAACAGGATTACATTGAACACCAAGACGGTTCTTCCTATGCTTATTCCAAAGCGATCGTTCAGGAATATTCCTAAAATTTCTGAGCCATCTAGCACTGCCCCATTTCTAATGGTTATACCAATACCTGCTCCTAGGAACAGTCCACCAAAAATCGCAATCAATAATTTGTCTTCGGTAATATTTTCAAATGTTTCTAACTGTATGGAAACTGCCAAACATAAAATAGCCAATATAGATTTAAATATGATCCTTTTGGATACTGTAAAAGCTGCCAATATGAGAAATGGTACACTAACTACCAATAACCATATTGAGATATTTACACTAGTTTGGCCACTTAATAAGATTGCTATTCCTGTGACTCCCCCGTCTAAAAATCCATTCGGAAGTAAAAATGCCTTAAGGCCAATACTAGCCAGTAAAACCCCAATTAATATCTGCCCATACTCTGAAAGTAGATTTAATAACTTCATTAATTTTTGCTTCATATAATTTCAGTTATCCTTTTTTTTAGAATTTAAATACAAAAAAATTAATATGATTTATGCCAATATTACTCCTTGGTTTATTAAGAGTTTAAAGCAAAATATTGTTTAAATGAAGCATAAATGTGAGATGAAATAAAAATAAATTTGTTTTTTTATACCGACCGGTATATTTTTGAAGTATGGGAAAAGCTGAAGATACCAAACAGGCCATTATAGAACAGGCAGCAGCTCTTTTTAATAAAAAAGGGTATGCAGCTACTTCTATCCCAGATATTACCAGCGCCAGGGGTTTAACTAAAGGAAGTTTCTACGGAAATTTTAATAGTAAGGAAGAAATTGAACTAGCCGCTTTTGACTACAACATCAAGCTCATGAACATTACATTGCGCAATGAGATAGTCAAAAGAGACAATGCCATTGATAAATTATTAGTATTTGAAGAATTCTATTTCGATGGCATGAAGTACCATCGTTTACCTGCTGGTTGCGCCATTCTCAATACCGCTGTAGAGGCAGACGATACACATCCGAAGTTGAACGAAAGGGTAATTGCTGCACTTGAAAATTGGAGAAAATCTTTGATTAGCATTATCGAGAAAGGAAAAAAATATGGACAGATCAAACCTGAAATAGATGCCGAAGAATATGCCATTTTATTTATCGCAATGATAGAAGGTGGTGTAATGCTAGGTAAAACTTATAAAAGCCTTGAACCTATGCACAAAGTAATGAGACATTATAGACGTATCGTAATGGAAGAATTAAAAAAGTAAAATTTTTTTACCTTATAATATACTGGTCGGTATATTTTAATTAAAACCTAGTTGTATGAGTAAAACATTAAAAAAATCGATTCCAACTAAAGGAAGCCAACAAAAAATTAGTGAACATAAAAAGAGCTTATTACTGCAACTTATAAGGATTGGATTCAAAAACCTTGGTCCTATTTTCCCAAGAAAAGCAGCAAAAATAGCATTTAAGCTTTTTGCCACTCCTAAAAACAAGAAGAGTAGCCGCAAGCCTTCTGCCATAATGGAAGATGCTCGAAACTTTACAATTGATCACAAGGGAAGAACAATTCAATGTTATGCTTGGGGTAAAAATGGCCCTAAAGTATTACTTGTTCATGGCTGGGAATCGAAAGGGGCACACCTACAGAATTTTGTCCCTCCTTTATTGGAAATGGGTTATCAAGTAATTACGCATGATGCACCTGCTCATGGTAACTCTACTGGTAAAATGAGTAATTTGGTAGATTTTGGGGAAACAATTGCCAAAGTTGCCTCATCATCTGGAGGTATTGATCATATCGTAGCCCACTCTATGGGAAGTGGCGCTTCCGTATATGCCTTAGTCGAGCCAGAACTGCAATTAAAAGTCAAAAAACTAGTCATGATAACCTCACCCAATAGGTTACAAGATGTATTTCAAGATTTTTACAACTTAATTCATATACCAAAAGTAGTTCAAAATTATTTTGAGGTAGATGTTGAAACGCTAATTGGTAAATCAGTAGAGTACTTTCAAATTGCCGAACAATTAAAACATGCCAAAGCCGATGATTACTTCTTAATCCATGATGAAGACGATACAATTATTCCTTGGGCTTATGGAAATAAGATTGCAGTTAATAACCCCAAACTGCAAATGTGGACCACCAAAGGAAAAGGGCATTACAAAATAATTAAAGACAGGGAAGTAATTGAAACAATTGTAGATTATCTAGAATCTTAAAAAAATTTGGAATATGAAAATTGAGCAACATAAAATATCCGCTGAAGATGGTTATGTACTTTCTGCTACATTATACCAGCCTGCTGAAGTCAAAAAAGATATAATTGTTCAGATACATAGTGGCACAGGAATACCCCAAGGATTATACGGAAAACTAGCTACATTCCTTGCAGAAAATGGTATAACTGCTTTAACTTTTGATTATCGAGGTATAGGTAAATCAAAACCAAAACAGCTCAAAGGTTTCGATGCTACAATGAGAGATTGGGCACAGAAAGACATGACTGGTATTTTTAACTGGGTACTCAAAAAATATCCAGATTATAAAAAAGTAATTGTAGCCCACAGTATGGGAGGCCAGATAATTGGCTTGATGGAAAATAACAAACATATAGATCAAATCTTTTTTATAGGTTCTTCTACTGGTTATTGGAAAGATATGAGCAGTCCCTATAAATGGATGTTGCCTTCTATTTGGTATCTCTTTATTCCACTTACAACCTCGATTTATGGTTATGCCAACGCAAAAAAAATTAGACAAGGAGAAAACTTACCAAAAGGAGTGGCGCTAGAATGGCGTAATTGGTGCACTGATCCAAATTATTTTGAAAGTGAATTCGACAAAACTCTTAAACCATTGTATTTCGAAAATGTAAAAGCGCCTATTACTTCTATTCAAATTACAGATGATCCTATTGCTAATGACACTACTGTGCAGAAGCTTTTAAAGTTTTACAGAAATTCTAGTATTTCAATTGAAAAAATTTCTCCTAAAGCTATGGGTGTCAAGAAGATAGGACATTTTGGTTTCTTCTCTAGAAAATTTAAAGACTCCTTGTGGAATAAGTTATTAAATAACATACAGAATGAAGGTTTAGCAATGAGTTAGAATCTAATTTAATCATATGTGAATCTATTCTGTGCGAAGCACTTGATGAGCTGAAATCTGAACGAAATTCTTGGTGAGCATCATTATAATCGACATTTAAAATTGAAGATTTTGTATTGCCATACTAATGATGGGCTTATTTTTGAGGGGGTATAATAACCATTAATACTGAAACACATCCCCAATGAAGCTCCTCATTTTTAGCCTTACATTAGTTATTTTTCTTTCTACTTGCGCTCCTTATGCCAAAGGGCCTGTTTTAACTACAGAAAAAGCAAAAGAGACTTTTAATCCTTTAATTGATTTTATGGAGGTAAAACCGGGCATGACAATAGCAGATGTTGGGGCAGGTTCTGGTGCACTTACTGTAATTATGGCCACACAATTGGATAGTTGCACTGTTTATATTCAAGACATTGACCAAAAGGTATTACAACAAAAAAATGTGGATAAAATGCTTAAGCATTATTCTAAAAAACTAGGATATGATTTAGGCAAGCGAAATGAATTCAAACTGATTTATGGCACTTACAATCAATCTAAATTACCAGATAATTCCATCGATATAATTTATTCCAATGCTACCATACACGTGTTCGATGAACCAGACGCCATGTTAACAGACCTTAGAAAGAAATTAAAGCCAAATGGAAAAATTTATATTCGCGATGGCTTCAAAAAAGATAAGCATAAAGAAGAATTTTGTACTTCTCGCGATTGTGGAAAAAGGCTTATCAGTGTAGAAGAATTATTTACAATGATGGAAAAGAATGGCTATCAGCTTTTCAAGCAAATACCTGATATGAGTGGTTATCCAGTTTTTGGTTTTGAGCTAGCAGATTAGGTTAAATTCCGTATTTTTTCATTTTTCTATAAATAGTAGGGCGACTCCAGCCCAACTCTCGGGCAACTTCACTTAGATTCCCATGATGTTTTTCAAGCGCTTGTATCAGGGCAGTTTTTTCCACTTGTTCTATGTTCAAAGTTTTTGTAGTTCTAGTAGAATTATCCTCTGTATCTTTCAATATAAAGTCGGTAGCTTGAATCATTGATGAACCTGCCATTATCACTGCTCGTTCAATGATATGTTGCAATTCCCTAATGTTGCCTGGCCAAGCATACCTTGTAAGTTTTTCAATAACCTGTTTGTCAAATTGTAAATCGTATTTGCGGTATTTATTTTTATAAATATCCAAGAAATGGGTAGCTAATAGAGGAATATCTGCCTTACGTTTTCTTAGTGGAGGTAAGGTCACTTCTACCGTATTGAGTCTGTACAATAAATCTTGCCTGAATTTTTTTTCATCTGTCAGTATAGAAAGTGGCGCATTGGTCGCACAGACTAGGCGTACATCAATTGGAATGGGTTTGTTGGCCCCCACCCGAATTATTTCACGATTCTGTAATACTGAGAGTAGCTTTGCCTGCAATGGCAAAGATAAATTTGCGATTTCATCTAAAAACAAAGTACCCTTATCGGCAATTTCAAATCGACCAGCTCGTGCTTCTTTGGCATCAGTAAAAGCCCCTTTTTCGTGTCCAAACAACTCTGATTCAAATAAAGATTCAGGGATTGCACCTAAATCGACTTTCACAAAAGCTTCATCATGTCTCTCTGAAAGCTGATGCGTAGTCTGTGCAATTAACTCTTTACCAGTACCATTTTCACCTAAAATCAACAAACTGGCATCGGTCACTGCAACTTTACGGACAGTCTCTACTACTTCTTTAAAAGAAGTAGACTCACCAATCATATTTTTATCAGCTACTACTGACTGAGTCAATACTTTTTGCTTCTGTTTTAACGATGATACTTCTTGCTGGCTTTGGCTTAATTTCCAAGCAGCCATCACTGTGGCAAGGAGCTTTTCATTGTCCCAAGGTTTTACAGCAAAATCTACTGCACCCTCTTTCATAGCCTGTACGGCTAAATTAATATCACCATAGGCAGTAATCATGATTACACTGCAAGCAGGGTTAGTTTGTAAAATAACTTTCAACCACTTTAATCCTTCTTCACCGGATCTTGCACCGTGTGAATAGTTCATGTCCAGCAAAATAACATCGAAATGGAAATCTTTAAGAAGGGTGGGTATACGACCTGGGTTTTCTTCAGTTTTTACAAGCTTAAACCTTTTTTTGAAAATGATTTTTGCAGTGTGCAGTACATCTGGGTCATCATCTATGATCAATATATGCCCATTGAGTTTTTCCATGGAACAAATGTAACAAAATGTTACAGTTTGAAATGGATGAAGTGATGAATATATTGATATTCTAGATTAGGTTAATTAATAAGTTTCATCTTAAAAGATAAAACAAACTGGTCTTTTCAATCGAATTGCTTTTTCAATTAGACTAATTAAATTCTCAACAAAAACACTTAATTTATTTTCATGAGTTGTTGAGAAATTAAATTTTTTTAAAATCTTCAGTACAACATCTAATTGATTATATTCTATTATTTCCTCTTCATAATCGTCAATCGAAGTATTGATTTTATTATTTATCTTGTGGATTAAACCACTTTCCCAAATTACATCATAAATGTTATCATTTTCATTTATACTAACAGTATCAATCTTAGATTTATAATCAAATTGAAAAGCTCTAACCAATCTTTCAGTGTTGTCATTAAGTGGCAAAACAATCCCTCTCCTATATTTTTCTGTTAAATATTTCATAGATCTTTTTCTGACCTCAATCAAATCAACTTGCACACTAAAATTGGATAAAATACTATAAATTCAGTTGAGATTCTAAACCTCAAATATAAATAAATATCCAACCTCTAACCTCTAACCTCTAACCTCTAAGTTACAACGAATCACTTTTACCCCTTCACACTTTCAGTCTCTTTCAAAAAGCTCTTATCTAAAATTTCTATTTCTTTGCGGCTGTAATCAATATAACCTCCTTCTTTTAACTCATTTAGCATAGTGGTAACGGTGGCACGACGGGAGCCAATTAAATCGGCTATGTCTTTATGGGTATAAACAACTGGAATGGTAACCTGCTCCTTTTTGTCATAGTCGGGTTGCTCTTCTAACAACTCTTTGATAAACTCAAACAAACGGGTTTTTACATCTTTAAAGAATAACAATTCCAATCTTCTTTCTAGCTTTCTAATACGCATTCCTATTATTTTATGGATTGCCAAACCAAATTGTTGGTTATTACGCATCAGTTCATACATCTGTTCCACATTCATGGGACAAAGACATGTGTTCGCCGCCACACTCTGGGCAAAATCCTTTCGTTTTTGTTCCCCTAATAAAGCCATTTCCCCAAAAATTTCCCCTTTGGTCAAAATCGCTTTGATCATTTCTTCTCCGTCTTCTGTATAAGTAGTCAATTTTACTTTACCTTCACTAACCAAATAAATATGCCTACTATACTCTTCCTTAAAATATATAAAATCGCCCTTGCTATAACTTTTAAATTGATGTTCCTTTTTAAAGGCATTTATTTTATGTGGGCAAAGTACATGGTAGAGATTTACATTCTCAAAATACCAAATCGCTGTCATAGTGTTAATTCTGTACTAAAAATCCTTGCAGTATGAATATAATTAATACCTTGTTAAATACCATCACACTTTTTTAGAGATTTTAGTTTCATTTTAAAAAGTCGGAATGTCCCAAAATTAAAAAGTAGTGGTAACTTAAGTATTCAACAAGTTTTCAATCTTGTATTTTTTATTACTATCATGTTATTTTATACAAAACTGTATTTTAACTGAGCTGTTGAAAATATGACCAGGTCTTTATTTTTTTGTATTTGTTTACTACAGTTCACCTATACGGCTTGGGGACAGGGTTTTTACGATCAGCAAAAAGTATCTCCAAATGAAGTGTTTGAACTCAATGCTTATAGTGGTACTTTTTATATAACAGAGTACATCGATTATTATTACGATAGTTTATGCGATGGCACTATTCAAATAGTATCTGCTCCAACATTTGAAAAGAATTTTAAGACCTATCAAAACGTATCCTTTCAAGATACTTACCACAGATTATTGAATGTAGATGGATGCCATTGGGCAAGAGTAAGCTTTAAGAACACCCTAAAACGCGATACTGAATGGTATATGATGGCTGGTGCAGGTAGCCTCGTAGATGTCTATTATATGACTGAAGATGGAAAGTATATTCATAAACAAACAGGGGAAAACAGAAAAGTACAAGATAGGGATGTAAAAACCGAAAGGGGAAATAAAGTAAAGATTTTTGTACCATCTGAAACAGAAACAGTTACTTTATATATAAGGCTTGAAACAACCATCAGTCAATATAATTACTTTAATGTAGCCCTTAAAAGCCCCGATGAATGGCACGACTTTATTTATGAGCGAAATATAATACAAGGAATATTCCAGGGAATAGTTTGGATCATGTTGCTGTATAATATGGCAATTTTTGTGTCATTAAGAGATAGGACCTACTTATATTATGCCTTATATCTATTGGTATTATCGCTTCTATTTTATGTCTATTTTGACTTTAATGCCGACCCTTTATTGAATAATTTCCCTACACTAAGGGTGTACTTAAGTTTTATGACTTCTAACTTAGTCACTGTTTTTTATTTTCAGTTTCTAAGACATTTCCTACAAACAAAAGAAATATTACCCAAATGGGACAAAGTAATAAAATGGTGGATGCTTACGCGAGTAGTGCTCATGTTTATAGGATTCTTTTTCATTCACACCATTTACGCACTCAATTTCCCTTACGAAAATTCTGAGATGATATTCGGAGTTGAAAGTGTGATCAACTTTATTATATTGATTTCTATCTATAAGAAAGGGAGTTACATGTCTAAGTTTTTTATGGCAGGTACTTTTGCACTTTATACAGGTGTATTTTTGGCTGCCTTGGGTTGGGCCAATTTATTGATAGATTATGGGATTGGGGGATCTAACTCAGGCTTTTTTATTCAAATTGGTGTAGTCGTTGAGATTTTGAGTTTTTCTTTGGGCTTAGGTTACCGAATTAGAAAGAATGAAAATGAGAAACAAAGTTATCAGGAAAAACTAATACTCCAGTTACGTGAAAATGAAATACTACAAGCAAAGATTACTAATGAATTAGAAGATAAAGTACGGGAAAGAACTAAAGAAATTGAAGCCCAAAAAGCAGAAATCATAAAAAAATCTGAAGATCTTAAAGTAGCAAATAAAGAGATATATGCCCAGAAAGAAACGGCAGAAAAAGCTTATACTCAACTTAAAGCTGCACAAGAATCTTTAGTACGGTCTGAAAAAATGGCATCATTAGGGCAATTGACTGCTGGAATTGCTCATGAAATTAATAATCCTATCAATTTTGTGTCTTCTAATATAAAACCCCTAAAAAAGGATTTTGAAGAACTAAAAGATTTACTAGATACATACATTCAATTGAACAGCAAACAAGAATCGTTGAATGAGCAGTTACAAAATGCCCATAAAAAGAGTGATGAATTGGACACCCCTTACCTACTCGAAGAAATTGAAAATCTTTTGAATGGAATAGAAATTGGCGCAGAAAGGACCAAAGAAATTGTTGCTGGTTTAAAAAGCTTTTCCCGCTTAAACGAAGATACTATAAAACGTGCCGATGTACATGCTGGAATTAACAACACCTTACTTTTGCTTGGTAACAAAACCAAAGGACACATAGAAATTATTAAAGAATTTGGTGAAGGCATACCGAGTATTGAGTGTTATCCAGGGCAATTAAATCAGGTATTTATGAACTTGCTCGACAATGCCATTGGTGCCATTGAGGAAAAAGGAATCATTCGAATTACTACTAAATATATTACCGGCAAAAAAAATATGGTAGAAATTCTATTCGAAGATAATGGCATTGGTATGAGTCAGGAAGTGCAAAAACATATCTTTGAACCCTTTTTTACTACCAAAGAAGTAGGCAAAGGTTCAGGTTTAGGCCTTTCTATTACTTATGGAATAATAAAGCAGCATCAGGGAAACATAAGTGTAGACAGTAAATTGGGAAAAGGAGCTACTTTTAAAATAAAACTACCTATAGAACAGTAATTTACCCCAATTCTTTTGACAGCGTTTTCAATTGTTGCCTGTAAATTGAGAATATCTTCGATTTAGATAGAAAACCTTCATAACTTCCATTACAGGTAACCGGTAGGTTCCAAGCATTGGTCTTGTCAAATTTATTCATTACCGTTTCCATCCCTTCATTGATTTCAATTACCGCTGGCGGTTTACGCATTAAGTATTTTACATCTTTCTCTGTATATAGCTCAGGCTTAAAAATATACTTTCTTACATCGTTCAGTAAAATAATGCCTTTTAATTCTCTGTTTTCGCCTAATACTGGAAAGATATTTCTTTCTGAGCGAGCTATCGCTTCAACCAAATTCCCTAATTTATCTTTATCACTAATTGTTACAAAATTCCTTTCAATAACAGATGCCATCTTTATATCTTGTAAAACTGTCTTGTCTTTATCATTTAAGATGTAATCTCCCCTTTTTGCTAATTCTGTTGTGTAAAATGAGTAGGGATCAAAATAATACTTTATAGCAAATGAAGCAGCAGCTACTATCATAAGAGGCACCAACAATTCATAACCTTCTGTTATTTCCGCAATTAAGAATATCTTCGTTAATGGAGAGTGAAGTACACCACTACTTACTCCTGCCATTCCTACTAAAAGAAAGTTTACTTCTGAAAGTGCTAGTTCTGGAAATAATAAATTGAGTAAACGAGCAAATAAAAAACCAGCTATACCACCCGTAAACATGGCTGGGGCAAAAACACCACCAATACCTCCTAGGGCCCTAGTAAGTCCCGTAGCTACTACTTTTAAGAACATACATAAAGCTAGGAATACAATCAAAAGCCATTGTGCAGGAGAGAAAAAAGCAAAAAGTGTATTGGCCAACACTTCTTCTTCTTTCTTTTCGAGCAATAGAGATAAGGTAAAATATCCTTCACCATAAAGGGCAGGCAGTATTAAAATAAGTATGCCCAAAGTCAACCCTCCTCCTAGTACTGTATTATTAGATTTCTTAGCTCGTTCTAATTTATGCTGTACCCAATAAATTACTTTATTAAAATAAATGGATAAAAATCCACAAACTATCCCCAACAAGATAAAAAATAGCAACTCAAAATTCTTGACCTCATCAATTGTAGTCACCTTAAACAATATAGCTTCACCCATCAATAGATCTGATGTGAAAGTTCCTACTACGGCTGCAATAAGTAATGGTACTACAAAAACGATGTTGATGTTGGTAATGATTACTTCCATTACAAAGATTACCCCTGCAATAGGAGCATTGAAAATGGCAGCAATTGCCGCCGCAGCGCCACAACCAATTAAAATAGTGGTCTGTCTACTGTTCAGATGAAAAAGTCTACCATAGTATGAACCCCATGCTGCACCTGTAACTACTACAGGTGCTTCTAAACCTACAGAACCCCCAAAACCTACAGTAATGGCACTGGTAAGTACTTGTAGATAGCGATGTTTAAACCTAATTACCGATGCATTTCTGCCAATAGCATATAAAATAAATGAGATACCTTTATCTAGATAGCCTTTAGCTAAGAATTTTACAATAAGCCTTGTTAAGATAATGCCTATAATAGGCAAGAGAACGAATAAAAATAATTGGGTTACATCAGATACAATTTGAGAACCTATTTGTGTGTCTAAACCAGAATCTAGCAGAGACTTAATAAATAAGAGTAAACTTTTTAGCAATACTACAATTACACCGATTGCAAACCCTAAAAAAACGCTCAATAGAATTATAAAACGATGATCATCTAAATGCCTGATCCGCCATTTTAGCAGTCTTGTGAATACTTTTTGGGAATTATATTTTATATCCTGCCACATCGATTCAAATAAAAACCACGGAAAAAAATTTTACTTACCAAGATGGGGTAAAATTAATTTTTATGTTGATCGCAAAGTAAAGTCACAATTAAAACAATAATGGAAAAGGTTATTGGTTTTTTTTGAAAAGTTTTCTGTAAAAAAGTAATAACAGAAAGGCTGACTTAAATAAAGCTATAATTTTTTCATGTTCGCAAGTATATTAAAGATTTTTTCATTAGGCGTACGAGAAGAGAATCCAGAATATCTCAACTCAAAAATTAAGATAAGTAACCAAGTAGCTGTTTTTTGTTTACTAATTGCTGGTTTGCCGTTTAGTACTATTTTTTACTACAAACTGCCTGCTTTATTCATTTTATCAGTAATCCCATGTATCATTATATCCCTTGTCCCATTATTTAATTATTTTGGGCTACAACTAATAGGCAGGACCATAGCTAGTCTAAATGGTCTTTTTTCCGTTGGAGTGCTACATGGATTTATGGTAGAAAGTGGTGGATCACCTTTATCTGCCTCAATTGCTTATGAATTAACTTTTTCATTGTTACCTTTTATTGTCTTTCATCCTAAAGAAAGAAAAGCACTACTGACCATAACATCTATTGCTTTTGTTTTTATCAGTTGTGTACAATTTAGGATCAATCTCTTAGAAATGTCTCACGGCTCAATAGATTTTTTGAAGTATGGCATTATCAAAGATTTTAGTATTATCTCAGGATCACTTATTACTTATTTCTTTCTTTGGGTAATTAGTAATTATAGCTTTCAAGCGGAGAAAAAACAATTGCAATTTATTGAAGAGGCGCAGCAAAAAAACAACAAGCTCAAGCAATCACAAGAAGTCCTTAAAAATTCTCTTAAATCTTTAGATGAGAGCAAAGTAAAAGAAAAGAATCAGCTATGGATTACAGAAGGGGCAGCAATGGTGGGGAAAATAATTAGAAGTAATTTGAAAGGCAGTGAAATGCATGATAAAATCCTCTCTGAAACAATTAAATATATAAAAGCGAATCAGGGAGCATTTTATATTGTAGATGAAGGAGCAGATGAAAATCAGGATAAAACTACGATTAAGCAGGTATCTTGCTATGCTTACAATCGCAAAAAATTCACAGAACAGGTAATAGAACCTGGCGAAGGCCTACTAGGACAGTGTTATTTTGAAAAAAGCATCAAGTTGCTTACTGAAATACCCGATGGTTACGTAAACATTACTTCTGGTATAGGAGAAGCCACTCCCAGTTGTATCGTGATTATCCCTCTAATGTTGAATGAAAAGGTAGCTGGATTCTTAGAACTAGCTGCTTTCGAGATTTTTGATGATACCAAAATTGCTTTTCTCAAAAGGATTAGCGAAAACTTAGCTTCTTTTATCATCAATAATAGTGTGAATGAACGCACTAAAATTTTACTCGAACAATCTCAAGAGCAAAAAAATATGCTGCGTTCCCAAGAAGAGGAAATGCGACAAAACTTCGAGGAATTGCAAGCGACCCAAGAAGAAATGGGGCGAGTTCAAACAGAACTACGCGGCATGAAAGACCACCTTGAAATTGAGTTAAAAGACAAAATTCTAGAACTAGAAAATTATAAAAAGAATATAGATGTATTGATGAATAGTTCTGAAGATGCAATCTTTTATACAAATGAAGACGGTGCAATAACAATGTGCAATCCAAGAGTAACCAAGATGTTTGGCTACAAACAAGAGGAATTGATTGGTAAATCAATCAATCTTCTATTTGCTTGTAACCAAAAATCAATTGATCAGTGCTTCAGCGAAATACTGAAAGGTAAAAGCAAAATATACGAAGACATTAATGGAAAGAGCAAAATGTACGGCTTTGAATTTCCAGTAGAGCTAAAAATAGGCAAAGGTGAAGACAGTGGAAATATCATTTATTCTGTGATAGCTCGTGATATTACAAAACGAAAAAAGAAAGAAGAAAACATGCAGAAAACCTTAGTACAAGTACAGGAATTACAACAGCAATTGTCACAAAAACAAATTGAGTTTAATGAATCTAAGAAAGTGCTCAAAGAAAAGGACTTAGAAATTCAACTATTAAAAACAAAATAATTTTTCAACCTAATATTTTTTAATTATGATAGATACCGCAATAGCCATTAAAAAATGGAAACTAGATACCAACCACACTAGCTTGGGTTTTAAAATAAGACACCTTGGTTTAGCATACATTAGAGGTTTATTTAACGAATACGAAGGAGAAATCTCTCTTGAAGGAGAAAGTTTTGAAAACAGTACTATTGACCTTACTATTTTTACAGACAGCATCAATACAGGAAATGACATGCGTGACAATCACTTAAAAACTCCTGAGTTTTTTGATGTTATTACTTTTCCTGAAATCAAATTCAAGAGTAATTCAGTAAAAAAGAATGGCGAAAATAATTATGAAATTGAAGGCGAATTAACCATTAGGGATACGACCAAAACCGTTTCATTACAAGCATCATATCCAGGTTTAACCAACGATATGTATGGTAATACAGTAGCTATTTTCCAAATTACTGGTGAAATAGACCGAACTGATTTTGGTGTTGCATGGCATCATTTACTTGACAACAATGTTGCAGTTGTGGGTAAAAAAGTAGAGTTTGATATGAATATAGAACTAATTCCTAATGAGGATTAGTAAAAATATATCTTGTTTACACTGCCGGAATTTTTTCCGGCTTTTTTTTTGAAAAAAATATGGAATTTCAAAACAATGACTTCAGCATAAAACATTGGGCTGAGGAAGATCGACCTAGAGAGAAATTACTCCTCAAAGGCAAAGGAGCACTGTCTGATGCAGAATTAATTGGTATTTTATTGGGTTCGGGAACACGCTCATTAAGTGCAGTAGATGTTGGAAAAATTTTGTTACGGAAAGCTGATAACGATTTGTATAAACTCTCTCGCTTAACTATAAAAGAACTCAAAGACATAAAAGGTATTGGCGAGGCAAAAGCCATTACTATCATAAGTGCACTAGAATTAGGAAGAAGGCGAAAAGATGCAGAAGCACAAAAAAAAGTAAAAGTAACAAGTTCAGACATTGCATACAGGGCCTTATTACCCCATTTAGCAGATTGCAACACGAAGAATTTTGGATTTTACTTTTAAACCGTGCTAATGAGATCATTAGACCAACAAAAATCAGTATGGGCGGCGTTTCTGGTACCATGGCTGATCCGAAAGTAATTTTCAGGGCGGCAATAGAAAATTTAGCAAGTGCCGTTATCTTGTCGCATTATGCAAAGTATGCGATTATGCAAAGAAATGTTTTTAGATACTTCATAAACAGGACGATACGATAATCCCTATCCACATAATATCCTTCTGTCCCCTTCCATTTTTCCTGATATTCCTTTACTA